>VOFG01003381.1_pt1 | contig 819406 bp, 652 predicted proteins | sample 5384171 | NCBI WGS metagenome assembly VOFG01 (sample SAMN12384726, study PRJNA508395) | human gut metagenome | isolation source: healthy gut F | host: Homo sapiens | reverse complement strand
ACAGAAGCCTCACAGCTTGTTTTCTCATTACTGCCGGTCAGGGCATAAAATAAAAAAAGCCACAGCTTTTATAGCTATGGCTTTTATATATATGATGATTACAGATTATTCAGCTTTAGGGGCTTCCTCTGTAGTTTCAGCTGCCGGTGCTGCAGGAGCTTCTGTAGCGGCTGCACTCTTCTTAGAACGACGAGTACGAGTTGCTTTCTTAGCAGTTGCAGTCTTAGCCATGTTTTCATCGTAATCTACCAATTCGATAAAGCACATTTCAGCATTATCACCCAAACGATGACCTGTTTTGATGATACGAGTATAACCACCCGGACGATCTGCTACTTTTACAGAGATTTCTTTGAACAACTCCGTTACAGCAAACTTATCTTGCAAGTTGCTAAATACAACACGACGTGAATTAGTTGTGTCGTCTTTAGATTTTGTAATTAAAGGCTCAACGAATTTCTTCAAAGCTTTAGCCTTTGCAACAGTCGTAGTGATTCTTTTGTGCTTGATCAAAGAACAAGCCATGTTAGATAACATAGCACTTCTATGAGAAGCAGTACGACCTAAATGATTGAATTTCTTATTATGTCTCATTTTTTATTCTTTATCTAATTTATATTTAGAGATATCGGTTCCAAACGACAGATTCAGACCCTCGAGCAAATCATCAAGCTCCGTGAGCGATTTCTTACCGAAGTTTCTGAACTTCAACAGATCTGTCTTGTTGAACTGTACCAAGTCACCCAATGTTTCCACATCGGCAGCTTTCAAGCAGTTCAAGGCACGAACTGAGAGGTCCATATCAACAAGCTTAGTCTTAAGCAGCTGGCGCATGTGCAATACTTCTTCATCAAATTCTTCATTGCCGTCCACATCGGATGTTTCAAGAGTAATCTTTTCATCAGAGAACAACATGAAATGATAAATCAATATTTTAGCGGCTTCTTTCAAAGCTTCCTTCGGGTGAATGGAACCATCGGTAGTAATTTCCAATACCAGCTTTTCGTAGTCAGTCTTCTGTTCAACACGGAAGTTTTCCACCTGATATTTTACATTACGTATCGGTGTGTAAATAGAATCGATAGGAATTACATTAACATCGGTACAATATTCGCGGTTTTCGTCGGCCGGAACATACCCTCTACCTTTATTAATGGTAATGTCCATCTGCATTGTTGCTTTTGAATCTAAATGGCAAATAACCAATTCAGGATTTAACACTTCAAATCCAGTCAAATACTTACTTATATCACCTGCCTTAAATTCACTAGAATTCTCAACGGTAATGCTTACCTTTTCATTTTCGAACTCTTCTACTACTTGCTTAAATCTGACTTGCTTCAGATTTAAGATAATGTTGGTCACGTCTTCTTTAACACCGGGTACAGATGCGAACTCATGTTCTACACCTTCGATCTTAATCGTGTTGATTGCAAATCCTTCCAATGAAGAAAGAAGAATACGGCGTAAAGCATTACCTACGGTAATACCGAAACCGGGTTCGAGTGGACGGAACTCAAATTTTCCAAATCTGGAGTCCGCTTCCAACATTAATACTTTATCAGGTTTTTGAAATGCTAATATCGCCATGAAATTAATTATTATTTAGAGTACAATTCAACGATCAAGTGTTCTTTAATGTTTTCAGGAATGTCTGCTCTTTCAGGTATATGCAACAACTTACCTACCTTAGAACTTTCATCCCACTCCAACCAAGGATATTTGCTGTGATTGAATCCTGCAAGTGAATTAGCAATCACTTCCAAAGATTTAGATCTTTCGCGTACACCCACAATCTGACCGGGTTTTACAGAGAATGAAGGAATATTAACTACCTTTCCATCTACTGTAATGTGCTTGTGACTTACTAACTGACGGGCAGCAGCACGAGTCGGAGCAATACCCAAACGGAACACCACGTTGTCAAGACGAGCCTCTAAACTCTGCAACAAGATTTCACCGGTAATACCGTTAGCACTTGCAGCCTTTTCAAACAGGTTACGGAATTGTTTTTCCAATACACCGTAAGTATATTTAGCTTTTTGTTTTTCTGCCAACATGACACCATACTCAGAAGTCTTTCTTCTTCTGTTGTTACCATGTTGTCCGGGAGGATAATTCTTCTTAGATAAAACTTTATCTGCTCCAAAGATTCCTTCACCGAATTTACGGGCAATTCTTGATTTTGGTCCAGTATATCTAGCCATTTCTTTTTCTAATTTAATTGTTACTAATGAACTTAATTTGTTGCAGCCGCGATTACAGAAAGGAAGTGCAATCCATTATTAACAAAATCAAGTTACATATAAAAATAGGTTATCTATTAAACTCTTCTTCTTTTCGGAGGACGACAACCGTTGTGCGGAAGCGGAGTTACATCAATAATTTCAGTAACCTCGATACCAGCTCCGTGAACAGTTCTGATAGCAGACTCACGTCCGTTTCCAGGACCCTTTACATAAGCTTTCACCTTTCTCAGGCCAAGATCAAACGCTACCTTAGCGCAATCTTGTGCAGCCATCTGTGCTGCATAAGGAGTGTTCTTCTTAGAACCTCTAAATCCCATCTTACCTGCAGAAGACCATGAGATAATCTGACCTTCACTATTTGCCAGAGATACAATGATGTTGTTGAATGAAGAATGAACATGCAACTGTCCATTAGCGTCAACCTTCACATTTCTCTTCTTAGCTGCGACTGTTTTTTTTGCCATATCAACAATTATTATTTAGTAGCTTTTTTCTTATTTGCAACTGTTTTCTTTCTTCCCTTACGTGTACGAGCGTTGTTCTTAGTGCTCTGGCCACGAACCGGCAGACCAATACGGTGACGTACACCACGATAGCAACCAATATCCATTAATCGCTTAATGTTTAATTGCACTTCTGAACGAAGATCACCTTCTACTTTGTATTCAGCACCAATGATTTCACGAATTTTAGCAGCCTGGTCATCTGTCCAGTCTTTTACTTTCACATCTCTGTCAACACCAGCCTTATCCAAGATTTTTGCTGAACTACTGCGTCCAATACCATATACATAGGTTAACGCAATCTCGCCTCTCTTATTCTGAGGCAAATCTACACCAACTATTCTTATAGCCATATACTAAATTATTTTTTTTGCAAAAATAATAAATTATCCTTGACGTTGTTTATACTTAGGATTTTTCTTGTTAATAACATACAAACGGCCATTTCGTCTAACGATTTTGCATTCCGGCGTACGTTTCTTTAATGATGCTCTTACTTTCATATCTTATTTCTTTTTTATTTATATCTAAAAACGATTCTTCCTTTAGATAAGTCATAAGGAGACATCTCTACTCTGACCTTATCCCCGGGTAATATTTTAATGTAATGCATTCTCATCTTGCCAGAGATATGAGCAGTAATCTCATGCCCGTTTTCTAGCTCAACACGAAACATTGCATTAGACAATGCTTCAACTATAACTCCATCTTGTTCTATTGCGGATTGCTTTGCCATATTAAATTGCTTTATCTCCTAATACTTGTTCGACATATTCAAATGAGGACAAAATATCTGCCTTCCCAACTCCTATTGCAACTGTATGCTCAAAGTGAGCGGCACATTTCCTATCGCGTGTACGCACTGTCCATCCATCTCTTTCCATTACTATCTGGCGGGAACCTAATGTTATCATCGGTTCGATGGCAATGCACATACCCTTTTTCAACTGAGTGCCGTATCCTCTTTTTCCATAATTGGGTACCTGCGGATCTTCATGCATATCTTTTCCAATACCATGACCTACGAATTCTCTTACCACACCATAGGAATTAGCCTCGCAATGTTGCTGGACAGCAAAACCTATATCACCCAAACGCTTTCCATGAATGGCATTCTCTATACCTAAATATAAAGCTTCTTTTGTTGTCTTCAAAAGTTTCAAGACCTCAGGATCAACTTCTCCTACACAGAAGGTATAAGCTGAATCCCCACAAAACCCATTCATATAAGTACCACAATCAACAGAAACAATATCACCTTCTTTCAAAGGGATATCATTGGGAATACCGTGTACAACCTGATCATTTACCGAAGTACACAAGGTACTGGGAAACGGATCACCATACTGATTGGGAAAACCTTTAAAAGTAGGAACAGCTCCATTATCTCTAATAAACTCTTCAGCCACCTTGTCAAGTTCCTTAGTTGTCACACCGGGTTTTATCAATTTAGCAACTTCAGCCAGAGTCCTACCTACAAGTAGGTTACTCTGACGAAGCAGCTCTATCTCATCATCTGTCTTAAGAAATATCATCTCAGACTAATTAATATGCAGCAACATTACCAGCACGCCCCTTGATTCTTCCGGAATTTAACAATCCGTCGTAATGGCGCATCAGCAAATGACTTTCTACCTGTTGGAGTGTATCCAATACAACACCTACAAGAATCAATAAGGATGTACCACCGAAGAACTGGGCGAACTCAGCTTTTACTCCAAAAATACCGGCAAATGCAGGCATGATGGCTACAAGAGCCAAGAATATAGAACCCGGCAGAGTAATACGAGACATGATCGCATCTATATACTCAGCTGTATTCTTACCTGGTTTTATTCCCGGAATAAAACCATTATTTCTCTTCATATCTTCTGCCATCTGGTTAGGATTAATTGTTATTGCAGTATAGAAGTATGTAAACACAATAATCAATATTGCAAAAACAAAATTATACCAGAAGCTAGTATGATCTACAAATGCACGTACAATACCACTTGCTGTTGCAGCATTTGAGAAACCTACCAATGTAATAGGGATAAACATGATTGCCTGGGCAAAGATGATAGGCATTACATTCGCAGCATTCACCTTTAAAGGAATATATTGTCTTGCACCACCATATTGTTTGTTTCCTACAATACGTTTCGCATACTGTACGGGAACTTTGCGGACGCCTTGAACCAGCAAAATTGCTGCTGCAATAACGAACAACAAAAATACTATTTCCAACAAAAACATGATGATACCACCTGCACCCGGAGAAGCCAGACGAGAAACAAACTCCTGGAATAAAGATTGTGGCAGACGGGCAATAATACCAATCAAAATGATGAATGATATACCATTACCTATCCCCTTATCTGTTATTCTTTCTCCAAGCCACAGAATAAACATACTTCCAGCTGCCAAAATGATGGTAGAAGTAATTATAAAGAATGTCCAATCTAATGAAGCATTAAGTGATGGTCCGGCTTGCATCTTAAGGTTAAGCAAGTATGAGGGAGCTTGGAAAACCAAAATTGCAATTGTCAATATACGAGTATACTGATTGATTTTTCGTCTACCACTTTCACCTTCACGCTGGATTTTCTGAAAGTAGGGAACAGCAATCGCCAAAAGCTGAATTACAATTGATGCCGAGATATATGGCATGATTCCCAATGCAAAAATAGACGCATTGGAAAACGCTCCTCCAGAGAACATGTTTAACAAGGCTAACAAACCTTCACTCGTTTGTTTATGCAACTGAGTTAACATAGCAGGGTTAATACCTGGCAGAACCACGTAAGAACCAAACCTGTAAATTGCAACAAATAATATAGTAATGAGGATCCTTTGTCTCAGATCCTCAATTTTCCATATATTCTTTAATGTTTCAATAGATTTTCTCATTGAATCAGAGTTTTACTGCATTACCACCAACAGCTTCGATTGCAGCTACTGCACTCTTTGAGAAAGCATTAGCTTCTACATCAAGCTTAGTAGTCAAACTACCGTTACCTAGTACTTTTACCAATTGATTAGAAGAAATGAAACCAGCTTCAATAAAGTCATTCATACCTACCTTAGTCAGATTCTTAGCTTCAGCCAATTTCTGAATAGTTTCAAGGTTAATAGCTTTATATTCTACACGGTTAATATTCTTAAAACCAAACTTCGGAACACGACGTTGAAGAGGCATCTGACCACCTTCAAAACCAATCTTCTTTGAATAACCTGATCTTGATTTAGCACCTTTATGACCTCTTGTAGAAGTACCACCCAAACCAGATCCCGGGCCACGGCCAATTCTTTTTCTAGTCTTTGTAGATCCTTCTGCAGGTTTTAAATTACTTAAATTCATATCGTAATTAGTTTTTTTATTAACAATGAATTACTTAACGATGGCAACCAGGTGTTTAACCTTTTCAATCATACCCAGAATTGAAGGAGTCTCTTCGTGTTCAACCACACGATTCATTTTGCGAAGTCCCAGCGCATCGAGTACTCTCTTTTGATCAGCAGGAGCACCAATTCTACTTTTTACTTGTTTAATCTTAATAGTTGACATAATTCCTCCTTATCCTCTAAATACTTTTTCCATACTTACGCCTCTGTTCTGAGCAACCATACGGGCATCTCTCATCTCACCCAAAGCTAAAATAGTAGCTTTTACCAAGTTGTGCGGGTTAGAAGAACCTTTTGACTTAGCCAAAACGTCTGTAACACCCACACTTTCCAAAACAGCACGCATAGCACCACCTGCTACCACACCAGTACCGGTAGAAGCCGGCTTGATGAATACTTCAGCACCACCAAATTTAGCCGACTGTTCGTGAGGAACTGTACCTTTCAATACGGGAACACGAGTCAGGTTCTTTTTAGCTGCTTCTACGCCTTTAGCAATAGCAGCTGTAACTTCACCTGCCTTACCAAGACCCCAACCAATAATACCGTCTTCGTTTCCAACAACTACAATTGCAGAGAAGCTGAATGTTCTACCACCCTTTGTTACCTTTGTAACACGGTTGATAGCAACCAATCTGTCTTTTAACTCTATATCGTTAGTTATCTTAACTCTATTATTAACTGCCATAATTGATTAAAATTTAAGTCCACCGTTACGAGCAGCATCAGCTACTTCTTTTATTCTCCCATGATACAAGTAACCATTACGGTCGAATACGACAGTCGTAATACCAGCTTCCTGAGCCTTCTTGGCAATCAGTTCACCAACTTTAGCAGCCTGTTCTTTCTTAGGCATAGCTTCCATTCCCAAAGATGAAGCTGCAGCCAAAGTTCTACCAGACAAGTCATCGATAACTTGAACGTAAATCTGCTTGTTACTTCTAAACACACTCATACGCGGACGTTCAGTAGTACCTGAAATCTTATTGCGTACTCTATATTTGATCTTGATTCGTCTTTCTAATTTTGTTGTCATGATAATACAATTTTATGTAAATTATTTAGCACCGGCTGACTTACCAGACTTTCTACGAATTTCTTCGCCAACAAACTTAATACCTTTTCCTTTATAAGGTTCCGGCTTACGGAAAGAACGTATTTTTGAACAAACCTGACCAAGCAGCTGTTTGTCACAAGATTCCAATATAATAAGAGGGTTCTTATTTCTTTCTGACTTAGTTTCTACCTTGATTTCAGGAGGTAACTGCATAAAGATATTATGAGTATAACCCAAAGCGAAATCAATAATATTACCATTGTTTGAAGCACGGTAACCTACACCGACAAGTTCCAGTTCTTTCTTATAACCTTCAGAAACACCAATAACCATGTTGTTAACCAAAGAACGATACAAGCCATGAAAAGCATGTCTTTGTTTTACGTTATCCAACATCGCGTTTTCGTTTTCTGTCAACATCACATGTCCATCTTCAATTGAAACATTGATAGAAGGATCAACAAATTGGCTAAGTTCGCCTTTAGGACCTTTTACAGTAACTACATTATCCTTCAGAGTAACTGTTACTCCAGTGGGAATACTAATGGGTAATTTTCCTATTCTTGACATTGCTTATCCTCCTATTAATATACGTAACAAAGAACTTCACCACCAATTTTCAGTTCAGCAGCTTCTTTGTTAGTCATTACACCTTTGGAAGTAGATATTATAGCAATACCTAAACCATTAATAACTCTCGGCATGTCTTTGTAACCAGTATACTTACGCAAACCCGGAGTAGAAACTCTAATAAGCTTCTTAATAGCATTTACTTTGTTTACTGAGTCGTACTTCAAAGCCACTTTGATAGTTCCTTGAGGACCATCTTCTACAAACTTGTAGTTCAGAATGTAGCCTTTGTCGAAAAGGATCTTAGTGATTTCCTTTTTCAAATTTGAGGCAGGTACTTCCACCACTCTGTGCTTTGCACTAATTGCATTTCTCAATCTGGTGAGATAATCTGCGATTGGATCTGTCATATAAATTAATTGTTAAATTAATCAGGACTACCCTGACAATATTTAAAAATAAAAAGAATTACCAGCTTGCTTTCTTTACGCCCGGAATCAAACCATTAGAAGCCATTTCGCGGAACTGAATTCTTGAAATTCCGAACTGACGAATATAGCCTTTAGGACGACCGGTCAATTTACAACGGTTGTGCAAACGAATAGGATTAGCATTCTTAGGAATAGCCTGTAATTTCTGAGCAGCTTCAAAAGCTTCAGCAGGATCACCTGAATTGACAATCTTTTTCAACGCAGCACGTTTTTCAGCATATTTGGCTACAAGTTTGGCTCTTTTTACTTCACGAGCCTTCATTGATTCTTTTGCCATAATATATTAATCTTTTTTTGAGTTTTTAAACGGTAAACCAAATTCCTTCAACAAAGCATAACCTTCTTCGTCTGTCGGAGCAGAAGTTACAAAGGTAATATTCATTCCGAGAATTTTAGTAATACTATCGATATTTATTTCAGGGAAAATGATTTGTTCCTGAATACCCAATGTATAGTTACCTCGTCCGTCAAACTTGCTTTCGATACCTTTAAAGTCACGGATACGTGGCAAAGCAACACGAACCAGTTTTTCAAGGAACTCATACATTCTTTCACGACGCAAAGTTACCATTACACCAATAGGCATTTTTTTACGCAACTTAAAGTTAGCGATATCTTTACGTGAAACTGTTGCTACAGCTTTCTGACCAGTAATTGCTGTTAACTCATTAATAGCAACTTCAATAATCTTCTTGTCTGCAACAGCCATACCCAATCCCTGATTGATAACAATCTTCTTAAGTACGGGAATTTGCATAGATGAAGAATACTGGAACTGATTCTTCAAAGCAGGAGCAATGCGCTCTGCATATTCTTTTTTAAGGCTCGCAGTATTACTCATTATTTAATCTCCTCTCCTGATTTTTTAGCATAACGAACAAATGTTCTTCCATCAGAACTTTCTTTTCTTCCCACACGTGTCGGTTTACCAGTCTTGGGATCAACCACATTCAAGTTAGAGATATGGATAGCAGCTTCCTTCTTTTTACGATACCCCCCTGAGGATTCTTTGCGTTAGGTTTGGTACTCTTAGATACCATATTGATACCTTCTACCAGTGCACGTCCTTCTTTAACAAGAACCTTCAATACGCGGCCAGTTTTACCCTTATCTTCACCAGAGTTTACGTAAACTGTATCGCCTTTTTTAATATGTAATTTACTCATTACTTAAATCTTTTACAAAATTAAAGTACTTCAGGTGCAAGTGAAACCACTTTCATGTTTGCAGCACGCAACTCTCTTGCTACCGGGCCAAAGATACGACTTCCTCTAATTTCACCTGCGTTATTCAGTAACACGCAAGCATTGTCATCAAAACGAATGTAAGAGCCGTCAGCACGACGGATTTCTTTCTTAGTACGTACAATCAAGGCCTTAGATACTGCACCTTTTTTAATATCACTTGAGGGGATAACACTCTTTATTGAAACTACAATAACATCCCCAACAGAGGCGTAACGTCTCTTTGTACCGCCTAATACGCGGATACAAAGAGCTTCTTTAGCACCACTGTTGTCACACACTGTAAGTCTGGATTCTGCTTGTATCATAATTACTTAGCTCTTTCAATAATTTCAACCAATCTCCATCTCTTAGTTTTACTCAAAGGACGAGTTTCCATGATGTGTACTGTATCACCTACATTACATTCATTCTTTTCGTCATGAGCATGGTATTTCTTCGTCTTAGAAACGAATTTACCATAAATAGGGTGTTTTTCCTTAAACTTAGCAGCAACAGTAATGGTCTTATCCATTTTATTGCTTACTACAACACCAGTTCTTTCTTTTCTTAAATTTCTAGCTTCCATGAGGACCATTATTATTTGTTAAGTTCTCTCTGACGCAATTCTGCCTTCATACGCGCAATTGTTCTGCGTAACTTCTTAATCTGTGCAGGATTATCCAGCGGAGAGATCGAATGATTTAAAACCATTTGATTGTAATTGGCAACTTCAGTCTGAATTCTTTCTGCCAATTCGTTGGTAGCTATTTCTCTAATTTCTGCAATCTTCATATCAATTAAGCATTTTGACTTGCGTCGTAATCACGTCTAACAATAAACTTAGTTGTAACAGGAAGTTTCTGTGCAGCAAGACGCAGAGCTTCTTTAGCTACTTCATAAGGAACACCTTCTGCTTCGATGATAATGCGACCCGGAGTAACCGGAGCAACGAAGCCTTCAGGAGCACCTTTACCTTTACCCATACGTACATCGGCTGGCTTACGAGTAATAGGTTTGTCCGGGAAGATACGAATCCAAATCTGACCCTGACGCTGCATATATCTTGTTACAGCAATACGAGCTGCCTCTATCTGACGACCTGTAATCCATTTAGTCTCCAAAGATTTAATACCAAATGAGCCGAAAGCCAATTGGTTTCCTCTTTGAGCATTTCCTTTCTGACTGCCCTTCTGCTGTCTTCTGAATTTTGTCTTTTTCGGTTGTAACATAATTCCTAAAATTCAAATCGTTAGCGATTGTTTTTCTTTCTTTTGAAGTTCTTACCACCGTTATTGTTGCCATTACCACCACGACCACTCTCTTTAGTCTGAGTAAAGTTGGGCGCTAATTCTCTCTTACCATACACTTCACCACGGCAAATCCATACTTTAATACCCAGCAAACCAACTTTAGTCAAAGCTTCTGCATGACAGTAGTCAATATCTGCACGGAAAGTATGCAATGGAGTACGTCCTTCTTTGTACATTTCAGAACGAGCCATTTCAGCACCATTCAAACGTCCTGAAATCAACACTTTGATACCTTCAGCACCCATACGCATTGTGTTAGCGATAGCCATCTTGATGGCACGGCGATAGGCAATCTTACCTTCTACCTGACGAGCGATATTATTAGCTACAATAACAGCATCCAACTCAGGTCTCTTCACTTCAAAGATATTGATCTGAATATCTTTATCTGTGATCTTCTTCAACTCTTCTTTCAGTTTGTCAACTTCCTGACCACCTTTACCAATGATAATACCCGGACGAGCAGTACATACAGTAATTGTCACCAATTTCAGAGTACGTTCAATAACGATTCTTGAAACGCTGGCTTTTGCAAGTCTGGCATTCAGATATTTACGGATTTTGCTGTCTTCCAGCAAAGCGTCACCATAATCCTTGCCACCGTACCAATTAGAATCCCATCCTCTGATAATTCCTAAACGGTTGCTTATCGGATTAACTTTCTGTCCCATCTACTCTTAATTTTTATCATTAGTATTCTTAGAATCAACGAACAAAGTCACATGGTTTGAACGTTTGCGAATTCTGTAACCTCTACCCTGTGGAGCCGGTCTCATTCTTTTCAAGGTTGCTCCCCCGTCAACATAAATCTTAGTTACAAACAATTCGCCGTCTTCAGCTTTACGTTCGTTTTTCTGTTCCCAGTTAGCAATAGCAGAGCGCAATAGCTTTTCCACTCTTGCAGAAGCTTCTTTAGAAGAAAACTTCAAGACACCCAGTGCACGGTTCACTTCCATACCACGAATCATGTCAGCCACGAGACGCATTTTACGCGGAGAAGTAGGCACATTTTGCAATTTTGCAAAATACATGGTTTTAAGGGCTTCTTTTCTTTTTCAGCCGATATTTTTTTCTTGCTCCCATTATTTATTACTTTATTATTTCTTCAGATTATCCTGCTTATTTTTTTTCTTATTACCTGCATGGCCGCGGAATGTACGTGTCGGTGCAAATTCACCCAATTTGTGTCCTACCATGTTTTCAGTAACGTAAACAGGAATAAATTTGTTTCCGTTGTGAACTGCAATTGTATGCCCTACAAAATCAGGCGAAATCATTGAAGCTCTAGCCCATGTCTTAACAACTGATTTCTTGCCGCTTTCGTTCATGGCAAGCATTTTCTTTTCAAGTTTAACGTTAATATATGGACCTTTTTTTTAATGAACGACTCATAATTTACTCAATTAATCAGTTATTACTTTCTTCTCTCAATAATATACTTAGAAGACTGTTTCTTCGGAGCTCTTGTCTTCAAGCCCTTAGCATACAAGCCTGTACGTGATCTTGGATGACCTCCTGAAGCGCGTCCTTCACCACCACCCATCGGGTGATCAACAGGGTTCATAACAACACCACGGTTGCGAGGACGACGCCCCATCCAACGAGTACGACCTGCCTTACCGGAAGATTCCAATCCATGATCAGAGTTACCAACGCTACCAATAGTAGCCTTACAAGCACTAAGTATTTGTCTTACCTCACCTGAAGGCAATTTAATCACACAATACTTGCCTTCTCTTGAAGTTAACTGAGCAAAATTACCAGCTGATCTTACCAAAGCTGCACCTTGGCCCGGACGTAATTCTATATTATGAATTACAGTACCAACGGGGATGTTTTCAAGCGGAAGTGCGTTACCAATCTCAGGCGCTGCATTCGCTCCAGACATCAATGTGCTACCAACTTGCAATCCATTAGGAGCAATAATATATCTCTTTTCACCATCAGCATAAAACAGCAAAGCAATACGAGCCGAACGATTCGGATCGTATTCTATAGTTTTAACAACTGCGGGTACACCGTCTTTGTTTCTCTTGAAATCAATAAGTCTGTATTTTCTCTTGTGACCACCGCCCATATAGCGCATTGTCATTTTACCAACGTTGTTGCGACCACCTGTTGAGCGCTTTCCAAATACAAGAGACTTTTCTGGTACCGATGCAGTAATCTCTTCAAAAGTACCAATAATTTTATGTCTTTGCCCCGGTGTTGTGGGCTTAAATTTACGTACTGCCATCTTTTATTTAAATATTGCTATAAAAATCAATAGTATCACCCTCTTTCAATGTAACGATAGCTTTCTTATAAGCATTTGTACGTCCATTGATGATTCCAGACTTAGTATAACGGCTTTTACTCTTTCCCGAGTATTTTAGCGTATTTACATCTACTACTGTAACATTATACAAAGCTTCAATCTCACTCTTAATTTCCAACTTGTTAGCTTCAGGACGTACAATAAAGCCGAATCGATTTAACTTCTCGGTAATTGCAGTCATTTTCTCAGTAACCAACGGTTTAATAATAATTCCCATTATCTAAGCCTCCTTTTTAAATTAAGATAAGATAATCTCGATAGCCTTGAGCGAGTTTTCTGTAACAACAAGAGTTTCAGCATTCAATACATTGTAGTATTTAATGCAGAAGCAATTGCTACATTAGCACGTTCGATGTTACGAGCTGACAAATATACATTTTTATTAGCTTCCGGCAAAACAAGAAGCAACTTTTTGTCAGCAATTTTAAGATTATTTACCATAGAAACGAAATCCTTAGTCTTTGGAGCCTCAAATGTGAAGTCTTCAACAATAATGATTGCGTTTTCTTGAGCTTTATAAGACAATGCCGACTTGCGAGCCAATGTCTTAACTTTTTATTCAACTTAAACCAATAATCGCGAGGTTTAGGACCAAAAACGCGAGCACCACCCACCAATACTGGAGAGTTGATATCACCACGACGTGCACCGCCGCCACCTTTCTGACGACCTAATTTACGAGTAGAACCACTGATTTCGCTTCTTTCCTTAGACTTGTGAGTTCCCTGACGTTGATTAGCCATAAACTGCTTAACGTCCAAATAGATAGCGTGATCATTGGGTTCAATTCCGAAGATAGATTCGTTTAACGTAACCTTTCTTCCGGTATCTTCACCCTTAATATTTAATACGTTAACTTCCATTATTTCTCAATTATTACGATTGAACCTTTGCAACCCGGTACAGAACCTTTAATCAACAGCAAGTTGTGTTCCGGAATCACTTTTAATACCTGTAAGTTGTGTGTAGTTACGCGGTCACCACCCATTTGTCCGCCCATACGCATTCCTTTGAATACTTTTGCAGGGTAAGAACATGCACCGATAGAACCCGGTTTACGAGCGCGGTTGTGCTGACCGTGAGTAGTCTGACCTACTCCACCAAATCCATGTCTTTTAACTACACCTTGGAAGCCTTTACCTTTAGAAGTACCAACAACGTCAACATAAGCCGCATCATTGAACAACTCCACTGTAATAGTGTCTCCTAAATTCAATTCTGTTTCAAAATCTTTGAACTCGGCCAAGTGTCTCTTCGGAGTTACACCAGCTTTTTTAAAGTGTCCCATCAAAGGTTTGGTAGTATGTTTTTCCTTTTGTCCTGGAAACCAAGCTGAACAGCAGCATAACCATCTTTTTCCACACTCTTAATCTGAGTAACTACACAAGGACCAGCTTCGATAACAGTGCATGGTACATTCTTACCATCAGCACTGAAAACGGATGTCATTCCGATTTTCTTTCCTAATAATCCTGGCATTTCAGTTAATTTTTAATTGTATTAAACTTTAATTTCTACTTCTACCCCACTCGGTAATTCCAATTTCATCAGAGCGTCTACTGTCTTAGCAGTTGAGCTATAGATGTCGATTAATCTCTTGTAAGAAGACAATTCAAACTGTTCACGTGACTTCTTGTTAACGAAAGTCGAACGGTTTACCGTAAAAATACGTTTGTGTGTAGGCAATGGAATAGGACCGCTAACAATAGCACCTGTAGCCTTCACTGTTCTAACGATCTTTTCAGCAGACTTGTCTACCAAGTTGTGATCGTAAGATTTCAGTTTAATTCTAATTTTTTGACTCATTAAATTTTAAATTAAAAAATGATTAAATATAAAGTGGGGCCGGATTAAGAGTCATTCGCTAACCCGTAGCCCCTGCTTTTTTTTATTATACTAAGTCTACGCGACCTTTCACTTCTTCAAGTACAGCCTTAGCGATTGAGCTAGAAACCTGAGCGTGGTGATCGTAAGTCATAGATGAAGTTGCACGACCGAAGTAATAGTACGCAAAGCTGTTACGTAACCAAACATTTCTGCCAAAGGTACTTTAGCTTTTACAATACGAGCTCCAGAACGGCTTGATTCCATACCTTCTACTTGACCACGACGCTTATTCAAGTCACCAATAACATCACCCATGTTTTCTTCAGGAGTTACAACCTCCAGTTTCATAATAGGTTCAGTCAATACAGGACCTGCTTTAGCACATGCATTTTTGTAAGCCTGGATAGCACAGATCTCGAATGACAACTGGTCAGAGTCAACCGGATGGAATGAACCATCCTTCAAAACTACTTTCAGTGAATCAAGCGGATACCCTGCCAACACACCATTCTTCATTGCGGTCTGGAAACCTTTCTGAACTGATGGGATAAATTCCTTTAGGAACATTACCGCCCTTCACTTCATCAATAAACTGCAAACCACCTTGTGTAAAGTCTTCGTCAACCGGACCGATTGCCACAATGATATCGGCAAACTTACCACGACCACCAGACTGTTTCTTATAAACTTCACGCAATTCAACAGTCTTAGTGATAGCTTCCTTTATAGTTAACCTGAGGTTTACCCTGGTTACATTCTACTTTAAACTCACGTTTCAGACGGTCGATAATAATATCCAAATGAAGCTCACCCATACCGGAAATAATAGTCTGACCGGACTGCTCATCAGTCTTAACAGTAAATGTCGGGTCTTCTTCAGCCAGTTTAGCCAAACCATTAGACAACTTGTCCAAATCTTTCTGAGTCTTAGGTTCAACTGCAATACCAATTACAGGATCAGGGAATTCCATTGATTCCAATACGATCGGTGCATCTTCATCACACAACGTATCACCTGTACGGATATCCTTGAAACCAACACCGGCACCAATATCACCAGCACTAATTAGTTCAACAGGATTCTGTTTATTTGAGTGCATCTGGAACAGACGTGACACACGTTCTTTTTTACCGGAGCGAGTGTTATAGATATATGAACCAGCCTCTACCTTACCAGAGTAAACGCGGAAGAAAGTCAAACGTCCGACATAGGGGTCAGTTGCAATCTTAAATGCCAAAGCTGAAGTTTTTTCATCTTCACTGGGTTTACGATCTTCTTCCGCACCTGTGCTCGGGTTAGTACCCACGATAGCAGGTGTATCCAACGGAGAAGGCAAGAACGCACAAACATAGTCAAGCAATGTCTGAACTCCCTTATTCTTGAATGAAGAGCCGCAGAACATCGGAACGATATCCATTTTCAAAGTACCTGCACGCAAAGCACGCAAGATTTCTTCTTCAGTGATTGTAGAAGGATCATCAAAGAATTTCCATGAAAGCATCGTCAAATTCAGCCACTTTTTCGAGCATTTTCTCTCTCCATTCATTAGCTTCATCAACCAAGTTCGCCGGAATTTCTTCTACGCTATAATCTGCACCCATTGTTTCATCGTGCCACAAAATAGCTTTCATTTTGATCAAATCAACAACTCCTTTGAAGCTCTCTTCAGCACCAATAGGAATTACCACAGGGCAAGCATTTGCGCCTAATACATCCTTCATCTGGCGAACAACTTCGAAAAAGTCAGCACCAGAACGGTCCATTTTATTAACGTAACCAATACGAGGCACATTGTATTTATCAGCCTGACGCCATACGGTTTCTGACTGAGGTTCAACACCACCAACCGCACAATAAGCTGCAACAGCTCCATCCAAGACACGTAAAGAACGTTCTACTTCAGCAGTAAAGTCAACGTGTCCCGGAGTGTCAATCAAGTTTATTTTATAAGTATTTCCCGCATATTTCCAACGAGTAGTAGTAGCAGCAGATGTAATAGTAATACCACGTTCCTGCTCCTGCTCCATCCAGTCCATTGTTGCTGCACCATCATGCACCTCACCAATTTTGTGAGTCAAGCCAGTGTAGAACAAAATACGTTCTGAAGTCGTTGTCTTACCAGCATCAATGTGAGCCATGATACCGATATTGCGGGTCAAATGCAAATCATGTTTAGCCATCTTCGTCCTTTACTTATTAATTATTACTTGATTAGAATCTAAAGTGAGCGAATGCACGGTTAGCTTCAGCCATACGGTGCATATCTTCTTTACGCTTATAAGCACCACCCTGTTCGTTGAAAGCGTCAATAATCTCAGCTGCCAGTTTATCTGCCATTGATTTACCACCGCGTTTACGAGCGAAAAGAATCAAGTTTTTCATTGAGATTGACTCTTTACGATCAGGACGAATTTCAGTAGGAACCTGGAAAGTAGCGCCACCTACACGACGAGACTTTACTTCAATCTGCGGAGTTACATTATCCAAAGCTTTCTTCCAGATTTCCAAAGCTGATTTTTCTTCATTAGGAAGTTTTGTTTTCACTGTTTCCAGTGCTGCATAGAAGATCTCATAAGATGTATTCTTTTTTCCATCATACATCAAGTGATTTACGAATTTAGAAACCTTCTGATCATTAAATACCGGATCCGGAAGGATCACACGTTTTTTTGGTTTTGCTTTTCTCATTTTGTTTGATAATAATGTTTAGTTTGGGGCTGCATCTCTGTCTACTTCAACGCTTCCTCCGAAGCATTTACTCAACCTTTAAGCTTTTCCAACAAACCAAAACTTAAATTAATATTCTTTGTTTCAGGAATTCAGTTACAATTTACTTCTTTCCTTTTCCTTTTGCAGGAGCTGCAGCTTGTCCTGCTTTAGGACGCTTCGCACCATATTTAGAACGTCTTTGTGTACGACCAGCTACGCCTGCTGTATCCAAAGTACCACGAACGATGTGATAACGTACACCCGGAAGGTCTTTCACACGACCACCACGAACCAACACGATTGAGTGTTCCTGCAAGTTATGACCTTCTCCCGGAATATAAGAGTTTACTTCCTTAGAGTTAGTCAGACGCACACGAGCAACTTTACGCATTGCTGAGTTCGGTTTTTTCGGAGTTGTAGTGTACACACGTACGCAAACGCCACGTCTCTGAGGACATGAATCCAGTGCCGGTGATTTACTCTTATCAACCAAAACCTCTCTTCCTTTTCTTACTAATTGTTGAATAGTAGGCATTTTGTTTGATTTTTAATTATTATATATTGTTTATTAATTTGCTGTACTAAGTCCAAAACTATACATTTTGGGCTGCAAAGTTACGAATAACATTTTAATAAACAATACTTTCTACTAATAAAAATAGTCTGTTTCTCAAAAAAGTTTTTGAAAAACAGACTACTATGTTATTTTTGCTACAAAAGCCCTTATGCTTCCCCTTTAAATCCGCTTATAGGAGGAATGAATGTTTTTCCATCCGGTCCATTATTTCCCCCATTCATTTCTTCCGGCATTCGAATAGGTCCAAAATTACGTTCGTATTTTGCAACATTCTCCTGTAATGCATACATCAAACGTTTTGCATGTTCAGGAGTCAGTACAATACGTGACTGCACTCCAGCTTTAGGTAATCCCGGCATTACACGCACAAAATCAACAATAAATTCCGAACTGGAATGGGTAATAATGGCAAGATTTGCATACGTTCCTTGAGCTACTTCTTCTTTCAACTCTATCTGCAACTGATTGTTATTTTTTTCGTTTTCCATGATTTTATACTTTAGCATTAAAAAAATATTCTGAATTTCAAGGTCCCCAACTTCTATTCTTTGGTTGGAGTACAAATATAGACATTTATTTGTAATAATACAACATACTGATTATTCTATATAATTTTCCTATAGCATTTACTATAAACCTAAAGAGGCTGATTTCTTAAACAGAAATCAGCCTCTTTTACAGTGTATGTATTAAAAATTACTCTACCTCACTATAATCGAGTACATTCTTACGATTAGCAAGAATGCGATCATATTCTTCCTTCGAACCAACAATAATCTTTTCGAATTCACGCTGACCGGTACCGGCAGGAATCAAGTGACCACAAATCACATTCTCCTTCATACCCTCCAATCTATCAACCTTACCATTGATGGCAGCCTCATTCAAAACTTTCGTTGTTTCCTGGAATGATGCAGCAGACATGAAACTTGAAGTTCCCAAAGCGGCACGGGTAATACCTTGCAGAATCTGAGTAGATGTAGCAGGAATAGCATCACGTACCTCAACAGGCTTCAAATCACGACGTTTCAACATACTGTTCTCATCACGCAACTTACGGGCAGTAACAATCTGACCCGGCTGTAAATTCTGAGAATCACCAGAGTCAACAACTACTTTCTTGCCCCAAATACGATCGTTTTCTTCCATGAACTCTTGCTTATCCACTACCTGCTGTTCCAAGAAGCGAGTATCGCCCGGCTCATCGATTTCTACCTTACGCATCATTTGACGAACAATAATCTCAAAGTGTTTGTCGTTAATCTTCACACCCTGCAAACGGTAAACGTCTTGCACTTCATTTACGATATATTCCTGTACAGCCGTGGGACCTTTAATGGCCAAAATGTCAGCAGGAGTAATCGCACCGTCAGATAACGGAGTTCCGGCACGAACGTAGTCATTCTCCTGAACCAATATTTGTTTAGACAGATTCACCAAATACTTTTTCACTTCACCTGTCTTAGATGTGACAATAATTTCACGGTTACCACGCTTAATCTTACCCATAGTAATTTCACCGTCTATTTCAGAAACGACAGCAGGATTAGATGGGTTACGAGCCTCAAACAGTTCTGTAACACGAGGAAGACCACCAGTGATATCACCAGCCTTGCCTACAGCACGAGGAATCTTCACAATAATGTCACCAGCTTTCACTGCCTGACCGTTTTCAACCACAACATGCCCCCCCACGGGTAAGTTATAAGTACGGATCAAATTACCATCCTCGGTTACAATATGGGCAGAAGGTACTTTTGTCTTATCCTTAGACTCGATAATGATAATTTCACGCAAACCGGTAGCTTCATCAGACTCTACCTTATAAGTTACGTTTTCAACCACACTCTCGAATTCAATCTTACCAGTAGCCTCTGTAATAATAACAGCGTTGAACGGATCCCACTTAGCAATCAGTTTTCCCTTCTCAACAATATCACCGTCCGCAGCATATAATTTTGAACCATAAGGCACATTATGAGTTGACAGGATAATCCCTGTATTCACATCGATAAAGCGGACTTCAGCCAAACGACCGACTACCACTTTCACAGCCTCACCCATTTCATCAACCGTATCTACCGTACGCAATTCTTCGAATTCCAAACGTGCATTATTCTTGGCCACAATGCTTGCATTAGCAGCCATATTACCTGCGATACCACCGGCATGGAATGTACGCAATGTCAACTGTGTACCCGGCTCACCAATAGATTGGGCAGCGATTACGCCGACTGCTTCACCTTTCTGAACCATACGACTGGATGCCAAGTTACGTCCATAACACTTAGCACATACCCCTTTCTTAGATTCACAAGTTAATACCGAACGGATTTCAACGCTTTCAATCGGAGAATCCTCGATTTCCTGCGCAATATCCTCTGTAATCTCCTCTCCACCGGCTACAATCAGTTTACCAGTAGTAGGATGGACGATATCATGTACAGAAACACGTCCTAGAATACGTTCGTACAAAGTAGCAATAACTTCATCGTTATTTTTCAAAGCAGTACAAACCAAACCGCGCAGTGTTCCACAGTCTTCTTCATTAATAATCACATCATGCGACACGTCTACCAGACGGCGGGTCAAGTATCCCGCATCAGCAGTCTTCAACGCTGTATCCGCCAAACCTTTACGAGCACCGTGGGTAGAAATAAAATACTCTAACACAGACAAACCTTCTTTAAAGTTTGAAAGAATAGGGTTTTCAGTAATCTGTGCGCCTTCAGCACCGGCTTTCTGCGGTTTTGCCATCAAACCACGCATACCAGACAACTGACGAATCTGCTCTTTAGAACCACGGGCCCCGGAATCAAGCATCATAAATACTGAATTGAAGCCTTGGTCATCATTCTTAATCGTCTTGTAAAGTATATCAGACAGGTCACTGTTCACGTGAGTCCATGTATCGATAACCTGGTTATAACGTTCATTGTCAGTAATGAAACCCATATTATAGTTCATCATAATTTGCTCAACTTCTTCGTTACCACGTTTTACCAGTTCTTCTTTTTCCTTCGGGATAATAATATCACCCAAGTTGAATGACAGACCACCCTTGAACGCCATATAGTAACCTAAGTTCTTAATACCATCCAAGAATTCACAAGCACGAGCAACACCCACAGCCTTAATAACATCACTAATGATGTCGCGCAAAGACTTTTTAGAAATAATGGTATTCAGATAACCTACTTCAGCCGGAACGATTTCATTTACAATCACACGACCTACAGAAGTTTCTTTCATCATCACATCTACAATGTTGCCATCCTTATCCAGGTCTTTTACAACAACATTGATGATAGCATGAATATCTACCTTTCCTTCATTATAAGCAATCAAAGCCTCTTCCGGACCGTAGAAAGTCAAGCCTTCACCTTTAGCCCCTTTTCTCAGCTTGGTAATATAATACAAACCAAGTACCATATCCTGTGCAGGCACAGTAATAGGAGCACCATTAGCAGGATTCAGAATGTTATGAGCTTGAAGCATCAACATCTGTGCTTCCAGAATCGCATCATTACTCAAAGGCAAGTGCACGGCCATCTGGTCACCATCGAAGTCGGCGTTGAACGCGGTACAAGCCAACGGGTGCAACTGGATAGCCTTACCTTCGATCATCTTCGGTTGGAAAGCCTGAATACCCAAACGGTGCAGAGTCGGCGCACGGTTCAGCAATACAGGATGACCTTTCATGACATGTTCCAAGATATCCCAGATCACAGGCTCCTTGCGGTCTACAATCTTCTTCGCAGATTTTACAGTCTTCACAATACCACGTTCAATCAACTTACGGATGATAAACGGCTTGTAAAGCTCTGCAGCCATCAGTTTAGGAATACCACATTCACCCATCTTCAATTCAGGACCAACAACGATAACCGAACGAGCAGAGTAGTCAACACGCTTACCCAGCAAGTTCTGACGGAAACGTCCTTGCTTACCCTTCAAGCTATCGGACAGTGATTTCAATGGACGATTAGCGTCAGTCTTCACTGCACTTGATTTACGTGAGTTATCGAACAAGGAATCGACAGCCTCCTGCAACATACGTTTTTCGTTACGCAAAATCACTTCGGGAGCCTTGATTTCAATCAGTCGCTTCAAACGGTTGTTACGGATAATCACACGACGATACAAGTCATTCAAGTCAGAGGTAGCGAAACGGCCACCATCCAACGGAACCAATGGACGCAGTTCAGGAGGAATAACCGGCACAATACGTACAATCATCCATTCAGGTTTATTACGTCCGCGAGATGCACGGAACGATTCAACTACCTGCAGACGCTTCAAAGCCTCGTTCTTACGTTGCTGCGAAGAATCATTACTTGCTTTATGACGTAATTCATAAGATAAAGCATCCAAATCCAAAGTTGAGAGCAGATCATAAATGGCTTCTGCTCCCATCTTAGCTATAAACTTATTCGGATCTGTATCTTCCAAATATTGGTTTTCTTTAGGAAGTGTATCCAAGATATCCAGATACTCTTCTTCAGACAACAAGTCATATTTACTGATACCATCTTCAGCCTTCACACCCGGCTGAATAACGACATAACGTTCATAATAAATAATAGCATCCAGTTTCTTTGTAGGCAGCCCCAACAAATAACCGATCTTGTTCGGCAATGAACGAAAATACCAGATATGCGCTACAGGCACAACTAACTGAATATGTCCCATACGTTCACGACGGACCTTCTTTTCAGTCACTTCAACGCCACATCGGTCACAAACAATACCTTTATAACGGATACGTTTGTACTTACCGCAATGACATTCGTAATCTTTCACCGGACCGAAAATACGCTCGCAGAACAAACCATCACGTTCCGGTTTGTAGGTACGGTAGTTGATCGTTTCAGGCTTCAACACCTCACCGCTCGAATTCTCAAGGATTTCTTCGGGTGAAGCCAAGCCAATTGAGATTTTCGAGAAATTACTCTTTATCTTAGTTTCTTTTCTAAAAGCCATACTTCCTTATTTATAATGTAAAGAGTTATATTTTTTTATTATTCAAGGTTGATACTCAAGCCAAGACCTCTCAGTTCGTGTAACAATACATTCAGAGATTCGGGGATACCCGGAGTTGGCATAGGTTCACCTTTCACAATAGCTTCGTAAGCCTTTGAGCGTCCTACAACGTCATCAGACTTAATGGTCAGGATTTCCTGTAAGATATGTGCTGCGCCGAATGCTTCAAGCGCCCAAACTTCCATTTCTCCGAAACGCTGACCACCGAACTGTGCCTTACCACCAAGCGGCTGCTGAGTAATAAGGGAGTACGGACCGATAGAACGGGCATGCATCTTATCTTCAACCATATGCCCTAGTTTCAACATATAAGTTACACCCACTGTTGCAGGTTGGTCAAAGCGTTCGCCTGTACCACCATCACAAAGATAAGTCTTACAATAACGAGGCAATCCAGCTTTATCTGTCCATTCATTTAAATCATCCATAGAAGCACCGTCAAAAATAGGAGTAGCAAATTTCACACCCAACTCTTTTCCGGCACGACCTAATACGGCTTCGAAAATCTGACCAATATTCATACGAGAAGGCACACCCAACGGATTCAATACGATATCTACTGGAGTACCATCTGCTAAGAACGGCATATCTTCCTGACGAACCACACGAGAAACAATACCCTTGTTACCGTGACGTCCCGCCATCTTATCACCTACACCAATCTTACGCTTCTTGGCAATATAAACCTTAGCCATCTGAATAATGCCCGCAGGAAGTTCATCACCGATAGTGATAGCAAACTTCTTACGCTTTAATTCAGCATCCAATTCTTTATATTTCTTCAAATAATTCATCACCAAGTCACGAATCATGTCATTCTTATGAGCATCAGCTGTCCACTTGCTCAACTGGATAATAGTATAATCCAATGATTCCAAATCGCGTTTGGTGAACTTCGCCCCCTTGGCAATAACTTCCGTTCCCAAATAATCTTTCACTCCTTGGGAAACCTTACCATTAGTCAAAACCAATAGTTTCTCAATCAAGATATCTTTCAGTTTTGCTGCCTTTTCTTCGAATTCATCATTCAGTTTAGGCAGAATAGCCTTATCGGCATTCTTCTCACTTCTGCTCTTGATAACACGTGAGAACAACTTCTTGTCAATAACCACACCGCGCAATGATGGAGAAGCTTTCAATGAAGCATCCTTCACATCTCCAGCCTTGTCACCAAAGATAGCACGAAGCAATTTTTCTTCTGGAGAAGGATCTGATTCACCTTTCGGAGTAATCTTACCAATCAGGATATCACCCGGCTCAATACGTGCACCAATACGTACAATACCGTTTTCATCCAAATCTTTGGTTGCTTCTTCACTCACGTTAGGAATATCAGAAGTTAATTCTTCCATACCGCGTTTCGTTTCGCGGACCTCCAAAATATATTCATCAACGTGTACAGAAGTCAGCAAGTCCTCACGTACAACGCGTTCATTCAATACAATAGCATCCTCGTAGTTATAACCTTTCCAAGGCATATAAGCCACCAACAGGTTTTTACCCAATGCAAGCTCACCACCCTGAGTTGAATATCCTTCAGTCAGGATATCACCCTTCTTCACACGCTGTCCTTTATCACAAATAGGACGAAGGTCAATGGTCATGCTCTGATTAGTCTTACGGAATTTAGGAATTCTGTATTCCTTCAAAGCAGGTTCGAAGCTTACAAATTCTTCATCTTCATTTCTGTCATACAAGATACGAATAGTTGTTGCATCGACATATTCTACAACACCGTCACCCTCTGCTGCAATCTGAGTACGAGAATCTTCAACCAATTGCTTTTCGATACCTGTACCTACAATAGGAGCCTCTGTACGCAACAAAGGAACTGCCTGGCGCATCATGTTAGACCCCATCAATGCACGGTTAGCATCATCATGTTCCAAGAACGGAATCAAAGAAGCGACGATAGAAGCAATCTGCTGTGGAGAAACATCCATCAACTCTACCTGGTCAGGAGTAACAACAGGATAATCAGCATCACGACGAGCTTTTACTTTCTCACGAACAAATTTGCCTTCATCATCCAATGGAGCATTACCCTGAGCGATTATCTTATCCTCTTCCTCTTCGGCTGTCAGATATTCAATACCTTCATCAGATATATCCACCTTACCATCAGCTACTTTACGATAAGGAGTTGAAATAAGCCAAGTTCATTAATCTTAGCATACACACACAAAGAAGAAATCAAACCGATATTCGGACCTTCAGGAGTTTCAATCGGACACAAACGACCATAATGAGTATAGTGTACGTCACGAACCTCAAAACCAGCACGTTCACGTGACAGACCACCAGGTCCTAACGCTGACAAACGACGCTTGTGAGTGATTTCAGCCAATGGATTAGTTTGATCCATGAACTGCGACAAAGCATTTGTTCCAAAGAATGAATTGATAACAGAAGAAATAGTCTTCGCATTAATCAAATCAATCGGAGTAAACACTTCATTGTCACGCACATTCATACGCTCACGGATGGTACGAGACATGCGTGCCAGACCAATCGCAAATTGATTGGACAACTGTTCTCCTACAGTACGTACACGACGGTTACTCAAGTGGTCAATATCATCAACATCCGCTTTAGAGTTAATCAGCTCAATCAGATACTTAATGATTTCAATAATATCTTGTTTTGTCAATACCTTCACATCCATGTCCGTAGTCAGTCCCAACTTTTTGTTGATTCTGTAACGTCCTACCTCGCCAAGATCATATCTTTTTTCAGAGAAGAACAGGTTATTGATAACCTCACGAGCACTGGCATCATCAGCCGGATCTGCATTACGCAACTGACGGTAAATGTAAAGTACAGCCTCTTTTTCAGAGTTGCTCGGGTCTTTCTGAAGGGTATTAAATATAATAGAGTAGTCGGATGAATTCGCTTCTTCCTTGTGAACAAGGATATTCTGAACGCCTGAGTCTATAATTTCATCGATATGATCCTCTTCAATCACAGTTTCACGGTCGATAATAACCTCATTACGTTCAATAGAAACAACTTCACCTGTGTCTTCATCTACGAAATCTTCTGTCCATGTTTTTAAAACACGAGCAGCGAGTTTTCTTCCTACGACTTTCTTCAAGTTAGTCTTATTAACCTTAACGTCTTCAGCCAAATTGAAGATTTCGAGGATATCTTTATCATTTTCAAAACCTACAGCTCTTAACAGAGTAGTAACAGGCAATTTCTTTTTACGGTCGATATACGCATACATTACATTGTTAATATCTGTAGCGAATTCGATCCATGAACCTTTGAATGGAATAATACGGGCAGAGTACAATTTAGTACCGTTAGCATGTACGCTCTGACCAAAGAACACGCCCGGAGAACGGTGCAACTGAGAAACAACTACACGCTCAGCACCATTAATAACAAAAGTTCCTTTCGGAGTCATATACGGAATAGGACCCAGATAAACATCCTGAATAACCGTATCGAAATCTTCATGATCAGGATCAGTACAATACAACTTCAGTTTTGCTTTCAAAGGCACGCTGTATGTGAGCCCGCGCTCCAAACACTCGTCTATTGAATAGTGAGGCGGATCAATGTAATAGTCCAAGAATTCAAGGACAAAGTTATTACGAGTGTCAGCAATAGGGAAGTTTTCAGCGAACACCTTATACAGCGTCATTCTTACGCTTTTCGGGCGGGGTATCCAACTGTAAAAAGTCTTGGAATGACTTCAATTGCACTTCCAAGAAATCCGGATACTTCATCGGATTCTTGATGGAAGCAAAATTAACTCTTTGATTTTCAGTATTTGAAGACATTTGTTAATATTTTGTAGAACTTAATAATAATATAGACACAAAAGGTTAAGAATCCTCTACCAGAGGATTCCTAACCGTATTACCTGATACTCAGGCTAATATTATTTAAGCTCAACTTCAGCTCCAGCTTCTTCCAAAGTTTTCTTCAGTGATTCAGCTTCGTCTTTAGCCAAGCCTTCTTTTACTGTGCTAGGAGCACCGTCTACCAAGTCTTTAGCTTCTTTCAAGCCAAGACCACATGCTTCTTTAACGGCTTTAACAACCTGCAATTTTGCAGCACCAGCGCTCTTCAAAACTACATCAAAAGATGTTTTTTCTTCAGCAGCAGCTGCACCAGCAGCAGGACCAGCAGCAACAGCTACAGCTGCAGCAGCAGGGTTCAATACCGTATTCTTCTTTAAGGATAGTTGCAAGTTCATTAACTTCTTTTACTGTCAAGTTAACTAATTGTTCTGCAAAAGCTTTCAAATCTGCCATTTTTGTATGATTTTAATTGTTTGTTACTAATTGATTATAAAATTGATTATTCGGCACGTTCGCCCAGAGTCTTAAGAACTCCATGAATGGTTTTACCACCTGATTGAAGAGCAGAACTAACATGTTTCGCCGGTGATTGCAGCAATGCAATAATATCAGCAATAACTTCATTCTTACTCTTAATGTTGCAAAGAGCATCCAGTTGATTAGCACCTACATAGAAACCTTCTTCAGCATAAGCTGCTTTCAATGCAGGAATTTCCTCTTTGTATTCTTTCAACAACTTTGCAGGAGCGTTAGCTACTTCGCTAAACATTACTGAAGTTGTACCTTTTAAAGAATCGAACAACGGAGAGAAATCAACACCTTCCATGCTCATCAGAGCTTTGTGAAGCAAAGAATTCTTCACAACAACCAGCTTAATACCTGCTTTGAAACATTTTCTTCTCAGTTCACTTGTCTTAGCTGCATCCATAGCAGTTGTGTCAACCAAATAGAAATGTCCGTATTGCTTAACGGTTTCAGCCAACTGACCAATAATAACGCCTTTATCTTCCTTTCTCATGATTCCTCCTTATTGTTAGTTTTCTTCTACAGTTTTGGGATCAATCTTGATACCCTTACTCATAGTACTTGAAAGATAAATACTCTTAATATAAGTACCCTTAGCTGAACTTGGTTTCAATTTAATGATAGTAGCGATAAATTCTTTCGCATTATCACGAATCTGATCTGCAGTGAAAGAAACCTTGCCAATTGAAGTATGAACGATACCGCTCTTATCAACCTTAAAGTCAATCTTACCTTGCTTAACTTCCTTAACAGCCTTAGCTACATCCATAGTTACAGTACCACTCTTCGGATTCGGCATTAATCCACGAGGACCAAGAACACGACCCAAAGCACCGATCTTACCCATGATAGACGGCATTGTAATGATTACATCAATATCAGTCCATCCACCTTTGATCTTTTCAATATATTCATCAAGACCAACATAGTCAGCACCAGCTTCTTTTGCAGCAGCTTCAGCATCAGGTGTACACAGAACCAAAACACGCACTTGCTTACCTGTTCCGTGAGGCAATGAAACTACACCACGAACCATCTGGTTAGCTTTACGAGGGTCTACACCTAAACGTACGTCAATATCTAATGAAGCATCAAACTTAGAAAAAGTAATATCTTTAACTAACTGTGCAGCTTCTTTCAGTGAGTATGCTTTCCCTGCTTCAATTTTTTCTGCAGCCAACTTTTGATTTTTTGTCAGTTTACCCATTATAATTGAAGTTTATTAGTTATTACCCGGGAATTCCCCTTTTACAGCGATACCCATACTTCTAGCTGTACCAGCTACCATAGTCATAGCAGACTCGATAGTGAAGCAGTTCAAGTCAACCATTTTGTCCTGAGCAATCGTACGAACTTGTTCCCAAGTAATTTCGGCAACCTTCTTACGGTTAGGCTCAGCAGAACCACTCTTAATCTTAGCCAATTCAAGCAATTGAATAGCTACGGGAGGAGTCTTGATAACAAAATCAAAAGACTTATCTGCGTAGTAGGTAATGATTACAGGTAAAATCTTACCTGCCTTGTCCTGGGTTCTGGCATTGAATTGCTTGCAAAATTCCATGATATTAATACCCTTAGAACCCAAAGCAGGTCCAACGGGAGGTGATGGATTTGCAGCGCCTCCTTTAATCTGTAATTTGATTAGTCCAGCAACTTCTTTAGCCATTTTGTTTCTAATTTTTATATATTAATTATAGCGAAAGTCCAATGCACGTAACAGAATGCATTATTCTTTCTCGACATCCATAAAGCCAAGTTCCAGCGGAGTTTTACGTCCGAAGATCTTAACCATAACCTTCAACTTCCGTTTTTCGGTATTCACCTCTTCAATGAGACCACTGAAGCCACTGAACGGTCCAACGGTAACTTTCACTGTTTCTCCTACGGTATAAGGTACATTAAGTTCCTCACCACCTTCCTGAAGTTCATCCACCGTACCAAGTATACGATTCACTTCCGATTGTCTCAAAGGAACCGGATTTTCGGAACCTCCCAAGAAACCGATTACATTCGGGGTGTTTCTCAAATGATGAGCAACCTCACCGACCAAAGCGGCCTCGACTAAAACGTATCCGGGAAGATAACTTCTTTCTTTCACAATTTTCTTACCATTGCGAACCTGATACACTTTCTCGGTAGGAATCAACACCTGAGACACATACTCGCTAAGATCACTGTTCTTAATGTCAGCATCAAGATACTCCTTAACCTTGCTTTCTTTTCCACTAACAGCACGTAATACGTACCACTTTTTTTCAATCTCAGACATTTTATTCAATTAATTAGTGCGGATAGATAATATCCTCCATTACAAACTGGAAGGCTGAATCCATAAGAAAAACAACTAGCGCAATGAGTAGGGAAGCATATAAAACAACCACTGCGCTACTAGAAAGTTCTTTACGAGTAGGCCATGATACTTTATGGACTAATTCGTCATAAGATTCTTTACAATAATTTGCTACTTTCTGAAACATATTCTTTCAAGTTTAGCACGGGAGGAGAGGCTCGAACTCCCGACACCCGGTTTTGGAGACCGGTGCTCTACCAACTGAGCTACTCCCGTAAAAATCAGTTCCCGGTGTCTTACGACCGAGAACTGATCATATTAATTATCTAGTGATTAGTCAAGAAGTTCTGTAATCTGGCCTGCACCTACAGTACGTCCACCTTCACGGATAGCAAAACGCAAACCTACATTCAATGCAACCGGGTAGATCAACTCAACTGTAATAGTTACGTTATCACCAGGCATTACCATTTCAGTTCCTTCCGGCAAAGTGATTTCACCTGTACAGTCCATAGTACGCAAGTAGAACTGAGGACGATACTTGTTATGGAACGGAGTATGACGACCACCTTCTTCTTTCTTCAAGATATAAACCTCAGCTTTGAACTTAGAGTGAGCCTTAACCTGACCCGGCTTACACAAAATCATACCACGTTTGATTTCGTTTTTGTCGATACCACGCAACAACAAACCAACATTATCACCAGCTTCACCTTGATCCAATAATTTACGGAACATTTCAACGCCAGTAACAACTGATTTCTTATCTTCACCCAAACCAAGAATTTCAACTTCGTCACCTACATGGATAATACCAGCCTCGATACGACCTGTAGCAACAGTACCACGACCAGTGATAGAGAACACGTCTTCAACAGGCATCAAGAAAGGTTTATCAATATCACGCGGAGGCAATGGAATCCAAGTATCAACTGCATCCATCAACTCCATTACTTTATCTTCCCATTGAGGAACACCATTCAAAGCACCTAATGCAGAACCACGAATAATAGGAGTATTATCGCCATCGAAATCATAGAATGAAAGCAACTCACGCATTTCCATTTCTACCAATTCCAACATTTCTTCATCATCAACCATATCACACTTGTTCAAGAAAACAACCAAACGAGGTACGTTTACCTGACGAGCCAACAGAATGTGTTCACGAGTCTGAGGCATCGGACCATCAGTTGCAGCACAAACAATAATTGCGCCATCCATCTGAGCAGCACCTGTAACCATGTTTTTTACATAGTCGGCGTGACCCGGACAGTCAACGTGAGCATAGTGACGATTTGCAGTTTGATATTCTACGTGAGAAGTATTGATAGTAATACCTCTTTCTTTTTCTTCAGGAGCGTTGTCGATAGAATCGAAAGAACGCAATTCTGAAAGACCTTTTTTAGCCAACACAGTAGTGATAGCAGCAGTCAAAGTGGTTTTACCGTGGTCAACGTGACCGATAGTACCAATGTTAACGTGCGGTTTCGAACGTTCAAATTTCTCTTTAGCCATAGCTTTACTTGTTATTTATTTGATTAATAATCAGCAATTACGTTATCAAAGAGCTGTTAACGAGACTTGAACTCGTGACCTCTTCCTTACCAAGGAAGTGCTCTACCACTGAGCTATAACAGCAAGAAAAAAAAAAGAGCGGAAGACGGGGCTCAAACCCGCGACCCTCAGCTTGGAAGGCTAATGCTCTATCAACTGAGCTACTTCCGCAAAAAACCAAAGACCTTTCAAGTCTTAAGAATGTGGGCAAAGATGGATTCGAACCACCGAAGTCGAAAGACAGCAGATTTACAGTCTGCCCCATTTGGCCACTCTGGTATTTGCCCAACTTACTTTCAAAGAACAACAGCTTCTCAGCATCTTTTCTTGAGCCTCTTGTCGGATTCGAACCAACGACCCCGAGATTACAAATCACGTGCTCTGGCCAACTGAGCTAAAGAGGCTTGTCATATCTAACTTCGCAACCATTCCGCCTTGAATGGTTAAGCGGCTGCAAAGTTAGATATTTATTTTAAATCTCAAAAACTTTCGGTGTTTTTTTTTATTTACCGCGTAGTTTTTCTTTATATTTTGTCAATTGCTTAGAAAGCGCATCTACGCATACATCAACCGACTCTTCAAATGTATCACTCACCTTTTCTGCAAAAAATTCACCATTAGGCACCAGCACTTTTATACTAGCCTCCTTATTCATCGCAGTTTCAGGCTTTACAACTTTTAATGACACCTCCACTTTATTTATATCGTCACAATACTTTTCTAACTTAGCAGTTTTCTTCTGAATAAAATCCTGAAGTTTTTCTGTTGCATCGAAATGAATGGCTTGAATTCTAACTTCCATAAATACCTCCTTTTTTACGCTCTTGGATGAGCTTGTTCATAAACTTTTTTAAGTTCCTCAAAAGTCGTATGCGTATAAATTTCCGTTGTAGTCAGACTACTATGACCCAGTAATTCCTTCACTGCGCCCAACTCTGCCTCATTATTCAACATAGCAGTTGCAAAAGTATGCCTCAACACATGCGGACTTCTTTTTTTTAACGACACCACTTTTGACAGGTTCCGTTTCACTAAAAGATACACCTTTCCAGGATACATCCGTTTTCCGTTTTTTAGGACGAAAAACGCCTCTGCCTTTCCAGGCAACACTTCATTTCTTATTTTCAGATAAACAGACATCGCCCTTCGCAATTCTTCTCCAAAAGGAATTAAACGCTGTTTATTTCTCTTTCCCGTTACTTTTATCAGAAACGCAGAAAAATCGACATCCACATCATTCAGCCCTATCAACTCGGAAAGCCGCATGCCTGTAGCATAAAACATTTCCAACACCATTCTATCCCGACAACCTGTAAAATCCTCCTTAAAAGGAACATCATCCAAGAGTCGGTCCATTTCACGTTCTTTTAGAAATACAGGAAGAGGTTTCTTATTTTTCGGTCCAATGATTTTCAACATCGGATCCTCCTCTATCACACCTTTCTTTAGAAGGAAACGATAAAACGACCGGAGTGAACTCAGTTTTCGGTTTACAGAAGCAGATGTATATCCATTCTCCATCAGGTTCATCACCCAACCACGAACCAAATCAGCATCTACCGTTGTAAAATCGACTTTCTCGTCTTTCCCCTTGAAGTATTCTTCGAACTTGGTCAAATCTATTCCATAACTAACTATTGTTTTTTCAGAATAGTTTTTTTCAAATCGAAGATAATCCAAAAAAGAGTCTGTCATCATAAGAAACGTCGCTTATCAATTCAGCAACGAATATATGAAAAAGAATTCAATTATTCAAAGAATGTGCGAGTTTTTAATTATTCTTCTACTTGCTGAAGTTTCTGAACATAGATAGCACGTTCTCTTTTCAGTCTGTTCAATACAGACGGCTTGTCGAACTGCTGTCTAGCTCTTAGTTCTTTTACAACACCTGTTTTCTCAAATTTTCTTTTGAACTTCTTCAGCGCTTTTTCAATGTTTTCGCCTTCTTTTACTGGTACTACAATCATTGTTTTTAATTATTAAATATGTTGTTATTAATATTTTCCGATAGTCAAATTGCGGCGCAAAATTACACATACTTTCTTTATTTACAAAACTTTCCGCAATTATTTATTTAAAATAATCTAGAAATCGTATCTTTGCTTTCTAGTACAAACCATTATAAACCTATTAAAATGAAATCGGAAATTATAAATAGAATAGCTAGTCTGCGCAATTTCATGCGTAAACACAAGCTTTCAGCCTTTATTATTCCCAGTACGGATCCCCATTCGGGAGAGTATATCCCCAAACATTGGGAAGCACGTAAATGGATATCAGGTTTCACAGGTTCGGCAGGTACGGTTGTCGTAACACTGGATAAAGCCGGACTTTGGACAGATTCACGCTATTTTCTTCAAGCGGCCGAACAATTGGAAAACACAGGTATTACTTTATTCAAGGAACGATTACCGGAAACTCCTTCCATTGTAGAGTGGTTGGGCTGTGTATTGAATGCAGAAGACAATGTGGGTATAGACGGCTGGGTGAACAGCTATCAAGAAACAAGCAACTTACAGAAAGAATTAGAAAAAAAACAGATACACTTAACCCTTGCTCCCGATCCATTCAATGAATTATGGACAGATCGGCCTGCATTGCCCGATAACAAAGTGTTTATACATGAATTGAAATATGCCGGTCTCAGTTGCAAGGATAAAATCACTCAAATACGAGAAGCAATCCGTCGTAACAGTTGCACAGGCATTTTAATTTCCGCACTGGATGAAGTGGCATGGACCCTAAACTTACGGGGAAGTGACGTACACTGCAATCCGGTATTTGTAAGTTACCTTCTCATCACGGAATATAGTTCTACCTTATATATAATAGAGAATAAACTGCCAGATGAAGTAAAAGACTATCTAACAGAAAACGAAATTAAAGTAAGGCCTTATTCAACAATTGAAAAAGATTTAAAAGATTTTACCGGCAAACTCCTGTTGTCAGCTAATATCAATGCCGCTGTCCATGCAGCAGCCTGCGCCCATTCCTTAATAAAAATAGCTCCTTCGCCTGTACTTTTTTTAAAAGCGATAAAGAATGAGACAGAAATAGAAGGCTTCCATCGCGCAATGAAACGCGACGGAGTAGCCATGGTTAAATTTCTCCGCTGGCTGAAAGCTGCTGTTTCTACTGGAAATGAAACCGAAATAAGTATAGATAAGAAATTATACGAATTCCGCGCCGGACAACCCCACTTCAATGGTATCAGTTTTGACACCATTGCCGGATATAAAGCTCATGGCGCTATTGTTCACTATGAAGCAACCCCCGAAACCGATATTCCCTTAAAACCTGAAGGCATGCTGCTGCTGGACAGTGGAGCACAATATTTGGACGGAACAACTGATATTACTCGTACTATCGTTTTAGGAGCACTCACGAAAGAAGAAAAAACAGATTACACATTAGTCTTAAAAGGATTTATCCAACTCTCAATGGCTCAATTTCCACATGGAACTTGCGGAACACAACTAGATGCGCTGGCTCGCCTCCCTATGTGGAAAGCCGGAATCAATTACCTGCATGGAACAGGCCACGGTGTAGGTTGTTTTCTGAATGTACACGAAGGTCCTCACCAATTCCGCATGAACCACATGCCGGCCTTACTTGTTCCAGGCATGACAGTAACCAACGAGCCCGGTATATATAAAACCGGACGCCATGGAGTACGTACGGAAAATACCATGTTAATTGTTCCGTCACAAGAGACAGAATTCGGCACTTACTATAAATTCGAGCCACTTACCCTCTGCCCTATTGACAAAGAAGCCATCCTGACAGATATGCTGAGCGATGAAGAAATAACATGGTTCAACCAATATCATGAAAAAGTTTACAATTGTTTGAATCCGGAATTGAACAACGAGGAACGCGAGTGGTTAAAAGAAGTAACATCTCCTTTAAAACGGTAGAAATTAATTATGGCACTTATAAAATCAGTGAGAGGATTCACTCCAAAAATCGGCGAGAACTGTTATTTAGCCGATAATGCCACTATTATTGGCGATGTTGTAATTGGAAAAGATTGCAGCATTTGGTTTAACGCCGTATTACGCGGCGATGTTAATGCTATCCGCATAGGTAACCGCGTAAATATCCAGGACGGCAGTGTAGTACATACATTATATCAAAAATCAGTTGTCGAAATCGGGAATGATGTTTCTGTAGGACATAATGTAACCATACATGGTGCGACTATAAAAGACGGCGCTCTAATTGGAATGGGCTCTACCATACTAGACCATGCGGTCGTAGGTGAAGGAGCTATTGTAGCTGCCGGAGCGCTGGTACTCAGTAACACCGTCATCGAACCTGGAAGCCTATGGGCAGGAGTTCCAGCCAAATTTATCAAAAAGATTCCCGAGGCACAAAGCAAAGAACTCAATCAGAAAATAGCCAATGGATATTTAATGTATGCTTCCTGGTTTAAGGAGGAAGAAAAATAATTCTACATATAAAGAAAAGTTAGTATTCATTTAAAATGAGTGATTATGAAAAAAATTATTATTGCCGCATGCATGGCACTTTTAGGTTGTGGTTCTGTTTTTGCACAACAAGGGAAACAAGCTATTGGTGGAAATCTAAGTTATGGAACTGAAATAGAGAGCGTTGGTATTGGTCTGAAATATCAATATAATATTACTGATCAAATCAGAATAGAGCCGTCTATGAATTACTTTTTTAAAAATGATGGACTTAGCATGTTTGACATCAACGCAAATATCCACTACCTTTTTCCCATAGCAAGCAATATTAGTCTATATCCATTAGCAGGATTTACATACACTAACTGGCATTTGGATTTAGGGAAAGCAGGCGATTACGATGTCAGTGGAAGTGATGGAAAATTTGGAGTTAATTTAGGAGCAGGTATGGAGTTTGACTTAGACAAAAACTGGAGTTTAAACTTTGATATTAAATACCAATTAATCAGCGACCTAGACCAAGCCGTATTCAATCTTGGCGTAGCCTATAATTTCTAGTTAATAGCCAAAGAAGGATAAAGTTGTTTTTAAATGCACCTTTATCCTTCTCCACCTTACAAAGAACATACCTGCTCTACCTATTTTTACACTAATCTACAATATGGCATACCATGAATAACATACGACAACTCACAAAAGATGAATACCCAAAAGCCATCGAACTATCTTGGCAAGTTTTCACCATCACCGGCAAAGAAGATTTCAACAATGAGGGATTGGAATTTTTCAAAAGCTTTATTTATAACAAAAAATGTATAAACGAAATCATATTTTATGGTAGTTTTGACAATGAAGCTCTAACAGGCATTTTAGGTATAAAAAGTAATGGTAAACATATCTCCCTATTTTTTATCAAGCCAGAATATCACAGGCACGGATTAGGAAAAAAACTTTTCCACTACGCCTCCACCCTCCATCCTTCCATTGAAACAACGGTTAATTCTTCTACTTATGCTATTCCTTTCTACCAGAGTTTGGGATTTGCTGTCGTAGGAGAAAAACAAAATTACCATGGGCTCTGCAGTACCCCCATGAGACGCTATCATGCTGTATTTGTACAAAAGAACAAGTACACACTACGTACTTGGCAAACAGAAGACGCTCATTCATTAGTTCAAGAACTGAATAACAAAAAGATTTGGGACAATTGCCGCAACGTATTCCCCCACCCTTACAGGCTAGAGCATGCGGAAACCTTTATTGACCTCATCCAGAAAAAAGAAGGCATTCATGATTTTTGTATTGAAGTTAATGGAAAAGCCGTAGGCAATATCGGATTTACACCAGGCACAGATGTGGAATGCTTCAATGCTGAAGTAGGGTATGTTATCGGAGAAAAATATTGGAACCAAGGTATTGTAACCGACGCATTACAAGAAGCCATCTACCATTACTTCACTTATACGAATACAATACGTATATTCGCACTTGTCTTTGAACACAACCTTCCTTCCATGCGAGTATTAGAAAAGGCCGGCTTCAACAAAGTCGGAATAATGACAAAATCCATTTTCAAGAACGGTCATTTCACCAATGCACATCTTTTCGAGTTGCTTAAAAACGTTTAGTATCCGGAAAATGCCAAAAGAACTTACAATAAATGTTATATTACACATATTCATCCTTTGTCCGAAAGACATAAACCCACTCCTTTCACAGTCTTTATCTGTATCCGTTCATCATCAGCAAACAATTTTCTAAGTCGAGTAACAAAAACATCGAGACTACGTGATGCAAAAAAATCATCCTCCGTATCCCATAGTCTTGAAAGAATAATATCCCGCCTCACTAGTTCATTTTTCTTTTTACAAAGCATCTGAAGCAATTTCGCTTCGCGTTCCGTCATTGTCTTTTGTACACACGACGAATGCTTTAATACTGCATGAACAGCATCAAATGTATAATTTTCACCAATCCGATAAATCTCACTTTCATTAGCGGCTCCCATTCCCCGCTTCATTTTCAACAAAGCACCAATATGCGCATCCAGTTCTTCCGCCAAAAAAGGTTTCTTAATATAATTATTCACCCCCAATTCATAACCTTTCACCACATCTTTAGGCGAAACCCTGCCCGAGGTAAAAACAATGGGAATAAATCCATCCGTTTCCCGAATACGACGTACCATTTCATAACCATCCATAACAGGCATCTCAATGTCTGAAATAATGATATCAAGATGTTGCTCCTTCCATATCTTCAGCCCTTCTTCGCCATTAGAAGCGGTCATCACCTCGTATCCACCTATCATATCCTCCAATCCACCACGAATAATATAACAAAGATTGGCATCATCTTCCACCAACAACAGTTTTATCATATCATCTTCCTCCTTAAAAAATATTTATTTCTTCTCCCCACTCGGCAAAAAAAGAAAAAATTCACTATACTCCCCTTCAATGCTTTCTACACACACTTTTCCACCATGCGCTTCAGCCACGCGGAAAACATAATTCAAACCCAATCCGAAGCCTGACGCACCGCCTTTACGGCTGCGGTCGGCAGCCGAAGCACGCTCGTACTTCTCGAAAATACGACTCTGGTCCTTCAACGGAATACCTATGCCGTTATCTCTTACCTTTATCAAATAAAAGTTATAGTCCTGACGCAAGGATGAAATCTGTATGTCCACCTCTTCACCTGAATATTTTATAGAATTGTCTACCAAATTACCGATAGCTTCTTTCAAGAATTCTTCATCAGCATATACCCATTCCGATTCCAAATGAAGAGAGAAATGTACTGGTTTATCTGCCTTAGCAGTATATTTCTCAATAAGATCCTCTAACATCGGACGGAGTTGTATCTCCTTTTTCCAAAGCCTCAATTGAGCATTTTCCAATTTTGACAGCGTCAGCACTTTGTTAGTCAGTGACAATAAATGTTCACTCTCGTCCTCCAATATCTGAAAATGCTTCTCGCGTTTATCCGGAAAAATATCCAACTTTCCTGATTTCAACATTCGGGTCCCCATCAAAATACAGGCAAGAGGAGTCTTCATCTCATGAATCATAGCGTATGAGAAATCCTCACGCATCCTAGCTATTTTATTCTGATGAGCAATAATACGAATCTGATAAACAAGACAATAGACGATCATTGCCATCATCAAGACAGTAGCAATGAGGAGCAAGGTCATCTGCTGGGAAATAACCCAATAAGGATTAACAATAAAAGCCTGAAGATTCTCCGTACATTTATAATTGATAGGTTGTAATCCGGTTTTCAACAAGCCATAATCCCCTACCTGTATGGAACGGGAACTTCTAAGAATATTCCCCAGCGAATCTGTCACACAAGTTATTACTTCTGCATCCAATCCTTCGGCAGCAAGGCCTGTCCGATAAATAGAATCTAAACTTGACAAAGAAACAGACAATTTATAATCCCTCTTGACAATCTCTTGCATGGAAACCTGCATATTGGACATCAACCATTGGTTCACATTTTTATCACCTCTGCCATCCTCAAAAAAATCATAATCTTCATCCAGATTTATTCTAACCATAATGGAAGTATCTTTGTCCTTATACTTCTTTTGCAAAGAATCTTGATATACTTCCATGCGATAAAACACCTCACGCATCGTTGCATCTCTAAATACTTCATTGCTTCTGAACTGTATACTTTCCTTAGTTAGCTTATAGGTATTTACAAGCCAAACGTACTGCAAACAGATGATTGCCAACAGTCCGATACAAGCTACCCAACGAATATGTTTGATTGTCATACACTTATATCCTATCCATACTTTGTTAACAAGTAGTTAACCTGCCATTAACCACGTAAGGAAAAAAGTCTCCCTACTTTTGTTTCGTCAAAGTTAAAGAAAATATTAAAAACAAATAGATATGAAAAAGCAAAATTTTATCATCACATCGCTATTTTTATTTTGGGTTATAGGAACAACCACTGCACAAACCATTACCGGAAAGGTTACAAACATCCATGCACAAGCCATTGACGGTGCAACCGTCATCCTACAAACCATTGATTCTACTTTTGTGGACGCCGTAATCACAGATACCACCGGTTACTTCAGGTTCAACCGGCAACCAGCATCTTATCGGCTGATTTTCCAGCACATCATGTACGAAACCCTCTTATTGACAACTACAGGAGAAGACGCAGGCACGATTACCCTGAAAAGTAAAGATTATGCTTTGGACGAAGTTATCGTCAAAGGGGAACGCCCTCTTGTAAAAGTGGAAGGAGGAAAATTATCCTATGATCTGTCACAGCTCACCACACATAAGATCGTGAGCAATGCCTATGAAATCCTTCAGCAATTACCCGGTGTACAGGAAATAAACGGCAACCTTTCATTAGCAGGCACACACAATCTGAGCATTATTTTAAACGGAAGGCCCACAACAATGAGTCACGAACAGTTGACCATTTTATTAAAAAACACTCCGGCTTCACGTGTAGAAAAGGCAGAAATTATGTATAGCACACCGCCGCAATATCATGTAAGAGGTGCTGCCATCAACTTACTTTTGAAAGGTTACCGTCCTGAAGAAAGTGGGTTGCAAGGAGAAGTTAACGCCGGATATCTATACAATTACAGAAGTGGCACACAAGGAGGAATCAGCCTGCTTTACACCACTCCTAAATGGAATATAGACTTGCTATATAATACCCATTATGAACAAAACAGACAAACAACAGATACGTACTCACATCACACCTTAAAAAATAATATATATATGATATCTGTCAACACAATGATATTGACAGGAAAGGAATAACACATTATGTACGAACAGGCGCTGAATATAAATTCAATGATAATGCTCATATCAATCTAGCCTATACTGGTGTCTTCAACCCTAACAACGATAATCATTCATATTCCGACGGGAACATCACAACCGCAGACAACCGGACAAAAAAGGAGACTCGAATGCACAATATCGCTTTAGATTATCTCTCTAGCTTCGGTATGAAAGCTGGAATAAACTATACCTCCTACCATTCCGAAAGTCATCAGCAATTCACCAACAAAGACAACAAGAACCAAACAAGCGAATTTCACACGACTAGCGGACAAACAATAGACCGCTGGAAAATATACGTAGACCAGTCACACACACTACCACGAGAGTGGACCTTAAACTATGGCACCTCTTTAACTTATGCCAGTGACCATAATACTCAGTTCTATCATACCCAAAACGGAACAGACATGAGCGAACTCAATACAAACAATCGTTATAATGAATATACATATGACTTCTACGTCGGATTCAGCAAAAACATGGGAGAACATTTGTCTTTCAGCGCGTCCATAACCGGAGAATATTACAAAACGGCCCGTTATCATGCATGGGCGGCTTATCCTACAACCGAATTAACATACGTAATGACCCCAGCACATATTCTACAACTTTCATTCACATCAGATAAGACCTATCCCAGCTACTGGGATCTGAGCAAAAGTACCGGCTATATAAGTGGTTATGAAGAAGTACAAGGCAATCCAATGTTAAAGCCATCCACCGATTATTCCGCAAATCTGAATTATATTTTAAAGAACAAGTATATCTTCAGCCTGGCTTATGATTATCAACCCGATTTATTTCAGCAACTAGCCTATCAAAGCACAGAACGCCTGGCTTTGATTTACAAAACCTTAAACTGGGATTATCAGCAAAGTTTCTCAGCCACGACTATCATTCCCTTCAAAATCGGACATTGGTTGGACAGTCACGTCACACTGCAAGCTGAATACCGTCAAGCAAAATGTAACAAATTCTTCGATCTTTCCTTCAACCACAGCAAGTGGATCGGACTCGCCATGTTACAAAATAATATAATACTTTCTACCAAACCGGATATTCGCATGGAACTGACCGGACTTTATTTGAGCCCATCTATCCAGGGAAATTATGATTTAAATCATATCTGGGCCATCCATACCGGAATACGTTGGAACTTTGCTAACCAAAAAGCAAGTATCCAAGTGAAGGCCAATGATCTGTTCAATTCGATGGAAGGCAACATAGATGTGACACTACGTAATAAAGGACAATACATGGACATGCACACCAACAACTATTCACGCAACATAACTTTATCCTTTACCTACAAGTTCGGAGGGTATAAAGAAAAACAGCATAAACCAATAGATACTTCCCGGTTCAAATAAAGCATCATCAATGGTATCATGATACAATAATGAGGGGCAGATTCGTACATCCGCCCCTCATTTGATTATTTCATAACAGAAAGTATCTTACTATATTCAGACTGATTGTTCAATGTCTCAATAGCTTTTTTCAAATCAGGATCATCTTTCAAGCGTTGCAATATCGCGCCACGTTGGAAATAATAACGTTTCAAAATCTCCTGAGCAATAGCATCTTTTATCTCTTTCGAGAACCTGTCCAGTTCATGATCCAAATTATGCGTCAATTTTGTTTCCAAAGCAGCAAACTCCTCTTTTGCCCCATCCATATATCCTTCAAACTCCGCTATTTCTTTCAAGTTCTTCAGCATCTTCTCACTTTGACGGTCATAAGTAAACTTACGCTTATGTAACATCTTCTTAAAATCAACATAGTCAGCATCTGTTATTGTAAAGTCTTTCACTTCCCCTACCTGAGAATGCTTGATACAATATTGGGTAGCATAATCAAAAATCATATCATCATTAAGCAGATAAAACATAATGTTTGGGAAATTTTCAACTTTCACCTCCACATCCGGACGAATACCGCCACCATCACGCACTTCACGTCCGGCTGCTGTATGGAATACATTGGTCAGGCTGTCCGGAGTACGAGCCACCGACCCGTCGGCATTACGTTTAGCGTAATCAATGGCTTGAATGCATCGTCCGCTGGGAATATAATATTTTGCAGTAGTCACTTTCATGCTACTGTTATAAGGCAATTCACGAGGTACCTGTACCAACCCTTTACCATACGTACGGCTTCCTACCACAATAGCCCGATCAAGGTCCTGCAAGGAACCTGAAACAATCTCGGATGCCGAAGCTGTAGAACCGTCCACTAGCACAGCCAGCGGAATCTCTGTATCTACCGGTTCATTCATTGTTTTATAAGTGGTACCAGCTTGTTTAATCTTACCTTTTGTTACCACAATCTCTTTCCCTTTCGGTACAAAGAAATTCACTACATTCACTGCTTCCCCCAACAAACCGCCACCATTGCCACGCAAATCGAGAACAATAGATTTAGCACCTTGCTGTTTCAATTCTATCAATGCCTTCTTTATATCTTTTGAACAGTTCTCTATAGCAAAAGTACTGATAACGATATATCCCACATTATTGCCTACGATTCCATAATAAGGTACAGGGTTCGTACGGATGGTAGAACGGGTTATTTTAAATTCCATTGGCACATAAGTACTATCAGAAGTAGGTCTCTCAACTTTCAACACACAAGTTGTTCCCGGCTCACCACGCAAATTATCACTGACATACGAGGTCAGATCATTGGGAATTCTGTCTCCCTGGGCCATATCTTTTCCATTGATCTCCATGATGATATCACCGGCTTTCAGTCCTATTTCGGCAGCAGGGCTTCCTTCGGAAGGTTCAATAATAGCCACACGCTTTCGGGGAGTATAATAACGTATTACCGATCCGATACCGCCAAACTTTCCGCTAGTCATTTCCTTTAGTGTATTATCTTCTTCAGGATAATACTCCGTGTAAGGGTCGGTCTGCGCCAACATAGCATCAATACCATATTTTATCACTTTCTCAGGATCAATAGTATCAACATAAAACATATCCAGCTCCTTGAATATCGCATTGAAGATATCCAGGTTTTTTGCTATCTGGAAATTACGGTCATCACCTTTATTAAAACTAAACAAAGCGCTACCTGTCAGGCCCACGCAAATCATTAACAATATTTTCTTACTATTCCACTTCATTCTTTTATATATTTGTTAACCGCAAATTAATACATTATTCTAATCAGGATTGCAGAAGCGCCTCTATATTTAACTTTATTTCGTCCCATTTTTTCTTTGATAAGGTTGTACCCACCACTTGTATCACATTGGATGCTAAAATAGAACCTATAATGGAACACTTCTCCAAAGAATAACCACAAGTCAGTCCATACAGAAAACCTGCTGCATAATAATCTCCCGCGCCAGTGGTATCCACGACTTTTTTTACCGGAGGTACCTCTAGTTTGATGCATTCCGTACCTTTCTTTATACATGAACCTTGGGCACCTAGTTTTACTATTACAACACTGCATTTAGAAGCAATTTCATTGATAGCCCCCCATGCATCCTTGCCTGTATAAGCCTTTGCCTCTTCCTCATTAGCAAAAACAATATCCACGTATTTAGTTATCAAAATATCGAAGAATTCCAAATCTCCTTCCACAATATTATAACTGGCCATATCCAAGCAGATTTGCAATCCAGCCTCTTTTCCTAATTGCATAGCACGAAGAATCAATTCATGATCCTGTACCAAATATCCTTCTATATATAGATATGCATACCCCTTAAACATATCCAACGTCAGATTTTCGGCTTTCATAGTAGCAGCAGCTCCCAGATAAGTTCCAAAAGTACGTTCCCCATCCGGTGAAATGAAAGTAGAAGCCACTCCTGTAGGCAAATCACCGGCGAGCAATTTCATGTCAATTCCCTGCTTCAAACCGTTTTTTTTAAAATATTGCCCAAAATCATCGTTTCCTATCTTTCCGATAAATCCCGGGTGTGCCCCTAGGTTAGCTAACGCCAAAACTGTATTTCCCGCACTTCCCCCTGTAGCTTTATGCGTTTTCATACCAGAGAATTTACCACTGATTTTCAAAAACTTATCTTCATTTATAAGTTGCATGCTTCCTTTGGGCAAACTCATCTCATCTAGTAGCGAATCATCTTGCAAAGTAACAAGAACGTCAACCAATGCATTGCCCATTCCAATTATTTTATCCATTTACCTAAAATTTTTCTGCAAAGATATTGCATATTTCGGAAAAACCTATTATCTTTGCACCGCATTTGAGAGAAAAACCTTCTTCGTTAGCTCAGTCGGTTAGAGCATCTGACTGTTAATCAGAGGGTCCTTGGTTCAAGTCCAAGACGAAGAGCACTTTTAAAGTCAAATGCAAATTTTCTTCGTTAGCTCAGTCGGTTAGAGCATCTGACTGTTAATCAGAGGGTCCTTGGTTCAAGTCCAAGACGAAGAGCACAAAGGTTCGCAGATAGCGAGCCTTTTTTGTTATCATACATATCATAAAAGGATCAGGGCGGCTCAGTTTGAAAACTTGGGGAAATTAGTTAAAAACCTTATCTTTGGCGCATGAGACAGAAGCTTCCCACCCCCGCGACTCCACTGGAGATATTGAGCTTGTTCCTTCCTGCAGGCCTGCTTGACTACTTCTTACGGCTACTTACTACAGACTCCGCCAATGGACCGTAGAGTCCATTGCAGCAGACTGTATAGTTCACCCAAGCAGACCTTACAGTCCACTGGCGGAGACTGTAGCAGATGACTGTAAAAAAAGGCTTAACTATATGGAAGAAACAGCTTACACAACCACTCTATTCCGGTTTTATCTTTTTCAGATAATCAGAAGGAGCCATACCGAATTCATCTTTAAAACACTGACGAAAATAGACCGTACTGTTAATTCCCACCTTGAACGCAACTTCTGAAATATTGTATTTCCCCTCTAATAACAAACGTTCCGCATATTGCATCTTTATTTTGCGGATATATTCATTGGTGGAAAGTCCGGTCAATGCCTTCATCTTCCGATATAGGGTAGAATTACTCATACACATGGCGTCCGACAAATAGCCGATGTCTATCTTCTCAGAAGAAAGACGATCTTCAATCAGCTTGTTAATCTTCTCAAGGAACTCATTATCCAATTTATTCATAGACTCGGTTACTGCCGCACGTTTGTCAATGAGTATGGAATTCGTATTAAAACGCTCTGCCAACAACTTGCGGGATTCAAGCAAATTATGGATACGGCTATGCAACAAAGTAGCACTGAAAGGCTTTGTCAGATAAGAGTCAGCACCCACTTGATACCCTTCTTCCTTATCTTGCAAAGAATCCTTTGCCGTCAGCAAAATAATGGGAATATGGCTGGTACGCAAGTCTTCTTTCAATTTCCGGCACATCACGATACCGTTCATCACCGGCATCATGATATCACTGACTATAATATCAGGAATGCAACCCAACGCTTGTTCCAAACCTTGTTCACCATTGGCGGCAGTCCTCACTTCAAAATCGTCCGAGAAAGATTCTACAATATAATCACAGATGTCCCTATTATCTTCCACTATCAGCAGAATACGCTTACCATTATGCACAGGTTCTATATTTTCTTCTTTTTCGCCCTTTTCATCGGAAGTTTTCTCCGTCGAGTCAGCATGCAGCACATGAGGATACGTGTTATCCGTCAGCAGACTGACATAAAAAGTACTTCCCACATTCAAAGAACTTTCAACCCTGATCTCCCCCTCATGCAAAACTACCAAGTTCTTTACCAGAGCCAGACCAATACCTGTTCCTGAAGCCTGATGTTCGCTTCCCTCTTGATAATAACGGTCAAAAATATGAGGCAATGCATCGGGAGCAATACCGAAACCGGTGTCACTCACACTGATTTCCGTATGGTGTATATTATTCCGGACCACCTGATGTAATCCTAAAGTTATAGTTCCTTTCTCTGTATATTTTATAGCATTGGAGATCAAATTATCCAGTATAATCGTTACTACCTCCTTATCAAAAAACAAAGACATATCTTCCTGCTCAATCTCAAGACAGAAATCAATCTCAGGTTTCCGGTTCAATTCCTTATACTTCAGTCCGATCTCGTGTACAAGGGCTGCCAGATTGTCACGACTTACACATAATTTCTTGTTTTGGGTTTCCGTTTTTCTGAACTCCAGTATCTGATTAATCAGGTTCAACAACCGGATGGCGCTTTGATGGATAACCGATATTTTCTGTGAATCTTTCCCTGATAAAGAATTACTTTTCTGCATATCTTCCAACGGTCCCAGAATCAACGTCAAAGGAGTACGCAACTCATGTGTGATATTGGTATAGAAACGTAAACGCTCATTATTCAGCTCCTGTTCCTGCTCATGATTTTTCTTCTCCAACTCATAGAGAGACTCCATATCCAGTTTCTTTTTATAGGCATGAAGAATAAAATACAGGACAGAAACACCCGAAAGAATATAAAATAACTTGGCCCACCACGTAAGCCATACAGGCGGGTCAATACGGATATCCAGAGAAGCTATCTCATCCGCCCATTCCTGATTCCGTATTCTTGTCTTTACCTGAAAACAATAATTTCCCGGAGGTATATTACGGAAAGTCACATTATTAGGATCGGTTACTGTATACCATGAATTTTCCAACCCTTTCAACATATAAGCATATTCCACTTGATCGGCCAAGGCATAATTCTGTATATTGAAGGTGACGCTGAAGTTATTTTGCATATAGCTTAAACGTACTTCCGACTGGCCTTCAAGCGCCATCACCTTTTCATTACTGTCCGTATCACGCAACGGGCCGAATATACGCATCTCCGTAATAATTGCAGCAGGTGACTCTCGTTTTTCCAATACCTGATCTGGATTAAAACGGCATAAGCCATTGATTGAGCCAAAATAAAGTGTTCCATCCTTAGCTTCCGCCACACTTCCACTCATGAAATTGCCCATAGGCACATTATCCCAATGATCGTAATTATAGAAAACCTCCTTGTCTTTCAACAAGCAGCTGATACCTTTATTGGTGCTCACCCATATATTTCCATGATTATCTTCCGTAATGGCACGTATATGGACATTGGACAAACCCTCCTCACTGCGATATACTTTATAGTCCCAACTCTGAGAGGATGGAAAACAAACCAGACCTTCTCCCGTTCCTATCCACATTCTGTTCTGACTATCCATATAAACAGTATTGATAGTATTAGAGGGAAAAAGAGAAGTCACGTTAAAAAGTTTAACGCACTGAAAATGTTCATCAAAAACCCCTAATCCTCCTCCGAAAGTACCAATCCATAAACGATTAAGATTATCTTTCGAGATACATCTCACCAGATTATTCTCTACTGTATAATGGTCTGCAATGCCTTTATCATGCAAGCGTACCTTATAGATGCCATTACTAGTTCCTATCCATACATATTCTGCATCTTCATACAGTGCACGCACATCTTCCCCTGTTTTATCTTTAGGAAAAATCTGGTGAAAACTTTTCTTTTTCACATCATAAAAATCCACTCCTCCCATAAACGATCCAAACCAAAGGTTTCCTTCCGAATCACAAAGTGCAGCCTGTATGGAATTATCAGTCAAATCACCGGTTTCTTCTTTATAAACCGCCACCCGCTTGCCTTTATCAAATACATTGATGCCTCCCCCATCGGTTCCGATCCATAACTTTCCATCCCTTGCTACGCATACACTGCTTGCTGTCTTATTATTCAGGCTACTACCCGAATGCTGGATAGGAGAATAACTATAAACATTAAAATAGGAAGATTCATGGCTAAGAAAATTAATTCCACCTCCCCACATACCAGCCCATACATTTTTAAAGGAGTCCTGAAACAAACAACGTACAGTAGAATTAGAGAGACTGTATTCATCATCCCCTTCCTTTATATATTGAAAACGCACTTGGTCAGGAGAAAGAAACATACGTTGCGTTAAATCCAAAATGGCTATTCCTCCAAATTCCATGGCAATCCAAAGTTTATTCCCATCAAATTGTCTGATATCAAATACGGTATGAGGAACCCCGTCCTCACTATGATGAAAATGGATAAAATTTTCGGCTTCCGGATTGAACAGTGCCAGCCCCCGGTCTGTTCCCAGCCAAATATTACCGCTTAAGTCCTTATAAATGCAAGTTACCCCATTACCTGGCAAACTGACCGGATCTTCAGGGTCATGCATAAAGTTCTTTACTTTTTTATCTTTAAGAGACAACACACTGAATCCATGATGCACATGCCCCATATACAACTTTCCATCTCCTCCATCAACAACCGACCAAATATTATCGCTAGCCAATCCCGGAACTGTTTGAGTATTGTAATGAATGAATTTTCCAGCCTTTTTATCGAAATAATCTACTCCCCGCCAATATGTCGTAATCCAAAGATTACCATCTGTAGCTGCCACAATCTTAGTAACATCATCCGTTATCAGACTTTCGGGGTTCTCGCCATCATGCCTATAGCAAAGAAAAGTGTTATTTACATAGTCATACGCATTCAGACCGGCCCTTTGCGTGCCTATCCAAAGGATAGAATCCTGAGGATCATCCAACAAACAATTCAGTTCATTGCCTGTTATACCCTGCCTTGTCAAATCTTCATTCTTCAAATAAGTAATGAAACGGGTACCATCGAATTTGTTCAACCCTTCCTCCGTGGCAAACCACAGAAAGCCCTGTTTGTCTTGAGCAATGCTCACCACATAATTATTGGATAATCCCTTCTCTATACCAAGCTGCTTAACAGAATAAGGTTGTGCCAATGAAACAACCGACAGCAGCAAGAGCCAAAGTACGAATATCTTTCTCATAGCATCAGTGTACACATTGTTAAATAATATGGTTCAAAAATACAAATAAAGTCTGTATTTTAGATACATAAATCATGCATTGCAAGATTTACCTCCCTTTTCTGCAAGATTTATATCAGGATTTTAATTCTTCTTCACGTACATTTGCACCACTGACGAATTTAATTCGTCCTCTATTAGAGTAGATGTTTAATCTTCAAATACTAATAAAATATGAAAAAGAAACATTTGTATGGTGCCATGTTATGGGCTTTTCTTGTAACTGCAAACCTATGTACGGGATGTAGTGATGATAACGACTACCCCGATGTAGACGGACAAAATCCAACAATGACATTAGCAACAGACCACATCGAGTCCGGAGCGGGACATCGATTTACTATTGAAGGGACATTAGAAGACAAAGACGGTATTGCTTCTATCAGCCTACAATGTGCCGACCTGCATTTGAACAAGACAATTGATTTAATCGAAATCTATGGTGCTCCGCAAGAGAGTTATGATTTAAGTTATTACTTTGACATAAACCGAAATGAAATCGGCGAACGTTTCACAGTCAAAGTTACTGTAACCGATGTAGGAGGACGCAGTATATCTCAAGATGTATTAATCACAATGGACGGAGATTTTGCAGCTCCGGTATTTTCAGCTGCCCCGGATGCCACTGTTACAGTATTAATGAAAAATGAAACGAAATTCAATCTTCGGTTCACGGCTACAGATGATCGTGCATTGGATTATGTCACAATTAATATTCCAGGTATAGACGGGTTTGACAACCGCCGTGTAGATGCTGATGGAAAAAGTTCATTGAACTTTGCCGAAATAATAGTATTCCCCAATGAACCGAAAAGTTATAATGTGACAATTACCGCTTTTGACAAGAAAGAAAACTCAACCACTACCACCAGTGTATTGAATATCTCAGAAATGCCGGATTTTCCCAAAATGTATCTGGCAGATGTGGCAACTGCCGAAGAACTGAATAGTGATATATTCGGGGTACCGATGGTAATTGAACATACAGGTGAATATCAGTATAAAGCAAATTATTACTGTCAAAAAGCCGGAACTAAAATATTCTTCTTACCACAAAAGAGTGACTTCACTCCTATTTGTTTCGGGCTTGATCCAGAGGATAACACCAAACTGACAGACGATCCCGAAACAGCAATGCCAATCGTACTTGACCAAGCCAATGTTTATTATGAAATTAATATTGATGTGAAGAACAGTACATACAATCTGAAAACTTACTCAATTGCCGATGCTGTAGACCCCATACCTCACACATACGGTTCTATCAGCCTTGACACATGGGGTGACGGTGGTTCGTGGTTACAGGAATTCTATTTCGGATATATGACCAGTAGCCCAACTGAAGTCCTGCGTTTCACTCAAGATAAGACCAATCCTCACCTATTCTATTTGGATACCCCCCTATTCCTGGAGGCAGGTACTAAAATGAATTTCGTTATTCATAACTGGCACTCTGACGGATGGTGGAATTATTGCACGTGGCGTGTAGACAACTCAGACGAACCGGAGATCTTCGGATATTATGGTAAAGAAGCCAAATATACCAATCCGGCATGGACCAAACCCGATCATGTAGGTGACAATTGGGCAAAACCAACAGTGAACGTCACAGGGAATTATAAACTTATATTCGACGCTCATTTGGAAAGAGCTAAACTCATTCCGGCCAATTAACAAGTAACATTAGATTTAAGATATGAAAAAGCAAATATTATTATTGTGTCTTGCGCTGACAAGTCTATGTAGCTATGCGCAGACCATCACTGTAAAAGGTGTAGTAACCTCGGCTTCAGATAAAGAACCGATGATTGGTGCAACAGTGCAAGTTAAAGGTACAGGTACAGGTACTATTACAAGTATTGATGGTGATTATTCACTAAACGATGTTGCCAAGGATGCCGTACTTGTGTTCTCCAGCATAGGATATGAGACTCAAGAAATAAAGGTAAACGGACAAACCGTTATCAATGTAGTGCTGAAAGATGCCAGTGAATTACTGGACGAAGTAGTGGTTATTGGTTATGGAGCCGTGAAAAAAAGTGACCTGACCAGTTCTATATCTACCGTAAAAGGAAAAGAAATTACCGAAACTGTAACCGGTAATGCAATGGACGCCTTGCAAGGTAAAATCAACGGTGTTCAAGTAACCAGTGGTGGTGGTCCGGGCGCACAACCAAAAGTTCTAATCCGTGGTGTAACAACAGTAAACGGAACCGATCCTTTGTATGTAGTAGATGGCATGCCGGTAGGTACAAACATCAACTTCCTAAACAGTAATGACATTGAATCTATGGAAGTTTTAAAAGACGCTTCGGCTGCTGCCATTTACGGAACACGTGCTTCTAACGGTGTCATTCTAATCACAACCAAAAAAGGAATGGCAGGAAAAACAAATATCAGTTTTAATGCATCTGCAGGTTTCCAAACACTGTCAAAACCCAAAATGGCTAATGCCGCCGAATATAAAGAAGTATTCAATACCCGATACACAAATGACGGAGGAACTTCTATTTGGAATGATACAGGCGCTACTACCAATCCCGGAGGAACAGACTGGTGGGACGAAGTAATCAACAAAACTGCTTTAGTGCAAAATTACTCACTCAATATCTCCGGTGGTTCAGACAAACTGGTTTATAACCTGAGTATGGGTTACTACCGTAACAATTCACAATATGACTATGGTTATTGGGACAAAATCAACGCACGCCTTAATACAGAATATACATTTAATAAATATGTAAAAATGGGTTTCGACATTGCCCCACGTGTAGAATCATGGGATGATACCCCCGATCTTTTTTCAGCTGCCATGTCTATGGACCCCACAACTCCTATATTCAAGCCGGAAGATCAATGGGTGGATAACGAATTCAATAACTATCAGCGTTCTTACAACAACCAGGAGTGGAACCCTGCCGGTTCATTGGCTCGCCAAAATTCCCACTCCCGTGAAATGGGTACAATTGTAAATACTTATTTACAGATAAACCCTATTCAAAAACTGACCCTGCGCACGCAGTTCGGCGCTAATGCACACTTCCGCCGTACAGACAAATTCACTCCTGAATTCTATATTGATGCTTTGGAACAATCTACATTAAGTAATGTTTCCCGTGAAATGCAGGAATGGCTTGATTGGAACTGGACTAATACTGCTACTTACATCACGACTTTTGCAGAAAAGCATAATATTAATGTAATGGGTGGCTTTACAGCTGAACGCTTTGCTGAATTCCAATCAAAAGCCTCACGTGACGATGTTCCTAATAATATGGATCAAATGCAGGAAGTAAATGCCGGTACACAAAACCAAAAGTCAGAAGGTAAAACTGCTTACAGCACATTAGTATCTTATTTAGGACGCGTGATGTATAACTATGACAATCGTTACTATCTAACAGCTTCTATTCGTGCAGATGGTTCTTCTCGTTTCCCCAAAGGAAACAAATATGCCATCTTCCCTTCTGTTTCTGCTTCATGGCGTATCATCAGTGAAAGTTTCATGCAAGACCAGAAGATTTTCAGTAACTTGAAATTACGCGGAGGTTGGGGACGTGTAGGTAATCAAAACATAGATAATGATGCTACGCTGACTTTGTTAGGACAATCTGATTATGTATTCGGTACAGCTCCAGGACGTGTTTCAGGTACTATGGTATCAGGCGTTGGCAATAATTTGCTAAAATGGGAAACAGTAGAAGACTGGAACGTAGGTGTGGATATGTCCTTCCTTGACTCCCGTCTAGACATGACCTTTGAGTATTTCCAAAAGAAATCTTCTGATATGCTCTATCAGAAACAAAATATCTTCGCCATCGGATACCCCGACTGGAACAGTACAGTATGGATGAATATAGGTAGTATGAAAGCTAGCGGTTGGGAATTAAGTCTGAACTGGCACGACAAAGTAGCAAACTTCCGATATAATGTGGGATTGAACCTTTCCGCAGTGAAAAATAAAGCTGTTAAATTCTCCGGTGACGGTCCTATCCAAACTGGAGGTTTCAACAGCGACCAAATTATCCGTAATGAAGACGGTGGCTTGATTTCACGCTTCTACGGCTACGTAGCCGATGGTATTTTCCAAAATTGGGATGAAGTTTATGCTCACACCAACGAAAATGGCAAGCTGGTACAATCCAATGCCCAACCCGGTGACATTCGCTTTAAGGATTTGAATCATGACGGAGTTCTAGATGAAAATGATAAAACATGGATCGGTAACCCATATCCCGATTTGATGGTAGGTTTGAACTTGGGTTTCAGCTATAAAAACATCGATTTCACAGCCAACTTCTATGGTACATTCGGTAATGATATTTTCAATAAGACCAAAGGTTTATACTCCGGCGTAAGTGGGCAAAACGTTTGGGCAGGTACATTGCAGAAAGCATGGCATGGCGAAGGAACCAGCAACGATATTCCTCGTCTGTCCTACAATGATTTGAATCAGAATTACACACGCGTTTCAAGTTTCTTTGTAGAAGACGGCTCTTATATGCGTTGCAAACTATTACAAGTGGGTTACACACTCCCCAAGAAGTGGTTGAACGGAACCGAATTGCGTCTCTCATTGTCGGCTCAAAATCCTTTCACTATCACCAGCTACTCAGGTATGGATCCTGAACGTCCACAGATTGGTAAAGATGGCAGTGTAATTGAAACCGGTATTGACGGCATCGCTTATCCTAACCCACGTACTTTCTTATTTGGAATTGATTTAAAATTTTAACCCTCAAGGTATAAACCATGAAAAAGATATTAACAATATTAACAATGATTGCCTCGCTGACATTCACTTCTTGTGAGGATTTCCTAACAGAGGAAGTGCGCGGGCAACAAAATTTGGATACTTATTTCCAAAGTGCAGAAGAAGCCGAAGCATTTATTACTGGTTGTTACCAGGCCATTACTTTTGGCGGATGGTGGAATATCAACACAGTATGGTTGCTTTCCGAGATGTGTAGTGATGACGGTTGGATGGGCAATACCAGCCAAAGTCAAAGTGACTATATTTCTTTGGCCCACTATCAAGGTACCGGACAAAGCAATGGTGCCATCTCCAACTTTTGGCAGTATCGATACAAAGGCATTCTACGTTGCAATATCGCAGTGGAACGCATTTCACAAGCTGATTTCTCAGATGAAGAAATGAAGAACCGGCTTGTAGCCGAAGCACGTTTTCTCCGTGGATACTTCTATTTTGAACTTGTGAAGAATTTTGGTGGTGTGCCTCTCATTACAGGCTTCCTGTTGCCCGAAGAAATACAAGGTATTACCCGCGCTTCGGCCGAAGATGTATATAAGTTCATTGAAGATGATTTAAAAGCCGCTGCTGATGTGTTGCCACAACGTAGTCAATATGCTGCTACAGATATGGGACGCGCTACCCGTGGAGCTGCATTAGGCCTATTGGGAAAGGTTTACCTCTACCAAAGCAAATGGCAAGAGGCACATGATGTATTGAAAACAGTCATCGACGAAGGTGAATATAAATTACTCGACAACTTCGGTGATGTATGGGATGTTGACCATAACAATAGCGAAGAAAGTCTGTTTGAAGTACAATATATGTATGATGGAACTTATGCATTGGGTGGTTCTTTGACTGTTATTACCGGTGCCCGTAGTGGTCCCGGCGACGGATGGTCTTGGGGACAGCCAACCGCTAACCTTGAACAAGCCTACATCGATGCAGGAGATACAGAACGTTTACGTTGGACTATCATTAAAACCGGTTGTACAGAAATTGCCGGAGAGAATAACTTCGACAAGTTCGTTGAAAACAACACAAAAATCGCCAATTATAAAGATTATATCGAAAAGTACGGTTGGGATCCCGAATGTTATATTATAGATCCGTCACAACATAAATCAGCACGTATTGTCCGGAAGTATTTTGTACCTATTGAAAAACGTCCGGAAGTATACAATATCGACAAAATTCCATTAGATCATCGTATCTTACGCTATGCAGATGTATTGTTGATGTATGCTGAAGCCTGCAACGAATTGGGCGAAGATGGTACAGCACGTACCTACCTTAATGAGGTACGGAATCGTGTAAAATTACCTGCTGTCACATCCAGTGGAAACGAGCTTCGCAAAGCTATCCGGCTAGAACGTCGTTTGGAACTGGCATGGGAACAAAACAGAATCTATGATATCCGCCGTTGGACAGATGACAATGGCAAGAAAATGATTTGTAACCTGATGGGAGCAAACGGTACATTTGTAAAATACAATACAGATCCCGCTACCCGCGACATTTACGAATGGGAAAATCAAGGTGAGGCAAGTGATAAAGGAATCAGCTTCAACGAAAACCGGGATATGGTATTCCCGATACCTTTATATGAGATTACAATGTCTAATGGTTCTATCACCCAAAATCCGGGCTGGAATTAATCATTTTCCAAAAAGAACAGATTGTTACAGGAATTAAACATTCAATAGGTCTTTATATTCTGTCGCGGATAGTTTGCTAGGATTATCCGCGACTATTTTTTAATCCATCTAAAACAATGAAACTAAAATATATTTTTACTCTTCCACTGTTCTTTTCTACTGTAGCCTGCAGTGACGATTCTCCCCAAACACCGGATACATCGGGGCAACCGGACAGCAGCATAAACGTAGAAAAAACAGTAACCATAGATGCCGGACAATCTTTTCAGACTCTGACAGGATTTGGCGCATCAGATTGTTGGGCACCTGCCTTCGTAGGAAAAAGCTGGATAACGAATCGTGACAAAATCAGTGAACTGCTATTCTCTTCTGAAATACAATCAGGACAACCTAAAGGTATAGGACTCTCCATGTGGCGTGTGAATCTAGGTGGTGGCAGTGCAGAACAAGGTGAAGCAAGTGGAATAGAAGACAAATCACGCAGAGCAGAATCTTATCTGACTGATGACTTAACATTAGACTGGACACGCTGTAAAGGGCAGCGCTACTTCTTGCAGCGCGCCAAAGAGTTTGGTTGTCAGAGTATAGTACTTTTCAGCAATACCCCTCCTGTACAATATACCTCCAACGGAAAAGGATTCTCCAATAGCGGAGGAGTTTCTAATTTGAAGGATGAATGTTATACGGACTTTGCCAGATACATGTCAGATGTAGCAAAATACTATGTAAACGAAGGATATCCAGTGACACATATCTCACCAGTTAACGAACCCCAATATAATTGGGACAGCGGCCAGGAAGGCAGCGGATGGACTAATGATGAAGTAGCCAGACTTATACGTGAATTGGATACCGCCATCACTTCTGCCGGTCTTTCTATTGATATTCTTCCAGGGGAATCTGGAGATTATGAATATCTCTACAAATTTAAGAATGATGCCGCCCATAGTAACGTACTTTCAGCATTTTTCACACCTGGAACTTCCACCTATATAGGCAACCTGACTCATGTAAAGAAACTTATCTGCGGCCACAGCTACTGGACAGATGGCACATGGGATGGTATGCGTAATGTCCGGAAACAACTGGCCCAAGCAGCCCAACAATATGATGTAGAAATATGGCAAAGTGAGTGGAGTATGTTAGGCGACGGATACAGCTCTTCCGAGTTTATAGGCTATGACCAAGCAACCGAAATGGACATTGCACTTTATATGTCAAAAGTAATACACAATGACCTAACTATAGCAGGAGTTTCCTCCTGGAGTTACTGGACCTCAATGGATATCCCCCGCTGGGGACACAAAAACCGCTTCTTACTGATTTCACTGGAACCCTCCGATGGAGTTTATGGGGATATAGAGAAAGAAGGCACTTATAAAGCTACTCCCACACTTTGGGTATTAGGTAACTACAGCCTATTCATCCGACCGGGTTATCGCCGTATCATGCTTAACATGAATGAATCATCCAGTTTCTTCGGGTCAGCATGGATTTCACCGAAAAAAGATAAAATTGTTGCTGTTTATACCAATCTATCAGAAAAAGGAGTCCGGCTAAACGAAATTCATAAAGAATGGGTAAGTGAAATAAGCTCCATCACTACTTATACAACAACAAATAACAAAAATTTGCAAGAGGTACACGTCACGGCAGACCAACAAGTAATTGTGCCTTCGGAAAGTGTTACAACTGTCATTTATAATCTGAAATAATCCCTCAACTTTATGAAATACAAAGCATTATTATTCTCTTTATTTGCAACAGCAAACCTGTTTGCTCAACATCCTGCCATTCACTTTGAAATAGAAACAGACCAACCCTGTCAAACCATGGACTATTTCGGAGCATCAGACTGTTGGAGCATGCAATTTATCGGCTTATGGCCGCAAGAAAAACAAAACCAAGTAGCCGACTGGCTGTTCAGTACGGAAAACCATGAAAACGGACAACCTAAAGGAATCGGCTTGTCTTTATGGCGTTTCAATGTAGGAGCCGGAAGTGCGGAACAAGGAGAAGCCAGCCAGATAGCCTCTCCCTGGATGCGCGCCGAATGTTTCCTTCAGGCAGATGGTAACTATAATTGGAATAAACAACAAGGGCAGCGCAACTTCCTGCGTCTGGCAAAAGAACGGGGTGTAAACAAATTTTTGGCATTTCTTAATTCACCTCCCGTATATTTCACACAAAACGGTCTTGCCACCAACACAGGCCGTGGAGGAACCTTAAACTTAAAGGAAGAGCATTATAAGAATTTTGCCCGTTTTCTTGCCAATGTCATAAAAGGGGTGGAGAAACACGATGGAATCAAGTTCAATTACCTCTGTCCATTCAATGAACCCGATGGGCATTGGAACTGGATTGGCCCCAAACAAGAAGGTACACCGGCTACCAACCGCGAAATAGCCCGTGCCATACGCCTCATCAGTAAAGAGTTCGTAAATAACCAAATTGACACACAGATTCTAGTCAATGAGTCCTCTGACTATCGTTGTATGTTCGATACTCACATGACTAATTGGGAACGGGGGTATCAAATCCAGTCTTTCTTTAATCCGGACAGTACAGCCACCTATCTGGGTGATACTCCCAATGTTCCCCGGCTGATGGTAGGGCATAGTTATTGGACTAATACTCCTCTGAATAATTTACACGATATCCGTTGTCAATTAAAAGATACTTTAGACAAGTATAAGGTGGATTTCTGGCAGACAGAAACCTGTATCATGGGCAATGACGAAGAAATCGGCGGAGGCGGAGGATATGACTTCACCATGAAGACAGCATTATATGTAGCACGGATCATTCATCATGACATTGTATATGCAGGTGCTCGCAGTTGGCAATGGTGGCGATCTATCGGTGGAGATTATAAAGACGGATTAATCCGTGAGTATAGTGATCCGACTTTTCTGAATGGTGAGGTGAAAGACTCCAAATTAATGTGGGCTTTGGGAAACTACAGTAGATTTATACGCCCGGGAGCTGTTCGGAAAGCAATTATAGCCAAAGACAACCAAGGGAAAATCATTCCTGAAGGCGATACGGATGTAACCGGACTAATGTGTTCAGCATACCAAAATACAGACGGAAAGGAGGTTTTCGTTATGATTAATTATGCAGCGGAAGATAAAGAGTTTACTTTCTATCAGCGTAACGGAATTATAAAAAACTGGACAATCTATCGTACTTCGGATAAAGATGGAGAGAATCTTCTACCGGTAGGAAGCATCAAAAACCATGAAAAAGTTGTGATCCCGGCACGTTCCATTATTACGTTGGTCACTCAATAATACTCCAATATATAAAGAAATAAGGTTGGCTCTTTGTGAAGAGTTCAGCCTTATTCTCTTCTTAAAATACATTTCGGTTCTCAATCCTTCCTTTTTATACTGCTTTCCCTCACCTGCAAACAAGTAGGAATAATGATTTGCCTGATTTTTTTATCTCCCTTAATCTTATCAATCAACATCTGACATGCGGCTTCCCCCATCTTATAAGTCTGATGCGAGACGGCCGAAAGGCGAGGCACTACATAATTGGCATGTTGCTCGTCCGTATATCCGATCAGTGCTATATCCTGGGGAATACGAAGTCCATGATTTCTGATTACTTCCATAGCGGCAAACGCCAAGATATCATTCATGGCGAGAATGGCATCAGGAGGCTCAGGAAGTGACAATAAAGTCTCTGTAGCTATTTTCCCTTCCTCGAAATCTATCTTCCGGCATACTACCAAGTCCTTCTCAATAGATATTTTATTTTCCCTCAACGCTTCAAGGTAACCGTGTTTTCTGTTTTTCACTATATCCAGATGGTTTGCACCACCGATAAAAGCAATTCGCTTGCTTCCATGATCCAACAAGTGCTGTGTCGCCATCTGAGCAGAATGTACTCCATCTGCCACCACCGTAGAGAAACGTTCCGGCATACAGACACGGTCAAACAGCACGAGTGGCATATTCATATCATCCAAACTCAGCCAATGGTCATAATCCGTTGTTTCCTGAGACAAACACCCTATCACACCTTCTACATGCATATTGACCAGATTCTCAATATTTCTTTTCTCGTGCTCGTATGACTCATGGGAGGTCGTGATAATGACAAAATAACCGTTTGCTATGGCTGTATCTTCTATGCCACTCAAGATAGATGCAAAGAAGTGAGTGACAATATCGGGCACAATCACTCCAATGGTACGAGGGGTATTTTTCCGAAGACTCATGGCAAAGGGATTGGGATGATAATTCATCTCTTTCGCTAATTTCTGGACTTTAGCACAAAGTTCCCGACTGATTTCGGGACTGTTTTTCAAGGCACGAGACACTGTAGGAATAGATACACCTAATATCTGCGCCAAATCTTTCAATGAAGTACGTCTCGATTCTGCCATATAAATACTATAACGGTAATTGATTTACTTTACAAAGAAAGCACATTCCCGTCAATATCCATACAAAGATCGGCTTTTTTTAGTGGTTAGTGATGAATCACCTGCCAAGCGACACTGCGCAGCTTATTCACCACTAGCCACTTATCACTAATAAATCGCTTCCCGCATCCGGTCTTCGAATGCAGCTAAAGCAGCTTTGGCACCCTCACCCATGGCTATGACGATCTGCTTATAGGAAACATCGGTCACATCGCCAGCAGCATAGATACCTTTCACAGAGGTTCGTCCGTTCTTGTCGGTCAGGATTTCACCCATGCGGTTCGTTTCCACCAGTTCTTTGAACAAAGCACTATTGGCAGTCAGACCAATCTGGACAAAAATACCATCCAAAGCAAAAATCTCTTCTTTTTCCAATGAACGATCTTTCTTTATGAGTCCCACCACTTTGTCACCATCTCCTAATACCTCTACCGTCTGGGTATTAGTGAAGATATCCACATTAGGCAGGCTCCTGGCCTTCTCTTGTAAAACAGTATCGGCTTTCAAGGCATCCATGAACTCAAAGACGGTTACTTTGGAACAGATACCCGCCAAATCAATAGCGGCTTCCACTCCGGAGTTCCCACCACCGATAACAGCTACCTCCTTGCCTTTATAGAACGGCCCGTCACAATGAGGACAGAAAGCCACTCCATGACCAATGTATTTTTCTTCACCGGGAACATTCAATTTTCTCCAGTTCGCCCCTGTAGCAATAATCAGTACGGGAGCCTTATAGGTTTCTCCACCTTTTACCGAAAGTACTTTCATCCCTTCGGCCACTTCCACCTTTTCTATCCGGCGGTTTTCCAAAATATCAATATTATATTCCGCCAAATGTTTTTTCAAGTCTTGAGCCAGCTGTTTACCGGTGGTTTGAGGAATAGATATCAAGTTCTCGATTCCCATGGTCTCATTTACCTGTCCACCGATACGTTCGGCTATCACCGCTACTTTCAATCCTTTTCGGGCCGAATAGATGGCAGCTGTTGTTCCGGAAGGACCACCACCGGCCACCAGAACATCATATTCTTTTGTCTCAGCAGCTTCCAATTCCACAGAGCCGTAACGGGCTTCCAGCTTCTCCAATAAATCGCCGATGCTGCCACGGCCTACATGAATTTGTTCACCATCAGCAAACACAGTAGGAACGGCCTGCACCTTCATACGGTTCACTTCATCCTCATTGATAGCCCCATCCACTGCCTCATGACGTATCTGATGATTCAGAACCACCATCACATTCAGAGTCTGGACCACATCGGGACAATTGGTACAGGTGAGAGACAAATAGGTGGTCAAACTAATGGGCCCCCGCAATGCCTTGATACGTCTGGTAATAAACTCGTCCGGAAAATTCTTTCCTTTGCCGTCAGCATTCAGAACAGCCATCAACAAAGAAGTAAATTCATGACCACCAGGTACGGCACGAAATGTGATTCCCGTATCCTTTCCTTCTTTTAAAAGGATAAACTTCAGCCCTTCACTATCCTGCAACCGACAGGAAAGTTTATCCGAACAGGAAGCCACTTCTTCCAACAAGTCCACCAACTCGGCACGACTTTCGTGCTGAGGGTGGACAAAGATGTCGAAAGTATAGTGCGCTTCCAATTGGGCAAAAAGACCTTTTAACTGATCTTTTATCGCACTATCTAACATGAGTTCTATACTTTAAATTTTACCTACCAAATCAATACTCGGTTTCAAGGTCTCAGCACCTTTCTTCCATTTAGCAGGACAAACCTCACCATCATGAGTGGCTACAAACTGGGCAGCTTCTACCTTACGAAGAAGTTCATCGGCATTACGTCCGATGCTGTTGTCCTGAATTTCAGCCAATTTAATCTTACCTTCAGGATTAACCACAAAGGTACCACGATAAGCCATGCCATCTTCCTCAATCATCACACCGAATGCACGCGACAAAGCACCTGTAGGATCTGCCAACATCGGATAAGTGATTTTGCGGATACTTTCAGACGCATCATGCCATGCTTTATGAACGAAATGTGAATCGGTGCTTACAGAATATACTTCCACTCCCATTTCTTTGAACTGATTATACTTTTCAGCAATATCTACAAGTTCGGTAGGGCATACAAACGTAAAGTCGGCAGGATAGAAGAAGAAAATAGCCCATTTCCCTTCGATATCCTTGTTAGTCACTGTTTTAAACTCTCCATTGTGAAATGCCTGAACTTTAAATTCAGGTATTTGTGAATTAATAATTGGTTCCATACTCTTTTTATTTTTAAATTAAAACTAATTTTTAAATTGTAATTATTACATTTGCAAAGGTAACCGACTTCAGCACCTTCCACAATACCTAATTATTAGGATTATATAGAACAAGATTCATCATAAATAGGTATTGGACAAACGATTTTTTAAGTGAATTTTGCATGTAATTAAAAGGATGCTAAATGTTTTAACAACAATAGTTTCCGCCAGGGAACTTAATCGGTAAACACAGTACGTTAGAACTGTGCTATGGCGACAAAACCATCATTGCTCGGGCACTGATTGCTTTCCGGTGATATTCTTAAAAAAAATATTAAAAGCCTCCTGACTTCTGTCTGTCCTTTAAAGGTTTTATGTACTTTTGTACCGCTTTAAACAAAAAACAATCAATAAATGGACGATTCAATACCACGAACGTGCAATAGTATTAACTGATCCGACAGGGCAATCACTACTCTGAATGCCTCTGAACGGATATAAACGAACGAAAGGAGGCAATAAGATGAGAAAATATCTTTATTGTGAGAATGGCTTTGTAGAAAAGCCACAATGGATGCCAAACTGCTGGGTGAATGTAGAATGCCCCGACCAAAGTGATTTTGAGTTTCTGACTAAAGAATTAAAAGTTCCCGAAGCTTTTTTAGAGGACATCGCCGATATGGATGAACGTCCGCGAACGGATACGGAAGACAACTGGCTACTGACCATTATCCGAATCCCCCTGCAACAACAGGGAAGCATCCCTTATCACTATCCCCATCGGTATCATTACAAACAATGAAATCATTGTTACCGTGTGTTATCACTCCACTGAAATGATTCCTGATTTTATTGACCACACCCGACGTAAAGGAATCATTGTGCCTAATAAATTTGAATTGATTTTACGGTTAATTTACTCATCTGCCGTATGGTTCTTGAAATATCTGAAACAAATAAACAATGATGTAGCTGCCGCAGAAAAAGAATTGGAAAGGAGCATACGTAATGAGGACCTGCTCAGATTGATGAAACTACAAAAAACATTGGTTTATTTCAATACGTCCATTCGTGGAAATGAGGTGATGGTAGGTAAATTGCAAAGTATCTTCCAGGAAAAAGATTATCAAAACCGCGATTTGGTAGAAGATGTAGTTATTGAATTAAAACAAGCATATAACACGGTTAATATCTACAGTGATATCTTAACCGGAACCATGGACGCATTTGCTTCCATCATATCCAACAATGTGAACACCATCATGAAACGCATGACCAGTATTTCCATCATTCTGATGGTACCCACATTAATAGCTAGTTTCTATGGAATGAATGTAGATGTACATGTAGATGCATTACCACATGCTTTTAGTTTTATTATTTTGGCATCCATCACATTGTCTGCGTTGGCTTTTGTTATTTTCAGAAAGATAAAGTGGTTCTAAAAAATCCTGTAACAATATCATATGACCTGTCATTCACGACAACAGGTCATATGATAAAACTGATAAAACTCTTTTCGCCCCCTAATCTTATAACAAAGATATTCAACTTACTCTTACTTTCTTTCTCCAAATACGTTTTATCCATAAATAGTATCCTGTCAATGGCAAGGTGGCTCCTATCAAAGCTGCTATAAACGTCAGTAAACGGGTAAGCATACCGCCCCAACTACCAACATGTACAGAATAGATCCATCCGCGAATCTTTCCAGCCTTCTCAGCATCTTTATATAAAACTACCTTATCAATCTTACCACTATGAGGATTGAATTTATAACGATCGGAAGCACGTTGATTACCGAAGGTATTGAAAGAGACATTTGCTGCCCCATCTGATAAGGTTATCTGCTTGTAGCCGGGATTATTCAGGGCTAATTGTTCATAAACTTGTTGCCAACAAACATAGGACGAAGAATGAGAAACATTCTTTCCGGATTGGTCGCCGCCTTTCCCCCCACGCCGGGTCACCCCACCATGAGCACCTCCCTGCTGTACTTCCACGCCAAACACTTTATAGAAACCTGTCCGATACCATCCAAAAGACCATGTTAGCCCGGTAAGGGCCATAGCCAACAAAAAAAACAGCGCATACATACCACCTGCAACATGCAGGTCATACCAAAATCTTCTAAAGCCCCTGCCGACAGATATTCTTAAACTATTTTTCAAGGCTTTTCGTGTACGAGGCCACCAGATAACGATACCCGATATCAAAACCACGACAAACAACAGGGTGCTGACACCTACAATCATTTTTCCCCAGAAGACTCCACCATCCGCTTTCATACTGTCCAACAGCCAGCGATGCAGCCTGAACATAGTCACAAAAAATGCAGGACGTTCATATTTACCTTTAATCTCACCAGTATATGGATCCACATACACGGAAGCACGACGAGGCTTGGACAAATTCACCTGCCAAGCACGTTCCGGGTCAGAGAAAACACTGATTCCTGTCACAGACACACTGTCGGGCAACGTGAGTTCTACCTCTTCCAATAATCGATCAACAGGAAGTGGAACTGTCTCTACCTTTTTTACATAATAGAGTTCATGCCTAGCCAGTTCCACCACTTCATTTTCAAAAACCAACATGGCTCCCGAGAAGCAAATCAAGGAAATGATTAACCCGAAAGGAACAGAAAGCCAAAGATGTATTTGGCGAAATATTTTCTTCATAAAATCTTCGATACGATTCATAAAAAGAGTCTGCATAAGCACATACTGCCCGCAGACTCCCATTATATTATTACAATACTCAGTTCTGAGGTTGCAGTTTACCGACGCCACTGATTTGTGTCGCTTCTATAGAAACACCCTTTGTCGCTACCGCACCAACCGGATCTATTTTATAAATAGACGGATATCCTTCTGTTGTAGTTACAGCCATATAGGCATATCCATTCTCCACATACGGAGTATTACCAAAGCCGGAGATCAAATCGGCAGAAGGCAAACCGGTTACATAAGTCAGTTTTCCGGTTTCTCCTTTATATATTGCTAACTGATTAGCAGTGAAACCAGTTTCAGTCAAGGAACGATCATACATCAACAACAAGAAATAATCTCCCGTAATATGCCAACAACGAATGAAAGATTTACCTCCGGTCTGCGCTTCGATACTATAATAATAATCAGGATCAAACTCTTCCGTTCCAGCCTTTATACGTACTACTCCGGCATCCAAGGTAGTCTGTTGCCGTTTATCAGCCATTGTTTTGGCATAACTAGGAGAAAATACATAAATATCACCATTATCTGCCGCCCAAATCGTTTGATAATACTGTGATTTAAAACGCCCGCAAGCATAACTGATCTTATCTGTTTCTATGATTTTTTTATTTGTCAGCGTTTCATCATCAAAAATAGCCACCCAGCATTTATTGGGATATTGCGTCCATTGCAATTCACCTTTTTTATAACTGCTGCTGTTGGAACCACCATCTTCTGTCTTTACCAAATCCTCATTGCCGGGAAGTATCCACTTTCCCCCGTCAGTAGCCGAACCATATTGACTTAACCCCATTGGAATAGCAGCGCTATACAGTTTATTATTTCGTTCCAATATGCCGGCCAATGTTACATATTCTCCATTTCCCAAGAAGTTTTCGGACATATAAGCCTTATTTTGAGTATCATTCGTTGTAAATGTTTCAGCAGATACGTCCAAATAAGAAAGCAAAAACATCTTTGGTAAATATCCATTCTCATCAGCATACGCTGTGGGTCCGTCACCGGTAGACGAGGTCATGATATATTTATCATAAATACCGTAAGTAGTAAATCTCTTTACGGCAAACTCCCCCGAACGAGCCTTTACTTCATTATTTGAATCCATGATATAAGAACGGGTCGTACCTGCATTCCCTTGATTATAAGTCAGCGCATAAAGATATTGATTCTTGTAAAACACCCATTGAGTTGCACCATCATTCACAAGACCATTATTCACTGTAGAAACAGTACCTTTATCCAACGTTTCAGAAGTAAGCAGCACATTCGTTGTATTTCCAGACGCTGTGACCGACGATGCAATAACATACTCACCTTTAGCCTCGGTACCCAAACCGTAATCCGGCTCATTATCCGTACATGCACTCAACGCCATTCCTACTATGGCAATAGCAGTAAATCCGTTCAAAAAGAAATCTTTCTTCATTTTATTCTTCTATTTAATTTTAAATCCAATTAATTATAAACTCCTTTTTCCAATTCTTTAATTACCGAAACAAACACGCAGTTTACCATAAAAAGCCCTACCGGCCTTCTGAAGACTAAAATTATCATATAACTTCTCATCTGTGAAGTTACGACATTCCAATGATACGTTATATCGTCCTTTTTGCAAACTATAAGAAAAGGATATATTGTGTGAGAATTGATCAGGTACCACATAATCCCCCTTATTTGAGCCTATTCGGGAAGAATAATAAGTAAAGTTATGCAGATATTGATTATCATAAGACACTGTCAACATATTGCCTTTCCTTCCTAAATCCCGCCAATAAAAAGTAACATCCGAATCAGCAAACATATAGGGCAGATTCGGCATCCGTTCTTTATAAGCCAGATTTTCCGCACTGCTGGAAATAGATGTTCTCATATTGTCGCGTACATCCATTTTGGTAAAATTACCTCCTATACTCACCCAATTACCAAAACCGTAACGAGCAGAAACAGTATATCCTTTCGTCAATACTTTACCGTAATTAATATATTTCGCGGCATATTTACCACCACTCAAATCCGCAATATTACGCTGAATATAATCTTTTGTATTCCGATAAATCACTCCACCTTCCATATATACAGAATGCCTGCCAAATGTTCTGTTATAGCTCAAATTAAAATTCAAATTATCACTACTCTCCGGTTTTATACTGATATCTCCCATTTCCAAATCCTCATCTCCAAACATTTCTTCAATAGTAGGCAGACGATATGCTTTTTCGTATGACAATTTCGCCTGCAAACCGGGTAGAATGAAATAAGTTCCCGCAGCTCCATATCCTATGGAATTCATGTTTCGGGTAGTACGGACATAATCATCTTGATTCGTAGTCGTAGCCATAGGACCTGCCACATACAAACTATAATATTTTCCAAATACTGAGAGATTCCAATTATCAGACGGCATCAACCGATAGGACAATCCGGAGATATTCTTATGGGTTTCTTTAGCTATGGCATCCTCCGATTCCATCTTAGCCAACAAAGAAGTGTTAGAACGGCGGAAAGTATTCAACACATGATTAAAGGTCAGCATATGTATTTTCGCCAGACGGTAATTAACGGTTAATGTTCCATTCCAATTGTTATTATCCGCCCGTGAATATTGATTGGATTGTTCACCGGGTGAGTTCATTAATTTTCTATCACCCAACCAATTGTACTTATAGGAAGCTGTATCTATATTTGTCGTTGCATTTTTATTATAATTGGCAGTCAATGCCACATCCAGACCTTTGATGAATAAACCACGTTTACTATATTCCAATGACGGCATCAACGAATGTCCTTTACGATGCTTTTCCCCATAGACTATTTCCTGACGTACTCCGGTCTGTATCTCCTTATACATGTGTGAATAAGTAAAGCCCAACATCAATCTGTCTGCCCATTTCTTATCCACAATACCCATCTTACCTATAACCGCCTCATTATGATAGGTATCATTAAAGCGCTTCACACGTACCCTTTTATCTTTATCAATTCTTCCGGTTTCAAAGTCCTCTACCGGTGCGTCCACCTGATAATCATTATCCGAATAGTTTTGAAAAGCATTTATTTCATAAGTAAAGCCGTTTTTGAAAGTTTGTCCGAAATTCACATACGATTTATGCGTATTGAACGACCCGTATGAATAGGAGCCATCCAAAAACCAATTACGTTTCTTCTTATTGGTTACAATATTGATAACACCACCTATAGCATCCGTGCCAAATCCTACAGGAACCACCCCTTTATACACTTCAATCCTATCTGCAAAATTCACAGGAATATTATTCAAGCCAAAAGAGCTCCCTACTCCCTCCTGAGGTACACCGTCAATAAATATCTTCACATGTTTGCCACTGAAACCATCCAACATCAATTGCATATCCGAACCTACCCCCCCCGACTCACGGAGTTTCATCCCCGGAGCTTTAGCCAAAGCATCACTCAGATTCTTGGTAGAATTCTGGAATTCTTTTGTATCTACAGCTATCGCATTGAATGCGGAACGTTTCACACGGGAAACCCCGTTAGACACCACTACCACTTCACCCAACTCAGTCACTGACGGGTCAATCATTACATTCATCTTAATTCTTTCACCATGAACCAAAGTTACAGGCTTTTCTATAGTCTTATATCCTATAGCCGAAACAACCAGCGTGTATTTCCCTGCCGGTGCATGAAGATGATAGATACCTTCTTCATTCGTTGTACATCCATAAGTTGTACCCTTCAAATATACGGTTGCAAAATCTACGACTTCCTGTTTTTCTTTGGATATTACTTTACCGGATACCATTGTCTTAGGTTGTGCAAAGATAGATATCGCTCCGATTATAAAAAAAAGAGAGCCTAAACTGATCCTTTGTAACTGTCTTTTTACCATGAATACCTATAATTCTAAATTCTTAATTTTTGAGAATGCAAAGGTCCGTAAAAAGAAAAGGGGAAACAATCACCTGATATAGGTAATCTTTTCCCCCATTTTACGGAATATATATACTATGCAATAACTTTTTATAGGTATTTATGCCACAAAATAGTCCTTTTAAATTTGGCATAATGCCATGAATCCACTACATTTGTTCTATATCACAAATATTAGAATTATGCAAGATATAACAAACGGACGTTGCGGTTGGTGCGGAACAGACGAATTGTATGTGAAATACCATGACCAAGAGTGGGGAAAGTTAGTTACCGATGACAAGACGCTGTTTGAGTTTCTTGTATTGGAAAGTGCCCAAGCAGGACTAAGCTGGATAACGATTCTTAGAAAAAGAGAGGGGTATCGTAAAGCTTTCTATAATTTTGATGCCGAACTGGTAGCACAAATGACCGATGAAGACATTGAGCGGCTAATGCAATTTGAAGGAATTGTAAAAAACCGTCTGAAAATCAAATCGACAATCACGAATGCAAAACTATTCCTTGCCGTACAAAAGGAATTCGGCAGTTTTTATAATTACACCCTGTCATTCTTTCCCGACAAAAAGCCGATTATCAACACATTCCGGTCATTGAGCGAGATTCCGGTATCCTCTCCCGAATCCGATGCCATGAGTAAAGATATGAAAAAACGAGGTTTCAAGTTCTTCGGGACTACAATTTGCTACGCCCATTTGCAAGCTTCAGGTTTTATCAACGATCATCTGACAGACTGTATTTGCTGGAAAGTTCCACAATAGAGTTTTTAAAATCTGCTGCCACTGCTACCACCTTTTATCGGAAACACTGATGGATAAAAAGATTTAGGGGTGGTGGCAGCTCCTTGTTTTATGTGTTGAAAAAGGATGCTGCCATCACTTTCTCATACTTCTCCATCTAAAACTTACAACTGATCCCAAGTTTTCAAACTGACCCGAAAATCCGCTGACCCTGAAATTCTTCATGTTCAGACTGGCTAGGCTATACACTTAAAAGAAAGCTTACCAACCAGGAAAATCCGCTGACCCGTACTTCTGGGGTCAATGTAAAAAGCTGAGGGGTAAATTTATAAATTGTTATCTTTGTTTCCAAATTCATAGCTTATGGAGTTAAACGGTTATCGCCTTCTTCTTCCTGAAGGCACTTTAGATTACTTTGATCTTGTTGATGTGAAGGAAAGCGTAAATGAAGTTGTGATCTATCTTGAGGAGAAAAATATCGTTCCTGAGAAGTATACAGATCAGGATACTGAGAGTAAAGGCTTTTATGATCCTGTTATTGTTCAGGATTTTCCTCTTCGTGGCAAGAAGGTCTTCCTTAATATTCGTCGTCGTCGCTGGATCTTAAAGAAGCATAATGAGTATATCTCTCGTAACTGGCGTATGGTGGCTGAAGGTACTCGTATGACGCAGGATTTTGCGTTTTTTTTAAAAGAACTATATTGATAGCTATCCGATCAGTTGCAAGCTCTTAGGTGTTTTATCTGGAGTTGACGGGGATTTATTGGAGCGTCAATACCGTAACCATCTAAGTGGTTATCTCCATTGGGACCAACTTGTTCATGCAGAGAGTTGGCTACTATTCGAAAAGAATATCGGTGCTTGTATCTGTATTGATGAGGTAGCCCTCTCGCGTGGGGAACTCTATACTGTCCTGACCAATAAAGAAGCTCACGGTGGTAAAGGTAGTATGATTGCTATCATTAAAGGTACGGACGTTCATACGGTCACTTCTGTCCTGCTTAAGCTATCCCGTCGCCGCCGTTACCAAGTGCGCGAGATTACTTTGGATATGGCTCCTAACATGGAGCAGATTGCACGCATCTGCTTTCCTGCGGCCAAACGTGTTACCGATCGCTTTCACGTACAGAAGGTAGCTTATAAAGCTGTGCAGGAGATGCGGGTAAAAGCTCGCTGGGAGGCTTTGGATGAAGAGTCCACTCAGATTGCTTATGCAAAGGCCTGTGGAAAGATGTATCATGCACCTGTTTTCGCTAATGGAGATACAAGGAAGCAGTTGTTAGCGAGAAGTATTTATCTGCTTTACAAGGAGGAATCCTTATGGACTCAGTCTCAAAGAATACGGGCTGAAATTGGGTCAATGTAAAAAGCTGAGGGGTAAATTTATAAATTGTTATCTTTGTCTCCAAATTCATAGCTTATGGAGTTAAACGGTTATCGCCTTCTTCTTCCTGAAGGCACTTTAGATTACTTTGATCTTGTTGATGTGAAGGAAAGCGTAAATGAAGTTGTGTTCTACCTTGAGGAGAAAAATATCGTTCCTGAGAAGTATACAGATCAGGATACTGAGAGTAAAGGCTTTTATGACCCTGTTATTGTTCAAGATTTTCCTCTCCGTGGCAAGAAGGTCTTCCTTAATATTCGTCGTCGTCGCTGGCTCTTAAATAAGCATAATGAGTATATCTCTCGTAACTGGCGTATGGTGGCTGAAGGTACTCGTATGACGCAGGATTTTGCGTCTTTTTTAAAAGAACTATATTGATAGCTATCCGATCAGTTGCAAGCTCTTAGGTGTTTTATCTGGAGTTGACGGGGATTTATTGGAGCGTCAATACCGTAACCATCTAAGTGGTTATCTCCATTGGGACCAACTTGTTCATGCAGAGGATTGGCTACTATTCGAAAAGAATATCGGTGCTTATATCTGTATTGATGAGGTAGCCCTCTCGCGTGGGGAACTCTATACTGTACTGACCAATAAAGAAGCTCACGGTGGTAAAGGTAGTATGATTGCCATCATTAAAGGTACGGACGTTCATACGGTCACTTCTGTCCTGCTTAAGCTCTCCCGTCGCCGCCGTTACCAAGTGCGCGAGATAACCTTGGATATGGCTTCTAACATGGAGCAGATTGCACGCATCTGCTTTCCTGCGGCCAAACGTGTTACCGATCGCTTTCACGTACAGAAGTTAGCTTATGAAGCTGTGCAGGAGATGCGTGTAAAAGCTCGCTGGGAGGCTTTGGATGAAGAGTCCACTCAGATTGCTTATGCAAAGGCCTGTGGAAAGATGTATCATGCACCTGTTTTCGCTAATGGAGATACAAGAAAGCAGTTGTTAGCGAGAAGTATTTATCTGCTTTACAAGAAGGAATCCTTATGGACTCAGTCTCAAAGAATACGGGCTGAAATTCTTTTCAAGGAATATCCCGATATAAAGAAAGGATATTATCTGTCTATGCGGTTAGGCTTAATCTATCATCAGTGTAAGTTTAAGGATATTGCTTTGACAAGGCTGGCAAGGTGGTATGATGAAGTAGATAAATCAGGGTTCCTCACCTTTGGAAGGGTCGCACGTTCTATACAAACACATTATCTGGATATAATCAATTTTTTTGAAAGGAGGGCAACCAATGCCGAAGCTGAGTGAGTCATTCAATGCTAAAATCAAAGCATTTAGAGCACAGTTCAGAGGAGTAAGAGATAGAGCTTTTTTTTTATATAGACTTGCTAAATTATATGCTTAAATATAAAATCCCTCAGATTGTTACGTTGACCCTGCTTCTGCTTCCGTTATCTTATGGTGAATTATACAAAACAAAAATCGCAATCATCAGTTTTCCAATGATTGCAATTACATCTTGTACTCGAAGCGGGACTTGAACCCGCACAGCCGCAATGGCCAAGGGATTTTAAGTCCCTCGTGTCTACCGATTCCACCATTCGAGCATCCTCGACGAGAGAGAGCGGAAAACGAGACTCGAACTCGCGACCCTAACCTTGGCAAGGTTATGCTCTACCAACTGAGCTATTTCCGCGTTTTGTTTTAACGGGTGCAAAGATAAGCCATTTTATAATACCAACCAAACTTTACACCCATTTTTTTATTCACAATCGTAAAATTCCCTCTATTTCGGTCAATTCTGCATCAGTAAAGGCCAAATTATCCAACGCATGAAGATTATCTGCCAGCTGTTTTACAGAACTTGCCCCCACAATAACAGAGGTCATCCGTTCGTCTTTCAACACCCATGCCAATGCCATCTCAGCCAAAGTCTGCCCACGGCGTACAGCCACCTCATTCAGCCGACGTGCTTTTTCCACTTTATCTTCTGTCACTTGGTCTACTTTCAAAAACCCAGTAGCACGAGCCGCACGAGAGTGCTCCGGAATACCATGCAAATATTTATTGGTCAGCAATCCTTGTGCCAAAGGCGAAAATGCAATAAAGCCGGAGCCTTGTTCAGCGGCCAACGGCAATACCTCCTCCTCCACAGCACGATCAAACATACTATAACGATATTGGCTGATCAAACACGGCACACCGGCACTTCTCAATATTTCATAAGCCACCTTTGCCTGCATAGGCGGATACTTTGAAATACCCACATACAATGCTTTTCCTTGCTTCACTATATCAATCAACGCTTGCATCGTTTCCTCAACCGGGGTCACGCCATCATAACGGTGACTATAGAATATATCAAAGTAATCCAAACCGGTACGGCACAGGCTTTGGTCGATACTGGCCATTAAATTCTTACGCGAACTGTTTCCCCCATAAGGTCCATTCCACATTTCGTGTCCTGCTTTTGAGGAAATAATCAATTCATCACGGTAACCTTGGAAATTCTCCTTCAGAATTTTACCGAAATTAATCTCAGCACTTCCCGGAACAGGGCCATAATTATTAGCTAAGTCAAAATGTGTAACCCCGCTATCAAAAGCATATTTAATCATATCGGTTGCTACACCAAAATCGTCCACACTACCAAAGTTATGCCACAAACCTAAAGAGATACGAGGTAAAAGCAAGCCGCTATTTCCGCAGTATTTGTACTGCATTTTGCTATAACGGTCTGCCGAAGGTTGATATTTCATGCTATTACGTTTTACAATTATTTCTATCTACCTAAAAGGCTTCGTTCAGCCTGTTCCATGACTGAGAAATTAAATCCGTCCACTACTTGCCGCATCAAGCTTTCGATCCTGTCATTACACAAATTACCGATACTACCCTCATGAGTATGATGCACCTTCTTGTCATGGGTGAACTTGCCGGCTTCTATGTCCAGGCCAACCTTTTTATAAGCATCACGGAACGGCATACCTTCAGACGCCAAACGGTTGACCTCTTCCACACTAAAGATATAAAGGTAACGGTCATCATCCAGAATATGTTCGTTGATTTTAATTTTGTCCATAATATAGGCAGCCATTTGCAGACATTCCTTCAACTCCCGGAACGCAGGCAAGAAAACTTCTTTTATAATCTGCAAATCACGAAAATACCCCGAAGGCAAATTATTCATTATCATCATAATCTGCTGAGGAAGAGCCTGCAGCTTGTTGCATTTTGCCCGTGTCAATTCAAAGACATCAGGGTTCTTTTTATGAGGCATTATACTGGAGCCGGTAGTACATTCATCCGGAAGTTTTACAAAGCCAAAGTTTTGGCTACTGAACATACAAGCGTCAAAAGCCATTTTAGAAACTGTCCCGGCAATAGAAGCCAAAGCAAAAGCCACATTACGTTCCATCTTACCACGCCCCATCTGCGCATACACCACATTATAATCCATCGAATCAAATCCCAACAAGCGGGTGGTCATCTCACGATCGAGCGGAAAAGAAGAACCATACCCGGCAGCAGAGCCCAACGGATTGCGGTTGCACATTTTGAATGCAGCCTGCAGAAACATCATATCGTCCACCAGACTCTCAGCATACGCGCCAAACCACAAGCCAAATGAAGAAGGCATCGCTATCTGCAAATGAGTGTAACCCGGCATTAACACATCCTTATATGTATTGCTTTGAGAAATCAGCACATGAAAAAGTTGCTCCACCTCTTCGGCCACTTCTTTTAATTCCGCACGAGTAAACAGCTTCAAATCCACCAACACCTGGTCATTGCGTGAACGTCCACTATGAATTTTCTTTCCGACATCTCCCAACTTACGCGTCAACATCAATTCTACTTGCGAGTGTACATCCTCTATACCATCCTCTATTACAAACTCTCCCTTTTCGGCAGAAGCATAGATATTCTTTAATTCCGCTAATAACATTTCCAATTCTCCGGCTGTAAGCAAACCGATACTTTCCAACATGGTGATATGTGCCATTGAGCCCAATACATCGTGTTTAGCCAGATAAAGATCCATTTCACGGTCACGTCCTACAGTAAAACGATCTATCTCCTCATTTACCCGGACATTTTTTTCCCAAAGTTTCTGTGCCATATTTGTCTTTATTTTTAATAAGGAATCATCGATAACATCTCAGCCAGTTTATCCACACCATCCTGTAAAGGTTTAGCAACCATCGCCTTCATAAACATATTCACTTCTGCACGAATAGTTACTTTCAGTTTTGCCTGCCCAGCCTCTACAGGCAAAATCTGAATCCACAAATTCATAGGGACCGGAGATTTTTCACTTTCGAATTTAACACATTTATAAGGTTCACGTTCTATAATACGCAAAGTAATGCTTATGCCTTGTACCGTAAAACTTAAAGAGTCACTGTCGAACTCCATACCTTGTACCTTGTCGGCCAATTTATCACGTACAGATTCCAAGTTACTTAAATCCGACAACTTATTAAACACCTGTTCCTGACTATAAGGAACATATTTCACACCACTCTCAAATTGTGCCATAATACCTGCTCTCTAAAAACACGAAAAGAACAATCCGGAAATCCATAAAAATTCCCGAACGGTTCTCTTCATATTATATTTGTTTTAAAACTATAACTTATTTGCCTGCCTCCCAATGAGCCGGATCCTTTCTCCAATTATCCAAAACCGGAACATCCTCTTCATTAATATATCCGGTCTTCAAGGCTGAATCCAATACAGCTTCATAATTAGTCAGAGTAACCAAGTTCACTTTTGCTTCCTTGAACGCTTCAATTGCCACTGGGAAACCATAAGTAAATGCAGCGACCATACCAATCACTTCACATCCGTCACGACGGATAGCTTCAACAGCTTTCAAACTGCTGCCGCCAGTTGAAATCAAGTCCTCAATAACTACGACTTTCATACCAGGACGAAGTTCACCTTCAATCAGGTTTTCCAAGCCATGGTCTTTCGGAGTAGAACGAACATACACAAACGGCAGATTCAACTCTTCAGCCACCAAAGCTCCTTGAGGGATAGCCCCTGTCGCCACACCGGCAATAGCATCTACCTGACCGAACTTCTCCAGGACAATACGGCTAATCTCAAGTTTCACAAAATTACGAAGAGAAGGATACGAAAGAGTTTTGCGGTTATCACAATAAAAAGGCGACTTCCAACCGGACGCCCAAGTAAAAGGATTAGCCGGCTGCAACTTGATAGCCTTAATCTTCAGTAATTTCTCTGCGAATAATTTTTCTAAAGTCTTCATAACTCAACTATATCTGATAAATATTGTGCAAAAATATAGAAATACATCGAGATAATGAAAAATCGGACAAGGTATTTTTCTAAAAAATAGTTGTTGTTATCAGGATTCCCCTGCCAATGCCAAAGTAAGCACACTGATACGTAATCCGGGTATGCCACGAAAGGCATCAGCGCAAGAAACAACCGTAGCCCCTGTTGTCAGCACATCATCCACCAACAAAAGATGCTTTCCTTCCAAGCTGCCAGGGAAAATACAGGCAAACAAATTTCGCACGTTTTCCCATCTTGCATATTGTCCTTTATGCGTCTGTGTGTCAGTATACCTGCTTCTTATCACAACTTTAGTATCCATAGGAATACCTGTCACCACCGAAACTCCTCTTGCCAGGCATTCGCTTTGGTTATACCCCCTTAAACGTTTTTTACGTTGATGTAACGGAACAGGAACAATCAAATCTATCCCATCAAAAAAATGAGAACACATAAGTTCAGATGCCATCATCCGCCCCATCACTTCACCCACTTCTTGATTACCATGATATTTCAGTTCGTACAACAACTGTCGGACATTTCCTCCCTTTGCATAATAAAGAAAAGAGGTGGCATGCTCCACCGGTATTTTTCCCCAGAAATTACATTCTACAATATTATCTTTCCGTAAATGAAATTGAGTACGCGGAAGCCCCGACAAGCATTTCAAGCAAAGCACTCTCTCCCCTGATATAAGCTGCCGCCCACAAAGCAGACAACTATGAGGGAAAAATAAATTCCAAAGATCAGTCCAGATAGACATCATCTTCTCCGGTTTGTTTCACACAACGGCAAACAGCCTCCATTTCAAATCCTCTACCAACTGCAAAACGAATCAATTTCCCATTCCGTTCGTATTCCGTACATGCTTTCACACTTCTTCTTTTCTGCTCGATCAAACCAGATAGTATCTCCATATATTCCCGCTCATCTACTTCCTCCAATCCTTTGGCTATAACATCCGCAGGGATTTTCTTCATGCGCAAAGCCTGGCAGATTTTCACTCTGCCCCATTGGTTAAAGCGATATTTATCGCGAACAAAAGCCGAGCAAAAACGCTTCTGGTCAATGTATCTCTCATCCTGCAAATGCCGAACGATTTTCTCCATCATTTCCGGAGTGGCTCCCCATTGTGATAATTTAGCCTCTACATCTGCTACACAACGCTCCATTGAAGAGCAATAAGCTTCTGCCTTATACTTCAAATCATTCTCACTTAATTCTCCCTTCATCTTATTTCTCCGCTTTTATCATTCTATCATTTTGAAAGAGATCTTTTCTCAATTCTATATTTTTGTATTCCAAACCAGCCAACATATCCACCGTTTCCCGACCGTATTCCTGATTAATTTCAAAATAAAGCCTTCCACCAGACACTAGCATATCCCTACCCAATTCTGCTATTTTCCGATAAAACAGCAACGGACTATCATCCGGCACAAACAAAGCCAATTCCGGCTCCCATTCCAAGACATTAGCACTCATATCCTCCCTCTCCTTTTCTGTAATATAAGGTGGATTGCTGACAATGACATCAAACCGCTCACCTGCAGGAGAAGCAAGCAGCACATCCCTTTGCTCAAGAGTTACACGAACGCCGTTCCGCCTGCAATTACGTTCCGCAACTTGCAACGCCTTTTCTGAAACATCCCATGAAACGACCTCCGCCTCTTCCAAATTCTTAGCCAAAGAGATAGCGATGCAGCCGCTCCCCGTACCAATATCCAATATTCTAACCCGACCATACTTATGCTCCCGTATAATCCAGTCTACCAACTCCCCTGTTTCCGGACGTGGAATCAATACATGTTTATTCACTTCAAAAGTAAGGCCATAAAATTCTTCCGTACCTATTATGTATTGAATAGGTTCCAGTTTTTGCAGACGAACCAGAATATCATCCAGCTGTTTCCGCTCATTCACCGAAAAAGTAGTATCTTTGCCTGCATACAATTCAACAACAGACATGCCGAAGACTTGTGTAAGCAGCAATTTAGCCATAGGCACAAGTTCTGAATCAGGGTAATATCCCTGCAAGGTTTGTTTTATGTAAGATACAACAGGATTCATAGTGTCATTTTATATGCAAAAGTAAGAATTTAAACAAGATCGTTATGACAAAAGATGAAAAATATATTTCCCGTTGCCTGCAACTGGCATACAACGGACTTTGTAACACAGCCCCTAATCCGATGGTAGGTGCTGTCATTGTATATCACGACACCATTATTGGAGAAGGCTACCACATCCGTTGCGGAGAGGCACATGCCGAAGTAAACGCCATACGTTCCGTTAAAGACGAAAATCTTTTGAAGGAATCAACCATATACGTAAGTCTGGAACCATGCTCCCATTATGGAAAGACCCCTCCCTGCGCCGACCTGATTATAGAGAAGAGAATCCCCAAAGTCGTAATAGGCTGCATAGACCCGTTTTCCCAAGTAGCCGGCAGAGGCATCGAGAAACTGCGCAAAGCCGGCATTGAAGTAACCGTAGGCGTCTTAGAAGAGGAATGCCGGCACCTGATAAGACGCTTCATAACATTCAACACGCTCAAACGCCCATACATAACCTTAAAGTGGGCAGAATCCGCTGATGGCTTTATCGATATAAACCGCACAGGAGGAAAGCCGATCATACTTTCCAATCCGCTGACCAGCATGCTGGTACACAAAAAACGCGCCGAACATGACGCTATATTAGTAGGACGACACACGGCATTACTTGACAATCCCTCCCTATCCACCCGGAATTGGTACGGCAAGCATCCCGTGCGTCTGGTAATAGATAAAGAATTGACATTACCCCGAGATTTGGAACTTTTCAACGGCAAAATAAAGACATTCGTGTTTACCCGGGAATCCCCCTGTCAGCCAAACGCATTAACAGAATACATATCGTTGGATTTCAACAAAGATATCCTGCCGCAAATAATGGAAGTATTATATCAGAAAAAAATACAATCACTTCTAGTAGAAGGCGGAAGTATTTTATTACAGTCTTTCATAGACTCCGGCTTATGGGATGAAGCCTTCATAGAAAAGGCTCCACTACGCTTAAACAATGGAATACAGGCACCTTCTATTCAAAAAAAACACTTTAAACTGAATAAAATATACTTTGGAAGAGAAATAATGCATGCCGTCCATTCACAAATTCAAAGATAAAATGTGGCTGATTGACCGAGAAAAAGGGCTGGTTTATCTATAAATTAATATAAAACTTGTCCCAAAACTTCTATATAGAAAAAAATCTTCCTACTTTTGCGACTTGTAACAATAGACTCATTTGCAAATGAAAATAAAGTTTTTGACTGTCATCACAAGTCTGCTTGCTGCGGCTTTTATGATTACATCTTGCTTGGACGACAACGAAGTAGAAACAGAATATAGTTCAGAATCAAGCATTACCTCTTTTGCTATAAAAGATAAAATTGAAACTCAATATACCGAAAAGGTTAATGGCAAAGACACAACGCTGACATTCACCGTTGATGGTACCAAATACCCTTTTGCCATCGACCAAGGCACAAGACATATCTACAACGTAGACTCCCTGCCAGTCGGTACAGACATCAGCAAAGTCGTAGTCAGCATAAAATCAGACGGTATTGGCATTTTTATTGTCGCTGAGGACAAAGATTCGTTGTGGAATGATACCGACTCCTTGAATTTCGAAAAGCCTGTCCAATTTAAAGTTATGGCGATGAGCGGAGTCTATGGACCTATTTATAAAGCCGAGATTAATGTACATAAACAAGTTCCCGACTCATTGCAGTGGAGCCATAGAGGAAGTAGTTTCGACAACACTATCCAAGCACAGAAAGCAGTCACATTAGGGGATTATATTTATGTTTTCGCACAGCAAGACAATGGCGCCGCTGTTACAAGCACCCACATCAATGACGGAAAAACCTGGACGTCCTTACAGGCTTTACCTGAAAATATGCAAAATGCGGACTATTCTTCTGTCATGGCATGGGGAAACCAATTATACATACTTGCCGACAATGACCTGTACTGCTCCTCTGACGGAAAAAGCTGGAGCAAGATGGGCACTAACACCAAATTCGAGAAGCTGATTGCCGGTGTTCATTCAGAACATAACTGCAAATTGTACGCCATAGACACCAACAATCATTTTATGGAAAGCACGGATGCTCTGGTTTGGGATACTAATGGCGAGGTTCCGGCCAATTTCCCGAAAAATCAGTTATCATACACAGCTTACCCGTTGGTTACCAATAAATTCATAGACCGTATGGTACTAATGGGAGAAAATCCCATTGCGACCGACACGACCTCTACTGTATGGACCAGACTGACTACAGAAGACAGTTGGGCAGATTATCCTACAGCCGCATACGATAGTTTTTATTGTCCCAAGCTGGCTAATATAGCCATGATCCATTACAACGACCAATTATACGCTTTCGGTGGTCCGGGTAAAAGTTTCGGTAAGGACATTCCCGCTTTCAGCCGATTCTACGGATCAACGGATCAAGGCGTTACATGGAAACCTGTTTCAAGATATGTATTCTTCCCTACAGAATTCACTGATCTATACAACCAGGCAGACGGCAACTATTCTTATGTTGTAGACAAGAATAACTTCTTGTGGATTATATGGAGCCGAAGCGGAGAAGTATGGAGAGGACGAATCAATAAGTTGGGATTCGATTCCAAGGAATAAAGTCAAAGAGAGTCATATAAAATAGATTGCGACATGCCATATAGAGAGCAAATAGACAAAAGCCGTATACCTGCCCATATAGCCATTATAATGGATGGAAATGGAAGATGGGCTAAACAACGTGGACAGGCGCGCAGCTTCGGACATCAAGCCGGTGCAGAAACTGTACACATCATAGCAGAAGAAGCGGCTAGACTGGGAGTCAAATACTTGACACTATATACTTTCTCTACCGAAAACTGGAATCGTCCGGTAGATGAAGTCGCTGCTCTGATGAGTCTTCTGATGGACTCCATTGAAGAAGAAACTTTCATGAAAAACAACATCAGTTTTCGCATTATCGGTGATACGGCAAAGTTACCGGTAGAAGTTCTGGAACGATTGAACCAATGCATTGAACGCACCTCAATCAATACCGGTATGTGTCTGACACTTGCTTTAAGCTACTCTTCCAAATGGGAAATAACAGAAGCGGTAAGACAAATAGCGGCCAAGATTCAAAACGACAAACTAGCCATTGAGGACATCGATGACAATTTGATAAGTGCACATTTAAGTACAAACTATATGCCCGACCCGGATTTGCTTATACGTACCGGAGGAGAAATCCGCCTTAGCAACTATCTGCTTTGGCAATGTGCTTATTCCGAACTATATTTTTGTGAAACGTTCTGGCCGGACTTCCGCGAAGAAGAATTTTGCAAAGCCATTTATGATTATCAGAAAAGAGAACGCCGTTTCGGCAAAACCAGTGAACAAATATAAAGTTAGATAAAATGCTATATCGTATTTCACTTATACTATTAACGCTTACATGCCTATTTTGCTTTTCAACAGGCAGTTACGCCCAAGAAGCAAACGTAGAAGAAAACGACAATCCAGTGATACTTTATTCCGGAACTCCCAAGAAATATGAAATCGGCGGAATCAAAGTCGAAGGCGTAAAAAACTATGAAGACTATGTACTGATCGGACTTTCAGGACTATCGGTAGGACAGACCATTGTTGTTCCGGGAGATGACATCACCACAGCTGTAAAACGTTATTGGCGACACGGACTGTTCTCGGATGTACAAATCCTAGCTGAAAAAATTGTTGGAGACAAGATCTATTTAAAAATCATCCTGGCCCAACGTCCACGTATTGCCGACATTCGTTACCACGGCGTAAAGAAAAGCGAGCGTGAAGATTTGGAAGCCAAACTAGGTTTGGTAAAAGGAAGCCAGATTACTCCCAACTTGATAGACCGTGCTAAAATATTAATCAAGAAACATTTCGATGAAAAAGGTTTTAAAAACGCCGAAGTGACCATCGTAGAGCGTGATTTGGCTGACAATAAGGACCAAGTGGATGTTGATGTGATGATTGACAAGAAAGAAAAGGTGAAAGTCCACAAGATCACCATTGACGGCAACACCGTGTTAAGTGACAAGAAGTTAAAACGCGTCATGAAGAAGACGAATGAGAAAAACAAACTTGTCAACCTTTTCCGTACCAAAAAATTCATTGAAGAGAAATACGAAGAAGACAAACAGCATATCATCGACAAATACAACGAATTAGGTTACCGCGACGCACAAATTGTTGTGGACAGTGTTTCTCCGTACGATGACCGTACCGTCGACGTGTACATGAAAATAGAAGAAGGTGACAAATACTATCTGCGCAACGTGACTTGGGTAGGTAACACCATTTATGCTTCGGACTGGCTGAACGAACAGCTCCGTATGAAAAAGGGAGATGTTTATAACCAGAAATTAATGACCGAGCGTCTGACCGGTGATGAAGATGCTATCGGTAACTACTACTATAATAAAGGATACGTTTTCTATAACCTTGACCCCGTAGAAGTAAACATAGACGGCGACTCCATTGATTTGGAAATGCGTATTCAGGAAGGTCCTCAGGCCTCTATCAGCAAAGTGCGTATCAACGGTAACGACCGTTTGTATGAAAACGTAGTACGCCGTGAGTTAAGAACCAAGCCGGGAGATCTGTTCAGCAAAGAAGCATTGGAACGTTCTTATCGTGAAATTGCCCAAATGGGACACTTCAACCCTGAAAATATTCAGCCGGATGTACAACCGGACCCGACCAACGGTACGGTAGACATCAACTGGAACCTGGAGTCCAAAGCAAACGACCAGGTAGAATTCTCGGCAGGTTGGGGACAAACCGGTGTTATCGGTAAATTAAGTTTGAAGTTCACGAACTTCTCTATGGCCAACTTGTTCCATAAGAGTGACAACTACCGCGGATTCCTGCCACAAGGTGATGGACAGACATTAACCATCAGCGGACAGACCAACGGTAGTTATTACCAGTCATATAGTGTATCGTTCTTTGACCCATGGTTTGGCGGAAAACGTCCGAATTCATTCTCTGTTTCGGCTTTCTACTCCATACAGACAGATATCAGCAGTAACTACTATAACTCAGCTTATATGAATAATTACTACAATTATTACAGCGGTTATGGAAATTATTATGGCGGATATAATAACAACTACGAGTCTTTTTATGACCCCGATAAATCTATCCAGATGTATGGAGCATCTATCGGTTGGGGTAAGCGTTTGAGATGGCCGGATGACTATTTTACCTTGTCAGCCGAACTTTCTTACCAGCGCTTTATTTTGAAAGACTGGAGCTACTTGTATATCAAGTTGAACAACGGAGAATACATGTCAACCGGTAATTGCAACAACCTGAGTTTGAATCTGACTTTGGCACGTAACTCTACGGATAACCCGATTTTCCCGCGTCGCGGTTCTGAATTCTCGGCTTCCGTACAGCTGACTCCTCCGTACTCATTGTTCAGTAACAAGGACTACTCGGTATACGGTAAAGATGATTATGATGAAGCGGCAAGTATGTTCAACTGGATTGAATACCACAAATGGAAATTCAAATCAAAGACCTATACCGCTCTTACAGGAGGTCAGAAATGTCCGGTTATCATGACACGTGCAGAGTTCGGTTTGCTGGGTCACTATAACAAGTACAAGAAATCACCGTTTGAAACATTCTATATGGGTGGTGACGGTATGACAGGTTACAGCTCCAACTACGCATCCGAAACCATCGCACTGCGTGGTTATGAAAACGGTTCATTGACTCCTTATGGTAGTGAAGGCTATGCTTACGTACGTTTAGGTGCAGAATTAAGATACCCGTTGATGCTGGAAAATTCGACCAGTATTTATGCACTAGGCTTCATTGAAGGAGGTAACGCATGGACAGATGTAAGCAAATTCAATCCGTTCCAGTTGAAACGCTCGGCAGGTGTCGGTGTCCGTATCTTCCTGCCGATGATTGGTATGATGGGTATTGACTGGGCATACGGTTTCGACAAGATTAACGGATCCAGCCAGTATAGTGGAAGCCAGTTCCACTTTATCCTGGGACAAGAGTTTTAATAACTAAAAACAATGTGATTATGAAAAAGGCTATCCTATTATCTCTATTGTTTGTGGCTTGTGTATTCACAGCCAGCGCTCAAAAGTTCGCCTTGATTGATATGGAATATATCCTGAAGAATATTCCTGCATACGAACAGGCGAATACCCAACTGAATCAAGCTTCACAACAATATCAAAGTGAGGTGGAAGCAAAAGCAAAAGAAGCGGAAGCACTTTATAAAGAATACCAGAAAGCCTCGGCTTCCCTGTCGGCCGCACAGAAAACGCAAAGAGAAGAAGCGATTGTAGCAAAAGAAAAGGAAGCAGCCGAACTGAGAAAGAAATATTTCGGTCCCGAAGGAGAAATGGCCAAAAAACAAGAGGCATTGATCGCACCAATTCAAGATAAAATCTATGAAGCGGTAAAACAGATTTCAGAGCAAAAAGGATATGCGGCAGTAGTGGACAGAGGCTCCGCCCAAAGCATTATTTTCGCATCTCCAAGCATTGATATCAGCAATGAAGTGCTCTCAAGATTAGGATATTCAAATTAATTTCCTACATTTGCAACCGATAATCCAAATTTGCAATAACTAATAAAAAATAGAACTATGTTGAAAAAAATTGCTTTACTACTTTTACTTATCGCTCCGATGAGTGTATTTGCTCAGAAATTCGGGCATATTAAATCCGCAGATGTACTTACTGTCATGCCGGAATTCACAAAGGCCCAGACCGACATCCAAGCCATGCAGAAACAATACGAGGATGAAATGAAACGTGCAACTGATGAACTGACCAAAAAATATACTGAATATCAACAGGAACAAGCCAACCTTCCTAAGAACATTCAGGAAAGACGCCAGAAAGAATTGCAGGAGTTACAGGAAAAAGGAATGCAGTTCCAACAAGATGCACAACAACAGTTGCAGAAATCATACGCTGATATGATGGAACCTATCTACAAGAAAATTGAAGACGCCATCAAAGCAGTAGGCCAGGAAGGTGGATATACTTATATCTTCGATTTGAACAGAACAGAAATTCCCTACGTAAATGAAGCGCAGTCTACAGATGTAACTGCTGCTGTCAAAGCTAAAGTAGGAATCAAATAATTAAGTTAAGGACCTTTACAGGCACGGATTACACAGATTTCACAGGTTTCAGAACCGTGAACATCCGTGTAATCCGTGCCTGTATTATATAGCTATACTGCCATGATCCCATCTATCCTCCCTTCAACCGGTCCCATCGGTGTATTCGACTCCGGCTACGGCGGTCTGACCATTCTGGACAAAATACGCGGACTGATGCCTGAGTATGATTATATCTATTTGGGAGACAGCGCACGCTGTCCGTACGGACCGCGCTCTTTTGAAGTTGTTTACGAATTTACCCTGCAAGCCGTAAGCAAACTGTTTGAACTGGGATGTCCTTTGGTGATATTGGCATGCAACACAGCATCGGCAAAAGCCTTACGCACCATCCAGCAGATCAATCTTCCGGTAATAGACGCTACCCGCAGAGTACTCGGTGTCATCCGGCCTACAGCAGAATGTATAGGAGAAATCACCCGAAGCCGGCACGTAGGTATACTGGCCACAGCCGGTACCATCAAATCCGAATCCTATCTTTTGGAAATACATAAGTTATCTCCCGACATTGTGGTAACAGGAGAAGCCTGTCCCATGTGGGTTTCCTTGGTAGAGAATAATGAATATCAATCGGAAGGAGCCGACTATTTCGTCAAACAACATATCAACCGGCTGCTGGATAAAGATCCGATGATTGACACCATCATATTGGGATGTACCCATTATCCGCTACTACTGGATAAAATAAGGCAATTTACGCCTGAACCTATCCGCATCATTTCACAAGGGGAATATGTGGCCCGGAGCCTGCGAGACTATTTAAACCGCCATCCGGAAATGGACGCACGCTGCGATAAAGGAGGAAACTGCCGCTTCCTCACCACAGAAAGCGAAAACAAGTTTGAGGAATCCGCTTCCATCTTCTTGGGCCGGCAAGACATAAAGGTAAAAAGCATAGCATTGGAATAACTTTCTTCCGGTTTACCTGTTATATATACCATCCATAACGCTTAATTCATGAAGATATGTATACAAATAAAGTAAAGAAGATAGCTGCGGTACACGATCTGTCCGGTGCAGGGCGCGTATCCCTCACCGTCGTTATCCCTATCCTCTCATCCATGGGCTTTCAAGTCTGCCCTCTGCCCACAGCCGTATTATCCAGCCACACCCAATACCCGCACTTCTCTTTCTTGGACCTCACGGACGAGATGCCCAAGATTATCAGTGAATGGAAACAACTTGGCGTACAATTCGATGCTATTTATACAGGCTACTTGGGATCTCCCCGCCAGATACAAATCGTATCCGGGTTCATTGATGATTTCCGCCAGTCCGACAACCTGGTCATGATAGATCCCGTATTAGGAGACAACGGAAAGCTATATACCAACTTTGACGAACAAATGATTCTGGAAATGCGTCACCTCATCCGGAAAGCAGATGTCATCACGCCCAATATGACCGAACTGTTCTATTTGCTGGACAAACCCTATAAAGCGGAGAATACAGACGAAGAACTAAAAGCTTACCTGCATGAAATTTCGGAGCACGGCCCCGGTATCGTTATTATCACCAGCGTGCCCGTACAGGGAGATCCTCGCAAAACTTCCGTTTACGCCTATGACAGACAGGGAAACCGCTATTGGAAAGTAACGTGTCCCTACCTGCCCGCACACTATCCCGGCACAGGCGATACATTTACCAGTGTGATAACCGGCTCACTGATGCAAGGCGACAGTCTTCCTATCGCCTTGGACCGCGCCACACAGTTTATCCTTCAAGGCATCCGCGCCACTTTCGGCTATGAATATGATAATCGGGAAGGCATTTTGCTGGAGAAGGTGCTGCATAATCTGGATATGCCTATTCAGGTGAGCAGCTACGAATTGATTTGAGGACCCTGAAAGTAGAAGATCCGAAACACCCTGGAAAGAAGCTTGTACCAAGCCCTATTGCTCCGACGATTAAGGTCGTTTTCCCTTATAGCTAACCCTTATCATACAGTTAACTACTACAGACTCCGGCAGTGGACTGTACAGTCTACTGCAAGAGTTTATACAGTCCACTATATCAGACTGTACAAACCACCGCAAGAGACTATAGTACACAGCCATAAAAAAGAGCTTAACCATAAGGTAAAACAAGGTTAACCACAAAGAAGAAAAGACTTAACCAGATAAAGCCATAAGGCCAAAAGACGAAAAGAATAAAAACAAAGAAAGCAGCCAAGCCGTACCGTACAAACCGACAAACATCAGCCGTATCAACAATAATAAATAAATTACCTGCCCAGCAACCTGCGGCTGAGATAACGCACCGGATACCACACGGAAAGAAAGCCCACCACCAGCACAGTGACAAAGACTATAACAATATCCCATACATGGACACTGACGGGATAGGCATCCACCACAAAATTACCGCCGGAATTACCACCTCCCAGCGAAAGCAATCCGAATTCCTGCTGGATAAAGCAAAGGATCAGCCCCAGTATCACACCAACCACCGCACCTATCAGTGAAATCATACGCCCCTCGAACAGGAATATACGCGTGATCAGCTTGTCGCTGGCCCCCAAATTGCGCAATGTCACTACATCTGCCTTCTTATCTATAATCAGCATGGACAAGGAGCCTATTACATTAAAGCAAGCTATCATCAGGATAAAGGTAAGGAAAATATAAGATATCAGCTTCTCTATCTCCATAATGCGGAAAGTATCCGCTTGCTGCTCATACCGGTCCTGCACCCGGAAACCATCTCCCAATATTTTCTGTATCTTCGATTTTACACTCCCTACATCTGCATCCGGCTTCAATTTCAATTCTACCGAACTCACTTCTGTGTCATACTGGAACAACCTACGGGCAAATTGGAGGGAAGTCAGAATGTAAGAAGAGTCATACTTCTGTTGGTTCACCGCAAACACAAGGCCGCTGGAATATAAATCGGCAGAGTTAAAGCTGGAAGCTGGATTGGCCATATTGACTTTAGCTCCCCGTTTGGGAGCATAAATCTCTAGCGGATCGAGGAATTTGATACCCGTTCCCAAGATGGAAACCAATTCTATGCCGGGAATGGCATAATCCACCACTTCATCATGCAACACGAATTGCCCCCGGCCGAAAAGAATACTGTCAATAGCGGTCAGATCCTCGAAATTATCCTCAATTCCCTTGATCACCGCCATAGTCTGACGGCCCTTATACTGAACCATCGCATTCTCTTCCAAGGACTCAGAAAAAACAGCGATCTCCGGCATCCGGCGCAAAGCTTCTATACGCGCTTCCTGTCCGTCAAAGACCTTTCCGGTGACAGCCGTAATTTTCAGCTCCGGATCAAAAGCCGTAAAGAAAGTAGCCACCAGATCCTGGAAGCCGTTAAAAACAGACAAAGTACATACCAATGCCAATGTAGCCAAAGCCACTCCGCAGACGGAAATGGCTGAAATGACATTAATGGCATTGTGCGACTTCTTGGAAAAAAGATAACGCTTCGCTATATAAAAGGGAAAATTCACCGCCCGGTTCTACTTTTTCAACAATTCGTCTATACGTTCGGCATAATCCAATGAATCATCCACAAAGAATTTCAACTCGGGAATGATGCGCAACTGATGGCGTACCCGTGTTCCTAATTCATAACGGATGGATTTCATATTATCATTGATATTCTTTACTATTTCCTGGCTCCTCTCAGAAGGGAACACGCTGAGATAGACACGTGCAATACTCATATCGGGACTGATGCGGACAGCACTTACCGACACCAAAACACCATTCATGGACTTGGTCTGAAGCAGGAAAATCTCACTCAACTCCTTTTGGATCAAACGAGAAATCTTATTTTGTCTGGTCGTTTCCATAATTAATAATTATTCAGTTTACTAATTTGTTAATATGCCATACGGTTCATAGCATAACCTATTGGCACATTATTCAACATTTTCTTATGATTGTCAGCCCGTCGCGCAAGGGAAGAATCACCTTTTCAACCCGTTTGTCGGCAGCTACCAAATCATTAAATTTCTTTATTCCAATAGTCTGAAGATCTGTATGATGCGGTTCCTCCAATACATGTCCGTCCCACAATGTGTTATCGGCAATGATGTATCCGCCGGGTGATAATTTCTCCAGTACCATTTCGTAATATTCAATATACTTCCGCTTATCACCGTCTACAAACGCCAAATCAAAGGTAATGTTCATGCCAGGCAGCAACTTCAGCGCATCACCTATATAAAATTTAATCTTGCCGGCGTAAGGCGAACCTTCCAGCCAGGGACGTGTAAAGTCCTCCTGCTCATCGTTTATCTCAAATGTGTGCAACGTGGCCCCCTCTTCCAACCCTTCGGCCAGGCAAAGTGCGGAGTAGCCACTGTAAGTCCCGATTTCCAGCACCTGACGGGGGCGTATCATTTGCACAAACATTTTAAGCATACGTCCCTGCAAGTGGCCGGAAGCCATACGGGGACGCAATAACTTGACGTGCGTATCGCGATAAAGAGCCTTCAGATAATCACTTTCTTCATCAATATGCTGAAGGATATATTCGTCAATAGCATCTGTTTCTTTCATTCCTATCTTTATTATAAGTAACGGTTACGGTTGGGAAGCACATAATCCATCGCATACTTCAACACATCTCCCACTACATTGATTTCAAGGAAAGAAGTCTGAGTACCTTGCTTGCCGCTGCTCAGGTAAGCCACCATGTCGCTTTCACTCAAGACACCATCATCCAGCAATTTACGCAAAGCAGCGAAATAATATGCCTGTCCGTTAGCCTTTTCGGGCATATAGATAGCTTCCACCCCATATGACAAAGCCAGATGACGCATCGTCTTTTCTTTATAACAGATGGCCAATACAGGATATTTGCCACGGAAAGCAGCAATATTACGTGCGGTACGCCCGCTGAAACTGTCGGTAATAATGGCGCGGATATTCAGTTTGCTGGTAGCCTTTACTGCCTGTTTTGCCAGGAAAGCGGTTACATCATTGGAGTTTTCATCCAAAGGAATACGGATGTCATTCTCGGCCAGTTTATCTTTCTCGGCCTGCGCTGCAATCTTGGCCATCGTCTTCACGGCTTCCACCGGATACTTGCCGTATGCCGTTTCCCCACTCAGCATCAATGCATCCGTGCGGTAGTAAATAGCATTGGCAATATCGGTCACTTCAGCACGGGTAGGACGCGGATTATTAATCATGGTATGCAACATCTGGGTAGCAACAATCACCGGTTTCTTTGCCAGAATACATTTTTTGATCAACAGACGCTGAATGCCGGGAATTCGTTCCTGAGGAACCTCAATACCCAAGTCACCACGAGCCACCATGACTCCGTCGGCCACTTCCAATATTTCATCAATATTGTCCACTCCTTCCTGATTTTCGATCTTGGCGATAATCTTAATGTCGCTGCCGTATGCATCCAGTATCTGACGGATATCCAGCACATCCTGCTTATTACGAACAAACGAATGTGCTATGAAATCAATGTCCTTTTCAATAGCATACAGTATATTGTTACGGTCCTTTTCTGTCAAAGAAGGGAGATTGATGCGCACGCCCGGTACATTTACACTCTTACGGTTACCCAAAGTAGCTTCATTCTGCACCTCACACAACAAATACTCGTCTGTCTTCTCAATCACACGCAGCTCCAGATCACCATCATCAATCAGAATATCGCCATCCACCTGAAGATCATGCACAAAACCGGGATAAGATACAGCAATACATTCACGGGTCGTTTCTTGTGCAGGATTACCTACAATCTTCACTTTGTCACCAATCTGATAAGGAATAGGCTCGCCGCCCGCAATAGCAGTAGTACGCACTTCGGGCCCTTTTGTGTCCATCAATATGGCAATACGGTTGGAAACCTCACGTACATTGGTTATCAATTTTTCAAAACCTTCACGTGAAGCGTGAGCCGTATTCATACGGACCACATTCATACCGGCCTTGAAAAGATCTCTTATAAACTCTACCTCGCAACGCTCATCTGAGATGGACGCCACGATTTTTGTCTGTTTCAACATCATAATCTTATCACCTTATATTATACCTAAACGTTTTATTTTCTCATTAACAAAGCCTCAATCGCCAAACGATATGAATGAAGCCCGAACCCACAAATCACTCCCGCACAAGCACAGGAAATCATCGACTTATGGCGAAACTCCTCACGGGTATGTACATTCGAGATGTGCACCTCAACCACGGGAGCTGTCACGGCGCGGATAGCATCCTGCAAAGCAATGGAAGTATGCGTATAAGCCCCTGCATTCAACACGATGCCGTCATAATCAAAACCCACTTCGTGTATTTTGTTGATCATCTCACCTTCCACATTCGACTGATAATACGCTATTTCAATGTCCGGATAAGTATGGCGCAATTCCACCAGATAGTCTTCAAATGAAACAGCGCCATAAATGGAAGGTTCCCGTTTGCCTAATAAATTGATATTAGGTCCATTAATAATTTGTATTTTCATATTTAATACTATATCTGAATTTTTCTACCTTTGCAGGGAATTTGGGTACAAAGGTAGAAAAAAGAAATGAAAAGAACCGAGAAAACAGACAAGATATTGGTGAAATACAAACAATATTTAAAGTTGGAGAAATCGTTATCTGACAATACGGTAGATGCTTATCTTACTGACCTGGACAAGTTACTGGCTTATCTTACATTAGAAAACATCAACATTCTGGATGTCCGGCTTGAAAATCTGGAAGATTTCTCGGCCGGATTACATGATATCGGCATCCACCCCCGTTCGCAGGCACGCATCTTGTCGGGCATCCGCTCTTTCTACCGTTTCCTCATTATGGAAGATTACCTGAAAGCCGATCCGACAGAATTGCTGGAATCCCCCCAGACAGGTTTCAAACTGCCCGAAGTAATGACAGTAGAAGAGATAGACCTGCTGATAGGAAGCATAGACCGCAGCACCAAAGAGGGACAGCGCAACAGGGCCATACTGGAAACGCTTTACAGTTGCGGGCTCCGTGTTTCCGAACTCTGCAACCTGAAATTATCCGAACTTTATTTTGAAGAAGGCTTCATCAAAGTGGAAGGAAAAGGAAGCAAACAGCGGCTGGTTCCTATTTCACCGCGCGCCATCAAGGAAATCAGGCTCTACTTCACCGACCGTAACCTGATGAAAATAAAGCCGGGATTTGAAGACTTTGTCTTTATCAGCAATTTCGGGAAGAACATCTCCCGCATCATGGTTTTCCATATCATCAAGGAACTGGCAGCCCGGATAGGTCTGAAAAAAAAAATCAGTCCTCACACATTCCGCCATTCTTTTGCAACACATTTGCTGGAAGGAGGTGCCAACTTGCGTGCCATACAGTGCATGCTGGGACATGAAAGTATCGGGACAACAGAAATTTATACACATATAGACCGTAATATGCTACGCAGTGAAATCATAGAACATCACCCCCGTAACATCAAATTCAGAGAAAAAGATAATAAAGGTTCTATATTCTAAAATATTTTAAGATAAATTGAAAAAAAAGCAGGCTAAGAAGCTAGCATATAATAGAGTTTTTCCTATCTTTGCCCCCAAAGAGACGCACAAAAACGTACTATAGCGAATTTTACATTACAAACGTTAAATTAATAAGTAACTATGATTAAAAAGTTGTATTTGCCCTTAGTGGCTTTATTGGTCCTTGCCTTATCATCATGCGGCAAGATGGGAGAATTGTCTTCTGACTATTTCACAACTAACCCTGAAGTGCTTGAAGCAATCGGTGGTAAAGTGCCTGTGACAATTAATGGTAAATTCCCCGAAAAGTATTTCAAGAAGAACGCAACTGTTGAAGTTACCCCCGTTCTGAGATGGAAAGGCGGCGAAGCTAAAGGCCAGCCCGCTGTATTCCAAGGAGAAAAAGTAGAAGGAAACAATCAGACTATCGCTTACAAGGCAGGTGGCAGCTACACGATGAAAGCTTCTTTCGACTACGTTCCCGAAATGGCAAACTCTGAACTTTATCTTGATTTCAAGATTACAAAAGGAAAGAAATCATACACTATTCCTTCTGTAAAAATCGCTGATGGCGTTATCGCGACTTCTGAACTGCCTACTGCTGCCAGCTCAAATGCATCATACGCTAACGATGCTTTCCAACGCATTATTAAAGATGCTCAGACTGCCAACATCATGTTCTTGATCCAGCAAGCCAACTTGCGCAACAGCGAATTGAATTCTGACGATATCAAAGAATTCCATAAGAAAGTGGCTGAAATTAATGCCGACACAAAGAACTACAAACTGAACAACATCGAAATTTCTGCATACGCTTCACCTGATGGTGGTGTGGAACTGAACACCGGTTTGGCTGAAAACCGTGAAGCAAACACAGAAAAATATATGGAACGCCAGTTGAAGAAGGGCAAGATTGATACTAACCTGGATGCAAAATACACTGCACAAGACTGGGAAGGCTTCCAAGAACTGGTATCTAAATCAAACTTGCAGGATAAAGATTTGATCTTACGTGTTCTTTCTATGTACAATGATCCTGAACAAAGAGAAGCTGAAATCAAGAATATCTCTTCTGTATACAAAACTTTGGCTGACGAAATCCTGCCTCAGTTGCGTCGTGCCCGTTTAACTGCCAACTATGACATCATCGGTCGTAGCGATGACGAAATCAACGAAGCATTCAACTCTGATCCTAAAGTATTGAGTGTAGAAGAATTATTGTACGCTGCTACCCTGACTAACGACAACGCTCGCAAAGAAGCTATCTTCACCAAGACAACTCAACTTTATCCGAACGATTTCCGTGCTTATAATAACTTGGGTGAATTGGCATTCGCTGCCGGTGATGCTGCTAAAGCAGAAAGCTACTTCAAACAAGCTGCTTCTAAGAACGCTAACGCTCCTGAAGTAAACGCTAACCTTGGTCTTTGCGAATTGGTTAAGGGCAATGTTGCAGCTGCCGAAACTTACTTAGGCAAAGCTACAGGTGCTAACGCTGCCGGCGAAGCTTTGGGTAACTTATATATCAAACAAGGCCAGTATGACAGAGCTGTAAATGCATTTGGTGATGCTAAGACTAACAGTGCCGCTCAAGCTCAGATTTTGGCTAAAGACTACAACAAGGCAAAAGCAACTTTGTCTGCAATCAAGAATCCGGATGCAATGACTGACTACTTGATGGCTATCGTTGGTGCTCGCACAAACAATGCTTCATTGGTAAGCAGCAGCATCAAGAGCGCAATCGCAAAAGATCCTTCAATGGCTGAAAAAGCTGCTAACGATCGCGAGTTCGCTAAATACGCTGATGCTATCAAATAATATAACTAGATATCATCTTGTCTAGTTTTTTAGATGATTATGACTGAAACCGGAGGCTTCGTGATGAAGCTTCCGGTCTTTTTATGTAAAATAACCTTCATTTATGCCTGCCTTTAGCCACAAAATGCGTATTTTCGCAAAAAATATCTTGAAATGAAAAAATTACTATTCTTTCTTTTCACTCTTGTTGTGCTGGCAAGCGGCTGCGGCAAGAAAAATACATTCACCTTGGAAGGAAGCATTAAAGGACTTCCTTCAGACACTATATTAGTATTTTATCAAGAACCCGATTACAAGCTGGATACCATACTCCTCTCAAAAGGTAAATTCACTTACACCATTACCCCTGACACATTTACTATCTTCTCATTACTATTGGGAGAAAAACAAATCTTACCGATATATGCTGATAAAGGAGAAAGTGTTACCCTAAACGGAATGGTCGGAAAGATAGAGGTTAAAGGAAAGGGAGAAAACGCACAACTGGCAAAACATATCCAGTACCTTAGCACCTTAGAAAATAACAAGGCAGCTGTTATGACTGCTGTGGATTCGTTGATTAAAACCAACCCAAGCTCGTACAGCAATATCTATCTGATAGACAAATATTACGTACAGGACTCGCTTCCTGATTACAACCACATAGATCAGCTGATAAAAGGACTAAGCGGTATTATAAAAGACACACCTTATATTATAGAACTCCAGAATAAATTAAGTGAGAAAAAAGAACTGACAGAACATCGCTACGTTTCCAACATCTCGTGCACGGATAAAAAAGGAAAGACCGTCAACTGGAACAGTGTAAAAGGGAAATATGTCCTTTTGGATTTTTGGGCAAGCTGGAACAAAGAAAGCATTGCCACACAAGATTCTTTAGTATCCGTACAAAAGGCATTGAAAAAAGACAAGTTTGTTATTATCAGCCTCTCCCTTGATCTGGATAAAAAGGAATGGATGGAGAAAATCATTCAAAGAGATACCACGCAATGGAAACAAGTTTGCGATTTCAAAGGCTGGAACAATTCCATTGTCAAGCAACAAGGCATAACCCGGATTCCTGCCAATATACTGATAGGTCCTGACAAGCGGGTCATCACACAAGATATACGGGGCAAAGAACTGATAGACAAAGTGAGACAGCTGACAGAACAAGATAAAGAGAAAGAAAAAGCCGCCAAAGAGGCAGAACGTGCTCGAAAGAGACAAAATAAAAAATAAAAGAATGCTGGTAAAAGTCTATGGAGCAGCGTTCAAGGTATCGACGCTACCATTGTAACTATTGAAGTAAATAGTTCACGAGGTATAAAATTCTTCCTTGTCGGTCTGCCGGACTCGGCCGTGAAAGAAAGTCATGAACGTATTATTTCCGCCTTACAGGTAAACGGATATAAATTCCCCACTTGTCAAATTGTAGTAAATATGGCCCCTGCCGACATACGCAAGGAGGGGTCTGCATACGACCTTCCGCTAGCAATCGGAATATTGGCCGCTACCCAAATCGTATCGGAAGAAAAACTTTCACGTTATCTTATTATCGGAGAACTTAGCCTGGATGGAAGCCTTCAACCAGTCAAAGGAGCCCTCTCCATAGCTATCAGTGCCCGCGAGCAAGGTTTTGAAGGCTTCATACTTCCCAAACAAAATGCGCGGGAAGCTGCTGTAGTAAACAACCTGAAAGTATATGGCGTAGAAAATATCAAAGAGGTCATCGAATTTTTCAATAATGAGCGCAATCTGGAGCCTAGCATCGTCAATACACGGGAGGAATTCTATGAACACCAAAGTAGCTTTCCATACGATTTTGCTGATGTGAAAGGACAAGAAAGTGTAAAACGCGCATTGGAAGTAGCCGCGTCCGGAGGACACAACCTGATTATGATCGGTTCACCCGGAAGTGGGAAGTCCATGATGGCAAAGTGCATGCCAAGCATTCTCCCTCCCCTTTCATTGGGTGAAAGTCTGGAAACGACTAAAATACATTCAGTAGCAGGAAAATTAGGAAAAGACAGTTCACTGATTGCCATCCGGCCTTTCCGTAGTCCCCATCATACAATTTCGCAAGTAGCAATGGTAGGTGGCGGCACCAATCCCCAACCAGGAGAAATCAGTCTGGCTCACAACGGTTTGCTCTTTCTAGACGAGTTGCCGGAATTTAACAGAAGTGTACTTGAAGTACTTCGCCAACCCCTAGAGGACAGGCATATATCCATCGCACGAGCTAAATACAGTCTGGATTATCCGGCCAGTTTCATGCTGGTAGCCAGTATGAATCCCTGTCCATGCGGATATTATAATCATCCCACACGAGCTTGCGTCTGTAATCCCGGACAAGTGCAACGGTACCTGAACCGTATCTCCGGTCCTTTACTGGACCGCATAGATATCCAAATAGAAATAGTTCCGGTTCCATTCGAAAAAATGGCAGAACGCCATCATGCGGAAAGTAGTGCAAGCATACGCGAACGGGTTATCAAGGCCCGGAAAATACAAGCTCAACGTTTTGCCAACCATCCGGGTATTTACTGCAACGCACAAATGGAAGCCGGGTTACTCCATCTGTACGCTCAACCCAATGAAGCAGGGCTAAAATTATTACGAACTGCCATGACACGCCTCAACCTGTCGGCGCGCGCATACGGTCGTATTCTAAAAGTAGCGCGTACCATTGCCGATCTGGACAACAGCGAACACATTACTTCCATCCACCTGGCAGAAGCGATAAGCTATAGAAATCTTGATAGAGAAGACTGGGCCGGTTAGTTTAGCTGCCCGACTCAGTTTCCTTTGCATGATAAATGACCTGCATCAATGAGTCCAGTTCAATGTAATTTGAAAGAACATCCTCTTCCTTATCGGTCGTTTCCCAATCTTTATCCTCTCTCTTTTTAGAGAAAAGTGCATTTAAAATGAATTTATACCACGTATTCATGTCTCGTTCGACTTAAGGTTTTATAAAAAACAGGATAAGTAAAATTTAGTTCATCATTTTTCTCTCCTTAAGATTAAATGCAAATAAGTGCAAATCACTGCATCACGATATAACATTTTTCTGTATTTTCACTTCTTCCGACAAAGCCCCCGAATAACCATATTTTATAATAAGTACGGCCTGTCAGAGATTTTAAGGGAGAAATATTTCTGATTATTCCATATACTTACTAAAAATCACTAACTTTGCACGTTACTGGTAGAAATAACAAAAAAGACATCATACAATGGAAAATAAATTCAAAAGAACCACCGTCACATCCGCTTTGCCCTACGCAAACGGTCCGGTACATATTGGTCATCTGGCAGGTGTATATGTTCCTGCTGATATCTACGTGCGCTATCTCCGCCTGAAAAAAGAAGATGTTCTTTTCATCGGAGGCTCTGACGAACACGGAGTACCTATCACCATTCGTGCAAAGAAAGAAGGTATTACTCCACAAGATGTGGTGGACCGCTATCATACCTTGATAAAAGAATCATTCAAAGAATTTGGAATTTCATTCGATATATACTCTCGTACTACATCAAAGACACACCACGAACTGGCTTCCGAATTCTTCAAAACCCTGTATGATAAAGGTGAGTTCATTGAAAAGACCTCCATGCAATATTACGACGAAGAAGCCCATCAGTTCCTGGCCGACCGTTATATTACCGGTGAATGTCCTCACTGCCATGCAGAAGGAGCCTACGGTGACCAATGCGAGAAGTGCGGAACATCACTTTCTCCGACCGACCTGATCAATCCGAAAAGTGCTATCAGTGGCAGTAAACCAGTGATGCGTGAAACCAAACATTGGTATCTGCCATTGGACAAACACGAAGGATGGCTGCGTGAATGGATTCTTGAAAATCATAAAGAATGGCGCCCCAATGTATACGGACAATGTAAAAGCTGGTTGGATATGGGCTTGCAACCCCGTGCGGTAAGCCGTGACTTGGATTGGGGAATCCCTGTTCCTGTAGAAGGCGCTGAGGGAAAAGTACTTTATGTATGGTTCGATGCCCCCATCGGCTATATTTCAAATACAAAAGAATTACTTCCCGACAGTTGGGAAACTTGGTGGAAAGATCCAGAAACCCGTTTGATTCACTTCATCGGAAAAGACAATATTGTATTCCACTGCATTGTTTTCCCTGCTATGCTGAAAGCGGAAGGAAGCTATATCTTACCGGATAACGTACCTAGCAATGAATTCCTGAATCTGGAAGGTGATAAGATTTCCACTTCACGCAACTGGGCAGTATGGTTGCATGAATATTTGCAGGACTTCCCCGGCAAACAGGATGTATTGCGCTATGTATTGACAGCCAATGCCCCCGAAACAAAAGACAACGATTTTACCTGGAAAGATTTTCAAGCACGTAACAACAATGAGTTGGTGGCTGTTTACGGTAACTTTGTAAACCGTGCTTTAGTGCTGACTCATAAATATTTCGACGGGAAAGTTCCCGTTTGCGGTGAATTGACCGACTACGACAAAGAAACATTAAAAGAATTTGCAGACGTAAAGGCAGAAGTAGAAAAGCTACTGGATGTATTCAAATTCCGCGATGCACAAAAAGAGGCAATGAACCTGGCACGTATCGGTAATAAATACTTAGCCGATACAGAGCCTTGGAAACTGGCAAAAACTGATATGGACCGTGTAGCCACCATCCTTAACATAGCATTGCAACTAGTTGCCAATCTAGCTATTGCATTCGAACCTTTCCTGCCTTTCAGCAGCGAAAAGCTCCGCCAAATGCTGAATATGGAAACATTTGAATGGGACCAACTGGGGCGTACCGATCTGCTGGCAGAAGGACATCAATTGAATAAGGCAGAACTGTTGTTCGAAAAGATCGAAGATGAAACCATTCAAGCACAAGTAGACAAACTGTTGGCTACCAAAAAAGCAAACGAGGCTGCCAACTATAAAGCCAACCCGATAAAACCGGTAATTGCTTTTGAAGAATTTGAAAAGTTAGATATCCGTGTAGGTACCGTATTAGAGTGTGAGGTAGTGCCTAAAATGAAAAAGCTGCTGAAATTCAAGATTGCTGACGGACTGGAGAACCGTACCATCGTCAGCGGTATCGCACAACATTATAAACCGGAAGAACTGGTGGGCAAACAAGTTTTATTCATTGCCAACCTTGCTCCGCGCCAATTCAAGAACGGATTGGTGAGCGAAGGCATGATCCTGAGTGCTGAAAACTTTGACGGCACCTTAGCGGTGACCTCTTTATTAAGAGAGGTAAAGCCGGGCAGTGAAGTGAAATAATATACACCCAAATACAGAAAAGGCTGAAAGCAACTGAAACGTCCGCTTTCAGCCTGACTGTTTTATAATCTATCTATAAAAATGGCAGAACAATCCTTGAAAGAAAAGACAGCAAAAGGCCTCTTCTGGGGCGGATTAAGCAATGGAGTACAGCAGCTGCTGAATCTTTTTTTCGGGATATTCCTGTCACGCATTCTGAACGCGGAAGATTATGGCATGGTGGGAATGCTGTCCATCTTCTCCCTTATTGCAGGTTCTTTGCAGGAAAGCGGGTTCACGGCCGCCCTAGCCAACAAACGGAATATCTCCCACAAAGACTATAATGCCGTATTCTGGTTCAGTACCGGGCTAAGTGCCTGTCTCTACCTCATTCTGTTCCTTTGCGCCCCACTCATTGCCGAATTCTATCACACTCCCGAACTGACAGCTTTGGCACGATACACTTTCCTCGGTTTCTTTGTAGCCAGTTTGGGCATTGCCCACAGTGCTTACCTGTTCCGCAACTTAATGGTCAAGCAAAAGGCAATGGCGGTCACTATCGGATTAACCGCCTCAGGAACTATCGGTATAACTATGGCCTGCTTGGGATTTGCCTATTGGGGGATAGCCACACAAAGCATTGTCTATGTAGGAACCATTAATATCTGTTATTGGTGCTTCTCACCCTGGCGACCTACACTTACTTTCGACTTCAAGCCTTTGAGAGGGATGCTTTCTTTCAGCAGCAAATTATTAGTAACCAATATATTCAACCACATCAATAATAATATCTTTACCGTTATCCTTGGTAAATTCTATTCGGGACAAGAAGTAGGCTATTTTACTCAAGCTAATAAATGGAATTATATGGGACATTCATTAATTTCAGGAACAGTCAACAGTGTAGCCCAACCTGTACTTTCCAGTTTGTCGGATGAAAGGGAACGCCAACAACGCGCTTTCCGGAAGATGCTCCGCTTCACTGCCTTTATTTCTTTTCCGGCTATGTTAGGATTATCATTAATCGCACCCGAACTGATTATACTGACTATTACAGACAAATGGCTACCCAGTGCCTTCATTCTGCAATTGCTCTGCATCGGTGGCGCATTCATTCCCATAACCAATTTGTATTCCAACCTAGTCATCAGCAAAGGAAAATCGGATATCTATATGTGGAATACCATCAGCTTAGGCATCATCCAGTTAACAACCATGCTTCTGCTCTATCCATACGGCGTACATACCATGATTATAGTGTATGTATCCATCAATATCTGCTGGCTGTTTGTATGGCACTATTTTGTATGGAAACAAATACGGCTCAGCTTGTTTGCAGCGCTGAAAGACATCCTTCCGTTTGCCTTCATAGCTACCGCAGTAATGGCGGCTACCTATTATATCACTATCGGCTTTGCCAATCTGTATTTATTAATGGCAAGCAAAATGATCATAGCCGGCACACTCTACACAGCCACCCTGTGGTTGAGCGGCTCCGTCACTTTTAAAGAGAGTTTACACTATATAATCAAGAAATAATGGATGCTACACGTCACTCCGGATTAGAATGTTTACGAATTATCAGTATCATACTGATTGTATCCATGCATATTCTAGGAAATACCTTCCACACCGGTAACTGGCTGAACAAAGAATTCATACTATTTATCAATACACTGGGAAACACCGGAGTAACCTTGTTCATTCTGATCTCAGGTTATTTTGGAATCCGTTTCAATACACATAAATTTTTCAAAATGCTGGTTGTCGTATGGTTTTATTCCATCGTTTCTTATCTGATCGAAACAATATGGCTTCACACTCCGCATACCTGGACAGGGCTGGCCTCCTCATTGCTACCGATACTTAGCAAAAAATACTGGTTTATGACCTGCTATGTAGTACTTTATTGTTTCTCGCCCTATTTAAACCGGCTGGTTCATAACCTCTCACAAAAAAGTTATAAACAACTACTGTTACTATGGGGATTCTTTTTTGTATTTGCCCCGACAATCCTGTTTTTTGAAATTCAGAATGACACGGGCAAGGGAATTATCAATGTCACACTAGCTTATCTCATAGGACAATATCTAAAGACCTATGGTCTTCCGGAAAACATGAAACGACATAGCCGGGAAATCTTGTCAGGCAGCCTTGCCGGTATTTTTATACTGAATTCCCTGCTTACAGCAATGAGTGGAAATATCATACTGAGATTCGCCCGAGATAATAATCTACTGATTATCATCGCCTCTATCATGATTTTCTACCAGTTCACCCGATGGCATTTTTCATCCCGCATCATCAATTACCTAGCAGGATACGTTTTTGCCTTATATATGCTTCAAGGACTTCTTATCCACTGTTTACAACCCTGGTATATCCCTTATGCAGACAGCAACCTACTTGTTCTGTATTTTATGGGAACACTTGTTTCTATCTGTCTGACGACGCTTGTTATAGAATGGAGCAGACGGCTGCTATTAGGAAAAATAGAAAACAAATTGGCAAATGCCATAGAAAGAAGAGGAGCAAAAATAAAAATGTTTGCAGATAATCATTAAAACAATGATTTATTTCCGCAACTCATAATTTCAAAATCTCCAATGGAACCCCTCCTATCTGAGCTGCCATATCCGAAAATGAACTCTGAAAAGAACCATATATTTTTTGTGTACGAGCCAATGTGTACATATCCGTGATACCCTCCCTTATTCCCTCCAAAGATCCACGGTCTGCCTTTTTTCCGGAACAGAATATCCGGTCGCCATAACGCTCTTTCATTTCCCGCTTCACCTCTTCCGAATCTGTAGCCAAATAGATAGCCACCTTGCCGTCCTCTTTTATCTTCTCATCTAATTTCTGATAGAACAACTCGATAGGGCTTTGCCTGATAGAAGCCAGATTATCTGTACGACGGATATGCACACCAATCATAGCATCCGAAAAATTCCGACAACGGTTTTCTACCTCTTCCATAATCTCGTCTACCGGAACAAACAACCGACTGATCCACGCATAATCATAAAGTTGGAAAGCGGTGTATGATGCCATATAAACACAGCCACCTTCTTTAACCCACCGTTCAAAATCAAAATGCCGGTTACATAAAGGAGTAATGGAACGCTCGTACAGACAAGACTTGAAAAGCAGTTTCTGAAACAAAAGCGGGAAATGAAAATTCTTGGAACGAGGTCTGTCTAATAATGCATAATCCAACCGCGAAGCATCCCGTAAACAAGCCACTTCCCTGTCTACAGGCTTAAACAACTGATAAAACGGTGCATTCAGTGCCCAATCCCGAAACCAAATGATGCTTAATTCACTTTTCGTCTTTCCTGCCAGCATTACCGCCGAAGCCACTGCACGCATACGGTTGGCCAATCCTCCTACCGGTACAAATGTTATTTTACCCATTCCTGTTTAAAATTTGAGGCAAATATAAATAACATCGCTTATAAATGCTAATTAATTACTACTTTTGCAATATATATACCTAAATTTATTATGCAAGCAATCATTCTAGCCGCCGGCATGGGCAAGCGCTTGGGAGATCTTACCAAAGATAACACCAAGTGTATGATTAAAGTAAACGGGACCTATCTGATAGACCGTCTGCTCTCACAGTTAGATTCATTAAATCTGGAACGCATCATTTTAGTCATAGGCTACCAGGGAGAGAAATTACGTACCCACATAGAGAAACAAAGTAGAAATACTCCGATAGAATATATTTACAATCCTGTCTACAATAAGACCAATAATATCTATTCTCTCTATCTTGCTAAAGAGGAATTGCAAAAGCAAGATACTTTATTAATTGAATCCGATTTGATTTTTGAGGATACACTTTTCCACAAAATTTTAAATAACCCCTATCCCAATCTGGCACTTGTAGCTAAATATGAGCCATGGATGGACGGCACGATGGTACGGCTCAATACTGAAAATGACATCATTGATTTTATCTCAAAAAAAACGTTCCGCTACGCAGATATTGACGATTACTACAAAACCGTCAATATCTATAAATTCAGCAAGGAGTTTCTCCGCAACAGTTATGTGCCATTTCTTGAAGCCTACAGCAAAGCCCTGGGTAATAACGAATATTACGAACAGGTATTACGGGTAATCACCCTGCTGGAGAGATGTGAACTGAAAGGACTCCCTTTGGAAGGAGAACGCTGGTATGAGATTGATGATATACAAGATCTTGACATCGCTGAAACCATTTTTGCCGAACAGGACCAGCTACAACGCTACCAAAAAAGATATGGCGGATACTGGCGTTTCCCAAAGCTGAAAGATTTCTGCTATTTAGTAAACCCCTATTTTCCACCACAAAAAATGTGTGAAGAACTACAGGCTAATTTTAATGTGCTTCTCCGTGAATACCCTTCCGGCATGGGAGTGAACACACTTGTCATGGCAAAAAACTTCGGTATCCGGCAAGATTATGTGGTTGTTGGCAACGGAGCCGCCGAAATCATCAAAGCGCTGATGGAACATTCAGATGGCAAAATGGGAGTAATTTATCCCACTTTTGAAGAATATCCCAACCGGCAATCAGAAGAAATCATTGCATTCTATCCACAGAATGCCGATTTTCATTATACGGCAAAAGAACTGATGCTTTTTTATGCGGACAAAGATATCCGCCATTTACTCTTGATCAATCCGGATAACCCATCAGGTAACTTCATCCCCCTTAACGAACTTATGGATTTGCTGGCATGGACGCAGCAGCGAAATATCCACTTAATACTGGATGAATCTTTTGTTGACTTCAGCGAAAAAAGTGTCGAAAATACGCTGCTTAAGAATGAAGTTCTGGAAACATACCCACACCTCACAGTCATTAAAAGTATTTCCAAATCTTATGGAGTTCCGGGATTACGCTTGGGGATAGCCGCATCTTCCGACAAAGAGATAATATCCTATTTACGAAAAAACATGGCCATATGGAATATAAACTCCTTCGCCGAATTCTATTTACAGATATACAGCAAGTATAATAATGATTATCAAAATGCCTGTAAAAAATTCATAGCCGAGCGCCAACGCTTTTTCGAGGTATTGCAACAGGTTGACTTCCTACGTGTCATACCTTCACAAGCCAATTATTTCCTGTGCGAAGTAACTTCCCGCTTCAGTTCCACCAAACTCGTTTCTTTATTGCTGGAGCATAATCTCTTGTTAAAAGATTGTAGTACCAAGACAGGATTCAATGGCAGGAATTACATCCGTATCGCCATACGCGACACTGAAGACAACAATTATCTGGCTGAAAACTTAAAAAAACTGCAAGCATGAGTATCAATATCTGTATTTGTGGCGGTGGCGGTCTGGGGCACGTCATTGCAGGAGTAGCTGCACATAAAGGCTTTAATGTTTCCGTCCTCACCCGGCATCCCGAGCAATGGAATCCATCATTACTCATTGAAAATTGCCGGGGAAATACATTCTCCGGCTCATTAGCCTGCGTTACGGCTAACCCGGCAGAGGTCATTCCACACTCTGATATCGTATTGCTTTGTCTCCCCGGATTTGCCATTGAGGAAGAACTTCTCCACATACAACCGTTCTTGCAGGAAAAAAAACTTGCATAGGAAGTGTAGTCAGTTGTACCGGTTTTTTCTTTACCGCTTATAGAATATTAGGCAAAACAGCTTCACTTTTCGGATTCCAGCGTGCTCCATTCATTGCCCGTGTGCAAACCTATGGCCAAAAAGCACTCTTGTTGGGATACAAAAAGGAATTACAAATAGCCACCGTAAACATATCAAAATCCGATATTTTACTACGAACTCTTCAAGAAATGTTAGATACGCCGGTGCGTATGCTTCATCATTTTCTAGAAGCCAGCCTGACCAATAGCAATCCATTGCTTCATCCAGCCCGTCTTTATTCACTTTTCCATACCTGGAGTAGAGGAAAAGCATATCATGAGATTCCCGGGTTCTATAATAGTTGGGATGAAGAAAGTTCAGAGCTCCTCATTGCTTGTGACAATGAATTCCAACAAATTCTGAAAGCACTGCCAGTCCGAATAGAGCCAATTCCTACTTTATTGGAATATTATGACAGTTATGATGCAAGGTCACTTACCCGCAAGATACGCTCCATCATTGCCTTCAAACATATTCCAGCTCCTATGGAAAAAACAGAAAAAGGATTTCTGCCTGATTTCAAAAGCCGGTATTTCACTGAGGATTTTCCATTTGGATTATTGATAATCAAATCAATAGCAGATGTATTAAATATTTGTACCCCAAACATTGATAAAATATTGCTATGGGGGCAAGATGTATTAAACAAAGAATATATCCACGAAGGAGAATTAAAAGGAAAAGACCTGTCAGAAACAGGTTACATCAACGCTGATTTGTTTTATAAACTACTAAAAAATTAATGTATGGATAGTGAACTAAGAAAGCGATTTAACCCCGATGGTTCCCTTCTCCGTCGCCAGCAACTACGTATGTTAGAGCTTCTGGAGGTTATTGATGTGATTTGTCGCAAGCACCAAATACCCTATTGGCTCAGTTCCGGAACTCTAATAGGTGCAGCACGTCACAAAGGTTTCATTCCCTGGGATGATGATCTGGACATAGAAATGCTTCGCTCAGATTACCTGCGTCTGCTGAAAGTTCTTCCTCAAGAACTTCCGGACAATCTTGCATTGCAAACTAATGAAACAGATCCCAATTACATCTTTATATACGGCAAATTACGTGATAAGGATTCTCATTTGGAAGAAACAAATTCATATGACCGTATTTTCCATTATACCGGTATCTACATTGATATTTTTCCTTTAGAAAAGATCCCTTATTGTCTGGCTTGGATAGGAGGACACATGCAAGGGCAGATATACAATCAGTTGAATAATAAAAATATAAAAGAAAGCACATTATACAAACGGATTCGTAGGATTTATCATTTTAATACCCGCATCGGTTTTCCCATCCTAAGGTTCATTGCCAAGTTATTCCCCAGAAAAGAATTACGCCATTCTTTTGGCACCGCCTATTTCAAACCGCGCTATACAGACGATATTTTTCCACTGACAGAAATGGAATTTGAAGGAAAAATGTTCCCCGTACCACGCCAAACAGATGCTGTGCTAAGGAAGATATACGGTGACTATATGCAATTACCAGATTTAGAGAATATACATCCGCATTACAACAAACTCGAATTTTACAAATAAAGGAGATTGAACTATGAAACCGTTCCTTGTAGATGTACCTGTACTCATTTTGTTCTTCAACCGCCCGCAACAGCTGTCGCAAGTGTTTGAACAAGTCAGGAATGCCCGTCCCTCCAAGCTTTTCCTCTATCAGGACGGACCACGCAGCGAACACGACCTGCCCGGTATAAAAGCATGTCGTGAAGTGACAGATCAGATAGACTGGGACTGCGAAGTCCACCGTATGTATCAGGAAAAAAACTACGGTTGCGACCCTTCGGAATACATTTCACAAAAATGGGCTTTTTCTATGGTTGACAAATGTATCGTATTGGAAGATGACGATGTGCCTTCCGTTTCTTTTTTCACATTCTGTAAAGAAATGTTAGACAAATACGAGCAAGACCCCCGTATCACCATGATTGCGGGTTTCAATAACGAAGAGATTACTCCGGGTGTACCATACGATTATTTCTTTGCCTCCACTTTCTCTATCTGGGGATGGGCCAGTTGGAAAAGGGTCATTGACCAATGGGACGAACATTATACTTTTCTAGAAGACAAGTTCAATATGCAACAACTGGAACAGCTCATTAAAGAACGGAAATTCCGTAAAGACTTTATCTATATGTGCCATCGCCATAAAGAAAACAACAAAGCCTATTATGAAACCATCTTCCACGCTTCCATGCTTTTCAACTCGGGACTGGCTATCGTGCCCACCCGCAACATGATTAACAACTTGGGAGCCACGGCAGATTCCACCCATTTTGCCGGTTCTGTGCATACACTACCTAAAGGATACCGCCGCATCTTCACCATGAAACGGTATGAAGTAGAATTTCCTCTCAAGCATCCTCGTTATGTCATTGAGAATGTAGCTTATAAAAAAGCTGTCTACCGCATTATGGGGTGGGGACATCCCTGGATTAAGATAGGACGTTCTTTTGAAGAACTATTTCTGAACCTGCGATACGGCAATTTTTCCATCATCACTAAAGCAATAAAAAACAGAATTAACAAATGGCTGAAAAGAGACCAACACCGGTAAAACCACTCACTATTTATTTTTATCACACCCGATTAACCCGTGAAAGTTACGAGGAATGGAAAGATTATAAGTTTCCGGGACATATCCTCTACGGACTTCCTTTGCTGGAAAAATATGGAATCCGGTCGGTGATGCATAAATACAAAGCTTTCCCCAGCCGTCTGAAACTAATGTTCTATGCCACTAAAGAGATTCTGTGCTGCAAAGAGCCATACGAAGTGCTCTACGGTACATCTTTCCGTGGGTTGGAACTTATCATCCTACTCAGAGCATTAGGCCTCTACCGCAAGCCCATTGTCATTTGGCATCACACTGCTTTAAAAACCTCATCCAGAAAAATAAGAGAACGCATCTCACGTTTCTTTTATAAGGGCATTGATCATATGTTCCTGTTCAGTAAAAAATTGATTAAAGACTCATTAGCAACCGGAAAAGCTCCCGAAGAAAAGCTTCAGCTTATCCATTGGGGGCCGGACCTCGCTTTCTATGACCATCTTCTACAAACAATGCCGGATCGGAAACCGGAAGGTTTTATCTCCACCGGGAAAGAAAACCGGGATGTAGACACAATGCTGCAAGCTTTCTGCGCCACCGATCAACAACTGGACTTGTACATAGCCCCCACCAATGGAAGTGTAAACTACCAACAGATTATTGAAAGCTTCTGTCTGCCCGATTCTGTACGAGTACATTATACGGACGGTGTCATCCCATACTTGTTGGCACAGAAAGTGGCACGAAAAAGCTGTGTTGTCATCTGCTGCATGGATTTTCCTTATACCGTAGGTCTTACCACACTGGTAGAGGCCTTTGCATTAGGCATCCCTGTCATTTGCTCACGTAATCCTAATTTTGAAATGGATATAGACAAAGAAGAAATAGGAATTACCGTAGCCTATGATGACGTGGAAGGGTGGATCAATGCCATTCATCGCATAGCCGACCATCCCGAAGAAGCCCAAAAAATGGGCGCCAACGCCCGAAAGCTGGCAGAAAAACGTTTCAATTTGGAAATCTTTTCCCGTGAAATAGCAGAAAGCTTACTGGAAATATCCAAGATGTCCCCTAAAAAGCGTACATTTGCATAAACTTTTATGCACATGAGAGTACTTATCATCAATACGTCTGAGCGAATAGGTGGAGCCGCCATTGCAGCCAACCGCCTCATGGAGGCTTTAAAAAACAACGGAATAAAGACAAAAATGCTTGTACGCGACAAGCAGACCGACCAGATAAGTGTCGTTGAACTAAAGAAATCATGGTGGAAAGTATGGCAATTCATCTGGGAGCGTGTCGTTATCTGGCAAGCCAACCACTTCAAGAAACATAACTTGTTTGCCGTTGACATAGCGAATACCGGCACCAATATCACAGCATTGCCCGAATTTACCCAAGCCGATGTCATTCATCTGCATTGGATTAACCAAGGTATGTTGTCACTGACAGATATCCGGCGTATCATCCAATCCGGCAAGCCCATCGTTTGGACAATGCATGATATGTGGCCTTTTACCGGTATCTGCCACTATGCAGGAGATTGCGATAAATATGCCACACAATGCCACAACTGTCCGCAACTTTACAAAGGAAGCAGGAAAGACATAGCCTACCGTACTTTCCAGAAAAAGAAAAAACTGTTTGAAGGAGCACAAATCACCTTTGTAGCTTGTAGCCGCTGGTTAGAATCATTGGCTAAGAAAAGTGATCTGATTAAAGGTCAGACCATTACCAATATTCCCAATGCAATCAACACCAACCTGTTCAAACCTCGTGATAAAAAACAGGCCAGAGAAAAATGCCACCTCCCGCAAGACAAGAAGTTATTGCTTTTCGGCTCCGTAAAAATTACAGACAAGAGAAAAGGAATAGACTATTTGGTATCAGCTTGCAAACAAATAGCTTCCTCGTATCCTGATTTTAGTAAAGAGTTAGGTGTAGTGGTTTTTGGCAACCAAGCCGAACAATACGCTTCCCTGTTTCCTTTCCCTATCTATCCGATGAATTATGTCAGCAACGAGAAGGAACTGGTAGATATTTACAACGCAGTCGACTTATACGTCACACCTTCTTTACAAGACAACCTACCCAATACCATCGTAGAGGCAATGGCCTGTGGTATTCCGTGCATAGGGTTCAATGTAGGAGGTATTCCACAAATGATTGACCACCTGCACAACGGCTATGTTGCCGAATATCAGTCTTCCAAGGATCTGGCAAACGGAATTCACTGGGCATTGACCGAAGGAGAATATGAAAGTCTGAGCGAAGAAGCCTGCCGTAAGGCAGTATCCAGCTATTCGGAAAGTACCATCGCCAAGAAATATGTTGAAATCTATAACAAGATTACAGGGAATCATGCATAACCATCATCCTCATCCCAAGTTTTCTATTATTACTGTCACCTACAACGCCGCAAAAGTATTGGAGGATACTATACAAAGTATTGTTACACAAACTTATAAGAATCTGGAGTATATTATTGTAGATGGGGGATCAACAGATGAAACACTGGATATCATTCACAAATACCAGGAACATATCACCACTGTTATCAGTGAACCCGACCAAGGTTTATACGATGCCATGAACAAAGGAATAAAATTGGCAACCGGAGATTATCTTTGTTTCTTGAATGCCGGTGACGGCCTGCACGAGGATGATACTTTGCTGCAAATGGTACATTCCATCAATGGAACAGCCCTGCCGGGAGTGCTATATGGAGAAACAGAAATTGTGGACAGTCAAGGGCATTTTTTATATATGCGCCGCCTGTCCGCACCCGCAACGCTTACCTGGAAAAGCTTCAAGCAAGGAATGCTAGTCTGCCATCAAGCCTTTTTCGCCCGCCGTGATCTGGTGGAACCATATGACCTGAGATATCGGTTCTCGGCAGATTTTGACTGGTGTATCCGTATCATGAAGAAAGCGGATGTGCTCCATAACACCCATCTTACTCTTATTGATTACCTGAATGAAGGAATGACCACCCGTAACCATAAAGCCTCCTTGAAAGAACGCTTCCGTATTATGAGCCGTCACTATGGATGGGCAAGCACAGTGATACACCACTTATGGTTCGTTCTGCGCCTGCTTTACAAATAATCCGGAGTCTGGCTTACGACGGGCCTTAATCAATTTTCCTACGGGCTCTTCTGACCTGCAAGAATAAGAACAAGACCAGCACACAGGTCAATACACCCAACGCCACAAAAGCCACCGTTTCCGTAACATGCAGCGATTTCGGATCGAACTTAAATTCCACTACATGCTTTCCGGCCGGCACATTCATCGCCCGAAGAATATAATCCGCTCTTCCGTGCGGTGCTTCCACACCATCAATATATGCCTGCCAACCAGGATAGTAAATTTCCGAGAAAACCACTGTTCCTCCTGTCTTCGAATTAACCTCATATTTCAAGTCATTAGGTTCGTACGCAGTCAGTTTGATTGTACCCAGTGTATCTGTTTCAGCCGCCGATTTTACCTCCGCACTGAATTTTTTATCTACGACAGCCGTTTTTGCCGGATCTATCCGATGCAAAGCATCTATCTCTTCATTGGCATTATCCACATACTGCACCTCGTTTACAAACCAAGCATTGCCCAGCGTATAAGGATTCTGTATCGGGACAGTCTTTCCACCTTGCAGCGGAAAAATAAAGTAACGGGTATTCAGCATATTCAACACAGGAAAACCGGACGGAGCCACCTTCTGCATATCGCCTCCCGCCTCCGAAACAGCCTTGAACACGCCATTCATCTCGGTGCTGATATGCTCCTCTATCATTTCCTGATAGCGGCGCAACTTGGCGGCATGATATCCACCGATGCTCTTATGCCAATAAGAAGTCGTATTTTCATTAAACGTATTGCCGGCTAGGTTCAGTACCCGGAAATCCAACGTTTTATCGGCCAATATTGCCTTATCCGTTTCGGTCGGTTTAAAGGAATTATCCTGCTGCACCTTCTCCACAAATTGTTCATCATACAAATAACGTTTGTTCACACTCCACATATCTGCCAGACAGAGGACAGCCAATGCCAGAATCGTCACCTTCGCCTTTAGTTTGCCCATGCCATATAACCAAAGAACTGCCGTACCTATCATAATAACAAAGAAACTGCGCCATGCATCCGAAGTAAAGATACTCTGACGGATTTCTTCCAGATTAGCAAGTAACGGAGCCAGCTGATCTGCCGGAATACCCTGCAATGCCTGCATTTCCATACTTGAAACATACGACGGGAAAAAGAAACCGGGAGCTAATGCAAACAATAAAGCGATGCCACCTGTCAATCCCAGACTGATATAAAACGACCGGGCCTGTTCCTTAACCAACTGAGGGCGTGCCATTACCTCCTTTAAAGCAAGGACTGCCAACAAAGGTATGGTAAACTCAGCAATGACCAAAATAGAAGAAACCGCACGGAATTTATCGTACATCGGGATATAATCCAAAAAGAAATCGGTGAATCCCATAAAATTCTTTCCCCATGACAGCAGGACAGACAAAACTGTAGCACTCAAAAGCGCCCATTTCATAGGACCTTTCACTATAAACAGCCCAAGAACAAACAGAAACATCACAAACGCCCCCACGTATACAGGACCGGATGTACCGGGTTGCTCACCCCAATACTGACCTATCTGGCTATAGATACTATTATACATAGGATTCGCCTTTTCCATCGCCTTTTCGTTAGCTGCCAAAGGTACGGAAGCACCACCTTTCACATTAGGGACAAGCAAAGAGAAAGTCTCACCGATACCGTAGCTCCACTGAGTGATATAATCTCGTTCCAGACCACTTTTTGTCTGATTATGACTATCCGGTTTCACCAGCTCACTCTTTCCACGCATCGTTTCCTTACTATACTCATACGTATGATATAAGTTAGATAGATTTATACAAACTCCCAAAATACCGGCCATCAACAACACACCAGTTGCTTTCAGAAATTGCGGCATTTCCTTCTTCTGCCAAGCATCCACTCCGAACGCAACCGCCATAAAGAGCATGACAAAAAGAAAATAATAACTCATCTGCACATGGTTCGACACTATTTGCAAAGCAACAAAAACCGCTGTCAGCAAACCACCTGACAAGTATTTCCCTCTATAAGCCAATACCATACCGGCTATAGTGGGTGGAATATAAGCCAAGGTTACAAATTTCCAGATGTGTCCGGCAGCTATAATGATGAAAAAATAAGAAGAAAACGCCCACAACACAGCCCCCAATGAAGCCAGCCAGACCGAGAAATCGAATGCACGCAATAATATATAAAAGCCCAACAGCATGACAAATACATACCACACATAATTCGGGAGATACAAATGATATAACTTCTCCACTCCCTTCAGGGTATCCGTAGAATCATAACTGGGTGCCATCTGATAAGTAGGCATACCACCAAAAATCGAATTAGTCCAGCGCGTACGCTCTCCCGTACGTTCCAGATATTCTTTCGCTTCTTCACCGGCACCAATGCCCGCCACAGAGTCATGTTGTGAAAGGATACGCCCTTCTGTCACTGCCGGGAAAAAATAGGCAAATGAGATGACAGCAAAAAGGATAATCACTACTATATCAGGTAGTATTCTTTTAAATAAGTTCATAAGTATATCTGTTTATTAACGCTGCAAAGATACGATATACTCTGATAAATTACGTACATTTGCACCATAAATAAAGTTGAATTATGAAAATAGGAATTATAACAGCCATGAGTTCCGAGCAGAAACAAGTAGCGCAACTGCTCGAAAACAAGAAAGAATACACCGAAGGTCCTTTCCAATATACTGAAGGCAGCATTAGAAATAATACCATTATCCTGATGAAATGCGGAATAGGTAAAGTGAACGCTGCTGCCGGTACTGTAGAACTGATCCGTACCTTCCAACCCGACTGTGTCATCAGCACCGGTGTAGCAGGAGGCATAGACAGCTGCCTGAAAATAATGGATGTTGTGGTGAGCCGACAAGTTGTATATCATGATGTATGGTGTGGAGAAGGCAATATGTACGGACAGATACAAGGACTTCCCGCCCGATTCGAAGGTAATGCCACATTGTTTGATTGCGCCATGTCACTGGATACTCCGACCGCCATTCATGGAGGTCTGATATGCAGCGGAGACAAATTCATCACCGACCGTTCCGAACTGAACGACATTAAAGAAAAGTTCCACGAAGGGCTGGCAGTAGATATGGAATCGGGAGCCATCGCCCAAATCTGTTATATATATAAGGTACCGTTCATCAGTTTCCGTATCATCAGCGATACGCCGGGATCCGACAACCATTGGGAACAATACACAAATTTTTGGGAGACTATAGCCGACCGTTCCTTCGAGGTCACTCATACCTTCCTTTCCTCATTACCAGCTAATTTATAAAAACGAATAATATGAAAACAATACCCAGTTTTACCATTGACCATATCCGCTTGCTTCGCGGTATCTATGTATCCAGAAAAGACGAAGTGGGCGGTGAAACGGTCACCACCTTTGACATCCGCATGAAAGAACCCAACCGGGAACCTGCTTTGGGACAAGGAGCCTTGCATACCATAGAGCATCTAGCCGCTACCTACCTGCGTAACCACCCTATATGGTCTGACAAAATTGTCTACTGGGGACCGATGGGATGCCTCACCGGTAACTACCTGTTAATGAAAGGCGATTTAAAATCGGAAGATATTGTAGAACTGATGCAGGAAACGTTCCGCTTTGTAGCCGATTTTGAAGGCGAAGTTCCGGGAGCCGCCCCTAAAGATTGTGGTAACTACTTGCTTCATGACCTGCCTATGGCCAAATGGGAGTCGGCCAAATATCTGCATGAAGTATTGGAGCACATGACAAAAGATAATCTGTACTATCCTACTAAAGAGTAATTCTCAACAACAGAACAGTAGAAACGTAATAACAGAAAATAGAAAAGCCGCTTTCTTTTCAGAGAGCGGCTTTTCTTTAAGTCCTTTTCAATAAAGATTGAATTACTTACGTAATCCTAGTGCTTTAACAATAGCACGATATCTTTCGATATCACGGTTCTTCAGGTAGTTCAACAACGCACGGCGTTTACCTACCAAAGTTGTCAAAGCTCTTTCAGTGCTATAATCTTTTCTGTTGAGCTTCAGGTGCTCAGTCAGGTGAGAAATACGGTATGAAAACAAAGCTATCTGCGCTTCAGCTGAGCCAGTATCAGTGTTAGACTTTCCGTACTTTTCAAAGATTTCTTGTTTTTTAGCTGCATCTAAATACATAATTCTTAGATTTTTTGATATATAAAATTTTCATTTAGCGGGTGCAAAGATAGACATTATCTTTTATATCACAATGAATTAGAGCGATTTATTTTAAAAATAATCTTCTATCTCTTTTACTGTCGCATCTTTCAGCATATCTTCGAACATCATAGCAAAGGCTGCCCAACTGACATTGAATGAAATTGTAAACCCGATTTCTTTTCATCCGATGAATAAAAGTGCCCAGTCCGAAACCGTTTCTTCATGAATTTCGGACTGGACACTTTTTAAACTATCGCTATTTTATTTCAACCAGCCACTCATGGAACCCATCATAAGGGGTATAGTGCAATACATATTCGGATTGGCTATGACTGATAACTTTATCCCAAGGAATCCGGTTTACATCAATTTCCGCCCTTGCCAGCCACAAAGCATTTTCCATCACATAACGGTCTAAAGAAAGCTCAAGCATCATCCGGCTCAAATAAAAAGCAGACTGTTCATAGGCATACCATTTACCGTCACTTTCCCGATAGATATATATCAAGCCATCATTGCTTAATTCTCTTTCCAACATCATTATTATCTCGCGCATAATTTTATAGATTACTCGTTTTTAATCAGTATCATCTCATTGTCCGAGCACAGAACCACAATCCAAGGGCCGTTCAGTAACTTATTCAAATCGACTTCCACCTTATCCAGCATAACACCTCTCAATACCGTCTCATTAAGTTTCTTCAACAAATGAGCAGAACGGTAGCAAGCGTACCAACGTCCGTCTTCTTCGGATATATAAATTTCCGATTTACCGCATGATTTCTTGTCCATGATTTCTAACAGGTTGCTCATAACATCCTCCTTTATACTTAATAATAGCCTAAGCTATTATATCGCCATACCAGCCTGAAACGATGCGACTCATTTCTTGACCTGTTTTCTGACACTCCCTGCCCCGGAATATATACTTTTGACTGATTTCCCTCCGTCGTAGCTGTCCAATAAGGCACACCTGACCAATTATTATACTTAATACCGGAACTGGTAATCACCCCATTTATTTGCTGCCACTCTGCTTCTGCGGGCAAAGAGAAATGATAAAAAACCGTATAGCTATTACCCGATGTGACAGGAGTAGAACTACCACTGGAATTAACCGCCACACCTATCGCATTATCCATTACACTTCTTTCATCATTGTCACTGGAATAATGTTCTTTATTTATCTTCTTATAATACTCCTTTATTATTTTCTGTCCGTCCGTCAGGTTCGTTGTGTACCCATTGTCTCCCCAGGGCAGACCGCCAACAGCAAAACGGTCTATTCTGTCAACATACAATTGTTCTGTAATCTGGATAGGATACCATTGTTTGATAGGATATTTCATTTCGCTGCCCGCAACAGGCTTGTTTTGCGCATCCAGTTTACGCACATAAATATTGCACGAACGATACGGCTTCTCTGAGTTCCATTCTTTCTCCCAAATCGTTTTTTGATCAGCGTATCCCTTTAAATACATTCTAAGCTCTGCCGTTCCCTCCTTTTGTATCACATTGTATTCATCATATCTAGGAGTAATCCAACTCATATCAGACTCAAACATCACCCAATAGTCTCCAGAAACGCCATCAAAATCATCCACTTTGATTTGCCATTTCTGCCTATCGGTACTCACCACTTTGATTTTCACCAAATGTCCGTCAATATTATAATCTTGCCCTTCATTGAACTGAATAAACAAGTCAGACAATTCGCTGTCTACCCTCCATTGAGCATCCTTCGTGTTTCCCGAGATGTTGATCACACCGTTCTCATCCATGCAGCCCGATTCTTTCACACCTCCCGCTCCGCGCAAATGAAGCGTAACATTATAAATGGTATTTCTGTTCACATCAAAATCATACGATATGTTCTTACCTAAAAACAGTCGGTAACTAATAGTTCCCTTTACATGTGCACTGCTCGATTTATATTCATAATCCGCCGTAACAAGGATGTATGAACATCTGCGACCCAAGTTCTCATTGTCTGTATAGTCGGTAAATGCAGCATACACTTCTTTACCTGCCTCCATCGTATTTTTGATACGATTCGGGGTTTTGGCTTTTTCATTACCATTTTGGGCATCCGTACAGTTTTGGGCATGAACCGTCTGTTTATTCTCAAACTGATAAAGACGCTCGGACATCACTTGAGTTTCGCCATTTCCACTTGGTCCCGTAAGCAACGAACCGGATGGGAAGTCATACTTCTGTCCTTCCTTGTCAAAAGAAGTAAAATCCGTTATACTATTATCCGAAGCCAAGGTACAAGTCTTAGGCACATTACATAATTGTACTGATCGGGGCGTCAAGGTCACTTCGTTGTCCAGCCCGGAAGTATTGATATTTACTTTAATCATAGCATACGGGCGTTTCAAAGAAACTTTAGCCAAATAGCAACCTTTATTACCACCTTGAGCCCCCTCATGCGGATTCTCGGTATAGATAAACTGCTCGGATGCACCGTAAAGGAGACAAGCGGATGTTTCATCAAAATCCACCGGCCACTGAATCAAACTCTCTTTAACACTCTGCCACAATGACAAAGTAATCTTTCGTCCATAATTAGCGATAACCTCTACTCTTACAGCCTGGTTGCCTTGTTTGGCATTGATGTGGATATATACTTTTCCATCTGCTGTTTTAGAAGAAACGACCCCTGCACTACCATTCTCCACACTACCGGAAACTTCGAACGAATCCCCATTCTTAACCAGATAGACGGTTACCGTATTTCCTCCATAATTCACTTTTACATTCACATCATCAATAACGGAGAATATGGAGTTATCTCCGGCAGCCCTGCTGTTCATGTTCACAGAAGTAATATCGGCTGGTGATATTGCTATGACCACAGGAGCATCGTCCTCCACTCCGGACTCCGGACCGGCTAACTCCTCTGCCGTACAAGCACCCAACATACAAATGATGAAAAACATCATTATCAGTCTTATTGTCTTCATTTTTCCTCCTTTTGTTTATTCATAGCCCGGGCTAAGCAATATTTCATCCCAATCTGCCACATAAGTTTCCACATCCGTCTTCAAACCGCCTCCAGCAGGAGTCTCGGTCACTTTTATATTAAATATATACACATGGTTACGCACCACCTCAAACCGATCTCCAACCCCATCTTTTCTGAACTCGATCGTTTTTGTCTTGGTTTCACCTCCATACGTGTAAGTCACATCCAAGGATACTGCCCGGCTGTCGTTATTTTCTTGTTCCGGCAAATAAATCAAATCCTCATAAGCCATTGTCACATTCAGTCCCGTATAAACAAAGTTCTGCGGCTTCATCGACAACCCTGTTACGTAAGGACTTTGGTACTGAATTGTTTCATCGGGGCTCAACGTAGCTTGTGACACACAATACCCTTTATCATTAGCGTTATTCACCGTGATGCCGGTAATAGTAAAATCGCCTTTTGTATCTTGAAGCCCTTGTTTCCCGTTCACCCAAAGGCTCACCTTAGCCACTGCCCTATACAGTTTGCACTCTAAGCTTGGTCCTGCAGGAGGGACACCGGTAGCGGGACTGATCCCCCACATCGGCAGACGCCTTTCGGCCAGATTCCACGGGGTCGGACCAGTGTAATTATAAACCAATTTATTATAGATTTCAACGGCAGTATTGCCTACCATCGTATTAAGATATGCCTGCATTCCCTCACTGACTCCCTGAATTTGGTTCTGATTCAAATTGGCGAGAACCACCAACCGTACCTGTTCATTACCTATCGTCCTCTGCATAGTCCCTTCCAGTATCTTTTGGTCGGCATAATCATTAATCACTCTCAAATCCTCTACCAAATATTTCAGTCTTTGAGTAACCGCATCAATCACTAGTACATACACATCGCCTTCCACAATAGTCCCCTGTTCCGGAGTGGTAAAATCCCAATTACCATCTGCTGTGGGAGCGTCAACCGTTCTGGAAGAATTCCCCGAAAGAGACAATGCAAGACGTACCGGCGCTCTTCCGTCCCCCCCAGCCTTCGCCGCCAACTCGTCCTTCGCACACGACGAGAAGCACAGTCCGCAGAACACCGCCATCACTATATAGGATAAACCTCTTTTCATAGATTGCTTTTTTAGTTTCGTTATTACATGTCCAGTTCGTTGAAGCGTACCACCCAATCATTGATAATGATGCTAGTATTAATCCACTTCATGCTCTCGTCCAAAAAGAAAGTCATATTGTATTCGTCCTGGCGGTCCAGATACTCCTGATTGGTCATCTCATGTCCTTCTGCTTCAGTAAGCAGCAAGTATTTCACTAATGGTATGGAAAGTACAGGCTCCCCTGTTTCCTTGTTGGTTATGGTGAGGCGGGGATTATTTTCAACCACCAGACGCCCTACGGTAATCTGTGCAATAGCTACGCTGATATTGCTGTCCTCTGCATCTCCATCGGCACGTGTTCCCATATCCGTGCCACCCTGCATACGGTAATAGGGATAATATGTTAATGTTTCGTCCTCCAGCAGCTTATTATCATAGTTCATCAAACCGTTGTCGTCTGTAATCGTAAATTCAAATTTATCTACCTCCACAGTCACTCCGTCCATTTGCTGGAGAATGATGCGTATGGTGTTGGTGTTCTTCACCAGTGGCACAGTCACTACCTGCGAGCTTGCTGCCCGCGAGAAAGATTGCTTGGTCACTTCACCATGCCACAACGCAGAAAGTTTACTGTTCACAACAGCCGTTCCATCAGCCGCACGACTGTACAGACGATCCATCCTGCATTGCAGTTCATCTAGCGAGGATTCCCCTGCCGTAACCAAAGGCACTGAGAATGAAGCCTCATCATTCAGTCCCGCCCAAGTGACAAGATGATAGTCACCCGGTTCCAAATCCACTTTCATGGTATATCCTTCTTCTCCCAGCACATCGCCTTCTTCTGTCTTCTGATATACCAACTTGCCGTTATCGTCAAAAGCATAAAGTGTCACAGTCCCCACCTCGCGCGAGAAAGCATCGGCATACTTCATATTATAATCATACTTGAATTTCACTCTGTACTCTACAGAGCAATCTACCTCTTCTTCACCGAGTATGCTGTCGCACGACACAACGGCACTTCCCAATGTCATGGCCATCATCAGGCTGAAGGAGAATTGTCGGGCGAATGTTTTTACTGTTTTCATGCTTTTGGTCATTTTATAATGTTAGAATATAGAAAGGTATAAAGGGGAGGGAGATGAATCCTCCCCTGTCTGTCATAGTGTTTGTTAGAACTCAATGTTATTGAAACGTACAATCCAAGGAATAATCTTAGCATTCAATTGCAAATAGAAATTATTATCACTCTCTTCACCGCTAGGATCTATTGTTATTGTTGCACCACCGATATTCTCGAATCCAGTAACTTTCAGTACATAGATATTATTTCTCATGATTGCCTTATCCATATACTGATCTCCTTTATTGTGGCAAATTTCAGATGAATAATAATAGCAATGTCCATTTTCATAAGTATCATAAGATGCATCTGCACCATTATCAGCTTTTACAGCATCAATAGATGTATAAAATTTATTATTGCATTTATAAATGGTACCAACAGGCTCACCCGTTTCATCGCCAATCTGACCACGGAAAATAATACCAGTCACTAAAGCTGGTACTTGCTTTTCTTTTTTCACAATATTTTCTAAACAATAAGCCAAACGATGACCTACCTGTTCATTATCGTTAATATTAGCAGTGGGAAGATCTTGGAAATAAACTTGGCTATCATCGCTGGCCTCATCAACTTTATCCGCATTTACATTTTTCAATGCGTTATAGAAATATGATCCAAAAGCTTGGTCGTAATCTGTTACATTATTCTTATTCTTTGAATTAGGATCAACCATATAGGCCATATTGTCTACACCTAACAAGCCTAAAGTCCTGAAGTTTTCCCAGCTCGCATCCGTCAAATGTCTTGCCGTATACACAGAATTTGAAAGATTCACCAACGCGTATTTATCCAGTTTCACTGTCCAGTCAAGCTTACCATCAGTAGATGTAGTATAATATTCAAATTTGGGGAACGGCTCAAGAAGAGTAAAAATATGTTCACCTGTCTGACCATAAGTTTTTTCTGTCTTTATAAAAGCTCTTCTATCAGTTCCATCTGTTCCCTCATGTATCCAAACATCAGAATTATCATTATCCAAATTCTTTGCCTTATGCAAACCTGTCAAACGAACGGCTTTATTATCGGGATATATATAGTAACCACTTGTAGTTTCCGCAATGGCATAATCAGTAGTTTGTACTGTAAGAGGATATAAGTTATTTGGTTTAGCAATTACATAATTTATCTTTGAAACAACACGTTCCACCTCTACCTCTTTTATTGTTGGATCTTCATAGTTGTTGGATAAAACGTCTACCTTTATCTCTTTTTTGTTCACCATCATAAATTGACCGGCAGCAGCTATTGTTATATCACCAGTTGTTGTATAAGAACTTTCTGCAATTTGTTCATACTTAGACTTATCAGTCGATTGTTGGCTGTTGGCAATAGCTTCTATTGACTCAGTCGGATTTAACACAACAAGCACTTTATACCATCCAGAATTTGCCAATGTAAAGAAAGGATTGTAAATGGTCTCTCCACTAGCCGTAGTTTCATTCAATTGTGCCTTTGTTAAATAACCACCGAATTCTTCTTTAGTAAGATTTCCATTTTCATCTAGTCTATTTAAAATTATAACGGCATCTGTTACAGTTGATTCACCTTCGATACCTGGATCCGTTACACCGCTTTCTTCATTATCAGCAGCGCGTGATGAGTTTGATGTAGAACTTATCACTAATGAAAGGTTACCCTTCACTTTCTCTGGTTGATTCACATTGTTTTTCACAATGTCCTCATTCGTACATGCTACCATGGCAGCATATGCCAACATTCCTAATAATAATCCCTTAATCTTCATAATCCTAAGTTTTTAAATTATAAACTATTTTTGTAATTTCCATTCTTATTTGTCAACACAGCAAAGGTAAGTGGTTAATCGTATAAACCTTAATCGGTATTTTCGACAAAATAGATTGGTATCTTTGACAAAATGACTTTATATCGTCTTTTACAGGGCATTTCCATCATACGTGAATGAAATACCCTACACGTTGAAAGAATCACCTCTTACATTTTTCCATTAAAAAAGAAGAGAAAAAAAACAAGGATAACATGTACTTTTTTTTCACTACATCAAACAGATCGGACAGTGTGGCATTTCAGCAAAATATCCCTCCATAAAAGCCGCCCTCATCAACATATGCGGAAGCCAAATCTAAAGTGGGAATCACCCGTAAAAACATAAAAATATAGTGAGCAAGTGTTTCTCTCATCAAGAAGTACACATTCCTTCACATACGTACATATCCATAGACCTATACAATTATATAGGCTTATGCGTACGTATATAAATACTACATGTTCAAAGACAAGGGTATTTCTTAAAAAGATCAAGTCGTTTTCAAAAAAGACGGCGAGCTTTTTTAAAAAGATGGCGAGCTTTTTAAAAAACGTCTTGATCTTTTTTGCCACTGCCGGAACTTCGACTTCCGACATATTCCATAAAGCCCCCAACCGACAGATTATGTAAAATTCAACTTAAAAACACTGTGAGGACACTAATGCGCTGAACTTTAATTCAAAATCCGGGAATAGACTCCACTACCCCGGATTTTACCTTGCGCTTTTCGCAAAGAACAAGTTTCTTCTAACATCTTTTATTGTACTGTTTGTCTATATGTCTTATTTTACAAAGATTGCTTCATCCTTACGTTTATTGGTCACTTCTTCCAAATTGGCTCCGGCTTCGACGGAATCCTTGGCCTGTGCCTGTTTGAAATAATTCTCAGCAGAGTCGAGGTCCCCTTGCAACAGTTTCAGTACGCCTCTGTTGTTCAGCGTCGCACTCGCCTGTGCATCGGCCTTGTCCAAATAACGTACCGCCTGTTGCAAGTCACCCCGTTGGAGTTCGATAGCGGCAGCGTTTATATTCGCTGTTGGGTCATCAGGAAACATGCGCACTGCCACATCGAACACTTCGTTAAACTCGTCACTCCCCTTTTCGTATGTTTGGGCAACCAGAAACATTTCCTGCAAGCTCAACTGCTGGGGACGGAGCTTTATAATCTGTTTTGCCTCTTCCACATCAAATCCGCGAACTACATAACGTACAGTGTAATCAGAGTGACGCAAAGCCGGATAACAATCCTGTAGTAATGCGGCATATACCTTTCCACCATCCAAGGCCTTAATGCGTTCCTCCTTCACGTCAAAATCGCTCTCATTCTTATCTATTATGGACAAAATCTCTTCTTTCAGCGGTAAATCATTCTTAGCCACATACGCACGCAGTCCGGCCCAGTCCTCGGGTACAGAATTCACCTTGAACAAATCCGCTTTAAAGCCATACTCATTCATTACATAACTCTTCAATGCCTCAGCACGCCCCTGAGCCAAACGCGCATTGGCCGCATATCTGCCCTCAGGAGAAGCATAACCCACAATAGCTATTTCAGTAATGGTAGTATTGACATCATTTTTCACTACATCCACCGTATGTTTGATAGCAGCCAGTTCGGATGGATTACGACGATAATCAGGATAAATATTCATCTGATTTACCGGAAAATCCAAATAAGCACGTCCTTCCTCGGCACGATTCTTCACAGCCTCGACAGCAGGAGAAACGAATGCCACGACAGGTTTTACCACATAGCGTTCCAAATTGGCACGAGTTATAAAGGCACTGTTTTCTTCTTTCTGACAATCGGCACAGCCACGTATAGCAGCCTGCAGTTCCAGTTCTGCACCATTCATCCATTTCTCGTATGGAATACGGGCTGAATAATTTACAGTCTGTTCCGTTCCATTCTTACGACGAAGAATGGTATATGCATCCGACGGAATACTGCGTTCACGCTGTTGCACGATGGAACGGATACGCCCATATACCCAAATAGCAGGCAAAATCCTGTTATAACTGTTATCCTGTGTCTTCAAAACCGGAGTCAGAGTTGCCACACAGTTGGAAGAAAGCTCCATTGCAGCCGGCAACGTGATATCCATTCCTATCATCACCTGTCCATTATCACTAATCAGGATTGACTGATTGCTGACTTGTACCTGACCACCTGATAATGTCTGTGCACCTACCGGAATAGCCGGTATCAATAATATAAGAAGTATATAACATATAAGTTTCATAATCCGTAATTTTTAGAATATATAAATAAGATTCAGAGCAGCCTTAGTAGGACCCCAATAATTCTTGTTGGATTTCTCCAACATATCTCCACATTCTTCACACTCATATTTCTTATAACGCACATAAGCATAACCCAAACCGATGGTGGCGCCCAGATTCCAATGGCGTCCCAGCACAAACTGATAACCGTAACTGACACCGCCGCCATAAAAATGTCCCTTATAACGGAAGTCTTTCAAATCATCGAAAGGAGAAAACGGCAAATCAATACCGGTAGTATTGTATGCTCCTCCCATTAAATGGAAACCGAAAAAATGACCATTGAACTTATCACAAAGCCAATAACGCAACTCGGGCTGTACCATCACCAGTTTCAACATTTTATTATCGCTGTATTTCCAGGGATTATAATAAAACGGAATATCCACTGTAAGCTTCTTGCTCAACCCTACTTCCACTCCTAAGTTTGGTATGGCGACGGCATCTATCGCCACATTAGTCTTAACAGCCACCTGTCCATACATAAATAAGGAAGAAGCCAGCAGACACACCCATGAAAATAAAAATCTTCGTATTACCATATTCAATTCTCTCTAGCTAAGTTATTTTTTACATCACAAAGGTAGAGGCTATTCTTTTAACAGGATATTGGCAAATTAATCTTTATTAAGAGGTGGTTTCGGCAAAATACAGAATGAACAAAAAACAATCTTAGTTCCTATTTCCGTCAAAAACAGAACATCCATTCAATGAGAAACATTCCAACTATCAAATGGAACACCAACGGAGTTTTCTCCATCCATAAATGAAAATCCTTTCATCATGATAAAAACGCCCCCTTATATAGCCAAACAACTCCTTCTTTCCAACATAGCAGGTATTTTCATCAAAAAGAGGGTGTTTTCATCAAAAAAGCTTGAAAATAATTTGGATACATGAAAAGAATACCTACTTTTGTATCGGATGATAATGGGTCAATCATTCACATAATCAAAAAAACAATAAAAAATTATAGTTCTATGAAGGCAATGCATTTAATAATTGCCATGCTCGTTATGATGAGTTTGGCATCCTGCTCTGCAGATGGTAATGACCCCGTTGAAAACTCAGTTTCAACGTATCTCCTGAAAAAAACGTATGGAGCCAGAAGCGTTACATACGAGGAAAACAATTCTGACAAGTTAAAATTAAGTGAGTTACCGGCTATCAGCCTTTCTGAAGCCGACCATATTCTATCTGTCCTACGAAAACATACTGATGCTCAAGAAGAACTTGATATTCAAACTGCCACCAAAGGAGAACAAACATGGCTTAGAATTGTAATGAAGCAAACAATAGATCATAAATATGCTTTCACTATCCAGTTAAATATGAACTGTTACAATGACGGAAGCCTCTACTATGGCGGATATCAGGCGGAATGTTCTTCTTCTTTGATAAAATGGTATCTTAAAGGTTTCAGCCTGGCTACCGATAATGCCACAAAAAATTATAAATTCGAATCCCAAAGCTATATTTATATGAAAGTAATAGATAATGGAATCAAATATATGCAGATTCCTGTCACTATAAATGGCAACTATAATCCCCGAAACCATGATGCTGCATTTTCCTACAATTTATGATATATAATACAATAATCACTTTATAATATATACCATCATTCCCCCCTTGTTTCTAGCTTGGTATACATACCTTAATAAAATAGCAAGAGACAGGGGGTGTATTTCATTCAAATACAATCGTCTAATAATCAAGACAAGACAAAACTGTGTGAACGGAATACCTACTATCCTTTCTTTTCACCGAACCTGTTGATACTAAAAACAGAATATATTCCTATGACTTTTAGTTGGTTATGAAAATATAGTTTGCTATATTTGTAGGAATTCCTAAAATAGATTAAGGAATAATATCAAGCAGATTGTACGTGACCAATCTGATTACAGGGGAATAAAAGTGAAACAATTTATTATGATGAAATCTTTAATAATCACCTTATTATGTAGTTTTTGTCTATCAACTACTAATGCGCAAAGTTATTTCCGCCAGTGTGGTATCCAACTACTTACCAAACAAAACGGATTGAGCAACAATACATTGACTGGAATTTATCAGGATAAAGCCGGCTTTTTATGGTTAGGAACCGATGTTGGACTAAGCCGCTATGACGGAATACATTTTCATAATTACAATCTGATTGATAAAGAGCCACGTGCCTTAACTCATTTATATGAAACATCAAACAATCTGCTATGGTCTCATATCGCCAATTTAAACCAAATAGCCTGTTTTGACAAGATGCGTGGAATCTATATGCCACTTATCTCACCTACTCCTGAGGTATTGCAAGATATACAGGATATATGTGTACTACAAGACAAATTATATGCCTTGACCTCCAATGCCATAGTAGAGTTAAATATGGAGAAAAATGCAGATGAAATAAGACTGACTGCCCAACTGCTTATAGATATAAAAACAAAAGTCCTAGGACTTTATAATAACGAAGATATTTTATGCGCACTGACAGCAGAGAATCAAATCTTGCTTTATAACGTTTCCGATAAAAGTAGCGAGCATATAAATGGAACCGATCTAGGTATTGTGAAAGCCGACAACATTGAAAAAATACATATATATAATGATAATGTGTGGATTTGTGACCAAACCGAAGGAATCATCTGTTATAATACAAACACTAAAACATCACGCACACTGAATGATAACAGCCAGTCATCCTTCATTCAAAAAGATATACGCGATATAATCCAAATAGATAAGACCACATTCATTATAGCCACATGGAGTTCACTGTCAGCCATAAGATTTGAAACGGACAACTACCTCCAGTCGCCATTCCACATTGTAGATCTGACCCAACATGATTCTTACTATGCCCCCATCCTCAAAAACAGAATTACCGACATTCATTTTGACAAGTCCAACAATGTGCTTTGGGTAGGAACTTTCGGCAGAGGATTGCTGAAACTGAATCTCAAAGGAAACGATATCAACCGTATCCCGTTGAACGATGAAATAAGATATGTGAATAGTATAGCACAAGATGCCGACGGATACATCTGGCTGGTCACCGAAAAAGATGGCATATATAAAAGTACAGAAAATAAGATCTCTCCTAATCTGCACTTTTCCTTATGGGAGAAAAGTCACAAGAATAATCATTATTGCCTGCACAAAGATCGCAATGGAGGATTATGGTTCGGCGATGACAAAGGAAACATCCTTTGGGTAAATCCTGCTACCGGTGAAACGGTGATTCACCAACTAAACCCCGAAACAGCAGACTCTGCTGTAACTGCTTCTATCTTGAAACTATATCTAAACTCACAAAACCATTTATGGATTGCCACCGAAAAAGGAATAATGGTCTATAACCATCAGACACACGAATGCATAGCAGCACAACCTTATACGAAAGAATTCAAAAAATAACCGCTATATGTGAAGATGGAGATGGAACCATGTGGCTAGGTACTGAAAAAGGAATACACCGTGCCAACCGTAAAGGAAAACAAATAAAATTCACCGGTGGTTATGAAAAGGCAAGAAACCTGACACCCGGAAAAGTATTGGCACTTTATCTGAATAACTATAACCAATTGCTTATCTCATACACTGATAAAATTATCCAAATAGACGGAAAAGAGAAAACCATATCCTCTATCATGATCTTACAAAAAGACTTGCCTAACGGACACATAAGCTGTATGATAGATGATAAGAACGGAAATACCTGGCTGGGAAGCAATGCTGGTTTTATCACATTGAATAACAAGAACAATGCATCATATACCTACGCATTACCGGAAAGTTATTACGATGTATGTCGGCTGAATGACGGGAAATTGCTATGGGCGAACTCTACAGGATTACTCTATTTTGAACCGCGCACTTTAAAAGAAAGTTCAAGTAACTGCCAATTCCATATCTCCGATATAGATATTAATTACAATAAAGTAGAAATAGGAGAAAAAATAAACGGACAAGTCATTCTGGACAAACCTGCGTACCTGATAGAACATTTATCTTTAGACTACAATAACAACAACCTGATTCTCTATTTAAGTGATCTGAAATACGGAACCTCGCCCAACACAGTGAAATATCGCCTGTTACCCACAGAAGAAAAATGGAATACGAATTATGACGATCATATAAAACTCAGCAATATCCCTCCTGGGAAATATGTACTGGAAATACGCTCGTCTTATCCGTTGGAAGAAAATAAACAAATAACCCGGTTATCTATCAATGTAAATAGATATTGGGCTGCAACCGGATGGGCCATCGCCGCATACATCCTGGCTATTATCATTATTTCTTTGCTTACATGGATGTACTTTAACCGGAAATTACAGAAACGGCAAGTTTACAAGGCCAAAGAAGTGAAACTGAAAGAAAAGCTGGAAGAAGAAACGGAAATAAGAAAAGAAGAAGAGAAAAACCATCAATTGCGTGACCAAATCAGATATATGCTGGCACAGGAATTACGCACCCCGTTATCACTCATCACCGCTCCGTTAAAAGAAATGATTACTAATACGGCCTTCCCGGAATCATTCCTGCAAAAAGCAAAAATGGCCTATCGGAATTCAATCAGCCTGCAAGACATTTGTAACCAGCTATTGAATATTCATCAGCAAGAAAGTTACAGTCCTAAATTGAATGTGGCCCCTTATCCTGCCAGCGTGATAGCCGACACTGTAGTGCGTGCATCTCACGAACTACTGAACGTCAGTCCCATTAACCTGCATTATGACAAAGACAACAAAATAAATACGGAAATATGGATTGACCGGAAAAAGATAATCTTTATTCTAAGCAATATATTATCCAATGCCTACCGGCATATCTCGTATTCCGGTTCCATCCACTTTACTGTAAACACCAGTACTATCAACGGAAAAGATTTCTGCCTTTTTACTATAGAGGATGACGGGAAAGAAATGATAGAAGAGTCCTCTGTCATCTTCCTTGGATCGGACAATTACAATCCTCCAAGCAACCGGCTACATCCCGAATTAGGCATTGAAATTATGAAAACGACAATACTAGCCCACCACGGCGATATCCAAATCACTCAAGAAAAAAACAAAGGAACCCGAGTTGTTCTTTATATCCCTCTAGGTAAACAACATTTGAAAAATGATGAAAACGTATGTTTCATCGAACCCGAAACAATAATGGAAGATTCAGATAAAGCAATGATTACTGCAGAGGATAAAAGACAACAGGAAATAGCAAACAGTATAACCGCCAAACCTATTGACAACCCCGAAACCAAATACAAACTACTGGTTGTTGAGGACCATGCAGATATCCGCCTCTATCTGAGAGTATTATTTTCTGCCACCTATAATATTATTATGGCGGAAAATGGGGAAGAAGGAGTAAGAATGGCACGTAAAGAAATACCGGATCTTGTAATAACGGATGTCATGATGCCTGTCATGAACGGTTTTGAATGTTGCCGTATCCTGAAAGAAGATCTAAAAACTTGCCATATCCCTATTATTCTGCTGACAGCTTTGACAGATGATGAAAATATAGTGAAAGGAATAGAATTAGGAGCTGATGACTATATTCTGAAGCCGTTCAATCCGGAGATTCTCCGCACTAAAGTAAAACGTTTAATAAAAAGCCGGACTGAACTGAAACGGATTTATACCAAACTACTAATGCCTTCCATCACCGTCAACGGCTCGCAAGAAGAGAATACGGAAACAATCATCATAGAAGACCCGTTCATCACACAAATTCTGAATATTGTAAATGAGAACCTGCAAAACCCGGAATTCAATGTGAAAAAACTGGCCGAAATGCTGAACATGAGTCAACCTACCCTTTACAGAAAAGTAAAACAACTCACTAATTTCACTATCATAGAATTAGTAAGAGGAGTCCGGTTAAAACGTTCTGCCGAATTACTGAGAAGCCGCAAATACAATGTTCAGGAGGTAGCCGAAATGGTTGGTTATAATGACATCCCCACCTTCAGAAAGCACTTTGTCGATTTCTATGGAACGACTCCCTCTACATTTAATAGTAAAGAAGATACGGAAGATAAAAAATAATCGTTAACAGCCAAATATTTTTTGAATTAAAAATCGTACCTTTGCAGCCAAATATTAGGTATAGTATGCAAGACATTAGAAACATTGCCATCATCGCCCACGTAGACCACGGAAAAACAACGCTGGTGGACAAGATGATGTTGGCGGGACATTTGTTCCGCAACGACCAGACAAATGGTGAACTGGTATTGGATAATAATGACTTGGAACGCGAAAGAGGGATAACTATCCTTTCGAAAAACGTTTCAATTAACTACAATGGAACAAAAATCAATATTATTGATACTCCGGGACACGCCGACTTCGGTGGCGAAGTAGAACGTGTACTCAATATGGCTGATGGATGTATCTTATTGGTAGACGCATTCGAAGGCCCGATGCCGCAGACACGCTTCGTATTGCAAAAGGCATTACAGATCGGTTTGAAACCTGTAGTTGTAGTGAACAAGGTGGATAAACCCAACTGCCGTCCGGAAGAAGTATACGAAATGGTATTCGACTTGATGTTCAGCCTGAATGCTACAGAAGATCAGTTGGATTTCCCCGTTATCTATGGTTCTGCCAAAAATAATTGGATGAGTACTGATTGGAAAACCCCGACAGAAAACCTGGTTCCGTTGTTGGACGCTATTATTGAGCATATTCCGGCACCGAAACAGTTGGAGGGAACTCCTCAAATGTTAATCACCTCTTTAGACTATTCAGCATATACAGGTCGTATTGCTGTAGGACGTGTACATCGTGGTACGCTGAAAGAAGGTATGAATATTACACTAGCAAAGCGTGATGGTAGTCTGATAAAGTCTAAAATCAAAGAGCTACATACTTTTGAAGGCTTAGGACGTAAAAAGACAAATGCCGTTTCATCGGGAGACATCTGTGCTGTAGTAGGTGTAGAAGGCTTCGAAATTGGTGATACTATCTGCGATTTCGAAAATCCGGAACCATTGCCCCCCATCGCCATTGACGAACCGACCATGAGTATGTTATTCACTATCAACGATTCTCCTTTCTTCGGCAAAGAAGGTAAGTTTGTGACTTCACGCCACATCCAAGACCGCTTGACCAAAGAATTGGATAAGAACCTGGCATTGCGTGTACGCAAAAGCGAATTGGAGGACGGTAAATGGATTGTTTCAGGACGTGGTGTGCTTCATCTTTCTGTCCTGATTGAAACCATGCGCCGCGAAGGATACGAATTACAAGTGGGCCAGCCTCAGGTTATCTTCAAAGAAATAGACGGAGTAAAATGCGAACCTATCGAAGAATTAACGATCAGCGTACCCGAAGAATATTCCAGTAAAATGATCGATATGGTAACCCGCCGTAAAGGTGATTTAGTTTCTATGGAAACACAGGGTGACCGTGTAAACATTGAGTTTGATATGCCTTCGCGCGGTATTATCGGTCTTCGTACCAATGTACTGACAGCATCGGCCGGAGAAGCGATCATGGCTCACCGTTTTAAATGCTACCAACCATACAAGGGCGAGATAGAACGTCGCAGCAACGGTTCTATGATTGCTATGGAAAGCGGAACAGCTTTTGCATACGCTATTGACAAATTACAGGATCGTGGCAAATTTTTCATTTATCCGCAAGACGAAGTATATGCCGGCCAAGTAGTAGGTGAACATGTTCATGAAAACGACTTGGTTATCAATGTAACTAAATCGAAGAAGCTTACCAATATGCGCGCATCAGGTTCTGATGACAAGGCACGCATCATTCCTCCGGTAGTATTTTCGTTGGAAGAAGCATTGGAATACATTAAGGAAGATGAATATGTAGAAGTTACTCCAAAGAGTATGCGTATGCGTAAAGTGATTCTTGACGAAACAGAACGTAAGAGAGCTAACAAAAGCTAATCAATCTACCTTTAATATAAAAAATCCCGGAGACCATATTACCTTCGGGATTTTTTATATTTAATCTACAAACTTTACTTTACTAACTTCTCTAGGTTTAGCAGCCGGCATTTCATCGGGATAACCGAAAGCAATCGCATAAAGCAACTCATACCCTTCACTGAATCCCAACTGTTTCATATATTCGGCAGCTGCAGGTGATTTCATGAAACGCACAGGCCCTCCCAAACAGCAGGAACCTATTCCCATTGACCAAGCAGACAAAATCATATTCTCACCCAACAGACCACAATCTATCTGTGACATATCATATGCAGGATCGTTAGCAATAAACACTACTGTAGGAGCATTATTGAACATATTCTGAAATCCCGGACGTTCTGCCGCTTTGGGATTTTCTTTTTTGAAAATTTCAGTCAAACCATTGATAAATTCCGGATTATCTACTACACGAACCTCCCATGACTGTTTATTCATTCCATTAGGTGCATTGATTCCACATTCCACTATAGTCTGCATTTTTTCACGTTCCACAGCCTTGGGCTTATACTTCCGTATACTACGGCGGCTCATAATAGTTTCTATTACAGGGTCTACCTGACTCACGGAAACACTATCCGTAACAACTTCCTTCTGTTGAGAACCTTGCGATGTACAGCTGCATAATACGAACATACCTGCACCAACTAACATTAATCTAAATAATTTCATTTGCTATCATATTTGGTTTGCAACAAATCTAGGCATTTTCAAGCATAAAAAAAAGTGGTTCCCGATAGGAACCACTTTTTATATGTTAAATCTGTAAAATTCAGATTACAATTTCGGACCGGCAGCAACCAATTTCTTACCTGCTTCGTTACCAGTGAACTTAGCGAAGTTCTTGATGAAACGACCAGCCAAGTCTTTTGCTTTTTCATCCCACTGAGCAGCGTCAGCGTAAGTGTCACGAGGATCAAGGATCTTCGGATCAACACCCGGCAATTCTGTAGGAACAACGAAATCGAAGTAAGGAATAACCTTAGTAGGAGCCTTATCAATAGAGCCATCCAGAATAGCATCGATGATACCACGAGTATCGCGGATAGAGATACGTTTACCAGTACCGTTCCAACCAGTGTTAACCAAATATGCTTTAGCACCAGTCTTTTCCATCTTCTTAACCAATTCTTCAGCATACTTAGTAGGATGCAATGACAAGAAAGCAGCACCGAAGCAAGCAGAGAATGTCGGAGTCGGTTCAGTAATACCACGTTCTGTACCAGCCAATTTAGCTGTAAATCCAGACAAGAAGTAATACTGAGCTTGTTCAGGGTTCAAGATAGATACCGGAGGCAATACACCGAATGCATCAGCTGACAAGAAAATAACTTGTTGAGCGTGAGGACCTTTAGAGATAGGTTTAACGATGTTTTCGATGTGGTAGATAGGATAAGAAACACGAGTGTTTTCTGTTGTGCTCTTATCAGCGAAATCAATCTTACCGTCAGCATCAACTGTTACGTTTTCCAGCAAAGCGTCACGTTTGATAGCAGCGTAGATATCGGGTTCACTTTCCTTATCCAAGTTGATAACTTTAGCATAGCAACCACCTTCGTAGTTGAATACACCTTCGTCATCCCATCCGTGTTCGTCGTCACCGATCAACTTACGTTTCGGGTCAGTAGACAAAGTAGTCTTACCTGTACCAGACAAACCGAAGAAGATAGCCGAACTAGTTCCTTCCATATTTGTATTAGCAGAGCAGTGCATAGAAGCGATACCACGAAGCGGGTTCATGTAGTTCATGATAGAGAACATACCTTTCTTCATTTCACCACCGTACCAAGTGTTCAGGATAACTTGTTCTTTAGTCTTCAAGTTGAAAACAGTAGCTGTTTCAGAGTTCAAGCCCAGTTCTTTATAGTTATCAACTTTTGCTTTAGATGCATTGAAACATACAAAATCAGGTTCTCCGTAAGCTTCCAGTTCTTCAGCAGTCGGGCGGATGAACATGTTAGTTACGAAATGAGCCTGCCAAGCTACTTCCATGATGAAACGTACTTTCATACGAGTTGCAGCATTAGCACCGCAGAATGTATCAACAACGAACAAACGCTTGCCGCTCAATTGTTTTACAGCTTTAGACTTCAAGTCAGCCCAAGCTTCTTCAGTACAAGGTTTGTTATCGTTTTTATATTCGTCAGAAGTCCACCATACTGAATTTTCAGAAGCTTCATTCTTAACGAAGAATTTATCTTTAGGAGAACGACCTGTGTAAACACCAGTCATTACGTTTACAGCACCCAGTTCAGTAACCTGTCCTTTTTCGAAACCTTCCAATCCCGGTTTAGTTTCTTCAGCGAAAAGCACATCATAAGAAGGATTGTGGAGAACTTCCTTCACGTCGGTAATACCGTACTTGCTTAAATCTAAATTTGCCATTTTTTAATGATTTAATTTGGTTATTGTATAATGTTATTTTTACTCTTTATTTTCTGAAAGAAGATGTTTTTCAACACCCCCTTGTCTAAGGCGCTACAAAATTAGTGCTTTATTTTAAAAAAAAGAAGTTATTAGAGAAAAATTTCCGTAATAATCAAATATTTATATTTGTGTAACAAAAATGCAATTCGTACTTTACAAATCTAGAAATTATTTGTTTCTTTGCAGGTCAAAGTCAACAATATAACAAAAGCATAGATATGAAAATCATCAATCTCAGTGAAGGCAATTCTCTCCTAAACCAATATGTAGCGGAATTGCGCGATGTACATGTTCAGAACGATCGTATGCGTTTCCGCAGAAATATTGAAAGAATAGGAGAAATCATGGCATACGAAATGAGTAAAGCACTAACCTATTCCGTCAAGCAAGTACAGACACCCTTGGGAACTGCCACGGCCAGCACACACGATGACAAAATAGTGATCGCAACGGTATTCCGTGCCGGACTGCCGCTGCACACCGGTTTTCTGAACATGTTCGACCATGCCGACAACGCTTTCGTTTCCGCATTCCGTTTTTACAAAGATGATGAACACCGTATTGTAGATGTACACATTGAATACATCGCCGCTCCTTCATTGAATGACAGAACCTTGCTTCTCGTTGACCCCATGCTTGCCACCGGTGAAAGCATGGAACTTGCCTGGAAAGCGTTCCTTACCAAAGGCAAACCAGCTAAATTGCAGATGGCCTGTGTCATTGCCAGCCAACAAGGGGTAGCGCATATGGCAGAACTTTTTCCCGGCGATGATATCACATTATGGTGTGCCGCCATCGACCCTGTCTTGGACGAGCACAAATACATTGTTCCGGGGTTAGGGGATGCCGGTGATTTATCATTCGGCGAGAAACTCTAAAGCTCAAACTATAAGGACAGTTTCAGGTGTGTTCTCTTACACACTAAAATTCTAAATTAAATGGTTAGTAACCGGCAATTATTCACTGCCTATTACTAACCATTTAATTTTTAGAACAACTCTGTAGATCCGGTTCCTACAGGGAAAATGAAAATATTATTTCACTTCCCAAATATCATTTGTCATCAGTAATTCCTGGAAATTATGATATTTTTTCTTTGCGGCCACTTCTTCAATCTGTGCATTAACGGCGTCATCATAAGTAGGCGCTTCCACATCACGGATCACCCCTAATGCAACCGGAAAATCCGGTCCTTCCATCAATGCCAGTTTCAACTGCAAAGTATTATCCATACAATGAGCATCGTGCACTAAAATGTCTTTTTCCGTCACACCATTCTCGCCAATCTTTACCACTTTCAGCCCGAAACCTTCCTGCATCAGCCCGTATTCTTTATCTACCCCAAACAACATCGGTTTACCGTGTTCCAAATAAATGGCATTCTTTGAACGACCTTCTTTCGTATATACTGATTCGTGTGTTCCATCATTAAAAATGACGCAGTTCTGAAGAATTTCACATACAGCCGCACCTTTATGATTGGCAGCAGCTTTCAGAATCTCCACTGTACCAGGACCATCCGTAGCTACCGCACGGGCAAAGAAACGCCCACGCGCACCAAAACATAATTCAGCCGGATGAAACGGATCTTCTACAGTGCCGTAAGGAGATGATTTGCTAACAAATCCACGGGGAGAGGTCGGAGAATACTGCCCTTTCGTCAAGCCATAAATACGATTGTTCAACAAAATCATATTCAAGTCGATATTACGACGCACAGCGTGGATAAAATGATTTCCACCAATAGCCAGCCCATCACCATCCCCTGAAATCTGCCAGACAGTAATCTTCGGATTAGCCACCTTGCAGCCTGTAGAAATAGCAGCCGCACGACCATGAACAGTTTGCATGGCGTATGTATTCATATAATAAGGCAAACGGCTGGAACAACCGATACCCGAAATAACTGCTGTATCATGAGGAGCCACTCCCAGTTCAGCCATCGCTTTGTGCAGCGAAGCCAAGAAAAAATGGTCACCGCAACCCGGACACCAGCGAGGTTGTCCCTTTTTGAAATCTTTTGCTGTATATTCGTTCATAGTCTTTACTTTCTTTACGGTTATTATTTATTTAAAATCTCTGTGAAAGCATCAACTAATTCGCTGACAACAAACGGCTGACCTTTTACTTCATTAAACTGATAAGGAACAAATCCGTCCACTTTCATACGGAGATATCCGGCAAACTGACCAAGATTCTGCTCAGCCACGACTACCTTCTTATATTTCTTCAGCACTTCTGCCGTATTGTGAGGCAGCGGGTTCAAATGAACAAAATGTGCCAAAGCAACCTTCTTGCCCGCATGGTTCATTTCCTCCATTGCTGAATATAAATGACCGTAAGTTCCACCGAAACCTACTATCAGCAAATCTGCATCCTCTACGCAGCCTTGCACCTTAACATCAGGCACTGGAATTTTAGCAACCTTCTCGGCACGCAAACGGCACATCAAATTATGGTTTTCAGGCTCGGTAGAAATAGCACCTGTATCACTGTCTTTTTCCAAGCCTCCCAAAATATGCATATAACCTTCCTGTCCCGGCAATGCCCAATAACGGACACCTGTTTCGGCGTTACGCTTGTAAGGAGTATAATTATCCTTCATTTCCGGAGTAACATAGGGTGGGTTAATAGCCGGATAGTTCGCCAGATCAGGCAACTTCCATGCACCGGAACCATTTGCTACAAAACCATCAGTCAGCAACACCACCGGGGTCATGTGTTCCAAGGCAATCTTACAAGCATCATAAGCAGCATCAAAACAATGAGTTGGAGAAGCTGCGGCAATGACCGGCATAGGAGATTCACCGTTACGTCCGAACAAAGCCTGCAACAAATCTGTTTGCTCAGACTTAGTAGGCAAACCAGTAGAAGGACCGCCGCGCTGTACATTAATAACCACCAATGGTAATTCTGTAATAACAGCCAGATTCATAGCCTCTGATTTCAGACAAACACCCGGTCCCGAAGTAGAAGTAGCTGCCAACGCACCTGCAAACGAGGCACCGATAGCCGTAGCGCAACCTGAAATTTCATCTTCACATTGAACCGTAGTCACTCCCAATGATTTATGTTTAGAAAGTTCATGCAAGATATCTGTTGCCGGAGTAATGGGATAAGATCCCAGGAACAAACGCAGACCTGCTTTCTCGGCAGCAGCAATTAAGCCATAAGCCGTAGCCTTGTTTCCGCTGATATCCATGTACTTTCCAGGTACTTTAGACTTAGTTTCCACCTTATAAGTATGATCCACAGACGCATGCGTATTGTGCCCATAATCATATCCGGCGTGTATCACTTTAATATTCGCTTCAGCTATTTGCGGCTTCTTTGCAAATTTCTCGCGCAAGAAATTTTCAGCAACCGCCAGGTCACGATTAAACAACCAGCAGACCAATCCCAAAGCAAACATATTACGACATTTCAACATTGACTTGTTGTCCATGCCTGTATCTGCCAGACAATCTTTCACCATCTGCGAAATAGGAGCAGCAATTACATCCTGCTTAATACCCATTTCTTCAATCGGATTGTCTGTTTTGAAAGCCGCCTTGTCCAGATCTGATTTCTGAAAACAATCTGTATCAATAATGATACAAGCTGTGGACTTCGCAAATTTGTATTGTGTTTTCAATGCAGCGGCATTCATTGCGACCAGCACGTCGCATTTGTCACCAGGGGTAAAAACTTTACCCGCACCGATATGCACCTGGAAACCTGACACACCGGTCAACGAACCTTGCGGGGCACGTATATCCGCCGGGTAATCGGGGAATGTACTGATATCATTTCCCACTGTAGCCGAAATATTAGAAAAGATATTTCCGGCCAGCTGCATACCATCGCCTGAGTCGCCTGAGAAACGGACCACCACTTGGTCCAACTCCTTGACTATCATTTCATCTGCCATAACTTATTATTTAGGGTTACAAAATTTCACTGTTTGCAAAGTTCGGAAAGTTCTGTCAAAGGACAAAATATTCCGCTATCAAACTACGTTTGAATATCAAAATGTACAAAATTAAAGGTTTATTTGTTTCCAAGCTAAGAAAAAGCAGAGATAATTACCTGTTTAAAAGCATAAATCCCTATCATTATGACAGCATCAAAAACGATTCATTTTTACAATTTATTATTTTTATCCATGTTTTATGAACAACATGAAAGTTTATAGCAGAATAACAACATTATTAGATTATAAAAAACAGACAAAAAACAACAAAACAACAAAGAAAGGATTATTTTCTTCCCACTTAAGACATTTTTCAATCTTTCATATTGCCATTTTAACAAAAAGAAGTACCTTTGTACCCATAAAGGGGCCTTGTAGTTCAACGGATAGAATAGAAGTTTCCTAAACTTTAGATAGGGGTTCGATTCCCCTCGGGGCTACAAAGAGCAGTAAACAATTGTTATACAACCGTTTACTGCTCTTATTTTACTGGATAGCTTTCAAATCTGCTTATTTAATCACCCCAAGTTCTTTGCCCACTTTAATAAATGCAGCAATTGCCTTATCCAAATGTGCCTTTTCATGCCCGGCAGACAACTGGACACGGATACGTGCCTGTCCTTTCGGAACAACCGGATAATAGAAACCGGTTACATATATGCCCTCTTTCTGCATCTTGGCGGCAAAATCCTGAGACAGTTTCGCATCATAAAGCATCACAGCACAAATCGCGCTCTGAGTTGGTTTAATGTCAAAACCGGCAGCCAGCATCCTGTCACGGAAATAATTCACATTATCCATCAGCTTAGTATGCAAAGCATCACTTTCTTTCAATATCTTAAACATTTCCAGACTAGCACCGATAATGGCAGGAGCTACAGAATTAGAGAATAAATAAGGACGGGAACGCTGGCGCAACATATCAATAATTTCTTTCTTACCGGTGGTAAATCCTCCCATTGCCCCACCAAATGCTTTACCTAATGTACCAGTAAAGATATCCACACGCCCGTATGCATTAAACTGTTCTGCCACGCCATGCCCTGTAGGACCTACCACACCGGCCGAATGAGATTCATCCACCATAACCAACGCGTCATACTTTTCCGCCAGTTCACAAATCTTATCCAATGGAGCCACATTACCATCCATCGAGAATACACCATCTGTAGCAATAATACGATGACGCTGTGCCTGCGCTTCCTGCAAACAACGTTCCAGGTCAGCCATATCAGCATTGGCATAACGATAGCGTTTTGCCTTACACAAGCGTACACCATCTATAATAGATGCATGATTCAACGCATCTGAAATAATAGCGTCTTCTTCTGTAAACAGCGGTTCGAACAAACCACCGTTAGCATCAAAACAAGCTGCATAAAGTATAGTATCTTCTGTTTTAAAATAATCAGAAATGGCAGCTTCCAGCTGTTTGTGCAAATCCTGAGTTCCACAGATAAAGCGTACGGAAGACATACCGAAGCCATGTGTGTCCATCGCCTCTTTGGCAGCATTGATCAAGCGTTGATTATCTGACAAACCTAAATAATTGTTGGCACAAAAGTTCAACACATCTTCTCCGTCATTCACCTTGATGTCCGCACGCTGAGGTGTGGTAATTATACGTTCATTTTTATACAATCCGGCTGCCTTAATATCAGCCAGTTCCTTCGCGAGGAACTCCTTCATTTTACCATACATAGCTTTGTTTTTTTATTAAGTATATAGTTTAAGTTTAAAAATCAGTCTGACTTGACAAAGTTCTTATTTTTTTTTGATATCCGATTAAATTATAGAGAAAATTTTGATAAAATATGCAGTTTTCTATCTATCTTTGCTTCCAAAAGAAAACTTAAAGCAAATTGCAAACTATGAAAAATGTATTAATTATCGGCTCCACCGGTCAGATCGGTTCGGAACTAACCATGAAATTGAGAAGTATTTACAATGGTAATATCGTAGCCGGATATATTCCCGGTGCTGAGCCTAAAGGGGAATTAAAAGAATCAGGCCCTTCTGCCATCGTAGATATCACCAACGAACAACAAATTGCCGAAACTGTATCAAAGTACAACATCGACACCATTTACAACCTGGCAGCCTTACTATCGGCTGTAGCAGAAGCCAAACCTCAACTAGCATGGAAAATAGGCATGGGAGGCCTGTTCAACGTATTGGAAGTAGCACGCGAAATGGGTTGCGCCGTATTTACCCCAAGTTCTATCGGTGTCTTCGGCAACAACACCCCTAAAGACAAGACCCCGCAAGACACTATCCGTAATCCGCGTACCATGTATGGCGTTACAAAAGTATCAGGAGAATTACTGAGCGATTATTACCATATCCGTTTTGGCGTAGATACCCGCTCCGTTCGTTTCCCCGGATTAATTTCGTATGTCACACCTCCGGGTGGCGGGACTACCGATTATGCTGTAGACATCTATTATTCGGCTGTAAAAGGTGAAAAATTTGAATGTCCTATTGCAGCCGGTACATTCATGGATATGATGTATATGCCTGACGGTTTACGTGCAGCCATTGAAATCATGGAAGCGAATCCCGACAAACTAATTCATCGCAATTCGTTCAACATTGCTTCAATGAGTTTTGATCCGGAAATTATTTATAACAATATAAAGAAGTATATGCCCGACTTCCATATGGAGTACAAAGTAGATCCACTACGTCAAGCTATCGCCGAATCATGGCCGAACTCACTGGACGACACTTGTGCCCGTGAGGAATGGGGATGGAAACCGGAATATGATCTAGACAGCATGACACAGGATATGCTTGCCAAACTAAAAATACGATTCAATAAATAAACCACTAATATTGAATAAATAAAATAGCCTTCTCTATTCTATATGGAAAAGATAGAGAAGGCTATTTTTATACATTTCTTGCACTTATATAAAATTTTGATCGTATCTTCGTGCAAATTAACATACTGATTAAAAACATACTATGAATACAAGAGCTATTACCCAGAACAAGAAAGTCGTTACATTCGGAGAAGTAATGCTAAGGCTGACCGCCCCCAATTTCCAGCGCTTTTCCCAAACAAACGAGTTTATTGCTACTTATGGAGGAAGTGAAGCGAATGTAGCCATATCACTGGTCAACTTCGGCATCCCCACAGAATTCGTTACCAGACTTCCCGAGAATGCAATGGCACAAGCCTGCGTAAACTCACTCCAAGCTTACGGATTAGGTACAGACGGCATTATTTATGGTGGGAAACGCATGGGATTATACTTTCTGGAAAGCGGTGCAGCATTTCGTAACTCCAATGTAGTATATGACCGTGAAGGCTCTTCCTTTGCCACTTTACGTCCCGGCATGATAGACTGGGAAAAGATTCTTTCCGATGCAGGCTGGTTCCACTGGTCGGGTATAGCAGCGTCCCTGTCACAGGAAGGAGCAGATGCCTGCCTGGAAGCACTGCAAACAGCAGACCGCCTGGGATTAACAATCTCATGCGACTTAAATTTCCGCAAAAAATTATGGAATTACGGTAAATCCGCATCAGAGGTAATGCTCCCCCTTGTTCAATATAGTGATGTCATTTTTGGTGCAGAACCCGAATACAAAGAAATTTTCGGCATTCCCCCGGTAGGTTTTAAAGCTGTAGACACCTCATATCCATTAGATTTGTCCGGTTTCAAAGTATTCGGTCAAAAAGTATCAGAACAAGCTCCCCGATGCCAGAAAATGTTTCTGGAGTTGCGTAATACCATCACTTCCAATCACAATCTGCTGGCAGCCATACTTTATTCTAAAGGAACATTAAAGCATACCGGCATTTACGATATTGTCCATGAAGTAGACCGTGTGGGTGCAGGAGATGCATTTGTAGGCGGCATGATTTATGGTTTGCTGACCTACCCCGACAATGACCAAAAAACATTGGAATTCGCCCTTGCCGCATCTGCATTGAAAAATACCATATATGGAGATTTCAATCAAGTAACAGTAGAAGAAGTGGAAGAGTTAATGCAAGGAAACACTTCAGGAAGAGTAGTCAGATAACTATTTTCACGATTATAGCCAAACAGAATTGATCTGCAAGATACAGTGTAAAAAAGCAAGTTAACTTCATGGGACAAGCAAGCTAAGTTGAAATGCCAAGCAAGCTAAGTTACTTACCCAATGTACTTAAGTTAATTTTTGAAGCCACAGAAGATTCATCTACCCTTTTTCCACAAACCAATTCCAATCGACCATTATAAAAAGAGGAGGATGCTCATGAATGAGCATCCTCCTCTTTTTATTTATTTCTTAAAAGAAACCTTCTTATGCCTTTGTTTCTTCCGGCATCTTGTTACCCATAGTCAGGTAAGCGATAGGAGCAGCAATGAAGATAGAAGACAATGTACCGATCACAACGCCCAAAATCATTGCAAAGGCGAAGCTGCGGATACTGTCACCACCCAGCACGAAGATACACAACAATACGATCAATGTACTTAATGAAGTATTGATGGTACGAGCCAAAGTAGTATTCAATGAATCATTGAACAACTGCATACGGTTACGTTTCGGATACAGACCGAAGAACTCACGGATACGGTCAAAGATAACCACCTTGTCATTGATAGAATAACCGATAGCGGTCAAAATAGCGCCAATAAAAGTCTGGTCAATTTCCAATGAGAACGGAACCCATCCATAACATAACGAGTATGCACCGATGATCAAAATAGTATCGACAGCCAATGCAACAGTCGCACCCACACTATAAGCTACATTGCGGAAACGCAGCAAGATATACAAACCGATAGCCACCAATGCAAACAATACAGACCAGACAGCCGAAGTCTTGATATCATCAGCGATACTAGGACCTACTTTCTGAGAACTGATGATAGAACCACCGACACGATTATCACGGTCAATAAAGATTTCCAATGTAGTACCTTCGCCCAGCAAGTTACCATCTTTCAAAGACTGATACAAGAACTCTTCAATTTCAGAGTCGATAGTAGGAGAATCTTCATTAATACGGTAATTGGTTGTAATACGGATTGTCTTCTTGTCTGTACCCAAAGCAATAGCCTGTACATTATCTTCTGTGATTTTCTTCTTCAACAGGTCACGCACTGTTTCAGGTTCAACCTGCTGTTCAAACTGAACTACGAAGTTACGTCCACCGGTAAAGTCAATACTCTGCGCCAAACCACGGATAAAGAATGAAATGATACAGATAACGATAATCGCTCCGAATACCGTGAATGAACGTTTCATCATTCCCATAAAGTTGTAATTCACGTTCTGCATCAGATTCTTGGAGATCCCTGTAGTGAATGTCAAGTTCAACCACTTGTCTTTATTCATGAAGTGCTCATAAACAATACGGGTCAAGAATACTGCTGTAAAGAATGAGCAGAGGATACCGATAATCAACGTAGTGGCAAAACCACGAATCGGACCCGTACCGAAATAGAACAGAATGATACCAGTGATAATTGATGTCAAGTTTGAGTCAAAAATAGCAGAGAATGCGTTAGAATAACCGTCTGCTAAAGCAGCCTTAACAGTTTTACCGGCTCTCAATTCTTCTTTTGTACGTTCATAAATCAACACGTTAGCATCTACAGCCATACCCAATGACAACACCATACCGGCAATACCAGACATGGTCAGTGCAGCTTGGAACGAGGTAAGGATTCCTAATGTGAAGAAAAAGTTAACAACCAATGCGCAGTTGGCAACCATACCCGGAATCAATCCGTACATAGCGCACATATAGATCATCAACAGAATCAACGCAACAACAAATGAAATAATACCTTGATTGATAGATTCCTGACCCAATGACGGACCAACAATATCCTCCTGAACGATACGTGCAGGAGCAGGCATCTTACCAGACTTCAATACGTTAGCCAAGTCTTTTGTCACCTCCGGGGTAAAGTTACCGGTAATCTGAGAGTGTCCCCCCGTAATTTCACCGTTTACATTCGGAGCGCTGTATACGTAACCATCCAGTACGATAGCGATAGCCTTGCCTACATTGTTCTTTGTCAGAACAGCCCAGCGGCGTGCGCCGTCAGTGTTCATAGACATACTGACACAAGGCTTGTTGAACTGGTCATATTCATCTTTAGCATCAGTGATCACATCACCTTCCAACGGAGCACGTCCGTTACGTTCAGTAGACTTGATAGCATACAATTCAAAAATACGTCCCTGCTTGTCAAAGTCAGCAGCCTTTACACCCCATTTCAAACGAAGATCTTTCGGCAACATTTCTTTCACTTCTTTCATAGCAAGGTACTGGTTTACCTGAGCAGTATCTTTATAATCGGCATAACCTACCACCGCCCCGTAACCATTCGGATTTAATTGAAGAACAGAAGCCAACGGATGTTCTTTCTTCATCTGCTCCATTGCGGCAGAGTTACTTGCCGTTTCGCCTTTCAATGCGGCTGCAAGACTGTCGGCAGCAGAAATTGCAGAAGCCTGTGCAACAGCAACAGTATCAGTAGCTACAGAATCAGCAGAAGCAGCACCACTTTCAACGGCAAGAATATCACGCAGTCTGTTATCTACAGAAGAAAGATAAGGAACTATTTCTTTTGCGTCGAAAGTTTCCCAGAATTCCAAGTTAGCAGATCCCTGCAACAGTTTTCTGACACGTTCCGGTTCTTTGATACCCGGCAGTTCCACCATGATACGGCCCATCTTTCCTTCCAACGCCTGAATGTTAGGCTGTGCCACACCAAAGCGGTCAATACGTGTACGTAATACATTATAAGAGTTGTCGATAGCAGCCTTTACCTCTTCGCGCAATACTTTTTCAACTTCACTGTCGGAACTGCGGGTGGTTACTTTGTCTTTCAACTGCTGAGTAGCAAATAATTCAGCCAATTTGCCATTGGGAGCTTGTTTCTTATACTCTTTTACAAAAAGAGTGATAAAGTCATCCTGACTAGTGATAGATTGTTTTGATGCTTCTGCAACCGCTTTGTTAAAAGCTTCATCAGTCTTGTTGTCAGCCAAAGCCTTCACTACATCCGGTACAGAAACTTCAAGAATAACGTTCATACCACCTTTAAGGTCCAGACCCAGACCAATCTCCATCTCACGACACTGTTTCAGCGTATAACTACCCAGATAAACTTTTTCATTCTGCATAGAATCAAGGTAATGTGCTTCACCCTTCGGATCTTGCGCCGCTTTATTCATGTGATAGCGGGTCACAAAAGAGAAAGAAAGATAAAACACACATACAAGGGTGAGTAATACCGCAAAAACCTTTACAAATCCTTTGTTTTGCATGTTACTTTGAAATTTATTATTTTTACTTTTTGATTAATTCTTGGTTTATACAAGGTTGCAAATATAGTTTTTTTTTCACATTCGCACGGTATCAAACACAAATATTTAGATTCCAAAAGAGAAAAAAGGCTGCAAAAGCATTTTTTGCAGCCTAAATTATTCTATCTCACAGTCTATTTTATTTCAAACCCCTGTTTTTAAGCAAGGGTTCCAAGCTGGGATCAGCCCCACGAAAACCTCTGTAAAGGGTCATAGGATCTTCCGTTCCACCTTTCTCTAGAATATTTTTACGGAAAGAGTCTGCGGTATTTTTATCGAACACTCCATGTTCTTTAAACGCTTCAAAAGCATCCGTGTCAAGAACTTCTGCCCATAGATAGCTGTAATACCCAGCAGCATATCCACCTATAATATGACTAAAATAAGTGGCGCGATACCGAGGAGCTATTTCAGGAATCAGCCCCAGCTTGTCCATCGTTTCTTTTTCAAAAGCAACGACATTCAGGTTGTCTGTATCAGTCAGGTTATGCAGTTCCATATCAAGCAAAGCGGCTGCCAATAATTCCGTAGTCATAAAACCTTGATTAAAAGTACCCTGATTTTGGATTTTCGTAATCAGCTCATCCGGAATCACTTCTCTTGTTTCATAATGCTTGGCATAGAGTTTCAGCACTTCAGGTTCTACAGCCCAGTGTTCCATAATCTGTGAAGGAAGTTCTACAAAATCCTGCGCCACACTGGTACCGGACACTCCTTTGTAGTTACACTTGGTCAGCATACCGTGCAATGCATGTCCAAACTCATGAAACATGGTTTCCACCTCATCCAAAGTCAGTAAAGAAGGCATATTTCCTGCAGGTTTAGTAAAACTTGCCACATTATAAATTAAAGGACGTACTTCACCGGCCTGTTCACGAAAATTACTCATCCATGCGCCACCACGCTTACCTGCGCGTGGAAAGTAATCCGCATAGAACAATCCCAAAAATGAGCCATCGGCATCCTTTACTTCATACACTTTCACATCCGGCTCATATACGGGCACATCATTCAGTTCGGTCAATGTAATGCCATACAGCTTGTTGGCCACGGTATACAATCCGCTACGCACATCTTCCAAACTGAAATAGGGCTTGATTTCATCTTCATTCAAATCATACTTTTCCTGACGCAATTTTTCGGCATAATACCACCAGTCCCATGCAGCCAGCTTCTCTCCCTTACCTTCCTTATCCATTATTTTCTGCAACTCGGCGGCCTCTTTCTTTGCATTTTCCAGTGAGTATCCCCACAGGTTGTTCAAGAAATCCATGACTGTCTGCGAATTCTTAGCCATGTTCTCATCCAGTACAAAATTGGAATAACAATCGAATCCTAATAATTTTGCCTGTTCCAAACGCAATGCCATGATCTTTCCCAATATCTCTTTATTGTCATTCGCATCATCATGATTCCCCCGGTTGATATAAGCTTCATAAATATTTTTTCTTAGCTCACGGTTTTCAGCATATTGCAAAAAAGGCAAGCGACTGGAGTTTTGCAAAGTGAATAGCCATTTCCCTTCTTTTCCAGCAGCTTTCGCTTCCTCTGCGGCCCCCGCTTTCACCCATTCGGGTAACCCGGCCAAATCAGCCTCATTCTCGATAACCAACTGATAAGCGTTATTCTCATTTAAGATATGATTGTCGAAAGCAATCCCCAAAGTCGACAATTCTTTATTGATCTCCCTCAAACGGGATTGTTTTCCGGCATCCAGTCCGGCACCCGAACGGACAAAAGCTTTATAATACTTGTCCAACAGCCGGTGTTGCTCAGTCGTAAGAGTTATCTTACCTTCCTGTTCCTGTTGATGCACATCAGCCACCCGTTTATACAAATCCTGATTCAAATAAATATTATCACTATGTTCTGAAAGTACAGGAGCCATCTTTTCATTCAAGGCCGTCAACGAATCATTTGTATCCGCTTCGGTCAATGCAAAAAACACCCCACTTACTCTCGCCAGAATCCCGCCACTTTTATCCAGCGCCACAATGGTATTTTCAAAAGTAGGTTCCTCGGGATTATCAACTATTGCCTTAATTTCCGCATTCTGCTCCTCTATTCCTTTCAAGAAAGCAGGTTCATAATGCTCCAGTCTGATCTTAGTAAAATCGGGAGCACCGTACTCGGTCTGGAATTCCGTAAAGAACGGATTCATTTCTGTTTTCTGTTCACATGCACACATTACGCAACACGTCGCTAACGTAAATAATAGTCTTTTCATAATCTGTCAATTAAAGGTATGTAAAATCACTTCTCCGCCACATAACACCAAATGGGGTAATGATCCGAACTCTTTATCGTATTATCCACCGTACAACGGTAAGATTTTAAATTCTTGCTCAATAAAATATTGTCTATTCTGAAATAAAAATGATTTTGATTATAAGATATGCCAAAGCCGTTTCCCGACTCCACAAAAGCATCATTCAGCCCTTCTCCTACCACCCTGTGAGTGTATGATATAGGAGAATCATTGAAGTCACCGCATACAATTATGCCTCCCCCTTTGTAACCGGCCACCAAACGAGCTATGGAATCAGCCTGAACGGCACGTATAGCCGATGCTTCCGCCAGTTTTCTGATCAGCAAACGAGACCCTTGCGATACCTTTTGCTTATCAGGGTCCTTCATCATTTCGCGATAGACTTCTTTATCCTTCTCAGTCAGCTTATTGGATTCCAGATGATTATTAACAACCAGCAAGGTATCACCATTCACTTTGATTTTATAAGCAATGGAACCATTGTTAAGGCTGGCATATTTCACCGGATGTGCCGACAAAATAGGAAAACGGGAATAACAACCCAAACCGTTGGCCCCCGATATCTTATGATAATTTTTATAAGGATAATCTCTTAAAGCATAATCCACCTCTTTCTTGGTTAAGCGTCCGCCTACAATATATTCCTGCAGGCAGATTATATCCGCATTGCTGTTTCTTAAATATTCCAGCACAGGGTTCGGATTATCCTTGGTGTTCGCACGGTTCTTTTCAAAGGCCATCGTATTGTAGGATAAGAATTTGATTGCCCCTTCCGGTACATCAGATACAAATACATTGACTGGGAAATAAGTACGGATAGCACCAATGGAACATACCAGGCCTAAAAATGAAAGCAACGCATATTTACGATAAATCACCAACCAGAAGACCAGAAACAAAAGATTAACAATCAAAAAAGCGGGAAAAGCCAAACCGGCACATGACCATACCGGATGAGCCACAGGATCAATATAAGGGCTGTAAGCACATACCAGTAACAATACCACCATACACAAGTTTATGCCCAGTAGTATCCATCCCAAAAAACGACCAATATATTTCATATATCACTTCTTGCTCGCATCAAACAAGCTTTTCTTCTCTTCGGTAGTCAGACTGTTATAACCGGATTTCTTTAATTTATCCAATATACGGTCTATCTCCTCGCTTTGCTGTTTTTTACGGGCATTATAATCGTAATCTTTTGCCTTATCACCATAATGAACTTTCATCTTCGGTTTTTTCGATTGACGACGAAACGAAAGACCTTCCGAGAAGCAATCCAAGCATCGGTTTATCCATGACGTAGCATCATGTCCGCGGGACAATCCGGAAGCAAACCACCATCCGGCCAAAGCACCTCCTAAATGAGCGATATGGCCACCGGCATTGCCCGATGTCATAAACAGCAAATCGGTCACAACCATAAACAGAGCCACATACTTCAACCTAACAGTCCCAATAAACATAAAGTTTACTCTATATTCCGGTGCACGTACCGCAGTGGCCACAACAATAGCAAGTACGGAAGCTGATGCTCCCAACAAATAAGAATAATACAAAGAATCACTGAAATAAGGGAAAACATTGTAAGCGATCATATACAACAAACCGCCACAAATACCTCCCAACAGATAGAGCCCGCGGAAATGCTTTGCCGAGAAAAGAGACAGAAACATCTGCCCGAACCAATAAAGCCACAGCATATTAAACAGCAAATGCAAAATACCTGCGTGCATGAACATATAAGTCAGCAAAGACCAAGGCTGCTTGACAAACTGCAACGTCCAGGCCGGCAGTTCCAAATATTGAAGCACAAATGCTCCATTCCGGTTGAACAGCATCCATAAAATTCCCAATAAGGAAGTTACAATGAATACCCCTACATTAATATATATAAACTGGATATATATGTTCCCTTTGTTGAAACTATTTTTCAAATCAGTAATAAAACTGCCCATTGTTATTCTTTTTTCTCCAATACATTATCAATATAAAGCCAAAAATCATACCTCCCAAGTGTGCAAAGTGGGCAACGCCATCGGTCGAAGCACCCAAGCCCAAAAATATCTCCAAAGCAGCATATCCCATCACAAAATATTTAGCCTTGACAGGAAATGGGATAGGGAATACAAACATCTGACTATTGGGGAACAGCATACCGAATGCCAACAAAATACCATATATCGCTCCCGAAGCGCCAACTGTAGTCATCAGATTCAAGTACTCCGCCATCGGGATCACGGCAATCCCCGTATTCACACTGTCATACTGCGATAATTCAGTCACATATTGTATATATTGCACCAGCTCCTGCACCAGTCCCGCACCTATACCACATACCATATAATAGGATAAGAAACGTTTCGGTCCCCAGACCTGTTCAAGCGTACGGCCAAACATCCACAAAGCAAACATGTTAAAAAAGATATGCTGGAAACCGCCATGCATAAACATATAAGTAATCAACTGGGCAGGATTAAAATCAGACGCCATAAAAAAGTGTAGTCCCAGCAGGTCGTTTAGGTTAATTCCATACTTCATGGCTACCACGCCTCCAAAGAAACACAACACATTTATTATCAATAAATTCTTGGTTACTGTAGGTATACTGTTCATAAATATTCTTCGTCTAATAAAACATTGATTGCGCGCAAATTTACAATTTTATTCTGTTATATAACAGAAAACAAGAGTTCTCTTACGTTTTTTTGATTTTTGGAGCATCTTTTTTAGGCTATCTGTTTGATTTCTAATTTTGAAAGCATATATTTGTCACTGATTTTGGTAAAACTTTTGTGTTACATTAATAATTAATCGTTTTCGTTATGAATAAGGCAGATCTTATCAGCGCAGTCGCCGCTGAAGCCGGCTTGAGCAAAGTCGACGCAAAAAAAGCAGTTGAAGCTTTCGTTTCAACTGTAACAAAGGCCCTCCAAGAAGGGGACAAAGTATCATTAATCGGATTCGGAACATTCTCTGTTGCTGAAAGAAGTGCAAGAACAGGTATCAACCCATCCACAAAAGCAACGATTACTATTCCTGCTAAAAAAGTAACCAAGTTCAAACCAGGTGCTGAACTGGCAGACGCAATTAAATAATTGCTATTTTACATAAAAGGACTTAAGGAAAGGGGCGCCGGTACTAGCGCCCTTTCTTCTTCATTTTTCTATTTGAACCTATGAAACCTAAAATGACAACCTTATTTAAATTCCTGATCAGCGCTGCTGTATGCGCATATTCAACACAAGTTCTTCATGCGGAAGATACAAAACTACCTTATTGGAAAGATATTCAGACCGTAGCCGTCAACAAGGAATATCCACGCACAGCTTTCATGACTTACGACAACCGGAACCAGGCACTGACCGGCGAGTATGAGAACAGCCCTTATTACAAACTACTAAACGGTACATGGAACTTTTATTATGCAGATGCATACAAAGATCTGCCTGCCAACATTGAGCAACCGGATGCCAACATAGCCTGGAAGGAGATTAAAGTACCCGGCAACTGGGAAGTACAGGGCTACGGAGTGGCCATCTACACCAATCATGGATACGAATTCAAACCCAGAAATCCACAACCGCCGCAGTTACCCGAAACCAATCCGGTCGGTGTGTATCAGCGTGATATCGAAATTCCCGCCGATTGGGATGGACGCGACATATTCCTCCGTTTGGAAGGAGCAAAATCCGGTGTATACGTGTATGTCAACGGACAGGAAGTGGGATACAGCGAAGACTCCAAGAATCCGGCAGAATTCTTAATCAACAACTACCTGAAACCCGGCAAAAACTCGCTGGTCATCAAAATATTCCGCTGGAGTACCGGTTCTTATCTGGAATGCCAGGACTTCTGGCGCATGAGCGGTATTGAACGTGATGTATTCCTGTTCTCACAGCCCAAAACCCACATCAAAGATTTCAATGTGGTGTCTACACTGGACGACACTTATAAGAATGGTATCTTCAAACTGAATGTGGACGTAACCAACCATACAGCAGCCAACAAAGAGGTAACCGTAGCATACGAATTGCTGGATGCCGCAAAGAAAGTGGTTGCAGAAGGTAACACCCCCTGTCCTGTTACAGCAGACGGGCAGAAGAGCATCTCTTTTGAAGCCGCCCTCAGCAACGTCAAGACCTGGACATCAGAACACCCTAACCTGTATCGGTTACTGATATCTCTGAAAGACGGAGAAAAAACAAGCGAAATCATTCCTTATACGGTAGGTTTCCGCCGTTTCGAGATCAAACCAACCGATCAGATAGCCGAAAACGGCAAACCATACGTTTGCTTGTTCGTCAACGGCCAACCCATCAAGCTGAAAGGTGTAAACATACACGAACATAATCCCGAAACAGGACATTATGTTCCCGAAGAGCTGATGCGCAAGGACTTCACCCTGATGAAACAGAACAACATCAACAGCGTGCGCCTCTGCCACTATCCGCAAGACCGCAAGTTCTATGAATTGTGTGATGAATATGGCATCTATGTATATGATGAAGCCAACATAGAAAGCCACGGTATGTATTATAACTTAAGCCGGGGCGGAACATTGGGCAACCATCCCGAATGGCTGAAGCCGCACATGGACCGTACCATTAATATGTACGAGCGTAACAAAAACCATCCCTCTGTAGCCATCTGGTCATTAGGAAACGAAGCCGGAAACGGTTATAATTTCTATCAGACCTATTTATGGCTGAAAGAACGCGAAGTAAAAGGGATGAACCGTCCTGTAAATTATGAACGCGCCCTTTGGGAATGGAACACAGATATGTATGTACCCCAATACCCCAGTGCCGCCTGGCTGGAAGAAATAGGCAAGAAAGGCAGCGACCGTCCCATCGCACCATCCGAATATTCACACGCTATGGGCAATTCCAATGGTAATCTGGCAGCACAATGGAGAGCAATCTACAAGTACCCGAACCTGCAAGGCGGTTACATTTGGGACTGGGTAGACCAAGGTATTCTGGAAACAGACGAAAATGGACGTACCTACTGGGCCTACGGAGGTGATTACGGAACCAATGCACCCAGCGACGGAAACTTCCTATGCAATGGAATCGTAGCTCCGGACCGCACTCCGCATCCGGCCATGACAGAAGTGAAATATGCACATCAGAATGTAGGTTTCGAAGCCATCGACCCGGCTGCCGGCAAATTCCTGGTAAAAAACCGTTTCTACTTCACCAACTTGAAAAAGTATATGATCAGTTATACCGTAAAGGCAAACGGAAAAACAATCAAAGGCGGAAAAGTATCATTAGATATCGAACCGCAAGGTTCCAAAGAACTGAACATCAACCTCAACGGATTGAAACCCAAGGCCGGCACAGAATATTTTGTAGATTTTGTAGTTACCACCACAGAACCGGAGCCCTTGATTCCTGCAGGACACGATATTGCTTCCGAACAATTCCGCCTGCCCATAGAACCATTGGCTATGACCGGACATAAAGCAAGCGGCAAGACTACCGTCAGCACGGATGGTGACATCATCACCGTATTATCACCACGTATGCAGTTCGTTTTCAACAAGAGAAGCGGACTCGTGATTTCATACAAAGTAAACGGTACAGAATATTTCGCTGAAGGTTTTGGTATTCAGCCTAACTTCTGGCGCGCACCGACGGACAATGATTATGGTAACGGTGGGCCTAAGCGCGAGCAAATATGGAAACAGTCCAGCAAGAATTTCAATGTAGCAGATGTTACCACAACAACAGACGGCAACAAGACCGTATTAACAGTCAATTACCTACTGGCGGCAGGCAATCTGTACATCATGAAATATACCATCTATCCCGACGGTGTGGTTCATGCAGGCATCACCTTTACTTCTACCGATATGAAGGCTGCCGACACGGAAGTATCAGAAGCTACCTTAATGGCCACTTTCACACCGGGACAGGATGCTCAACGCCTTGCCTCTTCCAAACTGAACGTACCACGTATCGGTGTACGTTTCCATTTGCCATCCGATATGAACCAGGTAGAATACTTCGGACGCGGACCGGGTGAAAACTACATCGACCGTAATGCAAGCAGCTTCGTTGATCTCTACCGCACTACAGCCGACCAGATGTACACCAACAACTATGTCCGTCCGCAAGAAAACGGACACCGCACCGACACCCGTTGGGTAGAACTGACCCGCAAAGGCGGAAAAGGATTGTTAATACGTGCCGACAGCACTATCGGATTCAATGCCCTGCGCAACTCCGTAGAGGACTTTGACTCGGAAGAAGCTATCAGCCGTCCCCGTCAGTGGACTAACTTCACTCCCGAAGAAGTTGCTAACCATAATGAGGAAAAAGCTAAAAATGTAATACGCCGCATGACACATGTCAATGATATCACCCCACGTAATTTTGTGGAAGTATGTATTGATATGAAGCAACAAGGTGTAGCCGGTTATGACAGCTGGGGAGACCGCCCTCTGCCGGAACATACCCTACCCGCCAATAAGGAATATCATTGGGGATTCACATTGATGCCGGTAAAATAAAAACATAGCAAGCATTCCTTCCTTAATAAGAAGAGTATGTCAGAACTCCGATGGCACTATCATATAGATTGTCATCGGAGTTTCATTTCCCATCCTACATTTCAATTATAACCTGAAAACAAGATCAGTCTGATTTATATTTGCTAGCTTTGTACTCAAAAAATCGAACACATGGAACAACAAGGAGAAATCATACTCTACCAGCCGGATGAATCAGTGAGGATGGAAGTGCGCATTGAAGATGAAACAGTGTGGCTGACCCAGGCACAAATAGTAGAACTATTCCAATCCAGCAAAGCCAATATAAGCGAGCATCTAAAGAACATTTATAAATCAGAAGAACTAATCCAAAGTTCAACCGTTCGGAATTTCCGAACAGTTCGCCAAGAAGGCAACAGACAGATTACCCGTAACTTAGAATATTATAATTTAGATGTGATTATATCAGTAGGATACCGTGTAAATACGAAACGAGGAATCCAATTCCGCCAATGGGCTAATAGCCAGGCACATGACCGTTTTCTTATTATAGACCAATCCGACATATATCACATCGGAGCCTCTTTGAAAGATTTGGGAAAGAAACTGTTTGCCTTCTCCAAAATGGATATTCCGGCATCCATCCTCACAAAACTGCTATAAAGATGAGAGAAACAGAGTCCAATAATAAAGTCCTACTAGGCATGAGCGGAGGAACAGACAGTTCCGTAGCCGCCCTTCTATTGCAGGATGCAGGATACGAAGTAACCGGCATCACCTTCCGCTTTTATGAAAAAGAAAATGATACAGAGTATCTGGAGGACGCCCGCGCTTTATGTGAACGTCTGAACATCCCCCATCTCACATACGATGTTCGTGACACCTTCCGGAAAACCATCATTGACTATTTCATCAACGAATATATGGCAGGTCATACCCCGGTTCCCTGTACCTTGTGCAACAACTACCTGAAATGGCCTCTTTTGAAGAAAATATCCGATGAAATGGGAATTTATCACTTCGCTACAGGACATTATGTACGCCGGCGCTTCATCAATGGATGCTATCACATCACTACCGGTGCCGACCCGGATAAAGACCAATCCTTTTTCCTATGGGGGCTGCCACAAGAAATCCTGCAACGTATGCTTCTCCCTATGGGCAACCTGACTAAAGCCCGTGTCCGTGAAATCGCGGCAGAGCGTGGTTTTCTGAAAGCCGCCCATAAACGGGACAGTCTGGGAGTCTGCTTCTGCCCCATGGACTACCGCACATTCCTACATAAGGAATTACCTGAAGGAAGTATCCTACCGGGTAAATTCTTCGATGAAATGGGGAATTTTATCGCACGGCACAAAGGTTATCCTTTCTATACCATCGGCCAGCGGAGAGGATTGGGCATAGATCTTAACCGGGCTGTCTTTGTCAAAGAAATCATTCCGGCAGAAAACAAAGTCATACTGAGCGACTTGAAAGCACTGGAAAAAACAGAAATGAGACTGAAAGAATGGCGCATCACCAATCCCGCTTTATTACTAAACAAGGACGACATCATCGTCAAAATACGCTATCGGAAACAAGCCAACCGCTGCACAGTAACCCTGCAACCGGATAACACCCTGCATGTACAACTGCACGAGCCGCTGACAGCCATTGCTCCGGGACAGGCAGCCGCTTTCTATAGGGATGATGTAGTACTGGGTGGGGGCATTATCATCTAATTCCAGACACTTTCAAATCATATTTCGGCCCTCTTTTTTGCTGCTTCAAGATTTTCTTGATAACTTTCCGTCGTTCTTCACCTTCAGGTCGAGAAACCGGAAAGTGAAAATAGACATGTATCCGGATCAAACCTTAAATAAATAGAGATGAAAAGTAGAAATTATGCAGGCATATCCTTACTTGCCTCATTAGCCGCCTGTAACTCTGCAACAGCAGAAACCGTTCAAAAAAACAGTACGCAGGCCCCCCCAAAAGCCCAATGTTATCGTTATTCTGGCAGATGACCTGGGATATGGAGATTTAAAATGTTACGGAGCCAAGAATGTAGAAACTCCCCATGTTGACAAACTGGCATCGGAAGGCATTCGTTTCACTAATGCACATACCGTAGCCGCTACCAGCACCCCATCCCGCTACTCCTTGCTGACAGGAGAATATGCATGGCGCAGACCGGACACGGATATTGCCGCAGGAGATGTAAAAATGATTATCCGTCCCGAACAATACACCATGGCAGACATGTTTAAAAGTGCCGGATATGCTACAGCCGCCATCGGCAAATGGCATCTGGGCCTGGGAGACAAGACAGGCGGGCAGGATTGGAATGCTCCTTTACCAGCCGCTTTAGGTGACTTAGGCTTTGACTATCACTATATCATGGCCGCTACAGCCGACCGTGTACCTTGTGTATTTATAGAAAACGGCAAGGTAGCCAACTATGATCCGTCCGATCCCATAGAAGTGAGTTACACCAAGAACTTTCCGGGAGAACCGACCGGCAAAGATAATCCCGAATTACTGTATAACCTACATCCCAGCAACGGACATGACATGTCCATCGTCAATGGCATCAGCCGCATCGGATTTATGAAAGGGGGCGGAAAAGCACTTTGGAAAGACGAGAACATTGCCGATTCCATCACCGTTCATGCCATCGACTTTATCAAACAGCATAAAGACGAGCCTTTCTTTATGTATTTTGCAACCAATGATGTACACGTTCCTCGTTTTCCCCATGACCGCTTCCGTGGAAAGAATCCTATGGGACTACGCGGAGACGCAATCGCCCAATTCGACTGGACGGTAGGCCAGCTGATGGAAACATTGGACCAACTTGGACTAACTGAAAACACGCTGATTATTCTATCCAGCGACAATGGTCCGGTTGTAGACGACGGATATAAGGACAAGGCAGAAGAGCTGTTGAACGGACATACACCTTCCGGTCCGTGGAGAGGAAACAAATACAGCGCTTTCGAGGGTGGAACAGCCGTCCCGGTCATTGTCCGCTGGCCACAGAAGATAAAAAAGACAGGAGACTCGGACGTATTAATGTCACAGATTGACTGGCTAGCCTCCTTAGGAGCTTTGATCAACGCCAGATTACCTAAAGGCAGCGCTCCGGACAGTTATGACCGTTTAGGGAATCTGATAGGAACCGACAAGACAGACCGCCCCTGGATTGTGGAACAATCCATGAACCACACGTTGTCCGTCCGTACCAAAGACTGGAAATACATTGAACCGAATGATGACCCGACCACTTTCATGAAAGCAGAAAAAATAGAAACCGGAAACCTGAACGTTCCCCAGTTATATGAAATGGAAAAGGTGAGCGAACAAGAGAATGTAGCAGAAAAGTATCCTGAGAAAGTATTTGAGTTGCAGACCATTCTGAGGCAAGTACGCAATAAGAGAATAAAGATGTAAACAGGACTCATCCAATAAGAGGATATTTCAAAAATCCGAAATAACCATCAAATGTTCCACCGTATGGGCAGGCCCATGAGCCCGCCCATACAACATAACGACAACAAAAATCACTTTTGACTCATTTACATAAAACATAAAAGCATTCCATCACAACAACTCACTCATTACCAAGAGCTTCCCGTGCGACAGTCTTTCAAAACCTCCTCAATCGGTATGCCGGTGGCGAAATACATCTGCTTCGGGGATGCTCTCGGACAGAATGTAAAATCAGCCCCTCGTTACCTCCCGGTAGCTCGTAGGCATCAGAAGAACCTATTCTCATCATACCTTCACCTCACTCCATTTGATATTTCACCCAGGTGAAGCAGTTATTCCACTTGGGTGAAAGCGGCTGTTCACCTAAACGAAGGTAAGCATTCGGCCTCGTGCGTGTTTCTCTCCAAGTTATAATAAAGTCAAAAGCCAGACGAAGCATGTCTGGCTTTTGACTTTATTATAGCTTTCCTGTTTATCCTTTCCAATTAAATGGCAGTAAATCGGTGTAATCGTTTTTCTCTTCTCTTTCTTTCTCCTGTACCCTAATCAGCACGTCCTGCATCCATAGTTTTGGGTTCACCTTATTTTCCCTACAGCATCCCATCAGTGAAAAGAAAATTGCCGCTGCATGTGCTGCCTCATGTGGTCCGGAGAAGAGCGTATTTTTTCTGTTTAAAGTCAACGGCCTTATAGAACGCTCCACCGGATTATTGTCAATGCAGAACTGTGCGTCATTGACATATCCGGACAGTTGTTCAAAGCGTGTGTACATATAGAACATGGCCTTGGCAATAGGCGATTTATCGACCGTATGTCCATATTCCTCCTTGCACCATTTTTCCAGTTCTTTGATAATAGGGTACGATTTTTCCCGGCGAAGCTTTACCACCGCCTCCCCTTCCAGATGTTCCATTCTGATTTTCTCCTCCACGGCATACAGTCCGCCTATTTTTCCAAGTGCATGCCTTGCTCTGGGAGGGTCATTTCCTTCCGCTTCCACAAAGTTGCGCCTGACGTGCGCCCAGCAGCACAGATGCAACTTTCCGGGTAGCGTGTCGAACTTGTCATATACTGCAAAGCCGTCACTCTGTACCACCCGGACCTGTCCTGCCAGCAGTGTGTCTATTCCGCTGCTGCCACGGCCCTTGTGATATTCAAAGAATGGGGTATGGAACCGGGGCAGATAGAAGTTCCACATATACCCGCGGTGAAGAGCACCGGGCCGGTCGCTTTCAAGTACGGGATGGGGTGTCTCATCGGCCATGACGTAATAGCTGTCCTTGACCAGTTCACGAAGTTCATTATAGATTGGTTCCAGACGCTGTGCGGCGCCATCATCATCCAGTTACTTACGGTGGAAGGACTCAGATGGATTCCTTCACGCTCAAAGATATCCAGCTGTCTGTGCAGAGGCAGGTGGTCGTAATATTTGGCGGTAGCAATGTGGGCCAGTACACTTTCCGAGGCATTGCTGTGGGGATGTGCCATTACGGGCATGGGAGCGGTTATGATACGACCGTCGGCGAGCCGGTATTTAGGACGGATGATGCGTTTCACATAGAATCGGGCGGGGCTGACAGCATACTGTTCGCTCACTTCCTCTCCCAGCTTCGTCGCTCCCTCCAACGAAAGGCCTTCCGGCATGGGAATGATAATCTCCTCACGGGGAAGGGACGGGTCGATGGGCTTACGGGCGTGGGGAGTGATCTTTTTCGTGAAGCTTTTACGGAAACGATTGTAGCCATTCTCCGATGTGACGGATTTCCCAGCGGTTTTCTGTTCTTCCGCTACCGGGTCATTGACATCGGACGGAGACTCGAAACAGATGCTCAGCTGGCCGGCATCTTCGGGAAGATGACGTTTTTCACTGGATTTACCCCATAAACGGCGTGTCAAGTCAGCCAATTTCCATCTCAGATCGGCAATGACGGCTGTACAGGCCGAGATTTCTTCGACCTGGCGGGAATACTCCTGCAAAGAGGCTTCGTATTTTCTCTGAAGTTCCGCATGCTCCTTTTCAAGGCATTCATGTTCCTTGCGCAACTCTTCGTACTCTTCCAAAGTAAGGGTAATAACCGGTTCTTTCACTGTACATCCACTTTTTATTATGTGGCAAAGTTATCAAAATAAAACTGCACGGCTTATAGAATGGGGAATTACTTTTCAACTGTTTTCCGATACTTTTTAACAGTAAGCAGCTCATTCAGGCGATTCCAGGAAATTTGAAGAAAATCCTTCTTCCGTTCCTCCTTTTTCAAGAGGAAAGAACCGCGATTCAGACGACGGCATTCCAGACGGTATTCGTCGTCGCACCGATAAAGGATATGCAACCTGCTACGGGAGCGGTCGGGAAAAATATGACAGCTCTGCTCTGACACGCAGGAACCCGTGTGTCGGATGACCTCGCCACAAAGACCGTCAATACCTTTATGGAAATTACAACCTTGGGGATAAAGGTAATAAGACCAAAAAGGACTGCTTTGCGGAAAAGGCCAAGACCTAAAGGGAGAAGTAGGTCCTGAGGGGAATGGATACCAAGGCTGGAAGACGAAACTTTATAACGACGGCCGCCATCAAATATGAAAAGAACAGAATCAAAACGGTTAGACTCGGAAAAGAGAGTACGTAGTTTATCACTTTCGCTAGAAAATTCTAATACTGAACACATAATGGATTAAGATTATAATGAAGCCACAAAGGTAGGAAGGAAAAGAGGGGAAAAAAACACGCACGAGGCCGAATGCTTACAAACGAAGCTGCCTCTTCACCTTAGTGAAGCAATGAACGCACCCGAACAAAAATACGCCTTATGACGCTCCCCTGCAAGGGAACAACCGTAGCTATGACACAGGAATCAGAACAACCGATATCCGTCAAACCAAATTTGGCAGCGGAGAATGGCAAACCGTTTCGGGGGGATTTAGAATGTATTTTCACGGTACATTACTGATTTACAGCAAAATAACGTGAAAAATCCAAGATGACAATATACGTATAATCAAAAAAACTCCCTTGGTACAACCAAGGGAGACAGGTATACATTTCCTTTAAAAGTTCCGGATGCAGTTGGGATTATAAAGCAGCCCTTCGGCTGCTTTATGTTTCTCTATCCTCTGTGTTAGCATTTAAAGGAATGATTCATCTTTTACTTATTACTTGCCTTAACAAACTTATAAAGCACGAAAGTCTTGGGCGCCATCTCTACATTCAGTACATTACCCTCAATCGTAACATCACTTTCTTTCGGAGTGATGACATTCGGATGCTCTACCGTGTTATCTTTATCCAAATCGGCAGACTGGAGCGTGATGCATTTACCTTCCACAAGTTTATCACTCTTCTTCAATCCGTTGAAAGTCACTGATACCGGTTGTGCCTTATCCGAAGTATTGGCAATTTTCACGATACAAGCCTTTTCATCCTTATCCCATACGGCACTGGCAAACAGACCATCCTGTCCTTCCTGACCGCTCACAGCTTTTTTATCCATTGTCAACGGCAATACATGCGTGCCTTTATTATGACTGTACAACTGTTGTACATAGTAACTGCAAGTACGGACGGAATTCAGATTATCAAACCAAATCAAATCCGGACGCCACTGCCACCCTTCCACATGAGCAAACAAAGGCGCATAAGTAGCCATGTGTACCACATCGGCATTACGTTCCAGTCCGGTCATGAACGCAGCTTCCATTAAAGCAGCATTAAAATGGTTCCATTTCTTGCCTTTTCCATGACAAGCATATTCTCCGGCAAAGACCTTCGGACCTTTGCGGTCGTAATTGTCATAACGGTTACCTTGTGCCAGGAACCAGCTTTCGGGACGATAGAAATGCTCATCCACCAAATCCACTTTCAGATTTTTCATTTCCGGCCATAAGTAATCAAAGTCTTTACCTTCAGACTGAGGTCCCGAACTGCCGACAATCTTGATTTCGGGATGCGCCTTACGAAGCACCTCGACAAACTGTTTCAGACGTTCCGGATATTCCGGTCCCCATTGTTCGTTGCCAATACCCAAGAACTTCAAGTTGAAGGGAGCAGGATGTCCCATATCCGCACGAACTTTTCCCCAAGTAGTCGTAACATCACCATTGGCAAATTCAATCAGATCCAATGCATCCTGTATATACGAATCAAGTTTGGACAAGCTGACCTGCTGGTCGGGGTCATTCTGATACTGGCATACCAGTCCGCAGTTCAGAATAGGCAACGGTTCGGCGCCTATATCCTCCGACAACTGGAAATACTCAAAGAAGCCCAGTCCGTAAGTCTGGAAATAATCGGGGAAGAAACGATGCTTGAACGTATAATGCCAGCGGTTTTCATTCAACGGACGATTCTCTACCGCACCTACTGTTTTTTTCCATTCGTAACGGGTAGCCTCATCCGTACCTTCCACAATACAGCCGCCGGGAAAACGGAAAACACCGGGTTTGATATCATATAAAGCCTGCACCAAGTCCTTGCGAAGCCCGTTCTTACGTTCTTTCCAAGTATCCACAGGGAAAAGAGAAACATGTTCCAGATCCACCGTTCCCGCACTTTCAAGGAAAATACGGAGATGAGCCTTGGGTTCCGTTCTCGGCGATTTCAATATCACCTCATATTGTTTCCAATCCTTCGAGTTCACTGTCAGTTCTTTTGACTCAAAAGCCTGACGTTCCTCCATCGTATCATTCTTGATCAATTCAATGCGAAGTTTCTGGTTCTCACCACGTGCCCATACGGAAAAACGGTACTCGGCTCCTTCCTTGACACCTATACCGAAGAAACCTTCGTTTTCAATCCCTGTATGTTTTTCCCTGTGCCCGGAATTACCCAGACGGACATAATGCGGATTTCGTTCAAACGGCCCGTCATCCATCAAGGTCACGTTACCGAAAACATTCCACCCCATAAAACGTTGCGGGAATTCGAATGAACGGTTCTTTACCAGTTCGGCATACAATCCTCCGTCGGCTCCATAATTAATGTCCTCAAAAAAACAAACCATACATGGTTGGTTGTATTTCCGCACCAAGTTTATTGGTCTGCACGACCATGTTGTGCGCATTCTGTGCATGTAGCGCTACTCCGGCAGCAAATACCCATGCTGTGAATAGAGTTCGGTGTAATTTCATGATAGTAATATTATTAATTTTTATTAGTTAATTCTCTTTCCCCATACCGAATGCCCTTGAGCATCCAGGCCGGTAAAGAGAATGGTTTCTGTTTCATTTTCCCAATCGTGTCCGGCAAAGATAATCAAATTGTTAATATCTTCTGTGGCTGTTTTTATAGTAAGAAGTTGTTTTTTAACATTAAAATCCCAAGTTGCATCTCCAACACTGCCATCTGCTTCCAAAACGACACGGGCAGACAATGCCTGCTCCCCATTTCGCAAGTCTCCCTCGCCCCACATTATCTGACCGGCCTCCAAGCTACGTTCCAGAGGCGGCTCCTGAAGACGGATAATTTCCCACTCACCTGCCAAATCTTCTTTAGTGAAAGAGCGCGGAGCAGTACCTGCATAGCGTTCGGGAGAAACCACAGGCCATCCGTTTACAGTAAAGAACACTTCACGTACATGCAGATCCATCAACTGGTTCTGAGGAGAGAGCCGTCCCTGATGAGTCATAAAATAACGGCCGTCACCGGCGTCAATAAGACCGCAATGAGCCGTTCCCGCCCATCCCGGATGATTTTCGAAGCGGTAAGGAGCTGTCAAAATGGGAACATTATTCGTTGTATCTTTTATATCCTCTCCATAGAAATCCACAAAAGGCCCTTCGGGAGAATCGGAATAAGCGACACGTACATTATAGGTAGTCATCAGCGGATCGTAGGATGTAAACAGATAATATTTGCCAAGTTCCGGCTGATACATGATTTCCGGCGCTTCCAGATTGTCTTTCCGGTAATTGGCCCGGCGTGCTATCAAGTGCCCATGATCCTCCGGCTGCATAGTCATTCCTGTTTCGGGACTCAGTTCCACACAGTACAGACCGCCGAAATAAGAGCCATAATGCATCCACCACTTTCCGGTTTCCGGGTCCTCAATAACAGAAGGGTCTATGGCATTCATCGCATCCCCTTCCCCTGTCTTGACCACACACCCTTTCTGTATCCAGGGACCTTCGGGAGAATCCGACTCAGCCATACCGATATAGGATGTATTCCTGCCGAATGCCGATACACAATAATACAAACGATAAATACCCTGATAAGGCATCAGGAAGGGAGCCCAAATGTTAGTCGCCCCTTTTCCCTCCGCCTGACTATGGACCCATTCTATAGCCGGAGCAGGTATTTCGGGAAAGGCCCATCCCACAAAATCCCAATGTACCAGATCTTTTGATTTGCGTACCTGAATAAAACCTAACGGTACATTCTTCTCTTCCGCCTCTTTCCGGTTCTCGGCAAAGATAGCATCAGTGGAATACATATAATAGGTATCCCCTATTTTTTTACAAGCCGGATCGTGTACATTATACGTTCCCCACTGCTTATAATTTTCCATAGACGAAAGGGCGGTATAATCATCCATCCAAGGATTCGGTGAAGGAACAGGCACGAAAGCCGTAGGTGCATTGCATGATACCAATGCCCCTACGACCAACAGGCCTAAACCAACCAACCTATTTATTATTAACCTCTTCATGTCCATGAATAATCTTTGAGGAAAAAATTGCTGTTTCATAGTATTTTGTTTATTATATGACCATTTGCTAATGTACTAATTTATCAATGGCCATGTGGCATATAGCGCAGCCAATTGGCACATTGGCATATTGACACATTGACTAATTATTATTAATGCAAATATAGCTGCAACCAAAAGCTCGCCAGGTGGACAATATCGCTTAAAGGGTGGACATTTGTACAGCAGAGGGATAAAAATGATTTGTTTGTTTTTAAGGAAAAACGAAAAGGTATATCTTTGTTTCCATAATGGTATATTCTTACGTCATTAATGAACTACACACTATGAAAAGACATTCTTTGCTATTTGCCCTGTTCATCTTTCTGTCGAGCCTGTCTATGCAAGCTGAAGAGACCGCCGGAAAATGGTCTGAACGCTATAACGTCACCGCTATTACGATGGATGAAGGACTGCCTCACAACTTCGTGGACGATATATTGAAAGACAGTCAGGGCTTTTTATGGATTGCCACCCGTGGGGAAGGAATCGCCCGTTATGACGGTTATGAATTTACCGCCTTCAATATGGGAAGCACCCACACCAAACTACGAAGCAACTTCATAAACAAACTGTGTGAGGATAACTTCAAGCGTATTTGGGCTGTCAGTGAAATGGGTATTGACATATTGGATATACAAACCATGCAGACTGTACAAGTCGCTGATACGAAAGACAAACTTATTTCACTGTGCAACCGCCCCTCCCATCTCATTCTCCATAGCAAAGCGGGAAATATTTGGGTTTGTTCGGAAAACAATTTATTCAAAATTACCTTTGACAAACAAGGAAATATAAGACAGATCATTAAAATATGCGAAGTGCCGGCAGGAGAATCCATCCGGACTATTTGTGAGGTGGAAGACTATCTTTGGATAAACTACAAAGACGGTATCTACCGCATCAAAGAATCGGCTATGGAAGTACAGGAACCCACATTCATTTCATCTGCCCTGCAATTACCCGGTGTGTCCATACAAGTAATCTGCCGGAAAGAAAATGAAATTTGGATTGGCAGCGCACAAGGCCTTTTCCGATACAATATGGATACGGAACTGATGAAGCATTATATGTACGATCCGAATGACAACAACTCGCTTTCCCAAAACTTTATCACAGACATAGCAGAAACAGGAGAACATACCATGCTGGTTGCCACCCTAAAAGGTATAAACCTTTATAATGCGTTGACAGACAATTTTGAGCGGATAAATAAAGATACCGGAGAAGGAGAAATCGTACAAAACACATTGAACTGTGACTTCGTAAACTGTCTGCTGACCGATGGTGACATTATCTGGGTAGGAACCGAAGTGGGAGGGCTGAACAAGATGAGCCGCCGGATGCTGTTGGTACAAAACTATTATCATATTCCCACCATTCCCGGAAGTCTTTCCCAAAATCCCGTCAATGCCATTTATGAAGACCCGTCGGGTGTTTTATGGGTAGGAACCGTAGAAGGAGGTTTAAACCGGCGGGCTCCCGGCAGCAACACTTTTGAACACTATACCACTGATGCACCCGCCCACCTAAGCCATAATACCGTCAGTTGTTTTACCAGCGATAACGATGGAAGACTCTGGATAGGAACCTGGGGAGGAGGCATAGGATGGATAGACATGAAAAATCCGCAGAACAAACAATTCCACCACATAGAAATACCCGAATACGGAGACTTCTCATGGGGATGGGCCGGAAGTATCTGCTATGACCACTTGAATAATGCCATCTGGGTGGGAACCAGTACCAATATCTATGTTTACGACTTGAAAACACAAACGCTCACCGAACCATTCAAGGGTATGAACCTAGGTGGAATTGAAGGCTGTACAGGATACTATATAGATAAGGATAACCACCTGTGGCTGGGACTTACAGAAGGACTTTGCCGAATAGATCTAAGCAGTTTGAAAGCCCCCAGACTGATTTATCAACTCTGGAGGATCAAGCTGGACGAACCGGAATCAAAGTTGAAGGAAAGGGTAACCTACATCACCCAGTCTAAAGACGGAACCCTATGGATAGGCAGCAACGGATATGGTTTCTACAAATCCTCACCAACAGAAAACGGAGAATATACCTTCCGCTCCTTCACCACCGAAGACGGACTGATAAACAACAGTGTCCGCTGCATATCGGAAGATAAAGAAGGGTATCTTTGGATTACCACCACCAACGGACTCTCCCGCTTCAATCCTAACAACAACAGCTTCTTCAACTATACCCGGAAAGACGGACTATTATCCAACCAGTTCTATTGGAACGCAATATGCCGTGCCGCCAATGGAGATTTGTATGTAGGAAGTACTAAAGGGCTGTCTGTAGTCAAACCGGTCATAGACACAAATCCCAAGGAGGCTGTTCCTCTGGCATTCACCCATGTTCGTGTGGCCAATGAAGAACGATTGTACACAAACGGCACCCTACAGTTACACGAACGCGACAAATCTCTCTATATTGAATTTGCCGCACTGGATTATGATGCATCGACATTCGCCAATTATTATTACCGCTTAAAAGGATTTGACGACAAATGGATAAAAGTGCCGGCCAACAGGCGACAAGCCGCCTATACCAACCTGCGTCCCGGCAACTATACTTTCGAACTGCGTTATGCCCCCGACGGCAAACAATGGCTGGAAGAAATGGCAGAACTCCACATTGCCGTATCACCTTATTTCTATAAAACCATCTGGTTCATTCTGTCCATATTGGTTCTTCTATCTTTCCTTATATATAAGGTATTATCATGGAGGCTTCGTTCGTTAAAAGAACAACAAGAAATACTCCACATCAAAGTAGAGGAACGTACCCGTGAACTGGAAGAACAAAAAAAACTGCTTTCCACTCAGGCAAGCGAGCTCTATCGTCAAAACCAACTATTGAAACAGCAAAACGAAAAAATAACCAAACAAAAAGGACAACTGATACAAATGTCAAAGAAAGTACAGGAATTGACGGTTGACAAACTCGCCTTCTTCACCAATATCACCCATGAATTCCGTACTCCGTTGACATTAATCGTAGGACCTATAGAAAGGGCATTGAAACTAAGCTACAATCCTCAAGTCATTGAACAATTACATTTTGTGGAGCGCAACTCAAAATATCTGCTCTCACTGGTCAACCAATTAATGGACTTCCGCAAAGTAGAATCAGGGAAAATGGAAATTGTCCGCAACCCGGGCAACTTTACCAAGTTACTCAATGAACTGCTGGTTCCCTTCGACGCATATGCATCCGAAAGAGGAATAACCATCGAACGTCGTTTCCGCCTTCCTTCATGTGAAATCATGTACGATGAGGATGCCATGCATAAAGTGATTGTCAATTTGATAGGAAATGCTTTGAAATTTACCCCCAAAGGAGGACAAATTACCATCTATGCCACCCCCTTCCGCCAGGAAGAGCAGGAAAAGTTGTTCATCTGTATCCGGGATACGGGGCCAGGACTGCCCGAAGAAGAGATAGACAAAGTATTCAACCGCTTCTACCAATCACAAAACAAGACGCATTCCTCTATCAACGGACAAAGCGGGACCGGAATCGGCCTCTATCTATGCAAACGAATTGTCCAGTTGCATGGAGGTTCAATTTGTGCCAAGAATAATCAGAGCAAAGGATGTTCTTTCCGTATTTTACTTCCTTTGCAATATGCCGATGCAGACAGTCTGCCCGCACCAACAGAGCAAGTTAAAGAACCGGTAGGATCTCCGCTGGCCTTGCAACCTGCCACCAATGGAAAACTGACGATTCTGGTAGTAGAAGACAACAAAGATATGCGCGACTATATCCGTTCCATTCTGGCCGAATATTATAACGTGCTCGAAGCATCCCAAGGTGAAGAAGCATTGACTGTGCTCCAATCCCAGAACGTGGATTTTATTGTTAGCGACCTGATGATGCCTGTCATGGATGGTATGGAACTGTCCCGCCGGGTAAAATCCAATTTCGCCATCTCACATATCCCCTTCCTGATGCTCACAGCCAAAACATCCAACGAATCGCGTATCGAAAGCTTCCGTATAGGTGTAGACGAATACCTGCTGAAACCATTTGATGATACTTTGCTGCTGGCCCGGATATCCAATATACTGGAAAACCGCAAACGTTTCCAACAAAAGTTCTCATACAGTATGGACGTGGATGCACTGAATATCGAAAAAGAATCCAGTGACAAGAAATTCCTGGACAAAGCGATGCAGATTGTGAAAGAAAACTATAAGAACTCCTATTACGAAATAAGCGATTTCATCGAAGCAATGGGGGTAAGCAAAAGTTTGATGAACAAAAAAATGCAAAATCTGACGGGACAGTCTGCCGGACAATTCATGCGTAACTACCGGCTGAATCTTGCGCGGGAACTTATTATCCGTAACCGGCTGACGCACAATATGAATATATCTGAGATAGCATACGAAGTAGGATTCAATGATCCCAAATACTTCACACGCTGCTTTACAAAACATTTCGGAACAACACCCAGTTCGATGATGGAGAATGGAACCGACTGACTTATTCCAGAGCGTAAAATGAACGGATTGTATACCATAAATGCTCCGTTTTTCTACGCTCTCGTCTCGCTAAATAAATTATCTTTGCTCTACATTATAATAGCATATTTAATACCCATGAAAAAACAATTTATGACTTGGCTGCTTGCCATCACTACAATGTCAGCTTTTGCCCAACAAGCTACAGTTACAGGACCCGATTCCTTTTTGAAAGTAAATGTATCCGTAAAACAGGGTATCCCCGTTTATTCCGTTACCTATAAGGACAAGACCATCCTGGAAGATTCACCTTTAGGTTTTGTTGCCAATGTGGGGGACTTCAGCCGGGATATGACTTTCACCGGACAAAAAGAGAATAAAATAGATAAGACCTATACGCAAGACCGTATCAAACAATCACAAATTCATTATCAAGCCAATGAACTTACATGCACCTTTACCAATAAAGAAAAGAAAAATATAAATATAATATTCCGCGTAAGCAACAACGATATTGCTTTCCGTTACGAAATGCCCAAATATGGCGATACGGGAAGCATCGTGATAGAAAAAGAGACTACCGGTTTTGACTTCCCCTCCTTCACCACTACTTTCCTGTGCCCGCAAAGTGACGCCATGATAGGTTGGAAACGTACCAAGCCCAGTTATGAGGAAGAATATAAGGCTGACGCTCCTATGAATGTACGTTCACAATATGGGCACGGTTACACATTTCCTTGTCTGTTCCATGTAGGAGAAAATGGCTGGGCACTTATCAGTGAAACCGGAGTAGACAGCAAATACTGTGGTTCACACCTGAGCGATGCCACCGCCGACGGACTTTATACCCTCGCTTTCCCCATGCCCGAAGAAAACAACGGTAACGGTACGGCATCTCCCGGTCTTGCATTGCCCGGTTCCACTCCTTGGCGTACTATTACTGTAGGCGAAAACCTGAAGCCCATTGTAGAAACAACGATTCCATGGGATGTCGTGGAACCTCTTTACCCAACGGAGCATACATACAAAATGGGACGCGGAACCTGGAGCTGGATACTTTGGCAAGATGGCAGCATCAATTTCGACGATCAGAAAAAATATGTAAATCTTGCTGCCGCCATGGGATATGAATATGTATTGATAGACAACTGGTGGGATACCAACATCGGCCGTGAACGTATGAAAGACTTCATAGACTATGCACACAGTAAAAATGTAGATGTATTTTTATGGTATAGTTCCAGCGGCTACTGGAATGATATAGTACAAGGTCCTACCAATTACATGGACAATCCCATTATCCGTAAAAAGGAAATGAAATGGCTGCATAATATAGGAGTAAAAGGAATCAAAGTAGACTTCTTCGGAGGTGACAAGCAGGAAACCATGCGTCTGTACGAAGCCATCCTGAGCGATGCGGATGATAATGGACTGATGGTCATTTTCCACGGCTGTACCCTTCCTCGGGGATGGGAGCGTATGTATCCTAATTATGTAGGAAGCGAAGCCGTGCTCGCATCGGAAAACCTGATTTTCCAACAACATTTTTGCGATGAAGAAGCATTTAATGCCTGTCTGCATCCATTTATCCGCAACACCATCGGTTGCATGGAGTTTGGTGGCACATTCCTCAACAAACGCCTCAACCGCAACAATGACGGCGGAAGCATACGCAAGACCACTGATGTATTCCAACTGGCAACAGCCGTTTTATTCCAAAATCCTATTCAGAATTTTGCGTTGGCGCCTAATAACCTGACCGATGCCCCCCAAGTTTGTTTGGATTTCATGAAGCAAGTTCCCACCACATGGAACGAAACAAGATTCATTGACGGCTATCCGGGCAAATACGTAGTACTGGCACGTCGGCATGCCGATAAATGGTACATAGCCGGAATCAATGCACAAAAAGAACCGCTGAAATTAAAGTTGAACCTTCCCATGTGTACTAAAGGAGATAAAGTGATGCTTTATCAGGACGATAAAAAACTAAATCCTCACGCTGAAGAGATAACATTAAAAAAGAATGATGAAGTCAGCATTACGATGCAGGCGGAAGGAGGATTTTTACTTGTGAAATAATTCCTTTCAGAGAATTTTATTTGTATTTTATCCCTCATGTAGCCGGACAGTCCTTCACCAGGTTGTCCGGCTACATGACTTTATATAAAAAAAGCCTTCTCCTAAGCCTATCTCACCACCTCCAAAAGACGCAAACTATAAGCGGAATAAATACATTTTTTTCCATTATCCATTCGTCCACCCTATAAAACCGTTTGTCCACCCCTGTTTACGGTGTAAATTATACTTTTGTCATGCAATCGGTGCTCAATCTTTCGGAAGAGAACCCTGCTTTTAAAGTCTAATCCTAATCTTAAATATTATGAAGAATAGCTCCAGCATATTTATAAACTCTGTGGTTTGTCTACCTAGAGTATTCAACATTGGATTGTACAATAATCCAACATCTCAATTCAATACATCAGCAACAATTTAATCTACTAATTTAATACTTAAAAGAATGAGGAAACATTTATTATTTTCCGTAATGCTTAGTCTGTGTGCTATGGGTGGCATGATGGTGTATCCCACACCTGCTATAGCTACCGTGGCACAATCTCCGGCTATCAAGGTTCACGGTCAAGTTATCGATGAACAAGGTGAGCCCTTGACAGGAGCTACTGTCAGAATTAAAGGAGGACAAGGTGGAACCATTACCGATGTGGACGGAAACTTCCAACTGGAGGTTGCCGGAAACGCTATCCTTTCGATAAGCTATGTAGGCTACAAGGAACGCGAAGTAGCTGTTCGTAACCGCGCTATCATTGAAGCTATCCAATTGCAACCCGACAGCCAGATGCTGGAACAAGTTGTTGTCATAGGTTATGGCACACAAAAGAAATCCGATTTGACCGGTTCTGTAGCTGTAGTAGACACGGAAGCCTTGAAACAGACATCCCATTCCAATATCTCCACCATGCTCGAAGGTAAAGTATCAGGCGTACAAGTCACTTCCGACGGGCAGCCCGGTGCCGACCCTACCGTCCGTATCCGTGGCGTCGGATCTTTTGGTGACACTTCTCCTCTTTATGTTATCGATGGTGTCCCCATGGGTACTTCCATCCGCGATTTCTCTTCAAACGATATTGAAACCATCCAAATTCTGAAGGATGCATCGGCTGCTGCCATTTACGGTTCGCGTGCAGCCAACGGTGTGGTCATCATCACTACCAAACGCGGTCAGAAAGACCAACCGCTGAAAGTAGACTACAATGGGTACGTAGGTATGGACTACATTCCCAGTAGTGTCTATGACGTAATGGATGCCGACCAATACAGCCAGTACATCGGTCAGGCATGCGCCAACTCCAACACTCCGCTGCCCGGCGGTTACAAGCTGGACTGTACCACCGGAAAATATCATTTCCAGGATAACACCAATACCAACTGGTTTAAAGAAGTGTTCAAAACAGGTATCCGTCAAAATCACAATGTGAACCTCTCCGGTGGCGGTGCCCACAATACTTATAACGTTTCATTAGATTACTACAACCAGAAAGGTACACTGGAAGGCGCCGGTCCCAACTACGAACGTTACACGGCGCGTGTCAACAACACGATGGACACCAAATTCATCAAGTTCCATACCAGCCTGGTTTACTCTCACTCCGATCAAGACAACATGGGTTTGTCAAACGCTTCCGAATACGTTCAAGGTCTGTATGGAGACGTAACCAACATACTGCGTGGTACTTTGCTGATGCAACCCACCATCAAAGCCTACGACAACTCTACTTGGGTACTTGACAATCTGGTAGGGATCGCCAATAACTTCAACTATGACTCTTATGGTTATGGTGTTTACTACGACACCGTACATGGTGACATTTCAGCTTCCAACCCCTTGCTGGTCAATAACCTGTTAAAGCGCAATACCCGTGTAGACCGCTTTGTAGGAACAGCCTCTGCCGATGTGGATCTCCTGAAAATGATCGGTATTGACAGCAAAAACCACAAGCTCAACTATAAAGTCAATCTCTCTTACAGCAAAACCCATTGCAAGGACTTCACCTGGATTCCTGCATGGGTACAGAGCAACCGTGTCTATCTGGCCAAAAGCAACGAACGTCTCACCAAAGCTACCCGCTCTTATGCCGATGCTTTGATTGAAAACGTGCTGACTTATGATGCCACCGTCGGCAAACACCATTTTAACCTGGTAGCCGGCCAGACTTACGAAGAAGAAAACACCGACTTGCTGACAGGCTGGGGCGTCAACTTCACCGAGCCTTACTTCCTGCAACTCCAGAATGCCGCCAACACTTACGCTGAAAGCTTCGAATACAAACACACCCTCCTATCCTACATCGGGCGTATCAACTACAACTACGACGAGCGTTATCTGTTCTCGGCAACCGTGCGCCGCGACGGCAGTTCCCGCTTGTCCCAAAATATCCGTTGGGGCACCTTCCCCTCTGTTTCTGTGGGATGGCGTTTCGACAAGGAGTCTTTCTTCCCCTTCAACAGAAACATTGTCAACATGTTCAAGGTACGTGCCAGCTATGGCGAGCTCGGTAACGAAAACATTGGTGAATACATGTATCAGGCTGTAATGGCACGTAATAACATGACTTATAGCTTTGGCAACACGCCCATCACCGGTTCTGCCATTTCCACTTTCGTAGACAACAACCTTTCTTGGGAAAAGAAGAAAAGCTACAACGTGGGTATCGACCTCGCCTTGTTCAACAACCGTCTGGAATTCACTGCCGAATGGTACAAGAACACCAGTGAAGACCTGCTTTATGCTGTTCCCGTTCCCGAACAAGCCGGTGTATCCAATACCACCGTAACAATGAACGCCGCTTCGATGAACAATTCAGGTTTCGAATTTGCAGCTACTTACCGCAACCGAGACCACGACTTCAAGTATGAAGTGTCGGCTAACTTAAGTACTGTCCGTAACCGCGTAACCTCATTGGGCTTCGGTACCGATTCATACATCTCCGGCGCCTACATCACCAACGTAGGTGAAGAGATCGGCAAATTCTACGGATGGGTTTATGATGGCATCGCCCGCACACAAGCTGACTTGGACAACCATGCCACACAAGAAGGCGCCCAAATTGGTGACTGCCTCTATAAGGACGTAAGCGGTCCCGACGGAAAGCCTGACGGAAAGGTAGATGCCAATGACCAGGTAGTATTGGGCAGCGGTATGCCTAAGATCAATTTCGGTTTGAACGCCCGCTTCGAATACAAACGTTTCGACCTGAGCATCGCTACGTTCGGTGCACTCAACTATCATGTTAGCGACGACATCCACAACTCTCTGAACTCTTGCTATGGCTGGGGCAACAAAGACGTAGCCATGCTCGACGCCAATCGCTTCAGCGAAGACGGCAGCACCTATCTTTCCAGCGTACCACGTACCTATGTCACCAACAGTGCCAGCCTGGCCTGGAACGATCTCTTCAGCGACCGCAAAATTCAGAACGCAGCTTATTGGAAAATTGCCAATATAGAACTGGGCTACAACTTCCCCAACGAATGGTTTGGCAAATACGTATCGGATGTACGTTTCTACGTGTCGGCACAGAACCTGCACACCTTTACCGGCTACAAAGGTTACAATGTGGACTATGCAGGAGGTACCTTCACACCGGGATATAACTTCTGTTCTTATCCTACCGCACGTACCTTCATGTGTGGCGTTCATTTCACTTTCTAATCACTAAAAACATAACAATATGAAACTCAATAAATATGCATTGGTTCTCTTTTTGGGATTAGGCACATTGACTTCTTGCAATGATAATTTGGAGCTGTTAAATCCCAACCAGCAAACCTCAAACACATTCGGTTTCAATGCCGATGATTTGGAAGAGAGCGTTATTGCCGCCTATAACCATATCCGTATGGAAGGTTCTTACGCCCGTGTAGGCTACACCATTGATGTGTGTCGTGGCGATGAAGCCTGGAATTCATCACAAGTATGGTATCTGCCTTTCGATGACCTGAATGCGGAAGTAACCTCGGACATCACGTGGTGGCCCTGGCGCGAATGGTACTACACCGTTAATGTATGTAATTTTGCCATTTCCCGTTGCGATGAAGACAACAGCCAGCTTTCCGAAAAAATGAAACGCATCAAAGGACAAGTGCTCTTCCTGCGCGGTCTGTCATACTACAATCTGGTTGGTTATTACCAGAACCCGCCCCTCATCACAGATTATGCCACCTACTCTTCATTGGACGGGCTTTATACCGGCAACAGCACCTATGATGCCGTGCTGGACCAAGTGGAAAGTGATTTCAAAGAAGCCATGGAATTGTTACCCTCACGAGATCAAGGTGGCGAATGGGAAAAAGGACGTGCCACCTGTGGTGCCGCAGCCGGTTACTATGCCCGTGCGCTCATGGTACGCCATAAATTCAAAGACGCCCTTACTGTACTGAAAGACATTATCGGCAAAAAATATGGTACTTATGAACTGATGGATAACTATGGCGACAACTTTCGCGAAGGTCCTGCCTATGAGAACAACAAGGAAAGCCTTTTCGAAGTGCAATTCCTTGACTTAGAATCACAAGGAACCGACGACGAGTGGACTCCGGTGAACACCAGCCCGAATGCCACCCAAGGTTCGGCCATCGAGAGTAACTTCGCTCCCGGCAATTATGGCGGTTGGGCCGACATTTCGGCTTCCCCCTGGCTCTACCATCTCTTCAAAGCAGAACGTACTACTGACGGCAAACTCGACCCGCGTCTGTACTGGACCATCGGTACTTACGAATCCGATTGGGAAGACTTTGAATATGGCAATGTAGCTTATACGAGCAAACTTACAGCCACCGACAACATCGTAACCAACAACACATACGGTGGTCTACCCATCGCCAAGTTCACAAACCTCCGTACCGGACTCTATAGCACCGTTATTACAGGTTTACACGATGGAATCAACTTGCGTCTGATGCGCTACTCCGACGTGCTGCTCCGTGCTGCCGAATGTGAAAACGAAGTCAACGGCCCCACACAACAGGCCATCGACTGGATTAACGAAGTACGCAACCGCGCTGACTTGCCCGATCTGGAACTGGCTGACTTCCCTACAGCCGACAAACTCTTCGAGCAGATTGCCAATGTGGAGCGTCCGAAAGAATTTGGTTGTGAGTTCGGACGCGGATTCGATCTTATCCGCTGGGGATTCTTCTATAAGAATGATCGTTTGCAACAACTTAAGGAGCACAGTGTCGTACGCCGTTCTGTAACCGGAACCAAAGATCCTGTAGACTACAATGATATCGCAACCGACTCCGAACTAAAAAGTTCTTTTGACACCTACTTACCCGGGCACGAATTTCTGCCCATCGTACAACAGTTGTTGAACAAGAACCCTAACCTAAGTGGTAACTCTGCCAACTTTAGCACGGACAACTCTACTTATTTCAGTGAGAACGGATGGACTGTTCATCCGGTGGTTGACTTAAGCAAATAAACAAACCTATTAAAATGTAAGACAATGAGAATACTCAATAAATTAGTATACGCTTGCTGTTCCATCGCCTTCGGGTTGATGGCATTGCCAAGCTGCGAGGGTGGCGAGCTGTATGATGTTAACGCCCCTGACTGGATTTCCGAGAAAGTGGACTCCATAGCAAATTCAAAGAAAGATCCGGAAGAAGAAGTGCTGGAGGGCATGCAGGAAGATGTCTACTCCTTCGGTAATACGGACTACACCTCCGGTTTCTGGACAGCTTTCTCCAAGTATTACGTCGTGCCCGATGGTCAGAAGTGGCATGGAGTGTTCAACCTCAACATCAACCCTGCCGACAATACCTATTATAAAAACTTCGCCCTAGTCATTACCAATGACGCAGACCGCGGAGGTGAAGGATACACGGAATATGGCGCTTATCGTTTTGATACCACAAACGATACTTTGGCCTATAACTCCCAATGGGGTTCCCATCTCTTCTTCAAATACACCTCCAGCACGCTGATGCTGTCACCCGTTGACAATCTGGACGAAGCTGTACAGAAATTGGGCGGCAAAGTAACACTCACCGTAGACCGCACCAATGAAAATGCCTTCTCTATCAAAATCCAGAACGCCTCGGCAACCAAAACCTACAAACAGCCGTACAAGTTACCCAATCTGAATGCAGACGCGAGCAATACCAACATCCGCTGCTTCCTGGTACCCGAAGGCTCTTACATCAACTTCTTGCAATCGAACATCGTTCCTATCGGCGGCCTTACCTCTGCCGAAGACAAGAATCCGCTCTCGATGGTACTGCAAAATGTACCCGATCAGGTCAATGCCGGCACCTCACTCGAAGAAGCCGTGGCCGGGATTACTGCCATCGTCAGCTTCGAAGAAGGGGTGACTAAGACCGTAACCGCAGAAGAACTCCAGTTCACTGCCATCCCCAATATGAACGAACTGGGCACGAAGACACTGGTAGTCATCTACAACAAGACCTTCAAGGGCGAGAATTGCAACCAGCCGGTGGTGGCCAATGCTACGTTTGAAGTAGTGGAAAAGATTGTATCCATCCAAGTGACGGCTCAACCTGCGCACACGCAGTATTACTATTATACTTCGGCAGCAACGGAAACGATGACCGACCGTACGCTGGCATTCCTTCCCGAAGGATTGGAAGTAACGGCTACTTATGCCGACGGAAGCACAAGAGTAGTAGACAACGCCAAACTCCATTTCTCTGCCATTCCTGCCAAAGCCGGTACGCAGACCGTAACCATTACTGCCGACGAAGTTACCGCTACCGTAGAAGTTAAAGTTGCCGAATCTGTGGTTGCCACTGTGAGCAACTCAGCCGGTATCATAGGAGCCGAAAACAATTCAACGGGTTGGTGGACTGTCTTTTCTGACAATTTCAACGTGCCGGCAGGTGAAACCAGATCCATCAGCTTCACCAATTACACCAGCCAAGCTAATAACTGGAGCAACTTCGCTATCGTTCTCCGCAAAGCCGATCTTGCCGAATATGCAGTGGTACGCGCCGACAACTATGGATGGGGTGCAGGATACGATGGAAATGCCAGCCTCGTTCACAACGGTACACAAGGCGACTGGGCCACTTGGCTTGCCGATATGAACGGAGCCAAAGTCACCGTCTACGTGACCAATTGCGGCAATGGTACAGCCGACATTCAAGCAGTAATGAAAGGCACTTCAGGTACTTCCTATGCCCAATACTATTTAGGGATCAACAAATTGGATATGAACGACTTGAACTTCGCTTTAACGATTGAAGGCGGCCATCTCGTCTTCTAATCCGAATCAGTAATCACACAAGCCATGCCGTTTTCCTCAGGAAGAAGCGGCATGGTCTTTAAACTATCAACAGATGAAAAAACTATTACCATTGTGGATGTTCTTACCAATATTCCTTGTTTTAACCGCTTGTTCTGACAACAGCGAAGATATAGACCGCTATTATGCAACTGTAAGTACTCCGAAAGTAACTACAACCACCCCCACCTCGTTGACCGTCACCGCATCGGTTACAGGTGATCTGAACCAAATAGTCAAGAAAGGCTTCTGTTACAGTGCAGCAGCTTCCGTACCGACTATCAAAGACCACGTGGTGGATGCCGATGAGAATTTCAGTGCCTCCCTCTCAACCTTGACCTCCGGTACCTCCTACTATATCCGTGCATACGTCTACTGTGACAGCCGTTATGTCTATTCAGAGGTGGTCACGGCCACCACAGAAAGCTTAAGCTTAGACGATGAACTCAAGAATTACGTGGCCCCCACCTACTCCGATGACTATACCTCGATAAGTGACTGGAGCAAACGCTCTCAATGGAATCTTGCCAACGTACACGACCCCTCGGTTGTATTGGCCGAAGATGGTTATTATTACATGTATCAGACGGATGCTTCATACGGCAACGTCCACACCGCAGGCGGCCACTTCCACGGTCGTCGCTCCAAGGACCTTGTCAACTGGGAATACCTCGGCGGTACAATGAAGAACCTGCCCGAATGGGTAGTGCCCAAGCTCAATGAAATACGAAAAGAAATGGGACTTGCCGAAATCAATCCTAATGTTAATGACTTCGGCTATTGGGCTCCCGTAGTACGCAAGGTAAAGAACGGCCTCTATCGCATGTACTATTCCATTGTCTGCCCCGGCACACTCAACGGTGCCAACACCTGGTCGGAGCGCGCCTTTATCGGCCTGATGGAAAACAACGATCCCTCCAACAACGACGGATGGGTAGACAAAGGCTACGTCATCACCAATGCTTCCGACAAAGGACTTAACTTCAACGTGAAGCCGGATGATTGGGCCAATTGCTATTATAAATGGAATGCCATCGACCCCTCTTATGTCATCACGCCCGAAGGCGAGCACTGGTTGGTCTACGGTTCATGGCATAGCGGCATAGCCGCTCTCAAGCTCGATGGCGAAACAGGCAAGCCTGCCGAAACTTTGGGCCAACCTTGGGCTACAGGCCAAGCACCTGCCGAGTATGGTCAGTTGATCGCCACCCGCCAGACAGGTAACCGCTGGCAAGCCAGTGAAGGTCCCGAAGTCATTTACCGCGATGGCTACTACTACCTCTTCCTGGCCTACGACGCTCTCGACGTGCCCTATAACACCCGTGTGGTCCGCTCGAAAAGCATCACCGGTCCCTACGTGGGCATTGACGGCAAAGACGTGACCGCCGGTGCCGATGCACTGCCCATAGTGACTCATCCCTATAAGTTCAGCAAAGGCTACGGCTGGGTAGGCATCGCCCACTGCGCTATCTTCGACGATGGCAAAGACAACTGGTTCTACGCCTCACAAGGCCGTCTGCCTAAGGATGTTCCGGGCATCAACGCCAGCAACGCCATCATGATGGGGCACGTACGCAGCATCCGCTGGACGAAAGACGGTTGGCCTCTCGTAATGCCTGAACGCTACGGAGCCGTTCCCAAGGTAGCCATCACCGAAGAAGAATTGCCCGGCAATTGGGAACACATCGACCTTACATACAAATATGGAGAGCAGAGAACTTCAGCAACAATGACTCTCGCCGCCGACCACACTATCACCGAAGGTACCTGGAAAGGCAGTACGTGGAGCTATGATGCCGCCCAACAGATTCTGACTGTCAACGGAGTGGAACTTTATCTGCAACGCGAAACCGACTGGGAAGCCAGTCCGCGCACCCATACCATCGTCTATGCCGGCTATGCCAACAACAAGACGTATTGGGGAAAGAAGTCCAAATAAACATTCCCGCTCCGCACGCAAACTTCATATAGAAACACCACCACTGCCCCGTAAAACAACACCAAGGTTTATGAGGCAGTGGTCCTGTTTTACAAATCAATAGCAGAGATTAAAGAGCATAAACAGAAACAAGAGAAACCTATTTCATGAAAAGGAAAAAGAGTTAGGTTCCCTAATCTCCATACAAAAAATCATCATTCTGTTCTTTTACATTCAAAGACAACCTACTTTTATTTATTACCATAAATCTCTATCCTTTAAACCAACAAACACCATTTGTAGACAAGCAGAGGACATCAGCATCAGATTTTTTGTTAATTATTAGCCAAATACACACTTTAATTTATAACTTTGCAATTCTAATAGAATGAATTATGGAAAATAAACTAACCATTTACAATACATTAAGCCGTCAAAAGGAACTTTTCGTTCCCTTGCATGCCCCTCATGTAGGTATGTATGTATGCGGTCCTACCGTATATGGCGATGCCCATTTAGGACACGCACGCCCCGCCATCACGTTCGATATCCTGCTCCGTTATCTTACCCATCTGGGATACAAGGTACGTTATGTCCGTAACATTACCGATGTCGGTCATCTGGAACACGATGCAGACGAAGGCGAAGATAAAATCGCCAAAAAGGCCCGTCTGGAGCAACTAGAACCCATGGAAGTAGTGCAATATTACCTCAATCGCTACCACAAGGCAATGGAAGCCTTGAATGTACTTCCACCCAGTATCGAGCCACATGCATCAGGCCATATCATTGAACAGATAGAACTGGTAGAAGAAATTCTGAAAAACGGCTATGCTTATGAAAGTGAAGGTTCCGTTTATTTCGATGTAGCAAAATACAACAAAGACCATCATTACGGCAAACTGTCCGGCCGCAACCTGGACGATGTGCTGAACACCACCCGCGAGCTGGACGGTCAAAGCGAGAAGCGCAATCCTGCCGATTTCGCCCTGTGGAAATGTGCACAACCCGAACATATCATGCGCTGGCCCAGCCCGTGGAGTAACGGATTCCCCGGTTGGCATTGTGAATGTACCGCAATGGGTAAGAAATACCTGGGCGAGCATTTCGATATTCACGGAGGGGGAATGGACTTAATTTTCCCACACCACGAATGTGAGATCGCACAAAGCGTGGCTTCACAAGGCGATGACATGGTTCACTATTGGATGCACAACAACATGATTACCATTAATGGACAGAAGATGGGAAAATCATACGGCAACTTCATTAACTTGGATGAGTTCTTCCACGGTACCCACAAGTTACTGACCCAAGCCTACAGCCCCATGACCATCCGTTTCTTCATCCTTCAGGCACATTACCGCAGTACAGTGGACTTCAGTAACGAAGCATTACAAGCAGCCGAAAAAGGATTGGAACGGCTGACAGAAGCTGTGAAAGGTCTTGAACGCATCACTCCGGCAACACAAACCACCGGCATAGAGGGGGTAAAAGACTTGCGTGAAAAGTGTTATACAGCCATGAATGATGACTTGAACTCACCGATTGTCATTGCCCATCTGTTTGACGGCGCCCGTATGATTAATACGGTTCTGGACAAGAAAGCCACTATTTCCGCAGAAGATCTGGAAGAACTGAAAAGTGTGTTCCATCTCTTTATGTACGAAATCCTGGGCCTGAAAGAAGAAGCCGCCAATAACGAGGCACGTGAAGAGGCATACGGCAAAGTAGTAGATATGCTGCTGGAACAACGTATGAAAGCCAAAGCCAATAAAGACTGGGCTACAAGCGATAAAATCCGTGATGAGCTGGCTGCTCTTGGCTTTGAAGTGAAAGATACCAAAGACGGTTTCACATGGAAACTGAATAAATAGAATACATAGAGCGACACTATATTTTTCACCACAGACCATACAGATTCACACAGATTATCCACCTGACAATCAATGATTTAAGAAACATCTGCGTTTGTTTGTATAATCTGTGGTGAACCTTTCAGATAACCATCAAAACTGAAAAATCTCCCTTCGGATGGTAATACTTATTTTTAAATAACTATTTTTGCGGAAATTATACAAAACTGCTTATCACACCAATCCAATGCTAGCTGAGAATAAGATAACTTTAGCGTCCCTGTATAAGATTTTGTTTGAAGAAGAGCCACTGACACTCTCCGACCAATGTATGCAAAAATTGGAAGAGAGTTTCCATTTTCTGAAAACATTCTCCAACGACAAGATCATCTATGGCATCAATACCGGCTTTGGACCGATGGCCCAATACCGTATTGAAGATGAATCCTTGTCACAATTACAGTATAATATCATCCGCAGCCATGCCACCGGAGCAGGGCAACCCCTTCCGGAACTCTATGTCAAAGCTGCCATGATAGCGCGTCTCTATACTTTTCTGCAAGGAAAATCCGGCGTACATAAAGAACTGGCATTGCTCATTACCGAGTTTATCAACCGGGGGATTACTCCATACGTACCCGAACACGGCAGTGTAGGGGCCAGTGGCGATTTGGTACAGCTTGCCCATATCGCCCTCACCCTGATTGGAGAAGGAGAGGTCTTTTACCAAGGCAAGAAAAGAGATACGGCATCCGTTTTGGCGGAAAACGGATTGCAACCCTTCAAAATGCATATCCGCGAAGGGCTTTCAGTGACCAACGGCACTTCGGTAATGACAGGTATAGGCATTGTCAACCTGATTTATGCCCGCCAACTGATGCATTGGGCAGTAGGCGCATCGGTCATGATGAATGAAATTGCCGCCTCGTACGATGATTTCATGTCCGAACCGCTGAACGAAGCCAAACGGCATGAAGGACAGCAAGAGATAGCCCGCATGATGCGCCAATGGGTGGAAGGCAGCCAATGTGTACGCAAAAGAGAGAATGAACTTTACAACGGAAAACACGAAGAGAAAATCTTCACCCATAAGGTTCAACCCTATTATTCGTTGCGCTGCATCCCACAGATTCTAGGACCGGTTTATGATGAATTGCTCAATGCCGAAAAAGTATTGATAAACGAAATAAATTCAGCCTGTGACAACCCGATAGTGGACCCCGACACGCAAAACGTGTATCATGGCGGTAACTTTCACGGAGATTACGTTTCTTTTGAAATGGATAAACTGAAAATAGCGGTCACCAAACTGGCCATGCTTGCCGAACGGCAGATCAATTACTTGTTTCACGACCGCATCAACGGCATTCTGCCCCCCTTTGTCAATATGGGAGTGCTGGGATTGAACTATGGTTTGCAGGCGTCACAATTTACCGCGACTTCTACCACAGCGGAGTGCCAGACTTTGTCCAATCCGATGTATGTGCATAGCATCCCCAACAACAATGACAATCAGGATATTGTAAGCATGGGAACCAATTCCGCACTACTGGCAAAAACAGTCATAGAAAATGCTTATCAGGTGATGGCTATCCTGATGATGGGTATTGTACAAGCTGTAGACTGTTTGGAAATAGCCGGTCGGCTAAGCCCCCGGTCACAACAAGTATATAAAGAGATACGAGCATTTTTTCCTGTGTTCCGGGAAGATACGCCTAAATATAAAGAGATAGAAAGAATGATGGTATATCTTAAAAAAGGGAGGTTGCAAGAAAAATGAAATACGCACTAGTAACAGGAGGAAGCCGGGGCATCGGACAGGCTGTATGTCTGAAACTGGCCGAAATGGGATATCATATACTGATAAACTACCAAAGCAACGATACGGAAGCCGAAGCCACCCTGCAACAGATACGGGAACAAGGCTCGGACGGCGAACTGATGAAATTTGACGTGACAGACGCAGTAGCCACACACGCCGCACTGAACGGCTGGATGGAGAAGCATCCCGATACCTACATTGAGGTACTGGTGAACAATGCCGGTATACGCCGTGACAACCTGATGCTGTGGATGGAACAGGATGAATGGAGCCGGGTGTTGGATATCAGCCTGAACGGTTTCTTTAACGTCACCCAACCCTTGCTGAAAAATATGCTGGTAAAGCGATTCGGACGTATCATCAACATCGTTTCCCTGTCGGGTATCAAAGGAATGCCGGGACAAACCAACTATTCGGCAGCCAAAGGCGGAATGATAGCCGCCACCAAAGCACTGGCACAGGAAGTGGCCAGAAAACACGTGACGGTGAACGCCGTAGCACCGGGATTTATCCGCACGGATATGACCAACGGCATTGATGAAAATGAATGGAAAAAACAGATACCGGCAGGACGGTTCGGCGAACCCGGAGAAGTAGCCGCACTGGTAGGCTTCCTGGCATCGGAACAAGCCTCCTATATCACCGGAGAGGTAATTTCCATCAATGGAGGAATCTATACATAAGCAGAAGATGAGAAGAGTAGTGATTACAGGCATGGGTATTTATTCGTGCATAGGCAAGAACCAAGATGAGGTGAAAGACTCTTTGTTCCAAGGGCGTTCAGGCATCGGCATCGATCCGGCACGTAAAGAGATGGGGTATTTTTCCGCATTGACAGGACTTGTCGAACGTCCTGATTTAAAGAAGTTATTGGACCGCAAAAAGCGGCATAGCCTCGCCGAACAGGGAGAATATGCCTATATGGCTACCTTGGAGGCATTCCGTCAGGCACAAATAGACGAGGAGTTTTTATTGGATCATGAAGTAGGCATATTGTATGGAAATGACAGTAGCGCCGCTCCGGTAATCGAGGCCATTGATGTCATTCGTGCCAAGAAGAATACGGCTATGGTAGGCTCCGGTTCTATCTTCCAGTCCATGAACTCTACGATTACCATGAACCTTTCGGTTATTTTCCATTTGAAGGGAATTAATTTTACCATATCGGGAGCTTGTGCCAGCGGTTCACACGCCATCGGCATGGCGTATATGCTCATCAAATCAGGACTTCAGGACTGCATTCTGTGCGGAGGAGCACAAGAGGTAAATCCTTACTCCGTGGGTAGTTTCGACGGATTGGGCGCGTTCTCCACCCGTGAGGACGAACCGGAAAAGGCATCGCGCCCCTTTGACAAGGGACGGGACGGTTTGGTACCCAGCGGAGGAGGCGCCAGCCTGGTACTCGAAAGTTATGAATCAGCCGTAAGGCGCGGAGCTACTATTCTGGCAGAAGTCATAGGATACGGTTTCTCATCAAACGGAGATCATATTTCCGTACCGAATGTGGACGGTCCCAGACGCTCTTTACAGATGGCAATCAACGATGCGGGCATTCCCTTGGAAGAAATCCAATATATCAATGCACACGCCACTTCCACCCCCGTGGGAGATTTGAATGAGGCAAAAGCCATAGCGGAAGTGTTCGGAAACCATCGGCCCTATGTCACATCCACCAAGTCACAAACCGGACATGAGATGTGGATGGCAGGCGCCAGTGAAGTCATTTATTCCATCTTGATGATGAATAACGGATTTATCGCTCCTAATCTCAATTTTGAAGAACCCGATGAAGCCTCTGCTCTGCTGAACATCCCCTCCCGGAGGATAGAAACGGAATTTGACACCTTCTTGTCCAACTCATTCGGATTCGGAGGAACCAATTCCTCACTGATTATCCGTAAATTTAAAGAAAACAATTAATTCAAACCAATATATAAATTTATGACCAACGAAGAAATCATCGAAAAGATCAGAACCACCCTGGCCGAAGAATTTGAGATTGATGTAGAACAGATCCAACCGGACGCACCTTTGATGCAAACCTTGGAATTGGATAGCCTTGACCTGGTGGATATGGTAGTACTGATTGACAAGAATTTCGGTTTCACCGTTACAGCCAAAGATTTTGCCGGTATCAAAACCTTCCAGGATTTCTATAATCTGGTAATTTCACATATGCAAAAAGAAGACTGATGTCCGAAACATGGAAAGGTAAGACAAGAGGAGGCATATTCGGATACATGTTCTTTATCTACATGATCCGCTGTCTGGGGATAACTGCGGCCTACGGCTTCCTGGCATTGGTCGTCCTCTACTTCATACCTTTCGCACCGAAAGCAACGGGCAATACTTGGAGTTACGCACGGAACAGGCTGAAATACGGACGGCTGAAATCCGTCGCACTGCTCCTGAAAAACTATTACCGGCTGGGACAAATATTGATTGACAAAGTGGCCATCGGCAACGGAATGACCGGCAAGTATCATTTCAAGTTTGAGAACTATCAGGCATTTTTAGACGTACTAAACGGAAACACCGGAGTAATTATGATTGGCGCCCATGTGGGCAACTGGGAAATAGGCGCTCCTTTCTTCGATGAATATGGCAAAAAGATCAATATCGTCATGTTTGACGCCGAACACGAACGGATAAAGGAGATTTTGGAAAAGAACGCCTCTACGCGAGACTACAAAATAATTCCGGTGAATGAAGACAGCCTGACACATGTATTCCGCATCACGGAAGCGCTGGACCGCCGGGAGTATGTCTGCTTTCAGGGAGACCGCTATCTGAATAAAGAGAAATTACTCACGACTTCTTTCATGGGAAAAGAAGCCAAATTTCCGATGGGCCCTTTCCTGCTGGCTTCGAAGTTAAAAGTACCCGTCGTATTCTATTTTGCCATGCGTGAAGCCCAAAGAACGTATCGTTTCCATTTCTTTATAGCCGAGACAGTAGTACGGACGAAAGAGAAACGGGCCGAACAGGCATTATTGGAGCAATATACACAAACGCTGGAAAAGATTGTCCGGCAGTATCCGGAACAATGGTTCAATTACTACCCGTTCTGGACATAAAAATAAATCTGGTATGATGCATAAAAGATATACAAAAGAACAATGTACGGCTGCCGAAGCGCAAAGACTGGCACAAGAGATAGCTTTCGGTCCTGTGGTATTCCAAGTATCGCGCCTGATGTTGAAATTCGGAATTTTCCAATTATTGTCCGGCAAACGGGAAGGATATACGCTGCAAGAAATCAGCGGGCAGACCGGACTGACACGCTATGCGGCACAAGTATTACTGGAAGCATCGCTGACCATCGGAACCATCCTGTTGGAAGAAGACCGTTATGTACTGGCCAAGGCAGGCTGGTTTCTGCTGAACGATAAAATGGCTCGTGTCAATATGGAATTCAATCACGATGTGAACTATCAAGGCTTGTTCCATTTGGAAGAAGCTCTTTTAAACGGGCGTCCGGAAGGATTGAAAGTATTCGGAGAATGGCCTACCATTTACGAAGGTCTGTCCCAATTGCCGGAACAGGTACAGAAAAGCTGGTTCGGCTTTGATCATTTCTATTCGGACCAGTCATTCGGCAAAGCGTTGGAAATCGTGTTCAGCCATCACCCGAAACGCTTGCTCGATATTGGCGGGAATACCGGCAGATGGGCCACACAATGCGTACAATATAATAAGGAAGTGGAAGTAACCATCGTGGACCTGCCTCAACAACTGGAAATGATGAGAAAGCAAACGGCCGGTTTGTCCGGTAGTGAACGCATACACGGTCACGGCGCCAATCTGCTGGATCGGGACGTGCCCTTTCCCACGGGTTTTGACGCTGTATGGATGAGCCAGTTTCTGGACTGCTTCTCGGAAGAAGAAGTCATCAGCATCCTGACCCGTGTGGCACAATCCATCGGCAAAGACAGCAAAGTCTATATTATGGAAACATTATGGGATCGCCAACGGTATGAAACAGCATCTTATTGCCTGACACAAATCAGCCTCTACTTTACAGCAATGGCCAACGGCAACAGTAAGATGTTCCATTCGGATGACCTGATCCGCTGCATTGAAAATGCCGGATTGGAAGTGGAAGAAATTCAAGATAACATAGGACTGGGACACAGTATCCTGCAATGCAGACTGAAATGAGCAGCAAAGAAATCATCTGTCAGGGAGAAGAGCTGTTCCGGCTGATTCCCCAACGCCCGCCCATGGTAATGATAGACCGCTTCTATGGGATAGAAGAAAATACATCCTGGTCAGGGCTGACCGTCACTACCGACAACCTGTTCTGCCGGGACGGTGTATTACAGGAAACGGGAATCATAGAGCACATCGCCCAGTCGGCGGCGGCACGTGTAGGTTATATCTATATGCTGCGGAAAGAACCTGTACCATTAGGTTTTATCGGTTCGGTAGAAAAGATGAAACTATTCCGTCTTCCTTCTGCCGGAGCAGAACTATATACCGGTATAACCATCGTTCAGGAAGTATTTGATATCACCCTGATTACCGCCGAGGTAAAAGAAAACGATGAATTGCTGGCCGAATGCCGGATGAAAATATATCTGAAGAAAGAATGAAACGAAAAACAAGTCCACATCAGGCGGCACTGACGGACCGGACCACCATCAAAGTCCGCTTCAGTGAGATAGATTCCATGCAGATAGTATGGCATGGAGAATATGTGCGTTATTTCGAAGACGGACGCGAAGCTTTCGGAAAGCGATACGGTCTGGACTATATGAGCATCTACCGGGAAGGATATGTAGTTCCTATCGTAGACCTGACCTGCCAGTTCAAACAACCGCTGTCTTTTGGCGAGGAAGCGATTGTCGAGACACGGTTTATCCACAGTGATGCCGCCAAAATTCTTTTTGAATACACCATCTACCGGGCATCGGACCAAAACATTGTGGCAACAGGAACCACTACACAGGTATTCCTGAATACAAATAGAGAACTGGAACTGGTTAATCCTGCCTTTTACATAGAGTGGAAAAAGAAATGGAACATCATCTGACTACCTATATCACCCATGATACCCTGATCAGCGCGCTGGGTTTCGGCACACAGGAAAATCTGGAAGCCATCCGGAGCTATCACAGCGGTATCACCCTGCAGACGGACAAACGGATTGCGGACACTCCCCTATTGGCAGCCACTCTCTCGCAAGAGAGATTGCAACAACAGGCGGAAGCCATAGGAGTAAGTGGCTATCCCCGGATGGAACAACTGTTCATACTGACTATCAACGAACTCATCCGTCAGTCCGGACAAACTTTGGAAGACAAAACCTGCGGACTCATCCTCTCCACCACCAAAGGGAACATCGATTTACTGGCCCGTCATACGGAACATCCCGATGAAGCGGTCTTTCTTTGGAAAATGGCAGAAAACATTGCCGGTTATTTCCATGCCGAGGAACGGGTGCATGTCATTTCCAATGCCTGCATTTCAGGAGTGTCAGCCCTCATAGCAGGAAAACGCATGATAGAGAACGGAATCTACCACCGGGTAATCGTAGCGGGAGGTGACCTTCTCTCTCATTTCATCACCAGCGGTTTCGGGTCTTTCCGGTCTCTCAGCTCCCGCCCATGCCGTCCGTATGACAGCAGCCGTGACGGATTGAACTTGGGAGAGGCCTGCGGAGCCGTATTGCTCAGTTCAGAAGGAACAGAAGAACATGTTATCCTTTCGGGAGGAGCCGTCAGTAACGATGCCAACCACATCTCCGGTCCTTCCCGCACGGGAGACGGACTCTATTTCGCCATCCGCCAAGCCATGCAGGAAGCAGGGACAGCCCCTCAGGATATCAGTTTTGTGAATGCTCACGGCACTGCTACCGTATACAATGACGAAATGGAATCCAAAGCCCTCACACTGGCTCATCTGGAACAAGTGCCCGTCCATAGTTTGAAGCCCTATTTCGGCCATACCTTGGGAGCATCGGGAATCATTGAAAGCATTGTCTGTATGCACGAACTGAAACAAGGCATCCTGTTCGGCACTCCGGGTTACGAAACGCCGGGAGTTCCTATGCCGATACCGGTCTATGCCACCCACCGGAGCATCCCGATGAAACATTGCGTAAAAACCGCTTCGGGATTCGGCGGATGCAACGCAGCCATTGTCTTATCTTTACCGGAATATACTCCGTTCAAAGATGAGGACAACACCTTGCCCGAAATCCGATGTACACGGGAGGTTCGTATTGAAAACAGTTCTGTCTTCATAAACAACGAACTTATTTTTCATTCCGAAGAACCGGATTTCGGCACATTTATACGTGATACCTATAAAAAAACAGGCGGAAACAACCTGAAATTCTATAAAATGGATGACCTTTGCAAATTGGGATATGTGGCCGCCGAATACTTGCTGGAAGGTAAGACATTCGCTCCACTGGAAATGGGGATGTTACTTGCCAATGCCGCTTCCTCTCTGCATACGGACATCAGACACCAGCAACTGATAGACCGGGAAGGAGACCAGGCAGCCAGTCCGGCTGTATTTGTTTACACACTACCCAATGTAGTGTCCGGCGAGATTTGCATCCGCCACAAGATACAAGGGGAAAACACCTTTTTCATCACTGAAGCCTATCAGCCGGAAAAACTGGAAAGATACGCACGTATAGTCATGCAAAAAGGGAAACTGAACTATTGTATCATCGGGTGGTGTGAATTATGGAAGAACACCTATAAAGCAGTATTTAAACTGATTGAAAAACAATAAAGAATATGGAAGAATTGATTGATAAACTGAAAGTTGAATTAATAGAAGCATTGAATCTGGAAGAAATCACTCCGGAGGACATTGACAGTGAAGCACCTTTATTCGGAGATGACGGTCTGGGCCTTGACTCGATTGACGCATTAGAGATTATCCTGATTCTGGAAAGGAATTATGGAATCAAGATAGAGAATCCTGCCAAAGGCAAGGAAATATTCTATTCGGTACGTACCCTGGCAGACTACATCACCGCCCATCAGAAATGAGGAAGATCTATGTCACCGGTCTGGGAGTGATTTCGGGCATAGGGAAAGGAGTGGAAGAAAACCTGGATTCCTTAAAAGCCGGGAAACACGGTATGGGGAAAATCACCCTTTTCCCCACCGCACTTGACGTACCCGTGTCCGAAGTAAAACAGAGCAATGAAGAATTAAAGAAACTCCTGTCCCTTCCATCCGGCAAGACGTATTCACGTACAGCCTTGCTGGGCTTGTGGGCAGCCCAAGGAGCGGCCCGTGATGCGGAACTCGATTTCACTTCTCCCCGTATCGGGCTCATTTCTTCCACTTCCATCGGAGGAATGGATGCAAGCGAGCGGTTTTATGCCTCTTTCCGGGAAGATAACCGAAAAGGGAGATTACGTGACATTATCTCCCATGACTGTGGGTCCAGTACCGAAATGATAGCCGCTTATTTGGGAGTGAAAGGAACGGTGACCACCCTCAGCACCGCCTGTTCTTCCGCCGCAAATGCCATTATGTTAGGGGCACGCCTCATCCGGCATGGTCTGCTGGACGCTGTCCTTGTAGGCGGAACGGATGCCTTATGCCGTTTCACGCTCAACGGTTTCAATTCATTGATGATACTGGACAAAGAGCACTGCCGTCCTTTCGACCGCACACGTGCCGGACTAAACCTGGGAGAAGGAGCCGGATACCTTGTTCTTCAATCTGATAAATCCCTTACTAAAGCTCCTTATTGCGAACTCAGCGGTTACGCCAATGCCAATGAAGCCTACCACCAGACAGGAAGTTCCCCCGACGGAGACGGGCCTTTCCTTTCCATGAGTCAGGCCATAGCCTCTGCCGGGCTGACAGCCGGAGCCATAGACTATATCAATGTACATGGTACAGGCACTCCCAGCAACGACGCTTCCGAAGGGAAAGCCATCCGGCGTATCTTCGATACCCGTATTCCTCCTTTCAGTTCGGTCAAGGCTTTCATCGGGCACACCCTGGGAGCCTCGGAAGGAATAGAAGCCGTATATTCCGTACTCTCCATCCGTCACGGACTGATTTACCCTAATCTGAACTTCCATCTGTCCGATGAAGAAAGCGGCCTCATTCCTGAAACGGTTTTCCGGTCGGGACTTCCCATACGGCATGTATTATCCAACTCCTTCGGATTCGGCGGCAACAACTCATCTCTCGTATTTTCCACTCTAACCCAATAGCGTATGTGCCCAGTATATATCAACCGTATCGCCTCTATCCATGCGGAAAGCAGAAATGAAAAGCCTTATTTCTCCGCACAGGAACCTGATTATAAAGAAATGATCACCAACGCCAATCTGCGGAGGCGCATGAGCCGCATGATCAAGATGGGAGTAGCCTGCGGACTGGAATGTCTGAAAGATATCCCGTCGGAAAAGGTAGATGCCATTATCACCGCTACAGGACTGGGTTGTCTGGCCGATACGGAAAAGTTTATGAACGCCTTGATGGACAACCGGGAACAGATGCTCAATCCCACCGCTTTCATTCAGTCCACCTTTAATACGGTGGGTGCACAGCTAGCTTTGCTACTCAAAATACATGCTTATAATGTTACGTATGTACACCGTGGTTTAAGTTTTGAAAGTGCTCTGATAGATGGCATCATAAGCATTGCCGAAGGCAAACAGCATGTACTGGCAGGTGCTATGGATGAAATAACCCCTACCAGCCATATCATTCAGCAGCGTTTAGGACTGTTGAAAGGAACGACAGCCGGTGAGGGAGCACAATTTTTCCTGTTAAGCGCACAAAAAGAGGAACAGACTTTTGCCGAACTGAAAGGGGTAGATACTTTTATCACCCGGATGAGTGCTCCGGAAATCAGTAACAGGATGCATCATTTTCTAAAATCTCACGGGCTTGCACCCGAAGACATTGACTGGTTTATCAGTGGCAAGAACGGGCAGGAAGCAACAGATGCCGTTTATACGGATCTGGAACACAGTCTGTTCCCTCATGCCCTGCATAGCAGTTTTAAAGAACAATGCGGAGAATATCAGACTGCTTCATCCTATGCTCTCTGGATGGCGGCAAAAGCCTTGAAAGAAGAAGCTTCATCCCGTTACGCATTGATTTATAACCAATATCAAGGTATCAATCACTCAATCATCTTAATCAAGCGATGCACATCCTAGTTTCTGTAGTCATCATAGTAAGCGTCATGGCCTATTAAAAAGATGCTTTTAAGATACTGAAAACAGGAATAATGCTTAACTTTATCCCTCATAAAATAAAAGTAGTAGAAATAATGAAGAAAATAACTGTTACGAATATTGATATATCCATATCTGTAAGACCTGATAATAATGATTATATCTGCCTGACAGACATGGCACATTTCAAAGACAGAGAACGTACTAACTACATTATACAAAACTGGATGCGTCTACGTAGTACGATTGATTTTCTAGGGTTATGGGAAAAACTAAATAATCCAAATTTTAAAGGCATCGAATTCGATGCTTTTAAAATGGAGAGTGGAACAAACAGTTTCACCCTAACCCCCAAACAATGGATAGAAAAAACTAAAGCAATAGGGATTATATCCAAGCCCGGGCGATATGGGGGAACTTTTGCCCATAAAGACATAGCTTTTGAATTCGGGACTTGGCTCAGCCCTGAATTTAAACTATATCTCATCAAAGAATACCAAAGACTTAAAGAAGCAGAATCACACCCTTTATTAAGTGAATGGAACGTAAAAAGAATACTTAGTAAAGTAAATTATTCCATACATACGGATGCAATCAAAGACTTTATTATACCTAAAGTAGAAGATTTCAATCAAAAACTTGTTTATGCCGATGAAGCTGATTTGTTAAATCTCGCATTATGGGGATGTACCGCAAGACAATGGCGTGAAGCAAATCCACAATACGCAGATAAGAATATCAATATCAGAGATGTAGCAAGCATAAATGAATTAGTCGTATTATCGAATATGGAATCCTTCAATGCAGAGTTAATCAAGCGTAAGGTGGACAAGTCTAAAAGGTTTACTCATCTTCGGCAGATGGCCAAAGAGCAATTAGCACACTTGAATACGATTGATACCGAAAAAAAGTTCAGAATACTGACAGATAATGACAAACAATTAGAATAATCTCTACAAGATCATTTATTAAAGTATCACTCAATCATCTTAATCAAGCAATGCACATCCTAGTTTCTGTAGTCATCATAGTAAGCGTCATAGCCTATTTCTTTTACGCTTCTTACAGCATCCGTGCCTGTATTTACATGCGTGTCTTCTGTTGCAAGAAAACCGAAGAGAAAATCATAGCCATCACTTTTGATGACGGGCCCGATCCGATACAGACCCCCAAAGTGCTGAAAGTGTTAAGAGAAAAACACATACCGGCCTGCTTTTTTTGCATCGGAAACAAGATAAAAGGCAATGAAGAACTGCTCCGGCAAATCATCAAAGAAGGACATCGTATCGGGAATCATTCCTTCTCCCATTCCGGCTATTTTCCTCTCTATACCTTCAAACGGATGTGCCATGATTTAATTACCTGCCAGCAAGAATTGGAAAAAGTGACCGGCCAACCGGTCCGATGGTTCCGGCCGCCTTTCGGAGTGACCAATCCTACCCTGGCTAAAGCAGTGCGCAGGCTGGGATACATCCCCATTGGTTGGAACATCCGCACACTGGACACTCAGCAACCCACTCCTGAAAAAATTATCAAACACATCAAGAAACGGCTCGTTCCGGGCTCCATCCTTCTGCTACATGACCGGATGCCCGATAGTGACAGGCTGCTGGTACAAGTTCTGGACTTTATAGAAAAAGAGGGGTATACGGTAGTAGCGTTAGATAGGCTGATAAAGGACATGACAAAATAAATTTCTTCTATATTTTCAACAGCAACATCACCAAGTTCCAGAAACGAGACCTGGTTCACCCTTCATGATCAAACCGATAAAAAGATAACTTCGTCTTACGTAAAACATAAAATTCTTCCGCCACTTCATTCCACTCATTACCAACAACTTGCCGTGTAAAAAAGTCTGTAATACCCCCAAACCGGTATGTAAGCGATGGAGTGGAACATTCACCCGTTATTTGCAAGAGAAGCGCAGATATCAGATTAAATCTGACAGGATATGCTGTACTTTCGTTCAACTTAATAGGATGTCAGTGTGTAAACTTCCGATATATACTGTTGCTTCACCAGTTTGAAACGGTGGTTTCACACTGGTGACAACAGCTCTTCACACAGGTGAAAACCCATCTTCACCTAAGTGAAAATCATATCCTACCGTTCTCCTTACAAGAATTCCAACAGACCTTCATCCTGCATAATGACGCTTTCTGCCAAACTGACTCCGACAGGGAAAACGGATAAACCGTTTCGAGGGGGATACAGGAGGATTCGTCACTATAAATTATTGATTAACAATAACATGCCGTGATAAAACAAAAAAATATTGCAACGCAGAAATATAACTTTTTTATTCATTATAATTGCCCATGTGAACGATTGTAGAAACAGGTAAAAATCGTAAATAAGCGATAAAGGTATGAATGGTTTCTCAAAATATACTATCTTTGCTTCCCATTACAAACGGATAAACCTCTATAAAGTATGACCTACATGAAAATACTTTTGCTCTTGATGTTCTGTACAGTCCTGCCGATGCAAGCCCAACAGATGAAGAAACTTACTGATCTGAAAGATTTTGAAGCCCGTCTGCTGCAAGAGGCTAAAAATATAGAGTCCATCGAAAGTAATTTCACTCAGATAAAATATCTGGATGTATTCGATGAGAAAATAACCTCGAAAGGAAAGTTCTATTATAAAAAGAGCAATAAGATATGCATGGACTACGCACAGCCCATGAACTACCTTATCGTGATCAACAACAACCAACTGAAAATAGTATCGGACGGAAAGAAAAGCATCATGGACCTTCACTCCAATAAGATGATGAACCAAATGCAGGATATGCTTACCGCCTGCATGGTGGGCGACCTGTCCAACATGTCGCCCGGCTATGCTTTGGAATATTTTGAAGACGCCCATTACTATCTCATTCAAATCAAGCCCGTCAGCAAAGCGATACAGGCATATATCAACCAGATTCAAATTTATTTAGACAAAAAAGACATGTCTGTCCACAAACTACGTTTATCGGAAACCGCAACCAACTATACCGAATACGAATTCTCGGACAAGAAATTCAATTCTTTGAAAGATGAGGCAAAGTTTACGATACGCTAGCTGGCTGCTGTTGCTGTTTATCCTGCTCTCCTGCTCACACCGGGTGACAGGGGAAGCTACGGCACTGCCTCCCATCCTGCAGGCAGAAGCACAGTCGCAAAAGTACAACTTGCAACTGGATTTCATGAAACATCATTTCAGCGGAATGCTCATTGTCCGCCAAATGCCTGATAACGAAATCCGTATCCTGGGATCCACTTACTTTGGCCTCAGCCTTTTTGACTTCTCCCTGCACTGCGACACCTTCATAGTGAACAGTTGCATGGAACCGATGAGGAAGAAAAAGATGCTGAAAATACTGGAAACTGATTTCAAAAATCTATTTCTAAAGAGTGAAAAAGCACGTATTAAAAAGAAAAGTAGTACTTTTGAGCAAAGAATCAGTGGCAAAGGATTTGGAAAGACGGTATTCACCTTGTCCGGCTTTGTAAACGGACAGGCGGAGAAAGTACAAATCAAGCATCCGCTGATACGGTTAAGAATCCAATTGGACAAACTGAACATAAACAACCCTTGAAATGCTGCTGGAGAACTTTTATAAAATCATTCATAGAAAGGAAAGAGAAGACGGAAAACAGGCAATAGAGATAGAGCTGAATCCCGGCCATGTGCTCTATCAAGGTCATTTCCCCGGACAGCCGGTGGTTCCGGGCGTCTGTACCTTACAGATGATAAAAGAAAGTGCCGAACAGATCGTCAGCCAACCTTTGCAGTATGTACAGATTGCTTCTTCCAAATTCCTGTCTGCCATCAATCCGCTTGAAACTCCACTACTGCAACTATTTATCCGACTAGAAGAAACGGAAGAGCATCTTTTCAAGTTGCAGGCAGAAGGCATTTGTAATGGAAAAGAATTTATCAAATTGAAAGCGGTACTGATGGCAAGTAAGTATCAATGAAGCAAGTCCTTCTGTTAAATATCCATAATAGCAAGAACAATAAGTCCATTTATAGTTGTCAACACCCATTAAACATCTTATATTCAGACAATTATAAATATGGCACCTATGAAAACAAAATTCACAATGATTATGGCTGTTATTGCAACATTTGCAATAAGCTTGAACCTCCACTCTTCTAATGAGAAAGTAGTGTTTGGAGCACCTGCCGTGCAAATGCCACGAGGGGGTCCAAAGTACTGTGCTTTCGAAGCTGAATGGGAAAATTGCAAAATGGCTGCTACAGGCACAGTGTGTATCAGTGAAGATGGTAAATGCGGCATCGGAGTAGAGGTAGGTGCCCCCGGTGAAGGTTCAGGAGGAGGTGGGAATCATGGTGCTCCTACCAATTAACAACCAACAATTTATGTGGCCGGTTAGAAATCCGGCCACATAAATTACAAATATCATAAAACCGAAAATATTATGAATCGAACACTCCTTTTTATATCACTCTTTTCTATATTTACCCTCGTATCTTGCCAGTCCTCCCCAAAAAACGAAGCTGGCAAACAGAACGAAGTAGAACTGGTAGCAGAAAAACAGCTGGCTTTCCCTTTAGACGAACAGACCTATTACTTAAGCAAATCCATGTTCCAATTCGAAGAAAACGGGAAAGAATACCTTCACTTTGAGAATACACAAAAATCATTATATGACATTGTCATTTTTGATATAGAGAATCAACAGATAGCCAAACGGATACCTCTTCACAAGACAGGTCCCAACGGGCTACCAGCTGTATTCGGCAGTAGACCTTCCCCCGATTCTCAATATATATTAGTTGCACAGAATAATATCAGTCGGCTCAGTTCCATAAACTCTCAAGGGGAAATAATACGAAACTATAATTTCCAAACTCCTGAAGGCAGATTTACACCCTTGTCTTTTGGCAGTTACTACAATGCACCTGCTTTTATCAAAGACTCATGCATATTTCTACGCCAAGAAATTTTAAAACCCGATATGAAAAAGGAAGACTGGCCTAGAACCCATATGTTCGCCTCACAGGATCTGAGAACAGGAGAAGTTAAATGGATTCCTATTTTCTATCCACCCATCTTTAAAGAGGAATATGACAATATCGCAGGAGGATACGGTTTTAGTTATGATTACAACTACAAAGAGAGCCGTTTGGTCTGTGGATTTTTCGGATATGACAGCCTGATGGTTACAGATGACTTGAAACATATCCGATGGTATAACGCCAAAAGCAGATATCTGAAAAGCATGAAGCCCAAACTGGGTAATTCTATGGAAGGCATTAATGCCATTATAAAACTCAATGAAAATCCTAGATATTGGCATATCATGTATAACAAATACCGCAATGTGTACTACCGTTTTGCCGAAATGCCTTACAAACTGGCTCCCAACGAAAGCCCCTATGACGCCCAAAGGAAAGGAGTTCTCCGTCATTGTACTGAACGCGGATTTTGAAATCATCGGAGAAACAAAATTCCCCGGAAAGAAATATTTCTATAAAATGAGTTTTGTGGGAAGGGAAGGACTGTATATATCCGAGAACAATCTGGAAAATCCGCAATTCGACGAGAACAAGTTGGTGTTTACCTGCTTTAAAATTAAAAATGCATCTCCAAATAAATAATTAACGCCAGAATGCCCGCATCCGAAAATATACTATCTTTGTCACCCATTAGAAACCACATAAGTTCAGGTACGAAAACATTCATCCCAAACGTATCTGAATAGTTTGACTGAAAAACAAGATGAGTACAAACACAACATCGGTTTGCCGGAAGAGACTAAAGGAACTGGAGATTGTCGTCGTTATTCCCACCTACAACAACGGGAAGACACTGGCGGCAGTCATTGAGGAGGTATGCAGGTATGCAGGCGATATCATTGTCATCAATGACGGCTCTACGGATGATACGGCCAACATTCTGAAACAATATCCGGCTATCCGGACTATTACCCATCCTGTCAATAAAGGAAAAGGAACCGCTTTGAAGCATGGCCTTTCCCAAGCCCAAAAAGAGGGTTTCCGCTATGCCATCACCATCGATTCGGACGGACAGCATTTCGCATCCGATATTCCCTGTTTTATTGAAGCCATTGAAAAAGAGCCCGACACGCTGCTGGTAGGCGCCCGAAACTTGGCCTCCGACAATATGCCGGGCAAGAATACCTTTGCCAATAAATTCTCTAATTTCTGGTTCAGACTGGAAACCGGGCTGAAACTGGAAGATACACAATCGGGATACCGCCTTTACCCTCTGCGCAAAATGAATGTGCAAAGCTGCTGGTATACCGCCAAATACGAATTTGAGTTGGAAGCTATCGTCTTTGCCGCATGGGAAGATGTAGCGGTGAAGAACATTCCCATCCACGTGTATTATCCCCCGCAAGCAGAACGGGTATCCCATTTCCGACCGTTCCGGGATTTTACCCGTATCAGTGTGCTGAACACGGTGCTGGTGCTGATTACCTGCCTTTGGATTGTTCCCCGTAACCTGCTCCGCAAACTGTCATGGAGCAACTGCAAGCGATTCTTCACCGACCATGTGCTGAATACACGGGAATCCAACCTGAAGATTGTACTCGCCATCATGCTGGGGATTTTTATGGGTATCGTTCCGTTATGGGGTTATCAGATGCTGATCACCCTCTTTCTTGCGCATCTGTTCAGACTGAATAAAGTAATTGCCCTTGTCGCCGCCAATATCAGTATTCCACCCATGATTCCCCTATTGCTGTACGGCAGTTACCGGACAGGCTGCATGGTACTGGGTAATCCTCCCGATTTGCATCTCGGAGACCTTTCTCTTGAAAATGTCAAATCAGTTTTAGAGCAATATTTAATAGGAAGCATTATCTTTGCAATGGCTTGCAGTCTGCTGTCTGGAGTAATCTCCACCGTGTTGCTGGCTATATGTAGGAGAAAAAACGGATATGACTAAATTCTTTGTTGGATTATATAACTATTTTGAAAGGCATAAAGTCTTGTTTTACCTGTCCCTCAGCGTATGCATCCTCTTTATGGCCCTTTTTGCCGCCCAAGTCAGATTCGAGGAAAACGTAACCAGTTTCTTTCCGGATACCAAGGACTCCCAAAATGCCATCAACGTATTTGAAAATCTGAAGATAAAGGATAAAATTATGATCATGCTGTCCGGCAAGGACGGTGTGGCGGATGCGGATTCCCTGATTGAAGCTGCCGAAACCATTAAACAGGATTTACAGCAACAAGCGGAAGGAACCCTGATTAAAGAGATCTTCTCAAAAGCCGACGAAAACCTGATCAACAGTGTCGGAGATTTTGTTTACGACAACCTGCCCCTGTTCCTTTCCGACGAGGCCTACCAACGGCTGGACACCTTGCTTACCGCCGGAAACATTGCCGCCCTGATGCAGAAGAACTATTCCAACCTGATATCTCCGGCAGGATTCGCCTTGAAGAACTACATTATGCGGGACCCGTTGGGACTGGGCAGCCAGACGCTGAAACACCTGCAAGACTTCCAGTTGGAAGCTAATTACGAACTGATTAATGAGCATATCTTCTCACGGGACGGTTCCACCCTGCTGATGTTCATCACCCCGGTATTCAACACCGGAAGCACGGGCAAAAATGACAAACTCATCCGACTGATTGAAAATGAGCTGCAAAAAGCGGAAAAGGAACATCCCCAATTGGTTGCCGAATATTTCGGAGGTCCTTCCGTAGGAGTGTACAATGCACGACAGATAAAGAAAGATACGCTGGTCACTTCTTCCATCGCGCTGATTATCATCATTGTCTTCATATCTCTGGTATTCAAGCATAAGAAATCCATTCCGCTTATCATCACCCCGGTGCTGTTCGGAGCTTTATTCGCCTTATGCCTCATCTACTTTATCAAAGGCGGCATTTCAGCCATTGCCGTAGGTGCGGGCTCCGCCGTAATGGGCATTGCCTTGAGCTACTCCATACACATGCTGGCGCATCAGAATCATGTATCATCGGTACAACAATTAATCAGAGAAATCGCCTATCCGCTTACCGTAGGCAGTTTTACTACCATCGGCGCCTTTTTCGGCCTCCTCTTTACCAGTTCCAACCTGTTACGGGATTTCGGTCTGTTCGCCTCGCTTGCCTTGATAGGAACCACGCTGTTTTGCCTGGTCTATCTGCCGCATTTCCTGAAAGGGCAGGCGCATGTAAAACAAGGGGCGGTGCTACGCTTTATCGAGAAACTGAACGCTTATCCATACGAAAAGAACAAAGGCTTGGTAGGGGGCATTCTCGTGCTGACCATAATATGTTTATTCACCTCGCAGAACGTGCGTTTCAACGAGGATATGATGAGTCTGAACTATGAGCCTGCCCACTTGAAACAATCGGAAAACAAGCTGGCCGAACTCTTTGACAAGAAAGAAAAGACTGTTCTCTTTGTCAGTACAGGCAAAGATATGGGAGACGCTACCGGACAATACGCCGAAACGAACCGGCTGCTCGCCCAACTGAAAGAAGAAGGAAAAATAAAAGATTACGCCTCTGCCGGACAGTTTCTGATACCGGAAGAGGTGCAGGAAGCACGGTTGAAACAATGGCACAACTACTGGACTCCGGAAAAGAAAGCCCGGTTACGCGAAACCATCCGGACAGAGGCTGCCCGTTATCATTTTCGTGAACATGCATTCGAGCCGTTTTTCCAATGGCTCGACCGTCCGTTCCAGCCTTTGGACTACCAGAATGAAATCACTACCCGGCTTCTGAACGAATGGCAGACTTCCGCCGATTCCCTGACCATGCTGATTACTCAGGTACGGATGAACGAAACCGACAAGGAAGCGGTGTACCCCCTTTTCCAACCAAAAGAGAAGGTGGTTATCTTCGACCGCGGCTATTTCGCCAGCCAATGGGTATCAGCCGTCAATCAGGATTTCTATCTGATTCTTTATATCTCCTCTTTTCTGATTTTCTTTGCCTTATGGATCTCCTACGGACGCATAGAACTGACTCTGATGAGTTTCCTGCCGATGCTGGTCAGCTGGATTATCATTGTGGGGTTAATGGGCATGCTGGGTATTGAATTCAATATCATCAACATCATTCTGTCCACCTTTATTTTTGGAATCGGGGATGATTTCAGCATCTTCATTATGGACGGATTGCAGAATAAGTACCGCACAGGACGGCAGTTGCTGAACTCGCACAAAACAGCCATCTTCTTCTCCGCTTTCACCACCGTGATAGGTATGGGTACGTTGGTCTTCGCACGCCATCCGGCATTGCAGTCCATTTCCCTCATCTCCATTTTGGGAATGATTGCCGTCGTACTGGTAGCCTACACGCTGCAACCCATTCTTTTCCGGTTCTTCATCACAGCACCCGCTTCCAAAGGGTTGCCTCCTTATACATTGACAGGACTGGCAAGAACCGGCGGCCTGTTCCTGCTGTTCTTTATCGGATGCCTGTTCCTGCGCTTGCTGATAGCTGTCATGACCTTGCTTCCTATCCGCAAAGCCTATAAGAAACAAGTACTTTGCCAACTGATACATGTCACCTGCAAAAGCCTGATCCATATAGCCACATTTGTACATAAAGAAAGGATAAACCGGACAGGAGAAACGTTTAAAAAGCCTGCCATCCTGATAGCCAATCATCAGTCTTTCATCGATATACTGGTATTATTGGCACTGACTCCCAAACTGGTCATGGTTACCAATCACTGGGTATGGCACTCTCCTTTCTTCGGAGCCATTATCCGCTATGCCGATTTCTATTACGTAGGAGACGGTTACGAGCTTTACGTGGAACGGATGCGCCAAAAGGTGAAAGAAGGATATTCCATCGCCATTTTCCCCGAAGGAACACGTACCTACGACGGACGGATGAAGCGTTTCCATAAAGGAGCTTTCTATCTGTCGGAAAAACTGCAACTGGATATTATTCCGGTCATCCTTTACGGCAACTGCAAGATCATAGCCAAGGCACAGCCGTTCAATGTACGGAAAGGCATCATGCTGACAGAGATTCTACCGCGTATCCCAGCCAACGATGCTACGTACGGAACCACTTATCAGGAACGTACCAAAAACATCTCCGCGCGGATGAAAAAAGAATATGCCCGTATCTGTCGGGAACAAAGCACAACGGACAATCCCGTCTTCTACGAAAATCTGGTACAGAACTATATCTATAAAGGACCGGTAGAGGAATGGTACATACGCATCAAGGTGAAAATGGAAGATAACTACAGGTTATTCAACCAACTGGTTCCTGTCAAAGGACAGATTACAGATATCGGCTGCGGATTCGGACCGCTTTGCTATATGCTTTCCCAACTTTCCGAGGAACGGGAGATTACAGGGATTGATTATGATGAGGACAAGATAGCAGTAGCGCAACAGGGTTGGCTCCGCACTCCCCACCTGCAATTTGTATACGCCAATGCATTGGAATACCCTTTGCCGGAAAGTGACGCATTCATACTGAATGATATCCTGCATTATATGAACTATGAGCACCAGCGGACCTTATTGCTCAGATGCATGGAGCAGTTGCGCCCGGAAGGAAAGCTGATTGTGCGGGACGGCAATGCCGCCAACACCCGGAAACACCGCCTCACCCGTTTCACGGAACTGCTGTCTACCGGCATTTTCAGTTTCAACAAGACGACAGAACAACTTTGTTTCACATCCGAAGCGCAAATAAGGAGCATCGCGCAAGAAGGTGGGATGCAGCTAGAGATTTTACCTAATGACAGATATACCTCGAATACGATTTATATCTTCCAAAAAAACAAACCGGAACATGAGTAAGTACGATATCATCATCATAGGCAGCGGACTGGGCGGTCTGGAATGCGGAGCCATCTTGAGCAAAGAGGGCTACCACGTCTGTGTGCTGGAGAAGAATGAACTGTTTGGCGGCTGCTTCCAGACTTATCAACGCGGCGGGCACCGGATGGATACCGGCATTCACTATATCGGCAGTCTGGATGAAGGACAAATCATGAATCAGTATTTCCGTTATTTCGGTATCATGGACAAGTTATCCATCAAACGGATGGATGAAGAAGTGTTCGACCGGATTTATTATAAAGACGCTATCTATGATTACGCCATGGGGCATGAACGGTTCATGGAAACCCTGTGCCACTCATTCCCCCATGAACGGGAGAACTTAAAACGGTATGTGGCAGCTATCCGATCGGTGGGAAACCTGATCAGCACAGACCACCTGAAAAAAGGCCGCCTGTCCCAAGAAGGCATGGATTTCTTTGCCACCTCAGCAGCCGGGATGATAGCATCCGTTACCACGAACAGGGATTTACAGAATGTACTTGCCGCAACCTCCCTGCTCTATGGCGGGATCAAAAATAAATCTACCTTCTATGAACACGCCATGATTAACAACTCTTATCTGGAGAGCGCCTATCGTTTCACGGAAGGAAGTATGCAAGTCAGTCTGGAATTAATCCATATCATACGTGCCAACGGCGGTACGGTGCTGAACCGGAAAGAAGTGACCCGTATCCTTGTCAAGGATGAAGCCATACAAGGAGTGGAAGTGAACCATGAAGAGATACTGGAAAGTACTTACGTCATATCCAACCTGCATCCGCAACTCACCTTATCCCTGCTGGATAAGAACCATTCCATCAAACCGGCTTTTGTGTCTCGCATCAAGTCACTGGAAAACAGTTACGGGATATTCACGCTGAATCTGATGATGAAAAAAGACTGTTGCCCCTATCAGAACCATAATATATACCTGCACGGCAATGAGGATGTATGGTATGAAAAAGAGATGCACAAAGGGAATACCCCCAGTTGCATGATCTCCATGCAAGTACCCCGCGGCAACAGCAAATTCACAGAGGTGGTTTCCATACTGACCCCCATGTATATGGATGAGGTCAGCAAATGGACGGATACGACCCCCGAACACCGTGGCGAGGCATACCGCCAGTTCAAAGAAGAAAAGACGGAACAGATCTTGCAGTTCCTGAGGCGGTTCGGATTTCACTGGAATCATTGCATTGAAAAGATCCATACCACGACTCCGCTGAGCTATCGGGACTATACCGGAACCATAGACGGTTCGGCATACGGCATTGTCAAAAACTACCAGTATCCGCAAATCAGTTTTGTTTCCACACGCACCAAACTGAAGAATCTGTTCCTCACGGGGCAGAATCTGAATGTACACGGCGCTTTGGGCGTGACGCTGACAGCCATGCTCACTTGTTCGGAATTTGTAGGTCAGGAATATTTAGCAAAAAAAGTAGGCAATGCATAAGATTTGGAAGAAAACAATAAAGTACGGGGGGATGGCCCTGTTGATTCTGATAGCGGCGATCATGATAGGCATGAGTTATCTCTATCTATCTGCCGATATGATGACTCCGCAATTTGCGTCTACCCCTGAAACGGATCGTGTGATACGGAAAGACAGCCTCCGGCAGTATGGCGGAAACTACCTGCGGCACAGTGAGAGCGGACTTTGGGAACTGAAAGTCAGCGGACCTGCCTACGAAAGAGGCAAAGCCATCGGCCAACTGACTTCCGACTTACTTTATTTTCAGGAAAAAGTATTTGTGGATCAGATAAAAGAGATAGTCCCCTCTGAAAGTTATCTTAAATTCCTCCGTTTCTTCATTGTCCTTTTCAACCGGAATCTGGGGAAAAATGTGCCGGAAGAGTACCGGGACGAGATTTATGGCATCTCCCTCTCCTGCACCCATGAGTATGATTTCATCGGCACCCCCTACGAGCGTCAGTTGAATTACCACTCCGCCCACGACTTGGGACATGCCATGCAGGACTATATGCTGGTAGGATGCAGTTCATTTGCCTGCTGGGGTGAGAACAGTGCCGATTCTTCCCTTATCATCGGCCGTAATTTCGATTTCTACATGGGTGACGCCTTTGCACGCAACAAGCTCGTTTCGTTTTACCAACCCGAAAACGGATATCGCTTCGCATCCGTGGGATGGGCCGGAATGACCGGTGTCCTTTCCGGCATGAATGAAACGGGGCTGACTGTCACCATCAATGCCGCCAAATCGGATCTGCCTGCCGCATCCGCCACCCCTATTTCCATTCTGACCAGGGAAATATTGCAATATGCTTCTACCATTGAGGAAGCATACGCTATCGCCCGGAAACGGAAAACATTTGTCTCGGAGTCCATACTGGTGGGTTCGGCCAAGGACGGCAGAGCCGCAATTATCGAGAAATCGCCGGAGAAAATAGCCTTATTCACAGGAAACGGGCAGCAGATCATCTGTACCAACCACTACCAGTCGGAAACCTTCGGCCATGACAAACGGAACCTGGAAAACATAGAAACTTCGGACAGCCCCTACCGCTTTGCCCGCTTGCAGGAACTGCTGAAAGAAAACGCACCGATAGATGCCCCCAAAGCCGCCTCTATCCTGCGCAACCGGAAAGGAGTGGGAGAAGCGGAACTGGGCCTTGCCAATGAAATGGCCATCAACCAGTTCATCGCCCATCACTCCGTCATTTTCCAACCCGAGAAAAAACGGATGTGGGTATCCACCGCTCCCTGGCAATGCGGCAAGTACGTGGCATACGACCTGAACAGGATTTTCAGCGACTCCATCGATTTCAACCATGAAATCTATACCGAAAACCTGACAGTGCCTGCGGACTCCTTCCTGCAACAACAGGAATACCAACAGCTGATGACTTACAAAAGACTGGCTCCTGTACTACGGAAGCAGATTAAAAAGAAAGAACGGCTGGACGAACAGACCCTGCATGCCTTCCAACATGCCAACCCTCATTTCTTTTATGTGTACGAGTTGCTGGGAGATTACTATCATGCCACAGGACAGCAGGACAAAGCCCTGCGCAATTGGAAGAAAGCCCTCTTGCTTCCTATCCCCAAGCGAAGTGAATCAGAACGTATAGAACATAAAATAAACAACTAAAATGAATAAGAATCCGGAAATACAATTCCGCTCCCCTGAAGAAATCAAAGCCTATCAGGAAAGCCAGCTGGCTGAGGAACTGCTTTATTTGCAGAATCATTCACGATTCTACCAACGTCTGTTCCAAGCACATCACATCGATATACAACAGATAAAAACCATAGAAGACTTGCAACAAATACCTGTCACGACCAAGACAGACCTGCAACTTCATAATGAAGATTTTATTTGCGTGAGCCGCGATGAAATTATTGACTATGTCACCACTTCGGGAACCTTGGGCGACCCCGTCACTTTCGTATTGACTTCCGAGGACCTTGACCGGCTGGCCTACAACGAATATCTGTCATTCACCACCACCGGATGCAGCAGACAAGACGTACTGCAACTGATGACCACTATCGACAGACGTTTCATGGCGGGCCTCGCCTACTATATGGGAGCCCGTGAGCTGGGCATGGGGGTAGCCCGTGTGGGAAACGGCATTCCCGAACTGCAATGGGACACTATCCGGCGCATCCATCCCACTTGCGGCATGGTAGTCCCTTCCTTTCTGATCAAACTGATTGAATTTGCCGAAAAGAACCATATTGATTACCATCACTGCTCCATGCAGAAATGTGTATGCATAGGCGAAGCACTCCGCAATCCCGATTTCACCCTGAACACACTGGGTAAACGGATACACGAGAAATGGGATTCCCTGCAACTTTACTCCACCTACGCATCTACCGAAATGCAATCCTCGTTTACCGAATGTAATGAATTTCACGGTGGCCACCTCCAGCCGGAACTGATTATCGTAGAGTTTCTGGATGATAACAACCAACCTGTAAAAGAAGGGGAAGCAGGCGAAGTGACCATTACGACTTTGGGAGTAAGAGGAATGCCGCTGCTCCGCTTCAAGACCGGAGATATCTGTTACCATTATACCGAACCTTGTGCCTGCGGACGTAACACCATCCGTCTCAGCTCCATACTGGGCCGTAAAGGACAAATGATAAAATATAAAGGTACGACCCTTTACCCACCCGCTTTATTCGATATTCTGGATAACATCCCCCATATCAAGAATTACATTGTAGAGGTTTATACCAATGAACTGGGAACGGATGAAATACTGATCCGCATCGGAAGTGAAAACCGCAGCGAAGCCTTCGCTAAAGAAATCAAAGACCTGTTCCGTTCCAAAGTACGGGTGGCTCCGAGTATCAATTTTGAATCGGCAGAGTATATCGCGAAAATACAAATGCCGCCCATGAGTCGAAAAATAGTTAAATTTATTGATTTGAGATAATATTTTTCTACCTTTGGCAGCAACAAAACAACACTTAAAAAAGAACTAATATGAAACAGTTACTCGTTTTATTATTCCTTGTAAGCAGCATGGCTTGCTTCGGGCAAAACAAAGACGCATTGAAAGACATCTCTTCCGTGACATTTTATGGCATAGACTTTACCCGTGCCAAAGTGTACGGAGCAAAAGAAGGCCCCATGCAGTTCAAATATACTTTTGATGACATCAACAAGCTTTTCATCACTGAGCCGAAGAAGTATGATATTGGCAAAAGACTGGGTGTCAATGTAGAAGTAACCTCATTGGAGGCAGTAAACGATGCCAACAAGACCATCAATCCCGATGAGATCATGACGACCAACAGCGGATACACTCTGGATGAAAAACAGATAGAAGAAGTCATCAAGACACTTCCCATCCTCTCTCAAGAAGAAAAAACAGGATTGATTATGATTGCCATGCTTTTAAACAAGGCTGATGCAAGAGCGACCTATCAAATTGTATTCTTCAACACGAAAACCCGTGAGATTCTGTATAGCGCACCGACTAACGGCAAAGCACGCGGTTTCGGACTACGCAATTATTGGGCAGGTTCCGTACACAGCGCCATGAAGAAACTAGACTAACATATAATCCCGGTTCACTGTAGGGGTGAAATGCTCCCACCCGATACCACAAAATCAATGTATCCGGATGAACTCAATTCACCCCTACAGCTATAAACCTTTATTAATCAAACCCCTCTACGGTACCAGAATACTACCAGCCATTTCCTGATAAGGATAAGTAAACCAAAAGCAAGAGCCTTCTCCTTCTTCTGACTCCACACCGATAGTTCCACCCATCTGTTCCACCAGACTCTTACAAATAGACAAGCCAAGTCCCGTACCATGAACAAAACTGTTCAGTTTCACAAAACGGTCAAATACTGTTTTTATCTTATTCTTCGGGATTCCCATTCCTGTATCACGAACATAAAACCGCAGATACCCATCTGTCTGCCTATAATATCCTAACGTTATGCTGCCCGAAAAAGTGAACTTCAAAGCGTTATTAATGAAATTGGAAATGACTTGATTCAAACGATTCTTGTCTGCCCATACATGACATCCGGGCAAGCATTCTTCAAACACCAGCTCCACACCGGCCGGCACTTTCATGCGTAAAGAACGGATAATCTCACTGCAAAGCAGATTGACATCCGTATCACTCTTGACAAATTCAAAAGCTCCCGACTCCATCTTCGATAAATCAAGAATATCTGAAATAAGCTGAAGAAGCAACTCCGTATTCTCCTGTACAATAGCCATGTACTGCTTGCGGTCCTTCATATCTTCCGTTTCCGTTAAAAGGCTGGAAAACCCCACTATAGCATTCAGCGGAGTGCGGATCTCATGACTCATATTAGCCAGAAAAGCGGATTTCAAACGATCCAGCTCTTCCGCTTTATCTCTTGCCGCTATCAACTTCCGCTCCGTTTCTTTCAGTTCAGTTATGTCATAATTGACACAAACCATATCAATAATCCCGTCTTCCGGACGAAAATCGCGTACCATTACATTGACTCTTGTCCATGTATACGTGCCATCTTCACGTAATATACGCACATCACGCCTCAGATGGCTGGCTTCCCGTATCAATACCTGATCAAAGAAGCGAAGCATCATCCTGCGATCATCCGGATGAAAATGAGAATGCACTTTGATAATCTCATTCAATGGAGTTCCTTCTTTCTCACCTACATTCCGATACCAGCTATTCACAGCATAGCCATCACATTTCAAGGCATTAAAATGGGCATATCCTACTTTGGCATAGTTACCAATCAATGTGAAAAACTCCTCAAAGTCCTGTATTTTGCTATATGCATTTGTTGTTTCCGTATTATCAATATTGATCAACAATATATTTATCAGATTGCCCAAAGCATCATAAAGTGGAGCGAATTTCGAGATCAAACTGATAGTACCGGTACGAGAAGTAGAATAATAGCCGTCCAAACGGTCGAAATCATAATTAAACGACATATCAATAGGTGCTCCTGCTTTCAACTTATCTTTCAATCCCTGCGGCAGCAAAGGATTATCAAATAAATTCAATCCTATCACATCCTCCTTATGCCGGAGACCGAAGATTTCCATCTCCTTGTCATTCAAATCTGTCATAAACCCATCCTTATCATACAACTCGATACCAGCAGGAAGATTCTTATAAATATTCTGCAAATAAGCTTTTTCCAGCCGGGCTTCAGATTCAGAGCGTCTCAATTCCATACAAATACTGATAATATTACCCAAAGAGACAAACCATTGATAATCCTCATTGCACCAATTCCGGTGCTCACGCACCATATCCACCCCTATATACCCCCACACTCCGTCTTTTGAGTTCAAAGGCACCACCATAGTAGATTTCACTCCATATTCCTCTAATCTACGCTTATCCGCCCCGGCTGAATCAGGAAGCAAATTTAATGTAAAAAGAATGATTGGATCACCAGCCAATATCTGTCCTGTCCACCAGGAGGCATAATCAATAGAAGATTCCGACAATAAAACCTTACGTTCTTTTATACCCTCCACTGCTATTTCATAGGTACAGACTTCCGTATGCAATTTCCTGTCCAATTCAAAAATATAAGTACGATCTGCTTGAAATTGGCGCAATACCTCCTTTAAAATCTTATTGATAACCAAGGTAATATCATCAGAATGCAAAAAATCAAGCAATGACTTGGAAATGCCGTTCAAACGAGATAATAAAGAGTTCAACCGGTCTACCGTCTGCTCCTGCATATTCATCCGTTGCCGGGAAATACATTGCAACATACCCATGACGCGGACATGACCTTCTTTGGTAATACGCTTCTCACCGACCTTGGTACTGACCCACATCATCCCATATTTGGAATGTATCGGAAAAACCTGCTCATAAATCTCCATCATCCGGAAAGAGCGAAATTCCTCCAAAATACGCTCCCGATAATTCTCACAAATCAGATTCGCGAAATCTTTAGCAGAAATCTTATTCCCTTCTATTCCTAACAAATCGGCTACAAACTCAGAACAATAGTAAACTCCTTCATCAAAGTCCACCTCCCACCATCCTATGCGTGCCATTGATACAAGCTGCTGCAACCTTGCATCATTCTCTTGAATCTTCCCCATATACAAGCTACCTTTTAATTTATGCACCAAGATAATCATTATCTGTCAATACCAAATACTTAAACATGAAAAAATAAACACCGGCAATAAATAATCAATGCCCGAAATCTATTTTAACGCAGTTCACTTGCAAATAAACAGCGAACTGTGTATTTTCGTAAAAGAACTACATTACAAACCTTACAAATTCGTATAACCATGAAACGTAATATCCTATTATTAATAATTTTGACAGTCATATCCTTAGAAGCATCCGGACAAAAATATACGATTTATGTAGATGACTTCAATAGTGAGATCAAAATACCCAACAGGGCGATCAACCTGATTCGTCTCGCATTTATCGATGGTATCCGCAACACCAACCGCATCAATGTAGTGGACGCCGTTTCGGCTGGAAGTGATCTCAGTCTGAGCCCGCTGGAAGATGCACGCCGCTTCAGAGCAGAGTACCTGTTAAAAGGAAACCTGATACAAAGGGAAGCAACCGATGACGGAAGCTCTCACAGACGTTACCACAGCCGTGAGAACAGTTATAAAGAGAAATTCACCCTGCGCCTTGATTTAATACGGACCAGTGACGGAGTAACTATCAGCACACGCAATTATGAAGAGACAGGCTCAGCATCCGGTAAAGATGCCACCCAATATAGCGCTTTAGAGAATTCATTAATCAATGTGCCATACGAAATGGGACTTTTTGTAGAAAATCACTTCAAAGTATACGGTTCAATACTGAAAGTGGTATCTACCAAAAGAGACAAGGCAAAAACCATTTATATCAACCTGGGATATGATGATCCTATCAAAGAAGGATTACGCTTTGATGTAGTGGAAGATGGCATACTGGAAGGACATAATATAGAAACCAAAATCGGTGAAATACGGATTACCGAAATCATGGGACCGAAAATCTCTTTATGCAAAGTGAACAAAGGGGGTGAAACTATTCTTACTGCATTAAATGAAGGAAAGACCTTGAAACTTATTTCCAGACAGGCCAAACTGTTCGATGAATAACATACCATTCATAATGAATATACAACAACACAACCGCCGACCCGGCATCTGCCAAGGCCCGGCGGTATTACTATATCAAGACAAACCGCTACTTTTCTATAATGGAAGTTAGAGGATGACGGTTCCCCTTTATCTCTCTCAGAAATGCTTTTGCCGAACCAAAATTCAAATATAAATCCAAACGCACCGGCAAATGGTTTTTATCATCAGTTACATAAAAGGTTATTACCTCTTTTTCTTTTCCTTTTTTATACTCTACCAAGGAAAAGACCAAACAACGGTATTTCACACCATTCTCCGCCTTAAAATTCTTCCGGCCACGATAAATCAATGTTTGCTGCTCTACTTTAGTACCTGTAGCCATATCAAACAATATTTTATCGCCGACTTTATAGTCACTTACATCAAATGAACGTGCCCTCATCAATATGCTCAGCATATCAAAAATACACTCATCACTTTGGTCTTTCGATTTCACCGTATCCCGTTCCCTCCTCATACGACGCTGATCGGCAATACATTTCCCGTTTTTATAACTGAACCATACTTCGTCCACCGTATAGCGGTCGCCCTCTTCGGCTCCTTTACGAAAATAAACAGGTTCCAGACGACTGCTGGTAATACAAGTCAATGTATCACGCATCTTAAAAAAGAAATCAACTTGTCTGTTACTGACAGAAATCAAGTTACTACGAAAACAAGGTTTCCCCTGATAAGTAATAGCCTGCATGTCCATTTTTGCCTGTCCGGCAGCAACCCAAATGAATTTCCAGTTAAACTTTAAATCGTACACTAATTCTTCACCTGCCTGGATAGCTTCGTTTTGTGCCGCACATTGCGCCCTGGTTGCCATAATGGCAAACCAGCCGCACAATAATATGAGAATAGTTTTTTTTCATCGGCCTAGTTTTCTAGCTCTTTCTTTATTTCTATCTTGCACCTTTTTGGTCTCTTCCGGTTTTTGTTTCTTTATTTCATCCAGCTTTTGCTTGTCTATAGGAATAGCATTCACATCCCAATTCTCTTCAAATTCAAAGTTAGCTTTCATTTCCCAAACTTTCGGGAAATAGAAAACCTCTTCAGGCTGAATCTTCTTATCATAATCTCCCGTATCCCAAACTCCGTTATTATTATGGTCGTTAAACAAACGTATATAATATTTCGTACTCGGATTCAAGAAATAGAAGTCCGCCGTTCCTTCCTCCGTTACCGGTTGTTGGCGCAATACATTTCCATTCGCATCCAACAACTCGGCAACAGCATGGGGAGCAGTTCCTTTTATATTCAACAAGATAGTTCCGTACTCGTCCATTTTTTTCACTTTCACCGTTTGCTGGACTTTGTCCGTATGCAGCCCATAAATACCAATAAACGCCAAAGAATCAATAGTCAACTGATATTCCTGCTCCGGTTGCCAATCTGCCAATATCTGATATTGACGTGGCATCAACGAGTCTGCCATAAAGAAGAAAGGAGCCGGTTGCCACACACTATCCACCTTTACTTCCATATGAATGGCCGCCGTGTCTATGCTTGCCACAGGTTCTTCAAAAGATAGATAGATATTCCTGTATATATCGAATGCTGACGGAGCATCGACGTTCATAGTCAGGAATTTAGTTGGTTCCACCCTGATGGTATCTCCTTTTTTCTCCCTTTTTTTACGTTCCTTCTCCTTTTCCTCATTCGCTTCTGCAATTTTTCCCGTTGCTCTCTTGTCAGTTTATTAGCCAGATAAATGGTATCGGTTTTGGGAACCAACCGGTTTAGTGTATCCGTATATAAATAATCCAACTGAACCTCCAGCGTATCCATCTGATAAACCAACGAATCCTTGATCCAATAACAAATTGAGTCGTTTCGTGGAGTCGTTTCTATAATAAACGCATCCTTCTCATCAAAGTTCAATCCTTTCAAAACAGGCAACGTATCGGCCGGCGCACTGAAAGATAATATAAAATGATTCTCTTTATCACGCTCGCTCTTGGACAGATACTGGCGGTTATTTATTCCCTTAAATGCTCTTAGAACAATATTATCCGGCAGAAAACGGGTATACCCCACTGTTTTAATCGTATCGATAGTCGCTGTATCCTTCCACAACGTATCCTGACGCACAGCAGCCTCCATGGAAGGAATAATAATAGAATCACAAAAAGCAATCATCTCGGTCTTGGAGTCATACAAATAATTCTGGTTACCATCCATCAAACCAAAGATATGATATTTACCAGGTGCGATACCGCGGATGGTAAAACGCCCTCGGCTATCAGTACGGGATACACGGTCAAACGGTTTCTTGACAAAAGCGCTATCGCTCAGATCTGCATGCAATCCCACCATCATACCTTTGACAGGTTCCAAATCAGCAGCAGCCAATACATTTCCGGAAACTTCCAGTGTATCAATGGCTTCTCCCGTAGAAAAAGAAAAAGCATAATTACCTAGCGGATTACCCTCATTGTTATCCACAATGGCATCCGAAAAATCAATGGTATAAGTGGTATTGGGCTTCAATGAGTCCATGAGGTTAACCAATACTCTTCTGCCGCTTGCCTTAATATCAGGTTGTTCCAATTGAGGAGGAGACACTACCACCTTCTCCGATGTTTTCTCTAATTTGATGAACTCATCAAATTCAATGGCAATCTTCTTATTCTTATTGTTTGTTGCATACGGCTTGGGAGAGCTTCTGATAAACTTGGGCGGCTCCTCATCATACGGACCTCCATCCGGTGTTCCCATGCTTGCGCAGGAATACACCACGATCATCAGCATCAACAAAGCAGGTAATTTATGTTTTTTCCAATTCATGTTCTTATTGGTTCAAGCTTAGCATTTCTTCTATATAATCACGCGTATTGCTCAATCTCGGCACTTTGTGCTGTCCGCCTAATTTGCCTTTTTCTTTCAGCCAATCGTGGAACAGATTAGGTCTCGCCACGATTATTTCCAACGGCTGCAAGGTAATGTTTTTATGGCGTTTAGCTTCGTAATCGGAGTTAATTTGTTGTAAAGAAGTGTCAAGAACCCGACTAAAATTCTCTAAAGAATCCGGCATAACGGCAAATTCTATCAGCCACTGATGACGGCACTTGGCATGTGCATCCATGAAAACAGGAGCAGCAGAATAATCAATAATCTGTGCACCGGTCGCCTCGCAGGCTTTTGCCAACCCTTGTTCCGCATTATCCACCATCAACTCCTCACCAAATGCATTAATAAAGTGCTTGGTACGCCCTGTTATAACAAATTTATAGGGGTGTTTGTTGGTGAACTTCACGGTATCACCAATCATATAACGCCACAATCCGCAGGAAGTACTGATGACCATCGCATAATTTTTATTCAACTCCACATCTGTTAACGGAACAATATGAGGATTTTCAGTACCGACATCTTCCATCGGAATAAATTCATAAAATACCCCATAGTCAATCATCAGTAACATGGAAGGATCACTGAAATCATTTTGTAATCCGAAAAAACCTTCACTGGCATTGTATGTTTCCATATAATGCATCTTGTCGCTACGAATAAGCTGTTTATATTGTTCGCGATAAGGAGTAAAAGCAACCCCTCCATGAAAAAAAACTTCCAAATCAGGCCATACTTCCGCCAAATTATCCGTTCCCTTCACTTCCAGAATATGTTTCAGTACAGCCATCATCCATGACGGCACTCCTGAAAGATTGGTCACATTCTGATTCATTGTGGCACGAGTAATCCTTTCTACTTTTTCCTCGAAATCACTCAGCAACGCAATCTTTTTATCGGGCACCCGAATCAGATTGACCAACGGATTCACATTTTCAATCAATATGGCAGAAAGGTCTCCTACAAGACTTCGTTTCACATTATAGTTTGGTGCATGGCTTCCTCCAAGAATCAGACCTTTTCCAGAGAAAAAACGACTCTCAGGATTTTGTTGGAGATACAGCGCCACTGCATCCATACCACCCGCATAATGAATATCATGAAGTCCCTCCCTGCTGACAGGAATAAACTTACTTTTGTCATTAGTTGTTCCTGAAGATTTGGCAAACCACTGCACTTCTCCACGCCACAGGACATCTTTCTCTCCATGACGCATCCGTTCCACGTATGGCTTGATTTCTTCGTAAGTCTGTATAGGTACACGTTGAAAGTCTTGATATCTCTTTATGTCTTTATAGCCATATTTCAATCCCCACTCCGTATGGGCCGCATCCTTCATCAGCCGGCAAAACACTTTATGTTGGAGCGCCTCAGCCTGAGTTGCATACAAGGCTGTCGCTTTTTGTCTGGGCTTGAATAGCGTACTAATTAATCTGGTAGAATTCATTTGTCTTAGTATACGATTCGTTATATCTTGCAAAAATAGCTTATTTCTATATTATAATGGCTGATAACATTATTTTTTTTATAGTTTTCTACATTACTTTTATTTTTTGTTATCTTTACGGTCGCTTACAACTTAACATCAAAGGCTATGAAGATAGGAATATTGACATCAGGAGGAGACTGTCCAGGAATAAACGCCACAATTAGAGGAGTTTGCAAAACAGCGATAAATCATTACGGTATGGAAGTTTATGGAATTCATAGCGGATTCCGGGGATTGCTGGACAATGACGTAGAACCATTGACAGAAAAATCATTATCGGGCTTGTTAAATCTGGGAGGGACAATACTAGGCACTTCCAGAGAAAAGCCATTCAAGAAACGCCTGTCGGCAGCCTCGGAGGACAAACCGGCTTTGATGTTAAAGAATATCCATGATCTAGGTCTGGACTGTATCGTATGTATCGGCGGAAACGGAACCCAAAAGACCGCAGCCAAACTGGCCCAAGCAGGTGTGAACGTTGTTTCTGTACCTAAAACAATAGATAACGATGTTTGGGGAACAGACGTTTCATTCGGATTCGATTCTGCCGTAACCATTGCTACCGATGCCATTGACCGTTTGCATTCGACTGCCAGTTCGCACCAGCGTGTCATGGTTATTGAAGTGATGGGACATAAAGCCGGATGGATTGCACTTTATTCCGGAATGGCGGGAGGCGGTGACGTGATTCTTATTCCGGAACTGTCTTATGATATTCATAATATAGGCAATACCATCATTGAACGCTTGAAAAAAGGGAAGCCCTATTCCATTGTTGTTGTCGCAGAAGGCATCAAAACCATGGACGGCAAAAAAGCCGCCGAATATATAGCCCAAGAAATAGAATATGAAACCGGATTTGAGACCCGTGAAACTGTACTGGGATATATCCAGCGTGGCGGCTCCCCCACTCCATACGACCGTAACCTTGCCACTCGTATGGGTGGACATGCCACAGAACTGATTGCTTCCGGACAATTCGGACGAATGGTCTCTCTGCAAGGTGCGGAAATTGGCTCCATCCCTCTGAATGAAGTGGCTGGTAAATTAAAACTTGTCAATGAGAACCATGACCTGATTGTACAAGGCAAACGGATGGGAATCTGCTTCGGATAAGAAGCAGATTCAATCCTTTTCCATATACTTGGATGGAGACACTCCGAATTGCTCGGTAAAATGCTTTCGGAGCGTACGTGTATCACTATATCCTACCATTTCGGCTATTTCCTGAATGGAATACCTGTTCTCCATAATAAGGGAGGCAGCCTTGCTCATCCGTACACTCCGAATCATATCAATAGCAGCCAGTTCGCTACGTTGCTTTATTTTTCTATAAAGGGTAGGCTGACTCATATTCAATTGCTCCGCCAACATTTTTACATTAAAGTTCTCATTCGCCAGATTAGCTTCTATGACATGAATAATTTGCTGTATAAAATCATCCGGAGCATTATTCCCATCCGCTTCCGGTTCACTTTCCTGCTGCTTCAACATCAACGTCTTTGTATATATCCTCTTCAGGCGTTCCCGCTGGAGTATCAGGTTCCGGACTTTTGCCTTCAATACCTCCGGATTGAAGGGTTTCATCATATAATCATCCACACCTATTTTTGAAGCCTGCAACACATCCGCATCCTCAGCCTTTGCCGTCAGCATCAAAATAGGGATATGTGCTGTCCGAGGCTGCTCACGCAATTCCCGGCAACAGGTAAACCCATCTTTTACAGGCATCATTATATCAGAAATAATCAAATCCGGAATTTTACTCATTGCCACATCAACCCCCTCTTCACCGTTTGCCGCCTCATATACGGCATAATCTTTACAGAATAAAGAACAGACATAATGCCGGATTTCTTCATTGTCCTCAATAACAAGAAGAGATGTTTTTTTATTCGAAGGCTTGTCTTCCTTCCCTTCCGCCTGCATTACCGGTAACGGAAGAGCATATTCCTCCATCTCCGGAGCACCAACAATCTCATACCGGTCCTCTGCAAAATGTGCATTTCCCTCAGGAATCAATAATGTGAAAGTGCTACCCTTTCCGAGAGTACTGTCCAAATTCACCGTGCCATGATGAAGATCCATCGTATTTTTAACAATACGCAAGCCTATACCTACCTTATTAGAAAACAAAGGTGTATTTTCTCCGGTAATAAATGATTCAAAAATCCTCCCCCGTAACTCTTCCGGTATTCCTTTACCTGTATCCGATATGATTATACTGCAAAATGAATATCCATCTATCTCGATACGGTTCATCTTAAAAATCACCTTTCCATTCGGAGATGTATACTTAAACGCATTAGATAATAAATTACGGATAGCCGAACTTATTTTTTCCACGTCTATCCATAGCAAAAGTGGCTCATTCAGCGATTCAACCGTAAAGTTAATCCCTTCTGTTTCTGCCAGTTCATGAAAAGAATCGGTTATCTGCTTTGCCAATACCACTATATCGACTTTCGAAATCCGGAGTTTAATCATACCTGCTTCAATCTTCTGCACATAAAGCAAATGATCGACCAATGTCTGCAAAGAGGTTCCATTGCGATACATGGCAGCCAGTTTAGTATAGACGGTGTCTGAAGGCCGGACGGTTCCTAACAATTCCTGCAGGGGAGATAAGATTAAAGTTAAAGGTGTACGCAACTCGTGAGCTGCATTCGTAAAGAAATTCTCGCGTTCCATCCGAATCTGCTTCTCCTTGTCACGCTCTACAGTAGCAGCAAATATCTCATGTTCCAAGCGCAACTCGTGCTCCAACCTCTTTTGCCGTAATTTAATACGCTGCATAACCATATAAACTATTATCCCTCCCAGCACCATCATACAGAAGCGGAAAAAGAAAGTTTCACTCCAATGAGGCAAAATCTCTACTCTCAACGAGGTTATTTTACTGTCTCTTTCATCCGGATAAATATTTTTCACCTCAAAAACATACTCCCCGGCAGGAAGGTTAGCATACGAAACTTTTTCCCCTCCGTTGGCCACAAGCCAATCAGGCTGATAAGGACGAAGCCTGTAACTATACTTCTGCTGGCTTTCAGAATAAGAAAGGTTATTGAACGTCAGCGCAAAGTCACGATTCGCATGATTCAACCGGACAAAAGGCGTATAGAAAATACTTTGTGAAAGAATGGTCTGCCCATTGACCTCTCTTCCTATCTCTACAGGTTTATTATTTACCTCCAATCCGGTAATCACGACAGATTCGGAAGTGGTAAACGCTTTAATGTCATCGGGGTTAAAATAAGTAAGATTTTTATTATTTCCCCAAAACAGGACATCCTCCCAATGCAGGACAGAACGGTTACTGCCTGCAATGTAATAATTATAAAACAAATGCTGATGACGGCTATAACGGGAAATACCTGAATTAGAGCCCAACCAGATTTGCCCGTCCGCATCCTCAGTCATGCAACCAATAAAGTTACTGCACAATCCATCCCGGGTAGTATATACATGAGTTATCGCATCCTGTCCGGGAGAGAAAACTGCCAGACCGGCCATGTATCCGACATACAGATTACCATCGGACGAAGCTAATAATGAACGAACGGAATTCTCAGCCATACCATACTTCTTTTCATAGCCGGTCTGCAGTTCTTTTTCATTTATCACTTTACATATACCATAATTCGCAGTGCCCAGCCAAAGCGTATGATCGTCGGTTTCAGCCATAGCACGAATATAAAGAGGAGACAAGTTCTGTAATCCGGATACTTTGAAATGTATCTTCTTACCCCTGTTCGTTTCACGGTCGAATAACCAAAGTCCTTTATGTGTACCAATCCAAAAACGACCTTTGCTATCAAGAAATAAGGCCCAGACAGATGATTTGTTAAGGTCACCATCTTCCGTGATCAATCGCAATATCTTGAATGAGCGTTCTTTTTTATAATAACAGGTCAATGAACCATCTGAATTCCCAAACCATAAATTCCCTTTCTCATCTTTCAGACTGCACAACACTGTCTGTTGTTTTTTCACATCTTGATCTCCCACTTGAAAGAAGTCTATTTTTTCCGAAGTACCAAACGCTGTCCGGCTCCGCATAATTCCTTTATGGTATGTTGCCAACCAAAGATAATGATCGTCATCCGCTACAATAGAACAAATCTCATTATGCCTGTCCTGATAAAAACAATTATAAAACTGCATACGCAAATCCGACCAGATAACTCCTCCACCATCCGTACCAATCCACAGAATACCATGTGAATCGTAATAAGCCGCAATCATCCTCGTTTCAAGATTGCGGTACATCAAAGAAGAAGTGTTACTATAAACTTCTGTCAATATCTCGTCCTGATTATTTTTATCTATTGTCATCACCGTATATCCATTCCACGTTACGGCCAGATATTTATTCTCATTTAATTTGATAACGCTGAAAACATCTGTATGAGAAAGTCTGTCGGATACCGGAGCCACATGATAAGTCAACTGCTTGATTTTCCCGGTTCGTTCATTATAATAAATAACCCCATGAGCAATTGTAGAAATCCATATCCGACCATCATCATACAAAACAGAATTTACAGACAGACTACCGGTACGCCCCAGGTCAATCACCCGAAAGGAATTCAGGTTTGTCGCATCCAACAAGATAATTCTACCTTTTTCATCAATCAGGCAGATACTTTTTTTATCCGAAGAATAAGTGATGGCAACCAAAAGATTATCCTGGTTATCCCAGCCTGTATATTTTTCTTGAACCCGGAGCCGAAGCTCACCCTCTTTTGATGCGCACCGCTTCATTAAATGCAGCTCACTCCCGGAAATCACCCAAACCAACGAATCATTCCTCTGCAACATCCCTCGAGATGGAATACCCTGTCCCGAAGAAGAAACCACAGACAAAAACCGTTCTTTTTTCAAATCAAATGCAGAAAAGACACCATTATCCACAAATGCCAGCACCCCGTCAAAAACCTCCTTTAAGTTTGAAATACTAGGATAACTCCTACTCCTTTCAAAATTTGTAATCCGCCTACCGTCATAACGGCTCAACCCGTTTCGGGTTCCAAACCAAATGAAGCCTTCTTTATCCTTATAAACAGCAGATACGGTATTGTCGGCCAATCCGTTTTGCATATTGAGCAGATGCACATCTTTGCTTAAAAAAGCATAGCACACATCCGGCAGCAATATACATACTCCAATTATAACCAGTGATAAGATTTTAAGGTTCATATTTAATTCATTACCTGTAGCAAAGGAATAAAATAAAAAAGAGATAACAACAAAGATTCACCAAAAAATATAGAGATGCATTAAACATGCATGCTGAATGAAATGAACGTGTATTAAGCCACTTCATTGATTAACATACATTTGCAATGTATTAACCTAATGTCTAATTAAAAAACAGAGAAACATGAAAAAAATCTCAATTCTATTTTTGATATTGCTTTGCAACTGTACATTCCTGTACGCCCAGCAATTCAGCATCACCGGTGTAGTCACGGATAAAAAGCTCAATGAGCCCATTATCGGTGCTAGTGTAGTTGTCAAAGGTACTACCAACGGAACGGTTACTGATCTGGATGGAAAATTCACAATCCAAGCCTCAAAAAGCAGTGTGCTAATTGTTTCCTTTATCGGGTATACCCCCCAAGAATTTACAATCAATGGCAACCAAACTTTTTATCAAATCTCTTTAGCGGAAGATACGCAAACGCTGGACGAAGTTGTGGTAGTAGGCTTTGGTACGCAAAAGAAAGTGAACTTAACAGGAGCAGTTGCTACCGTGGATAAAAAAACACTGGAATCACGTCCTGTCACTTCAGTTTCACAAGCTCTTCAAGGAGTGATGCCAGGATTGAACATTGACATGAATGACAAAGGTGGACGATTAGACTATAATCCCACCATGAATATTCGTGGAACAGGAAATTTGAATACCGGATCCAGTGCCTCACCTTTAGTTTTAATTGATGGAGCCGAAGGAGACATAAACTCGTTAAATCCGCAGGATATCGCTAACATTTCCGTGTTAAAAGATGCTGCCGCATCTGCCATTTACGGTTCACGCGCTCCATTTGGCGTAATCTTGGTTACAACCAAATCAGGAGAAGCAGGAAAAGCCACCATTCAGTATTCAAACAATTTCAGATGGTCACGCCCCACCAACATTCCTGACATGCTCGACTCCTACCGCTTTGCCAAGTATTTCAATGCAGCACAAAAAAATTCAGGAAGCGGCACCACTTTTATTTTCACTGATGATACGATAGACCGCATTCAGAAATACATGGCGAGTGAATACCCATACACCTCAGACCCCAATGGTTCACAAGGAAACAATTTTTTCCCTTTCAACGTCGCTTCCAATGATAATCAAAACTGGCCAAGAAACTTCATTGACAAAACATCTTTCGGACAAGAACATAATCTAAGTATCTCCGGAGGAGGTGAGAAAGTTAAATACTATCTATCGGGAGCTTTCCTTTCTCAAAACGGACAGATGAATTACTCTGACGAAAACAAAAAACGTTATAACATCAGTGGAAAGGTAACAGGACAAGTCACCAAATGGCTAAGTTTAGATTTTAACGCTCGTTTTATACGTTCAGATATAGAAATGCCAACTTTTGTGAAACTCTATGGCGATCGTTTCTTTGCAGAAACGACCAAATTATATCCCATGATGCCTCTCTATGACAACAACGGACACTATACACGTAATCCTAAATTAATGCAATTAACTTCTGGAGGGCGTTCAAACAGCAGTAAAGACACCTACTTCACTTCCGGAGGTTTCCATCTGACTCCATTAAAAGGATTAGGTATTCACGGACAGGCGACTCTACGGACAGAAAGCTACCGCCACCAATATAATGTAAATAAAGTCTATCTCTATACCCGTGACAACCAACCCGTGGAAGAAGCATGGTTAGGAGGAGACCCCGATTTAGCAGCAGGAAAGACATTTGTGCAAAGTCAAACACAGCAAACTTCCATGATGACAACTTCACTATATGCAGATTATGAATATTCCTGGAACAAGCACAATTTCAAAGTTACAGCAGGTATGAATACCGAATATTATTATATCAACGAATTAATCGGCAAACGCTATGATGTCATCAACGAAAATGTCCCCAGTATCAATACGGCCACTGGCACAAGTGATTTGAAAGGCTCCTCAAAAGAATGGGCTACAATGGGATATTTTGCCCGTTTAAATTATGACTACGAAGGACGATACCTATTAGAAGGAAACATTCGTCGCGATGGGACTTCACGCTTCCGCGGTAACCAACGATGGGGCACATTTCCCTCTGTTTCTATAGGTTGGAACATCGCCCGCGAAGCATTCTGGAGTCCGGCAGAAGCATATGTCAACCTGTTAAAACTACGTTTTTCTTACGGTAGCCTAGGCAATCAGAATACAGATAATTATTATCCTACTTATTCTATTCAAAATATAACTGTAGGTAGCGTAGATGCCGGCGGACGCTGGCTGCTTGACTTAGCCAACAAGTCCAATATAGCATCTTCCCCCGGTCTCGTCAGTTCCTTGCTCACATGGGAACGTGTCACCAGCTATAATGCAGGACTTGACTTTGGTGCATTTAACAATCGTCTGAACGGATACGTTGAATACTACATTCGTGATACCAAAGACATGGTAGGACCTGCCGAAGAAATAACTCCATTAGTAGGAGCATCAGCTCCCAAAATGAATAATACCTCTTTACGAACCAAAGGCTGGGAATTACAACTAACTTGGCAGGACAGAATTGGTAAAGTAGGGTATCATGCTTCTTTCAATCTATCTGATGCTCAAACAGAAGTAACAGAATATCCCAATCCTGATAAAACATTTTACACCAAAGATGAAGACGGAAACACCATTGAAAATTATTGGAAAGGGAAAAAATTAGGCGAAATATGGGGATTCAAAACAGTAGGCATAGCAAAAACCGATGAAGAAATGCAATCATGGATAGCCCAACATGACCAAAGCAAATTACCCAATGTAGGAAACAATATTTGGAAAGCCGGTGATATCATGTACGCTAACCTGGATGACAATCCTGCCATAGAAAAAGGTACGTCTGCCACTGATCCGAAAGATTTAACCATTATTGGAAATTACACACCCCGCTTTCGTTTTGGCTTCTCATTAGGAGCTGACTATAAAGGATTTGATATCAATCTAATGTTCCAGGGCGTAGCCAAACGTGACGTTTGGGTAGGAGGCGACGACAGAACCGCTTATTCTAAAGGTATGATTTTCTGGGGTATCAACGGGGGGCAATGGGACTCCACCGGATACGAAGAACACATGGATTACTTCCGTCCTGAAGGAGATGAAATGGGAGCAAATCTCAATGCTTATTATCCGCGCCCCATTATTGGAAGTAAACAAAACCAGCAGGTACAAAGTCGTTACTTGCAGAATGCAGCTTACATCCGCTTGAAAAACATACAAATAGGTTACACGTTGCCTAAAGCATGGATACAAAAAGCTAACCTGGAGAAAGTACGACTATTCTTCTCCGGAGATAATTTATGGACTGGTACCAAGATGAGTAAAAATTTTGATCCAGAACTAATTTACCAAAACGGTATGAGTTATCCGTTAAGCTATACTCTATCATGTGGAATTAATATTACATTATAAACTTTAAATAAATCATAATCATGAAATTAAAATACATCATACTCCCTATAATAGCAACTTCATTCGCTATAAGCTCATGTAACGATTTTCTAGATAGAGAACCATTGACAGACAATGTGAATGAAGGTTTTTTCACAGAACCAAGCCAATTGCAGGCTTATTGTAACAAGAAATACGAACTATTGCCCGATTTCAAAGACACCAATCTTTTTACCAACGATCAAACCAGTGATAACCAAGCAGGAACAGATCCTGTAGATTTCTTTCTACCGCAACGTATCAAAGTTGCCGCCACAGGAAGTTATAATCGGCAAGGACATTTGCGCGACTGTAACCGATTGTTATATTACGCTTTGGAAAATATCCAAAAAGGGGAACTGGAAGATACCCGCGAAACTCAGCAATATATCGGTGAGATTTACTTCTTCAGAGCTTACATCTATTTCGAATATTTGAGGAAATTCGGAGATTTTCCCATTATCAAATCAGAACTTAGCGCAGATGATTATGCCGCCAATGTGGAAGCAAACAAACGTAAGCCACGTAATGAAGTGGCCCGATTTATTCTAGAAGACCTGAACGAAGCCATTGCCCGATTATTACCGCGCAGTAATAATCTGACCAATCACCGTCTGAACAGAGAGTGTGCCTATCTATTTAAATCACGTGTAGCCCTGTATGAAGCAAGTTGGGAAACCTACCATCAAGGAACCGCACGAGTACCAGGTGGTCCGGGCTGGCCGGGCGGTACTTTCAATGGCAACCTTAATACTGAAATAGATTTCTTCCTGACTGAAGCAATGGCATCGGCCAAAGAAGTGGCAGAAGCAATACAAATCTCTGATAAAATAGAAGATTATATGAACATGTTCAATCAATATGATCTTTCTTCCAACAAAGAGGTATTATTATGGCGTATGTATAGTGCGGATGCCAAAGTGAATAGCTTAGTAGAAGGCAATTATCATAGCATATACAATGAAAACGGTGAAGGCTGTGTGGGACAAGGCGGAGGTTATACACGATCCATGGTTGAAACTTTCCTAACTACCAACGGCCTGCCTATTTATGCACCAGAAAATACAGAATACAAAGGCGACAAGAGTATCCCCGATGTAATGGAGAATCGTGATTTACGCCTTGTAGAATCAACATTCAAACCGGGTGATATGGTTTGGAGAGGTGGTAATATGGACCAAGACGGAAGAATGGTCTATGCAAATCTACTACAAGCTTATCAAAACTTAAGCAGAACAGCTACAGGATATTTAGTTCGTAAAGGATGGAGAGACAGCAATGTAGCTCCAGCGGATAATTCACCTTTGGCTTATATGATATTCCGCGCCAGCGAAGCATATCTCAACTATATGGAAGCTGACTATATGAAAAACAAAAATCTAGATGATTATAGCAAAAAATACTGGAGAGCTTTGAGAAAGCGTGCCGGCGTATCAGAAAACTTCCAAAAAACTATCGATGCAACAGATCTAAGTAAAGAAAACGATCTGGCTGTTTGGTCCGGAAGTCAGATGATAGACAAAACTTTATATAATATCCGCCGTGAACGACGTTGCGAATTTATAGCAGAAGGCATGCGTAAAGATGATCTTTTACGCTGGCGTTCACTAGATAAAATGAAAAACTATCAAACAGAAGGATTCAATTGGCAAGAGTATCAAAAAGAGCCTTACTATGTGAAACAATTGGCTGCCGGCTTAGTGGTTAGTAATTCTAAATATTTACGTCCGCATTTTGCCAACGAACTGATCATTACCAACAATGGCTACAACTTTGAAGAAGCGAATTACCTGACCCCTATCTCTTATGACGTATTCCGTCTTTCAACCCCTGAGAAAGGAGGCGATATTTCCACTTCCGTTGTTTATCAGAATCCAGGCTGGCCTGTCGGTGCCAATCAATATGCTCTGCAATAGGTTTAGATAAAAATAACTCAAAAAAGGGTGTAGTTTAATTCGTTACAATGTATTCTTATTGTATCTTTGAACACACCCTTTACCAATATCATACCGAATTAATATGAAATTTTTCTCTAAAAAAACATTTTTCATCTTTCCGTTCTTGACTTCTATCTATTTACAAGCTCAAGAAAAACCTAACCTGGTCTTCATCATGGCAGATCAATGGAGAGGAGATGCTTTAGGTTGTCTCGGAAAAGAACCTGTCAAAACACCTTGCCTGGACCAACTGGCCCGTGAAGGAGTGAATTTCACCAATGCTGTCAGCAGCTATCCCGTATCTTCACCGGCACGAGGCATGTTGATGACAGGCATGTATCCGCATAAGAACAAAGTAACAGGCAATTGCAATTCTGCCAACGCTCCTTATGGAGTAGAACTTCCACAAGATGCACGCTGCTGGAGTGATATACTTAAAGCCAATGGATACCAAACAGGATATATCGGCAAATGGCATCTGGATGCTCCTCATGAACCATACATAGATACTTACAACAACCATGGTGCAGTTGCTTGGAACGAATGGTGTCCAAAAGAACGCCGGCACGGTTTTGACTATTGGACCGCTTATGGCACTTACGACTACCATTTAAAACCCATGTACTGGGACACTGACGCTCCCCGGGACAGTTTTTATTATGTCAATCAATGGGGACCGGAGTATGAAGCCGACAAAGCGATTGAGTACCTCAACGGACATATAGATAAAACGCAGCCATTTGCCTTAGTCGTATCCATGAACCCTCCACACACCGGTTACGAGTTGGTGCCCGACCGATACAAGGAGATGTATAAAAACCTGAATGTAGAGGCATTATGTACCAACCGTCCCGACATTCCCGCCAAAGGCACTGAAATGGGCGACTATTTCCGCAACAATATCCGCAATTACTATGCCTGCATGACCGGAGTCGATGAAAATATAGGTCGGATAATCAACGAATTGAAACGTTTGGGTTTATTTAAAAATACTATTGTAGTATTCACTTCTGACCACGGCATCTGCATGGGGGCTCATGAACAAGCCGGAAAAGATATCTTTTATGAGGAATCCATGCGAATTCCCGTCCTTATCTCATGGCCGGAAAAAATAAAGCCGAAAACCGACCGAACAACCATGATAGCTTTTGCCGACTTGTATCCGACCCTGCTTTCCATCATGGGCTTTCAGCAACAAATACCGGAAGAAGTACAAACATTCGACCTCGCTTCCGTTCTCCTCTGCGGAAAAGAAAACAACCGCATTGTCCAACCCTATTATTACATACAGTCATCCAATCCGGCAACAGGCTACCGGGGATTACGCACCGACACACATACGTTTACTATCCATGCAACCGATGGAAAGGTAGATAAGATTATTCTATTCGACAGGAGATCAGACCCTTATCAAATGAATAATATAGCTATGCAGCATCCCAAACTGGTAAACCGATTGAAAAGCCAATTAAAAACATGGCTGCAAAAAACAGAAGATCCATTTTTTAATTATTTATAACCTATGAAGATACTATATACATCCCTTCTCTTCCTTATGAACTGTGTACTGAGTGTTGCACAACCGGAAATCATTGTACCCAAACCGCATCAATTGAAATGGCATGAAGCGGAAATGGGAGCCGTATTTCATTATGACCTCCACGTATTCGACGGCATCCGCTACGGACAAGGCAATAACCGTATCAGCCCCATTGAAGATTATAATATATTTAATCCTACCCAACTGGATACTGACCAATGGATTCAGGCAGCTAAAGCCGCAGGCTGCAAATTCGCCGTACTCACAGCCACGCATGAAACCGGCTTCGGATTGTGGCAAAGTGACGTAAACCCATACTGCCTGAAAGCTGTAAAATGGCGTGACGGCAAAGGAGACATTGTCCGCGACTTTGTCAACTCCTGCCGTAAGTATGGTATCCAGCCGGGCATCTATGTAGGCATCCGGTGGAATTCACTTCTGGGTATCCATAATTTCAAGGTAGCCGGTGACGGAGAATTTGCCGCCAACCGACAGGCGTGGTATAAACGCTTCTGCGAGAAAATGGTGGAAGAACTTTGCACCCGCTATGGAGATTTATATATGATTTGGTTTGATGGCGGAGCCGATGACCCACGAGGTGACGGTCCTGATGTGGAACCCATCGTCAATAAATACCAACCCAACTGCCTGTTCTACCACAACATAGACCGTGCTGATTTCCGCTGGGGAGGTTCAGAAACCGGCACAGTGGGATACCCCTGCTGGTCCACTTTTCCGGCCCCCTGTTCACATCATAAACGTATTGAAAGCCAAAAAGACCAAATAGCCTTATTAAAACAAGGTGATCCCGAAGGCAAATACTGGGTACCAGCTATGGCAGACAGCCCCCTGCGTGGTGCCAACGGCCGCCACGAATGGTTTTGGGAACCCGATGACGAGAATAATATCTATCCATTGACAACGTTGATGGATATGTACGAAAAATCAGTGGGTCGCAACGCTACGTTAATCATCGGGCTGACCCCCCGATCCCGATGGGCTATTGCCGGCAGGTGACGAACAGCGTTTAAAAGAATGGGGAGAAGAAATAAACCGGCGCTTTGGTACACCATTGGCGGAAACCCAAGGCCGGAAGCAACGGCTTACGCTGAATCTGAATGAAAAACAACCGGTCAATTACTGCATCATCCAAGAAGACATTGCCAAAGGCGAAAGAATACGCCAATACAAGATAGAAGCGAAAGTCAACGGAAAATGGCAGACAGTGTGCTCCGGCGAGTCTGTGGGACACAAACGCATTGCGCACTTCGAACCGGTAGAAACCACCGCCTTGCGCCTCACCGTAACCCAATCCGTTGCCTTACCCGAAATCAGACATTTCAGTGCCTATAACGTAACCCTCAAATAAAAAATCATGAGAGAATATAAAGCAATATTCATTTGTATCCTGATTTGCAATGTATTTGTTTGTCCGAAATCCTTCGGGCAAACAGATTACACATATGAAAAAGGAAAGTCATTCAAGAACACAAACGCTTTGTCAATGACAGATACGATTGATTTAACTTCCATTTCTTCTCCCATATCCTATAAGAAATCCATACCCGGACAAACCCAGACTATTGCCTGTCCGGTACGGTTACCCGGGTACGTCCGAGGTATTTTCTTCAGCCGAGACTCCCGTCCGGGAGATTTTGAATGGCCCAACAATACCAACCGGCTCCTACCTTGGGTGTTCAACGATTTAAAAGAATTAACCGACACCCGCTATCCGGGAATACCTTCCAATGCAGCCCCATCTACGTTGGGAGATGCATTACTGCTGGAACTGACAAACGGAGAATACTTGTTTGCCAAAGCTGTTGCCGGCCGTAACAGTTTAAGCTGGCTGCAAGTAAACGATAACGGCTCTGTCACCCTATATGTATCCACCTTAGGAAAAGACTATCTGAAACCGGAAGTCCCTCTTCTACTCATCCGACAAGGAAAAGATATTTATTCAACCATTCGGCAAGCCTATCAAGCGCTGATGAAAAATACAGAAGCCGCCGACTTAAAAAGCCGCACAGCCAAGGAATATTTCGAAGCTTTCCGCTATCTCGGTTGGTGTACATGGGAACATTATCATGATGATATAAACGAATCCAAGGTAATAAACGATATGAAAACGATAGAGGCATCCGGCATTCCTATCCGGTATGTACTGATTGACGACGGTCATCTCGCCCACAAGAACAGGCAACTGACCGGTTTCATACCGGATAAACAACGTTTCCCGTCGGGATGGAAAAAAATCATGTCATACAAAAAAGAAAATAAAATCAAATGGATCGGACTGTGGTACAGCCTTTCGGGATACTGGATGGGATTATCCCCCGAAAACGGATTTCCACAAGTCGTCCGACAAGCCCTATACCCACACGCCGGCAGCCTTCTGCCAGGAACGGACAGCACCCGCATCCGTTCCTTCTATCGCTACTACGTCAGCACCTTAAAAGAACAAGGATTCGATTTTCTGAAAGTAGATAACCAAGCTTTTACGCTGCCACTCTACATGGGAGGGCATGAAAGTATCCGCCAGGCAACCGACTGTAACCGAAGCCTGGAAGCCGAGATCCACCGGCAAAATATGGGATTAATGAACTGTATGGCACAGAACATCATCAATACCGACCATACGTCATACAGCAACAGCACCCGTGTCAGCATAGACTATAAGAAATATGATGAGGATATGGCAAAATCACATCTATTCCAGTCTTATACCAATACCCTGCTACTAGGACAAACCGTATGGCCCGACCATGATATGTTTCATTCCTGCGATACCGTTTGCGGCACTTTGATGGCACGTTCCAAGGCCATTTCCGGAGGTCCGGTCTACCTGTCGGACGCCCCCGGGGACTTTATCAAGGAAAACATCTTTCCTTTAATTGACAAACAAGGCAAACTGTTCCGCCCCGAAGCTCCTGCCGTACCTATGCCGGAATCTATACTGACCAATCCATTATGGAGTGGAAAAGCATATCGAGTAGCAGCTCCCTCAGGCAACGGAGCTATGACATTAATCTGTTACAACCTGAATGTTTCCCCCCGGCATCAGCAAGTCCAGGCCACTATAAAAAAAGAAGATTATTCTCTTCGGAACAGTTTTGAGAAAATGTCTGCCACCCCCGAAGAACGCGTGCTGCTTTATAATTGGAAATCACAAAAGGCAGAAGAACTATCAGACAGCAGTACATTCGAACTCATCGGATTTACAGACAAACTGTTTCATCTCTGCCCCATACGGAAAGGATGGGCAGTCATTGGCATACAGGAAAAATATCTGTCCCCGGCCACCGTCCAAACTATCTCTTTAACAGAGAACCGCTTGGTGCTGAACGTACTATGTACAGGTACACTAAAAGTATGGATAGAAAATTCCGGCAAGCAAGAACTGAGAAGTATTTCCATAGATACCCCCAAAAAAATTGTAATCGAAAAATAACTTATAAAACTAGCCGATATGAATAAAAAACTACTTGTATCTTTCGCTCTCGCTTCCTTAACAGGAATCTCGACGCAAGCAAAAGAAAAAATGTCTTCAGAAACAACCCAACAACGTCCCAATATCATCTTATTTATGGTGGACGACATGGGTTGGCAAGATACATCCTTACCTTTCTGGACACAGAAAACACATTATAATGAAGCCTACGAAACTCCCAATATGGAACGTCTGGCTAAGAAAGGGATGATGTTCACACAAGCATACGCCTGCAATATCAGTTCCGCTACCCGTTGCAGTCTGATAACGGGTGCTAACAACACCCGACATCGTGTAACAAACTGGACACTTGAAAAAAACAAAGCTACCGACAGACCAAGCAATACAATAGAATTGCCAGACTGGAACTACAACGGAGTCAGCCAAGTAACAGGAACGCCCAATACCTTTGTCGGCACTTCTTTCGTTGAGTTACTCAGACAGAACGGTTATCATACCATCCACTGCGGAAAAGCTCATTTCGGTTCTATTGACACACCGGGAGAGAACCCTACCCATTGGGGGTTTGAAGTAAATATAGCCGGACATGCCGCCGGTGGTCTGGCTACTTATCTGAGCGAACAGAACTACGGGCACACCCGCGATGGAAAGCCCTATTCACTAATGGCCATCCCCGGCTTGGAAGATTATTGGGGAACAGGTATATTTGCAACAGAAGCCCTGACACAAGAAGCCATCAAAGCATTGGACAAAGCAAAAAAGTACAATCAACCTTTTTATCTATATATGGCACATTATGCCATCCACGTTCCTGTTGACAAAGATATGCGCTTCTTCCCCAAGTATATTAAAAAAGGACTTAGTGACAAAGAAGCCGCATATGCATCCTTAATTGAAGGAATGGATAAAAGTCTGGGGGATTTGATGAACTGGTTGGAAAAAAATGATGAAGCAGACAATACCGTTATTATTTTTATGAGTGACAACGGAGGGCTAGCTGCCGAACCCGGATGGCGCGACGGACAAATTCACACTCAAAACGCTCCTCTCAATAGTGGCAAAGGCTCCTTATATGAAGGAGGAATACGCGAACCAATGATTGTAAGCTGGCCCGGAGTAGTCACCCCGGATACTCGTTGTGACAAATATCTTATAATTGAAGATTTTTATCCTACCATACTTGAAATGGCGGGTATCACAAACTATAAGACAGTCAACCCTATAGACGGTATCAGCTTTATGCCCCTGCTGAAAGGTACAGGAGACCCGTCCAAAGGACGCGCACTGGTATGGAATTTCCCTAATATCTGGGGTAATGACGGACCAGGCATCAATCTGGACTGCTCTATCCGCAAAGACGAATGGAAACTGGTCTATTATTATGAAACCGGTAAAAAAGAACTTTTCAACATACCAAATGATATCAGTGAAAAAAATGATGTAGCAAAGCAACATCCCGGCATCGTAAAACGGCTCTCCAAGGAATTAGGGAACTATTTGCGAGCAACAGGAGGACAACGTCCCACATTCAAAGCCACAGGAAAACCCTGCCCATGGCCTGATGAAATCTAATTCCCGTCAGTATATGAAATATGCCCGACTACATTTTCTTGATGTAATCGGGCATATTCCAATGTATTATGTATTCCTGCCGGACATACCCAAAACCACCGGAATAGCTAATTAATAAATTATAAACAATATTGATAAAATCCGCTAAGCGTTTTCCTTAAAAGCCTTTTCTTCCGCTTCACTGATTATCTGCTCGACCACATCCGTTTTCTTAATCTCCTCCAAAGAAAGATCCGGAGTAACGGCCCCACTGTCTGAAGGCTTACTATCAGAAACCGTTACCTCCTCCTGAGGCAACTCACGGGCAGTCTTAGCCGCAAAAATACATTCAATAAAGCCGGAATCATTCTTTATTTTTCCCAAAGCCACACGCGCAGCCATTTGCTGAGACTCTTTTTTAGAATAACCGGTTCCTTTTCCTCCCGAAATACCTTCCACCAGAACTTCACTCTCGAAAGTCGGATTATATCCCTGATCGTGTGATTGGGTTATCAGCTCAAAGGTAACCTCAAAACGATTTTTCTGGCTCCATTCTATCAACTTGGATTTAAAGTTTACCTCCTTACGGGAAATCTTCTCCAAATTTATATAAGGCCCAATAATACGATGCTCCATGAAATATTTACAGGCACGATATCCCCTGTCTAGATAAATAGCACCTACCAATGCTTCGAATGCATTGCCGCACATATAGCTGTTATGAGAAGACTGGCGGGCCGTATACTTGATCAGCTTATCCAAACCAATCTCTATAGCCAAACGATTCAATGTTTCACGCTGCACTATTTTAGAGCGGGTATTCGTGAGAAAACCCTCACGCTTTCCTTCAAACCTTTTGTAAACAATATCTGCCACCACAGCATCCAGAATAGCATCCCCCCAAGAATTCCAAACGCTCATTATTAAGCAAACACCTTTTCAGACTTCACTGATAAAGATTTGTGAAGCAAAGCCTGTTCGTAGATGCTAATGTCTTTGGGATAGAATCCAAGCATCTTATAAAAACGAAGATAAGACTCCCTATCCTTACGAAAAAGAAGTCTTATCCTATCCTTTATATTGCTAAACACGATTATTCAGCATATTTTTTTACGATTACACATGCATTATGTCCACCAAAACCGAAGGTATTGCTCAATGCAGCGTTTACTGTACGTTTCTGAGCTTCGTTGAACGTGAAGTTCAAGTTATAATCAATGTTTTCATCATTATCACCTTCCTCATGGTTGATAGTGGGCGGAACAATGTCATTCTTCACAGCCAATACACTGGCAATAGCTTCTACCGCACCGGCAGCACCCAACAAGTGTCCTGTCATAGACTTAGTAGAGCTAATATTCAGTTTATAAGCATGATCTCCAAATACATCCTTGATAGCTTTCACTTCTGAAACATCACCTACAGGAGTTGAAGTTCCATGTACATTGATATAATCAATATCTTCCGGTTTCAATTCCGCATCTTCCAATGCGTTCAACATCACCAGTTTAGCGCCCAATCCTTCCGGATGAGAAGCTGTCAAGTGATAAGCGTCGGCAGAAGCGCCTACACCGGCAAGTTCCGCATAAATCTTGGCACCACGTGCTTTTGCATGTTCCAATTCTTCCAAAATCAGACAGCCTGCGCCTTCACCCATCACAAAGCCATCACGGCTTGCACTAAACGGGCGGGATGCACGTTCCGGATCATCATTACGGGTAGACAAAGCATGCATAGCGTTAAAACCGCCCAAACCAGCTTCAAAAATAGCAGCTTCCGCACCACCTGCCACAATTACATTTGCTTTACCCAAACGGATATAGTTAAATGCATCGGCAATAGCATTTGATGAAGATGCACAGGCAGAAGTTGTTGTGAAGTTAGGACCGTGGAAACCATACATGATAGAGATCTGTCCCGATGCAATATCAGCTATCATTTTGGGGATGAAGAATGGGTTGAATTTCGGTCCGACAGTATCTTTATTCAGTGTATAATTAGCTACTTCCTCTTCAAAAGTATGAATACCTCCGATACCTACACCGTAAATTACACCTATTCTATTCAAATCTTCTTTTTCGAGGTCCATTCCAGAATCCTCCACCGCTTCTTTAGCAGCTGCAATGGCATACTGTGTATACAGATCCATTTTGCGAAGTTCTTTACGGTCAATGTAATCAGTTCCATTGAAATTCTTCACTTCGCATGCAAAATGAGTCTTGAATTTAGACGCATCGAAATGAGTAATAGGTCCTGCCCCGCTTACCCCCTTCACCAGGTTTTCCCATGTTTCTGCAACATTGTTACCTACAGGAGTAAGAGCACCAAGACCTGTTACTACTACTCTTTTTAATTCCATATTATAAAATAAGGATAATTACTTAGCGTTAGCTTCGATATAAGAAACGGCGTCACCTACTGTACCAATTTTCTCAGCCTGATCATCAGGAATAGAAATACCGAATTCTTTTTCGAATTCCATAATCAGCTCTACAGTATCCAGTGAATCTGCGCCCAGATCGTTAGTGAAGCTTGCTTCTGTTGTAACTTCTGATTCTTCTACACCTAATTTATCAACGATAATAGCTTTTACTCTTGATGCAATTTCAGACATAACTTTAATTTTTTAGTTAATAAATTGAATTATTTTATTTTCTTTGCGGTTGCAAAGGAATAAATATTTCTTGGGCTGAGCAAATATTCAGGCAAATAAATGCAGAATTTTGCACATTTTTTTGTTTTATGTGCACCAAAATAGAGAACATCATGAAGAAAATCGCAATTTTAGCTTCAGGAGAAGGCACGAATGCTGAAAGAATTATTCGGTATTTTTTAGAGAAAAGAACAGCTGAAGTAGCATTGGTTATCGTCAACAAAGCACAGGCCGGTGTACTCAAGCGAGCTGAAAGACTGAGTGTTCCGTCACTTATCCTCACAGCCCAAGACTTTGCCGACGGGAAAGCACTGGAAATACTGCACCAATATCATATTGACTTTATTGTACTGGCAGGCTTCCTCTTGAAAGTACCTGATGCCATTTTGCATGATTATCCGAATAAAATAGTAAATATTCATCCGGCCCTCCTTCCCAAGTTCGGTGGTAAAGGTATGTACGGTTCCCGCGTGCACCAAGCTGTCATAGCTTCCCATGAAAAGGAAAGCGGCATCACCATCCATTATATAAATGAACGATATGATGAAGGAAATACCATTTTCCAAGCCACCTGTCCGGTATTGCCCACTGACACGCCAGATACATTGGCAATACGGGTGCACCAGTTGGAATACGAATATTTCCCTCGGGTGATTGAAGCGACTATTCTAGGCAAAAATCTTTCAATCTAATACGAAAAAACTGAAGAGCTTTGCCTATCCGATAATTGACAGTCTGCACCGACACCTCCAGCTTGTCAGCAATTTCTTTATGGGTCAGTTGTTTATACCGACTCATAACATATACTCTTTGCAGTTCTTTAGGAAGAGAATGAAGGGCTTCCATATAGGCATTAAACAACTCCGTGCCATAACAAGAATCCAATGCCGGCAGAGATTTCAACTGTTGGCTCTGATATTCTTCATATACCTGACGGGTAATATGGGAACGGGTGATTGAATTCAATGCCCTGTTCCTGACACTGGTAAATAAGAAAGATTTCAGCGACAAGTCCTCTACCAGCAACTCACGTTTTTCCCACACATACATCATCAAATCCTGCACTATCTCTTCAGCCTCTTCAAGAGAAACATACGAGGAACAAAACAAACATAGCGGCTTGTAATAAGAAGCATAAACCAGGGAAAATACTTTTTGATCTCCCGACTTCAAGGTTTTAATAATTAAGCGGTTATCATTAAGGTTCATAGGTCATTTTTAATTTAAGGTTACACAAACATAAGTATTTATTTCAAAATAAGAAAACAAGAATGAGATAAAATACAAAAAATATAAGTTTTTGTTTAGTAACCCGGTTATGATATTTGTATTAATAATGTTGACCGACTTAAAGAGAGATTAACAGAAACCTTAATAAATAAACCTTGATAAGTTAACCTTAAACTGAATGCCTATGCGAAAAACTATCAAATCAAACCTATTGGGTAAACATGCCCAATTATCAACAAACCTATTATTTAATCTGAAAACAAAAATCTAATAAAGAACGAACCTCAAAATCTAACCTTATGAGACGAATTTTTACTTTTTTCCTGACATTCCTATTGGGAGTGTTTGTAACAGCATTGTATGCACAAACGCATACAGTCAGCGGTACTGTAATAGATAAAGACGCTAACGAACCTCTGATCGGCGCAAACGTATTAATTAAAGGTACAACTATCGGAACAGTGACCGACCTCGACGGAAAGTATACCCTGCAAGCCGGTGACAAAGACATTCTGGTATTCTCCTATTTAAGTATGAAAACCATAGAGGAACCTGTAAACGGACGTACAGTAATCAACGTAAAAATGGCATCGGATACAGAAACACTGGGTGAAGTCGTAGTAACGGCAATGGGTATTAAACGCCAATCCGAAACACTGACCTATTCTGCGCAAACAGTAGGAGGTAAAGACGTTAATGACATCAAGAGCGTCAATATGATTAACTCCCTGCAAGGTAAAAGTGCCGGTATGATGATCACACCGAACTCAACCGGAGCCGGCGGTTCTTCCAAGATTCTGTTCCGTGGCAATAAGTCCATCAGCGGTAACAACCAACCGTTAGTAGTAGTAGACGGAGTTCCTGTCATGATGAATATCACCAATTCACAAGTAGACAGCAACTACGGAGGCCAGCGAGACGGTGGTGACGCCATGTCTACAATCAATCCGGACGACATCGCCCAAATCACTTTGCTGAAAGGTGCATCGGCAGCAGCGCTTTATGGTGCGGTAGCAGCCAATGGTGCCATTATGATTACCACCAAATCAGCACAGTCGGGTAAAGTTTCCGTTAATGTATCCAGCAACACCACGATGGAGAGCCCAATGGTGCTACCCGAATTCCAGACTACTTATGGAATGAGCGACAACGGTACTTTCAGCTGGGGTGAGAAACTAAGCAGCAAAGCTCCAAACTATGCAAAAAAATTCTTCCGTACCGGATTTACAACGAATAACTCCATCTCCTTAAGCGGAGGCAATGAAAATATCCAATCTTATTTTTCCTATGCCAATGTCTATTCACAAGGCATCACTCCCCAGAATGACTACCGAAGCCACAATTTGAATTCAAAAGTAGGTTTCAATATTCTGAAAGACATTCATATTGATTTCACGGCCAAGTTTACCAACCAGCACATCACCAATCAGGCAGCTGCCGGTTACTTATGGAATCCGCTGACCGGTGTTTATCTCTTCCCTAGAGGAGAAGACTGGAATGGCTATAAAGAGAACTTCGAGGTATATGATCCCGCAAGAGGCTGCTATGTCCAAAACTGGACAAATACACAACAACAGCAATTCGGTAATCCATATTGGATGTTGAACAGACAGACCCCTATCACCGACCGTAACCGCTATGAATTCGGCGGAAGCATCAAATGGAACATTACTCCGGATCTGAATATCCAAGGACGTATGCGTTACGAAAGAGGAGAAGAACACTGGGTACACAATGCTTACGCATCCAGCGTAGGAAACCTTTATCCGATGGGACGCATGAAAGACAACCGCTATTTCAGCGACCAACTTTATGGCGATGTTTTAGTAAGCTACAACCATACATTCAATGATTTTTCTCTATCCGCTACCGCAGGTTCCAGTTTTACAAAAACCAAAACCTCTCATGTAGACCTATGGGGCGAGGGTTCCCAGTTCTCACAGCCCGGTTCCGGAAACATTTTTTATCCGAACATCTTTACTCCGAACAACTATTATGGCAATATGTCCACCGTGGGCAAAGATGACAACTGGATGACCCAAAAACGGCTGAACTCAGTATTCGCCACCGCACAACTCGGTTACCGTGAAGGCATATTCCTTGATATATCAGCACGTAATGACTGGTCTTCGGCATTGGCTTTCACAGAAAGCTGTTCATTCTTTTATCCCTCTTTTGGCGGTAGTGTCCTGCTGAACAAATTTGTAGATATGGGTAAGAACATTGATTTGTTCAAATTCCGTGCAAGCTATTCTATCGTAGGTAATGACGTACCTGTATTCATGAGTAATCTGCTCTATTCTCTAGGTTCTCAAGGTGCCATCACTCCCCCCGACAAAGCTCCGTTCAGAACATTGAAGCCGGAAAAAACCCATTCTTTAGAAATTGGTTTTGACGGTACATTCTTACAGAACCGACTGAATATCAACCTGACTTATTATAAAACCAACACCAAAAATCAGTTCTTCTCCGTTGCGGCTCCTTACGAATCAGGCTTGAGAAACCGTTATGTAAACGCCGGTAATGTAGAAAACAAAGGCTTTGAATTCAATATCGGATGGTACGAGCAGTTCACTGACAACTTCAGCTGGAGTACCAACCTGAACTTCTCTTATAATGATAATAAAATCAAAGAATTGGTAGATGACCTTCCCAACGGACTGACATTGACCGATTTCGGAGGTGCAAAAGTTATATTGAAAGAAGGCGGCCACTACGGAGATCTGTATGTACGTCATCTGATGCGTGATGAAAACGGCAAACCCTTGCAAAACGAAAAAGGAGAGCCTATCGTAAGTGGTGATTCTATGGACGAACTGGAATACGCAGGCAATATGAATGCCAAAGTAAATATGGGATGGACAAACACATTCCGCTACAAAGACTTCTCACTATCGTTCCTGATTGATGCTAAATTCGGTGGAAAAGTGATTAGTATGACCGAAGCCGCTTTGGACGGATGGGGCGTATCGAAACGTTCAGGTGAAGCCCGTGATGCCGGCGGTATTACAGTGGACGGAGTAAAATTTGATGCCGACAAGTACTATCGTACCACCGGTAACAACAACTTCAACAGTCCATACGCTGTGGAAAACTATGTTTATGATGCTACCAATATTCGTCTTCGTGAAGTGACTTTCGGTTATACCTTCCGTAACTTGCTGGGTGCAGGCAAGAACCTGACAGCAGCCATCATCGGCCGCAACCTGTTTTTCTTCCATAAAGACGCCCCGATGGATCCGGATGTATCGGCAGGTACAGGTAATGGAATACAAGGTGTAGATATGTTTGCACTGCCTACCTCACGCAGCTTTGGTCTTAATTTAAAACTTAACTTCTAATGCTTGAAATTATGAAACGGAATAAGATATTAACATACGCCTTCTTAATGGCAATCCCCATGACTACAGGAAACATCTTTTCTTCCTGTACAGACGACTTCGAGAAATTGAATACCAGTAACATACAGGTAGATCCGGCAGACCTTCCTTTTGCCGCACAATGTACCGAACCGATGACCTACTGTTATCCTCCTCAGCAAAATATGTTCCAGTTTTGGACCAACCTGACTATTGACCTTTATGGAGGTTATTTTATGACTCCCAACGGTAACTTCACCAATGGTGATATGGGAGAGAACCGGGGACATAGCGGTGGTATGTACGAAAACTATTATCTCCATATTTTCAATAACACCCGCCGCATCATCGCACAATGTGACGCCAGTGGTGAAAGAGGCCTGTCAGGCGTGATGCGTATCGTACAGGCTTACGGAACATTGATGACCACAGATGCCTACGGACCGATACCTTACAGCTCCATCCTATCGGGAGAAAACGAAGTGTATTTCGAGTTCGACAGCCAGAAAGACCTGTATAAAGCCATGCTTGAAGATCTGAGTACAGCCATTACTGACATCAGTGCCATGGGAGCAGATGAAATAGCCAAATTGAAATCCTTTGACTGTTGGTGCAACGGCGACAAAGACCTATGGGTAAAAATAGCCAATACGATGAAACTACGCATGGCGTTACGCCTGTCCAAACGGGAAACCGAAGCCGGCAACGCCGGAATGAACCTTAAGGCAATCGCTACCGAAGCTGCTCAAAACACCTTGGCAAAAGTCAACAAGGATATTCTGATCGATAAAAGTCTTGAGAATGAAATGTGGCTGATGTTCAATTGGGGTGATTGTGGGTTCAATGCCAATCTGGTAACTATTATGAGTGGAACCAAAGATCCGCGCCAACCGTTATATATGACCCTGAATACCGGAGATATCAAAAACGAAGCCGGTACTACCACAGTAGCTGCCAATAGTCAATACCTGGGTATCCGTTTTGCCAGTGGCCTGCCTGCCAAACCAAACAGTTGGGGTAACTTCTCCGGTTGGATTCAAGGAAACAACGGTTCCTCTTATTCCATGCCACTGCCCATCATGAAAGCAGCGGAAGCCTATTTCCTACTGGCTGAAGCAAAATTAAGATGGGATATTGGCAGTGAAAGTGTAAAGAACCTATATGAAAATGGAATCCGTGTTTCCATGACTAATGAATTAGCTTATCGGGGGGCTTATGCCGGAATCAAAGAATATCCGGAAGGAGCAGTAGATGCCTACATCAACGGAACAAGCACCCAAATAGACTATACAGATCCCATCAAAGCCGAATTAAGCACTCCGGCTGTAAATAAATTAAGTGTAAAATGGGATGAGAGCGCAAGCAACGAAGAAAAGCTGGAAAGAATCATCACCCAAAAATGGCTCGCCCTATTCCCTCTATCCACCGAAGGCTGGGCAGAACAACGCCGCACCGGCTATCCACGCTTCTTCCCTGCATTCGTCAATGAAAGTAATGGAGCCGTAAACACAGAAGAAGGTGTGCGCCGCGTAATTTATAGCAGCCAGGCTTATGATGCCAACGCTAAGGGAGTAGAAGGCGGAATCAAGCTTCTGGACGAAGAAAATTCCAGCAAATTCGGTATTTCCGGCGACAAAGGCGGTACACATCTTTGGTGGGATAATGCTGATAAAGGAAACTTTTAAAGGCAATATTTTAAGGTAAAGACTGTGATTTTTGTTTCAATAGGTATTCCATATTAAAGTTTCGGATAGGGCAGACCGTGAGGTTTGCCCTATTTTATGACTACCTCCGAAAAGCCGATACAATAACCTCCCGCACCCGAATTGTTATCATTACTAAATGAAATTAAAGACTTTTTCATCTCTTGTTGCTTGGCAAATAAAAGAAAAGCCGTAAGTTTGCCTTCCAAAAAAGAATAAAACACAGGATGCAATTATCACCCAAGGAATTTGAATACCAATTTCGCTGTCTTTACCGTCCGCTGAATATGTATGCCCTGCGCTATACTGAAAATCTGGATGACGCAGAAGACATCGTCCAACAAGCCTTCTCTGATGTATGGGAGAAGCTTGTCGGAGGCACATCTATTCAAAACCTGAAAGCTTATATGTACCAAACTGTACGTAACCGCTCACTCACACTGATAACCAACCGACAAACACACTGTGAAACAACCGAACTGACAGACTTGGAAGATCTAACAGAAGAAGAACGCATCATCCGGTCAGAACGTGACGCGCGTTTATGGACAGCCATCGACCACCTTCCTACCGAACGGAAAAAGATCTTTCTGCTTTCCAAACGTGACGGCCTTACTTATCAGGAAATTGCCACCGAACTGGGTATTTCTATAAAAACTGTCGAACATCAAATCAGTAAGGCACTGAAAACATTACGAGAAACAGCCATTAAAATATATACTTTTTTCTTCGGATAAAAAAATCGGCAAGCGAATAGGGGGATTTTGTCTTTTCCCTGTCTTAACAATAAAAAGAAAGAAGATCGCATGGAGAAAGAAGAGAAAGATATTCGTTTTGTAGCCCGGTTCTATCGGGAAAACAGGCTGGACACGACACAAGCCTGGCAAAAACTAGGTATCGGCAAACAAAGAAATAACTCTATCTTATTATATAGACTGATAACTATCGCTGCTGTCACTTTCCTGATAGCCGGGTTCAGTTGGTGGTGGATATACGACAGGCAAGACTGGATTGTCATTGCCTCATCCGCACACGCTGTCAAAGAAGTCACGCTTCCGGATAACAGCCATATTACGCTGGCAGAGAATTCGGCCTTACAGTATGACCGCTTGGCATACGGCAAAAAAAACAGGAACGTCACTTTAAATGGAAAAGCATATTTTTCAGTCACACATCAAGAACAATGTCCTTTCAGGGTACAGACCGAACTGGCAAACATACAAGTACTGGGTACACAATTCCAAGTAACGGCAAATGCAAATCAGACTTCGGCAACCGTAGAGTCTGGAAAAGTCCGTTTTTATAACAAAGAACAAAAAGAGGCTATCCTGACAAAAGGCATGTATGCCTTCATTAACCAAAAAGGACAAATGCAAATAAACAAACAAAGTGACCCCAACACTTTTGCATGGAAGACCCACGTGTTTGTTTATAATGAAGCCCCCTTGAAAAAGGTAGTAAAAGAATTAGAAGAAGTCTATAAGGTCCATATCGGCGGAATTCCACAAAAAGAGTACTATCTGACCACGACCTTTGACAATACTCCGATAGAAGACATAATTGAAATCATAAACCAAACACTAGATACGAAACTAGACATAACCCAATGATGCAATTCCATTCTAAATTTTCTTTTCTTCTGCTCCTTTGCCTCATGCACATTTGTATTGAGGCAAAAGGAACAGAACATGATGAGCCCCTCGTAACATTAGATATGAAACAAACCCCCATCCGTAAAGTTTTGGCAGAAATCACCCGGCAGACAGGTGTAACCTTTTCGTATGAGTCCTCCTTAACAAAACATCTGTTACCGATAGATATAACAATAACCGCCCAGCCGTTATCCCACTGTTTGCGCATTCTGTTTCAAAAACTGCCCGTAGAATATATACAATCAGGCAAATACATCATCCTCAAGAAAAAACAGAAAAACATTGTAATCAGCGGCTTCATACGAGACAAATCCTCCTCAGAGTCCCTTATAGGCGCCTCCATCTATGATGCCAAAAGCCATCAAGGAACAACCAGCAACGCCGACGGCTTTTTCAGTCTGACTCTGGAAGCCGGAAACGATGTATACCTGAACATCTCCTATGTAGGTTATGACAGTTTCCACCGTTCATTCACACAATTGGAACAAGACACGCTGCTTCCGGTTCTGCTGAACAGCCACCAGCAATTAGCCGAAGTGGTAGTGACCGGAGAATATACCTCTTCTCCATTAGTCCAAACATCCGATATGGGACATACCCGTCTCAACAAAGACCTGATCCAACAAACCCCGGTATTATTCGGAGAAGCTGATATTATAAAAACCCTACAGACCTTGCCGGGTGTATCGGCAGGCACAGCCGGATTGGCAGGAATGTATGTGCGGGGTGGTAATGGAGACGACAATCTTTATATGATAGAAGGGAATCCGTTATACCAGATCAACCATGTGGGCGGTCTGTTTTCCTCCTTCAACGCCGAAGCCGTAAAGGATGTAGAATTCTTTAAGTCCGCCTTCCCCGCCCGTTACGGAGGAAGACTGTCCAGCGTAGTCGATATCCATACAAAGGATGGCAACATGAAAGAATATCACGGAAGCGCCATGCTGGGACTGACCTCAGGCAGCCTGAATCTGGAAGGTCCGTTGGTCAAAGACCGGACCTCATTCAACTTTGCATTACGCCGTTCATGGATTGACGCGCTTTCGGCCCCAACCATCGCCATCTGGAACGCTACCAGAAATAAAGGAGAAACCCAAATAGTGGCACGATACGCTTTTACCGACATGAACTTTAAACTCAACCACCAGTTCAATGACCGCAGCCGCGGATATGCCGGTCTTTACTGGGGAAACGATTTTTTGAAGGGAGGAGAAAAAAGAGAAGGTGACAACGGATATGAAAGCAGAAACACCGGCAGACTGCGATGGGGAAACATCATGGCATTTACCGGCTGGTCATACGTATTCAACAACCAACTCTTCGGTAATGTGAATGCCGCCTTTACCCACTATTCTTCCACCTTGAAAGGAGACTACTACCAAGGAACAGAAGCCAACTACGTATCACAGGAAAGTTCAACCCGGAACCGCATTGACGACCTCAGCATACGAGCCAATTTCGATTTCCGCCCCAATGCTTCCCACCAGTTGCATTTCGGCACTCATTATATTTACCACCGTTTTCATCCCGTAGACGAAAAATCGCATTTTTCCAATGGCATGACCACCCAGACCAGACAAAACAACGACACTGCCCTGCCTGCACATGAATTAGGCATATATATGGAAGAAGACTGGAAAATGAACAAAAGAATACGTTTGAACGCTGGGGTTCACCTCGGACTATACACCATTGACGGGAAAACGTACACTTCCCTGGAACCCCGTTTTTCCAGTCGTTTCCTGATCAATCCGCAACTCAGCCTCAAAGCCTCTTATACCCGGATGAGCCAATATGTACATCAAGTCAATGAAAGCTACATCAACCTGCCCACAGACACATGGATACCGGTCAGCCGCAAGCTGAAACCGATGCAGAGCGACCAACTGGCTGTAGGAGCTTATTACACCACCGGCAACAAAATCTACTCTTTCTCCATAGAAGGATATTATAAATGGATGAAACATCTGATGGACTATAAAGACAACTACCAGTTTCTCCCTCCTTCCACCAGCTGGGAAGACAAACTGACTCAAGGAAAAGGACGTTCTTACGGCGTAGAACTTATTGCCCGCAAAGAAAAAGGGAAAATAACCGGATGGGCAGGCTATACTCTAAGCTGGAATGACAGACAGTTCACTGAGATAAATAAAGGCAAGCGTTTTCCTGCCAAATTCGACAACCGGCATAAATTCAATATAATAGCCAATTGGAAAATCAAGCCCAAACTGGAGTTGACCGGAAGCTGGACCTACGCAACCGGTAACCGGCTCACGGTTTCTTTCGAAAACTACCAGGCCGTTTCTCCCCAACATCCGTTTCCGGGAGGCAGCCTGGTTCCTCCTTATATAGATCCAGGCGGATTAGACTATTATACAGAACGTAATAATTTCCAACTTCCCGCCTATCACAGACTCGACTTGGGCATCAATATTTACCGGCCAAAGAAAAAAAACCGGATGGGAATATGGAATATCAGCATCTACAATGTCTATTCCTACATGGCACCCGTCAGCATACGCAAAGGATGGTGGTATAATAACGACTGCTTCTATACCCTGGGCATAGTTCCCATTATACCATCAGTTTCTTACACTTATAAATTTTAAATGATTATGAAACATCTGCTATATACATTACTTCTAGGAGTGTTCCTTACCTCCTGTTATCGAAAAATAGATTTGGACGAATATCGCACTACGCCCAAAATGGTAATAAACAGTGTAGTATCCCCCGACACAGTGGTAATGGCCTCCATCACCCGGACCTGGTTCTATCCAGACAAGAAGCCTTATGTCAATCTCCCTCACGCCCATGTGGAGCTCTATATCAACAATCAATACATAGAAACCATGCAATGGAAAACACTGAATAATCCCCGGAACCCAGACCAGCCGGATACCTTATTCCTTTCAAATACAATCCCGGCAGAAGGAGACCGGATAAAAATTGTTGCATCCACCCCCGAATATGGTACGGTAACGGCAGAAGATATCATACCAAAGAAAGTACCTATAAAAAACGCCAGTCATACAATTAAAAAAGGTAACGGAGTTTATCAAGGAACAATTTCCGACTATTTTGAAATATACTATGAAGTCACGTTTGATGAATTTCCGGAAAAGAACAATTATTATCTGGCCAAAATCACACAAATAAAAACGGGCTATTACGGTTACTACGAAACAGAAATAGATTATATAGATCCTGTATTCAAGGAACAGGATGCCATATTGGACGAAAGTATGGCATTCAACGGATTGGAAAAAAGAGGAGGAGCCCTCTTTACCGACCAAAGCATTAACGGACAAACCTATACTTTACAAATAAAAGAGACAACGGCAGAGTTAGACGAAACAGAACAAAGAATCATTTCCATCTATTCCCTTTCCGAATCCTACTTTTTATACCTGTTGTCCTTACAAAAAATTGCCGGAAGCACGTTAGAAGGAGGCTTGGGTAACATTGGACTAGCCGAACCTCTACGGGTTTACAGCAATGTGGAGGGAGGAACAGGTATTCTGGGCGGCAACCAACATTCGGAAACAACTATAACATTGAATAACCTATCTAAAAAATAATTGATTATGGATACATTACAACAAGCTCCCGCCTTATGGTATTGGAGCGAACCCGCATCGGGATACAGCATTGAAGATTGCGAACAGATTGTAGCAGAAGAGATGCAAACAGCAAAAGCAGACTAAAAGTTCTGGCCACCGTGGGGGTACATTGAAATGTCCCCCTACGGTAAAAAGGAAATTTCACGCCTCAATGGATAATTCCCCCGCAAATGTTCAAATTCTTCGGGATGCCGTTTCAATGCATCACTGTCACGAGTCGGATCATACACCTGTAGAAAAGCCTCTTCCGGATCAGAAGAATAATCCATATACGGCAAAGCGGGCGGTACTATTTTAAAATCAGCCTGTATATGGAAGAAGTTACAAAGCTCCTCCAATGCCATCCGTGTAGCATTCGACTTTCCGTCAGCTGAATACCCTGCTATATGAGGGGTTCCCAAAAAAACTTTCTGCAACAAATCCGGGTGAATATCCGGTTCATTTTCCCACGTATCAATAACCGCATCACGTATCCGGCCTGTCTTCAGCGCATCAAGCAAAGCCAATGTCTCTATTACTTCTCCACGAGAAGTATTCACAATAAAAGGTTTCCGTTGCAAACCGGCAAAGAAATCCGCATCCGCCAGATGGAACGTTTTATATTTCCCATTCCTGTTCAGCGGAGTATGAAAGGTTATTATATCACATTCCCGTGCCAGTACAGACAAATCCACAAATTCCGTTTCCCCCCGGTCCGCACGTGGAGGATCATTCAGCAAGACCCGCATCCCCAATGCCTCCGCCATACGTTGGATACGGCTTCCCACATGTCCTACCCCAACAATCCCCAGACAGCTTTCTTCCAATCTCACCCCCTTCCGGCGTTTCAACAATAATAATACCGAATGCAGGTACTGCTCCACACTGCCGGCATTACAACCGGGACAATTTTTCCATACAATTCCCGCCTCATCACAATAGTCCACATCAATATGATCAAAACCGATGGTCGCAGTAGCAATGAATTTCACCTTGCTTCCTTCCAGCAGTTCACGGTTACAACGGGTACGGGTACGGATCACCAATGCGTCAGCATCCCGTACATCCCCGGCGGTAAAACCACTGCCGGGCAAATACACCACTTCATCGGCTATCTGTTCGACAGCTTCATGTATATAAGGTATTTTATTATCTACAATTATTTTCATCTTTCAAAAACTTGCTTGGGAACAAAGGTAGACACTTTTACCGAATAATAATTGGCTGATTAGAAAACTTTGCATAGATTTGTACATTCAATAAAACAGCTGTTATGTCCAAGATTCTTGTAATCTGCTTTTCATCCATCAATAATGTGGCAATGGCAATCCCGGTCATTCACTCATTGGCTACGCAATATGCCCAGCATCAAATCATGGTGCTGAGCATAGACACATTCTCCCCCTTATTCGAGAATGTGCCGGACAATGTTATTTTCCGTGGGGCAGATTTCAGAGGAGAACATGCCGGATTAATGGGTCTGGGATGGCTGTACAATGATTTAAAAGAAGAAAAATTTGATGCCGTAGCCGCTTTCCAGCCCACATTCCGCAGCCGTTTTCTTTGCTGGCGTTTTCGTCTGGCAGGCATAAAAGCAGCCCACATCAAGCAGAACAGGCGGGAACTGCAAAAACTGATACGGCGGAAACATAAAATATATACAGAGCAAGACTCCTTTTTTCAGCGCTGTGCCCATACGCTCAGTCAGATAGGTTACCCCATCCGGTTAAGTTTCCTCTCCCTTTTCGGAAAGAATAAAGGCAATATTTCCAGCCTGGCTCCGTTAACCGGTGAGAAGAACCAAGAAACATGGATTGGAATCGCTCCCTTTGCAACACATGTAGGCAAAATCTATCCGTTGTCAAAGCAAGAGCAGATCCTCAAACATCTATCTGCACGCGACCATACAAAAATCTTCTTATTCGGAGGCGGGAAAAAAGAAATCAAAGTATTGGAAGAATGGGCCCAACATTTCCCCAACGTCATCTCAACAGCCGGCAAACTAACCATAAATATGGAATTGGCCCTCATGAGCAATATGGACGTCATGCTGGTAATGGATGCCGCCAATATGCACCTTGCATCATTAGTGAACATCCCGGTTGTATCCATTTGGGGGGCAACGCATCCCTGTGCAGGCTTTGCAGGATGGAATCAGTCTGCGGCAAACACAATACAGATAGACCTGCCCTGCCGTCCTTGTTCCTTATCCGGAGAAAAGCACTGTTATAGAAAAGATTATGCCTGTCTGCAAGGCATAACTCCCGAAATGGTAATAGAACACATAAACAAAGTCATCAGTTAAATGAAACAAATAAATCTCATATATTATTCCGTTTTCTTTTTGTGGTATTTGCTTTCGCTTCTACCCTTGCGATTCTTATATTTCATATCCGATCTTCTTTTTTATCCGCTCTATTATTGCATCCGCTACAGACGTAAAATCATACGCAATAATTTATCGAACTCATTCCCCGAGAAAGATTTAAAAGAGATTGTCCAAATCGAGAAACAATTTTACTCTTTCTTTTGCGACTATATAGTAGAAACGCTCAAGTTATTCTCCATTTCAAAAAAACAACTGATGAGAAGAATGACTTTTGAAGGACTGGACGAGATAGTGGAAAGCATGAACAAAAAGAACAAAGACTTCTGTTTTATCTATTTAGGGCATTATTGCAACTGGGAATGGATTGCATCCTTGCCTTATTGGATTTCCAAAGACATATCCTGCGGACAAATCTATCATCCACTGTACAATCAGGCTTTCGACAAACTATTTCTAAGATTACGCAACCAGTTCGGAGGCGAATGCATCCCCATGAAAACGACTTTGCGCCGCATCATTGAATTGAAACGGACAAAGCAAAAGGCAATTATCGGATTTATTTCGGACCAAGCACCCAAGTGGAACAGCATACATCACTGGACTGAATTTCTAAACCAAGAAACACCGGTTTTCATCGGTACGGAGAAAATAGGCAAGCAAGTGGACGCCTTGATTTATTATGCTGACGTAACACGGGTCAAAAGAGGATACTACCACTGCCGGCTCAAACCATTGTGCGACACCCCCCGGCAAGTACCCGATTTTGAATTGACCGATTTGTTTACCCGAGAATTGGAACAAACAATAAAAGCGCATCCCCAATATTGGCTCTGGAGCCATAACCGCTGGAAAAGAACCAAAGAAGAGTGGCTGCGCAGACAACAGGAAGAAACTAAGTGATTATGGAAAAATATGATTATTTGATAGTAGGTGCCGGTTTGTTCGGCGCCGTTTTTGCCCACGAGGCAAAACGAGTAGGTAAACATTGCCTGGTAATTGACAAGCGCAATCATCGCGGAGGCAATATCTACTGTGAAGATATGGAGGGCATCCATGTACATAAATATGGTGCACATATCTTCCATACCGACAATAAAGAAGTGTGGGACTATGTAAACAGCTTTGTCGAATTCAACCGATACACCAACTCCCCTTTGGCTTACTTTGACGGGAAATTATACAATCTTCCCTTCAACATGAACACTTTTTATCAGCTGTGGGGAGTAAAGACTCCGGCAGAAGCCAAGGCCAAGATAGAAGAGCAACGTAAAGAATTTGACCATATCGCCACCCCCGCCAACCTGGAGGAGCAAGCATTAAAGCTATGTGGAAAAGACATTTACCATCGCCTTATCAAAGGTTATACAGAGAAACAATGGGGACGTTCCGCCAAAGAATTACCGGCATTCATCATCAAACGTATTCCTTTCCGTTTCATTTATGACAACAACTATTTCAATGACAGCTACCAAGGAATCCCCAAAGGCGGATACAACGCCCTTATCGATGCGTTACTGGAAGGAACCGAGGTTCGTCTCAACACCAATTATTTCAGCAACCGCAATGAACTGGACGCATTGGCAGACAATATCCTGTTCACCGGATGCATAGACCAGTTCTTCGATTACCAATGCGGACATCTGGAATACAGAAGCCTGCGCTTTGAACATAAACAGCTGGAAACAGAAGATTTCCAAGGCAACGCAGTAGTCAATTATACAGAACGTGAGGTACCCTATACCCGAATCATTGAGCACAAGCACTTTGAATTCGGCACACAGCCCACCACTGTAATCACGTATGAATATCCCGATGATTTCGCGCCGGGCAAAGAACCTTACTATCCGATAAACGACAAGCGGAACACCGAAATGATGAGCCAATATAAAAAACTGGCCTCTGGGCGGAAAGACGTTTTATTCGGAGGCCGTCTGGCACAATACGCATACGCCGACATGGACGATACCGTAGCCGCCGCCCTCGCCTTATGCAAAAAGACATTTAAATAAAAGGAAATCCTTGGACTCCCCAAGGTTTTCCGCTAAATTTGCATGATATTCCTAAATTGACAAACAACATAGATAACAAACCAATGAAGTGCCTTCATATCATAACACCCGTAAAAGATTCGATTGACTCCACGCTTGAAACCGTAAAAGCAATCATGGAATCGGATATTTTGGTTCCTTTCACTTATACTGTCTATAACGATTTCAGCACGGAAGAAAATACCCATCGGCTGGAAGAGGCCGCCCGTCAATGGAATTTTCGTCTGGTCAACTTATCAGACCTGACCGACCACCCCTCTCCCAACTATCTACTGGTGTTACAAACAGCACAAAAAGAAGCCATCGAAGCAGATGCAGGATTACTGATTGTGGAATCGGATGTTATTGTCAAAAAAAACACATTGCAATCACTATACAATGGAGCATTGCAACAGAAACAATGCGGAATTGCAGCAGCTGTGACAACCGATGAAAAAGGCGTAATCAATTACCCCTACCTACACGCCAAGGGACACGAGAATCAAGTGTACCCGGAAAAAAAGCATTGCAGCTTCTGCTGTTCACTACTCACCCCCGGACTGCTGAAAGCATTTGACTTTCAGACATTAGACCCAAGCAAGAACTGGTATGATGTGACCATCTCGCACGAGTCACTGAAACGAGGTTTCCAAAACTACCTGTTCACCACGTTGCCCGTATGGCACAGGCCCCATAGCAGCCGTCCGTGGAAACAACTGAAATACAAGAATCCTTTAAAATATTACTGGTTGAAATATACCAAAGGACTAGACAAAATTTAACACTATTATAATGATATGAGCAAGACAGAGCGTTTGTTTCATCCCCGCACCTTAGTGATTCACCCTGATTTCAAAAATCTGGAAGAATTTATAGTATCCATTCCCGAACGTTTCCAAAGGAATGAAGGTACTGTTATTCACCAAGGGCGCAATGAATTGCGGAAAATGGAATACAATGGCAAAGAATATGTTATCAAATCCTTTCACAGCCCCCACCTTATCAACCGGTTTGTATATGGCATATTTCGTCCATCCAAGGCAAAACGCTCTTACGACCATGCAGAAATGCTGCTGAAAATAGGTGTAGGCACTCCGCAACCGGTGGGATATATGAATATACGTTCAGGGCTGCTGTTCGATAAAAGTTATTATATCAGCCTCCTCTCCACCTGCCCCTACATTTACGACAACCTGTTCACACAGCAATTCGACTACGCCGAGGAAGTATTCCGCGCCATAGGCAAAGTGACCGCCCGTCTTCACGAACACGGATACGCCCACAAAGACTACGGACGTGCCAACATCCTGTTTCAGAAAACTCCCAATGGCATAACAATAGAAATTGTCGATTTGAACCGGATGTACATCGGCCCCATAGATATGAAGACCGGCTGCAAAAACTTTGAACGCCTGCCGGCAACTCCACAAATGCACCGATGGATGGCAGAAGAATACGCCAAGGCACGGAACTTTGATGTGGAAAAATGCTTTGAGCTCATGAGAGCCTATAGAAGCGTACAGCCGGGAAAAATAGATAACCTTTACTAAAAACTAAATGCATCATGAACATTATAGCCGTAGTTGTAACCTACAACCGAATGGAACTTCTGAAAAGAAATATTCGTTGTCTGCAACAAAACAAGCCGATATCTTCCATTGTAATAGTAAATAACGGAAGCACGGACGGTACAACGGAATGGCTTGCCGCACAGGAAGGGCTGACAGTAATCAATCAGACCAATGTGGGCGGTGCAGGAGGATTCTATACAGGCATACAATACGCTTATCAGGCGGGTGCCGACTGGATTTGGTGCATGGATGACGATGTATTTCCGCGGGCCGACTGTCTGGAACAACTCTTGCCGTATACCGGCAAGAAAGATATCGGCATACTGGCCCCTCGCAGGTTGCTCGAAGGAGAAATATTCACCCATGACTTCCAGGCATACAACCTGAGCAATCCTTTTGTATCCATGTACAGCAAGAAACTGGCAGGACGGCACATCACCTCACCGACAGAAATTACGGGAACAGCTTTCGAAGGTCCGTTCATCCGCCGCGAAGTCGTTGAGAAGATAGGTCTTCCCAATAAAGACCTTTTCATTTTCTGTGATGATACAGATTACTGCCTCCGCACCATACGGGCAGGGTACAAAATACTCTATATACCTGATGCCCTGATGGATAAAGAGAAATTCTTCTCCAACGACACATGGAATGAGCGAAGCAAGAAGAAAAAGTGGAAACGCTTTTATCAGATCCGTAATTCAACTTATTTAAACCATCACTACGGACGCAACATAGCAGTGAAATATCTTCGCGGCTTCAACGGAGTAATGGGATATATTTTCATCGCGTTGTTCACCAGTCCGTTTGCAAAAGCCTATCAATGGAAAGATATACCCCGATTATGGAAAGCCTATTGCGACGGAATACATGAAAAACTTGGAATTATGAGTTAAAAAACGGTAACGCCCTTACCAGTTAATGTTTCATAATAAACTAGCATTTATATACTATATTTACAGAAAAAGAGTAAATTTGTTATATAATTAAATATCAGAATATTATGAGAAAACTAAGGATTACGTTATCTATTATAATGAGTTCAGAATAAAACAAATTCTTTTGACAATAGTATTAATTATCTCTAATATGACAGGTAGAAATCAATAATCATTGGTTATTTATGAGCAATTTATTACTATCCAAAATAGGGCACGTTATATCCGAATTTCCTTTGGCTTTTAAACAAACGAAAGAAGTCAAATTATTCATGACATTGCTGGTAAAAAACGAAGAAGGGATGCTGGAAGAGAATTTACAGTTCCATAAAGCGATGGGAGTGGACGGGTTTATCATTACTGATAATAACTCCACAGACTCAACTCCGGACATTATCCGTAAATACAAACAAAAAGGGTGGATTAAAGAAGTGATAGAAGAAAAGGCTACCAACTATGAACAAAAGGACTGGGTAGACCGTATGATTTGGAAAGCCAAAACCATTTATAAGGCCGACTGGATTATCAATGCCGATGCCGACGAATTATGGTATGCCCCTACCGGCAATTTGAAAGATGAATTATATGCCACCAATGCCAATGTGCTGAATTGTGAAATGAGAAGTGTCTATCCTGAAGAAGAAAAACCCTTTTGGCAATGGGATAAGACTGTAAAAGCGGTAACCGAACCTGAAAAATATGACTTGTCACTCTATTCACTGTTTGAGCGTCAGAACAAAAAAGTCATTCACCGGACTGCCGGTTACCTGCAAATTTCAATGGGAAACCATAAAGTAACCATGTTCCCACAAAACTCTGCCGACAGCCATATCCATGTATATCATTACAATATACGCGGCAAGCAGCAGTTTATGGAAAAGATGATAAATGGCGGCAAGCAACTGGAGCAACACAAGGGCAGACACGGAGGTCGCCACTGGCGCTACTTCTATCAGTTACATAAAGAAGGAAAACTAGAGGCTGAATATGAACGTGTTATCGGCAGTGCTTATTTTGAAGCACTTCGCAAAGACGGATTCATTATTCCGGATGTAACGATTCCTAATTTCTTTAAAAATATAAACTCATAAGCTAATGATGCATATTGCACTTACTATAGATTCCAAATTTGTTCGTTATTGCGCAGTCACAATAGTTTCAATATTAGAAAATAATGATCCTAAAGATATCATGCTACATATTGTATCAGGGCATCTACCCAAAGAAGATGTTCTTACTTTGTCACAAGTAGCAGAAAAATATGGAACTTCCATAGCTTTTTACTATATTCCACATGAAAAACTTCAAAATTATGAAGTTAAGTGGCAAAAACAACGTCTTTCCATGGTTGTCTTCTATCGATGTGTGTTGGCTTCGATATTACCTTCTACAATCTCACGAGTGATTTATCTAGATAGTGATACACTTGTTTTAGGATCCTTAAAAGAATTATGGGATACCAATCTAAACCAATTAGCACTAGCAGGGGTACAAGATACTGTCAGCCCTAATCCTAGTTACTTTGAAAGATTACAATATGCTCCCTCATACAACTACATAAACGGAGGTGTTTTACTATTAAACTTAGCATATTGGCGCAAACATAATATCGAGCAACAATGTATAAAATATTATCAACAATATCCCGATCGCATTATTCTAAATGATCAAGACATATTAAATGCTCTATTATACGACCAAAAGGTACTAATAGATATAAAGTGGAATGTTCAAGACGACTTCTATAGAAATAACAGATATACATCCCCTGCGTGGAAACCATCATACACAGATGCCATTTTACATCCAATCATCTTACACTATAGTGGACGTAAACCGTGGGCATACCATGCTATGCATCCTTTGCGGCATCTATTTTTCCATTACCAAAGGCTGACTCCATACGATGATTCAGCGAAACAAAAGAAAATAAGTACACGTATCTATAGATTCATTCATTTACTGCCATATATATTAGGCCTTAAACCAAAGAAATATGTAAACCTTAAAAAAATAAGAGAAAATTCCCAAATCACTAAATTATAATATATTCTTGTGGGAAGAATTTAATAAACCGGTAATGCTAGCCATTCCTATTCAAGAAATATACCAATGAAACAGATTACAATAAACAAAACTATTTTACAGGGACATTCATTAAATATTACAAAATCAGCCAACTAATTCATACACAAAGTATTGCGAATTAGTTGGCTTTTTTGTATCTTTAGGTATTCCCCCGAAAATAAGGTTTGACGGCCAAAACGGGGAAATATCCAAACTAATAAGATATGGCAAAGATAGTGAATATTTCAGAAATTCACCCTACTTTGGGTTTTACAGAATTTGATATTCTGGAAAAATACCGCAAGAGTTTTAATGAGAGTGAGCTTGGCAAGCTTCATTCGGTCTTTCCGTTTGAATGTATGGCAAAAGCCGCCGGCCTGTCGGACCGGCGCCTGGGACGCAGGAACAGATTCAGTCCTTCCGCAAAGATCGCCCTTATGGTCCTGAAGGCATACACCGGATTCTCCGACAGGCAACTGGTGGAACATCTGAACGGGAACATACACTACCAGATTTTCTGTGGAATTATGATTCCCCGTCCCTTCCCATAACCAACTTCAAGATAGTCAGTGCCATCCGTAATGAGATAGCATCCCGCCTTGACATTGATTCCTCCAGGAAGTGCTGGCTTCACACTGGAAACCTTATCTTGATAACCTTCACGTATGCATGACCGATGCCACATGCTATGAAAGCCACATGCGTTTTCCTACGGACATGAAACTCCTTTGGGAAAGCCTCGAATGGCTCTACAGGCATATATGCCGGCATTGCAGGGAGCTGGGCATAAGGCGTCCGCGCAACAAATACAGGAATGTGGCGGAATCCTATCTGTCCTACTGCAAGAAAAGAAAGAGGAGAGCTTCAAGGGCAAGAATGCTTAAGCGCCGTATGATCAAGCTTCTTGAAAAGCTCCTCAGTCAAAGGGATGGGATCCATAGCGAGTACGGTGCTTTACTCCGATATACCCAGGATTATCATAAGCGTCTTTCCATCATCAGAAAGGTGCTTGTACAAGAAAAGGAAATGTTTGAAGGGAGGAAAGTCAGTGACCGCATCGTCAGCATTGACCGTCATTATGTACGTCCCATCGTCAGAGGCAAGGAAACCAAGTCCGTCGAGTTCGGTGCAAAGGTCAATAATATACAGATAGACGGCATATCGTTCATCGAACACCTCTCGTTCAAGGCATTCAATGAGGGTATACGCTTGAAGGACTGTATCCGCATGCAGCAGAAGCTTATGAATGTAAGGGTAAGATGTGTGGCTGCCGATTCCATATATGCCAATAATGCCAACAGAAAGTTCTGTACAAAATATGGGATATCCACATCCTTTGTGCGCAAGGGAAGGGCGGCCAAAGATGAGCCTTTGAGGAAGGTGCTTAGAAGCGAACTCTCAAAAGAAAGGGCAACACGGCTTGAAGGAAGCTTCGGCACTCAAAAGCAACATTACTCGCTCTCAAGGATAAAGGCCAGAAACAGGAAGACGGAAATACTGTGGATTTTCTTTGGAATACATACGGCAAATGCCATACTGATAATAGAAAAAATCAGAAACAAAACAGCTAAAGCAGCATGATATGATTTTACTCACAGAATCAGAAGAGGTCATCAGACTTCTTCCGGAACGTCATGTCCTGTCGGATAGAAGTATGTGAGAAAGCACGGAAAAATGACAATAAGAATGGCATATGAAATGGTCATGCCCTATCATCTTCATATGCCATCTTATTTTTTAGAGACATTTACTGAATATCCCTTTACAAATAATAGTATTCGCTTTCTTTGGATCTCGAGCGAACACTATTATTTGAACAAGAAAAAAAATCTACCTATATCTTTTTAAAACCGACAATATTTATGGATAAACATATCCTAAAATACCACCATACTGATCACCTCTCTCCCTTATAAATCGATCTACTTCTGCCTTATCTGTTAAATAATGACTATCTCGACCTTTAGGATAATATAAACTATAAACAGGAATAGTATTAACTTCATTCCATGTATAAATATAGCCAACTATACCTTGGTATTCATGACCTTCATTTTGGAATTTACGTACTTCAGCCCATGAAGTAATATAATGTGAATTCCTCCCTTTAGACCAATACATTCTATAAAGAGGCAGAGTACCAGGTTCCTCTTCAGCACATATATACCCAAAAACACCGGAATATTCATGCCCTTCATTCTTATACCGAAGAACTTCTGACCAAGAAGTACACCAGTGACAATTTACACCCTTAGGCCAATATAATTGATATAATGTAACCAACTTAATAACTGATATTTTTTTACTATTTATATATTTCTCTACTGCTAGCTTTAAATCAGCCTTCTTTACTGGGTCTGAAACCAAATCATAAATAGGATAAGTAGCATTCCAATCAACATCAACCAACCGCGAATGAGTATCGTCTACAGATTGTGACCATGCACCTATATTGATAGTAGTCGTGGGACCTTGATTAGGAGACAAAGTTATAGTAGTACCAGAAGTAGTGCCTCCTACACATTGAATAGTACATGTCCAATCTGAATTCTTTTTATTAGCCTCGGTTATTGTAGTTGTGCTCCAAGTCCCATCAAAATCAAGACCGACTTTAGACATATTATATTTCGCCCCAGCACTTACTGTCTGTTTTTTCTCTGTACCTGTATTTTCTTCTATAATAGCCGATTTATAATAAGCTATATAAGAACCTCCTACTGTAATATTAGTAAGTACATGGGTCCCATATTTTGCAACAATTTGATCTGCTGAGTATTTACCTAAATCAGACACAAAGTTAGAAGATAAATATCGAGATAAAAGCTCAACATCTGCATCTACAAAATATTTTCTTTGTTTCTTTGTCACTTCTGCTTTAGCAAAAGAATATTTAGAAGAATATGAATATTTAGAGGCAGACTTAAATCCAGCGGAAAGAGTGCCAGAAAAGAATCCTTCAGCATCTTTTTTAATATCCATGGCTGCTACAGATCCCTTAAAATTTGAATCAGTTATCACATTCTGAAGAAAAGATTGGGCATCTTCACCTGCAACAATTTTTTGGTCTATGGTTCCAATGAAAGGATTATAAAACCGATCACCATTATCTCTTATTAATGCTTTGACATCAATAACTTGTAAACGAGTAGAGTTCTCCCCTAAATAATCCTCTGTTATATCATATCCAAACCCCAGTACATCATAGACACCATCTCCTGCCATACGGGAACTCATATCTTCTGTTTCATTCCTTTGCATTTCACAAACGTCATAAGTATTTGTACAAGAAACCAGCACTCCTACAAATAAAAAATAACACAAATTTATTTTCCTCATAACAGTACATTTTAAAAAGTTAATAAATCAAGTTTTAATAAGCATTGTTCATATCACATACCTGTGCTAGAAGCTATTTTATAAGAAAAAGAATATTGATATTTTTTATCTCCAACATGAATCAATCTTCAAAAGGAAATACATATCCTACAATTTTTTGAAAATCATCCGTATTAAAATGAAGTCCTTTCCATTGAACAGAATAACTATGATTTATATGTTTTGCACTATAATATTCATATAAAGGTACTGTTCCTAAAACCTGCGATTTATAAATATAACCTGTTATTCTTTGGTATACATCTGTATTACTCTGATTACCTCTCCATACAGAACTTAAACTTTGATTTATATATTTTGCACTATAATATTCATATAAAGGAACAGTTCCCTCCACTTGACTCGCACAGAGATAGCATGTTACACCTTGATAATCATCCGTATTAAAATGCGTTCCTTTCCACTCTGTAAAATAACTACTATTTATATGTTTGGAGCTATAATAATTATATAAAGGCAACAATTCCAATATCTCCAGTTTAAAACTATCAATGTATTTTTCTACTGCATTTTTTAATGCTACTTTTTTTGCAGGATCTGAAACTAAATCATAAATAGGATAAGTAGCATTCCAATCAACATCAACCAAACGGGAATGAGTATCATCAACTGATTGTGTCCATGCACCTAAATTGATAGTAGTCGTAGGTCCCTGATTAGGAGACAAAGTTATAGTAGTACCAGAAGTTGTTCCTCCTAGACATTTAATATCACACGTCCAATTAGAATTTTTCTTATTCGTTTCAGTAATAGTTGTAGTATTCCAACTTCCATTTGCATCGAGCCCCACCTTTTTCATATTATATTTAGCACCAGCTGTTACAGTCTTCATTTTCTCTGTGCGATTGGCTTCTTCTACAATAACAGATTTATAATAGGCCCTATAGGAACCACCCACTGTTATTTTAGTCAGTACATGAGTTCCATACATTCTAACTATCTCATCAGCTGAGTATTTATTTAAATCCGCTATAAAATTTGAAGATAAATACCGTGATAAGGTTTCAGCATTAGTATATAAAAGATATTGTCTCTGTTTCTTTATAACTTCCGCTCGCGCAAAAGAATATTTGGAAGAATATGAATATTTAGAATCAGACTTAAATCCTGTAGTAATACTCCCGGAGAAAAATCCTTTTGATGTATCAGACTTACCCATTGCAGCTACAGAACCAGAAAAATTTGTATTACTTATTGTTTGCTGAAGAAAAGACCATGCATCCTCACCAGCAGTAACTTTTTGTTCTATAGTTCCAATAAAAGGATTATCAAAACGTCCCTTATTATCTCTAATAAATGCTTCTACATCTAAAACCGGTTGACGAACAGAAGCTTCTCCCAAGTAGTCTGATGTTATATCATATCCATAACCTAACACATCATAAATTCCGTCACCTGCCGCACGTGGCATAACCTCTTTTTCCGAGAAATTCTGTAAATCCTCAAAACCACTACTGTCTGTACAAGCAGCAATGAATAAACCTAAACAAAGGCTTAATAAACTAATTCGTTTTTTCATAATTATCACATTTAAAGTTAGTATACTTTTCTCATTTTCACAATGAACAATCTTATAATTCCATCATGTCATTTTCCACTAAATGCCAAACAATTAAACGCCAAACTATTTTAGTATTCATTCCATAAACAAAGATATCTCAAACAGAGATTATAAGAATTAGATCGGTAATATACAAAAAAATATTGAATTTGCAAGCGAAATTGTGATATTTTTGCAGAAAAAAAAGACAATCAATAATACAGGCTCTCTATCTATAAATTTTTCCAATAATAAGGGAGTGAATGAATATGTATAGCAGTCAGTCCTATTGCATAAGCTTTTTCTATCTCCAGATTAAACCTTTTTATATGGATGTATTCTATCTCCATAGCCTTTGGAGTTATCTCCATAAGCTTTGGAGTTATCTCCCAAGACTATGGAGTTAACTCCAAAGGCTTGCGGAGATAGAACAAACAGGAAAAAACCCTTTAACCATACAGCAAGAAATGTTTAGGGATGCGGATAAGATATTTTAAGGATGAATCTGATTTTAAAACCACACAATTCCTTACGGATGAAAAAACTCCCCAATGTCCTTCTTTAAAAAAGTGAAACAATATATGACAGGAAGATATACATCTGACTATACATACAGGACAGAAATATGAAGTGAGGGCATATATGCACCCAAACTTTTTATGAAAATACAGGCACTCTTGAGAAATCGCAAGCGGCTGCATAAATGAAATTAAGAGAACAACCTAAAATTCCTGAAAAACGTAGTAAAGGCCGCCCTTTTATTAAATCTTCCCAAAGCCATAGATACCCCCCACAAACCACATATATTATAATGTTTATGCAATGAAATACGAAGGATGGTATGGATATAGCATTGCAATGCACTAATCAGCTCCGGATCATCCACATAATCGGAAAACATATTCCTCATCCATCTCAAGAAAAGAATAGTAGCGTGCAATTTATCTTTGTCATGACCGGCAGAGTTACTGATGTTTGCACCTTCAACATTCCTCCAACATACAGGCTGCCCCGGCAAAGAAATAACACCCCCCGCATGACGGGCAAAAGCAGCCCACGTAGCATCATCCGAACACCAAGCCATAGGAAAATGAACAAAACCACCTGCCGACTGCCATATCTCCCGACTGAACACGTACTCTACGGCAGCCGAATCTATCTTTCCCTGTAACTTATCTAGCAGCAGCCGGTAACAAGACACACTTCCTTCTTCCAAAGGACGATTGGCACGTATCCGCTTGTTTTCACCATCAATGACAGCTAATGGAAAACGAAAGAAATATCCTCGCTGATGGTGTGGGCGCGACAAAGCCTCCATGACACGTTCCACACCATCAGCCGGCATCAAATCATCATCCGAGAAAAGCCAGATAAACGGCTCTGCAGACAGCTGGATACACCTCTCCCAATGGGCCACCAAATCTTTGCCCCCCATATTTTCGCTAAAGCGATGATACACCAGATTTACCTTATTCTGATAAGATTCCACAATCTTATCCAATCTTTCAGGACTTGCATCATCACCTATATATAACACGAACTCATCTTTATGGGCCTGAACTGCAATTGAGTCGAGCGTTTCCTTAAGGAAACGCCCCTTGTAGGCGGGAATAACAATTGCCAATTTCTTTATTTGCTCCACTTTACAAAGACTGCATATCGTTCAACTTCTTGTAATATCCATTTAAGGCTATCAGTTCATCGTGAGTTCCTCTTTCTACGATATCGCCTTCATAAAGTACACAAATTTCATCGGCATTCTTAATGGTACTCAATCTATGTGCGATAGCGATAGTAGTACGCGATTTCATCAAACGCTCCAACGCTTCCTGAACCAAACGCTCGGACTCTGTGTCAAGAGCCGAAGTAGCCTCATCTAATATAAGGATAGGAGGATTTTTCAAAATTGCACGGGCTATACTGACACGCTGACGCTGACCACCGGACAAACGCCCTCCACGATCACCAATCATCGTGTCATATCCTTTTTCCGTTTCCATAATGAAATCATGTGCATTCGCTATCTTGGCAGCTTCTATTACTTGCTCCATAGTGGCATTCTCTACACCAAAAGTAATATTGTTATAGAAAGTGTCATTAAACAGAATAGCTTCCTGATTTACATTACCAATCAGAGAACGTAAACTGTGGATGGATACATCTTTCACATTCTTGCCGTCAATCAGCAATGCACCCTCCGATACATCGTGATAACGCGGTACCAAGTCCACTAAAGTAGACTTTCCGGAACCGGACTGGCCCACCAGTGCAATCGTTTTTCCTTTAGGAACAGTCAGATTGATATGGTTCAAGACCGGACGCCCTTCTACATAGCTGAAACTTACATTTTTAAACTCTAACTTATCTGTGAAAGCGTCCAATGGCAAAGGCTGCTCCGGCTCTACGATATGATTTTCCGCTTTCAATATCATATCAATTCGCTCCATACTGGCCAATCCCTGCGGAATATTATAAAATGCTCTTGAAAATTCTTTCAAAGGATTGATGATACTATAAAGGATAATCAGATAAAATATGAAAGTAGCCGCATCCATCGGAGCATAGTTTGTATTTAAGATTAAAGCACCGCCAAACAACAGCACGGTCACAATCACACAAGTGCCTAAAAACTCACTCATGGGGTGGGCTGAACTTTGCCGGATAATCATCTCGTTCATTGCATCGCGGAAGTCATTGTTTGTTTTAGAGAACCGGGCAGACATTTTGCTTTCGGCTATAAACGCTTTGATAACCCTTAAACCTCCTAATGTTTCATCCAATTGGGACATAATATCTCCCCATTGCGCCTGTGCTGTAGAGGACTGTCTTTTCAGCTTCCGGCTGACAACCCCCATTATCCAACCTGTCAGAGGTAAAATAAAGATAACAAAAAGCGTCATTTGCCAACTTACCGAAAACAGAGTGACAAAACAAACCAAAAGAGCGATAGGATTACGGATAAGCATATCGATGGAACTGGTCAACGAGTTCTCCACCACCGTAACATCCGCACTCATACGGGCTATGATATCTCCTTTACGTTCTTCTGAGAAAAAACTCAAAGGAAGACTTAACACTTTATTATAAACCTGAATACGGATATCCCGGACAATACCTGTACGCAAAGGTACCATGACAGCCGCAGAAGCAAAATAACCGGCAGTTTTCAACATAGTCATAAAGATAAGTATTCCTCCCATCATGGCAAGTGTATAGAACGCACCATTTGTAGCCACAAAATTGCTCACAAAGTAATAGGCATTATTTATGAGTACATCCTTATCCAAATTATGAATATCCATAGGAATGTACTCATAAGACTTGGTATCAATTTTGAACAGAATGTTCAAAATTGGCACAATCGCCATGAACGAAAACACATTAAGCCATTGCGACAGAAAGTTCAGTATCAATGCCCATGTCAAATATTTGCGGTATGGAAGAATATACCGCTTCAACAAACTAAAGAACTGTTTCAGCATAATTATCAATTATATATAATGCCGCAAAGGTAACAAAAAAGAAATAATCACCCAAGATTACCCCACTTTATCCCCTAATATTTGTTCATACACGGCAAGCCTTCTTTCCTGCATCTGTCCGGGGTTATATACTTGCCGCAAACTGTCTTCCGCATGGGTAACCAACTGTCTCTGCAACTGCGGATTACTTGACAAGGCTATGACAGCTTCTGCAAATCCGGCAGGGTCATCAACAATCAAGCAATCTTCACCATCCTTAAAATCAATGCCTTCCACACCCTTTGCCGTCGTTACAAAAGGTACTTTTGACAATACAGCATCTAATATTTTCATACGCATACCACTACCGATACGTATTGGAACAACAGCAACACTGCCTTTTAAAAAAGAGCCCAGATCTTCCACATAGCCTACCAGCTTCAATTCCGGGTATTCGGACTGCAAACGATTGATACACTCTCCACGCCATTTACCAATTACTTGCAATGTAAACGAAAAATGACGTTTACGCAGATGCGGAATCACTTCGTGACAGAACCATGCCACGGCATCCAGATTGGGAAAATGATCCTCACTTCCCACAAAAGTCAGGCGTCCGCTTTGGACCGGAACAAAAGGCTGTTCCAGCCTGTCACCCACTTGCACCACAGCCGGAGAAGTGTAGATATGGTCTTTCCGTCCTATGAAGTCCTCCATAATTTTACGGTCTACTTCAGTCAGAACAATAACATCTTTATATTTCAATAATGCACTGCGCTCAAAATCCTTTGCTATATGAAACAACATCCTGTCACCGGCAGTCTGTTCCCTGAACAAAGCAATCTCCTTTTCATTACGGATGTAGCGGAGTTCATGATGCACAAAAATAGTCTGTACATTTTCAGGCAACAAGAATCCCAATGACAACAGTTCATAAAACTCTACTTGAATAATATCAAAACCTGAATGAGCCACCTGAGAAACATACTCCACATACCCCTGGTCTAGCGGCTGGAAACAAGAGCTGAACAAAGTACTCTTTCCCCGTACTAAATCCACAACTTCGCCCGTTTCATCCGTCCATATCTGTTGCCGGTTCATTTTACGGGTTACAGACGCATGTATCTTTTGCAGCCATTTATAATAAAAAGGATGTTTAATTCTGGGTAATCTGACAGTTTGAGGTTTAGGAGTATAAATAAAGAAATCCACATTATCCCAAATTTTCTTCAATGACTCTACATCTTGCATACGCTTCTCCGTTTCAGGATAAAGCAATACAGATACGGACATCTTATGACGCAAATACTCCACCATATTAAAGAAAGCTTGATTACCGCCCGAATCCAGCGGATAAGGAATGTACGGAATAATAAAAAGAATTTTCTTTCTCATACTAATTGAATTTAAACAATAGTCTAATGTCTAATTTAATTTTTAGTTTAATACAGCAAATGCTATGTAGTGTATAATGCAAAGGTACAAGAAAGACTGCATACTAAAATGTTAATTATCGTTTCTTTTTAAAAGTTCAACACAATTCCTGTTTCTTGAAAGAAAAAACAAAGAAGCAACTTGTTTATTTAACTATATAACGTTATATTTGTAAAATTAAAAAGGAACTAACTTAACAATAGAGCATGAATGCACTTCCCTTGGTCAGTGTAGTGGTACCTAATTATAATTATAAACGATACCTCAATCTACGAATTCAGAGTATTCTGCAACAGACCTATCAGAATATCGAACTGATTTTACTTGATGATGCCTCAACAGACGGTAGCGAAGAGGTATTATCGGACTATCAAAACCATGCCAAAGTGAGCCATATTCTATTAAACGAGCACAACACCGGAAATCCATTTAAACAATGGTTTAAAGGCATGCAATTAGCCAAAGGAAAATATATATGGATAGCCGAAGCCGATGACTTGTGTGAGCTTACTTTTTTAGAGAAAGTAGTTCCTTTAATGGAGAAATACCAACAAGCCGCCGTATGCTTTGCCGGTTCCAAGTATATTGACAAAGACGGTAATGTGCTGAGTTGCGACATGAACAAATGGAAATCTGCCATACCTCCATACGCCGTGTTCAATGGGAAAACTTATGCCGAACATAACCTTTACTGGCGTGGTTACATAGCCAATGCAAGCTCGGCCATTTTCAGAAAAAGCATGGTAAATGCCCAAAATATGGAACAATGCCTGCAAATGCGCTACAGCGGCGACTGGCTGTTCTGGTTTTATATGGCAATGCAAGGAGACATTATAGAAAGATATGAAGTACTGAACTACTTCAGACAACATACCCAGAAAGTTACCGTCAAAGCTGAAAACAACGGAGGGGGTAAGAGCGAAGATATTGAGATAGTACGCATTATGGAACAACACCTTACCCACCTGAGCAGATACAAACGGTGCATACGAAGGGGAATGCTTTACAACCGCATTGCCAAACTAAGCACAACAGAGCAAGTAAAACTGCAATTATGGGAACTCCTCCGGCAGAAATTAAACGGAACGCGGAAAGACGGACGTCTGGAGCGCCTCAACCGGATAGCACGGCTATTCTGTCCTTTTGTTCTGACTATGAAAAGAGACCGCCTTACTCCTTCCCGAAAATAGAATAAGAAACGGAAACTGCTTGCCCATATTTTCGGGCGGACTCACATGTCTGCCCCTAAAGTGAACAAATTGGCAGCCAATTTTACTTTTGGCATACCCTCTTTTGATATTTCTAAAATTCTGTTTACCTTTGTTGTCAATCATCCGGATTGATTCAAACAAATGAAAACTTTACTAAAACAAATGAAATATCTCCGTTCACTCATGCAGCAATCTGTAACAGCATGTAAGAATCAGGCTAAGCTTATCCAACAGTTTACTCTTTCTTTACTTTACTTATTAATCATACATATAGTTGCTTTACTTTTTTTCTTCCTGTTCCGGCTTGTCCTGTTCACCTCAATAGATTATCAGTTTCCTCCCGATATACAAAACAACTTTCTCATGCAAGCCACTGCATTTATAAAAGGGCTATGGTTTGACAATGTTATAGCTTGCTACATATTGCTGTTACCATTAGTCATTTTATGGATAACCGCTCTCTGCAACTATCACTCCAAGTGGGTATTCAGATTTATCTCTATCTTTTTCATTCTATTTTATTCACTGTCGTTCATTATTTCGGCAGCCAACATCCCTTATTTCTCCTATTTTTTTAAGACAATCAATTCTTCCATTTACAATTGGTTCGGATATGGAGCCACTACTGCCGGAATGGTATTGGGTGAGACATCGTTCTATTTCCCTATTTTTCTAGGACTGATATCTATTCTTCTGCTGTCAGGAAGTGTACTACGGTTATCTTCTTATTTCTATCATCTCATCAATTCGAAATCTACTTCCATCAGCCCGATAAACCGCCTATGTATATTCGCCGCCGGTGCTGTTTGTATAGGACTTTGTCTATTCGGAATACGGGGACGCATGGGATATAACCCCATCAGGGTAAGTCAAGCATACTATTGCACCGATCCATTCCTGAATCAGCTAGGGGTTAATCCTGTCTTTAATCTACTTACCAGCACACTGGATGATAACCGTAAGGAAAACCGCTATCTTCACCTGATGCCGGAACAGGAGGCAATAACCAATATGCAAAGTATATTGCAAAGAAAAGGAATAGAAGGCATCTCCCCCATTGCACGTGAAGTGAAATGCGCAGCCGTCCCTACACAAAAGAATGTTGTTCTTATTTTCATGGAATCAATGTCGGCCAACTTGATGGAGCATTTCGGATCTACCAAAAAACTGACTCCTTTCCTAGACAGCCTTTATCTGGAATCTCTCAGTTTTGACCATTTTTATTCAGCGGGCATACATACCAACCACGGAATGTATGCCACCCTCTACTCTTTCCCTGCCATTATGAAACGGAATGCCATGAAAGGAGCAGTGGTACCTGTCTATTCGGGATTGCCCACCGTATTAAAGGATAATGGCTATCGGAACCTGTTCTTCATGACGCACGAATCACAATACGATAATATGAACGCTTTTCTCCGCACTAACGGATTTGATGAAATATATGCACAAGAAAACTACCCAAAGGATAAAGTCGTTAACAGCTTTGGTGTACAAGACGATTTCCTATATCAATATGCCTTGCCCATTCTGAACAAAAGAGCAGAAGAAAGACAACCTTTCTTTACCGTATTGCTTTCTATCAGCAACCATCCCTCGTATGTGATACCTAACTATTTCAAACCACACAGCACAAAGCTTGAAGATCAGATTGTGGAATACGCGGACTGGGCCATCCGGCAATTCATGCAAGAAGCACGCAAACAACCCTGGTTTGAAAATACAATCTTTGTTTTGCTGGGTGACCATGGGAAATTGGTAGGAAGTCCGGACTGTGAAATACCACAATCCTACAACCATGTCCCACTAATGATTTACGGAAAAGGCATCAAGCCCGAAATCAGACAAGAGCCAGGCGGCCAGACTGATGTGGCACCGACTTTACTCGGACTGCTGAACATGAGTTATACCCAAAACGACTTCGGCATAAATTTGTTAACAGAACAACGCCCGTATGTCTATTTCTCCGCCGATAATTTGATAGCGGCTACAGATACAACCCACCTATATATTTATTCTCCACATGACCGGCAGGAATTCAAATATAAGAAGCAAGGAAATGCCTTGCAACTTGTAACAGGGGAGGACAGTACATTCTACGTGATGAAAAAATACTGTTTCTCCACATTGCAGAGTGCGGAGTATCTGGTAAAAGAGCACAAGACTGTCAATAAAGCTAACGGACAATAAGGTGGGACGGGTTTCACCGTCTTGCCTTCCTTAACGGTCATACCCCAACTTCTCCTCGTTATAATCAGAGGCTATGTAGGTAGGACGGCCTTTGGTCTCCTTGAAAATGCGCCCCACGTACTCTCCTATAATTCCCAAAGAGAAAAGCTGGATGCCACCTAAAAAGAGCATGACAATGATCAAAGTGGGGAAGCCGGCCGTTTCATCACCATAAAGCACGGTCTTTATCAGAAAATAAATGGCATAAATAAAACTGGAGATTGAACAGAGCACTCCGCATACCGTGGCAATACGCAAAGGGGCGATAGAGAAAGAGGTTATCCCTTCGACAGCCAGATTCAACAGCTTGAGAAAGTTCCAGGAGGAATGGCCCATCAGCCTGTCTCCGCGATCAAATTCAATGCTTTTCTTCTGATAGCCTATCCAGCAAAACAATCCTTTTGTATAACGCTCGCATTCGCGCAGACGACGCAACGTGAGCACACAACGACGGTCCAGAAGTCTGAAATCGCCCACATTGGGCAAAATATCAATACGGCTCATCCGCTGAAGTATACCATAAAAAGCCAGAGAGAACTGACGACGCAACCAGCTTTCCTCGCCACGGGTACGCCGTTTGGCATAAATGTCATCATATCCTTCTTCCCAATATTCCAGCATCTGGTCTACCAGTTCCGGAGGGTCCTGCAAATCAGCATCCATCACAACGCAGCAATCGCCGGTGGCGTAATCAAAACCCGCCAGCATGGCTACCTCTTTACCAAAGTTACGCGAAAGGTTGACATAATTCACCCGCTTGTCCTGCTGCCTCAGCCGGCGGAGGCATTCCAGCGTAGTGTCGCTGCTGCCATCATTGACAAACAGGATTTCCCACTCATAAACGGCATTGCGGTTGACAAGCTCTATCAAACGTTGATACAGAGTGGGCAGCATCGCTTCCTCATTATATACCGGAATCAAAAGAGTCACTTTCTTCATATCATTCTTCACTATCATAAAGACTCCTCAAAGATATTACTTTTGTTTGAAAACAAACCTCACTAATAAAAAATTTACCGGAATGGCAATGAGAAACACTGGGATGGGAGCCAACGGACGGGAAAAACCCAACCGCAGAAAGAGATTCAACAATCCGATATGTATCAGATAATTTGTCAGATGTGCCCCCCCGAAGCCAAAAGCTTTCTTCCAGGAAGGAGGCTGCCCGAAAGTAAAATAAGCCGTAAGATAAAAGTTGGCAACAAAACTCAGCACATATCCCAAGGTATAGGCTACATTGACCTGAATGAATTTTTGCAAGACAAAATAAATGCCATAGTGCAGCCCTGTAGCAAAAAGGCCTACCATTACAAATCGCAGGAACTCGGGTATCTGTTTCAGTTTATTCATTTTCATTGATTTAAAATGCAAAGTTAGGTATTACTAAAGAATTATTCGTACTTTTGCGACAGTAAATATAAAAGACCGAAAAATATATGTCAGACAAGAAAAAAGCATTTTGGTTCATAGCCTTACTAAGCACACTTGTAATAATCCCCTTTTTGGGAGAAACTATTTTTTACTCTAAAGGGGAACCGCGCGAAGCAATTGTGGCATACTCGATGTTGGAAAGCGGCAACTGGATATTGCCTTTGAACTACGGAACAGACATCGCCTATAAACCTCCTTTCCTGTATTGGTCTATTGCAGCTATTTCCGCCATTTTCGGAGGGGTGAGCGAATTCTCGTCCCGTCTGCCGTCCGCTATCGCTTTTCTAGCTATGCAGTTCGTGTTTTTCGGATTCGTAGCCCGCTATAAGGATACAAAGACAGCAGTCATTACCTCCCTTTTACTGCTCACTTCATTCGAAGTGCACCGGGCGGCGGTGGCTTGCAGGCTGGATATGCTACAGGTTTCCTTCATCGTCATCTCACTTTGCTTACTATTTCGCTGGGACGAAAAAGGCTGCAAGGGAATACCTTGGACGGCTGTCGTGCTGATGGCATGCGGCACGCTGACCAAAGGACCTGTGGGTTCTATATTCCCCTGTATGTGTATCGGTATTTACCAGCTGATACGGGGACGCTCATTCGGCAAGACTTTCCTTTCCTTATTCGGAATCGGGCTGCTTTCCCTTATTCCATTGGGAATCTGGTTTTATGCGGCCTGGCTACAGGGAGGACAGCCGTTTATGGACCTGATGCTGGAGGAAAACACCGGACGCTTTGTCGGCAAAATGTCATACCCGTCGCATCACAACCCTTTATGGTATAACTTCCTGACCATTATATGGGGGTGGACACCTTGGACATTGGTCTTGCTTATCTCACTATTCGGACTGAAATGGAATGAAATGCACCTGCTGCCCGCAGGAAACTCTTTCACCGGACGCATCAGGAAGGTTTGGGATAACATCCGCTCACAATCCCCCATACAGCTGTTTATCTGGATAGTGATTATCGCTATTTTTGTCTTCTATTGTATTCCTAAAAGCAAACGCAGCGTCTATTTGTTGCCTATCTATCCATTTATGGCTGTACTGATTGCCCAGTATCTGGAGGCGTTAATGCAAAAAGGGGCGAAAGTGTTCAAAATATCGGCTTATATCTTCGCCTCGCTCTGTTTGTTACTCACCGCGGTGTTTTTTGCTGTACGCTGTCAGATGATACCGGACAGCATATGGGGCAACGGACGTCATGCTGCCGAAAACATAGCGTTTATGCAAGCTTTGGAAAGCACGTCCTTTTCTATTTCCAAATGGCTGATTATAGTATTGCCGGTAGTGGCTGCCATCTGTACATTAAGGCTGGTTATCAAAAAAAGTAGTACGGGGTCACTCCTCTATGGAATCACCGGTTGTGTTCTTTGCCTGTTTGTCGCTTTAGACGGGGTATATCAGCCAACAATACTAGCTGTAAAATCCGATAAGCATCTGGCAGAGGATATCAGAAAACAGGTGCCTGAAGGAGTCGTTTATTCATATACAGACAGAATGATACGGTTTTATTGTACAAATTATTATATGAATAACCAAATGCGGAATTTCACACTGGAAAATCCGCAAGAAGGGTATGTCATACTTTCTGCAAATGCACAAGAGGAGTTTTTAAAGAATTACAATGCAAAGTATCAGCTGGAAGAGGTCTTCCATACAGATTACAGAAGTTGCGACTTACGCAATACGGTAATCATGTACAAGTTCAACGAGAAACGGAAATAGTTATATCCGGCAGATTCTGCACCGATTGGGACGCGGACTATATGAATTCCATACTGATTCATATAGTCCGCGTCCAAGTTTTACTATCTGTTCCCTAAATCATCATAAACGGTTTGCAATATCGCCTTACCCTTATCCAGACGGGATTCGTCAGCTTCAGGCTCATCAAAAAGAATACTGCCGGAATTATTATCAAACACCGTCACCCCTGTACTGTCTCTGAATGAGAACCCATTATTGAAACTATAAAAGGCAAAAGGATACTTATAATCACTTCCCAATACATTACGGCTAAACGTAAATGCAGTATGTTCCAGCCCAAGCTGCCCCAACAAAGTGGCTGCCAAATCGGTCTGATTCATAATCTTGTCCACCTGCATAGGCTGTTTTACCGCTCCACCTAACCATAACAAGGGAATATGATAAAAACGAGGCATCGCATTAGACCCCTCACGCGGGTAATAGAAACCATGATCGGGAAGGCAGATAACTAAAAGATCTTTCCATGCGGGAGTCTGCTTCAACCGGTCAATAAACTTACCCAGACATTCATCTGTATAAGCAAAGGCATTGGGAATTTTATCTTCCAGCCGGTGATAAGGAACTTCGAAAGGTTCATGACTGCTAAGTGTCAGAAACGCAGTATGCCAAGGCCCTTCTTCCTTCCGGTTTCTTAACTGATTATATAAATATTCAAAAGTAATATCATCATTCACTCCCCAGGCATTACTGGTCTGTTCGGCCAATGAAAAATCTGTATTGGCTGTAAGACGCTGATAACCGGTACTCAGCAGATAACTCTTCATATTGGTAAAGTTGATATCACCTCCATACAGGAAATCTGTTTTATAACCCGCCTTGGACAATCCTTCAGCTATAGCAGGCAGCGTACGGCTCTTGGCAGGAATTTTCATTACCGATGCCGTAGGCAATCCAAGGTAACCGCTGAAAGTACAGACTGTTCCACGGTCGGTACGGAAACTATTGGCATAACAGTTTGTAAAAAAGACCCCTTCCTTTGACAGACGGTTAAAATGGGGTGTCACATCAGGAAGACCGCCTAAAGGTTCTACAAAAGCACCTCCAAAACCTTCCATCAAAATAATAAGAATATTGGGACGCTTGGTATTCAGGACTTGAATAATACTATCCCCATCTGTTGTAGGATAAAGTCCGTCAAACAATGCAGCCCGCTTCTCTTCATCAAAGAAATTGAACTCTGACGCAAAATCCTGGGATTTGCCCATAGAAGACAACAAACTGAAATCGGGATTGACCGCCGAATGATTCAAGAAAGGTTCGTTGCTGAAATATACTTGCCCTATATTAGAAGTAGATTCCGTTACACCACCACGTATAATGATGAAAAGCACACCTCCTAATAACAGCATTCCCGCAGTTCCCGCTATCCGTTTCCGGGTGGCGTTCAAAACGGAAGGCGTGATTTTCAGCAAGACCCAACTATTCAAGGCTATGAGTAACAAGATGGCAAGAACCCTCAGCAAGATAAATCCGACGGAAACACTCGCCAAAGCTTCCTTCGGTGAATCGATATAAAGAAAAACAGATGCGTCCAGTTTAAATCCCCAGAATGTGTATAATGCCATATCTACCACAAAAATGATAGAAATAAGCGCGGCAGCCAAAATATAATACCCGTAAAGTATTTTTTTCAAAGGGAATTTCCTAAACCAAATACTTATCAGTACCAACAAGAATGGAAATGCAGTAAGATATCCCGCCGTAGCGGCATCAAGACTGGCGCCATGAACCATTACCTGCATATAATCGGCAAACCCGAATCCTTTTTCAATGGAACCATTATAGAGCATGAATAATGGTTTCTGTAGAATAAATATCAGTAAGACCGTAAAAAAGTACAAGCTGATATAAGCAATCCTCTTTTTCATATCTTCAGTTCTTTATTATTTCCGTCCGAAATCAGCCGGAACCTCTCCCCATCGGTCGGTTTCCCACTTCAATAAAGGTGTGGTATATTTATTTTCTTTCAGCCAAATTTCGGCTCGTTCTATCATTTGAAAAAGTTTCTCCGTCTGAGGAGTCCGCTCTAGTTTAGTTTTACATTTCTTCTGTTTTACCCAACTCAACGCATTACGGCTGTCCGAGTAAACAGGCATACTGATATTCTTCTGCTTCATCAATGCCAAGGCATGGACAATGGCAAGAAACTCTCCAATATTATTCGTTCCATAAACAGGACCGAAATGAAAAACCTCCTGTCCCGTAAGCAAATAAACGCCCCGATATTCCATCGGTCCGGGATTTCCACTGCAAGCGGCATCCACAGCCAGGCAGTTCATATCAAAGTTCTCGGGAAGTTGTTTAGGAGTATCTTCTTTTTTAACAGCATTCTTGCCTATATAATGAAAAGCGGAAGAAGCCAAGGCGTGTTCCGCCTCCTCTTTGGTCTCGAATGACTTGTATTGTGCGCCATCATAACCTTTTATCTGTAGCTGGCAGTCAGTCCAGGAGTCATAAACTCCCGGATTGACACCTTTCCATACTACATAATATTTCTGTTTCTTTGCCATTTACATACGTTCAGGCACTTCAATACCCAGCAAGCCCATTGCTGTCTTCACAATCTTGCCCACATTGGCACTCAATGCCAGACGGAAGACTTTCAACGCTTCGTTTTCTTCACGCAGAATACTGAAATCATGATAGAACTGGTTGTATTCTTTCACCAAATCGTATGCATAGTTTGCTATAATGGAAGGATTATAGTCTGAGCCTGCCTGCTTGACAACCGATTTAAAATCAGCCAGCATCTGAATCAAACCTTCTTCTTTTGCGCTCAGTTCCAAACCTGCTGGAATGATTTCGGGAATAACGATACCTGCTTCAGCCGCTTTGCGTAATACAGACTGGATACGGGCATACGTATACTGAATGAAAGGTCCTGTATTGCCATTGAAATCTATCGATTCTTTCGGGTTGAAAGTCATATTCTTACGTGCGTCCACCTTCAGGATAAAATATTTCAAAGCACCCAAACCAACAATACGGGCAATATTGTCGGCTTCTTCTTGGGTCAGGCCGTCCAATTTACCTAATTCAGCAGAAGTTTCCTTAGCAGTTTCAATCATTGCTTCCATCAAATCATCCGCATCCACTACTGTACCTTCACGACTTTTCATTTTGCCCTCGGGCAGCTCTACCATACCGTATGAGAAATGAACCAATCCTTTGCCCCATTCAAAACCCAATTTGTCGAGCAAGATAGAAAGTACCTGGAAATGATAGTTTTGTTCATTACCCACTACATAAATCATCTTGTTGATGGGGTAATCCTGAAAACGTAATTTGGCAGTACCGATATCCTGGGTCATATAAACAGAAGTACCGTCACCGCGAAGAAGCAACTTATGGTCCAGTCCTTCGGCAGTCAAATCAGCCCATACAGAGTTATCCTCTTTCCGGTAGAAGAAACCTTTTTCCAGTCCTTCCATCACTTTCTCCTTACCTTCCAGATAGGTATTCGATTCATAATAAATTTTATCGAAACTAACTCCCATCATCTTATACGTTTCATCGAATCCGGCATATACCCAGTCATTCATCTTCTTCCACAAGGCACGGATCTCAGGGTCATTCGCCTCCCACTTACGGAGCATCTCGCGAGCTTCCAGCATCAGAGGAGAGTTTGCCTCTGCCTTAGCCTTAGCTTCTTCTTCATTCAAGCCTTCAGCCTGATACTGAGCTGTCAGTTCCTTTACCTCAGCCTTGTAATGCTTGTCAAAAGCTACATAATAGTCACCAATCAAATGGTCCCCCTTCTTACCCGATGATTCAGGTGTTTCACCGTTACCATATTTCAACCAGGCCAGCATGGACTTACAGATATGGATACCACGGTCATTCACAATATTGGTCTTGACCACCTTATTGCCATTTGCCGCCATGACATTTGCCAAGGCATTTCCCAACAGGTTGTTACGGACGTGACCCAGATGAAGCGGCTTGTTTGTATTGGGAGAAGAATACTCAATCATCACCAACGGAGAGTTTTCCGTAGCCTTTTCAATACCGTATTCGGGAGCAGCCTGAATAGAATTCAAAAGTTCAATCCAACAATCCGAAGCAATTGTCAAATTAAGAAAGCCCTTCACTGCATTGTAGGCTGAAACCAATTCGGGAGCATGCTCTTTCAGGTATCCGCCTATTTCCTGTGCGGTCTGTTCAGGCCCCTTCTTAGACATTTTCAGAAAAGGGAAAACAACCAAAGTAAGATGTCCTTCAAACTCTTTCTTAGTCTTTTGCAGTTGTACCATTTTTCCGGGTACATCCTGTCCGTACAACGTTTTGATAGCGCTGATAATGGACGTGGTGAGTTTTTCTTCTATATTCATAATATGTACGTACACTTATTTGTTATTGGATTGCAAAGATAGACATTTTAGGCGAAATCCTTCCTATCTTACCTTAATTTACTATATCTCCTCTCTGCAAACGATACTTTTCCGACTGAAAAACGAATAGCCCACAAACGAATAAACATACAACAAGCAATAAAATATGTCTAAAAAATATTTTTATTCATTTTGATATTCAAGTAGATTTACTGTTGAAATCAAATTAAACAAATCAACACACAGGAATGCGATAAACAAATAGATTTGATCTATCCGCCCAATATTTAAATAAGACAATTCCTATTTTAACTACGTTAATAAAATTCCGTATAGTTTTGACTTTCAACAGGTTCACCATAAAAAAATATTAAAATATATTATCCTATTTAAATCAAAATACATATATTTGCGATTGTTATTGAATATCACAATTATAAAATACACAAGCAAAAAGAGACCCTAATGAGGTTTGGATGGTCATAAAACCACTATTAGGAAATATGATAATGATAAAAAAGGTAGCATCACAATTTTAGAAAGAGAGTTCAATATATAATGCCTGAAAAATGGCAATGTACAAACCCCTAATAAAAGCCAAGTTTATATGAACAGATTTTCTTCATTATTATGTAGCTTGCTATTCTGCATGATTACATATGCACAGGAAATTACAGTAACTGGTAAAGTCACCGCAGGAGGCGAAGAGATGCCTGGTGTCACAGTAGCTGTAAAAGGACAAACTCGCGGTACCATCACTTCCATTGATGGCAGCTATCAGATTCAGGTTAATGGTAACGAAAGCCTGATCTTCTCTTTTGTAGGTTATGAAACAGTAACCATACCGGTAAACAGACGCAAAGTGATTAACGTAGAATTAAAGGAAGCAGCCCAAATGGTAGATGAGGTAGTGATAACCGTTCCTTACGGTACTGCCAAAAAATCCACATTTACAGGGTCTGCAAGCTATATTGCCGCCGGTACTATTGAAAAAGCACAGGTCAGTAGTGTATCAAAAGCACTGCAAGGAACTGTAGCTGGCTTACAGTCTTTTTCCTCCAGCGGTCAACCCGGATCAGACGCAACGATCCTGATTCGTGGAGTTGGTTCTGTAAACGCTTCAACCAATCCCCTCTATGTGGTTGATGGTGTTCCTTACGATGGTGCTCTTTCCTCCATAGCATCTTCAGATATTGCGTCAATCACTGTATTGAAAGATGCAGCTTCCGCTGCATTGTATGGCTCACGTGCAGCAAACGGCGTAATTATGATCACCACCAAACAAGGAAATAAAGATAGCGCACCCACCGTTGAATTATCTGCCAAATATGGTTTTTCAAGCCGTGCACGGGCAGACTACGACCAGTTGAATACAAACCAATATTATGAATTATATTGGGAAGCCATGCGTAACTATCGTATGGACAACGGTTACTCTGCCGAAGAAGCTGCAGCATGGGCATCAAGCAATGTTACAGGCAATCTAGGCATCAACCCTTATGGCAGTGCTTACCCTGAACCAATCGGCCATGACGGAAAACTGGTAGCAGGCGCCAAACCATTATGGGACGACAGCTGGGACGACGCCCTTTCACAAGATGCGCACTATACAGATTTAAATGTACGCGTAAGTGGTGGTAGCAAAACCTCCAAGTACTTTGTTTCAGCAGGTTACATGGATGACCAAGGTGCTTATATCTGCTCTGGTTTCAAACGCTATACTCTCCGCGCCAACGTGACTTCAGATATCCGCAAATGGTTACAGATCGGATTGAATGTATCAGGAACTCATTCTGTTCAAGACTATCCCAAGCAAGATGACTCTACCATTTCCAATGTGGTCATGTTTGCCCGTTCGGTACCATCTTTCTATCCGGTATATCAACGTGATTTGGCAACCGGAGCATACCTGTTGGACGAAAACAATGAACGTATGTTCGATTATGGTGAGTATCGCCCGAACTCGTATGCAAAATATAATCTGCTGGCTTCCATGCCACACGATAAAAGTGAGATAAAACGTGATGCTGCCTCTTTACGTGGTTTTATCCAAATAACTCCGATCAAAGGGCTTGCTTACAAGATGTCTTTGAACATTGACTATAACAACAAAACAAATCATAACTACACCAATCCTACTTACGGTACAGGTTCTATCAGTGGTGGCAGTGTAAGCAAATACAACTACCGCACTACAGGCATGACTTTTAATAATGTCATTAATTATCAACACACGTTCAATGATGTACATGATATCCGTGTGATGGCCGGTCAAGAGTATTATGAATATAACACTTCCAATTTCGGCGGAAGCCGCAGCAAAGTCATCATGGATGGATTTTATGAGCCCGACGCAGCTTCCTCTTTAGGTGATTTTGGCGGAAACAGTGACCAATACAAGCTGTTAAGTTTCTTTGGAAGTGCTGAATACTCGTACAATCAAAAATACTTCTTATCGGCTTCTGTCCGTTCTGACGGTTCTTCCCGTTTCCATCCGGATCATCGTTGGGGTACTTTCTGGTCAGTCGGCGCATCTTGGAAAATCATGCAGGAAGAGTTTATGAAGGACACATCAGACTGGCTATCCAATTTGTCATTGCGTGCCAGCTACGGAGCACAAGGTAATGACCAGGTAGGTTATTATGCGTATCAGGCGCTCTATTCCATACGCAATAACCTCGGTGAATCCGGTTTGCACGCTTATCGTCTGGCAACTCCTAATTTATCATGGGAAACCAATCTAAATACTAATATCGGCTTGGATTTTGGTTTCTGGAACAATCGTCTAAATGGTACAATAGAATATTTTGAACGTCGTTCCAAAGATTTATTATTCTCTAAAGACTTAGTTCCATCTTCAGGCTTCTCAAGTATGGACGAAAATATTGGTGCTATCAAGAATTATGGATGGGAATTCCAAATCTCAGGATATCCTATCATGACTAAAGATTGGAAATGGAAACTTTCTTTTAATGCTACTACCTATAAAAACAAAATAACCTCATTGCCTGCCGAAGAAATGTGGAGTGGCAACAAGAAATGGGTGAAAGGAGGATCGTTATATGACTTCTATTTAGTAGAATGGGCTGGTGTCAATCCTGAAAATGGTAATCCTACGTGGTATCGTTACAATACCAACGGAGAAAAGATAACCACAGAAGACTATTCATCAACCACCCCGGACGACAAAGTAAAATGCGGCAATTCACTACCAGATTGGACCGGCGGTCTTCAATCAGATCTCTCATTCAAAGATTTTACATTATCATTTTTATTCTCTTATTCCATTGGTGGTAAAATCTATAATGGGGATAAAGTTTCATTGATGAGCCAAGGACCTACAGGCACCGGTTGGAGCGTAGATATGTTAGATCGTTGGACTCCTGAAAATCCCTATACCGATGTACCGCGTCTGACTACTTCTCCCAAAAGTTCATGGACAAACTCTTCAAACCGGTTCTTAGTTGACCGTTCATACTTACGTTTGAAGAATATTACATTCTCTTACAATCTGCCGAAGTCATTGCTGAACACATTGACACTGAAAGATGCAAGCATATTTTTTCAAGCAGAAAATATGCTGACATTAGCCAAACAACAAGGTCTAGACCCAGAGCAAACTTTCGGAGGCTCTACTTACTATCGCTATCCGGCAATGAAAACAATTTCATTCGGTATCAATGTGAAACTTTAATACAGAAAGAAGAATATGAAAACTATTTTTAAATATATATTTTCAGTCGCACTGGGAAGTATAATGCTCACTTCCTGCGATTTGGATACAATTCCTACAACTTATGTAGATGCCGGTTCTGTTTTCGGTAAAACAGGAGATGCCGAAAAAGTACTTAATGGTGGTTGGAACTACCTGATGGAAACTTTCAATTCCTACGCCAACCCTGGCTATGGAGCAATGCTACGTGCAAATGACGCAATGGGTTCTGATGTAGTGTTAAATAGCAAATATGGCTTTAGGACACATAATGAGTTTTCTGCAATTTATGGAAAAGGAGGCACAAACACCTTGAGCTGGCTTTTAGCATACCGTGTAATCAACGACTGCAATGGCGTATTAGACAATATTGATGCTGCCGAAGGCACGCAAGCCGACAGAAACCGAATTAAAGGACAAGCATTGGCTTTACGCGGTTTCTTATACCTGCACCTGGCCTCTTGTTATTCCTTTGCTATTGATAAAGACCCGGACGCTGTATGTGCACCTGTCTATACACAGTCCACCGATGAAACAATTGCAGCAGAAGGAAAACCCGCATCAAGTGTCAGTGAAGTATATGCGCAATCCATCAACGATTTAGAAGAAGCATTAGAACTTATTCCCGAAACTTATGTACGTGACGCCAAACACAAAATTGACAATGAAGTTGTCCTAGGTATTCTCTCACGTGCCTGTCTTTATGCTCGTCAATGGGAGAAAGCTAAAACTTACTCGGACAAATTGTTAACTAAAAACAATTATTTAATGACCGAAAGTGAATATAAAGCCGGATTCAATTCTGTAGACAATAAAGAATGGATTTGGGGGCATGCCCAAACCAACGATCAAAGTAATGCCAGTTATCAATTCCATTATTTAGATACTACAACTAAAGGATCATACTATTATAGCTTCAATGTAGACCCTTACTTCCGTGATTTGTTCGAAGATGGTGATTATCGTAAAGAAATGCTGTTCTGGGCCACAGATCCGGGAGCTGACGTCGCATCAGCAGCCTATGTATGGATGCGTAACTCTAAATTCAGATTCCGCGATATCGAAAACCAACTTGGTGATATCGTATTGATGCGCGTTGCCGAAATTTATTTGATAAATGCAGAAGCAAAAGCACATCTGAATGATCCAGATGCAATTAACAAATTAAATGATTTAAAAACAGCCAGAGGGGCAAAAACCATTCATACAAATCTTTCACAACAGGATCTATTGGAAACTATTTGGCTAGAACGCCGCAAAGAATTATGGGGGGAAGGATTCAGTTTGATAGACATTATCCGTAACCAACAGACCGTAGTCCGCAAAGCATATCCCGAAGGTCCCATTGACTATATTTACACTGATGAAAACGGACAAACTCACACCCTGAAGAAAAAGACTCAAGGACATCGTTTCTTCAATTTCCCCGATAAAAGTGCATTCTGTCCAAACAGTAAATATTATTTGTACCGAATTACGGATTCGGAAGAGCTGGCGAACAAAAACCTTTACAAGGATCATCCTAAACTCTCAATTTATACCAAATAACAGCAAACTCTAACAAAGTAAAAACCCGTAGCAAAATGAACTGTTACGGGTTTTTTATTGTTCTCAAACAAATCAAAAGAGAGTATTCATTAATAAATTTATAGTTCCAAAGGATAACTCAAAATAGATTAATGAAACAGCTTTATAATAATCTGTATCATCATGATACCCTACCCTTTCTTACTTTATTCATTGCTACATAAAATAAGAAAAGGGAGCTTCTCTTCGGATTTTAATCATAAGAGATTTAAATTTCAATATCTCTTTAGAAACACATTCTTTCTGTTTTATTTCTTCTTCAAATCCTCAGGAGAAACCAACTTATAAAGCTTGTCACTAGGACGTACCTTATCGGGTACTTTAAAGGATACATGTTGACCTTTTCTTACCACATCCACCGGTTTCAAATCCACACGCGCCTCATCCAACGTCAGAAATACCGCTCCTGTAGTAGGTCCTGTGATCAGAAGCTTATCCCCTACTTTCATCTCAGCAGCTTCCACCAGAAACTCTGCAACGCCAATATTAGAAAAGTACTTGATTCCCTTACCCACATACACTTTACGCTCAGTAGCCTCCGAACCATAGTTCTTACTCCATTCACCCAAACGCTGTCCTAAATAATACCCATTCCAGAACCCCCGATTGAATACGGTCTTCAGCCGTTCATCCCAAGCCTGCTTCTTCTCCTCGGTAAAAGTGCCCTCCAGATAAGAACAAATAGCTTCTTTGTAACATTCCACCACGGTACGTACATACTCAGGTCCTCGGGCACGCCCTTCGATCTTGAAGACACGCACGCCAGCCTCTATCATCTCATCCATAAAATGAATAGTTTTCAAATCTTTAGGAGACATGATGTATTTATTGTCCACCTCCAGTTCAATATCACTCTCTTTATCCTTCACATCGTATGCACGGCGACATATCTGCATACAAGCCCCCCGGTTAGCAGAAGCATTCATCTCATGCAAACTGAGATAACACTTGCCCGACACTGCCATACAGAGTGCCCCGTGGCAGAACATCTCAATACGGACCAATTCTCCATTCGGACCTTTAATTTGTTCCTTCTGGATAGTATCATAAATCACCCGCACCTGCTTCAAATTCAATTCACGTGCCAATACCACTACATCGGCAAAGCGAGCATAAAATTTCAACGCTCCGGCATTACTGATATTTAATTGGGTGGAAAGGTGTACTTCCTGCCCCACCTCGCAACAATAAGCCATTACCGCCACATCCGCAGCAATCACGGCACTGATGCCTGCCTCCTTAGCCGCATCCACAATGGTACGCATCAAAGCAATATCTTCATCATAAATAATGGTATTGATCGTAAGATAGCTCTTGATGCCATGTTTATCACAGATCTGTGCTATCTCGCGTAAATCATTGACAGTAAATGTACTGGCAGAACGTGCACGCATATTCAGACTCTCAATTCCGAAGTAAATAGAATCCGCACCTGCCTGTATGGCTGCCGCCAGCGACTCACGTGAACCTACAGGAGCCATTATTTCAAAGTCTTTTATAGAAGCTTTCATTATTCTTTTGATTAATATATGTGCAAAGGTAGGCTTTTTTCCGTATTTTTGCAGCCTGATTTCACCACAGATTACACAGATTCACACAGATTATAAATTAATACTCAAATGAATCTGACTTTTTTGTAACCCAAAGATAAACATACAACAATGAAGATTAGAAATATAGACCTGGGCAGATACCCTATTTTCCTGGCTCCGATGGAAGATGTAACAGACCCCGCTTTTCGCCTGATGTGCAAGAAGTTCGGTGCTGATATGGTATATACCGAATTTGTATCGGCAGATGCATTGATACGCTCGGTAGGTAAAACGATGCAGAAGCTGAATATCAACGATGAGGAACGCCCCGTAGCCATCCAGATTTACGGCAGAGACACGGAAACAATGGTAGAAGCGGCGAAAATAGTGGAAGAGGCGCATCCTGACATCCTGGATATTAATTTTGGCTGTCCTGTAAAACGCGTTGCCGGTAAAGGAGCCGGTGCAGGTATGCTGCAAAATATCCCGCTGATGTTGGAAATTACCCGTGCTGTTGTGGACACTGTAAAAATTCCCGTTACTGTAAAAACACGTCTAGGCTGGGACAATGAGCATAAAATTATAGTAGATTTGGCAGAACAATTACAAGATTGCGGCATTGAAGCACTGACCATTCATGGACGCACCCGTGCACAAATGTACACTGGTGAAGCGGACTGGAGTTTAATAGGTGAAGTAAAAAAGAATCCCCGTATGCATATACCTATCATTGGAAACGGGGATATAACTACGCCACAACGTGCCAAAGAGTGTTTTGACCAGTATGGAGTAGACGCTATTATGATTGGCCGAGCCAGCTTTGGACGCCCGTGGATATTCAAGGAAGTAAAACATTATATAGAAACCGGTAAGGAACTCCCTGCCCTTTCTTTTGAGTGGCGGCTGAATGTACTCCGTCAGGAAGTGTTGGACAGTGTGAATCTGCTTGACGAACGCCGCGGTATTCTTCATGTACGCCGCCATCTGGCTGCTTCTCCCTTATTTAAAGGCATCCCCAACTTTAAAGAGACACGTATCGCCATGCTCCGTGCCGAAACCGTGAAAGAACTTTTCAGTATCTTGGATTATATCAGGGGGAATTACGGAATGAATTCTTAATGCTACAATGTGCTAATATGCTAATGTGCCAATTGCCATGCGGAATACAGCACAGCCAATTGGCACATTAATATATTGTAGCATTAACACATTATCTATTCCATTTTACGCAAACCTCTTTTGGGAGAGAAATCAATATCTTTAGGATTGCCTTTATAAGCCACCTCACCACTACTGGATGCTTTCGCAGTCAGCGAACCGGTCACATAACATTCCACATCACCAGAGGAACTGGCACTGGCAGTTACATTGACCGCCTTCATACCTTTTGCCTTTACATCCCCACTACTACTGGCTCTGTAAGAAGCGTTCTCACAAATACCTGCCAAAATCACATCTCCGGAAGAGCTGGCATCAGCAGATACATCAGCAGCGTTCAGATTCTTGACAGATACATCACCCGAGCTACTGGCATCAGCAGAGAAATTCGTACAAGATACCTTTTCCAGAATCACATCACCCGAACTATTAGCGGTAGCCGCAAAATCATCACAAGAAATAGTGCTTCCTGTTACATCACCGCTACTGCTAGCCTTAACAGTAACTTTCCCACTCGTTTTCAGTCCATTCTTTATAATAATATCACCGGAACTGGAAGCTTTCAAGCTGTTCACAGCCGGAGCAGAAACTCTTACTTCCTTTTTATATTTTCCGTTTATTGAAAAATTGTTTCTTGGTGATTTAAAACCAACCTTAAGTACTCCACCCTCTACACGGACATCAATATAGTCCACCAAATTGTCCGGAGCATATATTTCCACATCCTGTCCACCGGAACTTTGAGTATAGATTACATCCACCGAAGAACTGGTAGAGATAGCATTAAAACTACCCACATTCACTTTTTTGGTAACATAGTTCTTACTAGGAGTTATTCTCTCTGCACATGCTGTGGCAGACACTAACATAAGGGTCACCGCCATTAAAGTTGATACTAATTTTCTCATACTATTTTTGTTTTATTCATTAGACGTTATTTCTATGCCAAACGTTGCAACGTTTAGCCATTATTTTTAAAGCAATATTCATGCCAGCAACATTTATCACTGAAAATCAACAAGGTATAAACAAAACAGGGTGTCCGAAAATGGACACCCTGTACGCTTTTATATACTTTTTAAAACTATTTCAGCACAAGTTGGAAGACTACAGAAGCAAACCAACGCTTATACATATAAGTAGCCACAATATAAATACATACCGCCGAAATCCAGCCGGCAATAACATCCACCAAATAATGCGCCTGAATATAGACCGTAGCACAGCATAGAAGTACGTAGAACGGTGCCAAGAAATAACATAGTTTCTTATTAACGCGATAGGCCATAATCATCACAATGGTAGATATACCGACATGCGAACTAGGAAAAGCAGCAGTAGGGCGTTCCCCCACTTCCTGTGAGGCCTCTACCAAATTAAAGAAGAAACCATGATCAAAACCGGGACCGGGCAGCAGAATATCATTATTATTGAAATAATCACCGATAGCAGGGAAATGCTGCGCCATCACATTGTCCATTCCGATAGCAGGGAAATAGAATTGCGGACCGGCAACCGGAACCAATATATAAATAAGATAATAGATAAAAAACGAAGTGACCAGCACAAAAGAAACCTTTTCAAACCACTCAAAACGAAACAAGAAATAATAAATAGTCACAATCCCAATCATTGGATAATAAGCGAAATACCCCATATTAAATGGTTCACTGAACCACATGGAAGGAAAATGTTCACTAAATTCTACCGAAGGCTGGCAACGGAACAAAAACTGCTCCGCCGAAGCGAAGAAGTTATCCAGATTGGGAAAAAGACGATTAAATTCAAAGGTATCGGGATACCAATACGCTAAAAATGCCATCTGCACAGCCATTCGTATAAATGCCGTAAGTTTACACGGATACTTGCGATACAAATATATTAATGCAAACGTAATGGCCACAATGCCTGCACGCTCCAAAAGCATAATTACAGGGTGGTCCATACGAGGAAATAATATTAAAACCATTATGGTCGTGAGGGCATTATATATCAGACTAATGCTCTCAACGGCAAACAATCCTTTCACACTGTCTACCCGTTTGAATAAATTTAAAGCCATCCTTCTTTCTTATACCATGCAATGATTTCCTTTACTCCCTTGTCTAAAGGGTACTCAGGACGATATCCCAGTTCTTCCACCAAGGGTGAAATATCGCATTGCCAATTACGTTGTTTCATTATTTTATATTTGTCAGCATTCAGCGTACTTACCTTTCCCAGGCAACGCGCTGAAAATTCAGCGAGCAAAGATACAACTTTTAAAATAAATAATGGGCATTTAATGTGTATAACCCACGGATTACCAAGTTCTTTTTGTATCAAATCAGAAAAAGTACGGCTGGAATAGACATTTCCGTCACTAACAAAATAGGCGCGCTGCCGCACTCCATGTTCTATTGCCAAATAAACAGCTTGTACCAAATCCCTCACATAAATAAAAGTAAGATCCTGTCTTTTAAAACCAGGAGCAAAGTCTATATGCTGCTTGATAGACTTCGCCATCAGAAAATAATCGCGTTCACGAGGACCATAAACTCCAGTAGGACGGAAAATCACTGTCGGAAAATCATTCAATGATTGCAGGTAATGTTCCGACTTTAGCTTACTGACCCCATATGCCGTATTGGGCATTGCCGTATCACGCTCACTGATGGGTGCATAATTATCTTCATGAATAGGACCGAAAATACTAAGTGAACTGATATAGACAAATTGCCGGGGAACCATGTCCAAGGTTCTCAAAGCTTCTACAAAATTACGGGTATAGACATAATTGCCTTTGTCAAATTCGTCCTTATGGCGGCATTTAGTTACACCGGCACAATGAATGATATAATCCCATCCCCCATGCAATTGTTTATGAACAGCCAATTGCTCCGTCAATCTTCCGGGATGAGCAAAATCCAATTCGGCAAATTGAATGCGAGGATCTTTCAAATAGGTACGATTACTGCTTTTACGTACACCAGCCCATACCTGCATCTCTCTCTCCAATCCTCCTTCCACCAGGAAACTGCCAATAAATCCGCTTGCTCCGGTTACCAATACTTTCTTTAAGCAGCAAGTGTTCTTTTGTGCAAATTCTTCGTTATTCATTCTTCGTATGTTATTTCACCGGTTCCACATGAATACCCACATGAGTATCCTCTCCAAACTTTTCTTTCAATCTATGTTCAATACCAGTTGCCGTCTCGTGCGCTTTATGCAGAGAAATGTTCCCATCCATGCGTATATGAATCTCTATAGCATAATTGTTTCCGATGCGCCGCGTGCGTAAATGATGCGGTTCGCTGACTCCATCAAAAGATAACACAATCCCTTCTATCTCACGTTCCACACTATCCGGCAAAGACTTTTCCAGCAATTCATCCAGGCAAGGAACCAGCAGCCTGATGGAAACCCGCATAATAAAGAAACTGACTGTCACAGCGGCAATAGGATCGAGTACCGCCCAATGAGGACCAAGTAAAATCGCTCCGCCAATACCGGCAGCCGTACCAATGGATGATAATGCATCACTCCTATGATGCCACGCATTCGCCACAACAGCCTGTGAGTGGCATCTTTTCCCCACTCTGACTGTATATTGATAAAGTATTTCCTTCAACAGAATAGAAATAATGGCAGCAACCAATGCCAACATTCCCGGTTGACGAAGTTCCCCACCTCGTAGGAAAACCAATATATCTGTTGCTCCATTCCACAATATTCCAAATCCTACCCCCAATAATGCCATACCAATGAAAGCAGTAGCCAATGTTTCATATTTCCCATGACCATAATCATGGCTCTTGTCCACTGGTTTATTGGATATACGTACAAAAAGAATCACTACTACGTCCGTAATGAAGTCAGATAGAGAATGAACTGCATCTGCCAACATAGCAGCACTATGCCCTGCAATTCCGGCAAGGAATTTAAAAATAACCAGCAAGAAATTAACGAAACTCCCCACTAATGTAACTCTATAAATTTCTTTTTCCCTGATTTTCTTATCAAGTTCAGTCATAACAATTGTTTTAGAACGGACAAAGATAGCACGTTTCATTTAGATTCAACCAAATTTAATGTATCTATTGAACCGCTATTCCAATTATTTTGTTTACTTTGTAGCACATAATACATAAATATATCCCCTTATGGCTAAAAAGAAAGAAAAAAAAGCAGGGAAACGCATGAAAAAAAGCGAAATGTCTGAACGACTGATAAGCTTATTCCACACAAAACCGAACGAAACATTCAGTCTGAAACAATTATCAAGCAGTCTGAACCTTACTACACATCCTCTTAAAATGCTTTGTGCCGACATCATTACTGAAATGATTGAGGATGATTTTCTGCAAGAAGTAGAAAAAGGACACTACAAACTGAACGACCACGGCCTGATTATGACTGGCGTCTTTCAGCGTAAAAGCAACGGCAAGAACTCCTTCATCCCCGATGATGGTGGAGAAACCATTTTCATAGCCGAACGTAATTCGGCACATGCCATGAATAATGACAAAGTAAAAATAGCCCTCTTTGCCAAACGTAAGAACCGGAACCCGGAAGGTGAAGTGATAGAGATTCTGGAACGTGCCAACGATACTTTTGTCGGCACACTGAAAGTAGAGAAATTCTACGCCTTTCTGCTGACCGAGAACCGCACTCTGGCAAATGATATTTTTATCCCGAAAGATAAGCTGAAAGGTGGAAAGAATGGGGACAAAGCAGTCGTGAAAATTGTAGAATGGCCCGAAGAGGCAAAAAACCCGATAGGACAAGTCATTGATATTTTGGGAAAAGCAGGAGAAAACACAACTGAAATGCATGCCATTCTGGCCGAATTCGGCTTACCTTACGTATATCCCAAGAATGTAGAAACCGCTGCCGAAAAGATTCCGGCAGAGATTTCCGAGACGGACTATGCAGAACGTGAAGATTTCCGCAATGTAACAACTTTCACCATTGACCCTAAAGATGCAAAGGACTTTGATGACGCGCTCTCCATCCGTCTCATCAAACCGGGACTATGGGAAGTAGGCGTACACATTGCCGATGTTACTCATTATGTAAAAGAAGGAGGCGTTATCGACAAAGAAGCTGAAAAACGCGCTACTTCCGTTTATCTGGTAGACCGTACCATCCCCATGTTGCCCGAACGGCTGTGTAACTTCATCTGTTCCCTCCGCCCCGACGAAGAGAAACTGGCATTCTCCGTCATTTTCAATATGAATGAAAAGGGAGAGGTGAAAGACTCGCGCATCGTGCACACCATTATAAAGAGCGACCGCCGTTTCACCTATGAGGAGGCGCAAAAAGTGATTGAAACGGGTGAAGGCGACTACAAAGAAGAAATTCTGGAACTGAACAAACTGGCACAAATCCTGCGTAAACAAAGATTGGCTGCCGGTGCTATTGACTTTGACCGCGTAGAAGTGAAATTTGAGATAGACGAAACCGGCAAACCGCTCAGTGTCTACTTCAAAGAATCCAAAGAGGCCAATAAGTTGATAGAGGAATTTATGTTGTTGGCCAACCGCACGGTTGCCGAAAAAATCGGTAAAGTACCTAAAAACAAGAAAGCCAAAGTATTCCCTTATCGTATCCACGACCTTCCGGACCCCGATAAACTGGAGAACTTGAATTGGTTTATCAATCGCTTCGGATATAAGATACGTACATCGGGTAGCAAAACTGAGATATCCAAATCCATCAATCGTTTACTGGACGACATAAAGAACAAGAAAGAACAAAATCTGGTGGAAACCGTATCCTTGCGTGCCATGCAAAAGGCCCGTTATTCCACACATAATATTGGCCACTATGGTCTGGCATTTGACTATTATACTCACTTTACCTCACCTATCCGCCGTTTTCCGGATATGATGGTTCATCGTCTGCTCACCCGCTATCTGGCAGGAGGACGTACGGTACAGGAAGCGAAATACGAAGAATTGTGTGACCATAGCTCTGAAATGGAACAAATCGCCGCCAATGCGGAACGTGCCTCTGTAAAATACAAACAAGTAGAGTTTATGGGTGAACGCCTAGGCATGGAGTTCGATGGAGTCATTTCCGGAGTTACCGAATGGGGACTTTATGTGGAACTGAACGAAAACAAGTGCGAAGGTATGATTCCCATGCGTGACCTTGGTGATGACTATTATGATTTCGATGAAAAGAACTATTGTCTGACGGGACGCCGGCATCACAAAAAATTCAGTTTGGGAGATCCGGTTACCATTAAAGTGGCCCGCGCCAATCTGGAGAAAAAGCAACTTGATTTCGCTTTGGTCGAGAAATAAAGATTAACATCCTGTTGTAGGGGCAGACTGGTTCTTCCCCTACAACAAGACAATAGTTTCATTTACTTCACTCTTCTATTCAACTGATTATTCGCTTTATCCGGCTTCGATTTGCCGATCCGTTTACCACCAGACTTCTTTTTAGTTTCCTGTTTTGCCTTAAAAGCAAATGGATTTTTCTTATTTACCATAAATATTCCCTTTTTTCTGCAAAAATAAAGGATTAACATCAATATTCATTCTATTTATTGGCAATAATATAGAATTTACTTACTTTTGTCCTTCTAAAGCATTCAGTTCATGACTACATTCAATTACACGAAAATATTAACGCAGGCAGTAGATGAATTATCTGAAAGCCAGTCCTATAAAGGATTATTCCACCAACACAAAGATGGAGATCCTTTACCATCTGCCAAATCCCTATACAAGATAGTAGAATTGGCACGCGCCATTATCTTCCCCGGCTACTTTGGTAATTCCACCGTTAACAGCCATACCATCATCAACTACCATATCGGTGTAAATGTAGAAACCCTGTTCGGTCTGCTGACCGAACAAATTCTGGCAGGACTTTGCTTCGGACAGGAAAACAGTAAAAATGCAACCGATGACAATGAACCGTGCAGAGAAACAGCCTCTTTGCTGGCAGCTCGTTTCATCAGTAAACTGCCCGAACTCCGCCGCATTCTGGCTACCGATGTAGAAGCCGCATATTATGGTGATCCCGCCGCCACATGCTTTGGTGAAATCATCAGTTGCTATCCGGCTATCCGCGCTATCAGCAATTACCGCATCGCACATGAGCTGTTAATACTGGGTGTACCTTTAATCCCCCGCTTCATTACAGAAATGGCACATTCGGAAACCGGTATCGATATTCATCCGGGGGCACAAATAGGACACCATTTCACTATCGACCACGGTACAGGTGTAGTAATCGGAGCGACCAGCATCATCGGAAATAATGTGAAACTCTATCAAGGGGTAACATTAGGAGCTAAAAGCTTTCCGCTAGACAATAATGGAAATCCCATTAAAGGCATTCCACGCCATCCTATTTTAGAAGACGATGTCATTGTATATTCCAATGCAACCATTTTAGGGCGTGTTACTATTGGCAAGGGTGCTACCGTAGGAGGTAATATTTGGGTAACAGAAAATGTACCTGCCGGATCACGTATCGTACAGCGAAAAAACAAAGACGAATAAAACCCCTTTGCCATCATAGAAATGCTGACATCACAAAATGGTCTAAAAAGTAGTATGGCAGCAAACTTTTTAATAAAACAGTAACTTCCTGTACACCTTCTTGTAACAGATAAACAAGATATTTGCAGTACGATAAAAAAGGAGGTATATATGGAACTTAAAAGCAATGAATATCAGATAGAATGTACACCCTACGGGGAATATTACGCCTTTTTAACAGACTACCACCAATGCTGCACTTACGGCGAAACTGCCGAAGAAGCATTGGAAACCCTGTCAGATATCGCCGATGAGTTTTTCTGCGAAATAAACGAAGTCTATCTGGCAGAAGAATTCGCATAAAAGTCACTCAACCTATTAATCATAGAATTTCTCTTACAGAAACCATACCTGTGTGATACAGATATGGTTTCATTTTGTCCTAAGCATGCCCCATACGGTAGAGACTGTACCCCAAATAAACCAAATACAAACAAGAGACCAGTATCATTAAAGCACAAACCACATATCCCTTACGTTTCTCATCCGTCAATTCCATTTTCATTCTGATTTCTATTTAAGTTTCTTGATTCAGCAAAAATGGCAAATTCCTGTGTAGAATTTATTTCTATAGGATAACAATTACATTGCCGGATACATATTTTGTCAATTTATTCCACAGATATACCCAATTCCGTTTTCAAAGAATTTTTACAATCAAAGGTAAATAAAGACCCCGGCAAGGAGCGTGGACGCCCCGATTTCATCCTCTTTTTTGCTTCATCAAACAGATTAATTCTCTAAATAATTGATTAGCAAACAGAAAATCATTAAATTTGTCCCATCAATTGAAATTACGTAATTATCATTTAAGATGAAGGAAGAATTCGAGCTAATCGCCAAGACTTTCCAGGGACTGGAAGAAGTACTGGCAAAAGAACTCACCGAGCTGGGAGCCAGCAATATAGAAGTAGGAAGACGCATGGTAGCCTTTACGGGCGATAAAGAAATGATGTATAGGGCAAACTTCTGCCTGCGTACTGCCATCCGCATCCTGAAACCCATCAAACATTTTGAGGCGAAGAATGCCGATGAAGTTTACGAAGCTATCAAGGCCATTGCGTGGGAAGACTTCTTGGATAAAGATAAAAGTTTTGCCGTAGACGCTGTGGTTTTCTCGAACGAGTTCCGTCACTCCAAGTTCGTAGCCTACAAAGTAAAAGACGCCATTGTGGACTATTTCCGTGAAAAGACAGGAGAGCGCCCCTCGGTACGCATCAACCATCCCGATGTGGCACTGAACATCCATATAGCCGAAAATAAATGCACTCTGTCACTGGATAGTTCGGGCGAGTCACTCCACCGCCGGGGTTATCGCCAGGAAGCTGTAGAAGCTCCTTTGAATGAGGTACTGGCAGCCGGTATGATCCTGATGACCGGATGGAAAGGCGAATGTGATTTGATAGACCCGATGTGCGGTTCAGGAACAATACCTATCGAAGCCGCCCTGATAGCACGTAACATCGCTCCCGGCGTATTCCGTAAGGAGTTCGCTTTTGAAAAGTGGAACGATTTTGATCAGGAACTATTTGACCGCATCTACAATGACGACTCACAGGAACGTGAGTTCACACATAAGATTTTTGGATATGACAATAATCCGAAAGCAAATGAAATTGCCACTCACAATGTGAAAGCAGCCGGACTGAGCAAGGAGATTATCTTAAAAATCCAACCGTTCCAGCAATTTGAGCAACCCAAAGAAAAAAGCATCATCATCACCAACCCTCCTTATGGAGAACGTATCTCAACCAATGATTTGCTGGGCCTGTATCAAATGATAGGCGAACGTCTGAAACACTCTTTCACCGGCAATGATGCATGGGTACTAAGTTACCGTGAAGAATGTTTCGACCAGATTGGTTTAAAGCCTTCTATAAAAATCCCCCTGTTCAACGGTTCGTTGGAATGTGAATTCCGCAAATACCAATTATTCAACGGCAAATTCAAAGAATTCCGTAGTGAGAACGCCGATCAGGAATTCAAGCCCCGCCGGGAAGAAATCCGCCCGCGCCGTAACACGGAAAAGGTAGAATATGGAGAACGCAGAGAACGTCGTAGTTTTGACAACAGACGTGAAGGACACGGAGAGTACAAAGGAGGAGAGCGCAGAGAAAGACGCTCTTTTGATGACAAACGTGAGGGACGTGGCGATTTCAAAAGAGGAGAACACCGCAACTTTGGTGACAGACGTGAAGGCCGCGACAATTTCAAAAGCAGTCCCCGTAAATTTGACGACAATAAGGAAAAGACAGAAGAATAAACAGTTATGAGAAAATTAATCAATCTGATTGCCTTATTAATCATGGCTTCATCTGTAACATGGGCACAAGACAAGAAAAGTTTCACACTGGAAGACTTGATGCCGGGAGGAAACAATTATTATAACCTGCTTCCACAAAACCTGTATGGTTTGCAATGGTGGGGAGATGTATGCATCAACGCCGACATAGAAGAGGTAAAAACCATCCAGCCGGCAAATGGGAAGGAAAACGTACTTATCACTTTGCAGGAAGTGAATGAACTGTTGGCAAACAAGGAATTAGGGAAAATCAACCACTTCAGGAATGCATCTTTCCCATACGCTGAAAAGATGATGCTGGTAAATACCACATCCAATAAAGTGCTGATCGATTTAACTAAAAAGGAAATAATATGGAGTCAGCCTCTCTCTCCTAAAGCCGCCAACCAGGACTGGAACAAGGAAAGCCGTTCATTGGCTTATACCCTTGACAACAATCTGTTTGTAACGACTGCCGACGGGAAAACGCAACAAGTCACCGACGAACCGAAAGGCATCGTATGCGGACAAAGTGTACACCGTCAGGAATTTGGTATCTCGAAAGGTACTTTCTGGAGTCCGAAAGGAAATCTGCTTGCTTTCTACCGCATGGACGAAAGCATGGTAACCGATTATCCACAAGTAAATACCTCCACCCGCATAGCGACACTGGAGCCGGACAAGTATCCGATGGCAGGAATGACCAGCCACAAAGTGACTGTCGGCATCTACAATCCGGCGACCCAAAAAACAGTTTATCTGAAAGCCGGCGACCCTACCGACCGTTATTTTACCAATATCAGCTGGAGTCCTGACGAAAAAAGCGTTTATGTCATTGAACTGAACCGTGACCAGAACCATGCCCTGCTATGCTGCTATGACGCGGAAACAGGAGAGCCACTGAAAAGCAATCCCCTTTACGAAGAGAAGCATACTAAATATGTAGAGCCCCAACATCCCATCGTCTTTCTGCCGTGGGACCACACGAAGTTCATCTATCAGAGCCAGCGCGACGGCTACAACCATCTTTACCTGATGGACACCAAGACTTCCATATATCCGGAATCACATGGAGCCGCGGCCGGAGGTTCTTACCGGGAAAGCTACAAGACCAGACAGCTTACCCAAGGCAACTGGGTAGTACAAAACATCCTCGGATTCAATGAAAAGACCAAGGAAGTCATCATCATGAGCACAGAGGTTTCCCCTTTGCAGAGCAACGCATACGCTGTGAATGTAAAGACAGGCAAACGCCGCCTCATCGGCAATAAAGACGGTATGCATCATGTACAACTGTCCGGTAGCGGCAACTATGTGATAGACAATTATACTTCTTTCACCATTCCCCGGAATATCGAGATCGTTCCCACTTCCGGAAAGGGAAAGACTATCAGCCTGTTGACCGCCACCAATCCGTTGGAAGCATACAATATGCCCGAAATCACTGTCGGTACCCTCAAGGCAGCCGACGGCAAGACCGACTTATACTACCGCCTGATAAAGCCGGTGAATTTTGACCCCAACAAAAAATACCCGGCCGTAATCTACGTGTATGGCGGACCACATGCCCAACTAATCCACAACAACCGCAACTATGACGCCCGCGGATGGGATATTTACATGGCACAACTGGGTTACGTCATGCTGACCGTTGACAACCGGGGCAGTGACAACCGGGGACTGGAATTTGAGAACTGTACGTTCCGCCAATTGGGAACCGAAGAGATGAAAGACCAGGTAAAAGGAGTGGATTTCTTAAAATCATTGGGTTATGTGGACAATAACCGCATTGGCGTACATGGTTGGAGCTTCGGTGGTTTCATGACCACCAACTTGATGCTGACTTACCCCGAACTATTCAAAGTAGGAGTAGCCGGCGGTCCTGTCATCGACTGGGCTTACTACGAAGTAATGTACGGCGAACGCTACATGGATACTCCGCAAACCAACCCCGAAGGCTACAAGAACGCCAACCTGAAGCTGAGAGCCGGAAACCTGAAAGGACGCTTGGAAGTGATCATTGGCGCCAATGACCCCACTTGTGTTCCCCAGCACAGCATCAGTTTCCTCCGTGCCTGCATTGATGCCGGAACCCAACCCGATTTCTTTATGTATCCGGGCGACGGTCATAATATGTTCGGACGCGACCGTGTGCACTTGTATGAACGCATTACACGCTATTTTGAAGACCACTTAAAATAAACAAAAGATAAGATTATGAAACTGTTGCTATTAGGCTCAGGCGGACGTGAACACGCCCTGGCATGGAAGATTGCTCAAAGTCCCAAAATCGAGAAACTCTATATCGCCCCGGGAAATGCCGGCACAAGTAATGTAGGCGAGAATGTAGCGATTAAAGCAGATGACTTTACAGCAATCAGAGAGTTTGTAGTAAAGAATAATATAGATATGGTAGTGGTAGGTCCCGAAGACCCGTTAGTCAAAGGAATCTATGACTATTTCAAAAAAGATGAAGCGCTGAAAAACATTCCTGTTATCGGGCCTTCAAAAGCGGGTGCGGTACTGGAAGGCAGCAAGGAGTTCGCCAAAGGCTTCATGCAACGCCATAATATCCCGACAGCCGGTTACAAAAGTATCACTGCCGCAAATCTGGAAGAAGGATTAGCCTTTCTGGAAACATTGGAAGCTCCATACGTACTGAAAGCCGACGGTCTTTGCGCCGGAAAAGGCGTACTGATTCTGCCCACCCTGGAAGAAGCCAAGAAAGAATTGAAAGAAATGCTGAGCGGAATGTTCGGTGACGCTTCCGCCACCGTAGTGATTGAAGAATTCCTGAGCGGTATAGAATGTTCCGTATTCGTTCTGACCGATGGAAAGAACTACAAGATTCTGCCCGAAGCAAAAGACTACAAACGCATCGGCGAAGGCGACAAAGGGCTGAACACCGGTGGTATGGGTAGTGTATCTCCTGTTCCGTTTGCCGACAAAGCATGGATGGAAAAAGTGGAAGAACGTATCATCCGCCCCACAGTAGAAGGACTGGCAGCAGAAGGCATCGACTATAAAGGCTTTATCTTCTTCGGCCTGATTAATGTAAAAGGCGAACCGATGGTCATTGAATACAATGTACGCATGGGCGACCCGGAAACGGAAAGTGTCATGCTGCGCATCAAGAGTGACTTGGTGGAACTGCTTGAAGGAGTGGCAACAGGCAATCTGAAGGAAAAAGTCCTGGAGATAGACCCCCGTTCGGCAGTATGCGTCATGCTGGTATCCGGCGGATATCCGGAACATTATGACAAGGGATTTGCCATCAGCGGAGTAGAAGAGATTGAAAACAGCATTGTATTCCATGCAGGAACAGCACTGAAAGACGGACAGGTAGTCACTAGCGGCGGACGTGTCATTGCAGTCAGCTCCTACGGTGCCAATAAAGAAGAAGCCTTGGCACAATCATTCGCCAATGCGAAGAAAATCAATTTCGACAAGAAATATTTCCGTTCAGATATTGGATTCGACCTGTAATCAGCGGACTATCACCCCATGGCAGGCTATGACAAATTCCAAATAGATATGGCAAAGGGAAGATTCACCTTCCCTGTTGCCATCCTTATATGCCTGCTTCTCCGGATCATCACGGGCAATGAATGGCAGGATGTAATCAATTTGCTGGTCTGTGCTTTGACTGCCTATCTGCTGATCGAGATAAACACCGCCTTCACGCTGATACGGACACGCAGTACCTTGCATGTCAGCTTTTACGTATTCCTGTCCACGGCCTGCCTGTTTCTGCATTCCTTCCAGTATGCCGTTTTTGCGCCACTCACTTTTCTGATCGCTATTTCCCAATTATTCAGCAGCTACGAATCTCCCTATCCGGCGGGAAGTATATTCCACGCTTTCTTTTTTCATCGGACTGGGAAGCCTGTTGTTTCCACAGTTGCTTTACTTTGTACCTCTGTTCTATTTGGGGATGATCAGTTTCAGATCCCTGTCACTCAAAAGTTTCTTTGCCGGACTTACAGGACTCTGTGTGCCCTACTGGCTCTTTTTCGGCTATGCGTTCTATTACGACAAAATGAATCTCTTCTATCACCCTTTACAGGAGCTTATTCATTTTCAACCCATCAGTTATGGGACATTAGGGATGGACAGAATCATATCCTGTGGAATCATCACCTTGATATCACTGGTCAGCAGCGTGCATTATTTCCATGTTTCTTATTTAGACAAGGTACGCACGCGTATATTCCTTTTTTTCCTGATCGCCGTTGAAGCCTGGATTTATTTACTGGGTATCTTACAGCCACAGCATTTCGACATCCTGTTGCAGATGCAGATCATTGTAGGATCCATTTTAACAGGACATTTATTTACTTTAACCCACAACCGCTTTACCGGCATCTTTTTCATCATTACATTTGTTCTATTAATAGTTCTAACTATATACAATTTATGGATGCAATTCTTCAATTCCTGATCGACTGGGGATATTGGGGTCTTTTTCTAGGCTCTTTTATAGCCGGAAGTGTTCTCCCCTTCAGTTCGGAGGCCGTATTGGCAGCCTGTGTAGGTCCGTTGGGCTTAGACCCGGTGATCAGTATAACCGCCGCCACCGCCGGCAATGTTGCCGGAGGCATGACCTGCTACTGGATGGGACATCTGGGCAATATGGAATGGATCGAGAAATATTTTCATGTAAAAAAAGAGAAGATGGACCGTGCGGAGCGGTTTGTACACGGACGGGGTGCCTGGATGGCTTTCTTCGCCTTTATCCCTATTTTGGGAAGTGCCATATCCATTGTATTGGGCATGATGCGTGCCAATATATGGATTGTCATTCTCGCTATGACCATCGGAAAGATACTCCGCTACGCCTTATTGGTATGGGGAGTATTGGAAGCCTCCGCTTTAATGCATTAAAATTATGAAACTGGAACAAACAGCAGATGGAAGTTATACCCTCTATGTACCCGAACTGGACGAACATTATCATTCGGTGAAAGGGGCACTGACGGAGTCACAACATATTTTTATCGAAATGGGATTAAAGCATTCTCCCGTTTCCGAGCCCCACATTCTGGAGATAGGACTAGGAACAGGGCTGAATGCCTTTCTGACACTGCTTTCAGCAGAAGAGACCCGACGGAAAGTACATTATACCGGTATCGAACGCTATCCGTTAGCCGAAGAAACCTTGAAGCAACTGGACTACCCCCGCCTGATCGGCAAACAGCATGAGGAGGATTATTACGCCATTCACCGGGCGCCCTGGAACACAGAAACAGAGGTATCCCCTTGGTTCACATTACATAAAATTGAAGATGATTTTACCCGGCTTTTCAATACGGAGGAAAGCAGCCGTCCCGCCGTTCCCTTATACGATATCATCTACTTTGATGCCTTCGCTCCCGAAAAACAACCCGAAATGTGGGAACAATCTCTTTTCGACACTTTATATAAGGTATTGAATGAAGGAGGTATCCTGACAACTTACTGTGCCAAAGGGGTGGTAAGAAGGATGCTGCAAACAGCCGGATTCACAGTAGAACGCCTTCCCGGCCCTCCGGGGGGAAAACGCGAGATACTGCGGGCAACCAAGTCTGATTAAACTTCTAGGACCGAAACTGATGAATGGTCAAGTTTCACCTAAAACAGTAAAACCGTTGTAAAATCCTTCAAATCCGTCATATACGCATAACTGCATATTTATCAGCAAATTACCATGAAACATTCATCGCTGAATCCGTCATAGATTCTTCATATTCTTTCTCCACGCTGAGATGATTGCCGTTATATACATAAAAAATCTCCGGCTTGTCACAAGCCAGAGATTCTGTTTTATAAATCTAAAGTTTTTATTATATAAGATTCTCCTGTCGGAGAAAGTCTTATCTTGCTGAAAAAATGAACTTTATCCGAATTGGGATTGTATCGTTTCCTGATAAATTCATTTGTTTAGAAGGAACCGCTCCCCCACGAGAGGGAAGCAGTTTTTTAACCAAGTTTATTTTGCAGCTTTAACAACTACTTTCAGAGTCTTAGTTACACCGAATACATCTTTCAGTTTGAATTCGATAGTAACAGGTTCTGTAGTACCAATGCTAGAAGGCAACTGGATCATGATACCACCAGGAACAGCAGCATAGCCTCCACTCTTCACAGCTTCGTTAGCGCTAAGATCTGTAACGATAACATCTGTTGCACTGATAGTGCCTGGTTCCCAAGCTCTGGTCTTGGTATTAGCATTAGTTACGAATTTAGCATTAGTGTTAACCGTACCTACAGAAACAGGGATAGCAACTTTGTTACCGTTCTTGTAATAGTATGCAGATGCATTAGCATTAGCCAGCGTGAAGTTTGTAGCGAATCCTTCAGTACCTTCTTCAAATCCTTGACGGAGGTTCATATCAGAACGCTTATCCACATTGCCGTCAGCCTTAACACCGTCGAACAGATAGAATGTATCATCCAAAGCATCCACCAAAGTAAAGTCAGCATCTGTCAGAACCACTTCACGAGTTACATTGTTAGAAGTAAATTCTTTCTTAGCTTCTACCTTCTTAGCGTCACCCATCAAGCTAGCGAATCTCAGAGTAAAGTCTGATACTTGTTCCTTAGTTGCCGGATATACTCCGTAGAACCTGTAGTTGGCAACTATCGGAAGATTAGCTTCTCCAGTAGTTACATTTCCAACAAGAGTACGTGTATTCCATTCTTTTGCAAGACTTGAATATACGATATTAGTCAAAGGAATATTCTGAAGTCTCGTAGCATAATCTTGACCTAACACTTCATAACCGGAATAAGTAAACCAATTATCTACATTTTCATTATGGCTCAAAGTATAGTACTGAGCTGTAGAACCAAATACAGTATATTGTTTAGCATATGCAGTAGTAAATGCTTCATAGAATGGAACACTCATAATTTCTACATCGCCTTCTTTTACCAAGTCACCATAAATGCTCAATACATTCTTCTTATCATTCCAGATAGCCTTCTCACCGTTTACACGAGTAATATCCAAAGTCGGCTGAGTGAATTCGAATGGCAAGATGATCGAAGCAACAGGTGTGTTGGTGTCTTCATCTTTCACTGTCAAAGTCAACTGATAAGCGTTCTTCAAAGTGAAGTTATACGGATATCCTTCAGATACAACGAACTGGAATGTTATGGTGTTGTCCACAATAGCATAACGAACATTATACCCTTTTGTCCAGTTATCCCAATATTCATTGTTTTCGCCTTCACCACCAATCAATTCGAAATCAATGCGTCCAGCTTCAACGGCACTCTTCCATACAGCCTTTTCTATAGCACTCATTTCATTGATTATTTTATCCAATGAATAAGCCTTAGTATTAAGAGCAAATACTTGCTTCTCATTAGCAGACCAAGAACCAGTAGTAGGTCTCAGTTCAGGATTATAATTAGGATCCTTGTCGTTTTCAACAATTAACTTAGCATCCATCGGAGTATACAGACGTTCCAAAGTAATTTCATGAGCATTTGCCATTTCTTCACGCTGATAAGCAAAGAAGTGAGGCGCATCTTTATCGCCTTGTACGATAGTACCGTCCATCAAAATGTAGTTGTAAACAAACTCAATGTAGTTATTTACTCCTGTTTCTCTTGTGAACTTGAAGCTATGACCTTCTTTATCTATTTCCACACCATACAACTGTGCGTTCTTCAAGTTCTTGGCAGATTGTTCCAAAGTAATCCAGTAGTCATATACAGCAGCTGCATCTACAGACGGAGAAATATAAGAAACAATAGGAGTATAATCTACATTAACTGCACAATTTTCCAAGTTGCGCAAACCTACATTAACTTCGCCAATCTTCTTCAACTGAGCACTCAAATCATACGGAGTTTTAATTATTGTTTCATTCAAAGTAGCAGTCAGAGACAAAGCGTGTTTTGCACCGTCATTAGCCTTGAACAACAGATAGTTCTTCGTTCTGGCATCATCAATATTTTCATAACGGACAAAGTCATGAGGCAATACCCATACTGCATTTTCAGAAGTGGCTCTAGTCAATACACCCTTAAACGGAACAGCATCCTTAAACGGCAATTCTGTATCCACATTGGCAGAGTTCATCAAGTTGAATGAATAAGCAGAAGCATCTGTTCCCTGAGGATTAACCACAACTTCCAAGTCGCGATCAAGAGTGGTGTACAAACCTTTCTTCAAAGTTTTTTTGGCTGGTCCGTACTCAACATCCTTCTCATTAATTCCATAAAGTGCATGCATCGGATTAGCACCATTCAAGACATCCATATAACCCATAGTAGCACTGCTCGGAATAAAAATAGTCTGTTCATCACCATTTTCATCCTTTACAGTAATGTTCCAGCCACCTTTTACTTGTGCAGCTACCGCACCACCGGCAATATATTCTGTTTCAACGTATGCAGCCTTTTCGGTATCCCATACCATCCAGTAACCGTTTTCGCTAATCTTTGCATCATGTCCGGCAGCGGCAGCATCACCCGGTTCGCCCTGGTCACCCTTGTCACCCTTATCTCCTTTTGCAGGATATTCAGATTTCACACCGTCAAATGCCCAGTAACCGTCAATGATGGTCACAACTGTACCATTCTTACCGTCTTCACCCTTGTCACCTTTGATAGTTTCAATGGTACTTGTAGAATTGTCACTCCAGGTTACAGTGATACCGTCACCGTTCTTCACTACGTTGGTAACATACTTACCAGCATCAACTTTTGCCTGTAAAGCTGAAAGAGCCGACTTGATATCGACCAGTTCCTTGTCGATGCGGTCAATGTCCTCATCATAGTCTTTACAAGACACAAATGTTCCTGTTGACGAAACCATCAAGGCTCCGAACAGAACTGCACTTAAAAACTTTTTGTTCATAAATAAAGATTTAAATTTATAAATTTAAAAAACTAAAAATTGGTTATACATATACTGTTATAAAAGGACTTCATTCTCTATTTCCAAGTTCACCAGGTTCCTCTCGCGCGCCGCATACCGTTTCGGAGTCATACCCGTCTGACGGACGAAAGCCAGATAGAAAGGACTCTTCGAACCGAAACCGCTCCGTGACGGAACCTCGCCCAGCGGACAACCACCGTTGCGAAGCAGCTCCTTAGCGTATTCCACCCGGTAGCGGTTAAGCAACTCCTTCAGATGACAACCGAAGTAGCGGTTCACCGCATTGCTCAGGTAAGTCTGGTTTGTTTCGAGCATCATACTCAGTTTCTTTAACGAAAGAGAGGAATCGAGGAACGCCCGGCGTATCTCCAACTGATACAATATACCTTTATATATAAGGCTGTCTGCCGGACGGACATCCGACAGTGACGAGAACCGCGCCGTCCATTCGCGGCCGGCGGCACGATAGAGCAATGTCTTCTGTCTTACAGAAGTGCTGCTCGTCTTTTTACGTCTCAGAAACAGGTATTCCATCTAAACTCGTTATTCGTTCTTATTGGCCTTTTATGCAGATCTCTTAGTAAGAGATCTACAAACAGACGATAACAGGCTTTAAATCAAAATATTAACTATACAGATACAAGATTAAATCAGAGCCGGTAGAACCAGAAGAAATACTTTTTTTCACAATATTCCATATTTTTTCCGCGAAAAGTGTACTAGTTATCAAAACTTTCCTTATTTTTGCACGTGAAATGTCGATCTCTTACTAAGAGATTTATACTTTTTCATCTTCCATACATACAATAACCCATTGATTTTCAATCATCCACAATCAGTCCCTATTCCTTCTCTTAACATATAGTAAGATAAATACATGAACAAAGATTGAAAGGATTTTTTTACAAATCTTATTCTTCACGAATACAAGAGCCTTATATGGCATCTTAAAAAGATTGACAAACGACAAGACACTTCCCACCAAATATAAAGCGCATATTTATAGAGAACGATAAAGAGTACATAGAATGCCATATAGAATCTCTTACCTGAAACCAAGGCTTCTCATACAGCCACAGAATAGCCGTATGAAAAGCCCTAACCAGACTGAAATTGCTTATCAATTGAGCAATTTGGGAAGTATTTGTACCCGATTAATGAGCAATTTGCGTATATTTGTTGTTGTTAAACAGAAAAGATAACATTCATGAGAACCAGACATCACATATTTTCCCCATTGCATCCCGGCAAAAGTATCCTTTGTTCGTGCTGCATGGTACTGATAGTGTGCCTGTTTACCGCCTGTGACAGTAAACAGTCCACTTCCACAAAACCGACCCTGACTGTCACCCTGGAACCCTTGCGCTATTTCACAGAAACCATTGCAGGCGATAAATTCAAGATAGTCAGCATGGTTCCGAAAGGAAGCAGCCCCGAAACCTACGACCCTACCCCCCAACAACTGGTCAATCTGGATAAAAGCACCGCCTACCTGCGCATCGGCTATATCGGTTTCGAACAAGCCTGGATGGATAAACTGACCACGAATGCCCCTCATCTGAAAGTATTCGATACCTCAAAAGGAATAGACGTCATACACGAAACAGGACACAACCACGGTAACCATCATCACGAAGGGGGTATAGAGCCTCATATATGGAACTCCGCACGCAATGCCTCAGTAATCGCCCGTAATATCTACTCCGCCCTGAGTGAACTGGACAGTGCAAACGAACCTTATTTCAAGCATCGGCTGGACAGTCTGCAACAAATTATCGCACAGACAGATACGGACGTTCGTGACCGGCTACGGAATGCCGATACCACTTTCCTTATCTATCATCCGGCACTCAGTTATTTTGCTAGGGACTACGGATTAAAGCAAATCAGCATAGAAGAAGGAGGAAAGGAACCCTCACCCGCCCATCTGAAAGAACTGATAGAAACCTGCCGCCGGGACAATGCCCGGGTTATTTTTGTCCAACAGGAATTCGATACCCGCAATGCCCGGCTGATAGCAGATGAACTGGGAGTCACCGTTGTTCCCATTAATCCGCTAAGTTATGAATGGCGGGAAGAGATGATCAATGTAGCAAATGCACTTGCCAAATAACAGAGCCTTATGACGAATCCCATTATACAACTTACAGATATTTCCGCTTCTTACGATGAGAAGACAGTACTGAGTCACGTCAATCTCATGGTATATGAACGTGACTTCCTTGGTGTAATCGGCCCCAATGGTGGCGGAAAAACCACACTGATCAAGATCATACTAGGGTTACTGAATCCCGCTTCGGGCAGTGTCCGTTTCTATAAGAACGAAAAGGAAGTACCCGAAATAGCCATGGGATACTTACCACAATACAACAGTATTGACAAGAAATTCCCCATCTCCGTATATGAGGTGGTATTATCGGGGCTCAACAAACAGAAATCCCTGTTCCACCGCTACACCCCCGAACAGCACGAACTGGTGAGCCGGATTATTGCCCGCATGGGACTGGAAGGTTTGGAAAGCCGTGCCATCGGCGAACTGAGCGGAGGACAACTGCAACGCGCGCTCTTGGGACGCGCCTTGGTTTCAAACCCTGAGGTTGTCATTCTGGACGAACCCAATACCTACATTGACAAACGGTTTGAGGCCAAACTCTACTCCCTGCTGGAAGAAATCAACAAGGAACGGGCCATCATCCTGGTAAGCCATGACATAGGCACTGTGCTGCAAAATGTAAAAACCATAGCGTGCGTCAACGAAACGCTGGATTATCATCCCGATACGGAAGTACCCACCGAATGGCTGGAAGAGCATTTCGGATGCCCCATCGAACTGTTAGGACATGGGAACTTCCCTCACCGCATCTTGAAATGCCATCATCACGACGAATAAATCCGATTATCGTGACCTAAGCCTTTTCATGCGGCAGGTTAAGCCCTATCCACCTTATCATTAAGCATTTTCTTACGGCAGACTTCTACAGTCGCCGGCAGTGCTCCGTACAGTCCACTGCAACAGACCGTACGGACTACCATAGCAGACTGTACAGTCCACTGTAGCGGTCTATACTGGTTTACCGTATAAAAGACCTTAACCTAACCATCAATCAAGCTTAACCATAGAGTAGAAAAAGGTTAGGAATCCAAAGGTTTCCTTCATCTGTACAAACTGAAATTTCAGAACACAGTATACAAACCAGCAATAAAACATAGAAATTCCGTTAAGGACTGAAAGAAACATTTTCTGCCGCATTCCCTAAGGATAACACTAAATAACAGACCATTGCCTCCCTATTCCAACTTTCTTTCGTATCTTTGCGCCCATTGAACGTTAACGAAACAATAATATATTCATGAAACAGTACAAATTAGTCAACAACCTGGTGGGTTGGTTCGCTTTTGTCATCGCAGCTTTTACTTACTGTATGACTATAGAACCGACAGCCAGTTTCTGGGATTGCCCGGAATTTATCACTACCGGATATAAATTAGAGGTAGGTCACCCGCCCGGCGCACCTTTCTTTATGCTTACCGCCAACTTATTCAGCCAATTTACAAGCGACCCCAGTCAAGTAGCCAGAATGGTCAATACCATGAGCGCCCTGATGAGTGCGGCTTGTATCCTGTTCCTTTTCTGGAGTATAACCCATCTGGTGAAAAAACTGATATGCCCCGATGACAAGGAGATGACCTTGGGCAAACTCATTACCATTATGGGGTCAGGACTGGTGGGAGCCTTGGCTTATACATGGAGCGACACCTTCTGGTTCAGTGCCGTAGAAGGCGAGGTATACGCTTACTCCAGCCTCTTCACCGCAGTCGTATTCTGGTTGATTCTAAAATGGGAATCCGTTGCCAACGAGCCTCACAGCGACCGCTGGCTGGTTCTGATTGCTTACCTGACCGGACTTTCCATCGGTGTGCACTTGCTGAACTTATTGTGTATTCCGGCCATTGTACTGGTGTACTATTATAAAAAGAATCCCGATGCCAACCTCAAAGGCAGTCTGCTGGCACTTACAGGCTCCATGGTGTTGGTTGCAGCAGTGCTGTACGGTATCGTGCCGGGCGTAGTAAAAGTGGGAGGATGGTTCGAACTGCTGTTCGTCAACAGTTTCGGTATGCCTTTCAACAGCGGTCTGATAGTCTACATCATTCTACTCGCCACATCCATTATCTGGGGTGTTTACGAAAGCTATACGGAAAAGAGCCGCAAACGCATGAATATCTCCTTCATGGTAACTATCGCCATGCTGGGCATCCCCTTCTATGGCTACGGATGGAGCAGCGCCTTGATAGGCATTATCATACTAGGAATCTTGGGCGTTTATCTGTTTGCTGATTTGAACAAGAAATATCAGATTAGCGCACGTACTTTAAATACCTCTTTGCTGTGCATCATGATGATTATGGTAGGATACTCCTCATACGCCTTGATTGTGATCCGCTCTACCGCCAATACTCCGATGGACCAGAACTCTCCGGAAGACATCTTCACTTTAGGAGAATACCTGGGCCGCGAGCAATATGGAACCCGTCCTTTGTTCTACGGACAGACATACGCCTCCAAACCGGCACTGAAAGAAGTGGACGGAGGATGTGTATATGACGTGACGGAAGGCGCTCCCGTGTATCAACGGAAGGAGAAAGCGACTCCCGATGAAAAGGACAGCTACGAAGTAGTGCGTCATAAGACCGATTACAAGTATGCACAAAATATGCTCTTCCCGCGCATGTACAGCGATGCACACGCACAGGCCTACGAAGACTGGCTGGGCGGCATCAAAGGCGTGCAGGTTCCTTACGACCAGTGCGGACAGATGGTGATGGTGAAAGTCCCGACCCAATGGGATAACATCAAGTTCTTCTTTATCTACCAGTTGAACTACATGTACTGGAGATATTTCATGTGGAACTTTGCCGGACGCCAGAATGACATACAGGGACAAGGTGAAATAGAACATGGCAACTGGATTACCGGAATACCGTTTGTGGACAAGTTCCTGGTGGGCGACCAAAGCCTGCTCCCCTCCGACCTGAAAAACAACAAAGGGCACAATGTATTCTATTGCCTGCCGTTGATTCTGGGACTTATCGGTCTGTTCTGGCAGGCTTACAAGACAAAACGTATCACGACTCCGAATGGGGAAGAGATAGAAGAACCGATAGGTATCCAGCAATTCTGGATCGTATTCTTCCTGTTCTTCATGACCGGTCTGGCCATCGTGCTTTATTTGAACCAGACCCCGATGCAGCCCCGCGAACGTGACTATGCATACGCAGGTTCGTTCTATGCATTTGCCATCTGGATAGGCATGGGTGTGGCGGGTATTGCCCAATGGCTGCAAGGCAAACTGGGTGAGAAACCGGCTTCCGTCATTGCAACTGTAGTTTGTCTGTTCGTACCCATCCAAATGGTGAGCCAGACGTGGGACGACCACGACCGCAGCAACCGTTATGTGGCACGCGACTTCGGACAAAACTACCTGAGCACCGTACAGGAAGAAGGTAACCCGATTATCTTTACCAATGGTGACAACGATACTTTCCCCTTGTGGTACAACCAGGAAACGGAAGGTTTCCGTACCGATGTACGTGTATGTAACCTGAGTTACCTGCAAACAGACTGGTACATCGACCAAATGAAGCGTCAGGCATACGACTCTCCGGCAGTGCCTATCGAATGGAGCCGTCTGGAATATGTACAGGGGCATAATGAAGGAGTGGCTGTACGTCCGGAAGTGATGGAAAGCATCAATAACTTCTACAAGCAGAACCCGGAAGAAGCCGCCAAGGAATTCGGAGACAACCCGTATGAATTGAAAAATATTCTGAAATACTGGGTACGCTCACCCAAAGAAGGTTTACAGCTGATACCGACGGACAGCATCGTCATCAAGCTGGACAAGGAGGCAGTGAAACGCTCGGGCATGATGATTCCCGACTCCCTGCATGGTGAAATCCCCGATTACATGAGTATCTCCCTGAAAGGCAAACGTATGCTGTACAAGAGCGAGCTGATGATGCTTGAGATGCTGGCAAATACCAATTGGGAACGTCCGTTGTATATGGCTATTACGGTGGGTAGCGACAATCATCTGAATTTGGGCAACAACTTCATGCAGGAAGGTCTTGCCTACCGCATCACCCCGTTCAACACCACCCGGCTGAACGCACGCATCGACAGCGAGAAAATGTACGATAACCTGATGAACAAGTTCAAGTTCGGAGGAATCAACAACCCGGATATCTATATCGACGAGACTGTGATGCGTATGTGCCAGACCCACCGCCGTATGTTTATACAGCTGGCTACCCAGTTGATAAAAGAAGGCAAGAAAGACAAGGCGTTGAAAGCCCTTGACTACTGTTCGGAAGTAATCCCAAGCACCACCGTGCCCCACGATTACATCATGAGCAGTTCAAAAGAAATGGCCGACGATTATCTGGCGTTAGGTGAAAAAGAAAAGGGAGAAGCCATTCTGAATGATCTGGCAAACAAATCGGTGGAATACATCACCTGGTACCTGAGTCTGGATGACCAACGCCTGCAAGGTTCATACGAGGACTGTCTGCGCAATTTCTATATTCTGGATGAGATCAACAAGAGCCTTGCCCGCGCAAATGCTGCCGGCGGTGTACAAGGTGAAGGTGAACAACAGAAAAAATCAGATATGGCAAGCCACTATGCCAAGAAGTTTGAAGACCTCTATGAGGTGTTCAACAAACGTGTAGGCGGCGGAGCAGGCAGAAAGTAAATAAAAGGTGTGGATTCTGCGGTGAATCCACACCTTTATATTTGTATAACCAACAAAAGCACACACATTCATGTTTATAGAACAACCCCCGCTGATACTCCGCTGGCTTTATCCACGCGCCTTCTGGCGAATGGACAAGAATGAAAAAGCGGTCTATCTGACTTTCGATGACGGGCCGATTCCCGAAATCACACCGTGGGTACTCGATTTATTAGACAAGTACAATATCAAGGCTACCTTCTTTGGTGGGCGACAATGTGCGCAAGCATCCCAAGGAATTCCAGATGATTGTAGAACGGGGACATCGTTTGGGAAATCATACTTTTAACCATATCCGGGGATTCGAATACCGAAGCAAGAACTATCTGGCCAATACGGACAAAGCAAACGAGCTGATCCATACCAACCTGTTCCGTCCGCCACATGGCCACATGCGCTGGATGCAGTACATGGTGCTGCGGCATAAATACCAGATCGTAATGTGGGACTTGGTTACCCGTGACTATAGCAACAAGCTGAATGGAAGACAGGTACTGAGGAAGGTAAAACATTATGTGAGGAATGGCTCCATCATTACTTTCCATGACTCCATCAAGGCAGAGAAAAACATGAAATACGCCTTGCCCCGGGCCATAGAATGGCTGTTGGAACAAGGCTATGAATTCAAGGTATTTGACTGATAAAGCCAAATACCTTGTTTTTTTCGTGGCGTATACGCATACCCTCTTGTATATGTATTATTTTATGGCAACTGCCAATGGATTACGTATCTTCCGGGCATATTCTTCCAAATATTTATTCCAATCGGTATCGGCTTCGAAACCATATTTGCTCCAGCCTGATCCCCAATAATAAATATACTCGGCTCCCGGTTCATAATCATTAACCGCCAACACATGGCCCAAAGCATCCCCACGTTCCTTCCGTTCCTTTTCGGAGAACACTTGGGCAAACGCTCCTTTTACGGTAGCCGGGAATACGGCTCCTATGTAAATCACTCCATTGTTATTGGCAGCATTCTCCGTAGAGTCTGCATAAGCTATATAGCCTGCGTCTGCATCAAAACTATATCCCATAGGATTCTGTTTGTGCAATACAATGCCGGTCACCACCGGAGTGATTTCCTGCAAATTGTCAAAAGAAACCACAGTCTTGTTCAACTGCGACCCCTTGTCCAAAGAAATGATACGCGTTTCTATCACACTTGAATCCCCTTTTACAACCAACGGATTATAGACCAACTTAGCTGTGAATCGGAGCGGACCGTTATCCAAGATTTCACAATCCTTGTAACAATAGGGATAAACAATGGTACTATCGGGGAATAAAGCAGCTGTTCCTCCACCCAGAGTCGGACCCACTGCATAGCAGTCCATTCCGTTTCCATGATCTACATGATAAGAAATACCCCGGTTCAAGTCACCGTCATAACGATCCTCCACTACCGGTTCGGACACACTTTTAGTCCAGATATCATAACCAAAGGCACGCTCGCCCTTCTCCTGCAAAGCAGGACCGTATGCACGATAAGCGGCACGGTCATTCTCCCATGCCACATCATCCAGACGTTCGGGATATTGACGCCCGCAAGCAACCACATCCACCGGCTGCGGAGTTCCTTCTGCAATTGTATAAACAGCCGAGGCATCCCCTTTCACCGAAGCAGGAAAGATAAGCATATCATCGTATGTTATCTGATAAGGTACTTCAAGCCCGTTCTCGTCCAATACGATAACCTGTGCCGTATCGGGTAATTGTAGTTTGCCTGTTATTTCAGCCATAGAGATTTCCACCATTTCCCCATTTCTGTCAATGGAAAGCGGATTGGTTATAGTGACAGTCACCGGCTCCTTTTGCGAACAGGAAAACATAGCTAACGCCGTTGCGACTGCTAAAAAGATTTTTTTCATACTATTTATTGTTTGTCGAACTGAAAGACAAAAATACAAAGAATCTGCAAGTATCAACAAAGACACAAGCAGATTCTTTCTATTTATATCTACTAATTATTTAGGCTGCTTACCAATGTAGGCCAGAATACCGCCATCTACATAGAGAATATGGCCATTGACGGCATTAGATGCTTCGGATGCAAGGAATACGGCAGGACCGGTCAATTCCTGCGGATCCAACCAACGGCCGGCCGGAGTCTTGGCACAAATGAATGTATCAAACGGATGACGGCTTCCATCGGGCTGGATTTCACGTAACGGAGCTGTTTGCGGAGTAGCGATATAGCCCGGACCGATACCATTACACTGAATGTTGTATTCTCCGTATTCAGAACAGATGTTACGGGTCAACATCTTCAAACCACCTTTAGCGGCAGCGTATGCAGAAACGGTTTCACGACCCAACTCAGACATCATAGAGCAGATATTGATGATTTTTCCGTGTCCTTTTTCCATCATCGCAGGCAAAACCGCTTTAGAAACAATGAACGGAGCATTCAAGTCAATATCAATAACACGGCGGAAATCGGCAGCTTCCATCTCGTGCATCGGAACGCGACGGATAATACCGGCATTGTTTACAAGAATATCGATGGTACCTACTTCTTTTGCAATAGTGGCAACCATAGCCTGTACGGCAGGTTCGTCAGTAACATCGCATACATATCCGTGTGCCTTGATTCCTTTTTCAGCGTAAGAAGCCAGACCTTTATCCACCAATTCCTGATTGATGTCGTTGAAACAGATGGTTGCGCCCTGTTCTGCAAAAGCAGATGCAATAGCAAAACCGATACCATAAGAAGCGCCTGTTACAAGAGCTACTTTACCTTCCAAAGAAAAATTCAAATACTGATTCATGATACTTATATTATTAAATTAATGAAGTTATATGATTTATTTCAAGTCTGTAATCAATGAGAAGTCCTGATCACCGTAATCCAGATTCTCTCCACCCATACCCCAGATAAAGGTATAGTTGTGTGTGGCCGCCGCACTATGGATAGACCATTCGGGAGACAAGACTGCCTGATCGCCTTTCATCCATATATGACGGGTTTCATCCACTTCTCCCATAAAATGGCAAACAGCGTGTTCATCGGGCACTTCGAAATAGAAGTAGGCTTCCATACGGCGGCTGTGCACGTGCGCCGGCATGGTGTTCCACACACTTCCCGGTTTCAGTTCGGTCATTCCCATCTGCAACTGGCAGGTAGGCAATACCTGACTGACCAGCATCTTGTTGATGCAACGATGGTTGGACCCTTCCAATGAACCCATTTCAGCAACGATGGCATCTGCCTTGGTCACTTTTTTATCGGGATAGTTACGATGAGCGGTAACAGAGTTAAAATAGAATTGGGCAGGGTTCTTGACATCTTTACTTTCAAAAGTCACTTCCCGGTCTCCCGAACCCAGATAAAGCGCTTCTTTATAATCCAGTTCGAACACGGCATCTCCGGCTTTGACCACACCGGGACCGCCCACATTAAAGATCCCCATTTCACGGCGGGTAAGGAAATAAGGCGCTTTCAACGGATCGATAGCCTCCAGCTTCAATACCTCCCCTACGGGTCTGGCTCCTCCTACAATCATGCGGTCATACATGGAATAAACCATGTTCACCTCATTGTCCGAAAATACTTTTTCCATTAAGAAATCCCGTCGTATCCTTTGGGTGTCATAGCCTTTGGCATCTTCGGGATGCGCGGCATAACGGATTTCATAATTTGTCTTCATAAGCAGCTATTTTATGTTTTTATAGTATTCCGAATTATTTCGACTTGGGCAAAGTTACGAAACAATCTTGTTCCGATGCTGCAAAAATCGTTCAGAATAGGTATAAATTTTGTCCTATTATATGCAAAATCTGCTACTTAATACGTTTCAGAACATTCAAAAACTCAAATTCAACGAGATAAAATATCACAAAACTTATCTTGGAACGCACGCGCCCGGCTTAATTTCAGTACATTCTGATTGATGATAACAAAGGCCAGTTGATGTCCGTCAGCAGCTTTTACATAGCCTGCCAGCGAGCTGACTCCGGTTACAGAACCTGTTTTTGCATGCACATTTCCACGGGCCTTGGTCTGCTTCATCCGGTTTTGTAAAGTACCGTCCACTCCGGCTATGGGCAGGGACTCATAGAAAGGAAGAAAAATTTCCCGATGATAGTAGGCATATTTCAAATACTCCAACAGTAAACGTGGAGAGATATAATTATAAACGGAAACACCGCTGCCGTCCGCTATCTTATAGTTCTCCGGATTAAACCCTAAAGCTGTTTTCATAAAGGCGTGAATGGCATCGGTTCCATCTTCTCCCGTCACCCGTTTATGCAGGGAACGCTTGGCAGCCAAATGATAAAACATCGATTCGGCGCACAAGTTATCACTTTTCTTCAAAGCTCTTTCCAACACTTCCTTGAGTGGTCTTCGGACGGTATAAAGCGTAACTATACTGTCGGCCGTTACAGGACAATCGGCATACGTGCAAGTTCGCGCTTCAATTCCTTTGCTGCGCAAACGGCTGACAAAAGTATGGAAAAAGAAGTCTTTGGAAGTATATACATTCAATTTCTCAGTATAGGGATAAGAAACATTTCCGGAAACGGTAATGATATTGCCATTGCTGAGCCAGTTGCGGGTGATTTTTAGCTTCCCGGCTTGCGGATTACGGCTCACCCCGTGATTATGAACTTGATAATAATCGGAAGCCGGCGTACAAACAACTTGGGGCAACGAGTCCTTCTGAGCAGGAGAGACCGATACATCCACGCAGCCCCTATTCAGCATGAGAGGGGAAAGATAGGGCTGGAAGGAGTAAGGAGTATCGTCCCAACACCAGCCGGAACCCCAATAAACCGAGTCCGTCATGGAAACATCCGCCGCAAGGGTATCTGTCACATAACGGATGCCTTGACTTGCCAACGCATCTACCAGACGGTCCAGATCCTCGTCCATAAATTCCGGATCAAAACCGCCTATCAGATACAGACTGCCTTTCAACGTGTCATTTTCTATTTTTCCACGATAACGAAGACCGGTATCCATGGTATAATCCGCTCCCAGTTGCGCCAAGGCGGTAACCGAAGTGATTATCTTCTCAACAGAAGCAGGACGGTATAGTTTCTCGTCCTGATAACGGTAAACGGATTTCCCGGTGGTCAGATCGAATACGGCAATACCCACCTCGGATGTTTTCAGAACTTCCTCATGCAGTAAAGCGTCCAGCCGCTGAGATAGCGGCTGGGCGTTTATGAAGTGAATAGATAAAATCAGTAAAAAGAAAAATAAAACTCGTTTCATTATAGTTCCCTGAATATCTCACCCACAGTAGGATGAGGGAATACATATCGTTTCCAATCCTCTATGGTCTTACCATCCTCAATAGCCATACCTGCCAATACAATCAGCTCGGAAGCAGGATTACCCAACATATGCGCTCCCAATACAGTACCGTCTTCGGCTGTCAAAATTTTGCAGACACCGTTCACTCCTTCATTCTCGGCTACAAAACGCCCGGAGTAAGCCATCGGCAACTTAACGGCTCGATAAGGAATACCTGCGGCCTGCAAAGCTTCCTCGCTCATACCTACCCCGGCAATCTCAGGATTTGTATAGACCACACCCGGTATGGCACGATAACTCATCGCATCTTCCTTACCTGTAATATGATGGACAGCCACTTCCGCCTCACGCACGGCGGTATGTGCCAACAAAGAGACTCCGTTCAAATCACCGCATACATAGACACCGGGGACAGAAGATTGCAAATGTTCATCTACTTTGATGCATCTGCGCTCCGTCCATTCCAAATTCAGATTTTCCAGTCCGAAACCTTTTGTCACCGGACGACGGCCTACACTCATCAATAACTTATCAGCTGTAACAGTTCCTGCTCCATCTGCATTTTCGTATGACACAGTAATACCGGTCTCCCCTTTGGATACCTCTACTACTTTCGTACTGAGCAGGAACTTGATTCCTTTTTTGGCATATTCAGCCCGGAGCATGGCCGACAGCTCTTTATCCATGCCACCCAGGATTTCATCCAACATTTCGACAACTGTCACCTGTACTCCCAAACTGGTAAAGAAAGAAGCAAATTCCATACCGATCACTCCACCGCCGACAATAGTCAATGAAGCAGGTACTTCTTTATTATCCAGTGCATCACGGTGCGTCCAGTAATCCACGTTTTCCACTCCCGGAATAGGAGGAATAAATGTTTCACTGCCGGTACACAGCAGCAAATTCTCACATTCGTAGGTTTCCCCACCGCATTGGATGGTATTCTTATCTACAATCGTGGCTTCTCCCGTTACTATATTTACCTGATGCGCAGTCAGTTTTGCCTTGATTCCCAATACCAGCTTACGAACCACCTTTGATTTACGCGCCACAATCTTTCCTAAATCAAAAGAAGCTTCAGGCACATTCACGGCATACTTTGAAGCATGTTTCGCATAATCATATACTTTAGCCGAATAAAGCAAGGTCTTGGTAGGAATACATCCCTCATTCAGGCAGACACCGCCCAGACTTCTTTTTTCGAACAATACAACACTCAGTCCTGCCTTTCCGGCAGCTTCGGCAGCAGTATACCCTGCGGGACCTCCACCGATGATTGCAATTTGATATTTCATGGTATTTATTTTGGGTTAATTAGTTTTTATCTGTTCAAAACCTTCAACAGACAGATTTGGATCTATTTCTCTCAATGCTTCTACAAATTCCAAAGGCTTATCAGGGTTAATCATTACAAAACCTTGGGCGTGCTCTATTTTCACCTTTTGCATTCCTATTGCATTCGGATTATAAGACACTTTACGGATTCCGTCTACACATATTCTGTTCCCCCATCCCGGTTTAATTTCCAGAACACCATTGTCTTTTACAATATAAATGGTTTTCGATTGCGAATAAAACATTAATACAGAAATAATAATTCCCCCAAGCGCCGAAAAAGCCCAACTTTGCTCCAAATACACATTCAGAAAAATAATCAGAACAACCAGACTGACTATAATAATCCACCACCTACGAGCTCTTTTTGTTTTAAATACTTGCTCCATAATTTATTCCTCCTCTATCCTATGCTCCAGCCGCTTCACCAACGCATTGATAAATTCTTCCGGCTTTACAGGAACCAATGACAATAAATTTTTCTTCTCATAATGTATCAATACATATTTCGAAGGCATAATTCCACCGAATCCGGAACTTCGTTTCAGCTCCACATCCGTAATGTCAGTCAAGGGAATGGTCTTCCCTTTATAAAAACGACCATAATACACCACCAGCTTTCCATCCGCAGTCAGCGTATAAGTAGAATGGATAATACGTTCAATGGTAATGATCAGCCCCAATGCCACCACCAATCCTATCATTGCCTTCATACACCAGAAAGCAAATACCATGACGGCTGTCAGCAGTATCAGAAACAGATAAGTGCCTCCTGCTATCTTCACATGAAAAATTCGATTCATCATCTTATTGTAATTTGCCCGAAAGATAATAAATTTATCGTTTATCGACCTCATTACGGCGCAGAATGAGAGAATTTATCCTTTTTTTGTCCTCTTTACTGTACGTTTCATCTTCAAAGCATACAAATTTAATTCGATAGAAGATTCCGTTTCTGTTATATCACCCTCATCAGTCAGCAGTTCATTCAGCAGTTCTCCACTACGTTGTACCAGACTCTTCCTCTTTTCCTCATCATACTCGGTAGCCATGATATTTACATTCCGTACTAATGTCCTTAACTTAAAGAATGATTCGATAATGGCAAAAGTAGTTGCGGTAGCTCTCGGACTTCTTAAAATTGTAGCCAGCATATAAAGCCCTTTTTCGGTAAATGCTTTAGGTTCTACGGGAGAATGTTTCAAACTACTGAACCGGTCGAAATTTTCGACCAGTTGCTGTTTTTCAGATACTTGCAACGAAAACATATAACCATTTGGGAATTTGTCCCGATTGTTTTTTACTGCTTCATTAATTCGTTTGGTTTCTACGCCATAAAGCTTAGCTACATCCCGGTCTATCAGTACTTTCTCACCCCTCAACTCAATTATAAGTTCTTTTACCTCACTTTCGTGAATGATTTCTTTATTGTTTTCCATCCTATTCTATTAAAAAATGCAGAAAGTTACACTTTTAATTTCATACTTGCATTATCTATTTCGTTTATTCTTCACGAAAAAAATAGTAAAAACAAGAGCAAAAGGTACAATGAATAAAGGTTTTTCGTAGCTTTGCACCCATAAAGCATATTATCATGGTTAAAAAATTCGATTTCCTTGTTATCGGCTCAGGACTTGCCGGAATGAGCTTCGCACTGAAAGTAGCTCACAAAGGTAAAGTCGCCCTGATTTGTAAAGCAGGACTGGAAGAAGCCAATACCTATTTTGCTCAGGGAGGTATAGCATCTGTTACCAACTTGAAAGTAGACAATTTCGAGAAACACATTGAAGACACGATGATTGCCGGCGATTGGATCAGTGACCGCGCGGCTGTAGAAAAAGTAGTGCGAGAAGCACCTGCACAAATCCAGGAACTGATAAAATGGGGAGTGGATTTTGATAAAAAAGAGGATGGAGAATTCGACCTCCACAAAGAAGGAGGCCATTCCGAGTTCCGTATCCTGCACCACAAAGACAATACAGGAGCTGAAATACAAACCAGCCTGATAGAAGCGGTAAAAGCTCATCCCAATATTACCATATTTACAGATCACTATGCGGTAGAAATCATTACCCAGCATCATTTGGGAATTATCGTCACCCGCCATACACCAGGCATCAAATGTTTCGGTGCTTACGTATTGAATGAGAAAACAGGAGAAGTGGATACGTTCCTGTCCAAAGTAACTGTAATGGCAACAGGCGGATGCGAAGCGGTATACCGCAATACAACCAATCCACTGGTAGCTACGGGAGACGGCATTGCTATGGTGTACCGTGCCAAAGGAGCAGTAAAGGACATGGAATTTATACAATTCCATCCCACCGCCCTCTTTCATCCGGGAGACCGTCCTAGTTTCCTCATCACCGAAGCCATGCGCGGTTACGGTGCTGTCTTAAAGAATCAAAGTGGCGAAGAATTCATGCAAAAATATGATCCACGCCTGTCATTGGCCCCACGTGATATCGTAGCACGTGCCATTGATAACGAAATGAAGCAGCGCGGTGAAGATCATGTATATCTGGATGTGACGCATAAAGATCCGGAAGAAACAAAAAAACATTTCCCCAATATTTATAAAAAATGCCTCAGCCTAGGCATTGATATTACTAAGGACTATATTCCTGTGGCTCCGGCTGCTCATTATCTGTGCGGAGGTATCAAAGTCGATCTGGACGGACAGAGCAGCATCAACCGTTTGTATGCCATCGGTGAATGTTCATGTACCGGTCTGCACGGAGGTAACCGTCTGGCTTCCAATTCGCTGATAGAAGCAGTGGTTTATGCGGACGCGGCAGCCAAACATGCACTAAATGTACTCGACCGGTATGACTTCAATGAGGATATCCCCGAATGGAACGATGAAGGAACCATGAACAATGAAGAACGGGTACTGATAACCCAAAGCATGAAAGAGGTGAACCAGATTATGGAAGCTTATGTAGGTATTGTGCGCAGTAATACGCGATTAATCCGTGCTTGGAACCGATTGGATATTTTATATGAAGAAACCGAGCGTCTTTTCAAACGCTGTAAGGCTTCACGCGAACTTTGCGAACTGCGTAACATGATTAACATCGGGTATTTGATCACCCGTCAGGCAATGGAACGGAAAGAGAGTCGCGGACTGCATTATACGATTGACTATCCACATGCCGCGGCAGAGAAGAAATAAGAAACTGATTTCAGAATCCACCAAGAGGGTGTGCCAAAAGGTCTAAATAATAAACATGGCTTTTGGCACGCCCTTTTTTTCGACCCAATAGAAATCTAGCGGGGAGTAATAAAGAATTTTCTTTCAAGCGCATAACTTACCTTGAACATCTTCTTTCTATTAAAAACTTTATTTCCTTTGTTCCTTCAGGAAGAATAGACTATCTTTGTTGTATTGGCATCCGGATACGAACTAAAGACAACAGAAGCAATGATGGAAAATATAAAAGAAATCCCCTATGGCATTGCCAACTTCGTGGAAGTGGCAGAGCAGAACATGTACTATGTAGATAAAACCATGTATCTGCCTTTGCTGGAAAAACAGCCCCGGAACCTGTTCTTTATCCGTCCCCGCCGCTTCGGCAAGAGTATCTTTTTTGAGTATGCTGCGTGCGTATTATGACATAGCACAAAAAGAAAAGTTCCAGAAACGCTTCGGCAATCTATGGATAGGCAGCCGCCCCACCCCCTGCAAGGAAAATTTCAGGTGGTGTATCTTGATTTCTCGCGCGCCAGTGGCGGAAGCGGTTCACTGGAAGAAAATTTCAATAACTATTGCGGCATGGTGATGGACCTGTTCGGCAAAGTGTATGAGCCTTATTATTTTCCCGGATTTGCACAAAAGATGGAAGAACAGCCCGACTTTGTCAGCAAGTTGAACTACCTGAACCTGCATGCGGCTGAATCCGGAATGAAACTTTACCTCATCATCGACGAATACGATAACTTTACCAACATCGTTCTGAACGAGCAGGGAAAAGACATTTATCATGCCCTGACCCATGCCAGCGGATTCTACCGTGAAATATTCAAGAAATTCAAAGGCATGTTCGAGCGCATCTTCATGACCGGCGTCAGCCCCGTCACCTTGGACGACCTGACCAGCGGATTCAACATCGGCTGGAATATCAGTACCGACTACCAGTTCAACATGATGCTGGGATTCAGCGAAACGGACGTGCGCACCATGTTCCAATATTATAAGGATGCCGGACAGCTCCCGATCGACGCGGACATCGAAGCAATGATCCGGGAGATGAAACCGTGGTATAATAATTACTGTTTCGCAGAAGAAAGCCTGGAACGCGACCCGAAAATGTTCAATTGCGACATGGTACTTTACTACCTGCGCAATTACATCACGCTGGGCAAATCTCCTAAAGAGATGATAGATCCCAACACCCGTACGGACTACAACAAAATGAAGAAACTAATCCAGCTGGACAAGCTGGACGGCAACCGCAAGGGCGTATTACGTAAAATCACCGAAGAAGGGCAAATTATCACCAACCTGATCACCACCTTCCCGGCCAAGGAAATCGCCAAACCCGAAATCTTCCCCAGCCTGCTCTTCTATTATGGCATGTTGACCATCACTGCCACACGCGGCAGCCGCTTGGTATTGAGTATCCCCAACTATAATGTGCGCAAACAGTATTACGAATTCATGCTGGAGGAGTACCAGGACAAACGCCATATCAACCTGAACAATTTGATGGACCTGTTCGATGAAATGGCTTACGAAGGCCATTGGCGCGAAACACTGGAATTCATTGCCCATGCCTACAAGGAAAATTCATCTGTACGCAGTGCCATGGAAGGCGAGCGAAATATACAGGGTTTCTTCACCGCCTACCTCAGCGTAAACGCTTATTACCTGATGGCTCCGGAAATGGAACTGAGCCACGGTTACTGCGACCTCTTCCTCATGCCGGACCTGATGCGCTACGAGGTGAAGCATAGCTATATTCTTGAACTGAAATATCTGTCGGTGAAGGACACGGAAGAGAAAACCCGGACGCAATGGCAGGAAGCGGTGAAACAGATTAACGAATATGCTGCCGCACTCCGGGTACGGCAGTTGGTGCAGAACACGAAGCTGCACTGTATTATCATACAGTTCCGGGGATGGGAGCTGGAGCGGATGGAAGAAGTGTAGGCCTCCTGTTCAAAACAACATGACAGTACAGATGAAAATTCATACAGGAAGTCAATTCACATTCAGAATCACTCTTTTATAAGACTTTAGATTAGGCGTTCCATTATCTGTAAGTTCAAGTATCAAATGTAACTGTTTGCCCGGATTATCCGGTACAATTATCTCCGCCCTCTTCTCATCGACGTGCTTTATAGCCACCTTTGTTTGCACACTGCCTGCTTCCCGATATTGCCACCATTGGTAAGACAATGAATTTTTATCAGGGTCAAATGAAGGAGAGGCATCCAGTATTATTTTTTCTCCCGGCCGGACTGTGCGTACACTTTCTCCCAATATCCGGGCAACAGGTTGATGATTTGCCTTTGAATATTCATCAGCCACGCACCAGTCGGCACGAGCCGCCCAGTCATTTTGTATAGCAGGCAACCAACGCTGGAAAGTATAATGCGAATCCGGCACACCGTTTTTCAAATCATTCCCATCTTGCATGTGATTGCCATTTTTATACTCCGGGCGTCCTCCCCATCCTCCTAATGTATAGTCTGTATGCTGTTCAAGTCCATTACGTATAAGAGGCATAAAAGAAGGAGTATCCCCCTCACTGGTATATTCCTGAGGATAGGCGGCACACAGTGGTCCGTGCCCATTCTTAATATGGTCAGCCAACCAAGGTTTATCCATGATCTGTTGCAACTCTTTTGAATTTTTACTAAGTCTGTTCTTAAAATAATAATCCACACTCATGTAATCCCATACATATCTCCATCCTCCATCATGATCCGGTGCGCCCGATTCATAAATAATGATTTCAGGAAGATTCTGTTCTATCCATTTTCCACCGCCGTCCTGATACCAAATACAATATAATCTGGCTTTTGATACCGCTTTTGCCCATTCTGCAGCAGAATATTTCTGCTTGATCTGCCATAAGGCATTGGCCTGGGTGTTGGCTCCACCCCATGCTAAAATATGAACAGGCCTCGGATCAGAATCAAGCAATGTCCTTATGATGAGCTGTGCCCCCTCGCTATCAGACAGTAAAGGAGGCAATTTATGCAAGTCCTCTCTGTTCTCATTACCAACCGCCAAGACACTTAGCAGATATTCAGCATCGGGATAATCGGGATTATGTTTCCTCAAATTAGGCAGACATTCCGCATATTTGGCAATTTGTGATTCGATCCATTTATCTTTACTATGTCCGTCTTTCTGTACCCCATTGACTTGAACAATGCCTGCGACATCATAATCAGAAGAATACATAAGAAAACGAATCATAGAACTTTGATCGTCAATCTCACCATCCGTAGTGACAATAACCCGGGGCTTCTCCTGCTGTCGGGCAACAGCAGATAACATTGACACAAACAAAAAAACAATACAGCATAAAACAGGGGGCATTTTCATATTACAAACTGTTAAATTAGTAGGCCAACACATTCCAAAGATCTCTGATACGTTGTTCGGGGTCCCATTTGCCATTGAATGTCCACTTGGCGGTAACGCCATAAAACTCCGGAGCATTCTCCGCCTCCTTTAAATTATCGTTTAACCAGCCACTATGCCCTCCTTCACGGGTACAACCATAATAATAGGTACGTAGCCCCCACGGACAGGGATCAAGCACTTTATCCGAATAAGCATAATGAATATTCCCGTCAAGCACATTCTTCGACATTTTACATTTGATGAGATAAAACTGGGAATCATGATGATAGCGTCCTAAAAGTGTCGGTGTCTTAGCATCAAATGAAGAATTGGTAATAACCAGTTTCTTGTTCTTGTCACCTCGTCCGTCATGCCAAATCATGGCACGGCTATCACCATAAAAATAGCAGCGTGTGGCATAGCACCATCCGCGAGGACAAAGAAAATCCACACCCGGACAACGAAGATAGAGATCGGCATGATAATACATACCATTGCTTCCGGGCGCCCACAAGGAAAGGGCATCGTTTCCATCGGCCCATACATTACTGTTGATGATGATGGTACGAGTGGCACGTCCAAAAATCGCCATCTGATGGATGGTCGTATTTTCAACGGCAGTTCCGTAATTGTTGTAAACAGTCAGTCCGCTAATAACACAATCATCCGCACCTTCCTGCAACACAATGACACCATTGCCTACCGGACGTCCATGATATTCCGTGATGGCACGTGTCTGGGCTGTTTCAGCCAAGACAATACGCGTACTGTCACGGTTTTCCCCCACCAAAACAATATTAGGCCTGTCAATAATCACTTTTTGATGATACGTTCCGTTCAGCAATAAGATTTTAAAAGGTACTGTCGGAATTTCCGGAGCCTTTTCAATAGCTGCCTGAATACTCTCTCCCGGCTTTACCACCACATCAAAAGCCGTACGCTCTGCCATAGGACGACGATACATTTCGATAAGCCCGTTTTCATTCGCTCCTTTGGTTGCCAGACTGATTGCCACTTTATGCTTCGGATCATATTTGTCCGCCCATGCATTGTATATGGCAAAAAGCTCAGCCGGTCTGCTATTGTACCAACTATATCCGTTACGACGTTCTGTTCCTATTTCTTCCAAATGGCGACGTGGCAGCCCGTCACGGTCACATACATACGGTTCACAATATTTCAAATCATAATAACGCGCCCAAATAGGCTTGGCTTGAGGATCTTCCACAAGACGAGTATCCCGCTCACCATTTGCCAGCACGATACGCTCACATTTCAAACCGGTAAGTTTATACCTGTCAAACCATTTCATGGCTCCGTGAACCGCCCGCTTCACGCGTGCGTCGGGTGCAGGTAATTCCATGAGCAGACGCACAATTCCGGCACTCTCCGCCGAACAATAAGACGGCAACTCATACGCACGTGCCGGTGCAGGCTTCAATGTTTCCCTATCATTCTGCTGACACCACACAGAAGGTTCTCCATCCTTTATAATTTGTGTAGCCAGTATACACTCTATTCCTTTATTAAAGGCTTTTCCCAAACGTACACACAAAGTCTTGTCTATCAAATCATCCTCATAAGGCGCTTTGTGATTCATCATATCACGTATCATATTCAATGTATTGACAATGGCATCGTCATTAAAAGTAATATGTACCTGATAACCACGCGGACCGGGCCAGAATTGCGGCCATCCTCCGTTTTCGTATTGACCACTCAGCAAATATTCCACTCCCTGGAGGAAAGCATCCCGATAACGTATATCCTTAGTATGCCTATAAAGACGGGCTAAAAAAATCATCTGGGCAGTTGTGGCATTATTATCTATCGTAGAATCATCACGACGTGATTTATCCTTTATCACTTTAGCCAGCTCTTTATCATTCATGCGGCGGGCCATATCTATATTCTTCGGCCAACCGCCCGTACAGCGTTGAAAAGCCAATACATTTTCAGCAATCCGCCGAGCTTCATCTGTCAGAAAGAAAGAATCCTGCTCCATACGTGCTATTTGTTTCCATTCCTTAGGATACGACTCATTATCCTTTTTATGAGCTCTTTGCTGCGCAAAGGAGCCGGTTGCCATGGCAAAAGCCATAAAGCCAATAAACACTTTTTTGAATGTATTTTTCATTATTCCTATATGTTTTGATAAAAACCAGCAAACAAAATTATGCGTTTTCCAATCTGAATACAGAGAATATTTGGTCTTTTTCAGGCAGATTTTGCACAGACATCATCAAACCTATACAATTTTTGATACTCTGCCCCTTTACCTATACATAAAAAAGCCTATCTATCACAGATCGGCTTTTCTATCAAATATCTGTCTTTCAAAATCCAAAGATTCTCAGAAGACATTCACATTATAATAACTATAAAACTTATCAAACCCCATTCTACTATCTAGCAGAACCATTACGCCATTTAGCCGCACCAATGTTCAACTGATAAATTTTTGACTCCATAACTTTACCTGTCTGATTGTAATACAAGTTTACACCATGCTCTCCAGCCGTACCATCAAGTGCATCTGCACGATGCATATATTGATCGTTATCAGCAGTAGCCTTATGTGGTGGATTTGGACTTACCATCAGTTCTAATGGAGAAATATCATCAACAAAAACTTCCAATGTTCCATTTAAAGTAGCAGAACCATTGTTGACCAAGGTGCCAAAATTATTTTTAGTCGCAGTCCATGGATTATTGCTAAAAATTTGTCCGTTGGATAAAAAAGTATTTGTAGAATAATTATTGTCAAAATTCAATGTCACATGTCCGGCTGTACCGTCTGCCATAGTCATTGTCTTACGGATATCAGCTCCTGCCATAGTCATCTTTCGGACATCACCGTCCTGCTTGGTCAAAACAATCAGGTTATTTTTCACCGTATAAGTACTTCCATCTGGAATATTACGCATATTGAAAATATTTCCTGCCGCACGAGTGTTCCAGTTAACCAAAGTATTGTTTTCAAACGTTATATTCCATGCCCCTCCCTTCCATGCACTCTGCTTGGTTTCACTGAAAAATGAAGGGAACGGACAATCATAGAAAGTGTTTCCACGAACCACAAAGTCCTTATATAAATTAGAATTCGCATTATTCCCGGAACCGGCAATCCATGGATAACCTCCGGCACCATTACTATAATAGCCACAGTCAAAGAACTGGTTATCCTCTATCAAGACATGATCCCAAATTTTGTAATTAGGCCCCTGCTCACGAATGAACCCACGTACCAGACGCTTGAAAGTACAATTTTTCACCACAAAACTTTCCAAATGTACAGCCATACCATTAGAAAACATATTAATGAAATAATTACCTGTAGCCGAACCCAAACCGGCAACATTATCACCATAAGTAAGAGCCATTGGACAATCGAAATCAATATCATAAAATTCGAGCATCTTCATATAAATTTCTCCTCCTTCTCCAGCTTGTGGCTGGCGCCCGAACATCAAATTCATAGAATTAACATTAGTACCTGTCATATGCATACCACCTAACAATACTTTAGCACGTTTACCTGCTGCTACATCCTCAGGACGAGTACGAAGAACAAAACCTTTGCAGGTAGTTAAATTATCAAACATACAATAAGTCTTTCCACCTTCCAAATAATAAGTCTGTCCTTCGGCTAAATTTACATCGGAAATGAAGTCTGTTAAAAGGAAATCAATACGCATTGCATTGTATTTCAGAGCAGCCTCGTGCTGTATCAAAGCATTTTGATAAGCTTCATCTGAATCAAACCGGTCACGACTTGGAGCACTTAAGTCATGAGTTACTAAAATAGGCTCTCCCGGTTCTCCGTCTGAGCGGGCAGAACAAGTATTGTAATATGCATCCCATTTTACCTTCACATTCTCGTTGCGAACATTAATCACATAAACAGAGTTTTTCTGAAGTCCGTCAATATCTACATATCCCTTTTCAAAATCCTCATCGGTTAATTTATATTTTCTCCATTTTTCATTCACTGTTGATTCAGGATTATTAGGAGACGGATCTACTTCCAACCACTGATAAACAAAATTATCGTTAGCATCAAGCTGAAATTTTTCACGATAAATAGCCTTATCATCGTCTGATACCCCTTCTGTTACAGTTTTGAAAGCACGATTCAACATCACACGCATAGTAGTCTGTGTAGTCTTAGAAGCATCTACATAGACACAGAATGGAGTTGCATATCGATCAGAAGTGGTAATGCCCATCCATTCTGCCCACTGTCTGCCATCACCATGTCCATACCATTTGGATGCATGTGAAAAATCAGTCACATTATCATCTTTTGTTGATAACACGCGAATAGCAAAACGATAATCAGTGGAATACTGTTGATCTTTAATAACTAAATCAAGGACCTCCGGTCCTACAATGGTATCTAGTAACAAAAGACCGTTTTCGGCAGATGTACCCCAAGCATCTGCACCACCCGAAACATTTGGCTGTAGTGCCTGACGAATCTGGTAGCCCGCACAGTTATTCACTCCATACCAATAAAGATGAATATCATTGCCATTCGGTCCCTCTGCTTTACAATTATAAGCATAGTCATCCCCTTTTCCTCTATTATTATCACAAATGAACATAGTCATCCATTCTCTATCTATATTTGCCATTCCTTTCTCATCATCAGAACACGAAATACATGAGAAACCTGAAAATAACATTAATGCATATAAAAATATTTTTTTCATCATTCTGTCCTTTTATAAATTATTTATAGCCATAATAGTTCTTGTATACACCTGCTGAGCGTTGGATAGCCGCATTAGGATAAGGTAAAATATAACGTACAGGAGGTAAATCATTCACCTCAGGAACAGAATTACCATCCAGTGGTGATTCTGTTCCATCTTTGACCAACACAATCATTCCTTGTTCTGTATGACGAATATATCCATAGAATGAATATTTACATTGGTTAGTAGGCTCCGAATCATTGCTCCACTGATAAAATTCCGCCATCTTCCAAGTTGCTCCATCAACAGCTACCAAAGCTGTCGCTGGTTGATTAGCTGATTTGTAAGGATTATAAATATAGAGCATATCCAATATCTTATTGGGATAAGGATAGCCATAAACTTGATTTACATCCACACGCCATTCAACCGTTTGTGGAAGAACATGGTAATACATAGATTCGGGAAGATCATCCAAATAAGCACTACCATCATGTTCAGCTATATCATCTTCGAAGCCAGTAGAAGAACCGGCATTAGACATTCCTACAGAAAGATAGCGCAAAAAACTATAAACAATTTCCTGTCCATAAAGATTATTACGGACAAGATCTCTCCAGCGCATATTCTCACCCGCAAACTCCCATTTACGTTCATCAAGCACGGCTTTCAAAAAAGTTTCTTTAGAAGAAGCCACCTGAGCAATATAGGCAGAAACAACACTTTGGTCATCGAATGCCCGTGCATGGACTTGACGAAGTGACTCCTGAGCAGTGGCAGTAGGTCCTTCCAACTCATTAACAGCTTCGGCATTCATCAACAAAACATCCGTATAACGCATATAAGGGAAGTTAATACCTGTATTACTGGCACTCAAATTGGTAAACTGTCCCGCATTCGCCCATAATTTAGACCATTTATTATTATGGACAGTATAATCCGCACGAATCATACAAGAATCCTGAGTAGCATTATTAGCACTGTTACCATAATACCAAAGTCCATTAATAAAATCTCGACGCTTATCATTCTCATCGAATGAATAACGGTAAAAAGCACTCAAACGTATATCACCTTTAGATTCTCCCCATACATTCTTACCCAATGTCTTTCCTTCATTAACGGTTGATGTAGGTCCTTGGGAATACCCTGTATTACCTGTAGACTCCTTAGCAAAAGGAATCTCAAAAATAGGATCACCTTTAGCAATAATTTCAAAATTGCTTTCCTTGGTAAAAATATCTTGATAAGAAGTGCCTACAGAGTGTGTCCCCGAAGCAATAACCAGGCTAGTATATTCTTTTACGATTTGATAATACTTCTGATAATCTTCCGGACGTTTCATCACACCATAACTATTTGCATTATTTTTATCCGGATGAAGTGAATAACCTCCGGCAGTCAATGCAATACGTGCAATTAATGCCCAAGCAAACTCCTTAGACGCACGTTCTACTGTTGTTGTTGTAGTAGAAGACATCTTAGGAGCAATATCCTGCAAATCTTCAATAAGTTTATTTTGGATTTCTTCGCGATTCATTACAGGAATCACATAATTATCACCTAATTGTGAGGCTGGCAGGAAAGTGAAAGGAATATCCCCGAACATCACTACCAGATCATGATAAACCATAGCACGAAGACACTTGGCTTCGCCCAACATCTGCATAACAGCGGTATTCTCTTCATTATAAAGCGGACCAGTTTCTACACCCCGGATAAAACGGTTAGCATCTTCAATAGCTTTATAAGAAGCTCTCCAATATTTATCAATTTCGCCACCTTGATCGTCACAATCAAAACGTGCATAGCTATTATGGGTTGCTACATTACCTGTATACATCTGCATATCAACATCACTGTTCAAATTAAAAGTTTTCTGATAGGCACTGCCATAAAGATCACCTACCAAGATAGAAGCATAAACACCGTTCAACGCACGGCTAATTTCTGTTTCTTGGCTGAACACAAAGTCCTCATTGTAACTTGATGGAGAATCCACGTCAAGGAAATCATTGCATGATATTAGAGTCAAAGTTGCTAATCCTATTATTAAAGTATTTTTTAATTTCATGTGCTTTCAAATTTAGAATGTAATATTAGTACCTAGTACAAAACTGCGACTACGTGGGTAACGGTTATAGTCCATACCACAAGTTAATCCTGTCTGAATATCCACTTCAGGATCATAACCCGAATACCCAGTAATAATAAACAAATTAGAGGCTGACACATAAAAACGAGCTTTCGAAATCCCCCATTTAGAAGTCAGATTTCCAGGTAACGTATAGCCAACAGTCAAATCCTGACAACGCAGAAACGATCCATCCTCGATAAAATAGGAATGAGTTATTTTTTTTGTCACATCCGTCGGATTCCAAAGTGTCCTACCTTCGTTTAATTCACGGTACATATCCAACGAACCATCAATATAGTAACATTTGTACAAGCATTCGCCATCACCATCACGGGTATAACGCCAACCTTTGTCGGCAAATGTGGAAAGCACATTGTAGAACTTATTCTTATTGCTTTCGGATGAGGAAAGCTGGTAAGCTGTCGCATTATTCACATCAAAATCAAGCATAAAGTTGAAGTTCATGGCAAAATCAAAACCCTTCCATTGTCCGCTTAATCCAAAACCTCCCTGCACTTTTGGATTGGTATTACCTATAACAGTACGGTCATCTTCTGTGATATATCCGTCACCATTCAAATCCTTGAACTTGACTTTGCCCGGCAGAGTAGCTATGCCTGAATTAGAATCTCCTGAAATCTGATTGATTATTGTTTTTGGATGTTCCACACCGTCTGCATCCATAATAGGTGCATCTTTCGAAGTTCCGTTTTCAGCGGCCGTTGATCCCCAAGGTACTGCTTGCAAGTTATTAGTGGGATCAAAATAGAATTCATCCATTGAATATAAACCATCATATACAAAACCATAAATAAGTCCTACTTGGTCACCCACCTTCAAACAATAATCATTGTAACTTGATTTCCAACGGTTATTCTGATCCCAAATCACATTGTCTGTACCATTTAATTTATCAACTTTCATTTTATTCATACCTAAAGAAAGATTTGCGGAAAGCACATAATCCCTGCCACTGAGAATATCTCCTGATATAGTTAATTCAACCCCTTTATTAGTTACTTGTCCAATATTTTGCATCTGACTTACATAACCAGTTGCTGAAGGAATGTCCGATTTATAAAGTAAATCTTTCGTCGTATTCCAATAAATCTCCGGAGTAACAGTGAGACGACCATTAAAAAGCGTGATATCAGCAGCAAGATTACGAGTTAATGTAGTTTCCCATTTAATATTTTTATTGGCAAAAGTAGTACCCCCTTGATTACCATACCATTGCTCTCCAAACTGAGTTGCTTCTCCAAATCCAGGTCCGCCGGTAGAATTAACAGTATATAAATAACGCCACATATCATCACTGATACGATTATTTCCTGCCAACCCTATAGCTGCACGAAGTTTTAACTGATCAATCCATTTTATATCTTCCATAAACTTTTCTTCTGAAAGCACCCAAGCACCTGATACTGAAGGGAAATATCCCCATTGATTACCTGGAGCAAATTTAGTGGAACCATCAGCACGCATAGTTACAGAGAGTAAGTATTTGTGGTTATAGTTATAACTTGCCTGCCCAAAGAAAGAAGCAGTGCGATCTGGAGTCGAAAGTGATGAAGTTGACTCCTGCGGTGTACCGAATCCCATATTATCCCAAGCCTGTCCAGCCTCAAATGCACGTGGGAAATAACGATTCTTTTGGAAGTTCTTCTTATTTTGGCTATGATAAATTTCTTGCCCCAATAACATGGAAAAATTATGCTTATCTTTAATAGAAAAGCCATAAGATGCCGTGTTAGTCCAAATATATTTAAAAGACTGATCTTTCTGAATACTTGCTACAGGCAACGAATTATTTTTTGTACCTTCACCTGTCAAGGCACCCCAAAAACGATATTGATCTTTCCAGTTTAAACTAAGAGTGGCTTCTGTACGAAGCACCAATCCTTTAACAGGCTTCCATTCCAATGAAATAGCATTAGTATAGTTATAAGCATACTTATTCTGTTGATTAATGGCAATATCACTTTTCGGATTAGTATAAGTAAACAATGCTTCTTCATCAGGGTCAGCATAAGAAGGATCTATATATCCGAATTCACGTAATCCGTTAGTGGGTCTATAACGGAGTACATCAATAATACCGCCTGTACCAATATTATCACCTCCAGCTCCTTGATCACGGCGAAACGTAAATTTAGGATTGATATGCAATGTCAAATTTTTAGTTATATCAATAGCTGTCTTGATATTCAAATTGGTACGGCGCACACCCGACCCCATAATAATACCTTTATCTTCGCTTTGAGTAAGAGAAGCAGTGAAGCGCATCTTATCTGTACCTCCACCAATAGTTACATTAGTAGAATAATTGATAGGATTCTCTCCCATTACCTCATCCTGCCAGTCATGAGTAGGCAAAGAATAATACATATCCAAATCTTGCGGATTGCCAAAATTAGCACGGAAAAATTTGGCATTGCTAGAACGGCTACCATTACACGCCGACCATTCATATTGATAACGTGCAAACTCTGCTGAATTCATTAAATCTAATTTTTTAGACAAATGACTAGTAGACAAATGGGCATTGAAACTTACCTGTATTTTTCCAGCTTTGGCCGATTTAGTAGTAACAACCACTACACCATTACCGCCCTTAGCTCCATAGATTGCCGTGATAGAAGCATCTTTCAATACATCAATAGAAGCAATGTCTGTAGGAGGAATATCATTGATGTTATCCACCTGAAAACCATCGACAATGTAAAGAGGATCATTGCTCTGGGTCACAGACGTACCTCCACGAACACGAATGTTAATATCTGCCCCTGGAGCACCATCGACCGTAGTTACTTGCACACCAGCTATTTTTCCCTGCAAAGCCACAGCGGCTGAAGTAACTGGTACAGCAGCAATCTTCACACCAGACACGGAACCTACTGAGCCAGTCAGATCTTTACGAGCCCTGCTACTGTAACCCAGCACTACTACCTCTTCAAGCGCTTGTGAATCATCTTGCAGCGTAATTGTCAGTTCTTTTCCGGTAACCGCATCCACTTCTTGCGTTTCGTAACCTACAAAAGAAATAACAATTCTTTTTCCTTTAGACACGGCCAAAGTAAACTTTCCGTCAAAATCAGTTATGGTTCCGTTGGAAGGATTTCCCTTCTCCACAACGGAAGCTCCAATAACGGCTTCACCTGCCGAATCAAGTACAGTACCTTTTACGGTAATGCTCTGAGCAAACATCATCACCGGTATCAGTAACAGCACTGAAAACAGAAGAAGTCTGCTTTTCACTCCTCTTAATTCATTTGTAAATTTCATAATAAAATATTAAGTTAAACAAAAATTTAAAGTCCATTTTTTCCGTGAATGTGAAATAATATAAATCACTATTGTTATTTATATTCTATTCTAAAAGGAAACAATTATAATTTTTATGAGAATAATAGATACTTATTAAAATAGCACACGCATTCTTATAATTTCCGTGTACGCACACAAAACGAGTGAAAAATATTAGATATACAAATTCCCATGCTAAATAAAGCACATCATCAAATACATTAACAGTAATGTTTTCCATTATAATTTAATGTTAGTATTAGAAAATTGGTTTATTTTTATACTATATACGCCGCAAATAAAAATAATATTGTTGACTGAACCTAATTTTTGTATTGAAAAAAATTAGTTCAACCAATAATTACAACATAATGAACAAAAAAGACACATTCATCAATGAAAACACGGAATTACATAAAAAAGCAGTGCTATGGACTTGTCCTCCATAACACTGCCACCTCTATTTATCATAACTGACAAACTCCTACAGCTACAAACCTCACTCCTCCTATTTTATCTCATCCCACTTCGGTGGATTCACCTGCATCAAATGACGGACAAAGAAATCATACCGCTTATGTTCGCCAAAATCTTCCCCCATTGTATGATGCGCTCCGGGAATCACGACCAATTCAAAATCTTTATTCGCCTTTATCAATGCATTGACCACCTGCATGGTAGAGGCAGGATCTACATTATCATCCAGTTCTCCCACCACTAACATCAAAGGACGACTCAACAGATGTGCATTTTCCACATTAGACCCTTCCTTATATTGATCTCCTACCGGATAGCCCAACCAAAGTTCATTCCACCAAATCTTATCCATACGGTTATCATGACAACCACAAGCCGAATAAGCCGCTTTATAGAAATCAGGATAAAGCAAAACTGCATTTGTAGATTCCTGACCACCGGCAGAACAACCGTAAATACCTACCCTGTCCACATCCATATAAGGATATTTCCGTGCAGCCGCCTTAATCCAAGCAATATGGTCCGGCAGACCGGCATCTTTCAAATTCTTATAACATACATTCTCAAAAGCACGCGAACGGAAAGAAGTTCCCATTCCATCGACCATTACAACGATAAAACCAAGTTCGGCCAAGGAAGTCATATTCCAGTCATAAGGACGGAAAGTCTTGGGTACATACTGGTTGCCGGGACCTTGGTAAATGTATTCGATAACCGGATACTTCTTGTTCGGGTCGAAATTAGTGGGACGGACAATCAATCCCCACATATCCGTCTTGCCGTCCCGCCCTTTGGCAACAAACACCTCCGGAGCTTTCCAGCCTTCGGCCTCCAAAAGAGTTATATCGGCTGTTTCCAACGGCATCACCACTTTGCCATCCCTGGCACTACGTAACACAGCGACGGGAACCTTGTCCACCATAGAATAAACGTCTACCAGATAATTCATATCTCCCGAGAACCAGGCACGGTGCATCCCTTCTTCCGGAGTAAGACAGGTAAGACCTTTGCCATCAAAACCGATGCGGTAATAACGGATGAGATAGGGGTCTTCACCGGCTTCCATACCATTTGCCGAGAAATAGATCTGACGGTTATCCTCATCTACCCGAAGCACTTCGCGTACATACCACTCTCCTTTAGTAATTTGATAATCGGGCTGTGCGGTAATACGGTTGTACATATAAAGATGATTCCAATTGTCACGCTCACTCATCCATATCATCTGCTTGCCGTCTTTTAAGTCATGACGGAAATGACGGGTATAATTCACATATGTATCGCTGGTTTCTTCTACCAACGGGCGCACTTTTCCCGTTTCGGCAGAAAGTTCAAGTACTCTGTACACCTGATGTCCGCGCTGGTTATATTCAAAAGTCACGGCACGGCTGTCGGGATTCCATTCGGGACCATATACTTCATATTGCCGGTCGAACAATTCGGTAGAAGGAATAATGCTTCGTCCGCTTTCCACTTCATAGATGCAGGGCACTTTAAAAGGAAGTTCGTCTCCCGGCTTCGCATACTCCTGTTTGTGAAGCTTGGGCTGAAGCTGGTCAGCCGGAGAAGATTCCACATAATAAACATAGCGCTTTTCCACCGGACGGATCTTGCAGGAAGCCACCTTCTTACTGTCCGGTGACCAGCGGATGTAGGCTGAATAATAATTACCCAGTGTCCCGTCCAAGCTCAGTTGCTTTTCTTTTCCGGTAGCCACCTCCTTTACATAGATATTCTGATTTTTAATAAATGCGATCCATTTACCATCAGGAGACGGAACCGGTGATGCCGTCTTCTCATCATCCACCTCCATCCAATGCTTTTGCCTGATAAGGAGGGGAACCGCACCTTCATTGACCAGCTGATTTTTCCGGGACGCATACATCCAACGTTGATTATTAAACACAAAGCGCAGCGTATCCAATCCCTTACTGACCGACAAACGCCCCAATGCAAGAGCTTCCGGCTTGACCTCTTTTCCGGATGCAGCACCCAACGCCTTTGCCAAACGATGAGAATCAAACAATTCTTTTCTAGCTTTCTTATCCGCATCCACAGATACATACAGGCGGCCGTCCGGCGTATTCCGCACATACCAGAATTGATGCGTACCCTCTATCCATTGCGGATTGACATTGGAATAGAAAACTTTGTCCGCACTGAATTTCTCTTTCAATGCATAAGCACGCCGATAATCATCGACCGTACCTTGAGCGACAGCCATGCCCCCACTAAGGAACATGGCTACCAGCCAACCTAACTTACCAACCTTCATTTTGAATTATTCTATTTCACTTCCCATTCAAACAAACCCGATGAATTATCGGCCGGCTGAACAACCTCCAGTTTTACCGCTTTTGTCTTTACCGGGTCAAAATTGACTGTATTCCCCGTACCTTTTTCCACTCCATACTTATCCGCTCCACTCACCGGTTGCCACTGGCCTTGTGCATCTTTATAGTACACCTTCCAACTTTGTGGTATGCGGCATCCTCCCCAAGGAGCATCATCATACCAATATACGGTAGCACTGGAAACAGTCGCTTCGGATGGGAACTCGTAGGATATCCATTCGGTAGTTCCCTGTTTGGGCCACCAATGGTAATAGGGTACGGAACGGTCATTCTCATCTTTCGGTACTAGACGGTCATTAATGGCGGAAATGGATTTCACCTTATGCGAAGCATCCACTTTGCTTTCCGATGCCAGCGTAGCAGGCATAGTCGGACGGGAAGCACTTAATTCCTGAGGCAACCACACTGCCATAGCACCTGCACCGCGGTGTGCCCAAGCATAGTAAGGGATCAACGTCAGCTTCACATCAGTAGCCGTCAGACGACCTCTGTCGTCATAGCCCAGAATCTGCGCATCCGTCTTCAACTGGTTAATGCCATAGAGCAAATCCGGTTTTTCAACCACCTCGAATTGAGGAGTGCGGTTCATAAACACGCTCAGCACATCAAAATCATTATCCGGCCATTCCGCACAATAAACGATCGGGCCACGCTCCACGGCTATACGTCCACGATCTGCCTCCACTTTATTATTGGCTTTCACCGTACGAGGTTCCATATCGAAATGGACAGCTACTTTATCCCCTTTCTTCCAACGGCGGTCTATGCAGAAATAACCGTCCTTCAGTTCACTCTGTACCGGTTCTCCATTTACTTTCACTGTATAGCTCAAACGCTTTCCATCCGAATAAGTGTACAGGTCACTGGGAACTACCTGATTACGCACCCATCCCGGAATACGGATTTTCATTGTAAACTGTCCGGCATTGTTCTTGTTGACGCCGATAGTGACATCACCGTTCCAAGGATAATGAGTGGTCTGCTCCAAAGAAACAGCCTTACCCCCTACTTTCAAGTTCGAAGTATTGGACATAAACAGATTGACATATACGTCCTTATCTTTCACCGCATACACATATCCCGGCAAAGAAGGAATGAAACGACAGATATTGGACGGACAACAGGCACAGCCGAACCAAGGCTGGCGCTGGTGCTGCCCGATGCTTTCCAACGGATTAGGATAGAAGAACCCGCCACCATCCAGGGACACGCCCGAAATAAGACCATTATATAAAGTACGTTCCAGCACATCATAATATTTTGCCTCACCATGAAGCAGGAACAAGCGGTAGTTGACATACACATTACCGATAGCCGCGCAAGTCTCACAATAAGCTGACATATTGGGCAGTTCATAGTTCTTGCCAAAAGCCTCCCCATTGCTGGTGGCGCCGATGCCACCGGTAATATAATATTTCTTGCCCACAATGTTGTCCCAAATACGGTCTATGGCATGGATATAAGCCGTATCCCCTGTCAGTGCGGCCACATCTGCCATGCCTGCATACATATAGGCTGCACGGACAGCATGTCCCACGGCCTCATCCTGCTCCACTACTGGCTTGTGCGCCTGACTGTATTCATCCGTACGAGTAGTATATCCGCGCTGGTCCAAAAAGAATTTGGCTTGATCCAAATATTTCTGTTGCCCCGTTACCAAATATAGTTTAGCAAGGGCCATTTCGGCAATCTGATGTCCCGGCACACGGATTTGCTGTCCTTCGCCCGTACCTATCTCCCGGCATACACAGTCGGCATAACGGATAGCAATATCAAGGAAATTACGTTTTCCGGTAGCCTGGTAATGCGCAATAGCACCTTCTACCATGTGTCCCAAGTTATAGAATTCATGACTCAGTTCCTCCACCTTCTCCCACCGTTTGCTTCCTGCCCACTCATGCGGATGCTTCGGATTCATGGTACGCGAAGTATAGAGATAACCATCCGGTTCCTGTGCCGCAGCGACAATAACCAGCACACTATCAATATACTTAGCCAGTCTTTTGTCCGGATAGGTCTGTAACAGATAACTGGCACCTTCTATCGTTTTGTACACATCGGTATCATCAAAAGCCAGACCGCCTACTTTAATGGTATCACTGGGATGGGCGGCATTGACAAAGTTAGTATAACGTCCTGTTTCCTCGCATTTGCTGAATGCCAGAGGAATCGTTACTTCACGGCTGGCATTCAACCGTTGCCCCCAGAATGAATCGGTTACTTTCACCGAAGTGAAAGGTACGGGGTCGATAGGATAGCCGTGCGACTGATTTTTTACTTGCGCTGTTCCGCCTGCTACGGTAGCAGTCAACAGAGCAGTGACTAAAAGTTTCTTCATGGTTCTATCATTTAATTGTTTATCATAGTTTTTGCAAAAATACATATTCCGGTCATAGGAAAAGGGGGAATCACTCTTTCAACGGCAAATATTCATCCCATAATTTCAATGAGTGCAGATAACCGGTAAAGGGCCAGTCTCCTTCGGCATTGCGTCCCAATGTGATGAATTGTGACGGTTTCACCAGCAACTGGATATCTTTTTCACTGACTAATTTTCCATTGATATAAACCTGTTCCATCCGCCCATCAAAGCAGATATAGATGTGCTGCCACTTTCCTGCCAATTCCTTCATGTCCTTATATCCTGCATCTTCATACCAGCCATAGTGATTGATTACTCCACAACGAGGCTCCGTGCCGTTGACCAACATGATTTTCTCCAATTCATCATGCGAGGTAGTAAAATCGGCCACACATTCATTTTCACTAATGGAATCATTCAGTACCCACGCCTCCAAGGTATAAGGAGCATTATCCTGCAAAGTGGCAGGAAGCATAAAACTGGAAGTATAGACCTGAGTACCCTCAAAATGAAATGCCTTTTTCCCTTTCACTTCTTTCACAACGAGAGGTAATTTCTGGGCTTCAAAATACCCTTTTACTCCTCGGTTTTCCAGATAAGGAACCGTATCGTTCACTACAAAATCATCGGCAGAAAGACTGACCACCAGCCCATGTTTCTGCTGATCGGCTACAGGCAGACGCACGATATCCGTTTCCGCATCGTATGCCTTTTCCGCTGCTTCCTGTTTCCAATTGTAGTAACGGAAATTGGTAATGACCAAAGGTTCGGTGGAACTATGCAGCGTAATCGCTCCTGATGAAAGACACGACCCCGCTTCATAACTCTGCCATTTACCTGACCTGTAAACCAACCCACTAACTGTATGCTCTTTGGACGAGGAGAGTAACGGATGACTATACTCCAATGTAGTTCCCGGTTCCAGTACCAACGCATCGCGTCCACCGATACGCTGTGTGCGTGCCGAACCTTCCTTCAATGTAAAAGCCCCTCCCAGCATCCCTTCATTGTTCTGCCATTCACGACCATTCCAATCGGCAGCGGTAAGTCCCAGCCATTGTTGCGGAGCCGATGCTTCCACCCCATCAAAGATTTTCAAGTTCCAGACCGCCCCGCCAAATCCGTTCTTCTGTCCTCCGGTAAAGGTAAGGCGGACATAACGAGCCTTCACCTTGCCAAAATCGACCATCGGGCTGCCTGCCAGACGATTATTCCGCTTATCAGCGAAAACAGACCAATGCTTGCCATCGACAGAAGTTTCAATTAAATATTGATAAAATTGTGTGCCATACTCAAATTGAGTCCAGATAGTTTGTATCTGCCGGGCAACACCCAAATCCACTTCTATCCACTCCTGTCCCATGCCACGAGGACGCCATAAAGTCCCGTTATTATCATCTACAGCATATTCGGGACGGAAACCGGCATCATAAAAAGAAGAAGCCCTCACCTTAGCACCCAATGCCAGATTTTTTGATTTCACTACAGAAGATGCCAATGCACCTATTCCGTCATGAGTGGGAATAAGGGATTTAATACTTCCATCTTCGGCAAACTCCATACGGTCCACACAAAGCTGACGATGAAATCCGCGGTTGGAATGCGGATTATCATGACGGTGATAGACCATATAATATTCATTGCCTTCTTTCAAAACGCTATGATGTCCCGGCCCATGAATTGTTCCATCGGCATTGGTTTCAAGAATACATCCCCGATAGGTGTACGGCCCCATAGGCTTGTCCGAAGTGGCATACTGCACCCGATAGGTGTGGTCGTGACAGGAACCCGAAGAATACATAAAATAATAGATCCCCTTTCGTTTCATCACAAAGGGTGCTTCAAAAAAATCCGTGGCTTCCGTATTCGGAATCAGACGCGTTTCAGTAAAACTCTTCATATCGGAAGCCAGTTTTCCGGCTCCGCAACCGAAACCTTTATAAATCCCCCAAGTCCCCCAATACAAATATACAGAACCATCATCATCCACAAAGGTCTGCCCGTCCAATGTAATGGCATTCGTCACAAAACGGTCGGGTACAAGAACAGCCTCACTTTCACCCAATATATTTTTCCAAGGACCGCGCGGCGTTTCACTGACCCCGCAATGAATCATACAGGGCTGACAATAAAAATAATAATAATTCCCATCCGTATGTTTCATCACATCGGGAGCCCATATCCAATGACTGTCCGGCCAGTTCATGGGCATTAACGTCCAGTTTACAAAATCCTTGCTGGTCCACACCTGTGCAGGACCGAAACCGGCCCCACTGCCATCCGTAGTGGCATACATATAATACGTATCGCCAAACTTCTTCACCGTGGGATCGGCAAAATATCCGGGAATAATGGGATTCCCCGTACCCGAAGCATTAAAAGGCTTCTGAGCAAAGCCTGTAGCAGCTCCCAACAATAAGGAAGCAACAACCAATCGTATCTTATTCATCTCTATATAGCAAAATTCTATTTGTCCCTGCGACGCTTATTCATGCACCACATTATGAATGGGAATTTCTATCTCATAAAAATATTCCTGCAACAACCGATACATATCCGGATCATACGTCTTCAGTTTCGTGCGGCGGTTCACCCAGTTATGAACTCCGTTTGCAGGTTCGGCATAGCGGTTACAGTTAAAGAAAGACTGTACGCACTCGGCAAAGTATTCCTCTTTATTGCTCACTGCATACGTCTTTTCCCACAGCCCTTTCCGGATTGCATTCTGACGAAGTGCCTCCAAACGCTCATTAAAGTCTGGCTCCACTCCCACTATACCTACCGTATGAATAAGGTGAGCGAACTCATGAATCAGGATATTCTCACCTACATATTTATCCTGCGGCAATGCCAGCAGATTCTCTTCTCCGCAACTGGATGAAAATTCATCTTCCGGTGCTCCGCCAAAACCACGGGCACGCCAGTTCCAATATTTAATGCTGTCCTCACAATTGCAGATATGGGCAAACTCCGGCAAATCGCAAGTTTCCTCATCTTTACCGATTATCATGACGTGGCAGCCTTTCTTCACCATGTGTGCCTTCACATCCGGACGTTTTGCCAACATCAAACTGATGATATCACAAGCTTTCAATAAGGCCTCATCGCTCACCTTTCCAGAAGAGGTGACATACAGACCTTCTGTCTCTATGTATTTCTGATAGAAAGAAGGAATATTTTTCCCTTCAGGAATACCGGTAACCTGTCCGTGAACAGGGCAAAGCTCCAACTTCATGGCGAATCCGCCACCCGACGCCAGATGCAAAGTCAACCGGCTGTCCTTATCAATCCGGATGGTTTCCTTCCGATAGTCCTCGGCCTGCTTGTTGGCATTCACACCGTCTTTAAACAAAACAGCCGTATAAGACACTCCTTCGGGAAGGAAAGAGAAATCGAGCTGCACATCACGTTCATCCCAATTGGTCATACCACCGATATACCAGTTCACATCCTTCTTACGCACTGTTACAATATATTTTCCCAACTCGCCCGAAGCAATAAAAGTAGAATCCACCTCCACAGGCAGAGAAGCTATGAAATCCACACATTCCTGCTCATTCAGATAGTTGGTAGGCGCATCACACAACATGGTAAAAGGAGAATCGTGTACAATATAGGCAGCCAGCTGATGACACCGGGTTCCCATGCTGGCCGGTGTGTAATACATAGCGCGCCAATCTGCCTTCGTGGCATTGCGCATAGCTCCCGGCGTATAATCCACCGGTCCCGCCATCATACGGATATAAGGGAAAGTCACATCATAAAGAGGCATATTATTCTTGATATCCGTCCATTTCACCTCTTCCATGCCGAACACGCTTTCAAAATTGATAATATGAGGGTAGGTACGGTTGATACCTGTCGGTTTGTAAATGCCGTGCAGATCAAGGGTTAATTTATACCGGGCCGTCATCTCAGCGATGCGATACACCATTTCGACGGCAGTCTGATCATCACGATCCAGGAAATCCACCTTAAAACCTTTGATTCCCATATCCGCATATTTCTTACAAGCTGCTTCCAACTGGCTGTCGAGTACATTAAACACCGTCCAAAGCACTATTTCCACCCCTTTGGATTTGCCGTATGCTATCAGTTCCGGCAAATCAAGTTCGGGAATAACGGTCAGCATATCCCCGCTCTTCGGGGCATACCATCCTTCATCCAACACAATAAACTCCAATCCGTTCCGGCTGGCGAAATCGATATAATATTTATACGTATCCATGTTGATACCGGCTTTAAACGGCACTCCTTTCAGATTCCAGTCATTCCACCAATCCCATGCCACTTTGCCTGTCTTTATCCATGAGGTATCACCGATACGGTTGGGAGAAGCCAGAGCATAGACTAGGTTGTTGACCGGCATATCCGTATCCTTCTCCGTAATGGCCAACACACGCCACGGATAGGAACGGGAGCCACGGCTACGGGATATAAAATCGGTAGTTTCAGTTACATATTCCTGCTTCCGCCAAGGATAAAAGTCTGTTTTAGCCGGATAAGGAGCAAAGACACCTTTCAATCCATACTTTCCCTGCTGTGACTGCACAAACATGCCCGGATAAGCTTCCAAATCTGACTCCAACAGGGTCAGTTTTACGCTGCCGCAATCCACGGTAACCGGAAGAAAAGCCAGTTTAGGCTGTGCTTTTGACAGAGGAGTGATGTCATATACATTCTGATAAGCCATCGCCATCGTTTTTTTATCATTGGTGGTATAAGGAAGATAAGCCGTATAATCTTCCTTAAAATTAAACTCGGCCTGTTCCTCCTTTATTATGATATCCGAAGATTGTGTGGTATAGAATCGATAGGCGACTCCCTCATTGTATGCACGGAAGATGATTCCGAACCCGCCTTTCAGCTTCAAGTCGAGTTCGTTGCCGGTTGCAACGAACTCCTTGAAACGATAAAAAGGTGATTCTATGTTATCCTTTATCTTTTTCCTTCTTTCCCCTGTGATACGGGGAGTTTTACCTACTATAGTTCCGTCTTCCAGAACCAAACCTATATTAGAGTGTGAGAGAATTGTATCATTTCCATGCATCACTTGGTAGGCCAGTTCGTTTCCGGCGCTGATTTCCACTTTCAATGTTCCATCGGGTGAAGAGAGTACATATTTCTTTTCCTTGGCTGCAAATGAAGCATTTCCACTCAATAAAAGCAAAGATAAAATTGCAAGACAGAGTTTCTTGTTGTTTTTCATAATCTATCGGTTATATACGTTGTTCACTTGCAAAGTAAAATAAAAAAATTACAAGAAAGGGAAGATATAATATAATGTAATGGCAGAATCGTCCAATAAATCTCATTTTATGGATTTGACAGTTAGGCGGTTGTACTATTCTTCCATTCGTTTAGACTATTTTTTTATCGGGTGGAAGATGCAGATTTCCTGTGTTTACCCTAAGTAATTGATACAATGATCTGAATATGTAAATAACAGCAAATCCATCCTGAAGATGTTAATATGAGTCACCCGGTATTGTTTTATCGTAAACGGATAAAACTACCCTTCAATTCTTTTTGATTCCAAGTAATAATTCATACTTTTGTATACACTCAAAAGTATGAAAGATGGAAAAGACAACCCGCCGTAAACGCATTCCATACGGAATGATGAATTTTATAGATGTCCGCGAAGATAATTGCTACTACGTGGACAAAACACGCTTCATTCCTATGATTGAAGATGCCAACAAATACTTTTTCTATATCCGTCCCCGACGATTTGGAAAGAGTCTGACGGTATCCATGCTTCATCATTATTATAACATACTGGATGCCGATAACTTCGAGAAATGGTATGGAGACCTTTACATCGGACAACACCCCACTCCCGAACGCAATTCTTATCTTATTATCTATCTGAACTTCGCAGTGGTAAATGCCGAATTACACTCGTACCGCCAGTCACTGGACGCACATTGCAATACCGAGTTCAACTTCTTTTGTGATATCTATGCCCAATACCTCCCCCAAGGGATAAAGGAAGGGCTTAACGCCAAACGGGGTGCTGTGGAACAGTTGGATTACTTGTACAAAGAATGTTATAAAGCCGGACAAAGCATTTATCTTTTTATTGATGAATACGACCATTTTACCAATAAGATTTTATCCGAACCCTCATGCTTGGACAATTATAGAAGCGAGACACACGGCACCGGTTACCTGCGCAGTTTTTTCGACACCGTAAAGGCCGGAACGTACTCTGCTATCAAGCGTTGTTTTGTGACGGGAGTGAGCCCGGTTACCATGGATGACCTGACCAGCGGATTCAACATCGGCACCAATTACACACTGAATCCACAATTCAATGAAATGACAGGATTCACAGAAAAGGATGTACGGGATATGCTGGAATACTACTCCACAACGTGCCCATTCAATCATTCGATAGACGAGTTGATAGAACTGATGAAACCATGGTATGACAACTATTGTTTTGCAGAAGAATGTTACGGTCGCTCCTCCATGTACAACTCTAACATGGTACTCTATTTTATAGATAATTATGTACATAGTGGCGGCAATTTGCCAAGGAATATGATTGAAGAGAACATCCGCGTGGATTATAACAAACTGCGTATGCTCATCCGCAAGGATAAGGAATTTGCCCACGACGCTTCCGTCATCCAGACTTTATTGCAGCAAGGATATGTCACCGGAGAACTGAAAACCGGATTCCCGGCAGAAAACATATCCGACCCCAATAATTTTGTGAGTCTGCTTTTCTACTTCGGAATGCTGACCATCAGCGGAATGCATAAAGGAGAAACCAAACTCACCATCCCCAACCAGGTGGTACGTGAACAACTCTTTGCCTACATTCTGGATACTTATCATGAAAACGACTTGACTTTCGACAGTTATGAAAAGAGGAAGCTTGCCTCAGGGCTGGCTTATGATGGCAAATGGAAACCTTACTTTGAATACATTGCCGGATGCCTGCACCGTTATGCCTCGCAACGGGACAAGCAGAAAGGTGAATATTTTGTTCATGGTTTTACTCTTGCCATGACCGCACAAAATCCTTTCTATCGTCCTGTGTCCGAGAAAGACAGTCAGGAAGGATACGTCGATCTGTTCTTGCATCCGTTATTGGATATTTACAAAGACATGAGCCACTCCTACATCATCGAACTGAAATATGCCAAAGGAAAAGACAGTAGCGAACGGATAGAACAATTAAGGCGACAAGCCATTGAACAAGCTGAACGCTACGCTTCGAGCGAGTCTGTGCAGAAAGCGATAGGTCCTACCATGCTACATAAAATCATTATTGTATACCGAGGCATGGAAATGGTTGTTTGCGAAGAATTGTAATCGATAAGAGGCAGTGTCTGCCCTTACAATGGAAGCATTCATTCGTCCGTTCTATCCACGTTTTCATCGAAAGTACAAAATTGTTGCTTCTTGTCGCATTTGTAATTACAAAGATAAGATGCCATTTTTTCGATGATTTTTCGTATCAGTTTCTTCTGCATCAGCACATTACCATTCCAAATCATGCACAGTATATTACTGTAAATCAACGATATACTGTGTAAATAGATTCCAAGTCCCCTTGAAACGGTTTGCCATTCTCCGCTGTCAAATTCGGCTTGACGTATACAGGTTGTTTTAATTCCTGTGCCGTAGCTATGGTCGCTTCCTTGCAAGAGAGCATAGCTGTGGCATATTTTGTCTGGCTGCGTTCGTTGCTTCGCCTAGGTGAAGAGGCGATTTCACTTTAGTGAACAGCCATTTTCACTAGGGTAGAATAATTGCTTCACTTAGGTGGAATATCAAACGGAACGGAGTGAAGATACGATAGAAACAGGTTCTTATTACATACGCAACAAGGTTCAATAGCCGAAACAAACAGTATCCTGTCAGATATGAACTATGATGCCCACGAGTAGCCGGGAGGCAGTGAGGGGCTGACTCTACATCTTGTCCGCTGGTATTCCCGAATGCGAGCATTCCCAAAAACGGATTTGTTTCCCCACCGACATACCAATTGAAGGGGATTTGAGAGACTTTTACACCGGAAGTAATTAGTAATGTGCATTTTACTGTGACAGAGCGTTTTTGTGCTTTATGTATATCCTTATGCTAAAACCGAAATTTAAGTAAGAATAATCTATCAGAGGCTTTGTTTCTTCTTATTACGAATAACAGACATATCACCTTTATCAGTTGGAAGGAATCCCTGTCCTGTTTCTGTTAAGGAAAGCTGCCAATGTATTCCTGCTCACTTTCAATTTCCTCGCCATCTCTGCCTTACTGGTTCCCGCCTCCAGCATAGCCTTAATTTTTTCTTCTTTTCCCGTAAGTTTATATTTCGAGTTATGTCCTCCCATGGGACGTCCCAACTTTTGTCCGGAGGCAATTCTGCGTGCAAGTCCCTCACGGGTACGTTGGGAAATCAAGTCGCGTTCTATTTGTGCGGAAAGGGAAAAAGCGAATGCCAATATTTGAGATTGTATATTATTTCCCAGCTCATATTTCTCTTTCACCGTGAGCAGGATGACATTTTTCAACATACATGCATTCAGTATACTCATTACTTCCATCAATCTTCTTCCCAAACGAGAGATCTCCGACACAATCAATGTATCCCCTTTCTTTATTCTTTTCAATAGTACGCCAAGCTTTCTGTCTTTGGCTGACCGTGTTCCTGAAACCGTTTCTTCCACCCACACATCAATTTGGAAATCCCTTTGTTTGGCAAAACGATTTATCTCGAACCGCTGGTTCTCTACAGTCTGTTTATCAGTTGAAACCCGAATATACGCATATATATCATAGCTGCATCATTAAGTTTTTTATTGAATAAGGAACGCCAATCTAATTTATATTATCAGAGAAGGAAAGTTTCACCGGATCTTATTGAGGTTTTCTAAGAAGAATTAAGTATCTCCAACTATTCAAGTTCAAAAAACAGACAAATCTGCTTAATCCTTGTCTTTACAAGATAAAACGATTGTCCAATAGAATGAAAAAATTGTCTATAACAATAGTATAAAATACTGATAATCAATATCATTATATTAAAAAATGGATTGATCATCTTTAAGACGATTTTCGCAGTATAATAGATTTTTCTTTTATCTACTTAATGGTTTGTTCACTTACTTTGCATCTGTTGGCATAGTTGATACTGAAATAAAAAACACAGATATAGTATGAAAAACAAATTGCAAATAGTATGGAGCAGCATTGCTATAATAAGTGTATGCGCATGTAGCACACCTTATACACAACCTGATGTTCCTATCAAAGAAGTTCCTTTCACCCAAGTTCATTTAGATGATAATTTCTGGTCACCGCGGATTGAAACCAACCGCACCGTTTCCATCCCATCCGCTTTCAAAGAATGTGAAAAGAACGGCCGATTCGATAACTTTGCCATTGCGGGTGGTCTGATGAAAGGCGAGCATCGCGGTGACTTTTCTTTCGACGATACCGATCCCTATAAAATTATAGAAGGAGCTTCCTACTCGCTGGCCGTAAAATATGACGGGAAACTGGATCATTATCTGGACAGTGTAATCCATATCATAGCTGCCGCACAGGAACCGGATGGTTATCTTACTACTTGTGTAACCAATCAATGTACCCGTTTATCCGGTTGGTGGGGCACGCACCGCTGGGAAAAAATCAACAGCCACGAACTTTATAACAGCGGTCATTTGTACGAAGCCGCCGTTGCTCATTATCGCGCCACCGGAAAACGTACATTATTGGATGTGGCTATCAAAAATGCCGATCTGGTATGTCAGGTCTTCGGACCCGGCGAAGGGCAGATCCATCGTCCCAGCGGTCATCCTATCGCCGAGATGGCTCTTGTCAAACTATATAAGGTGACAGGCGATGAGAAATATTTGCAGACGGCCAAGTATTTTGTAGAAGAAACCGGCAGAGGAACAGACGGACATAAACTGAGCGAATACAGTCAGGATCACAAGCCCATCCTGCAACAAGACGAGATAGTAGGTCATGCCGTCCGTGCCGGATATCTCTACTCCGGAGTGGCAGATGTAGCCGCTTTGACTCATGATACCGCCTATTTCAATGCCTTAACCCGTATTTGGGAAAATATGGCCGGCAAAAAACTCTTTATCACAGGCGGAATCGGTTCCCGCCCACAAGGTGAAGGATTCGGTCCGAACTATGAACTGAATAATCACACAGCCTATTGCGAAACCTGCGCCTCTATAGCCAATGTGTATTGGAATCATCGTATGTTTCTCGCTACGGGAGATGCCAAATATGCGGATGTGCTGGAACGCGCGTTGTATAACGGAGTCATTTCGGGCGTATCACTCAGCGGTGACAAGTTCTTCTATGACAATCCGTTGGAATCCATGGGGCAGCATGAGCGCCAGCACTGGTTCGGATGTGCCTGCTGTCCGGGCAACATAACCCGTTTCATGGCTTCAGTACCTTATTATATGTATGCCACTCAAGGCAATGATGTGTATGTCAATCTCTTTATCCAAAGCAAGGCGGATATTGAAACGGAAAGTAATAAAATAAATGTGGAACAAACTACAGGCTATCCGTGGGACGGAAAGATAAGTATTGCCGTCACTCCCGAAAAAGAACAGGAGTTTGCTTTGCGTGTGCGTATCCCCGGATGGGCGCAAGACGCTCCCGTACCCACAGATCTCTACTCATTTACAGACAAGGCTCAGGCTTACAGCATTTCTGTGAACGGTTCCAAAGTCAATGCGAAGCAATATGATGGTTATGCCACCCTTGTACGCAACTGGAAAGCGGGTGATGTGGTTGAAATCAATCTTCCTATGGAGGTACGTCGTGTGAAAGCAAATGACCAAGTAGAGGATGACCGTGGCAAACTGGCTATAGAACGGGGTCCTATTATATTCTGTCTGGAAGGACAAGACCAAGCCGACAGTACGGTATTCAACAAATTCATCCCCGACGGTACTCCGATGGAGGCTTCTTACGATGCCGGTTTGTTGAATGGCGTAATGGTGCTGAGCGGTACAGCTAAAGAAATTGACAGGAATGGTAAGATAAAAGATGTTCCCTTCAAAGCAATTCCTTATTCTACATGGAACAACCGCGGTGCCGACCAGATGGCTGTATGGATTCCCGAAGCGGCCGAGTATGCCCGCCCCACTCCGGAAGCTACTATTGCCAGCAAAGCACGTACTCTGATGATACAGGCTCCTATACAGAAAGATGCTCCCGAATCGGCTTCGGTGGAAACATGGGCATGGGGGGTAAATGACCAATGGGAACCTAAACGCTCATCGGATATCTCGAAACCTTACCACTATTGGTGGCTGAAGAACGGTACTGTCGAAACACTGGCTTATGAATTCGACCAGCCTTATACCGTATCGAACGTACAAGTGTATTGGTTGGATTTTGACCATTATGACGGAGCTTTCCGTGTGCCGGAAAGCTGGAAATTATATTATAAAGAAGGCGAAAGTTGGAAAGAGGTAGAGGCGTTGACTGAATATACTGTAAAAAAAGATTGCTATAATAGTTTGGATTTCAAACCTGTCAAAACAAAGGGGCTTAAAATTGCAGCACAATTGCAGAAAGGAGCTTCGGGAGGGGTGATTGAATGGAAAGTGAACTGAATGAACATATAAACCTTTTAAATAAAACTGTATGATGAAAACACATGAGAACCGGGCCTTGTTCAGCAGGGCTTTGCTGAAGGCTACCACCTGTCTTTTCCTTACTGCGGGTATTGGAATTAGTGCTGCTTATGCAGTTCCGGAAGCCAGCACATCAGTCATGGAAACAGTTCAACAAAATCAAACCATCAGCGGTCGGATTACCGATACCAGCGGGGAACCTGTCATCGGAGCCAGCGTTGTGGTAAAAGGAACGACCAACGGAACCATTACCGACTTTGACGGTAAGTTCAGCCTCAATGCACCGGCCCAAGGCACATTGACAATATCCTACATAGGATATAAAAAGATGGAAATATCCATCAACGGACAACGAACCGTAAATGTTACGCTAAAAGAAGATACGGAGATACTGGATGAAGTGGTGGTGGTAGGTTATGGCACACAAAAAAAAGCAACCCTGACAGGCTCTGTATCATCTGTAAGCGGTGAAGATATTAAAAAAAGTCTCAGCAGCCAATTTAAGTAATACCCTAGCCGGTAAGACAGCCGGTATCATAGCCAATACCCGTTCAGGCGAACCTGGCGAGGATGGAGCCGACATTCTTATCCGCGGAAAAGGGACTTTAGGAAATACTTCTCCACTGATCGTTGTGGATGGTATTGCTGACCGTTCATTCAGCCGCCTCAACCCTGAAGACATCGAATCTATTTCTGTACTGAAAGACGCTTCTGCCGCCATATATGGTGCACGCGCCGCAAATGGTGTTATCCTGGTAACCACCAAACGCGGTAAGGAAGGTAAAATGCAAGTAAACTACAACGGCAGCTACACACTTTCCCAACCGACACGCATCCCCCAAATGCTGAACTCCTACCAGTATGCGACTTATGTAAATGAATATGACGCCGACCCACGCCACGATCAGGGCGGTATCACTTATTCCGATGAAGTGCTGCAACATTATATAAATCATGATGATGATCTAAATTATCCCGACACAGACTGGTGGGATGCAGTGGCCAAAGATTGGGCAGGAAAAACTCAGCACAGCTTGTCCGTAAGTGGTGGCAATGATAAATTATCCTTCTATTCTTCCGCTCAATATATGTGGCAGGATGCCATTTACAAACAGAGCACACAGGACTACAAGCAATATCAATTCATCACCAACATTGATGCCAAAATCAACAAATCCGTACGTTTTAGTTTTGATATTCTGGGACGTCAAGAACAACGTAACCGTGGAATTTATTCGACTCCCTACCTGTTTACTTATTTCCTGACCACTTTTCCCGGCAGCGCTCCCTATTTCCCGAACGGACTCCCACGAGTAGGTTACGATGGTATCACCCGCAATGCCGCCATTATGGTGACAGACCAGCCCGGATACAATAAATACACCTATAATATATTAAACCTGAAGCCCTTGCTGCATATTGACCTGGATATGATTACCAAAGGTTTGTATGTAGAAGGATATGCCGCACTGGATTTCCATTTTGATAACGGCAAATCATTAAATCAGCCGTACGACTTATATTATTATGACAAAGCAACCAATGAATACCAGAACAAAAGAGCAGATACCGGTAAAATCAGTGTAAACTCCTGGTCTAGCAACTACAAAACAATCACCCTGAATGCCCGTATCGGTTATAGCCATACATTTGCCGAAGCTCACAAAGTAGATGCATTCGTGGCCTACGAACAAAGCAAATATGATTATAACACTCTTTCCGCCTATCGTACCAACTATCTGTCTACAGCCATTCCTGAAATATTTGCAGGCAGCAGTGTACCCGAAGACAAGGACAATGGAGGTTATTCAGACGCTACAGCACGTTGCAATTTCTTCGGACGTATCAACTATGGATATAAAGACAAATATTTAGCAGAGGTAACATTGCGCTACGATGGCTCCATGAATTTTGCTCCCGGTCATCGTTGGGGATTGTTCCCGGCTTTCTCACTGGGTTGGGTGATGAGTGAGGAAAAATTCTTCGAACCGATAAAGGATGTGGTCAGCTTCTTCAAACTGAAAGGTTCCTGGGGCATGATGGGTAATGACAATATCGCCGCCTATCAGTTCATGTCCCAATACAAATTCTTAGCAGATAATAAAGGGCCGTACTTTGGAGCAGGAGAGGACGGACACATCAACCAAGGCTTTTACCAAGCACGAGTAGCCAATCCAGTAGTAACTTGGGAAAAAGCAAAGACTTTAAACTTAGGTTTATCCACACAATTCTTAAATGGAAAATTTGGTCTGGATTTTGATTGGTTCCATTCCAACCGTAATGATATCCTTTGTTACCGTAACGCATCCATTCCTTATTACGCAGGAATGACTCTGCCACAAGAGAACATAGGTGAGGTTACTAACTCCGGCATAGAAATCATAGCTACATATCGAGATCGTGCAGGTGATTTTGAATGGGGGATCACAGGTAACTTAACTTACGCAAAAAATAAGGTGAACTATATGGATGAGGCAGCCAGCACTCCTGCATGGCAAAAGACAGAAGGCCATCCCATTGACGGACAAGTACTCTATAAAGCATTAGGCATCTATCAAACTCAAGAGCAGGTAGATAATACGCCACATATTGACGGAGCCAAACCAGGAGACTTGATTTATCAAGATACGAATGGCGACGGTAACATAACATGGGATGATGCAATCCGTATTGATGAAACAGCTACTCCAAAAATCATTTACGGATTTACATTAAATGGAGGTTGGAAAGGTATCGATTTAAATATGTTTTTCCAAGGACAGGCCAAAGCCAGCCAATTAGTCCAGCCAACCATGAACATGGCGACAGATTTTTATGAAGGACGCTGGAAAGAAGGAAACACCTCGGAAGAAAATGCCAACGCACGTTGGCCTAAAGCCTTCATAAAACAAACTTATGGTGATACTTGGAATGGGCAAGCTTCGACATGGTGGTTACGTAATGCATCCTTCTTACGTTTAAAATCAGTGGAATTAGGTTATACATTGCCTAAGGATCTAACAGCTAAAGTAGGAATACAAAAAGCACGAATTTATGTCAACGGAGCAAACTTATTTACGATTGACAACTATAAGATTGCTGATCCGGAAGCAGGTGTAACACGTAATGACAACAACGAAGTAATCAACTCTAACGGTGTGCTAAGCTATCCGTTACAGCGAACGATTACTTTCGGTGCCAATATTACATTTTAAGAAACCCAAAAACGATGAACAATGAAAAAGATATATTTATATGTAGCCTTTGCATTGGCTAGCATAGGCATGATTTCTTGTACAGATATACTTGATCAAGACCCGCTGGACTCTTTCACAGATGAAGCAGTATGGAATGATCTTGCCCTTTCAGAAACTTATCTGAATGCGCAATATATGAACCTGATGGCCGAAAACATGAAGGGCACCCGCTTTGCACACTATACAGACGAAGTTTTTCAAAAACATACTTATGGTTCAGAAAATGTGACCCAAGGATTATTAAGCTGTGATAATGCCGGAATCGGTTGGGATGATACGATGTGGGATCCCTGGTATAGTTATTATCAATATATAAGCAAGTTGAATCTTTTTTTGGAAAAGATAGATAATGTACCCGGAGATGAGACTTCTAGAAACGAACAAAAAGGGCAAGCCCTGTTTCTACGTGCATGGAATTATCACATGCTATACAGCTTATTCGGACGTGTGCCTATCGTAGATCATACTTTTGACCTGGATTCTTCATTTGAACTGCAACGTGAAGATATGGATAAAGTAGCCGATTTCATTATAAAGGATTTAGATGAGGCCGCTGCATTGCTCCCTATAGAGTATAGTGATCCCAATGATTTCGGACGAGTTACCAAAGGAGCTGCTCTAGCTCTGAAATCCAGAGTACTATTATATAAGGCAAGTCCATTATTTGGAACACCCAGCACTGAAAAGTGGCAAGCGGCAGCAAATGCTGCAAAAGCAGTATTCGACTTAAACAAATACTATTTAAAAACGGTAAATAACAGTGAGGAATATGGAGCATTGTTTTATGATGTGAAAAATCCAGAAGTTATTTTCGAAAAATTATTTGACCCTAAATACGGATCAGGTGATAATAACTCATTTTTATATCAGGCTCCATGCGGCATTGGTAACGGCTTCCAAGGATGGGGGAATTTCAATCCGACACAAAATTTAGTGGATAAGTTCCAAATGGCAGACGGTACTGCTTCTGAAAAGAAAACACACTATGACTATTATCCCTGGAACGGGCGTGAAATTCGTTTTTATGCCGCTTTCTTATTAGATGGAGATGAATGGGGGTATGGAAAAGACAAACGCGAGGTAGAAGTATATTATGGAGGAGATGAAACGATTCCTGCCGGCAAAGACAGCAATTGGGGTGAATATTGGTGGAATGCCAGCAATACAGGATACTCCATGCGGAAGTTTCTCGACCCTTCTTATGATGCAACAGGAACAACCATGCACACTACCCCTTGGTTCTTCATCCGTCTTTCAGAAATTTATCTCAACTATGCCGAATGCCAAATTGAGCTAGGTAACAACTCAGAAGCTTTAGAGTATATAAATAAAGTACGTACCCGCGCACTTTTACCACCCGCTACAGGAGAAGATATCAGGGCCGAATATGAATATGAAAGACAAATAGAGCTGGTATTTGAAGGGCAACGTTGGTTTGATCTTCGCCGTTGGAAAAAAATGTATGAAGAATATAGCAAGCCTATTTATGGCGTGACTATCGGCAAATTTAAAAATGAAGACGGCACCTACCGCAAAGAATACTGGACAGATAATATAGTTTCCACACGTGTATTCAATAATGACAAACTGTATTGGGTACCTGTTCCGCGTTGGGAACTGAATAAGTCCAAACTGATTGATGCCGCTCCTTACGAATAATACTATTGGGAAGCAACAGATTATTAATATTAAAAAAGGAGTGTCCAACAAAGATACTCCTTTTTTAATCACCTTCATACATAAAGGAATTTCAAGTCAAATTTTCCTATATAGCTCACTATCCAGACTATTTTGCTATATTTTTGCATGATTGTTTCATATCAATACCTCTCTAAAAACTACTTTTACCCCCACAAAATATGAAAACTATATGAAAAGAACCTTGTGTACCATGAAAACAAAACTTATAATCCTGCTGCTGGCAAGCACACTTACAGCCGGAGCACAAATGTATTTCGGTACTAAAAAGAAGTACCCGACTCTGTATTTAACGCATTGGCACAAACTCCGCCTATGGGATGGAACAGCTGGAACAAATTCGGATGCAATGTGAGCGAACAGCTCATCAAAGAAATGGCGGACGCCATGATTGCCACAGGCATGAAGGATGCAGGCTATGAATACCTGGTCATCGACGACTGCTGGCAGGTAGGACGAGACGAAGAAGGAAATATACAGGTCGATCCCAAACGTTTTCCCAATGGAATGAAAGCACTGGCAGATTATGTGCATGCCAAAGGACTGAAAATGGGAATATATTCGTGTGCAGGCTCCGAAACATGCCAGGGAAGACCCGGAAGCCGCGGATATCAGTTTCAAGATGCACGTACATACGCCGCATGGGGAATCGATTACCTGAAATACGACTGGTGCTCCAATGAAGGACAAAAGGCGGAAGCTGCTTACCGTACCATGAGCGACGCGCTGAAAGCATGCGGACGTCCTATTGTATTCAGCATTTGCGAATGGGGGGAGAATGAACCATGGAAATGGGGAAAAGGTATCGGACATTTATGGCGCATCACTCCTGACATACGCGATTGCTACCAGTGTGTATTCGACTGGGGAGGTGTGGGAGTACTCGACATTATAGACAAGATGGCCGATCTCTACCCTTATGCCGGACCGGGACATTGGAACGATGCCGAGATGTTGGAAGTAGGTAATGGTGGAATGACACGCGACGAATATATCACCCATTTCTCCATGTGGTGTATGTTAGCAGCACCACTCATGAGCGGCAACGACCTGCGCAACATGGATAAAGAAACCATAGAAATATTAACCAATAAAGAGGTAATAGCCATCAACCAAGATAAAAAAGGAGAACAAGCCCGCCGGTTTATGGATATGGGCGAAAAAGAAATATGGGCAAAGCCGCTGAATGATGGTGAACTGGCTGTATGTTTCATGAACCGTACGGAAAACAGCTGGAAACTGGATTATGACTGGAAAAAACAAACCATCTATTTTGCCGATGAAGTGAACATACATCGGAAGGAATATAAAATAAGAGACCTATGGCAGCACAAAGACATAGGAACCACAAAAAGAAATACCCGGCACGAAATTCCCGCGCATGGAGTATTGATGGTCAGACTGACACCCATTAAATAATGAAACAACTCATTTATAATAATATGAAAACATATATCCTACCCCTGCTCATGATGATGCTCATCTCTTGTTCCAACTCAAAAACACAGGAAAATGAAAGCACAACGGTACCTCTGCCCGAAGGCAAAGAAATCTATATCCCCAAAGACCTGCGAAGCATGGACTTGCAAGACCCCGAAAGCAAATGGAGCTATCACCGCATGGCATGTACCGAAAACTTCGTCATCTTTTGGGAAAAAGGATTTGGTGACAACCTGTCAGACCCTCCTCAGCTGGAAGGACATTCCATGAAAGTAAACCTGAAAAATCTGGAAGAAAAACTAGAGCATTTTTACCATTATTTCTATCACACATTGCAATTTGCCAAAACCGGATCAAAATGCGACAAATACCGCATGATGGTTATGATCAATTATTCACTGGAAGGAACCGCTTATGGTGGAGACTATGACGGTGAGATCGGCGCTCTCTGGATTGCCCCCAACCGGGTACAGGACGAAAAGCTGAATTGTATAGCGCATGAACTGGGACATAGTTTCCAGTCACAAATCACCTGTGACGGTCAAGGAGAAGCCTGGGGTGGTTGCGGCTTCTTCGAAATGACTTCGCAATGGATGCTGTGGCAGGTTAATCCCGACTGGATGACCGATGAAAAATATCATTGGGATGCATTCAAGACCCTTACCCACAAGGCTTATCTGCATTTGGAAAACATTTATCATTCACCATACGTCATAGAATATTGGAGCATGAAACGGGGACTGCCGTTCATCGCCGAACTTTATCGTCAGGGAAAGAGAGGGGAAGACCCTGTAATGACTTATAAACGCATGACTGGACTGACTCAGGAACAATTCTGTGATGAAATATTCGACGCCTGCCGTCATTTCATCAATTGGGATTTCCCACGGGTATGGAAAGAGACACGCCCTTATGCCAATCAATATACCTGCAAACTGAACAGCATGGATGACAACTGGTATCAGATCACACCCGAAAATTGTCCGGAAAACTACGGTTTCAACGCCATTCCTCTCTCAATCCCCCCAACCGGACAAACTGTAACAATAGAATTTTGTGGAGAAGCCGATAAAAATGGATTCCACACCATCAATGCAGACAAAGCCGGATGGCGCTATGGAATAGTAACCATCACAAAAGAAGGCAAGGCAGTCTATGGAGAAATGAAAGCAGACCCTGTGGGAAAAATCAGTTATGCTGTGCCAGAGAATTCATCTCCGGAACGTCTCTGGTTCATCGTTATGGGAGCGCCAGCCGAACATTGGATAAATCCGAATCAGGAAGAAAAGGATGCACAATGGCCTTACCGGATAAGAATAACTGGAAGTCAGCCCATTATTCAATAAAACCATATCACATTTTCTTTATGAGGGTGCAACAAAAATAGTACTATCAGACTATTGGCACCCTTTTAAAGAAAATATTTCCACACATTCATATTTCTATCTTGACCTCAATAAATATATTTCATTTTACAATGCTATTATTTCAAACCTTGTTATCTTTGCATAAAGATAAAAATAACAACTATGAAAAGCCCTGTCCTTTCGATACTCTTTCTACTTATATCAGTAACTTTACTTGCTGTACCCAATGATTTCCGTTTCCGACATTTCTCCGTAGAAGACGGATTGTCATCCAACTCTGTACGTGCCATTATGCAAGACAAATATGGTTTTCTATGGATAGGAACAGAAGAAGGTCTGAACCGATATGACGGAATCATGATAAAATCATATTCAATTTGCCCACAGGCAGCAGGCAAATACATATCCTCCCTGTACGGAACCAAAAAGAATATCTGGATAGGGACAGATGAGGGAATCTATATATATGCTTATGCAACGGAAACTTTTACCTATTTCGACCTCACAACTCCCAATAATGTCCGCATAACCAGCATCGTCAACCATATTTTGCAAGATAAAGACGGAAATTTATGGTTCTCGACCAACGGGCAAGGCTTGTTCCGATACAATCTATCAAAAAACTATTTGGAACAATACGAATTTACAAGTGCGTTCGGAATAGTAGCAAGCACAATGGCAGACAGTGACAACCAAATATGGGCTCTCACCAACCAAGGAGAATCAGGTGTTTACAAACTGAACAAAGCAGAAAATAAATTCGAGCCTTTTGGACTTCTTTACAATGCCGGAAATCACCACTCACAAGCATTAGCCATGCTGGAGGATTCAGAACAGACCCTTTGGCTGGGAACATGGGAGTGCGGGTTGCAAAAAATAGATAAATATACGCGGCAAACCACTACCTATTTACACCCTACGGACGGAAAAGGTGTAACACACATTCATTCGTTAATGGAATATGCCCCCCACCAACTATTGATAGGATCGGACGACGGGCTGTTATTATTCAATACCCTTACAGAAGAATATAAACTGTTTACTGAAAATGAAACTGTTCCCAACTCTTTATCAAACCGTTTTGTATATCCCATCATAAAAGACCGGGAAGGAGGTATCTGGATTGGGACTTACTATGGAGGGATTAATTATATTTCACCTAATGCTGAACAATTTGAAAGTTTTTCCCATTCACGACTTTACAATTCTATAAATGGAAATGTTATCGGACGGTTCTGCGAAGATGCTCATGGACAAATATGGATAGCTTCGGACGACGGTGGACTGAACCGATACTCGCCTAAAGACCGGAAGTTCGTTTACTATCTACCGGCTGATCATAAAAACAGCCTTTCCTATCACAACGTCCATGCACTATGCATGGATGGAGACAACCTATGGATAGGAACCTATACTGGAGGAGTGAATGTACTGAATCTGCAAACGGGAACTTTTAAAGTCTACCGCTCTTATACAGATATCCCGACCTCACTGGACGGAACCAGTTCTTACGCCATCTTTAAAGACAGATCGGATAGAATCTGGGTAGCATCCATGAATGGAATCAATCTGTATAACCGGGAAGAGGATAATTTTATCCGTATTAAGAACCTAGATGCTATGACCATAGACATAGACCAAGATACAAAAGGAAATCTCTGGTTTTCCACACAAGGAAAAGGATTGTTCAAATTTCATCCGGAAAAACAAATATGGAAAAACTATGTGCATAACAATACACTGCCCAATACGCTGGCCAATAACCAAGTAAACTGCTGCCTGATAGACAGCCATGGAGAGATATGGGCAGGAACCATGAACGGACTTTGTAAATACAATATAGAGGAAGACAATTTTGAAACCATCCCGTTAGAAATACCCAGCCACAATATATGCAGCATTATCGAAGACCAGCATATATTATGGCTGACCACTACAAAAGGGCTGGTCCGCTATATACCGGGAGAAGGTTGCCAGGTATTTACTAAAAGTGACGGACTACAAAGTGACCAGTTTCTACCCAATGCAGGTATCAAAGCTTCTGACGGAAAAATTTATATCGGATCGGTAAACGGATTCAATGCTTTCTATCCCCATCAAATTAAAACGAATCACGTACGTCCTCCGGTAGTCATTACTGCACTAGAAATATTTAATAAACAAATTCCTGTAGGAAACAAACTGCTTCCAAAATCTCTCAACCAGTTGGAAGAACTGGAGCTATCCTATAAAGAAAATGCATTCAGCTTGCTTTATGCCTCTTTAAGCTATTGCACCCCCAATAAAAACAAATACGCCTATAAACTGGAAGGATTTGACAAAGACTGGAACTATGTAGGCTCCCAAAATAAGGCCACTTACACCAATTTGCCCGCAGGAACCTATCTTTTCAAAGTAAAGGCGACCAATAATGACGGAATATGGAATGAAAAAGGAACCAGTCTGAAAATCACCATCCACCCTCCTTTCTATTGGTCCACCGCTTCCAAACTGCTCTATTTTGTATTGGTTTGCATAGCTTTCGGATTCGTCATCCGCTTCATCATCAAACGGACAGAGAAGAAACATACGGCTGAAATAAACAAACTGAACGCCAACAAGGAAAAAGAAGTACACGAAGCCAAAATCAAGTTCTTCACCATGATAGCCCACGAAATACGCACACCGGTATCCCTTATCATAGGACCTTTGGAGAAAATAATGAAATCTCCCGTGTCCCTGCCGTCTACAGTACGCGACGATCTGAATATTATTGACCGTAACAGCCAGCGTCTGCTGTTCCTGGTAAACCAATTGCTGGATTTCCGGAAGGTGGAACAGGAAGGAATGAAAATGAAGTTTGCTTCCCAAAATATCCACCAACTGCTCAAAGCGGTTTGTGAACGTTTCGAACCTTTCATCGCCCAACATGGAGCACGGCTTACTGTGAAATATCCTGAAGCAGATTTCACGGCTATAGTAGACAGTGAGGCGGTAACCAAACTAGTCAGCAATCTGTTGACCAATGCCAGTAAATACACAAAAGATGAAGTTACTCTTACCTGTATCGTACAGCCGGAACAACATACTTTTATAATCCGAGTGACAGATAACGGCATAGGGATCAGCAAAGAAGAACAAAAGAAGATATTCCATCCGTTCTATCAGGCTATGGATAACAAGCCGGGAACAGGTATCGGCCTCAGCATTGTCAAAAGTATCGTAGAATCACACAATGGCTGTATTGAAGTGGAATCCGAGGTTAACAAAGGATCATCTTTTATCGTAACGTTGCCTATAGAACAAGCACAAGTCCTGCCACAGGATACGGGCACATCACTATTGAACAACCCAGCCATTCCCGAAGGAATCTTGCAAGAGGACCTCTCCGGTTCTCCTATCAAACATAAACCAACCATGCTGATTGTGGATGATAATGAGGAAATGTTGAATTTCCTTTCGAGTAGTCTGGCTGATAAATACAGCATACTTACCGCAGAAGACGGTATAGAAGCACTGAATAAACTGAAAGAAAACGAAGTGACACTCATTGTAAGCGACTGGATGATGCCACGCATGGACGGAGTGGAATTTTGCAAAACGATAAGGACTAACCAGGCTACCAGTCATATACCCTTCATCCTGCTAACGGCCAAGACAGATACCAACTCCAAGATAGAAGGTATGGATTGTGGTGCAGATGCCTACATAGAGAAACCTTTCTCCATGCAATACTTGGAAGCATGTATCAAGAATCTGGTAGACTTGCGTAATCTGCTGCGTCAGAAATTCTCGAAGATGCCGTTGGTTCCGCTGAACAGCATTGCCAATAATTCTATGGACGACAAGTTCCTTACCCGTATGAATGAAATCATAGAAGAGAATTTCTCCAATCCGGAATTATCCGTAGATTTCCTGGCCGAAAAATTGTGTATCAGCCGTTCGGGTCTGTTTGCCAAAATAAAGACATTGGCCAATATCACCCCTAATGAACTGATTCAAGTGGTACGTTTGAAAAAAGCAGCGATCTTGCTGGCAGAAAACAAATATCGCATCAATGAAATCTGTTATATGGTAGGATTCAATAATCCGTCTTATTTCTCCAAATGTTTCCAAAAACAGTTCGGCATGAAACCGGGGGAATTTGTAAACGGGAAAAGAGAAGAATAAAAACTAATCAAAAATCATTTCCTAAAAATAAAAAATCCGGTTTCCCCTTTTCAGAGAAACCGGATCCATGATGAACGAGTGGTTTTATTTCAATCAATAATTATTCTTCTTCACTTCGAAATAAGCTTGCGGATGCAGACATGCAGGACATACTTCAGGAGCTTCCGTACCTACATAAATGTAACCGCAGTTACGGCACTGCCATACAGTTTCTTCCGCTTTCTTGAATACTGTGCCTTCTTCCACATTCTTCAATAAAGCCAGATATCTTTCCTCATGCCCCTTTTCAGCTTCAGCGATTCTGCGATACATAGTAGCGATAGCAGGAAAACCTTCCTGATCGGCCACATCAGCAAAGTGAGGGTAATCAGTAGTCCATTCTTCATTTTCACCGGCAGCGGCAGCTTTCAAATTTTCCATAGTGGTACCAATGATACCTGCAGGATAGCTGGCAGTAATTTCTACCATACCGCCTTCCAACCATTTAAACATACGTTTTGCATGTTCTTTTTCCTGATCAGCTGTTTCTGTAAAAATAGCTGCTATTTGTTCATAACCTTCCTTCTTTGCTGTACTTGCAAAGTAAGTATAACGCATTCTAGCCTGTGATTCACCTGCAAATGAAGTCAGCAAGTTTTTCTCTGTCTGTGTACCTTTTACGCTTTTAGCCATAATTGTTAGTTTTATTAGTTAGTATTATTTGATCATCTGTTGATGACACAAAGATATATATTTTATTTCAAAATTGTATTTATTACAATTACGTTTTTATATTTAATTAAACGTTCACTTTATATAAAATAAACAAGAACACCTATATTTGTGTTCACAACAACATTAACATTTTCCATTATGAAAAACATCATCAAATTATTCACTTTTCCCCTCCTTACTATAATAGGATTTAATTCATGTGCGTCCATACCGTTAAAAATCGGAGAGTCTGAAAACAACTCCACTTACACTGTCAGCTATCTGTTTGAACATGACGGTTGCAAGGTATATCGTTTTTACGATAAAGGAAATTACGTTTACTTCACTACGAGAGGAGATGTAACCAGTATCACAAATGATTCTACCGCCCAACGCACCATTACCATCAACAAAACACCCTATGAATAACAAAAATACGAATTTAAATAGAATAATACCTTAATTTATACATTATTTTATCTACTTTTGCAACTCGTTTAAAATCATAGCATAAAGTAGTTGACAAATGAAAGCATTTGAATTCAAACCGAAGCTCTTCACTACCCTACAGAATTATTCAAAAGAGAGCTTCATGGCCGACCTCATGGCCGGAATTATCGTAGGTATTGTTGCACTTCCACTGGCTATCGCATTTGGTATCGCTTCGGGAGTTTCCCCAGAAAAAGGCATCATCACTGCTATTGTAGCAGGATTTATCATCTCTTTATTAGGAGGAAGCAAAGTACAGATAGGCGGACCTACCGGAGCATTTATCGTAATTATCTATGGAATCATCCAAGAATACGGCATCAGCGGATTAACAGTAGCAACTCTTATGGCAGGAGTACTCCTTATTTTATTAGGTGTATTCAAGCTGGGAGCTGTTATCAAATTCATTCCTTATCCCATTATTGTAGGATTTACCAGTGGTATTGCCGTTACCATCTTTACGACACAGATTGCCGATATCTTCGGACTGAACTTCGGAGGAGAAAAAGTACCGGGAGACTTCATAGGTAAATGGATGATGTATTTCCATCATTTTGATACTGTTAATTGGTGGAACGCCATTGTCAGCATAGTCAGCGTCCTGATTATCGCACTGACTCCCCGGTTCTCAAAAAAGATTCCAGGTTCACTGATTGCCATCATTGTAGTAACCATTGCCGTGTACCTGATGAAAACATATGGCGGAATCACTTGTATCGACACCATTGGCGACCGTTTTACCATTCAGTCACAGCTGCCGGATGCAGTAGTACCCGAATTAAATTGGGAAGCTATCAAGAATTTATTTCCGGTTGCCATCACCATTGCTGTACTGGGAGCCATAGAATCTCTGTTGTCTGCTGCCGTAGCCGATGGTGTCATTGGTGACCGCCACGATTCAAACACGGAACTGATAGCCCAGGGCGCAGCCAATATTATCGCTCCGCTGTTTGGCGGTATTCCTGCTACAGGAGCCATCGCACGTACCATGACCAATATCAACAACGGTGGAAAATCACCTGTTGCAGGTATCATTCATGCAGTCATTCTGTTGCTGATTCTCTTGTTCCTGATGCCTCTAGCACAATATATCCCGATGGCCTGTCTGGCAGGTGTATTGGTGATTGTTTCCTATAACATGAGCGGCTGGCGTACTTTCAAAGCGTTGCTGAAGAATCCGAAATCAGACGTCACCGTACTGTTGATCACTTTCTTCTTGACTGTTATCTTCGATTTGACCGTAGCTATTGAAGTAGGTTTGCTCATTGCCTGTGTATTGTTCATGAAACGTGTCATGGAAACAACAGAAATATCGGTTATCAAAAATGAAATCGACCCCAATAATGAATCCGATCTGGAAGTGCACGAAGAACATCTCATGGTTCCCAAAGGTGTGGAAGTATATGAAATCAACGGTCCCTACTTCTTTGGTATCGCTACCAAGTTTGAGGAAATCATGTCCGAACTGGGCGACCGTCCCAAAGTACGGATCGTACGTATGCGTAAAGTACCATTCATTGATTCTACCGGTATTCACAACCTGACTAATCTATGCGAAATGTCTAAGAAAGAAAATATTCAGATTGTGCTTTCGGGAGTGAATGAAAAAGTGCATCAAATTCTTGAAAAATCAGGATTTAATGAACTGCTGGGAAAAGAAAATATCTGTCCTAATATCAATGTGGCTTTGGAGAAAGCAAAGGCTATTATAGAAAAATAAAATAAGAAAGGAGAGCATTATGGACTAAAATAAATGCTCTCCTTTTTGATTCTATTCTGCTAATGAAGGACAGGAATAGAAAGCCAATATCCTTTTTTCAGTAAATAAGTGTAAAATGCCCCCATACTCCTCACTGGTGTTTTAAAATCTTGAAATCAGATTTATCATTAAAAGACCTTATCCGCATCCCTAAGCCCTTCCTGCCATATAGTCAAGTGCTTTCTTCGTGTTTGTTGTATTTCCATAGCTTATGGAAATAGATAAATGAATATTCAATGCCTCCAACAGCATATTTCCTAAAAGGCTGTTACCTCCCCCATTATACCGCATATCAACAACCAGCAAAGAAACTCCCCTTTGATTCATATCCTGAGTCATGTGTTCCCAAAAATGGAGTATAAATAAAAAATCCCGTTAAAATAACGGACAGAAAATGGATATAGCGACAACGGTTCTATATTCACAAAAGTATGGGCATCCTGCAAAAGAACTAACAATTCATTAATTCTCAGATGGAAATCGGCTAAAGTGATGTTATTTATTCATATCACAAAGCTCATCGCAAGCGGACAGGACAAACTGACAGCATTAGGCTTGCAATGACTTGTCAAGAATAAAAGCTGGATGTACCTTGGTCAGAAAGATGAAAAAGTTCATCAGTTCGTTCTGATAAAGATTAAAGCTTCCATCATTATAATCAGGGATAGAAGTATATTCCATTATTATTCAAATCCATTCAATTGCAAGTATGTGAAACAACGTATCTCCAGTCTTTGAAAAATATCCAGGAATAAATTATATGTTTTAATAGTGACCTGAAAAAGTAAGATATGTTCATGAGCAAAGTAAGTTCACTTCATCGGCAAAGTAAGTCAACTTACTTGCCCTTTGAAGTCAACTTACTTTTTTCTCAATACGAGACCGATACCGGAATACCGGAATCCTTTATCAATTTTCCTATTCTGTCCAATTCCTCATGAGTAGCCTTTTCCAAATCATGATCGGGCGTTTCACGGTCGATGGTGTAAATCATCACCTGACGGGGAGCAATCTCTTTTACCGTTTCCAGCCAGGGCAGCACATACCGATCTGAAGTATTATCCACATCCTGCCCTTGATATTTGCCTTTCATGAACATGGTCTGAATAATTAGATTACCTTTGAAAGCTTTCATCCCTTTTATAATTTTCCGTACATCATAGTGCCCGGTCGGGCGGTCTGTCAATCGAATATAATCCGTATCAATAGTATCCAGCTTCAATATATTATTATCTATCTTATTCAATGCATCAAATACCTCCGGTTTGTGAATAAAAGTAGAATTACTCAATACACTCACTTTTGCCTGAGGAAAATATATATCACGCAATGCCAAAGTATCCTCTATAATTCCTGCAAAATGAGGATGAGCCGTCGGTTCGCCATTACCGGCAAAAGTCAGCACATCCGGTTTAGGACCATTCTGCCGCATATCAATCAAACGGGCTTCCAAAGCCTCACGAACCTGCTCGCGAGTAGGCAGTTTCTTTTGGGGACGATGATCTTCATTAAAACCACATTCGCAATAAATGCAATCGAAGGTACAAAATTTACCATCTTCAGGAAGAAGATTGATTCCTAAAGACACTCCCAAACGACGACTATGTACCGGACCGAAGATGGGAGAAGGATAAATGACTGTTGACATAGTTCTTTTTTCAGTTGATAACAGTACAAAAATACAGAATGTTTTTCAGAATTTCAGTCTCAACTGCAAATAAAGGTCACTCTTTGTACTGCCGTCAATTTCCTCCAAAGCGGAACTTATCTTATCCCGATTGAAATAATGGGTAGTTCCGTACTTGACCTGCAAGATAATGTGTTTATTCAATTCATAACGGGCGTTCACTGCCACACGCATACCTTTATAATAGAATGAAGGCATGGAAAAAGCATAGAGCACACTCTTTTCATAGATAGTAAGACGGGAATTATAGTCATCCGTATTAAACCATGCGGCACTCAAATCAAGCTGAAGAGGAAGCAAATGAAATGTATAAGCAGCACTTTGAGAAACCAGAAAACCATTGGAAGCAGATTGGCCACGAAAGTTGATGCGTACATAATCCGCTATGGTTTTCAATGTCAGTTTATCTTTCACGCTATAATTCAATTGGTATCGGCATTTCTGCTGAATAGATGGAATAGTTTGCTTGGTTTTATCCTCAGCAGTGAAGTCCTTTTCCTTCTTTTTATAACGATATCTTATAAACATTTCCAGTTCATAAGTAGGTGAATAACTTAATTGGAGTAATCCATCCAATCCTTTGGTTCCTGCTTTGCTTACTAAATATTTCTTCCAAGGGAAATAGAAAAAATCACCATAACAAGTCATTTTGATATACTTTAAAATACTGGTTTCCAATCCTATATAAAATCCACTCTCATTTTGTACCGTACTTCCCTCTCCTATAGAACGAGCATAAACCGATTGATATTTGGCATCATAATACCTGTTCATAACTATTAACTGTGTTCCTCCTTTCGGTGAATAACGTAACATATTCATGGTTGCCCAAGTGCCACATTTGTCTATAGCCGTTTCACCCAATAAAGAGAAGCGTTTCCAAAAGAATTTATAATCTCCTCCCACATTATAAAAGTCCTTTCCACGGGGATAATAAATATTATAGTACTTCTTCTCAGGATTCAACGGCTTGTTGAAAACATTATAAACAGCTGTTAATCCTAACTCACAGTACTTTCCATTATAATTTAAATTACTGCCAACCAACTGATTAGTTAATGTATTTTTCTTCTCAAACTCACGATACAACCGATGATATCCATCTTTTTTCAACGACCTTATAAACTGGTTATCAACAATACCATCCATCTTCCGATAAGAATAGAAACCATCCAATGTCCATCTTTTCGCCAACTTATAGCTGACTGCCATTCCTTGAAAATAGTTATATTCATCGGTAGAAGAATGCTTACGTATTCCCCTGCTCTTATTTCCCAAAGTAGAGAGTGTAGCTGTTTTTCCCATCCCGAAATCAGTGTTGATAACTAGTCCATAACCATAGCTGACACGGTAATTACCAAGAGCTAAAGCCTTGAAATGACCTATATTACGAATTAACAAGTATAGTGAATAAAAATCATAACCTTTTTTATTTTGTCCGGTAAAGAAAGGTTCTCCTGCATCCTTTTCAGCAGTAATTCCTGCATAAATCTGATCCCGATAATGAAAACTATATCGCAGATTATGATAATATCCATATCCCAAATACTGTTTGTTCGGATTCTTTTTTAAAGTTTCTGCCGGGTACTGTTGATACCCGGCCTTCGTATAAAAAGGAATATCGACACGTGTTGATAACTCTTGTTTACCATATTTCAATATTCGCTTTATATTTGGTTTATATTGCTCTTTTTCAGGAGTTTCAAAGTAAATAAAAGGTAGTAAATAGTGAATAGTCTGCCTGTCAATATCTTCAATCATCCATAACTCATTGCGGGTAAGCATAGGACCATATTTGTACAGATAATACAATATATTCTCTACCAGTTGGTCAGAGAGAAATGGAAAACGTTCCAGTTGCTCTTTAGTTGCTGTATTGATATTGATCGGATTTTCACGTAATTCGGAAAGCTCCTCAAAGTGAGTATCCCATTGAAACGAACTGTTTTCATCTTCATCCATCAATTGCTCTGCCAGTTCTTCCCATACTTCCTGCGCACACAGGTTATGCACCGATAAAAGTATTGTAATACAGATAATTAACATTACTCTTAACAACCTGTTCATTTTGTAATTCATTGGCGTGTTTTAAGTTAAATAGTTTTATCCACTATACAGAGTAATCATATTTCTTGCTACTTTTGCACCAAGATGAAAAGGAAACTCTTTATAGCATTGTTTTTTTCCTTTATAGCCGCTGCTGCTTATTCCCAGCAACAAACGACTACTATAAACGGATACATGGTACCTGTATGTGTATACAAAGGAGATACTATTCCAGCTGTACAGTTACCTAATGTATACATTTTCAGACCATTAAAATTCAAAAACGAAAAAGAAAGACGGGAATACTACCGCCTGGTAAGGAATGTGAAGAAAACCCTGCCATTAGCCCGTGAAATTAACCGTGCTGTGATAGAAACTTACGAATATATAGAAACACTGCCTGACAAAAAAGCCAGGGAAAAGCACCTGAAACTCGTAGAGAAGGGACTAAAAGAGCAATATACACCGATTATGAAGAAATTAACCTTTTCACAGGGTAAACTGTTGATAAAGTTAGTAAACCGTCAGACGGATTCTTCCTCTTATGAATTGGTAAAAGCTTTTATGGGACCCTTTAAAGCCGGATTCTATCAAACTTTTGCAGCACTTTTTGGTGCCAGCCTGAAGAAAGAATATCATCCGGAGGGAGAGGATCGACTGACCGAACGGGTGGTATTGTTAGTTGAAAACGGACAAATCTAACTGATTCCTACTGTTTGAATTTTACTCTTATTATCTGAATTTCATTAATTTATTGGCAAACTCCCATAAAATAATTCCTGTGGTAACCGATACATTCAACGAATGTTTTGTGCCGTATTGGGGAATCTCAACACAACCGTCGCAAGCATTGACCACTTCCTGCTGTACCCCTTTCACTTCATTTCCCATTACGATGGCATATTTTTTATCGGCATCCAATTCCAGTTTGTCCAGCAAAGTACTGCCTTCCACCTGTTCGATAGCCAATACGGTAAACCCTTGATCATGAAGTTCCTGAACGGCATCAAGCGTATTCTTTTTATATCTCCACTCCACCGAATTCTCAGCTCCTAAAGCTGTTTTATGCATTTCGGGATGGGGAGGAGTGGCTGTAATACCACATAAATAAATGCAATCTACCAAAAATGCATCCGATGTGCGAAACACTGCCCCTATGTTGTGTAAACTGCGTACTTCATCCAGCACCACTGCTAAAGGCAACTTATCGGCTTTCTTGAATTCGTCTACAGTAAGCCGGTTCAGTTCTGTTATTTTGAGTTTCCTCATACTCTATTTTCTACTTTATTATTAACGGTTACAAACTTACATAAAAATCTATGATCTTTACGCCTATATAATGAAAAAGAAGTCTCTCCTACTCTCTTTTTATTTTTACTTCAGTCCTAAACTCAATTGTAAAACAGATGGATTTCTTTATACAAGAAAAGATAATAACTAATTCACATCCCCCTGTTGATAACGGTTGAAAACATGTAAAAAGAATGAGGATATCATTTCAAAAGTATTTCTTGCATATTTCAAATAATGGTATAACATACACTTAAAATCAACAATCCAAAAATTAATCACATAACTTAAACAATCAATATCAACACAATTTAATCACTATTTCAGGCGTTCATAACCATAAAGTTTTTAACTCATATTCTTATCAACAATATGTTAATAGAATAAGTAAAACCTGTATTATCAGTATTTAAGCCGGTTGATTATTTATTCATATCTTGGTATTATATATAAATAACTTATCAGACAAGAGAAAGAACTCTTTTTTACTAACAATATAAACAGCCTATTATTAATACCATATTTCTTTTTTTTGAAAGAAGGAGAAAAAATATAGATATAATAGATACAAAGAAATTGTTGGTAACTGTTCATTGTGTTTCTTGAAATGTAACCTGTAGTAATTTCCTGCGTCTAAGTAACAGAAATAAAAGGTAGAAGATCGCGGTCTTTTTATTAACTAATGCACTAAGATAAAGAATATGATAAAAAGAATATTGGTTGCCACATCACTTTTGTGTATGTGCTGCATACTTTTTGCTCAAAATGTACAGGTTAAAGGAAAAGTAGTTTCAGAAAATGAAGCGGTGGAATTTGCGAATGTCGTATTGCAGACAAAGGATTCTATATTTATAGCCGGAGGAGTAACCGACAGTAAAGGAAGGTTCATGATGGAGAATATCCAAACAGGAAGTTATCTGCTTTGTATTTCCGGTATGGGATATACCTCCCGGATTATATCATTGGATCATTTAGCTGTTTCTAAGGATTTAGGCGTTATCATGATATCTCCGGAATCGATCCTGTTAAAGGAAGTGGTGGTAACGGGAGCCAGTGTGATAAATGCCGCCGACAGGAAAATTATCCTTCCTACAGCACATCAGTTAAAATCGGCCGGCAATGGTCTGTCTTTATTGCAGCAGATGAAGCTGAGCAGAATACAAGTGGATCAAATGCGTAACAAGGTAACATCCTCCGGTGAAGGGGATGTACAGTTACGGATGAATGGAGTAAATGCCGAGATACAGGATATATTGGTTCTTCGTCCTGAAGATGTGATTCGTATAGAATATCATGATGCTCCCGGTTTGCGATATGGGGATCATACGGCTGCTGTGATTGATTACATTGTAAGACGGCATGAAACCGGTGGATATGTGGCTTTGGATGCGCAGGATTCTCCGCACGTACTTTTTGGAAACAATAATTTTATAGTGAAGATAAACCATAAAAAATCAGAATTCGGTTTGAATTATAATAATGTTTATCGTTCGGTAGATAATTATTGGCGTAATAATTGGGAAACTTTCCGCTATGAGGATGGTTCTTCCTTTACACGGGTGGAAGATGGTATTCCGAGTAGAATTTCCACTTATGGGCATAATATAGGATTGAATTATAGTTTTCAGGATCAGGGGAAATGGTTCTTTAATTCCACTGTACGGTGGGCTTTTAATAAGAACAAGCAGAATAACCAAAGCAGTCTGTATATTTTGGAGAAGCCTGAAGAAATTTTGATGATGAAAGAACATAGTACGGGCCGGACTTCCCGTCCATCGGTGGACTTGTATTTTCAATGTAAACTGAACAATGACCAGTCATTGATTATCAATGCTGTGACTACATATATTGACACTCAAAGTGACAGGAGTTATACGGAGGGGAAGAGTAATGAACCGCTGACTGATATTTATTCTACCGTATCGGGAAATAAATACTCATTTATAGGAGAGGGTATTTATGAAAGGAAAGTAACCAAGAAGAGCAGATTGAGTGCAGGAGTGAAATATCAGCAAAGTCTGGCGGATAATACCTATGGTGGAAACGAGTCATCTGAAACAAAGATGCATGAAACCCATGCGACAGCTTATGTGGAATACAGTGGGAAAATGGATCGTTTCAATTATTCTTTTGGACTGCAAGGCAGTTATTCCCGATTCAAACAGAAAGAGGAAGGATATAACAGGTATTCGTTATTGCCCCGTTTGAGGTTGGGGTACCAATTTTCAGATAATGTCTTTATCCGTTACCGGGGACAGATTTCACGTAAATCTCCCGGTTTGTCCGATATGGGAAATGTGAGACAATTGATTGACTCTTTACAGGTGAGAAGCGGAAATCCGGAATTAAAGATATTCACAGTATATAAAAATGAGTTGGAGGCAGATTTCCGGAAAGGTTTGTTTAGTGGTAATGTTCATTTGTCGTATCAGTATCAGCACAGGCCTATCATGGAAGAAACCATACGAGATAAGAATAACAGTTTTGTCCGTACCAATGCCAATCAGTTAAGTTGGCAGAAATTGAATCCTGAGTTGGAATTGAAACTCGGTCCTCTGAAAGATATTTTGACTTTTTCTTTTTCTACCGGTATAAATTATTATGATAGTCGTGGTTTGGATTATCATCATACATATACCAATTGGTATTACAGGGCCGAAGTGATGGCATCTTATAAAAGATGGTCCGGATTCTTTCAAATGGAAAATCATCGGAATAATTTCTATGGGGAAACATTGTCATACGGAGAGAGTTTTCATACCTTGGGATTGTCCTATCGATACAAGCGTTTGAATATCGGGATGATGACTTTGAATCCATTTGTTGATAATTACAGAATGGGAGGAGAAATGTTCAGTAAAGTGGCTCCTTCTAAGAATTGGTGGTATGTGAAAGAGAGCTGCCGCCTGTTTGTGGCAAAAGTATCATGGAATATCAGTTTTGGACGTAAGTATGAAACCATGCAGAAACGTGTGAATAACGAAGATAGCAATGCAGGTACATTGAAGTCGGGGAAATAAAAATCACTATTTTGGGTGGTCATAACCATAAAGTTTTTAACTTTGCATATTATCAATACCCATATTTCTTTTTTTGAAAGAAGGAGAAAAAATATAGATATAATGAATAAAGAGGAATGGTTGAAAAAAGGGTATGTTACCGAACTGGTAGACAAAACTCTGGATTTGAAAACTGAAATTGATAAGTTGCGTAAGGAAAAGAATGCGCTTATCCTAGGTCACTATTACCAGTCGGGCGAAATACAAGATATTGCCGACTTTGTAGGTGACAGCTTGGCACTGGCACAATGGGCGGCAAAAACGGATGCGGATATCATTGTGATGTGTGGTGTTCACTTTATGGGTGAAACAGCTAAGATTCTTTGTCCTGATAAAAAAGTGCTGGTACCGGATTTGAATGCAGGCTGTTCATTGGCCGACAGTTGTCCTGCTGATGAGTTTGCTAAATTTGTTCAAGAGCATCCGGATTATACAGTGATTTCGTATGTTAACACTACAGCGGCTGTTAAAGCGGTGACCGATGTGGTGGTCACTTCTACCAATGCCAAGCAGATCGTAGAAAGTTTTCCGGCAGATGAAAAGATTATTTTCGGTCCGGATAGAAATTTGGGTAATTATATCAATTCGATTACAGGACGCAATATGTTGCTTTGGGATGGTGCCTGCCATGTGCACGAACAGTTCTCTGTGGAGAAAATACTGGAGTTGAAAAAACAGTATCCTGACGCTGCTGTTCTGGTTCATCCCGAATGTAAAGGAGCCGTTTCCAAACTGGCCGACAAGGTTGCTTCTACGGCAGGATTGTTGAAATATGCCATTGCCAGTGACAAAAAAGACTTTATTGTGGCTACGGAAAGCGGTATTTTGCACGAGATGCGTAAGAAATGTCCTGAGAAGAACTTTATTCCCGCTCCTCCCGAAGACAGTACCTGCGCTTGCAATGAATGTAATTTCATGCGTCTGAATACGCTGGAGAAGCTGTACAATACGTTAAAGTATGAATGGCCGGAAGTGACAGTGGATGAAGCGGTAGCTGAGAAGGCAGTGAAACCTATCAAGAAGATGCTGGAAATTTCGGAGAAGCTGGGATTATGACTTTTGTAAAAGATAACAAGATGTGGTTAATAAAAGACGTTTCTGTTATTCTTAAAAGTAAAGGGGAATTCTTCTGGAAAGGATTTATCATCGGAATAGGAGTGACATTTCTGTTTCATTAAAGATTTGTTTTGACGGAATAATGGTTCTCATGGAAATCATTATTCCGTCAAAATTGTTTTCAAAGGAAAACAGAATACTTGTTTTTATGAGGCTCAATAGAGGTAAACAAATGATATAACTAATTTATATAGTTACGCCTTCAGAAACCGGCAAAGTTTCTCTACGGCCAGCGCACGGTGACTGATTTTGTTTTTCGTCTCATTGCCTAGTTCGGCAAAAGTTTTAGTATATCCTTCGGGCACAAAGATAGGGTCGTATCCGAAACCTGACGAACCTCGTTTTTCTTTGATAATCTCACCTTTTACAATTCCTTCGAACAAATGCTTCTTTCCATCCAGAATCAGGCAGATAGCTGTGCGGAATTGTGCTTTTCTATTTTGCACTCCCTGCATATTCTGCAATAATTTTTGCATATTGGCTTCCGCATTGTGTCCTTCGCCTCCGGCATAACGGGCGGAATAAACACCCGGAGCACCATTCAAAGCTTCCACTTCCAGGCCTGTATCGTCGGCAAAACAGTCTAAACCGTAGTTTTTATAAATATACTCCGCTTTCAGCATCGCATTGCCTTCCAACGTATCAGCAGTTTCGGGGATATCAACATGGCAATGGATATCTTTCAAACTCAATAATTCAACTTTTTCTCCTAGAATGGAGGATATTTCATCCAGTTTATGAGCATTGTTTGTAGCAAATACTAATTTCTTTTTCATTTTATATCATATTAATTGAATGCAAAGATACTGAGAATGAACCAAAGTAAGATAATTCCTGACAGAATAATATAGGTGAAAAGGTAAATAGTAATTTGTTTGCTATGTGTATTTTCAATTTTTGATTATTTTTGTTGGTATCATTTGATACTTGATAGTATGGTATATATAGAAACTCCTCATTTGTTGTTACGGGACTGGGAGGAAGAAGATATTCTTCCGTTTGTCCGTATGAACAGTGATAAAGAAGTAATGGAATTCTTTCTCACTACTTTGACAGAGGAAGAGACGATGGCTTTTTATTGTCGTATCCGGAAAGAATTTGAAGAATATGGTTATGGTTTGTATGCTGTAGAATGTAAAGAAACTCAGAATTTTCTAGGCTATGTGGGTTTTCATAATATTGCTTTCGAGTCGGATTTTACTCCCGGAGTGGAAATAGGCTGGCGATTGTGCCGGGATGCATGGGGAAAGGGATATGCCACAGAAGCCGCTTCTGCCTGTCTGGATTATGCGAGTGATAATTTACCTTTTAAAACGGTATATTCGTTCACTGCCATACCCAATAAACGCTCTGAACGGGTCATGCAGAAAATAGGAATGCATTTTGAAAAAGAGTTCGATCATCCTTTGGTGGAACAAGGGCATTGGTTATGCAGACATATATTGTATAAAATAGAAATTTGAGAAAATAGATTAACCGATATGTAGTAATCTTATCATTGCTTCATCGTTCTGTTTTTCAATGCAGAAACAGTGAAGCAATGGAAGAGATTATTTTTTAGTTACTTTATTTTTAGTTTGTCGAATCCTTCGCCATACACTCCTACCACATTACTTTGTGATATAAATGCATTGGGATCAATATCTTTCACCAATCGGAATATATCCAGTGACTGGCTTTTCTTTGCCAGTACCACTACGACCTTGATTCCTTGTTTGCTATACCATCCTGTACCATCCAATAAGGTAACTCCACGATCTATTTGTTTGGTGATTCCTTCGGCTATTTCATCATGTTTACGCGAGAAAATAAGGAACTGTACGGATTGGCGTGAACTGTTTATAACATAATCAATCACAATGCTCATAATAAACAATACACAGAAACCAAACAACACCCGTTTCCAGTCATGGAATATGAAATAACAGGAGGATATGATGACAATATCACAATACATCATCATGCGGCCAAGGGTTACATCTTTATATTTATTGATAATCCAGGCAATGATATCCGTTCCGCCGGTACTTCCATTATTGCAGAAAACAATGCCGATACCAAATCCCAGCAAGCCGGCACCTACTACACAAGCCATGAATTCTTGTCCCGGTCCTAACAATTGCGGCAGTGTACCATCCGGGTTCTTCAATAATGCTTGAAAGAGCCATAATAGGAATGTTAGCATAAAGATGGCATAAATGGTTTTAAGGCTGAATTTAGGTCCTAGTATCTTTAATGCGAAACCTAAGAAAACAGCGTTGATAATAAAATAAGAAACCTGGATTTCAATGCCTGTAACATAATATATAATGGCTGAAATACCGGTTACTCCGCCTGTAGTTATTTGATAAGGCAGTAAGAAAGCCGCCCATCCCAGTGCATAGCAAATCAGTCCGAAGGTAATGGATAAATAGTCTTTTACCTCTCTGCCTAGTTTGATTTTTAATATTTGGTCCATGGTAATGAGGATTGTTTTTAATGTAAGTAGAAAGGTGTGTCAAAAGTTACTGCTTTTGACACACCTCAAGGATAGTATCGATTATAATACGATGTTTACAATTTTTTTGGGAACGATGATTACCTTTTTCGGGGTTTTTCCTTCAATCCATTTCTGGGCTTGTTCATCTGCCATAACTGTTGTCTGAATGGTATTGTTATCAGCATCAGCGGCGAAATCCATGGTGAAACGTGCTTTGCCATTGAAAGAGATAGTGTATTTTACAGTGTCTTCTTTCAGGTAATCTTCATTGAATGCAGGCCATTGTGCATCGCATACGCTGGTGGTATTTCCCAGAGCTTCCCAAAGTTCTTCTGCATAATGTGGAGCGAACGGAGCTAACAGGATGATGAGATTGCTCAATACCTCTTTATTGCGACATTTCAATGAAGTAAGTTCGTTTACACAAATCATGAATGCACTGATAGAAGTGTTGTAAGAGAAAGTTTCAATATCTCCGGTTACCTTTTTAATCAGCTTATGAATTGCTTTCAACTCTTCTTTAGTCGGTTCACCCTCTACAGGCAAGAATTCGTCTGTGCGGCTATAGAACAGATTCCACAGTTTCTTCAAGAAACGGTGAACACCGTCAATACCATTGGTATCCCAAGGTTTGGACTGTTCTACCGGACCGAGGAACATTTCGTACATACGCAGCGTGTCGGCACCGTATTTCTCGACAATCATATCCGGATTGACTACGTTGTACATGGATTTACTCATCTTCTCTACCGCCCATCCGCAGATATATTTTCCATCTTCCAGGATAAACTCAGCATCGTTATACTCAGGACGCCATGCTTTGAAAGCTTCTACATCCAGAATATCGTTGGATACAATATTCACATCCACATGCAGCGGAGTGGTTTCGTACTGGTCTTTCAGGTTCAATGACACAAAGGTGTTGGTGTCTTTGATGCGATATACAAAATTGCTTCGTCCCTGAATCATTCCTTGGTTTACTAATTTTTGGAATGGTTCTTCCTTGATACTTACGCCCAGATCATGCAGGAACTTGTTCCAGAAACGAGAATAAATCAAGTGACCCGTAGCATGTTCGGTACCGCCTACATAGAGATCTACATTTTGCCAGTAATGATCTGCCTTTTCTGATACTAGTGCTTGTGCGTTGTGTGGGTCCATATAGCGCAGATAGTATGCGGATGAACCTGCGAAGCCCGGCATGGTATTCAGTTCAAGCGGGAATATAGTGACGTTGTCAATCAAGTTGTTTTCCACGACTTCACCTTTTTCTACATCCCAAGCCCACTTGGTGGCATGTCCCAATGGAGGTTCGCCTGTTTCGGTTGGCAGGAACTTAGCTACTTCGGGAAGTTCAAGCGGCAATTTAGATGAGTCAATCATATAAGGCATACCGTTTTTGTAATATACAGGGAACGGTTCACCCCAATAGCGCTGGCGTGAGAAGATGGCGTCACGAAGACGATAATTCACTTTCACGCGTCCCAAATTGTGGGTTTTCACATATTCTTTGGTAGCTGCGATAGCTTCTTTGATGGTCAGTCCGTTTAAAGAAAGGTCACAATAAGGAGTGACATCCTTGCGGGGTGAGTTGCAAACAATACCTTCTTTGGCATCGAAACTTTCTTCACTTACATCACAACCTTCTACCAACGGAACGATAGGCAGATTGAAATGTTTTGCAAAAGCGTAGTCACGGCTGTCGTGAGCAGGAACCGCCATGATGGCGCCTGTTCCATAACCTGCCAATACGTAATCACTGATCCATACGGGAACAGCCTCGCCGGTAAACGGATTGATGGCGTATGAGCCACTGAATACACCGGTTACGCGGCGGTCGGCGATACGTTCACGTTCCGTACGTTTCTTGGTGCGGTCCAGATAGGCTTCCACTTCGGCTTTCTGTGCTTCAGTAGTAAGTTGGGGAACCAGTTCGCTTTCGGGCGCCAGTACCATGAAGGTTACACCGAACATGGTATCTGCACGGGTAGTAAAGATAGTGAATTCAATATCACTGTCTTTCACTTTGAATTGTACTTCCGTACCTTCCGAGCGTCCAATCCAGTTACGCTGTGTTTCTTTCAGTGAATCAGTCCAGTCCACAGTGTCCAGTCCGTCCAGCAGCCGTTGTGCGTAAGCCGATACGCGTAAACACCATTGGCGCATTTTTTTCTGAACGACGGGGAAACCGCCGCGTTCCGAAACGCCATCCACCACTTCGTCATTGGCAAGAACAGTTCCTAGTTGCGGGCACCAGTTCACCATGGTTTCTCCCAAATAGGCAATGCGGTAGTTCATCAGGATTTCCTGTTGTTCTTTTTCGCTTTTGGCATTCCATTCTTCGGCTGTAAAGCTGAGTTCTTCGCTGCAAGCCGCATTCAGTCCTTCGTTGCCGTATCGGGCAAATGCTTCCGTTAGTTCGCTGATGGGGCGTGCCTGCTGTGTATCGTTACAATAATAGCTGTTGAACATTTGTTGGAAAGCCCACTGAGTCCAATGGTAATATCCTGGTTCACAAGTACGTACTTCACGGTTCCAATCAAAAGAGAAGCCGATTTTGTCCAACTGTTCACGATAGCGGTTGATATTGTTCACAGTGGTGATGGCAGGGTGTTGTCCGGTTTGTATAGCGTATTGTTCTGCAGGAAGTCCATATGCGTCATATCCCATCGGGTTCAGCACGTTGAAACCTTGCAAGCGTTTGTAACGGGCGTAAATATCACTGGCTATGTATCCCAACGGATGTCCTACGTGCAATCCGGCTCCCGACGGATAAGGGAACATATTCAATACGTAGAATTTCTTTTTGCTTTCGTCTTCAGTCACTTGATAGGTATGGTTCTCTGCCCATCTTTGCTGCCATTTCTTTTCAATCTCTCTGAAATTGTATTCCATGATCTATTTTTTGTTATTTAATATCTTTGTTATTAAGTGATTGCAAAGATAATGAAAGTCGGGGAGATATATGGAAAGAACAGAAATAAAAAACTTCTTGTTATGTATATAGATTTCTTTTTGATGACACTTTTTGGAGGAATATATAATATATATACCTCCAAAAATTATTATATTTATTTGTACAAATAGCAATTGTACGATATATAGGCGGTAAGATTAGAAGATTTATAATGATGCAGCCGAAAGATTATAGTTCTTTCGGCTGCATCATTTATATGTTTAATTTACGGGCTTTTTATTCCACTCCCAAATCTTTATAAGTTCTCGGAGCCGGGACAGAAGGTAACGGTTTGCGATCCTTCAGCTCTTGTAGAATTACTTCAATAGCTTTATTCAACTGCTGGTCTTCACCTGACTGTTCTTTTACCGGATCATTATCAATCAGAATATCAGGGTCCACTCCATGATTTTCTACTATCCATTGACCGGTCTTTGCATCATAATTGGTAAAGAACGGAACACGCACATCCGTACCATCCATATAAGGTAACGGACCACTGATACCGACAATGCCACCCCATGTACGAGTACCGATAACTTTACCGATCTTATTTGCCTTGAAACTCCATGGGAACAAGTCACCGTCTGAAGCCGAGTATTTATTGATCAGCAATACTTTCGGCCCCACTAGTGTTGCATCAGGAATGGTACCGATTTTAGTTGATCCACGACGCATGGTCAGGCGATAGGGTTCACGAAGCAAACGTTCGATAATCATTGGAGATACATTACCACCTCCATTGGCACGGTCATCAATAATCAAGGCTTCTTTATCGAGTTGGGGATAGAAGTAGCGGGCGAATTCATTCAGGCCGTCCGGTCCCATATCGGGAATGTAGACATAGCCTACACGGCCATTAGTTGCTTCTTCCACTTTTTTGATATTATTCTGTACCCAGTTATAATGATACAATGGGTATTCATTGTCTAATGGTTTAATGACTACTTTACGTGCTCCTTTACTTGATGCGGTACGGTTTATGCTTAGTTCAGTCAAGACATTGGCTTTGCCTGCCAGCAGACTGTAAATGTTATCAACAGTAGCTGTTGAAATGCCATCAATAGCTGTGATATAATCTCCTTCTTTTACTCCGATACCCGGTTCTGTAAGGGGAGAACGCAGTTTCTGACTGTAAATTGCACCCGGTAGAATTTTGTCAATACGGTAGAAGCCACCCTTGTCACGACTCAGTTCAGCTCCCAGTAATCCCATTGGAATACGTTCGGGACCTTTTATTTCACCCGGACTCACATAAGCGTGTCCGCAAGCCAGCTCGGCAATCATCTCACCGATGATATAGTTCAAGTCCAGACGGGTTTTTGCATGGGGAACTAATACAGCATATTTTTCTTTAATCGCATTCCAGTCTGCTCCATGCATATTTTCCAGATAGAATCCGTCACGGAAAGCCCGCCATGTTTCATCGAATATCTGAGCCCATTCCTGACTGTAGTCAATGGGAGCAATCATGTCGTCCAAGTTGACGTTCTCTTCCAATGAGGCTTTAGTGCATGGAAAATCACAGATATACAGATTATTTCCTTTAAAGAACAATGCTTTCCTATGATTGGCAGCTACATCCATATATGCTCCTTCGGCCACGGTTTCTTCTTTTTGTTCGGTCAAATCATATACTTTGGTACTTCTACCACTGGCATACCACACTTTTTTACCGTCTGAATAGAAATTATCGTAGTTACCTGCTTGTAAAGGCAGTTTAATCAGTCTTCCGGGCAAGCCTTCCGGATCAATTTTAACTGCATTATTTGTGGCTTCCGTTTTTTTATTGACAGCATCAGTTGCCTGTTGTTCTATGCTGACCATTTCATCCGAAGGTAATAAAGGTGATGGCGTATCATTGGCGAGCATGGCCATATAGACTCCTCCCATACGATTATAGGCATGGTTCCACTCTGTCTGGCTGTAAATGGGATTAAAATCTCTTTCGGAACTGAATATGAGGTATTTTCCATCTGTGCTGAAAACAGGTGAAGAAGAATTGTACCATTTTTCGGTTACCGGATATTCCTTACCTGAAGTCAGATGGTATACATAAATGACACTCATGTTATTAGCTCCGGATTTAGTATAGGTAATCCACTGGCTGTCTGGTGAATAGTTTACTTCATAGAACTCTCCTTCCGGATTCTGCATGACAGTCCGTTTCGCTTTTGAGGCAATATCAACTTCTACGATACGGTTTTTACGGTCGGTATAAAGTATTTTCTTGCTGTCCGGGCTCCACATCAGTTGGCGGATATAAGTATCATTGTTTTGGGTCAGTTGGATGGGATCACCCCCTTCGATAGATTGCAGCCAGATTTCAGTTTCACCGGTACGGTCACTGATATAGGCTATTTGTTTACCGTTCGGACTCCATTCCCCTTCCCGTTCATTGGCTCCCGGGGTGCGGGTGATATCACGGGTTACCCCTTTTTCGGCAGGAACATCGAATACCTCTCCGCGGGCAGTTACTGCCAGGCGGTGCCCATCCGGTGAAAGACTGGCGGCAGTCAGGTTATCTGCTACCCGTTTCATTTCTTTTCGGGCATAGATATTGTCTGAAGTCAGCGTGATGGAGATTTTTTCTGATTTGCGCGTTTTAGGATCCAGTTTATAGAGGTATCCTCCATGTTCGTAGACAATAATTTGTCCGTTACTGCTGGGGAATTTTACATCATAATCCGTATAGTGGGTTACTTTTTCAGTTTGTTTGGTCCGGATATTATAAACAAAGATATTCATGGTGCGATCCCGATCGGAAATAAAGTAGATTTCCTCTCCTATCCACATAGGGATAATATCTTGTGCAATATTATTGGTGATATTCTCTACTTTCTTGGCAGCCGGATCATAAATCCAAATGTCATCTGCCATGCCACCGCGATAATATTTCCAATTACGGAATTCTCGCATAACCCGGTTGTAAGCCAGCTTTTTTCCATCGGGGGAATAGCTGCAAAAACCTCCTTCGGGTAATGGAATCACTTCTGACATTCCTCCGTTTTTCGATATACTCCATAGCTTGCCATCGAAACCGTCACTGATACGATTGCGGTAGACTATGTTTTTTCCATCTGGTGTCCAAGTCATTACAATGTTATTGGGACCCATTCGGTCTCCTAAGTCATCCCGGCTGTTTGTTGCTGTATAGGTAAGCCGTTGGGGTTCGCCTCCATCGGTTGGAATCAGATATACTTCAGTGTTACCGTCATATTGACCGGTGAAAGCAATTGATTTTCCATCCGGAGAAAAACGTGCGAACATTTCATAACCGATATGAGAAGTCAGCTTTTGTGCTTCTCCTCCATTCAAAGGTGCTTTGTACAGATCTCCGGCGTAAGAAAAGACAATGTCGGAGCCATTGGTAGCGGGGAAACGGAGTAACCTAGCCTCATCGGCATGTCCGGTGAAAGCTGTTCCTGCCAGTAACAGGGAGAATAATAGCTTTTTGTTCATTTTATTTAGGGTTTGATTTTCGTCGGAAACAAAGTTAGGTATTATTCTTCAGATTATGAGCTGGAACTTATTTCTTTTTTCAGTTGATTATTACTAGAGTTTTTTAATAAGAAATAGTTTTATTGGCATGATGTTTTTAAGAAATGCTATATTTGCAATATTAATAGTCTTAATAAAGATGGATGCAAGTATAGTAGATAAAGATTTGATTGAAAGAATAAACAAAGGAGAAGAAAAAGCTTTTGAGGTTTTATATAATAGCTATTTTGTCTATCTCTGTGCTTGTGCTAATTCTTATATCTTTAACCCTGTGGAAGCGCAAGATATAGTTAATGAAACTTTTGCTAAAATATGGTATAGGCGTGGTGAGTTATCTTTTCCTATTCATGCTTATTTGATACGTGCTATTCAGAACGGGTGTTTGAATTACCTCCGTTCGCTTCACAGCCGTGAAAGAATTATAGATGAATACCGTGAAGCATTACTTGAGTATCAAGAAGAATTTTGTGCTTCCGAGTGTTCGCCTTTGCAAGAAATGGAATTAGCTGATTTGGAAAAATCAGTCCAAAATATAGTGTCTTCCTTGCCTGATAAATGCAGGTTCATTTTTGAGCAATATCTTTATTCCAATCTGACTCCTCAAGAGATTGCAGATAAAAATAATATTTCAGTCAATACAGTCAGAGTACATGTAAAAAATGCCATGGATAAAATAAGAGAAAAGGTGGGATCTAGAGTAGGGATTCTATTATTTTTTCTTTTCTAAAAAAAGAATGAAAAAAATCTGTTTTTGGCTTAAATGTTTTGTCTGTTGCTTGTGTATTATCTATAGTAGATAATTCCAAAGATATAAAATGAACAGCCAAATAGATGAATTTGAACGAATAATGCTGGATTATCTGAAAGGCGAAATCTCGTCTGAAGATATGCAGAAACTAACTATATTACTGAAAAGAGAGAATGCTTGTCGCGAAAAATATCGTGAAATAGCCCGTTCTTATGCATTGGCATCCTCTTCTTGGTTTGCACGCAGGAAAGAGCAAAACTTTGAGCAATTGTGTGATACATTGAATTTCTATTCTTCTCGTAAACATTCTTTTTTCCGTAAAATAAGCGTTTGGAGAAGCGTTGCTATATGGACTTTACTGATTGGTTGTAGTATAACATTCTTTTATTTATATCATTCGTCTAGTCCAGAAGTTCTTACTCCTTCTTATTGTCAGATTGAGGTTCCCCAGGGGGCCAGTTCGAAATTATTATTGCCTGATAGTACCATTGTTTTTCTGAATGGGGGGACGGTTTTAAAGTATGATGTTTCTTTGCAGCAGCGGACTGACCGGAAAGTTTTTCTTTCAGGTGAGGCTTATTTCAAAGTTTCTAGAAATATGCTCAAGCCTTTTATTGTTCATACGGGGGAATTGAATATAAAAGTATTAGGTACAACATTTAATGTGGCTTCTTATCCTGATGATGCGGAAATAAAAGTGAGCCTTGTGGAAGGTAGTGTGAATGTTTACACTACTTCAGATGCTAAAAAGAATATTCTTCTTTCTCCTGATGAGCAAGCTGTTTATAATAAAAATGATAAGGTATTGTCTATGAGAAAGATAGATGCGGTATCTCAAGCAGCATGGACTACAGGAAGACTGGTATTTGTTAATGAAAAGTTATTTGATATTTTGAAAACAATCGGGAAAAAATATGATGTACAGATACTTGTGCAGTCTCGGAAAGTGTATACTGAATATTTTTCAGGAAGTATAGATACGAATCTGACTTTGGATGAAATTCTTTCTTATTTAGATGTGGATAATAAGTTTATGTGGAGAAAGAAAGGAAAAACAATAGTTATTACAGACCGGTAACTGATAGATAAAAAGTACTGTGAAAAGTACATGCTTAAATAATTGTTAACTAAAAATTCTAAGTATGAAAAAAAACTTTTGTAAAGTTCGTAGGGGGCATTGCCTCTCTCTTGTATGGATAGTTTCATTTCTACTATGGGGAAATGTCACTATGGCCGCATTGCCTATTCAGGAGGCAAAACTTTCTATACAACAGCGTTCAGTGGCTTTGAGTCGGGTTTTTTATGAGATTGAAAAACAGACCGGCTACTCTTTCCTTGTTCGTAATAATGATATTAATATGAATGAGAAAGTATCTATTGATGTTAAAAATAAAAGTGTGGAAGAGGTGCTTGAGATGTTGTTTGTAGGGAAAAATATCCGTTATAAAGTGGAAGGGGAGCATATTTCTGTTTATAAACCCCAGCAATCAAGACAAAATGCAATTACCGGATTGGTTATGGATGTGGCAAAAGAACCAGTTATTGGTGCTTCTGTTGTGGTAATGGGATCTACTAACGGGTGTATCACAGATTTTGATGGAAAATTTTCTTTAGAAGTTTCTGAATTTCCTGTGAAGTTACAAATCAGTTATATTGGTTATAAATCTCAAGAGGTAACTGTACGTGATACAAAAACTATTCAGGTGGTATTACGTGAGGACACTGAAACTTTAGATGAAGTGGTGGTAGTGGGATACGGTTCGCAGAAAAAAGCAAACCTGACAGGAGCCGTTGCCTCGGTCAAGATGGATGAAGTGATAGGCAATCGTCCTTTGTCACAAGCTGCTGATGCATTGCAAGGTACGGTTCCCGGCTTGTTTGTGTCTAGTGATGGCAATGCTCCAGGTAAAAGTAAGTCATTCCAGATTCGTGGCGCTTATTCTGTAGGTATTAAAAATGATGATGGTTCTTATGGTAGTGCTATCAAGCCTTTGATTTTAATTGACAATGTGGAAGGAGACTTGGATATGGTTAATCCTGAGGATATTGAAACGGTTACAGTGTTGAAAGATGCTGCTTCAGCTGCCATTTATGGTGCCCGTGCTGCCGGTGGTGTAATTTTGGTTACTACCAAACGTCCGAAAGGAGAAACTTCTTTCCAACTGAATTATAATAATAACTTTGCCTTTGCAACTGCCATGAATTTGCCAGAACAGGCACCGTTGATGGAATATTTGCAGGCCTATTCTGATGCAGCCGGAGATCAATTCTGGACAATGGGTTCGCCTAGTGTAAGCAAATGGATGGGATATTTGGAGCAATATCGTAATAATCCGTCTTCTATTCCTACTGTCGGCGATGGTATCTTTAAAGATACGGATGGGGCTGTTTATTATATGAATGAAAAGGACTTGGTGAAGAACATGCTTGAGACTAGTTTCCAGCATACACATAATATATCAATGACAGGTGGTACTGATAAGCTCCGTTATCGTCTTTCTGCCGGATTTATTGATAATGACGGTGTGCTGATTACTGACAAGGATAAATACAGACGAATGAATGTCAGTGGATTTATATCTGCCAATGTTACAAAATGGTTTACTCAGGAAGCCACTTTTAGCTATGCACATAGTAAAAGAATGGAGCCAAAGTCTGCTTTGGGCGCTGTTTACAGTACTCGTCTTGCTTCTTTCTATCCGGAAGGCAATATGCCGGAAGGTATTTCTGCTGCAGGCGATGGATTACCTTTCTTTACTCCGTCCAATCAGATACGTTGGTCCAATCCAGAAAAAACATTGTATGACAATCCTCGTATTTTCCTGAAGTCTATATTGAAGCCATTAAAGGGATTTGAAATAGCATTTGAATATACTTTCGACAAGAATATATATGATTATAGCTGGTATACGGGAAGTGTGGTATATACTACTGTGCAAGGTGGTAAAGACACGACTCCGACCAATGACTATCTACAAAAAAAGAAAAGATATACCGACTATAACTCAATCAACTTGTATGGTACTTATGATTTCTCATTGGGTAATCATCAGTTTAAGATAATGGCAGGTTTCAATCAAGAATCCAGTTATCAGGAAACAATGGAGGCTTTATCCTATGGACAAGCTGTTATTGAGGTGCCTTCATTGGGTTCGGGTACATCTACATTGAAAGCTACGGACAAGTATAATGAGTTTTCTGTTCGCGGCGGATTCTTCCGTGTGAATTACAACTATCAGGATAAATATTTGCTGGAAGTAAACGGACGTTATGACGGTTCTTCTAAGTTTTCTAAAGAATCACGTTACGGTTTCTTCCCCTCTGTTTCGGCCGGTTGGAACATTGCACAGGAAAAATTCATGGAAAGTACTCAGAATTGGTTAGGTTCTTTGAAGCTACGTGCTTCTTATGGTATGATTGGTAACCAGAACGTGCCTGCTTATTCGTTTATTCCAACTATGGCGGTGAATAATAAATACAATGGTTGGATATCCAATGGTAATTATGTAACCGCTATTACTTCTATTCCTTCATTGGTAAGTCGTAACTTTACTTGGGAAAAGGTAGGGACATTAGACATCGGTATTGATTTCTCTATGTTCAGTAATCGCTTTACAGGTACTTTTGACTGGTATCAGCGTAATACGAACGGCATGCTTGCTCCGGGTGTGCAATTGCCTGCTGTAGTAGGTGCGGATGCTCCTTATCAGAATACGGCAGATATGCGTACACGTGGCTGGGAACTGAGTTTCAATTGGCGCGACCAGATTGGAAAGGTGAGCTACCGAGTCGGTTTCAACCTGTCCGACAGCAAGTCAAAGATTGTGAAGTATGACAGTAACTCATCCTACATATTAAGCAGCCAAAAGACGAATGCGCTGACGGGTGGAACATATACATTTTGGGAGTTTTATAAAGGTAAGGAATTAGGCGAAATCTGGGGATATGAAACAGATGGTTATTATACCGTAGACGATTTTGTCGATACTTCTTCATGGAAATTAAAGGATGGCGTTCCAAGCATAGATGGCTATAATCCTCGTCCGGGTGATGTGAAGTTCAAGAACTTAATGGATGATGAAAGAGGGACAAATATGATTTCCAGCGGCAACAATACGTTGAATAATCCGGGCGACCGTAAAGTGATTGGTAATGAAACTCCTCGTTATCTTTATGGTATTAATCTAGGATTAAACTATAAAGGTTTTGATTTGAGTGCCTTTTTGCAAGGAACCGGTAAACGCGATAAATGGATTGCCAATACATTGACTTTCCCATTATATTCTGACTTTAAGTTTATTCCTTTATATAAAGGTTTGGGTGATTACTGGCAACCGGTAGATGCTGCCAATGGTGATTACACAGCAGTTAATCCTAATGCTGAGTTCCCACGTATTTATGGCAACTATGGTAACCAAGGCTCTAATTACCGCCAGTCAGACAAGTACTTGTCCGATGCTTCTTATCTGCGTATCAAGAATGTTACTTTGTCATATACATTCCCCAAAGCATGGATTACCAAAATATCTTTGTCGCAGTTACGTGCTTTTGTCAGTGTAGAAAATCTGGCAACGCTCTCATCATTGCCAAAGGGTATCGACCCGGAAACGCTGAAATGGGATTATCCCGCATTCCGCACAGTATCCTTTGGGCTTAATCTTACATTATAAACCTTAAATTAGTACGAGTATATGAAAAGATTATTTATAAGTTTAGCAATTCTCGCAGGAATCAGCCTCTCTAGTTGTAATGATAGTTTCTTGGAAAAGACTCCTGTTACAGACTTGACGGAGAATAATGCATTCAATTCCTACGATAACTTCAAGGCTTTTATGTGGCCTTGTTATGAGATGTTTACAAATAATACTATTCGCACTTCCTTACAAGGATTCGGACAAGACGGACAGTATAAGGGCGATATGGCAGCAGGATACTTTCAGCAAAAATATGAAAGTGGCTACAATGAATTTGCTTATCAGACAGTTGCCAGTGTAGCATCCGGTAATGGCTGGGATTTTAAATCATTTATCCGCCGTGTCAATATCATGCTTTCACACATTGATAATTCTAGTATGACAGAGGCTCAGAAAGACCATTGGCGTGCAGTAGGATATTTTTTTCATTCTTTTTGGTATATGGAATTGATAGATCGTTTTGGCGATGTGCCTTGGGTGGACCAGGTATTGCAGGAAGATTCTCCCGAAGCTTATGGACCTCGTGTGGATAGAAAAACCGTAGCCGACAAGGTATTGGAACGTCTGCAATGGGCGGAACAGAATATTGGAAATTTCACATCACAGGATGGGGACAATACGATTAACCAAGATTGTGTACGTGCCGTTATTTCGCGTTTCGGATTACGTGAAGGTACATGGAGGAAATATCATGAATTGGGTGATGCTGAAAAATATCTGCAAGAGTGTGTACGCGCATCCGAGTTATTAATGGCCGCTTATCCTACTCTTTACACAGGAACAGACGGTCAACCCGGTGCCGGATATGGTGAAATGTGGACAACAGAGGATTTGGGACAAGTTCCAGGTATCATTCTCTATAAATCTTATGTGAAGGATATAAATCCTATGGGCATGAGTTATATTGAACATACTTCTTCACACTATGTGGAGATGAACCAGAATACGGTAGATCTTTATTTGATGAAGAATGGCAAGCCGATTTTGGCTGACGGATCGGGCTACCATGGAAATAAGGACATGTATGCGGTATTTCGTGACCGTGACCCGCGTTTGTATCACACGGTTATACCTCCTTATAAAGTAAAATCTGGAAAAGGCGACTATCCTACCTGGTCGTATACAGACAATCCGGCAGACCGTGAATATATTGATATTATGGGAGCAAATGAAAGTTGCAGTAACCCGGGTGTTGGTATGAAACGTTTGCCTGGGCAGAACTGGAGTGCATCACTTGTACCTGAAATACCAAGATTAGGTACTGGAGCATTTGTGACTTGCCGTTCAGGCTACTATGTATGGAAGAATTGGGATAACTGGGAAACCAGCTTTAATAATGGTAATTTGAATACAGCTGACAAACCTATTTTTAAAATTGAAGAAGTCCTGTTGAATGAAGCTGAAGCCAAATTTGAATTGGGAGTATTTGACCAAGGGGTTGCAGACAAAACAATCAATAAGTTGCGTGATCGTGCCGGTGTAGTCAAAATGGTGGTTGCTGACATTAATGATAGTTTTGATCCTAACCGTGGAAAATACTATCCTAAAGGTAATGAAAGTGGTATTTTGGTTGATCCTGTCTTATGGGAAATTCGTCGCGAACGTATTATAGAATTGATGGGTGAGGGATTTGGTATTTATGATATCCGTCGTTGGCGTATGGCTCCGTGGTTCCTCAATAAACCTGCAACTGGTCTTTGGATGAGTAAAGAAGAGGCAATGAAAAATAATATGACTTTATATAATCCTGAAACTGGTTATTCTGATGGAATTGACGGTTCATTGACGGAAGGTAATTTGTATCTTTTCAATGATCCTCTAAAAGAAGGTAAAGGTTGGTTAGATAAATATTATTTGTATCAAGTACCGACTACCGAAATATTATTGAACCCAGAACTGGAACAGAATCCTGGTTGGTAATTTATAGTGTGATACGAATGAGGCTGTCTCAAATGCGGAATAACGTATGGAGACGGTCTTGTTTGGTTTTTAAACTTAGAAAAATCGAAATAAAATGAGATTTCAGAAAATAGGATTGACTACTGTAGTGTTGTGTACCGTAGGAATACAACAGAGCTTTTCTATCGATATAGTTACAAAAGAAAAACCTAATATCGTGTTTATTTTGGCTGATGATTTAGGTTGGACGGATTTGGGTGTAATGGGCAGTGATTATTATGAAACTCCTAATATAGACCGTCTTGCTACAGAAGGAATATTGTTTGACAATGCTTACGCTGCAGCCGCCAATTCAGCACCTAGCCGTGCTTGTATGATGACAGGAATGTACACACCACGCCATGGAGTATATACAGTTAGTCCTCCCGACCGTGGTGATCGTACCAAACGTAAATATATAGCTATTCCCAATGTAGAAGATGTCTGTGCCGACTTTGTGACTATGGCCGAGGCTTTGCAAGAACAGGGTTATCAGTGTGGTCATATCGGGAAGTGGCATTTGGGGGATGATGAGGACGGTACAGGACCCTTGTCACAGGGATTTATATGGAATGTGGGCGGTAATAGAGCAGGAGCTCCCTATTCTTATTTTTATCCCTATTGTCTGCCTGATAAAAGTAAATGTCATGTGGGATTAGAAGAAGGTATATTGGGTGAATATCTTACTGATCGGTTGACTGAAGAAGCTGTTTCTTTTATAAAATCTCATAGTGAAGGTCCTTTTTTCTTACATTTGTCCCATCATGCCGTACATACGGTTTTGCAAGCACCTGATTCATTGATAAATAAATATCGTAATAAAACTCCCGGTAAATATCATAAGAATCCTATATATGCTGCAATGATTGAAAAACTAGATGATAGTGTTGGTAGGATATGCCAAGTTATTAAGACATTAGGAATAGCAGATCGTACAATAGTCATTTTTTATTCAGATAATGGAGGTTCGGAACCAGTGACAGACAATTATCCGTTAAATGGAGGAAAGGGAATGCCTTATGAAGGTGGGAGCCGTGTGCCGTTGATTATAAGGTGGACTGGTAAAATAGAAGGAGGCATCCGTTCATCTGTTCCAATAACAGGAGTTGATTTTTATCCAACTTTTGTTACTTTGGCACAGGGTAAGATTCCTGCTAACTTAGATGGAAAAGATATTTTTACGCTTATAAATAATAATGAGACGGAACGTGATCTTTTCTGGCATTTTCCGGCTTATTTGGAGTCTTATTTAAACGGGGGAAGAGATTTCCGTGCAAAACCTTATTCCAGTATTCGTTCAGGTGATTGGAAATTGATATATCATTATGAAGATAAGTCTATGGAACTGTTTAATTTGAAGAATGATCTGGGAGAATCACAAGATCTATCAGGTTCAAATCCTGTAAAGCGAGGAGAACTTTATCAGAAACTGATGAAGTGGATTCAAGAAACTCATGCTCCTATTCCTGTGAAATTGAATCCTTATTATCGAGAGTAGGTGAATGATATTTTTTTCTTCTATAGCTTTGCAGCCTAGGATATTTTCTCTAAATTGCCGATGTTTATAGCAGGAGTAGTAATTATTAAATTCAGTAAAAAACAGAATATATGAAAAATCGAAACCTCTTTCTTTTAACCAGTGGATTAGCATTTCCTCTATTAGGCGCTTATGCTCAGAAAACTCCTAAACCGAATATCATTTATATTATGTGTGATGATATGGGTTATGGTGATTTAGGGTGTTATGGTCAGCCCTACATCAGTACACCGAATATTGATAATATGGCTAAAGAAGGTATGCGTTTTACACAAGCGTATGCCGGTAGTCCGGTGAGTGCTCCATCACGTGCGTCATTTATGACCGGGCAACATTCCGGACATTGTGAAGTACGTGGGAACAAGGAGTACTGGCGCGATGCCCCTGTTGTGATGTATGGAAATAATAAGGAATATGCCGTGGTGGGGCAACATCCATACGATCCCGGTCATGTGATTATACCTGAAATAATGAAAGATAACGGTTATACTACCGGTATGTTTGGTAAATGGGCAGGGGGCTATGAGGGATCTGTGTCTACGCCGGACAAACGGGGTATTGATGAATATTATGGTTATATCTGTCAGTTTCAGGCTCATTTATATTATCCGAATTTCCTGAACCGGTATAGTAAATCGGCTGGTGATACGGCAGTGGTTCGTGTAGTGATGGATGAGAATATCAACTATCCTATGTTTGGTAAGGACTATTTCAAACGTCCGCAATATTCTGCGGATATGATCCATGAAGAAGCAATGAAATGGTTGGATAAACAGGATGGCAAGCAACCTTTCTTTGGTATTTTTACTTATACGCTTCCTCATGCAGAGCTGGCGCAGCCCGAAGATTCTATTCTGACAGGTTATCAAAAGAAGTTTTTTGAAGATAAAACTTGGGGTGGACAGGAAGGATCAAGATATAATCCGTCGGTACACACCCATGCGCAGTTTGCCGGCATGATTACTCGCTTGGATTATTATGTAGGAGAAGTTTTGAACAAATTAAAGGAGAAAGGACTGGACGAAAATACCATTGTGATTTTTACCAGTGATAACGGCCCCCATGAAGAAGGGGGGGCTGACCCTACCTTCTTTGGTCGTGATGGCAAACTTCGTGGATTGAAACGTCAATGTTATGAAGGGGGGATTCGTATTCCGTTCATTGTGCGTTGGCCGGGTAAAGTACCCGAAGGAACGGTTAATGATCATCAGTTAGCTTTCTATGACTTGATGCCTACATTTTGTGACTTGGCAGGTGTGAAGAATTATGTGAAGAAGTACACTAACAAGAAAAAAGACATGGATTATTTTGATGGTATTTCTTTTGCTCCGACTTTGTTAGGACAGGAAGGACAGAAGAAACATGATTTCTTGTATTGGGAATTTGATGAAACCGATCAGATTGGTGTACGTATGGGAGACTGGAAGATGGTAGTGAAAAAAGGGACTCCTTTCCTTTACAATCTTGCTACAGATATTCATGAAGACCATGATATCGCTGCCGGACATCCGGATATTGTGAAACAAATGAAAGAGATTATCAGAACACAGCATACTCCGAATCCTCATTTCTCTGTGACTTTGCCTTCATTTGAATAAATAGATTTTTTATTCTGATATTCCTCAATCTATTCATTTAGATTGAGGAATATTTTTTTATGTTCCATAAACCTGCTATCTTTGTCTCGCAAATTTAAAAATATTCCGATGAGAATTTAAAACATTCATTTCCATACAACTATTTGTTTTTACGTTGGGACAGCAGGCGAAATAATTTCGTTTGTTGCGCAATAGTTGTCTTCTTATTCCAACTACGAACTTTTCAGTATTCATATTTAAAATTCTTAGAAAGAGTATGTGTATACATGTACAGTCCATTACTTACATGCATCCGGATAAAGATGTGCTTTTCAGTAATGTCAGTTTTACTATCAGTAAAGGGCAAAAAGTAGCCCTCATCGGAAACAACGGTTCGGGAAAATCTACCTTGATGCGATTGATAACTAAAGAGCTATTACCTTCTGAAGGACAAATTATATGTCCGGATATCCCCTATTCTATTCCACAGCATTTTGGTCAGTTTAATCATTTGACAGTAGCCGGGGCATTGGGAATAGAAAGAAAGTTATATGCACTTCATGCCATTTTACAGGGAGATGCTTCGATAGAGCATTTTACGGCTTTGGCGGATGACTGGAAAATAGAAGAGAAAGCGGTTGCTGCTTTGAATGAATGGGGGTTGGTAGGAGTACCTCTTTCCTATCCCATGCATTTGTTGAGTGGCGGTGAGAAAACAAAAGTTTTTCTAGCAGGAATTACTATATACTCTCCTGCTTTTATTTTGATGGATGAGCCTACCAATCATTTGGATGACGAAAGCCGTATCCGGCTGTACCGTTTTATAACTACTGCTGCAGCAGGGATACTGGTTGTCAGCCACGACCGGACATTACTCAATTTACTTTTTTCTACCTATGAGCTTACTGCAAAAGGTGTCACTTATTATGCTGGAAATTACGATTTCTATAAAGAACAGAAGAAATTGGCTGTAGAAGCTCTGCAAACCCGGTTGAAGGAGAATGAAAAGCAATTACAAAAAGCCCGAAAGCAGGCACGTGAGGTAATGGAGCGTCAACAAAAGCATGATGTGCGAGGTAAAAAACAAAATGTGAAGAAAGGAGTCGGAAAGATGGCAATGCATACATTCAGGGATCAGGCTGAGAAAAGTACTGTCCGTTTAGGAGATGTTCATGTTGATAAGATCCGTTTTTTGGCAGGAGAAACAGTAGAACTGCATAAAGCTTTACCTGATATGAAGACGATGAAAGTAAATTTCAATTCATCTTCTTTGCATATCGGTAAAATACTTATCGTAGCTTCAAGTGTGAATTATTCGTATGGAGAAAATCCTTTGTGGTCTTCTCCTCTTGAGTTTACCATCAAAAGTGGTGACCGTATTCATTTGAAAGGAAGTAATGGTAGTGGTAAAACAACTTTATTGAGGTTGATAACCGGAAGTCTTGCTCCTACTCAAGGTTCTTTGATACAGGCAGAAGGGCTGACGTACGTTTATCTTGATCAGGAATATTCTACAATTCGTAATGATTTGTCGGTATTGGAACAACTTGCCTTATTCAATAGTGAATTGTATGATAATGAATTGAGAACGATTCTCAACCGTTTTTTGTTTCCTGTTTCCACATGGAACAAGAAATGTAGCTATCTGAGTGGAGGTGAGAAGATGAAACTTTCTCTCTGTTGTCTTATGGTGAGTGCACAGGCCCCCGATGTTTTTATTGTGGATGAACCTACTAATAATATTGATATTCTGAGTATGGAGATCTTGACCGAAACTTTGAAGGATTATCAAGGCACTTTGTTGGTGGTGAGTCATGACAACTATTTTGTGCAACAAATAAAGGCAGATAAGCAGATTGAGTTGTTCTGATGTTTTATTTTGTCAAGTGCGGCATTTTTGTTTTAAATATAGAGTTTGACAAAAATGCCGCAGACTTGATTTATTTTATTCGGAGTTATTATTGCAATGTCAGCGTCTTTACTTGTAATTCAGCATCTTTAGAATTACCCCCTACCATTATATCGAAGTTTCCGGCTATGGTGCGCATGGTATTTGTCTGCGCGTCCCACCATTCCAATTGTTTGGGTGTTAACTCTAATTCTACATTGACTGTTTTTCCTGCAGGAATTTGTACACGTTTGAAAGCACGCAGTGTTTTAGCCGGTCCTTCCGCATCTTCTTGTTTTTTCAGATATACCTGTACTACTTCTTCCCCGTCACGATTACCGGTATTGGTTACAGGAACAATAATTTTGGCAGTTTCTCCTACTTTAATCGTTTGCTCCAGTTTGATGTTACCATAGTTAAAAGTGGTATAACTCAAACCATAACCGAATGGGAAAAGAGGATCACCTTTAAAATAACGGTAAGTACGTCCTGTCATATTATAATCTTCAAAATCAGGTAATTGCGTTATGTTCCGGTAAAAAGTAACGGGCAGTCGTCCGGCGGGATTGTAATCGCCGAACAAGACTTCGGCAGCAGCTTTACCTCCGGATTGTCCCGGATACCATGCTTGTAAAATGGCCTGACAATATTTGGTTTCGGGTTCCATGGCAATGGGTGATCCGGAAAAATTAACGAAAATAACTTTTTTCCCGGCATCACAGAGTGCTTTTATCAATTCACGCTGAACAGCCGGAAGTTCGATGTCAGTACGGTCTCCTTTGCGGAATCCCGGTAAATTGACACCCATCTCCTCTCCTTCCAAACTTGGAGATATACCGCCTGCAAATATAACTACATCAGCATCTTTCACTTTTGCTACCGTGTTTTTAATGTTGACTTCTTCTTTAAATCCAAGATCGAAATTCAACTGTGCGTCTCCACTAAAGTATTGGAAGCGGATTTCTATATCGTATGGCTTGCCGGCTTCTGCATACATGGCGTAAGCTTGTCCCCTGCCCCCATGTTTGTTGGTGAATTTCTTTACTTCTTCACCATTTATCAATAATTGTGTAGCTCCACAACTATAGAAGTTGAAAATAACCTCTCCTGTTTCCTGGGGGGTGAACACACTTTGATAGACGGCCGAGAAATCGGTCAGGTTCACACCGGGAGCAAATACGGTGGCTCCGGAAGTGCAAAGACGGAACGGTGTGGTAAGTTGTGCGGTGGCTACCGCATTTCCTTCATATTCCTTGTTGTTCCAATAGTGGGCGGAGAATCCTGGACCTTCTTTAGAAGTACACTGGCTGAAAACGCTTCTGATTAATGAGCGCTCCACCCAGCTGCAACCTTGTTCATAGATCAGTTTGTCGTTCTCTCCCATGGCTGAGCGGATACCTTCCAATAAGGTGATCGTATGTTTGGGAGTACCGTTATAATTACCCCATTGCATCACAGAATCATTTGCGTTAGGTCCCATGACGGCGATGGTTTGTCCACCGCGTTTCAGTGGCAGGATATTATTTTTGTTCAGTAACAGCGTCATTGATTTGCGTGCTATATCTAGTGACAGGGAATCATGTTCTGCCGAGCAAACCACTGAATAAGGAATTTTAGTCCATTCCACTTTGTCAGGATCATCCATTTCCCCCAATTCAAAGCGTGCTTTTAATAATCGTTTTACGGATACATCAATGTCCTTTTCACTGATTAATCCTTTTTTAGCGCTTTCTACCAATGCTTTATAACTGGAACCACATTCCAGATCCGTACCGCTTAATACTGCGGCGGCAGAGGCCGATTCAGCATCCGGATGTGTTTTGTGTCCTTTTTCCCGATAGAAATCGTCAATAGCGCCACAATCTGAAAGTACAATGCCGTCATATCCCCAGTCTTGACGGAGAATTTGCATCAGCAGGCGGTCACTTCCGCAACACGGATCGCCTTCCAAACGGTTGTAGGCACACATTACCTCCTTTACTTTTGCTTCTTTTACTAATGCTTCGAAAGGTACAAGATAAGTTTCATGCAAGTCACGCGGTTTGATATTTTCCGCATTGAACTCATGACGATTCCATTCCGGCCCTGAATGGACGGCAAAGTGTTTGGCACAAGCGTGTATTTTATCGTATTTTTGATTAGCATCCATGCATTGCAATCCTTTCACCACATTTACCCCCATGACACTTGTCAGATAAGGATCTTCCCCATACGTTTCAATACCTCTCCCCCATCTGGGATCGCGATAAATATTGACGGTGGGTGTCCACATGGTCAGGCCTTGATACCGTTCGTAGCTTCCCGCCGCCGAGTATGCGGCATTTTTGGCCCGGGCTTCATCCGAAACTGCGGTATAGATGGTATGTATGGCATCGGGCTCAAAAGAGGCCGCCATACCTATAGGCTGAGGAAAGACGGTGGCCAGTCCGCTCCGTGCCACTCCGTGCAAGGCTTCGTTCCACCAATTATAAGGTTTAATGCCTAATCTTTCGACAGGTTTGGAGTTGTCCATCATTAAGGCAACTTTTTCTTCTAGAGTAAGTTGTTGCAATAAATCCTCTGCCCGTTCTTCGGGAGATAAATTACTGTTTTTATAAGCCGGTTGATTGTTACCGCCGCTCAGAATCACAAGGGAAGCAAATAAATATAGAATTTTGTTTCTCATAGTAAAATGGTAAAAATGATTAGTTACACGGCAAAAATAGAATAATTATGAAAAAAGTCCGTGTATTTTTTGATTAAAAAGGTGGAAGATATTGTTTTTTATACAAAAAGGTGGGATAGATATAAAAAGTTTCCGGCCGGATACATCGTACCGACCGGAAACGTATGAGATACAGCAAATAATGACTATTTATATTCTGCCCAATCTATCAGGCGCATATCCCCTTTCTTGGCCAGCGTATCATGCATAGCCAATGCAGCCGGAATACAATGAGGAGTTTGTCCTTTGGAAGACATTTTTACATAATCCCAAAGAATGTTCTTATAATCCGGATGTGCACAATTTTCGATGATAGCCTTGGCGCGTTCTACCGGGCTCTTGCCGCGTAAGTCGGCAACACCTTGTTCAGTAATAAGGATATTGACATCGTGTTCACTGTGATCTTCGTGAGAAACCATAGGAACGATGGCACTGATTTTTCCTTCTTTTGCCACAGACGGGCAAGTAAAGATGGAAATATAGGCATTGCGGGTAAAGTCACCTGAGCCACCAATACCATTCATCATTTTGGTGCCGCTGATGTGAGTAGAATTTACATTACCGTAAATATCTGCTTCGATGGCTGTATTGATAGATATAACACCAAGACGACGGATAATTTCCGGGTTGTTTGAGATTTCAGACGGACGCATGACCAGTTTGTCACGGAAGAAGTCGATATCATCATAAATACCTTGCAGACATTCGTTGGTGACAGTCAATGAACAGGTACTTCCAAATTTTACACGTCCTTGGCGAATCAGGTCCACCACTGCGTCTTGTAATACTTCCGTATACATTTCGAAGGCGGGAATTGTTTTGTCTCGTCCCAAAGCACCCAATACGGCATTAGCAATGTTACCTACTCCACTCTGTAATGGCAGGAAGCTTGCAGGAATAATACCCCGTTTCATGTCAGCTGCCAGGAAGTCGGCAACATTTTGTCCAATCTGGTCGGTGATAGGATCCGGTGCGGTAAATGAACGGGCCTGGTCAGGGGTGTTTACTTCCACTACGCCGATGATTTTTTTCGGGTCTACCTGTACATAAGGCAGACCGATACGGTCGCTGGGTTTGTAAATAGGAATTTCACGACGGTAAGGCGGGTCAAGCGGTTCATAAACATCGTGCAGGCCCATACCGTTTTTACTGTGGGCAGCGTTCAATTCGATAATCACTTTATCTGCCAGACGTGCAATAGTCGGTGCAATTCCACCGGCGGCTGTCAGATAAACTTTGCCGTCGGGAGTGATTTCACACGCTTCCAGAATAGCGACATCTACTTTACCCATGAACCCGTAACGTACCTCCTGTGCCATTTGTGACAGATGGATATCGTTGTATGCTATTTCGCCGTTATTTACGGCTTTGCGGAAATCGGGGTTGGTTGTGTAAGGAGCACGGTAACGGATTGCCTTGACCCTGGATAAGATGCCGTCTGTAGCATCTCCTGTAGAAGCACCGGTAAAGATACTAATTTGAAAAGGGTTACCTTTGGCATGTTCTTCTTCTGCTATTTTTGCGACTTCGGGTGTTACGGCTTTCGGTGTTCCTGCCGGAGTAAAGCCGCTGAGTCCAATGTTGTAGCCATGCTTGATATAGCTGGCTGCTTCGGCTGCGGAAATAATATTAAATCCCATGATATTCAATGTGTTATTCTTATTAGTATAGTTGTTATTAATATTTGCGATTAAAAATCTCTGAATAAATAAAAGCACGTCGTGCCTCTTCTTTAGTACTCAGTCTTATAGGAGTCCGGTCTTCCCTTTTGTTCTCTTTCCGGGGTGAATCTGTTGGTTTCTTGACCATCGGCTGATGCTGCATGCGGGGAGTCTGAGGTGTGCGGACTGTTTGAACGGAAGAAACAGGAAGGTCCTCCTCTATGTTCTCCTGCTCTATTTCAGGAAATATATCTGCAAGCACTTTCTTTGGAGAAGGTGTTTTCTTCTCTTTGCCTGTTTTTGAGATTTGTTGCACGATGGCTGCAACAATGATTATTATAAATATGATAACCTGAATGATATCCATACTTTCCTTATTATATAATGAATGCTCAAAGTTAGAAAAATATTTCATAACTAACTCTATAAAAGGGCATAAAAAAAGGAAGAGAACTTCACAGTTGTCTTCCCCTATTTTTTTAACCTAAACCTTAACTATGAAAAAATCTAATGTTTTTCGGAAGCAAATATGCGAATTATAATAATACGTTGGTAACGTTAACGGTTTTTTTTGTTCACTGGTTATAATTATTTAACAGTTAAATGCATAATTCTCTTATAATATTCAATTTTCGGCTCTTTTATTCGTTTAATTTGTCGGTAACTCCGTATCTTTGCCTACGAAACCATAAAACAGAGAAAATATGAAAGAAACAACAGGAGCAGACTTTAAATCTGCAACTGATTCCGAAAACAAGAAATTGTTTATTGAAACTTACGGATGCCAGATGAATGTTGCTGATAGTGAAGTGATTGCTTCTATTATGCAAATGGCAGGCTACCATGTATGCGAAACATTGGATGAAGCGGATGCTGTATTTATGAATACCTGTTCCATTCGCGACAATGCAGAACAAAAGATTCTGAACCGTCTGGAGTTTTTCCATTCTATGAAGAAAAACAAACGCCGGAATCTGATTGTCGGTGTGTTGGGCTGCATGGCAGAACGTGTAAAAGATGATTTGATCGAGAACCATCATGTAGATCTTGTCGTAGGACCGGATGCCTATCTCACTTTGCCCGATTTGGTCGCTTCGGTGGAAGCGGGGGAGAAAGCCATTAATGTGGAGCTTTCTACTACAGAAACCTATCGTGAGGTAATTCCGTCCCGTATTTGCGGCAATCATATCTCCGGGTTTGTATCCATTATGCGTGGTTGCAATAATTTCTGTCATTATTGTATTGTACCGTATACCCGTGGGCGTGAGCGCAGCCGTGATGTGGAAAGTATTCTGAATGAGGTGCGTGACTTGGCAGACAAAGGTTATAAAGAAGTAACGTTGCTGGGACAGAATGTGAATTCTTATCGTTTTGAGAAAGAGGGTGAAATAATTACTTTCCCGATGCTGCTCCGCACAGTGGCCGAGGCGGTTCCGGACATGCGTGTTCGTTTTACCACTTCACATCCCAAGGATATGAGTGATGAAACCTTGCAAGTCATTGCGGAAACGCCTAATGTATGCAAGCATATTCATTTACCGGTACAGAGCGGCAGTTCGCGCATATTGAAGCTGATGAACCGCAAATATACCCGTGAGTGGTATTTGGAAAGGGTAGCGGCTATTCGCCGTATCATTCCCGATTGTGGTCTGAGTACTGATATTTTCTCCGGCTATCATTCGGAAACGGAAGAAGATCATCAGGAATCTCTATCCTTGATGCGTGAGTGTGCGTACGATTCCGCCTTTATGTTTAAATATTCCGAACGTCCCGGAACATATGCTTCCAAGCATCTGCCGGATGATGTACCCGAAGAGGTTAAGATACGCCGGCTGAATGAAATCATTGAATTGCAGAACCGTCTTTCTGCCGAAAGTAATGCCCGTGATGTAGGCAAGACCTTCGAGGTGATGGTAGAAGGTGTTTCCAAGCGTTCCAGAGAGCAGCTTTTTGGCCGTACACAGCAAAACAAGGTGGTGGTCTTTGATCGTGGGAATCATCGTATCGGTGATTTTGTCCATGTACGCATTACTGAAGCCAGTTCGGCCACATTGAAAGGAGAAGAGGTGTTCTGATGGGGAGAAAAGAAGAATATAAGGAAAAGAACTTGCAATATTTGCAAGTTCTTTCTACACAGGAAGGTATTTGTCCTTTATCTTGTAATATGTTTTATAAAGTATTGCAGACAGGTACGGGTACAGTTTCACCTACAATCCGAAGTATTGTCACCGTTCATTATCGGGGAAGTCTGATAAACGGAAAAGAGTTTGATAATTCCTATGACCGTAACTGCCCCGAAGCTTTCCGGCTGTGTGATGTCATAGAGGGATGGCAGCTGGCGCTTCAACGTATGCATGTAGGAGATAAATGGGTGGTTTATATTCCTTATACTATGGGATATGGCAACCGTACAAGCGGGCCGATTCCTGCTTTCTCTACATTAATATTTGAGGTGGAACTGCTGGGCATTGCATAATGCCTCCGGTTATCGGTTATGCAGTCTGTCATTCATCCGGTCTTCGTAACCGTCACGATATTTCTTTTCGGGCATAACAATCCATAAGATTATATAGACAATAATGCCCGAAAAGGCTGTGAAAACCGTGGCAAATGAATAGATAATGCGCACTACCGTAACATCCCAGCCAAAATAATCAGCCAGTCCCGCACATACTCCGGCTAGCATTCTGTTGTTGGAACGGGTCAGTTTTTTATTTTCCATTTTCGTTTCTTTTTAAGTTATCTGCATAAATGTAGGAAAAGTAAAAACGAATTATTAACTTATACTCTTAAAAGTACTTAAAGGATAGTCCTTCTCATTCAATTTATTTGTTATTTTGCAGCAAATTAGGGCAAAAAGTGGATATACTCAAAATAAATACTTGTCCGTTGTGCGGCGGAAAACATTTGGGACATGCAATCACTTGTACGGATCACTATGCTTCGGGTGAACAATTCAATTTGGTTCGCTGCGATGATTGTGGCTTTATTTTTACACAAGGTGCACCCGTGGAAGCCGAGATAGGGCGATATTATGAGACCCCCGATTATATTTCACACACTGATACCCGCAAGGGGCTGATGAACCGTGTATACCATGAGGTACGCAAGTATATGCTGTCACGCAAAGCCAAGCTGATAAAACGGACATCCGGTTTGAGTAAAGGTACTTTGTTAGACATAGGTACCGGTACCGGATATTTCAGTAATGCTATGAAGGAGCGCGGATGGCGGGTGAAAGCGATAGAGAAAAGTCCGCAGGCGCGTTCGTTTGCCAAAGAGCATTTTGAATTGGATGTAGATACGGAGGATGCTTTGGCGGGATATGCCGATCATTCTTTTGATGCCATAACTTTATGGCATGTGATGGAGCATCTGGAGCATCTGAATGAAACGTGGGAGAAATTATTCAAGCTGTTGAAAGAGAGGGGAGTATTGATAGTGGCTGTGCCTAATCCCAGTTCGTATGATGCGGAAAAGTATAAGGAATGGTGGGCGGCATACGATGTGCCCCGTCATTTATGGCATTTTACACCTTCCGTCATGCAACAATTCGGTGTCAAGCATGGTTTTAAATTAGCGGAACAGCATCCGATGCCTTTTGATGCTTTTTATGTATCCATGTTGACGGAAAGATATAAAGGCAGCCGTTTGTCCTTTTTGAAGGGAATGTGGACGGGCCTGTTGGCCTGGTTCAGTTCACTGGCGAAAAAAGAACGCAGTAGTTCAATGATTTATGTATTCAGAAAGAAGTGATTATGGGAAAAAAATCAGGGTCCTTTTTCGATATGCAGTTCATTACCTCCAGCATCAGTACAATGCTGGTGTTGCTCTTGTTGGGGATGGTGGTATTCTTTGTGCTGTCTGCCAATAACTTATCCAAGTATGTACGCGAGAACATCAGTTTCTCCGTACTCATCAGCGATGATATGAAAGAAGCAGACGCTTTGAAATTCCAGAAAAAATTGAATGAGGAACCTTTTGTGAAAGAAACTTCCTATATATCGAAGGAGCAGGCGTTGAAAGAGCAGAGCGAAGCGATGGGTACAGACCCGGCTGAATTCTTGGGATATAATCCTTTTACAGCTTCTATTGAAATAAAACTGAATGCCGATTATGCCAATTCGGACAGCATTTCTTGGATAGAGCAGAAAATTATGCAGAACAAGAAAGTAATGGAAATCAACTATCCCCAGGATTTACTGGATGCAGTGAACAGCAATATACGGAAAATCAGTTTTTTGCTATTGGGACTGGCTGCGCTGCTTACCCTTATTTCTTTTGCGCTGATTAATAACACCATCCGTCTGGCCATTTATTCCAAACGTTTTCTGATTCATACCATGAAACTGGTAGGGGCAAGCTGGGGATTTATCCGTCGTCCTTTTTTGGTGCGGAATATATGGATAGGGATACTGGCCGCTGCTATGGCAGATGCGGCATTGATAGGAATGGCCTATGCGTTGGTAAGATATGAACCCGAATTGATTGAGATTATTACCCCTATGACCATGCTTATGGTAATGGGTTCTGTTTTTGTGTTTGGTGTGGTTATTACCTTTATGTGTGCATATATATCAATCAACAAATACTTGCGCATGAAAGCTAGTGCGTTGTATTACATTTAATAATAAAAGGATATGGATAGACAAAAATTCGCCTTTGATAAAACTAATTTTATATTGCTTGCCATAGGTATGGCAGTGATTATTGTCGGTTTTCTGCTGATGACAGGACCTAGTTCGACAGAAGGATATTTTGAGCCGGATATTTTTAGTGTACGTCGCATCAAAGTGGCGCCCGCAGTATGTTTCTTTGGCTTTATCTTTATGATTTATGGTATTGTCCGCAAGCCAAAGGACAAGACAGAAGTGGTTAACTCTTGATTTTTTTAATTTTTAATTCTCAATTTTTATTTAAAGAATGGAATGGTTTGAGGCATTGATCCTTGGTGTGCTCCAAGGATTGACAGAGTATTTGCCGGTCAGCAGTAGTGGTCATCTGGCTATCGGTTCGGCATTGTTTGGCATACAAGGGGAAGATAATCTGACTTTTACCATAGCAGTGCATGTGGCTACGGTGCTCAGTACTTTGGTTATATTATGGAAAGAAATAGGCTGGATATTCCGCGGCTTGTTCAAGTTTGAGATGAATGCGGAGACAAAATATGTGATCAATATCCTGGTATCCATGATTCCTATCGGCATTGTGGGTGTGTTTTTTAAAGATTATGTGGAAGAAATTTTCGGTTCCGGCTTGCTCATTGTAGGTTGTATGCTGTTATTGACAGCTTTGCTTCTTGCTTTCTCTTATTATGCAAAACCTCGTTTGAAAGAGAACATCAGCATGAAGGATGCGTTTATTATAGGTCTGGCACAGGCTTGTGCCGTGATGCCGGGATTATCCCGTTCGGGTACTACCATTGCTACCGGTTTGTTGTTGGGAGACAACAAGGCGAAACTGGCTCAGTTCTCTTTCCTGATGGTGATTCCTCCTATATTGGGTGAGGCGTTGCTGGATGGTATGAAGATTGTAAAAGGAGCTGCAGCCGGCACATCAGATATATCTGTATTGTCATTGGTTGTAGGTTTTCTGGCAGCTTTCATATCGGGCTGTGTAGCTTGTAAGTGGATGATTAATATTGTGAAGAAAGGTAAGTTGATTTATTTTGCTATCTATTGTGCCATAGCCGGTGCCGTTACGATAGCGTGCACATTGATGTAATTGGATGAATTTTAAAGAAGGAGAAGTATTATACTTTGATAAACCGCTGAAATGGACCTCATTTGCAGTGGTGAACAAGATAAGATACCATATTTGCCGCAAACTGGGCGTGAAGAAAATAAAAGTGGGACATGCCGGGACATTAGACCCGCTGGCTACCGGGGTGATGATTATTTGTACAGGCAAGGCAACGAAACGCATCGAAGAGTTCCAGTATCATACCAAAGAATACATTGCCACCTTGCAGTTGGGGGCTACCACACCTTCATTCGACCTGGAGAAGGAGATAGATGCTACCTATCCTACGGAACATATCACCCGCGAGTTGGTAGAGGAAGCCTTGCAGCGTTTTATCGGCAGGATAGAACAGATTCCGCCTGTTTTCTCGGCTTGTAAGGTAGATGGTAAACGCGCTTACGATTTGGCTCGAAAAGGTGAGGATGTGGAGTTGAAAGCCAAGACGTTGATTATAGACGAGATAGAGTTGCTGGAATGTAATCTGCCTGAGATTAAAATCAGGGTAGTGTGCAGCAAGGGCACTTATATCCGTGCATTGGCCCGTGATATTGGCGAAGCTTTGAATAGCGGTGCTCATTTGACAGGGCTGATACGTACCCGGGTGGGGGATGTGAGACTGGAAGACTGTTTGTCGGTGGAAAGTTTTCCGGAATGGCTTGACCAACAAGAGATTGAAGAAGTTATAAACGAATAAGGAGAGATAAGATGAAACTGTCGCAATTTAAATTTAAACTGCCGGAGGATAAAATAGCTTTGCATCCGGCTAAGTATAGAGATGAGTCGCGCCTGATGGTTGTTCACAAATCAACAGGTAAGATTGAACACAAGGTATTCAAGGATATCCTGGACTATTTTGATGATAAAGATGTGTTTATCTTTAATGATACGAAAGTTTTCCCTGCGCGTTTGTATGGAAATAAGGAAAAGACCGGTGCCCGTATCGAGGTATTTTTGTTGCGCGAGCTGAATGAGGAACTTCGCTTGTGGGATGTGCTGGTAGATCCTGCCCGTAAGATCCGTATCGGTAACAAGCTTTATTTTGGTGACGATGATTCCATGGTGGCCGAAGTGATTGACAACACCACTTCCCGCGGACGTACCCTGCGTTTCCTGTATGACGGCTCTCACGACGAGTTCAAGAAAGCATTGTATGCGTTGGGAGAGGCTCCGCTGCCCAGTTTCATCCGTCGTCCGGTAGAAGAGGAAGATGCCGAACGTTTCCAGACTATCTTTGCCAAGAACGAAGGAGCTGTGACAGCTCCCACTGCCGGACTTCATTTCAGCCGCGAGTTGATGAAGCGTATGGAAATCAAAGGTATAGACTTTGCTTTTGTGACGATGCATGCCGGACTGGGTAATTTCCGCGAGATTGATGTGGAGGACCTTACCAAGCATAAGATGGATTCGGAGCAGATGTATGTCAATGCGGATGCGTGCCGTATTGTGAATAATGCCAAGGATGAAGGAAAGAATATTTGTGCGGTAGGAACGACAGTGATGCGCACGATAGAGACTGCGGTAGGTACGGATGGTCATCTGAAAGAATTTGACGGATGGACCAATAAGTTCATTTTCCCTCCTTATGATTTCTCGGTAGCCAACAGCATGGTTACTAACTTCCACCTGCCTCTCTCCACTTTGCTGATGCTGGTAGCTGCCTACGGTGGTTATGATCTGGTGATGGAGGCTTATCACACAGCGTTGAAGGAAGATTACCGTTTCGGTACTTATGGCGACGCTATGTTGATTTTGGATAAGTAATACCGGTTGGAGCAGCGTATGAGGGTTTATTTGGGACTTGGAACCAATCTGGGTGATAAAGAATCAAATCTGCATGTTGCTGTCCGGAAGATAAATGAGCGGATAGGGGAGGTTACTGCCCTTTCCGCTTTTTATGTTACCGCCCCTTGGGGGTTTTCTTCTGAAAATTCTTTTCTGAATGCTGCCTGTTGCGTGGAGAGTGTGCTTCCTCCCTTGGATATATTGCGGGAAACACAGGAGATAGAGCGTGAATTAGGCCGGATGAAGAAGTCGGCGGGAGGTAATTATAGTGACCGCCTGATTGATATAGATATTTTGTTGTACGGCGATTTAATACTGCATACGCCGGAATTGGAAATCCCTCATCCCCTGATGACTGAACGGAGGTTTGTCATGGACCCGCTGGCGGAGATTGCATCGGATGTGGTGCATCCGGTATTGGGAAAAAGGCTGGGGGAGCTTTAAACCTGTAAGAGTATATTAATTAAAAGAGGACGGAAAATTCTTCAAATCCGTCATTGTGGTGTAGATAGCTGATTGATAGTGTATTGTTATGAAGGATTCGTAATAGAATCCTTCATAAATGTTTCAGGGAAATATGTCCAGTATGGAATAATCTCTCCAAATTTCTTGTGTGGTGACGCTCGTCACTCCGGAATCAGGGTAACGTTGGCAAAATTCTTCTGTTCTGTCTTCTCGTATAATTAGGAATTTGTTTTTGTAGCTCACTTCGTATCCATATTTTTTTATTATACTTTGGGTTTGCATGATGAGTGAGTCTACTCTACATTTGTAGGTCCCTTCATATCCTTTTCTCCCATCGGGAAAAGTCATGGTAAATAGTCGGGTCTGGTTGTCGAATGTATAGCGTGTACCGTTTCTGTTTTTCAGTTCCTGCATCAGTTCTTTTTCTATATTTTGTTTGGTTTGTGTGTCTTGTGCTTCTACTCGTACTTCCGGTTTGACATAAGGATGAGCTCCGTTTTCCACTTCCACATCCTTGCTTCCCCACATGGTGGTTTGTATTTTTATTATTTTTACCAGTTTGTTATTCTTGTCCAGCACATGTATAGATGATTCTCCTTCGCAAAGTGGAAAGATACATACGACACCGAAATGTTCGATTCCGAAATATTCCGTTTTCAGTTTTTCTGGATCGTTGTTCTTTATTGTGTAACCATTTGTTTGTTCGCCCAAGGAGGCATTGAATGGATGGCCTACGTAAGCTTTGTATTCACTCACAATATCTGTTCCTTCTTCCGGTTCCGGAGGGAGGATTTCTTCTTTGTCTGAGCATCCCGATAACAGTGTCAGACATAATACTAGCGTTAGTGTCAGGGCGTGTATTACGTCCTGACTGAGGTTATTTCTTTTGAATGTCATAGATCATTTGTTGTTCTTGTGTATAATATACAATGTTTACGTCTTCTGTATCTGTGTGGAAGATTACATCACAGTTTATACCGTTGTTTGCTTTAAAATAGACGGCCGAAGAACCTTTTCCCCATCCCATGTTGACAGACCAATATAAATCACTATTTGGTGAACTCGATTTTTTGGTAGTACAGTATCCGTCAATAATCCAACCATGACCCGGTTTGTCTTTGTATGGATCTTTTGTGATAGGGAGACGATTGTTGTCAACATAGTGTCCGTTTCCATAAAGAAGTATTGGATTATAATTTTGTAATGACTGTTTAGCCAGTTCCGGATTGAATCCTGTGCTTCCTGAGTAGGTAGTCATTGTTTGAAGATATTCCAACATGCCTTCCGTTGGGGTTGAGGTTGAAGCGATACCTCTTTTTATAATTGGGTTATTGTCCTCGTCATAGGTATTAAAATCTACATAGTTAGGAAATGAGCGAGTTTTATTGTATATAGCTCTTAACAAACTGGCAGTCATTTCGATTAAATCAGGTGAGCTGTAGTATGTAATTGTTTTTTGAGCGGTTAGGTAGTCCCAATCTATTAAAATTTGTCTACCTGCTGCTGTTTCTCCCACCATGACTGGTTTCAGTATACTGAATAATGTAGCAACCGCTATATTTCCACATCCCACTAAATAATGCCCCTGATATGTTCCCATATGCCCGTCCCATATATTTCCTATGGGCATTTGATCGTTGTAAGGTGCTTCTTGATGCCATACAATATCTGATATGGGAGGTACCATAGATACAATTCGTGAAGGAATTTTGCTTATATCAATGCCATTGATAGGATTATATTCTCTTGAATTGCTGTTATCAATAATAGTAATATTTCTTTTTATGATGTCTTCTGTAATTTGTTCCTTGGATATATTTAGGGATTGGCTGATTTTGTCGAGAGTGGAACTTCTTTTCTCTGATTTAAGTTTTTCTATATATTTAATATCTGAAAGGATATTTAGTTTTGCTATTTCAACCAAATATCTCATATCTATGTTCATAGGTTGGGAAAATTGATAGTTCTCTGTAAATAACAGAACTTTCGGTGCTCTTTCATCACCACAAACAATTGTCATATCTTTTGTTCCGCTATTATTAGTTAGTTCAACTTCAAATATAGGTACATTTATTTGAATGGAGTCTGCTGAACGGGAGTGATTCCTGCTGTTTGTAAGATAATATTTATTAATAATGGAAATCTTGGGCTTGTCTTCTTTTGTTGTAATGAATTGTTTTTTAAATTCTGAATTGATACGTTTAAAGTCGTAAATTACATTTGTAATCTCGTCTTCCGATAGTTCTTTGGGATTATCATACGCTATGCTGGCGTATTCATTCGATGTCAAAACCACTTGGTTGGTTGGGTTGTTGTTAACTTCTGTATTTTCTAATTTATCAGTACACGATATAAGAATAGATGTTATCAATATGAGTTGTGATAATATAACCTTTTTCATGGCATTTTTGTTAATGATTGAATGATAAAACTGGCTAAAAGGTTGCGTTATTGATATCTTTTAGTCAGTTTTGATATATGAAAATTATTTTTTTCTGAAGTCTGCCATTATGGTCATAGCATTGTCTTTGAAAATTAGTGGAATGGCAGTTTCAAAAGTTATTGTCGATGTTTTTATATCCATTAAATAGTAGCCATCCTGATAACCGTTTCCGAAGCCAAAATTAGCGTGTAAATAGCATACGTCCACATCGGAAGGAACATTGTCTATCCTACCATAGCATTCTTTTATTCCATCAAGAATGAATGGGGTGACTCCATCGGTAGCTATATTGTCAGGTTTGCCGTATATTAATACAGGTTTAGTTGCTTTTAAGGAATTCTTGACAGTATTGATATTCCATGATGTCTTTTTGCTATAATTGAAGTAACTTGCCAAATAATTCTCCACATCAGACATTAAACAAGTTGTCCCCGTAACAATTCCTTTTGAGTCTTTGACTACAGAAGATTTTGTATAATCATAGATATTTTTGAATAGCCTGCCTACCATTTCTCTTTTAGCTAAAGGATCACCGGAGTTAAAATAATCTGGTGCTTTGATTTCTTTATTTTCAGTCAAATAACTCCAATTTATTTGTAGGCTGGCTGGTCTCATCGTTGGCTCCAAACTAGCTAGAATATGCGCTACCACAATTGCTCCATAGCCTACAGGATAATTTGTATATTCTGACCATCCCGGACCATACCTATCACAATTGGCTTTTGGTAACATACAATTATAAGGTTCCCATTGTCCCCATGCCACAGGACACATAGGAAATACTGCAACTTTGACCTTTAGATTGGAAGGAACTTCTGTTATAGGTTTAGAGCGGCTGATAGAGCTGTTGTTTATGATAATTTGATTCTTGATTGCTTCATAATCGATGTCTTTGGATGTTATGTATAGTTCTTTGGATATTTTCAAAACAGCAGATTCATACAATGAATCTTTAATCTCATCAAATTTGGTAACTTCATTGCGGATGTACATTTCGCTCCATTGAAGCAAAGCGTTGGGACTTGTGTAAAGAGAATCCTGGTTTTCCTTGATGTTGTCTATATATGCAAGGATGTGTGGGGCTCTTCTATCTCCCGAAACAACAGCCATTCCTGTGCCTGTTTCTGATGTGAATTCTATTTTATAGATAGGTATTTGTTCCTCTGTACTTTCAATATTCCTGGCATCTGCTTTGTTTTTAGATAAATAGTATTTCTCTTTTATCTGAAAGATGTTAGGCTGAAAAGTAATACGTGAATGGGCATTATTTTTTAGTTCACTGCTTTGGAAGGTTGTCAATAAATTGAATACCTCAGTTTGGCTAAGTTCCGGAGAACTTTTGTATCTGATGCTTAATAGCTCTTCTGGTGATAGTTGTACTTCCTTACTAGGGGGTGTTATATCCTCTATTTCATTTGATTGGCATCCGGCAATCATCAATGAAAGGGATAATAAACAGAAAATGATTTTCTTTTTCATCTTGTTTCTTATTGTTAGTTCTGTAAACCTATATTTTTACTTAGCACGGATATTTTTTATGCAATCCATTTTATAACACCATTCCTTTACGCCTCCTGCTTCAAAAAAGGTTCTTGCGTTTCCGTCTAGTTGATAATACCCTGTGTTTTTATCAGCCCACCCCAAATTTGCGTGCCAATATAAATCATTCGTCTTAACCATTTGGCGAGTTTGACTAGCTTTTTCGGTGATTAGAAGTCCGGAAATGATAAAAGCATGGTTCGTAGTTAGCATAAGCACCGGATTGTTATTTCTTAATGAGGCCCAAACTTGATCACCATCAAAAGGGGCTTTTGGATTATATTTAAAAAATTTGTTCATCGTATTTAGCATATTCTCTTCAGAAACACCACTTTCAAGTACAGCACCATCCCAATCTTTTTTGGATGTAGTTTTATTCATATTATAGAAGTTGAGCATAAGGTATTGAACTTGCATTTGAGCTTGCCCCTGTAAATCATTGATAGAGGCTTTTTGGGTCATTTTAATAAAGTTAGGCATATAAGTCATAGTACTGTTGGGTAAAGTAAAGGTAAGAGGGGGAGTATATTTTTGATGAGTATATCCCATTATTTGAGCAAGTGCCACATTGACACATCCTACAGGAAGTGCGTCCATTTTCTTTCCATTATTTTCAGTTCTTATCCAATCTACTTTATTTTCTTCTCTGAAAGCCCAATTATAGGGATCGTCTTGTCCCCAATTGGTCTTGACTAGAGGAGATATTGATGATGGTAGTTTTTGTATTCCCTCGGGAGGACCTTGTACAGCAGTTGATCTAGATGAATAGGTATCTGTTAAAATGATATTATCTTGAATTTTTTGGTAGTTAATTTCATTGATAGGAATGTTTAATTTCTTACTAATTTTCTCCAACGTTGGCTGTTTTAGCGAATCTACCAATTCTTTTGTTTTAATGGCTTTATAAAGATAGCTGGCTTTTGCTGCATATAATAGTTCGTTTGCTCCGCTCAGTTGCATTGCATCATCATTGCCTTTATTGGGAATAAATGCTATAATAGAAGGAAGTTCTGCATTTGTAGCTACTACAGCCAACCCATTTACAGTATCGTTTTGAAATTCAACTTCACAAATTTCAGATATGATATCATCTTCTGGTAAGGCGGTTCGGGAAGCTATTTCTTTATTTTGAAATTCTCCTTCTTTATTTATATATGTTCTTTTTGTAATCTTAAATGATGCACTAGTGCTTCTGCTTACACCATTATTATTCATATTGGCAAAAGAACTTACCATATTGAAAATATCTTTGTCTGTAAGCTCTTTTGCATCATCGTAGGCGATACTGAGGACTTCGTTTTTATTCAACTTAACCTTTTGGGAATTAGTAGAAAGGTTATTGGTGCTTTCATTCGAGCAGGAGAATAATGTAATTCCTGCAAAGAATAGTGATAATGGAATGATTTTCATAAGTTTGTTATTAGAATATTATGTATGAGATTAGTTTTCGTATATAAATTCTCCTGCCAATATTCCCTTTTCATCGGTGATTGTCAGTTCATATATTCCTGCCGGAATATTCTCTAAAGAAGTTGATAAAGAAGAATTGGAGTGGGGTATATAGAGGTTTCTATATACTACATATCCTTCTTTTGATTTAATCTCGATGGTTACCGCTTCCCAGTCCTGTGCGAATTCGATGGTTAATTCTTTATTGCAGTCGTCAAAGAAAGCTTTTACCGGAATGAATGACTCTACTGGAATTCTATGGTTGCCATGTTTTATAAATTCTATATTTCGTTTTTTAGCGCATAGTAATAGAGGAATAATTAAGGCTATCAAAGCCAAACTCATTTTTAATTTGTTCATAATCGTTTTACGTTTTAGTTTTGTGCAAACTTAGGTATTATAGGATTATGAATGACAAAAAGAGGGAGTTATAGTATATACAAGATTTGTTGATTATCAGCGAGTTACAAAAATTGTTATATACAGTGATGTATATGTAGTGTTTTATAATTCACTGATAATAAGATCTGTATGAGAACTATTTATTTTAAGAGGTTTTTGATGATGTAATCTCGTAAAAACGTTTCTTTATTGTGCTTTAGTTGGACCTCTTGATAAATTCTCGTTCGTTTCATTCGTACAGAAGCCGGATTGATGCCGAGCAATTTGGCTTCATCATTTGCGTCAAATCCAAAGATATGGAGATAGCAATATTGATATTCTGATTCTGTCAGGTTGGGAAATGCCTCTTTTAGTAGGGAGTAGAATTGGGGATATATCTTGTCTACTTCCGTCATTATGGAATGCCATGTTTTGTCAGTAGGGAGTTGGGAGTCCTCAAGCCTATTTTTTTTAGTCAAAGAAATAAGCTTCTTGCCAACTGTGGATGTTTCCAGACTTTGCTTTTGCAGCCGGTCGTATTTATAGGATATTACTTCTATTTCCTGTTGTAGTTTGTGGGCATTATTCTCTTTGTCTGCCAATGCTTTTTGCAAAATCTGCTTTTTTTCTTCTAGTTCTGCAGATAAGTGAAGGAGCTCTATTTTCATCTTATCTAGAATTGTTTGCTGGTAATAGATTTTGGCTTTGCTTCTCTGCCGGTAAATGATATATCCTGCAACTGATAGTAAGAATAAGGAGATGGCAATAATGATGATGATTGTATTCCTTTGCTGTGTAATCTTTAATAGTTCGTTCTCTTCCCGTATCTTGGCGTTGTTATACTTTTTTTCTATTTCCAATACTTTTGTCTCATTTTGAACTAATGTCAGTGAATCGAGCATGTCGGAACAGATTTCTTTGTAATGGAGTGCTTCCTTGTATTTTCCTTCTGCCTTATAAAGCAGGTAGTAAGCTTGATTGAAGTAATAAGCGATATCATTGTGTTTGGTTATCGTTTCAATCCATTCGTGTGCTTTTGCCAGTTGGTTGTCTTTTATATATATGTGTAATAGGGAGATAGAATCCTTATAGCTTTCTTTGCTGCCCGTTTCAATGGCTTTTAAGAAATATCTTTCGGCATTCTTGTATTTTTCTTGTGCCTCATATATCACTCCAAAAGCATTGGCTACATCAGCTGTTAAATCTTTGTTATGCAGTAGTTGTGAGATGGAATCAGCCTTTTGAAGTAAGGGTATGGTGTAATTAAAAGAATCAGTGAGTGTACATTCACACGCTAAATCTTTTAAGGCGTATGCATAGCTTTTGTAGTTCCTTGCTTTCTTGAAGAAGTTACTGGCCTCTTTTCTTTTCTCCAGACGTTCACTGGTTATATCTCTAAAACCATACAAATCTGCCATATAGGCACAAATATACCCTGCCACATTATAGGCCTGATGTTCTTTGGCCAGTTGCAGTGCATCGGCATATATTTGCATTGCTTTATCATACTCCCCATCTTCTACATAAGCACGGCCCAGATACAAGTCTATTTGCGCCTGTTCTTCTGCCGTGCCGTGTTCGGTGAACCATTGTTGTGCCCGTTGCCATTGGTAGATAGGGAGTAATCCGGTGGCTGCTTCGTCCGTTACTTTACCGCATAGCATACACCAGTGGGCAAAGTCCTTATCAGTCAGTTCATCGGGGGCTTGTATGCTGTCCAGTAGCACGGAAGCACTATCGGCATACATGGGAATCAGTTCCTCTACAGATCGTAATAGCGGAAGTATGCTTGTCTCTTTTCTGCATCCGGGGAGGATGAGAATGAATAGTAGTCCTGTCAAAAGTAAAGCTTTCATAAGAATGTGTTCAGATTTTGCAAATATAGTCATAAATCCGGGCAACTTGTATCTGATAGAGGGAAAAGTCAGTTTTTTTATGCTTTCCGTGGCTTCTCCTTTGGAAGTGAGGTGGGAAAGCATGAAAGCTCTTTGTCTTGTCAGTGAAATCTGTCTGTTGTATTTTGTTCTTCTGCCTTTTCATCAAGTTTTATCACTAAAGTGAAGAAACTGTATCACTTTAGTGATGAAGCTTGATTACCTTAGTGATAAAAGTTCATCACTAAGGTGAAACGATTAAATGAAAAGGCAGAGATTGGGAGAAAATACCGGTGGAATCACTCAAGTTACAGGAACGGAATTCATTTTGTTTGCGCCATTTATAACAGTTGTAATGTTGTGCTTTCTATTGAAATATCCTATGACAAAATGATGAAGAATTTATGAATAAATCAATCATGGTAAATAATTGGTTATCAACACTTAATAAGTAAATGAAGAATTTGAAGGAAATAATCAGCCAACAGGATACTGTAACTCCTTGTGTTTTGAATCCGTTGTTTTTACGCCACAAATCTTCTGGTCCATTTGCATGCATACATCCCTCTGACCACCAGGTAGCTGATGAGAAAGGCTGTTACGGCCATGCAAATAATGTGTATTATGGCAGGAATCCCCTGAGGCAACAGCGAGGCGAACAAGTCATATCCCATTTGCACGAAGACGAAATGACACAGATAAATGCCGAAGGTCATGGATGCCACTTTTGAAAGAACAGGCGAAGAAGGTATTTTAAGCTTCTGTATACAGACAAAAACAGGAAATGTCATCATAAATACATTGATGCCGCCGAAAAGCCATACTATTTCCAGATAGGCGTAGTTTCCCGGAAAATATTCCTGCATGATGAGGTAGCCGCCGAAAGTGATGGCGTACCCTGTCACAAACATAGGGATACCGATAGCCAGGGTTTTTCTCCAACTCCATTGCAGCGGGTATTTTACCAGATAATGGGCCAGTATCAGATAACCGGTAAATCCGGAAACATAATAAAATGAACCGAATGCATTCCAGTCGCACACTCCCAGGATATCCATATTGCCCCAGTTGCCGATATATCCCAGTGCGGGAGCGGCCATCTTTATGTAGGGAAGGAACAAGGAGATGCCCCAGATGGAAAGAAATAGCTTGATATCTTTCCGGGTAGCACGCTCCAGCCATGCATGGAAGATGGGGATGATGAAGTAGAGCCCCACCAGCATATACAGATACCACAGAGGAGTGGTGTCATAGTTGAAATTGAAAATGAATGTCCAAATCTTCGTGATAGTCATTTCCAGGGTGAAGGCGGACATGTCTATGGTAGGATTGTCTGTCGTGGTGATGTAATTCAGATAAATGAAATACAATACAGGCAGCATGACCGACCAGAAGATAAGCGGGACAACAATGCGGCCGATCCGCTTTTTGTAAAATTCACTCATGCCGTTTCGTACAGGAAACAGCAGCACTCCTGTCATCATCACAAACAAGGGTACGCAACAGCGTACGGCACTTCCCAATGCGCACCCTTGCAGAAAAGTAGGACGGTCTGTGTCAAAACGTGCCACAAAAGGGTCACAGCAATGGGCGAATACAACTAAAAAACAGGCGGTGACGCGTAGCAAGTCTATCCATCCGATGTTCTCTCTTTTATTTATTTCCATATTCTCTGTTGGGCTTATTTTTGTTCAAGCACCACTACTAAGGGACGGTGATCTGATGCTACCGGTTCATTTACTACCTGTGCGGAGGTTACTGTGAAGCCTTTCATGTTCTGTTTCAGTGCTGTAATATAATCAATGGTTTCTGTAGGGGCGGGAGCCGGAAATGTATGCTGGTTTACGTCAGAAAGTATCTGAAAATCCTGTTGCAAGTATTTTATGAATGCGGATTCGGGTTCGGCATTCAGGTCGCCGGCCAGGAAAAAAGGTTTTTTGTGAGCGGCGGCAAAGTCTTTTATAAGCTCCAGTGAGGCCATGCGGTCTTCTTCGGTGAGAGACAGATGGGTGCAACAATAAATGTAGTTGTCGAACTCTGCCATAATCAGCGCACGTGCTTCTTCCCGTCCGGGAAGTGTCATGGTTTTCAGGCTGACGGGAATTTCTTTGGTGAGAAGTCCGATACCATATTTTCCTCCGTCGTAATCAATGGCAGGGGCAAAGTAAGCGTGCATTTGCGTACGTCCGGCTATCTCGCCCAGTACGTATTTTTGTCCGCTGCGGTGGGTCATGCTGTCCAGTTCCTGCAAGGCTACCACTTCGGGGTGGATATGATTGATTACATCGGCTATGCGTTGGAAGTCGCATACATCATCCATTCCGTTTGCATTTTTAATGTTATAGGTCATTAGCCGTAACGAATTTTGTGATTGTGCCGACAGGGCTAAAAGAAGGGTAAAAAGTAAGAGCAATGTCTTTTTCATATATTCATCAGGTTTTGATTGTTTAAATTCTCTCCAAAGATAGATAAATTCATTCTTTTTTTCTTTGCTCTCAAAGATAAAAAACAAGAGAAAGTTTTTATCAGAAAGGAAATGTTTCTGTTCAACAACTTGCCGGGGCTTTATTTCTTTCCTGCCGGAGAAGCCTGTGTCATACGGATACTGCTTACCACGCCTGCGGCAATGGCAAAGAATATGGCTAATAACAAACAAGCCTGCGCCCGATGTCCTTCGGCGAACATACGGAACAACAAAGCAACCAGTGTGGTTCCCAAAGTCTGACCTAACAGACGCGCCGTACCTAGCATACCGCTGGCTCCACCGCTTCTGTGAGTGGGCGCGGAAGAAACAATGGTTACATTATTGGGCGTCTGGAACAGCCCGAAGCCCATACCACAGAGTGCCATTCGCCAGATGATATTCCATTCTGCCGGATGGGGGGGAAGCAAATAGAGTGTGAATAGGCCGGTAGCGAAGATGGCCATGCCGATGCCTCCCAGCAATCCGGGATGTACTTTCTCTACCAGTCTGCCTGCAAGTGGTGCGGTCAGGATGGTAGCCAATGGCCAGGGGGTAAGTAGCAAACCGATCTGTACGGCGCTGTATCCCAATATATTCTGCATAAAAAACGGTAAGGAAACCATAGCCAGCATCTGGGCGGTGAATGAAGTGATGGAAGTACCGATAGAAAGAGCGAAAATAGGAATCTTCAGTAAGTCCACAGGTAGGATAGGGGTCGTTTTCTTCAGTTGGCGGCGGATGAAATAAGTGCCGATTATGATTAACAATACCAACTGGATGGCAATGAACTTTCTGTTTTCGGCGTGTGCAAAACCTTCCAAGGTATAAATTAACAACCCGAAGGTCAGTGCGTTGGCTATTGCACTGATTTTATCAAACTTGTGTTTTGTGTCTGAAGCCGGATTATGCGGTAAGAACCGATGTCCGATCACTAATGCAGCCAATCCCAAAGGAATGTTGATTACAAAAAGCCAGTGCCAGCTTCCCAATGCTAAGATACTGCCTGCAATGGATGGACCTGCGGCGGCCGAAACAGCTACCACCATGGCATTTACGCCCATTCCGCGCCCTAGTATCTGCGGCGGGTAAATTAAACGGATAAGGGCGGTATTGACACTCATTACACAGGCCGCCCCGAAACCTTGAATGATACGGGAGACAGTCAGCATCCAGAAAGAGTCCGAGAGGGCGCAGGCCAAAGAGGCGCCTGCAAAAATGGAGATGCCGGTCAGAAATATCCGTCTGTAACCGTAAATATCACCTAATGAGGCAAATGATAGCAAGGTCATGGTAATCACCAGTTGATAGGCATTGACAATCCAGATGGCATTGGAAGGGGTGACATCGAAATCGTGTGCCAGCGTGGGTAATGCGATATTCATAATGGTTCCGTCCAGTACGGACATCATGATAGCCAGCAGTACGGCTACCACTGCGAAATATTGTTTAGGTATAAATGCGGTCTTTTCTTTGCTCATGATGCAAAATTAACGGAAATCGGTCAGATTAGGTTTAATTTCTTCTAAATAATTGCTATTCCAATGTTAAAGAACCGGGAATTTATAGAATGGTTAAGGAATAATGCTTATCTTTGCAGCCGTTAAAAACAGTGGAGAGATTTGAGTAGCTTGCAACCACAGAAAAAAATGCTAAAAAATACATTGACTTTCTTATTTACATTTATCTACTCTGATAACTTCCCAAGGTGGTTAACGAATTAACTTTTAATTTTTAATTCTTAATTTTCAATTTAGAATGGGATATTTATTCACATCCGAATCGGTGTCTGAAGGACACCCCGACAAAGTGGCCGATCAAATATCGGACGCTGTGCTTGATAAACTGTTGGCGTTTGACCCCAGTTCGAAAGTAGCTTGCGAAACCCTGGTGACTACCGGACAGGTAGTGCTGGCTGGAGAAGTGAAAACCAAGGCGTATGTAGATTTGCAGCGCATTGCACGTGAAGTGATTAACCGTATCGGTTATACCAAAAGCGAATATATGTTCGAAGGAAACTCCTGCGGCGTATTTTCTGCCATTCACGAACAAAGTGCGGATATCAACCGTGGCGTGGAACGCGAGGACCCTATGAACCAGGGTGCGGGCGACCAGGGAATGATGTTTGGTTATGCTACCAATGAAACGGAAAACTATATGCCGCTGTCACTGGACCTGGCACATAAACTGTTGATGGTACTGGCCGAAATCCGTCGTGAAGGGAAGGTGATGACTTATCTTCGTCCCGACGCCAAGAGCCAGGTTACTATTGAATACGATGATAACGGCAAGCCGGTACGCATTGATACGATTGTGGTTTCTACCCAGCATGACGAGTTTGTAACCCCGGCTGATTCTTCCAAAGAAGCTCAGTTGAAGGCTGACGAAGAGATGTTGGCCAAGATTCGTCAGGATGTGATTGAAATCCTGATGCCACGTGTCATTGCCGGAATTCATAATGAAGAAGTATTGGCTTTGTTCAATGACCGGATAGTTTATCATGTGAACCCTACAGGTAAGTTTGTGATCGGCGGTCCTCATGGAGATACCGGTTTGACCGGCCGTAAGATTATTGTGGATACATACGGTGGAAAAGGTGCTCACGGTGGCGGGGCGTTCTCAGGAAAAGACCCCAGTAAGGTAGACCGTAGTGCTGCTTATGCAGCACGCCATATCGCAAAGAATATGGTTGCTGCCGGTGTTGCCGATGAAATGCTGGTGCAGGTGTCATACGCCATTGGCGTGGCCCGTCCTATCAATATCTACGTAAATACGTACGGTCGCAGCAATGTGAAACTGAGCGACGGAGAGATTGCTAAGAAAATAGACGAACTGTTCGATCTGCGTCCGAAAGCCATTGAAGAGCGTTTGAAACTGCGTAATCCTATTTATGAGGAAACAGCTTCTTACGGTCACATGGGACGTGAGCCGAAAGTGGTGACCAAGACATACGAATCCATGTATCATGAAGCAAAGACGCTGGAAGTGGAACTGTTCACTTGGGAGAAGCTGGATTATGTGGATAAGATAAAGGAAGCGTTCGGTTTGTAAGAAACGGATTCGAATATGGTGATGTATACGGGCGAATTCAATTCGTTCCTGCGGCAATGAGCGTCATTGGCTGGCAGGGGAGGATTGGATCCGCCCGAAAACATAAGGAATTATATGAATGATATAAAGAATGTATGTGTATATAGTGCGTCCAGCACAAAGATAGCGAAGGTGTATTTTGATGTAGCGGAAGAATTAGGACGTCTTCTGGCTGAAAAGAAGATCAATCTGATTAACGGGGCAGGCTGTATCGGCCTGATGGCGGCTACCTCCGATGCAGCATTGGCTGCAGACGGTACGGTGACGGGGGTAATCCCTCATTTTATGGTGGAGCAGGGGTGGCACCATACAGGGCTGACCCGATTGATTGAGACGGAAACCATGCACGAGCGTAAACGGATGATGGCCGATTTGTCCGATGGTGTCATTGCATTGCCCGGAGGTTGCGGCACATTGGAGGAATTGCTTGAAATCATCACCTGGAAGCAGCTGGGGCTTTATCTTAATCCGATAATCATCTTGAATATCAACGGGTTTTATAATCCTTTGCTTGAAATGCTGCAAAGGGCGGTGGAGGGTAATTTTATGCGTAAAGAGCATGTTGCGATCTGGAAGGTGGCTTCAACAGCCGAAGAAGCGATAAATTTGCTCTATACAACGCCTGTTTGGAACAAGGAAATACGTAAATTTGCAGCGATATGAGTGAAACCTGTCATCCCGGAATAGCGTATATTCTCCAACTTTATACGGAAGAGCAGAGCCGTGTTGATACGGCTTTGACACACAGCGTGTGTCATATGTCCAAGGAAGACGGGATGAGAGGAATGGAGTTGCCCTATCAGCTGCGTTCGGACTGGATGGTGACCTGCGTGCTGTTTCTTTGCTTTATCCTGGTATCATACGTGCTGGCACATGGCAAGAAACATCTTGAACAGCAATTTAAGAATTTTGCTTTGTCTAAAGAGCGTGCCAGTTTGTTTGATGATACTACCGCATCTGATGTGCGTTATACATTGGTGCTGATATTGCAGACCTGTATATTATCCGGTTTTTGTGTGTACGATTATTTTTCGGACCATGACCTGCTCCTTTTTCGTACGGTTCCTCATTGTTTATTGCTAAGTATTTACATTGGTTATGTAGTTTTTTTCTTTGTCATCAAATGGCTTCTTTATAGCTTTGTAAATTGGATTTTCTTTAACAAAACACGCAATATTATTTGGCTGGAATCTTACTTTAATGTTGTAATCGGGGCCGGATTTTTACTTTTTCCAATTGTACTTTTGATTGTGTATTTCGATCTGTCACCGCAAATTGCTCCTTATTTTATCGGTTTTGTTATAATAATTGCTAAAATTCTGCTGTTTTATAAGTGCTTTAGTAACTTTTTCAACAAATTTTATGGCGCTTTCCATTTAATTCTGTACTTTTGTGCCCTTGAAATACTCCCTGATTTTGTTCTGTGGAAAGGGATTATCTTAGCGAACAACATTTTGATTTTAAATTTTTAGTACATTGAAAATAAAAAAAGTCCTCGTATCTCAGCCGAAGCCGACTTCTGAAAAGTCGCCATACTATGATATTGCTGAGAAGTACGGTGTGAAAATTGATTTCCGCCCGTTCATCAAAGTTGAGAGCTTGTCGGCCAAAGAGTTCAGACAGCAAAAAGTCTCTATTCTTGATCATACCGCTGTGATTTTTACATCGCGGCACGCTATCGACCATTTCTTCAATCTGTGTACAGAATTGCGTGTTACTGTGCCCGAAACAATGAAATATTTCTGTACGTCCGAAACCATTGCTTTGTACATTCAGAAATATGTTCAGTATCGTAAGCGTAAAGTGTTCTTCGGCGCGACCGGTAAATTCGCAGATTTGGTGCCTTCTATCGTAAAGCACAACACGGAAAAATATTTGGTGCCGATGTCTGATGTACACAATGATGAGATCAAGACTTTATTGGATAAAAATAAAATTCAGCATACGGAGGTAGTGATGTATCGTACGGTAAGTAATGATTTCACTCCTGAAGAAGAGTTCGATTACGATATGCTGTTGTTTTTCAGTCCTGCAGGAATCAATTCTTTGATGAAGAATTTTCCGGAGTTCGACCAAAAGGAAATTGCGATAGGATGTTTTGGTCCTGCTACTGCTAAAGCGGTAAAGGATGCCGGATTGCGGTTGGATCTGGAAGCTCCTACTGTAGAGGCTCCGTCCATGACTGCGGCATTGGATATGTTTATCCGCGAGCGTAATAAGGATTAATTTTTAGTTTATATCCCAAAACCGGGGGTTTTGTATCAATAAAGTTGTAACTTTGTGATTCGAAACCCTCGGTTTCTTTATTTTAATAAAAGAAAGAAGATTATGGTAGAATATACACTCGGTAAAAAAGAGCGTCTGAATAGTAAGACATTGATTGAGCGTCTTTTTTCAGGTGGAAGCAAGTCTTTTCCGGCTTTTCCGCTACGTGTGGTGTATATGTCGGTAGAGCCTGTGGAGGAAGATATGGCGGCAGCTTCCATTCTGATCAGCGTGCCCAAGAAGCGGTTCAAACGTGCGGTAAAGCGTAATTTGGTGAAACGTCAGGTACGTGAGGCTTATCGGAAGAACAAGCATTTGTTGCTGGATGCGCTGGCTTCCCGGAACAAAAGACTGATTATCGCCTTTATATGGCTGGATAACCATATTCATTCTTCTGCCGAAGTGGAGGAGAAAGTGAAGAAGCTGCTGTTTCATATAGTGGAAAGGCTGGAATGAAAAAGATACTTTCCTATCTGTTGCTGTTGCCTGTTTATTTCTATCGGGGGTACATTTCTCCAATGACTCCTCCTTCATGCCGTTTTGTACCTACCTGTTCGGAATATGCCATCGAGGCCATTAAAAAACATGGTCCTTTCAAGGGATTGTATCTGGCTGTCCGCCGGATATTGCGTTGCCATCCGTGGGGCGGGTCGGGCTATGATCCGGTTCCGTAAAATCTGTTGTCCTTATGTTGCTGGATATTCATACGCATCGCAATGCTGCTGTACCGGGAGAATGCATTTTCAATGTAGAGCCTGCATGGTTTGAACCTGTGGAAGGGTGTTATTATTCTGTAGGCATTCATCCGTGGAAAGTTTTGGAAGCTGGTCCGGAAGATTGGACAACGTTGGAAAAGGCGGTCTGTCATCCCTCTGTTCTGGCGATAGGAGAGGCGGGTTTGGACCGTTTGGGGCCGGCAGATATTCTGTTGCAAAAAGAGGTGTTTGTCCGACAAATTTTATTGAGCGAGTCAGTAGGAAAACCGTTGGTTATTCATTGTGTGAAGGCGTTTAATGAACTGATTGAACTGAAAAAGAAGTATCGTCCGCAGATGCCTTGGGTGGTACATGGTTTCCGTAATAATCTGCATATTGCCTGCCGGCTGATGCAGGAAAACATTTATTTTTCGTTGGGAGAAAGATATCAGCCTGATGTGTTGCGGCACGTGCCTTTAGAATGTTTATTGGCCGAAACGGATGAGAGCACGCAGGATATCCGTATGGTGATAGGACGGATGGCGGAAACGAAGAATGTGGAAGTTTCCTTTCTGTGCGATAGGATAGATGAAAATGCACGGAAAATCTTTTTTCGGCAATAAGAGTTGTTTCTTCAGATAAAGAGTCGTACTTTTGTGGCATTTAAAGTATAAATCAAACATTTAAATAGATAATCATTCGATGAATTTTGTAGAAGAATTAACATGGCGTGGAATGGTGCACACAATGATGCCGGGCACCGAAGAGTTATTGGCTAAAGAACAAGTGACAGCTTATCTGGGTATTGACCCTACGGCTGATTCTCTGCATATCGGCCACTTGTGTGGTGTGATGATGCTACGTCATTTCCAGCGTTGCGGTCATAAGCCGTTGGCATTGGTGGGCGGCGCGACCGGTATGATCGGTGACCCTTCCGGCAAATCGCAGGAACGCAATTTGCTGACCGAGGAAACATTGCGTCATAATGTGGCTTGCATCAAGAAACAGCTGGCTAAGTTCCTTGACTTTGAGAGCGATGCTCCTAACAAAGCCGAATTGGTGAATAACTATGACTGGATGAAGGATTTTACTTTCCTGGACTTTGCCCGTGAGGTAGGGAAGCACATTACAGTGAATTATATGATGGCTAAGGATTCTGTACAGAAACGTTTGAACGGTGAGGCGCGTGACGGTTTGTCATTTACAGAATTTACTTACCAGTTGTTGCAGGGATACGATTTCTTGCATCTTTATGAAACAAAGGGCTGCAAACTTCAGATGGGTGGTTCGGATCAATGGGGTAATATCACTACCGGGGCCGAGCTGATTCGCCGTACCAATGGCGGTGAAGTGTTTGCATTGACTTGCCCGTTGATTACAAAGGCCGATGGTGGTAAGTTCGGTAAGACTGAGTCTGGTAATATTTGGTTGGACCCCCGTTATACTTCTCCTTACAAGTTCTATCAGTTCTGGTTGAATGTAAGTGACGAGGATGCCGCACGTTATATAAAGATTTTCACTTCGCTGAGTCAGGAAGAAGTGGAAGCATTGACAGCAGAACATGCTGAAGCTCCGCACTTGCGTGTATTGCAGAAGCGTCTGGCTAAGGAAGTAACTGTGATGGTTCATTCGGAAGAAGATTACAATGCTGCTGTTGAGGCATCGGGCATCCTGTTTGGTAACGCCACTTCCGAAGCGTTGAAAAAGCTGGATGAAGACACGTTGCTGGCAGTGTTCGAAGGTGTTCCTCAGTTTGAGGTGTCACGAGATGCATTGGCCGAAGGTGTGAAGGCAGTAGACTTGTTCGTTGATAATGCCGCTGTTTTCGCTTCTAAAGGTGAGATGCGTAAGCTTGTACAGGGCGGTGGCGTTTCATTGAACAAGGAGAAATTAAGTGCCTTTGACCAGGTGATTACGACTGCTGACCTGCTGGATGAAAAATACCTGCTGGTTCAGCGCGGAAAGAAGAACTATTATCTGGTGATTGCCAAATAAGAAAAAAGAGAACTTCTTTTATAAATAAAAAGGGGATATTCAGTAAATGTCCCTACAAACAAAAACCGGAAGAAGAAAACCTGTTGTTTCTCCTTCCGGTTTTGTTTGTATCTTTTCTTTCGTCTTATTTTCCGTCTATCTCTTTCAACAGCTCGTCTACCGCAGCTTTCAATTGTGTGTCTTCACCTTTCACTACTGTTTCCGGTGAATTGGCCACTTTGATATCCGGCTCTAATTGTGAATTTTCCAGATAACTTCCATCCGGCAAGCGATAGCCGATAACAGGAATGCCGAATACCAGTGTCGGATCCTGCAATGTTTCCCAAGATACGCTGGTCATGGTTCCCGGTACAGGCATACCTACCAGCTTGCCTATTTTTTGATGGCTGTATACCCACGGAGTGCCGTGTGCGTTACTGTAGTTGGCTTCACACTGCACCATGATACTCGGCTTGTTCCAACGGCGGCTGGGCATATCGCAAGCTTCACGTCCGCGAACTACTTGTGTAAAGTATTTCTTTCCGCTGAACAGGATCTCAATATCCTCGTGCAAACGTCCTCCGCCATTGAAACGGGTATCGATGACGATACCTTCACGGTTATTGTACTTGCCCAGAATATCCGAATAAACGGAACGGAAGCTGTCATCTCCCATGGATTCAATGTGCACATATCCCAAACGGCCGTTCGACCATTTGTCTACATCGGCTGCCCGTTGTTTTACCCAGCGTGCATAGAGCAGATCGCTCATTACACCATTGCTGACAGGAACAACTACTTCTTCCCAACGTTCTTTGGTCTGCGGGTTATAGAGCGTAACCAGTGTTTTCTTTCTGGCTTTACCGTTCAGCAGAACAGAGTAATCGCTTTCGGGAGTGATTTCCTGACCGTCGATCTTTTCAATGATATTTCCGGCCTTCACTTTGGAACGGGCGTGGTCGAAGGGGCCTTTTTCCACTACTTCAGAAATCAACAGACCTTTGCCGTTATGATTCCAGTCATACAGTAATCCTAAGGTAGCGGTGGCATCTCCTTTCAGTTGCGGACGGAAACGTCCTCCGGTATGTGAAACGTTCAGTTCACCCAGATATTCGCTCAGTAATTCCGCAAAGTCATAATTATTATCGATATGCGGCAGGAACTTGCGATAGGCTTTGGTCATGGCATCCCAGTCTATTCCGTGCATGTTCAGGTTGTAGAAGCGTTTCTGTTCTTGTTTGTATACATGGTTGAACATATAGTCACGTTCGGCTGCGAGGTCCATTTTCACGTGGGCTTGATAGCTGATGGGCTTCAAACTTTCAGAATCAGTACCCATTTTCTGCATCGTGTTACTGCCTAGCAAGAACAAGTTCTTTCCATCCTTGTCCATTTCCATGTTGGCCCATCCGGCATCCATTTTATGGAGCAACTTGGTATCTTTCTTGCGCAGATTCATTTTCCACAGGTCATAGCCGCCTTCAAAGGCAGAGAGGTAATATAAGGTCTCGCCGTCTTTGGTGATAATGGCGCTCCCCAAATCGGAAGAGTTGGGAGTAAGGCGTACGATGCGGTCCTCTATGTTGTTCAGTTCCACCACAATGTCCTTTACTTTTTCCTCTTTCTTCTCTTCGGATTTTTCTTTGTTATCACCTTTCTTTTTATCGTTTTTCTTGGCTTCGGTTGTGTTCTTTTGTTCTTTTTCCAGTTCTTTCTGCAATTCGTAATCTTCTTTGCTCAGGCGGAATTTGTCGTATGCATCCTGGTTCATAAATACCAGCATCACATCGTTCAGTGATCCCCATGAGGCATGGGCACGCATACCATAACGCTCGGTAATGAATAAAATGGCATTACCATCCAGTACCCAGCGGGGGAAGCCACTGGTATAGCCGCTATTGGTCAGATTGATAATTTTTCCTCCTTGTGCACTTACCATACCTATATCGGAATATGGATCATGCCGGTTTCCGATAAATTCCAATGTGAACCATTTGCCGTCCGGCGACCATGAATAGTCAAAGCCACCGCCGGTACTGAACCAGGTGGAACCGTCAGTGACCTGACGTACTTTTTTGGTTTCCAGATTAAGCACCATCAACCGGTTACGGTCTTCTATAAAGGCTAGTTCCTTCCCATCCGGCGAGAATTGCGGATAGGTACGTTCTGTCTTGTCCGAAGGCAGGAGTACTTCTTCTTCAATGGCAGTCGCATTGGGGAAGTTGGCTTCCTCCTTACGTGCAATCTTGGCCATGTAAAGTTCCCAGTTTCCGTTGCGTTCACTGGCGTACGCCAAAGTACGGTTGTCCGGTGAGAAAGTAAGTCCTGCTTCACGGGCAGGGGTATGTGTGATTTGCTTGGTGGTATTATAATCGGCGGAAGTGACGAATACTTCACCTCGTACAATGAAAGCAACTTGTTTGCCGTCCGGTGATACGGTAGCTGAGGTTGCTCCGTTACTGAAATTCAGATCCGCTATTGTATTTTGGTCATCACGGATGATATCGATTTTGACTTTCTGCGGTTTATCTCCTTGTTTTTGAGTGTATATTTCTCCATCATACGTATAACAGAGAGTGCCGTTGCTGCCCATTGACAGGAAGCGGACCGGATGGGTCTTGAAATGGGTGACCGTTTTCAATGATTGAGGACTACTTATCGGAAAGGAATATACGTTGAATGTACCTCCGTCTCGTTCGCTCAGGAAATAAACGGTTTGCCCGTCGGGCGCAAATACAGGGTTACGGTCTTCGCCTGCATGGGCGGTCAGGTTGGTATGCTTGCCGTTTTCCGAATCATATAACCATACGTCACGGGTGATGGACGAGGTGTGGTGTTTGCGCCATTCGTCTTCAAAACCTTTGCGGTCTTGGTAGAGAAATGTTTTTCCTGATTTGTCAAAGCAGACCATTTCTGCGGGAGTACCCAGCACCTGTTCGGTACGTCCGCCGGTTACCGGGACTTTGTATAGTTCTGTCATGGCCGAGGTAGGGAACAAGGCACTGTTGGCAGGGTCTTGGATAGAGGCCGAGAACAGGATATAGTTGCCGTCGGTGGTGAAGGTTGACGGTATTTCGGAAGCCGAATGGGTGGTAAGGCGCCGGGCTGCTCCGCCATCGGCCGACATGACGAACAGGTCGAAATTGCCATTGCGGTCACTGGCGAAGGCAATCTGTTTACTATCCGGTGACCAGATGGGGCTGCACTCGTATGAGGCTTGTGTAGTGAGTTGGGTGGCAGTTCCTCCGTTGGAGGGTACTTTATAGATATCTCCTTTATAACAGAATGCAATTTCCGTGCCGTCGGGGGAAATTTGCACGTCACGCAGCCATAAAGGTGTAGCTGCATAACTGCTTGCTGCAACAAGGCTTAAAGCAAGGCAAGTTAGAAGTTTTTTCATGTATTTATTTCTTTTAGTTTGTACGCAAAGTTAAGCATTTGCACTTTATTGCAAAAAAAAGTGCGAAAATATTTGGAATATATTGCAGGAAAAACGTATCTTTGCACCGCTTTCTAAGGAAAGCACATAATGATTGGACTATGGTGTAATGGTAGCACAACAGGTTTTGGTTCTGTTTGTCCAAGTTCGAATCTTGGTAGTCCAACAGTTTTCAATCCGAAATGAAACAAAAGCCCGTTAAACATACAGTTTGACGGGCTTTTTTCGTATCGGATCATATCCTTTAATATAGTCAATACAAGAAGGGCTCAGCGGAAATTTCTGGTTGGTAAGTTTTAAAATTAGCTATCTTTGCTTACCTTTGTTTTATGAAACCCGAACGACTCCTTCGTGCCATCCTTCCGGATGTGCTTATAGACAACTTTGATATTGTCAATTTCGACAAGAGTGCTGACCGTTTTGATATTTATCTTGATGAAAAAAAAGTTCAGCTAAAAGAAGATAAGACCAACCCGGATATCATATCCTATGGTTTTGGTGAGTACCGTACAATCCAAGACTATCCTATTCGTGGTCGCGCCACTTATCTCCATGTCCGTAAACGTAAATGGCTTGACAAGTCTTCCAATGAAATCTTCAGCTATGACTGGGATTTATCCGAATTTGACGGTACACGGCTCAATTCTGAGTTCGTTTCTTTTTTAAAAGAAGGAGATTGAATCTACTCCTGTGAGCATCTGTGTGCTTGCGGAACGTTATGGCGTAAAAGGGCAGACTCTTCGTAAACAATACAAGGAGAAAATCAGTGATTACCGGAACTGGGACCAACTCGAACATGCGCATGACTACCTCCTTTATCCTGAAAACATTGGAGAAAACCTTTCTTTGGATGAAACTTGCCTGAGCAATGGAGATGTTTATACGATTCTGACCAATAAAGCAGCCAAAGGCCGTAAGGGGGCTTTAGTTGCAATGGTTCGTGGAGTGGCCACAGATGCGGTAAGCGGAATCTTGCGCAGGCTTCCGCACCGGAAACGGCTGTCTGTCAAGACTGTCACTACAGATTTATCTTCAGCCATGATGCTGACGGTCAGAAAGGTGTTTCCTGCCGCAAAGCTGATCAATGACCGTTTTCATGTACAGCAGCTCATGTCTGAAGCTGTTGACCGGTTAAGAATACGCTATCGGTGGAAAGTACTTGATGCGGAAAATCAGGCTATCAGGGAGCACCGTCAAAAGAAGAAAGAAGCAAAGAGTAAGGCGGAAAGGGAGAGAATAGGGAAATGGGAGCCTGAAAGAATGGAGAACGGAGAAACCCTGCCACAGATAGTAAGCAGAAGCAAGCATATTATACTGAAACACTGGAGCAAATGGAATGAACAGCAAAAGACCAGGGCTGCCATTCTCTTTGATAAATTCCCCAAGCTTCTGGAAGGATACAGCCTTAGCATGAAACTGACAGACATCTTCAACAAGAAGTCAGGTCCCGATGAAGCAAGGCTAAATCTCGCAAGATGGTACAATGAAGTGGAAAAGTTTGACTATATGGAGTTCAACAAGGTACTTGATACCTTTTCAAACCATAGTACGACCATCATAAATTATTTTGAAGAACGATTGACAAATGCTTCAGCGGAGTCGTTCAATGCTAAAATCAAAGCTTTTCGAAGCCAGTTAAGAGGGGTGGCTGATCTGAAATTCTTCATGTTCAGACTGGCTAGGCTATACGCTTAAAAGAAAGCTTACCAACCAGGAAAATCCGCTGACCCACAAGAAGCAGCAGTAAAAAAACAATCGATGCCGTTAATTAGCGGCTTAGCACATTTACAATTTCCACCACATACATCTTGTGAAAAACCACCGTGTGATTCCCCATACCATCGGTCCGTAATGCTCTTGTCGATAAAGTTTCCGGGCTTGATCAGATCGGCATACAGTTTCTTGCATTCAAAAGTCAACCGCGCCTGCTCAAAAGTGATGCTTCCGTTCTCGGTGAACAAGGGCGATAGTCCTGTCGCTTTTACTTTATCCATGTCACGTCCCGATTTGGAACCGCATATCTTATGTACTTCTTTATGCTCTTCACCTAGAAAAGAGAGAGTGAGATAGTCATTCTGCTCTATAAAGTCGAATGTATAACGCTCGGGGCGGATAAAGATAAAGGCTACCGGACGGTTCCATAGAAATCCTGCACCTCCCCAGTTTGCCGTCATGGTGTTGAATTTGTCTTTGGTACCGGCGGTTACCAACATCCATTCCTTGCTGATTGTCTCAAACAGATTGTCAGTCAGTTCGTTTACTTTTATTTCTTTCATTGTTTCCGTATTTTTAGCTAGTACAAAGATATAATTTTTTTCTTTTACTGTTTCAGATTAAATTTGCTAATTAGTATCTTTGCGAGAAATATTAATTAAAAAAAGAAAGGACGATACAGTGGCAAATGATGTAGTTTTAACCCCGATGATGAAGCAGTTTTTTGAGTTGAAGGCAAAGCATCCCGATGCGATTATGCTATTCAGGTGCGGGGATTTTTATGAAACTTATTCAGAAGACGCTATTGTTGCCTCAGAGATTTTGGGTATTACGCTGACCAAGCGGGCCAATGGACAGGCAAAGAGCGTAGAAATGGCCGGCTTTCCTTTCCATGCATTGGACACGTATTTGCCCAAGCTGGTACGTGCCGGCAAGCGGGTGGCCATTTGTGACCAATTGGAAGATCCCAAGATGACCAAGAAACTGGTAAAGCGCGGTATCACCGAATTGGTGACTCCGGGTGTAGCCATCAATGACAATGTTCTTTCTTACAAAGAAAATAATTTTCTGGCTGCCGTTCATTTTGGGAAAGCCAGTTGTGGTGTGGCCTTCCTTGATATCTCTACCGGTGAGTTCCTTACCGCAGAGGGGCCTTTTGACTATATAGACAAGTTATTAAATAATTTCGCCCCCAAAGAGGTGCTTTTCGAACGTGGTAAACGGGGAATGTTTGAAGGAAATTTTGGAAGCAAGTTCTTTACTTTTGAGTTGGATGACTGGGTGTTTAATGAAAGTTCCTCACGCGAGAAGCTGTTGAAGCACTTTGAGACCAAGAACTTAAAAGGTTTCGGGGTGGAGCACCTTAAGAATGGTATTGTAGCTTCGGGCGCTATTTTGCAATACCTCAATATGACGCAGCATTATCAGATCGGCCATATAACTTCTCTTTCCCGTATAGAGGAAGACCGTTATGTGCGGCTGGATAAATTCACGGTACGGAGCTTGGAACTCATAGGTAGCATGAATGAGGGCGGAACCAGTCTGCTGGATGTGATCGACCGCACTATCAGCCCTATGGGAGCCCGTCTGCTAAAACGCTGGGTAGTCTTTCCGTTGAAAGATGAGAAGCCTGTCAATGAGCGTCTGGATGTAGTGGAATACTTCTTCCGCAAGCCGGATTTCAAAGAGTTCATAGAAGAGAAACTACATCTGATAGGAGATTTGGAACGTATTGTTTCGAAAGCTGCCGTAGGACGAATCTCTCCACGCGAGGTGGTGCAACTTAAAGTAGCTTTGCAAGCCATCGAGCCGATTAAGAATGCCTGTTTGAATGCGGATAACGGGAGTCTCCGCCGTATTGGGGAACAACTGAATATATGTCTGTCTATCCGTGAAAAGATAGCGAAAGAGGTTAAGAATGATCCTCCTTTGCTGGTGAATAAAGGCGGTGTGATAGCAGACGGGGTGAATGCGGAACTGGACGAACTGCGGCAGATAGCTTTTTCCGGCAAGGATTATCTGCTCAAAGTACAGCAACGTGAAAGTGAGCTGACCGGCATTCCCAGCTTGAAAATTGCTTATAACAATGTGTTCGGTTACTATATTGAGGTGCGTAACACGCATAAGGACAAGGTACCTGCCGACTGGATCCGTAAACAGACGCTGGTGAATGCGGAACGCTATATTACTCAGGAACTGAAAGAATACGAAGAAAAGATCTTGGGGGCCGAAGATAAGATTTTAGTGCTTGAAACAAAGCTCTATAATGAATTGGTGATCGCTTTGGCAGAGTTTATTCCAGCCATTCAGATTAATGCCAGTCAGATTGCCCGATTGGATTGTCTGCTGGCTTTTGCCAATGTGGCGAAAGAGAACAATTATATCCGTCCTGTTGTGGAGGACAGTGAGGTGATTGACATCAGGCAAGGCCGTCATCCTGTCATCGAGAAGCAGCTTCCGGTAGGGGAGAAGTATATTGCCAATGATGTCTTTCTGGACTCGGAAACCCAGCAAATCATTATCATTACCGGTCCCAATATGGCGGGTAAGTCGGCTTTGCTACGCCAGACTGCGCTGATTACCTTGTTGGCGCAGATGGGTAGTTTTGTTCCTGCCGAAAGTGCGCGGATCGGTATGGTGGATAAAATATTCACCCGTGTGGGAGCCAGCGATAACATTTCTGTGGGCGAATCTACCTTTATGGTTGAAATGAATGAGGCGGCAAATATTTTGAACAACCTCTCTAGCCGTAGTTTGGTGCTGTTTGATGAGTTGGGACGGGGAACCTCCACTTATGATGGTATTTCCATTGCTTGGGCTATTGTGGAGCATATTCACGAGCATCCTAAAGCCAAGGCACGTACGCTGTTTGCCACTCATTATCATGAGTTGAACGAGATGGAGAAATCTTTCAAGCGCATCAAGAATTACAATGTATCTGTGAAGGAGATAGATAATAAAGTGATTTTTCTGCGCAAACTGGAACGTGGCGGCAGCGAACATTCTTTCGGTATTCATGTGGCAAAGATGGCAGGTATGCCGAAAAGCATCGTGAAGCGTGCCAATGATATTCTGCATCAACTGGAAACGGACAACCGCCAGCAGGGCATTGCCAAGCCTACGGCTGAGATAGCGTCCGGCCGGAGCGGAATGCAGCTCAGCTTCTTCCAGTTGGATGATCCGGTATTGAGTCAGATACGGGATGAGATTCTGAATTTGGATGTCAATAATCTGACCCCTCTTGAAGCATTGAATAAACTGAATGATATCAAGAAGATAGTAAAAGGCAAATAAATGCCTTCATTTTTCATTAACCGTTAATTACTAACCATTAATCATTATCATGAAACACTTACTAACCTTATGGATGTTGGCCTTGTGTCTGTGTGTTTCGGCCAAGGAAACATGTCCGAAAGTAATTCCCGCCCTGCAAGAGTGGAAGGGGGGAAGTGGAAAACTCGTATTGCCTGCTGAAGGCAGTATTGTTGTAGCTCCTGCCGATGAGGCGGCACTGAAAAGTGTGGCGACTGTGCTGGCACAGGACTTGAAAGATCTGTTGGATTGGAACTACACCATTAGGACCGGGAAACCGGGAAAGAATGATATTTATCTTTCATTGATGAAACCCGACAAACAATTGGGAAAGGAAGGGTATGTGCTGACTGCCGGACGCTATGCCGGTATTGAAGCACCGGCTCGTCAGGGAGTCTTTTGGGGAACCCGGAGTTTGTTGCAGATTCTTTATAATGAAAAAGGAGAGTTGCCCAAAGGAGTTGCCCGTGACTGGCCGCAATATCCCAGTCGTGGCTTCATGCTGGATGTGGGCCGTAAGTTCTTCACAATGGATTTCCTGCGGCAATATGTCAAAATACTATCGTTCTATAAACTGAATGAATTCCAGATTCATCTCAATGACAATGGTTTTGTACAGTTCTTTGATAACGACTGGAACAAGACCTATGCTGCTTTCCGCCTGGAAAGTGAGCGTTTTCCGGGGCTGACCGCCAAGGATGGTTCTTATACCAAGAAAGAATTCACCGACCTGCAACGTCTGGGCATGGAATATGGTGTGAATGTGATTCCGGAGATTGATATTCCGGCTCATTCATTGGCCTTTACACATTATAAACCCGAGATAGGCAGTGATAAATATGGAATGGATCATTTGGATTTGTACAAGGAGGAAACCTATCGTTTTGTAGATTCTTTGCTGGATGAGTATCTTTCTGGTGAGAAACCGGTTTTCATAGGTCCCGACGTACATATCGGTACAGACGAGTACAATGCCAAGGAAGCTGAGAAATTCCGCTATTTTACAGATCGGTATCTGAAGTATGTAGAGAAATACGGGAAGAATGTCCGTATGTGGGGAGCACTGCGCTGGTTGAAAGGAAACACTCCGGTGAAAGCGGATAATGTAACTATTAATGCCTGGTCATACGATTGGATTGATCCTAATGCTTCTTTGAAAGACGAATATAAGATTATCAATACGTGTGATGCTTATCTTTATATTGTTCCGGCTGCCGGATATTATCGTGATTTCCTGGACACGAAATGGCTGTATGAGCAATGGCGTGTGGGTAAAGTGAATCCTAAGGAAGAGTTGCCTGAAGGAACTCCGGGACTGTTGGGAGGTATGTTTGCCGTATGGAATGACCATTGTGGTAACGGTGTGTCACAACAGGATGTGCATTTCCGTACATTCCCGGCCGCTCAGGTACTGGCCGAGAAGATGTGGAGAGGGAAGAATGAAATGGTTTCTTACGAGGAATTTGAGGAATTGTGCAAACAGATGCCTGAAGCTCCCGGTGTCAACCTGCTGGGGCGTGTGCAGGGTGAGGTAGTCCTTCCGGGGCAGAATGAAGAACTGTCTTTGAACGGTACGGACAGCATTGCCACTATGTTGCCGGAGGTAGGCTATCCATACGTGGTAGAATTTGAAATAAATCCGGACAAAGACCAAAATATCAACGGTATTTTGTTTAAAGGTCCTCATTCCACCGTATATGCCAATTGGGAAAATAAGGGAAAATTGGCTTTCAGCCGTGACGGCTATACGTTTGTATTCCACGCTGCCACACTGCCTGCCGGAGCATGGACGAAGGTACGCATAGAGGGAGACCACAAAGGTACTACTCTTTACATAAACGGTGAGAAAGCGGAACGTTTGGAAGGACGTATCAAGCAGTTTTACAACTATACTCATAAACGCAAGGACAAGATGTATATGCAGGAAACTTTGGTGTTTCCCATGCGGCAGATTGGGGATGTGCAGAATGGGTTCAGAGGGAAGTTGCGGAATATAAATTGCACGCAATAAAAGATATTTCTTTTCTCTTGCTGTGTAGGGGCAGGTTTTAGACCTGTCCCTATGCCCAATAGGAGTGAAATTTCTCCGAATGTTATCTTTAATAGTGTTATATTGTTTATTATCAAAGTTTTATATGCGGTAAATGTTATCTGTTTTATTTTCATGAAAAGGGCTTTATACCTTACTTTGCATTATTAAACTTAAGCAACAAACCCGATGAAAATAAAACAAATTCTACTTTGCATGCTTTTAGCCTGCTTTATTCTTCCCGCTTCCGCACAGAATAGCTGGGGTATTGTAGGAGGCGGACTTTTTTCTAAATCTCTGTCCAGGGATGCACGCTTCAGCCTGGGCGGTTATGCCGGAGGAATGTATGACGTTCATGTTAAAAACTCATGGTATGTACAACCACAATTATTATTTACTTATGAAGAATTCAGATCCAAGACAAGACTTGGTACCGATTCTTTTTTTAGTAAATTCAATTTGGAGCTTCCTATCCTTGCTTCTTATAATGTTGCTTTGAATAACAAATGGAATTTGCGCATCAATGCGGGACCGTATCTGTCCTATGCTATGTTTGGCAGGGATAAATCCATTGATTACGCCTATGGCAACGGAATGCATTCTAGTTTGGGCTGGTGGCATCAGGATTTTCCAGATCATTTTACTTACGGCGGAAGGGCCGGGGTTTCATTGGAATCCGAGCATTTCATTTACACTATCGATGGTAAGTGTTCTCTTCGTAAGAGACCTTTCGGGCAGAGTGTCAGTTTATCGGCCGGTGTAGGATATAAGTTCTGAGTTTTCTGTATCTTTGTCGCCGGAGAATAAAAATAGAGTTGCATGTATGTTTATATAAAACAGCCGGGTATTGTTTGCCTTCTATGTTGGCTTTGTCTTTCCTGTACTTTGCAGCGCACGGAACATCCTGCTTTGCGGCAAGCAGGATACTTGATGGAAGAACATGCCGACAGTGCGTTTTCATTATTGAAATCCATCTCTTCCCTAACCGGTATGAGCCCGGAAGACAAGGCCGGTTACGCTTTGCTGCTGGCTGAGGCTGCGGATAAAAATGGTTATTCACTGCTTCCTTGTGACTCATTATTGAATTTTGCTCTCCATGTATATCATGAAGAAGCCAAAGAACATGCCATAGCTCTTCTGTATAAGGGTAAAGTGCAACAGGAAATGGAAAACTATGCCGATGCCTTGAAAAGTTACCGTATGGCACTTGAAATTCTTTCCGCCTATCCATGCGAATTCTATTGGAAAGGGTTTGTATATAATATGTTGGGTGGGCTGTATGGCAAACAGAACTTGTACGCACAGGCCAAAGATATGTATGTCAAGGCTTGTTATAATGATTCGCTGGCACGGCATAACCGTCATTTCATCAGTTCACTCAGCAATCTGGGGGTAGCTTACATCGGGTATGGAAATATAGACTCCGCTTTTATCTGCCAGCAACGCGCTTTGCAGCTTTCTCTTTCTACTGATAGTTTCCTTTTGCATTCTCTTTATGGAAATATAGGGGATTTATGCGGACGTACAGGACGGAACAGTATAGCTATTATTTGTCTGAAAAGGGCATACGATGCCTGTCGTCTTAGAGAAGACAGCTTGCAGTGTCTTTGGAATCTAGGGGAATCTTATTATAATAACGGGCAGCTTGATTCGGCTCTTTATTATTTGAACCGAAGCAAGGAAGCTGTCGATATTCATATCCGGTATCTCTCTTTCTTTGACTTGTATGCCATAGCCAAGCAGCAGGGAAATGTGGAGAAAGCTTTGGAATATCTGGAAATCAGCACCCAGTTGGAAGATTCTATCTATTCCACCAATGTGGCTACGGAACTGGAGAAGAAGACCTATCGTTGGAATGCCGACGCGCAAGTAAGGAAAGAACAGTTCAAGGCTAAACGGAGGATATACACCATTGCGATGATAGCTGTGGTGTTGCTGCTGGTCATTGTGATTATTTATCAACAGATACTGAAGAACAAGAAGATACAGCAATCCAATTATAAATATCTGTTGCAGAAGCTGAAACAGAACCTGATGGATATGCAGCAGAATATTGCTCAACATGAAGAGGTGATAGCCGAATTGAAACAGAAACAAGAAAGCCGTGTCGAGGAAATAGAAGAGAAGGAACGGGCTATAGAGGCCATGAAGATGGAGAAGGAGAAATTGCGCAACTGGTTGTTCCGGCAAAGTGCCCTCTATACGAAAATAGACAAACTGGCCAACCAGCAAAAGCATCACAAAGAGCGTATTGCAGTGCTCACCAATGCTGAGCAACGCCAACTCAGAGTGATTATAGGACAGATTTATGCTGATTACATAGAGCAACTGCATACCCGGTATCCCAAGTTGAACGAAGATGATGTCCTTTTGCTATGTCTGCAATTGGCGGATTTATCTCCTTTTGCCATCGCTTTATGCTTTGGTAATAATGATGCACAGATTGTAGCGCAACGCAAATATCGTATGAAAAGTAAGATGGAATAATCCTATGTTATCTTTAATAGTGTTACATTGTTGATTGTCAGTAATTTATGCTTAGTAACTGTTATTGGGTTTAATCGTTTCGAATGTCTGTACTTTCTATCTTTGCGGAATAAAACCATAAAAATAGAAACGATATGGAAACTAACAAACTAATTCTGGCGTGCCTGATTACTCTATGTTCATTACCCGTCGCCGCACAAGTAAAACTGGGAATTGAGGCTGGTGCCAATCTTTCCAACTATATCACCGACAGTCATTCAAACCCTTCGGACAGCAAAAACATGAAAGTAGGTTTTCAAGCAGGCCTGACAGTCGACTATGAGTTTCAGAATCACCTGATGCTGATGTCTGGACTTTTTTTGTCCGAAAGGGTGGAAATTTGAAACTGGGTGAGAATTACTACGGAAAGGATGGTATAAATGCTTATTACCGTTATCCCGATGTGGAAGTAAAGATGAACTATCTGCAAATACCTGTGAAACTGGGCTATAACTTTCATATAAATGATAAACTAAGTCTTATTCCCAATGTCGGACTCTATGCGGCGTATGGTTTCAATACCGGTGAAAGCGATTTGCAGATGGTGGGTGACGGTAAATTGATTCATGCCGGCTGGAAGCCGCTGGATGGCTATGGGAATACTTCCGATCAGGCTATTCGGGGGTTCAACCATTGGGATGTCGGAGCGACAGCTGGTATCAAGGCAGTGATAGGTAAGCATTACACGATTTCATTTGATTATAATATCGGTCTGAACAAAGCACAAAGTACATACGGATTACGAAACTCTACATTCCAACTTTCAGTTGGTTACCGTTTTTAAATTTTCATCACTTTAGAGAAAACCGAATACTAGACTTTATTTTTTAAGAAGAGAGATGCTCTTGCACGAGAGTGTAGGGGCATTTCTCTTGACATTTTTCTTCGCAAACCACCATCTCCATCCCCTGGTAAACCAGGCGGGAAGCCAGCTTGTCTTTCTCATAATTCAAACTTGTCTGCCTCGTTCAGTCATAATAGTGCCGTAACATGGAGAGAGTGTTAGGCTTTTGCCAAAGCGACGGAAACGGATGAGGAAAAAGAACTTGTTGGCCCTTTCAATCAAAGAGATGTAATGCGTCTTGTTCACATAATAACAATTGTCTTCGCGGACAGCCACAAAATTCATCATTCCTTAAGGGATACGCTACGGTAAGGCATGTTAAGTACATCAAATACATTGGGTATGATTCCTCCTTTTTGTTTTCTACAAAAATAGTCTTTTGGGGCAGACGGCCAACAAGCAACAAGGATATTTGTACTGTGTTGCTTATTAATCGATGTCCGTGTACCGGGTTATGAAAGCGTTTTGCTATCTTTGTGCATAGAAAGCTAAAAGATAAAATCACTATGCGTTCATTTATTATAACGTGAGTTCGAAATAAGAATAAATATATTTCACTTATAATTAGAAACATAGCGATAAAAGTATTAAATTTATAGTGCTGAATTATAACATTTAAACGATTACCACTATGTTTCCAGAGTCTAAAGTTACAGAGATTTATTGTATGGCCGATGATTTTTGCAAGGAATTTACATTGCAACAGGAAAAATATATGATTAAGGATATGAAGACCATGCATCGTAACAAACCCAACCGTATGAGTGATGCAGAGATTATGGTTATTCTAATCCTGTTTCACTCCGGTGGTTTCCGTTGTTTCAAGCATTACTACAAGGAGTATGTCTGTAAACATCTGAAACACCTTTTTCCTCGTCAGGTTTCTTATAACCGTTTTGTGGAACTGGAGAAGGAAGTATTGCTTCCCATGACCATATTCATCAAAAGAGTACTGCTGGGAACTTGTACCGGCATCAGTTTCGTTGATTCCACTCCCTTATGTGTATGTCGTAACCAAAGAATCTTGATTCATAAGACATTTGAAGGGCTTGCCGAGCGTGGAAGATGTTCTATGGGATGGTTCTTCGGATTCAAGCTGCATCTGATAATCAATGACAAGGGTGAAATCCTCAATTTCATGTTCACGCCTGGAAACGTGGATGACCGGGAACCGTTGAAACAGGGTAGGTTTCTGGAAAACATCAAAGGAAAACTATGTGCAGACAAGGGCTATATAGGTCAGGCTCTGTTTGAAAACCTTTTCCTTAATGGCATACAGCTTGTTACTAAAGTTAAAAATAATATGAGGAACTCACTGATGAGTATTGCCGACAAGATTTTGCTAAGAAAAAGAGCCTTGATTGAAACGGTCAATGACGAACTGAAGAACATCGCACAGATTGAACACTCAAGACATCGTTCATTCAGTAACTTTATAGCCAACTCCTTGTCGGCTATCGCGGCATACTGCTTTTTTGAAAAAAAGCCCGCCATTGACGTAAAGTTTGTCAATGACGGACAACTTGCTATTTTTTGATTTTATTTCGAACTCACGTTATTATATATTTAAATTTCGTCAGTTTGCTGGCTGTCTGTTTGTTTGCCTGTAACCACCATTCTTCCAATCCGATGTTACAGCAAGTAGATTCATTGTTGGAAATGAAGCCGGACAGTGCATTGACTATTTTAAAAAATATATCTGTTTTAGAGGATTTGCCGGAAGTAGACAAGGCATACTATGCTTTGTTGCTGGCTGAGGCTACGGACAAGAACAAACTACCCTTATTGCCTTGCGATTCCTTATTGAATTTCGTCTTGGATTATTATGGAGATGATGATAGGGAGAAGGCTGTGGCATTGATGTATAAGGGAAGGCTGCTGGCAGAGATGGATGATGAAAAGGCAGCGATAGAGATGAATTTGAAGGCATTGGAAATATTGCAGGATTATCCGGTAGATACAAAATATAGAAGATTAATTTATAGTGCGCTGGGATTGTGGTATGGGAATTGTGGATTGAATGACAAGGCATTGGAGGTGTTGCACCAATCTCTTCATTATTCTTTTGATGCTAAAGATACTGCCATTGCTTATATTAATATAGGATATATTTATGGCATGAGAAATATGCAGGATTCTGCCATAACCTATCAGCGCAAAGCTGTGAAGTATGCCATGCGTTCTAAAGATAGAAGCATGATACTTACTTCTTGGCATAATTTGAGCATTTGTTATAGACACTTTGAAAATGTCGATTCGGCTGTTGTTTATGCGCATAAGGTTTTACAGCATTTATCTTATGGGAATGGAAAAGCAGATGCTTATTATAATATGGGGGATTTATATGTTGATTTGGAACAATATGATTCAGCACGCCATTATTTAGAAAAGAGTTTGTTTCTTTCTCCATCCCGCTCTATACCCTACTGGTCATTTGCCGTAATGGAGGCTGAACTAGGAAATTTTAAGTCTGCCTATCACTATCTGGATACGTTTGTTATGGTTCAGGACTCATTAGATAACAGTGAGCAATTGACGGAAGTGCAACATTTAGTCTATAAACATCAGACGGAATTAAGAGTAAAGGATGAACAGATAAAATCCAAAAGGATTATAAGATGGATTGTCTTTGTATCCGTTATTATTTGCTTTGTCGTTGCTTTGATTTACCAACGTTGGATAAATAAGAAAAATAACCAGCAGGCACTCTATCGGCAAGCATTACAATATGCTGATGAGAAACAGAATGTGATGCAGCAGCGCGCATAGAAGAAAATGAATCCGCTCTTGCACTGTTACAGGATAGGGAAAACCAAAATCTTGATGAAATTGCCCAAAAAGAGCAATTGATAACTCAATTGAAGAAAGAAAAGTTGGCACTTCGTACATGGTTATTTCAGCAGACTTCTATATACAAAAAGGTGATGTCATTGTCTGACCAGCAGCAGGTGAATAAGAAAATCCGTAAGGTGATGGCAGCTGCTGAATTGGACAAACTGAAGAAAACGACCTTTGAAATCTATGCTGATTATATTTCTCCTTTGCAAGCACAATACTCCCAACTGACGGAGGATGACTTGTTGGTCCTTTGCCTGCAAGAAGCGGGTATTTCTCCGTTGGCCATTTCTTTATGTTTCGGACATACGGATACGGTAGCCCTCAATCAAAGGAAATCGCGTCTAAAAAAGAAAATGTCAGAGTGATAAACTGAAATATATTGTTTATCAGTGTTTTATAGAAATATTATGTCACAGCAAATAGTTGTACGTTCTTTCCTTTCCCTCTAACTTTGCGGCATCATTTTTAAACAAAAAGAAGTATGAAAGCAAAGTTATTATTGATGTTATTTTTAGTTTCCTTGAGTTTGGGAGTTTTTTGCTTCGGAGCATCACCAAAAGAAGCCTCATGCAGTTTGCAAAGTTTATGAAAAGGTGGCTACTAGAATTCCTTTTATTTTCAGTACAAGCCGAAGATATAAATGACTGCTTGTATCTCACATTTCAATTTTCATTAGATGATGCTGACATTACTATGCTAGATAAGGATGGTAATGAAAAGGTGTAGTTATGAATAACGCATTTGAAAAAACAACTGTACTTCCTAAGTGTGATAAAGGAAGTGCTTACTCGACTCAGATAAATTTAAGTTTTTAAGTAATTCCAATTAAGGCTGTATGATAATATTTTAGTTGATAATCTAAGGTTATTGATAATGTGAAGTTCATATCTGAATCTTATTTTATTGCTCATGTTATGATAAAATATGTTATATGGTTGATTTTTAGTGTTGTATAGGTGAGTGGATGTTATATGGATAGAGCTTTATGCTTATATCTTCTTTCTAATTTTGCAACATCAAATAAAAAAATAAGTATGAAGACTAAAATGATTGTAGTGGTGGTGTTGGCTGCCATGTGTGTATTGCCTTTGTCTGCACAGGTAAAAGTTGGTGTGGAAGGTGGAATGAACCTGTCTCATTATCTGGTTTCCGGTTCTGACGGATATAAAGCCGAACAGGTAGGTGGAATGAAGCCCGGCTTTCAATTGGGGGTGACTGTGGACTACGAGATAGGAAAGCATTGGATGTTAATGTCCGGTTTGTCTTGGTTGCAGAATAGAAGTACCATGAAAATGATGGATCACATGGTTACTTATTTTCCTAAGACAGAGATAAAGATGAATAATCTGATTTTGCCGTTAAAAATGGGATATAATATTCGGGTTTCGGATAAACTCAGCCTCATTCCGTCGGTTGGAGTTTATGCTTCTTACGGATTTGGTGCTGGAAACTGTTCTTTGGATGTTATTCACCAAGAGGGGGATAATATAACTACCGAGCCTGCAAAATGGAAGCCCTTGGATGGTTTTTCCTATAAAGCCGGGGAGCCCAATAATAGTGGTAATCTTCAGGCTTTCCGCCGTTGGGATTATGGGGGCATTGTTGGAATGAAGGCTGTTATTGCCGATCATTATACGATAAGTTTTGATTATAGGGTCGGAATAAAAAAGATACAGGCACAAAATGGTTTGCGGAATTCAACTTTCCAGTTCTCCGTAGGCTATCGTTTCTAAACTGATTTAATTAAACTGGCAATCTGTCAAAATGATAATGCCGGTGTATGAGGGTGTCCTGTTTCAAAGGATACAGTTTGTGTATTTTCATCGTATTCTCGTGCATCGGCATTTTGACAGATTGTCTTCTTTTTCTGGTTATTTATTCTTTTATGGATATATGTGAACGTATATGTAGGGAAATGCATACATACGTGTCCGACAGGGATCTTTATGCCTTTTGAGACCCCTCTATTTATTGAGCCAGCTCTTTCAATATCTCCTCTATTTTCTGAAAGAGTTGTTCTATGTGCGCTCCGTCCACAAAAGCATGGTTTACAGTGAAAGCGATGGGCATTACCAGTCTTCCTTCGCGTGGCACTACTTTGCCGACATTTATCAGCGGATAGTCTAATGGATGGTCGGGAGCCATTTGTGTATAGGTGAGTGAAGTGAAATAAAGCTGAGGCGTGGCACTCAGTTGGATAATATCAAAATCTCCCTGTTCTGTAATGACTTTTTCGGCTCCATACGGGTCACCCTCTTCGGGGATGTTATGGACGATGTGATATGCTTCGGCATAAAACCGTTCAAAATCTGCATGGTAAGGGATGCGGACTGTGTAGAAAGTCTTGCCGGGTACAGCGATAGGTGATATGATGTCCACCTGATCGTGATAGACCACCTGTCCGTTTTTATCTGTACGGAAACGGAATTCTTTCACTTCATTGGCAGCACGTAGCACAGCATACAGGTAATACAGGAAAAAAGAGCGCTTGGCGGCTTTTGCAGCTGGAAATGCTTCAGTGCAATCCACTTCACTGGTAATGGATATCCATGAATTATGGAAGTTGCGGAAAAAATTATAATTGTCCCGGCGTTCCCAGGTTTCAATATCTATTATATGTTTCATTTATTTTACGGGTTTAAAAGAATGGTACATGAAGTGCGCTCCCAGCAGTATGAACGGAATGCTGAGCCATTGCCCCATGTTCAGCATCATACTGTCTTCAAAGGCTTCCTGGCTGGCTTTTATAAACTCCACAAGGAAGCGGAAGGTGAATATGGTAGTGAGGCAGTAGCCGAAATAGAAACCGGGGTATAGCGTGGTTTTGTACTTTTTATACAACCGCAAGCCTATGATAAAAATCAGAAGATAGGCGATGGCTTCGTAGAGTTGTGCCGGATGGCGGGGTTGCATATCTTCGTGCGGAAAAATGAACGCCCAAGGAACATGAGTTACCGTACCTACTATTTCACCATTCATCAGGTTACCTAAACGGATAAAACAACCTGCCAGCGGGGTGGCGATGGCTATATTGTCTAGTACAGTCAGGAACTTCAATTTTACACGGCGTGAATAGATCCATAAGGCGAGCATTAGTCCGATGGTTCCTCCATGGCTGGCAAGACCTTGATAACCGGTCCATTTTATCCCAGAATCGGTAATCTTGACGGGCAACAGCATTTCTACAGGGTGGGAGAGCCAATAGCCTGGCTCATAGAACAGACAATGTCCCAGGCGAGCACCGATAACAATACCCAGCAGGCAGTAAACGAACAGGGAATCAAATTTTTCGTAAGGAATTTTTTGGTCTTGGTAGAGTTTGTATATCACCCAGTAAGCCAATGAAAGCCCTGTAACGAACAATACGGAGTAATAACGGATGGAAATGCCGAAAATGGAAAAGATTTCTATATCGGGATTCCAAAGAATGGCTGACAGTGTATTCATATCTTGAATTTTTGTGCAACTTTGCGGTAAGTGGGCATATCCACATCCATCTTTTCGCCCAGTGCGATCATATCAAACAATAGTCCTTGTATTTCGGACTCATGTCCTTTGGCTATATCTTTTTGCATGGATGCGGTACTGTCCGGGTCTAATTTGTCAATCACTTTTAAGTTGTATTCTATCGGGTCTTCCGCATAGGTAATTCCCATTTTGCGGCCTATTTCAGAACTTTCCTTGGACAGACCGATGAAAGTGTCGCGTTCTGCTCCGGGATGTTGCAGAGGACCCATCGGGACATCATGGTAGGCACCTGTGCAGGCCATAGCTGAGATGAATGACCATTTGATGAAGGTGTCGCGATTGATATCATCCGAAATATCGGCTTTGATCCCTGCTTTTCTTAGTACATCGGCAATGGTTTCCAGACGTTCCGGAGCCACACCCTGTTGGGGACGTGCACCGAAAACCAGCCGGAATATTTTGCCCATTTGTGTGATTTCACCCGGTCCGGAAACGAAACCTACGATGTAGATGCATCCGTCCAGTACTGTTACATGTGGAACGAGTTGCCCGATGCGGGGACCTGTACCGTAAACATTCAGGATGGGGATAATCAAGGTATCTTTATCCGAGGCTTTTTCCAACAGATCTTTGATGGAATCCAGGGAATAGCCCTTCACGCATACAAAAATTACGTTGGCCTTCTCGTTGTATTCCTCGGCTGTGCAGGCTTGTATAGGTAGAAAGTGATTACCTTTTAAGTCTGATCTAAGGTGAAGCCCTTTTTCACGAATGGCTTCCAGATGCTTGCCACGGGCAATGCATGTTACGTCTTTTCCTGCTAAAGCAAGGAAACCGGCGATGCTTCCTCCAACGCCGCCGGTTCCCACGATTAAATATTTTTCCATGTTAGTTGTATTTTGTTTTAGGAAACAAAACACTGACTTATCGGTCTGCCATCAGTTTTGCTGGTTTCCTGATGTTCTTTCATGCATTGCATGGCATGACAAGTCTTTTGCGTTTTGATTTACCTTATACATTGAAACGGAAGTGCATGATGTCACCGTCCTGTACTATGTATTCTTTACCTTCCACGCCCATTTTTCCAGCCTCTTTCACGGCGGCTTCCGAACCATATTTAATGTAGTCTTCGTACTTGATTACCTCGGCACGGATAAATCCTTTCTCGAAATCGGTGTGGATGACTCCTGCACATTGGGGGGCTTTCCATCCTTTACGATAGGTCCAGGCTTTTACTTCCATTTCTCCGGCGGTGATGAAGGTTTCCAGTTCCAGCAGGTGATAAGCCGATTTGATCAGACGGTTTACACCTGATTCTTTCAGACCGACTTCCTGAAGGAACATCTGGCGGTCTTCATAGGTTTCAAGTTCTGCGATATCGGCTTCGGTTTTGGCGGCTACGACCAGAATTTCTGCATTTTCTTCTTTTACGGCTTCGCGTACTTGTTCTACATATTTATTGCCGGTAGCAGCACTTGCTTCGTCCACGTTGCATACGTACATCACTGGTTTGCTGGTCAGCAAGAACAGTTCTTTTGCGATTTTTTGTTCGTCTTTGCTGTCAAATTGTACGGTACGCGCAGATTTGCCTTGTTCCAATGCGTCTTTATATTTAACAAGGATGTCGTACATTTGTTTTGCTTGTTTGTCACCGCCCGTCTGTGCCTGTTTTTGTACTTTTTGAATACGGCTTTCAATGGTTTCCAAATCTTTCAGCTGGAGTTCGGTGTCAATGATTTCTTTGTCACGTACCGGATCTACACTACCGTCTACATGAGTTACATTTTCATCGTCAAAACAACGGAGTACGTGCAGGATAGCATCTGTTTCACGGATATTTGCCAGAAACTTGTTTCCCAGCCCTTCACCTTTGCTAGCCCCTTTTACAAGTCCTGCAATGTCAACAATTTCTACAGTAGTGGGAACGATACGTCCCGGATGAACCAGTTCGGCAAGTTTGGTCAGGCGTTCATCAGGAACGGTGATGACACCTACATTCGGTTCGATGGTACAGAAAGGAAAGTTGGCTGCTTGAGCCTTTGCATTCGATAAACAATTAAAAAGTGTCGACTTTCCTACGTTTGGAAGACCGACAATACCACATTGTAAAGCCATTATCTATTTGTTTTTTTGATTATTATCTATCTATTTGTTTGCAAAGATAACCATTCTTTTTGTATCAGACTTCATATTGAAGTCAGATTTGGCTTTTTTATATGCGAAAAGGGGGAGGCTTGTTACGAAACAGAAAGGGCAACCGTCACGGCTGCCCTTTCGTCGAGTTTTTATGAAAAGTGTTAGATTGTTAGAATAGATTTATTTGTCCATAGTTACGGTCATTTCGGGTACTAATATATATTCTTTCTTTTTAGAGTTCCATTTGTAATATTCAGTAGTCATACTTTTATTGCCATAAGTATAACGAATGCAGAGGTTATTTTCCCAGCGGTTTTTGTTACTGTTCCATTTTTGCGCCTCGTCCTCAGTACGTTGGTTGTTGGCGTCATACTTGTAATTGTGTTTCATATAATTAGTAAGCATGGTGCCTTCCATTTTAAAAATCGTTTCCGAAACAACTACTCCATTTACTTCTTCTGCATTGTAAATCAGGTTGTCACCCGGATTTCCTGCAAAAACTGTAAGGTTAGCAATAAATAAAATTGCTACAACGAGCATTCCTTTCAAAAAATTGATCTTCTTCATGATATTGATATATTAGATTGTTACTTTCATATTGTTTTTAAAAGCGGTGCAAATGTACGAAATAAAATTGAATCTCCTAACATTTCTACTAGAAAATGATGATATTTTTGCAAAATGTCACTGATTAAACAAATATTAAGAATTGCATAAGGGATATTTGTTATAATTGTCTTGTCTTTGTGTTTTCCATTTATGTTTGGGATGGTAAATGAAAAGCTCAATGGATTGGAAAATACCATTGAGCTTTTATGATATAAATACTTTACATATAGTACTATCTATCTTGCTAATAGTTGGTTTATGTATGCTTTAATGCGCTTCAAGCCAGTTGCTTCCCCAACCGCAGTCTGCGCGTAAAGGTACTTGCATACGGTAGGCATTTTCCATCTCTTCAATCACAATCTTCTGTACTTTTTCCTTTTCTTCGGGTAGAACGCTGAAATTTAACTCATCATGTACCTGAAGTATCATTTTGGACTTTATACTTTCAGATTGAAAGCGCTGGTATATGCGTACCATAGCTACCTTGATAATATCGGCTGCACTTCCCTGGATAGGAGCATTGATGGCATTCCGTTCGGCATATCCGCGCACAACCGAATTTCTGGAATTGATATCCGGAAGATATCGTTTACGGCCGAATATGGTTTCAATATATCCTTGTCCGCGGGCAAGGTCAATGCTTTTGTCCATATATTCCTTTATTTGGGGATAAGTTTCGAAGTAGCCGTCTATTAGTTCTTTTGCCTCTTTGCGGTCTACATTCATACGTTCTGCCAGTCCGAATACGCTGATGCCGTAGATGATACCGAAATTAGCTGTTTTTGCTTTACTGCGTTGTTCGCGGGTAACTTTGTCTATACTTATCTTATATACTTTTGCTGCGGTGGCGGCATGAATGTCATCTCCTTCCTTGAAAGCCTCTATCATATTGGCATCTCCGCTAAGGTGTGCCATAATGCGTAGCTCAATCTGTGAATAGTCGGCGGAGAAAAATTCGCAGCCATCATCGGGGATGAAAGCCTTACGGATTTCCTTGCCGTCTTCGTTGCGGATAGGGATGTTCTGAAGGTTCGGGTTGCTGGAACTGAGCCGGCCGGTAGCAGTGACCGTTTGATTGAACGAAGTATGAATTTTACCTGTTTCTTTATTAATCAATAGGGGCAGAGCATCAATATAAGTACCGAGAAGCTTCTTCAGACCGCGGTGTTCCAATATCTTGCCTACTATTTCGTGTTTTCCTCGCAGACTTTCCAATACTTCTTCACTGGTGACATATTGTCCGGTTTTGGTTTTCTTGGCCTTCTCCACGATGCGCAGTTTGTCAAAAAGCACTTCACCTACCTGTTTGGGTGAAGCTATGTTGAAATCCGTACCTGCCAGTTGGTGCACTTCTTCTTCTATTTGGTTCATGCGGGCGGTGAAATGTTCCGAGGTCTGTTTTAAGGCTTCAGTGTCTACACGTACACCGTTGCGTTCCATATAAGCAAGTACGGGTACCAGGGGCATTTCTATTTCGTAGAAGAGTTTTTCCGCATCGTTGGTTTTCAATTCCTGTTCCAAGATGTTTTTCAATTTCAGTGTGACATCAGCATCCTCGCATGCGTACTTATAGATAGCTTCGGGGGAGAGGTCGCGCATATTCTTTTGACCTTTGCCTTTAGGACCAATCAGTTCTTCGATGTGGATAGTCTGATAATGCAGGTAGATTTCGGCAAGGTAGTCCATGTTGTGACGCAATTCCGGTTGTAGTACATAATGTGCCACCATGGTATCGAACAGGGGACCGCGCACTTCGGTTCCGTAGTTGCCCAGTACCAGCATATCGTATTTTATATTTTGCCCTACTTTCAATACTCCTTCTTTTTCGAAAGCCGGCCGGAACTCATTAACTATTTTTTGCGCTTCAGCCCGATCGGCAGGTACAGGAACATAAAATGCTTGATTTTCGGCATAGCTGAAGCTCATTCCCACGAGTTCTGCGGTGATGGGATCGGTTCCTGTTGTTTCTGTGTCTAGACTGAAAATTTCTTTTGTAAGTAAGTTTTGTAACAATTCAGTTCTTTTCTCTTCTGTATCAACGAGTTGATAGTCGTATTTTAAATTATCTAAACATGCTAGATTCGAATATTTCTCACTTTCCGTCCCTCCGTCGGTAAATTCTGCAAAGAGATTGCCTTGAGGAGAAGACGGGGAAGCGGGTGATTCACCGTTCGAAGCTGGTTCGCCGAAAAGGGAGAGTTGTCCCGAACCGTTCGGCGTATTTCCCTGCCGGGCGCTTCCTCCCGGTGTACGGTTTCGTCCTTGCGGGTCGTTTCCGGTCGCATCGGTGTATGTTCCGGCGAAGGCGGATTTCTTGTCTCGGTTGAAAACGCGGTCGATGAGGGTACGGAACTCCATCTCTTCAAAAATCTTCCGTAGTTCCTCTTCATTCGGTTCTTCTCTTTTCAGTTCGTCCATGTTCAAAGCGATGGGGACATCAATCTTGATAGTTGCCAGAAACTTGGAGAACTCAATCATTTTCCGGTTAGTTTCCACTTTGGTCTTCAAGGCTCCTTTCAGTTCGGCAGAGTGGGAGAGGAGGTTCTCGATGCTGCCATATTGCGCGATTAACTTTTGTGCTGTTTTCTCGCCCACGCCCGGACAACCGGGAATGTTGTCGGAACTATCGCCCATCAGTCCCAGCATATCAATGACTTGTGCGGGTGACTGGATATCGAACTTTGCCTTTACCTCTTCTATTCCCATCACTTCAAAACCGCCTGTATGCTTGGGACGGTACATGAAGACATTTCCGCCCACCAGTTGGCCATAGTCTTTGTCCGGTGTCATCATATAAGTAGTGATCCCCCGTTTGCCGGCTTCGGTGGCCAGTGTACCGATCACGTCATCGGCCTCGTATCCCGGTACTTCCAGAATAGGAATACGGTAGGCCCGTATAATATCCTTTATAATGGGTACGGACAAACGGATTACTTCGGGTGTTTCTTCACGTTGTGCCTTATACTGTTCATAGGCTTCGTGCCGGAAGGTGGGACCGGCGGGATCAAATGCCACACCGATGTGCGTAGGATTTTCTTTCTTCAAGACCTCTTCCAGTGTATTGACAAATCCCAGTACGGCTGAAGTGTTGAAACCCTTGGAGTTAATACGCGGGCTTTTGATGAAAGCGTAATACGCACGGTATATTAATGCATAAGCATCTAATAGAAAAAGTTTGTCCATTCTTAAAAATCTTTAGTTTTTTCATTGTAAAAGTACAAAAAAATACCGTATTCCGTCTTTTATTACTACTTTTGTGCACAAATTAACCTGCATGGACAAATTACAGCAAATCAAATTGCCTATTGACAAGGAGTTTGAGGAATTTAGAAGGTTGTTTGACTCTTCGCTCCAAAGTTCCAATTCTTTACTTAGTGAGGTGTTATCCTATATTAAGCAGAGAAATGGCAAGATGATGCGTCCCATATTGGCGTTGTTGATTGCTAAATTATTCGGTGAAATCAATGATTCTACGCTTCATGCGGCTCTTTCATTGGAGTTGCTCCATACGGCCAGCCTGGTGCACGATGATGTGGTGGATGAGAGTGACAAGCGCCGTGGGCAGTCTTCGGTAAATGCTATCTATAATAATAAGGTGTCGGTTCTGGTAGGCGACTATATGCTGGCAACCAGCCTGAAGCATTCTGCCATGACCCGCGAGATTACAATTGTAGATTTGGTGGCTTGTTTGGGACAGAACTTATCTGAAGGCGAGATTATTCAATTGGCGAATATTAATGCTTCTGAGTTCTCGGAAGAAGTGTATTATGATGTCATTCGTAAAAAGACGGCTGCATTGTTTACTGCCAGTGCGGAAGCGGGGGCTATTTCGGTGCATGCATCCGATGAAATGGTGAAAAATGCTCGTCTGTTTGGCGAAATGATTGGTATTGCTTTCCAGATAAAGGATGATATTTTCGACTATTATTCTTCTGATGAGATAGGTAAACCTACCGGGAACGATATGCGTGAAGGGAAGCTGACATTGCCGGCTTTGTATGTGTTGAATATGTTTGATGATGAGGAGATGCGGAAACTGGCGCTACGCATCCGGGCATTAGACGCTTCGGATGAAGATATTGCCCGTTTCATCGAATATACTAAGGTGAAGGGAGGGATAGAGTATGCCAGGCAGGCAATGGTGGATTATCGTAATAAAGCGTTGGCTTTACTTCCACAATCAGCCGGTCAAGCTGTAAAAGATGCTTTGACTGCTTATATTGATTATGTGATTGAAAGAGATAAATAGTACGATTGTTGAAGATATGTACTTCAAAAAGTTCGGGCGTAGTCCTTTATACAATAAGGATCACGCCCGAACTTTTTGAGGTACGCCTTTCTTTGGTAGAAGGTTTACCTTTAAAATAACCGGAATAGATAAGGCTCATTCCGGTCACTTTAAATGTGGTTGTTATTTAAATAGTGAAACAGTTCTTTGTTTAGAAGAACTTGGTTTCTTGACCTACAATTTCTGAGAGAAGCAGATTGGCCAGGCGGCTTGTTCCTAAGCGGAATAACTCGTTTGTCAGCCATTCTTCCCCTAACACTTCTTTTACAATGGTATAGTAAACCAAAGCGTCGTGTACGGTATTAATTCCTCCGGCGGGTTTGAATCCTACTTTGCGGCCTGTTGTCATATAGTATTCTTTGATAGCCTCGCACATCACCAAGGCAGCTTCAGGAGTAGCGGCGGGGTTTTCCTTTCCGGTAGAGGTTTTGATGAAATCGGCTCCGGAATACATCGATAGAATAGACGCTTTTTTGATGTTGGATGCGCTTCCCAGTGCTCCGGTTTCCAAGATCACTTTCAGGTGATGCTCACCACATACAGCTTTTAATTCTTCTATTTCATCACACATTCCTTCGTAATCCCCACTCAGGAACTTGCCTACCGGGATAACGATATCTATCTCATCGGCTCCGGTATGGAGAGCCATGGCTGTTTCGGCTACCTTTACTTCGGTAAAGGTTTGCGAGGAGGGGAAACCGCCCGATACACAGGCTATGTTTACATGATCTGCTTCCAAGGTGTCGTTGACTACTTCTGCCATATTAGGATATACACAGATTGCGGCTACATTGTCCAGATCGGGGTACTTGTCAACAAATTCATTTACTTTTCCGGTGAATTTCATTACACTTTCATCTGAATCAGTACACTTTAAAGTGGTTAGGTCAATGCAATGGAACAGGAATTTCTTTACGTCCGGTGTATTGTTTTCTGCTACATGTTTTTCGATGAGTAGGGCAGTTTTCGCTTTTACATCCTCATCGTGCAAACGGATGTTATACTTGGCAAGTGCTTCTTCGTACTTGCTGTGCTCAGGTCCATGATCGTGGTCATGACGATGTTCATGTCCACCTTCGAATTCGTGATTATGTTCCATAATTCTTTATAATTTGGGATTGTTTTTATGTCTGTCTTTATCTCTATTTGTTTTCTTCTCCAAGTTTTGACGGAAGGCTTCGGTCAGGTTTACTCCGGTCTGGTTGGCCAGACAGATAAGGACCCACAGTACATCTGCCATTTCATCGGCAAGGTTGTCTTTCTCTCCTTGCTTGAAAGACTGATCTCCGTATTTGCGTGCCATCACACGTGCCAGTTCGCCTACTTCCTCGGTCAGAACGGCCATATTGGTCAGTTCGCTGAAGTAACGTACACCATACGTTTTAATCCAGCGGTCCACTTCTTTTTGTGCTTCTTCCAGTGTCATTATTCCTTGTTTTTGGTGTCCATACATATAGTAACAGGACCGTTGTTCAGAAGTTCAACTTTCATGTCTGCTCCGAATTCTCCGGTTCCTACTTCTTTGCCCAGACCGATGCTCAGTTCTTGGCAGAAATAATTGTAGAGGGGGATGGCTACATCGTGCTTTGCAGCACGGATATAGGAGGGACGGTTGCCTTTTTTTGTAGATGCGTGTAGTGTGAATTGGCTGATCACCAATATGTTGCCTCCTACCTCTAGGATAGATTTATTCATGACTCCATTTTCATCGTCAAAGACTCTCAGTCCTATTATTTTTTTGCATAACCAGTCGGCATCTTCTTGTGTATCAGCTTCTTCAATGCCAACCAATATCATGAATCCTTCTTTTATCGCCGATTTGCATACGCCTTCTATGGTAACAGAGGCGTGGCTTACTCGTTGAATAACTACTCTCATATTTATATTCTTTAATTTCTTGTTAGAAAAATTCTAGTTGTTTATCGGTAATGTCTCCGCTTCTACAATGGACAATATGTTGCCGGCTTCTTGCCTGGACTGATACGAGGCAGAGCATGTCCCTGTAGTAGATGTATGCAAAGGTAGGAAATCCCTTTTATTCTGTGAGATTTTCTTTGATATTTTTAGCGGCTGCTTCACCTACCACGGCTGCAATCTCTTCCAGTGAGGCTTGCCTGATGCGGCTGACGCTTTTGAATGTTTTCAGCAGGGCGGTCTTTCTTTTTTCGCCTATTCCCTTGATATTGTCCAAAGCGGACGCCACCTGACTCTTGCTTCGTTTGTCCCGGTGGAAGGTGATGGCGAAGCGGTGTACCTCGTTCTGTATGTTTTCCAACAGATGGAACAAGGGAGTGCTTTGCTTCACACCGATGGTCAGCGGAGGGAATCCGTATAACAATTCCGAGGTACGGTGCTTGCGGTCTTTGGCCAGTCCGGCTATGGGGATATCCAGATGAAGTTCGTCCTCTATCACTTCTCTCACCACTTCCATTTGCCCCTTTCCACCGTCGGTAATGATGAGGTCGGGCAGGGGGGAACCTTCCTCTATGGCACGGCTATACCGGCGGCGTACCACCTCTTTCATCGAGGCGTAATCGTCGGGTCCGGTCACAGTCTTGATGATGTATTTCCGGTACTCCTTCTTGCTTGGTTTCGCCTTTTTGAAAACGACGCAGGCGGCCACCGCGTCCGAGCCTTGAATATTGGAATTATCGAAACATTCGATGTGGTTCGGTAGTTTTTTCATGTGCAGCTGCTCCTGGATTTCTTTCATCAGACGGACGCTTCTTTGTTCAGGATTCAACTTTTCCGCCTGTTTCAAGCGGTCCACTTTATACTGTTTCACGTTCATTACGGAAAGATCCAGCAAATGCTTCTTTTCTCCTCGTTGGGGAACGGTAAAGGATACATTGTTCATCTCCATATCCAGTTCAAAAGGTACGATGATTTCGCGGGAAGTGCTCTTATATCGTTCACGCATCTCAATAATGCCCAATTGTAGAAGTTCTTCTTTCGTTTCGTTCAGACGTTTCTTGTATTCGAAGGTGAAGGCTTGGTTGATGCATCCGTTTGTGATATGCAGATAGTTGATATAGGCTGAATTTTCTTCCATTTCAATGGAGAACACATCCACATTATGAATGATGGAATTAACGACTTCGCTCTTGGAACGATAGTTTTCTATCAAGTCATATTTCTCTTTTATTTTCTGTGCTTCCTCAAATTTCATTTCGGCAGCAAGCGCTTGCATCTCTTCCATCAGCAGGTCACTTACAATCTGGGTATCTCCTTTCAGAATATTTTTGATTTCACCGATATTCTTCATGTATTCTTCGTGTGGCTGCTGCCCGATGCAGGGCCCTTTGCAGTTCTTTATGTGATATTCCAGACATACGTTGAACTTGCCGGCGCGAATGTTTTCGGGACTTAGATTGAGTTTGCAGGTACGGATGGGGTAGAGCTTTTTGATCAAGTCCATCACGGCAAGCATGGAGGGCATGTGACTGTACGGACCATAATAAGAGGACCCGTTGCGGATGACTTGCCGGGTTTTGAAGATACGTGGGAAATATTCGTTGCTTACACAAATAGAGGGGTAAGTCTTGTCATCTTTCAGCAATACATTGTAACGTGGCTTGTATTTCTTTATCAGGTTGTTTTCGAGTAAAAGAGCGTCTTCTTCTGTTCTTACCACGATATAACGGATATCTGCAATTTTGCTGACCAGCAATCGTGTCTTGCCGTTGGGGTGTTCTCTATTAAAATAAGAAGAGACTCTGCGCTTCAGGTTTTTTGCCTTTCCAACGTAGATAATGGTTCCTTCGGAGTTCAAGTATTGGTAAATGCCGGGGCTGTCGGGCAGGTTTAGTACAATTCCTTTCAGATAATCATTGGTTGTAATCTCTTCTTTTTCCATACATGCTTATTGAATATTGCCGGTTGGCAGAACTGTTTCTTGAGTTGATGTTGCAACCGCAACATCCTATATCTTTCGGTTGTAACATTATATATCTTCAAGCTGTAACATTATATATCTTACAGCCTGAAGATATATATCTTTCGGTTTCATCGTCCATCTCATTCCATAGATCTCTTTTTATTGTGAACGATGATGGGGCCCGTTTTGACGGACATGTTGTGTGACACTATAAAGTAAGCAGTGTATCCACCGTGATATCTTCGGGGAATGCCTTTCTGCCGTTCAGACCTCCCAGTTCGATAATGAAATTGATGAAAATCTTTTTGGCGCCACATCTTTGTACCAAGCGATGAGTGGCCGCCATGGTTCCGCCGGTAGCCAATAAATCATCGTGCAGCAGAACCACGTCGTTCTCATCGATGGCGTCTTTATGTATCTGAATGGTGTCGGTTCCATACTCTTTTGCGTATGTTTCCTCTACTACTTCTGCGGGAAGTTTGCCCGGCTTGCGTGCCATCACGAATCCGGCACCTAACCGTGCCGCCAGCGCACCACCCATAATGAAGCCACGCGATTCAATTCCTACTACTTTGGTGATGCCTTTGTCCTTGTACATCTCGTATAGAGTATCTAGTATTTCCTGCAAGCATTCGGGGTTTTTGAACAGGGTTGTCACATCGTAAAACAGAATTCCCGGAATGGGGAAATCTGGAATTTCTCTTAAGTTTGCTTTAAGCGTTTCTTTGCTCATAACCAGTATTTTATTGTTAGTCTATTAAATTACTTGTTTCACGTGAAACATACCTTGTTTCACCGTCCCAGCAGGACTAGTAAGACATTGATGTCGCTAGGAGAGATGCCCGGTATGCGGCTGGCTTGCGCCAAAGTCTCGGGATCTATCTTCATCAGTTTCTGCCGGGCTTCGGTAGAGAGCGAGTTCAATGAGTTGTAGTCGAACTTGCCTTTGATGCGGATGGCTTCCAGGCGATGTATCTTGTCGGCGATCATTCGTTCGCGGTCAATGTATCCTTGGTATTTGATCAGCACTTCGGCGGCTTCAATCACTTCTTCTTTACGGTCGGTGATTTGGTCCAGCAGGGCTTTGAAAGCCGGAATGTGCCCGGCTATATTTTCGATAGTAATCTGCGGACGGTTCAGCAGGTCGATTAGTTTGCAGCCGTGTGTCAGACGGGCAGTACCTAAACTTTCCAAAGCATCATTGATTAATGCGGCTTTGATGGAGAAGGTTTTGGCAAAGTCGATGATTCGGCTCACGGCTTCCCGTTTGCTGCAAAGATGTTCGTAACGGTCTTGTTTTACCAGTCCCAGCTTGTAGGCGCGTTCGGTAAGGCGCATATCTGCATCGTCTTGTCGGAGCAGGATGCGGTATTCGGCACGGGAGGTGAACATACGATAAGGTTCGTCCACACCTTTTGTAACCAGATCGTCAATCAAGACACCGATGTAGGCCTCGTCCCGTCCCAGTGTGAACGGTTCGCCACCGTGGCAATTGATGTGTGCGTTGATGCCGGCAATGATTCCCTGTCCGCCTGCTTCTTCGTAACCGGTAGTTCCGTTTACTTGTCCGGCAAGGAACAGGTTCTTGATTATTTTCGATTCCAACGTATGTTTCAGTTGGGTGGGGTCGAAGTAATCATATTCGATGGCGTATCCCGGACGATAGACTACCAAGTCCTTAAATGCGGGTACTTTCTTCAATGCCGCCAACTGTATGTCCATGGGCAGTGAAGAAGAGAACCCGTTCAGGTAAAGTTCCTGTGTGGTTTCTCCTTCGGGTTCCAGGAAAAGCTGATGTTGCGGCTTGTCGGGGAAGGTTACGATTTTGGTTTCTATACTGGGACAATAACGCGGTCCGATGCTTTGGATTTGTCCGTTGAAAAGGGGAGAGTCGGGCAGACCTTTCCGTAGTATCTCGTGTACCTCTTCGTTGGTAAAGCAGGTCCAGCATTGCAGTTGTTTCAGTTTGCGCGGTTCGCTCATGAACGAAAAGCGATGGAAGTCGTTTTCTCCGTCCTGTGTTTCCATCAGGTCGTAGTGTACGCTGCGCCCGTCTATGCGGACAGGCGTACCGGTCTTCATGCGTCCGGCGGTGATTCCCTGGCGGGTGATTGATTCGGTCAGATGGTAGGAGGCAGGTTCGGCCATGCGTCCTCCTGCCAGTTGTTTATGCCCGATGTGCATCAGTCCGTTCAGGAAGGTTCCTGCGGTGAGCACGATACATTTAGCATGGAAAGTCACTCCCCAGCAAGTCATGACTCCGGTCGCTTCGCCGTTTTCCACGATTAGTTCTTCTACGGTATCTTGCCAAATGTGCAGATTGGGAGTATTCTCCAGAATCTCGCGCCATGCCCAGATAAACTTGCCGCGGTCACATTGGGCGCGGGGGCTCCACATAGCGGGACCTTTGGAGCGGTTGAGCATACGGAACTGTATGGCTGTACGGTCTGTAACCAGTCCCATGTAGCCACCTAATGCGTCTATCTCTCTTACGATTTGTCCCTTGGCGATGCCACCTACGGCAGGGTTACAACTCATTTGCCCGATTTTGTTCATATCCATGGTAATCAGGCAGGTCTTCGAACCCATATTGGCTGCGGCCGCGGCTGCTTCACAGCCTGCGTGTCCGGCGCCTATTACAATAACGTCGTACTTAAAATCCATTGATTTATTTCTTTTTACCGATTGCAAAATTACGAATTTTACTCTGTAAAGCGGTGATAATACGGTTAAAAAGAATGTGTGGCGGCAGAAATCTGTTTCTGCCGCCACATCATACAAACGCTATTCTTAAAGTAAACTATTTCCTGTTATTTCTTGTCCGGAGCAGGAGGGGTGTCGGTCGGGCGTTTCTTTCCGTCCTTGTCTACCGGTTCAAAATCCTCTTTCTCAGGTTTATTCTGTGCATTTCCTTTCGAGGAAGGATTGACAATGTTCTGATAGGTATCATGAATGGGAAGCTTGTCTAGAATACCCAGTGCGGGAGCCACTTTGCTGACCACATTCTGCAAGAAATTGGACGTTGTGCCGTTGCCACCGTCAAATACAGTAACATTTCCCAGTTGGATATGTTCAAATGCCTTAACCTGTTCCGAAGCGATTTCCTTCCATTGGTCAACCATCTTGTATTGGATGGCGATTTCGGGATTGCGCTCGGCAGCCTTCACCATGGCCTCGAAACCTTCCGCTTCGGCCAGCAAGGATTTCTTCTTGCCTTCCGCTTCTGCTTCCAGTTTCATCTGGATGGCCTTGGCTTCCGCCTGTGCTTTGGCCAGGATAGCTTCCGCTTCTGCATTTGCCTTACGTTTTATTTGCTCGGCCAATGCGTCCGCATCCAAGATGGCCTGCTGTTTGGCTATTTCGGCAGGAACAATCTTATCCGCTTTCAAGGCCTGTTCCACTTTGCGGGCTTTCGCTTCTTCTATTTCACGCTGTGCGTTTTCCTGTGCGGTGAGGACGGCAGCTTGTGTCCGGGCTTGTGCTTCACCGGCTTTTCTAGAGGCTTCCGCCTTGGTAACTTCCAGTTCCGCATTGCTTTCGGCAACCTCTTTGGCAGCGTTATTTTGCCCGATGGCCGATTTCTTTTGTGCTTCCGCCTGCTTTATTTCCATATCGGATTGGAGCTCTGCCGTACGGCTTTCCTGTTCGGTACGCGCCTGTTCCTTGTTCACCTCCATAGAGGCGCTGGCTTTGGCGATACGTGATTCTTTTTCGGCATTTTCTTCTGCTACTTTCGATTCACGTTCCTTGTCGGCTATGGCTACTTTAATTTCCTCGTCACGTTGCGTATCGGCCAGTTGAGTGTTCTTGTCGCGGTTGGTTTCCGCTACTTTGGTGGCACGTTCTTTTTGTTGTTCCGCAATCTTGATGGCACCCAGTTTCTGTTGTTCTTCAATGTTAGCCAAGGCTTCGTTCTTGGCTTTCGCTTCGGCTTCTTTTCCCAGATTGACGATATAATCGGCTTCATCGCGGATATCGCTGATGTTGATGTTCATCAGGTAAAGACCGAATTTCTTCAATTCGGAGTCGATGTTCTTGCGGCAGTTCTCAAGGAATGTATCACGATCACTGTTCAGTTGTTCGATGGTCATGTCGGCAATGACCAGACGCATTTGTCCGTAAACAACGTCTTTAATCAGTTCCTGTTGTGCTTCGATATTCAGTCCCAGTAAGCGTTCGGCTGCATTCTGCATAACTTCGGGCTCTGTGCTTACGGCCACAGTGATGGTAGTGGGCACATCTACGCGGATGTTTTGTTTGGAAATGGCACCGGTCAGTTTGCAGTCAATCTGCATGGGTTTCATGTTCAGGAAAGAGTATCCCTGGATAATGGGCCATACAAAAGCGGCTCCTCCGTGATACAGTTTAGCCGATTTCTTGTCGCCGGTCTTACCATATACTACCAATACCTCGTCGCTCTTGCACTTGCGGTAACGACTTAAAATCCCGACGATGGTCAGGACGATGACAGCTACCAGAATAGCTGCATAAATGAGAATCTGCTCATCCATAAATGATTGCGTTTTTAGGGTTTATTTAATCAATATAATAGATTCCTTCCTTGTAATCCTTCAGTGTGAGGATATCGCCTTCCCGGTAGCTTTTACCCTGTATGCTCCGCACGGTAAGTTCTCTTTGTGCGCCATTGATGGCGATATAGACCACATAGTTTGTTCCTGCCTGTTCTTGTTCTTGGCAGCGGGTATATATTTCGCATTTCCTGCCTATTAATTCTTCTCCCTGTTCGGGCTTGTTTTCTTGTTTCAGCTTATAGCAGAGTTTATAAATCCAAGCTAGGACGAAGACAAAAAAGCTGCCGCTTATCACGGCGCCCAGGTAATGTAAGACAATGTAGGGAGGCTGGCATAAATACATGAACCAACCGAAACCCATGCAGAAATGAATCAGTCCTTTGAAGGAGAGTACGCTGCTCATGTCTATATCGGCGTTGCCATCGGCATTAACGTCTATGTCGGTGTCCATACTGCCGAAAAAGATGGATAAGATGAATTGCAGAAGAAAGATTCCCGTACTTACTAATGCAGCGAAAAAATATACGTTAGCTTCCATATATTTTGTGTTTATCTGTTTTTCAATTCACAAAATAAAGCAATTAATCCGAAAAAGCAAGAAGATAAGGGAAGAAATGTAGCTGTGTATGTACAGCTTTCGACGTTTTTTATCCGTCCGGCGGAAAGTTTTCCTAATTATGGGCATGTCTTTAAAAGGTTACGGGCAATCATTCTTGCGAACTATGCCCGTAGCTTTTATAGGTTGTTCTGCCTTGTATGTCCTGTTATAGGGAAATCAATGCCAGCGCTTTGTTTTCGGCGGCTTCCATAATCTCCCGTTCACCGGGGCCTTTGTCGTTGATGCCGCACAAGTGCAGGATACCATGAATAATCACCCGGTGAAGCTCGCGGTCGTAGGGTTGCTCAAATTGTTCTGCATTGCTGCGGACAGTATCCAAGCTGATGAATAAGTCGCCGGAAATACGGTCGCCTTCACAATAGTCGAAAGTGATGATATCCGTGTAATAATCATGTTGCAGATACTGTCGGTTCACTTCCAGAATTTTATCGTCCGAACAGAAGATGTAGGCGATTTCTCCCACTCTTTTTCCATAGCAGGCGGCTACTTCTTTAATCCATCCGGTGGTTTCTTTCTTTTTGATATCGGGCATTTTTATCCCTTCGGTTTGATAACTTATCATAGGCTGATTATTTTTTTATAATGTACAAAGATAAGGAAAGTATTTCAGCCGAAGAAAAGATAACAGATAAGAATAGCTGCAATGACCCCTGCCGCATCGGCTAGCAGTCCGCAAGGAACGGCGTGGCGTGTCCTCACTATTCCTACGCTGCCGAAATATACCGCCAGAATATAAAAGGTGGTGTCTGTGGAGCCTTGGAAGATACAGGACAGTCTGCCTACAAAGGAATCGGGACCGTATGTGGTCATGGCATCTACCATCAACCCTCGTGCCCCGCTTCCGCTCAAAGGTTTCATCAGCGCCGTAGGGAGCGCTCCTACGAAATCACTGTCGATACCGCATAGCTTTACGGCGTTGCCGATACCGTCAATCAAATAGTCCATCGCACCCGATGCGCGGAAGACTCCGATACCTACCAGTATGGCTACCAGATAAGGAATGATGCGCACGGCGGTGCTGAATCCTTCTTTGGCCCCTTCGACAAAGGAGTCATAGACATTGATTCTTTTTCTGATCCCTGCCACAATAAAGCCGATGATGATAAGGAATAGGAAAACATTGGCGAAAGTGGTGGAGTAAATATCTATCTGATCTCGTGACAAGGTATGGAAGAAATAAATAATTCCTGCTACCAGCAAACTCATTCCTCCTAAAAAGAGGAGGATAGTGCGGTTAAACAGATTGATTCTCTGATAAATACTTACTGCTACAATGCCTGCCAAAGTGGAGAAGAAGGTTGCCAGCAGGATGGGTACAAATATATCTGTAGGTTGGGTTGCTCCCAGCTGTGCACGATATACCATGATGCTGATAGGAATCAGTGTAAGCCCTGATGTATTCAGTACCAGGAACATGATCATGGGGTTGCTGGCAGTATCTTTCTTGGGGTTCAGCTCTTGCAGCCCCTCCATCGCTTTCAGCCCCAGGGGGGTGGCGGCATTATCCAGCCCCAGCATATTGGCCGCCAGGTTCATAAAGATGCTGCCTGTTACTGGATGTCCTTTGGGAATATCGGGAAAAAGTTTGCTGAACAGAGGTCCCAGCAATCGGGAAAACAGAGCGATGACTCCGCCCTGTTCACCTATTCTCATGATACCCAGCCAAAGAGAAAGGACACCGGTCAGTCCCAATGAAATCTCAAAAGCGGTTTTGGAGGAATTGAAAGTAGAGTTGATAATTTCGGGAAACACTTGTGTGTCGCCTAGGAAAACGAGTCGCATCAACGCTGTCACGAAGGCTATCAGAAAAAAGGCTATCCAAATGTAGTTCAAAACCATATCGCTAGTTTTATTAGTAATAACTCGGACAAAAGTAGTCAAATTATTCGTTTTTGAATTAGAAAAGATTCAATTCTCTTATTTTTATTTCCAATCTTTGTTTGAACACGATAGCAAAATAGTATGAAATGATTTTAAGAGCAAACTACTCTCTCATTTGATTATTTCGATGAACGGGACGAGAAGGAAGCGTTTAAGCGATTCTCGCGAGTTTAAAGAATATCAAAAAGAGTAAAAAAGACGTTTGGTGGTTTGCTATTTGTCGGGTATATAAAGAAAAATGTTCTTTATGGATTTAAATATGCTTTGAAATGGATACTAATGAAATGTAAAATAACTCTTGGAATAAGTCTGTTCTAGAAGAAACGGATAATATAAGAATCGAAATAGTTAGGAAAAAGAGTTTTGTTGGTCGGATCTGATAATAAAAGGTTATATTTGTGCAAATATGCAGTGTGAATTCTGTAGTAGAAGGAAGGCATTGACGTAATAACAAGTAATAAGAGGGGGGAATATGTGGCCTACCATTTTGCTGATGTCAGCAAAATGGTTTCTGTGGGGTCTGGTGCAGAAAGAGAGATAGATGATATCTATTTTACCCGTTATGCCTGTTATTTGACTGCTCAAAACGGTGATGCGCGTAAACCGGCTATAGCTTTTGCTCAAAACTACTATGATGGTAAGCCGAGGAATCTATCCGGAACAACTGTCTGCAGGCGAAGATTTAAAGAAAGTGGAACGCCGTTTGAAATCAGAAGAAAAGAAAATAACTAAGAAATAATGAAGGAACCGCCTGAGGAGAAACTATAAATGAACTGAAACGGTTTGCTCACTTTCACATGCTTCAGTAAATAATTCTTGTGATGTCTGGTTAGGCAAAATAGAGCTTTTAGCCATATACTCTTTATTATTGGCATAGATAAAGAGTACGCTTCCCCCTTTTATCGTATTGATAATAGGTTTGGTCAGTGCCTGTGGTAAAGCCGGACAACCGAAGCTTCGTCCCAGTCTGCCTGATTTGCAGACGGAAGGGTTGGCGTATGCGGCGCCATGAACTACGATGGCACGTTCACGTGCCCGGTCATTGATTCCTTTTTCCAGCCCGTCCAATAAAAGGGAGTATCCGTTTCTGCCTTGATAAGTGTTTCCGGTAAGATAGAAGCCGAGGGAACTTTTATAAGAGCCGACTTCGTTGGAGAAAGAGGTAGCATAGTTCTCGCCGCTGTTTTTCCCATGAGAGACCACTGATGAGTATAGCATCTTTTTCTGTTCCATGTCAAAGACAAACAAACGTTTTTCGGTAGAGGATTTGGTGAAATCAATCAATGTCAGTATGGATTTGCTTTTTTGTTTAATCAAGTTGTATCCTGCCACAGCCTGTCGGAATGCCAGGAAATTGACCACCCCTCCCAATTGCATATCTTCGAATAATTGTTCGCCGTCCATTTTTTGAGGTGCAGGGACAGATGTAGCAACTTTCTTTTCGGGTGTAGCCGTCCGGGTCGATACATTGCTCGACGGAAAGAGGAATAGGAACAGGAGTAAAAAAGCTTTTTGCATACGTATGGAAAAACTGGATAACGGGTGCAAAGTTACGCACATTTCTATTCCAAAACAAATATAATCGTCTCATTAACAGGTGCCCATTCGAAAATAAACTTGGCATGAGAGGTGGCATTTCTTACACACATATGTGAGCGGGGGATGGTACCCAACGTATAACTGTATTCTATGATCCCTGTTGCCGGTGCATTGGTGGGTACTCCGTGAATATAACCACCATTATTGAAACGGCTGGCGTAAGGTGCAAAACCACCGGTGGCGGCAGAACCGTCTTTTAGAAAAATCATCTTGGTCTTTTTCTCTTGCAGAACGAACATACCCAATGGAGTTTCTTGGGCGTATGGAGGACGATGTTGTCCTGTTGTAGCAGGATTCATGCTACGTATCAGCCAGTAGCCCTTTTCTTTCCGTTCCAAAGTAGTTATATTCTGATTATGGCGGTCTATAAAAATAGCTTTGTTGAACACTACGCTGTCGGGAATCAGTTTTATATATTTTGTCGGAGCATACCATTCGCCACCTATAAAGACAGGTTCTACTTTGGTGAACTTTCCTTCCTCACCTAGGTGACGGGTAAGAAGTCCATCCAGTCCGTAGCGTTCGGCAGTAAGGGTGTCATCTGTTAGGAAAAGAGGAATTCCCTGATAGCGTTCCACTCCCAATGTGTCGGCTATCCGTTTGTATGCATCCCTTTTAAAACTTTTCACTAAAGGCGCTTCTCCGTTCCGGTTTTTATAATTCTGTAAGATGCACCATTGTGCCGGCTTTTTTCGAATATTCTCCAACAATGCTAGCCGCTCCTTTATTTTCTCCCATTGGAAATGGCGGGTGGTGTCTTTATAAGGATAGGTATCCTTCAAAGTATGTTTATCATACAGCAGTTCCTTGTCAAGCCTGATGTCTTCGGGTTTGATATCTTTTTCTACAATCTCGGTGATGGCTTCTGTCACAGTATTGTGTACCTCTGTTATCACTTCCTTAATTTCGCTATTTGCTTTCGAGGTACACGAGCAGATTGTACAGAAACCGGTCAATAAATATATGAATTCTATTCTTTTCATCATAGACACAGGTTTGTGGCTTTCTTCTACAAATATAATTCTTTAAAAGGAATAAACATGCGTTTTTGTTTTTAAATGCAGTGAAAAATTCCTGTTTCTTTGAACAATCTCCCCTATTGCATACCTTATAAAGGACCGCTGGGAATAATCGTTTATCTTGGCTTGAGGTTTTTACAGAAAAAAAGAATCAACTTAAAAACAAGTATTATGGTGGAATCAACTAGAGTAAGAAGTAAAAGATTATCCTTTTCAGGTAAGAAGACACTGTCTTCCTTTATGCAAGTGAATATTGCCAGTCTGAGACAATCGGGAAAATTGCGTACCAGTGAGACGTATAGAGCTACACTGAACAGTTTTATGAAATTTATGGATGGCAAGGATGTTCTGTTGAGCAATATGGATGCCGAGTTGATGATGGGGTATGAAACTTATTTAAAGGAGCAGGGAGCAAGTATGAACACCGTTTCTTTTTATATGCGTATTTTGCGTGCAACGTATAATCGTGCAGTAGATAAAGGGGTGATCAGACAGCGTTTTCCTTTTAAGCACGTCTATACGGGAGTGGAAAAAACGGTGAAGCGGGCCATTTCTTTTAAAGTAATCAGACAACTGAAGGAGATGGATTTAAGTCACTCTCAGTCAATGGAGTTTGCGCGTGATATGTTTATGTTCAGCTTTTATACCCGGGGAATGTCATTTGTGGACATGGCTTTTCTTAAAAAAACAGATTTAAATAATGGTATGCTGACTTATAGAAGAAAGAAAACCGGTCAGTTGCTTTCCATCAGATGGGAGAAATGCATGCAGGATATAGTGGATAAATATCCCGGAAACTATTCGACTTATCTTCTTCCTATTATAATTCATATCAGGAAAGATGAAAGATTGCAATATAAAAATTCAATTTGCTTGGTGAACAGAAGGCTAAAAGAAATAGGGAAAAAGTTGGGGCTTGTTCATCCTTTGACTATGTATGTGGCGCGCCATTCATGGGCCAGTGTTGCCAGAGGCAAACATATTCCTCTTTCTGTGATAAGTGAAGGGATGGGACATGATTCGGAAAAAACGACTTTGATTTATCTGGCAGCATTGGATACCACCGTGATAGACAAAGCGAATATGGTGGTGCTGAGGGAATTCTTGTGATAATAGGGTAAAGATATTGTTCCTTGTCAAAAAGAGGATATCATATCACAAGGTATCCTCCATTTGACGGGATCAGTGTGTCTAGTATTTTGCTTAATAAATGTGTGTTTGTTCTCTCTAAAGATGATAGCACTTTCTGATGTGGCTGAGTTGAATATGTTTGTTGCAAGGTCGGCACAGCCTATGATCTCTTTATTGTTATCTTTTGTCAGAAGATACCTTATAGTAAAGGAGAATCGGATTACAGATAGATTCTGAAACAATTGCCATAAACCATTATGCTGTTTTTGTCCACCTATTTGTTATGAAAAAAATATCAGCTTCCAAATATTCAATATTTTTCCGTAATATGACAATTGTCATAGGTTTGTTTTTTTATGTGAATTATAGCTGATACAACTATTTTTTAATAGACAAACTGGAATAAAAGAAAAGGCAAAGTTTACTTGGATTTTATTCTTTGATTTTGGAGATAATACTCTTATTACAAGAACTTTATAGAAAAAATACTAAGTTGGAATATTATATATCTCTTATTAAGAGATATATAATTTGTCGCAAATTTAAGCAAAGTTTTGAGAATTAGAACAATTTAGCAAGGAAATTTAATAATTGATTCAAAAAAAACGTTTTCTGAATACATGATTTAGTCTTTCAAAGTATTCTTGTGTGAATGTATTTTGTTGATTTATAATGTGTTATAGATCTATTGTATATCTCTTAATAAGAGATCTATCGTATAACTGATGACACGCCATATAATAATGTATGGTTGTGAAGATGTTAAAGCGAAGATTAAAAGTAAATAAAAATATGGACTATCTATTCTTGAGACGACACAGACGGACTGCTACTTCGAATAGGCAGAAAAGCCTGCTTCTTAAAGCTGCTGAACGCCAGTGGGAACTACAGTTCGCCAATAAGGGAACTGAAGGGAGAAAGGTGGATTGTGCCCTATATAAATGTATATTGTATAACCTTGAAATAAAGCAAGTTTTTTTGGATTCGGAGCTTTCTTTGAAAAAGTTTAGCGTTATGATAGACACCAACCAAACTTACCTGTCGAATGTGGTAAACAAGTATTTCAACTGCAATTTGAAGGAGTTGCTGAATACTTACCGTGTGGAATATGCCAAAGAGTTACTCCATGCTGGGAAATGTTCATTAGAAGAACTCCCACAGCGATGTGGCTTTGCCTCTAGAAGTGCTTTTTATGCCTCTTTTAGTAAAATAGTCGGAATGTCTCCTTTGCGCTTTCTAGCTCGAGAACAGAATAATTCGCTCTTAGAATCAATGATTTATGTATAATCAATTTTAGTTTTTTAAATTTATAAATTTAAAGTTTTTCTATTATGAACAAAAAGTTTTTAAGTGCAATCCTGTTTGGTGCCTTGATGGTTACCTCGACAGGAACATTTGTATCTTGTAAGGACTATGATGATGACATCGACAGCTTGAACGAGAAAGTGGACAAGCTGACTAAAGATTTGTCTGAATTACAGGCCGCAGCTGGAAAATATGTCACAGCTGTCAAGTATGATGCGGCAACAGGTAAGTTGACTGTTACCGGCGGTAACGGTGAAACTTTCCAACTTCCGATGCCTGCTGAACTTCCCACTTACTCTTTGAAAGTTGTAGATGGTAAGATACAGTTGTTAGATGGTGACAAGGTCGTTTCTGAAGCACCCCTGCCTACAACTGATGCTCCTGCGGCATTTGATCCTACTTTGTTGAAGTGGAACAATGGCTATCTGTATTATGGAGATGTAAAAATCTCAGGTGTAGAGAAACCTCAAAGCGTTGGTTCTATTACAGAAGTGAAAGATGAAGAAACTGGTGAGGTGATTGGCTATGTCATTGAACTAGATGGAAAATCTGCTACATTCTCTTTGGTTGCTGATTTGAAGGCGTTAGTATTCCAACCTGCATTCTATTATCACGGTATTGAAGCAATGGAAGCTATTGGTCTTAATTATAAAACCTTGACAGTAGCTAAAGTAGATGCAGATGGAAATTATGATAAGGATGCTCCTGTTGTAGGTGAAGCAACTACAATGATTCCGGACTTGGTAGCTGATTATCATGTAAATCCTACCGTAGCAAAAGTTCCAGGTGATGTAAAAGCATATACTTTCTTGCGTTATGACAAGAATTATACTCGTTCTGCTGCGACAGCTCCGAAAGTAGTAAAAACTAATGTTACAAACGGTAAGGCCCCCAAGGGTATATTGACTGTAAATGCTCATTTTACAGATGCTGATATTAAGAACATTGAAAATGATGAGCAAGTAACTGTATTAGCTTTGCAAGTAAGTAAGGGGGATACCGTTGTTACTTCTGATTATGCTGCTGTTAAGGCTGCTTATTACAAGGACTTGGTATTGGCAGCTGTAGATAGTATTCATGCAAATGACCGCCACTTGTTTACAACTGCTGCTGACGCTATTGCTGATAATGAACATGTTTGCAAGATTGTCTGGAACAGCAATGGTATCGATATTGCTCGTTTGGTCAATACTCACAGAACTAATATAGATAAAGAAGGTACACATTCAAAATGGGATGTTCGTGCTGCTGATGGTACTGTAGAAAAATATGGTTTCAAATATTCTTACGAATTAGTTGGTTATCATAAAGGTAATAACGAAACTTCAGAAAGTGCTCATGCTGCATTGAAGGGTTCTGTTATTCGTCCTCAGATGACAAGTGGTGGTAAGCAGCAACCTTGGGGATTTACTCAGAATAAAGCTACAAAAGATCGTGAACCGTTGGTTCGTGTTATCTTGACTGATACTATTAGCGGAAAAATAGCTTCTGTTGGTTATTTAAAATTCAAGATTACCGATACTGCTAATCAGAATGAAGTTGTATTGACCCCGAATTTCCCATTTGCCAATGGTTATACTGTTGATTGTACAGAAACAGAGACTAAACTTGGTTTGTCATGGCATCAAGTTGAAGAACAGATTCTGGCTCAATTGGAAGAAATTGGTATTTCTAAGGATGAATTCCATAAGAATTTCAAATTGGATGGTGCTGTAGAAGACGTAGAGCAACAAGCTTTGGTAAATGCTACTCAGTATGATGGAATTACTGTTGATTCTAAGGCTGTTACTACTCCGGTTGGTGTGGTTTCACAGACTAATTGGGATCCGGCGGATGAAATGACTGAAGTTTTGACTTGGGTAGTTAAGAATAATCAGGCATATCACATCTTTAAGGCTGGTGCTAAGAGTATTGCAGTAAATGTACGTTATAGCTATGAAGTATCTGAAGGTGTATATCAATATGTATATGTTACTTTCACTTGGACTCCTAGTCCTTTGAACTTTACTCCTAATGGTACCATTGAAAACTCTGCTAAGATTGATAAATATTGGTATGAAAAGAACGGTGCTGTAGCAGGTTCTGGTTATTCAGATATTCATGCTAATGTTCATCAAGTTGTTAGCGATAACTCTAATGATTGTACATTTGATAGCGAAATCTTGAATACTTTCACTGGTAATGTGATTACCGTGACAAGTGACGCTACTTATCCTGCATTTGCTAATGATAAGTTGACTAAGGAAGTTGTATTTGCTAACCCTCAAGATCATTTGACTAAGAAGGGAACTGCTTATGTCGTGAATGGTGCTTCTGGTGCTCAATATGATATCACTGTATCTGCTGATGGAAAAACTCTACAAGCTACTAATAACGCTGTAACAAAAGCAGTTGTTGTTCTTGCTGGAACAGTGATGGAATATCAAGAAAATGATTTTGCAAAAGATATTTTGAACAATGCAGATCACAACTTGCTGGGACAAGACCAGACATTTACTGCTAAATTGCAAATTAATGCTGCTAACTGCGATTATGTAGATTATGCTTTGGGTAACAACGTATTCTATGCTAAATATTTGCGTCCTGTATCAGTAGATCCGTCAGATGTAGATGAATTAATTGATGCTACTAATGGTGCTTCTATTGCAGGCTTGACCTTGAATCTGATTGATTGGAGAGACAAGTATTTTGATAAAGCAGAAGATACTACTGGTGATGATGGTAAGAAATATAATTTCTATGGATTTTATGGCGTAACTAAAGTTGCTGCTGATATTGAAAACGCTACAACAACTTTGAATGGTGGAACATTAGGTTCTACTAAATTATCTTCTGTAACGAAGAATGTAAAATTGTATTTCGGTGAAGATAAATCTACAACCAATGTATTTACTGCTCTGAAGGTTGGCGATAATGGTAAATTCTATTATTACAATAATGGTACTACTTTAGGTAAGTTTACAATCCGCGTTCCGCTGGAAGTTACTTATAAGTGGGGTACTATCTATACCGAAGTTGATTTGAATATCAATAAGACTATTCAGAACTAATATTGTAATAACTTTGAGTTTAATTTAAATAAGGGCCGGCCATTCATAGTGGCTGGCCTTTTTTAATAGGAGGAAAGAATGAAATGAAAAAACTGAAATTTATTTTATTGTTGACTGTTTTATTAACAACCTTTTCTTGTCAATCAGGAAAACAGAAGGTGCAAAGCAAAGAAGAGAAGAGTATTAATGAATTTGTAGCTCATCTAACGGAAGTTGATACGGTTTTGATAACAAACCTAATAAATCAATTTATGGAATATGCGAAAAATGGTCAGCTGGAATCTGCCGCAGCTATGCTTTATAAAGCCGATTCGGCAGATGTTTGGAATGAACCTATTCAATTGGATAACAATGAATTGCATCAAGTCGCAAAAATGCTGGAATCTTTTCCTGTATTAAGTTATAAGATAGATTATATAAAGTTCTATACTCCTGTTAAAAACGAGGTGAAGTGTACGATTGTTATGCAGAAAGGAGAAAGTGGAACACCTATTGCAACTAGTAGTTGGTATTTTAAGCTGATGAATTATTTGGGTGGATGGCGGCTTTGTATGATGAATTAGCTAATGATCGATTTATATAAGCAGTCGTGGGAAAAAGTGTCATTTAAAAATTATTGAAGGGGGTGTTTGTTTAGGATATTTATGTGATTTTCAATACAAAAGATTATAGTTATAAATTGTAGCAGGGTCAAAAGAGAACGGTTTCTCAGGCTTGTAGTCGAAAAGTTGACAGTTCAACCAGATAATCCGGACTGTCAGCTTCTTTTTTTGTGTCCGGAGAGATTTCTTCTGTCCGGTAAGTTCCCTATGGATCCAGATAGCAGTGCATTTACCCATAGCAAGGATAACAGCATTACGATAATCTGTGAAAGTATTTCTTTCTTAATCATATTATATCCTGTTCCTTTTCAAAAGTTACGAAAGAGTGATCGCATGAGTAAGAAAAATCTTACTCTGCTGTTTTGTAAGCCTTGTCCATGCTTTGTATCCATCGTCTTGCACCGAATATCTTGTAACAGGAATGAAACTCCTTTGTCACGAAACCTTTAATAGAGTGTAACTCTCAAGAAACCTGACCCATCTACTTTTGCGGCAGATTTATAACGCATAAAAAAGTATATGAAAAAGGTTGTTAGAGCTGTGTCTCTTATGCTGCTGATGGCAGGTGTTTGTGGAAATGCATTTGCCGAGGAAAATGAAAACATTGTCCGGCAAGGCGCTATCCGCGGACGTGTGATAGACAATGGAAAACAAATTCTGCCGGGTGCTTCCATCTTTGTTGAAAATCTGAAAACCGGAGTAATCAGTGATGTGAACGGTTTTTATACGCTACCCAATCTGAAACCCGGAACTTACACAGTTAAAGTAACCTACGTAGGTTATAGCCCCATTGAAATGAAAGTTACCGTCCCCGAAGGCAAGACTTTAGAAAAAGATATAGTGATGAATGAAGGGGTGGAACTGCAGGAAGTGCAGGTAAAGGGAGCTTTTCAAGGACAGAAGAAAGCAATCAATACACAAAAGAATAATCTGGGTATCACTAATGTTGTATCTGCCGACCAGGTAGGGAAATTTCCCGACTCAAACATAGGTGATGCATTGAAACGTATCAGTGGCATCAATGTGCAATACGATCAAGGCGAGGCCCGTTTCGGACAGGTCCGCGGCACTAGTGCCGATTTAAGCTCCGTCACCATTAACGGCAACCGTGTCCCATCTGCTGAAGGGGATACCCGTAACGTGCAGTTGGACTTGATTCCTGCCGATATGATTCAGACCATCGAAGTAAGCAAAGTCGTTACACCCGATATGGACGGCGATGCTATCGGTGGTTCCATCAATCTGGTAACCAAAAATTCTCCTTATAAACGCACTATCAATGCTACAGCGGGAAGTGGTTACAACTGGATTAGCGAGAAAGCCCAGTTGAACTTAGGTTTCACTTACGGCGATCGTTTCTTCAATGACAGACTGGGCATGCTGCTCTCCGCTTCTTATCAGAATGCTCCTTCCGGTTCTTATGATACTGAATTCATGTGGGAACAAAATGAAGATGGCAAAGTATATGTCAGCGATTATCAGATGCGCCAGTACTTTGTCACCCGTGAACGTCAAAGTTATTCGGCGGCTTTTGATTTTGATATCAATGAAAACCATAAATTGACTTTCAAAGGGATCTTCAACAACCGTAACGATTGGGAAAACCGTTACCGTACCAATATCAAGGATTTGGATGAGAACGGAAAAGGCACAGTCCGCATCCAGACCAAAGCAGGTACTCCCGATAATCGCAATGCCCGTCTGGAGCGTCAGCGTACCATGGATTTCGCTTTGGGCGGAGAACACTTATGGGGGGCAATCGGTATGGATTGGAATGCCAGTTATGCAAAAGCTACGGAAGAACGCCCTAATGAACGTTATCTTGACTTCCAACTGAAAAAGCAGGAATTTGATATGGACTTGAGTGATGAACGCCAGCCGTTGGCAACACCTGGAACAGGTTCTACTTTGACACTGAGTGATAAGTTCAGCTTGAAGGAACTGACGGAACAACAGGAGGACATCAAAGAAGAAGATATGAAATTCTCGGCCAATTTCAAGGCCAGTTTAAATAATGGAGCTAAACTGAAGTTCGGTGCGAAGGTAGTACGTAAAACAAAAGAGAAAGAAATAGACTTCTACGAATATACTCCGAAAGACGAGGATGCCTTCATGACCAACAGCCTGAAAAATACGGTAGACCAGAGTACGGATAAGTTTATGCCGAGCGACAAATATCAGGTAGGAACATTTGCCAGTAAAGAATATGTGGGTGGATTGAATTTAAATGATGCTTCCCAGTTCGATAAAGAACAGGTACAAGCCGAATTGGCTGAGAACTTTGAGGCTCGTGAAACTGTAAGTTCCGGGTATGTGCGGTTTGATCATAAATTCGCTTCCGATATAAACCTGATGGCGGGACTCCGTATGGAACATACTTCCCTTCGTTATACCGGCCGTAACTATGATGATGAGACAGATAAGACCACCAAGACCGGCCGCATGACCAACAGTTATGTGAATTTCCTTCCTTCTATTTTGGTGAAATGGGATGTAAATGATGATTTCAAGATACGCGGTTCTTATACGCAGACCTTGAGCCGGCCCAAATATTCAGCTTTGGTTCCCAGTGTGAATATCAACCGTGGTGATAATGAAATAAAGATTGGTAATTCTGACTTGAAACCGACTATTTCTTATAACTTTGATTTGAGTGCCGATTATTATTTCAAGAGTGTAGGTTTAGTGAGCGCAGGTTTCTTCTATAAGAAAATAGACGATTTCATCGTAGATCAGGTACTGACCAACTATGAATACCAAGGAACAGAATATACCCGTTTCACTCAGCCCAAGAATGCAGGAAATGCTAATCTGTGGGGATTGGAATTTTCTTATCAGCGTGATTTCGGCTTCATTGCTCCGGCCTTGAAGTATGTGGGTTTCTATGGAACCTATACTTATACTCACTCACGCGTGGAGGACTTTAACTTCGAAGGACGTGAGAACGAGAGCGGGTTGAGTTTGCCGGGGTCTCCCGAGCATACGGCGAATGCCTCTCTTTACTTTGAAAAAGGAGGCTTGAATGTGCGCCTGAGCTATAACTTTGCATCTGATTTTATCGATGAAATGGGCCCAAGTACATTTTATGACAGATATTATGATGCTGTGAACTATATGGATGTGAACGCCAGTTATACCTTTGGCAAGAAGGTGAAAATGACCTTTTATGCTGAGGCGAACAATCTGCTGAACCAGCCGCTCCGTTACTACCAGGGGACGAAGGATCGTACTATGCAGGCAGAATATTATGGCGTGAGAATGAATGCAGGTTTAAAAATAAGTTTCTAAAAATAAGTATATGAAAACGTTGATGATGATTAGAAGAATGAAAGAAGTATTGACATGGGTATGGATTGCCGTCATTGGTACGGCTATCTGCCTGAATGTGTGTGCCCAGACTCCGCAAGATTGGAAAGGACTGGAGAAACAACTGAATTTTTATATGGCTAACGATTTGGGACGTAACGGTTATTATGACCAGAAGCCCATAGCCGAGTTGATGGGAGAAATGGCGGATGTTATTGGTCCCGAGTGTGTATTTGCAGCCGGAGACGTGCACCATTTTGAAGGTGTGCGCAGCGTTAACGATCCGCTCTGGATGACCAACTACGAGTTGATTTACAGTCATCCCGAGTTGATGATAGACTGGTTTCCGATCTTGGGAAATCATGAATACCGGGGTAATACGCAGGCTGTGTTGGATTATACCAATGTGAGTCGTCGCTGGTCGATGCCTGGTCGTTATTATACCAAAGTCTTCGAGAAGAAAGGAACTGCCATCCGTTTTGTGATGATAGATACCGCTCCTCTGATTGACAAATACCGTAACGAGAGCGAAACTTATCCGGATGCCTGTAAACAAGATATGGATCAGCAATTGGCATGGATAGATTCTGTACTGACTGTTGCCAAAGAAGATTGGGTAGTCGTAATCGGACATCATCCCATTTATGCTGAAACGTCGAAAGACGACAGTGAACGCAGCGATATGCAGAAGCGTCTGGATCCTATCCTCCGTAAACATAAGGTGGATATCTATGCATGCGGACACATTCATAACTTCCAGCACCTTCGTGTGCCGGGCAGTGATATCGACTATGTGGTAAATTCGGCTGGTTCGTTGAGCCGTAAGGTAAAACCAGTGGAAGGCACTCTGTTCTGTAGTCCCGAACCGGGCTTTTCTATCTTTACGGCAGACAAGAAAGAACTGGATATGCACATGATTGATAAGAAAGGAAAAGTAATCTATACTGTAAAACGCACCAAATAGGAATAGTTATTTTAGGGAAAAAGAGTACATTTGCGGTATAAAACTGTAAATGTACTTTTTGTTATGTTGAATACACTCCTTTTGATTGGTGGTCTGGCTCTCATTTTAGCTGGCGCGAATGGCTTGACGGATGGTTCTGCAGCGGTTGCCAAACGTTTCCGTATTTCTGATTTGGTAATCGGGCTTACCATTGTAGCTTTCGGCACTTCGGCTCCCGAATTGGTTATCAGTGTGCTTTCTGCATTGAATGGCAGTGCTGAAATGGCTATTGGTAATGTGGTGGGTAGTAATATATTCAATGCTTTGATGATTATAGGTTGTACTGCCTTGGTACTCCCCATAAAAGTAGGTGAGGGGACGATGAGTAAAGAGATTCCGTTAGTCATTCTTTCTTCATTGGTACTTTTTGTCTGTGCCAATGACATGATGCTGGACAGGGAAGCGGTCAATGTTATCAGCCGTTCCGATGGGTTTGTTCTGCTGGCTTTCTTCCTTATATTTATGCGTTATACATTTGCCATCGCCCGTAATGGGGCAGATGAGGCAGGAGAGGAGCAGAAGATAAAGGAAATGCCTGTATGGAAATCGGTGTTGTATATTGCAGGAGGGCTGGCCGGACTCATATTCGGCGGACAGCTTTTTGTCGACGGGGCAAGCGGGCTTGCCCGTTCATGGGGTGTCAGTGAATCGGTAATCGGACTGACATTGGTAGCCGGAGGTACTTCCTTGCCGGAGCTTGCCACATCTGTTACGGCGGCTTTAAAGAAGAATCCGGGAATTGCTATCGGCAATGTCATCGGTAGTAATCTGTTCAATATATTCTTTGTTCTGGGGTGCAGCGCTACGGTGTCACCGCTTCCGATGGGGAATATAAATAACCTCGATTTAAGTGTACTGATTGCTTCCTCCCTGTTGTTGTGGCTGGTAGGCTGGTTTTTCCGCAAACGTACCATAACCCGGCTTGAAGGCGCATTGATGGTTGGCTGTTATGTCGTTTATACCGCCTATCTTATTGCCCAACAGTGAAAAAGCCATAAAAAGAATAAGTTTTCTGCAAAAAAACTTCTATCTTTACACCCCGAATTTTATAAAAATACAGCATGGCTATTACCATTAAAAAAGTCAGTTCAAAGAAAGAACTAAAGACGTTTATACGGTTCAACTACGAGTTATACAAAGAGAATCCCTATTCCGTACCCGATTTGTACGATGATATGCTGAATACGTTCAGCCCGAAGAAGAATGCCGCTTTCGAGTTTTGTGAGGCGGAGTATTTTCTGGCATATAAGGATAACAAGGTGGTAGGACGTATTGCAGGGATTATAAATAAACGCGCAAACGAGACTTGGAATAAAAAAGAAGTTCGTTTCGGATGGATCGATTTTCTGGATGATATCGAAATATCACGTGCCTTGTTGGATGCAGTAGCCCAATGGGGTAAATCAAAAGGTATGGATACCATTCAGGGGCCTTTAGGCTTTACCGACTTTGATGCGGAGGGTATGCTGGTAGAAGGATTCGACCAGTTGAGCACCATGGCGACTATCTATAATTATCCTTATTACCCACAGCATATGGAGAAGTTGGGATTCGAGAAGGATGCCGATTGGGTGGAATATAAAATTTATATTCCGGATGCAATTCCTGATAAGCATAAGCGTATCAGTGACTTGATTCAACGTAAGTTTAACCTGAAGGTGAAGAAATATACATCGGGTAAGAAAATTGCGGCCGAATATGGACAGGCTATATTCGAGTTGATGAATGAGGCTTATGCTCCGCTTTATGGTTTCTCGGCTTTGTCGCAAGGACAGATCAACCAGTATATAAAGATGTATTTGCCTATTGTAGATTTGCGTATGGTAACCTTGGTGACCGATGCCGAAGATAAACTGGTGGCAGTGGGGATTTCAATGCCTTCTCTGTCCGAAGCGTTACAAAAAGCGAAGGGACGTTTGCTGCCTATGGGATGGTATCACCTGTTGAAAGTGTTGTTCCTGCATAAGTATCCTCCTATGTTGGATTTGTTGCTGGTTGCTGTAAAACCTGAGTATCAGAACAAAGGTGTCAATGCTTTGTTATTCTCGGACTTGATCCCCGTATATCAGCAACTGGGATTCAAGTATGCCGAAAGTAATCCGGAACTGGAACTGAACGGAAAGGTGCAGGCCCAGTGGGAATATTTCAAGACCGAGCAGCATAAACGCCGTCGTGCTTATAAAAAGAGTATTCTGTAACAACGATATATAAAAATGTGATAAGTCAATATGGAAGAAAACAACGAACTGATAAACAATCCCGCCGTAGAATATACCGACGATAATATCCGCCACCTCAGTGACATGGAGCATGTGCGTACCCGTCCCGGTATGTATATTGGAAAGTTGGGTGACGGATCACATGCCGAGGACGGTATCTACGTTCTTTTGAAAGAAATTATCGATAACAGTATCGATGAATTTAAAATGCAGGCGGGTAAAAAGATTGAGATTATTATTGAAGAAAATCTCCGTGTCAGCGTGCGTGATTATGGCCGGGGTATTCCGCAGGGAAAACTCATTGAAGCTGTTAGTGTGTTGAATACGGGAGGTAAATATGACAGCAAGGCGTTCAAGAAGAGCGTCGGACTGAATGGGGTCGGTGTGAAAGCCGTCAATGCATTGAGCTCACGTTTCGAGGTGCGCAGCTATCGTGATGGAAAGGTGCGTATCGCTACCTTTGCCAAGGGAGACTTGTTGACGGATACCACACAAGATACAACAGAAGAGAACGGTACTTATATTTTCTTTGAACCGGATAACCTGTTGTTTGAGAACTACAGTTTCCGTCCGGAGTTCGTGGAAACCATGCTCCGCAACTATACCTATCTGAATACAGGACTGGCCATTATCTATAACGGTCAGCGTATCCTGTCCCGTAACGGGTTGGTGGACTTGCTTAACGACAACATGACGGCTGTGGGATTATATCCCATCATCCACTTGAAAGGAGAAGATATCGAGATCGCTTTTACGCATACCGGCCAGTATGGTGAGGAGTATTACTCTTTTGTCAACGGACAGCACACCACGCAGGGAGGTACGCATCAAAGTGCTTTCAAAGAGCATATGGCCCGTACCATCAAGGAATATTTCAACAAGAATATGGACTATGCCGATATCCGTAACGGATTGGTAGCTGCCATTGCCGTTAATGTGGAGGAACCGTTGTTCGAAAGTCAGACTAAAATCAAGCTGGGCTCTACCAATATGGCTCCCGGTGGTCCTACCGTTAATAAGTTTGTAGGTGATTTTGTAAAGACTGAGGTCGATAACTATCTGCACAAACATACGGATGTGGCCGATGTGATGTTGCAGAAGATTCAAGAATCGGAGAAAGAGCGTAAGGCTATAGCCGGAGTGACCAAACTGGCACGTGAACGTGCCAAAAAGGCAAATCTTCATAACCGTAAGTTGCGTGACTGCCGTTTTCACCTGAATGATGCCAAAGGAGACAAGAAGGAGGAAAGCTGCATTTTCATTACCGAGGGTGACTCGGCGAGCGGTTCTATCACCAAGAGCCGTGATGTAAATACTCAGGCAGTATTCAGTTTGCGTGGTAAGCCGTTGAATTCTTACGGGCTGACCAAGAAGATTGTATATGAGAATGAAGAGTTTAACTTGCTTCAGGCTGCTCTGAACATAGAGGACGGTATGGAAGGATTACGATATAACAAAGTGATTGTGGCAACAGATGCCGATGTGGACGGTATGCACATCCGTTTGTTGCTGATTACCTTCTTCCTGCAATTCTTCCCCGATTTGATAAAGAAAGGTCATGTATATATCCTTCAGACTCCTTTGTTCCGTGTCCGTAACCGCAAGAAAGGAGTTTATGAAACGGTATATTGTTATTCGGAAGAAGAACGGATTGCCGCAATCGAACGGTTAAGCCCCAATCCCGAAATCACACGGTTCAAAGGTTTGGGAGAGATTTCACCCGATGAATTCAAGCACTTTATCGGCAAAGATATGCGTTTGGAGCAAGTTTCCCTCCGCAAGACTGATCTGGTAAAGGAGTTACTGGAGTTCTACATGGGTAAGAACACGATGGAACGTCAGAATTTTATTATAGATAACCTTGTTGTAGAAGAAGATATTGCGTGAGTGAATCACTAAAAAATATGAGAAGAGCGATATTTCCGGGAACCTTTGATCCTTTTACCATCGGTCATTATTCGGTCGTGAAGAGAGCGTTGACTTTTATGGACGAAGTGGTGATCGGCATCGGTATCAATGAGAATAAGAAAACTTGGTTTCCTACAGAGAAACGACTGGAGATGATCGAGAAACTTTTTGCGGATGATCCCCGGGTAAAGGTCGATGCTTATGATTGTCTGACCATTGACTTTGCCCGAGCTAAGGAGGCGCAGTTCATTGTTCGTGGTATCCGTACCGTACACGATTTTGAATATGAGGAAACTATAGCCGATATCAACCGGAAACTGGCCGGAATAGAAACGATTCTGTTGTTTACGGAGCCGGAACTAACCTCTATCAGCTCTACGATTGTAAGAGAATTGTTGCAGTTTGGCAAAGATGTGACGCCATTCTTGCCTGAAGGAATGAAAATAGACTGACCATGAAATATACTATGTATTTTGCAGGCTTGATTGCCTGCTTTTTTTCTATCGTAGCCGCACAGGCTCAGGAGAGTAAATTTCTGAATTCTCCGGCACGTAAGTTGCAACTGGCGGAATTTGCCATTGCCAATCTTTATGTAGACGAAGTCAATGAGGGAAAGCTGGTGGAAGAAGCTATCGTAAAAATGCTGGAGCAGCTTGATCCTCATTCTACCTATTCTGATCCGGAGGAAGTGAAGAGAATGAACGAGCCGTTGCAGGGAAACTTCGAAGGTATCGGTATACAGTTTAATATGGCGGAGGACACTTTGCTGGTGATACAGCCTGTATCGGGCGGACCGTCCGAAAAAGTCGGTATTCTGGCCGGTGATCGTATCGTCATGGTGGAAGATACGCTGATAGCCGGTGTAAAGATGAGTACCGAGGATATTATGCGTCGTCTCCGTGGTCCTAAAGATTCAAAAGTGAATCTGAAAATACTTCGCCGAGGGGTGAAGGAACTGCTCCCCTTTACGGTGAAAAGGGATAAAATACCTGTTTACAGCCTGGATGCTTCCTATATGATTAAAGATAAGATCGGTTATATTCGTATCAACCGTTTTGCCGCCACTACCCATGAGGAGTTCAAGAAAGCGCTGACCGGGTTGCAGAAGAAAGGAATGAAAGACTTGATTCTTGATTTGCAGGGCAATGGCGGGGGGTATTTGAATGCTGCTATCGATATTGCCAATGAATTTTTGGGTAAAAAGGAACTGATTGTCTATACGGAGGGCCGTCGTAATCCTCGTAGCGAGTTTTTTGCCAAAGGTACGGGCGAGTTTCAGAACGGTCGTCTGATGGTATTGGTTGATGAATTTTCGGCTTCTGCCAGTGAGATTGTGACCGGAGCTGTTCAGGATTGGGACAGAGGAGTTGTTGTGGGCCGGCGCAGTTTTGGTAAAGGCTTGGTGCAGCGTCCCATTGATTTGCCGGACGGTTCGATGATCCGTCTGACGGTGGCCCGCTATTATACGCCTGCCGGACGTTGTATCCAGAAACCTTACGAGAGCATTGAAAAGTATAATGAAGACCTGATAGACCGTTATAATAAAGGAGAAATGATGAGTGAAGACAGCATCCACTTTCCGGATTCACTGAAGTTCAAGACTCATAGGTTGGCCCGTACGGTATATGGTGGCGGAGGGATCATGCCCGATTATTTTGTGCCGATTGATACGACTCTCTATACTAAATACCATCGTCAGTTGCGTGATAAAGGAGCGTTGATGAAAGCTCATTTCCATTTTATTGATGCCCATCGTAAAGAATGGCTGGGCAAATACAAGACTTTCAATGAGTTCTACAAACGTTTTGAAGTGACTCCGGATATGTTGGCACAATTGGTTGCTACCGGCAAGGAGATGGGAGTGGAATATAATGAAGAAGAGTATCAAAAGGCCCTGCCTCTGCTGAGGTTGCAGATGAAAGCATTGATAGCCCGTGATTTATGGGATATGAATGAATATTATCACGTCATTAATGACGCGAATGAAAGTATCAGGAAAGCGCTGGAACTGTTGGAGCAACCGGACTTTGAGGGGCTGCTGTTGAAAAAGCGATAGTCAAGACTTTATATTAACTGCAGGGGCGCATAGTTGCACTCCTGCAGTTGTCTGAAAAACTTCTGTTGTGTCTTCTTTTAGGTGTGGAATAATTTTCCAACCATCACTTTATCTGTCTCCCGAACAGCACCTTATTCAGCCATCGGTTCACATACACGTTCACGAAAGCACATCCTACTCCGATAGCGGCTCCTGCCACTACATCACTGGGATAGTGCACCCCTTGGTTCATCCGGGCAAACCCTACTCCGCAAGCCCATACGGCTGAAGGGGCGATAACATACCACTTAGGATAAGTGATGGAGAGTGAGGTGGCTAAAGAAAAAGCTGCCGCAGTGTGTCCTGAAGGGAATGACGGACTATCGGCATCCGGTGCTCCGTATGCATGAATCTTATCCGGATACTTTACAAAAGGCCGGTCACGACCTATTATATGTTTGGCGGCGTATGTAATCCCCACTGCTTCAATCACACTGGTTCCTATGTAAATGGCATCTTTCAGCATCGGCTGGTCTTTCTTTATCAATGCATAGAGTCCCATGGCTGTAGGTATTCCTACGGGTAGAATCACTCCGCTAGCGGACAATCCGCGGCTCAGTCCGTGTACATCCCATCGGTTGATGGTTTTCAACGTGTTGATGTCTATATTCTGTGCGCTGAGGCTGAATGTAAAACAGGCTGTCAGTATAAGAAAAATAATCCTTTGGCGTTTCATTTAGTTTGGCATTTGTTCAGTGCAAAGATAGGAAAATAATGTAATTCGCATTTACCCTTCCCCGAATTAAAGAATAATTTCCATAATTCCTTGTATTATCGCTAGAATTCCTTTACTTTTGCATCGTGAATACACAGCTTTTAACAGAATTTTTAGTTCTAACAATTAAATAATTTAAATTCAATCATTTATGTGGTTAAGTAATTCATCTATTGGAAGGAAAGTGGTGATGAGTGTCACAGGTATCGCCCTTGTCCTGTTTCTGACGTTTCACATGGCGATGAACCTTGTTGCGCTCTTCTCGGAAGATGCTTACAACATGATTTGTGAATTCTTGGGAGCTAACTGGTACGCGTTGGTTGCAACTGCCGGGCTGGCTGCTCTGTTTGTAATTCACATCATCTACGCTTTCTGGTTGACCATGCAGAACCGTGCAGCTCGCGGTAGCGAACGTTATGCAGTGAACGTTAAACCTAAAACTGTGGAATGGGCATCTCAGAACATGCTTGTCCTGGGTATTGTTGTCATTGCCGGATTGGCTCTTCATTTTGCCAATTTCTGGTACAAAATGCAGTTTGCCGAAATTATCGGTGTTCATGATTTGGGCGCATTCGGTCCTACAGACGGTGCCGCTTACATTCGTGAAACATTCGGATGCCCTGTATTTACAGTGCTTTACCTCATTTGGTTAGCAGCTTTGTGGTTCCACCTGACTCACGGATTCTGGAGTGCTTTGCAGACTTTGGGCTGGAGCAATAAAATCTGGTTCGAGCGTTGGAAGACTATTGGTAACATCTACTCTACTTTGGTAGTTCTTGGTTTTGCAGCAGTAGTCGTTATCTACTTCGTGAAATCACTCGCTTGTGGTGCTTGCTAATCGTAAATTGTAAATGATAAAATTGTAAATGAATATGGCTACTATAGATTCTAAAATTCCTGAAGGCGCTTTAGCCGAGAAATGGACCAATTATAAAGCTCATCAAAAATTGGTAAACCCTGCCAACAAACGTCGTCTTGACATTATTGTGGTAGGTACCGGTTTGGCAGGTGCTTCGGCTGCTGCTTCACTGGGTGCTCTGGGTTTCAAGGTATTAAACTTCTGTATCCAGGACTCTCCCCGTCGTGCACACTCTATTGCTGCACAGGGAGGTATCAATGCTGCTAAGAATTATCAAAATGATGGTGACTCTGTTTACCGTCTTTTCTACGATACAATCAAAGGTGGTGACTACCGTGCACGCGAAGCTAACGTTTATCGTCTGGCCGAAGTGTCAAATGCTATCATCGACCAGTGCGTAGCTCAAGGTGTTCCTTTCGCTCGCGAATACGGTGGTTTGCTGGATAACCGTTCATTCGGTGGTGCTCAGGTATCACGTACATTCTATGCCCGCGGTCAAACCGGACAGCAGTTGTTGCTGGGTGCTTATTCTGCATTGAGCCGTGAAGTTCAGCGTGGTAACGTGAAGTTGTACACTCGTTATGAGATGTTGGACGTTGTGCTGATTAAGGATAACGAAGGTGTGGAACGCGCCCGTGGTATCATCGCCCGTAATTTGGTTACAGGTAAGATTGAACGTTTCGCTGCCCATGCGGTAGTTATCGGTACCGGCGGTTATGGTAATACTTACTTCTTGTCTACCAACGCTATGGCGTCAAATGGTTCGGCTGCTATGCAGGTTTACCGCAAAGGTGCTTACTTTGCCAATCCTTGCTTTGCACAGATCCACCCGACCTGTATCCCTGTACACGGTGACAAGCAGTCTAAACTGACTTTGATGTCCGAGTCATTGCGTAATGACGGACGTATCTGGGTTCCGAAAAAGCTGGAAGATGCCAAGGCATTGCAGGCAGGAACTAAGAAACCGACCGATATTCCTGATGCAGACCGTGACTTCTACTTGGAACGCCGTTATCCGGCATTCGGTAACCTGGTTCCCCGTGACGTTGCTTCACGTGCTGCGAAAGAACGTTGCGACGCCGGTTTCGGTGTGAACAACACAGGTCTGGCCGTATTCCTTGACTTTAAATACGCTATCGACCGTCTGGGTGAAGATGTAGTTCGTGCCCGTTACGGTAACTTGTTCGATATGTACGAAGAAATCACTGACGAAAATCCGTACAAGACTCCGATGATGATATTCCCGGCTATCCACTATACGATGGGTGGTATCTGGGTTGACTATGAACTGATGACTTCTATCAAGGGCTTGTATGCTATCGGTGAAGCTAACTTCTCTGACCACGGTGCAAACCGTTTGGGTGCATCTGCATTGATGCAGGGATTGGCTGACGGTTACTTCGTATTGCCTTATACTATCCAGAACTATTTGTCAGACCAGATTCAGGTTCCCCGTTTCTCGACAGACCTTCCTGAATTTGTGGCTGCCGAAAAGGCTGTAAACGATAAGATCCAGAAACTGATGAATATCAAGGGTCATCGTTCGGTAGACTCTATTCACAAGGAACTGGGTCACATCATGTGGGACTTCGTAGGTATGGGACGTACCAAGGAATCTTTGACTACTGCTCTGGCTAAACTGAAAGAAGTAAGAAAGACCTTCTGGAGCGACCTTCGCATTCCGGGTGAAGCTAATGAATTGAATGTGGAACTTGAAAAGGCGATCCGCTTGGCTGATTTCATCGAAATCGGTGAGCTGATGGCTTACGATGCATTGAACCGTGAGGAATCTTGTGGTGGTCACTTCCGTGAAGAACACCAGACTCCGGAGGGTGAAGCGCTTCGTCACGATGACAAGTTCTCGTATGTAGCTTGCTGGAAATACACAGGTGAAGGAAAAGAACCCGAATTGATCAAGGAAGATTTGAACTATCAGTTCGTTAAGGTTCAAACTCGTAACTATAAGTCTTAATTATTAATTGTATAGAAATCATGGATAAAAATATAAGTTTCACACTGAAAGTTTGGCGTCAGAAAGGTCCTAAGGATAAAGGACATTTTGATACCTTCCAAATGAAAGATATTCCGGGTGATACCTCATTCCTGGAAATGATGGATATCTTGAACGAGCAGCTTATCAATGAAGGTAAAGAACCTATCGTATTCGACCACGACTGTCGTGAAGGTATCTGCGGTATGTGCTCTATGTATATCAACGGACATCCTCACGGACCTGCTACAGGTGCTACTACCTGCCAGATTTATATGCGTCGTTTCAAAGACGGTGACACCATTACTGTTGAGCCTTGGCGTTCTGCCGGTTTCCCGGTAATCCGCGACTTGATGGTAGACCGCAGCGCATACGACAAGATTATGCAGGCGGGTGGTTACGTGTCAATCAATACCGGTGGTATTCCTGACGCTAACGCAATTCCTATTGCAAAACCTATTGCCGATGAGGCTATGGATGCTGCTGCATGTATCGGTTGTGGTGCTTGTGTTGCTGCATGTAAGAATGGTTCTGCTATGTTGTTTGTTTCTGCAAAGGTCAGCCAGTTGGCACTGTTACCTCAAGGTAAAGTGGAAGCTGCACGCCGTGCGAAAGCTATGTTGAGCAAAATGGATGAACTGGGCTTTGGTAACTGTACAAACACTCGTGCTTGTGAGGCAGAATGTCCGAAGCTGGTTTCTATCAGCAACATTGCTCGTTTGAACCGTGAATTTATTGCTGCGAAGCTGAAAGACTAATTACGGTTAGTTTTACTTGATATTTGAGAGTGCCCTGCCTTTTGGCGGGGCATTTTTTTTATAATTATGTATTGGGTGAAGTTTCTTCCTTTTCTTTTTTACGGATGTTTCTGGGAGAGTCGCCAAAGGACTTCTTACAGAAGTTGGAAAAATGTGAGAGAGATTCAAATCCATGTCCAAAGCAGATTTCGGAGATGGAAGCATCTGTATAGCGCAATTGGTAAAGGATACTTTCTTTGCGCTGTTTCATCATCCATTCATAGGCCGGTTCGTTGAAGATGGCTTTGAAAATGCGGCGGAAGGTGGTGACGCTGTAGCCGCCCAGTTGTGCGAACTCCTCTACGGACTTTATTTGTTTGTGGTGCTTTAATATGAAATATTCAAAACTGCTGGTGTATTGGGATAGGCTGTGTACAACAGGAGATAGCTCATAGTCTGTGTAATAGTGCGCCAACAGATAATAAAGTTCTTTACGCTTGAATTCGAGCAGCTCTTTACAAATTTTGTCTGCATTCAGATAGGAAGCAACCCCTTCAAGGAAAAGCTTTATTTCGGGCTTTATTTTCAGTGGCTCGGAGATGAGTGGCGGAGGCACGTTTTTCAATATATAGGTATAGCGGTCATAGCAGAAGGCTTTAGGGTCATCAAATGTGTACAGAATACCTTCCGAGTCTGTCATGGCCAGTATTTCCACTTTTGATGCGATAGCTTGCAGCACAAATTCTCCGGAATTAATGATGGTTCCGGCATATTCTTCACTATTGATTAATATTTGACCTTTGAGTAAGAAAAATAAAATATTGGTTTCACACTTATGTGGGGGTAAGTGGAAACCTTTTTTGTTATGTGTGTAATGGATGCTGTTCTCCACTGCTTTAGGGCATTGGGTACAATCCATCCTTTCATTACAGGGCAGACCAGACATATATAGATGTTAGAAACGCTTGTGTTCTTTTGGTTGATTTGACAAATGTAGGTCAAATATGGATAATTTGCAATAAGTTTCAGGAAAAAGACCGAAGAATCCTGTTTCCACTTGTTTGTCTTCTGCCGTTACGGAAAACGATAGCCTGTGGGCATGAGCATAGAGGGCTAAATTTGTGTGGCCAAACAAAAAGAAGTTGCAATTGTTGGGAAAGTAGCAGAAAGAAAGTATCTTTGTGTGTATCCACGGGGAGGTATACCGGCTAAAACAGCATAGATTATGGAATTTGTAGTATCATCCTCCAATTTCTCCGGTATCATTGGCGAGCTGCATAACTATCGCATATACTTTTTGAGGACGGTTGATTGACAACAGGTAAAAATGCTCCGCAAATGAAATCGCAAATCATGGTGGGGATGATACGGTGTTTCATTGCGGAGCAGGAAATTGTTATGTTCTTATCAGGAGATTATAATTGGCCTGACAAATGGATGTGATTTATTTATTGGGCTCAATTGGGCTAGGTTGGGGATCTTCATTTGTCCACCCATCCGCTTGGGCTGTAAATGTTAATTCTTCAGCACCGGCAGGTAATGTTAACGTATAAAGTATTTTTTTGCCTATATCCCATGTTCCGGTTAATGTGGCTTCTTTTGTTCCTTCAAATACTTTGCCATTATCATTAGTCGTGGAATAAGTAACAGTAATCTTGACTGACGATAGATCATTCTGAGGGATTAACATTAATGCATTACTGCTTGTCGCAATTTCGCTTGTTGCTGTACCGTCAATTTCAGAGTAGGTAGCATTATATGTATATTCTTCATTGCCAGTTTGAGCGCTCCATGCACCTTTATCTGCGTTATAAGTATAAGTACCGCTATTTGCAACTCCTGATAATTTTATAGATGTAACATTGTATTTGAATCCTGTGTCTTTACCTTGGAGCTTGAAATTAATCTGAGTTAAAATATGATTGAATGTTAAATCTACACTTCCAACAGAGGTTGCACTATTGGTTTTTGCTTTATCTGTTACACAGGCGGCTAGTAAATCTGTCTGTATCGTCTGAAGAGTATACGTGAAACTCGGGTAAGTACCGGTTGTGGCATAATTTGTAATACCGCCGGCTTCAGGTGAGTAAGCAAAAAATTGTAAATTTTCGGCTATTGGCCAATAATATGGACCATCTGCTACGGACCAGTTAGAGTTAGTACAAGTTGCTTTTTTCCCATTAATAAATGTTGTTGTTAAGCTACCTGCTGTTACTTTGTCCATTGTAATTGTTTTAGTATTATAGGCGTAAAGTATGAAACCTTGGGATTCCAAGTTTTCAGTTGTAGCTTCTGCAGCTCTGGATGACTTCCCAACTACGCTTCGGAAATTAATTTCCGTTTTTTGTGTCGGAGCTTCAATTTCTTCATTCTGTGAGCAACTTGTGATTGCCAGTGCAGCTAAAGCTGCAAATAAAATCTTCTTCATATTCTGTGTGTTTTAAGTTAATAATTCTATGACTCTTTATTTTATATCTTAACCAACCGGTAATTCCACATTCGTTTCATCGTCCCAGTCACTAACGTTCCCATCAAATCCACCGCCACTTTCATCTGGAGGAACCTCTACATCATCCACTACAATTTTCTCGTCATCCGGAAGCTCAATCTCTATCTCGGACTCTTGAGGTTTTTCATCACCTTCTCCCGGCTCGTCTTCAGGAGGTTTTACCGCTTCCGTTATTTCCACTTTCGCTTCTTGTCTGGAACCATCCACCCTTACTATGATCAGATTCAGAAACTGAGTGATATCAGCTCTTGCCTGCGTCAGTTCGGGATGTCCGAAACAGGTGAAACTCCCTTTTATAACCCCATTCCCTTTACCGGTTTCACAATAAATGGGAGCGAAGCGGCATAAGCCGGCTCCTTTACCTAAATGGTAACATTCAGCCATTCCGGAAACACTGCCAATGATCGATGAGACATTTTTCAGCCCCTCTGTCTTTATTGAAAAGATGTAAGTGGTTACCACAGATTTTGGTCTTACCTCTAGTGTCGGTAACTCTTCTCCTTTTCCTATTTCTACATCGTCCAGGGTTGCCACATAAAAATTATCCGGTCCCCATACCATGTTTTCTGTTTCGCTGTCTCCCAATCCCGTGCAGTTTCCTGTACACGCCATTATCGTTTCGTAACTGTCTTCGCCTTTTACTTGCATTACTTCGGTGTCATAATTGTAAATCACTGCCAAGTAATGCCCCGGGGGCACTTTCATTTCTCCGCCTTTTGCCGGCAAGTAAGTATCAATCTTCCTTCCTTGGGCGTCCTTGGGATAGAAAATAACCCGGACTCCTTCCGGCAGACGGCCGGTTACCCCTTCCCAGTCCAAACGGATATTTATTCCTGTTACGGGATAATCGTCCAGAATCTCGCGTCGGCTGCATCCCACTAAAGTCAATAGTGAAGATAAAAGTACAAGAGCTACGTACCTTGTCTTTTTCATTTTCTTCCTCTCTTCTTTGTTATCACCCATACCAACGAAATTTTTGCTTTCGTAGGGCCTATAAAGGTGTAATTCCCGCTACTCATCCAAACTAGTGACCCTTCATAGGGAGTGTACTTTTGATATTCCGTGGTCAGGTAGCCTATGCCCAGGCTGAATTCCAATGCCAGATGCCGTGACACTGAAGTGGAATATCCATAAGTGAATCCTGCCGCACCGTAATATTTACCTTGGTAGCCGTTTCCTTTAAACTGAAAGTCGTAGATACCTCCTTCGGCATACAATCCAAAGAAATGTCCGTTCAACCGGTGATGCAGTTCACGGTTGCCCAGCCAGTAGCGGCTTTCTATTCCTCCCGAAATCAGCTGGTAGCAGATTTCTTTGCTACTGTTGGACCACCAGGGGCTTTTATATTCCAGGTTCACTGACCACCGCTTTCCTACAGGAATTTCTATTTCTATATTAGGCGCCAGTGCCAGGTCGTACAATAAATTATTTTTCAGTGCAAGCACTGTGTTGCCGGCTGTCTTGTCTCTTCTTGCTGCCTTTTCTTTGGGCTTTTTTCCCCGTTTTGCTTTTGTCTCTTTTTCCTTTTCTGCCTTTGTTACTGTTTTTTCTGTTTCTGTTATTACTTGTCTCCTTTCCTTTTGTGGGAGTGCTTGCACCGCTATTGGCGCAATGGTCGTTTCCCTGTCAATCGGAATGAATTCAGTTTCTTCTATCATGGCCGCCTGTTCCGTGGAGGAGTTTTTTCCTTCCTTTTCTTCCGGATAAGACAGGCAGACTCTTATTTTTGTCCGTCTGAGCTCCGGTAGCAGCCGGTTGGAAATATATTGATAAGGTATGCCGGCATCCAGATGTTGCAAGAAATCTTGCATTTTTACAGGATTGTCATGGTGATAATCTATCAATGCCAATACATCCTCCCGGTCGGGGACCAGCCTGTCGTCCGTTATCAGTTTCCGTAAGGCATCCCCGTATTCTTCTCCTGTACGGATACAGATTTGGGCGGCATTGACTTGCGGATATTTCCGACATAAGAACGCTTTTACTTCCTCGCTTCTTTTTAGGCCCGGCGCTATGTCCGGTTCTTTTTTTCCGTTATATGAATCCGGTGAAACCAGAATAATGGAATAAAGATGTCTGCTGCGGGCAGGATGGGCAAGCAGGGAATCCAATGTTGCCAGCGTTTTACCGTTTCCTTGGTAATCCTTGTCCGCCTGTCGGGCCTTCAGGTCAAAATAGAGCATCATGTCCAATATGGTATCTTTGGGATTTTCGTACTCTGTCGTCCGGGCATAAGTGCTATTGGTCAGTAGGCACAAAAACACAAATATGCTGAATATAGTAGTGCGTTTTTCCATGGATTACCATTATGTGTGGAGCAAATATAGGTGATAAAATCTGAAAAAAAACGTATTAAATGTTCTATTTTCGGACGTGAAAGGGTTAGTGAAGCGATTGGACAGAATTTGCAAGTTTGGGCAGCCGGATAATGAGAAGGGCAGGGAAGCTTACTTTTATTTGGAGTGAATAATCAGAGGAATACTTTCTTTTTGCTTTTTACTTTCCAATGGACAGAAATGAACGGTCTTATCATATGGATAGGGCAATGTTTCATATTCCTTTTTTAATCCGTGTTTTTCAATCTAATTGTAATGTTGTGTGCGAAAACGGTTGTATTTGTGAAATAATACTAAATGAAAAGCGAAATTGAACTAAATATTTGGAGAAAATGAGTGTAAGTTGTACATTTGTCATGTGATTTTTTTCATAGTATTAGATTTAAGGTTAACAAAGGTTGGAGCAAAGCGTTGCTCCTTTTCCTTTTTTAAGCCCTTCGCTTTTGTTCTTTTCCTGCCTGTCAAGTTTCCTGTCTTTTAAAATATTCAGCTTCTTGTTTTCATCCATCGGATTTTATGTTATCTTTGTGTCAATGTAATTAATTGACAATCTAAATGAAAAGACACGCAAACCTTTTATGCTTGGGAGCTGCTGTTGCATTACTGAATGCCTGCGCTCCAGCTGTGAATGCTCCTGAACCTGTTTTCCCCATTCCTGAAAAGAAACAGGTGGATTGGCAGAAAATGGAGACATACGCTTTCGTACATTTCGGACTGAACACGTTCAATGATCGTGAATGGGGATATGGAGATTCCGATCCTGCTACATTCAATCCTGTCAAACTGGACTGCGAACAATGGGTGAAAACCTTTGTGGCGGCAGGGATGAAAGGAGTTATCCTTACGGCAAAACATCATGACGGATTTTGCCTGTGGCCTACGGGGCTGACCGAATACTGTATCCGTAACACGCCTTATAAAGACGGAAAAGGGGATATAGTGCGTGATCTTTCGGAAGCTTGCAAGAAGTATGGTATAAAATTCGCTGTCTATCTCTCACCGTGGGACAGGCATCAGGCCAATTATGGAACTCCGGAATATGTGGATTATTTCTATCGACAGTTGTACGAGTTGCTGACCAATTATGGTCCGGTGTTTGAAATCTGGTTTGACGGGGCCAATGGCGGTGATGGCTGGTATGGCGGAGCAAAAGATTCCCGTACCATAGACCGGAAGACTTACTATGACTATGCGCGTGCCTATGAAATGATTGACAAGTTTCAGCCGCAGGCTGTTGTATTCTCGGATGGCGGTCCCGGATGCCGCTGGGTAGGTAACGAGAATGGATTTGCCGGAGCGACAAACTGGTCTTTCTTGCGTGCCGGAGAGGTTTATCCGGGATATCCTAAGTATAGGGAACTGCAATACGGACATGCGGACGGCAATCAGTGGACGGCTGCCGAGTGTGATGTGTCTATCCGTCCGGGCTGGTTTTATCATCCGGAGGAGGACGACCGGGTGAAGACGGTGGAGCAATTGACAGACCTTTATTACCGCAGTGTGGGGCATAATGCGACTTTATTGCTTAATTTCCCCGTAAACCGGGATGGATTGATTCACCCTACAGATTCGGCGAATGCTGTTGATTTTTATAAGAATGTACAGAAACAGTTGGCAAACAATCTGTTGAAAGGTGTTCTTCCGATAGTTTCCAATGAACGGGGTGGAAAATATACGGCAAAGGCGGTGACGGATGGAGAGTATGATACATATTGGGCTACGGAGGATAGCGTCACATCGGCTGTTATCGAGTTTGAATGGCCGGTCCCGCAGAAGGTAAACCGTATGCTGTTGCAGGAATACATTCCGTTGGGACAGCGTGTACAGTCCTTTGTGGTGGAATATAATAAGGAAGGGGAGTGGCTGCCTGTGAAACTGAATGAAGAGACTACTACAATCGGTTATAAACGTTTGCTTCGTTTTGAGACTGTCACTACGGACAAACTTCGCGTGAACTTTGAGAAATCACGCGCCTGCCTGTGTATCAATAATATAGAGGCTTATTATGCAGGAGAAACCCTTGATGTGTTTACAGCAAAAGCGGAGGAACTGAAAACATATCCGTTTACATTGCCGAAGGTAGATGAAGCGGAAGCCGGAAAATGTGCGGATAAAGATGCCGCCACTACTTGCTTTGTGGACGGCAATACGCTTCTGATGGATTTAGGTACGGAACAGACTGTTTCTTCTTTCCATTATTTACCCGACCAGAGCGAGTATAACAAAGGACTGATAGCTGCCTATGAGATTTCAGTCGGCACGGAAGCCGGTGCGGTGAACCAGGTGGTGAGCAGCGGGGAATTCTCGAACATCAAGAACAATCCGATTCTCCAATCGGTCTACTTCAGTCCGGTAACAGCCAGATATGTGCTGTTGAAAGCAGTGCGGATGGTGGAAAATGACGGACCGATGGGCTTTGCCGAACTAGGAGTGCAATAACCATGCATCAATATACTCATGTACCCGTTCACGGTACAGCTACCGTATGTCAATGGGTACATGAGTATCTTGATACATGGTTACATTATTAACCGGTACACTCCTCCTGCCAGTGCTCGTATCACCCCTTTCATTTCTAATTCAAACAGTAATGCACTCATTCGGTTTACAGGTATGTTGGTGTCTATCACCAATGTGTTGATTTGTAATCCTTCCGGCATTTTGCCGAGTCGTTTTACTATTCGTTCTTCTTCCTCGCTTAAATCAGGGAACAATTCCCGTTGTACTGTTTTCTCGGTTTTGGGGCTGCTTTCCCATCCCATGGCCTTCACTAAATCTTCGGCCGATGTGATAAGCACTGCCTGGTTTTTTCTTATCAGATTGTTGCAGCCTATGGAATATTCGTCGTTGCATCGTCCCGGAAAGGCAAAACAGTCCCGGTGATAACTTTCCGCCAGTTCGGCGGTGATGAGGGCTCCCCCTTTGGCGGCGGATTCGATAACGACGGTGGCGTCACTCATACCTGCCACAATGCGGTTTCGTTTCACGAAATTCTGCCTGTCGGGATTGGTTCCGCTTGTAAATTCGGTCAGCAAACCTCCCTGTTCCAACATGCTGACGGCTGTCTTCCGATGTTCGGCAGGATAAATACGGTCCAGTCCGTGTGCCAGCACGCCTATGGTCTTGAAATGATTCTGCAGGGCGGCGCGATGCGCATGGATATCAATGCCATAAGCCAGCCCGCTCACTATCAAGGCGTTTGGGCACAACACCGACAAGTCGGCAAGGAAACGGGTGCAGATATCCTGTCCGTAGGGGGTGGCATGACGGGTTCCTACCATATTGATGACATGCAGTGCATTCAGATCGGCATTTCCCCGGTAAAATAAAGCTAGCGGAGCATCATCACATTCACGCAAACGGCCGGGATAACCTTCATCATTTAAGGTGAGGCAGCGGATATGATTTTTCTCACAGAAAGTAAGTTCCTGCTCTGCACGCCGGAAAGCTTCGGAGTTATTCAACGCAGTAATGATCTTTTCGCTTACTCCGGGGACCAGTTGTGACAGCTCTTTGCGGTGTTCGAAAACACGGGTGGCGCTTCCCAGACTGCTCACCAGTCTGAATGCGCCTGTCAGTCCCAATCCCGGTATCCGGGTCAGGGCCAGGCTGCAAATTTGCTCGTCTTGTGTCATTCGCTCAGATAGGGGGCGAAAGTCTCGTCAAATAGAGCGCTGTCCCCTAATCTGCCGTTTACCACGCATACTGATTCTACAGTGGCCTTGACAGTCACTTTCATGTCGGGCAGACGGAAAATGTCCTGATAGAACACATATTTAATACCTTCTTTTTTCAGATAGAGCTTGGACACGAATTCGTCACCGCTGCGCAGCGGAGTTTTGAACGCCATGGTGAGCCTCGCCACTACCGGGTCCACTCCTTCTTCGTGCAAGCGTGCGAAACTGATGCCCACCGATGTGAGAAACTCATGGCGCGTATGTTCCAGATAATGTTGATAGTTGGCATTGTTCACAATACCCTGCAGGTCGCATTCATAATCGCGTACCTTCATCTTCAGTTCATAAATATACTTTTCCATAAGGCAAAGGTATAAGAAAAATGTGTTACTTTGCAGATAAACTTAAAAAAAGAAACAAATGAAACTGTACGCTGCCCCTTTGCAAGGTTTTACGGAAGCCCCCTGGAGAAATCTTCATCAGGAAGTTTTTGGTGGGATAGATGCTTATTATACCCCCTTTGTGCGGATGGAGAAAGGAGAGTTCCGTAACAAGGATGTACGGGAGATCGCTTCTGGAAACAATACTGTGTCCCGGCTGATTCCCCAGCTTATCGCTTCCACTCCTGCCGAACTGGAACGGCTGGCCGGTTTGTTTATAGAGAAAGGGTACAAGGAAGCGGATATCAATATGGGTTGTCCTTTTCCCCTGATGACAGGGAAACATAAGGGTTCGGGCATTTTGCCGTATCCGGCCGAGGTGGAAGCTTTATTGAAAGAGCTGGTGCACTATCCGGAACTGGGTTTCTCCGTCAAGATGAGATTGGGATGGGAGTGTGCGGATGAATGGCGGCCGTTGTTGCCTTTGTTGAACGCTGCCCCCTTGCGGCGGATCGTTCTGCATCCTCGTATCGGGAAGCAACAGTACAAGGGAGAGGTGGACTTGGCTGCGTTCACCGCTTTCTATGAGGAGTGCGCCCATCCGTTGGTGTATAACGGTGACTTGCTGACGGTGGAAGATATCCGGAAGGTGGACGAGGAGTTTCCCCGCCTGGAGGGGGGGTCATGCTGGGACGCGGGTTGCTGGCCAATCCTGCTTTGGCTTGGGAATATGCAAACGGAACCGTTTTTTCTCCCGATGAGCTGCATGAAGGTGAAGGCGCTTCACGCACGCCTTCTTCAATATTATGAAGCCTATTTACAGGGAGAGGCGCAATTGCTGAGTAAAATGAAGCCTTATTGGGAATACCTGCTGCCCGATGCGGACCGGAAGATAAAGAAAGCGATAAAGAAGGCTACAACGATGGATAAGTATTTGACAGCGGTGAACCAGCTGTAATGATGGAAAAGGGGCTTCGGTACATGAAAACCGGAGTGTCTCTTCAGTTCATTCAGCCGGTATAACTGCTTGTAAAATAGGGAAGTATCCTGATAGGAGAACCTTCAGTTTCCTGTCAGTTACTTCCAGCCCATATTTTTGTTCCTACCTGTTAGATGAGAGGTGTGTCCGTCATGCCTGTATTTTAAGAAATACTTAGCTGTCTTTTCTTGGAGCATATCCTTTATCTTCCTTGTTATGTATCCAGTTGCTTCGTAAGCATTCGGCCTCGTGCGTGTTTCTCTCCAAGTTATAATAAAGTCAAAAGCCAGACGAAGCATGTCTGGCTTTTGACTTTATTATAGCTTTCCTGTTTATCCTTTCCAATTAAATGGCAGTAAATCGGTGTAATCGTTTTTCTCTTCTCTTTCTTTCTCCTGTACCCTAATCAGCACGTCCTGCATCCATAGTTTTGGGTTCACCTTATTTTCCCTACAGCATCCCATCAGTGAAAAGAAAATTGCCGCTGCATGTGCTTTGCCTCATGTGATCCGGAGAAGAGCGTATTTTTTCTGTTTAAAGTCAACGGCCTTATAGAACGCTCCACCGGATTATTGTCAATGCAGAACTGTGCGTCATTGACATATCCGGACAGTTGTTCAAAGCGTGTGTACATATAGAACATGGCCTTGGCAATAGGCGATATATCGACCGTATGTCCATATTCCTCCTTGCACCATTTTCCAGTTCTTTGATAATAGGGTACGATTTTTCCCGGCGAAGCTTTACCACCGCCTCCCCTTCCAGATGTTCCATTCTGATTTTCTCCTCCACGGCATACAGTCCGCCTATTTTTCCAAGTGCATGCCTTGCTCTGGGAGGGTCATTTCCTTCCGCTTCCACAAAGTTGCGCCTGACGTGCGCCCAGCAGCACAGATGCAACTTTCCGGGTAGCGTGTCGAACTTGTCATATACTGCAAAGCCGTCACTCTGTACCACCCGGACCTGTCCTGCCAGCAGTGTGTCTGTTCCGCTGCTGCCACGGCCCTTGTGATATTCAAAGAAGGGGGTATGGAACCGGGGCAGATAGAAGTTCCACATATACCCGCGGTGAAGAGCACCGGGCCGGTCGCTTTCAAGTACGGGATGGGGTGTCTCATCGGCCATGACGTAATAGCTGTCCTTGACCAGTTCACGAAGTTCATTATAGATTGGTTCCAGACGCTGTGCGGCAGCCATCATCCAGTTACTTACGGTGGAAGGACTCAGATGGATTCCTTCACGCTCAAAGATATCCAGCTGTCTGTGCAGAGGCAGGTGGTCGTAATATTTGGCGGTAGCAATGTGGGCCAGTACACTTTCCGAGGCATTTCTGTGGGGATGTGCCATTACGGGCATGGGAGCGGTTATGATACTACCGTCGGCGAGCCGGTATTTAGGACGGATGATGCGTTTCACATAGAATCGGGCGGGGCTGACAGCATACTGTTCGCTCACTTCCTCTCCCAGCTTCGTCGCTCCCTCCAACGAAAGGCCTTCCGGCATGGGAATGATAATCTCCTCACGGGGAAGGGACGGGTCGATGGGCTTACGGGCGTGGGGAGTGATCTTTTTCGTGAAGCTTTTACGGAAACGATTGTAGCCATTCTCCGATGTGACGGATTTCCCAGCGGTTTTCTGTTCTTCCGCTACCGGGTCATTGACATCGGACGGAGACTCGAAACAGATGCTCAGCTGGCCGGCATCTTCGGGAAGATGACGTTTTTCACTGGATTTACCCCATAAACGGCGTGTCAAGTCAGCCAATTTCCATCTCAGGTCGGCAATGACGGCTGTACAGGCCGAGATTTCTTCGACCTGGCGGGAATACTCCTGCAAAGAGGCTTCGTATTTTCTCTGAAGTTCCGCATGCTCCTTTTCAAGGCATTCATGTTCCTTGCGCAACTCTTCGTACTCTTCCAAAGTAAGGGTAATAACCGGTTCTTTCACTGTACATCCACTTTTTATTATGTGGCAAAGTTATCAAAATAAAACTGCACGGCTTATAGAATGGGGAATTACTTTTCAACTGTTTTCCGATACTTTTTAACAGTAAGCAGCTCATTCAGGCGATTCCAGGAAATTTGAAGAAAATCCTTCTTCCGTTCCTCCTTTTTCAAGAGGAAAGAACCGCGATTCAGACGACGGCATTCCAGACGGTATTCGTCGTCGCACCGATAAAGGATATGCAACCTGCTACGGGAGCGGTCGGGAAAAATATGACAGCTCTGCTCTGACACGCAGGAACCCGTGTGTCGGATGATCTCGCCACAAAGACCGTCAATACCTTTATGGAAATTACAACCTTGGGGATAAAGGTAATAAGACCAAAAAGGACTGCTGCGGAAAAGGCCAAGACCTAAAGGGAGAAGTAGGTCCTGAGGGGAATGGATACCAAGGCTGGAAGACGAAACTTTATAACGACGGCCGCCATCAAATATGAAAAGAACAGAATCAAAATGGTTAGACTCGGAAAAGAGAGTACGTAGTTTATCACTTTCACTAGAAAATTCTAATACTGAACACATAATGGATTAAGATTATAATGAAGCCACAAAGGTAGGAAGGAAAAGAGGGGAAAAAAACACGCACGAGGCCGAATGCTTACTTGCTTCCTGATAAGTTTATCGTTTCACTAAAGTGATGAAACCTTATCACCCTAGTGATGAGCTTGTACCACTTGGGTGATGAAACTTCATCACTTAAGTGAAACACTGTACTTGTCAAGAAGAGAACACGAACTTGTCCTGATGAAAACCCTTTTACATAAGGATGTTTACGCTTAGTCACTTTTCATCCCGAAACGCCGGAAATCCCTTGACAAAGGCTTTTCAATGTGCTATCTTTGTGGAAACAACAACTAAAAAAACAATAAAATCATGATGAAAGAAATGATTCGGAAGGTGATGGAATGGTGCAAGTTATGGAACGGTGAAACTGCAACGGCGAAACAGGCGGACCCTTCTTCGGATAAAAGGGAAAAAGAACAGGCTGCGGATAACCGGGAGGTGCAAGACCGTCTGGAGAACTACTTGTGGAAACACTATGAGTTCCGTTTCAACGTGTTGACGGAACAACCCGAATATTGCGCGAAGGGGCAAGGGACGGACACACCTTATAAGATAGTGACTCAGCGTACCTTGAACACCTTGTGCCTGGAAGCGCACCGTCATCGCATCAATTGCTGGGATAAGGATGTGAGCCGCCTGCTCCATTCGGAACGCTTGGAAGACTATCACCCTTTCCTTACTTATATGGATACACTGCCCCAATGGGACGGGGTGGATCGCGTCACTCCGCTGGCGCAGCGCATCTCGAAAAAAGCCTTCTGGATAAACGGCTTCCACCGCTGGATGCTGGGAATGGCCGCCCAGTGGGCAGGACGCATGGACCGTTGCGCCAATGCAGTGGCCCCTATGTTGGTGAGCCGTATGCAGGGCAAGTGTAAATCTACTTTTTGTCAGTTGTTGATGCCCGACGGGTTGAGAGATTATTACACGGACAGTTTTGAGTTGACGGGGCAGTCGGGCTGCGAACAGAAACTGGCGCAGTTCGGGCTGATTAATCTGGATGAGTACGACCGTCTTTCTCCTCAAAAACTGCCGTTGCTCAAGACACTGATGCAGATGAAGAAGTTGGATTTCCGTAAGTCGCACCGTTCATCCTACAGTCACCTGCCCCGCATGGCTTCGTTTATAGGAACCAGTAATCATAAGGATTTGCTGACCGACCCCACGGGCAGTCGCCGTTATCTTTGTGCCGAGGTGAAAGAGAAAATAGACTGCACGCCACTGGAGCACAAGCAATTGTTTGCCCAATTGAAGGCGGAGCTGGAGGGTGGCGAGCGTTATTGGTTTTCGGCCGAAGAGGAAGCGGAACTGCAATTGCGCAACCGCGAGTTCTATGCCATGCCCGTAGAGCAGGAGGTGTTCTACCGTTGTTTTCGCCTGCCTGAGGCGGGAGAGGAGTTCAAACTCTATTCGGCCTCGGTCATTTTCACCATTTTGCAGAGCCGTTATCCTGCGGCTATGCGCGGCATGACGGTGGTGCGTTTCGGCAAGATGATGAGCGCCATGGGGGCGGAACGGATGCATACGGAGAAAGGAAATCTGTACAAGGTGGTGCTGGCGGCATAATTCCCGTCCATCAGGCCGGCTGAAAGGACTGACAGGAGGCTGAAGGGGCTTCTGTCAGTCTTATTTTTTGTGTGACAGCGTGTTAACCGTGCTGAATGGACTGAAGGCGGGGTGCATGAATGCCAAAAAACATACTATAAGAATCTTTTTAAAGAGCCGTTTTCTCAAGAATTTGTACTAAGTTTGCAACCAAACTACATAATTAAAAAAACTATGATTAACAGATTTGTATTGAACGAAGTATCTTACTTCGGTCCGGGTGCGCGTGAAGTGCTTCCACAAGAGATTAAACGTTTGGGCTTGCATAAGGCGTTTGTTGCTACAGACAAGGACTTGATTAAGTTCGGTGTGGCTGATAAAGTGTTGAAAGTCTTGGAGAATGCAGGTATTCCTTATGAAATATTCAGTGAAATCAAACCGAATCCTACCGTAAGCAATGTAAAGGCGGGAGTTGAAGCTTTTGCAAAATCAGGAGCGGACTTTATTCTGGCTATCGGCGGCGGTTCGTCTATCGATACTTCGAAAGCGATTGGTATCATCACTAATAATCCAGACTTCAGTGATGTGGTGTCACTGGAAGGTGTGGCTCCTACAAGGAAAAAGTCAGTGCCTATCATTGCACTGCCCACTACCGCCGGTACTGCCGCCGAGGTGACTATCAACTATGTCATCACGGATGAGGAAAACCATAAGAAGATGGTTTGTGTAGACCCGAACGATATTCCCGCCATCGCTATTGTGGATGCGGAACTGATGTACACTCTGCCTAAAGGGCTGACTGCTTCTACCGGTTTGGACGCACTGACCCACGCCATCGAAGGGTTGATAACCAAAGGCGCTTGGGAAATGAGCGATATGTTCGAGATCAAGGCGATCGAAATGATTGCCCGTTATCTGGAAACCGCTGTCTTCGAGCCTACCAATGCGGAAGCCCGTAACGGTATGGCCGTGGCACAGTACATTGCAGGTATGGCGTTCTCTAATGTAGGCTTGGGCGTGGTTCACGGTATGGCTCATCCGTTGGGAGCTATCTTCGATATTCCTCACGGTGTGGCTAATGCACTGTTGCTGCCTGTCATCATGGAGTTCAATGCTCCGGCTGCTTTGTCCAAATATGTAGATATCGCCAAGGCAATGAATGTGTACAAGGATGGCATGAGCCGGGAAGAGGCTGCGAAGGCTGCTGTTGAGGCGGTGAAGGCATTGTCTGTCAAGGTGGGTATCCCTCAGCATTTGTCTGAACTGGGTATTAAGGAAGAAGACTTGCCCCGTCTGGCCGCTTCGGCTATTGCCGATGTGTGTACGCCGGGCAATCCTCGTGAAGTGACGGAAGAAATTATTCTGGAACTTTACAAGAAGGCTTTCTAAGCGTAATTCTTTTGTAATAAAAGCATAGGTGGTGTGTGGATGTGCAGGGCATATCCACACACTTTTTTTATCTCCTTTCTGTTTTTTGAATTGTTATGTGAGTTTCATCTTTTTGTATTTGGATTGAAATGTGCAGTTCGTTTCTTTGCGGCAGAAAACAATAAACTTAAAGTTATGAAAAAGAAGTTCATTTTAACCGTTGCTTTTTTGAGTATCAGTTTGTTTGCCCAACAGATGTGGGCTATGCCGTTTTATCCGGTACGTGATAAAAAAGAGAATGTGAAAACGGATGCATCTTCGGCTAAGGTGGAAACATGGGAGTTTTACTCTACTGTTGAAACCCCTTCTTCCGAAGAGCTGGCTGCATTGGTTTCTAATCATAAATTAGGTAAGAAGGTAGCCTTCCTGTATGATTCATTTAAAGATACTTATGTGGTGAAGGAAGAGGTGGTACCCGGAGATCCGACGCGTCGTACGGTGATTCGTAAGCCGGAAATCTACAATGCAGTACGTACCATTGAAAAAGAACTGAACCGTCAGGTAAGGAAAGACCTGCTGCCGCAGGATAAGGCGGAGCAGGAGTTTACAGGGGTGCTGAAAGTGGCGTTGGCCGCTATCGACTCGGATACGGAGTCTTTTGAGACTGCTTTACAAGAGAATAAAAAGGACGTATCTCATTTGTTGGGTGTATTCCGCCGTGTCAGCCTTAAAAGTATCTATTGAATTCTTTCTTTTCAGGATAAACTAACAATTATATATAAATGAAAACTAAACAGTGCTTGGTCATTGTTATGACCTTGCTATGCCTTTGCGTGAAGGCGCAGAATCTCAGAGTGACCGGTGTGGTGCGGGATAAGTCGGATGTGATTATCGGTGCCAGCGTAATGGTTAAAAACTCAACAGTGGGTACGGTGACAGATATGGATGGGCGTTATTCAGTGGAAGTGCCCGCCAATGGTGTATTGATTTTTTCTTATATCGGATATACTCCGGTAGAGAAACAAGTAGATGGACAAACGGTGATTAACGTGACGATGAATGACGATGTGCAGGCCATTGACGAAGTAGTGGTAACTGCTATCGGTATCAAGCAGCAGAAAAAGAAGTTGGGATATACTACCCAACAAGTCAATACCGAGGCTTTAGACCAGCCGGGTACGGTGAATGTTGGTAATGCCTTGTCGGGTCAGGTAGCCGGTTTGACGGTAAATAATCCTACCGGTATTTTTCAGGCTCCTTCGTTTTCCTTACGTGGAAAGACTCCGTTGATGGTGATTGACGGTGTGCCTGTGGAGTCGGATCTTTTTGACGTATCTCCCGAAAATATAGAAAGTATTAATGTTTTGAAGGGAACTGCCGCCGCTGCTTTGTATGGTTCGCGGGGTAAAGACGGTGCTATTTTGATCACTACCAAACTGGCGAAAGAGGATGGATTGACTGTTACGGCCGGATTGTCCAGTATGGTTTCTGCCGGATTTACGGTCTTTCCTGAAACTCAGACAGAGTTTGGTTCGGGCTCTAATGGTCAGTATGCCTTTTGGGATGGAGCAGATGGTGGTATCTCGGATGGAGACATGACCTGGGGACCTCGTTTTGCCGGGCAGAAAATAGCACAGTGGAATAGTCCTATCCGTAATAAAGAAACAGGAGAAACGATTCCTTGGTGGGGGGATGTTTCCGGTACGATTTATGATGACCAGTCTAAGTACGAACGGGTGCCCATCGCATGGGAGCCTCATGATAACCTGAGGGACTTTTTACGTACCGGAATTATTACAAAAGCGACTTTTTCAGTGGCAAGCAAAAGTAAAAAAGCTAACTATAATTTTAACGGTGATTTCTCCAATCAGCGCGGACAGGTTCCCAATACTTCGGTTTATACGGGGGGATTGAACTTTAACAGTATGTATAACCTTAGTAACTCGGTTACTTTATCAGCCAATCTTTCTTATAACAAGGTATATTCTCCCAATTATCCACGTTATGGATATGGACCGAAAAATCATATGTATACCATTTTGTTATGGATGGGAAATGATGTAAATGGAAAGGAGTTGGCCGAGCATTATTATCGTCCGGACTCTGAAGGTACACGTCAGGCCAACTACAACTATGCGTGGTATAATAATCCTTACTTTGCTGCCAATGAACTGACGCAAAAGCATGACCGTAATACAATGAATGGACAACTGAAACTGAACTGGGATGTAATACCGGGGCTGAGTTTGCAAGGACGGGCTGCGGGACGTTTGGAAAGCACATTTGAAGATATGTCTGTTCCTAAGTCTTATATGAACTATGGTGATTCGCGGAATGGCGACTACAAAACGTGGAATACTGATCAGCTGGACATCAATGCGGATTTTCTTGCTACTTACACACGTGCTTTCAGCAGGAATTTTACGTTGACTGTCAATGCCGGTACTTCACTGTATTACCGTCAGATTCGGAAGCAAAGCCAGTCTACAGACGGACTGATCGTGGCGAAAGTATACAATTTGGGTAATAGCCTGAATCCTGTAAGCGCTACCAACTCGATGAACGAAAAAGCTATCGAGAGTGTTTATGGTTCTGTGAATGTAGATTTGTTTGAGTCTTTGTTTCTTACATTTACCGGGCGTAATGACTGGTCTTCTACTTTGGCAAAAGGGAATAACTCCTATTTCTATCCTTCTGTGTCATTAAGTACATTGGTTAATGAATATGTGAAACTGCCTTCATGGATGGATTATCTGAAAGTAAATGGTGCATGGGCGCAAGTTTCCAGTGACCTTGATCCTTATTCTTTGTATGCTACTTATTCCAATGGCACACTGTATGGCAGTATTCCGTCCGTGACTTATCCGGGTACGTTACTCAATGCGAATATATTGCCGCAAAAAACAACCTCGTATGAGGTGGGGGTTTCTACTTCGTTTTTGCATAATCGCATTGGAATTGATCTGACCTACTATCATATGCTGGATGAGAACAGTATTATAGAACTGCCCATATCATCTGCCTCGGCATTTACCAAACGTTATGTGAATGGTAACGAATACACAACAAACGGTTTCGAGCTGATTGTTTCCGCCACTCCGGTAAAAAACAAAAACTTTACCTGGAATGTAGCTACCAATTGGAGTAGTAATATTCGTAAGCTGACCGGGATTTATGGAGACCAGGAGAAGTTCGGCGATTTGAAAAAAGGTGACCGGGCTGATGCTATGTATGCTACCGAGTGGGAAAAGACACCGGATGGCCGGTTGATATTGGATGCGAATACGGGTTTGCCCACTCAGAGCGCTTTTAAGACCAAAGTAGGAAACCAGTCTCCTGATGTTCGTTTCGGATTGCAGAATACTTTCAAGATAAAGGATTTTACTGTCAATATAGATATGGACGGAGCTATCGGAGGAACGTTGATATCTACTACCACGCAGAAAATGTGGTGGGGAGGAAAGCATCCCAAATCTACCATGTATCGTCAGGAAGAATATGATAATGGTGGCAAGCCTGTTTATGTGCCCGAAGGTGTCAATATAGTAAGCGGTGAGGTGACTTATGACGTGAATGGGAATATTGTTTCCGATACCCGTGTCTATAAAAAGAATGAAACAGCGGTAAACATACAGACTTGGGCCCAGAATTATCCTTATCGTGCCGTGGTGCGTACAGAAGAAAGCGAGTTGTTTGCTAATACGTTCAGCCGTTCTTTCCTAAAACTGAGACGTGTTGCAGTGACGTATGATTTGACTAAGTTCATTCAGTCACAGTTTATAAAAGGGCTGGATGTCACAGTGTTTGGAAACAATCTGGCCGTGCTGAAAAAGACTCCTTATTTGGATCCGGACTTTGGTGCCAGTGATGGAGATTTGCAGGATCCGTCGGCCCGTTATGTAGGAGTGAGTGCTAACATTAAATTTTAACGTTTATTCAAAATATGATGAAGAAGTATATCAAATACATGGCATCTCTTCTTGCCGTATCCTTTGCAATGAGTGCTTGCATTGATTTGGAAGAGATGAATGTGGATCCTAATAATGCTACTACTACCAATCCTTCCCTGTTGTTGACCGGAGTTGCTTATAGTGCTTTTAATCAAACCAGTTCGGATGCTTGCCATGCAGCCAAGATGCTGATTCTGACTTCGGGAGAAAGCAAGTATCAGGTTTATAAATGGACGCGTGGGGATTTTGATTATTATAGCAATTTGCGTGATGTGACCAAAATGTCAGAAGAGGCCGGAGAAGGAAGTGCTTATCAGGCTTTGGCTCATTTCTTCCGTGCCAATTATTTCTATCAGTTGACTTTGGACTTTGGAAATATCCCCTATACGGATGCGCTTAAGGCAGAAACAGATGCGAATTACCAGCCGGCATACGATTCGCAGGAAGTTGTGCTGGCCGGCATTTTGAAGGAGCTGGAAGAGGCCGATAAAATGCTTGAAGGCAGTGATGAGATTATTTCGGGAGATATTATCTACAATGGCAACTTGGTTAATTGGAGAAAATTGATTAATGCTTACCGCTTACGTATTTTGATGTCTTTGTCGGGAAAAGAGAAGGTAGGTGATATAGATGTTAAATCGGAGTTTTCAAAGATTGTAGCCGACGGACCTTTAATGGAAAGCTTGTCGGATAACGGGCAGTTGATCTATCTTGACCAGCAGGATAACCGTTATCCGTATTTTAATGACAGCGATTTCGGTTCGGGGCGTTTTATGGATTCCACTTATATTGCTGCATTGGCTACACGGCAGGATCCGCGTTTATTTGCTGTTGCCACGCAAACTCCGAATGCTGAAAAAGCCGGAAAAGCGATTAATGATTTCAGCTCTTATGACGGGGGTGACCCGGCTGTTCCTTATAGTTTGGTTAATGATAAGGCGGTGGCTGGAAACTGTTCCAAGCCTGCTCCCCGTTATTACCAGACTCCGACCAATGAGCCTATGGTCTTGTTAGGTTACGTTGAACAGCAGCTTATATTGGCTGAGGCTGTAGTAAGAGGATGGATTCAGGGAGATGACAAGATTTATTATGAATCGGCCGTCAAGGCGTCTTTTGAGTTTTATCAGAAATATGCTGTGTCGGTAGCTGATTATCTCACTCAGGATGCAGCGGCAGAATACCTTCGAAATGACAAGGTGGCTTATTCCTCTTCCCTTTCTACTGATGAGAAGATAGAGCGTATTATTATGCAAAAGTATTTGCCGACATTTTTGCAGGGAAGTGTATGGCTACCCTACTATGAGGCGCTTCGTACGGGGTATCCCGATTTCCGCCGTGCCGCAGGAGTTAGTCTGCCTTATCGCTGGATGTATCCGCAGGATGAATATAATAACAATGCCACTCATGTGGAGGCTGCTTTGAATGAGCAGTTTGGTGGAAGTGATAAAACCTCGGATAAGCCTTGGTGGTTGCAGTAATCAGTTTAAATAAATTTTTAGGATGATGAAAAAGATAAAAACATTATGTGGTGTGTTGGCTCTGCTTTGTGTAGGGATGATGCCGGTAAGCGCGCAAAATGTGCTGAAATTCAATGCAGACAAGAAGTTTAAGATTGTTCAGTTCACTGATGTTCATTGGGTACCGGGAGACTCTGCCTCGGAAGAAGCGGCGGAGCGAATGAATGAGGTCTTGGATGTTGAGAAACCGGATTTGGTGATTTATACAGGTGATTTGGTGTTTGGCAAGCCGGCGAGCGAGGCATTGTCTAAAGCTTTGGAACCTGTTGTTTCCCGCCGTTTGCCTTTTGCCGTGACTTGGGGAAACCATGATGATGAGCAAGATATGACCCGTATTGAGTTACTGGAATATATCAAAGATATGCCGGGTAATCTGACCTCTACCACGGCAGGGATTTCGGGAGTTACTAATTATGTACTTCCTTTGAAGTCGGAAGACGGAAAGAAGGATGCAGCTGTGCTTTATGTCTTCGATAGCAATGCGTATTCGTCTTTGAAACAGGTAAAAGGGTATGATTGGATAAGGCCGGATCAGATAAATTGGTATGTTGAGAGCAGTGTGGGATATACGGAACGTAATGGTGGCAAGCCACTGCCCTCGTTAGCTTTCTTTCATATTCCTTTTCCGGAATATAATGAAGCGGCGCAAGATGAAAATGCGTTATTGATAGGAACACGTAAGGAAAAGGCTTGTGCTCCGTTGATTAATACAGGTTTGTATGCTGCTATGCTGAATGCAGGAGACATAATGGCTACATTTGTGGGGCACGACCATGTGAATGATTATGTGGTTGATTGGAAAGGGATTTTGTTGTGCTATGGACGGTTTACCGGAGGGAATACCGTTTATCACGATATTCCGGGAGGAAATGGGGCACGGGTCATTGAACTGACACAAGGAGTGCGCTCTTTCAAGACATGGGAGCGCTTGGAGGGAGGAAAGATTATTAATGAAGTAAATTATCCGTCTGATTTCCAAAGAGAATAATAGTCAGTTGGGCAGGATAGGGGTATTCTCAGTACCTGTCCTTCCGGTGACAAGACTGTTTCGTCATTTGTTATACATAAATTATTGTCACAGCTTCATACATCCCTGTCGGCATTCTATGGATATAGTTAATAATGGCCGGCAGGGTGATAGAATATTATGACCGTTTCAGATATTCGTACCCTATCCGGCAATACAGGCATTTTTTCTTATCGCAATATTCTTTCTTTAATTGTATCAAAGCTTGGCTGTCGGCGGCATTGGAGGCTTTCATTCCGCATTGTTCCCACATGCGGGTGATATAATTGTTCTCCGCTTTCAATTCTTCCAGAAAACTGCCGGCACGTGCACAAAGTACACGATTCCCTTTATGCAGTCCGTAAGCATAGAGAAATGTCACTACCGTGTTGATAATGAGTAAATCCAGTGAGGTGTTACTTAGAGTCTTCGGACGGGAAGGGGAAGAACCGCCAAATGTATAATGAGTGAGCCAGTATTCTGACGTTCCTCCTTTCAGAATATCTCTGACACCTTGTAGTGTCTCCGTTTCCATGATGCGAGAGAGCAGTCCGTAGGCACGATGATAAAGACATGCCAACTGTGCAATCCGTATATGCGGAAAATTAGCAGGACGTAGCCGGAGAAAACGCCATAGGGAAGCATCCATCGGGATAAGTCCGAATTTATGCTGTAGATAGGTGTACTCTTTTTTTAGCCGGAGATAGTATCCGTCTCCATCAGAATCTTCCAGAATGCCGGCTTGTCCAAAGAAGATGGCTTCTATCTGGAAAAGGTCGTTCCGATGCTTGTCTACCGCCCGGAAGGGAAGCCGATGAGCCCAGGTTTCGAAAGCGTCTCCGTTCAGCCCGAAACCGAAATTACGTGCCAGTGTGATAAAAAAAGCATCTTCCCAATTGCCTTGACAACGTTTTAACCGTTCATTCAATAAGGTCGCTTTTTGCTCGAATCTTTCCATCTGTAAGGCAGTCATCCATGAGTGGGCGGTGAAAGGGGGGAGTGAAGGAATGATGCGGTAACAAGGGGGGGTAGCTGTCTGTTTCCAACAGTTCCTTGTAGTTGGTGCGGACCGCTTCCGGGCAGATGAGTTGTATTTGGGGGATTCTTTCTCCATTGCTCCTGCTGATTTCCGTATCTATTTCGGAGGCTATATGCAGAATGACAGAGTTGTAACCGGCATCTGCATGATGTCCGTGTTTGAACCAGTCTGAAGATCTTTCATGTATCTCGATATTGCCTATCCAAAGCACACCGTCCAGCTTGAGCTTGGCATTAAAAAAATCGGGACCGGCGTCGGTATTCGCCAGTCCCGTATCTATAACTTCCACTTGTTGGCCGGTTGTTGTTTTCAGTTCTTTGAGAGGAAATATTTTATGTTTCCATACATAGTGTAATAGTTGTTCCATGTTAATGAGGTGTAAATGTTTGGCAAATGTAATGGTTTACAACGAAAAACGCTATCTTTGTGGCTGAAATAACATTCGTAATTATGAAAATAGCATTAATAGGATACGGAAAGATGGGCAAGGAGATTGAAAAGGTTGCAGTTGCCCGCGGACATGAGATTGTGAGTATTATAGATGTTGATAATCAAGATGATTTTAATTCGGAAGCATTTAAATCAGCAGATGTGGCTATTGAGTTTACTAACCCGATGGTGGCATATGACAACTATATGAAAACTTTTGCTGCCGGTGTCAAATTGGTATCGGGCAGTACCGGATGGATGGACAAACATGGTGATGAGGTGAAAGAATTATGCACGAAAGGTGGAAAAACCTTGTTCTGGTCGTCTAACTTCAGTCTGGGTGTCGCTATATTCTCTGCTGTAAATAAATACTTGGCTAAAATAATGAATAACTTTCCCGCTTACGAGGTTTCCATGACCGAAACTCATCATATTCATAAACTGGATGCGCCCAGCGGAACAGCCATCACGCTGGCCGAAGGAATTCTGGAAAATATGAACCGCAAGAGTAAATGGGTGAAAGGGACCATGGTGGCACCGGATGGAACCGTGTCGGGAACATCGGAATGTGCCGAGAATGAGTTTCCTGTAAATTCGATCCGTGAAGGGGAGGTGTTTGGTATTCATACTATCCGCTATGACTCTGAGGCGGACAGCATCTCAATTACCCATGATGCAAAGAATCGGAAGGGGTTTGCCTTGGGAGCTGTTTTGGCGGCGGAATATACATCCAGGCATGAAGGGTTATTAGGAATGAGTGATTTATTTCAGTTTTAAGATATGATAAGAGCAACACGTACACAGTGGATTAAGTTTGCCGTTGTTCTGGCGCTTTACCTGATATTTCTTGTCTGGTTGAGAAGCTGGCTGGGATTGGTGGTTGTACCGTTTATCTTCGATGCGTATATCACAAAGAAGATTCCATGGACTTGGTGGAGAGAGTCCAAGAACCGTCATGTAGTGACTGTCATGGGATGGGTGGATGCTATTGTATTCGCACTGGTGGCGGTATACTTTGTCAACCTCTATTTCTTCCAGAACTATGTGATTCCTTCTTCTTCGCTGGAAAAATCATTGCTGACGGGTGATTATCTGTTTGTGAGTAAAATGAGTTATGGGCCCCGTGTGCCTCAGACTCCGCTGCACATGCCGTTGGCACAACACACACTGCCGTTTTTTAATTGTAAATCATACCTTGAGCATCCACAATGGGATTATAAACGGGTGAAAGGTTTGGGGGATGTACAGTTGAATGATATCGTTGTCTTTAACTTTCCGGCCGGAGATACAGTTGCCACCGGTGTGCCCAATGATGATATTTACCGTCTGAGTTATGGCGCAGGCAAGGAGCTGGCAAAACCGGTGGATTTGGCTTCCATGACTCCGGAGCAGCAACGGGTGGTCTATGATTATTATTATCAGTTGGGACGGGAGTACCTGAAAGAGAATCCACAGAACTTCGGTGAGATAATCAGCCGTCCGGTAGACCGCCGTGAGAACTACGTGAAGCGGTGTGTGGGTTTGCCCGGACAAACGTTGGAGATAAAGGATCGTATTATTTATTTGGATGGTAAAGCTAATAAAGAGCCTGATAATGTGCAGTATCGTTATCTGGTGAAAACCAAGCGCCCTATTCCCGATGACCTGGCTCATGAACTGGGTATCAGCAAGGAGGATATGATGATGTATTATACGGATGCTTCTGTTTATAATATGCCTCTGACGGAAAAAGCGAAAGCTGGTTTGTTGGCGCGTAAGGATATTGTAGTCAGTATTGAGAATACACCGGCTGATGATGCGGGGGGCTTGTACCCGCTGAATATGTATAAGAACTGGACTACGGATAACTACGGACCTGTATGGATTCCCAAAAAGGGAGAGACGGTGAAACTCACGATAGAGAATCTTCCTGTTTATGAGCGTCCTATTCATGTTTACGAGGGTAATGAACTGGCGGTGAAAGATGGAAAGATTTATATTAACGGCAAGGAAACCGATGAGTATACTTTCAAGATGGATTATTACTGGATGATGGGAGATAACCGTCATAATTCGGCTGACTCCCGTTTTTGGGGATTTGTTCCCGAAGATCATGTGGTGGGAAAACCTATCTTTATCTGGTTGTCATTGGATAATGACCGTGGCTGGCTGGATGGAAAAATACGTTGGAACCGATTGTTTACCTTTGTAGATAACATTAAATAAATTGCGCATACCCTGTATTCCTGTATGGATAAAAGCAATGCTTACTGCTGTCATTCTGGTACTGTTGGTAAAGACATTTGCTTTCACCTCCTGCACCATTCCCTCTACCGGTATGGAGAATAGCCTTTATCAAGGGGAAAGGGTTTTGGTGAATAAGTGGAGTTATGGGTTTCGTGTGCCTTTTTCTATCTGGCGGTGGCTGGGAAAAACTGCCGGGAAAGGGGATATTGTGTTGTTCAACAATCCTAATCCACGGTCTCCTCAGACGTCGGTGGGCAATCGGGAAGTGTTTATAAGCCGTGTGGTAGGAGTACCCGGAGATACGTTGATGTTGAATGATGAACTGTGGGTGACCGACGAACAAGTGTTGAGCCCGGATAGTAAATCTTTGTATGTCTATTCTCATACGGAAGAAGAAACGATGCAGGCTGCCATGCAGCAAGTGAACATTCAGGGAAACAGGTTGGTGGGGTATGCCGAGGGGAAGTATATACGTACCTTCAGTCATTATGAATATTACCTGTTAAAACAAAAACTGGCGGGAAAAGTGGATTTGATTCCTCTTTATCATAAGGATATAAGCAAGAGCCATCCCTTTGTGATCCCGGAAAAAGGGAAACCTGTCAAGGTATATCCTTGGAATGTGACCTTGTTGTGCAATACTATTGTCCGCCATGAAGGGAGAGTGGCTTCTGTCAGGGGAGATACCCTGTATGTAGGGGGAAAACCTGTAGAAGCCTATACATTTAATAAAAATTATTACTGGATGGCATCCAATAATCCGGTAAATCTGTGTGATTCGCGTTTATTCGGCCTGGTGCCCGATGACCATTTGATCGGTAAAGCTTGGCGCATTTGGTTTTCATCCAGAAAAGGGCGCATTTTTCAACGAGTGCAATAATGGAGAATACGATATATTTAAGTTCGGCCTATCTGGCCCCGGTGGAATATTATACAAAACTGTTTGCCTGTGAGAAGGCCTATGTGGAACAGTATGACAATTATGTGAAACAGACTTATCGCAACCGTTGTGTCATTGCGGCAGCCGACGGTCCGCTGGCACTGACTATCCCTACGGAAAAAAGCGGTACACCTAAATGCCTGATGAAGGATGTCCGCATTTCGGATCATGGCAATTGGCGTCATATACATTGGAATGCTTTGGTGGCTGCATATAGAAACAGTCCTTTCTTTGAGTACTATGCTGATGATTTCCACGTCTTTTATGAAAAGAAATATGCCTTCTTGTGGGATTATAATCAGGAAATTTGTTCTTTAGTATGCGATTTGATCGATATTCATCCCCATATGGAAGGAACAACGGAATATTGCATGGAATTTGTTCCGGGTGAGGTTGATTTTCGTGAGACTATTCATCCGAAGCGTGACTGGCGTGAGGCGGATGCTGACTTTTGCCCTAAACCTTACTATCAAGTTTTTGATGCCAAATACGGTTTTCTGCCGAATTTGAGTATCGCCGATCTTTTGTTTAATATGGGGCCGGAGAGCCTGATTGTTTTGCGAGATAGTGTTAAAGGTATAAACCATAAAGAATAATATCATGAATAATTTGTTTAGTGTAAAAGACCAGGTGGTGGTAATCACCGGTGGAACAGGGGTTTTGGGAAAGGCTATTGCCGCCCATTTGGCAGAAGAAGGTGCCAAGGTTGTTATATTAGGCCGTAAGGCAGAAGTAGGAAATGCCATTGTAAACGAAATCAAGGCCAAAGGCGGGGAAGCCATGTTTCTTGTAACGAATGTGTTGGATGAGGCTATATTGGAGCAGAATCTGAAGGATATTCTCGCAGCATATGGTCGTGTAGATGCATTGCTGAATGCAGCAGGAGGTAATATGCCGGGTGCTACGATTGCTCCTACAGGAAATTTCTTTGATTTGAAGGTCGATGAGTTCCAGAAAGTGCTTAATCTGAATCTTACCGGAACCGTTCTGCCTACACAGGTATTTTTGAAGCCGATGGTGGAACAGAAGAAAGGAGCTATTGTGAACTTCTCTTCTATGGCGGCATTCCGTCCGATGACCCGTGTATGTGGTTATGCGGCTGCAAAGGCGGGAATCTCTAATTTCACTGCGTTCATGGCCAATGAAGTGGCTACGAAATTTGGTGAAGGCATCCGCGTGAATGCCATTGCTCCGGGATTCTTCCTGACCGAACAGAACCGTACTTTGTTGACAAACGAAGATGGTACATATACTCAGCGTGGTAATGATGTGATTCGCCAGACTCCGTTCAAACGTTTCGGTAAAGCAGAGGAACTGTGTGGAACCATCCAGTATCTCATCAGCGATGCCAGCAGCTTTGTAACCGGTACAGTAGCCGTAGTAGATGGTGGTTTCAATGCATTTGCCATGTAACAAGTCTTTAGTTTTTAATTCTCAATTTTTTTATTTGATATGATTTTATGTGAGCAAACATGGCGCTGGTACGGACCGAATGATCCCGTATCATTGTGGGACATCAAACAAGCCGGAGCAACCGGTATTGTCAATGCCTTACATCATATTCCCAACGGTGAAGTATGGACGGTAGAGGAAATAATGAAGCGCAAGAAATTGATTGAAGAAGCAGGATTAACTTGGAGTGTCGTAGAATCCGTGCCCGTACACGAGCATATTAAGACACAGACAGGAGATTATCTGAGATATATCGAGAACTATAAACAGAGTTTGCGTAATCTGGCAGCATGTGGTATCTATATTGTGACTTATAATTTCATGCCTGTACTGGATTGGACCCGTACGGACCTGGCATATACGTTGCCCGATGGTTCCAAGGCATTGCGTTTTGAGCGGGCTGCTTTTGTAGCGTTCGATCTGTTTATCTTGAAACGTCCGGGAGCCGAAAAGGAATACTCGGCCGAAGAGATAGAAAAGGCAAAAGCGCGTCTGGCACAAATGGATGAGGAAGAAATTCATCGTCTGACACGAAATATGATTGCAGGATTGCCTGGTTCGGAGGAAAGTTTTACATTGGAGCAATTCCAAAATGAACTGGACCGTTACAAGGATATTGATGCGGACAAACTCCGCAATAACTTGATTTTCTTCTTGAAAGAAATTTGTCCGGTAGCCGATGAAGTGGGAGTAAAGCTCGTTATTCATCCGGACGATCCGCCTATGTCTATTCTGGGCTTGCCGCGCATTATGAGTACGGAGGCGGATTTCAAGCTGTTGGTGGAAGCTGTACCTAATCCGTCAAACGGACTTTGTCTGTGCTGTGGCTCATTTGGCGTATCTGCACAGAATGATTTGCCGGGTATCATGGAACGTTGGGGAGACCGTATCAATTTTGTTCATTTGCGCAGTACCCAACGTGATGCTGAAGGGAACTTTTATGAGGCGAATCATCTGGAGGGTGATGTGGACATGTATCATGTAGTTAAGAACCTGTTGAAAGTGCAGCAACGTCGTGGAATATCTATTCCTATGCGTCCGGATCATGGTCATCAGATGATAGATGATTTGAACAAGAAAACAAATCCGGGCTATTCTTGTTTGGGACGTATGCGTGGCCTTGCCGAGCTTCGTGGTTTGGAAAAAGGAATAGCGATGAGTATGGTGGCAGAGTAACTTCTTTTTAACATATAAAAATAAGACCTGAATGTCTTCCGGTATCCGGAGATCTTCAGGTCTTATTTTGTTTAAAGGCTGGATAATAGGGGCTTTCTAGACAAATACAGATATTAATTAGACAAATAAAGAGGTGCTGGCGGAATGGGAACGCCTATATTTGCAACAGTTTTTAATCTAATTAATCCTTAAATTCTTTTATTATGAATAAAAAAATGAAACTGCTTTCAGTCCTTGGATTGGTGACAGCTATTCTGTTTTTGTTCTCGCCGATGGTGACAGCTCAATCCTTATCCATCAGTGGTAAGGTAATTGACAAAAACAGTCAGGAGCCTGTAATTGGGGCCAGTGTTTTAATTGAAGGAACCTCAAACGGTACGATAACCGATTTGGATGGTAATTTTATGCTTTCCAATGTTCCATCCAAAGGAAATCTAGTCGTGTCTTATATTGGTTATGCTACGCAAACTCTTCCAATCAATGGAAAAACTAGTTTCAGTATTGTCTTGGCTGAGGATACCGAAACGTTGGATGAAGTTGTTGTGGTAGGTTATGGTGTGCAGAAAAAAGTGAATCTTACCGGATCTGTGTCTTCAGTGAAAGGAGATGCATTGGAACGTCGTCCGGTAGCTGATGCCACACAGAGTTTGCAAGGGATGGTTCCGGGGTTGTTGGTGAGCAACTCAAATACGGGCCGTCCGGGAGCTAGTGGTACATTGACTTTGCGCGGACAAGGCAATCTGGATAATAATGCGAATCCTTATATTTTGGTTGATGGAGTGGAAATGAGTCTCTCGGACGTGAATCCGAATGATATTGAAAGTATTTCTGTATTGAAAGATGCTGCTGCTTGTGCCATTTATGGTGCACGTGCGGCGTATGGTGTCATTTTGGTCACTACCAAGAAAGGTGAGGAAGGTAAAATGCGTGTAAATTACCAAGGAAACGTAGGTTGGAGTACGCCGACTGTATTGCCTGATATGGTTGATTCCTATGAATTTGCTCAGTATTGGAATGCCGGATGTATCAATGCAGGTTCTCCTCGTTTGTATAGTGAGGAAAAAATGGGTTTATTACAGCAATATATTAAAGATCCCAGTAGTGTGGATCCTTGGTTCGAACTTCCTAAAAATTCTAATATGAACCCGGCATTCGAAAATTCAGAATTAGGAGTAGGAAATACTAATTATTTCGATTTGCATTATAAGGATTGGGCATTCAAGCAAAATCATAATCTCAGCTTGAGTGGGGGTGGCAAAAAAGCACAATATTATATTTCTGGTGGTTATTATTCGGAAGATGGTATTCTCCGTTATGCCGATATGGATTTCAGCCGTTATAATTTTGCCGCTAATATTTCTTCTCAGATTACCGATTGGATGAAGGTAAAAGTAAATACGAAGTTTATGCATTCCGATGAGGATACTCCTTTTGGTGACGGAGGGCTTAGTGAAGGCTTTTATCATTCATTGGCACGTTTCCGTCCTACAGTTGCTCCTATTGATCCGAATGGGCATTTTACAGAACTGACTATGATTCCTTATTTGCAGAGTGGTACGTATACAAATACTCAACGTGACCGTTTTAGTTTAACGGCAGGTTTAGATATCCAGCCTGTGAAAAACTGGTTTATCTTTTTTGATTATACATATAAATTGATGGATTTGGAATATGAGGCATTGAACGTGAGCCCGTTAATTTATGGGGCTGACGGGGTGAGTACTTCGAAAGGTGTGCGTGATGAGTTGGGTGTATCACCCGATGGCAAGTTTACCCGTTATTATGCGCATACTCGCTACCAATCTATAAATTTATATTCGAATTATCTCTTTACTTTGGGAGACAAGCATAATTTTACCGTAATGGCAGGTTATCAGGAAGAAAATAATGACTATAGTTATATGAAGAACTCGATTACCGGACTTTATTCAACTTCAAATCCTAATGTAGGTATGGGAACCGGTGATAAGACGGTAGTCGATACTCGTAATGGTTGGGCAACCCGTGGCTTTTTCGGACGTGTGAATTATGATTATGACGGACGTTATCTTCTTGAATTGAATGGACGATATGATGGTTCGTCACGTTTTGCCAAAGGTAATCGTTGGGGCTTCTTTCCATCTGCATCTTTAGGATGGAATATTACCCGGGAACAGTTTATGATGCCGATAGCCGATGTAGTTTCCAACTTGAAACTCCGTGCTTCTTACGGATTACTGGGCAATCAGGCGGGTGCGGCCCTTTATACTTTTGCCGCTACTATGGATTTGAATGATAAATTGGGAAATTATATATTCTCGGATGGACGCCACATCTTTACTAAGGCCCCTGCCGTAGTCAACCCGAATACGACTTGGGAAAAGGTAGAGAGTAAGAATATAGGTTTGGATTTCGGTTTCTTTGGTAATTCGTTGACCGGTTCTTTTGATGTTTTTCAACGTGATACGAAGGATATGTTAGGACCTACGGTGGATTTCCCGGATTTCTTTGGTGCAGACGCTCCTAAAACCAATAATGCCCGTATGCGTAACCGTGGTTGGGAATTGGTGCTGAATTATCGTGGAAAAATTGGAAAGGATATTGACTATAGCATAGGTGGTTCTCTTTCGGATGCTACTGCTGAAGTGACTGAATATGAAGGAACTAGAACAAATCCTAAAGATAATTGGTATAAAGGAAAGAAAGCTGGTGAAATTTGGGGATATCGGGCGGACGGACTGATCCAGACTCAGGCAGAGGCTGATGAGTATAATAATACCTATGATTTATCTTTTATTAGCGGAAAACCTTGGACACCGGGGGATGTGAAATATCGTGATCTGAATGGAGATAAGAAAATCAATAATGGGCTTAATACGTTGGATGATATGGGCGATATGACGGTGATTGGTAATACCACTCCCCGTTATCAATATACCATTAACGGTTCAATTAGCTGGAAAGGTGTAACCGTAAGTGCCATGTTCCAAGGAGTGGCTAAACGAGATTGGGATCCTGGTACCGGAGCTTATTTTTGGGGAAGCGGACCTTATGCGCAAGTGACGGTGTTTAAAGAGCATTTGGATTATTGGAGTGAAACAAATACAGGGGCTTATTATCCGAAACCTTATATTCATACGGCAGGAGGGGTGGTTCCTTTCCGTAATAAGACAATGACGCTTAGTGACCGTTATCTCCAGAGTGGTGCTTATTGCCGTCTGAAAAATCTGACAGTGAGTTATGATATCCCTGCCGTATGGACAAAAAAGGTAGGGTTACAGAAGGTGCAGGTGTTTTTCTCTGGTGAGAATTTGTTGACTTTTACCACTTTGAAAGGAATGTTTGATCCGGAAGCTATCTTTACCAAGAATGATTACACGGCTGAAGGTGGAAAGAACTATCCTATGAACAAGGTGATATCTTTTGGTCTAGTTGTTAACTTATAATTTGATGAATATTATGAAGAAAAGAAATATATTTTTTGGTCTGGTTTTGATGTTAGGTCTTACCGGTTGCTATGATTTGGATAAGATGCCTGAAGGGGTACTGTCTACGACGATTCCTTTTGCAAGTACGGGGGAAATGAGAAATTATCTGGATCAATTCTATCAGACAGGTAATTATAAATATGACTATGTCAGCTTTGGTGATGGAATGCGTGCGCAAGGTTTTGATGCCGGTGGTGGACAATATATTGCCGGGGCAGATACACATAGTGATAATATGGCTTCCAGTTCGGTTAGTACCCGTTTGGCAGGTGAAACGACATTGAGTAGTGCGGTCAAACTGCAAAATTATACAGCTATCCGTAATTTAAATTTTATGCTGTGTAATTTAGATAATTGTGTGGAAAAAGGATCTGCTGATTATAATCAGTATGTGGGTGAGGCTTATTATTTCCGCGCATGGTATTATTATCAGATGTTTATCAGCTATGGGCGCCTGACGTGGGTGAACACTCCGCTTGATCCTAATATGGAAGAAATGAAATTGCCTCGTGCTAACCGCACGATTATTGCCGACAGTATTTTGGCTGATCTGGATAAAGCGGTGATGTATCTCAATACTCAGAACAATAGTGCTACCATGCGGATTCATAAAGATGTGGCGCGTGCTTTGAAAAGTGAAGTGGCCTTGTTTGAAGGAACTTGGGAAAAATACCATAAAGCGAAAAATGATAAGTTTTTTGATTCTACGGTGACCGATGAAAAAATTCGCGATTATTTTAATCAGGCTGTTGCAGCTGCAAAAGAAGTGATGGATCGTGGCGTATGGGCCATTTATAATACTGGTAACAAATTGGATGATTATCGTCAGATGTTTCAGACTACAGATTTATCGGGTAATCCGGAAGTACTTTGGTATAAACAGTATGATGGAGATCAGATTGGTAATAATGTAAACCGTTACTTAAATCAAGGAGGAGGGAGTGTAGGTGTTACGGCTTCATTAGTGGATGATTATCTGACAATTGATGGTAAACCGTTTGTTGGTGATGAGCGGATTGAAGCGAAAAAGGTGTTCGGGAATGAATTGCAGCCGACTTTGCGTGATCCGCGTTTGTCACAGACTGTTTGTATGCCGGGGCAGCAATTACGTCCGGATGACAAGGCTCCTTATTATGTTGTACCGCCATTGATTGGTACTTCATCCTATAATCAGAATATGACTGGTTATTCTTTATTAAAACATGTGCAAATTGATTATACGGGCAGTCTGGATGCCGAGTTCAAGGGAGCCACACCGGCTATTCAGTTCCGTTATGCAGATATCTTGCTGAATTATGCGGAAGCTCTGGCTGAACTGGATGGTGTGGGGAATGCGCAGAAAATTATTGATGCCTTGCAACCTTTACGTGACCGTGTAGGCATGCCTCCGGTGGATTTTGACAGGGAATATAATCAGGAAGCTGATTATGGTTTCCGCAATCTTGATAAGTATATTCAGGCTGTACGTCGTGAACGCCGGGTTGAAAAAGCCTGTGAAGGACGCCGTCAGGAAGATATCATGCGCTGGGCTGCTGCGGACGAATTAATAGTGAGCAAATGGCCGAAAGGTGCGCTCTTTGTGGGAAGTAATCTTGAGAACCATCCTGTATATGGTGATAAGTTAATTTATGATCAAGCTTCAGGAAATAATCTTTTCCTGACAGGCAAGCCCGGGGATCCGTTGCGCTATATTATACCTACGAATCCTGCAGGGTATGAATCGGGTTGGAAGTTTGATGTCAACCGTGACTATCTGTTACCCATTCAGACACGTATGTTAGGAGATTTGACCGGTGGTATGTGGGAGCAAAATCCCGGATGGTAGGAATTATGTTAATAAAAAAGATATGAATAGAGTAACACCTGTGTTATTATATTCTTTGACGGGGGCAGCGGTGTTGTCATCGCTGTCTTCCTGCAAAGAAAAGAAATCTGAAGAGGTAAAAAAGCCGATGAATGTGGTCTATATCATGTGTGACGACCATTCTTATCAGACGATCAGTGCCTATGACCAACGTTATATGCAGACACCCAATATTGACCGGATAGCCAATGAGGGTGTCCGTTTCACAAACAGCTTTGTAGCAAACTCTCTGAGTGGTCCCAGCCGTGCCTGCATGCTGACCGGTAAACATAGTCATGCCAATGGATTTACGGATAATACCACCACATTTGACGGTAACCAGCAGACTTTCCCGAAACTGCTTCAGGCTAATGGCTATCAGACTGCTATGATCGGTAAATGGCATCTGGTATCTGAACCTACCGGATTTAATTATTGGGACATCCTGATAGGACAAGGGGATTATTATAATCCGAAATTTATTAAAAATGGTGAACGGGTACAACGGGAAGGCTATGCTACCAACATTGTGACAGATTTAGCAATAAATTGGATGGACAGCATCCGGGACAAGAGTAAACCATTCTGTCTTTTTATTCATCATAAGGCTCCTCATCGTACTTGGATGCCCGATCTTTGTGATCTTGACTTGTATGATGATGTGATTTATCCGATGCCCGAAAACTTCTATGATAAATATGAAGGTAGAATTCCTGCATCCAAGCAGGAAATGAGCATTATAAAGGATATGGATTTGGTGTATGACCTGAAGATGGCGGACAAGGAGAATGAGATCCATACCACAACGGGACTGGAAGAAGCGGGCAGAAATATGTATAATGCTCTGAATCCGGAACAGAAGGCTGCTTGGGATAAACACTATGATCCTATCATTGCCAGATTCAAAAAGGATAAACTGACGGGTAAAGCCTTGGCAGAATGGAAATATCAGCAATATATGCATGATTATATGCGAGTTATTTATTCTGTAGACCGTAATGTGGGACGTGTCTTGAAATATCTGGAAGAGAACGGATTGATGGAAAATACGATGATTGTCTATACTTCCGACCAGGGATTCTATATGGGAGAACATGGTTGGTTTGACAAGCGTTTTATGTATGAAGAGTCTTTCCGTACTCCCTTGCTGGTCCGTTTGCCGGGAGGAAAGAAAGGTGATGTTGATGAGATGGTGCAAAATATTGATTATGGTCCTACTATATTGGACCTTGCAGGGGTGGAGGTACCGGCAGATATGCATGGAGTTTCTTTCTTGCCTTTGCTGAAGGGGGAGAAAGTGCCTGACTGGCGTAAATCATTGTATTATCATTTTTATGAATACCCGGCTGAACATGCTGTCCGCCGCCATTATGGTGTACGTACAGAACGTTATAAATTGATGCATTTTTATAATGACATAGACTGTTGGGAACTATATGATTTACAGGAAGATCCTATGGAGATGCATAATATCTACGGACAACCTGGAACGGAAGAGTTGGTTAAAGAATTGAAGACGGAATTATTACGTCTCCAAGTTCAGTATGATGACCCTATTCGTAACATTTACAAGGATTGACAACCTAATCTGACCTAAATTTAACATAGCATGAAGTATTCCCGGTCTTTCTGTTTTCAAGAAGGTCGGGAATCTTTTTTTCTATAATCGGACGGACTCATTCCCATTGCATTTTTGAATACAGTGCTGAAATTGCGTGAATGCTTGAATCCTGACTGTTCTGCTACTTCGCTTATGGATAGTGTGGTGGCATCTAGTAATTTACGGGCATATTCCAAACGGCATTTTATGATGTATTCACTGATGCCTATATCCATCATTCCTTTAGTCTTGTTGTAGAGTGACGCACGGCTCATTCCCATTTGCTTTGCTATGAAATTGACATCCATATCCACATTGCTGATATTTTCATTGACAATGCGGCTGAATTGAAGCATCAGCTGCTCATTGATGTGATTCAGATTTTCTTGTTTGGGTATAGGGATATCTATGGTGGCATAGTGATTTTTCACGATGTTGTGATTATGCATGATATTCTGTATCTGGATAGAAAGTAAATCCATGTCAAACGGTTTGGTTATATAGGCTTCTGCTCCTGTTTTGTATCCTTCTTCTATACTGGCGTCATCGACACAGGAAGTAAGCAGTATCACAGGCATATAGTTTAAGTCTGGTTTTTGTTTGATATAGCGGCATAGTTCAAATCCGTTCATGCGGGGCATTTTGACATCACTTAATACAATTTGGGGGCGTTGTGACGTAAGGATAGGAAGAGCTTCCATGCCATCATGAGCTTCATACACTTCTTCAAACAGAACTTGTAGGTTGCAAATCAGGTAATTACATAAGTCGCGATCATCTTCCACTATTAGAATAGAATGAAATTTCTCTATGTTGTCTTGTTGAGGTTGTTTGTAATCGATGTCGGCTGATAGATGCAATGCATCATTCAAATAGGTTTGAGGTGTAGATTGAATGTCGGCGGCTTCCTGTCTATACGGTAATGTGAAAAAGAAAGTCGCTCCTTTGGTTTCATTATTTTGGGCTCCGATGATGCCTCCGTGCATTTCTACCAGTTGTTTGGCGTATGACAAGCCGATTCCGTTACCTTGAAAGCTATGTTTACCCTGATAGAAGCGAGTGAATAAATTGGCTATATCTTCTTCTTGAAGACCTATTCCCTCATCTTTTATAGTTACCCGTACACGGCTTCCATTACCTTCGAGGTAAGTGGAAACAGTGACAGTAGAATTTTCTTCGCTGAATTTATAGGCATTTGTCAATAGGTTGTTAACGACGATTTCACATTGACTGCAGTCAAAATACATAGTTTCTATGGTAGTGTCAGGAGTAAATGCCAATGAGATATTACGTAACGAAAGTTCATCCTTGAAATCATTTAGGATACTTTGCAACCATTCGTTGAAGGGCGTGGAAGACATGCGCAGGATATTTTTCTCTACTTCCATCTTGCGCATATTCAGAATCATGTCAATGATGTTTTTCATTTGTCGTGCTTGCTTGAACGCACCATATAGTTTGCCACGGAGTTCATAGGGGATTTGTTTGCTGTTTGTAAGTTGTTTCAACGGTGTATAAATCAAGGTTAAAGGGGTACGCAGTTCATGGTTGATATTGATCAAAGCTTTCACTTTTTCCTTGTAGATGGTACGTTCCTGTTCCTTGTATTTCCGTTTCAGTTGACGGTCGTGAGCTTTTATGGTATAGATAATGAAAAGAATGATGATGACCGCACATAATAGGATGAACCAGGATTGTTGCCACCACGGAGGAAGGACAGTGAATTTTAGCAAAGTGAATTCAGGGCTCCAGCTACCATCGTTCTGTGTACATTGAACCGTTATTTTATAGTCGCCCGGAGAAATGGTATGTAAAACAAGATGGGGACGGGATGTTTCTGTGTATTCTGTGTTCAGCCCTTTTATGCGGAACCGGTAGATGCGCTTGTGAAATACATTTCCCCCTTCCAGTTGTGTATGTATTTTTAGGGAGGAGAAATTATAAGGAATTTCCATAGTTGATCGGGGGATGAAGTGAACTGTTGTGCCGTTCAATGCTATTTCTTGCAACTTAAGTGTGATGGGAGGTGGAGCCGAAGCTGGTTTTAAAGCTTTGTTGATTCGTACCAATCCCTCGGAGCCACCCATGTATATGTTGCCGTCACTTGCCACCAATGCAGGTTTGGCTAAAAAGTCGTTAGGTAATATGCCGTCCATCTCATTGTAGATGACAAAATGATTTTTATGTGGATTATAAGCGTATATGATTCCCAATGACCCCATCCATACGATGCCTTCATGGTCAATGACTAAAGAAGTGATTACGTCATTTCCATCGGGTAGCTTTAATGGCTCTTTACGGTTTGAGGGCAGGTGAATTCTGGTGACTCCATTAGGTTCGGCTATCCATAGAGTCCCTAAAGAATCAATGCTTGCAGCTAATATCTGGTTATTTCTCTCATAAGCTATGGTTTCGTATTCGTTTTTCTCTTTGTTGTATTGGAATACATTGTTTCGGTCATGAAAAAATGGATAAGTACGGTATTTTCCAATATAGATCCAAGAATATTGTAATTGTTTGTTCTTGAAGTGGATGGGAATAAGTTGTTGGCTTCCGGGAATATATCGGTAAAAAGCATTACCGTATAGTTCTATTTCGTTCCGATCATTAACTCGTATATTGGTGGGTGCACTGGAGCTTGCCAGCTTTGCTTCTGCATCTTTGTCCGGAAGAGAGAAGTGCTGGTAGTTTCCTGTCTTTTTATTGAAGCGGAAGATTCCTTTTGAAAAACTGGATGCTAGCAGTTCGGTTTCGGATAAAGGGCAAATGGATACTATTTTTTCTCCCAATGTTTGCGGATAGTGGGTAAAACGTTCCGTTTGCGGGTCAAAGCAGTTGATACCGCCTCCGTCCGTACCAATCCAGATCCGTCCGTCTTTATCTTCCCATAGGCATAAGGGGCATTTGTCGGACAAGCCTGAGGCTGGGTTTTGTGCAGCTTTGGTATAGGTAGTGATAAAACCTTTTTCTGCTCCTAGTACGCCTTCCCGCACCATACCTATCCACATGTGGTTGTTGCTGTGACATAGGCATGTGACTGAATTGGCAGGGAATTGCCGGTTTTCTTTGTTTGATAAGATTTGGATATCATGAGTGTCCGGATAGATTATATTCACTCCGCCGCCATCTGTTGCCAGCCAAATGGCTTTATCCCACTCTGTTATATCAAGAACGATATCGTTGCTCAAGTTTGAATTACGGGTATTATAGGAGGTCAGCAGTTGTCCATCCTGATTATAACATTTTACTCCTTGCCCGTAGAAGGAGACCCAGTAACGTCCGGAGGAATCCTTATATAGATCGTATGCATTGGATGATTCACCGAATGGAGAATCAGTTATTTCTCCTGTATGTTTATTTAATAGCTTTATTTCCCATGCATTGTTTATTATCAGGTAATGAGTGGAGTCGAAAGGCTCCATCTTGATAATATGGATTCCTGTTGTTTTTAAAGGGATTGCTTTGGAATGTTTTAATTCTTTTTCATATACAAGCAATGTGTCGGTTACAGGTATCAGCAGCTTGCTTCCTTCAGTTGTTATAATGGAAGCTTTTACCGGCTGATTATGTCGCAGAAAAATTTGCAGGGAATCTTTCTCATATTCATAATAACTGATTCCTTGTGAGGTGATCGCCCATATCCGTTCTTCATTATCTCCGAAAATATCGTTGATGTAATGGCTGTTTTTACGTAATAAATACGGTAGATTATATTTCTTGATTTTTTCTCCATTGAAACGATATATTCCTTGAGTGGTTCCGACCCATAATGAACCGTTTTTGTCATCGTATAGGGATATAATAGAGGTTGGAAGTCCTTCTTTAATAGAAAGTTGTTTAAAATGATAATAAGGACGGTTGATGGAATAAGTCTTTATGATAAAACAACATAGAACCAGGATTACATAGACGGTTTTTCTCATTCAGATAAGGTCTTAAAACAAATATTTGTACAAATATAAGAAATAGGTTTTGAAATTCAAAGCGAAAAGAGGATATTGATAACCGAATGGCTGTGATATTATATATAATTTGTCATTCTGAACAGATGTAAAAGATAACATAGTGTTCAGAATGACAAAATAGATTGAAAAATGAGGGGGATTTGTCTGACTGTTTTTTTGTCCTTATAAGGGGATTTTTTTCAGTTTTTCATTCTCAACCATTACTTTATATGTCTTTCCTTTAGTTGTCTTAAAGGTAAAAGTCAGGTTACCATATCTCAGATTGCAGGGCTCACCGGCTTTGGACAGAATGACGGCTTCTTTTAATTTTCCATCCTGCCAGATAATGTCAATTTCAAAGTTACCTTTGGCACACAGCCCCTTGACAGAACCTTCTTTCCATGCGTCTGGCAAGGCTGGGAGTAATTGGATGAATCCCATGTGACTTTGCAACAACATTTCTGTGATACCGGCAGTTCCGCCAAAGTTACCGTCAATCTGGAAAGGCGGATGGGTATCCCATAAGTTGTCCAAAGTTCCATTTTTTAGTAAGTTGCCAAATAGTTTGTAGGCGTGGTTGCCGTCTTGCAGACGTGCCCATTGATTCAGTTTCCATCCCATGCTCCAGCCGGTAGCTCCGTCACCGCGGTGTTCTAAAACAACTTTGGCGGCATTGGTTAATTCGGGAGTAGTAATTGGTGAAAGGGTGTGGCCCGGATGCAGTCCGAATAAATGGTTGACGTGACGATGCTCGTCTGTGGGATCGTCTATGTCTGTTGACCATTCCATTAACTGACCATAACGTCCTATTTGATAGGGTACAAGATGTTTCAGTACATATTGCCATTGTTTACGGTCTTTGGAATCGACACCCAGTGCTTTGCTGGCATCAATGGCGTTGAGTAATATTTCGCGGATTACAGCATGTACAAAAGTAGCTCCTTGGTCTACAGGTCCATGCTCGGGAGAAGTGGAAGGAGCAGCAGTGTAGGTCCCGTCCGGTTTATGCCATAAATAGTCTACAGCAAAGTTGGCACTGCTCTTGATAAGATCATAGCCTACTTCTTTCAGGAATTTTTTGTCTCGGGTGTAATCATAATATTCCCAAATGTGAGTTGCCAGCCAGGGACCTGCCATCGGGTTAAAGTTCCAGGACATATTTTCATCGGTCAAAGGGGAAGTAAATCCGAAAATGTTTCCGGATATGGAGGCTGTCCATCCGCGTGCGCCGAAATAGGCTTGGGCTGTTTTTTCTCCCGGCTTTACCAAGGTACGGATGAAGTCTATCAAAGGCCATACACATTCGTTCAGATTGGTGGAGCAAGCAGGCCAGTAGTTCATCTGGATATTGATATTATTATGGTAATCTACATGCCATGGGCCATCTACCCCGTTGGCCCACATTCCTTGCAGGTTGGCCGGGAGATTGCCGGGGCGTGAACTGGCAATTAATAAGTATCGTCCGAACTGATAATAGATTTCTTCCAGCCGGTAGTCCGGATTTCCTTTGCGATAGCGTGCCAGACGTTGATGGGTGGGAAGATCTGTAACGGCAGGATATTGCAAGGTCATGGGGGCATGAGGGTTCAGTTGTAGTTTGACTCTGCCAAACAGTTGGGTATAGTCCGTTTTGTGTCGCTCGCATAATTCGTTGTAATTTTTGGCAGCGGCAGCGTCTAGCATGGCCAGGGTTGTTTGGTCCGGATCAGGACCGACATACGTCTTGGGGTCTTTGAAGTCTGGATTGAAGTTGAGTTTATAATCGGTATCTGCGGTCAGCAGAAAAATGACTTCATCCGCATTGCGGACAATGAATTTGCCATCAGTCGTGTTCAGGCTTCCTCCTTTGTTTATGGCTTGTATGCGGAGAGCAAATTTCATTTGGTTGTTTTTGAGGCGACCGGTATAGAGCAAACGATTGGGACCGTCTGTTTTGATATCACCTATGGCTTCAGGGTTGCTGCCATAGCTGAATATCAGGTTTTGCATGCCGGGACGGTCGGCTGTGAACTTCAGTACCATCACGCTGTCGGGGTAGGAAACGAAGTATTTACGCTCGTAGTTCACTTCATCTTTGCGAAAACTGACTATTGCCATGGCCGAGTCAAGAGACAGGATGCGTTTATAATCGGTCATACCGATTTCACTTAAACCGGTTTCGATGTAAGCTTCTCCCAATGTAGTAAAGGAGCCGAAGCGAAAAGGTGTTTCACGGCTTGGCTCATAATCGGCCAGTCCGTTGAAGTTTTTGCAGGTAAGTTCTTCTGCTTTTTTCTGGTTACCGTCTGTGAATGCTTGGCGGATTTCGGGTAACAGGTGTGCCGACTCTTTATTTACGTTCCAATAATAAGCTGCTCCCTTTTCTGTGTTCGGTCCTCCGCGCCATAGTGTCTTTTCGTTTAAAGTGATTCGTTCTGCTGCTATAGATCCCATAACATTGCCTCCCAAACTGCCGTTTCCTATGGGGAGTGAGTTGTTTTCCCATGCTTTGTCTGTTGCAGGAGAATACCAGGAAGCGCGTCCGTCCAAATTATTAGGGGTATCAAACCAGATGCTCAGTCCTTTGGTGTAATCTGTACTCTGTGCTTGTAAGGAAGCTGCGAATAAGCTTCCTAAAATGCATAGTTGAAGTTTCTTCATAAATTAATGATATTAGTTAAAGGTATTTCTACAAAAATACAATTAGATTTTTATTTGTGAGAAATGTAATGTTTGAAATTTAGGGTGATTTCCTGTTTTTATAGGTATATCAAGGTTGAAAGATAATTTTCATCGAACATTTCATTGGCGATATCCCACAGATGTTCTGCTGTCAGCATTTCTATCCGTTTGAATACTTCTTCCGAACCTTCAAATTTACCATAGTGCAAGAACGTTTTTCCCATATCCAATGCATTGTTCTCAAAATTGTCTCCGGCAACTCCTATTTGTCCGATGATCTGTTTTTTTGCTGCACTCAGTTGTGAGGAACTTAGTTTGCTGTCACGCAGTTTTTTCAATTCTTTATGAACTAGTCCGATGCAACGGTCTGCATCTTCCGGATCAGTTCCGAAATAGATGCAGAACACTCCTGTGTCTGTGTATGAAGTCAGATTGGCTTCTACGTTATAGACCAGCCCCCGGCGTTCGCGCAAGGAAACGTTCAGCCGGCTGTTCATACCGGGTCCTCCCAGCAGATTGTTCAGCAGGTAAAGTCCGGTTCGTTTTTCATTATATGCATTATATCCCCGGCTACCTATCATTACATGGGCTTGATGTGTTTCTTTATTCAGTGTCAATGTCTTAGGAATATAGAGAAAAGGTTCTGTCCGTTGGCGTTCGGTAATGGAAAAAGGGATGTCGGCTGTCACTTTCTCTATGGTGCGTATCACTTTCTTAAAGTCTATATTGCCTTGAATGAAAAAGATCATATTGGTAGCTTTGTAAAAACGGGAAGTAAAATTCAAGGCGTGTTCACTTTTGAAACTACGCAATAAGTCCGGTTTGCCCAAAATATTCCTTCCCAAAGGATGATTGGGAAAAATCAATTCCTCAAAATCATCAAAAATCAGTTCTGACGGACTGTCTTCATAACTTTGTATTTCATCAATAATCACTTCCACTTCTTTGTCAATCTCATGTTGTGGGAAGGTGCTGTGAAATACAATATCTGCCAGCAGTTCTGCTGCCCGTGAGAAGTGTTCTACCAGAAAAGCACTGTATATCACTGTTTCTTCCTTATTCGTATATGCATTTAAATCTCCGCCTACATTTTCCATGCGGTTCAGGATGTGCCATGCATGTCTTTTTTGTGTTCCTTTAAAGATAAGGTGTTCCACGAAATGGGCCATTCCCTGTTCCTGTTCGTTTTCATCACGGGTTCCGGCATCGACGGCAAAGCCGCAATAGGCTACATTAGACTGATTGGGAGCGTGAATAATGCGCAGCCCGTTAGGCAAGGTGAAAGTATTGTATGACATTGTTTTTTGCTTCAAATAAGTTTCGGTTGGCAAAAATACAACAAAAGTTATTGCCGTTCTTCAAAAAATGCAGATATTTGTATTTACTAACAGAAAACAAGATGATGGATAAAATTGCTATTTTCTGTTCCGCATCCGAGAATATAGAGCCTGTGTTTTTTGAAAAAGCACGTGAGTTGGGCGTTTGGATGGGACAAAACAAGAAGACGTTAGTGTATGGAGGTGCTAATATCGGATTGATGGAATGTATTGCCAAGGCAGCCAAAGACAACGGCTCGATGATAATGGGAGTTATTCCGACCAAGCTGGAAGAACGTGGACGAGCCAGCGATTTGGTGGATGTGACTTTCCGTACAGATAATTTGAGTGACCGTAAAGATGTGATGTTGAATGAATCGGATGTAGTGATAGCTTTGCCGGGAGGAGTGGGTACACTGGATGAGGTTTTTCATGTAATGGCGGCCGCTACGCTGGACTATCATCGTAAAAAAGTAATTTTTTATAATATAAATGGCTTTTGGAATGGCATTATCGACTTTTTGGCCGGATTGGAGAGGCAGCATTTTGCCCATCATCCGTTGAACAGTTATTTTGCTGTTGCCAATGACTTGAGAGAACTAACCGAACTACTTAAATAATATTCATGTAACCTATTATGATGACATCTATACACGAATTGTTGCAGAAAGAGGCTCAGGCTGTTTTGAATATTCCTATAACTGATGCTTATGAGAAAGCAGTGGAATTGATTGTTGAGCAAATACACCGTAAAAAAGGAAAGCTGGTGACTACCGGTATGGGTAAGGCCGGACAGATAGCTATGAATATAGCTACGACTTTTTGCTCTACAGGTATTCCGGCAGTGTTTTTACATCCCAGCGAAGCTCAACATGGGGATTTGGGGATTTTGCAGGAGAATGATTTGCTGCTTCTGATTTCTAATTCAGGAAAAACCCGTGAAATTGTGGAACTGACACAACTTGCACATAATTTGAACCCAAATTTGAAATATATTGTTATTACCGGAAATGCGGATAGTCCATTGGCCCGGGAGTCTGATATTTGTTTATGCACCGGGCATCCTGATGAAGTGTGTGCTTTGGGTATGACCCCCACAACTTCAACTACAGTTATGACCGTGATAGGTGATATTTTGGTAGTGGAAACCATGAAAAAGACCGGTTTTACCATCGAAGAGTATAGCAAACGCCATCATGGAGGGTACTTAGGTGAGCGTTCACGCGAGTTAAGTAAGTAAAATAAAATAGAACCGGAACGCAAAGGACACAAATAATACAAATAGCATTTTATTAAAGGATTTGTGTCATTTGTGTTCCGGTTTTATGTATATAAATCGTAAATATAAAAATGAGAAAAGTAATAGGTATAGGTGAAACCATTCTGGATATTCTTTTTAAAGATAGCCAACCTACGGCAGCTGTTCCCGGTGGCTCGGTTTTCAATGGAATTATTTCATTGGGGCGTTTGGGAGTCAATGTAACTTTTATCAGTGAAACGGGAAATGACAAAGTGGGTGATATCATTCTGAAGTTTATGCGAGAGAATGGAGTAAGCACAGATCATGTGAACGTGTTTCCTGAAGGAAAGTCACCTGTGTCTTTAGCTTTTCTGAATGAACAGAATGATGCTGAATATCTTTTTTATAAAGATTATCCACGGTTGAGGCTGGATGTGACAATGCCTGAAATACATCGGGATGACATTGTGATGATCGGCTCTTATTATGCTGTAACGCCTCAATTGCGTGATAAGGTGAAAGAACTGTTGGATAAAGCTCGTGAAAAAGGGGCTATCATTTATTATGACGTGAATTTCCGCAGTACTCACAAGAACGAGGCGATAAAGCTGCTTCCTGTTATTCTTGAGAATTTTGAATATGCTGATATCATTCGCGGCTCCGTTGAGGATTTTGAGAATATGTTTGGTTTGACAGATGCGGATAAGGTTTATAAAAGTAAGATTGAATTTTATTGTCCGCATTTTATTTGCACGCACGGTGGAAGAGGAATTCGCCTGTATACAAAGAATATAAAAAAGCATTATGAAGTGGATCCTTTGCAGACTGTCAGTACGGTGGGAGCCGGAGATAATTTTAACGCCGGAGTAGTTTTCGGATTGCTAAAATATCGTATCCGCCGGGATGATTTGGATGAACTGTCGGAAGATGACTGGGACCATGTGATTCGTTGTGGAAAGGATTTCAGTGCCGATGTTTGTATGAGTTTGAATAATTCGATTTCAAAAGAGTTTGCTGCCGGTTACAGATAAATCGGATAGCTCTCATTGTTTTAAACTCTTTTATTATGTATGAGAACCTTTAAATTAATAGCAGGTCTTTCCTTTTTGCTGCTGGTGGTTGCCTGTCAGGACAAAAAGCGGTCTTCGCAGATTGAGGTAGCGGAGAATGAATCGAAATATGTGGTTTTGGCATATGTCACCTCATGGGGAGAAAGTACGCCTGATCCGGCATGTTTGACTCATATTAATTATGCGTTCGGGCATGTTACAGATAATTTCAAAGGAATACGTATAGATAATGAACCACGTTTGCAAATGGTAGTGGGGCTGCGTGAAAAAAAACCGTCTTTGAAAGTTTTGCTGTCCGTAGGCGGGTGGGGAAGCAGTCGGTTTAGTGAGATGGCACAGACAGATAGTACACGTATGGCGTTTGCCGCAGATTGTAAACGGGTGATAGACCAGTTTGATTTGGACGGAATTGATATAGATTGGGAATATCCCGGTATAGGAACTGCCGGTGTATCTTTTTCGCCGGAAGATACTGATAACTTTTCTTTGTTGATGAAGGATATACGCCATGCTATCGGTAAAGACAAACTGCTGACCATTGCTACACAGGCAGGTGCCAAATATTACAACTTAAAGGCTGTCGAACCTTATGTGGATTATGTCAATATCATGACATACGATATGGAGGAATCTCCTAATCACCATTCGGCCTTGTACCGTTCGGAAATGACTGAGGAATGGTCTTGCGAGGATGCGGTTGCCGCCCATGTTGCCGCAGGTTTTCCTGTCGGACGCTTGGTATTGGGTATTCCGTTCTATGGGCATGGGACTAATGAAGCTCCGGAATTATTGGATTATCGTCATATTATCGCTTTGGATTCTTTACAGAGTTGTTGGGATAGTGCGGCACAAGTTCCTTATATGATAAATTCGCAAGGACATGTGGTCGTTAATTATGAGAATGCCCAGTCCATCGCATTCAAGTGCCAGTTCCTGCATCAGAAAGGGATGCTGGGGGCTATGTACTGGGACTATGATAGCGATGATGAAAAGGGTACATTACGCCATGCTGTCTATCAAGGTGTAATGAATCCTTGATTCTTTCAGTTTATTTTTTCTTATCTGCATATTTTCTGTAAAGAGGATAAGCCGCTTGCAGTATTTTGTTTTTTAATAAAGGCGGATAGTCGGGATAAACCGATAAAAAAGCTTCTACTTCTTTGTAGGCCGCTTCGCTATCGTGATTCCTTAATAAAGCCCCGACCCAATTGCGAGGGAAAAAGATATCTCCGGTGCGTTGAACTTCTGTCAGTTTTTCCAATGCCGGACGGATATATTTCACCGCATAATCTTGTCTTGTAGGATGATTCAGATAGCTTAAGGTTGTAGCTGCCCAAGGCTCAATCCTTCTGTTTTCCGCTTGCAATAAAGATCGGAATAAACTGTCCAATTTTAAAGTATCGGCAGTCATCGCACGTGATATGAAATCGAATTGGCGTAGACGGTCCGGATTGTGGATGCGTTGGCGTTGTGTCTGAAGTATTTCTTTTCCTTGCTCAGGTATGCGCAAGGCCAGTTCGTAGGCCAATGTAGTGTAATCTCTTTCATTTAATTGTTGGACTCTTTCGGTTTCCCATAAGGAATAGAGGCACTGAATCATAGTCGGACTTGCTGCTTCTGTAATCAGAAGGCGTAATAACTGGATGCGACAAGAAGGAATCGGATGAGAATGGCTGAGTTTATAAAGCTCATTTTCTATTTTATCACGTTCTGCCGAAGATATCTCTTGCAGAGGAGAGGACAGGTAATTGGTTAATGTTGAAGCTATCAACGGGTTCTTTTCACAATGTATTCCGTTGAGTAATGCATTCATCCATGCAGTATTCGGAATTCCTTTTGCTTGATAATTTTCATGCATCATCATTAAAACTGCCTGTCGGGTTGTTTCATTGTCTATTTCTTGCCAATGTTCCAGCAGCCAATGGAGACTGTTGTTGTCAGGAACAAACAAACCATATCCTCTCCCGTCCGTATTGGGCAGAATACGGGTGGGGGTAAAGGGTAACATAATACGGCATAAGCTGTCTGTCAGACTGGCTTCTATCGTTGTGTCCCTTGTTCCGCAAAGGGTGATATTGAATTTTTGAGGCCAGTTTAATCCTCTTTGATATGGATCTTGCTGATGTATGGTCAACTGTTTGTCTGATATTTCGAATTTGATTATCGGCATTCCTTTTTGGTTTACCCATACATCGCTGAAAGCGGCTAGATCTTGCTCTGTTTTACTGTCTAGAATTTGTATCAAGTCATCCCAAATAGCGTTGGCGTAAGCGTAAGTTTTTAAATATTCTTGAATCCCTTCCCGAAATGCTTCTTTTCCCATTGATTCCACCAGTTTTACCATCATGACAGGAGCTTTGTTATAAATGATCTGTCCATAAATTAATCCTGCATTTTGAAGGTTATCTAGCGGTTGCCGGATAGCAGTGGTTCCGGGTGTACGGTCTTCTGACAAGGATGCGGCTGTATAAGTCTTCATCCAATTCAGCTGGTGATTGACTTGCGGGAATAATGGTTCGGTAATCAGAGCTGCAAAATAATTGGCGAATACCTCTTTAGTCCAGACATCATCAAACCAGTTCATCGTTACTAAATCTCCGAACCACATGTGGGCGGTTTCGTGGGCGATTAATTGGGTTCGGCGAAGTTCTTCATCCGGAGTGGGATTTTCGCTTAGGAACATTTGCGTGTCATTATATAAGGTGGCGCCTGTGTGCTCCATACCTCCATATTGGAATCCCGGCAAGATAATAAAATCGTATTTGGCAAAAGGATAGGGAACATTGGTATATTCTTCCAGCCAGTTCAGCGAAGCGGTCACTTGTTTGAAGATGGTATCTAATTGAGCTACTTTTTTAGAATCTGTTTCGCGGTAATATGCTGAGATTTTCCGGTTACCTTCTATATATTCTTGATGTTCTAATTTACCGGTGACAAAGGAAAAAAGATAAGTGCTTAATGGTTCAGTTGGGGCAAAAGTTACTGTTTTGCAGTTGCCTTTTGTTTCTTCTTTAGTAATATAGGTATTGGAAACAGCTTTCCATTCTGTTGGTATATCCAGTCGTAAGGAAAATGTGGCTTTCAGATTCGGCTGTTCGAAACAAGGGAATAAGGTACGGGCACGGTCTGGCACTAATAGCGTATACAGAAATTCATCATTTCTGTTTAGCGACTGGTTTCCGGCAATAAATTTGATCGTGATATTATTTTTTCCTTCTACTATGTTTTTTTCAGGTAGGATGATGTGCTCGTTATGGAATTCATAACGGGCAGTTTGTCCATTGACGGATACCGATTTTATCTTTTCAGGCTTTTCTCTGAAGTCGAGAATAATTTCTTGCGGTGCATCCAGATTAAATTCAATGGTAATCTCTCCATTTACCGGTACTGATTTCTGTTCAGGAATGGAGAAATATAGCTTATACTTCAACTCCTTAATCTCCTGTTTGCGCAGTGTTGCCAGTTCTTGCGATACGCCCTCGTCGTAGAAACGAGGATTGCTTGTGGTCTGTTGGCAACTGCATAATAATAAGCTGCACATGAAAATAAGATATCCGATATATGTTTTCATCATCTAAAATTTATCTTGGTTATCTGCGGCAATTTTTCGGATGCCGCGCTGTGAAGCTATGAATGCACCTCCCAATACTCGTTTCCCCTCGTAAAAAACGGCTGATTGTCCGGGAGCGATGGCGGATGCTTCGGAAAGGAAACGGACCAATAGTTGTTTTTCATCTAATACGAGCACTTGACACGGAATAGGCTTGCTGCGATAGCGGATACGTACTGACAAGTCCTTGCATTGCAGTAAATCCTGCATTTCTGTGATATGATAGTCCTCTACCAACATATATTCTGCTTTAAGTTCCTCGGCATCTCCTAACATGACTGTATTCTTTTCTGCATTGATGCGTAGTACGTATGCTGGATGCCCCAAAGCGATTTCCAATCCTTTCCGTTGGCCTATTGTATAATAAGGAAAGCCTTTGTGCTGACCTATCTTGACTCCTTTGCTATTTACAAACCATCCCGGTCCTACTTGGGTGTCAATATCCGGGCATTGCGAACGCAGAAAGTTTCGGTAATCCCCTTCTATAAAGCAGATTTCCATACTTTCACCTCCACGGGCTTTCGCTTCGAATCCTTTTTGTCGGAGATATTCCCGTACCTCCTGCTTGGTATAAGTTCCCAGTGGAAAGAGAAAACGTTGAAGTATCTCCTGAGGAAGTTTCCATAGAAAATAGGATTGGTCTTTTGTTTGGTCATCTCCCGCTACTATATACAGTTTTCCCTTCCGTTCTTCCAGTCTGCAATAATGCCCGGTAGAGATATGGGCGCAATTCGTTTGGTCTGCCCATTCACAGAGAATTCGCTCTTTGAATAGCGGATTGCAAAGGACACAAGGATTGGGAGTTCTTCCTTGCATATACTCATCTATGAAGTGTTTTACAATAATCTGTTTGAACTCTTTCCTCACATCAGCTACATGGTGTTCTATTCCCAACCGTTCTGCCAAGGCCCTTGCTTCCAGTACATCATCAGGTTCATCTTGACCGGGGGTGGAAAAGCGGGAAGGGACATCCCACGTTCTCATGGTAACTCCTACCACTTCATATCCTTGTTCTTGCAGCATGATGCACGTGGCGGAGCTGTCTATTCCGCCACTCATTCCTACCAGGACTCTTTTATCTCTGTTATTCATTATATAAATAGTTCAGGTTCACGGCGTGCCACACATTTTTGGTGTAGCATGGGAGTGTAAGGAGTATCAAAAACTCGTGCACCATTAGGGCATTCTTTTACGCAAGCGCAGCACTTGATGCATTTGGTAATCTCTGTTTCTATTTTTCCTTCATCGCTTAAAGCAATGGCATGAGTAGGACATACTTCGATGCATTCGCCACAGGCGAAGCATTCTTCAGTGCAGACTGGAGAGGCAGGAGTAGAGGGGCCAACAAAGCGATAAGGTATGTTTCCTTTTAGGTAAAAATCGGATAATGTTTCATCCTTCTCCAGTTTTGTCAGACAGTCTTTTCCAAATTGTTCCGCAATCTGTAAATCGGTAACATCCGGACGGCCTTCTGCAATGGGCATATTAGGACGGCTGTAGCTGTGTTCACCAATAAAGGCACCGGCAGCCAGTGGGGTGAATCCCAATTGAATAGTTTCATCTCTCAATTCGACCAGTGCATCTTCGTAATCGCGGTTACCATATACAGCGACTAAGATAGCCGGAGCATTGTTGCCTTTTAATCTTCGTAGCCGTTGCAATGCTATTGGGGCTACCCTGCCTGCATACACAGGAACTGCAATGATCGTGATAGAATCTTTGATTTCTATCGGGCTACTATTCTCATCCGTAGTGAGATCTATTTCTATTCTTCTGCCCATACCTATACTTTCTCCGATGGCACGGGCTATTTTCGCAGACGTATGTGTAGGCGAAAAAAATATGATGTGATTGCTTGTATATGTTTTCATAAACGCAAATATAGTGACTTTTGTCCAAAGGTAGCCAAATATATAGATAAGATGTGTAAAGGTGATAAAAATTGTCTTTATATGAATGTAAAAAATGATTGTTAAATATCTTTTTTTCTATTTTAGTTAATAGAAGTGATACGGTAAGCTATATTAGTTAAAATATATTTAGTGGTGAACAAAAAAAATCCCATGTTTAGGGAATTTGAATAATTCTTAATTAGAAAATGAATGACATATTTATATTGGATTATTTTGTTCTTTTCTGGTTTGTTTTGTTGAATAAAGGGATAATTTACAAGTTCTGGATTCCGCTTTATAGAAACTAAGCTATATTTTGACTGTTATAAGTTTAACTTCTTCGGCGTACTTATGCTATTATATTAAGGTGTATAGTGAAAGTAATGTCTTGTTTTAATAGGTCTATGGGGCTTTCTATGGTTGTTTGTAAGGTAAAGAATATAGAGATATTCCTATTTCTTAAAATATTCCTGTATTTTATAAAGATTTTTAGTGGAAAGTCTTGCAGAATAGAGTAAAATGGGTACTTTTGTCCGATGAAATTATGGCTATTATAGAAACTGACTAAAATATGGATGCTCTATTTCAAACGCAAAGCAATGAGCTTTCTACTACAACGCAGAAAGAAAAGCTGTTTAAAGATGCAGAACGGCAGTGGAATACACTGTCTACCGAGAAAGGAGCGCCCGGAAGAAAAGTTGATTTTGAGATCTATAAAAGCATTTTGTATAACCTAGAAATCAGAAAAGTATATTTGGATTCAAAACTCTCTTTAGAAAAGTTTAGTTCAATAGTCGGCACGAATACGACCTACCTGAGTAATGCGGTGAACAACTACTTCGGATGCAATTTCAAGCAGCTCCTTAACAAGTATCGTGTTGAGTATGCAAAGTCCTTATTACTAGAGGGTACGTATTCAGCCAGTTCTCTTTTTAGGAAGTGTGGTTTTGCATCCCAAAGCGTTTTTTATGCCGCATTTCATAAAATTGTAGGCGCATCTCCCTTGCAGTTCCTATATAAAGCACCATCCGGACACAGAAAAAGATTTAAAGTCCTTTTATAACAATAACATTTTGAGTTTTTAAATTTATAAATTTAAAGTTTTTCTATTATGAACAAAAAATTTTTAAGTGCAATCCTGTTTGGAGCCCTTATGGTCACTTCAACAGGAACATTTGTATCTTGTAAGGATTACGATGACGACATCGACCGCTTGGATCAAGAAATATCCAATGTGAAAGATGCAATCAAGGCCCTTGAAGACAAAGTAGGCTCAGGCAAATATGTCGAAAGCTGTACTCCGTTCACTGATGGTAATGGTGGTTATGAAATCAAATTCAGTGATGGAGAGACCATTAAATTATACAATGGTGCAAAAGGAGAACAAGGTGAACCGGGCAAACCAGGTACTCCGGGTACTCCAGGTACTTCTGCTGATGATTATGTAGTATCAGTAGAAGAAGGTGAATCAGCTTATGAATTAGTTATTACTTATGCTGATGGCACTAAAAAGACTATCAGTATGCCTAAAGCTACTTCTGTAGTTAGCGGAGTTAAGTTTATCCCTACTTTCCTTTCTGAAGGTGAAGCTGCCAGAATCCATTTCCCTACCATCGTTACTGATAGTGTGGCAGGTAAAACAGAGATTACAGGTGCAGATTGGGGTACAAATAACTTTAGCACATTTAAAATCGTTTACTCAGGTAAGGCAGACGTGAAGTATCAGGTAAATCCTAACAGCGTATCATTCAAAGATATGGAAGTGGTAGGATTTGTTCGTGATACTGCTGAAATATGGAACTACAATACGAATAACAAGAATTGGGAATTGTTCAACGCTGGACAAAAACTGTACACTGATGGAAAAATTACCGTTGAATCTTATAAAGAAGGACATGGTATGTTAAACTTCCGTGTAAAGGACTGGGCTTTTGCTGAACAATCTAATCTGGACGAAAGAACAGTATATTCATTGAGAATTAAGAACAATGACCAAATCGTTCATTCTGATTTTGTTCCCGCCAAGCATGAAGTAATTTTGCAGAAAAACGTACATTTGGTTAAAGTAGCTGATGCATTTGACCAAACTAACGCTCCTGCTCAGATTAAAAATGCAATTGCTCCTAACAAGGTAAATTATAGAGAATTCATCAAAGATGAATATTATCTTAACACCTTGAATCCGACCGGTACTGAAGAGGCTAAATTGAAGGCTTATCAAGCAGATAAAGCTAAGTTCGAAGCCAATGCTGAAAACCAGTTATATAAAGGAGATGCTGAATCTAAAGATGATGCAGAACGTATTGTTGTAGAATTGAACTATACAGGTGATGGACATTCAAAAAATTTGAAGGACATCGTAACTTCATTCTTTGACAAACGTATGGGTAGAGCCCAAGACGCTCAGTATCCTTTGATGGAGAATGGTTTTGATGACTATTCATTGGTGTTTGAACCGGTTGACTTCTATTATGATGGCGTTAACCAGACAAAACGTTATTTGGATGTTACCAAAGATGGTGTTGCTACAGTAAAACAAACTCCGGACCCGATTTGGGGCGCAGAAACTGATGCCAGCCACACAGCTGCTATAGACAGAACTCCTATTGTTCGTGTGAAACTGGTAGCACCGGGTGAAGACAATGGTAATGTAGTTAAAACAGCAATCATCAAGATTCACATTGTACGCAAGACAGTTGTTCCTGAAATTAATATTACAGAAACAAAAGATGTTACTCTGAAACATATCAATCAAGTTCTTGACATGGATATGGATAAGATATTCAACCATAAAGATGTACAGTTGAGTAAAGACGAATTCCGTAAGACTTATGATTTCGTTCCTGAATTTGCAACAGCAGATGAGGCTAAACAACACGCTGTATATGCATGGGATGGAAAAGATAATGCAGACTATTCATTAGATCCGAACTTTAAACCTGAAGAATACAATCAGTTGTTCGTTACAGTGAAGAATACAGCATTCTCTCGTCATGACGATCACGACGTTTACACTGTTAAGGGTACATACAAGCCAAATGCTGATCATAAGGGATTATCTGACATCCATGTTACTTATACTATCAATGTGAAGTATCCGGATGTAGTTGCTCCTGAAAAGACTAAGTTGAACTGGGTAGATGATTCTTACTTCATTGCTCACGGTAGATACGATAACTTTGATACTCCTACAACTTATGAAATGGTTGCAGTATTGAATGACGAATTCGATTTGATCAACTATAATCCTTATAAGGGTCAGACTCATGATAAGGATTGGGCTAGAGCTACCTTGTCATTCGAATTGGTTGACCAGCATAATAACGCATCTAAGATAGCTGATGGTCACAATTCCGGTATCCGTTTGTATCAAGGTAAAGACAACAAGTGGTATATCGCTTTGGAGGCAACAGACGAAGGACGTACTTGGATCAATGCTGCTGACGCTAAGGATTTGAAGAAGATCAAAATGCGTGCCGTAGTAAGCTTCAATGAAGATGTTGACGGATTGTATGGTACTTGCAACAAGGAAGCCAATGCTCATAACAAGTATGCTAAAGAAGATTACAATAACTTCTCTTGCGATACTATCAATATGGTAAACAATACTCCTTGGGCCAAAGATCATACTACTACTTATACTGGTGCTCCTGCTCCTGAAAATGGACGTTCTACAGTGGTTATCGATGAATTTGAAGTTGCATTTGTAACTCCGATGGTATTCCACGCTTACGAAGCAGGTCCTTTGTATGACAAGTATCAGGAAGCTGAAAATACAGTATCATTGAAGGATGCATTCTTCTTGTCAGATTATCTGTGGTCTGAAGGTGCTCAGGCACAATTCAATAACAACCATGTTATCTATGATCACAAAGATATGGCTAAGAATAATACTTTGGTTCAGACAGGTGATCAAGCTGGTTGGTCAAAGAAACTGGTAGTTGACCATAATGTATTCGATGTTAATACAACTGTTAACTTCAAGGTTTCTAAGGCATACTTTGCTGACGGAAGTGAACTGGATGCTGAAAACATGAAGAAGATCAAACTTGATAATGCTAAGCAGACTATCACATGGATCAACAATGGTGAAGATATTGCTCAACCATTTACTATTGATGTAGAAGTTTGTGTAAATCACAAGTGGGGCGGTATCTGCGACCATACTTGGAAGAAAGGTCTTGGACATTCTGTTGGAACTATCCAAATCCAAGTTAAGAAGCACAATGACAAGTAATTAATACGCTCATTGTTTATAAAAAAAGAGGGGGGCAAAATGTTCCCCTCTTTTAGTTTTTATAATCGTTTATCCAATTATATTGTGTATGAAGTATATATATGCTGTCTGTTTTCTGTTATTAGTATGTGGCTGTCATAAAGAAAATGACACCCCTGTTGTTTTACCTGCACGGACACTATTGGTTTATCTGGGAGGAGATAATAATCTTGATGCAGAAACCTATGACAAACTTGTTCAAATTAAAAATGGATGGGAAGACGGGACAGATGGAAATATAATAGTGTATCAGGATACACCATTTAAGGACTCTCCACGATTGATGGAAATTGATGGAAAAAGTGAGAAAGGCTATATTACCATACATACCTATGACCAAGAAAACTCAGCCTCCCCCCAAGTGCTTAAACGAGTTATAAACGACGTAACTCGGCTTTATCCTGCTAAAAGCTACGGTCTAATCGTGTTTTCCCATGGCAGTGGCTGGCTTCCTCCACATACATTGGTTAATGGCTCGCGGTCTATCATCATCGATAATGACAATGAAATGGAAATAACAGATTTTGCCATGGCCCTCCCGGACCATTTATTTGAATTCATAATCTTTGAAGCATGTAATATGGCAGGTATTGAGGTGGCTTATGAATTAAGAAATAAAGCAGCATATATCATGGCTTCCTCTGCCCCAGTAGTATCTCCGGGATTTACTCCTATCTATGCCGGCAGTATTTCCTGTCTGCTTGAAGAAAATGCTGATTTGCAAAGATTTGCAGAAAATTATTTTCATTATTGGAATTTGATGGAAGGCGATAAACGTTCTGCTACCATTAGCATAATAAAAACTGCCGGATTATCAAATTTAGCGAATTTGATACGACAGATCAATACAGAAACATCCGGCTCTTTTCTCCCGGTCGGTAACCTTCAAAATTATGATGGAGTTTTAAAAGCCCCATTCTATTTTTTTGATTTCGCTCAATATTATCAATCATTATCAGATGAAAATACATACAATGCACTTCAAGAGTGTATCAGCCAATGTGTGGTTTACAAAAGAAATACTCCTTTTTATGCTACGGAAGAAGGAACATTCCCTATCACCGCCTTTTCAGGTATGACCACTTTTATCATGCAGAGAGAACTTAATGACTTGAATGAAGAATATACAAAACTACAATGGTATAAAGATATTAATACACATTAGATAATATGTATAACACTGACAAACAATGACATAGCAAATTCAGTAGACGAAGTATATCTTATTGCAGAATAGATAGATTCTAAATACTTTTCAAAGTATCCTTTAAAGGACAGAATGCCAATATATATGGACAGAAACAGGCGATTATCCATTAATAGGAAACGGAAAAACTTGTCATAAGCAGAAAAAACAAATCCTTTATTTGCTTTGTTTGTCATTTACTAATATCTTTGTTTTATCATTCATTCTAGAACCGCAACAAAATATGAAATACCCTATTGGAATACAGAGTTTTGACCAAATCCGTGAAGATGGCTATGTATATGTGGATAAGACCGGTTTGATTTACAACTTGGTAACACAAGGCAAGACTTATTTCTTGAGCCGTCCACGCCGTTTTGGCAAAAGCCTGCTGGTAAGTACCCTTGCCTGTTATTTCCAGGGACGCAAAGATTTGTTTGCCGGACTGGAAATCGACGGATTGGAAAAGGACTGGTATGAGTATCCTATCTTCCGTATAGACTTTAATGGAGGACTGTATACACAACCCGGAATTCTGGAGGCTACCATTGAAGGCTATTTAGGGAACTGGGAAGATATTTATGGCAAGAATCCCAATTATACAACCATAGGAACCCGTTTCATTGAAATACTTCGCCGGGCTTATGAACAGACAGGGCGGCGTGCGGTGGTTCTGATTGATGAATATGACAAACCTATTTTGGATGTATTAGATACGGAAGCTTGTTTTTATGATGATTATGGAAAGCAAGTTCTGTTGGAGAACCATAACCGGGAAATATTGAAATCCTTTTATTCTACCTTTAAAGGAGCCGATCAATACTTGAGATTCGTATTGTTGACCGGAGTAACAAAGTTTTCCCAAGTAAGTGTTTTCAGTGGATTTAACCAGCCTAAGGATATCAGTATGGATGAACGGTACGAAGCCTTGTGCGGTATCACCCAGAATGAGCTGGAAGCATTTTTCGAAGAACCCACCATACAGTTGGCTGCTAAATATCAGTACACAGTGAAAGAAATGAAGGAACTTCTCAGACGGCAATATGACGGATATCATTTTGGAGAGAGGATGACCGACATTTACAATCCGTTCAGCATTCTTAATGCTTTTGACAGTATGGCAATTCGTGATTACTGGTTCTCTACAGGTACTCCCACCTATTTGGTTCGTCTGCTGCAACACAGCCGCGAGCAGATAAACGAACTTGCCGGACGTTATTATGTTCCCTCTTTGTTTGTGGATTATAAGGCTGATGTGGAACAGCCTCTACCCATGATTTATCAGAGCGGATATCTCACTATTAAAGAATATAATAGACGTATGGGAACTTATCTGCTCGATTTTCCCAATAATGAGGTACGTAAAGGGTTCTTGTCCGTATTGGCAGCACATTATTTGAAACCCGGAGGTGGAGAGGTCAACAGCTGGATTATCGATGCTGTTACTTGCCTTGAGCAAGGGAACACCTCCGCTTTTTGTGATTCTCTGACCGCCTTTCTTGCAAGCATCCCGTATGACTCTCACGCTTCCTTGAAGGAATTGGATATGACTGAGAAACATTTCCAATACACTTTTTATCTGATTCTCCGTTTGATAGGAGTTTATTGCCGTGCAATCCATTGTGAGAATCGCCAGAGCTTCGGACGAGTGGACTGCATATTGGAAATGGACGAATATGTTTACATTTTCGAATTCAAGATGGACGGAACAGCAGAGGAGGCTTTACAGCAAATAGCAGAGAAAGGCTATGCCCGATCTTATTTGACCGATGACCGTAAAATAGTCTGTATCGGGGTGAATTTTTCTTCCCTTACACGTACTGTGGAAGAATGGAAGGAAATAATTTACAGGTAAGATTTAGTCATAGTCAGCCTAAAGCGTTAAACAAAAGATTGCCTTCCACTATTTTTTATGGGAATATACCGGTAAGAATGTTCATGCTGTTGCCGGCATAACACATTTAATTTTCATCTTTTTATCATTTTGTTTTTCTTTTTGCTAAGAATGAATTATTTTCGCAGCCGAACACAAGTTTAATTTCTTACCGACAATAAGCAGACATGCTTTAATCCTCAACCAATTCAACTTGTCCTCATTTTAATTTTAACGGATAAGCTGATGTTTTGTCCCTCACTATTATAAAATAAAAGAATGAAAAGATCACTGTATGTATCGCTATTGACGATCATGTACTTCTCTGCCTGCCAAGGTAGTGAGGAACTAGAGCAATCACAAGAAAAAGAGTACACGGTATCCATTATGGCAAGAATCGGGAAAACAGTTTCCGGGGCACGCTACTTGCAAGATCATGAAAATGCCATCGCTAGTTTTAGTAAAACCGATGATATAGGTGTTTTTATGGACAATGACAGTGCCGTCCGCTGGATATTCGATGGAACTTCCTGGACTACAGAAAAGAGTGTCTTTTGGAAAGATAAAAACCAGGAACATACTTTTTACGCATATTATCCCCACTCCGGTTCCAAAGCCGAAAGTAAGGAAAATATAAAAATGCCTTCTCTCGACAGCCAGAACGGGACTTGGGAAAATATTGACCAATATGACTTTCTAGTAGCATCCAGGAAGCTTTCCTACGATACCGACCTTGGCAATGTGGCCTTTTCGGGCGATTATTCATTTAAGCACGTTTTGTCACTATTAAAGATAAACATAAAGGGTGAAGGAGATATGGCACAGGCCGTTATTGACAAAATCAGACTTGAAGGAAATGGGTTGACGACCCAAGGATACTACTCCTTTGAAACGAACAGCATCACCATCAGCGAAACTCCCAAGGAAACCTTCCAGATTACTCCGTCACACACCATGAACAATCAGGATGTTTCTTTTTATTTTATCCTGAACGGGGGCGAGAATGACGGAAACATTGATCCGAAAGCCGTGAAAAACCATTCTGTTAATCTCACCATTGAATATACCCGTAACAACAAATATTACATAACACGACGAGACGACCTGTCTCCGGGCTTATTGTCCGGATGTATTCATAAATACAATATTGTAGTAAAAGACGGAAATGTAATTATAACGGGAGGAAGTATTTCGGGTTGGACTCCGGGAAATGAAGAAGAGGATATAGTTATAAATGGAGAAGAAATAAACCCACAAACAAATAATATGTTATGAATTATAGATTAACCGAATTAAAGGTGCTTCTGTTTCTATTGCTGCTGTCTGCTGTTTCTTGCCAACGCCCGATGTATGATGAAGAAGACGATGAAGACGGAGTCTCGCAAACAAATCTTCCTTTAAAGATATCTGCCAGGTCTAGCGGAGAATCCCAGATTAATTATCCGGCCTATATCTATGCGTTTGCAGAGGACGGCAGCTGTTCTGCCAGTCTGAAAATGACAGATAACGCCCAGATTGAAATGAAGTTACCTCCTGCCCGATATACTATTGTTGCAATAGCCGGTTTGGGAGAGGAATATATCGTTCCGAAAGATCCTAGCCTTGATGATGTAATTGTTATGAAAGAAAATAACAGAAGCTCACGCGCGCTAATGATGGGCACTTCAACTGTGACAATTGCCAATAAGAAAAATATATCTGTTTCTGTAACCCTCTATTATGCTGTATCTTTAGTCAATATCAGTTTGGAAGATATACCGGCAAACGTTAAAAAGGTGAGTTTGCAGATTTCGCCTTTATATTCTTCCCTGTCGTTTACAAGGGAGTATTCCGGCAAAGACAAGAGTACGGAAATTATTTGTGAGTCTGAGCCGGGTGGAATTTGGAGTGCAAAGCCTTTTTATATTTTTCCGGGGAGCGGCTCTCAGACCGTTTTTTCCATAACCTTGGAAGATAATAGTCAGACAAAGACGTTTGGATACACTTTCAAAGGAAAGCCGGAAGCGAACGTACCATTGAATATCGGGGGGAGCTATTCGGGTGATGTCACGGTAGGGGGCAGTTTGATATCAGGTGAATGGAAGGCTCCGGTAGACATCAAATTCAATTTTGGCGGTGCTGATGAAGGTAATGGCGGTAGTGAGCCGCCTCCCATTAATCCGGATCTTTCCGGGCTACCCGAAATTGGCGGTATCTGGAACGGCGGTATTGTAGCTGGCATAGAGAATGCAAGTTCCACAGGGGCGGATATTTTGTTGATGAGTCTGGATGAGTGGAGTGGATTCGCTTCCGATGTGCGGAATATCATACAGGAGGAGGAAGCAGACGGATGGCATCTTCCGACTGAAGAGGAGGCAAAAATATTGCATAAGACGTTCAGCGGATCATCACTGGATGAACTGAATGAAACCATAGAGGGATTAAGAAACGGAGACCCGTTATTGGATATTGAGAAACGGTATGTATATGATCATAACGGGAGCATATATGCATTCGGATTTAAAACCTCATCCAAATTTTTACAGGCAGGGAGTACGGTGAAATACAAAATACGTTTGGTATGCAGCGCTCATTATGATGCCGGATGACCCATTCATATACTAGAAAAGGGCATTCACACTTCTTGACAATATATGCTTGAGAGTGTGAATGCGTCTAATCGACTTCCATACCGGGAATCTCATTTCCATAGATAAATTCTCAATTAATTGAAAGTTAACATTCTACCACCCGGTATACATTTCCCTTGGTGGTATGTACCCGTTCGCCCAGCTGGGGCAGGATACGGCTCAGGCTGTAGGCGGTCATCCCTCTCATGATCGAAGGATGAGCGGCCTTCATGCGTTCAAACAGTTGGGTGGCGGAGAGGCTAAGCACTTCCTGCGGATTGTCCTCTTCTGTAGCAAAGCGAAAGCAAAGGCGGAATACCTCTTCTTCGGGTACATGCTTGTAGAATAAGGCATTATGTTGCTGTATAGTCTGTTCCTCTTCTTTATTGAACCAGCTTCGTTCACCGGATAGAAGTTCTGTTTTAAGCTGGGCGTACAATTGCTTATGCTCTACGGACGTGGTGCAGTCTATGGCATGCTTCAGACTGACGCAAAGAAAGCGGCGTGAGCCGGTGCGGTCTACCAGCAAATCCTCCCGGTTGCTGGTGCCGATGAACGAGGCAATACGGGGAAGCGATGAAGCGCTGTGTTTGTAAGCCTTGCGGATATTCAGTGCGGAGGCTTGCATCAGGTTCTTCAGCAAAGGCATTTTGGACGCACCTAGTTTGTCGAATTCATCCAGGTTGATTAATCCGTAGGCAGCCAGCTTGGCTTCGGCGGATGTCGGGGAGCTTAGGTCGTAACTTTCCGTGTAGTAGGATTTCAGCCTATCGGGCATCAGCAGACGGCAGAACGTACTTTTCCCCAATCCCTAGCGACTGCTCACCAGCAGGGGAGCCACACTGTTGGCGCGGTTGTTATCCGGATTGAGCTGCATCCATTGGGCAGAGAGTCCCAGCATCCAACGGTGGAAACCGTTCACCCATACCGGGTCGTCGGACACCCTGCGTGCCAACGCGGACACCCGGTCCGTGCCGTCCCATTCGGGAAGCTGCTCAAAATAGGCAGTAAAGGGATGGTATTCACTGATGCGGCGTGAGCGCACAAAGCGTTGAATGTCCCTGTCCCAACAGTCTATGCCCGTTTCAATAGCCTCCAGACTTAGTGAGTTCATCCATCGTTCGTCCACCTTGGCGTAACGCAGATGAGTATCGGGAATGTTGTTTTCTACACTTGCCACTTCAGTTTCTTCAGTAAGCACATTGAACCGGAAGCGGTAGCGGGAGGTGAGGAAAGCGGTCACTTCCTGCATCAGGGTATGTGATTTCGCCTTCTTGCCAGTATCTTCTGGGGAGGTTGGTCCCGCTTTTTTCTGAACATCTTTTTTCAAGTGAGCGGAATCCTTCTCTGTCTTTTCAGTTGAGACTGTCGGATGTGTCCGAGAATCGTCCATACTCCCCGGCAGGTTATCCTTACCGTTTTCAGTGAGAAGAACCTGTGAGTCGGCCATCTCTCTTACTCCGTCTTCGTCCGACACGATGTAGTGGTAACTGCCCGTGGGAGCATTCCCGTCGGTGCGCGGAGTCCAGTTCAATGCCAGAACTACTTGGCCCTCGCGGATATCCAGCGCCAGACGCACGCCGGGTATAGTCCGGCAAAGCGGCATCAGCCCGTTGAGAGCGGATACGAGATCACGACGCGGTGTTCCGTCAATAGGAACAGGGCTTGACAGGAATTTGCTTCCGAAGAAGACTGTTTTGAGAGTAGCGAATACATTCATGAGTTACTTTTTTAAGTTTGGCAAACTACAAATATACAACATAAAAAGGCGTTTGTCAAGAGGGGGCGGAAATATGGCAGATCTTGGTGCAGGATTCGATGAAACTTGGTGCAAGATTTAATGGAACTTGGGGCAAAATTCAATGGATACAGGGCGCAATACATACGTATGTGTAGGCCGATGCTTGCGTATGTGTGACCCGATGCTTATGTACGTGTGGGCTTACACGTTACTAACACGCGAGCTGACACGTTACTAATGTTGGGGCTTATACGTTACTAATGTTATTGTTGAATACGCCTTTATGTTTTTAAAATACACCTTGAGCTTTAAAAAATACGTCTTCAACTTTTAAGAAAACATCTTCAGGCTTTTAAAAAACAACTATACGTTTTTAAAACACGCCAGCTTGTTCCGTGCACAGACTTAGCCTGTTCAGCTTACAGACCTAGTCTGTTCCGTGTATTACTCCCCCACTAATCCGATACGCTCCCTTTTCCCCTCATCCTGTCATCTTATGTAATATGCACAGAAAATCAGCCGGTTAAATCTGAAACCATTTCCCCTCACTTCCATTTCAGCCCGTATCGTTTTATTCCTTCACAAAAAATGTGAAAGAGCAGGCTGAAAGGAGGCTGACAGAGCAATGACAGGAGCCCCTTCATAGCCGGAACGCTTATGGGCAGGGAGTTTCAGCGATAGATGAAAGGAGAAAAGGAACAACCGGATTTTATCGCTGAGGCATTTAAAATGAAGATAATCTCAGCATTTCCACCTGCGAATGAACAGATGATCATCCATGTTTTGAACCTGATTTATGATTGGTATGAAAGATTTATATCTTTCAGGCTATGTAACAATAATCCTCCCGGCATTTCTATACTCAAGATAAATTATATCACAATTCTTGCTGCTCCAAACAGAAGGTATATTTGCAAAATATACAAATGATGCTTCCGGCAACGGAGTAATTCTTTCTTCGCTTTCTTTTTAGGAATTCATCTAACGAACAATTTTATTATATGCAAAACAATTGTGAGGCCTGTTTATGAAACATGTGTTGATATTAAAATAGCAATTACTGTGGAAAATCAACTGTCATCCAACACATTAAAAACACATTAACCAATGCCACTATAATAGCATTACATGATTTCTATTATCTATATGTACTAAAACAATATATTCTGTTAGAAAATCTGACCAGTAAAAAAGAATATTCATCTCCTGAAAGCCGAGTTCTGTTCCAATTATTAAATAAAATATTAAGCTAATTCAATTTAATAGAAGGTGTGTCGTAATGCACGATGCACCTCTTTTTTGTTCATCACTATACAAATCTGTTCATTTTCTTTAAGCTGCGATCTTTTGAAGATTTCTTTGATTTATGTGTTCCCAGCATCTAAAAACAGCAGTTGTAAGCTTATAAAACAGTCTAATCAGCCAGTTCATACCTTCTTTTGTCAGTTTTGCACACATCTTTTTTATATTGAAGGCAATGGCTAGGAAGGCAAAGTCCATGAAGACCTTGTCCTTTCCAAAATGTCGGAAACGTTTGTAGTTCATATTGTTTTTAATTTGTCCGAACACGGCCTCCGGTTCTATGCATCTCTGCCCTCTGTGTTTCAGTCCTTTCTCAGAGCAGAGCAGTTCTTTGGCTCTCCGCTTGTATTGTCTAAGCCTATGATTCAGTTCTATCGTCCTGTTTCCTTTTGCTTTAAAACAGCGGCATCGCAGGGGACAGCCTTCACACCTGACAGCTCTGTACCGTGCATTTTCGCTGACATATCCGGATGCGGTTTTCACATTCCTGGTGCCTATCCTCCGCATCCTTTGCCCCATAGGGCAGATGCAGAAGTCATGTTCTTCATTGTAGTAGAAGTTTTCGGCCTTGAACGGGTCCGGTTTGAATCTCGGCCGCTGTTCCATGTGGAAGTAGTTGTACTTGACGTAGGCTTCCATACCGTTTTCTGACATGAAGCGGTAATTCTCCTCAGAACCGTAGCCGGAATCGGCAACCACCGTATGGGCCAGCCTGTCATATCTGCTTGAGAAGGATTGCAGGAAAGGTATCAGGGTCAGTGTATCCGTAGGGTTCGGGAAGAGTGCAAAATCGGTGATGAACTGATTTTCGGTGCTGATTTGAAGGTTGTAACCGGGCTTCGTCTGTCCGTTGCGCATGGCATCCTCCTTCATTCTCATAAAAGTAGCGTCCTTGTCCGTCTTGGAATAGGAATTCCTCTCTTGCAGCGTTTCCGGATGGCAGTCGTATTCCTGCAGTTTGTCCCTGTGTTCTTCCAGTTCCTTCAACTGTTTGCGCTTCTTTTTCAGTTCAGTCTTTTCCTCTTTCGCGGATGGCTCGGAAACCTGTTCCAGTGCATGACGCAATTCTCCTGCCATTTCAGTCAGCATGGCCGGAGTGAACCCAACCTCCTCATTGTTCTCTGATGACTTCTCCCGGGCAATGACATCGTCTATCTGCCCTAACAGGACATGTATCTTCTTCATCAGGCGTTCACGGTTCCGCTCAACCGTTTTTCGCCAGACGAAAGTGTACTTGTTGGCTTTGGATTCGATCTTTGTCCCGTCAATGTATTCCACATTCAGGCTGATGAAGCCTTTGGAAGAAAGAAGAAGTACGGTTTGCGTAAACACCTCGTTGATTTCATTCTTCACCCGGTTGCGGAAACGGTTGATGGTAATGAAATCCGGTTTCTCATATCCGGCCAGCCAGATATAATGGATGTCACGGTGAAGGAGCTTTTCGATTTTCCGGCAGGAGTAGATGTTGTTCATATAGGCATACAGAATGACCTTGAGCATCATCCTGGGATGGTAAGGGCTGCGCCCGCATTCCTTATACAACTTCCTGAAACTTTCAAGGTTCAGGCTCTCAACCAGAGCGTCAACCATCCGAACTGGATCATGCTCTGCAATATCCTCGTCAATTCTTGGAGGAAAAAGCACTGTTTGGTTGGGATTGTAAGGACGAAAATGTATCTTTGTCATAGTGAAATTCTTATGCCTAAAGATACAAAATCTTTAGGTAATAACAAAGCCCCTGCTTGTGAAAGTCGGGGCTTTGTGCGTAAAAAACAGAAGGTGTGCATTTTGACACACCTTCGTTCTTTATAGAGTAATAGAAAGAATATACATTTAAAGCATAATCTATTCTTCTATGTTATCGTTTGTTAACAGTCATAGCAACTTTAATTATTACATCGTGACCATACATATCCTTGCACTTGATAGTCAATGTAGAAGGAACAGCAGCAGTCGGATTCGTTTCAGAAGACAAAGCAGTAGCCTTGAAACCTGTAATATGCTTATTATTATCTATAATTACATCAAAGTATTCTTCTTCACCATTTGCATCACTGGTCAAAGTCGCATCTGTAATAATCAGACTTGATTCATAAGGTGTACTTAACAGTTTGCTATATCTGCTATCTTTAGCACTTGTTCCAAAAATGAAGCTGTCAGCAGCAAAGTCAAGACGATCTGTACCATAAGTTAATTTTGTAGACGGCATTGCAGTGGTATAATTACCGTCGCTATCCTTATCTGTATACGGAGCGCCTAATTGTTCGCGAGTAGCCCATGCCCAAGTATAAGTGCTATTATAAATACAGTTGTAGATAGTTTCAAATCTTTCAGCTTCTCTAGTTACATCATCATAACCACCTTCAGAATTCTTCACTGAAGAAATCTTACCATAGTTGTAAACCACTGTAGTGGTATGTTTAACTGAGTTGTTGATGTAATCTTTAGCAACTTCTAATGTTTTGTCTCCGGCAACTACTACAGCAACATCTTTATTTCCATCTTTCTTAGATGTAGCGAATGTTATGTTATAGTTAGCAGCAGCACCTGTACCATAGTTGAATACTTCAGACATCTTCATAGAACCCTTTGTAGCTGTTTCAGCTGTCCAAGCGATATCATTGGCGTCATTCATAGGAATCATGTAACAATTATAGATGCCATCAGTAACCTGTGCAGTTTTAACAGAGAATCCCGCAGGAATAGTAGTAGGCAATACCTTAGTCATAGAAACTTTCATAGTGGCTAATACATGTCCTGAAGCATTCTTGATAGTCAATGTTCCATTATAAGTTTTGTTATCTTCATACTTGGTCCAGTCATCAACAGTCGGAACAGTATAAACTTTGGCAACCTTGCTGAAATCTGCCGGGAATGTATTTGGAGCAGCTGTATTGTACAGTACATTATTATTAGCATCAACAAAGATAGCATTGAATGCAGGATTTACATTATTAACCTTGTCTGTAGTCCAAGTAGCAGCAGTCGGAGCAGTTAACTTAGTCAAAGACACAGCAACCTTATCTGACTGAGTGTCAGTAACAGCTTTGTCAGTCGGATTAAGTGCAGTAACAGTAGTGGCAGTAGCATTCCAATCTGTAGCAGCATTACCTAACTGCACATAAAACGCTTTACCATCAGGATCAACTAAAGTACCATCAAAGTTTACAGCATATACACGGAAACCAATAACATCATTAATAGCCGTAGTGCTGTTGATGGTAATTTCTGTAGAAGTACCTTCAACCACTGTATTCAAACCAGAATAAGTATAGCTATTCCATGCATTCAATTCAGACGGTGCAGATTCTACCGCATTAGCCTTATCTAAAACTACATAAATACCACGGATATTTACCGGAGCTGTTACTTTATCATCGGCTGTAGACAAAGCAATTTTGATAGCCTCTCCTTGTACTGCAGGATATAATTTTTGAGTTTGACGGTCGTCTCCGTTATCTACTTTAACATTTGTATTAACCTTATCTAAAGGAATAATGGTAGTAGCCGCATCACTCTTCCAAGCTAATTCTTGATATGTTACATTAGTACCATCTTCTGCTTTAGTGAAACGATTATGAATATCCTTGACGTTTGTTGCATCAACAAAATAGTTTAAAGACTTTTCACCTACATATTCAGTCCAATCCAAAGTTAAGTCATAAGATGAAATAACTTCTCTTGTTTCAGCAGTAGACAAGGTGTTATTTACCTGTACAGCAAAGAGAATAGATTCAGTATCATTGCCAACTTTGGTTTCTGTTACAGCAGAAAAAGCTTTTTCATCATAATTCTTCAAAGCAACTGTAACTTCCCACAATCCGTTGTTTCCTGCCGCACGGCTTAATAATCCATTATATTTCTCAACTTTCTGAACAGATAAAAATTCATTCAAGTTCTGTCCTTGGCTATTAGTCAAAGAAATCATATCAGGAGTAAGAACCGCATTTGTCGGAGATACACGTACTACAAACTTGTCACCAGTCTGAACTTGTTTACCCTTAGTAAATGTTATAGCATTTGTAATACCTTCACTAAATACGTTTTCTTTTTCAATAGCAGTGGAGAAAATCAATTCATCGCCTGTAAGATTAGCAGAATACGAAGCCACCAGTTCTACACTAGTAACCATATCAGCAATCTTGCCTACAATGTCTTCTACTTTCTTAGTGGCAGCATCAACTTTTTCTGCCATTTCTTTCAATGCTGCGTCAGTGGATTCTTCTACTTCTTTTTTCAATGTCTCAATTTCTGCTTGTACAGCTTTGATTGCTTCTGCCTTTGCATCTGCAACAGCCTTGTCTGCAGCGGCTTTTGCAGCAGCGGCAGCATCACCAGCAGCTTTTGCAGCGGTTTCAGCGGCAGTTGCTTTAGCAAGAGCATCGCTTGCATCTTTTTGCAGCAGTAGTTAAAGCAGCTTGCAAAGTAGCGATCTGAGAAGTCATGTCCTCCTTAGTCGCCAGTTTGTTAATTTGTTCCTGCAAATTGTCTATGTCATCATCATAGTCTTTACAAGATACAAATGTTCCTGTCGAAGAAACCATCAAGGCTCCGAACAGGATTGCACTTAAAAATTTTTTGTTCATAATAGAAAAACTTTAAATTTATAAATTTAAAAACTCAAAATGTTTATTGTTATAAAAGGACTTAATTGCGTTGAATCATAAAAGGATTCCGACTCTGCGATATATATTGCAGGGGAGTCATGCCAACTACTTTTCTGAACGCCACATAGAACACGCTCTTGGAAGCGAACCCACAACGACTGAAAAGCTCGCTCACCGGGCAATCTTTACCGTCCAGCAGCTCCTTGGCGCGAGCCACCCTGTAGGAATTTATTAACCGCTTGAAATTGCATCCGAAGTAGTTGTTCACCGCATTACTCAGGTAGGTCGTATTCGTGCCGGATACTATACAGTAATACTAATTGTTTGAACACCAGTTATATGTGTGACAACTTTAATGATGTAAGGGCCGTTTCAGGTCCTTTTTTATTTATAATTGACAATAATATCCGGTAAACTATCTACTGCTTTTTGTTTGAGTTCATCTATGATATGAACATATTTTTCAGTGTGCCGGGTAGTAGAATGTCCTGCAAGGCTGGCGGCGGTCTTGATATTAGCTCCATTTGCCATAATGTTGGTGATAAATGAGTGCCGGGCACAGTGGAAGGTGATGTGCTTGTGTATATTAGCCCTTTTGACCCATTTGTTTAAAATTCTTAGTGTGTAAGAATAGGAGGGGAGCCCGAATACCAACTCCTCGTTAATGCCTTTATGTCTTTGCAGGAGCTTGATGGCAGTGTGGTTTAAGTTTAGATGCAAGATTGCGTTTTTGGAGTGTGACTGTACTTTCTGTTGTAGAATAGTAAGGCGGTTTGATGAGAAATCTATGTCTTTATATTGCAGTTGGTGCACATCACACCAGCGCAGCCCACAATAGCAAGAGAACAAGAATGCCCTTTTTACTTCGTTGTTGGGGCATGGAGTGATAGCAAGTTTCTGAATCTCTTTTAAGCTGAGGATTGCTTTGGTTACCTCATCAAACTGCATCAGGCGGATACCATCTGTAGGGTTAGAGGTCATTAACTTTTTTTCTATACATTTATTGATGCACATTCTGAATTTCTTGAAATATCCGATGGGAGTGTTACCTCGGAGATGATCCCTGAGATACTCAAGAAAATTTATACAAAAATCTTTTGTGAGAAGGGTTACAGGTAAGCTTTTCTTTCTTGTAAACAGTCGCAGGTGGGTGATACATGCCCTGACCATTTTCTTGTCCTTTTTGTGATAGGTATCCAGGTATTGTCCTATCAGAATATAGAAATCGGGAACATTGCTTTTATCTGTTGGAAGTATATCATCGAATGTATTTTCTATATCGTTCAGATGATATTCAACAGATAAGAATTCTAGTTCCTTCTTTGCTCTTATCTGCCTGGCAATTAGTACCTTGTTTCTGTTTTCCGCTCTTCGCTCTGCACTGGTAGGAGCGTCCAGGATGATGCCCAAATACTCTTTGCGGCGCTTCCCGTTATAACTGTAATTCAAATAAAGCGAAACTCTTCCTTTGTTCAATTGTTTCTTTCCTAATGTAATTCCCATAATGAATAATAATTAATACAATAATAATGTTGAAAAGAAGGACCAGAGAGGAACTGAAAATGAATTCCTCCATCTTTCTTTCTATAATAATAATATCTTTTGTACCTTTGTGTCATAAACAAAAAAATGGAAGAAAATTTTGATATACGCGAGCAACAGCTCACAACTAAGGAACGCGATTTTGAGAATGCCTTACGTCCGCTGAATTTTGAAGATTTCAGCGGGCAGGATAAGGTAGTGGATAATCTGCGCATCTTTGTCAAGGCGGCGCGTCTGCGGGCCGAGGCGTTAGACCATGTTCTTTTGCACGGACCTCCCGGCTTGGGCAAGACGACCTTAAGTAATATCATTGCCAATGAACTGGGAGTAGGTTTTAAAGTGACCTCAGGACCGGTGCTGGATAAACCGGGTGATTTGGCGGGAGTACTGACCAGCCTGGAACCCAATGATGTGCTTTTTATTGATGAAATACATCGGTTGAGCCCTGTGGTAGAAGAATATCTGTATTCTGCCATGGAGGATTATCGTATCGATATAATGATAGACAAGGGACCTTCGGCGCGTAGTATCCAGTTGGAGTTGAGCCCGTTTACTTTGGTTGGAGCCACTACCCGGAGTGGGTTGCTGACTGCGCCTTTGCGTGCCCGTTTTGGAATTAATCTTCATTTGGAGTATTATGACGATGATGTATTGACAAGCATTATCCGTCGTTCTGCTACTATATTGAATGTGCCTTGTGACGTGAAAGCGGCGGGTGAGATTGCTTCGCGCAGCCGTGGAACGCCCCGTATTGCAAATGCGCTGTTGAGGCGCGTCCGTGATTTTGCCCAGGTGAAAGGTTCCGGAAGGATTGATGTGGAAATTGCCCGGTTTGCTTTAGAAGCCTTGAACATTGACAGGTATGGACTGGATGAGATAGATAACAAGATTTTATGTACTATTATAGATAAGTTTAAGGGAGGCCCTGTGGGGCTGACTACTATTGCAACCGCTTTGGGTGAAGACGCCGGAACAATAGAGGAGGTTTATGAACCTTTTTTGATTAAAGAAGGTTTCTTAAAACGTACTCCGCGTGGACGTGAGGTCACGGAACTGGCCTATATGCACCTGGGACGGAGCATTTATAATAGTCAGAAGACATTATTTGATGATTAAAAGATGGCAGGATTAAAAGCATTAGCCAAGGAAACAGCCATATATGGGATGAGTAGTATCATCGGGCGGTTCCTGAATTATTTGTTAGTACCGATATATACCAACGCTTTGCCTGTGGAATCGGGGGGCTATGGTATCATTACCAATATGTATGCTATAACTGCCTTGCTGATGGTGCTTTTAACATATGGTATGGAAACCGGATTTTTCCGGTTTGCCAATAAGGGGGGTGGATGATCCGATGCGCGTCTATTCCACTACTTTGCTTTCGGTAGGGGCGACTGCGCTCTTGTTTAATCGTTTGTCTTTCTTTTCTGCATCCCATAGCAGGTTTCTTGGGATATGGAGAGCATCCGTGGTATATGGGGATGATGCTGATTGTAGTCGCAATGGACGCTTTCCAAGCTATTCCTTTTGCTTATTTGCGATATAAGAAACGCCCTGTTAAGTTCGCTGCATTGAAATTGTTGTTCATTTTTGCCAGCATTGCCTTGAATATCGCTTATTTTGTAGGTATGAAAGGAGAGAATGTCGGAGTGGCTTTTGCTATAAATCTGGCTTGTACTTCTTTGGTGATGCTGTGTATGTGGAAAGAATTGGTGGGCTTCAGGTATGTGCTGGACAGGGAGTTGTTGCGGCGTATGCTGCATTATTCTTTCCCGATATTGATTCTGGGTATTGCCGGAATCTTAAATCAGGTAGCCGATAAAATTATTTTTCCGTTTGTTTATCCTGATAAGGCGGAGGCGACCATCCAGTTGGGTATTTATGGGGCTGCCAGTAAAATAGCTATGATAATGGCCATGCTGACACAGGCTTTCCGGTTTGCATACGAGCCGTTTGTTTTTAGTAAGAGTAAAGAAAAGGATAGTCGGGAAATGTATGCCAAAGCGATGAAGTTTTTCATTATCTTCACTTTGCTGGCCTTTTTGGCTGTTATGTTTTACCTTGATATATTGCGTTATATTTTAGGACGTGATTATTGGGTAGGGCTTAAAGTTGTACCTATTGTCATGGCTGCCGAAATGTTTATGGGTATTTATTTCAATCTTTCTTTTTGGTATAAGCTGATTGATGAAACAAAATGGGGAGCTTATTTTTCATTGGTGGGATGCAGTATCATTATCCTGATAAATATTTTCCTTATTCCGGTATTTGGCTATATGGCGTGTGCGTGGGCAGGTTTTGCCGGATATGGAGTAGCTATGCTTCTCTCTTATTTTGTAGGGCAGAAAAAATATCCTATTAATTATGATTTGAAAGCGATAGGTAACTATGTGGCGTTAGCGCTGATACTTTACATTGTTTCAGTTTATCTTCCTATTCAAAATATATTCTTGTTGTTGGGTGTTCGTACATTACTGTTGTTATTGTTTGTGGCATATATTGTGAAAACGGACTTCCCCTTGCAGCAGATACCTGTTATAAACCGATACATAAAGAAATAGCTATGAGTGACCTGAAGAATGATTTGAAGAATGTGCCTTATATAAAGCAGTTCTTTGGTGAATATCTTGATTTGCGCAAGGATAAGGATAATGAAGCCTTGATTGTAGAAAGTATTCGTAACGGTGTTGAGTTCAAAGGAACTAATTTGTGGATTCTTATATTCGCAATTTTTATTGCTTCATTGGGCTTGAATGTGAATTCTACGGCAGTGATTATCGGTGCTATGTTGATATCTCCGCTGATGGGGCCGATTATGGGAGTGGGGCTGGCTATCGGACAGAATGATTTTGAACTGTTGAAACGTTCTCTGAAAAGTTATTTGGTGGCGACTGTATTTAGTGTGATTACATCCACGATTTATTTTTCGCTGACTCCGTTGGATGAAGTGCAATCGGAGTTGCTGGCACGTACTTCTCCTACTATATATGATGTGCTTATAGCTTTATGCGGTGGCTTGGCCGGTATTATCGCCTTGTCTACAAAGGAGAAGGGGAATGTTATTCCGGGGGTAGCTATTGCTACGGCTTTGATGCCGCCTTTGTGTACTGCCGGATTCGGGCTTGCTACCGGAAATTTACTTTATTTTTTAGGTGCGTTCTATTTGTATTTTATCAATTCAGTATTTATCAGTCTGGCTACTTTTATCGGGGTGCGTGTCATGCATTTCCAACGTAAGGAGTTTGTGGATAAGGAGCGTGAGAAATTGGTAAAGAAATATATTATTTTTATTACTTTGGCTACGATGTGTCCTGCTGTTTATCTGACTTATGGCATTGTAAAAAGTACTATTTATGAAGCTTCTGCCAACAACTTTATCAACGAGGAGCTGAATTTTAATAATACCCAAGTAATAGACCGGAAGATTTCTTTCGAGAAGAAGGAAATACGTGTTGTGCTAATAGGCAATGAGGTTTCGGAAACAGAAATAGCAACCGCAAGGGATAACTTGAAACTTTTTAATCTGGCAGGAACCAAACTGGTTGTTCTTCAAGGAATGAATAATGATGCGATGGATATTGGCAGTATAAAGGCGCAAGTGATGGAGGACTTTTATAAGAATAGTGAGAAACGTTTGCTGGAGCAGCAGGAAAAGATTAAGTCTTTGGAAAACGAACTTAATGTATATGCCGCATACAATACCGTAGATAAAAGATAATTCCCGAACTTAAAGTACTTTATCCTGCAGCAGAAGCTATAGCCATGGCGAAGACTGTGGAATTGCAGGTAGACTCAACCCAAACGGACACATTGACAATAGTCTTGATGAAATTCAGTAAAAAACCTGTAGGAAAAGAACAGGAAAAGATTTCCAAATGGTTGAAGGCACGTGTCGGGGCGAAAAAACTTAAATTAATTGTAGAATAAAACCATGAAAAAACTACTATTGCTGCTGTCTTTCCTGCCTTTATGTATATGGGGTAATGAGGGAATGTGGCTTCCTTGTTGCCTTAGCAAACAAACTCAACAAGTGATGAAAGAAATGGGATTGGAACTTTCATCTGAACAATTGTATAATCCCGGAGGAAAAGCATTGGCTAATGCTGTTGTTAGTTTTGGAGGTTTTTGCTCGGGGGTTGTTGTATCTCCGGATGGCTTGGTTTTTACTAACCACCATTGTGGGTATGATGCCATTCAGCAGCATAGTTCTGTGGAGCATGATTATTTGCGAGATGGTTTTGTAGCCGACTCCTTAAGTAAGGAGCTTCCTAATCCGGATTTATTTGTCAGTTTTCTGATACGCACAGAGGATGTGACGGAGCGTGTGTTGCAAGCTATTCCAGTCGGAACAAAGGAAAATGACCGTGCGCTGATTGTGGATTCTATTTCCACATTGCTTGCTCAGGAAGCTGTGGCGAATGATACGTTGCTGCGTGCTGAGATAACTCCTTTTTATGGTGGTAATGAGTTTTATCTGTCTGTGTATAAAGATTATTATGATGTTCGTCTGGTGTTTGCTCCTCCCTCTTCTGTAGGCAAGTTTGGCGGGGATACAGATAATTGGGTATGGCCCCGCCATACCGGGGATTTCTCTGTTTTCCGTATTTATGCTGATCAGAATAATCAACCGGCAGCTTATTCTCCGGAGAATGTGCCTTATCATCCGGATTATTTTGCTCCTGTTTCTTTGGGCGGGTATGAACAAGGTTCATTTTGCATGACTATGGGATATCCCGGTTCTACCAGCAGGTATTTGTCTTCATTTGGGATAGACGAAAGGATTAATACGGATAATGCCGCTATGATTAATGTCCGTACCATCAAGCAGGCTATCTGGAAAAATGCAATGGAAAAAAGTGATGATATCCGCATTAAATATGCTTCCAAGTATGCACAAAGCTCTAACTATTGGAAGAATAGTATAGGCATGAATCAAGCGGTAAAAGAGTTGAAAGTGATAGAGAAAAAACAAGCTTTGGAGCGCCAGTTGCAAGAATGGATCCGTCGGGAACCTGATAAGCGAAGCAAATATGCAAGGGTTCTGACTGAACTGGAGCTGAATTATCGTAATCGTAGAAATGCGGCGCGGGCTATGGCATATTTTGGAGAAACATTTGCTAATGGACCGGAGTTGATTACGGCAGCCTTGGCTGTACTGAATTTTGATTTTGAGGCAGAGGAGAGTGATTTGGAGCGTAATATGCGGCAATTGTTGGAGATTTATGCCAATATGGATATAAGTGTGGATAAACAAGTCTTTGTGGCTATGTTGAAAGAATATGCGGCTGAGGTAGGCAAGGAGTTTTTACCTGATGTTTATCCATTGATAGAGAAAGATTTTAAAGGTGATTACCAAGCTTATGTAGATGATTTGTATGCTCGTTCCTCTTTAGAGACACCGCATGGGTTTGAACAGGTGGTGAAGGGAGATACCACTTATGTCTTGTTTGATGACCCTGCGGCTTCTTTTGCTATTGATATGTTGGTGAAATTTTATGAATTCAATCAGTCGGTGGAAGAAGCTAGTATGAATATTGAGAAAAATGAACGTTTGTTGAATGAAGCAATGCGTGAGATGGAGGCAGATAGGGTGTTTTATCCGGATGCTAATTCTACTATGCGTCTGAGTTTTGGCATGGTGGGTGGTTACTCACCGAAAGATGCTATTGAATATTCTTATTTTACGACGACAAAAGGTATTTTTGACAAGATAAGGCAGTATAAGGGAGATAGTGATTTCGATGTGCTTCCTTCTGTAGTCGAATGCTTGAGAAGGAAGGATTTCGGACGTTATGCTACCGGAGATGGTAATATGAATGTTTGCTTTATTTCGGATAATGATATAACGGGAGGGAATTCCGGTAGTGGAATGTTTAATGGAAAAGGGGAATTAATAGGTCTTGCTTTTGACGGGAATTGGGAAGCAATGAGTGGAGATATTGTTTTTGAACCTAATTTGCAGCGTTGTATCGGGGTGGATATCCGCTATGTTCTTTACATGATTGAAAAATATGGGAAAGCTTCCCGTTTGATCGATGAACTGAAATTGACAGACTAAAAGAAAAGTATGAAATGACAGGAAGCTTGGGTATGTCAAAGTTCCGATAGTTTGTCATATAATCTTTCATCCGGAAAGATGGCAAAAAAACTGTTAATATTAATTCGATGTAAACAAGGATATTCGGTAAATCTTTTTTTGAATAACACGATAAATCCAACTGATTCATTATAAGTCAGTTGGATTTATCGTGTTATTTGCGGAATGTCCTTGAAATGACAGGTTGTTTCAATTCTGCCTGCTCCGCTATTATTCGAGAGAAGTGGATGTTATTTGCATATTTCTACTATGTCCAATTCTCTTTCATGAAGTTGGCTTCCTCATTTCTTGGATTTCTTTTTCTTATTGTTATCGCTGTTAAAGAATTGTTTCCAGTCGTCTTTCGTTTTGGGACCGCGTTCTTCAATGTAGCCACGTTCCGCACGGCTGGGTCTTCCTTCTTTTGAGGTCGTTTTTTTTATTGGACCTGTCACTTTTTGCCGAATGAAGCATTCCTTGCTGCACTGCTTCTGCGTTCGCCATTGTCGTTTTTGCCATTATTGTCACCGGCAACTTCTACTACAATTTTCCGGCCGCCATTCAGATTAACCTTGTTCAATGCTTTAATCACGTCCTGTGCCTGATTTTCTGCTACTTCGAAGAAAGAGAAATTCTGCATCAGGTCTATTCGTCCGATGGTAGTACGTTGCTTCTTCATGTTGCGGTTAATCAGTTCTATGATTTGGTTGGCATAGAAACCGTCTGTCTTTCCTACATTCAGGAATAGACGGGTGTATCCTTTTTCTGCTTTACGCTCTGTCTTTTCACGAGCACTGCCATGATCCTTGCGTTCTTTGGAGCCACGTTCGCTGCGACGGTCATTTGTGCTGGGAATTTCTATTTCCGGAGCGTTACTATAGTATTCCAAGAAGCGGTTAAATTCCATTGACACCACGCGCTTTATCAGATCTTCCTTTGAAAGCCATTCCAGTTTACGATAGATTCCGGGTAGGAAGGATTCAATTTCTTCATCGTTTACTTTTACCTTTTCTATGTCATCTATCAATTTAATCAATTGCTGCTCGCAAATTTGTTTACCACTGGGCATCTCACCCATGATAAATTTTTTGTTGATGATTCGTTCTATCTCACGCATCTTTCCTTTTTCGCGAAGGTTGATGATGGCAATAGAAATACCTGTTTTTCCGGCACGTCCTGTACGACCACTACGATGAGTATAGCTTTCTATATCATCGGGCAAGCCATAATTAATGACATGAGTAAGGTCATTTACATCTAGGCCACGGGCTGCTACGTCGGTAGCAACTAAAAGCTGTAAATGGCGTTGGCGGAATTTTTGCATCACTAAGTCGCGCTGGGCTTGTGAGAGCTCACCGTGCAAAGAGTCTGCGTTATAACCGTCTTGTATTAATTTATCTGCAATTTCCTGAGTTTCTTTACGGGTACGACAGAAAATGATGCCATAAATCTGTGGATAATAATCCGCGATACGTTTCAATGCGGCATATTTGTCTTTAGCGTGTACTAAATAGGCTATGTGATTGACGTTTTTACTGCCCTCATTTTTGGTACCGATAGTGATTTCTTTTGCGTCATGCAGATATTTTTTGGCGATGCGTGAGATTTCCGGACTCATGGTAGCCGAGAACATCAAGGTATTCCGGTCTTCAGGAACTTTTTCAAGGATAGCATTTATGCTATCAGTAAATCCCATATTCAGCATTTCATCGGCTTCGTCCATTACTACATCTGTAATCGTTTCTAGTTTGGCAACCTTTCTTTCTATTAGATCAATCAGTCGTCCGGGAGTAGCCACAATAATATGTACGCCTGTTTTCAACATGCGTATTTGGCTTTCGATGGATGAACCACCATATACGGGAAGGATTTTCAGCCCGTCAATGTACTTGGAGTAATCGTTCAGATCGCCTGCAATCTGCAAGCACAATTCGCGTGTGGGGCATAAAATTAGTGCTTGAGGTGCACGGTGCTTTACGTCAACTTTTTGGATAAGCGGCAGACCAAATGCGGCTGTTTTTCCAGTCCCTGTTTGTGCTAGGGCTACTACATCGTTGCCGTTTCCCAATAAATACGGTATTACTTCTTCTTGTACCGGCATGGGATTCTCATATCCCATTTCTTTAATCGCTTTTAGTATTTCCGGGGAAACGCCTAACTCTTCAAATGTCTTCATTTATTTTCAAATATCTAATTCGCTGCAAAGATACGGATAATCATGGGATTATATGGTGCTTATGCAATATTTGTTTTTATCAGTAGTGTATTTTTAGGGAATATTGGCTAAAGCGTGTCGGGAAGTGATAAGAAAATTTTAGGTATAAGGTGAAAATACTCTGCCGGTATGGCAATTGAAATGCTTTATCGGTCAGAGTATCCGGATTAAAGATATGAGAATTTTATGGTATCAGAGTGTTTGTATATGTGGCTGTTTATATTATTCACCTTCTTCTCTATATTCTAAAATATCTCCGGGCTGGCAATTTAGTTCCCTGCAAATAGCCTCAAGGGTAGAGAAACGGATGGCTTTCGCTTTCCCGGTTTTCAATATGGAAAGGTTAGCAGGAGTCAGGTCTATCTTCTCGGCTAAATCTCCCAGCGAAATTTTTCGTTTCGCCATCATTACGTCTAAATTTACTATAATTGGCATAGATCAATTCATTTTGGGTTTATTCGGGTTCTCATCTACTGCGCGCCACCAAAGGGTGTGGCGTTGCGTCAGTTTCTTAAAGGCATACAGACAGAAGCAAGTCCATCCAATGTTGATCGATATCCTCACTATTTTGTTGTCCAACAATGGATGTAACACAAGGAAATAGATGAATGAACTTACAAACAGAGTAGCTATCAGGCAAAGTATCAAATAAAAGATGCTTTTTCTTTTTGAGGGGAAAGTATTTTTTTCTTTCATGGCATTTTTCTTAAATGGTTAAATCCTGTTCTTCTTTCATTTTTGCCCCGATAGCAAATATCTCGGCAAAAAGAATGGGAATTATCACAGCTACCCAGTCGGGAGAATAACCGGCGTAGCTGATGATTTTGTAGCCCGGCAGACTGATTTGCTCAACTGCTGCGTTTCCTACAATCCATTCGTCAACAGCTATGAGGATTTCCAAGCTTGCACTGGTGTATGCAAACCAACGGAGGCGCCGTACATTGGCAGATGTAAATACTTCGCGGCGTGAGATGGAAATGAGCAACCGGATCAATGAGCAGAAACCGATGAGAAAAAGGAATATTCCGGGTATGGCAAGTCCCATGACAAGGATGTGCCAGGCCGATGGCTTGGCATACGTTTCTATTTCAGTCACTGTGTAGGGGAGTGTCCAGTCCACGCGGTTGTTGCTCAGTGAATCGACAGTAGTTTCAGGTAACGGCTCTACATTCAGCTTGACTGAGGTTGCATGATGGGGTATAATGTGGCGTCCAGGCTCATATATTTCCATTGCACTGTTATGTCCATCTTCAAATCCTTTCTTGAAATCTCTCCAATTTTCATCCAATCCTCCAAAGAAGTTTGCAATGATGGCTATAATGGCTATGACACCTAATATTCTGAACTTGTTCATAGTCTGCTCTGTTTTTTTAAATGGTTAAATCTTGTTCTTCTTTCATCTTCAGTCCGATGGCAAATACTTCGGCTACCAGCAATGAAATGAATCCCAGAATGAGAGTCGCATCGGAAAAAGCAAAGGTATAGGAGAACTCGCATCCGTTGAGTTGCAACACTTGCGAAGCTTCATAATTTCCAATCACGATGGTAGCCAGCGTGCAGATAAACAAAAGTATCAATGCCCATCCTAACTTGCGCAGAAACTTCACATTCTTCCAGCTGAAGATATCACCGCGATTGATATTTCTGATCAAATAAAAGAACTGCAACAGGCAGAAAATTCCCGCTATCACCGAAATGAATGAGGCAATCCTGTTTAGTGCATGGAAGGTATCATTTTCTTTCGTTGGCGCCTCTACCATGCTTATAATCGGTATGATAGATGCCTGTTCTCCTGTCCTGACATTGGTTACACTTCCTGTCTTTTCAAGTAGATCGGTAGGAAGGGTGCAAATCATCTTATAATCGGAAATGTGGATATCCTTTCCTTTTTCTACACTTTCGTATCCGGCTTTAAAGGCACTTGTGAAAGAATGGAACATGATGCTCACTGTCGTTGAGGTGGAAAGGAGCAAGGCGATAAGTACGCAGACGCAAAAGAGGTTGAGTTTTGTTTTCATTGTTACATTTATGCTTGTGTGTTAGTAATTTCAGAGGGTGTTCCCGGCTGTGGCAAATGTTTGTTCAGATAGAAATACATGCCGACTAGGATGATTATGGCGGCTGCCAAAAGGATGTAAGTAGGTGTGGCGCCAATCATATCAACCGTTTTTTCATTCAACTCTTCTTGGGTTGATGTAGCCATGGCAATGGTAGCCAGGGAGTTATTTAGAAAATGCCCTATCATTCCCGGTATAATGCTTCCTGTGCGGTAATAAAGCCATCCGAATACCAATCCCAGACAGAAGGCGAAAGGTACTTGCGCCGGATTGACATGGATGAGACCGAAAATGAGTGCTGACAGGAGGATTGCCATACCGGGTCTTTTTCCGGTTTGCAGGAAATGCCCTTCAATGGCTCCACGGAACAGCAACTCTTCTACCAGAGGTGCCATGACGGCAATGGCGATGATGCCGAATACATTGCGGCTCATTCCTATGAATGTGTCTTCCACTAGGTTGGGCAGTTCTATGAATTCGCTGGCTACATTGCAGATGAACATGGCTGCTATAATGAAGGGAATACTCAATAAAATGGTTTTTGCAGGTACTTCAGTCCAGCTTGTCTTGTTGAATTGAACGTATTTAAAGTAGATCAGGTGCCAGATCATGGCTATTCCTGCCAGTACCATAACGAGTCCTGTCATAGAGGCTGTATTCTTACCTACGGCATAAGCCAGATTATCATTTTCTGAAATTTCGTTCATCACTTTAATAATTCCCGCCGGAAGTCCTACCAGGAAGGTGAAAGCTAACTGATAAGCGAAGTAATAAAGTACTAATTTAATTGCGCGTCCCATAATAGAATGTTTATTGGTTTAAAATGGATTTGAATTAAGGGGTAGGACGGACTTCCGCATCCGTCCTGAGGGTATCTGTTTCTTTAAGTAAGCATCCTTGGGTTTCTCCTTGGTGCGATCAAAATCATGGTTGTTTTCATCTGGTTGTCTTTTAAATTTGGTTGATTTGTTTTTAGTTCATCAAGTGAGCAATGGCATGTTTGCATGGAACGTACCAATGGTTCATGAATAGGATAAGAAATGCTAAAATAAGGATAATTGTGCTTTTTTTGTTGTGCTCTTTGGGCCAGTGGGGTGTTGACAGGAATCTTGGTCAGGACCAGTCTTCCCAAAGCTATTCCCAAAAGCATACCCAAGCCTAATCCTATTTGCGGATATAAAAATCCGACCATCATTCCTATGTACATTCCTATGGTTTGCCACAGGCTGGTCGCATTCTTATTTTGGGTTTGTGTTTCATTCAAAGTTTCCATTACTTTTTGTTTTGTGTGTCGGCCAACAAGTTTGCGTTGTTGCCTTCACGGTAAATACTTTCTTGTTTGTTATGGTTGAAAGTGCTCTCTTTGGCGTTCCATTCAGCGTAGTTGAGTTTGATTTCATAGACTCCGGGAGTTACGGTAAGCAGATAGGCCGGCTTCCACAGTTCCCGGTAAGCATCCCAGCGATAAGCTTTTTTCTCAATTACCTGACCATTTTCATCGTGTTTGTACTCATACTTCAGTTTGCGTGTCAATGTTTTGCCGTCTTCATTCAGTGTGTACACGGTTGTGTTTGTGTCATTCTGACCGTAGATGTACTTTGTGTTTCCTGTTTGTGCGTTTGCTGTTGTTGTACAACTCATCATTACTACTGCAATTGCTGCTAAAACTGATTTTAATACTGACTTTTTCATTTTTACTTCGTGTTTTAATGTTTGTGTTTATTCTTTCTTGTTTCTCGATATTCATTTATCGTTTATCGATATGCAAATGTATATCTTATTTTGATACTACAAAAGAAAAACGAAAAAAAATATCGAAAAACGATAAAAATATATCTTTTTTCGTGCTTTGTAGGATGGAAGTGTATGAAGAAACAGATTTTATGCAAGAAGTGACTGGTATCGGTGAATTAATTCTTCCGATAGCGTTTGCGTTCACTGGCAGGGGCGATTTTGTCTGCCCTAATACATGGAATGAACTGTTTTCGAGCAGGCAAAACTGACTGTAAACGAAGATGTGTAGAAAGAGTAGTTTGAAAGGGGGAAGGCTGTACAATGCTCCCTTGTATTTAGAGAAGAATTCTGGCCGTTTTTTCCCGGTCTTTATGCATTTGGGCAATGAGTGCATCTATAGTGTCATATTTTTCTTCAGGGCGAAGATACTTTACGAACTCAATGCGCATTTCTTTGTGGTAGATATTCTCCGAAAAATTGAGGATGTTCACTTCAATACTTAAATTGTTGCCGTTATTGATAGTAGGGCGGTGTCCTATGTTCAACATTCCTGCCCATTTTTTTCCTTCCACATATACATATACTGCATAAACTCCTTCCGAGGGAATTAACTTGTCGCTACAATCCACTTGCAGGTTAGCTGTAGGGAATCCTATTTTTCTGCCTACTTTGTAGCCATCTACCACTGTTCCATCCAGATAGTAGTTATACCCCAGGAATTTGGCAGCCTGACTTACTTCACCTTCTTTTAATAGTTGGCGGATGACTGAAGAGCTGATTTTGCCCTCTTTGTCTGTGTAAGCTCGCGCGCGTACTATATATATGTTCAGTTCCTCACCATAACGGCAATAATCTTCAAAATTTTCACTGCGGTTGTGACCGAAACGATGGTCGTAGCCTATAACTAATGTATGGATATTGAACTTGTTACGTAGCAACTGCATAAACTCTCGAGCCGAAAACAGTGAAAGTTCCTGTGTAAAAGGGAGAAGAAAGCAGTAATCTACTTGCATCGTTTCCAATAATTCGAGTTTCTCTGTTGGTGAAGAAAGTAATTGCGGACGATAAGCGGTTTGTATCACTTGTCTGGGATGTACAGGAAAAGTGATCAATGCAGAATATAACCCATCCTTGGCAGCGACCTCTTTTACTTGATTAATAAGAAAGCGGTGTCCGCGATGCACTCCATCGAAGAAGCCGATAGTGGCAACTGAAGGAGGCAATGTTTGATGGTTTATATCTGATATTATTTTCATTATTCAAAAAGTGAACTTAAATCTTCTCCAATATGGTAATGATAGGACTGTATGCCAAGCGATATTGCTGCCTGGCAATTGATTGCCGAGTCATCTATAAAAAACGTTTCTTCGGGCAAGATGTTTGCTTCTTTCATCATTTGCTCATAAATGTCTTTTTCCGGTTTGGCCTTGTGCATTTCAAAAGACAGAAAAATATCTTCAAAAAAGTCATTTACACGGAATCCCCGATAACAGAACATTTGCTCACAGGCATAATCCCAATGTATCCGGTTGGTATTACTAAGCAGGTAAACCATATAATGTTCGCGTAACTTTAGCAATAAGTCCAGCTTTTCACGAGGAATATCAAGTAGCATCAGGTTCCACATATCATCAATTTCATGGTCGGACAGGGATTCGCTGACCTCCTTACGAATGGCTTTCCGGAATTCTTCCGGGCTGATTTCACCCAATTCAAATTGGGAAAAGAAACCTTTTCCCCTGAACTGGCATGCCTGTTTCTCTATATCTCGAAATCCTGCTTTACGAAAAGCATTCAGGCAATTGTCAAAATCCAGATTTATTAATACTCCTCCTAAATCAAAAACGACATTTTTAATCTTACTGTCCATAACTCTTTATGTGCTTTATTCTCTTTTTTAGTCTTTTTTCTGTATTCGTTTTATCCAACGGTAGATTTCACCAATCCACAATACGAATGACGTTCCTGCGATAATATAAACCCAAGTCATGAAATTCATAGGTTCGGTACGGAACACTTTACCTCCGAACTCGACAATCAGAATTTGTCCGACTAAAATAATGATAGCCACACTTAGCATGCCTAATGCATGACGGGAATCCTTGAATACAGAATGGTTGGTCCCGAAAACACTGGCATTAAATAGATTCCAGAATTGCAGCATCACGAAGATCGTGAAGAATTGCGTCAAAGCTTGTCCTACTAAATCTGCTGGCATCTGTTTGATAATGACAATTAATGTCATCAGTATGGCAAGGAAGCAGAAGCCTACACCTAGTATATTTTTACGCATGGCTTTAGTGATGATGAAATCATCGGTCTTGCGTGGCTTTTCATTCATGACGTCTGCACTGGGGGGAATAGATGCTAAGGCCATGGCGGCAAAAGTGTCCATAATAAGATTTACCCAAAGCATTTGTGTTACGGTCAGTGGTAGTTCTGTACCAAAGAAAGCCCCTAATAAAACACTGGCTAATGCGACTACGTTGATAGTCAGCTGGAATACGATGAAACGCTGAATGTTTTTGTAAAGAGAGCGTCCCCACATTACTGCGGTAGCGATACTGTGGAACGAGTCATCCAATAGGGTTATGTCACTTGCTTCCTTGGCTACTGACGTACCGGTTCCCATAGAAAGACCTACTTGAGCGTGATTCAGTGCAGGAGCATCGTTTGTTCCGTCTCCGGTTACTGCTACTACGGCTCCTTTTTGCTGTAACAGTTGGACCAGACGTTGCTTGTCCATAGGACGCGCACGACTCATTACTTTCAAGTCAAGTACGCGGTCCAGAGCTTCTTCATCGCTTAATGCAGCAAACTCTACCCCTGTTATGCGGTTCCGGTCTGTATCTTCAGGTTTCCATAGCCCTATTTGGCGGGCAATTTCGGTAGCTGTTCCCGGGGTGTCGCCTGTAACAATTTTCACACCGATACCTGCCGACTGACATTTCTGTACGGCTTCCGGTACATCCGGACGAATAGGGTCGCTGATAGCTACGATACCTAGGAAAATCATATTCCCTTCATTGACTAGTTCGGCACAATCGTTACCGGAGTCTTCGGGGATAAATTTATAAGCTAATCCTAAAGTACGCATTGCCTTGTTCTGATAGGCCAGCAGATCGGCATTGTAATGAGCCTGTTCCTCGGAAGAGAGGTTGCATTTTCTCATCACAATTTCGGGAGCTCCTTTTATATAGAGTACCTTTTTCTGCTGGATAGGTGAATCTACTAATGTAGCCATATACTTACGTTCTGTAGAGAAAGTAAGTTGATTGATAACTTTTGCATTTTCACGTAATTCCAAATAGTTCTTGCCCTGTTCATTTAGCCAAAGCAATAAGGCTATTTCAGTAGGATTACCTACTCCGGATGGTTTCTTGTTTTCTCCTGTTTCTTCAAGGAAAGCTGTGGAGTTGGCACTGATCCCTTCAGCTATTAAATCTGCTTTGGTGGCATCAAGTTTCGCTTCATGTACCTGCATCAGGTTTTGTGTCAATGTACCTGTTTTGTCGGTGCAGATCACAGTAATGGCCCCCATTGTTTCACAAGCATGCATTTTACGTACCAGATTATTGGTTTTCAGCATACGGCGCATATTTAGTGCAAGACTTAAGGTGACACTCATCGGTAAGCCTTCAGGAACGGCTACTACAATTAAAGTGACAGCCATCATGAAATATTTCAATACAATGCGGGCTATTGCCATCCACCCATGCCAGTCTGTTATTTCATTTACGCTGAGGTAGGAGTAAAGGTCTTTAGCTGTGAAAACGATAAAGGTAAGCGTGGCAATGGTAAAACCTATTTTTCCGATGAAACCCGCCAATTGTGTCAATTGGATATTCAATGGAGTCTCTTCTTCACTTTGTTCGGTGGCCTGACGTGCTACCTTACCTATTTCGGTGGAATCACCCACACGTTCTACCTTCATTATTCCATGTCCGTCAACTACTGTGGTGCCACGCATCACTTCATTGCTGGGATAAGTGGCTTCTTCATCAAATAGTTCTTCATGGATGGTTTTATTGACCATTAATTCTCCTGTCAAGTTGGATTCATTCACTTGCAGGGAAATAGCTTCCAGCAAGATTCCGTCGGCAGGAATCTCCTCACCGGTATTCAAAACTACGATATCACCTACTACAATCTCCTTACGGGGAATTTCCCGTACTTTCCCATTTCTGATTACTGTAACTGGTGTTTCTTCGCCTACAGCGTTCAGTAAGTCAAACTTCTTATTCGCATCGTATTCAAAGTAGAATCCGATACCGGTTGCCAGAAAAATAGCAAAGAAAATGCCGATTGTTTCCGCATACTCATTTTCAATAATGGCAATCACTAAGGAAAAGAATGCTGCGACTAAAAGAATACGTATAACCGGGTCGCGGAACTTTTCCAGATAAAGTTTCCACATGGAAGGACGTTTGGGAGGTGTCAAGAGGTTATTCCCATACTTCTCTCTACTGATAAGGACTTCTTTGTCCGAAAGCCCTGTTAGGGCTGTTTCCTGTTTTTTTTGTGCCATACGGCTTAGCAAAATTAATTAATGGTGCACAAAAATACAATTTATATCCTTACGAATAAGGGAATTAAATCTTTTTATCAAAATTTGGGCGATAAATCTTGCAAGTTTCAAGGGAATATACTACTTTTGCACCTGCTAACAGGAAATTGTGGCACGGACTTGTAGCTCAGTTGGTTAGAGCAACAGACTCATAATCTGGAGGTCCCAGGTTCAAGCCCTGGCTGGTCCACAAAGAAAACAAGCGTTAATTGCACGAAATCAAGCAGTTAACGCTTTTCTTTTTGCCTTTCGTTATGGGTGGAGGTTGGCTCAAACCAACAGAATTACCAATCTTTTACAGCATTTGTTTACCGCTTGTTTACCGATAAACGAAAGGGTTAATATGCTGACAATCAACGCAGAAATCAAGAAAGACGGACTACGGTCTGATGGTACTTACAACGTAAAGCTAAGATTCACGCTTGACAGAAAAATGAGACGGCTGGCAACAAGTCTGTTCGCCACAAGTAAAGACTTGACTAAAGAACTGAAAATCAAGCAAAGTTCACCTATTAGAAAAGAGATAGATTCTCTTATTCGCGGTTATCAAGAGAAATGCGCCAAACTACAAGTCGAGTTAAACCGCTACACTATTGATGAAGTAATGGACTACTTGGATGGAGAACATCAGAAGCAGCAGACCATTGACTTTATAAAGTTCAGCCGTGAGTGGATAACCTCAACTACAATCAAAGGCGCACCAAACTATACTACTGCAATTAATGCTTTAGTGCGCTTTATAGGTAAAGAAGAATTGGACGTAAATCTGATTACCACCAATTTTTTAGATAGTTTCAAAGCGTTTCTGAATAAAGAGCGTGAAGTACGAACGAAGAAACTGATTCTGCAAGGTAAGCGTGTGCCCTCTAATCGGTCTTTATCTCTTTATTTGGTAAGCATTAAGAAACTGTTCAAAGAGGCTCAAAAGAAGTACAATAAGAGAGAGAATAATCTCATACTGATACCTAACAATCCATTTATAGACTTTGAGATACCCAAGCAAGAAGCAACAAGAAAGAGAGCTATTCCGGCAGATATTATCAAAAAAGTATGGAAGCTACCCTATAAAGATATGAAGAAAGGCTATAAATCCACTTGTCGTTATAATTTAGCTAAAGACTGTTTTATTCTGTCATTCTGTTTAATGGGCATTAATTCAGCCGATTTATATAATGCTACAGAAATGGTAAACAATACCATCATTTATAATCGTACTAAGACGAAAGACCGTAGATTGGATAATGCTCAAATGAAAGTGGCTATACCTAAAATCGCATTACCACTTATAGAAAAATACAGAGATAAAAGTGGTAAACGCTTATTTAACTTTTACCAATACTATGCAGACGAAAAAGGTTTCAATAAGGCTATCAACTACGGTTTAAAAGAAATTGGTACAATATTAGGCGTAGATGATTTGGAGTATTATGCAGCCCGCCATTCATGGGCTACCATTGCACTTAATAAAGTTGGTATAGATAAATATATAGTTCATGCAGCATTGAACCACATAGACGATTCTATGAAAGTGACAGACATTTATATTGAACGAGATTTTGTGAATGAGAACAAGGCTAATGCCAAAGTTGTGAAGTATGTATTCGGTAAATGAATATCGTTTACCACTATGAAAAACCTACTATAATAAAAAGAAGTCTGTAATCCACTAAAGATTGCAGACTTTTCTTTTATTTTGCAGTATAACTAATATGAATACACTATGTATCAGATAGAAGAACTGCCCGATTTAAAAGTGGCTTGGCATGAAAGCTACAAATGTCTAAATGAGCCACTTTTAGAGTATGTGTGGGAAGTAGCCAACCACTTCCTGCCCGATTATGCAGAAACAGATATGGGAATGATACCCGTAGAATCTTCCGCACCTGCCATATTCGCCAACAGATATGCGGAAAGAAACTTATCCGTTGAAGAAAGGTACGAGAGAATACAAAAAATGAAAACTTTCAAAGGAACTTTAGATGAATACAAGAAACGAGAATACAGAAAGTTAGACGATTCTTTCAAAGAGAAGTTTCTGACCAACGAAGATTTACAGAATACCATTGAAGCGTATAAGTTAGATGTTAGTAAGTTTTGGTATCTACTTCTTTTCGTATATGATTTTATAGAGGATATTGGTACAAATGCACCCATTATGGGAAAGTCCGTACTTGAAGACTTTGCCACTTTTCTAACTAATCTGTGTGATGCGTCAAGTATTACTTTGAAGCAAGGCAATAGAAAGAGTTATTATACAGAAAGAGAAGATTTGATAAATATCATTCAAATTGCAGTCCATCATTTCAGTGAAACATACGACAATATTGTAAACGGAGAACAAGGCATAGGGCTAAAAATCAAACAATTAGAAGATATAGGATTGAAAGGCTTTATAGATAACAGTCTGTTATCACAAATGAACTTCAAAGACAAGTTCAGTCTTGACATATCTTATAAGAAGTGGAAGTTTACGGATATGTTTCTGTTCTTCATTGAGAGAAGAAAGGCTACCACCATATCCAACAAAAAGGTAAAGGTATCTAAAGACAAGATGATGCTTGTTTCAAGGCTTATCTATACAGTGGGCTATGATGGCAAGAGGTATAATGAAGAATACGATTCAGAGGGCAACAAGAACAGAATGTTATCCAATCTCCTTAGAAGATACAAGAACGAGAAATTTCCGTCTGTCATAGCTAATAACTACATGGTAGTTTCTTAAACAACATACATAAAACCATAGTAAAAATGCGTACTGAAAGGGCTGTCTTTTTTGGTACGCATTTTTTTTGCGTACTGGAATGGGCACATTTTCTACACACATGGGCATTCGGCAAATTCCTTTGTTACCCCTAAATTCTGCCCTACTTTTGCAATGTCAATCAGAGACAATAAGGCGCCAAAGTCAATGATTGCATTAACATATTCATTAATTAAAAAATTATAACCATGAGTAATTTTGATTACAATTTCGGTACAAAAACCGCTATAAAAGAGTATGATAACCAAGGCGCATACAACACCTTGCAGGAAATGATGAAGCGTAAAGAACAACTGATAGTGAAGTTCTACGGTAGCAAAGACAATACACGTTGTGCATGGATAGAATCCGCTCACGTGGCAGGATTCAAATACCAACTGAAAAGCGCATCCTATCAAGGCTTGTTGAACTACTTATTCAAAGGTGACGTGACAGACTTCGATACAAACCCGAAAGAAGCGGACACGTTGGATGAGAACGAGGACTTCCAGCTTGGAATACTGAAAGCAATGATTGACGCTGGTAAGACAATACAATATGTTCCGTTGTTTAGAGAGCATCCCGAATCTATCAGTGCGATTCTTCCTTGCTTCAAAGGAAAGATAATGTTCAGAATCAAGCGGACAGATGAGACATTGGACTATTTACGTGAGCATAAACAGATTATCTAAACAACCAAAAGTAAAGGGGGGAGTTTCCCCCTTTTTTATTAACTATTTAAGTATAAGAAAAATGAAGAACAAAGAGATAACAGTCAGCAAGGAAGCAAACGGCAAAATCCAATACTTGACAGAGATACTGCCCGAAATCCCCACCAACACCATATTATATAAGAAACTTACGGGACTTGGTGCTACTTATGGAGAACTGAAAGCACACCGCAATTCAATCATCATAGAGCCGAACAAACCCGTTATCAGCGGAAAGTGTAAAGACCCGAAGCATGGAAAAGACAATCTTTTCGGTGTTTTTGATGGTGTCTATGCGGACGACATAGTGGCATACATGGAAAGGAGCATCAAACAGAATAAATATTTCAAGATACTCACCACTCCCGAAAGTTTCCACAAGGTGCAGGAAGCATTTGAAGAAATGGATATGGATATACGCTATAACAGCTTTCTATTGTTCGATGAATGCCATAAGATAGTCAAAGATTCAGGTTTTCGTCCCGATATAACATTGCCTATGGACTTATTTTTTGAATGTGAACAGAAAGCCTTGGTATCTGCCACTCCCATTGAGTTTACAGACCCACGTTTTGAAGAACAGAAATTTCAGACCATTACCATCAAGCCTACATTCGACTATGTAAAAGGCATGAATCTCCATGCTACCAATAATCTGTTGCAGGCAGCAAAAGAAGTGTTTGCAGGTCTGAAAGGTAATTGTTTCGTATTCTGTAATTCTACAGATACCATCTATTCACTGATGCAGCAACTTGACTTATTGGACGAATCCGCAGTATTCTGTTCCGAAAAGAGTGTGGAAAAGCTGAAAGGCTTGAAGTTTGAGAATGTTTCCGATATATGGGACAAAGACATAATGAGGCGTTATAACTGGCTCACTTCACGTTTTTATAATGCGGTGGATATTGAACTTGAAGAGAAGCCGACCATCTTATTACTGACAGACTGTTATTTTGCGGACTATACCGCATTTGACCCGAATACGGACACGATTCAATGTGTGGGAAGATTCAGAAACGGTGTGTCCTCTATCCACCATATCAGCAACACCAACCGCAATTTCATGGTGAGAAGCAAGGAAGAACTTAAAGGACGTATTTCGTGTTGGAAAGACGTGTACGATATGTTACAGAATTATTATGACTATGCGACCACCGTTTCCGCAAAAGACGCATACGGTACAGTACTTACCAGTCTGCCCTATGCGGAGATGCTGGACGAGAAAGGAAGAACCAAATACTTCAAGATAGACAACTACATCAATACGGAACTGGTGAAAGGATATTATAATTGTCCCGATAATCTGCATGAAGCATACAAGAACTGCGATGCTTTTACCATAAATAATTATAGCATTTTGGATTATAAACTCGGTGACTATGAGAGACTGCAACGTAGCAACAAGTCAAATTCCATCAAGGAGAAACGTAAGATAATGGTACAACAGCTTGAATTGCTTGGTGAATGCCAAACGGAAATGGAATACCAATTCAAAAGGGACTTGGAACAAGCGGACAGTTTTATAGTGGAAGCATACAACAAGATAGGCAAGAAAGAAATTGAACGGTTGAAATATAACCGCAAGAAAATAAAGGAAGCAATGATTATTGCAGACTACCATGCCAAAGTTACGGGAACGGAAGTCTCACAGATGATATACAACTCTTTTGAAACGGGCAAATGGTATTCCCGAAAATTCATAAAGGAAGAAATCAGCAGGATTTTTAAGTTGTTTGGCATTGTCCCAAAGAAAGCGGTAACATCACATACCATTCTTGATTTTTTTCATGCGGTGGAAAGCAAGCGGAAAAATATAAAAGGTTATCAACTGACCATGCGGAAAGGCATATAGGCGAGTACCTTTTTTATGAAGAAATTCCTATATATACCCTGCTTTAAAAAAGTACCTGCGCCTGCATATACAGAAAGCCATCTTACGTTTATACAAGATTATAGGACAGATGCAAACCGTGTCTTTCCTATAATCACTAAAAATGGTTGGTTTTCTCTATAACTAATGATTGCACCGATTCTACTTGAAACTTTTTAATATAATGAATAAGATAGCATATCTGAAAAAACAGAAATCTAACCTCACAAAAACAGCATTCTCAAAATCCGGTTCTGATTCTCAAAAAAAGAGGTGTTCATTTTAGGGGGTGCGGAGTGTTCATCTTAGGTGGGTCGCATATAAATACCTATATATAAATACCTAACCTACCCGATTTTTCAAATCGGGACAGATTGGTTAATTCTCAAAATCTCATATTTAATTGCCTATGATTATCTATTTGCCTACAAAACAGACATTCACGAATCAGAAAGAAGCGAAAAGCTACTTCGGAAACCACCATTACAGAAGATTGGTAAAGAAAGGAGATATTTATTTTACTAACTATAAACATACGGTTGCTAATGACCTCATACAGAAGAATAACATCTAATATCGCAGGAAAACTCAATCTGCTGGAAACGTACCTATTCTATTGTCTGGCTCTCTGTTCCGACTGCAATACGATGGAATCATATATCAAACAAGATAACTTGACTGATTTCTACGGAATTAAAAAGACAGACCAGATAAGGGAATGGCTGCACAAGTTTGAATCCCTCGGATTAGTAAGCATAGATAAATTTGATGTTTACGGACAATATGGAAAATTCAACAGATGCAGTTACCGATTAGATACGGAACATTACGTTCTTATAGCTAATAAGCTATATAATGAACCTATAAGCAAGGAACTGAAAGGCTTTCTTGTCCTGCTGAAATGTAAATGCTTGAACGGGACTAACACCACTCTTTACAGCCAAAACAAATTAGCGGAAGAACTTGGCTTGTCTAAAGGTACAATATCAAGATATATGAATGAAGCCATAGAAAATGGCTATGCAAAAAGGGACAAGAAAGGAATACACCTGCTTAGAGAGGATATATTTCTGATAACTTCTGAAAGCCAGTTGGCTATTATCAAGAACCTATATCCCGAAATAATCACCGATGAAGACCTTGAAAGAGGTTACATCGCCTAATATATCGCCAAGCCGTAAGTAACCCTTGCGGCTTTTATTTTTGGCGCAGAACCACAGACGTACATTTTTCCGATTCTGACTTTCTGAAAATTTCCACTTTAATAAGAGTTATATAGCCTATACTTTATAATATGCCACATACAGCCAATGACATTAAAAAGACTACATAATTAAAGAATCACCCATATTCAGTTTAGCTAAAAGTCAAGAGAACAGATATATAAGGTACTTAGTACAGAAATCCCCCTCCCTATTCAGCCAGTGAACTAAAATATATAAGAGTGGCTGTCTTTACGGCATACTACCCCTCAAGTCCCCCTCTGTACATTGATATAAAAAAGAATTATTAATCATTTAAACTTTTATCAATATGAGAAACTTAGTTATCATGCCAACAGAGAACAGAGAGAGAATGAATTTAGGTGAGTTTGCAGAAGAAGCAACCATTATTGAAGAAACTGCAACACCTAAAAGGGTAAATCATTTCATTGAGGCAAACACCCAAGAAGCTACCTTGCAACATTTGAAAAATGACTGTATTACTCCCGTTTTTGCAAAAGACAATGAGCTTACAGTAAACCATGCTGCATTTATTGAAACTGTTTGGGAAGCTGCAAACTCCTATTACAATGGTGAGACTATTGGAACACCCGATATTCGTGTCTCTCATGTGATTAAGGGTCGTATTCCCGAAGCTATCCACAAACCTGCCAATCAGTTGTTGGAATCAGACAAAACAATCTACTATGAGAGGGCAGCTTTCAGTATTGACATTCCCACAATCTATGAAACGGTTGAGGGAAACAAGTTGAACCTTTCAATAGTAGGGGTCAGAGCCTATAATCAAATGAATCTGTATTCAAAGAAAGTTCCAGAGTTGTTTAGATTGGCTATTGGCTTTAAAAACCAAGTATGCTGCAATATGTGCATCTTTACAGATGGTTACAAGGATGATTTAAGGGTGAGCAATACAAGTGAACTTTACCGTTCTGCCTTGGAGTTGTTCAACAACTACAATCCTGCCAAACATCTGCATTTGATGCAACAGTTGGGCAATACTTCAATGAGTGAACACCAATTTGCACAAATATTGGGCAAAATGAGGCTTTATCAGTGTTTGCCCAATGGCTACCAAAAGAGACTGCCAAGAATGTTGCTTACTGATACACAGATTAACAGTGTTGCAAAAGCCTACATTAATGATGAGAACTTTGGCAGCTTTGGAAATGACTTGAATATGTGGAAGTTCTACAACCTATTAACGGGTGCAAATAAGAGTAGCTATATAGATTCATTCTTAGACCGCTCTTTGAATGCCACTGAAATGGCTGTTGGAATCAATGCAGCCCTACATGGGGATGAGCATTACAAATGGTTTATTGACTAATTAATGAGAGGACATCTATTTATTTAGGTGTCCTTTCTTTTTAATAACTTAAAAATACTACAAAATGGAAGATGATGGAAAATTGATACTATGGGGAACATTGGTAGTTCTCCTACTGATAATAATTGGTATTATCAATCCTTTTTTGCTGATACTGATTTTATCCATCTTTATTTATATACAATCATAGTTACACTTTTTAATAGAAGTGAAAGTGATTTGAGAATCAGACTATTACAAAATAATTCCCGAATTTACTTTCACTTTTATTGTTAAACCTATAAAATTGAAACAACATGAGTTTGAAGAACAGCTATACAACAAGTGAGTGCCTGCAATGGGACAGTGCCACAAACTTGGTAAGAAAGTTATATAGGGATAAGAATTATAGAATAAGCCTGCTTGTTGGGTGTGGCATATTCTTTGGTTTACGCATTTCTGACCTGTTGCAACTTACTTGGGAAATGCTTCTGAATAAGGATGCAAAGTTTACCATCACTGAAAAGAAAACAAGCAAACGCAGGGAAGTGAGAATTAATAAGGAGTTTCAGAAGCACATTAAAGACTGTTATACAGCTTTGGATATTCAGAACTTGAATGAGTTTTGTTTTTTATCGGGAAAAGGTAAGAACAAGGTCTATTCTATCCAATGGATAAACATTGTACTTAAAGAGTTGAAGAACAAGTATAATTTGAGGATAGACCATTTTTCCACTCATTCACTTAGAAAGACTTTTGGCAGGAAAGTGTTTGAATCTTCTGAAAATGCTGAATTGGCTTTAGTTAAGCTGATGGAACTGTTTAACCATTCAAGTGTAACCATTACTAAAAGATACTTAGGACTTAGACAAGAAGAACTGTTAAACACTTATGACTGTTTGAGTTTCTAATCTGTTGGGATAGGACAAAGTTTGAAATTTCTGTTGTTATCATACAATTTTCAGAGAAAGAGAACTTTGTCCCGTTCCCTAACATACAGCAACTTTCAAAAACTGCAATGTAAGAAGAACTGTAAATAATAGCTATATATAAATATGATAGGGCATAGTTTCAAGCGAAACAGATAGCGATAACGTGGTTAGTTCCACATTGATGCAAGCGTAAGAAAATTATCTTTTTAAAATGGCATAATATAGCTTGTAGTTTATGGTATGTGCGATTTTGGGGCAAATTTATCCTCACGAATGGCACTATAATTGAAAATGAATCATTAATTTTGTGGACTAATTAACTAAAAACGCAATAGATATGGAAGATATGTTCTCTTTAGGCAATGTTGGATTATGGAGAATGGCAAGTAATGGCTATATATCACTAACTGGAGAGGTGGGGGAATTATTTATTACCCAAATTTTGGGTACTGCCATTCTTAAATTAAAATATAAGGACATTGTTTATGCGGTTTCAAGAAGAGCAAATGAAAAATTCTTTAGAGTGCAAACATCGGAAGGTGAATGGCTTTTCTTTTTCGATAACTTCAACGAATTAAAAGAGGCTATTGAAAAAGGCAAATAGGAGACTAATTATTAAATAGTTCGCAGTATTTGCAGACTTTTTATACCCAATATGAAGATTAGATACTTCTTTCATTCATTACTTAGTTAGACTACAAATCTATATACCTTATTATCTCTAATAGAACAGCATCTTTTCAATCCACAGAATCTACGGGTACTTTTTTCGGAAAGAAATCTTTTTATAGACCCCAATCAAAAAAAGTACCTACCTTTGAAGCTACGAAGAAAAAAGGGCAATATTGCCTAATACCTTACTACAGATATGTTTTGGAACACTTGGAACTACATTTATCAGTGTTTTATCTTTAGACATTCAAAACCTTTCGCTAACTTTGCAGCAATTTCAGAGGTCTTAATGCGTTAAGACACTGAAAGGACATATTTAACGAAAAGGTGTTATTGAGATTATCTTCTGAAATCAAATCTCGCAAATTTGAAATGGCATGAAGATGGTAGCGATAGCACCCCACCATTTGATATATACCTACCTTATATCTATAAGGCTCTTAGATATTGTCAAAATTGGTGTGGGTTGCTATTGTTTTATCCATGCCAAGGCAATGCGAGAGCCGGATTTCAGGATAAAGCAGATATAGTTCCCACACCTTATTTTATATCTGTCTCTTTTGGGAATTAGAGAGCATAAATGATTCGTAATTATGTTTAAAGAGAACAGAAAATTAGTCGATTCTTGGACTTTTGATTGGCTTAACCAAAGAACAGGACAACAACTAATAAGAATGAAGTTCTATGAATGTTCGGGACTTTTAGCAACGAGCAAATATGTGATAGAATTTGAGAATAAATGCGGCTTTGTTTTCCATTCAGAGAATTATGCAAGCGTTAGCGACAGTTTGCTGATGGACTATTTTTTTGAAATACACATGGCAAGCATTATGGATAAGTACATACTTGGAGAAGATGAAGACTTTTGCTTTGACCGAATTAAGAAAGCAGACTTTGAAGTAATGAATAGTTTATATTGGTCTGAATTTAATGAAGCATATCCTAACCAATTAGAACTAAAATATCCGAATGGAAACGGATGGAACTTCAACCCACGAACCAAAGACTATTTCGCTTTTTTTCATGGTGAGTATGATTGTGAGAAAAGACAGCATGATATTATCAAAGCACTTAATATTACTGCATGGGAACAAAATGGCACACATTTTATAAATCTGAAAATCAGCAATAAATCAGCTTTTCTTGAAAGTGAAAATGGAAAAAGAATATATGAATTTGAAAATCCAGACCATATATTGTTTTTAGCGGAACATAGCTATTATCTAAAACAGAGAACGCCCATAAACGGATATTCATTACTACAATCATATTATAAATAGGAAGGTAATGAGCAAATTGCCATTTATCATTATTGGATTACTTAGTTTAGCAGCTTGCAAAACAGACAAAACATCTGTTCCGCAGGATTTTGAATGTTTCAATCAGCCGCATATCTACATTAAGTACAAACAGCCTATAAACGGATATACAATAAAAGTAATGTGGCTGCAAAATGGTGAAGTAGGTAATGCTCTATTCTGTTTAAAGAAACAAGAAGTACAATATTACTACTTTGCGGAAAAATGGACTGATAAGATTCTGTATGATAAAGGTAACACATATCCGAACAACACCGTTATAGAGTTAAATTATACGGCTAAATTAAAGAGCGAAGAATACCTTTCGGATGATTCTCCTTTCTTCTTTTCCGATGTTGATTTTGACGGAGAAGATGAGTTCATTATCAACCGCTATAAAAGTGGTTCAAGGGATTCCAATGCTTATGACGTGTACGATGTCAGCCCATACGGTTACTTTATGCAGAAAACAGAAGTACCATTTACAGAGTTGGAAAACGGACAATGTAAGTTTGATTCAGAGAACAAGACCATTACTGTTTACGGCTCTAATGGTTGGAGCAATATTATCAATAAGACCTATCAACTAAAAGGCGAAAAGTTTGAATTAGTACAATCAGAATAACTATTTTAAAATCAAACGAAATGAAAACATTTAGATTTATTGGAATGGCTTTATTAGCCATAGTAATGTGTGTGAATTTTGCTTCTTGCAGTGATGATGAAGAAGAACAAGGAGAAACTTACAGTATTGAAGGTACTTGGCTATTGCAAAGTTCAAAAGGTTACATTGAAAATAGTAACGACAAAAACACTTGGGATGAAAGTTATCCAGATTTGCAAGAAACCAAATTAGAAATTACTAAAAATTCAAATGGAAAATATACTTTCAAAGAGTATTATTTTCAAGATGGCTCAAGCTCATGGGAGAATGCCCCTTTTACATACTATCCTACACTATCAGGAACAACATTGACCGTTACCCCTCATATAATGGACTGCTGGGATACTGCCAAGATAAAATCTTTAGATAAAACAAAATTAGTATTGGAATGTGTCGGTGATGATGGAAATGAAAACTGGTACACTTTAGATACTTATGTAAGAGCAAAATAATTAAGTAAAAAGCCAACCTACCCAATTACGGATAAGTTGGCTTTTTCAGTTCTAAACAAACATCTTATTAACTACAAAACTATGTGTTATACAACTGTATTCAAAATTACGCAATAGCCAAAATCAAAAACGAACCAAAATAGAATAAGAGCTTTAATCATACAGAAATACTTTTATGCCATATTCTAAAATATTGTCTATACATTCTATTTACATTATATAGAGTTGGTTATCTTTGCAACATAAAAGATTTAATCAATGGAACAATTACAAATAATTCAAAGCAAAATATATGAAATCAGAGGTCAGAAAGTAATGCTTGACCGTGATTTAGCAGAAATGTATGGAGTTCAAACGAAAGCGTTGAATCAAGCCGTAAAACGCAATATAGACCGTTTCCCCGAAGATTTTATGTTTCAACTGACAAGTGAGGAAACACAAAATTGGAGGTCACAATTTGTGACTTCCAATTCTATCAAGATGGGAGTTAGACGTAATCCGTATGCGTTCACTGAATTAGGGGTAGCCATGCTAAGTAGTGTGCTGAACTCCAAAACAGCAATTCAGATTAATATGGGCATCATGCGTGCTTTTGTTGCAGTTCGCCAAATGGTGGCATTACCTAAGACGGACAAACTAACAGAGTTGCAGAACGAAGTAAAAGAGTTGAAAGACTACATCGAAGAAGTGTTCGCTGATTACAACGACATTAATGATGATACACGAATGCAGTTGGAACTCATTAATCAGACATTAGCAGAACTGCAAGCTAAGAAGAAATTGGAAGAAAAGCCACGCAGAAAAATCGGATTTATACAGCATGATGAATAATCTGATTCTGCCAAGCACGAGATTTTATAAAAACTATAATACTTCCACGTAGGTAAAAAAGTGATTGGAGCAACTCCAATTATAAGATATAATTATTGCATAACAGTGCAACATTGACTAACTTTGCAGCAAGAACGATTGTTTACCGCTGGTTTACCGATACGTTCTTAATAGAGTTCATTAACAGGTTTACGAACGCTTAGAAGGTCTTGTAGCTCAGTTGGTTACACACGATAAATCCGCAGGATTTGTCGTGCTTGGCAACAGACTCATAATCTGGAGGTCCCTGGTTCAAGCCCAGGCTGGTCCACAAACTAAAAGGCTGATTCCTAACGGAATACAGCCTTTTTTGTTTGCAGACCCTCCAGATATAAATCTGTTGCTCTTGGTTGATTTACTCCTAATATATAGCTGTTGTTTCACTATTGTTTCTCTATCTGATACCATGCCACTTCCATTTTCTCTGTTTTAGAGGTACGCCATTTCATAAAGTCCAAGTCTTCACTTTGCCGAGTTCCCATTTGCAATGACAAGGCAGTGCCACCTACCAAGAGATAGGATTTGATGCAGTCCAACTTAGAAACGGCTTCAAAAACTTGCAGCGTGTGTGGAGCTAAACCTTTCATGCAAACATTTTAGTAAATTTACATAATAAATTCAGTGTTGATCTCAGAACTTACACAGAAATAATTAGCGTGTTGATAATGAGGTAGATTTACATTTGTTACTCTTGTTACAGGAATCATGAACAGAATTTCTTTCTCTTAGTATAAAATCATGAGCACATTATACATTATATACTCTAAAACTGAAAATGTGGATATTACCCTTAAAAAGTAGGATGAAAATTTGTACGAAACGGGAAGATGGCTTTATCTTTGAAGAATATTAAAAGATAGCCGGACTTTTTATTTCGGTGGAATATAGAGGTTGTTAGTATAAAAATAAAAAATTAAATTTAGGTTGTATGGTTAAACGTTATGGTTGTGCAGGCATTTTATTGTTTGCGATAGGATTATTCCCCTTAATGGCACAGGACAACACTGTGCCCAAAGAGATGGCTATAAAGATAGCCGATCGTATTGTTGCTTCTACGGTTTATGAGTTCAAAGATGTAAAAACAGGTAAAGTATACATTTCTTTGGACAATGTTTCTTTAAATCCGGATATACGTGTCAATAGTAAATATTTGAATTGGCATTATACAAACGGAGTAACGAATATGGCTTTGATGGAGTTGGGTGATAAAATACAGAACCGGAAATATGAGGATTATGTGCTGAAGAATATGAAGTTTATTTTTGACAAAACTAATCAGTCTTATTTTCATCGTTTGTATGATAAGACTTTCCGTGAAGGAGGATGGAGGGCGGTTCCCCGTCTTACTTGGCATATGATTTATAGAAACAAGCGCTTGGATGACAACGGTCCTATGGGGGCTAGTTTGATAACTTTGAACCAGCGTCATCCAGATGATGCTTTTCAAAAATATATTGAAACAACCAATCATCATATTATGGTTTCAGAACCTCGTTTGGCCGATGGAACTATAGCCCGTTTATGGCCTCATGAAAATACAATTTGGGCAGATGATGCGTTTATGGCGGTGTCTTTTATTTCCCGAATGGGAGAGGTTACTGGTGAAAAGAAGTATTTTGATGATGCGGCCAATCAGATATTGAATTATACACGATATTTGTGGTGTCCTGAAAAACAGATTTATTATCATTGCTATCATACGGATAATAAGGAACATGGAGTGGCGCATTGGTCCCGGGCCAATGGATGGATTTTTATGGCGACAGCCGATCTGTTGGCAAGAATGCCGGAAAATCATCCTATGCGTGAGGATGTGATAAAGAATTTCCAGATGCAGGCTAGTGGGGTAGCGCGGTATCAAGGGAAAAACGGTTTGTGGCATCAGTTGTTGGATAAAGAAGATTCTTATGAAGAAATTACCGGTAGTTCTATGTTTGTATTTGGCATAGCTAAAGGTGTGAAGGAAGGATGGTTGCATCCGGATTTCATTTATGTAGCATGGCAGGGATTCAAAGGAATGTTGTCAAAAATTTCAGAGAATGGTGATGTGACGGCTATTTGTGTCGGTACAGGTATTATGCCTTCCACCGTATTTTATTATAATCGTCCCACTCAGGAAAATGATCCGATGGGTGAAGGGCCTGTGTTACGCGCTTTGGTGGAAATGATTGATGCGCCTAAATACACGGAGATTAGTGCGAATGATCAGTATGATAAGATAAAATAAGAAAGAGATTAATTTACCCGTTGGCAAGCTGAGTTTAAGTTGTCAACGGGTATATGTTAGAATGTTAAATCAAAACGCCCTTCTGTCACTCTTCTTCCTTCAAAAGTTCCGCTGATTATTCTGTTGTTCAAATCAAAGCGGGTAATATTGACAATGCCGTCTTCCAGTCTTTCTTCTTGTTTATTACCATCTTTGAATACGGCGTCGGTATAGATAGTCTGGTCATTATCCATCTTTTCAATATCACTGTAAACGGTGATATTTTTTTCTTTCGGGTCAATGATATTGAAAGAAATAGACGTATTGTCATCTACCCAAACGTATACATGGACTGTTGCTTTTTCATCTTCATTATAAGCAGGATAGTAGGATGCTTTATGGTCCGGTCCATAGCGTTGTCCTGTATATACCCAGCCGTCTATCAGACAGCCAAAGGTATTGGCGCCTGTCTGAGTGGCAGGTGGCATGAGAGTAGGATCTGCTGAAAAGTCTTCTCCATCGCAGGCACAGCATAACGCGACAGTTAATACTATTGTACTAAGATATTTAATCATGGTCTGAATTTTTTAAAAGTGATAGTTAATACCTGCCGAGAAAGATAATTGAGAAATGTCATCCGAACCGTTCATCGGATAATGTGGTTGTACCATCCATTCTTTATGATGGTAGCGGACGGAATATTCACCGGAATACGCCAGGATATAGCTTATCCTTGCACTGATCCCCCAATGGGTGAAAAGGTGGTATTCTCCGCCTACTCCAAAGTTTGCCGCCCATTTGTTCATGGATACTTTTCGTGGTTTATCATATACCATACTGTCGTCTTTATATAACTGGTATCCGGTTCCGGTAGTAAAATACCAATCGAATTGTTGTTTCAGCCAATGCAGGGAGAACTGTGGAGCAAAATAGTGTGTTTGAATCTTGTCTGTGGTATTTGTCGTGTTGCCTGTATACCGGCTGCCTTGATAAAGTATTCCGAATCCGGCTCTAATGGCAGGCTTGTTTCCTACCAGGTAAGTATAACTTCCTGACCAACCTATGCCGTTGCGCAAATTCGAGGAATATCCTGCTATTCCTATCAGCTTTCCGGTGTAGAGGGTAGGACCTGTCTGAAAGGATAGAACGGATCGTTTGTCAGTGCCGGATTGTGCATATAGCGATGTTGGACACAGCAGCGTGGCTACTATAATAAAATATAGTTTGTTTTTCATGGTCATTGTGTTTATCTAGGTGGGTACAAAAATAATAAATCATTGGAAATAACAGCATTAATAGTTTTCTTATTTTAAGTAATCCGTGAAAAATGTGATAGATTAACACTTTCCTGCCATCTTTATTCCATTCATTCTGTTTTCTTATGAAGATTATTCACTTTAAAACCTTATAGTTTATGAAACCAGTAGAATCAGACCGGTTGGATGCCGAAGAGCGTAGAGAACTGAGCAGTTCTGATTTCGGAATTCCTGAAGAGCGTGCTTTCCCGATGCCCGATGCGGCACATGTGCGGGCGGCGGAAGCCTATTTCCGTTATGCTAGTGATGATCAGAAGCCTGAGTTGGCGAGGAATATACTGGAAAAAGCGGCTGAATACGGAGTGCGTGTAGAGAGTCCTGTGGTGCTGTCTTGGGCCGGGAAATAGTTGTTGTATAATGATTTGACCTTTTGTGTTGCTGAATATTGTGTAAATGTAGGTGCCGAATCGTGAAGGAAAGTTATTATTTAAATATTTTCCTAAGGAAATTTGTTATATAGGAAAGTATGGAATATATTTGGAAAAAGTTTCCTGAGGAAATAATTAAAGGAGATAACATAACAGAGTCCGGTTTTAATTATGAAGAAGAGTATGAAAAAAGAGTTTATAAAAAGGTATGGATGGACATTGCTTGGTATTGTGGCAGGAATGGTAGGAGGATATTTGTATTGGCGGTATGTAGGTTGCACCACTGGGACTTGCCCTATCACTTCTTCTCCTGTCAACAGTTCCATTTGGGGGGGCGGCAATGGGGGGATTGTTGCTCAGTTCATTTATGCCGGAGCATAGAAAGATAAAGAAGGAGGAATAAGTATGAATAAAACGATTTTATTTTTTAGCCCTTGTGCTGGCTGCCACAACAGCTTGCGGCAGAGGAAGCAGTAATAATAACCCTGTAAAAGAAGAAACTATGGCAACAGAAGGAAATGGAAAGGTCATACATTTGACTAAAGCTGAATTTTTGGCGAAAGTATATAATTTCGAGAAAAACCCGGAAGAGTGGAAATATGAAGGTGACAAACCGGCTATTGTGGATTTCTATGCTGACTGGTGTGGTCCTTGCAAAATGGTAGCTCCTATTTTGGACGAATTGGCAAAAGAATACGATGGCCAGATTGTGATTTATAAAGTGGACACGGAGAAAGAACAGGAACTGGCAGGCGCGTTTGGTATACGGAGTATTCCGTCCATTCTGTTCATCCCCATGGAAGGAAAGCCGGAGATGGCACAGGGGGCTATGCCCAAAGCGTCATTTAAAAAGGCTATTGATGAGTTTTTATTGAAAAAATAAGTACTTTTGTGCAATAGCATCAAGAAGAAAGAGCAATATGGAAACTTTATGTAAAATAAGAGATCTCTATCGCGCTATTGCAGAATTTGAAACACGGTTTGAAAAGGCGCACCACCTTTGTCTGAACGAAGGAATGTTGCTGTGCTGTCTCTCCAGAAAGAAACGCCTGTCCTCGGGAGAGATAGCAGAGCAATTGGGGCTTTCTAATTCGAATACTTCTAAGGTTATCAGATCTGTAGAGGATAAAGGCTATATAGAGCGTAATTTGGGAGATTGTGACAAACGCCAGATGTATTTCTCGCTTACGGCGGAAGGAAAGAAAATACTGAAGGAGATGGAATGCTGTAATATTGAGATTCCTGAGTTACTGAGGTCTGTATTATAATAGTAAGAAAGATACCGCTGTAGATGAAGTCTGTTTTTATTTTTATATCATTGCTGATAATGCTCTGTCCCGCTTTCTCGCAAAGCAGGATGGAGCATTATCTTGATTCTTTGGGATTGGTGAATGTAGGCCGGATGGACCCGACATTGAAAATAGATTTGATGTATACCCGTGCCGACAATTTTACCGGGAAAGTCCTTTATGAGGATTTGCAGGAGGCCTATCTTCATCCCGAGGCTGCCAAAGCCTTGTTGCAAGCGCAAAAGCGGTTGAAAGAGTTGTATCCCGGTTATTCTCTGATTATTTATGATGCCGCCCGTCCCATGTCCGTGCAGCAGAAAATGTGGAATGTGGTAAAAGGTACTTCCCAAAATATATATGTATCCAATCCGGCCCGGGGAGGAGGGTTGCATAATTATGGTTTGGCGGTGGATGTGAGTATTGCAGATGAAAAAGGAAATCCTTTGCCTATGGGGACCAAGGTGGATCATTTGGGCAAGGAAGCACACATAGATACCGAGGCGGCAATGGTACAGCAGGGAATCATTACAGCGCAGGAACGGAAAAACCGTTTGCTGCTGCGCCGGGTCATGACGGATGCGGGTTATAAACCTTTGCGCAGTGAGTGGTGGCATTTCAACTTCCGCAGTCGTGAAGAGGCAAAACGGAACTATAAAGTAATTAGATAAAGGATGGAAATATCAACAAAAACACTCCATTTCATCGAAGAACACAGAGAGGACGATACGCGTACACTTGCTTTGCAAAGTAAGAAATATCCCGATGTAGACATGGCGGCAGCTGTCACACAAATTGCCGGACGGCAGGTGGCGGCCCGCAAGATACCTTCATGGTATCCGGTTTCTGCATTATGGTATCCCCCTCATTTGTCTATGGAGCAATGTTCTTCCGAAGCAACTGCTTTGTATAAGGCCTCTTTGTTGGAAGGCGATACTTTTGCCGATTTAACCGGAGGTTTCGGTATTGATTGCAGCTTTATCTCCCGGAATTTCAAGCAGGCTGATTATGTGGAAAGGCAGTCAGGACTTTGTGAGCTGGCTTTGCATAATTTCCCTTTGTTGGGGTTGGGGCACATTCGGATACACAACCGGGACGGGGTATCCTATTTGCAGGAAATGCTTCCGGTAGATTGCTTGTTTTTAGACCCTGCCAGAAGAGACGGACACGGTGGAAAGACGGTTGCCATCTCTGATTGCGAGCCGGATGTTACTGTTTTGGAGCCTTTGCTGGTTGATAAGGCAAAGAAAGTGATGGTGAAATTATCGCCTATGCTGGATCTGTCATTGGCATTGAACGAGTTGAAAACAGTTCGTGCGGTACACATTGTCGCTGTGAATAACGAGTGCAAGGAGTTATTGCTGATACTGCAAAAAGAGTCCGTTTCATCGGAGGTAAGCATCCATTGCGAACATATTGCAGGCAACGGGGAGAGCCGGCATTACACCTTTACCTTGAAGCGGGAAAAAACATCGCCCTGTCTTTTGGCCGATGAAGTCGGAACTTATTTGTATGAACCGAATGCCGCTATATTGAAAGCCGGTGCTTTTCGTTCTCTCACACAAACCTATCCTGTGGCGAAACTTCACCTCAACAGCCATTTATATACCTCTGTTTCTTTGGTTCCGGATTTTCCGGGACGTCGTTTCCGGGTTGAGGCCGTATCGGGTTTTGGAAAAAAGGAATTGAAAGCGTTCTTGATGGATATGGACAAGGCGAATATTACGATCCGCAACTTTCCATTATCGGTTGCGGAACTTCGCAAACGTTTGAAACTGAAAGAGGGAGGAGATGATTATATCTTTGCCACTACCTTGTCCGGCGGGCAGAAAGTCTTGATTAGAGGGAAGAAGTGTTAGTTTATAATCAGTTTGTAACCTATTCCCCTTACATTCACAATCCGTATGCTTTGGTCTTTGGACAGTTTATGGCGTAATTTCGTAATAAATACATGCAGGCTGCGTGAATTGAAGAAGCTGTCATCTCCCCATAGCTCCAACAAGATGCTTTGGCTGTTCACCACTTCATTCCGGTTCTCACACAGGCGTTTTAGGATTTCCGATTCCCGGTGGGAGAGTTCTTGTATGTTCCCTGCAAAATCCAGTTGTTGGGTGACGGAGTTGAACTGATATCCTCCGATGGTGTAGGTATTGGTTATTTCTTTTTCCACAAAAAGCTTTGTGCATCAAGGCTTTGAGGCGTACAATAAGCTCCTGCATACCGAATGGTTTTTTCAGATAGTCATTAGCTCCCAGTTCAAATCCTTTTACTACATCATTGATGGCAGACCGGGCGGTGAGGAATAATACCGGGGTTGCTTTATCCGATTGGCGGATGCGGCGTACCATTTCAAAGCCATCCATACGGGGCATCATGACATCGGCTACCAATACGTCCGGTTTCTGTTCGAAAAACTTTCTTAAGCCTTCTTCACCATCTCCGGCGGTAGTAATGATAAAATCCTGTTCTTCCAGTGTGTCCTTGATAATCATGGCAAGAGTCTGTTCATCTTCTACTAATAAAACGTGTATCTTTTCCATTTGCTTATTCGGGAATTTTAAGTGTAAAGGTACTGCCTTTTCCTGTCTGCTTTCCACGGAAACAGTTCCTTTATGCTGTTCTATCATTGTTTTTACATAATAAAGTCCTAATCCATATCCTTTTACATTATGCAGATTACCGGTCGGAACCCGATAAAACTTATCAAACAGATGTTTTTGTCTGTCGGCAGGAATACCTATTCCTTTGTCTTGTATCTTTAGCATTACATAAGCGTTACGGTCACCGTTGTATGGATTGTTGCAGCGTATTGCAGAAATGTAAATATATGCCTTTTCATCGGAATATTTTATAGCATTGTCTATCAGATTGCTGATCATGTTATACAGGTGCAAGCGGTCTGCACGTAGGGTTATGTTTTCTTCCATAATGAGTTTGAACTCAGTCGGCTTATCAGCTTTCAATCTATGTTGGCTGATCAGATTTTCCAACATAGGCCTCAGTTCGACAGGTTCATAGTTCAGACGGAAGTTCTTCCGTTGCTCCATACTCATGGAAAGGATCTGTTCCACCAGTCCGCTGAGCTGTTTCAGCTGGGTTTGGATAATCTGAAGATAGTTCTGTCGTTTCGTCAGGTTTTCTGCTCCGTTGAAGTTCAGTAATGCATCGTTGGCGGCGTAGGCTACGGCTATCGGAGTTTTCAGTTCGTGAGTAATGTTATGCGTGAAGTCCTCTTTCATTTCTTCTACACTTTTCTGCCTTAAGATGATACGGATAAGAAACCAGAATGATACCCCCAATATAATAATGATAAAGAAAGAGGTATAAAGTATCCCCTTCATTTGTTGCAAGACGATGGTATTTGTCGGTTCCACCCATAACCGGTATGCCATTTTGTTGTACAAGTCATAATTGTAATAGTAGCTCACTGCTTCTTTGCCCGGCCTGTATTTTTGAGGTGAGCTGAGTCCTTGTACGACCGTGCTGTCTTGACGTAAATTCACTATTTCGATGCGGTGAGGCAGGTAGATGATTCCGCGCATGGCAAGTGTCCTTGTAAAAAGGCTGTCGAAAGTGTGCAGGTTGATTTCCGTGAAAAGGTCCAGCTGGCTGTGGATACCCCGTTGGAAGTATTTGGTGAGCAGTTCCAGTGTACCGTTTTTGTCGATGGTAGTAGATACCGGTTCATTGATTTCCAGACCAAATCTTTTTTGCTGTTTGAAAGGCTCGGTTTCTATAACTTTGGTAATCAAAGCACTGCTGTCCAGATTGATACTGGATTCGATATAGCCATTTATGGTTTCGTTGCTTCGTTTCACGGAGTCGCACCGTTCCATCATTTCATTGTAGTCACTCACCTGTAATGTTTCTATCAGGCAATTGTCCATATCCTTCTTCATCGAGGTGTATAATCCTGTCAACCAATATGCCTGATAGGCAAAGACGCCTATCAGCGAAAGGATAATCAATGCGGCTATGGCTTTAAACGGTATCTTCATGGTTTGGCAAAAATAGGTACAAAATAAGTATTCTCTTTCTTTTGATAACACTAAATAAGACTTCATAAGCCGGCGGTAACACATACGGCACATTTTTCACCTTTACTTTGCATGGACATTAAAAATAAAACGATGATGAGGACAGTGATTATCTTTTGTTTATGCTTGTCGGCATTTGCGGCACAAGCGCAGAATGATGTGAATTATACCTATATGGACAGCCTTTTCCAACAATTGCCGGAGGTGTTGGTCAAAGGGGAGCGTCCGGTGGTAAAGGCCGAGCGGGGAAAGCTGGTCTATGACTTACCCCGTATGGTAGAGCGGCTTCCGGTGAATAACGCCTACGAGGCGGTAAAGGAACTGCCCGGCATCGTGGAACAAGATGGCAATCTCACTTTGGGGGGGCGCAGTATTACTTTGGTAGTAAATGGAAAAGTAAGTACACTGGACAAGGACGATTTGAAGTCCGTGCTTCAGAATACCCCTGTCAGTCGTCTGGAGAAAGCGGAAATCATGTATGCTGCTCCGGCACGTTACCGCATTCGTGGAGCCATGGTGAATGTTATTCTAAAATCGAATATCGGGCAGAAGCCTTCTTGGTCCGGTGAAGTGGCGGCTATGTATGAACAGTCCCGCAGGGAAGACATTGCAGGCCGTGGAAATTTGCTCTACACTTCCCGGCGCTTTTCGGCGGATGTGATGTATTCATACGGGTTCAAACATACCACTTTCGGATTGGACAAACAGTCATGGCACACTATGGCGGGGGACGTACACGAGTTGGATTTGAAAACAGAGGCTAAAGGGTATGGCGGCCGGCATAACCTCCGCTTGGGGGCGGATTATGATTTCGGGAAGAAGAACTTGTTGAGTGTGGTTTACAATACACAATACCGCTATGGGCAGGACTGTACAAAAATGCGTGGAACAGCCCACAGTGATAAAACGGATGACGGTGACCGCCAGTTACATAATGTGGCGGCCGATTATCAATCTTCTTTCGGCCTTTCGGCAGGAATGGATTTCCTTTTTTTCTCCAATCCGTCACAGACCTTTCTGGAGAAAGATATGCAGGATGTCAGCCGGACATTGAATTATGACAGCAACCAACGTATCAACCGCTGGTTATTCTATGCCAACCAGCTTCATTCCTTGCAAGGTGGAACCGAGATAAATTATGGTGTAAAGTACACTGCCACACACGATAACAGCTACCAGTTCTATCGGGATGGTGAAACAGGAGCCTTGATTCCCGATAATTCCGAGAAACTGCTTCGAAAAGAATATACTCTGAATATGTACACCGGCGCTTCACATAGTTTTGGGAAGAAGTTCTCTGCCGAAGTTTCCTTGGCCGCAGAGCTTTATCATGCCGGGGAACGCCATAGCTGGATGCTGTATCCCATTGTAAACACAACTTATACTCCGGCAGATGGACATACCTTGCAAATGTCTTTCACCAGTAATCGTAAATATCCCGCTTACTGGCAGTTGCAACCTATTATACAGTATGTGGACAGCTATACCGAGGCTCATGGAAATCCCGACCTGAAGCCAAGTTCCAATTATTCGCTCGACTTGAATTATCTGTATAAGAATAGATATATGATAGGGGTGAATTACAATTACACACCCGATTACTTTGTGCAGCTCCCTTATCAATTGCCCGACCGTCTGGCGGAGGTGAATCAGTTTGTGAATTATGATTTTCAGAAAAGATGGACCATACAGACTATGGCTTCTTATAAAGTGAGTACATGGTGGAACGGGCGCATTTTTGCTTTCGGCCTGTTCTCTCATGACAAGAACAGCCATTTCCATGATATTGCATTCAACCGGCATAAATTCAGCGTCATTCTGAATACCACAAACACATTCATCTTATCGAAGAAACCGAATATCATAGGTACGTTGGCTGGTTTTTACCAATCACGTGCCATACAAGGGGTGTATAACTTAAGTCCTATTTGTAATGTTTCGACTTCACTTCAGTGGGCTTCTCCGGATGGAAAGACGAAGGTGATATTGAAAGGAAATGATATTCTTAATACATCGAATATGACCACCCGGCTGGCGTGGGGGCAGCAACGGAACCGGACAGAAATGAATTGGGACAATCGTAGCTTTACATTTTCATTCCTCTATAAATTCGGCGGATACAAAGAGAAGAAACGTACCGATGTCGATACCAAGCGGCTGGGACGATGATTTTTTAGTGGTTAGTAATCACTAACCACTAATCACTAGTTCGCCATTTTTGCCTTGAAAGCCAGCGCATACATACGCATCTGTTTTACCATTGCCAGCAAGCCATTGCTGCGGGTGGGCGACAGATGTTCCTTCAAACCTATCTTCTCTATAAAGTATAAATCACTGCTTAATATTTCATCCGGAGTATGTCCGCTGACTACTTTGATAAGCAGGGCAATGATACCTTTTACAATCAAGGCGTCACTTTCCGCCTGGAACACCACTTTGCCGTCTTCCATATCGGCTTGCAGCCATACGCGGCTCTGGCAACCGTCTATCAGGTTTTGTTCTGTTTTATATTCGGGGGCGAGTGGTTCCTGCTCGTTACCCAAATCTATGAGCAATTGATACTTGTCCATCCAGTCATCAAAATCACTGAACTCTTCTATCACTTCGTTCTGAAGTTCGTTTATTGTTTTCATTATTTTATCATTTATTTCTCATTATAAATCACATCCATCACTGTTTGTCCTACCGCTTTCAGCGTGTTACGGTCAATGTTTTCCATCGTATCGTTTACCGTATGCCAGAAAGAGCCGAAAGAACTTTGCGGATTGTCGGCATCATAGTTAATGATGTCCACACACGGGATACGCGCCAACTTGTTGACATAGATATGGTCGTCCACCGTCTCACCGCCGTCTTCTTTTACAAAATATTTGCCATATCCCAGCTCATGTGCCTTTTTCCAGATTTTCTTCATTTCGGAACGGGCGGTGCGGGCCGAGTAACCTTCATAATAGAACGTGGCATCTTTTCCTCCTACCATATCCAGCAAGATTCCATAGCGTGCATTATAGTTCTGAACATGTGGGGTACGTGCCCAGTATTGTGATCCAAGACACCAAGTGTCCTGTTTGTACTTGCCGTCATAAAATTCGGGAATTCCATAATCCTCCGAATCGAAAAATACGATATCTATACCTAGGGCAGGTTGTTCCTTCTGTATCTGACGGGCGATTTCCAGCAGCACCCCCACACCGCTGGCACCATCATTCACTCCCAGTATAGGAGTATGGTGATTCTTCGGGTCGGGATCATTGTCGGCATACGGGCGGCTGTCCCAATGGGCGCAAAGCAGGATACGTTTTTTACTTTCGGGCTTGTAAGCACCGATAATGTTGCGTGATTTCAGTATCGTACCGTCGTATGCTATCAGATCGGCATATTGATTGTATACCTTGGCGCCGAATTTTTCCAATTGTCCTGCCAGATATTCCCCACATTCTTTGTGCGCCTGTGTGTTGGGAACACGGGGACCGAAGTCTGCTTGTACCTGAATGTACTGGTAGGCGCTGTCTGCATCGAACTCGGGAGCCTTGATCACTTCTTTGTCTACGGTTTCTGTCCGGTCGTTTCTGCTTTTACTGTTTCCGCACGAAACGGCTGTCAATACAAGCAGCAAGAACGGGATTACTAAAACATTTCTTATCTTCATACTTATTCTTCTGTTATTTATTTGTGCATTATCCTTTATATAGAAAGGGGCTGCGCCGCAAAGTTACGTTATTTTCTTTGTACTTCTTCCATAACGCGCAGGAAGTTTCCACCCCAAATGAGGCGGATATTTTCTTCACTGTATCTTTCCAACAGCAGCCGGCGTGTAAAGTTTATCAATTCTGATGCCGAAGCGCAGCCTGTGATGCCGCCGTCACCGTCAAAATCGGTTCCTATCCCTACATGTTCTATGCCCATGACATTTACCATGTGGTTCAGATGCTCGATGGCATCCTTGATGGTAGCTTCTCCGTTCTTGCGCAGGAATCCGCCATACATACATACCTGTGCCACCCCCCCCTTGGCTGCCAATGCTTTCAATTGGTCATCCGTCAGATTGCGCGGATGGTCGCAAAGGGCACGGGCCGAAGAATGAGAGGCTACGATCGGTTTGCCGCTGATTGCCAGTGCATCATAGAAACTTTTCTCTCCGGCATGAGAAACATCTACCATCATTCCCACACGGTTCATTTCTTTTATCACCTGTTCACCGAATGTGCTTACGCCCAGTCCTTCCTCATTATAACGGGCAGAGCCGCAGATATCATTATTTCCGTTGTGGCAAAGTGTCATGTACACCACGCCACGATGGCGGAAACGTTCTACATTCGTGATATCCTTGCCAATGGCATATCCGTTTTCAATGCCCAGCATGACAGCCTTTTTCCCTGCTTTTTTCAAACGGCACAGATCAGCGGGAGTATATGCTATATCTACGGCTGTACAGTTCTTGGCAACCATCTCCTCTATTTCGTTCAGGATGCGGTCTGCTTTGGCAGTAGCGGCCGATAAGGCTTCATCAGTACGTTCCAATTGCTTCAGGTAAGCCACCATGATGGTTGCGTCCAGATGTCCTTCCGTTATCTTATGCAGGTCTACCAGGATTTTCTTGTCACGGGTGGCGAAGTTTATTCCTTGATCGAAGAACATGGGAGTGTCGCAATGTGAATCCAGCGTTATCATGCGGCTGTGAAGTTTTTTGGCTTCTCTGAAAGAAGTGGATTCCTGTATAAGCCAGTGGAATACCGGCATCATACAGGTATTGTTTTCCAGAATGAAACATTCCGGATGCCATTGCACTCCCATCATGGACTTGCATTCGGTAGATTCCATCGCTTCAATGACTCCGTCGGATGAGCGGGCAGTTACCCTGAAACCCGGCGCAACCTCCTTTACCGCCTGATGGTGAAACGAATTGACCGGCAATATTTCTGTTTCAAACAATTTATAGAGTAAGGAATCTTTCTCTATCCGGACCGTATGCGAGGCATATCCCCGTCCCAAATCCTGATCGTGTTTGATCCGTTCCCCTTCCATCTGTACGTGGATATCCTGATACAGGCTGCCTCCAAAAGCGGCGTTCATCACCTGTATGCCGCGGCATATTCCCAGAATCGGTATCTGCCGGTCGGCGGCCAGTTTGGCAAGCAATAACTCCTGACGATCCCTCCGGGGATTTATACTGTGTAATTCCTTTATCGGTTCTTCTCCAAGGAACAAGGGATTGATATCCGCACCGCCGGTCAGTAGCAAGCCATCCAATGCATTCAGTGAGTTTATCAAACTGTTAGTTTCGTCAACAGGAGGAATAATGAAAGGAATACCTCCTGCTTTCAGAATGGAAGTGAAATATCCTTCCAGCAAAGTACATGCGCCTTCCTGGAAGTTTCCGGTAAGCCCTATGACTGGAGCATCTTTGTGGCAGGGAAAGGTGCGGTGTATGGCATCGTACTCGGCTGAAATGTCAAATGTTTGAAACGTTTTCATAAGTTAAATTATTCGTAGAAACTAAGCAAAGATAGGGATAAATTCAGATTTATTTTTCATATTTGCTAAAAATCTAATGACCATGGAACCTATACAAGACTTCGCCGGCCTGATATGCCGTTTGCGTTCGTTGAAGGAGCGGAAACGTGTGGTGGTTGTTTGCCCCAATGACCCTCATACCGAATACGTTATAACCCGCAGTTTGCACGAAGGCTTTGCCGATTTCTTATTGGTGGCGGATACGCCCCATTTGCTGAACTCGGAATATATCCGCCTTCAATATCCGGATCATGTGAAAGTATACGAGGCGACAAGTCCCGATAAAGCAGCCCAGGAAGCTGTTTCGCTGATACGTGAGGGACATGCGGACGTGTTGATGAAAGGGATTATCAATACGGATAATTTATTGCGGGCCGTGCTTAATAAGGAACATGGTATCCTGCCGAAAGGGAATGTGCTGAGCCATATCACGGTGGCACAGATCCCGATGTACAAGAAATTGCTGTTCTTCTCGGATGCGGCGGTCATTCCCCGTCCTACCTTGGAACAATTCGAGGCGATGCTGCGGTATGATCTGGAGGTATGCCGCCGCATGGGAATAGAAGCTCCCCGTGTGGCCTTGATTCATTGTACGGAAAAAGTAAACGAGAAATTCCCTCATACACTGGATTATGTGACTTTAAAGGAACGTGCCGCCGCCGGTGCTTACGGAAACATGTACTTGGACGGGCCCATGGATGTGAAGACGGCATGTGATGCGCATAGCGGTGAGGTGAAAGGAATCAGCTCGCCGGTGGTGGGACATGCGGATTTGTTGATCTTTCCCAATATCGAGTCGGGAAATACATTCTATAAAACGGTGTCGTTGTTTGGTGACGCCAACATGGCAGGCATGTTGCGAGGTACTACTTCTCCTGTAGTGGTTCCTTCGCGTGCCGATTCCGGTAATTCGAAATATTATAGTCTGGCATTGGCCTGCGTGGCCGGATAAAACCTTTAAATTATGAAGATATTTGTGATTAATCCGGGCTCTACTTCTACCAAAATAGCCCTTTTCATCGATGAAAAGCCGGTGTGGGCGGCAGGGGCCCATCATACTGCGGATGACTTGTCGGAGTTTCACCACGTCAACGAACAGTATGCGTACCGTAAGGACTTTGTATTGCGATTGCTTGCCGAGGCGGATATTCCGTTGGATTTTGATGCCGTCATTGCCCGTGGCGGTCTGCTGAAGCCTACGCCCGGCGGGGTGTATGCCATTAACGAACAGATGAAACACGATTTGCTCAACGCCCGGATGGAGCACGCCTGTAATTTGGGCGCGCTGATTGCCGATGAAATAGCCCGGGAATGCCATTGTCCCGCCTACATTGCCGATCCCGAAGTGGTAGACGAGCTGCAACCGGCCGCCCGCCTGACGGGAATACCGGAGATAGAGCGCATTTCCATCTTCCATGCCTTGAACAGTAAGGCGGTATCGCGTAAATATGCCGCTTCCATCGGGAAACATTATGAAGAGTTGAATCTGATTGTGGTGCATCTGGGGGGTGGCATATCGGTGGGTGCCCATTGCAAAGGACGGGTGATTGATGTTAACAATGCCTTGAACGGTGAGGGGCCGTTTTCTCCCGAACGTGCGGGAACCATTCCTGCCGACCAGTTGGCGGAATTGTGCTTCAGCGGTAAGTATACGTTAAAGCAGATCAAGAAGATGCTGAATGGCAAAGGGGGGCTGACTGCCCATCTGGGTATGAATGATGTGGTGACTATTGCCCGGAAAGCTTCCGAAGGCGAGGAGCCTTATAAAGGGGTATTGGATGCGATGCTCTATACGGTGGCGAAACAGGCAGGGGCCATGTATGTCACGCTCCGTGGGCAGGTGGATGCCATTATTCTGACGGGAGGCATTGCCCATAGTGATTACTGTGTAGGGATTCTCAAGGGACAGATTGATTATCTGGCGCCGGTTGTGCTGATGCCCGGTGAAGACGAGATGGGCTCGCTGGCTTATAATGCGTTGGGAGCCTTGAAAGGTGAGCTGCCTTTGCAGGTTTACCGGCCGGAATAAGAAGATGGTGGTACATCGGAATTAAAATAAGCGATAAAATTGTTCAAATCCTTCATGGAAGGGTAATGTGTTGATATACAGAAGGCTATTATGAAGGAATCATTATAAATTCCTTCATAATAGCTTCAGGGATGTTTTTACCCGGCCAGTGCTACCAGTTTATACATATTTCCTGTTGTGGTATGCATCCGTTCCGCTCCCAGGGAATTCATGATTCTTCCCATTTTGTTTATCGTGATGCCGCGCATGGCTGCCGGATATCGTTTCAGCAGGATATTGAACAAGTATACTGCCGAGTAAAGTTTGAAGTCTTCCCCTTTCTCCGGCAGTCTGAAACAATGGAGAATCATTTCCGCTTCGGTAGGCAAGGCATAATAGGCCTGGTTGCGCAGTTTCAGCTCGGATTCCTCCGCCGCCGAGAACCAGTAACGCTTTCCCTCGTCCAGTTCTGCTTTCAGCTGGGCGAAAAGCTGTTTGTGCTCCAGTGGCGAGCAGTCTATCTTCTCCTTTACCTCGGCAAAGAAATAACGGCGGCTTCCGCTGGGGTCGGTGAGCCGCGCTTTCCGGTTACTGGTGCCGATGAATGAGGCCATCCGGGGCAGATGGCTGTAGGACGAGCGGTGCGACTTGCGGAAATCCAGTTTTTTCATCTGCATCAGATTTTTCAGCAATGGCAGTTTCTGTGGTGAAAGACGGTCGTACTCATCCAGATTAATCAGTCCGAAGAAAGCCAGCTTCTGCTCGCATCCTGCCTGTCCGGTCAGTTCGAAGCTGTCCGTATAGTAGTCTTTCAACGAATCGGGCATCAGCAATTCGCAGAAAGTGGATTTGCATCTCCCTTGCTCGCTGCTCACCAGCATGGGGGCCACAGCGTTGGCGCACCGGTCCATGCGTCCGCTCCACTGGGCAGTTACGCCCAGCATCCAGCGGTGGAAACTGTTCACCCAGAAATCTTTCGTAGATATGCGTTGTGCCAGCGGAGTCACTCGGTCCTTGCCGTCCCATTCGGGAAGGGTGTTCATATAGGAAAGTAACGGATGATAGTCCGGCATCTGCTCCGAGTTCACGAACCGGCTTACATCCTTGTCCCAGCAGTTGATGTGACGTGCACGTGCTTCCAGGCACAGGCTGTTCAGGGTGCGCTGGCTTATTACCTTATATATAGGTGTGTCAGCGTCTTTTTTGCAACATTCCGTTTGTTCCGTCAGTAGGTTGAAGCGGAAGTGGTATCGGCTCAGCAAATATTGTTCCAGTTTTTGCTGTACTTGTTCCGTTTCCGGTTTCTTCTGCATTGATAATGAGGTAGATGAACTCTTCACTGTCGGACTTATCACTACATTCGAGGAAGCAAGCTTCTTCATTACTTTGTTCAATAACTTTTTATTCATTATTTGTTGTTTTAGGTTTCCGTTGGAACAAAGATACTGTGTAAAATAGCGTTTTGCAAGTGTTTTTCGTGGGGTTTTAGAGAAAAGTGACTAAGCGTAAACATCCTGAATAACAAGCTGTTTCGTTCGGTTGATTACACGATATCTTCCTTTTGATTCAGTTGTTTCACTTAAGTGATGAAGTTTGAGCACTCTAGTGATGAAAGTTCATCACTAAGGTGATATAATATCATCACTTAAGTGAAACAATTTACTTGAAGGGAAGATACAACGACTTCGACCGGATGATACACCTTATTCGTCCGGTTGTTGTCATTTGATGAAATGTGAGTGTTTTGCCGGACAGTCATCACCTTGGGATGCGTTTTTGGAGATGGAACGGGGCTGAAGGAATATGTAAGCGTCTCCGCGCTTCTATATTGTCTTTCTTTTTTTGTTCTTATATCTTGGGTATAAAAACGAATCATTATGGATTTGGCAGAAAATAGATTTAGAAAAACCTGGGAACGTTTCCTTGAAGTATTAAAAGTAGACTGTCATGAAGAATAGATGAAGGATATCTATAGCGATCCTTCATTGCAACTTATTTATATTCAGCAAGTAATGCGCTGATGAAGGATTTGAAGGAAATAATTCCTTCATTGTATCTTGACGTGTGGTTGAGATGGGTGCTAAAACTATCTGTCGGATAAATAGATCAATGTACTAGAATTGACAATTTCCTGATCACTATTTACGCAAATAACTATCGCTTGTTGTCTGTATGCTTTTCGCACGTTTTACTTTTACTTTCTTGCCAAAGTCAAACTTATATATAAGGTTTAAGCACGCTCCTTGATAAGGGGTTTTATTATTTTCTTCTATTCTGCTTAGATTGTTATTGGTAATTGTGGTCAGATTTCTTCTTTTATTCAAAATAGCGTAAACTGATAAATTTATGCAGAACTTTTGATCCAGGAAATATTTGTAAAGGCCGGCATTCATATTGTATACACTGTGATATATTGTTTCGCTTCTACGTGTTCTTCTTTCTGCCATCCTTCTCCACTCTGATATGCGTAATACATTTGGTTGTTGGTATGGTTATTATAATAGTCGCCACCCCATTTCAACCTGGAATGTTTGTTGAGCAAGAAGATATAATTTATTTCTGCTTTCCATAAATCAGAAACAGTTCCGGTGTTGCTACATTTATTATCCTCTTCGTTTTTCTCCGGATACTGATAAAGATAATGGTGATTCAGTTCTTTCGTTTCGTCACTTTTCAAATAATCAAGAACTGTTTGCAAAGTATTCTTTCCGTTTTTTGATTTCCAATTATAGTTCAAACTAGCCTGATATATTTTGTCATCCCCTTTCCCTTTACTATGGTAGGAAGAGGTATATTCCTTTTCTGTTTCTTGTGTTTCGGAAAAAGAAGAAGATTTTAGTGTGCTTCCAGCCTGTTTTACCATACAGTTAAGTCCGATGCTTTGCAGGGTAGTTATATCATATAACATGCTGAATGTTTCATTGATTCTTCTTATATTTTTACGGTCTATATTTTGATTTACAATATGGGTGTTCAGGTGGCTGTTATGGGTTATATTTTCCGTGATATAAGGATCTCCTGCATTAGAAAGGACCAGATTGTTGTAAAAGTTCCATTTTCCAAGCCGAAGGCTTAATGGAAGACCAAAGCGTTCCCAATGACTATTTCTTTTTCTCATCTCTCCTAGCAAAGAGGGTGAACCATTGCCTCCGCCATCTGCATTTGGTGGAAATATAGGGTATGATACTCATTTCTATACTCATCAGCATGGAAAGGGCTCTCTTTATGTTAATCTTAATACGTATGGACATTATAAAAGATTGTCATGGAATCTTTATGGGAATTATCGGCCTTTCAGCTATGGTGTGAATAACAAACGGAAACATTATGGGTCTGAATCGGAACTGACGGTAACTTGGCGTGTGAACAAACATTTGGGAATTACTGGAAATATGAGGTATTTGTTGGGCACTTTGGGGTATGATTCCACTACGCACGAAGGAACTTATTACAATTTCTCATCCGGCAGGATGAAGGACCGAAGTTTCTGCTTTTCATTAGGATTCAATTATTATATGCAAGGAAAGAATTTCAAATATAGGAATAAGAAGAGTTTGCAGAGTACGGAGCAGGGGATAAAGTTGTGAAATAATTTTTGTTTGATATGTTGCAGGCACGGGATGCGTATGATATTAGAATCGCGGGAACGTTTACGAAGAGCGCATGAGGAATGCGCGAAACTTGAGAGTGTCATCTGATGTCATAGTACAGGCTACAGGGCTTCCTGAAGAAGAAATAAAAGCCCTTTAATTGAATTGCAAAGGGTTTGGCCGGAAAGAATAGTTTCTATTCGTATTCGTGTTTCCGTTTCGGATTCATCGGAAACCAGCCTTTCAGCACGCGTTCGCGTTGCTCGAATATCTCCTTGATAGTCCAGAAAGAAGAGAAGGAGAAGACACCCAATAAAGAGGAAATCAGGATGTCACTGATAAGCACAGTCCCTATAATGCCTGCTATGCCCAGTACCAAAAATATCCACCAGCACCGTGTACCCCAATAATATTCGGCCTTGACCACGATGGGGTGGAAAAGACCGATTATTAAAAAGGTACAAATGCCGATGGCAATACCGCCTAAATGGTATTCATTCAGCCATTCCATTCTTTCTTAGCTTTGAATGGGTATTTCTTTTTTGATGCTCTGCTCCAGAGAGATCAGGGTCTCGGTAGCCGTAACGCCGGGAATTTCCTGAATCTTTGAGTTCAGCAAGTCCATCAAATGCTCGTTATCGCGTGAATAAAGTTTGGTCAGCATGGTATAGGGACCTGTAGTGAAGTGGCACTCCACAATTTCGGGAATCTTCTTCAGTTCTGCCACTACGTTTTTGTACATGGAACCTTTTTCCAGCTTGATTCCTACGTATGTACAGGTTCTATACCCTAAACTCTTAGGGTTCACATGATATCCTGAACCGATAATAACTCCCAAATCAATTAATCTTTGCACACGCTGATGAATGGCTGCGCGTGAAACTCCACATTCTGCTGCGACATCTTTAAACGGGATGCGGGCATTTTGGGATATAATTTCTAGAATTTGTCTGTCGAGACTATCAATTTTCTCCATAATATACCGATTTTAATGTTATCAATCTGTAAGCAAATATAGGAATACTTTTTAATTTATCTACTATTTTGCAAGAAAAAACAGGATTTCTTTGAAAAAAAAGTGCAATAAGAGGAGCTAATCACCTATTTTCTTCTCTATTTCGCCGATTTTCCCTCTTCTTTCAAATGAGAAGGTATCGCTATGTGTATCTAAATAGTTCAACAGGAATAGCGATTTTCTTAACAAATATTTTTGTTCTTCGGACTCTTTCAACAAAGCATCCTGATAGAGCAGTTCGGATAACATGTCGATGCGCGTGAGCAATTCCTCGCCACCATAGTTCTGTCCCATCTCGTTCAGTATATATTCCGCATCCTGATCATAATAGAAGGTGGAAGGATGATTGAAGTAGGCACGATAAATGCTTTGAAGTTGCAATTGCAGCTCGGGACCGTCCTTTTTATCTCTTTCTTCTACCAACTTTTCCAATGCTTCGAAAAATTGTTGAAGCAACCGCATAATGTAATCTCTTTGCAGCATGTTAATTGTCCTCTTCGTTTTTATGGGTTAGTGTTACTAATACTTTATCTATCCGGGCTCCGTCCATGTCGACTATTTCCAGTGTGAAGTCATTCCATTCCATGGATTCACCGGTCTTGGGAATGTGGCCTAGTTGTTGCAGGATGAGGCCGCTCAACGTGTTGTAATTATAATCGGGGTATAAATCCTCCATTTCGAAATGACTCAGAAAGTCATAGAAAGAACATTGGCCGTCTATCAACCAGCTTCCGTCCTTGCGGGGAACGATATCGGGGTCTTCCGAGTCACTGGGCAAGGTGCCTACCAGGGCTTCCAGAATGTCCTTCATGGTGATGATGCCTTGCAGACTGCCGAATTCATCACAGATTAATCCGTATTTGATGTTGTGCTGGCGTATTTGTTCCAATACTTTATATACATCCATGTTTTCGTGGAAGTATTGTGCCGGACGGATCACATCACGCAGATTGAATTCGCAACTGTTCAGCTTCCCGAAGAGGTCTTTCAGGTAAACTACTCCGATGATGTTGTCCAGGGTGTTTCCTTGAGTTACAGGGTAAACTTGGTACAGGTGTTGGCATACGATGTCATACAGCTGCTTGTTGTTCATGTCTATGTCAATGGATACGATATCGCTGCGATAGGTCATGATGGTGTTGATACTGCGGTCGCCCAGAGAGAAAACACGGTCCACAATATCCTGTTCCACTTCCTGCACTTCACCGTTCTCGGTTCCTTCGTCTATCATGGATTTGATTTCCTCTTCAGTCACTTTTTCTTCCGCTGTGTTGATATGCAGCAGGTTGAAGATAAGTGAAGTGCTTTTGGCAAGTATCCATACAAAAGGAGAGGCGATGACGGACAGCCAGTACATGGGACGTGCCAATAGCTTGGCAGCACGGGTGGAGGCACTCATGCCAATGCGTTTGGGCACCAGCTCGCCAAAGATAATAGTGAGGTAAGTGACCAGGATGACAATCAGGGTTTGAGCCAATAAATAGGCATATGTGGCGGGTACGCCGGCGTCAGTCAGTATGTTCCCAAAGTCGGTGGCCAGCACGTCACCGGAGTAAATACCGGTCAATATACCAATCAGGGTGATTCCGATTTGGATGGTGGATAAAAACTTGTCCGGGTCATTGGCAAGCTTTAAAGCGATACGCGCTGTAGAGCTTCCATGACGGATATCATTGGACAAACTACTTTTACGCGCTGAGATCAGGGCGATTTCGGACATGGCGAATACCCCGTTTAATAAGATAAGTGCGATAATAATGGCAATTTCCATGTAAGAATTTACGTTTTGTTTTGCTAACAAATGTACTAAGAATTGTGTTTTCTCTTTCTTCTTTTAGATTTAATTAATGAATTATCTGTCATTTGCGCTATCTTTGCGGTGTCTATACTTAGAAAGGAGTAATTATGCATCCGTTGGAACTATTCAAATATTGTCCGAAGTGTGGTTCGCCGCACTTTGAAGTGAACAATGAGAAATCAAAGCGTTGCGCTGATTGTGGCTTTGTGTATTATTTCAATTCCAGTGCCGCTACTGTAGCTTTTATCTTGAATGATAAGAATGAGTTGTTGGTGTGCCGCAGGGGAAAAGAACCGGCGAAGGGAACATTGGACCTGTCCGGCGGGTTTATTGATATGCATGAAACCGGCGAGGAAGGTGTGGCACGCGAGGTGTTGGAAGAAACCGGCTTGCAGGTGGAGGAGGCTGTTTATCAGTTCTCATTGCCCAACACTTATCTTTATTCAGGATTTCTGGTACATACATTGGATCTGTTCTTTCTTTGTAAAGTGAAAGATACCAGCCGGATAAAGGCGATGGATGATGTGGCGGAGTCTTTCTGGCTTCCGTTGGATGAAGTGAATCCCGAAGAATTCGGGCTGGATTCTGTGCGTGAAGGAGTCCGGCGTTTTTTGAAAGAACATAAACTTTAATGATAAGATATGAAAAGAAAAACCTTATTGATGGCCGCATTGATGGGAGGCTGTTCCTTGCAGGGAATGGCGCAGCAGATCACTCCCAAGGATGTGGCAGGTGACAAGGAATATAACCGGGTATGCCGGGAATATGAGTTGAAAGGCGGGGACAGCATGGAGCTGTTACAGGCTTATCTGGACAAATATCCTGATTCCCGCCATAAAAACAGGGTGCTGTCACTGATTGCCTCTGCTTATTTTATGGAGGGAAAATACAAGGAGGCCATTGCCCTGTTCCGGTCGTGTGATCTGGAGGCTTTGCCTGATAAGGAAAGAGATGATTGTGCCATGCGTCTGGCCACCTCTTATCTGAAAGAAGACAATCTGCGTGAAGCGGCTGTATGGTTTACCTTGCTGAAAGAGGTAAGCCCATTATATCAGGATGACGCTGTCTATAATCTGGCTTATATTGATTATGTGGAGAAACGCTATGACAAGGCGCTGAAAAGTTTCCAGTCTTTGCAGAATGATTCCGTATATGCAGCATTGGTTCCTTATTATATAGGAGAGATTTATTTGGTGAAAGGAAATTATCAGCAGGCCCGTACTGTGGCAAAAGCGTATCTGGAGCAATATCCGGCTAAAAAGGATGTTCCTCAGATGGAACGGATTTGGGGAGAGGCTTGTTTCGGATTGAATGATTACCAAGCGGCGATACCTCCTTTGGAAAGATACCGTGAAAGTGTTTCCCACCCGCAGCGTAAGCCTTTGTATGAACTCGGTATGAGTTATTATTATACTGGTGTTTATTCCAAGGCTGCCGCTACTTTGGGGGAAATGGCTTCGGTACATGATGCCTTGTCACAGAATGCTTATCTACACATGGGGCTGGCTTATTTGAACTTGAAGGAGAGGAACAGGGCACGCATGGCATTCGAGCAGGCTGCCAATTTCAGTTTTGATCCGAAAGTAAAGGAACAGGCTCTTTATAATTATGCTTTGTGTATTCATGAAACCTCTTATTCTCCATTTGCCGAATCGGTTACCGTGTTTGAGCGTTTTCTGAATGAGTTCCCGAATTCACCTTATACGGAGCGTGTCAATGATTATTTGATAGAGGTGTATATGAATACCCGCAGTTATGAAGCTGCTTTAAAATCTATAGCAAAGATTGAGCATCCGGGCACACGCATTATGGAGGCCAAGCAGAAGATTTTGTTCCGGCTGGGCACACAGGCATTTGCGAATGCCCGTTTCCAGGAGGCTCTGGAGTTCTTCAACCAATCGCTTGCTGTGGGGCAATACAATCAGGCGACAAAGGCGGACGCTTATTTCTGGAGGGGGGAATCCAATTATCGTCTGGACCGTTTTCCGCAGGCGGGTAACGATTACCGCTTGTATCTGGAATTTGCCACCAGTAAGAACGGACAGGAATATGGTTTGGCGCTCTATAACTTGGGATATACTTATTTCAAACAGAAAAATTATGGAAATGCGGGCACTTGGTTTACCCGTTTTGTGGACAGGGGAAGTATCAATGAACGCACCATGCAGGCAGATGCCTATAACCGCATAGGTGACTGCAACTTCTATGACCGCCGTTTTGAGCAGGCTCGTCAGGATTATGCCCGTGCGGTGGAGATTGATCCGTCACTGGGGGATTACTCTTTGTATCAGGAGGCGTTTGTGCGTGGTTTGCAACGTGATTACAATGGAAAAGTGCAGACGTTGAACCGTTTGATTTCGGATTATCCGGAATCACAATACATGGATGATGCCCTTTACGAGCAGGGACGTGCTTTTGTGCAGATGGAGGATAATGCCAATGCCATTGCCCGTTTCAATATTCTGGTGAAGAAATTTCCGGAGAGCAATGTCGCACGGCGGGCGGCTAACGAGATCGGTTTGCTATACTATCAGGATGACAAGTATCCTGAAGCCATCCAGGCTTATAAGCAGGTCATAGCCGGTTATCCGGGCAGTGAGGAGGCGCGTTTGGCGCAGCGTGACTTGAAATCGATCTATATTGATTTGAATAAGGTGGATGAGTATGCCAATTTTGCTTCAACTATCCCCGGCGGTGCCAACTTTGATGTGAATGAGCGTGACTCATTGACCTATGTGGCTGCCGAAAGGGTATATATGCGGGGTGAGGTCGCCGAGGCCCGCAACAGCTTTACCCGTTATTTACAGACTTTCCCCGAAGGTGCTTTCAGTCTGAATGCCAACTATTATATCGGTTTGATAGACTATAATCAGAAAGCTTATGAAAGTGCAGCCCGGCATTTGGATAAAGTATTGGAATATCCCAACAACAAATATTCTGAAGATGCCATGTTGATGGGTGCCGAAATGGCTTATACGGCGAAGGATTATGAAAAAGCCTTGCATATTTACAAGCAATTGAAAGATAAAGCCGCTTCTATGGAGCGTCGCCGGCTTGCAAAAACCGGAATGTTACGCAGTGCGCATATGCTGGGAAATGAGGAAGAGATTATCTTTGCCGCAACAGATTTGCTGGCCGATACTAAACTGGCGCCGGAATTGTCTAACGAGGCACATTATTACCGTGCAAAAGCTTATTTGGATGCCGGCAAGACGGATGGAGCTATGGAAGATTTGAAGGTCTTGGCGAAAGACACCCGTAATGTATATGGAGCGGAGGCCAAATATAAAGTCGCCCAGATTTACTTTGACGGCGGACAAACGGATAAGGCGGAGCAGGAGGTGCTGAATTACATTGAGGTAAGTACACCGCATACCTATTGGCTGGCACGCAGCTTTGTGTTATTGGCTGATGTGTATATGAAGTTGGGGCGTAACTTGGATGCTAAACAATATTTGCTTTCATTGAAGCAGAACTATCAGGCCGATGATGATATTGCCGGAATGATTGAAAGCAGACTGGAGAAATTGAAAACAGAGAATTAAAAATTAAAAAATAAGTGCTGAATATGATAAGTAAGAAATTGTCAATTGTTCATTGTCAATTGTCCATTATATTGGCTTTTTTGCCTCTGTCTGTTGCATATGCGCAGCAAGATAGTACGTTGAACCGCACTGTGGTGGTAGAGAATGAGTATAATCCCAATATCATGGATGCCTCAAAGATTAATGTCCTGCCTAGGGTGGAGGAGCCGGCTGTAATGAAGAAAGGCATAGAATATGCTACAGCCTTGCGCCCTGTTTCGGCCTGGACGTATGAAAGTATGTCTCCTATAACCCGTGAATGGGCTATGAACCGCGCGAAACGTGGATATGTTCGTGCCGGATATGGAAATTATGGGAATGTGGATTTTAAGGCTGGGTATCTGTGGGATATCACCGGAAAGGACCGTCTGAAAGTCGGGGTATCTCTGGATGGCATGAACGGAAAGCTGAAGCATTGGAATGCTGAGGATTGGATATCACGTTTTTATTCTACTGAGTTCCGTTTGGACTATTCTCATGATTTCAGCAAGGTAACTTTGAATTTAGGTGGCGGCCTGCAATCACAAGTGTTTAACTATATGCCTGATTCCGAAATGCATACGGCTTCTGCCAGAGCTACTGATAAACAGCATCATACTTTAGGCGATTTTCACATAGGTGTTTCTTCCAGAGATGAATCGCTTCCTTTGCAATTCACTTTGCAGACCGGATTGAAGTATTTTGGTATCAAATATCCGCTGGATTATTCAGGCAATGCATCTACAGGTAAGGAGAAGATTGTCCACACCGAAGGAGATGTATGGGGCAAGCTGGATAATGAGCAACGGGTAGGCATCCGTTTCGAGATGGATAACCTGTTTTATTCTTCGGACAGTTTAATGGGCAACTATACTTCACTGGGTTTGAATCCTTATTATATGTTGGAAAGTGATGACTGGCGGGTCCGTGTCGGTGCTCATGTGGATTGGCAGTCGGGAGAGGACAGTGGTATTGATGTGTCTCCTGACGTGAAAGCCGAATACTTGTTCTCGGAGAGTTATGTGCTTTATTTACATGCGCTGGGAGGGCGTGAACTGAATGATTATCGCCGGTTGAATGCTTTTTCACCTTATTGGTCTTTAAACGCCCGGATGCCTTCTACCTATGTGCCACTGAATGCTACATTGGGTTTTAAAGCATCTCCGGTAAATGGTTTGTGGTTTAATGTCTTTGGTGGATATCGGATCAGTAAAGATGAGTTGTTTTGCAATCTGGTGGATGCGGACGGGTATTATTTTACTCATTTCTTGCAGGATAAAGCGAAAACCGCGTATGGAGGTGCTGAATTGAAATACGGTTATAAGGACTGGTTTGACGCTTCATTGAAAGGTACATTTTATAGCTGGAAGACAGACAATGAAAATGAAGAGCTGTATTTAGTGACCAAGCCCAAGTTTGAATTGAATTTCTATGCTGAGGCTAAGGTTTTTGAAGGATTGAAGGTTAATTTGGGCTATGAATATGTACAGCGGAAAGAATATGTGATAGAAGAAGGGAATAGCAGCAAGGATTTTGGTTTGGGCAATATCAGCAATTTGAGTGTGGGAGCCAGTTATACTTTCCTGAAAGATCTGTCTGTTTTTGGGCGTGTGAATAATCTGTTGAATAAACAATATTATTATGAGTACGGCTATCCTGCTGAAAAACTGAATGTTCTAGCCGGGCTTTCTTTGGCTTTTTAGTTAAATAGGCACTCGGAAAGGACTTTTTTAAGAAAAAAAAGCAGAAACATACCTTATTATATAGGTGTGCTTCTGCTTTTTTTCTACTTTTGCCCCAAAATAAAATGGAATACATAGTATTATGCAAAAAAATCTAGTAATAGTTGAGTCACCCGCCAAGGCTAAAACCATTGAGAAATTCTTGGGCAATGATTATAAAGTCCTTTCCAGTTACGGGCATATCCGGGATTTGAAAAAGAAGGAGTTTAGTATCGATGTAGAGAATGGGTTTGAGCCGACTTACGAGATACCGGCAGATAAAAAGAAATTGGTAGCCGAATTGAAAGCGGAGGCAAAGAAAGCTGATATGGTATGGCTTGCATCCGATGAGGACCGTGAAGGAGAAGCTATTTCATGGCACTTGTTTGAAGTCTTGGGGCTGGACCCTGAGAAGACCAAGCGCATTGTATTCCACGAGATAACCAAAACAGCGATACTAAAGGCCATCGAAAATCCGCGTGACATTGATGTGAATCTGGTAAATGCCCAGCAGGCACGCCGTATTCTGGATAGAATTGTAGGTTTTGAACTCTCACCGGTATTGTGGAAGAAGGTAAAGCCTGCTCTTTCTGCCGGACGTGTGCAATCTGTTGCCGTTCGTTTGATTGTGGAACGTGAACGTGAGGTGCATGCTTTTGTCAGTGAGCCGTCTTATCGCGTTACAGCAGTGTTTGAAGTACCTGATGTCGATGGAAATGAAGTTGAAGTGAAAGCGGAATTGTCCAACCGTTTCAAGACCAAGGAAGAAGCACAGGCTTTCCTTGAAACTTGTAAGGATGCGCAGTTCTCTATTGAAGATATAACAACCCGCCCTGTGAAGAAATCGCCGGCGGCACCGTTTACTACTTCTACGTTGCAGCAGGAAGCTGCCCGTAAGTTGGGATTTACAGTAGCGCAGACCATGATGGTGGCACAGCGTCTGTATGAAAACGGACAAATTACCTATATGCGTACGGATTCGGTGAACCTTTCGGACCTGGCTTTGAATACCAGCAAGCAGACTATCTTGTCCCTGATGGGAGAAAGATACGTCAAAGTCCGTAAGTTTGCCACCAAGACTAAAGGAGCACAGGAAGCGCATGAGGCTATCCGTCCTACCTATATGGAGAATGAAACGGTGAACGGAACCGGTCAGGAACAGAAATTGTATGAACTGATCTGGAAACGTACCATCGCTTCACAGATGGCAGATGCGGAGCTGGAGAAAACAACGGCTACTATTGTAATCAGCAACAGTAGCGAGAAATTTATCGCTACCGGCGAGGTGATTACTTTTGACGGTTTCCTGCGTGTATACAAGGAATCATACGATGATGACAATGAGCAGGAAGACGAGGGCCGTCTGTTGCCGCCTCTGAGCAAAGGGGAAAAACTGATAAGAAAAGAAATCCTGGCGACTCAGCGCTTTACCCAATGTCCGCCCCGTTATACGGAAGCCAGCCTGGTACGCAAACTGGAAGAGTTGGGCATCGGTCGTCCATCTACATATGCACCTACCATTTCTACTGTGCAGCAACGCGGTTATGTAGAAAAAGGAAACAGTGAAGGTGTGAAACGCCCGTATGATATCTTGAAACTGAAAGGCGGCAAGATTACGGAAACTACCAAGACAGAGATGACGGGAAATGAAAAGGCCAAGTTGTTGCCTACTGATACCGGTATCGTGGTAAACGATTTCCTGATGGAATACTTTCCTGAAATCATGGACTTTAACTTTACAGCGAATGTGGAGAAAGAGTTCGATGAAGTGGCGGAAGGAGAAAAGGAATGGACTGGCATGATGGACAGTTTCTATAAAGGCTTCCATCCGTTGGTAGATAAGACCATTCACTCTAAGACTGAGCATAAGGTGGGTGAAAGGGTATTGGGAACAGATCCTGTAAGCGGTAAGCCGGTATCGGTTAAGATCGGTCGTTTCGGTCCGGTTATTCAGATTGGTACTGCCGATGATGAGGAAAAACCGCGTTTTGCGCAGTTGACAAAGGGATTGTCGATGGAAACCATTACGTTGGAAGAAGCATTGGATGCGTTCAAGCTTCCCCGTACGTTGGGGGATTATGACGGCCATACGGTAACGGTAGGAGTAGGGCGTTTCGGACCATACGTGCGCTATGACAAACTGTTTGTTTCTATTCCTAAAGGAACGGATCCGATGGAGATTTCTTTGGATGAGGCGGTAGAGTTGATCAAGAATAAGATAGAAGCGCAGGAGAAGAAGTTTATTAAAGTATTCGATGCTGACCCTGATATGCAGGTCTTGAACGGACGTTACGGCCCATACATCAGTTATCAGAAAAAGAATTATAAGATTCCTGAGAATGTAGAACCGGCAGATTTAAGTCTGGAGGCTTGTTTTAAGGTGATTGAATTGCAGAAAAGCAAGGCGGAAACGCGTAAAACGAAAGCGGCTTCAAGAAACAGGGGAACCGTGAATATGGAAGAGGAGTCCGAAAAGCCCGAAGAATCCGCAAAAAGTAAGGCGGCTTCCAAGGTAAAGGGCACTGCAAAAGCAAAAAAATGACACGTATATTTTTAATAGGATATATGGGCGCGGGCAAAACGACTCTAGGTAAGGCGTTTGCCCGTGAAATGAGTCTGAATTTCATTGATTTGGACTGGTTTATCGAGGAACGTTTCCATAAAACCGTTCAACAGCTGTTCTTGGAACGCGGAGAAGACGGATTCCGGGAACTGGAACGGAAAATGTTGCACGAAGTGGCCGAGTTTGAAGATGTGGTTGTTTCGACCGGTGGAGGAACACCTTGTTTTTTTGATAACATGGAGTATATGAATGATTGCGGTGATACGGTGTTTCTGGATGTGGAACCTGCCGTATTGTTCCGCCGTCTGAGAGTGGCCAAGCAGCAACGTCCATTGTTAGCAAATAAAAGTGATGAGGAACTGATGGATTTTATCTGTGAGGCGTTACAGAAAAGACATCCGTTTTATTCAAAGGCGAAACATCTGTTTAAGGCTGATGAGCTGGAGGATAAAAGACAAATTCAAGCCTCTGTTGACAGCTTGAGAAAGAAATTGAATAAATAATTATATATAGTAAAATACACACTCTTTGTACAGAAGAAGAAATGAGAAAATGGCGTATTGAAGATTCGGAAGAACTCTACAACATAACAGGGTGGGGAACTTCGTACTTTGGTATCAATGACAAAGGTCATGTAGTGGTAACTCCTCGTAAGGACGGCGTTGAGGTCGATTTGAAAGAGTTGGTCGATGAGTTGCAATTGCGGGATGTGGCAGCTCCTATGCTGGTCCGTTTTCCGGATATTCTGGATAATCGTATTGAAAAAATCGCGAACTGCTTTAAGCAGGCATCTGATGAGTATGGGTATAAGGCCCAGAATTTTATCATTTATCCTATCAAGGTAAATCAGATGCGTCCTGTAGTGGAAGAAATCATCAGTCATGGAAAGAAATTCAATTTGGGACTGGAAGCCGGTTCCAAACCTGAACTTCATGCGGTGATAGCTGTGAATACAGATTCGGATTCATTGATTATCTGTAACGGATATAAGGACGAAAGTTATATCGAGCTGGCTCTGCTGGCACAGAAGATGGGGAAACGCATTTTCTTGGTAGTGGAGAAAATGAATGAATTACGCCTGATAGCCAAAATGGCAAAGCAGCTGAATGTGCGTCCTAACATAGGTATCCGCATTAAGCTGGCTTCTTCGGGAAGTGGTAAATGGGAAGATAGCGGAGGAGATGCCAGTAAGTTTGGCTTGACATCCAGTGAATTGCTGGAAGCGCTTGATTTTCTGGAAAAGAAAGACATGAAGGACTGTCTGAAACTGATTCATTTTCATATAGGCAGCCAGGTGACTAAAATACGCCGTATCAAGACAGCTCTGCGTGAGGCATCGCAATTCTATGTGCAGTTGCATGTGATGGGATTTAATGTGGAATTTGTGGATATCGGCGGCGGTTTGGGTGTGGATTACGACGGAACTCGTTCTGCCAATAGTGAAAGCAGTGTGAACTACTCTATTCAGGAGTATGTGAATGACTCTATCTCTACACTGGTGGATGCCAGTGACAAGAATGGAATTCCTCATCCGAATATTATTACCGAAAGCGGACGTTCACTGACCGCCCATCACTCCGTGCTGATTTTCGAGGTGCTGGAAACGGCGACTCTGCCCGAAATGGATGAGGATTTCGAAGTGGGTGAAAATGATCATGAACTGGTACATGAACTTTATGAGATATGGGATAATCTGAATCAGAGCCGTATGGTGGAGGCTTGGCACGATGCACAGCAGATACGTGAGGAAGCACTTGATTTATTCAGCCACGGTATTGTGGATTTGAAGACCCGTGCCCAGATAGAGCGTCTGTACTGGTCGGTGACCCGTGAGATCAATCAGATTGCTTCGGGGCTGAAACATGCGCCCGATGAGTTCCGCAAACTGGACAAACTGCTGGCTGATAAATATTTTTGTAATTTCTCGTTGTTCCAGTCGTTGCCGGACTCGTGGGCGATAGATCAGATATTCCCTATCATGCCTATCCAGCGTCTGGATGAGAAGCCCGACAGAAATGCTACCTTGCAGGATATCACTTGTGATTCGGATGGAAAGATTGCCAATTTTATCTCTACCCGTTATGTATCGCATGACCTGCCGGTACATTCGTTGAAGGGAAAAGACGCTTATTATATAGGTGTATTTTTGGTTGGTGCTTATCAGGAGATTCTGGGTGATATGCACAATTTGTTTGGAGATACCAATGCGGTGCATGTTACGGTGGATGACAAAGGGTATTCTATTGATCAGGTAATTGATGGTGAAACGGTGGCCGAGGTTTTGGATTATGTACAATATAACCCGAAGAAACTGGTGCGTACACTGGAAACCTGGGTGACCAAATCAGTGAAGGAAGGAAGAATTTCTGTAGAGGAAGGAAAAGAATTCCTCTCTAATTATCGTTCCGGGTTGTACGGATATACTTATTTGGAATAATAGCATGAAAGAGAAACTGACTATCATAAAAGTAGGTGGAAAAATTGTAGAGGAAGAGTCTACACTTAATCAGTTGTTGGCTGATTTCTCTGCTATAGAAGGTTATAAGTTGTTGGTACACGGTGGCGGGCGCTCTGCTACCAGACTGGCGGCACAACTAGGGATTGAAAGCAAGATGGTGAATGGCCGCCGCATTACGGATGCAGAAACGCTGAAAGTGGTAACCATGGTATATGGCGGACTGGTGAACAAGAATATTGTAGCCGGCCTTCAGGCAAAAGGTGTGAATGCCATTGGACTGACCGGAGCCGATATGAATGTGATCCGTTCGGTAAAGCGTCCGGTAAAAGACGTGGACTATGGCTTTGTTGGTGATGTGGAGAAAGTAAATGCCGGTTTCCTGGCGACATTGATCCGTCAGGGCATTGTGCCTGTTATGGCTCCATTGACCCATGACGGGAAAGGAAGCATGCTGAATACCAATGCTGATACCATTGCCGGAGAAACCGCCAAAGCATTGGCGTCCTTGTTTGATGTGACATTGGTTTATTGCTTTGAGAAAAAGGGCGTATTGCGTGACGAAAATGATGATGACAGTGTAATTCCTGTCATTACTCCTGAAGAGTTTAAAGAATTTGTAGCGCAAGGCATTATTCAAGGAGGGATGATTCCCAAGCTGGAAAATTCTTTTTCTGCCATTGATGCAGGAGTCAGTCAGGTGGTAATAACCTTAGCATCAGCCATTAATGAAGGAAGTGGAACCGTAATCAAAAAATAATTCAAAAAAAAATTGGCGGGTGAGTGTAACTTTAGTGTAACTCACCCGTCATTATTACAGAGCAATGCGAGAGATCAGTTTCCGAAACGATATTCTGCCCCTGAAAGACAAACTCTACAGGTTGGCGCTTCGTATTACGCTGAATAGTGCTGAAGCGGAGGATGTGGTGCAGGATACGATGATCAGGGTATGGAACAAGCGGGATGAATGGCCGCAGTTTGAATCCATCGAGGCATATTGTCTGACCATTGCTCGTAACTTGGCAATTGACCGCAGCCAGAAGATGGAAGCACAGAATTTGCAACTGACCTCTGAAGTGCGGGAGATGCCTGATACATTGACGCCTTATGACCGGTTGGCGCAGAACGAACAAATGCAGTTGGTTCACCGTCTGGTCAATGAGCTTCCCGAAAGACAGCGTACAATTATGCAGTTGAGGGATGTGGAAGGAAAGAGTTATAAAGAGATTGCAGATATTCTGCAGATTACGGAAGAACAGGTGAAAGTAACCCTTTTCCGTGCCCGGCAGAAGATAAAACAAAGATACACTGAAATAGAGGATTATGGATTATAAATATATTGAACAGCTTTTGGAACGTTATTGGAATTGCGAAACTTCATTGGAAGAAGAGCAAATACTACGTTCATTCTTTCGTCAGAAGGAAGTGCCTGCTCATTTACTCCGTTACAAGCAGTTGTTTGCTTATCAGGATGTGGAGAAGGAGAAAGGTTTGGGCGATGATTTTGATACCAGAATCCTGACCCGGATAGAAAGACCGGTGGTAAAAGCGCAACGTCTGACTATGCGTACGCGCTTTATGCCTCTGTTTAAAGCGGCTGCAATGATTGCCGTGTTGTTTCTTATGGGTACAGTGATGCAACACGCTATGGAAGGCGGTGATAGTGATACGGTATCGGTACACGATGAGTATCAGGATTCTACTACCGATCCCCAAGTGGCATACGAACCTGTATTGCCTACAGATACGGTGACAAAGATTACCGCTGATGATACCGGTACAGGGACAGGGAAAACAAATTAGAACATTTTCATTTGCTTTTATATAAATATGATAGTTAGTGCTTATTAAAACAACTTTTTAATTCGAGGCTGTGAAGTTTCAATTCTCTCAAATTTTAAATTAACTAACTAAATAATTTTAAAAAGGATTACCGCGTGAGCAGTAATCCTTTTTTGCTTGGTAGATAATTTAATGTAAAGAGAGAGTTATGAAATGAGTTATTTGCTCTTAACGCTTCCGATTCCGGATTTTTTTAGTCCGGTAACCCGAGGGTCACCGTAGTAGTTTACACTTCCTACTCCCTGGGCACTGATATTTATCGTCCCGGATGCATAACAAGAAACACTTCCCACACCGTTTTGTTCAACTACCACATCAGAAACAATCATGTCTTTTGCTTTCAGGCTGCCTACTCCTTCCAAATAATATGTCGCATGACCGGCCTGCCCCTTTAAATTGATACTTCCTACTCCTTCTTGGGATACTTTGATGGAACGTGCCATTAATGCATTTGCTTCAATACTCCCCACACCTTCGGCACTGATAGAAAGATCTGTTACTTTCACGCTGTCTTTCAGATAAATACTTCCTACACCTCTTTGCTTGATATTGCATAAAACCGGACTGGTAATTGAGATATTGATTTTTGAACTTTTGAAGTTTTTGAATTTGTCTTTATCCATACTGATACTCAGCGTACTGTCTTTGACCATGACAATGAGTTGGGGGATGTAATTATCCGGACCGTCGGCTTCTACTTTGGTCGCATTCCCTTGAGTAAAGACAATGTTGGCAGGTGCTTTGTTCTCTATCTTATTGAAAGGAGTTACGCTATATTTTTTGGTCATTTTACTCTTGCTGGGTTTCGGGCCTGATGATATGTGGAAACAGCCTGTCATCATTGTGATTGTCAGAAAAAGACTGAAAAAATAAATAGTTTTTGTTCTCATGGTAATATATATATTTAATTGGTTTCTGTTAATTAGACGGTGAAGATTCCTGGAAAGTTGCAAATCTCTGCCTTTTTTTATTGGAAAGCTGTATCTTTGTATCCGTATGGCAACTAAAAGAGTACTTCCGGATAAAGATTTTGACCGTATTATAGTGCGTACACACAAGCTGGCGCGTAATGTTACTATGCGGGTAAAGCCCGACGGACTGCATGTTACTGTTCCTCCTTATAGTTTAAGCAGCAAAGTGCTGGAGGTGGTGGAGCAATACAGGCAACGTCTGTTGGAGGACTGGAGGAAAGTGAGCAAGAAACCGATTGATCTAAATTTTCGTATTCACACTCCCTGTTTCCGTTTATGGCTGGAGCAAGGTAACTTTACTTGCTTTTCCGTACGTTTTACCGAGGAGGGAGTCAAGATTATCTGTCCGAGGAATGTGGATTTTTCTTTACCTGAAGTACAAAGGCTGGTACGTAATGCCATCATCCGTGCCATGAAGAAAAATGCACAAGAGTATCTGCCATCTCTTTTATCTGCCTTGTCCGAACAGTATCATTTGCCATTTAAACGTGTGAAGATTACCGGCAGCAAGGGAAGATGGGGAAGTTGTTCGGGGACAGGCAGTATCAATCTTTCCTGTTATTTGATGTTGTTGCCTCCCCATTTGATGGACTATGTACTGTTACACGAATTGTCTCATACCAAGGAAATGAATCACGGTCCTCGTTTTTGGGAATTGCTGGATAGTATGACAGGAGGGAGAGCTCGTGCCTTGCGTGCGGAGTTACGCAGATTTAATACTGATTTTTAGAACCATTAAATAGAATTACAATGAAAAACAGATTTTTAAGCATGCTTATTGGGGCTGTCTTGTTCGTTCTTTCAGCAGCGGCCGAAAATTATCCTTATCGGAGTGATGTGCTTTGGGTAACTGTACCCGATCATGCCGACTGGTTGTACAAGACAGGCGAGAAAGCGAAGATTGAGGTTCAGTTCTATAAATATGGTATTCCGCAAGATGGTGTGGAGGTTTTATATGAGCTGGGAGGCGACATGATGCCTTCGGATACCAAGGGAACTGTAAAACTGAAGAATGGAAAAGCGGTTATTTCTATGGGGACAATGAAAGAGCCCGGTTTTCGTGATTGTCGTCTGACGGCTAAACTAGGAGGTAAAACTTATTCCCACCATATCAAAGTCGGCTTCTCTCCTGAGAAGCTTCAACCCTATACCCAGTTGCCTTCTGATTTTAATGAATTCTGGAATAAGACTAAGGCGGAAGCAGCCCGGTTCCCTCTGACTTATACTAAAGAGTACGTAGAGAAATATTCTACGGACAAAATAGACTGTTACTTGATCAGACTTCAGCTGAATAAGCAGAACCAGTGTATTTATGGTTATCTGTTCTATCCTAAGGCGGAAGGAAAGTATCCGGTAGTGCTTTGTCCTCCGGGGGCCGGTATCAAGACGATCAAAGGGCCTATGAGGCATAAATATTATGCGGAAGAAGGCTGTATCCGCTTTGAGATAGAAATCCACGGCTTGAATCCGGAGCTGGATGAGGACACTTTCGGCGAAATAAGCCGCGCTTTCAGTAGTCGGGAAAACGGTTATTTGGTAAACGGCTTGGATAGCCGTGAAAATTATTATATGAAACGGGTTTATCTGGCTTGCGTCCGCAGCATTGATTTGCTGACTTCATTACCTGAATGGGATGGTAAAAATGTTATTGTGCAAGGGGGGAGCCAAGGGGGAGCTTTGGCTTTGATTACGGCAGGACTTGACAAGCGTGTTACGGCATGTGTGGCAAACCATCCCGCTTTAAGTGATATGGCAGGTTACAAAGCCGGCCGTGCCGGGGGATATCCTCATCTTTTTAAGAATACGGTAGATATGGATACACCTGCCAAGATGAAGACCCTTGCATATTATGATGTGGTGAATTTTGCCAAACAGATTACTGTTCCTGTTTATATGACATGGGGATTCAATGACAATACTTGTCCTCCTACTACCAGTTACATTGTCTATAATGTACTGAACTGTCCGAAAGAGGCGTTGATTACTCCAGTCAACGAGCACTGGACTTCTGAAGACACAGAATACGGGCATTTGCTTTGGATAAAGAAACACTTGAAATAAATCGATGGAAATAGATGTTTTTAAGATTATAATTGCTATATTTGTTTAGCATAGTGTAGCAACTATCTGTATTTTGATGTTGAACCCTTAAATCGCAAACAGATATGACCGACCTCACCATTCTAATCGCTGTTATTGCATTGGCATTGTGGCCGCTTGCATTTTTAGTTCTTCGCATCCGTCATGAGCGTAAAAAACGTAGAGACCGTTTGGACCGTATGACAAAGGAAGACTTGGAGGATATCGGTACGGAAGAGCTGGTTATAGCTGTGCTCAAAAAGATAGGCTGTCAGCCGGAAACCAATGAGGAAGGACATATTGTCTTTAAATATCAAGGTGATGATTTTTATATTGCGGTGGAGGATGAGGCCCGGTTCATCATGATATGGAATCCGTGGTGGGCGTCTATCAGTATGGATAATCCGGCTTTACCTTACTTAAAAGAGATTGTCAATCTGGTCAATGTGGATTCGTTGGTGACCACTGTCTTTACGGCGGATGAGGATGAGAAAAACGTGGGGCTTCATTCCAAATGTCATACGGTCTTTACTCCCAAAGAAGGCCAATTGGACGAATATCTGAAAGCTATGCTCGATCATTTCTTTGTTACTCACGATGCTATCAAGCAAAATTTGCAGCAACTGGGTAGTGCCGCTTCGGAAAGTGTTAATAAGGAACGGACAAAGGTGAAAGGATTTGCTGCTTATAAAGAGAACAGTACGCCACTGTCTTCTGTCGAAGAAGAGAAAAAATAAGGAATGTTTTCATTCGTTCCGGCTTTTATGAAAGTTGCTTTGATGTATGGTTCAAAGCAACTTTATTTGTGTTTATACTTATGCTAAATCCTTTTTCTCTTAGGTATTTTTTTTCTTATCTTTAAGTTCTTTCTTCTTGAAATCCTGAAGTTCAACAAGAAGGAAGATAAGGTGGAGGGCATGTTTGACAAATGCCTGTTCGTTCTGCGTAATCTATCTTCCCTTCTTGAGCGTCTGTGTGCGTTGCGGAGCCGTGTATTCGATCGTTTTTTCGAGGCTGCCGAGATTGCGAAATTCACCTCTAGGGAGTTTGGTGAACATTGGGAAAATTTGAAGAGCTTCCGTGATTGGTATAGCGTAATGTCTACCCAATTGAAGAAAGGACGTGAGGAGGACCTTAAAGAGGGACTCGAAACAGGTCTTTAGGAAGGATTTGAAACAGGTCGTAAGGAAGAATGCTAAAAATGAAACAGGTCGGTATTGCATCTGATGTAAATTGCCCAAGTTACCGGTTTATCGGCTCAGGAAATAATGTTTCTTTAAGTTTTTTTCTGGAGAAATTGACTTCGTAAAGTGATTAAGTTGGCTTGATGCTTGAAACTTGTTGACCGATTTCCGTTCAAAGAGTTTGTTCAAATTATTTCGGTGAATCTTTTTTAAGGAGAGAATCTCTTTTTTGTGATAGTAATCAATTGATTAACAATTGATTGTTTCCTTCTTTTATATATACTTATTTGTATATCTCTTACCAAGAGATATACATTTTCTGTGCAAAAATAAGCAAAGTTTTGAGAACTAATACATTTTTGGCAAAAAAAATAGGAATTTATATAAAAAATAAGCTTCCAAGTCCATTTTTATACTCCTTTATCCTATTTGAAATAGGATATAATATGTTGATATATTGTTCATTAGTTACTTTCTATAGATCTCTTGGTAAGAGATCTATAGAAAATGTCGTTTTTAAGTTCCTTTATTATATGATAAAGTATGTCTTTGAAGCGATGAGAATGAATGAAATTAACATAGAGCAGATGGAATATCTATTTCTAAGACGTAAACGAAGTAGTGCCGTTTCCGAGCGGCAGAAGAACTTGCTTTTCAAGGCCGCCCAGCGGCATTGGGAGGAGGAGTTTGTCGGCAAGGAAGCGAATATTCGTAAAGTGGACTGTCGTATATATAAAGCTATATTGTACCAGCTTGAGATACGTCAGATATTCCTTGACACTTCGCTTTCGCTGAAAAAACTGAGCGATTTGCTTGAAACAAACCAGACCTACCTGAGTAATGTAGTAAACAAATACTTTGGCTGTAACTTGAAGGAGCTTGTGAACGGCTATCGTGTGGAATATGCCAAGGAGCTTCTTAGTTTCGGTCGTTGTGCATTGAATGACTTGCCTCGTAGTTGCGGTTTCGCTTCTAAAAGCGCTTTCTATTCAGCTTTCAGTAAGGTTGCGGGTGTGTCACCTTTGTCTTATCAGTCACGGGAAAGGAGGAAACGGGAACTACAGGTAATAAACGAACTAAGATATTAATAATGAGATTAATATGTATAATCAATTTTAGTTTTTTAAATTTATAAATTTAAAGTTTTTCTATTATGAACAAAAAGTTTTTAAGTGCAATCCTGTTCGGAGCCTTGATGGTTTCGTCAACGGGAACATTTGTGTCTTGTAAAGACTATGATGATGACATTGACCAGATTAATCAGAAATTGGACGGTGTTGAAGCAACTGTCGCAGACCTTCAAAAGAAGATTGGTGATGGTGCTTTTGTAAAATCAATAACTCCTACTGCCGATGGTTTTACTGTGACAATGAGTGACGGTTCTTCTACTACTATTACTGGTATCAAAGGTGATAAGGGTGAAGCCGGTAAAGATGGTGCTGAATGGACAATCATTGATGGCTATTGGGCTTGCAACGGTGAAAAAACCACAGTAAAGGCTGAAGCTGTTGACGGTAAAGACGGTCAGAAAGAAGTTGAAAAGAGGGAAGATGGTTGGTATCTGTGGAATGGTACTGCATTTGAAAAAGTAACGGTTGATACTCCTGCTGTTGTAGGTGTACCTTACTATCAAGAAGATGCAACAGATCCTAATTATATTGTTATGCACATTTTCGATGCAAATGGAAAGAATGAACAGACTGTCCGTTTGCCGATGACTGAAGGTTTGGCTCAGATTGCTATGCTAAGTAATAAAGATTTGACTATCTACTATTCTATCGCTACTGCTGATAAAGCTCTTCAGGCATGGGAAGGTCCTAAAGGTGCTCCTGCTAAAGGTGATTATATGATCACTTATTCTGATGACTCTTTGATGGTCCAGGTTGCTCCTAACAACTATGATCTTTCTAAAACTGCATTGAAATTGGTTAATTCTAAGAATGAGGAAGCTCCTGTAACTTTAGGTGCTGCGGTTGCATACGAAGGTTTGTACACTAGAGCTGCTGTTTCAGCAAATGGCTTGTACCAAATTCCTTTCTCTATTGAAACAATTACTGATGAAATCGTAAAAGCATACAGTGAAGTAGATGGAAAACGTCCTGCTTTGGCACTGGTAGCAAGTGATAAAGTACGTTCTACTTATGAAACCTCATTGATTATAGAGAAACCTGAATCTATAGATTCTTGGTCTTTCTATATTAACAAGAAGAATAATACCCCCAATAACCGTATTGAACCAGGTAAGACTGGTACATTGAAAGTTAATGGAGAAAATGCGGATAAACTGTATGATGCTTTCTTGACTATGGATACTAAAACATGTGCTAATGCCAAGGCAGACTCTATTAAATATGGTATTAAAACTGATGGTTTGACTATCTCTTGTAGTGCAAATGCTAAGTATTCTCTTCCGTTTGTTGTACATACACTGGATGTGACTGGTAAGATTATGAAAACTGAAGGCGTTTATGTTCAATTTAGTGAAGAAGCTGCTGAATCAACTATTACATTGGCAGAACAAGCTCATATTGCAACAGCTAAGGTTGAAGATCAGAAGTTGGTAGTAGATCTTGCTGCTTATTTCGATAAGATGTCTGAAGCTGACCGTATTCTTTGGAATGCTGATGCTAGAATGCTTCTTAATAATACCAATGTTTCGTTTGTTTATACAGATGAATCTACCGGTAAGGAAGAAACTGTCGATGTTGTATCTGGTTTGATTGCTGGGTTTACAAAACTGAAGAAAGATGGTAAGACGGAAGCTACTAATAATGCAGACATCGCAAAATTAGGAATCAACTTTGTTAATAACTATGGTGAAACTATGTTGGGCAATGGTGTGTATACTGCTAAGATTACCGTAGAGATCAATGGTGAAAATGGAACAAAAGAAACTCAGACTATTGTTATTCCGTTCACTATCGCTAACCCGACTACTGCTGAAATCACTAGTCAGTATACATTCGATCCAGCATTCTATGCAAATGGTGTTTTGACTGTAATTGATGGAACATCAATCGATTTGAGCACTATGATTTCTGTTAAGGACGGTGCTGCTATTGACTATACAGGCTTGAAGGCTGCTAAGGAATTGACTGTTAGCGGAACAGTCTTGACAATGGGTGCTGACGCTAAGGCTAATACAGCTTATGATGTGAAAGGCTTGAAAGTTACTTACTTGGGTGGTCGTTCATATGATATGCCAGCATTCAAGGTTAAGTTTGTGGATTCTAAGACTTATATTGCTGATATGGCAAAGGCAAGTTTCTCACTTGTTTCAGGTAATGCCGAAGATGCTAACAGCGATAAAGTATTCTATGCAGAAAAGGCTGATTCTAAAGCAGAAATTGTCAACTTCTATAAGGTAACTAATGCAGGAGGTAAATTTGTTGCTGATGATAAAGTGGTTATTGTAGGATTTGATGCATTGGTAGATGGTACTGACAAGACATTTGCTTCTGACTTGATTAATGTTGAAGTTTCTGAGAAGAATGATATTGTAGTTACAGCTCAGAAGAGAATCACAGTAGATACAAATGTCGTTGTTCCTGTTAAGTTGACTGTAACTAATGCAGATGGCACAAATGCAACTGTATACGCTTCATTCACAGTAACAGTAAAAGCATACCCGGTTCAGTAATCATTCACCTTGATGATTGATATTTGAAAAAGGTGACACTATCTCTTTCAAGCGGGGAAAGCATACGTATCCGGCAACGGGCGTTTCTTTCCCCGCTTTTTTTAAAGGAAATGACTCTGAAGAATAGTTTGTTTCTTTCCCGCTTAGAGTCTGTTCATTGAATTTGTAATCAATAAATTGTATATACCATGAATAAAATAGAAGAGATAAAGAAAAAAATCAGGGATTTGAAGTTAAAGCAGAAGATGACAACTGGGCGTTTGGAATGGAACGATATACAGAGAGAAATAGACATTTTGAATAATGAGTTAAAGCAACTAGAAACAGACAAACCACAATATGGAAAATAGATTATACTTGTACAACTTAGGTATAAAGACATTTGGCGGCTTTGCAACACTGGGTGGGGTTATACAGGCTTTGCAACTATTTACGCAGCCTGATCTTGATATTAAATCAATTTTGCTTTCGTTTCCTGCGTGGGTAGTATATGTATTTGTATGCCTGACTATTATTTTTGCTATGTTGAGGGAACGGTACAAATCGATGAGTCAAAGGGTGGAAGTATTGAATGTTAAATTGAACGAGCAAGATGCAATGATTCGTTCATTGCAGGAAATGATGAAAATTGTGCCATTCAAAGGACGCTTTTTCTTGACCACAGAGTATTTATACAATGAATTGGGGGAATATATACAGAATAACATTGATATTGATTCAATAGAGATAAAGAATACAATAGAAAAAAGAGGTATGGGAAACAAGAGAGATTCCTTTGTCCGATTAAATATAAGAGGTGTTGTTTCGCATAAAATCAGTACATTCCAACTGCTGGTGGCAGGTGATACCATTGTTAACTTTGAAGATATAAACATACAAGCGTTCGAGCGTGTTGGTGGGAAGCAGAAAAAATTATGTGCAAGAATTGCTGATAACGGACAGGATTCTTTGTTGAAGCAGGTTGTTGTTTCTTATGGCAAAGTAAAAAGTCCCGGTAGTATTGTTGATTTGATGATTGAATGGTGCTGGCCTAATATGTTGAATATTACAGATTGCGACTATACTACATTGCCTAATTTTTTGGCAGGTACGGTGAAACATCTGAAAATGTCTTTGGAATGTAAAGAAGATATAGGTTTTAAATCGGCAAGTATATATAAATATAAAGTCGGTATGGATAAGGCCCAGTTGATTTTGGACGTTGATATGTCCGAAATCACAGATACGATATCTTATGAAGAAGATAATCCGTTAATGAATTCTACTTATATATTGTATTACGAAGTTGCCAGATGATTGGAAATCTGAAAAAATATATAGATAAGGCATCTTTTATGGAACATATAGATGCCAAGCTGCGGCAGAATGAACCTATGATTATAGATTCATTCGTCAGTAATAAATGTAATCTGAAATGTAGGCATTGTTATTTTGGAGATGCCCGGCCCATATCAGAGTCGGTTTCTTTGGCAAGATGGAGAAGTTTTCTTGATGAAGCTATTGGAATGGGTATGAAACATTTTCATTTTTCGGGTAAAGAATCTTTTTTGGATAATAGAATCTTTGATATCCTGAATCTTTTAGCGGAATATAAAGAAGATAGGAAAATATTTTATGGAGTTGTTTCAAATGGAATGAGTATGGATATTCAGGGGTATGACGAAGTTCTTGCAACCAACATCTCATACCTTGAAATTAGTCTTGAGGGCTCTGGAAAATACAATGATTTGATAAGGGGTGAGAATGGATACAATACGGTTTATGAGTTGATTGAAAATGTGGAGCATCGAGATAAAATAAACATTACTTCTACTATTTTTGATGATAATGGAGCTGATTTATTATCCATGTTGCTTGCATATTGGAAATTAGGAGTTGATAAATTTAATTTTGCTCCTATCATGTATTATTCACCATTTGAAATGAAACCATTGAAAAGTTTGTCGTGTGAATCCTTGCTTGGTTTTGTTTCGCTCTGTCTTGATTTTATGAATAATGATAACAGTCCGGATGCTATTGATATAAGGATTTGTATGACGAAAGCAATGGCGTATGAACTGTTTCTGAAAGAAAATATATTAACCGGAAAAATAGAGGAATATGTATACAGAGGCAATAAAATGAAATATCAGAGGGGAAATAAGGTGTTGGAGTTTAGTTATCCTTTACTCAGCATTCCATTCCTTAATGAATTGGTCGTTACTCATGATGGTTACATTATATCCTGTGCAGATGATATTCATTATAAGTATCTTGATAAGATCGCTTTACCGAACGTGAATATAGTAAAAAACAGTTTTGCAGAAATATTGCAAGCGAGAAACGAATTTATTTTGTGTTATTTAGACAAAGAATTATCTTAATATACTAAATGTTTATAATTATGAAGACACAAGAAATTGTAGATGTTCGGGTGGGTGAAAGCACTCAGCCGGATTACGGTTATGAATTGAGTGATAGGTGTATAATAACGAAAAGTTCAAATGCTGTCGCTAGCGGAGCAGGAAGCAAAGGCTTGTTTTCGTATAAAAGTACTAAACTGAAAAGTGCTGAATGTAAAATCAATCAGAGTTTACGGGATGTTGATAATGGAGCAGGAAGCAAAGGTTTGTTTAGTGTGAATGTTGATTAGTAAGCATGGCTTTGTAGAGAGGTTTGTTTGTTCTTTTTAACTTCTGAACGTGAAGCTAAAATGTTTGACCTCTTTTGCATGTGGCAACAATAAATTGACATAAAGCAAGTAATCATTCCTTTTCTTATAAAAGTGTGCTAAAAACACTTATATCTGAAAACATAACAATTATTTTTGTACGTTTTTTAATTAATGGATTGTTTTTATTCAGGTATGAAGAAGAGTTTGACGGCTTTGGCGTTCGGCACATTGGGATTGGGCATTGCCGAGTTTGTAATGATGGGCATTTTGCCCGATGTAGCGAAGGACTTGCATATAAGTATTCCGCAAGCAGGACATTTTATTTCGGCTTATGCACTAGGTGTGTGCGTAGGAGCACCGGGGATGGTTTTGGTGGCTCGTACCCGTCCGCTGAAACATATTCTGTTAGGTTTGATGGTTATTTATATTTGTGGTAATTTGTGTGCTGCCGCTTCAGTGAATTATTGGATGATGTTGATGATGCGTTTTATTTCCGGATTGCCTCATGGCGCCTTCTTTGGGGTTGGTTCCATTGTGGCGGAAAGAGTGGCTGATAAAGGAAAAAGTTCGCAGGCAGTGGCATTGATGGTGTCGGGTATGACGATTGCCAATCTTTTTGGTGTACCTTTGGGTACGTTCATGAGTAATATAATGTCCTGGCGTATTCCTTTTCTCTTTAATGGAGTATGGGGACTGATTACTTTGTTCTATATTTGGAAATGGGTTCCTTCACTGCCTGCTTTGCCAGATACAGGTTTGAAAGGGCAGTTCCGTTTTTTGAAGAATCTGGCTCCATGGTTGTTGATAATTACGACCATGTTCGGAAACGGAGGCATCTTTTGTTGGTATAGCTATGTCACTCCTTTGATGACGCACGTGGCAGGTTTCAGTGAAAACAGCATGACTTTTATTATGGTGTTGGCAGGTCTTAGCATGACTGTAGGAAACTTGATGGGTGGAAAGTTTTCTGATCAGTATGGGGCTGCCCGTGTGGTAAAATATACACAGGTTATTATGGCTTCCGGTTTGCTTGCCATTTTCTTTGCGGCTTCTGTTTCTTGGTTGGCAGTAATATTGATGTGTATATGTACGGCAGGATTATTTGCTGTTTCGGCTCCACAACAATTATTGTTACTCCGGAATTCACGCGGAGGAGAAATGATGGGAGCGGCCTGTGTGCAAGTCGCTTTTAATTTGGGCAATGCCATTGGTGCTTATGCCGGTGGGCTACCCATAGATGCCGGATTGGGTTATCGGTATCCGGCTTTGGTAGGAGTTTTTATCGTATTGATCGGCTTTGTCGCTGTTTCCCTTTATTCCAAAAGGGAATCGGCTTCTCTTTCCAAGATATAAATCACATCTCCACTCTTTTTAACCTCTACCCGGCTACCCTCCGGATTCAGGTTGAAAGGTGTGGTCTTGTCTGTTTTGTTATCTACGACCATCAGTACATTATCTTCGGCAAAGCGTTTTATCTCCACTTTCAGGTTGGCGTCGGGCATGGTTTGGTCCAGTAGCAGACTGTCATTTAGATATACCGCTATACTGTCTCCGGCAAAACTGTTAGTCAGTTCTATGTTGTAGACTCCTTCATAAGTCTGTACTTTGTCAGCCTTGCGTTGGAAACGGAAGGACATATACAAAAAAATGATAATAACGGCAAAGACTCCAAAAGCCAGCATACCGTTACCTATCATGAACTGCTTGTTCGTATTTAAACTGTTTTTATCCATAGTGTTATAAGTTTCTGCAAAACTACAATTTTTTAATAGAATATTTTGTAGCACTGGTAGATAATTTGTATCTTTGCACCGAAATGGATGAATGGTGGGGCTTGATTAAGCCCTTTTTTTGTTCTTAATAGTGAATAAATGATAGATAAAAATGTAGTAACCCGGATTGTTGACGAGTGGCTGGAAGGTAAAGATTACTTTTTGGTAGATGTCACGGTGAGCCCGGATGACAAAATTGTGGTAGAAATTGACCATGCCGAGGGAGTATGGATTGACGATTGTGTAGAACTTAGCCGCTATATTGAGTCTAAACTGGACCGTGAAGAAGAGGATTATGAACTGGAAGTGGGTTCGGCCGGTATAGGACAACCTTTCAAGGTATTGCAACAGTACTTGATACACATTGGTAAGGAGGTGGAAATCCTGACTAAAGAGGGAAAGAAGCTGGAAGGTGTATTGAAGGATGCAAATGAAGAGAACTTTACCGTAACCATTGAAAAGAAAGTGAAACCGGAAGGAGCCAAACGCCCCAAACTGGTAGAGGAGGATATTACTTTTGCATATGATGAGATAAAATACACTAAATACTTAATTAGTTTTAAATAATTATGGCCAAAAAAGAAGAAACAATCAGCTTGATTGATACATTTTCGGAATTTAAGGAATTAAAGAATATTGATAGAACAACTATGGTGAGTGTACTCGAAGAGTCTTTCCGTAGTGTGATCGCGAAAATGTTTGGCACTGATGAAAATTACGACGTTATTGTGAACCCTGACAAGGGAGATTTTGAAATATGGCGTAACCGTGAAGTTGTAGCAGATGAGGATTTGACGAATCCCAATATGCAGATCTCATTGACCGAGGCACAGAAAATTGATGCGTCTTATGAGGTGGGTGAGGAAGTGACCGATGAAGTAATCTTTGCCAAGTTTGGCCGCCGTGCCATCCTGAACTTGCGTCAGACACTGGCATCGAAGATTTTAGAACTGGAGAAAGATAGCTTGTATAATAAATATATTGATAGGGTGGGTACTGTAATCAGTGCGGAAGTCTATCAGATATGGAAGAAAGAAATGTTGTTGCTGGATGATGAAGGCAACGAACTGCTTTTGCCCAAGACTGAACAGATTCCGAGTGACTTCTACCGTAAAGGCGAAACTGCCCGTGCCGTAGTGGCCCGTGTAGATAATAAAAATAATAATCCGAAGATTATTCTGAGCCGTACTTCACCTGTGTTCTTGCAACGCCTGTTTGAAATGGAAGTACCCGAAATCAATGACGGGTTGATCACTATCAAGAAGATTGCGCGCATTCCCGGAGAACGTGCTAAGATAGCAGTTGAGTCGTATGACGACCGTATAGACCCGGTAGGTGCCTGCGTAGGTGTAAAAGGATCACGTATCCACGGTATTGTGCGCGAGTTGCGTAATGAAAATATCGACGTGATCAACTATACTTCTAACATTCAGTTGTTCATTCAGCGTGCGTTGAGTCCGGCTAAGATTTCTTCTATTGTGTTGCACGAAGAGGAGAAAAAAGCAGAAGTATATCTGAAACCGGAAGAAGTGTCTTTGGCAATCGGTAAGGGGGGAATGAATATCAAACTCGCCAGTATGCTTACCGAATATACGATTGATGTGTACCGCGAATTGGATGAGAGCGCGATGGATGAGGATATCTACCTTGATGAATTCAAGGATGAAATTGATGAGTGGGTTATCACAGCCATCAAGAATATTGGATTGGATACAGCCAAGGCTGTATTGAATGCTCCGCGCGAGATGTTGATAGAAAAAGCGGACCTGGAAGAAAACACGGTTGATGACGTGTTGAGAGTTTTAAGAGCTGAATTTGAAGAGTAACTCTTCAGTCCCGGCTCGTAGTTAATAATTAAAAAACGAGTATGACGATTAGACTGAACAAAGTAACAAGAGATTTAAATGTAGGAATAACGACGGTAGTTGAATTCTTGCAGAAGAAGGGCTATACCATTGAGGCTAGTCCTAATGCGAAAATTACCGAAGAACAATATGCTGTACTTGTGAAAGAGTTCAGCACAGATAAAAATTTAAAAATAGAGTCTGAAAAATTTAGTCAGGAAAGACAGAACAAGGACCGCAACAAAGCTTCTATCTCTATCGAAGGTTTTGAATCTAAGAAAGAGAAAGAAGAGGTGGTGAAAACTGTTATTCCTGAAGAGGCACGCCCCAAACTGAAGCAAGTGGGTAAAATAGATCTGGACAATTTGAACAAGAAAACTGCGCCAAAGGTTGTAGAACCAGTTGCGAAAGTTATTGAACAAACTCCGAAAGCAGAACCCGTGGTGGAAAAGGTGGTTGAGAGGAAGGAAACTCCCCAACCCGAGAAGGAAACGCCGAAGCCTGTGGTGGTAGAGGAAAAGAAACCGGAACCTGCTCCTCAACCTGCTCCTGCTCCAGTTCTGGAAGAGAAGAAAGAGCCTAAAATTGAAAAGACGGAAGAAAAGACACCCCAGGTGAAAGAGATGGAAAAAGAAACACCCGAAGCAAAGCACCCGTTCAGGAAAAAAGAAGAAGACGATGTATTTAAAATTCGTCCTACTGAATTTAAATCGAAAATTAATGTAGTAGGTCAGATTGATCTGGCTGCATTGAATCAGTCTACCCGTCCGAAAAAGAAATCGAAGGAAGAAAAACGGAAAGAGAGAGAAGAGAAAGATAAGCAGCGTCAGGAACAGCGTAAACTGATGAAGGATGCTATTATCAAAGAAATCCGTAAGGGAGACGATAAGATTTCTAAAAACTCGGTTAACGATGATGCTGCAAAGAAGAAAAAACGCAATAGAATAAATAAGGAACGTGTGGATATAAATGCTGCCGGTACAACAAATGCTGGAGGAGCATCTAATAATAACCAACGTAACGATAACGCTAACAGACCGAATAGGAACAATAACTCCAAACCTAATGGCAATAACAATCAGGGTGGAGGCAAATTTAATAAAGACCGTTTCAAGAAACCTGTTGTAAAAGCGGAAGTTAGTGATGAAGATGTGGCAAAGCAGGTTAAGGAAACATTGGCACGTCTGACTAACAAGACTAAGAACAAGGCTGCCAAGTATCGTAAGGAGAAACGTGAAAATGTTCAGAACCGCCTGATGGAACAGGAGGAGATGGAACAGGAAGATAGCAAAATATTGAAACTGACCGAGTTCGTTACTGCGAACGAATTGGCAAGTATGATGGATATTCCTGTTACTCAGGTTATCGCTACTTGTATGAGTATCGGTATCATGGTCTCTATCAATCAGCGTCTGGATGCCGAGACAATCAACCTGGTAGCGGAAGAATTCGGATACAAGACAGAATATGTAAGTGCCGAGGTAGCACAGGCTATTACAGAAGAGGAAGATAACGAAGAAGATTTGCAGCCGCGTGCTCCGATTGTGACAGTAATGGGACATGTTGACCATGGTAAGACTTCATTACTGGACTATATTCGTAAAGCAAATGTAATTGCCGGTGAGGCAGGTGGTATCACCCAGCATATCGGTGCTTACAATGTGAAATTGGAAGACGGACGTCATATTACATTCTTGGATACTCCGGGTCACGAGGCATTTACCGCCATGCGTGCCCGTGGTGCGAAAGTGACGGATATTGCTATTATTATTGTAGCTGCCGATGATAATGTGATGCCGCAGACCAAAGAGGCGATTAATCATGCTATGGCTGCCGGTGTGCCTATCGTATTTGCTATTAATAAGGTGGATAAGCCGCACGCCAATCCGGATAAGATTAAGGAAGAACTGGCTGCCATGAACTTCCTGGTGGAAGAGTGGGGTGGTAAGTATCAGTCGCAAGATATTTCGGCAAAGAAAGGTACAGGTGTACACGATTTGTTGGAAAAAGTATTGCTGGAAGCTGAAATGTTGGATTTGAAGGCTAATCCCGACCGCAAGGCAACCGGTTCTATCATTGAATCGTCGTTGGATAAGGGACGCGGTTATGTGGCTACTATGTTGGTGGCAAACGGTACGCTGAAAATGGGCGATATAGTCTTGGCTGGTACTAGTTATGGTAAGGTGAAAGCCATGTTTAATGAACGTAACCAGCGCATCAAGGAGGCCGGTCCTTCCGAACCGGTATTGATTCTGGGACTGAACGGTGCTCCTGCGGCAGGTGATACTTTCCATGTGATTGATACGGAACAAGAGGCTCGTGACATTGCCAACAAGCGTGAACAGTTGCAGCGTGAGCAGGGCTTGCGTACTCAGAAACTGCTGACATTGGATGAAGTGGGCCGTCGTTTGGCTTTGGGTGATTTCCATGAGCTGAATGTGATTGTTAAAGGTGACGTGGACGGTTCTGTCGAAGCGTTGAGCGACTCATTGATAAAACTGTCTACAGAACAGGTACAGGTTAATGTGATCCACAAAGGTGTCGGTCAGATTTCCGAGTCGGATGTGACTTTGGCTGCTGCATCAGATGCGATTATTGTAGGTTTCCAGGTTCGTCCTTCAAGTTCTGCCGGCAAACTGGCTGAGCAGGAGGGTGTGGATATCCGCAAATATTCTGTTATCTATGATGCGATTGAAGAAGTGAAGGCTGCTATGGAAGGTATGCTGGCACCTACTTTGAAGGAACAGATTACTGCAACCATCGAAGTGCGTGAAGTCTTCAATATTACCAAGGTCGGTTTGGTTGCCGGTGCTATGGTGAAGACAGGTAAGGTGAAACGTTCTGATAAGGCACGCTTGATTCGTGATGGTATTGTAGTCTTTACCGGTGCTATCAATGCTTTGAAGCGTTTCAAGGATGATGTGAAAGAAGTAGGTACTAACTTTGAATGTGGTATCAGTCTGACAAACTGTAACGATATCAAGGTCGGTGATATTATTGAAGCTTACGAAGAAGTAGAGGTTAAACAGACTTTGTAATACACTGAAGTCTGAGAATATAGATGGTAATGTCATCCTGAGCATAGCGAAGGATCTGGCACCTCGCCCAGCGCGTGGGCTGGCAGATCCTTCGCTATGTTCAGAATGGCATTACTGCTTTTTGTAATAACGATAAAGATGGCGACAATAGATATTATTATATTGGCTATGATTGGTGTGGGTGTCATTATGGGATTAATAAAAGGATTTGTGAAGCAGATGGCGTCTATTGTAGGGTTGATAGCCGGATTGCTGATGGCTCGTGCCTTGTTTGGCATTGTTGCCGAAAGGTTGGCGCCGGTTCTAGGTACTTCAACGACTGTAGCACAGGTCTTGGCTTTTATATTGATCTGGATAGCTGTACCTTTAGGTTTTGCGTTCGTCGCCTCTTTGTTGACAAAAGCATTGGATGCTGTGCACCTGGGATGGCTGAACCGTTGGTTAGGCAGCGGATTGGGAGCATTGAAGTATATGATACTGATAGGGTTAGCTATTCATGTGATAGAATATATAGATCCGAACAATGAGATGATCAGTGCAACAAAAAAGAAGGAATCAGTGTTATATTATTCTATGAGGGACTTGTCCGGTATCTTTTTTCCGGTATTTAAGAATGTAACAGAACAATTAATAGAAATATAAGATAGATATGCAAGAAGAACCCAATAAATATGTGAAAGAACTGACGCAGGAGAAGTACAAATATGGCTTCACCACAGAAGTTCACACAGATATTATAGAAAGGGGATTGAATGAGGATGTTATCCGCTTGATTTCTGCAAAGAAGAACGAGCCGGAGTGGTTGCTGGAGTTTCGCCTGAAAGCATACCGCTACTGGTTGACCATGGAGATGCCTGCATGGGCACACCTCACTATCCCTGAAATAGATTATCAGGCTATATCCTATTATGCGGACCCTACAAAGAAAAAAGAAGGACCGAAAAGTATGGATGAGGTAGATCCTGAGTTGATTAAAACTTTCAATAAATTAGGTATTCCTTTGGAGGAGCAAATGGCGTTGAGCGGTATGGCAGTAGATGCTGTCATGGACTCTGTATCCGTCAAGACTACATTTAAAGAAACCTTGTTGGAAAAAGGGATTATTTTTTGTTCGTTCAGTGAAGCGGTGCGTGAGCATCCCGATTTGGTGAAGAAATATCTGGGTTCGGTGGTCGGGCCGCGGGATAATTTCTTTGCAGCCTTGAACTCGGCAGTATTCAGTGACGGATCGTTTGTATATATTCCGAAAGGAGTGCGTTGTCCTATGGAACTCTCCACTTATTTCCGTATCAATGCAGCCAATACCGGACAGTTTGAGCGTACACTGATTGTTGCGGATGATGATAGTTATGTTTCTTATCTGGAAGGATGTACGGCCCCTATGCGGGATGAGAACCAATTACATGCGGCCATAGTGGAGATTGTGGTGCACGACCGTGCGGAAGTGAAATATTCTACCGTACAGAACTGGTATCCGGGAGATGCCGAAGGCAAAGGAGGAGTATATAACTTTGTGACAAAACGCGGTCATTGCAAAGGAGTGGATAGCAAATTGAGTTGGACACAGGTGGAAACCGGATCGGCCATTACTTGGAAATATCCCAGTTGTATCCTGAGTGGAGATAATTCTACTGCTGAATTCTATTCGGTGGCAGTAACGAATAACTATCAGCAGGCTGATACGGGGACTAAAATGATTCATTTAGGCAGAAATACCCGTAGTACCATTGTTAGTAAAGGAATCAGTGCCGGAAAGAGCCAGAACTCTTATCGTGGTCTGGTACGTGTGGCTCAGAAAGCAGACAATGCCCGTAATTACAGTCAGTGTGACTCTTTGTTGCTGGGGAGCCAGTGTGGTGCTCATACATTCCCATATATGGATATTCATAACGAGACAGCTGTGGTGGAACATGAGGCGACAACCAGCAAGATCAGCGAAGACCAGTTGTTTTATTGCAATCAGCGCGGTATTCCTACAGAAGATGCTATTGGGTTGATTGTCAATGGATATGCAAAAGAAGTACTGAATAAACTTCCAATGGAGTTTGCGGTGGAGGCACAGAAACTGCTGGCTATTTCTCTAGAGGGAAGTGTAGGATAAATGAAGAACTAAGAATTTAATAGAATTATGTTAGAGATAAAAGACTTACATGCCAGTGTCAATGGCAAAGAAATATTGAAAGGTATTAATCTAAGCATAAAGAAAGGTGAAGTTCATGCTATTATGGGACCCAACGGTTCCGGAAAGAGTACCCTTTCGTCTGTGTTGGTAGGCAATCCGGCTTTTGAGGTAACGAAAGGTTCGGTGACTTTTGAAGGAAAAGATTTGTTGGCTTTGAGTCCTGAGGATCGCAGTCATGAAGGTCTGTTTTTGTCTTTCCAATATCCGGTGGAGATTCCCGGAGTCAGTATGGTGAACTTTATGCGTGCGGCGGTAAACGAGCAGCGTAAATATAAAGGCCTCCTGCATTGACAGCCAGTGAGTTCTTGAAGCTGATGCGCGAGAAGCGGGCTGTGGTGGAATTGGATAATAAATTGGCAAACCGTTCGGTAAACGAGGGATTCAGCGGTGGTGAGAAGAAGCGCAATGAGATCTTCCAGATGGCTATGCTGGAACCTAAGTTGAGCATTTTGGATGAAACGGATTCCGGTCTTGATATTGATGCGTTGCGTATTGTAGCCGAGGGTGTGAACAAACTGAAAACTCCCGAAACAAGTTGTATCGTCATTACGCACTATCAACGGTTGCTGGATTATATCAAACCCGATATTGTACATGTATTGTATAAAGGACGTATTGTGAAGACTGCGGGTCCCGAATTGGCTTTGGAACTGGAAGAGCGTGGTTACGACTGGATAAAAGCCGAGTTGGGAGAATAATAATTTGATGCCTAAAGAAGAAAGTGATTATGAGAGCAGAACAACAATATATTGATCTCTTTTCTCAATGTGAGGCGATGATTTGCCGGCATAGTGCCGAGGTGCTGAACGCTCCCCGTGCGCAAGCTTTCGCAGATTTCGAAAAATTAGGTTTCCCTACCCGCAAACAGGAGAAGTATAAATATACGGATGTGAGCAAGTTGTTCGAGCCGGATTATGGTTTGAATTTGAACAGACTCGACATTCCGGTGAATCCGTATGAAGTGTTCAAGTGCGATGTACCTAATATGAGTACCGCTCTTTATTTTGTAGTAAACGATGCTTTTTATCGTCAGGCTTTGCCGAAGGCACAATTGCCGGAAGGAGTGTTGCTTGGCAGCTTGAAGGAGCTGTCTGAACAATATCCGGCTTTGGTCAAGCAGTATTATGGCAAGTTGGCAGATACTTCCAAGGATGGTGTGACCGCCTTCAATACTACTTTTGCCCAGGATGGCTTTATGCTGTATGTGCCGAAAGGCGTGGTGGTGGACAAACCCATTCAACTGGTGAACATATTGCGTGCTGATGTTAATTTTATGGTGAACCGCCGTGTGCTGGTTGTGCTGGAAGAAGGTGCGCAGGCTCGTCTGTTGATTTGTGATCATGCCATGGATAATGTAAATTTCCTTTCTACTCAGGTTATTGAGGTCTTTGCAAAAGAAAATGCTACTTTCGATCTTTATGAACTGGAAGAAACTCATACCAGCACAGTGCGTTTCAGTAACCTCTATGTGAACCAGGAGGCAGACAGTAATGTGCTTTTGAATGGTATGACTTTGCATAACGGTACTACGCGTAATACAACTGAAGTAACTTTGGCCGGACGTGGAGCTGAGATCAATTTGTGTGGTATGGTCATTGCCGATAAGAATGAACAGGTGGACAATCATACTTTCATTGACCACAAGGTTGCTGATTGCACTAGTAATGAGCTGTTTAAATATGTATTGGATGATCAGGCGACAGGTGCGTTTGCCGGAAAAGTATTGGTACGTGAAGGAGCACAACATACTAATTCCCAACAAACCAACCGCAACCTCTGTGCTACTCGTGATGCCCATATGTACACTCAGCCGCAACTGGAAATTTATGCGGATGACGTAAAATGCTCTCACGGAGCTACTGTCGGTCAGCTGGATGAAAATGCGTTGTTCTATATGCAACAGCGTGGTATCAGTCTGAAGGAAGCACGTTTATTGCTTATGTTTGCTTTTGTCAATGAAGTAATAGATACGATCCGCCTGGATGCATTGAAAGACCGTTTGCATCTGTTGGTGGAAAAACGTTTCCGTGGTGAGTTGAATAAATGTCAGGGATGTGCGATATGTAAATAAGACGCCATGTACGATATACAAAAAATAAGAGAAGATTTTCCGATATTAGATCGGGAGGTGTATGGAAAGCCGCTTATTTATCTGGATAATGGGGCTACCACTCAGAAACCGCGCCAAGTGGTTGAAGCCATAACCGATGAATATTATTCGGTCAATGCCAATGTGCATCGTGGTGTGCATTTCCTGTCTCAGCAGGCTACCGAGTTGCATGAAGCTTCTCGTGAAACTGTACGTCGTTTTATCAATGCACGCAGTAGCAATGAAATCGTGTTTACACGGGGCACGACGGAGAGTATCAACCTGTTGGCTTCTTCTTTTGCCGACAGTCAGATGAAGGAAGGCGATGAAGTGATTGTTTCTGTCATGGAGCATCACAGCAATATTGTACCTTGGCAGTTACAGGCTGCGCGTAAAGGAATCGTGCTGAAAGTGATTCCCATGAATGACAGGGGAGAACTGTTGTTGGATGAATATGAGAAACTCTTTTCGGAACGGACCAAGCTGGTGAGTTTCGCTCATGTAAGTAATGTGTTGGGCACTGTCAATCCGGCGAAAGAGATGATTGCGACTGCCCATGCACACGGTGTTCCCGTTTTGATTGACGGGGCGCAGAGTGTTCCTCACATGAAAGTGGATGTTCAGGATTTGGATGCCGACTTTTTTGCTTTCAGCGGACATAAGATATACGGTCCTACCGGTGTGGGGGTGCTTTATGGAAAGGAAGAGTGGCTGGATAAGCTTCCACCTTACCAGGGGGGAGGCGAGATGATACAAAGTGTCAGCTTCGAGAAAACGACTTTTAATGAATTGCCGTTTAAGTTTGAAGCGGGAACTCCCGATTATATCGGCACTACCGCCTTGGCAAAAGCGTTGGATTATGTATCTGCCATTGGTATGGAGAACATTGCCGCCCATGAGCATGAACTGACCCTATATGCCATGCAGCGTCTGAAAGAAATAAACGGGATGCGTATCTTCGGAGAGGCTGAGCATAAGAGCAGTGTCATTTCTTTCTTGGTAGGAAATATTCATCATTTGGATATGGGTACGTTGCTTGACCGTCTGGGCATTGCCGTACGTACCGGGCATCATTGTGCTCAGCCTTTGATGATTCGTATGGGGATTGAGGGAACTGTACGTGCTTCTTTCGGTTTGTATAATACCAAGGAGGAGATAGATATGCTGGCTGCCGGCATTGAGCGCGTCAGCAGGATGTTTTGATTTCTCCAAACGAAATAAGTCGCCTGCCATTGATAAACATTATATTAATGGCAGGCTTTTTTTGTATAACAAGAATCAGCGGAACTTCCCACAAGATTGGGAGAAACTTCTCACAAGATTTGCCGCATCTTGTAACAAGATATCAGGCATCCCGGTTTCTTGCGTCTTTTTATGTTCTTTTCTGTGGGCATATTCCTCTTCCGGTGGGAAATATGCCCCTCCCGAAGAATTGCCCCAAAAATCCTTCAGAAGTTTCAGCCTCTCCGCAAACTGCCTGTTCATGGGCTTTCCGGCTGAAGGATTGGCTCTTAAAATTCTTCAGCCGGGTATTTATTCTTTCAGCCGGCATATACGTTTTTTCAGCTATGGCTGTGTACTTTCCGGCATCTTCGGAGTTTTCCCCATGTACCTGCGTGCTTTTCACCTTTCGGCCATTGGGTACGCTGAAGAATTTTTTTTCAGTCTGAAAGATTTCGAGGTATCAATTCTTCAGCCGGAATGCCGATGAACAAAGCGTTTGCGGAGAGGCTGAAACTTCTGAAGGAAAAATAAGTGTTTTGCTATGTGTATATAAAGAAACAGGAGAAACAACAGGACGTATTAATAAAAGCTCTTGATGTTTTTTTAATATGTCCTGTTGTTTTTAAAAAAGGGGGCAGATGTTTTGAAGTTTCCTGTTGTGAAGTGTGAACACATACGGATGTATAGGCTGAAGGATATATCATGTTGCAGCCGGAAGATATATAATCTTACACCTGTAACATTCTACTCATTCATTGGAGAATTTTTATCACTTCTGAAAAGAGTGTATTGGGGGTAACAGGTAATACGATATAAAAGTAGGGGGCCGCATTCATCACGAGTGCAGCCCTCCTTGGTATTGTATTATTTATATTAAGGTAAAAAGAGAGAGTTTATTTGCCGTAATCATCGTATAACATCAGCAAATGTGATGAACTCCAACTGAAATGGGGAGCTTTTAACAATTCACCGGTGTGTGTGCCATAGTTTTCATGTATCGGTGCGCCTTCTTTCAAGCCTTGCAGACGGTCGAATACCTGGAGGGTGTATTCATCCGCCATCTTGTTATATCCATAATTGCGCAGGCCGCGGATAGCGAAGTAAGTCTGGTCCAACCAGATAGGACCGCGCCAGTAGCCGCGCGGATTGTACTTCGGATGGTCTGCTGCCACTGTGGGGAAGGGAATGTAGGTAGAAAACTTGGCTGTATCGGTCAGCAGGGGCAGCATGGCTTTTACCTGATCGGCCGTGGCAACTTTTGTCCATAAGGGGGTGTATGCTTCGCATCCCGGTTCCTGTATGAAGCTTCCGTCTTTTAAGCGGCGATCGAAGAAGAAACCTTTTTCTTTGTCGAAGAAATAATCGGCTACCTGGCTGCTGTAATCCGGACCATCGAAAGTTACTCCCAAAATACCGGCGAACTTTTTCAATAACTTGCATTCCAAAGCCAGATAGGCATTCAGGTCAACACTTTCCTGATCCATGCTCCATGCATCCTCCGCACCGTCATTTTTCAGCATCTTGGCATCATCGAAACGGATGGCGTTATCCATGCCGCTTTCCCATGCTGCCGCTTCCAGTGTACCATCGGTGGAACCGTATTCACACATACCGTTGCGGTTATGGTCACGCTTGTTGTACCACCATTTGTAGTATGCCATCAATTGCGGATACATTTCGCTGATGAATGCCGTATCATTGGTATGGGTGAATATTTCGTCTACAGCCCAGGATACGAGAGGAGGTTTGCTGTCGCGTGCATTGTTCTCGGCAGGATCGGTGTAGATGCAGTCTATAATCATGCCGTCCGGTTGCTGGTAGTCAAACATGGCGCGGATGTTGTCTTTGGCAAGTTCAGGATCGAATTTTGCCAGGGCGGCAGAGAAACGCCAGGTGTCCCAGGCCCAGAATCCTACGAAGTAGTATGCGGCATGACTCGGAACAATTCCTTCGTGGAGCAATCCGCCACGGTGGGTACGCCAGTTGCTGATAAGTGTAACAACTGCTTTCACGGCGATACGGTCATACTCAGGTTTCATATCTTTGCGCAGAATCTTGGTGAGATAACCTTCCCAGCGTTCTTTGTTGGCTTTGAGCCCTTCCTGCGGATTGCTTAGAGCCAATTGCGCTTTCTGTAATCCGGCAGAAAGTTCTTTTTCTCCGGTATAGAAAGAAATGGCTACGTAGGTGTCGTGTTCGCTGCCATTGATTTTTGCCTGGTAATTATTGTCAGTGCCCTTTACGCTAACATCCGGGGTAAAAGTTAATGCTACAATCTCACCGGAGGGATGACGGGCGATGACGGTATTCTGGTCTGTTTGGACTTGTATCTCTTTTCCCCATTGGCTGGCAGTTAAGGAGAGTTCCTTTCCTGCATCGGAGTGAATGCGGAGCAATGCGGTAGAAGCATCTAAAAAAATCAAGCGTTGAATGATTTTACCTTCCTCCGAACTGGCCGAGAGATATAACTCACCGGGAAAATAACAGGTGGAGTCCGGAGTGAATACTGCATTTGCATCATCGTTATAACCTACGGTGACAGCGGATTGCGCCATCCATTGGCGCCGGTTCATGTCCAGACTGAACGGACCGCAGAAACCGTTCACCCAGTGATCTTTTTGCGGAAGGGTGAATCCCATCCAGGAACCGGCGTCTGTAAACCATCCCCCGCAACGTGTCAGTGTATCGGGGGTATAGGTTATATCCAGTATGTTATTGAATTCATATCTTTTGCCTGTGGGGATGTTCTCACCGGCAGGTGTGCAGGCCGTTGTGAGACCTGCGACTACTGCTGTGAGAAGAATGATTTTGGTAAATTTATATTTCATGTCATTTCGTTATTATTTTAAAACCATTTCTTATGCGCTTTTTCAGCGGCATCGTCTTGATTGCTCAAAGGTTGCATGGTAAAGCTGTATTGCCATTCGTGCGGAGTGATGGTATATTCCGGATGTACTTGCGCTCCCCAGGTATTATCTCCACCTACCCCCATATGACGGTGGTCGATGTTTAACCATATCATGTCTTTCTTCATAATACTTCCACCATGACGGCGTTCGGTATTGAATGCCACATAGTCAATATCCTCCAACGGGAAATTCCATGCGCTGACATTCAGCGGTTCCTCACCTGTGATTAACAGGCCTTCCCCTGCTTTATTACGCAATGCAACCCATCGTACATCGGTTTTGTTGCCGGTTTCCTGGGCACGGACATACGGATGGAATTGTTCCCATACTGTAGCGGTATAGAGCCCGATAGGATAACCCGTCTTGCGGTCTGCATAGTTTTCTTGTGGTCCGCGGCCCAACCAGGTCATCACATCGTATTCTGCCGGAAGAATCATACGCATACCCAGGCGTGGTATTTCAGGAAGGGATTTGTTGCCGGGTACAAAGTGCATACTTACTTTGATTGCTCCATTGGGTCGTACTTGATAAACGGTCTGCAAAGTTGATTCTTGTGCTTCCAGTTTATAATTTACAGTAACGGTTGCCAGTTGTTTGTTTGAATCTTCTTTCAGGTCGATACTTTGTAACTTGGCGTTCTTGCCTGCAAATTTCCAGATGCCGCAACGTTCCAGGTGGTTGTTGGCAACATCATTGTCGGTTAACGCACGCCAGAAATTGGGTTGCAATCCTTCTTTTATCAGATTCTTCCCGTTATATAAGAGTTCTGTCATTTCACCATCAGCAGTAGAGAATGCGATACGGAAGTTCTCTCCTGTCAAGGTAATGGCATCCGGAGTACGTTCGGTATTTACAGTTTTGTCTACTAGTTCCCGGGCAGTCCATGTAGCATTCAGCAGCCGTTCTCCTTCCGGATTCAGTTGCCATTGCTCCATGGCTACCTGATGTCCCTTCGGAACTAATGGGGCTTCCTTTTTGGTAAATGCTTCCAATTTCAGGAAGTATTCTTTTCCATCGTTAGGAATCAAGTTCATCGGGATAGTGATGAAGGTAGAAGAACGGGCGGCCATAACCGGGAAATCCATTTCACCGCTTTGTACAGCTTTTCCGTCTGTTTCTACAGTCCAGTGTAGTTTGTAATCCTCCAAACCGATAAAATCATGCCAGTTAGTCACTTTAATTTGCTTGGTGGTAAAGGCAACAGGCTCAAAATGAATATATTGATATACTTTTTTTCACTTCCCAGATGTGCGGATGAAGTGAACGGTCGGCAGCTACCAATCCGTTGGCACAGAAGTTGGAGTCATTAGGAACACCCACGAAGCCCATATCGCCTCCGTAAGCCCAAATCTTGTTTCCGTTCTTGTCTTTGATATCAAAGTAGCATCTACCCAGTCCCATATGAAACCACCTTGCAACTGGTCATATTTATAAATCAAATTCCAATAGTCTTGCAGGTTACCTACACTGTTACCCATGGCGTGGGCATATTCACATAGAATCATCGGGCGTGCGTCGCGTTGGTTTACATGACGGCGGAGCGCCCAGACACGTGCATACATCGGACAATAAATGTCAGATTTGGCATCATAACCACCTCCTTCATATTGTACAGGGCGGGTAGGGTCAAACTTCTTGGTCCAGTCATATAACGTTTCAAAGTGTTTTCCGTAGCCGGACTCATTTCCCATTGACCAAGTGACAATGGCAGTGATATTGCGGTCCCTCAGCACCATGCGGCTCATGCGTTGCATAAACGGTACTTCCCAATCGGGATTATTAGCCAGTGTGCCATCTTTATGCGCCTGCATACCATGGCTTTCAATGTTTGCTTCATCTACCAGATACAAACCGTATTCGTTACACAATGCATACCATTCATAGCGGTTGGGGTAATGGCAAGTGCGTACAGCATTCAGGTTGAATTGTTTCATCAACTGAATGTCTTTTATCATGCTCTCTACGGTGATGGTACGACCATGATGCGGATCGTGTTCATGGCGGTTTACTCCTTTAAACAATACGGCTACCCCATTTATCAGTTGCATGCCGTTACGCATTTCCACAGAACGGAAACCGAAAGGCTGTGTGAATGATTCCAAGGCTTTTCCTTGAGCGTCGTAGGTGCTGACTACCAATGTATAAAGATTGGGTGTTTCGGCATTCCAAGGCAATATGGCCGGGAACAAGTGTTTCTGAGCGAATAAAGTATCTGTAGCAGAAGTTATTTCCTTTTTATGCTGGTAAATTACATTGCCTTTGTTCATAACCTTCACTTCCACGGTTCCTCCCGGATGAGGCTTGTGGAGTGTGATATTCAGATTAAAATCTCCGTCTTTATAACCATTTGTCAGTCCGGCTACCAGTTTGAAGTCTTGTACACGGCTTTGAGGACGGGCATAGAGATATACATCGCGTTCAATACCGCTATATTTCCAGTAATCCTGATCCTCCAGGTAGGAACCGTCACTATAACGGAAAACTTTAACGGCCAGTTTGTTCTTTCCGGCTTTTAAGAACGGAGTAATATTGAAATGAGCCGGAAGACGGCTGTCTTCACTGTATCCTGCCAATTTACCGTTTACCCAGCAATAAAAAGCGGACTCAACTCCTTCAAAATCAAGGAAGATATCCATTCCTTTCCAATGGGCCGGTACGGTAAATTCACGTACGTATGCTCCTACCGGATTGTAATCGGTTGGAACATGAGGCGGATTGGCAGGGAAGGGGTAAGCTACGTCAGTATAGATGGGGGAGTCAAATCCTTGCAGTTCCCAGCTTCCCGGAACCTGTATGTCTTTCCAGCGTTTGGTGTTATACCCCATTTTATAAAAATCTGTCGGGCATTCCTCATTGTTTTTAGAGAATAAGAACTTCCAGGTTCCGTCTAGTGAAATGCGGCGTTCTGTAGCAGGGTTTACTGCAAAACGCTGGGCGGCAGGTAAAGCCTGTTGTTTCAGTGCATTGGCCTCATTCGTATAAGGAATGAAATGGGCATGGGCAGGTTCACGGTTTATTTCATTTATTTGTGGATTCTGCCAGGGCACATTTTCACCCCAGGCGGAAGCACAAACAAACAACAGTGTAAGAACAGTATGAAGAGAGTGTTTCATGGTTATTGTTATTTTAAATAGAACAGAAAAGAGTCACAAGAAAAGGTACGCTGAAGTCTACTACAAAGCCGTGAAATATAGAAACCACTACGAAACTTTGACCGGAATAGCGGGTGATGATGGGTAATGTTGTATCCATCGTAGTGGCTCCTCCGGCAGAAATAGGGGCTAGATTGCCAAACCAGCGTACTAGCAACGGGGCAAAAAGCAAAGTGATAATCTCACGTGTGATATTGGATAATAATGCAATGGTTCCCAACTCCGGACCTTTATATTCTGTAATAAAGATACTGGATAGAGAGTAATAGCCGAAACCGGCACCTACTGCCATACAGTCTGTTACTGAGCGGTGCGAGAGAAACAGACTGACCACTGCGCATCCTGCCAGTGTTCCCAATATGGTCATGACCGGTAGAAAGATCAGGCGGGGGTTTAATGAACGGAAATTACGTAAAGTCTGCGGATCATTACCTACACTGACTCCTACACTGAACATTAACGCACACAAGGCGTAGAAACTTAGCTTACTTTGTGTAAAGTCGTATGGAATAAGGTGATATACCCCACAAAGAGCTCCCAGTACAAAGAATCCGACGATAATCAAACTTCCTTTCATACTTGTCCCTCCTTATTTCTTTTGTAAAGTACATACCATAAAGCCCATGCTGCTGTAACACTGCCCAGCACTGCTGCCAAGGTGATGACAATGGCTTCCAACCCTATAGTGTGCAGACCATTGATAATTTTCTGATTGCCGCCTACATCTATACCCAATAAAAAGAGTAGCAACCAAATAAGAACGGTGATGACTTTGTGTATTCCTGAAAGCTTCTGCTTGCGAAGCAGGAAGCCGAGGAGCATCCCCGTGAGCATTAATCCAATAATTGTAAACATATCTATGTCGTTTTATTTATAGGCAAAGATACTTCATTTTTAGATTACAAGGCGGTATCACTGTAGCGAAAACCGCCTTGTTGCCTAATTATATCTAACCAAAAAAGAAAATACTTATTTTAAGGCATCATTAGCATTCAGCTCTGTAAGAGGAGTGGGGTAGAATGAATTTTTGTCTTCATTGAAGCCTGTTCTTCCGGCAGCTTGCAGGGCTGAGGACAGTTTGCCCCAACGGCGGAGATCATACCAACGATAGTTCTCAAGAGGGAATTCAATCATGCGCTCGTGTTCAATTTGCGCGCGGACTGCTTCTTGAGAAGTACCTGTCATGGGTGGCATATCCCCGTGAACGCTTCTTACTTCATTGATTAAAGGAATAGCTTGTTCGGGATGTCCCTGTTCATTCAATGCTTCGGCTTTCATTAACAGTACGTTGGCATAACGCATCAAAGGAACATTGATTGCAGAATAGTTTTGGTTTAAACCTTCATAGGTCGAGGGCATGAATTTACGGAAGGCTACGCGTTCTTTGTTGTCGAACCAGTCATTATAGTCGTAGCCATAGACACGTCCGTTACCATCGTTATAATAGTCACAATTAAAAAATAATGTTGCATACATACGCGAGTCATAACGTCCTGTAGTAGCCGTTTCCCCTTCTTTTTTGAATTCACTAATCAATGTTTGACTGGGAAGAATCTCATCCCATCCCCCAAGTTCGGAAACACCGATCCATCGATGGAACTGAGTACGATAAGTAGCTCCGTTTGCAGAACTCATAGAGAATTGAATTTCAAAAATCGATTCTTTACTGTTCTTATTATCCCCGCTGAACATAGTGCTGAAATTATTAACCAGTTCATATCCTTTTACTTGGTTGAATGCTTCTATAGCACTGGCCAGATAAGAGTCTTTGTTGGTTGCCTCTTCATAGGCGCGTGTCAGATAGGCGAAACCAAGATATGCATAAGCAGAACCGCTTGTGGCACGGCCTACATTATCAGCGTCACGTGTTGCAGGCAGACTGGTTGCACGTTTCAAGTCTTCAATGATGAAATTCCATGCATCCTCACGGGAAGAAAGGGGCTTGCTTAATTCAGTCGGGTTAGTGATATATTTATCACGAACTATGATTTCTTTCCAGTTCAATAAAAGTTGCATGTGGTAATAAGCGCGGATAAAGTAACCTTCATTGACCAATTGTTCGCGTGTTGCTGCGTCTATATTCTCATCGGGTATTTCTGCGGTTTTTTCAATTACCTGATTAGCAAAACTGATGCCTTTATAGTAGCATTGCCAGTAATAACTGAACTGAGAGTTACCATTGGTGTAGGTATAGTTGCCTAATTCCACCCAGTTCGGGTAATTCAGAGCATCGCTTCCTAATTGGATAATATCTTCACGATAGGCTTCTACCGGCCATTTGATTTCCGGGAAAGACCACATGTCACCCGAATAAGTCATCAGGTAAAGTTGGGAGTATGCGGCGGCAAGTCCGGTTTCAGCATCAGACTGGTTACGCCAAAAACTGCTTGATGTCAACTGGTCAGGAGATTCTACCGTGAGATAATCGTCACAAGCGCTAAATAAACTTGCAATGCAGATACTTGCTATGTATAATAGTTTCTTCATTTTCTTATTACTTTAAAGGATTAGAATGTAAGTTGAGCTCCAACGGTGAATGAACGGGTAAACGGATAAATCAATTTATCAACACCGGTATTCAACACACTGGCACGAGAGAATTCAGGATCTATACCATCATAGCCTGTGATAGTGAACAAGTTTTCACCACTTACATAGAAACGCAGTTTCTCAATATAGAATTTCTGCATGAGTGATTTGGGTAAAGTATAACCTAACTGTGCCTGACGCAGACGGACAAAATCACCGTTTTCAAGGAATCTGTCTGATTCTTTCATGTTGCCGTTCGGATCTTGATATACTGCGCGGGGAACATCCGTATTTCTATTGTCAGGAGTCCATGCATTCAATGTAGACTTCAGCATATTTGATTTAGAGTTCATACCTTCATAGAAATATTTGTTTCCGTTATACAATTTGAAGTTCCATGCGCTGCCAAGTACGATTGAAAGGTCAAATCCTTTATAGCCGAATGACAGGTTTAAGTTCGCTTCCAATGTCGGGATACCTGAGCCACAGTATTCTTTGTCACCGGCGTCTATGCTTCCATTACCATCTAAATCTTTAAAACGGATATCACCCGGTTGGGCATTAGGCTGTAATAATTGTCCATCCTTGTTTACATGGGCATTTACTTCATCCATACTTTGGAAGATACCGTCTGTTCTATAAAGATAGAATGCACCGATAGGTTTGCCCACTCTGGTTTCTGTCGGGAAATGCTCCGTTCCATATTTCAATCCTTCACCCTGAAGAACTTGGTCTGCATCTGACAATTCGACCACTTTATTTTTGGTGGTGCTCATATTGAAACCGATATTGTAATCAAAGTCTTTTATAGCATCTCCCCAGTTTAATTCAAGTTCGAAACCGGTATTGCGTATCTTTCCGACATTCAGGGTGGGGTTAGTCATACCTGCTGAAGGAGGTAGAACTTTTGTTATCAACAGATCTTCTGTTTGGTTATAGTAGTAGTTTAATGTACCGGTTAATTTGCTGTTAAAGAAGCCGAAATCGAAACCAATATTTTTGGTATCCGTTGTTTCCCATTTCAAAGAACGGTTTTCCAATCCGCGAGCGATGCTTCCTGCCCATGCGTTGTCACCGTTGCCTTTCACGTATCCTTGATACATTTCATTGTATGTACTAATCAGCGCAAGGAAGTCATAATATCCCAAAGCATTTTCATTACCCAAACGTCCCCAACTGACACGGAACTTCAAATTATTCAATGCAATGTCTTTCGGGAAGAATTCTTCCTGACTGATTCTCCAGCCTAATGCCACTGATGGGAAGCAACCCCAACGGTTGTCTTTACCAAACTTGGATGAACCGTCATAACGTACAGTTGCCTGTACCAGGTAGCGGTCATTATAATTATAGTTCAGTCGGCCGAAGAAAGAGGCGCGGTTATATTTCCATTTTGTTCCGCTACCATCAAATGTGCCACCTGCTCCTGCACCTACAGTTGAGAAAGATGGATCAAGAAATCCGCCCGGAATTTCACTGGTTACCAATTTTCCGTCTTCTACTTTATAAACAGTGGTTTTACCTTCTACCCCAACAGAATTCCATGTATATTTGCGGGCAGTCATGGAAGTACCTGCCATTGCATTGACGTTGTGTTTTCCAAATGTCTTATTAAAACTTAATACATTTTCCCATACATGTTCCTCCCAGTATCCTGTGGTTTCGCTATGATAAGGATAGTCACGTTTGGCTTTTGGGTCGGCAACATAGGCCGGAGTATGATAAGTCTGACGTTGGTGCTCACCTCTGTATGCATAGCTTGTCTTGAAATTCAGCCATGGGGTGAAGTTCATGGTCAAGGCAACATTGGCTGTGGTATGATATTTTTTGTCGGTAGATTTTTCATAATGCTGGTCAGCCATAACATTACGGTTACTGGGCAGATCGTCAAAGTCACTTAAGCCGAAGCCATACTCTCTTGTATCATCATAGATAGGAACAAGCGGAGAAATCATGTACATTTCTTTAATGGAATATTCGGGTTGTTTGCTATCCGTAAATTTGAAAGCGATGTTAGCATCAATATCAAATATATATTTGCTCATGTGGAGTTTCAAACGTGCATTATCTTGACGGTAATTGTTACCTAAGAAAATACCTTTTTCGTCAGCATGGTTATATGAAAGTGAATATTGAGCATTTTCAGAACCGCCACGGATGCTGAACATATAGTTTTGTGAAACACCACCTCTTAGCATGGCATCTTGCCAGTCTGTATCTATTCCTGTGTTTTTATTTACAAATGCGGGCATAGTAACCTCTGTATCATCTGGATACTGGTTCATGTAGTTCTGATACATTTGTTTATGAACACTTTTGTATTCTTCGGCATTTAGCAGTTCCAGCTTTTTGGCTACGCTTGTAAAGCTTACATAAGTGCTGAAATCAATTTTCATGTCACCCTTTTTACCGTTTTTGGTAGTTACGATAATGACACCATTTGCGGCAACCGAACCATAGATGGCAGCGGCTGCACCATCTTTCAGTACTTCCATTGACTGAATATCTTGCGGATTCACATTTTCAATATCACCGGGAAAACCATCAATGATATAAAGAGGTTGGTTGTCACCAAACGTTTTGACACCACGGATTTTAACCTGCACACCTGCACCGGCATTACCACCAGCCTTCATAATGTTTACACCTGCAATCTTACCTTGCAATGCTTCTGCAGGGTTGGTTGTGGTGCGCTTTACCAAATCGTCTACATCTACTGAGGAAATAGCACCGGTCATATCACTTTTCTTCATGGTACCATAGCCCACTACTACAACTTCATCCAGCATCTCAGTATCTTCTTTCAAAGTCACCCGGATGTTGGTCTTTCCGTTTACAGGGACTTCTTGTGTTGCATAGCCCACATAAGAAATAATAATAGTGGCTTTGGGGGATACGCTTAATGCAAAGTTACCGTCAAAGTCTGTGATGACTCCGTTGGTTGTACCTTTCTCTACTACACTGGCACCAATAATAGGTTCGTTGGCAGCATCGGTAACCAGACCAGTCAGTTGAATCGTCTGTGCTAATGCACCGAAAGGAGTCATAAAAGCAAAGAGTAGAATCAATAACATGATTCTTTCCTTGAAATAATTCTTTTTACTCATGTGAATAAATTTTAAGGTTAATAATTGTTTTTCACATCGCTAAGTAATAGGTTGTATGTGCAAACTCCTAATTATTATACCCTACAAATGAACTACAATGAATAAAAAAACTCTCTTTTTTAATCTACAAATATAAATGTAATATATTGATATATAGTGTTCTATATAAAGAGGTAATATCTACAAAATGCTGTTTGATAAAAACTGTAAAAATATAGGTTCTTTAAATATTTTGTAGATAGTCTGTCAAGTCATCCTCCGAAGATAAGTTTAGAGATTTACGTAAACGATATCGATTCATGTTGATTGTTTTGGGAACATTTCCTGTGAGCATTGAGATTTCTTTGGTAGATAGATTTACCCGTAATAAAGTGGCTAGATATTTTTCTCCTTGTGTTAAATTGGGATGCCGTTCGGATAGCCGTTGAAGGAACTCCTGGTTCTTTTCTTCGACATTCATCAGCAAGGTGCTGTTCGTTTTATCTCCATTCTGATATTGGCTGATGAAAGCATTGACTTTCTTCAGATGAGGAATCAATGCCTGTTGGTCCATCTTATATCCTTGCTTTATCATTTCTCTGATTTTCTCCAGCAATTCATTACGGCTATGCAGGAATACAGCAAAACTGGTAGCTTCCTGACGACTGTTGTATAATGCGCTTTGTACAGATTTTAATTCGAGTTCTTGCTGTCGTACTTTAAGTTCTGCCAATTCGTGTTCCGATTGCTCCAGATTATAGCGGGTAACCATTAACTGCATATTCTTTTTGCGTTTATACCATTGGTATAGAAATATACTGAGTACTATCAATGAGATGAATATGATTACTAGTACAAACAGGTTCCGTTTCAGCAGTTCTATTTCATAAGCTTGCTCTCTTAGTTCTGCTTTCCTTTGTTGGTTTTGATATTGTTTATGGGAAATTTCCTGTTCTACGATGCGTAATTTACTTCCACTTTGCAATTCTTTGCTAAGGGTATATAGTTGCATCAGGCATTTATAAGCGTTTTTATGGTCTCCAAGGGCATCGTATACCCAAGATAAATATTCGTAATTATCACAAATCAGTTCTTTGGCACTGATGGAAGAAGCGACCTCGTATGCTCTTTGTAAAGCCATCAAGGCATTGTTGTATTGCTTTGCATAGAAGTATTGTTTTCCCATATTGTTATAGTTTTCCCCTAATGACCATTGAGAATTCAAGTTCTTGTTGATGATAATGGCCTCATTAATTAAACTTAGCTTTTCATTAAAATCACCCTCATATAAACATAGATTATTCAAATTGGCGGATATCCCTCTTAAATTTTTCTGACTGCGGTTTATTATAAGGGCTTGTTTGAGGAATTGTTCAGCTGTGTTGAACTCATTCATGGAATAATGGATGATGCCACGATCATTGTAGCATAGTGCGATTGAAATGGAATCTCCGATGGATTTAAAGATTGAGATGGCTTTCTCATTCATTTCGATCGCTTTGTTATAGTCGGTCAGTTTACAATAGAGTGCTCCTATCAGTGCGTAAATTTGTCCGTTCAGCTCTTTATTGGCAGGAGTTGCATACTCCAATGCGTCATATAGATTTTTGATGCTCACATCAAAATTGCCTAATAATAGCTTTTCTGCCTGACTGTAATAGAACATTGCTTCGGCTTTTTGATCATTTTGCCTTTCTTCAGGAAATAATTCAATTACCTTGGCAGCATAGTAACTGGCCTGCTTCGGATTATTGTATAAGGCTTCAACCGACTTTTTAATCAGTGCCTCGGCTTCTTGTTGTTTATTACGGGCATTAGCCCATGAGAGATTCAGCAGGCAAAGGAGAATATATACAAGTAGGTTGTTTTTCATAATCAAGCGTATTTTTGCAAAAATAGTGATTTTCTTTGTAAAAAGACACTCTTGTTTCTCTTTTAAAAGAATATCTTTGCAAGCAACAATAAAGATGAGCTATGTTATTACCTTATTTGAATAAAGATCTGATAGAGGCCGGTTGTGATGAGGCGGGCAGGGGATGTCTGGCAGGATCTGTATATGCAGCAGCTGTTATTTTACCTGTAGATTTTAAGAATGAATTGCTGAATGATTCCAAGCAACTGACGGAGCATCAGCGTTATGCGCTGCGAGAGATTGTGGAAAGAGAAGCATTGGCATGGGCTGTAGGTGTAGTGACTCCTGAAGAGATAGACGAGATAAATATCCTTAATGCGTCTTTTCTGGCAATGCATCGTGCTGTGGATCAATTGAAAATTCGTCCCCAACATTTGTTGATTGATGGGAATCGTTTTAAAAAGTATCAGGATTTGCCGCATACTACTGTGGTAAAAGGAGATGGAAAATATCTTTCTATTGCCGCTGCATCTATTCTGGCGAAAACCTATCGTGATGATTATATGAATGAACTGCATAAAGAATATCCTTTTTATGATTGGAATAGTAATAAAGGTTATCCTACTAAAAAGCATCGTGCGGCTATCCGTGAACATGGAACAACGCCATATCATCGGATGACTTTTAATTTGTTGGGAACAGATCCCCAATTAGAGATTCCTTTCTAATTTGAAGAATATATAGGAGGATGGGATAACTTCTTTACATTTCATTCTACTTGGTTGAAAATAAAGCGAAGAATCTGTTTGATTCATATGAGTCGTAACAGATTCTTCGTTTCACTTTTTTACAATGGTCTTATTCAGCATATCAATATTTTCCCCGTTGATAAGAGCGATGTCCATAAATCGTGATTACCACAAAACAGATAAATGGCAGGATAAATGAAACATTTACGGCTGGCATATTCCAAATGGTATTCATATCAATAATACTTGCTTGTAAAGGAGGAAGTACGGAACCTCCTAAAATAGCCATAATCAGGCCAGCTGCTCCAAACTTTGCATCATCTCCCAATCCGGTAAGCGCTATGCCATAGATCGTGGGGAACATTAATGACATACAGGCTGAAACAGCTACCAGGCAGTACATACCCCAGATATCCTGGAAGAAGATGACTCCGGCGGTGAAGCAGCAACCCGCAATGGCAAGTATGGCCAATAATTTACCTGGATTGAGGTAGCGCAAGATGAAGGTACAGATAAAACGGCTGATACAGAAAATAACCATCGCAATGATATTATATTCTTGTGATAGTACTTCGGCAGCTTTCTCCTCCATACCTTGTGACATGAACAGGCGTGTGCCGTATTGGATGATGAAGGTCCAACACATAATCTGCGCACCTACATAGAAGAATTGTGCCACCACTCCTTCGCGGTAATGATGGATGGAGAAGATACGCTTCAGTGTGGGACCGAAATTGATACTGTGAGACTGGTCACCATTTTTGGGCATTTGGGTAAAACGTATCACTAGAAGCATAACTAATATGACTATTCCGATAGTGAGATAAGGAGCGATCAGTACGGACAGGTCCGCATCTCTTACCGTTGCAAATTCTGCCGGGTTTAGTTGGGCTCGTTCTGCCGTATCCATCGGATTTAGTTTCGCCTGGATAAAGTTCATGGCTACATACATTCCCAGTAAAGAGCCCATAGGGTTAAACGATTGTGCCAGATTGAGACGTCGGGTAGCGGTAGCTTCTGTTCCCATGGACAAGATGTAAGGGTTGGAACTGGTTTCGAGGAAGGAGAGTCCGCAGGTCAGAATAAAATAAGCTAATAAGAACGGATAGTAGCTGCCTGTCATTTTAGCGGGAAAGAATAATAAGGCTCCTACGGCATAAAGTCCCAATCCCAGCAGGATACCGGCTTTATAAGAGTATTTACGGATAAACATAGCTGCCGGAAAAGCCATGGCGAAATATCCGCCATAGAAGGCAACTTGCACCAATGCGCCATCGGTGACACTCATCCGGAAGATTTTAGAGAATGCTTTTACCATCGGATTGGTGATATCATTGGCGAATCCCCAGAGGGCGAAGCAGCAGGTGACTAATATAAACGGTAGTACGTAACTGACTCCATCTTTGTGCAGGATGGGTTGATCTGTATCTTTCATTTCTTAAATTAAAGATTGAGAATTAAAAATTAAGAAATGAGAATTGAAAACAAAAAAAGGATAGGCATATGACCCTTTCTCAATTTTTAATTTTCAATTCTCAATTTATTAACTATTTATAAATAGGTCCGTAAGTTGAGCAAGCTCTGTAGTCGGAACCTTCCTTATCCATACCGAAGGCATTCCATGATGCCGGGCGGAAAATCTTGTCATCTTCTACATTATGCATACAAACAGGAATACGTAGCATAGATGCCAGAGTTATTAAATCCTGTCCGATGTGTCCATAGCTGATGGCGCCGTGGTTGGCTCCCCAGTTGTTCATTACCGAATAGACATCACGGAATGCAGGTTTGTCGCATAGGCGGGGTACAAACCAAGTAGTAGGCCATGTGGGATCTGTACGCATGTTCAGTACCTGATGGATTTCCGGATCAATATCTACTGTCCAGCCTTCTGCCAGTTGCAATACTGGACCTAAGCCTTTTACCAGATTAAGACGCATCATGGTGACAGGCATACCGCCTTTAGACAAGAAATTGGAAGAGAAACCGCCTCCACGGAAATAGTCGCGATCTGCCGGATACCAGGTTGTAGCTTTCAGACAAGCTTCGACATCGGCTTCAGTCATTTCCCAGTTGGGCTTCATGCAGGGCTCTCCCGCTTCATTATGGCTCTCACCGGTAGCGTCCAGAGTGGTTGCACCAGAGTTGATAAGATGGATGATACCGTTTTTAGCCATTCCGGTAAGTTCTTTGCCGGTGACACGTTTTACCGCTTCGGGACTCCAGTAAGTACGGATGTCGGAGAACATCTGTCCACAGCCACTCAGCAGGTGACCGAATAACATGGCAACACCATTGCAAGCATCATTTTCGGTAGCCAGAACGTATGCTTCGCGAATGCCGTTCCAGTCGAAAGTGGTGTTGAGCAGTGCTTCACTGAAGTCACCGTTTGGTTTCCAGTCAGTCCATTGGCGTTGCCCCTGGAAGCCGGCTGCGATGGCATTATGGCCGATAGCTTCTTCTTTGAATCCCATTTCAAGCAATTTCGGGTTGCCGACCATCAAGTCACGCATGATGATAGTCATTTTTACAATAAATTCCCAGTCGGCATCCTTCTCTTCACGGGTTTTGCGCTTTTCGGGACGGTTCTTAAAGTCTTCCCCTTCGTTGGGCTTGCAATATTTTTCAGTCCAGGCCATTGCCTTGGCATATTCTTCATGGTCATAGATTCCTTCTTCCATACGGCGCAGGATCTCAGTTTCGTCCACGCTTTCATTACGTATTCCCAGATATTCCTGGAAAAAGTCAGGATCGACAATAGAGCCGGCGATACCCATGCAGACACTACCGAAAGAAAGATAGCTTTTTCCGCGCATATTGGCTACAGCCATGGCGGCACGGGCGAAACGCAATAGCTTTTCTGCTACATCGGCCGGAATCGTGTTGTCATCCAAATCTTGTACATCGTGTCCGTAAATACCGAATGCAGGCAGCCCTTTCTGTGCGTGTCCGGCTAATACGGCAGCCAGATAAACGGCTCCCGGACGCTCTGTGCCGTTGAATCCCCAGACTGCTTTCGGCCAGTGCGGGTGCATATCCATTGTTTCGGAGCCATAGCACCAGCAACTGGTTACGGTAATGGTGGCACCTACTCCTTCGCGTTCGAATTTCTCGGCACAAGCGGCGCTTTCGGCTACACGACCGATGGTGCTGTCTGCTATTACACATTCCACGGGGCTTCCGTCACCGTTTTTCAAGTTGGATGAAATCAGTTCGGCAACAGCTTTTGCCAGGTTCATAGTTTTGTCTTCAAGGCTTTCGCGGACACCACCCTGGCGGCCGTCGATAGTGGGACGAATCCCGATTTTAGGATACTTTTTCATGATATACATAGGTTTTAGTTGTTAAATTGAATTTCTTAAATGGACTTCGGTAGGGAGATAAGTTCTGATTTCCTGTCCGGTTAGTACAAATTCTGCGGCTTTCCGCCCCAGCTCTTCCCAGTTGATACTGAGTACCGTAATCCCTTGGTCTATTACCTCGTAGGCAGGAGTGTCATTGTAGGCTATCAGTCCGAAATCTTCTCCGCATTTCAGCCCGGTTGTCCGGCTTTGCTTGATTATATTGACTACCTCTATCTGACGGATTGCAATGTATACTTCTCCTTTACGGACTTGTATCCGGTCTGTATTTTCCACAATGGCTGAATCAATGTGATAATCCTGACAGAAACAATTGAAATACTGACAACTGCTACGGGGGTGTTTGATGTCTTCGGGAAATAAAAGTACTAGTCTCTGATATTTTCTCAGATGTTCTTTCAATGCGGCCAATGCATGATAAAAGGAATCGTCAAAATCCTGACATACGTATGAATAGTCCTTTTTATCGAACTTCCCGAAATCCAACAGCAGCAACTTAGACGAATCTATTTTGTAAAGATGGGGGGATAGTTTCTCATTGTCGAAGTTCATCACAATGTATTTATTGTATCTGCCTATTGATTCACGTAAGATGGTATTGAAAAGTCGTTCATTATATTGATGAAACAATAAATCTACTTTGTAGTTGATGGATAGTTTTTTTGATAAAACTATTATATAACGAGTATTTAAAGGGAGAATACTCGTCCAGCAGAAGCAGAATGTTTGTAAGCTTGTTGGTAACGTAGTAACCTTTTCCCGGAGTAGAGTCTATTATTCCCCGGTCTTTTAAATCAATGAATGCTTTGAACACCGTATCCCGCGACACTTGATACTCACGGCTCAGTTTGTTGATGGACGGTAATGTGCAGTCCGATTTATATTTGCCCATGGAAATCTCCTGACTGAGTAAATCAGCCAGTTGTTTCACTTTAGTGGTCTGCTGTCCAAAGGTAACTTTCATGAACTGTTTAAGGTTTTACGCGGACAATGCAAACTGTGCTGAACTGTCCCGATGCAAAGGAATGCAATTTATTCATAAACAGCAAGATGAAAAGGTATGTTTTATAACACAAGATTCGAAGCTTCTATATCGATTTCCGGAAGAATGTGTAGTACGTACTAATCAAATAATATAATTAGAGTATTTGCCGAAGTATATTAACCGCATTACAGAACAAAGGGGGGGAGTCGTGTCTTGCCGGTGCGCCGGATATTGTTTTGCTGGTTTGTGAAATGATTGCCGGGCGTATGAATGCAAAATTGACTCGGGATATGGAATTTAAAGACGGACTGCATTTTATCATCGAACTTCCTCTATAAAAAATAGGTGAAACATTATTCATTGACAGGGCTTTTTTGTACCTTTGCACCCGGAAAAAGCAAGGATAAACTTTAAACAAAATAAGATTATGAGTAAAAAAGCCCTTTTAATGATTCTTGATGGTTGGGGTATCGGCGATCAAGGTAAAGACGATGTAATCTTTAACACTCCCACTCCTTACTGGGATTCTCTGTTGGCAAACTATCCGCACTCTGAATTGCAGGCTAGCGGTGAGAACGTTGGTTTGCCCGACGGACAGATGGGTAACTCCGAAGTAGGACACTTGAATATCGGTGCAGGACGTATCGTTTATCAGGATTTGGTAAAGATTAACCGTGCATGTGCCGACAACAGCATAATGAAGAATCCCGAGATTGTTTCCGCTTTCTCTTACGCAAAGGAAAATGGCAAGAACATCCACTTTATGGGATTGACTTCAAACGGTGGTGTACACAGTTCATTCGATCATTTGTTCAAACTTTGCGATATCTCTAAAGAATATGGCATTGAAAATACATTTATCCACTGCTTTATGGATGGTCGTGACACAGACCCGAAGAGTGGTAAAGGCTTTATCGAACAACTGACTGCGCACTGTGAAAAATCAGCCGGTAAAATCGCTTCTATCGTTGGTCGCTTCTATGCTATGGATCGTGACAAGCGTTGGGAACGTGTGAAAGAAGCATACGACCTGTTGGTTGAAGGTAAAGGAAAGCAAGCCACCGATATGGTTCAGGCTATGCAGGAATCATACGATGAAGGTGTTACAGATGAATTCATCAAACCGATCAATAATTCTACCGTAGACGGTACCATCAAAGAAGGTGATGTGGTTATCTTCTTCAACTACCGTAACGACCGTGCCAAGGAATTGACTGTTGTGCTGACTCAACAGGATATGCCGGAACAAGGTATGCATACTATTCCGGGCTTGCAGTTTTATTGCATGACTCCGTATGATGCGTCTTTCAAGGGTGTTCATATTCTGTTCGACAAGGAAAATGTTCAAAATACGTTGGGTGAATATCTGGCTGCTAACGGTAAGACTCAGTTACACATTGCAGAAACGGAAAAGTATGCTCACGTAACTTTCTTCTTCAATGGTGGTCGTGAAACTCCGTATGATGCCGAAGAGCGTATCTTGGTTCCATCTCCGAAAGTGGCTACTTACGACTTGAAGCCTGAGATGAGTGCTTATGAAGTGAAGGATAAATTGGTAGAAGCCATCAAGACCCAGAAATTCGATTTCATTGTCGTGAATTACGCTAATGGTGATATGGTAGGTCATACAGGTATCTATGACGCTATTGAAAAAGCAGTGAAGGCTATTGACGAGTGCGTGAAAGATACAGTGGAAGCTGCCAAGGCTAATGATTATGAAGTAATCATTATTGCCGACCACGGTAATGCCGACCATGCACTGAATGAAGATGGTACACCTAATACGGCTCACTCTTTGAACCCTGTTCCATTTGTATATGTAACAGAGAATAAGAATGCTAAAGTGGAAAATGGTGTATTGGCAGATGTTGCTCCTTCTATCTTGCACATTTTGGGCATGCCCCAGCCTGCCGACATGACCGGACGGGATTTGATAAAATAATGTAGAAAGTATATTTATTTGTCATTCTGAACAAGGTGAGGAATCTGTAATGAAGCATGGATTCGTCACTTTGTCCGGAATGACATTTTAATTTAATAAGAGATGATACAGATAGATGATGTTGTAATCTCCCTTGATGTGTTTCGTGAGAAATTTCTTTGTAATCTCGATGCCTGCAAAGGTGAGTGCTGCATAGAGGGAGATGCCGGTGCACCGGTGGAATTGGATGAAGTGGAAAAACTGGAAGAGGTGCTTCCTGTTATTTGGGACGAGCTTTCACCCGAGGCACGGGCGGTGATTGATAAGCAGGGAGTGGTTTATACAGATGAAGAAGGCGATTTGGTAACTTCCATCGTCAATCAGAAAGATTGTGTATTTACCTGTTATGACGAGAAAGGGTATTGTTATTGTGCCATCGAGAAAGCCTTCCGGGCAGGTAAGACCGATTTCTATAAACCAATCTCTTGTCATCTTTATCCCATCCGTATAGGTGATTATGGTCCTTACAAAGCGGTGAATTATCATCGTTGGAACGTATGTAAAGCCGCAGTGTTGCTGGGACAAAAAGAGAATCTGCCTGTTTATAAGTTCTTAAAAGAACCGTTGGTACGGAAATTTGGCGAGGAATGGTATAAGGAGCTGGAGATTGCGGCAGAGGAATTGCAGAGAAGAGGAATGATGTAAATCTTGTCCGGTTTGATCATTCCCGATTTATTATATTAACCAAAATTTAATACTACGAAAAGCCCCCATGAAAAGATTACTCTTGTCATGCTGTATCCTGTTATGCGTCGTTTCGGCTATGCAGGCTCAAGAACAGCCCTTAATCAGTCCGGATGATTCTATCCGCAGTTTGGTGGGACGTCTGTTCCCGAACAGCAATCCGGATATCTCAGCGCACATGAATCTGCAATTCTCTACTTCGGGAGTTGCCAACTTTGTTGAAGGCGATTTGGAAGACGCCTCTTTCAAACTGAATCGTGTGAAGCTGGAAATATTAGGTTCTTTCAGCAAGCAATTTTCTTATCATTTCCGTCAGTCGTTTAATAAATACAGTAATCCGCACTCGCTGGATAATTTATCCTCTTCTATTGAGTATGCTCTGGTAAATTGGAAGATGTCCGATAAGTTCACTTTGAATGTCGGAAAACAAGATATCGCCTTGGGAGGATATGAATATTATGTCAATGCCATCAAGGTACGCGAGTATAGTGAGTTTAATGATAATATCAGTTGCTATCAGGCGGGGGTAGCCGGAAGATTCAATTTGTCGCCTGCCAATGAGTTGGTGCTTCAGGTAGTAAACAACCGTAGCGGAGAGAATGATGAGACTTATCTTTACGGTTTGCCGCAAGGGGTGGAAAAGGCCAAAGTCCCTGTTCTGTCAACCGTGAACTGGAACGGGCTCTTCTTTGATAATGCGGTGCAATTGCGTTATGCGGCGTCATACGGACAGCTGGCGGAAGGTAAAAACCTTTATTGTTTTACGGCGGGTAATATATATGAGAAAGGTCCTGTTATCGCTTATGTTGATTTGATGTATTCTCGTGAAGGATTGGATAGCAAAGGAATTATCAGTGACTTGCAAGGCCCTGTTCTGTCGGCTCCGTCTACAGCGCAGCATGCGGAATACTTTACTACCGTGGTGAACTTTGACTATCGTATCCATCCTAATTGGAATCTTTACCTGAAAGGCGCTTATGAGAGGGCTGGTATTTATAAGACAAACGGGCATTTTGAGAAAGGGCTTTATCGTACGACATGGAATGCGCAGGCTTGTGTGGAGTATTTCCCGATGCGCAATAGCGAACTGCTTCTCTTTGCCCATTTTTTATATAAAGGACATCATTTGGCCTGGCGTGCGCAGGCCTTGGGAGGCATGAGTCCGGATACCCAACGCGTCTCCATCGGGTTGGTTTACTCTATTCCGGTGTTCTGATACACACAACTGTCCTCATGCTGCACGCTAAAGCGTTTTTGCTGTATGGTCAAGACCTTTTATACAGAAAGCTACTGCATCCTTCCATAGCAAGATGTACGTCTCACAGTGGAAGAACGTAGTAATTGATAGGAGGAAAAGTCTTAAGGATGAGGTTTCCTCTTTTTTATTGTAAGATCGGGAAAATACGCTATATTTGTGAAATAATTAAATACTTCAATTAACAACACAAGATAGTATAATGAAAAAGATCGTCTTTTTTTCCTGATGACTATATTGATAGCCTCATGCCATCAAGAAGAACTTTCTTCTGTTCCAGATGAACCGGAAGGGAAACAGCCTGTTTTTGATTTATCGGAAGAAGAGGTGCTTCAGGGTTGCATTTATGTGAAATTGAAAGAAGAACCAGCCGGAGAGGTGCGGGTAAGGAGCATAGGCAACACGGTAACGACAGGAGTCAAGGTATTGGATCGGGCTGCTTCTTCTTTGAAAATCGAGAGAATGGAACGTACTTTCCCTTATGCTGGCAAGTTTGAAGAACGTACCCGTAAAGAGGGGCTTCATTTATGGTATAATGTCTGGTTTTCTAAAGAGACATCGGCCACCCGTGCTGCTACCGAAGTGGCTTTTCTGGATGGTATTGAAACGGCTGTACCTGTTCCTAAGATTGTATCCAGGGCAACGCCGGAAACAGCGTGGAGCCTGTATGGCGTCCGGACGGGAGAGTGGTTGTTCAATGATCCGGATCTGTCCAGACAATGGTATCTGGATAATCCCGGTACGGAGTCTTGGCAGAAGAAGGGTGCGGATATCCGTTTGTTTGATGTGTGGAAACAATATAATGGGAATCCGGCTGTCATTGTAGCGGTTGTAGATGGAGGCATTAATCAGGAACATCCTGATTTGCAGGATAATTTATGGACGAATCCGGATGAGATACCAGGTAATGGTATGGACGATGATGGCAATGGATATGTGGATGACATACATGGTTATAATTTTGTGGATGATAATGCGACTTTGGTTCCTCACCGCCATGGGACTCATGTGGCGGGCACTATCGGTGCGACAAATAATAATGGAACAGGTATCAGCAGCATTGCAGGGGGGGACGGAACTTCCGGCAGTGGGGTGAGACTCATGAGTTGTCAGATTTTGAAAAGCCTTATCTCTATCGGAGGAGAAGTAGCTTCTGATCCGTTTATTGCCGCCGCGATTAAGTATGGCGCTGATAATGGAGCTGTCATCAGCCAGAACAGCTGGGGATACGCTGCCACTAGGGCGGGAAGGAATGCTTCTTCGTATATTATTAATCCTGTACATAAGGAAGCTATTGATTACTTTATAAAATATGCCGGATGTGATAACAAAGGAGAGCAACTTGACGGAAGTCCCATGAAGGGAGGTATTGTATTGTTTGCATCAGGTAATGCGAATACGTCCGATCCCAGGATAGCGGCACCGGCTGATTATGAAAAGGTTGTTGCGGTTGCAGCCATTGAGGCCGATTATAGGAAAGCTTCTTATTCCAATTATGGCACTTATACGGATATTTCTGCTCCCGGCGGATCGTTGGATGGAGACGGACGGATTTGGAGCACGACTACGGAACGATCCAATAATTATGAATACTTGGCTGGTACATCGATGGCGTGCCCGCTGGTCAGTGGTGTAGCGGCCTTGGTGATAGAGAAGTATGGGGTAGGCAAGAAAGGGTTTACACCGGAGGCTTTGAAGGAGATTCTCTATCAGAGTGCATACGACTTGGATGAATATAATCCGCGATATGCCGGTCAGTTAGGACACGGATGTGTGGATGCCGCCGCCGCTTTAGAGATCGATGTCTCCAATCTTCATCCTTTTATCTTAAAATCCAATCAAATAACTGATAATATGCTGATATTCAGTGTGAGCAGTAGTATGTCCGGAAATGGGAAATTGATTTTGTATAATGGCATCGGCAGTAAGGTGTTGGATCTTCATCTGAAACTTGAAGCCGCATCCCTGCATGCTGTGGACATAACCAAACTCTCTGCCGGATATTATACCTTAGTCTATCAGGCTAAAGGGATGGAAATCAGAGAGAAATTTATCAAGTACTAATCCCAAAAAATAAAGAATATGAGACGAATAGGATTAGGTCTGTTTATAATAGGCATAACTTTTGCCAAGGCTTATGGTCAGGAGGATTACGGACCTGTCAATACCGGAGCGGCAAACTATCTGACTATACCAGCCGATGCGCGCAGCGCGGCCATGGGGGGAGTCGGTGTGGCGGCTCCGGGAGGAGATCATGCCGTTTTTCATAATGGTGCGGCAGCTTTATCGGATGTGACGCGCAGAGGTGGGGTTGCTTATACTTATTCTCCATGGATGCGTGACTATGAGTCCGGATACTCTCTTCATAGCCTGGGTAGTTTTTACAAAATCAATCAGCGTAATGCCATTCTGTTAGGTCTCCGTTATTTCGGCTATCCGGAGATGGATGGAACAGGGGAGGGTGCTTCGGGTATACATCCCAAAGAAATAGCCGTGGAGGCTGGTTATGCATACGAGGTTATAAAGAATTTTTCTGTTTCCGCTACTTTCAAATACTTGTTTTCGGATATGGGCAGGATAGGCAATAGCCGTGGCGCAAGTTCTGTGGCGTTTGATTTAGGAGTATTGTATAAGTGCGAGATAAATGATTGGGAGGGTGCCGGCTGGTCGGTCGGGCTTCATGTGAGTAATCTTGGACCGAAAATAAACTATCTGACTTCTAAAGATGCTCTTCCTGCAACGGTTAAAGTGGGAGGTGCTGCTGACCTGCCTTTTTTTTACAAATGCATAAATTGACTTTGACTGCCGATTTGGGGTACAGACTTTCACCTGCCGACGTACAGGCGTTAAGTGTAAGTGCCGGCGCGGAATATGCATGGAGGGAACTGGTGATGTTGCGTGGTGGTTATCATTGCGGTGATAAGAAGAAAGGAGATGCCAGTTATGCTACTGCTGGAGCGGGAGTGGAATATGCCGGTGTGCGTCTGGATTTTGCATGGCTGTTTGCAGGGCATGAATACCTTGCCCGAAATACGTTCTGGGTGTCTTTAGGATACTCTTTTTAGACAGAACGTAAGAGCAGTGCTTGCAGTAACCGTCGGATCGTTGGCTGTAGGGGCGGGTTGAATTTGCCCGGATACACCTTCTTTGTGGTATCAGACAGAAGCATTCCGCCCCTACAGGGAACACGATGGTAGTGAAAAAACTTATCAGACAGCCTCGCCAAGATCAACAATTAGTTGAGGCATGGGAAAGTTGTCAGAATACGGTAACTGTGTGCCGGAATTTCCATTTTCTGAGTTGCATCTTTCACTTCAACCTCATCACCGGTGAGATAATCATACCATTTGCCTGTAACGGGGAAAGTAACGGTATATGCTCCATCGGTCTTGCTGAAGTTTCCGGCAACTAACATGTGCTTGGTTGTGGAAGATAAAGTGATGAATCTTCCTTGTCCCCAGTTGCTTGTACCGACTTCCCATGAGAATTGGCTGGTGCTGGTAAATAATTCGGGATTATCATTGCGTAATTTTATCAGCCGTGAATAACTATCGTGTAAAGCCTTGCGGTCTTTGTTCTCCAGATATTCCCAGTGTAGCGGTTTCTTTCCTGTCCGGCCGTTCTCTTCGATGGAAACATCGTATCCCATCTCTCCGAACTGCCAGATCATTTTAGGGCCGGGTACAGTGAAGAAGAAGGATGCGTTCACTTCAAGTTGCCGCATACGGGTGGTTAAGTCTGTTTTCAATGCTTCATCTCCCCATTGGGTTTGCTTGTAGGCGGCTCGTTCTTCGTCATGGCTTTCCATAAATCCTATCCATGCGGGGATACTTTCGTACAGTCCGTCAAATGCGCTGTCATCGTTCCAACCCATGGCGGTCTGGCAATAGGCGTTATTCATGTTCCGCCATAAGTGCATACCGTCTTCGGCCAGTTCTTTTTCTTCTTTGCTATCACAGAAATGTTCCAGGATAACGTATGCCTCGGGTTTCACTTCTTTGATGGCTGCGTGGTAATCTTTCAGAATCTCGATGCGGCTCTTGTCGTAATTGGAAGCGCTACTTTCGGTTGATGCGGCTTGTGTAAAACCTTTAGTCAGGTCGAAACGGAATCCGTCTATATGGTATTCATTCAATAAGAATTGCAGATTGCGTTTCACGAATTTACGTACCAAAGGACTTTCATGATTGAAGTCGTGGAATACGCTGTAAGGGTGAGGTGCGTCTACGTTAAAGTAGGGATTGTTTGGGGCTGTCTTATTGTTTGCGCTGTTCCAGTACAATTTGGCAAACGGCATACTTCCGGTTGCATGATTGTAAACTACATCAAAAATAACTGCCATTCCTGCCTTGTGGCACGCATCAATGAAGTCTTTGTACATTTTCTTTGTTCCATACGCTTTGTCCAGAGCAAAGAAGAAGCATGGATTATATCCCCAGCTATCGTTGCCGTCAAATTCCTGGACAGGCATTAATTCAATGGCATTAACACCCAGTGATTTCAAATAATCCAGTTTTTGCATGGCTCCATTGAGGTCATTACTTGCCGTGAAATCACGGAGAAGCATCTCATAAATGACTAGTTGTTCCGGATTGGGTACCTTGAAGTCAGATACTGACCAGCGGTAGTTATCCTGCTGTATCTTGAAAACGGATACGATTCCTTTTCCTCCTTCGGGATAACTTTTGTTATCCGGATAAGTGGAAGAGGATATATAGGAGTCATTATCAGGATCGAGTATCTTTTCGCAATAGGCGTCTCCCAGACGGATGGTTTCACCATTTCTGGTACCTACATAATATTGGAAGGCATATTCTTTGTTTGCATCCAGATTTCTGAGAGTGATCCACCAGCAACCGCTGGCATCATCGCGATACATCTGGCAATTGTCTTCGTTGCTAAGTTGCCAATGATTGAAATCACCTACCACATGGGCGAAATCTTTATGGTTCCCGTCCGTGTCTTTATCGTAAAGGACGAGGGTGACTGTAGAGTTGTCTATAATGTTGATGCCTTCTGCTACATTTTCAGGCAACGTTCCTTTCTTGATAGAGGCCGGAACAAATTCTTGGTAAGTATTGTCTGTGACAGGTATAAAGAGGTCTTCGGTTTGCAGACTTCCATCTTCGTTGCGGAGTACGAATCCTAATTTTTTGACTGGGGTCTTTTCTGAACTGTACCATTGGCGGATGGACGGAGATAAGGTAAGCGTCCATACATTATTATCCAGTTTGGACATTTTACACTTGTCCGTGTTTTCATTCCATTCACTTTGTACGTATGACCAAGAGCCTTCACAGATAATGCCTGTATGTGCATATACTGTTCCCTGATAGTTATATAGGAGAGAAGAGCTGGCGGCTCTGTAGTAGATGGTCAGCGGTCGGTCGGCATCAGGCTCTTCCAAAGAATAGCTGAGTCCTTCGGGTATGACAATGGGTTTGGGGGTTTGGGAGATGGTGAACGATTTTTGTGCGCTTCCCGCTATCAGGTTCAGATGGACATTCCGGGTGTCATCGCTTTCGTTTTCATTGACGGTGATGCTGACAGTAACAGTTCCGGCTTCTCCCCGGGTCGGAGTTACGATGCACCAGTTGTTTGCTCCAGGTTCATCCAGTGCAGCCTGCCAGGCTCTGCCGGCTGTAAAAGTGATGCTTCTTACTCCGGGTTGTGAGGCGAATGTCATTCCATTGGCAAAGAAGTTCTCACTTTCAGGAGCCGGAGTGATGGAATCGGTCAAGTTATCGTCATCGGAACAGGCAGTGAATAAACTCGCAACGAGTCCTAGGAAAAAAAGAAAAGTATATTTTTTCATAATCTTGTTATTTAAGGGGTAAAATGAAAAAAGACATCAGGCACCATCGGATAAACGGTAGGTGCTTGATGTCTTTTCGGATCAATTATTTAGCGTTTGACTACAGTGGCATGATAGTTGCTTGCGTCTCCTAATTTTAGAGTAATGACATAAGTACCAGCTTCGGTAGTGATATTGTCTCCTCCATAAGTCAGATGGTTCAAGTCTCCACCCAGATTAATATCCCATTTGTTATTGGCGCGGAATTTATAGTTTCCGGCTGCCAGTTCGGTTGTTATACTCCATTCACCGGTTTCCGCATTCAGTGTCATGGGGGTTGAATTGTCCCATCCTCCTTGGGTCGCGTCGCCTATTATTCCCCATTCGGTTTTACTGAATTTATAAGTCAAGGTGGACAGGTTGGCTTCTATACGATAAAATCCGGTTTCTGTGACACTCAGGTTTCCGGCTCCTCCATCGGTGCTCAGTTCGGTATCACTGGCATAGCCATAGTTTGTACCGTCCCAGTCTTTCTGTGAGGTAAGTTTAAATGTGTTATCCGCATCCATATAGATATAGCCGTCATAATGAGTCATATCCGTAGAATAAAGATAAGGCGCCGTCTCTGGTTTCCATCCTTGGTGTCCGCCCGGAACGTAAAGGAACGGGCTGATATTTCCCAATGCTTCTATCTTATAGGTATATTCCAGCATGTTCAAGGTGATTTTCACCCATCCTTTGGCAGGGATTTTTCCGGCTTGCGGGTTTTCTGTCACTAACAGGCCGCTCTCAGAGTCGTCACCGTTTGTGGCTACGCCCAGTGCCCCCGGTGCCCAAATATCTCCGCCATCTACATTGCTTTGTGGAATAATCTTCCAGTAACATTCATCCTTGGGCATTTCCACAATCATGCTGAAAACCGGATCTTCATATACATCTTTTCCGCTATGACCGAATTTTATCAATGCTTCGGGAATTCCATTTATTTACATCCCCTATCAAGTAATAGGCGGTGTCGATGAACAAAGCTTCGGGAGTCGCTTCAATTTTTCCCAGTGTTATTTTTTCCGGAAGGGCTATTGCTGAGGTGTGGCTTACGATATAGATTGTCGCGCGTGCATAGATTGTCCGTGCATAGGGAGCTTTGCCATAGATCTCTTTTACAACCTCTTCCAGCTCTCCTGCAGTGACGGAGGCTGTTCCGTTTTTAACGCTACAGGGCAAGGGGACTGCTTGGGTAAAGGTTTCATCTTTCGAAACTTCCACTTCCAGATTGATGGTGTCTCCTTCTGTCAGTTCCGGATGGTCGGTCAGTTTGGCAACTTCCAGCAGGGTTGCATCATCCAAGTCCTTGAAAAGGATCGGGGCTGTGCATGAACTTCCTAAAGACAGGGTGAACCCTTCTACGTTTTGTACAGGTTCTTGCGGGTTGGTCTGTGGCAATGCGAAATGATCGTTGACGTTGTCATCGCAGCCCGTCAGGGCTGCAATGAATATCAATAACATATATAAATTAATTTTTTTCATAATCTTGTAATTTAAGGGATGATTTACTTGATGGCGCCTTTATTGTCAATAAAGTTCAGATAGGCTTTTTGACCTGCATTTCCCATGGCGCGTTCCTGGTCTTCACCGGTACCGCGATATTCTATCTTACCTCCCAGAATAATAAATTCGCTTTTCCACCAGTCAATGTCTGCTAACTTGATACACATGCGTACTTCGCCGGATGCAACGAAGGCGGGGGATACGAATTCTCCTTTGCCCTCGGGAACGGTAAACATATTGGCCTCTGTGAATGAGTCCCAGCCACCGGAAGTATCACCGGTCAGATACACTTCGGGCTTGTAGAAATCGACTGCGTATTTATAATTCCGTCCTTCGAGAGTGACTTTCACGACTACTATATACCATCCCGGATTACCAATCTCAATGTTATCTTCGCCTCCTGCATCCACCAGTTTTTTAGATGCTTCACTGATGGTCACTCCCTGGATTCCTACTTGATTGTTGTCCCACGATGTAGCTGTATTCAGTTTGAATGCGGCTTTATTCCCGTCTGCATCGGCTCCCAGATATTGCATGGACCAGAACATACCTTCGTTGGAATGAACCGGAATCATGGAATAACATTTGCTCCAATCCCAGTCGCACACACTGCCGATGAGATATAGATTGGTGGGCAGAGTCACTGCGGGCAAAGCATAATAGGGGAGAACTTGTGGCAATTCTATGATGTTCGAGGTGATGGTGCTGCCTGCTATCTCGGATTTGTTGTCGGTCAGGGCGGAAGCCGTCAGACGAACATACAAAGGTATGGGGGCTTTGGGAAACTCGTCTTCATTTACTCCTAATAAATTGGAAATAGCGACAGCAACTTCTTGTGCGTCCACTTCCATTTTGGCTGTTGAATACTTGGTGTCCAGAGTCGCATTCTTTTCAAAAGCCTGGTCCAGAGCGATTTCTACAGTATAGCGCGTGGCAGCTGTGAAACCATAATCGGGCTGTGAACAGGTCAGTTGTATGGTGGCTGTGTTCTTTAAATCATAGATACCCGATGCGTATTTAGGAACATTAAGCACAAACTCGGTCGGCTCTGTGAAGACAGGAGTGCCCTCATCGTCCGAGCACGCTACAAGTGTGCTCAAACTGAATACGAGGATGAATAAGTATATCATCTTTTTCATTGTTTCTCAAATTTATAAGGTTAAACTGTTATTTTAGTGTGGCATAGCCCGGATTCTGAACCAAGTTCGGATTGGCTGTCAAGTCTTTATCGCTGATGGGATAGATATTGAACTTGCTGTCAATATTGGCTATACCTTCTTGAGGGCCGCCTTTGTAGTCCCAGGCATATTCTTTAGTGAATTTGCCGAAGCGTATCAGATCCGAGCGGCGCTGACCTTCCCAATATAGTTCACGGGAGCGTTCCGCTAAAATGAAATCCAGAGTCAGATCGGAACCGGAGATATTGCCCGATTTGTCACCGTTGGCTCTTTCGCGCAATAAGTTGATATAACCTACAGCGGTAGAGACATCGGCTCCGGTTGCTTGTCGTGCGGCACATTCCGCATAAATTAAATAGATGTCAGCCAGTCGGAACAGAGGGAAGTCTGTGTCGGGCCATGCGGAAGGGGTGACTTCATTCTGATCCCAGCCCAGATTGGTGAATTTGTGGCAGAGATAGCCGCTGTTCCAATCGGTCAGTACAGGAACTACATCTCTACGGGTTTTCACTCCTTGCTCTGTGCAGTTGTCTCCGTTTTCACCATCCACATATTCCTTTACATCAAAGAATATAAAACGACTGTCCTTCTTTAAGGTGCTTCCGTGGTGGTCGTATCCTGCCACCGGTGAATAATCGAATTGTTTGACTAGTTGTGAACAGGGCTTTAAACAAGTCCATGAGGCGTCCATACCCAACCATTTGGGATTAAGCAAACCACCGTAGGCTGCCGCTGTGACCATAATGCTGTTTCCATAGCTTTTGGCATTTTCACCATCGCAAGGAATGGCGAAAATAATCTCATTGCCATGCAACGGGGAAAGATGATTCTCGCCGCAGAACAGATTCCTGTAATTCTTTTCCAATCCGAAACCCCCTTCATGAATGACTTTATTGGCATAAGAGACTGCCTGGTCGTACATGGGTGTACCTGTATATACTTCGGCATTGAGGTACATCTTGGCCAAAAGGGTATTGACTACAGGTTTGGTCATACGCCCGTAAGTGCCCATCGTACCTTTCTCCGGCAGAGAACTGTTTTCTGAAAGATCTTTCAATTCGGTTACCACTTTGTCGAATATTTCTTTAGCTCCCAATTGGGATGGTTTCCAGGACTTGTCATTAGTGGGGCTGTCATCCCATACCCATCCCGGGTTTCTATATACATCAATCAGATAGTAATAGTTCATGGCTCGCAGGGCACGGACTTCATCTCTGAATTGTTTGATATTAGGTATTCCGCAGTCTTCCGGATAATTGTCTAGAAATTCTTTGCAATACCGGATGTTCAGCATGGCTCTTTGATAAAATGTATAAGCGTAGAACAGGGTATAGTCCCAATTATTGGTACAGAGTTCCACTATACCTTCATCTTTCCAGTTCCAAAGGGCTTCATCGGTAGGGTATAGCTCAAGGGACAGCAGTCCGCGCAGGAAACATAAAGAACCCTGATCCGGACCCTGAAGGTCTTGAACACCTCCCGAAGGTCCTACATTGCCGGACAAGCCGAAACCGCTATAAATTTTGGCGAGGAAAGACTGGCAGTCTGACTCATTGATAATTTCGGACTGGCCTTTGTCTATGATTGGATTTTGATCCAGATCATTTATGCAGGAGGATGTGGACAGGCAGAGAATGGCTGCTCCTACGAAAACGTATTTTTTTATGTTAAGATTGAATTTCATACTGTTTCTTTATTAAAAGTTGATATTAACACCGAACAATACACTGATAGGACGAGGATATACCTGGCGGTCCATACCTCCGTCTACTTCAGGATCGAGGCCGTCATACGGAGTGATGGTAATGGGATTTTGTACAGTGGCATACAGACGTCCCGACAAACCGTGGTATTTAGCTCCTTGGAGGAAATTCTCAAAGGAATATCCCAATGTGATATTATCTATCTTCAAAAAAGAAGCGTTTTGGATGTAATAATCCGACTGGCGCTGTCTTTCTTGGAAATTGGTATTGAATGCGGCTTTCGGTTGATTGGACAAAGCGCTGTTGCTGAAAATGGCGCTGGTGCCGATAGCGGCATTGGCTGCTATACCGTTGTAGTTATAGTTCCCTATGCTGGCGCGTCCGTTAAAACCGAAGTCCCAGTTCTTATATGATACTTTGGAGTTGAATCCCATAATCACGTCAGCGGTGGGCTTATGATACTGGTATAAGTCCTTTTCAGTCACTTCACCATCACCGTTACGGTCAACATAGACTCCTTCCATCGGGTTACCATTCTTGTCATATACTTGTTCAAATACATAATAAGTTCCGGGAGCATAGCCTACGCTGTGTATTTTAATGGTCTTGCCACCATCACCTCCGGTCGATTCAAAGCGTTTGCCCGGTGAGTCGCTGTTGTCATTGTAGTCCAGTTTGGTAATTTCAGTTTTGTTCCAAGCGACATTGAAGCCTAAATCCCAGTTCCATGTAGAACTAACGATGGGTTTTGCATTGATGGCAAATTCAAAACCGGTATTTTTCAATGAACCGATATTGGCCACCACATATTCGGCAAAGTCGGTACCTGCAGGAACATTCACTTCGGCATTGATCAGGTCTTTTGTATCGCGGATGTAAAAATCGGCCGAACCGTTGATACGGTTGTTAAAGAACCCATAGTCTATACCTACATTATAAGTAGTGGTCTGCTCCCATTTCAAATCGGGGCTGGAAGCTGAAGGTGATACTACATTCACCCATTTTACATTTCCTGACTCATCATAGATGGGATACATGGCACCACCTTGACCGTATCTCCAGAAAGACATATAAGGATAATCACCTTGCTGGATATCTTGCTGGCCGGTGATACCCCATCCCAAACGAAGTTTCAATTCACTTAAATCCTTGAACTTTTTCAAGAAAGCTTCTTCGTTCATTTTCCATCCTAGGGCTACGGAAGGGAATAATCCCCAACGGTTGTTCTTGGCAAAACGTGAAGAGGCGTCATCGCGTAAAGTGAAAGTCAACAGGTACTTGTCCCATGCCGTATAGTTCAAACGTCCGTAAAATGATAATAGGACATATTGGGATTCAGCCGGTTGCTGGTCTCCGTTCATGCTTGTTTTTTCACCGAAGTTCTCTTCGTTTCTTGAAAGATACCATGTCTCTTTGTTGCTTTCATAATGATATTTCTGATAGGAATAACCTGCCATGACATCAAAGTGCTGCTTGGCGAAATCCTTGCTGTATTGTGCATAGAAATCAAGTAAGGTATTTCTTCTTTCGTAAAAGTAAAGGTAGTTGCTGCCCGATTTCAGAGGGTCTTCACCATACGAACCGGGGGCGCTGGGATCAACATATTTGTCACCGTCACTCTTGGTATAGTCCATGCCCACATTCAGGTTCAGACGCAGGTCGGGCAGAAAATGGACTTTATAGTCAAATTGGGCATTCCCGATGAAGGATTTGACTTTTGACTGGTCGTCTGTCATCTCAAGTAGGGATACAGGGTTGACACCGGCAGAGGATGCCTTTGTACCGTTGGGGTCATTATCCGTAGTCCAGGTGAAGTATCCGCCGAATTTATTGTTGTCATTCTTAACGGGCTTGGTGGGGTCGAAAGACACTGCACCCACAACGGCACCGGTGTCAGCGAACTGATTTTTGATGTAAATGCCTTTGGCGTTCAGGTTCATGTTCAAATGATCGTCAAAGAATTTGGGAGTCAAAGAAACGCTTCCGGTGTAACGTTCAAAGTTCGAGGTCTTCAGGATACCGTTTTGATTGGTATAACCAAAAGAAACACGGTAGGGAAGATAGTCTTTGACAGAACCGTAGGCACTGATATTGTGTTCTGTGGAAACAGCGGTTCTCATCACTTCGTCCTGCCAGTCGGTGTTTACTCCCGGATAAAGGTTGACGGCTGTAATCATGGCTTCCGTTGCGTTGGGGTTGTTGATGATGAAATCGCGGTATTCGTCTCCTGTCATGACATCTATTTTATTTTTCCGGGTGCTGACAGAGACATTGCCCGAATAGTTTATCTTCACAGAACCTGTCTTGCCTTTCTTGGTAGTAATGATGATTACACCATTAGAGGCACGGGAACCGTAGATGGCGGTTGCCGACGCATCTTTTAATACCGTGAAACTTTCTATGTCGGTGGGGTTGACCGAACTCAGGGGATTCGAGAGGCCTTCTACGGAACCTGAACTCATGACTACTCCGTCAATTACAATTAACGGATCGTTGCTGGCGGTCAGAGAGGAACCTCCACGGATGCGGATGGCTGAACCTCCACCCGGCTGTCCTGTCGATGTGGCTACATTGACACCTGCCACTTTACCGGCAATCATGTCTTGAGGGCTGACTGTAAGACCTTTGTTCTTTTCTTCCGCTTTGATGGCAGTCACTGATCCGGTGGCATCGTTCTTTTTTACCGTACCATAACCGATAACCACAACGTCTTGCAACATTTGCGAATCATCTTTCAAAAGAATGTTTAGAGATGGGGCGGCGGGGACCTCCTGTGACTGATATCCGATAAATGAAATAACGATTATATCACCTTTATTGGCATTTAACTGGAAGTTGCCGTCAAAATCTGTGATAGTACCATTGGTTGTTCCTTTCACCACAACATTGGCTCCAATAATTGGTTCGCCTGTTGTGTCCTTTACAAGTCCTTTAACAGTCATTTGCTGGGCAAATGCGTCTATGGACAAGAAGCATCCTACCATTAACATTAGTAGGACCTTGAACATCAAGTTTCTTTTCATGTCTTTAAATTTAAAGTTAAATAATTATTTCAAGTTTATATTCTCAGTTAAAAAATACCTATTGAAAACTGTTTTCCCAAACAACCTGATTTTCTAATCAATCTCTGTTATAATGTATGTTTTTACCTTTTAGAATGATTGGCGGCTGCTTTAGCTAACCATCATCCTCACTTACTTTTTGTTTTGTTTGTTACAAATGTAGCGGTCTTATAAAGCGATTTTTGAGATAAGAATAAAAATATAAATGATTTAGTGCTAGTGCAAATCATATATAATTGATTCATAGTATAATATACTGGTTGGCTTATCTTAAAAATATAACTATATGTGAACTGTTCAAGGCTCATTCGGCTACATTTTATGAGGATTAATGTTAACTGTTTGTCAAAAGATCACTTTCTATAACCTCTTGATGCCTTTTAATTCTGCTTTATCTTTTACCTCTTTAATGCTGATTGCATAACCACCACCGCTTGCTGCGTGTAAGTTCAGTTTGCTTTTGTTGGTCACAATGCCTTTACGGATGGTATATGCCTGTGGATTATCTTTCCAGTCGGCATCTTTTGCGTCTGCATATACAGTTGCGATGTATTTTTTGTCCGGATCAAGGAAATCAAATATCAGTTTTGAAGAATGACCGTTCTCGTCTGCCGTACAGCCGATATACCAGTCGTTGGTTCCTTTAGCTTTGCGGGCAATGGTAATATAGTCTCCCGGTTCGGCTTCCAGATATTTGGTTTCATCCCAGTCAATGGCTACATCTTTTATGAATTGGAAGGCATCCATGAAGCGTTCATAGTTTTCAGGTATGTCGGCAGCCATTTGTAATGGGCTGTACATTGTTACATACAGGGCCAGTTGGCGTGCCAAAGTAGAACGTACCTGTGAATTGTTGGTAGGATTCATTTTGTTACAGTGGGTTTCAAAGATACCCGGAGTGTAGTCCATCGGACCACCTATTAATCGTGTGAAAGGCAAGATGGTAGTATGGTTTACGTTGTTACCGCCAAATGATTCATATTCAGTTCCGCGTGCCGATTCGTTACCGATCAGGTTGGGATAGGTGCGGCATATTCCGGTAGGGCGTACAGCTTCGTGGGCGTTTACCATGATTTTGTAGTCCGCTGCTTTTTTCACCGCATACAGATAGTGGTTATCCATCCATTGTCCATAGTGGTGTTCGCCACGTGGAATAATGTTGCCTACATAGCCACTTTTTACAGAATTATATCCGTTGTCTACCATGAATTGGTATGCCTGGTCCATGTGGCGTTCATAGTTACGTACAGAAGCCGAAGTTTCATGATGCATCATCAGTTTTACGCCTTTGCTTGCAGCGTAGCTTTGAAGTTCTTTCACATTGAAGTCGGGATAGGGAGTTACAAAATCAAACACATAATCTTTGCTTTTTCCGAACCAGTCTTCCCAACCTTCATTCCAGCCTTCTACCAATACTTGGTCGAATCCATGCTCTGCTGCAAAATCAATGTAACGTTTTACGTTGGCAGTGTTGGCAGAGTGTTTGCCGTTAGGTTTTGTTTTGTTGTAATCTGTTTCACCCAGTTTTACACTGGATAAGTCGTCCGTGTAAGCCCATGAGCCTTTTCCCGTAATCATATCCCACCATACGCCGATGTATTTCACAGGCTTGATCCAGGAAGTGTCTGCTATTTTGCAAGGTTCGTTCAGGTTTAACGTAATGCGTGAGGCAAGAATGTTGCGGGCATCATCACTAACGATGACGGTACGCCATGGTGAAGTGCAGGGAGTCTGCATATATCCTTTGTCACCTTGTGCGTCCGGAGTCAGCCATGATTCGAAAATCATGTTCTTGTCATCCAGGTTGAGGTGCATGCAGGCATAGTCTATCAAAGCTGCTTCGTGCAGATTGATGTACAGACCGTCGTCTGTTTTCATCATCAGGGCAGTTTGTACACCGGTGGGGCTGAATGCGGTTTGCGAGGAGTTCTCCGTATAAGCCTTTGAAAACAATCCTCTGATTTCCGACAGGCGGGAAACGGTATAGTCATATTCCTGTGTGTCATAATCTCCCGGAATCCAGTAAGCGGTGTGGTCACCTGCCATGGCAAATTGTGAATGTTCTTCTTTGATCACGAAATAGTTCAAGTTCTTCTGCTGCGGAAATTCATAGCGGAAACCCAGACCGTCGTTGAACAGGCGGAAACGGATGATTATAAATCTGTCATTGGCAGGCTGGTTCAATGTGACCGCCAATTCATTATAATGGTTACGGATTTCTTTTTCTTCTCCCCATACCGGCTGCCATGTTTCATCGTTGGTAGATGTCCGGACATCCTTTATCTCGAAACCGTTATAAAGGTTTGTCTTGATGTCCAGTTTGTCTATGTCTTTTTTATCAGTCCATTCGAAGTCGGTTTTGGCGTTTGCGTCTTCTTTTTTTAATTCCAACCCCAATTTACTGGGTTTGATAACTTCCTTTTGTTTATAGGTCAGTTCATACGTGGGAGTGCCCTGACCATCTAGAGTAAATGTCATCTCCAGATTACCATCCGGAGAGTTCAGTTTTTGTTGTGCATTTGCAATGAATGAGATACAGAGAAATGCGATAAGTGAAAGATTCTTTTTTAAATTCATAATATGTACTGGTATTAAATTATAAGCTTTTACTGGTTGTTTTAAAATTCTAAAACTAGCATTTCACGCCCCGGAAGTGTTAGGTTTTTATTCAAGTCGATATTTTGATCCGTTAAAACATCATGGGCTGATGTTGTTGGAAGTACTTCTTTGTATGGAGTCAGGTTTATGGTTTGCGTTTTGTCTGTTCCATTCATGAGAACCGTTATCGATTTGTTTCCGTATTTTCGTTCATAAACGTAAATCCCTTTGTTGGGAGCGAAGTGTTTCAATCTGCCTTTGGCTATGACTTCATTCCCTTTTCTCCATTGGAGTAATTTCTGCATATAAGTAAAGGCTTCATTTTGCTGCGGAGTACGGTTAGCCTCATTGAAACAGTTGCGTGGGTCATTTTTCCAACCTCCGGGGAAATCACAACGTAACAGACCGTCGCCATTGGCTTTATCTGCAGCCATCAGAATTTCTGTCCCATAATAAATCTGGGGAATGCCACGTGTGGTCAGCAGGAATACAAGTGCTTGTTTGTAGCGGTCAATATTTTGCGTGGCTTCTTCATTTAAATAAAAGCGTGAAGTATCATGGTTATCAAGGAAAACGAGCAGATTCATCGGATCTGCATATACCAAATCCTGAGTAAGATAATCGTAAAGACGATATAATCCGCCGTTCCAGTCAGTTGTTTCTTCGTCAAAGGCTTTGTTCATTTGTTCCATCAGCGGGAAATCCATCACGGTACGGAGATTGGAGTTTCTGGGAGCAGCCAGTCCGCTGTCTTTCTGCCAGAAAGAAACCAGCACATTACTGTTCAACCAAGTTTCACCTACTATGTTGAAATCAGGGTACTCATCGGTCACGGCTTTACACCATTCTGACATCATGTCGAAATCTGCGTAAGGATGTGTGTCTTGACGGATGCCGTTAATCCCTGCATATTCTATCCACCAGATACTGCTTTGGATCAAATAGCGGGCTACATGGCGGTTGCGTTGGTTCAAGTCGGGCATTGATTCTGTAAACCATCCGTCTACGGCTATCTTGCGTTCATAATCAGAAGCGTGGATATCCTGTACACTCGCTGTTTTATAAGAAGTTTGTGTGTAGTTTCCTTTAAAATTGAACCAGTCTTTGGAAGGCATATCTTTGAAAAGATAGTTTTCGCTGCCACAATGGTTGAAAATCATGTCCATAACAACTTTCATTCCTTTGCTGTGTGCTTGTTCTACCAGCTTGCAGAATTCTTCATTGCTACCTAATCTGCGGTCTACTTGATAATAATCGGTAATGGCATAGCCATGATAGGATCCTTCTTTCATGTCATTTTCCTGTATGGGGTTCAGCCAGATTGCCGTAACTCCCAAGTTGGAGAGATAATCCAGATTATTTTCAATACCTGCGAGGTCGCCCCCGTGACGGGCGAACGGATCGTTACGGTCTACCTTTGCTTCCAACATTTCCGGTACGACATCGTTCGAGGGATTTCCGTTGGCGAAGCGGTCTGGCATAATCAGATATAATACGTCACCTGAGTTGAAGCCTTCCACGTTGGAAGCATCTGCCTTACGCTGTTTTATTTCATATGGCACAACAGTTTGCTTTTTACCTTGTTTCAGTGTAATATGAAAAGTCTGCGGAGTAGCTTCCGATAAATCCATATATAAGATTAAGTAATTGGGATTTTCTTGTTTCACAACATCTTTCAGAAGAATGTCTTTAGAAGAGATGCTTACATCACTGGAAGAAATATTGTCGCCATACAGTAGGACCTGTAGTTCGGGATTCTTCATATCCGCCCACCAGAAGGTTGGGGCTACTTTTTTAATTATGGCTGCGGACACTGTGTGTTGCAAACCGAATAACGCGAGTAATGCCATAAGTGCGAATGTTCTTTTCATAATATATAGAAATTAGTGTTTATATCTTCATCTCATTTGGATGTTGCAAATGTAGGAGTGGAATAGCTGAGATTTGAGTACTAGAATAAAAATATAAATGTTTTATAGACTCAACTTATTGATAATTAGGCGTATTTGTCTTTGCTGTATTGTTGAAAATATAAACGTCAATGAAAATATTTTCGTTGAAAAACTTTATTCTAATTACTTATATTTATATATTTGTGAATCTATAATAAGTATATAAGATGAAGAATGTAACCTATTTCTTTATATTGTTTTTGTTGACTTTGACAACTCCTTTGTTTGCTGATAAAAACAGCAATGAAGAAGTGTTGAAAAGGTTGGATCAGGTCATAGATAATAAGACCGCTTGTCATGTGCAGAAGGAAAAAGAGATTGTGGATTTAAAGCAACGTCTTCACCGTTCTAAAGATAATAGGGAGAAATATGAACTTTGCGGTTCTTTGTTTAACGCTTATCTGCATTATCAAGCTGATTCCGCATTGTATTATATTAATGGAAAAATGAATTTGTTGCCTCTGTTGAATCATCCGGAGTTAAAGAATGAGATTGTCATTAACCGTGCCGAGGTGATGGGGGTGATGGGAATGTATAACGAGGCTTTGGAACAATTGGAGCGGGTAGACCCGTTGGAATTGGAACGGGAGACTTTGGCTTATTATTACCGGACCTATCGGGCTTATTATGGTTGGGTGGCCGATTATACCACTAATGATGCCGAAAAAGTGAAATATTTGAAAAAGACCGATGCTTACAGGGATTCTATTCTTATTGCTACTGATCCTTGTGTGGACAGGAGCATTGTATGGGCCGAGAAAAAGATTATTAATGGCAGGGTGGATTCTGCTTTGGTTATATTGTCGGACCTATTGAAAGAAACGCCGGATGAACGGCAAAAAGGGTATATTTACTATACTTTATCCGAGGCTTACGATATGCGGGGAGATATTCAGAAAGAAATTTATTATCTGGCCTTGACCGCTATTACAGATTTGAAATCGTCTATTCGTGAATATGCATCCTTACAGAAATTGGCTCAACTGATGTATGAGGTAGGTGATTTGGATCGTGCCTATAAGTATTTGAATTGTTCAATGGAGGATGCGGTAGCTTGTAATGCCCGTTTGCGGTTTATTGAGGTAACGCAGTTCTTTCCTATTATTGATAAAGCATATAAATTGAAAGAAGAGAAAGAGAGGCAGATTTCCCGTACTCTTTTAATCAGTGTCAGTTTACTTTCTTTATTTTTGCTTGCTGCTATTTTTTATCTGTACCGATGGATGAAGAAATTGTCAGTGATGCGCCGTAATCTGAGTCTGGCTAATCAACAGATGCAGGAAGTAAATGCTGAGTTGGCACAGACGGGGAAGATCAAGGAAGTATACATTGCCCGTTATTTGGACAGATGTGTGATTTATCTGGACAAGTTGGAGTTTTATCGTCGTTCTTTGGCGAAACTGGCAATGGCCTCCCGTATAGACGATTTGTTTAAAGCGATTAAATCCGAGCAGTTCATACGAGATGAACGGAAGGATTTTTATAATGAGTTTGATAAGTCTTTCCTGGAGTTATTTCCTCATTTCATTACTTCTTTTAATGAGTTATTGGTAGAGGAAGGAAGAATATATCCCAAATCGGGCGAGTTGCTGACTACGGAATTGCGTATATTTGCTTTGATCCGTCTGGGAGTGACTGATAGTAATCGGATTGCCCATTTCTTGGGGTATTCTTTGGCAACGATTTATAATTATCGCAGCAAGATGCGTAATAAGGCGATAGGAAACAAGGAAACTTTTGAACAGGAAGTGATGAACTTGTAGAGATATGATTACAATAATACCAGCAAATGTAATATAAGTGTATTCACTGTTATTCCGTGCTTCAGTAAGTATTAGCTCTAACCTTGGGAGTTTGGTCGTATTTATTCTAAATGTGGCAAAATGTAATTGTTCCCCAAACGGATAGCATTACTTGTCCAATAACACAATTGATTTTAGAAGATGGATAAGTCCCGCCTTGGACATTGAGGATAGGCAAGTCGAATATCTTTTCAGTTAACTTGGTCTCGAAACTTTCTAATTGTTGAAATTGGAAAGCACCTATTTTGTCCTCGTTATTATTATTTTCTATTTTGTTCAGGTACTTGTCATTTTCTTCATAAACAGCAATGGCAACTTCATAAATTTCAAACCATGTCTTTGAATCTTCGACCATTAAATTCATAAAACAGAGAGTACAGTACCTATGTGAGAGATAAAAATAGCACCACAACTAGTAAACTTCCAATAAGTGTTCAGCGTATCTTCGGAGATGTTTTGGTAGAAAATAGTAACATTGATAGCATATCTATACAGGTAGATAACCATAGGCTGAAAGACAAAATACTATAAATGTAATAGGAGAGATAGAGTATTGCCATAGGTGGCTTATTTCAATATTGCGGCAATGTCGGTAGGTGCGATAAATATCTTTGGAAATCAATGGAGTGGATTCTGTAAATACGACCTCATTTGTCATTTTGATTTCTTTAGGAACGGTTTTTGTCATCGAATCGCTGATGCTATTGAATGCCTGATAAAAATTATTGGACATAGTACTGATTGTTTGGCATAAATAAAAAAGCAGAGAGAGAATGAGAGTTGAATAACTCAAAATAATTCTCTCTCTGCTTGGGAGTAGTTCTACAGAGAGGAGGATATTAAATCCTTATCTCTGTGTGTTTAGACTTTGATTACTGTGCCGGATAGGGAGTCAGGTTTACAGTAATGGTGTCTTCTACTTTTTCATTTGTTGAAGTAGTGATAGTCAATTTCACTTTGACTGGGGTTGCTACAGATACTTTGTTTGCATCACCAGCATTTGCTGTAAGTTTAATATCTTTACCGTTTATATTTGCTGTCAAATATTGGGTATATTTAGCTTCGACTTCGCAAACTACATTTTGAATATCATCTTGTGTTCCAGAAATGTTATCTACACGGTAATAGATGTTCTTGTCATTCTTATCAGCAGCTTTACCATATTTCACAGTTACTATGTTACCACTACCAGAGATGATAGAAATACCAGCAGGCATAACTGTTGTATAGTTTTTGCTTTCAGCAAACATAACTTTGAAGTCAGCAATCGGGAACTGTACGCCTGCATAGGTAACCTTACCACCTGTTAACGTATAAGCCTTGTTAGTTTCCCCTTTTTCAGTTAATGTGATAGTACCGTTGTCACTAACAGCAATCTTGTCAGCATCATCTTCAATAGCTTTGTATCCACTTACAGTTCCAGCAGAGAAAATGTTGGCTTTAGTGATTTCACTAGCATAAACTGTTACAATCTTATTCAAATAGTATGACGGGTTAAATGTATAAGCTGCTGCCAATGTTGCATCGCTTGGCTTTTCAATAGTGAACGGCAAGTTAATAACAGCAATTGTTCTGAAATAATTGAGTGTTCCAATTTTAACAGCTGCAACAACATTTACCTTAGCTGTAAACTCACCACCATTTTCAATGATTTTGGCTAATTGACTACCGTAATTTGTGTTGAAGTTAACTTTGATACCTGCTATTTGGGCTGCTTCAGTTGTTGTTTTACCTTCAGAGTCAACAGTAGCGATATTCTTAACAAGATCGGTTAGATTTTCAGTTTCTATCTTGCCTGTTTCAGCATTTTCATATACCCATTCTACTTGGGGTTCAAGTACCATTTCTTGATATTCAGCATTCCAAACGACACGTTTGTCTGCACCCATGGCATCGAAGTAGGGCTTTAAGTCAGAGATAAATGCTTGTTCAGCAGTTTCAGTCACTTCTGTTACAACATGCTTCTTGCTTACGATAGAAGTAATTTCTTCTGCATCAGGAGTTTTTTCATTAAAGTTCAAGGTTACATTGTCAGATTTAACCTTACCGAAAACATTCATATAATGAACTGTAAAGTAAACATTTCCTGCAGCCTTGTCATTAAGATTGATAGTCATACCATCGAATGATACGCCATAACGGATAGAGTCTGCTTTTGCTTGAGCATTATCAGCCATTGTGATGTATGAATCGAATAGTTGACCTGCCCATTTTTTTTCAGGGACAATTGTTACAGATTCACCTGGCTTAGCATCCACGTATGATGTGAGATAAGTATCACCTTGCTCATTAATCTGGTATTTACCGAATGGAATATTAACATCTTGGGCATCCACCAAACTAAAATTAAAATCACCATTGAATGGAGAGTAAACATTTTCGTTAACAACCAATGACGCTACAGCATTGCTATTGCCGTATGATTCAACTATTTCATCATTAACAGTAATACCTTCTACAGGAATTTCATACAATCCGGTTGTAGAAGCTGCTCTGCTGCTGCTTAATACTCCACTAAAAGGAACTACTTTTCCTAATTTGATAGGCAGTTCTTCACCTTTAGAGTTTACAGCCTTAACGGTTTTTCCTGATAAATCGTAAGAAACCGGGGATATCTGAACTATAATAGAACTGGTAGATTGTCCTACCATATATTCACCTTTGGCAGGTTTTTCTTTAGAACCACCTTCCCATTTCGGCCATGCTGTTCCTTCTTTAGCAATGCTATAAGCAATATTGAAATTGTTTTCCAATACAGTAATCTGAGCCAATCCTTCGTTCAAGGGCAGACGAACAGATTTTTCATTCTTACCGTCTTTGTCACAAACAACCATGATAACGTAGTTGTTAGGATCAGTAGGATCAGCGTAGTAGTAAGGAACATTTGTTGCAGGAGTAGCGCCGGCAAATTCTTCAAATTCTGTACCGTTCCACAAATACCACTTGCCGTTTTCCTTTTTCACTTCAGGTTGAGCATCCTTGCCCGGTTCACCCTGTGCGCCGTCCTGGCCTACAGCTTTAACGGTAGTCTTCTCACCGTTGCATACCCAAAAACCATCTTCCGAGATAGTCCATTCTGTACCTGCAGCACCTGCTTCACCGTCCTTACCGTTGGTAATGGTGTAGCTGCTACCGTCATTGAAAGCAACAGTGAAACCGCCTGTGGCAGGAGTTACAGAAGTAATCCAGTTGGCAGCATTGATTTTTGCTTCCAGGTCTTTGATTTGACCTTCAACGCCATCCACGCGCGAAGTCAGCTCGTCAATGTCATCATCGTAGTCTTTACAAGACACAAATGTTCCTGTTGACGAAACCATTAAGGCTCCGAACAGGATTGCACTTAAAAACTTTTTGTTCATAATAGAAAAACTTTAAATTTATAAATTTAAAAAACTAAAATTGGTTATACATACCATTTATTATAAAAGGACTTAATTGTTTTCCTCCTGTTTCAGCGGATTCCTCTCGTGTGCCACATACTGCCGGGGCGTCATGCCCGTCACTTTTCCGAACGCCACATAGAAAGGGCTTTTCGAACCGAAGCCGCTGCGTACGGGAACTTCCTCTATGGGGCATCGTCCGCTGCGGAGCAGCTCTTTGGCGTATTCCACTCGGTAAGTGTTTACTAGTTCTTTCAGGTTGCAGCCGAAATAGCGGTTCACCACATTACTTAAATAAGTCTGGTTTGTCTCCAGCATCGCACTCAGTGTCTTCAGCGAAAGAGAGGAATCGAGGAATACTTGACGCACTTCCATCAGGTATAATATACCTTTATATATAAGAGCATCTATCCGGCGGACGTCCGTCCGCAACGCAAACTCCTTCTCCCATCGGCGAGAGGCGGCACGATAGAGCAAAGTCTTTTGGCGCACCGAAGTGTAGCGGGTCTTTTTACGTCGCAGAAACAGGTATTCCATTCAATTCTTTTTTCGTTTTTTTATTTGCTTATTTTGTCGATCTCTTAGTAAGAGATCGACAAAATAGATGTAATATGCATAAAATCAAATAATTAAATCAATGAGAAGTGAGCTGTTGAGAGAAAGATTAAATAAGAAAAAAGGCTTTTTTTTGCTTTAGATCGTATTTTTTTAATGAAAAGTGTATTAGTTATCAAAACTTTCCTTATTTTTGCACGAGAATTATATATCTCTTACTAAGAGATATATAAAAACCTATCTTGTATTTTGTAGTCTAAACAGGTAAAAATCAATTATTTATCTCTTCGTTTTATTATATACTTGGGTGCAGAATGTAACTCATGTGTCAGAAATGAGTACCGCTTTGTACTTTATTATATGGCGTCTGATTTTTTCTATCGGCATCCAGAATTCATGGAGAAGTTGGAATAATGCTGGACGGAATGAAGATGAATGTGTCAAAACCAAAATGACAGCTTTGAAAAGTTGCAGATAGTAATTATAACGCGTAAAAGGGTCGTATCAAACTCTGTATTGAGTAATGATACGATCCTTTCTTTAGTTTTTTAGGATGCTCAAATTTCAGATTATAAGTTCATGTTTTCAAAAACAAAGTTTTGACACCGCGGAGTGAATTTCAGTTTCGGGAAACAGAACATTGAACGGTGGTGATGGAATGAGCATATATTACTTTCGGGAAACGCTTTACCTCTCTTTGATAATACTTACACAGCCGGCACCGATAATCAGGAATACTCCAGCCAATACCAGCATGTTTACTTCCGGAGCGACACTACCCGGACTGGTAAATATCTTCAGTACGATACCTCCTAAAGAAGCTGCGACAATCTGTGGAACACAAATAGTTCCATTGAATAATCCCAGATAGGTTCCCATATGTCCTCCTGTTAATGCATTGGTCAGAATGGTAAAGGGAAGGGCCAGCATGGCTGCCCATGCGCAACCTATCAGGATGAAGGATGCAAATAAAGCATATTGATTATGGATAAAGAAAATGGAGATGAATCCAATGCCTCCCAATACCAGACTGAGTACGTAGGCAAGTTTGCGGTTCTGAATCATCGGGATGATCGTTGCCCAAATAACGGAACCAATGGCTTGGACAGCAAATAAGATCCCGACCCAATCTCCCGCTGTCTGGTATTGTGCGGATTGTGTATCCAGTACCACTCTGGAAACACCGTTTGTCATGGTTGTTATGACCGGTGTGTCGAACACATTCAAAGCAACTGTTCCATTGGTGTAAGTCCACATGAACATGAAGGCTGCCCAGCAGAAAAATTGTACCAGTCCTACTGTCCAAAAGGCTTTGGGAGCCTTGACCAGCAATTTGAACATATTTGTCTTTTCTTTTTTGCTTTCATGGGTGATGCCATGATATGCTGCATATTCTTCGGGAGGAAATTCCTTTACTTTGGCCGAAGTATAGATCACGCATAGAATCAGTATCAATGCGCCGATGTAGAAAGAATAGATGACAGAGTCGGGAATAATACCTTTGGGAGCAATATTACTGATGCCGATGGCGGCAAAAATAAACGGGAAAAGATATCCTGCCAGACTGCCGGCATTACAGAGAAAACTCTGAATGGAGTAAGCCAGTCCTTTTTGTTTTTCATTCACCATATCGCCCACCATCATCTTGAAGGGCTGCATGGCCATATTGATAGAGGTATCAAGGAACATCAGTGATATCAGACCGAATACCATAGCTGCACTGACTGTCATTCCGAAACTACCTGCATTAGGGAGCAGGCACATGACGCAGACAGCAACCAGAGCTCCTGCAAACAGATAGGGGATACGCCGTCCGAAACGCGTCCAAGTGCGGTCACTCAGTGCGCCTATGATGGGTTGGACGATGATTCCTGCCAGCGGAGGTAATATCCAAAAATAGCTTAAACTGTGTGGGTCTGCTCCCAAAGTGGAAAAGATACGGCTGATATTCGCGCTTTGCAAAGCGTAGGCTATCTGCACGCCAAAGAATCCGAAACTAATATTCCATAGTTTCCAGAAACCTAAATCGGGAATTTTTTTCATGGTATGTGTGTTATTGATTATCGTTGGGGTAGGGAGTCACCACAGACAGCCCCAGGCTGTCTGTGGTGGATGGTTAGAATCTGCCGGTGGTATCAATCATCTCTACCAGCTTTTCATTGAACTTCTTGTTCTTTATCAGTTCTTCCAAAGTGAGATGCATACGATATCTCCAGTAATGTCTTGGATTGGCAGGTACGTTGATACGTTCCGCGTTCACATCGGGATAGCGGATTTCTTCGTCTATTGACAGCCAGTCCTGAAAGGACAGGATGCACAGCAATGACGGACATTCCAGATGGTGGCGTACTATTTCCTCGCAAACCCATCCCGGGGCTGAAACCGGAACTTCTCCCCAGTGTCCCATTACATGGTTGTAGTAGCGGCAGGTCTGTTCATAATCTTCTTCCCACCATCCCCGCAGAGTAGACATGTCATGAGTGGAAATAGTACAGACCGAGCGGTACGGATATTCCCACACGTGACCGAACTCGTGTTTGGGATTCTTGGGCATACGTTGGATTTCCAGGCTGAGTATTTGCAACTGGTCCATTACCCAAGGCACACAGTCGGGAACCATTCCTAAATCCTCTCCGCACACCAGCATAGAAGTGGCTTGTGTCAGGATAGGCAGCTTTTTCATCGCTTCCTGATACCAGAACTGGTTATGGCGTTGGTAATAATAATGATTATACAGACGGTTGAAAGCGTCTTTCTCCTTCCAGTCGAGGCGCCCGAAGATGAAATCATTCTGAACGGCAATTCTTGGATGATACATGGAGGGGTGCTTGCGGTCGGGAACAAATAATACATTGCTTATCAAGGCATATACTCCCTCGCGTATATGGATACTTTCTTCATCTTTCTTATCGGAGAAATAAGCCTCCACTTTGCGTTGGGTATCATATTCCGGGCGCATTTCATAAATGTCATCGTGAGCATGTTGTACGAATGTTTCTTTTACAAAGGCAGCTTTGTCACCAAACATCTTGTTTAGCATCTCTTCGTTGATGAACGGTTTGGTCATGAAGTCCTTTTGGAACGGCAGCCCGTAACTTTGAATTTCGTCTACACTCATAGGCAATGCCGGTACAAACTGTCCCAGCAAACCATGTACCGAATGAGATGGGATTTCCCAGATACGGAAGAAACCAAGAATATGGTCTATGCGGTAAGCTGTGAAATACTCTGCCATTTTGCGGAAACGCTTCTGCCACCATTGGTAGTTGTCTTGTTCCATTACCTCCCAATTATAGGTGGGAAAGCCCCAGTTCTGTCCGTTCACGGAGAATGCGTCGGGCGGCGCGCCTGCCTGACCGTTCATGTTGAAATAATACGGCTCAATCCATGCCTCCACACTGTTGCGGCTGATGCCGATAGGGATATCACCTTTAAAGATAATACCTTTTTCGCGGGCATAGTTTCCTGCATCAAGTAATTGGATATGTAAATGGTACTGTGTGTAGTAGTAAAAGGCGATTTCTTCATAGCAAGAGCTGTCCGGTGCGCATAAGGCTGCTATTTCTTCTGCCTTGTACTCTGTATGCTCAGGCCATTGGCTGAAATCCGGAGTGCCATACAGATCTCTTAGATAGCTGAATGCGGCGTATGGCAGCAGCCAATGTTCATTTTCTTCAAAGAATTTTTTGAATTCGGCCGAAGCCAGCACTTTCCTTCCGGTTTGTTGGAACATCACTTTCAAATAGGAACGTTTGGCATTGTTCACCGCTTCATAATCTATTTGGGGAAGAGCGTTCAATTCTTGCCGGCGGGCTTCAAAAACAGCCAGCGCTTCTTTATCCTTCATCTTACCCAGCTGGTTCAGGTCAATATACATAGGGTGGAATGCATAAATGGAAATGCTGTTGTAGGGATAAGAATCCATCCAGGTATGGGTAATGGTCGTATCGTTGATAGGGAGGATTTGTACAGCTTGCTGGTGGGTCTTTGCCGCCCAGTCTATCAGTTTCTTCAAATCTCCGAAATCTCCTACTCCAAAACTTTTCTCACTGCGGAGAGAAAATACAGGGATAGCTGTTCCCGCCACCTTACGGGCCGATGAAGTGAAATGAACTTCAGTTTCCGGTGTCAGGTAAATTTCTCCTTTTTTTAATTCCGGATTATTAAGCATCCGGTTGTCGTGGTTCTCCCATTCCTCTACCTGCTTGCTGTCGGCGTTGCAGGCTACGAACTTATAACTTAGCGGAAACTCCAAAGTAGAAACATTCAGTGTGATGGTCCACTCGTTCGGTTGTATTTCTTCCATCAGGACCGTCTTTTGAATATCCCAATTGCCTAAAGCCGGGCAATCTCCGCTGATAGCCAGCACTTGACGCTTATGATGCAGACAAGGGCATAAGGCCCGGAAAGTAATGCTTCCATCGGCGCTTGCTGTGACTTTTATAGTTGTCTCAGACTGATAATCACCACTGAAGGCGGAACTGTATAAGTAAGATTCAGCCGGAAGGTCTTTCCAGAAATCATTTAATATGTAGTGGCAGTTTTTCTTTTTTCCGGGGCAAAACAAATGAGCCATGGTTCCGCTTTCACGGCGGATGCACTGTCCGTCACGATATACTCCATAGCGGTAGGAAACAGGCACGCATGCAGGGAGGTCCGGCATTTCAGCTTCACCTTCCCAATGTTCCCCGTTTGGAGTGCGAAGGATGATAGGTTCACTATTGTTTCCGTCCAGTATCACCCCCAGTTCTTCTCCCCAGGCTGTACGGTATTCAATTCGAAATGTGAGTTTCATGTTATTATTCGAGTTAAATGGTTTAATGTCCCAAAATTAAGACTTTCTGGCAGAATATCGTCTTTCATCCAATTAATTTATAAGAAAAATGAATGAGGTTATGTTTGTTACCGGCGGTGAACTATTACAATTTCTGCCCATTTCATCGAAAAAAAGAGTCGGTATGAGTATCTGTTTCTTCGGGCATTTAAAGGAGGAAAAATATAAATGGGGTCAGGTTGGTTTTCATTGATAAAAAAGCCCCGATCCAGAGAAAAGCAGGATCGGGGCTACCTCAAATTGTAAGATGTGAGGATGGATTTTGATTAAAAAATAATGAATGAAAAATTACGCGTCTATATTCGCATATGTCGCGTTTTTCTCTATGAACTCGCGGCGTGGAGCTACATCGTCTCCCATCAGCATGGAGAAGATATAGTCTACGTTGGCGGCATTGTCAATTGTTACCTGTTTCAGAATACGCGTTTCAGGGTTCATTGTTGTTTCCCACAGTTGTTCGGGATTCATCTCACCCAAACCTTTGTATCGTTGTGTATGGATTCCGTTTTCTTGTCCGTCACCATATTTTTGAATGAATGCCTGGCGTGCTTCTTCGGTGTAGCAGTATTCACTGATTTTTCCTTTGCTGCATTTATACAATGGCGGATTGGCAATGTACAAATGTCCGTTTTCTATAATTTCCGGCATATAGCGGTAGAACAATGTCATGATAAGGGTGTCGATGTGAGAACCATCGACATCGGCATCGGTCATGATCACCACTTTGTGATAACGCAGCTTGTCGATGTTCGCTTTTTTGCTGTCATCATTTCCGTCCACACCGAAACGGACACCCAGGGCGGTGATGATATTATTGACCTCATCGCTTTCAAAAGCCTTGTGCCACATCGCTTTTTCCACATTCAGGATTTTACCCCTCAAAGGTAGAATTGCCTGGAAGGCACGGCTACGTCCTTGCTTGGCAGAACCACCTGCCGAGTCACCCTCGACCAGGAATAGTTCACATTCCTCCGGATTACGGCTCGAGCAGTCGGCCAGTTTGCCCGGCAGTCCGCCACCGCCCATCGGACTCTTTCTTTGAACAGATTCACGTGCCTTGCGTGCGGCGATACGCGCTGTTGCAGCCAGGATCACTTTGTCAACAATCTGTTTTGCTTCTTTCGGGTGTTCTTCCAGATAATATGTAAGCGCTTCGCCTACAGCTTGGTTCACGGCACCACTCACTTCGCTATTGCCCAGCTTGGTCTTGGTCTGTCCTTCGAACTGCGGCTCGGCTACTTTCACTGAAATGACGGCAATCAAGCCTTCGCGGAAGTCCTCTCCCGAAATCTCGACTTTTGCTTTTTCCAGTGCTTTGGTATCTTCCGCATATTTCTTCAGTACACGGGTTAATGCGCTGCGGAAACCGGCCTCGTGTGTGCCGCCTTCTATTGTATTGATATTGTTTACATACGAATGCAGGCTTTCACGATAGCCTGTATTGTACATGATGGCACATTCAATGGGGGTATTGTTTTTTTCGGTATTCAGATAAATGACATCATTAATCAGCGCTTCGTTGTTACGGTTCAGGAAACGTACAAACTCTTTCACTCCTTCGTCCGAATGGAATATTTCTTTCTTGAAGCTGCCATCTTCTTCTTTGATCCGGCGGTCGGTCAGTGAAATGGTGATACCTTTGTTCAAGTAGGCCAATTCACGCATACGTGCCTGTAGAATGTCAAACTTATATTCGGTAACAGTGAAGATGGTATCATCCGGCCAGAAAGTCTGTTTTGTTCCGGTAATATCAGCTGTTCCTACTTCTTTTACAGAATACAAAGGATGTCCGCAGCTGTATTCCTGCTGGTAGATCTTGCCACCGCGGAATACCTGTGTGGTCATGTGAGTAGACAAGGCGTTCACACAAGAAACACCTACACCGTGCAGACCGCCTGAAACCTTGTAAGAACCTTTGTCGAACTTACCTCCCGCGTGCAGCACGGTCATTACCACTTCCAATGCAGATTTCTTTTCTTTTTCGTGAAAGTCTACCGGGATACCACGGCCATTATCCTGTACGGTAATGGAGTTGTCTTCATTGATGGTGACTTCTATATGATCACAGTAGCCGGCCAATGCCTCGTCGATAGAGTTGTCCACAACCTCGTAAACCAAGTGGTGCAATCCCTTTTCGCTGATGTCTCCGATATACATGGCGGGACGTTTACGTACAGCCTCCAAACCTTCCAATACCTGGATGTTACTGGCCGAGTAATTGTTTTCGCCGTTTATCTTTTCTTCTTCACTCATGTTTGATTCAATTATCTTAAATATTAGCTTTCAAAGATACGAAAAATTGCTGAGACAGGCAGCTTTTATGGACTAAAAAACGTAAAAAAGAGGGGATTGGACGGGTTTGGAATGAGGTCTGTCCGTGAACGCCGGGAAAAGTAGGGGAGTGATGTATTTATTTCGAGGGTAAGTCTTCTGAAGATCAATGGGGCTTCTTTTTCCTTCAAATCCTTCATTGACGCTTAACAGGCTTTTTATCAGCATCTTATCATGTATGATTCTCTTCTAAATCCTTCATGAATGCTTCAGATTCTTCAGGGCTGTTTTCCGCGGAGCGAGGAATTGCGTATTTTTTCGATGTTACGTTTGCAATATGTATTGCTTGTGTTTTATGAAACACATAAAAAGACAAAAGGCCGGATTGAAAAATCCTGCCTATTTTATCTTTTAGTTTAAGACTTTGCTTAAGCGAGTTTGCTAATGTAAGCAGCCAATTTTGACTTCAAGTTAGCGGCTTTGTTCTTGTGTATGATATTGGTCTTAGCAAGCTTGTCCAACATCTTCTGAACGCCCGGATACATTGCAACAGCTTCTGCCTTGTCAGTAGTTGCACGAAGTTTTTTAACAGTGTTACGCATTGTTTTTGCATAATATCTGTTATGAAGTCTTCTCTTCTCTTCCTGTCTGATTCTCTTTAATGATGATTTGTGATTTGCCATTTCGACTAATCTTTAGTTTTGTTCTTTTATTATTTTTTATTTGTAGCCCCTGGGGGAATCGAACCCCCCTTTCAAGAATGAAAATCTTGCGTCCTAACCGATAGACGAACGGGCCGAGCCTTGATTCTGCCGAGCCTTAGCTTGGCTTGCTTTCGGAGAGTGTTTTTCTCTTTTGCGGTTGCAAAGGTAGGAACTCTTTTTGAATTGACAAAATATTCGGCATATTTTTTTTGTAAATACGTGCATTTTCATCTAAAAACCCTATTTTTGTATGTTCCAACGATGCGTATATTTGTGTGGAAAAGCAAAAAACGTATTGCGGACAACGATTACCTAGTATATAAAAGAGAGAAAGAGTATGCTTCAAAAGACGGTGGGAATTGTACTTCATACCTTAAAATACAATGATACTTCGAATATCGTTGATATTTATACGCGCGAGAATGGCCGTGCTTCTTTTCTTGTGTCTGTTCCCCGTTCACGGAAATCGGCGGTGAAGACGGTATTGTTCCAGCCGCTTTCCATGATAGAGTTTGAAGCGGATTATCGTCCGATGTCCAATTTGTATCGTATAAAAGAAGCGAAGTCGTGGTATCCTTTCCGCACGTTGCCATACGATCCTTATAAATCTTCCATTGCCATGTTCTTGGCGGAATTTCTGTATCGTGCTTTGCGTGAAGAAGCGGAGAACGGGCCGTTGTTTGCTTATTTGGAGCATTCTATCCGGTGGCTGGACGAATGCGACAGAAGTTTCTCCAATTTTCATTTGGTTTTTCTGATGCGTTTTTCACGTTTCCTCGGTCTGTATCCTAATACGGAGGATTATAGGGAAGGATGCTTTTTTGATATGCTGAATGCCTGCTTCGTGTCTGTCCGGCCATTACATGGTGCTTTTTTGAAACCGGAGGAGGCTTCACGTATCAACCTTTTAATGCGTATGAATTATGAAACAATGCATCTTTTTACTATGAGCCGTCTGGAGCGTAACCGCTGTCTGGTTATTATGAATGATTACTATCGTTTGCATCTGCCGGATTTTCCGGTGCTGAAATCGCTGGATGTGCTGAAAGAGTTGTTCTCGTGAAATCCTTTCTATCTGGATGTGTTCATGTTCACGCCTTTTTTTATTTATCGTTTCACTTTAGTGAGGAAGCTTTAGCACTCTAGTGATGAAGTTTCATCATCCCAGTGAAACAACTTCATCACTAAAGTGAAACGATAAATGGATCAGGAGGCAAATGAGTATTCTTCCTGTCTTGAAAGTTAAGATGGAAAGCAGGTGCAATCTTTTGACCACGATATTGTATGACTCATTCTTGTCCTTTAGCATGATGGTCAAAGATATCGGTCCGGTGCGGGTGTTGCGGCGGCTGAAGGTGCTGACAGCGCACTGAAGGAACTACTGTCAGCCTTATGCGCTGTATATCAGATTTTTATTGTGGCTGAACACACTGAAGGATACTTTGAATTCCAGGGTATTGGTGAAGTGAGAATGATAAACGGGAAGCTGGATAGGGTACTGCATACGTTTGCTTCTCACTGATTTTATAAAAAACGAAACTTCTGCCCGTAAAGATGAATCGGGGCAGAAGTTTCGTTTCTCGAATATGGATTGCCGGAGTATTATCCCAGTAATTCTTTCACTTTAGCCGAGATGGCACGTCCTTCGGCTTTGCCTGCCAACTTTTTGGTGGCGACACCCATGACTTTACCCATATCCTGAGGACCGGCGGCACCCACTTCTGCAATTATTTCTTTCAAAGCGGCTTCCAGTTCTTCGTTACTCATTTGTTTGGGCAGATAGGCTTCAAGCACTGCCACTTGGGCCAGTTCGGCTTCAGCCAAGTCGGCGCGGCCCTGACCTTGGTAAATGGCGGCTGAATCTTTCCCTTGTTTTACCAGTTTCTGCATGATTTTCAATGCAGCGTCATCCGTCAAAGTGTCGTTGGCGCCCGGTGCTGTCTTTGCTTCAAGGAAGAATTTTTTCACATTACGCAAAGTTTCCAGTTTCACTTTGTCCTTGGCTTTCATAGCCTCTTTGATATCGTTGCTGATTACGTCAAATAAATCCATGGTTCTTTTCTATTTTAGTTGTTAAAATGTGATCGTTATTCCGCCGTTTTCGGCATCGTTATTGAATGTTTCCTCTTCTTCGGCTATTGCTTTAGACTGGATACTTTCCAACACAGTTTTGGTACGTTGGAAAGTAGGGGTCGTTTCCACCATACTGATAATGTCATCATTGTCCAGATCCTCCAGGCTGAAGATGTAAATGTTATGGCGTTTCTTCTTGTTGCTGTTCTTGAAGGTGTCTTTGCCGTAGTAATCTCCACGACGTTCATCCTTGCGCTGTTCCTCTTCTTCCAGTTCTTCTAGTTTCTTTTGTTCCTCGATGGTGCGTTTGTTCATCATGTTGTCCATGCCCGGTACATCCTTGATGCCGAAGCCGGTGGCAAGTACGGTGAACTTCACCTGTTCTTCCAGCGACTCGTCGATATAGAGCCCCCATTTGGTTTCCACGTCTTTGCCGAATTTGCTCATGAAGTCATGAACCTCATTCATTTCTTCCATCATCAACTCGCTCTTGGTGCTGAAAGAGATGTTGAACAGGATCTTCTTCGAGTTGAAGATATCGTTGTTGTTCAGCAGCGGGGAATGGAGCGCATCATTGATAGCCTGGCTCACGCGGCTTTCCCCTTTGCCGTATCCCGTACTCATAATGGCTACCCCACCATCTTTTAGTACTGTTTTCACGTCATTGAAGTCCAGGTTGATGGTACCGCGGATAGTGATAATCTCGGCAATACTCTTGGCTGCTATGGATAAAGTGTCATCCGCTTTGCCGAAAGCGTTCATCACGCTGAAGTCCGAATAAATATCACGCAGACGTTCATTGTTGATCACCAGCAGGGCATCTACATGCTGGCTCATTTTCTCCACACCGTCCAGCGCCTGGTCAATCTTCCGGTTTCCTTCAAAAAGGAACGGAATGGTGACAATACCTACGGTGAGGATATCCATATCTTTGGCTGTCTTGGCAATGATCGGAGCCGCACCGGTTCCGGTACCTCCTCCCATTCCGGCAGTGATAAATACCATTTTACAGCCGTCGTTCAACATTCCTTTTACGTCTTCTATACTTTCTTCGGCTGCTTCACGTGCACGCTCCGGGCGGTTTCCGGCTCCTAATCCTTCTTTTCCCAGTTGCAACTTCACGGGAACGGGGGATTCGGCCAACGCCTGGTTATCTGTGTTGCACACAACAAATGTTACATCGTGTATACCTTCTTTATACATGTGATTTACGGCATTGCCGCCGCCACCTCCCACACCGATTACTTTAATGATAGTCGGGTTTTCTGCCGGGAAATCGAATGGCATTATAGTTTCATCAGACATAATCTTCTATATTATATTAAGGTGATGTAATTCGTTATTATTCTTCCAGAATCCTTCCAAACAAGTCGGTCAGCCGTTTGATCGGATTGTTGGCTTCTTTCAAACTCTTGATTTCTTTTTCCAGGTCGCGTATTTGGTTCAAAGCTTCTGCCACTCCCAGATCGCGTGCTTTGGCCAGTTGCGACAAGGCATTTTTGTATTTGCCTGCCTCTTTCAGCTCTTTTGCGTTTCTTATCAGGCTCTCGCAAGTGGCTTTTCGCAGCTTCTCCTCTTCCTCTGCTTTCTTGGCTGCCGCTGCTATTCTGGCTGCTTCTTCTTTCTCTCTTTTCCTTTTGTCTTCCACATTCTCGCCGCTTTCATCGAAGAGAGGTACTTGGATAGGACGTTCCGGGCGGTAACAGTTCTCTTTCCCGGCTCCTAGCAAAGCGATGATTGTATTGCATGTACCATCTTTTTTCAGTTCCATCATGCCACCTTTCAGGCTTAGCTGGCTTTCTTTGGCCATTCTTACCTTTTCTACTTTGGTACGGTTGCTGAATGCTTCCTCCATATTCTTTAGATTGGCGGCACCGCCGGTAATGATAGCTCCTGCCAGCAGTTTGTCTTCATATCCCGAAAGAACAATCTGGTTCCATACATTGGCCAGTATCTCATTGACACGCGCTTCTACGATGTCTTCCAGTAAGTGTGACTCAATACTGCATTTCCCGTCCAGCGAGTAGGTAGGGTTGTCATCTCCGTCTTCCGACTTGTCGGCATAGGCATTGCCGTATTTCTTTTTCAGTTCTTCGGCATCTTCCTCTTCAATCTGCTGGCTGCAAATGTCTTTGGTGATGTTGCTTCCTCCCAGTGGGATGACTGCCAAATGGCGGAGTATGTTGTTTTTGTAGACAGATACGGTAGTCGTATCTGCGCCAAAGTCGATGAACATGCAGCCCGAGCGTTTTTCACTGTTGGTCAGTACGGCATTGGCCAGAGCCAACGGTGAGATGATGTAGTCGGCTATTTCGATTCCTGCCTGTTTGAAACATTTGTCAATGTTCTGCTTCACGCTGCTGCGGGCGATGATATTAAGGAAACGCCCTTCTATATGATCGCTGGGAACTCCTACAGGATCGGCCAGCAGGTTGATGCCTACTTTATATTCCTGGGGGGCCACTTCCAGTATTTCCTGGTCTATGATGGGGACTTCGCGGTTGCTGTCCATGATGGAGTCAATCAGTTCCTGTGAAATTTTGGTTTCTTCTTCCAGATGACGTACCTCCGTATTACGGATGGTGCGTAGAGATTGTCCTCCGATACCTACATAGACCTTTCCGATAGAAGCCTTTAATGTCGATTCCAGTTTCTTGATAATCGAAGTAAGGCTTTGTGCGGTTTTGTCCAGATTGTAAATCACTCCCTTACGGATAAAATCCGAAGAGTTTTCGCTGGCGAGGGCCAGCACTTGTATGCTTCCGTCCGCATGTTTCTTTCCTGCAATACCTGTGATCTTGGAGGATCCCAGTTCTATTGCTACTATAAAATCTGTTGCTGCCATATCTTACTTCTCTTTTTTAGTACAAATAATCTGATTATTAAATTCCAGACTGATGCGGCTGTACTTGTTCCAGCCTACTTGGTTCAGTCCTTTCTCATAAAAAGTTTTTAGTTTCTCGAACTTTTCCTCATAATTCCCGGGCTTGCCTAAGAATATGATATGTTCGCCAACCCGTGGAACCAGTTCCAGTTCTTTGGCTTGTGTCACGTTGATCTGCTCTATCTGGGCATCCCATAGCGGATGGGCCTGTAGAAAGACTCCTAAGGTATATAGTTCCTTGACGGCAAAATCACGATCCACGTATCCTGTAACAACAGCTACGTGTGCCGAACTGTTGGGTATCGGCATGATTTTTCCTTTATTGTCAATATAATAGTTGTCTCCGTTGTTTGCCATCACTCTGAGGATGGGGAGGCGCTGTGTCACTTCGATACCTATCTTGCATCCCGGTGTACGGTAACATTCCACATTTTCAATCAAGGGATGTTGGCTGAGTTCTTCTTCCAGCAGGCGGGTGTTGATGTCGCCCATCTTCTTACCCACAGGGGAGAGCTTCTTACCGTTCAGTAAGCGGAGTATCCCTTTCTGGCTGATGAAACCATGGTCTATACTGTCCTTGATAATCAATTCCATACCCTTGCAAACCTGGTCGGCAGGCTTGGTGTTGAAAGCGGTAACGGCTACAATAAGGTAGGCGGTTATCAGCAACAGAAACAGGAGTATGAGAATTTTCTTTATCATTTTTTATTCAGTAATCCGCAGATTTGGGGTACATAGTTATCTATGTCGCCCGCACCCAGGGTGATTAATACTTCTATATCTTTCTTGCTCAGTACGTCTAGAATTTCTTCTTTCTTGCACATGCTCTTCTCGATGCCCGGACGCAGATGGTCGTAAATCAGTTTGCTGGTGACGCCGGGGATGGGTTGCTCGCGTGCCGGATAGATATCTACCAGGATGACTTCGTCCAACAAGGAAAGGCTGTCGGCGAAATCTTTGTAGAAATCACGGGTACGTGTGTAGAGGTGCGGCTGGAAAACAGCCGTCAGCTTCTTGTCCCGATAGAGGGCACGCATGGAGAGTATGCTTTGTTTTATCTCGGAAGGATGGTGCGCATAGTCGCTCAGGAAAACCACCTTGTCGTTCTTTATCTTGAAATCGAAACGACGGTCTACTCCGCGGAAACTTGCCATACCTCTCTTTATTTCTTCATCAGTCAATCCGCTCATCTGCGCCAGGGCCATGGCGGCTACTCCATTTTCTATGTTGATGCTGACGGGGACACCTAGCTGTATGTTCTTGATGTTGCCTAGCGGAGATACATAGTCAAAGAATATCTCACCGTTTCCGATGCGGATGTTCTCTGCATGGAAGTCTCCTTCTTCTTTAGAATAGGTGTATAGCCGGACTCCGTCCTGCAGGGCAGGTTGCAGTTCGATGCCTTTCCGCATAATCAATGCGCCGCCCGGCCGGATGAGTGAGGTGTATTGGCGGAAACTGTCCAGATAGGCCTCTTTGGTTCCGTAGATATCCAGATGGTCGGGATCGGTTGCGGTAATCACCGATATGTAGGGCGAGAGCCAATGGAAAGAACGGTCGAACTCGTCGGCTTCAATAACCATGTATTCACTGCTGTCAGACAACAGCAGGTTGGTGCCGTAATTCTTTGAGATGCCTCCTAAAAAGGCGTTGCATCCTACATGGGATTGGTGTAACAGATGGGCTGTCATGGTAGAAGTGGTGGTCTTACCGTGAGTGCCGGCTACACAAAGTCCTTTTCCTGCATGGGTAAGCATTCCCAATACCTGCGAACGTTTATGTATCTCGAAACCGTTTTCCCGGAAATAGGTAAACTCTTTATGTGTATCGGGGACAGCCGGAGTATAGACAACCAATGTAGTTGCCGGGTCGCGGAATGCATCCGTTATCAGTTCCGTGCTTTCTTCGTAATGGATGGCTGCTCCTTCTTCTATCAGCTTTTCTGTCAGTTCACTGGGCGTACGGTCATATCCGCCTACCTTCTTGCCTTTTGACAGGAAGTAGCGTACCAATGCGCTCATGCCGATACCTCCGGCACCGATGAAATAAACTGATTTTAATGTGTTAACGTCCATTTTCTTTTCTGTATTTATCAGCCAGTTTGAATACCTCCCGGGCAATAACGTTGGCTGAGTCGGTAAAGGCTAATTTAGCAATATTTGTACTTAAACTTTTCAATGTTTCCGGCTGTTTCACGGTTTCAACCGCTTTGTCCAGCAGAGCTTCTTTGGCAGCGGCGTCCTTGATATAGAGTGCTGCGTTTTTATTGACCAGCGCCAGTGCGTTTTTGGTCTGATGATCTTCGGCCACATTAGGTGACGGAACCAGAATGACGGGTTTCTGCAACAAACAGAACTCGGAGATGGAACCTGCTCCGGCACGGCTGATTATTAAATCGGCAGCACTGTATGCGGCGGCCATATCGCTGATAAAATCGGTTACGTGGAGCATTGGTAACTCACCGGCCTGGGCTACTGCGGCGCGTGCTTCGCCGATATATATTTTCCCGGTTTGCCAGATAAACTGCGCGCCGGATGCTTTAATCTTGTCCAAACCTTCCATCACGCAGTTGTTGATGGTGCGTGCTCCCAAGCTTCCTCCTACAATCAGGATTGTTTTCTTGGATGGGTCCAGCCCGAAGGAGCGGATAGCCTCTTCACGGCTGATGTGATGGTTGCGCAGTCCTTGGCGGACAGGGTTTCCGGTCAGGATAATCTTGTCTTTTTCAAAGAAACGTTCCATGCCGTCGTATGCCACGCATATTTTGCAGGCTTTCTTTGCCAATAGTTTGTTGGTTACTCCGGCATAAGAGTTCTGCTCTTGTATCAGTGTCGGAATACCCATCATCCCGGCCATTTTCAAAGTAGGACCGCTGGCATATCCGCCTACACCTACTGCTGCATGTGGCTTGAAATCCTTGATGATTTTACGTGCCAATAGCTGGCTTTTGACCAATTTGAAAAGAACCGAAACATTTTTCAATAAGTTCTTACGGTCGAATCCGGCAACAGGTAATCCTTTTATAGGGTATCCGGCAGCAGGAACGCGTTGCATCTCCATTCTGCCTTCAGCGCCTACGAACAGGATTTCCGCTTCGGGATGTTGTTCCTTGATGGCGTTGGCAATAGAGACTGCGGGGAAAATGTGTCCCCCGGTTCCTCCTCCGCTGATGATGATTCTTAAATTTTCTTCCATAATTCCTTTTTAGTCGAATTATTCGCAAAAGTATAAATAATACTTTTAAAATGAATGGTTTATATTATATTTCTTCTTCCGGCTCCCGCTTCCCGGCTGCATTCAGCATTGCCTTCAAGTCATCGGGCAGCGAGTTCTCCTCCGGCGGGAGGGAAGTGGTGGCATTGTCACCCGACGGAAGTGTGGTAATGGCTTCCTGCATGGCAGCTACCATTTCCTGATGCCGTTCGGTCTTGGCTGCCAGTTCGGCTTCTTTCTGCGCTTGTTGCTCGGCGGCTTTCTGTTCTTCTTTCTCAGCCACGTAGCGGCTGACACTTAATATCATACCGATGTAGGCGCAGTTGATGAGTGTAGAGGTTCCCCCTTTGCTGATAAGCGGCAGGGGTTGTCCGGTGACGGGGAACAGACCTACGGCCACCATCATGTTAAGCATCGCCTGAGATACCAGCAACAGGGCGATGCCCATCACCAGAAAGGCAGGAAAACTTTTTTCACTTCTTCGGGCTATTTTACCCGCCCGCATCAACAGCCAGATGTAGAGAATCACTACAAAGGCGCCTCCCAGCAACCCCAGCTCTTCTATGATTATAGCAAAGATGAAGTCCGAGAATGCTTGTGACAGGAAATCCCGCTGCACACTGTTACCCGGCATCTTTCCTATGATGTTGCTGGAGGCGATAGCAATATTGGCGTGTGCTATCTGGGCGTCCTTGTCTATATCATATTTGGCGGCGGGAACGGCTTCTTTGTCCTCAAAGAAGCCTTTTATACGGTTCTGCCAGGTTTCTACACGGTGCATCATGGGGACTTTGTTCAGTTTGTGTGTGGGCATAATCATCACTATGCCTACAAAAAAAGCCACCATAACTCCGGCTATTCCCATTAACTTGGCCAATTGCTTCCAGGGTACCCGGCCGATCACCATCATTAAAAAGACTACTCCGAAAAGCAGTGCTGCGGTAGAGCCGTTTTCGGGAGCAATCAGAATGAAAACAATTCCGGTGATCCACATGATATATTTAAATGCTTTCGGATTGGCATTGTCTTCTTCCTGAAACTTGGATAGAATAAATGCGGTGACAATAATCACGGCCATTTTTGCCAGTTCGGAAGGCTGGAACTGGATACCGAAGAAAGTCATCCAACGGGCTGCACCATTGACACGGTCTCCGGTAATCAATCCCATACCCATTACAAATATCAGCAATAATGTCGATAGGGGTAGCAGGAAGACGGGAAACACACGGAAATATTTGTAGGGAATGTTATGTACCAGTACCACAATGCACACACCTACCATCAGGATGACACTGTGCTGGGTGATAGGTCCCCAATGATCCCCACTTTTGTAGGTAAGCGTGCTGGCGGCACTAAATACCTCGACGATAGAGATCAGACAAAGAAACAGGAAAATAATCCAGATTACTTTGTCGCCCTTGAACAAGTCTTTTATCAGATCCATTATCTATATACCTTAATACTATATTACAGGTTTCTTACACATTCCTTGAACTGCTCGCCACGGTCTTCGTAACTTTTGAAAAGGTCGAAGCTAGCGCAGCATGGACTTAATAATACGGTTTCGCCTTTCTTGGCCATCCGGTAAGCAGCGTCTACGGCATCCTTCATGCTTTGTACATCGGCTACAGGCAGGCCGAACTTGTCAAAGAAATCATGCAATTTCTCATTGTGCAATCCCATGTAGATCAATCCGGTACATTTTTCTTTTACCAAGTCGGCAATTTCGTTATAGTCGTTGCCTTTGTCTTTCCCGCCTAATATCAGGATGGTTTTGGTTTTCATGCTTTGCAAAGCATACCAGCAGGAATTCACATTGGTAGCCTTGGAGTCATTGATATAATCCACCCCTCTTACCCGGCAGACTTTTTCAAGGCGGTGTTCCACTCCCTTGAAATCACCCAAGGCCTCGCGGATACACTCTTTGCGGATACCCGCCAGGTTGGCAGAGATACCGGCCGCCATGGAGTTGAACAGATTATGGGTTCCGGTCAGCGCCAGTTCCTCCTGTTCCATGTTGAAAGCGATTGGTTCTGTAAAATAAACCTTGTCCTGTTCCACATATGCGGCGGTTCCTTCCTCTTTTCTTTCGGCAAAAGGGTAGTAATGGCCATGAATGCCATATTTGTGTAATTCACGCTGGATGATGGGGTCATCGTTCCAGAAGATGAAGGCATCGTCCGGGGTCTGGTTCTGGATAATGCGGAATTTGGCATCCACATAGTTTTGCATCTGGTGGTCGTAACGGTCCAGATGATCCGGCGTGATGTTCATCAATACGGCAATGTTGGCATGGAACTTGTACATGTTGTCCAATTGGAAACTGCTTAATTCGATCACATAATAATCATAGTTGCATTCTGCTACCTGATATGCCAGACTTTGGCCGATATTTCCGGCTAGTCCCACATTCATACCTGCTTTCTTGAAGATATGATAAATCAGCGAAGTAGTTGTTGTTTTTCCATTACTTCCTGTAATGCAAATCATTTTGGCATTGGTATAACGTCCCGCAAATTCTATTTCGGAGATGATAGGGGTGCCTTGTGACTTTAACTTAAGAATCATCGGGGCATCATTCGGAATACCCGGACTTTTGATTACTTCATCCGCATTCAGAATGAGAGATTCGGTATGTTTGCCTTCTTCCCATTCGATGCCTCGCTCGTTCAGCATGTTTTTGTATGTGTCCTTAATCGTGGACATGTCTGAAACGAAGGTGTCGAAACCTTGTTTCTTTGCCAGAACGGCTGCTCCCGCACCGCTTTCTCCGGCTCCTAGTATGACAATTCTTTTAGCCATAATCTTCGTTTATCTTATCTTATCTTTAATGTAATAATCGTAATTGCAGCGAGTACGATGGTGACAATCCAGAAGCGTACCGTGATTTTTGACTCATGGAATACGCTGTTGGGTTTCATGAACAGATAACTGCAATTGGGGTCTAACTGTGCTAATGTAGTGCGGAAATGGTCGTGGATAGGGGCACGTTTGAATACGCGTTGCAAATGTCCTTTCTTTTTTCCGCTTTTGAAATATCTCACCTGTAGAATGACCGAAAGGTTTTCTACCAAGAAGATTCCACAGAGAATAGGTATAAGCAACTCTTTATGAATGATGATTGCAAATACCGCTATGATACCACCAATGGTCAAGCTGCCGGTATCGCCCATAAATACTTGGGCGGGAAAAGCATTGTACCAAAGGAAACCGATCAGTGCGCCGATGAAGGAGCAGATAAAGATTACCAGTTCTTCACTGCCGGGAATGTACATGATATTAAGGTATCCTGCATATTCGATGTGGCTGGATACGTATGCCAATATGCCCAAGGTAAGACCGATGATAGCAGAATTTCCGGCTGCCATCCCGTCCATCCCGTCATTCAGGTTGGCACCGTTAGATACGGCAGTAACTACGAAGATGGTAACTAATACGAAAATAATCCAACCTACAGCCTGGGCATTGTCTCCCAGAAAACCTACGAAATCAGCATAATCCAAATTGTTGTTCTTGAAGAAAGGAATCGTAGTTTTGGTGGACTTCTGATCTTGTTCCTTGTGCACCACTTCCACAATTTCTCCTCCTCTTTGTATTTCTACGTTCTCACGGATAACCACGCTCGGACTTAAATATAAGGTGAGTCCCACAATGAGTCCCAAACCTACTTGGCCGATGATCTTGAATTTGCCGTGCAACCCTTCTTTGTCTTTACGGAAGACCTTGATATAGTCGTCCAAAAAGCCTAACGTACCCAGCCAAATGGTGGTAATCAACATTAATATCATGTAAATATTATGCAGCTTCCCCAACAAAAGGCAAGGTATGAGAATTGCGACAATAATAATTATACCTCCCATCGTCGGCACACCAACTTTTTTCACATTAAAAGGGTCTATAGATGCGTCACGTTGGGTTTCGGTTATTTGTTTACGTTTGAGCAGGTTGATGAAATATTCACCGAAGATAGCTGAGATCAACAATGATAAAATGATTGCCATCAATGAACGGAATGAAACGTAACCGAACATACCGGCTCCGGGAAAATCGAACTTTTCTAAATATTGAAATAAATAATATAACATCTTTTGGTTGGTTTATTCATTAGCAAAAATATCTCTTAATACTTCTTTATCGTCGAAATGGTGCTTTATACCTTTGATTTCCTGATAATTTTCGTGTCCTTTCCCGGCAACTAAAATGACATCTTTAGCTTGGGCCAGCATACAAGCTGTACGGATCGCTTCTTTACGGTCGGCTATGCTTATCACTTTACGCATATCCTCTTTAGTCAGCCCTGCCAGCATATCATTGATGATTTCCTGCGGCTCTTCAAAACGGGGATTGTCAGAGGTGATAATGACTTTATCGCTTTGCTTTACCGCTTCTTGTGCCATCAAGGGGCGTTTGCCTTTATCGCGGTTGCCGCCGGCGCCTACTACCGTAATTACATGACCTTTGCCATTCAGGACCTCGTGAATGGCATTCAGCACATTTTCCAAGGCATCCGGAGTATGGGCATAGTCCACAATGGCGGTGTATCCCTTGGGTGAGCGCAGTGAGTCAAAACGCCCGGCAACGGGGCGAAGAGTACTCAATGCCAGCAATACCTCTTCTGTCTTTTTCCCAAGCAGGCAGGCTGCTCCATAGACAGCCAGCAGGTTGGAAGCATTGAAACGTCCGATGAACTGTACATTGACTTCCACATTATTTATATCAAGCAGCATTCCTTCGAATCCATCTTCCAGCACTTTTCCTTTAAAATCACTCAAGCTGCGCAGCGAATAGGTGTGTACCTTTGCTTTGGTATTTTGAGTCATGACCAATCCGTTTTTGTCATCCAGATTGGTTAAGGCAAAGGCTGTTTTAGGCAGACCGTCAAAGAATGCTTTTTTGGCTTTCAGATAGTTCTCTACAGTTTTATGGTAGTCCAGATGGTCACGGGTAAGGTTGGTAAATATACCGCCTGCGAATTTTAAACCACCAATCCGTTTTTGTGCTACAGAATGTGAGCTTACTTCCATAAAGGCATATTTGCATCCTTCATCTGCCATGCGCCCCAGCAGTTTATTTAGTGTAATAGGGTCAGGGGTGGTATGGTCAGTTGGAATGGCTTCCTCATCTATATAATTGCATACAGTGGAAATGAGTCCTGTCTTATATCCGAATTTACGGAACATATTATATAATAAGGTGGCAATAGTCGTTTTTCCGTTGGTGCCTGTAACACCGACCAGTTCCAATTTCGAGGTGGGGTCGCCGTAAAACGTAGTTGCCAGTTTCCCGACAACGTCTTCCGTATCGTTCACTTTGATGTAGGTAACATTCTCAATCAATGTCTCAGGAAGATTCTCACATACCACTGTACGGGCTCCTTTTTCTATTGCTTTTTGGATATAAGTGTGTCCGTCAGTCTGCGTTCCTTTTACAGCAACGAAAATATGACCGGGCTCTATCAGGCGCGAGTCCATGTTTATTCCCGAAATTTCTTGGGATGCATCACCTATGATTTCATTGACTGTTATTCCTTTAATAATCTTTTCCAGTTTCATATTCTTCCTGTTACACTGTTAATTTAATCGTAATTGTATGGTTTGTCCTTTGCGCAAAGTGTTGCCGGCCGGGATACTTTGTGACTTCACTTTACCGATGCCGGTAATGCGGGCTTTCAATCCCATGCTTTCAAGCAGATAGACAGCATCCTTTGCGCCCATACCAATAACACTTGGTACAAGTTTATTGTTAATGTCTTTTTTGTTGAATAATACATTGTCCGGATTACTAGTCACATTTCCCCATACCGGTTTGCCTTCGGTTGATTGTTCCGAAACTCCGGATGAATTTACATTTATCCGGTTCAGTACATAATGTGCCGCACTTATATCCCCGTTTTTCACATCCGGAATAAGGATAGAAGTTGAGTCTTTTGCCTCTTTCAAATCTTGTGCCAGATGTTTGGCAAATACGCGTTCGGCAATTTTACTGAACACGCTGCCGGCCATCAGACCACCCGAGGCGGGGAGTCCAGGTTTCTGGATGGCTACAATGCAACTGTATTTAGGCGCTTCTGAAGGAAAATATCCACAGAAACTTACCAAATAACGGCGTGTGCCATTCGTGTACCCGGCTTTCCCTTGTGAAACCTGTGCAGTACCGGTTTTCCCGGATACATGGAATTGCTTGGATCCTGCTTTCTTTCCCAGTCCTTCGCTGACGACTTTTTCCAAAATCGTTTGTATCTCGCTGATAGCCTTGGGGGAAGCGATGGCCGGGTTGAGTATTTCAGGAGCAATATCTTCCACTACCTGCCCGTCTTTGACTATTGATTTCACAAAACGGGGCTTGACCATTACTCCGTTATTGGCTATAGCATTATAAAATGCCAGTGTATTGATGGGGGGAATTTGGGTTTCATAGCCAATAGACATCCATGCCAGTGCAGTACGTGACCAATTGCTCAAGTCTTTGTTGGGGATGCGGATGTTCGGCTTGCCGGCACCGGGAATATCAAGATCTAACGGAGTGGCAATGCCTACTCGATGCAGTCCGCGTACAAACTTTTCCGGATTATCATGATAATGATCATCGATCAACCGTGATACACCGATGTTTGAGGACACCATCAATGATTTTGTTGTGTTGATAGTGCCGTAGCCTCCACGATGCCAGTTATGATCTTTCATATAGCGGCCGTGCATCATATAGACCCCGTTACCGGTTTCCACCACCGTTTCCGGAGTGATGACTCCGTCGTCCAGCGCTACCAGTATGGATGCGGTTTTGAAAGTAGAGCCTGGCTCCATCATGTCTGAGATGGCGTTATTGCGTATTTCTCTGTAAATGCCGTCATTGCATTTGGTCATGTTGACGATAGCTTTGATGTCTCCCGTCTGCACTTCCATCAGAATGGCAACGCCTACAGTAGCGTTGATTTCTTTCAATTCATCCACCAATGCTTTTTCTGCGATGTCTTGCATACCTACATCAATGGTCGTAATGATATCACAGCCATCTACAGGAGGAATATCTACAATGTTCAGGTATTTGTTCATTACCTTTTGACGGTGAGTGATACCGTTTCTGCCTTTTAATATGGAATCGTATGAAAGTTCCAACCCGTTCTTTGCACCTTGTTCTATATCTGGATACATATCTCCTAATGTACGCATTGCCAGTGAGCCAAAAGGCTTTTTCCGTTGATTGAATGCCTGTTCATGGAATCCGCCTTTGTATTTGTTCAGGTTAAATACGGGCAGACGTTTTGCTTCTTTATATTGTATATAAGAAATGCGTTTGGGGTAGAGCAACCAACTGCGGCTCTCTTTTTTTCTTCCGTTTTTGATGTGCTGTTTGAAAAAGGCGGCACTTTTATCAGGGAATATTTCATGTAACCCTTTGCAGATTGTGTCAAGGTTTGCATAAAGAACTGAGTCTTTGATATGTTGTAGCTTCAGCCGTTTCTTTTCCTCTTCTTCGGTTTCGCCCTTCCTTTTATTTATCATGAAGTCCATGTAAATCTTATATTCGGGAAGGCTGCTTGCCATCAGCTGGCCGTCGGATGAGATGATGTTGCCACGGGTAGGACGTACGGTGACGTTTTCTTTTACAAAACGGTCGGCTACGTCTTTCCAGTATTGACGCTCGGCAAACATGATGACGCCGGCTTTGCAGATAATGGCAATGCCTATCAACACCATGACCAGGATGATGAAGGAGAAGCGGAGCATTATGTTTTTTTGGTTGGGCATCATGGGCTTAGTCTTTCTTTATTAAATAAGGACGGTTGGTAGCCGTTTGCAAGGGGCTGTCTTCCGTCGAAATATATTCTTCAATACGTGACTGGCGGCTCTTTTCCATCAGTTCGGAAGAGCGTGTCAATGCATCGTATTTGATATCGATCAAATCTTTTTTCAACTTGTCAATTTCAATGAGTTCCTGTTGGCTGCTATAACGGTTGTCTATGTATAGTACAGTCAGGATCATGATGAGAATCAGCAAACGGGTCTGTCTTTTGAAAAAGTCGTTCGCAAGGATATCTCCTCCTAATATGCTGCGGATAGACATATGCTTGGGCGAAGCAGATTGTCCGTCTTTGGGTTGTTGTGTATTTTGTTTCAGTTCTTCTTCCATCTCGTTATCTCTTTTCTGCAATTCTCAACTTGGCGCTTCGGGAGCGCGGATTGCGTGTCACTTCTTCGTTGCCGGCAACAATAACTTTGTTGTTGACTAGTTTGAAAGGTGTCTGTACATTACCAAAGAAATCTTGTTCGGCCTTGCCTTCTATGTTTCCGGTTTTCATGATATTCTTTACCATGCGGTCTTCTAAAGAGTGATAGGTGATTACTACCAGTCTGCCTCCCGGTTTCAGTGCCTTGGTTGCTGCATAAAGCATTTCTTTCAATGCTTCCATTTCCTGATTTACCTCTATGCGTAAAGCTTGGAACACCTTTGCGAGCTCTTTCTTTTCACGTTCCCGCCCGAAAAGCGGTTTGATGACTTCGAGGAAATCACCGATGGTGACAATTTGTTTTACACCTCGTGCTTTAACGATGGCTGATGCCAGTTTGCGGCTGTTCTTCAATTCACCATATAAATAGAAAATATTAGCCAAACGTTCTTCGTCATAGGTGTTCACTACATCAGCAGCTGTCATACCTGCGCGTTTGTTCATCCGCATGTCTAATTTGCCCTCGAAGCGGAATGAGAATCCACGTTCGGAGTCGTCAAAGTGATGTGAGGAAACGCCCAGATCGGCCAAAATGGCATCCACCCCTTCCACGCCATAATAACGTAGGAAGTTGGGAAGGTAGCGGAAGTTACTACGCACAAAAGTGAAGCGGCTGTCGCTTACAATATTCTTCTCGGCATCTTCATCTTGGTCAAAACTATATAGATGCGCGGTGCTACCCAGCCGGCTTAGAATTTCCTTGGAATGTCCTCCGCCGCCGAAAGTGGCATCTACATAAATACCTCCGGGTTGGATGTTCATTCCGTCTACGCTCTCGTTTAATAATACCGGTACATGATATATCTGTTTTGCTTCACTCATTCTATTTCTACGTTGTTATTAGTTCCCATAATTTCTTCCAATTCTTTTCCAAAGTCCTCCGGTGTGATGAAGGGTTTGTCTGCTATTTCTTTAGACCAGATTTCTATAGTGTCGTCCAATCCGATAAAACGTACATCTTGCTGTATTTTAGCTAATTTCAAATATCGTTTTGGAATCAGAAAGCGCCCGTTTCCATCCAATGTGATAACTTCTACATCCGAAACGAACTGACGGAAAATCATTTGGTGTCTGGAATTCCAGCGATTGAGTTTGCAACGTAGTTCGTTCATTTGTTCGTTCCACACATTTTCAGGGTAAAGTACCAGGCAGTCTTGGTAGGTGTCTTTGCGTAAAATCAGGCACTCCTGGGAGGCAGCTTGTAGCTGCTTCCTGAATACGGCAGGCAGGAACACTCTGCCTTTTGCATCCGTCTTTGCTTCAGAATTCCCAAGAAATCGCATGTTTACACCTTATTATATTGTTCAAGGTGTAAAATTACACAATTCCCCACAATTCCCCACAATATTTTAAGAAAATATTTCGAGAAGTTTTCAACAGGCTGTTAATGTAGCTAGTAGCTTGGTAAACAGGAGGTTTAAAATTAATAATTTTATGATAAAAAATAATGGAAAGGGCAGCTTCTCGGAGGTTGAAAAACGAAACCAAACTATTGCACATTCGTTTTTGTTTTGCGCAAAAATGAAAGAATTTGTATAGTTTCATACACAAAAACTCTTAATTTCTTTAGAGATTAAGAGTTTTTTCTGTCATAAATTGCCAATATAAAAAAAGATAAGTTACTTTTGCATGGAAAAGAACGTTTGCAAAATGACTGACGACTCTATATTTTTAATCGACATAGAAAAGATATTGAAAACGAAAGCCGGGAAAAAATATAAATATATTCCCCGTTTTGTCGTTTCGTACCTGAAGCATATCGTGCATCAGGATGAACTGAATGTCTTTTTAAAAGACTCCAAAAATAAAGTCGGAGTTGACTTTCTGGAAGCTTGTATGGAGTTCCTGGATGCAAAAGTGGAGATAAAAGGTTTGGAAAACTTGCCTGAAAACGGTAAATGCACTTTTGTCAGCAATCACCCGCTGGGGGGACAGGATGGAGTTGCTTTGGGGTATATATTGGGAAAACATTACAATGGTAATGTACGCTATTTGGTCAATGATTTGTTGATGAATTTGCATGGTTTGGCTCCTTTATGTATTCCTATCAATAAAACAGGCTCGCAATCCAGGGATTTCCCGAAGATGGTAGAGGCAGGGTTTGCCTCGGATAATCATATCATTATGTTTCCTGCGGGGTTATGTTCCCGTAGACAGGGTGGGGAAATCAAGGATTTGGAATGGAAAAAGACATTTGTCACTAAAAGTATTGAAACGCATCGTGATGTGGTACCTTTGCACTTTGAGGGCCGGAACTCAGACTTTTTTTATAATTTGGCAAATATATGTAAGGCACTTGGCATTAAGTTTAATATTGCTATGCTTTACTTGGCAGATGAAATGTTGAAAAATCGTCATAAAACCTTTACCTTGACCATTGGAAAACCCATTCCTTGGCAAACTTTCGACAAGACAAAGACCCCGGCTCAGTGGGCGCAGTTTGTAAAAGATGTAGTCTACAAGCTATAATAGACAAAAGAGAGAAAAAAGATATGGAAGAAATTATTGCACCGATTAGCAAAGAGATTCTGAAGGCGGAACTTTCCGAGGATAAACGCCTGAGGTTTACGAATAAAAGTCATAATGAAATTTACGTCATAACGTATCAGGATTCGCCCAATGTGATGAAGGAGATTGGCCGGTTGAGAGAAATAGCCTTTCGTGCTGCAGGTGGCGGAACAGGAAAGGCGATGGATATCGATGAATATGACGTGATGGAAAATCCATATAAGCAATTAGTTGTATGGAATCCTGAAGCGGAGGAGATTTTGGGAGGTTATCGTTATCTTTTGGGGGATGAGGTGCAATTTGATGAACATGGGAAGCCTGTGCTGGCTACTGCTCACATGTTTAATTTCTCGGAAGTTTTTTTGAAAGAATATTTGCCTTACACGGTGGAGTTGGGACGCTCATTTGTTACATTGGAATATCAGTCAACCCGTGCCGGTTCCAAGGGATTGTTTGCTTTGGATAATTTGTGGGATGGTTTGGGCGCATTAACCGTGATTAAGCCTAATGTGAAATATTTTTTTGGTAAGATGACTATGTATCCTAGTTATCATCGTCAGGGGCGTGACATGATATTATACTTCCTGAATAAACATTTCGGTGATAAAGATAAATTGATAACTCCGATGAAACCGCTGGAAATAGAAACAGATAAGAAAATGTTGGAAAATCTTTTCTGTTATGATTCCTTTAAAGAAGATTACAAGATCTTGAATACGGAAGTGCGTAAGCTGGGGTATAATATTCCTCCTTTGGTCAATGCATATATGAGTCTGTCTCCTACAATGCGTATGTTTGGAACAGCGATTAATTATGGATTCGGAGATGTGGAGGAAACCGGAATTCTGATTGCAGTCAATGAAATTCTGGAAGACAAACGGGTACGTCATATCGAATCGTTTGTAAAGCAACATCCTGAAGCTATGAAAATAACTTCAGGCGCTCATCCCATACTGACCAAATAATCGGACTAATAGTAGTATTTGGGGAAACATTGTCAGGTGCAGATAAAATTTACAGGATTCATCTTGCTCGCATCTGACAATGTTTTTATTATACTGCCGGCAGACTGTTGCCTTTGATTTTCCGGTAGAGGTCGAGCGCATATACGTCTGTCATGCCCGATATGTAATCCAGCACGGCTTGAATTTTTCCATATAAAGTAGGTGCGTTGACATTGTACTGTCCGGATATGCGGTTGATAAGTAGTTGTGAATACGCTTTTTCCGGAGAGCGCACTGCATTAATCATCAGGTCAATCAAGGTACTGATAACCCTGAATCCTGCCAATTCTATGTCCAGCACATCGCTGGAACGATATATTCTTTGAAAGGCAATTGCAGAACAATTGTCATAGGCCTCTTTCAATGGACTGCAAATGTGCATTATCAGGGTGCCTTCAAATTCCCCGGTCAATATCTTTTCTTCATTTTCAGTAAATACTCGTGTGCATTCCTTTATCAGTGCGCCTATGACCGAAGAACGTAAATAAGCTATCTGTTCATTGACGTCTGTTACAATCCGGCAAACTTCTTCAATGCGTTTTCTTCTTTTCTCATCAAAGAACTGCATATACAGTCCTTTGGTTTCATCATGTGTCAGCAGTTTTAATTTATGTGCGTCTTCTATGTCCATCATCTGATAACAAATATCATCTGCGGCTTCTACCAGGTAGACCAACGGATGGCGTGCGTAGCGTAAAGGCTCATCCGGTTTGCTGAGCCGGATAATCCCTAATTCTCCGGCTATTTTCTGATAATCAGCCTCTTCGCTTAAGAAGAAGCCGAATTTTGATTTCTTTCCTGCCAATTGTGAGGAAAAAGGGTATTTTACGATGGATGCCAGTGTGGAGTAGGTCATCACGAACCCTCCTTTCCGTCTTCCTTCAAACTGGTGGGTGAGGATGCGGAATGCATTGGCATTTCCTTCGAAGTGGGTTAAATCATCCCATTCCATCGGTGAAAGTTCTTTTTTCAATGCCATTCCTTGTCCTTCCGAGAAGTAAGTTGAAATGGCTTTTTCTCCCGAATGACCGAAAGGAGGATTTCCCAGATCGTGTGCCAGACATGCGGCTGAAACGATGGAACCTATTTCCGAGATATGGGAGTCGGCCAAGGCTGGGTGCTTCTTCAGAAGCTGGCTGGCGACATCGTTTCCTAAAGAACGCCCCACACAAGAGACCTCAAGGCTGTGAGTCAACCGGTTGTGTACAAATACGCTACCCGGTAAAGGAAATACTTGAGTTTTGTTTTGCAAACGACGGAAAGGTGCTGAGAAGATGAGACGGTCATAATCGCGTTGGAATTCGGTACGGTCATCTTTACGGGCCTCGTGTAGTTCTTCCATGCCGAAGCGTTTATTTGATATTAATTGTTTCCAGTTCATAATTCAGGCTTTATCTGTTTGCAAAAGTAAGAAACTTCCGTTTAAAAAACTGTAAACGCTTAGATAAATCCATCTAAATGTGTAAATTCGCACCTTATTAATCATGTGGCAATGTGTTGATTCGTCAATATGCCAATGGGCTGTATCATGTCTGGACTGTGTTTGTTGTCTGCAAATTATTAGCACATTGCCATATAAGCATATTGATAAATTATTAAAATTATGAAAATACAGGTAATCAATAAATCAAAACATGCTTTACCCGAGTATGCTACCGGGCAATCGGCAGGGATGGATATCCGTGCTAATCTTGACGAACCGATTGTGCTGAAACCCTTGCAACGTTGTTTGGTTCCTACGGGACTTTATATCGCATTGCCTGAAGGTTTTGAAGCGCAAATCCGTCCACGTAGCGGGCTGGCTATTAAGAAAGGCATCGGAGTCCTGAATTCTCCGGGCACAATTGATGCCGATTATCGTGGTGAAATTTGTATTATCCTGGTCAATTTGTCATCTGAGGATTTTATGATAGAAGATGGGGAGCGCATTGCGCAAATGGTTGTAGCCCGTCACGAACATGCCGAATGGCAGGAAGTGGAGGTGCTGGACGAAACGGAACGTGGTGCAGGTGGCTTTGGACATACCGGAAAAAAGTAAAAGGAAACAATGAATAGAAGATTGAAATATGTGCCCATGCTATGTGTATGTCTGATAGGCATGCTTGTTTCATGCGGTACGGTGAAGAGAGCTTCCGGCTTGTCCGGAAATAAAGCTGTTGTGGAGGAAAAGGATCCGCTTACTCCGGAGCAGCGCCGTAAATACGACTATTTCTTTTTGGAAGCGCTTCGGATGAAGGAAAAAGGTGACTTGGATGCGGCTTTCGAAATGTATAGTCACTGTTTGGACATTTATCCGCAAGGAGCCGCTACTTTGTTCGAAATTTCCCGCTTCCATATGTTTCTCAATCAGCCGGAAAAAGGGGAGGAAGCTTTGAAGAAGGCAGTGGATGCCGATCCTAAGAGTTTTTGGTATAAGCAAACTTTGGCAGCCTATTATCAAGGTAAGGGAAATTACCCGAAAGCCATTTATGTTTATGAGGATATGGCGAGCCAGTTCCCCTCACGTCTGGAACCGTTGATGGCTTTGATTGATCTCTATACCCGTACCAAGGACTATCAGCAGGTAGTTAATACATTGAACCGCCTTGAAGCCTTGGATGGGAAGTCTGAACAAATCAGCATGGAGAAATTCCGTATGTATCTGGCCATGAACAATGACCAGCAGGCATTTACGGAGATTGAGAATTTGGCAAAAGAATATCCATATGACATGCGTTATCTTACCATTTTGGGAGATGTCTATCTGAATAACGGTAAGGAAGAAGAAGCATACGAAACTTATCAGAAAGTATTGAAGGAAGAACCGGGCTATGCGCCGGCGTTGCTTTCCATGGCTTCTTATTACGAGAAAAAAGGGCAGGATAGTTTGTATCAGGTACAGTTGGATACTATTTTGCTGAATGATAATGTGGATAGCGATACAAAGATGAACATTATGCGCCAGCTTATTCTGCGTTCCGAGCAAACGAACAAGGACAGTACGAAAATAGCAGGCCTGTTTACTTCTATATTGAAGGAAAAACAAGAGAATGCAGATATTGCTATGTTGGCGGCCCAATATCTTCTGACGAAAAAGATGGATAAAGAGGCAACCCCTGTTTTGCACCAAGTGCTTGAAATTGATCCGGAAAATACGCCGGCACGCTTGCAGCTATTGAGTTTTGCCATTCGTGAGCAGAATATGGATGAAGTAATCAAATTGTGTGCTCCAGCTTTAGAATATACTCCGGATGTATTGGAATTCTATTATTATATGGGATTGGCCTATCATCAGAAAGAGAAAACAGACGAGGCATTGGAGGTTTTTAAAAAAGGAGTGAATCAAGTAACAGATAAAAGCAATAAGGATATCGTTTCTGATTTCTATGCCATTATGGGGGATCTTTATCATATAAAGAAGATGAATGTGGAGGCATATGCCGCATACGATTCCGCTTTGGTTTATAAGGAAAACAATATAGGGGCCTTGAATAATTATGCCTATTACCTGTCTGTAGAGCGTAAAAACCTGGATAAAGCGGAAGAAATGAGTTACCGTACCGTAAAGGCCGAACCTACCAATGGTACGTATCTGGATACCTATGCCTGGATACTTTTTGAGAAAGGTAAATATGTAGAAGCAAAAATTTACATTGACCAGGCTATGCAGAATGATGGAAGTAAAAGTTCCGTTGTTGTAGAGCATTGTGGAGATATTTACTATATGAATGGAGATCGTGAAAAGGCTTTGGAATATTGGCAACAAGCGGAAAAATTATCCAAGGAGCCTCCTCAAGAAGGTAGTGAAGAACGTAGTGAGAAGGAATTGAACTTATTGAGAAAGAAAATTGTACAAAAGAAATACTTTGCAGAATGATGAAACGTGTCTGTTTTTATTTGTTTAGCGCTTTGCTGATTATATTTATTTCTTCATGTTCATCTACCCGGAGTATGAAGAAAGGGGTATCTATTGGCAATTTATCCGAGTCGGAATATATGGAAGAGCTGATTAGCCGTTCTCCGGGATGGGATGCAATTACTGCGAAAATGTCATTGGCCGTTGACTTGAACGGTAAAGGACCGACTAAAGTAAATGGTACGTTGCGCATGAAACGTGATGAAGTAATCCAGCTTTCTATCGCTCCATTTTTGGGTATTGAAGTGGCACGTGCTGAAATATCTCCGGACGGAGTTTTAGTGATGGATCGCATGAACAAACGTTATGTACAAGTTCCTTTTGATGAATTGAAGAATCTGGCAAAGGCTGATTTGGATTTTCATACTTTGCAGGCCTTGTTTATGAATGAAATTTTTCTTCCGGGAAAAAAGGTGCTGACTGTCCGTGATATTTCGTCCTTTGCTGTGCGTCCTGAAAACGAAAATGCATTAATAGAAGTTAAGAACGGCAAACATTTCGCCTACCGTTTTCGTACCAATACAAATGATGGGCTGCTGAAAGAAAGTCATATCGGCTTGTCCGGTACCCGGTACGGGATAAATTGGCGTTATGATAAGTTTCGTCCGTTGGAGCAGAGACAGTTTCCGGGAACTATGACGGTTTCTTTTGAAGGGGCTGCCAAACCGGTTACGGCTGTATTTGAACTTTCCCGCCTTTCTACCAATAAGGATTGGGAAGCTCATACCGAAGTGCCCGGAAAATACGAAAGAATAGAATTGCAAGATTTGCTAAAACAGCTTATTAAATAATGAAACGTATCTTCTTACTACTCATAGCCTGCTGCTTTTTAAGTACTATTTCAGCGCAAAGTACTCGGAAAATAAGGGAGCTTGAAGCCAAACGGAAGGAACTTCACCAGCAGATTGCCGAGTCTGAAACTTTGTTGCAATCTACCAAAAAGGATGTGAAAAGCCAGTTGGACAACCTTGCTTTGCTGACAGGTCAGATTGAGGAGAGAAGAAAATATATCAGTACCATAGAGAGTGATGTTCATACATTGACAAGTGAGATCGCTTCTTTACAGAAACAACTGAATAAACTTCAGCGTGATTTGAAAGACAAGAAGCGGAAGTATGAAACTTCGGTGCAATACATGTATCGTAACAAGTCTGTTCAAGAGAAATTAATGTTTATTTTTTCTGCCGAGAATTTGAGTCAGACTTACCGTCGTATGCGTTATGTGCAGGAATATGCAAACTTCCAGCGCCTTCAAGGAATGGAGATAGAACGTAAGCAGAAGCAAATTGCCGCTAAAAAAAGAGAAGTGGAACAAACTAAGCATGCCAAACAGAATCTTTTAAAACAGGGTGAGGTCGAAAAGGCCAAACTGGAGATTCAGGAAAAGGAGCGCCAGACTCTTTTGGCGAATTTGCAAAAGAAGCAGAAAGGTATACAAAGCGAGATAAGGAAGAAAAAACGTTCGGCTGAGCAATTGAATGCCCAGATTGACCGTTTGATTGAAATTGAAATAGAGAAAGCTAGAAAGCGTGCAGAGGAGGAAGCTCGTAGGAAAGCCGCTGCTGAGGCTGCCGCAAAGGCGGCAGCAGCTAAGAAAGCGGAGCGTGAAACTACGGGAGGGGCGTCCCGTTCTAAATCTACGGAAAAAAAATGAGTCTACAAAGAAGGTCGCTCCGGTGGAGAAGTTCAGTCTGAATAATGAGGACCGCCAGCTGTCGGGCAGTTTTGAACGTAACCGGGGTATTTTGCCGGTTCCCATTACCGGTCCATACGTGATTGTCAGCCATTACGGACAGTATGCCGTAGATGGTTTGCGTAATGTGAAACTGGATAATAAAGGGATTGATATTAAGGGCAAACCGGGAGCGCAGGCACGTGCCGTTTTCAATGGAGAAGTTTCGGCTATTTTCCAGTATAATGGTTTGAACAATATACTGGTGCGTCATGGTAATTACATCTCTGTCTATTGCAACCTTTCTTCCGTATCGGTTTCTAAAGGCAGCAAAGTCAATACACGTACCGTTCTTGGTACTATCCATACAGATAGTTCGGGTAATACGGTCTTGCATTTTCAACTTCGTAAGGAAACGGCTAAACTTAATCCGGAATTATGGTTGGGAAGATGAAAAAGATAAGTTCTCTTTCTGTATTTTATTACTTTGCGGTTTCTCGCAGTTTGTTTGGAAACTGAAGAATTTTCTGTAGTTCCTGTTCCTGAAATTTCTTCCATAATAATTCCTTCTACGGAAAGTATCTGGCCTGTTGCTATAAAGAATGCTGATCTGGCTGGAGATTGGTTATCTTTTTGATATGTAGTACAGGATAACTTTCTGTATAATAGCTTTTAAAGTATAAATATGTATTTGAGAAACAGTTATTTCCGTTCTAAAACTTGTCTGTTCTTTCAAAGAGAACGAAAAAACATTTATTATTAAAAATAAATCTCCAATTAGTTTTGAGTTCAAGTCTAATTGCGTACATTTGTCCCCTGCATTAAGTATCCTCATAGAAGTACATTAATACTTTTCCAACTTATTCTTTAGTGATGATGGTAGAATCGTTTGTCTCTCTGTAAGATTCCTAATAGCAAAACGCACTTATTTTTTTATTAAAACATTTATTTTAAAATGAACATTTTTATTGCAGGGCTTAACTATAATATGAGTGAAGCCGAACTTGGAGAATTATTTGCAGAGTATGGTGAAGTTGTTTCTGTTAAGATTATAATGGACAGAGAGACCGGTCGTTCTAAGGGATATGGTTTTGTTGAAATGGCTGATGATGAAGCTGGAGATAAAGCGATTGCAGCTCTTAATGAAGTGGACATGGATGGAAAAACTCTTTCTGTGTCAGTAGCTCGTCCTAGAGAAGAACGTCCGCGTCGTAGCTATGGCAACAATGGCGGTGGTGGTTATCGTGGCGGTAACAACAGTCGTGGTGGTGGCTATGGTGGTAGTCGCGGAGATAATGGCTATGGCGGTGGCAGAAACAGATATTGATCTGTATCTCTATAAAATATAAGGGAACCTGTCTTGGACATTTGAAATGCTGAGGCAGGTTTTTAAGTGCCTGTTCAGGATATCTTCAAAAGACTTTGGCTGTCGGTTATTTCTTTTATTTATGGCAAACAGAAGATGTTCCATTGAGGGTAAAAACGGTTAATTTATTAAGCATGGTCAATAATTTCTACATAAATTCCAGGTACTTCTCTCTTTTATAGAAAGGCTATAAGTATTATGCGTGTTATATTCAACTTCATTCTGGATTATTCCAACAAGAAAGAAGATGATTTAGTATGGAGAGATGCTTGTTTTCTAGAAAATAGATTCCTGTGTCTGTGTTGTCAATAGTTCCAGCGCCTTGATTCCCATAACGGAATTTCCTTTTGGATTCAATCTCGGGCTCCACACTGCAACTGAATATCGTAGTGGGTAAACTGCGGCTATACCGCCTCCCACACCACTTTTCCCCGGAAGACCTACCAAATAAGAAAATTCTCCTGCTTCGTCATAGAATCCACATGTTTGCATGATGGCATTGATACGTTTCACTTGAGAGGCGGTCAGCGTGATTCCTTCGAATGTAAAAGCCTGTTTATGGTTGGCAAACGGCAAAAAGGCTTTGGATAAATCATAACAACTCATTTCTATGGAGCATTGCAGGAAATAGAAATGAAGTACACGTTCTATGTCATTGTCGATGTTATGATAATATTTCAACAGGTTGGTGATTGCCGCATTCAGATAACCGTTTTCACGTTCGGACAGGGCAACTTCTTCATTATAATGAATTTGGTTATTTCCGCTGATTGAGCGGACGAAACGAAGATATTCTTCTTCGGGGTGTTTCAGATGGTTCAGCAGGATATCTGTCATTACAATGGCTCCGGCGTTAATAAAGGGATTCCGAGGAATTCCTTTTTCTACCTCCAGTTGTACTAGTGAGTTGAAAGCTGTTCCCGAAGGTTCTTTACCTACTCTTTTCCATAGATTATCTCCTTCAAGACTCAAACACATGGCAAGTGAAAAAACTTTCGAAATACTTTGGATGGAGAAGCCGGTGGTGGCTTCTCCATGCATGAAAGTTTTGTTTTGTATCGTATGGATACACATTCCGAATTGATCTGGGTTGATTTTGGCAAGTGCCGGAATGTAATCAGCCTGTTTGCCAATAGAGGCGTAGGGCTGGATTTCTTGATAGATGTCTTTTAGAATCTGTTGATAATCCATAATTTGGACGTTTTTATTTTTCTGTATAGTCACCATTGGCTTTGATGAGCTCGATCAACTTCTCAACAGCCTGATCTTCGGGAATGTTTTTTTTCTATGCATTCTTTCTTTTATAGAGGCTGATTTTTCCACGACCGGCACCTACATAGCCATAGTCGGCATCCGCCATTTCGCCGGGACCATTGACAATACAGCCCATAATGCCGATCTTCAGACCTTTCAAGTGCGAGGTAGCTGTTTTGATACGGGCGATGGTAGACTCCAAATCATATAAGGTACGACCACATCCCGGACATGAAATGTATTCCGTTTTGCTGGTTCGGATTCTGCCGGCTTGCAGGATACCAAATGCAGTGGTATCTACCACTATATGACTCAAGGGGCCTTGGTTGTACAAGAAGATTCCGTCACAGAGTCCGTCAAAAATTAGTGCACCCATATCAGCTGCCGCTTTGATTTGCAGGTCTTCAGCTTTCGTTTCCTGATAGTATTGGAAGAATACGACCGGATTCTCTAACCCTTCATTCATCAGTTCGTGTGTCATGGCACGATATTCGCCGAGGCGGTTGGGATGATTGCTTTGGGCGATGATTACCACTTCGGGATGTAGTTTAAGGGCTGCGATTACTTCGTCATTCATAGCCATATAGGGCAGAAACAGGAATTTCAGATCGGAAACCGTGTGATGTAATTCTATCATCTGCTGGTAGTTAAATGCCGGATAGACATTTTTTTCTTCTGGATTCCATGCATTGGCATCTACTAGATAGGCTATATTGTTATCTCGTGATTGGGGCACACTTCCACCGCAATAAATATAGTCAGGTTTGAACTGAGGATTAGTTTCGAAAGACCCTTCCAGACGTTCGGCTATTACTACGGGAAGATTATCTCCTCCAATGTTTCGGACAGCCTTAGTCTTCCGGCGCCCCGGAGATAGGTAGTTGAACTGCGGAGCTTCTTTTCCAGGAATAAAAGGATGTCCTTCCCGAGTTAGTATATAATCAACCAGTTTGCGGGCTACCGGAATTTCGTTTTCAGGAGCCTCGCTCAATGAAACACGAATGGTATCTCCCAAGCCATCTGCAAGGAGTGCGCCTATTCCTAATGCGGATTTTATTCTTCCGTCCTCGCCGTCCCCTGCTTCGGTAACCCCCAAATGAAGCGGGAAAGCCATGCCTTCCTTTTCCATTTCCTTTACCAGCAGACGGACCGTCCTGACCATTACTACGGTATTGGATGCTTTGATGGAAATAACCACATCGTTGAAATGTTCCGCAACACAGATACGCAGAAATTCCATGCACGATTCCACCATACCTTCAGGGGTGTCACCATAATGAGACATGATGCGGTCTGACAGAGAACCGTGGTTTACCCCGATGCGGATGGCGGTGTGGTTTTCCTTGCAGATATTTAGAAAAGGAATGAAGCGGGCACGTATCTTTTCTATTTCTTGCGCATATTCTTCGTCAGTGTATTCCAGTTTCCGGAAAGTACGTCCCGGGTCTACGTAATTTCCCGGATTGATGCGTACCTTTTCTGCATATTGTGCCGCTACATCGGCTACTTTGGGGTTAAAATGTACATCGGCCACCAATGGAGTATCATATCCTTGAGAGCGTAATCCGATATTGATATTCTTCAAGTTTTCGGCTTCACGGACACCTTGTGTGGTGAGGCGAACGTATTCACCGCCGGCATCTATAATGCGTTTGGCTTGTTCCACACAGGCTTCGGTATCCATAGTGACGGTATTTGTCATGCTCTGAATACGGATGGGGTTGTTGCCACCCAAGGGAGTGGCTCCGATATTCACTTCGGAAGATTCGCGGCGGGAGTAATTGAATAAATCCATAGTTAGTGATTAGTGGTGAGTGGTTAGTGATTAGTGGGCTGCGCTGAAATATTAACCACTTACCACTAATCACTAACCACTAGTTAATTTGTTTTATATTCAAACTTGACTTCTTTCAGTTCTTCGTTGGCTTTCACGATTTTCTTTTTCAAGCCGGTCTTGTAGTCTGCAAACTTGGTGGCTAGTTCTGTATCACTCAATGCTAGCATTTGTACGGCCAGAATAGCTGCATTCATGGCTCCATTGATTGCTACAGTAGCTACAGGAATTCCGGGAGGCATTTGGATGATAGAATAAAGTGCGTCTACGCCATCAAGAACAGAACCTTTAACGGGGACACCGATAACAGGCAATGTGGTATTTGCAGCAATGACACCGGGAAGTGCGGCAGCCATGCCGGCAGCGGCAATGATGACTTTAATTCCACGGCCTGCAGCATTTTTCGCAAATTCCTCCACAGCTTCGGGAGTGCGGTGTGCCGAAAGGGCGTTCATTTCGAAAGGTACGTGCATCTCGTCCAGTAATTTGGCAGCTTTTTCCATTACGGGAAGATCGGAAGTGCTACCCATGATAATGCTTACGATAGGTTTCATTGTTTTTTGTTATTGTTTGGTTTATATATTTACTTCAAGCACGGGTTATACGGATGAACGCGGATAGAAAAATCCGTGAGGTCCGCGTAATCCGCGCTTGAACAATTCCTAATGGGAATCTATATTATTCGTTGACTAATGCTTTATATCCTTCAGCATCCAGCAAATCGTTAACGTCATTAGAGTCATTGGGCTTAATCTTAATCAGCCACCCTTTACCATACGGGTCTTGGTTTACTAATTCGGGATTGTCGGCCAATGCTTCATTCTGTTCCAAAACTTCTCCTGAAACGGGAAGGAACAAGTCCGAAATCGTTTTTACTACTTCAATAGTACCGAAAACTTCATCTTTTTCTAAAGTTTCTCCTTCAGTTGTGATATCTACGAATACGATGTCACCCAGTTGCTCTTGTGCATAATCAGTGATGCCTACATAAGCTATATCACCTTCTACTCGTATCCATTCGTGTTCTTTGGTATACTTTACATTGCTTGGAAATTCCATAATGCTTTCAATTTATAAGGTTAATACTAATTTTTTTCAAATAAACAAAATTCCAATGACACCACAAAACAATCCGACAATAAATCCGGCTAAAACTTCTAATAAGGTATGCTGTTTTACAATGATACGGGCTGTGCCAAGCATCCCGGATAGCAAAATGAAAAAACAGAGCCACCATACAGGATTGAAATTGAATATAAAGCTGTAGGATAATAATCCGCCTACCATCATGCCGCTGCTTGCCACGTGTGTGCTGATTTTCCACTTGAAATTGATCAGCGTGCAAAGGATCATGCAGATGAGGGCGGCTACGATAATACCTGACATATAGCGGGGCAGGTGTATCTTATACATGGTGATGAGACAAGTGACATAGCTGATGATAGTCAACGCATATGGTACGAAACGTTTTTCGCGGTGTCCCAATTCATGAATACCCCAACCGTTTATTTTTTGGAACAGGTAGATGGCGAGCATCGGCATCAGAATGGTGAAACAGTAGACTATGCCCAATACTATCAGTTTGTACTGGATGGGCATGATACGAAGATAAGTGAAGAAAAAAAGCAGGAAAAATGCCACAAAAGGAATCATAAAAGGCGTGAATATGCCTGATATGATACGTGAACTGACTTCAAGCGGACTGTTTTTCTTGCCTACTGCTATTGTTTCGGTTGTTTCGTTAGCTTCCATATAATTTATATTACCTTCTTAATCGTGCGACGGGTATGTTAAGCTGTTGGCGGTATTTGGCTACAGTACGGCGGGCTATGGGGTAGCCTTTCGTTTTTAGTGTTTCGGCCAGTTCATCATCAGTGTACGGTTTTTCCTTGTCTTCGGTGTCTACACATTCTTTCAGAATACGCTTGATTTCGCGGACAGAGAGTTCTTCACCGTCTTCGGTAGTGTAACCGTCGCTGAAAAAGAATTTCAATGAATAGATACCATAGTTTGTTTGTACATATTTGCTGTTGCTTACCCGTGATATGGTGGAAATATCCAATCCCGAGCGTTCGGCTACATCTTTTAGGATCATGGGCTTTAGCAGGGATTCGTCTCCTTCCAAAAAGAAGGGGCGCTGAATATCTATAATGGCTTGCATGGTGGTGAGCAACGTATGTTGTCGCTGTTTTACGGCGTTGATAAAACCTTGTGCGGCATCTACTTTTTGTTTTAGGAACATCAGTGCGTCCTTTGAGGCTTTGCTCTGATTATCTTTGTTGCGGGTGTGTTCATCCAGTAGTTCGGTGAACTGGCGGCTCAGACGCAACTCAGGAACATTACGATTGTTTAAACTTAGAGTAATGGTGTCATCCTCATACGTTTCTACAATGAAGTCGGGAATGATCTGCTGCATATTTTTGCCCATTGCTTCACCCAGTGAACTGCCCGGACGAGGATTCAGTTTGGTGAGATCGCTCACCGCCTCATTATATTGTTCTTCGGTAATACCTAGTTTTTGGATAATCCTTTCTTTGTTTTTGCGGGTAAACTCATCACAGCATTTACCGATGATGTCCAGTTCTATTTGTTTTAACGGTGAATCGGCTTTTCTTTGTATTTGTAGCAGAAGACATTCTTGTAAACTGCGGGCACCGATACCTGCCGGATCAAAGTCTTGGATTATTTCCAAGATTTTATTTAATTCCTCCTCAGTGGTATAGATGCCTCGATAGATGGCAAGTTCATCCATGATAGACTCCATATTTTTGCGTAACAGGCCGTCATCGTCCAATGAACCGATCAAGTATTCTGCTATATCTCGTTGTTCTGGGGTAAGTTCCTGCATCTGCAACTGGTCTTTCAATATTTCATAAAAAGATACGGCATCCGAGAAAGGGATTTCTTCGGCTACTCCTTCTTTGGAACGATTATGTTCCTGTAGTTTATAATCGGGAATATCATCTTCGTTGCTGTAATCGCCTAATGAAAAATCTTCGTTCGAGTCTGTATTTCCGTCTTCGTTCTCAACGTATTCTGTGTTGTCATCTTCATTTTCGGGCATTTCTTTCCCTTCCTCCAGGGCCGGATTATCCAGTATTTCGGAATGGATACGTTCTTCCAGCTCCACAGTGGGCAGTTCCAGCAATTTCACTACCAGTATCTGTTGTGGAGATAAGGTTTGTATTTGTTGCTGGGCTTGTGTTTGTACTTGACGTGAGCCTTGTGCCATAATATTTTTATTTCCTTGTTTATTGCGACAAAAATAGGAAATTGTATTGTAATAATCTTCCTTTTTGGGGGGATTATTTTAAGGGGATGGCTATCTTTACCTGTCATCTATATAAAAAACATAAGATTATGTTTGCAAAAGAAACTTATACAACCCGTCGTAACAGTTTGAAAAAACGTGGGGATAGGTTTCTTGCTATTTTAGATAACGGGGAGAGTGGCGACTATGCGGATAATACTTATCATTTCCGCCAAGGTTCTACTTCTCTTTATTTTTGGGACTTGCCCTATGCCGGATTGGCGATATGGATATCATATTGTATGGATGGGATCCAGCCTGCCTTGTGTGAGAAAGCGTAGAGGGTGGGAGTGACAGAAACTGGTTCTGCCGCGGATTTGAAGAAGTGTTTGGAAAAAGCAGTTGCTAAAAGACAGGTGATTCATTAGAAAAGTACTTAGGTCAGCCGTAAATTATTAAGGCTGGCCGGATCTTTGGAACCGGAATTTGAACTTACTATAGAACCGGGTATCTATATTAATAGATTGTTGGAAAGCGGAGAAATGCTTTAAGGATTTTATCGATTATGATAAGTTGGAGAGTTATCGTGAGTTTACAGAGTTGCGTAATGAGGAAGATTATTTGATAACGGAGGACGGGACACGTTTTTGGGGTACGAAGGTCCTTTTACTACAGAACGATGATATATAATTATCCACCTATGGTTGCTTTTAAACCGTAATCAGTCAAGATTTGTATGCACTGCTGTTGTACTTCCTCGGATGGCGTTTGCATTTTATATCCTTTAGGGTTATAGATACTGCCTAGCTTTGCATGCTTTCCCTTTCCTATATCATGGTAAGGTAATAGGTTAATTATCTCAGGATGCCGTGGAAGACTGGCCAAAAATTCGGCAGACAGTTTTATGTTCTTTTCATCTGCATTCACTCCTTCAATCAATGGAATACGGATATAATAAGGGAAGTCAGCTTCTGCTACTCTGCGGATGTTCTCCAAAATTAATTCATTGGGAACATCACAGAATGTCTGGTGTACGGTACTGTCCATTGATTTTAAGTCGATAAGCAATAGTTCACAATTCCGCATCACTTCATCCACTGTTTCTTTGCGGGCAAGCAGGGTGGTATCTACCGCCCGATGAATTCCCTGTTGTCCGCAACGTTTCAGTATATCAATCAAGAATTCGGGATGAAGCAACGGTTCTCCACCACAAAAAGTAACTCCACCGCCCGATTGATCCATAAATGGAATTTCCTTTTCTATTTCATGCATCAGGTATTCGGCGGTATATTCCGTTCCTGATATCTCGATAGCCATTGCCGGACATTCTTCGGCACAGCGTCCGCATAACACGCATTTTTGTTTGTCGGTGATAATACCCTCGGGAGCCAGTGTCAGTGCCCCGTTGGGACATACTTTCAGACAAGTTCCACAGCCGAGGCATTTCTTGGCTGTGTATAGTTTGTCTTTTCCGTTACGAATGCCTTCGGGATTATGGCACCATATGCACGAGAGCGGGCATCCTTTCATGAAAAGTGTGATGCGGATGCCCGGTCCGTCATTGATGGCATAGCGTTTGATGTCGAAAATCAGACTCATCTTGTCAGAAGGTTTCTTGTGCCGTGCGGGCTATTACGTCATATTGTAAATCTGTATTCATGTCATTGAAGTAATCACTGTATCCAGCTACGCGTACCAATAGGTCCCGGTATTCTTCCGGATGTTTTTGGGCGGCATGCAGGGTAGCGGTATCTACTATGTTGAACTGAATGTGATGTCCTCCTAAAGCAAAATAGCTGCGGATGAGGCTTGCCAGTTTGGCTATGTCTTCATCGTGTTTAAGAAGTGAAGGCAGGAAGCGCTGATTCAATAGAGTGCCTCCGCTTTTCACCTGGTCCAGTTTTCCTAATGATTTTATAACGGCGGATGGCCCGTGGGTATCTGCTCCGTGTGAGGGTGAGGTACCGTCACTGATGGCACGTCCGGCCAGACGGCCGTTGGGGGTGGCATTCATCATTTTGCCGAAGTAAACGTGACAGGTGGTAGACAACATGTTCAGATGGAAACATTCGCCTTTGGTGTTCGGCTTTCCCTCGATGGCATCGTAAAGGTCATTAAAAATCTGGATGGCGATGCGGTCTGCATATTCGTCATCGTTACCGAAGAAAGGGGTACGGTTCAGTATGAACTGTCTCATGGCTTCCTGTCCTTCGAAGTTGGTATCGGTAGCATGGATGATTTGCTCCATATTGAATTTACGTTCTTCGAATACATGTTTTTTCAGAACGGAGAGGCTGTCGGTAATAGTACCCAAACCGGTGCATTGAATATAGCTTGTGTTATAACGCGGTCCGCAGTTATAATAATCTTTTCCTTTGGCGATACAGTCATCAATGAACAAAGACAGGAAAGTGGCGGGAGCGTATTTGGCGAACATACGGTCAATGTAGTTGCTGACGCGTACTTTCATATCTACAAAATAATGGATTTGTTTAAGAAATGCGTCATAAAGTTCTTCATAACTCCGGAAGGTGCAGGGATCTCCTGTTACCAAGCCTACTTTCTTGCCTGATACAGGATCTGTTCCGTTGTGCAAGGTGACTTCCAATATCTTGGGTACGTTAAGGTAACCGGTCAGTATGTAAGCTTCTTTTCCGAAAGCGCCTACTTCTATGCATCCGCTACATCCGCCTTCACGAGCGTCCTCCGGTGTTTTTCCCTGTCGCATCAGTTCCATGACGTATGTGTCGGGATTGAATACAGATGGGTAGCCATAGCCCTTACGGATTACTTTGCAGCCTTCGCGCAGGAAACGCTCCGGGGTGCATACACTGATGTGCAGGGCGCTTCCGGGTTGTAACAGGTGAAGATCATCTACTGTTTCGAGCATGATATAGGATACTTCGCTGACTCCGTTGCTACCATCACGTTTGATGCCACCGATATTCAGATTGGTAAAGTCATTGTAGGTACCGCTTTCTTTGGCGGTGATGCCAACTTTGGGTGGGGCTGTCTGATTATTTACTTTGATAAAGAAACATGACATCAGTTCTTTGGCCTCTGCACGGGTCAGTATTCCTTCTTCCAGGTCTTTTTCATAGAAAGGAGCGAGGTGCTGGTCAAAATGTCCTGGATTCATGGCGTCCCATCCGTTCAGCTCTGTAATGGTGCCGAGATGGACAAACCAGTACATTTGTATGGCCTCCCAATAAGTACGGGGGGCATGTGCAGGAACCCATCGGCAGATTTCCGCTATTTTTTTCAGTTCCTCTTTGCGTTTCGGATCGGTTTCTTGTCCAGCCATCTTTTCGGCCAGTTCGGCATGGCGTTCGGCAAAAATGATAGCGGCATCACAGGAGATGGACATGGCGGTCAGTTCTTCTTGTTTGTCGGTTGCTTCTGGATCATTCATAAAATCCAGATTTTTCAACTCATGTGCAATACGTTCTTTCAAATCCAGCATGCCATGTTGATAAACCTTTCCGTCCAGAGAAGTATGGCCGGGGGCTCGTTGTTCCATGAATTCAGTGAACATTCCTACTTCGTAAGCTTCTTTCCATTCTTTGGGAACATGATTGAAGATGCGTTCGCGTTGGGTGCGCCCTTTCCAATAAGGAATTACCTCGCGCTCATAGGTGTCTATATCTTCCTGGCTGATGGTGTAACGCTGCAATTCGCGGGTGTTCAATACATGAAGGTCTTCCACGCTGTGACAGGTCAGTTCAGGGAAAGTCGATACGGCTTTGGGGCGTGGTCCACGTTCACCTACAATCAGTTCGTCTTCACCTATGTATATAGTTTTCCGTTTACAGATTTCAAGGAAGTTCAGTGCTCTTAGAATAGGAATTGGATACTTTCCTTCGTTTTCTTTGTAAAATTCGGTTTCTATCAGAGCACGTTCTATGGACAAAGAAGGTTGTGTATCAAAAGATTCTTGACGTAGGCGTCGGATACGGTCTGTCATACCGTTGATTGTTGTTTTCATAAGAGTTATAATAAGGTCTACTGGTTCATAAATAGAGATTTCCATAAGGGCGGATTAATGGATCCGACCAATTGATGTGCAAGAGAATAAGATATCAAATAGAAAGAAACGTATGCCAAAAGTAAGATACGCTGTCATTTAATCCATCTTTATGGTGGTGTAATGTACAGTCTGCTGGCTTTTGGCATACCCTCCTGAAGAAGAAATGTTCTTAGTAGTAGAACATCAGGCAGTTGAACAGTTTTCTATAGCCTTTGGAGTGCATTCACTTATACTTGTTTAATAATGGCCGAAATTACTGTTTGTTTTGCACATAAACAAAACTTATATACTGTTTAATAACAGGTTAATACCGGAAACTGCTTCCTCCTAAAAACTCTCTCAGTAAAGAAGTGGGAGGCAATTCTTTATCTTGTACCGAAGCGAAATATTCCAAGAATTTGCGTAAACGGTATGCTTCTGAATATTCCGGTTTGTTATTGGGAACATTCCTTAGAATAGGAATGGCATAATCCTTCATAATGGCCAGTTCAAACAACAGGGCAGAATTGAACATGGCATCTGCATTTTCCTGATATGGGAAGATCCATTTTTCTTCTCCGGCGCGTACACTGGGCCATCTTCTGATTGTTTCCTCTGCGGAATAGCCACGGTATTTGTAATCGCGGATAATACGGCGCAACAAACGGTTGTCGGTAGTCGGAATATAATTATGATTGTCCAGCAGAATAGTGGTTAATGCCGATACATATATTTTATATTTATTCTCGGCGGGAATATGAGGGGTTAATTCGGGGTTAAGTGCATGAATCCCTTCGAGAATCAATATCATGTTATCGTCAATCTTAAGTTTGTCACCTTTAAATTCCCTTCTTCCTGTGGTGAAGTTGAAACGTGGTAACTCTACTTCCTTTCCATGAAGCAGATCTTGTAATTGCTTGTTGAAGAACTCCAAATCCAATGCATACAATGATTCGTAATCATAATCACCTTTTTCATCTTTTGGTGTCTTTTCTCGGTCAACAAAGTAATTGTCCAGGGAGATGGGGTAAGGTTTCAGCCCGTTTGCCATCAACTGGATACTGAGTCGTTTGCTGAAAGTCGTTTTACCAGAAGAGGATGGACCGGAGATAAGAACCAGTTTTACTCTTTGACCGTTTTTTCCTCTGTGGTATATCTCATCAGCAATATTGGAAATTTTTTTTTCCTGCAAGGCTTCAGACACATTAATCAGATCGGTGGCATAACCTTCATTACAGGCCACATTGAAATCTCCTACAGTACCCACACCTAAAATCTGATTCCAGCGTCGGTGCTCTTTGAATACTTCCAGCATTTTTTCTTGTTTTACTACTTCCTCCAATATTTCCGGATTCTGACGGTTGGGGACTCGCAGCAACAAGCCGTCATAGTATTTAACAATGTCGAATTTGCGGATATATCCGGTGCTGGGCAACAGACTGCCATAGTAGTAGTCAATGGTATCTTCTAAAGTATAATAATAGGAGTAAAGTTCCCCTGAAGTTTCAAGCAGTCTAACTTTGTCCATCATTCCTTTCCGGCGGAATAGTTCTACTACTTCAGTTGTGTGACATTCAAAACGGTGGAAAGGGATGTTGGCTTCCACAATCTCTTTCATTCGCTGCTTAATACGGGAAACATCATCCAGCCCGGTTTCGCGTCCTATCTGCAAGGCGCAATAATATCCTTTGGATACGGGATGTTCAAGCATGATTTTTCCATCAGGGTATAAGTCCTCCACCGCTTTGCACAAGATGAAGCAGAGAGAACGGACATAGGTACGCATTCCTGAAGGATTCAGTATGTTCAGGAACTCTACATCCTTATTATTATAGGCCCGGTAATTGAGTCCTTCTACTTTGTTATTAACTTTGGCACTGACCGGTCCGTAGGGGATATCTAGATTAAAACCATTATAAATATCCAAAAGTGAGCTTCCGATTGGGAAGTTCTTTGAAATATTGTTATTTTTGCAACAGATTTGTAACATAATCGTAATAATTATTACTAACGTAGTGAAACGGCTTGAAATTTACTGAATAAAAGGGAGATAAGCCAATTCCTACCAAATTAATTAAAGATGGAGTATTCTTTTTATGATTTCTTAAAGCTGCTGGGTTCACTGGCGCTATTCCTTTATGGAATGAAAATCATGAGTGAGGGGCTGCAAAAGTTTGCTGGTGACAGACTGCGTAAAATCCTCACAGCGATGACCACCAACCGGGTAACCGGAGTGCTAACCGGTGTTCTTATCACTGCGTTAATTCAATCCTCTTCTGCTACTACTGTTATGGTAGTAAGTTTCGTTAATGCCGGACTCCTTACGCTTTCACAATCAATAGGAGTCATTATGGGGGCAAATATCGGTACCACTGTCACTGCATGGATTATATCTGCGCTAGGGTTTAAAGTAGATATTGCTGCTATGGCACTTCCGTTATTGGCTGTTGGCGTACCCTTATTATTTTCAGGAAAGAGTAACCGTAAATCCATTGGAGAATTTATATTCGGTTTCTCTTTTTTGTTTATGGGCCTCTCTCTCTTGAAGACGAATGCTCCTGACTTAAGTAGAAACCCCGAAATGTTGTCTTTTGTTCAGAACTATACTGATATGGGATTTGGTTCTGTTATCTTATTTGTTGTCATCGGTACAGTTCTTACCATGATTGTACAAGCATCGGCTGCAACGATGGCTATTACTTTGATTATGTGTGCCAATGGTTGGATTAGTTTTGAGCTGGGGGCTGCGTTGGTGCTTGGCGAGAATATTGGTACCACTATAACCGCCAACCTTGCCGCACTGACTGCCAATACGCAGGCCAGGAGGGCTGCGCTGGCTCATTTGGTGTTCAATGTTTTTGGGGTTATTTGGGTATTATGCCTTTTCAATCCTGTAACTATGGGGGTTTCATGGTTTGTAGAAGATATAATGAGAACAGCAGATCCGGCTGTTGCCGTATCTTTTAAACTGTCTGCTTTTCATACTACATTTAATATATGCAATGTGTTGATTCTTATTTGGTTTGTCAAGTTGATAGAGAAAACTGTCTGTAAAATCATTCCTCAGAGAGAGCAGGATGAGGAATATCGTTTGCGCTTTATTACAGGTGGTATGCTTTCTACGGCAGAGCTTTCTATATTGCAGGCACGCAAGGAAATCAATCTCTTTGCAGAGCGTACTCATCGTATGTTTGGCATGGTGCGGGATCTGCTTCACACCACTAATGACAATGACTTTAACAAATTGTTCAGTCGTATTGAGAAATATGAGAATATAAGCGATAACATGGAGGTGGAGATCGCTAATTATCTGAATCAGGTATCCGACGGGCGTTTGAGTTCTGAAAGTAAGTTGCAAATTCGTGCTATGCTTCGTGAAGTGACTGAAATAGAAAGTATCGGGGACAGCTGTTATAATTTGGCACGTACTATCAATCGTAAACATCGCAGTGATATGGATTTTACTCCGAAACAGTATGATCATATTCATCAGATGTTCCAGTTGACTGATGATGCTTTGTCTCAGATGATTTCGTTGGTGGAAGATGAGCATCATGTGGTAGATGTGAATAAATCGTTTAATATAGAGAATGAAATAAATAACTATCGTAATCAGCTAAAGAACCAAAATGTGCTGGATGTGAATAATAAGGAGTATGATTATCAGATGGGGGTGCACTATATGGATATTATTGGAGAATGTGAAAAACTGGGCGATTATGTAGTAAATGTGGTGGAAGCCAGTAGCAATGTGAAGGAAAAGAAATCCTGACCTGAAAGGGCTATGGTGAACAGAATAGGTGCAGAGGTGCAAGGTTTAACCTATGATGGGTTAAATACTTTGTACCTCTGTGTTTTTTAATAAAGTGTAAGAAAGAAGAGAGTCTAAATAAAAGAGAATCTACATGTCAATATTTGTTTTTTTTGAAACTGATAGGCTCACTGGTACTTCTGATGTATGGTATGAAAACCGTGAGTGAAGCTTTGCAAAAACCGACAGGTGGGTATTTGCGCCATATTTTGGGTGCTATGACCACGAATCGCTTCACCGGATTGTTGACAGGTGCATTTGTGACTGCCTTCGTACAATCTTCCACTGCAACAAATGGTATCTTTGGAAGAAGACGAATATCATTTGGTTGATCCTAACAAATCATTTAATATAGAGAATGAGAGAAACAATTACCGCAACCAGTTGAAGGATCAGAATGTATTGGATGTGAATAATAAGGAATATAATTATCAGACGGGGGTTCATTATATGGATATTATCAGCGAATGCGAAAAATTAGGCGATTATGTAGTAAATGTTGTTGAGGCCACGTAAGATATAAAGGAAAAGAAAATTTGATTTGTAGAAGGACAAGTTAAAAGAAAAGCGTGAGACACGAATGTTCCACGCTTTTTTGTAAATCGTATTAAAATGAGGTTATTTTTCGATTCCAACCAGTTCTACTTCGAAAATCAAAGTAGAGAAAGGTTTAATCTGACCGGCTTCACGTGCACCATAAGCCAAGTCTTGAGGGATGTAAAGTTCCCATTTAGAACCTACTGGCATCATTGTCAGTGCTTCAGTCCATCCTTTGATTACTTGATTAGCACGGAAAGTAGTCGGTTCTTTACGATCATATGAACTGTCGAACTGAGTTCCGTCAATTAAAGTACCTTTATAGTTTACTTTTACTTTAGAAGAATCGGTAGGAACAGCGCCGTTACCTTCTTTAATTATCTTATATTGCAATCCGCTTGATGTAGTTTTAACACCCTCTTTCTTTGCATTTTCAGCTAGGAATTTTTCACCGGCAGCCTTATTTTCAGCGAACTGGGCTTCAGTAGCTTTTGTTTTGATTGCTTCTGCTTTAGACTGAACGTAGGCGTTGGCTTCTTCCATAGTAACATTCATGCCTTTTTTCTGCAAAGCAGCCATGAAACCTGCCAGGAAGTTTTCTTTACTTAAACTTTGAGTAGAGTCATTTCCGAAAATACGTTGGCTCATCATATCGAACATACGTCCACCAACTTGTTGACCAATCTGAAGACCTGCCATATAAGCAACATCTTTAGGACTTGTCTTGCTGCTACCTTCTTTAACACCTCTGATGAAGTCGGCCATATAGGTTGTGTCAACGCCCAGTTGTTGGCTCATATACATATCCAGACCTTGCGTGTTGGTGATACCCATCATGTAAGAAAGTGAGTCTACGTCATTCTTCATGTTTGCTTTCGGTGCTTGGGCTGTACAAGAAGCCAAGCTGGCTGCAGCAGCGATTGCTACAAAAAAACTAATTTTTTTCATTTGCCTTAAATGCTTTAATAATTATAATACTTCGATTAATTCTACTTCAAAAATCAATGTGCTGTGAGGAGGAATCATTTCTCCTGCCTGTTGTGCTCCATAGGCTAGTTCTGAAGGAATGAAAAGTTTCCATTTAGCACCTTCAGTCATCAGTTGGAGTGCTTCCACCCATCCTTTGATTACTTGGTTCACACCAAAGATAGCCGGTTCGCCGCGTTTGATAGAACTGTCAAACAAAGTCCCATCAATCAAGGTACCTTCATAATGGCATTTTACACGGTCGGTTGCACTCGGTTTTTTTCCGTTACCTTCTGTGATAACTTCGTACTGTAAGCCGCTGGGAAGTGTCACGACCCCCGGTCTTTTTGCGTTTTCCTCCAAAAATGATTTTCCCTTTTCAATATTCTCTGCATTCAATTTGGTTTCCAGCTCTTCAAAGTACTTGTTTACGATTTCACGTGCTTCGTTGTGGCTGATAGCCGTTTCTTTTCTATCTAATACGTCTTTGATTGCTTGAGCAAAGTCTTCAACATTAATACTTTGAGCACCCATGCTCAATAAATTCTGGCCAATACCAAGGCCGATGGCGTAACTGAATTTATCCATAACTATTTATTTTATAAGATGTTTTATACAAAACGCACAAAGGTAGGTGTTTTATTTGAATGAATCTGTTTTTAACAATTTAATTTTTCTTATTTTTGTGTGTTTAGTTAAAAGAGGAGGACTAGAAATGAAGAATTTAGTAGTTTTAACAGGTGCTGGAATGAGTGCAGAAAGCGGTATCAGTACATTTCGTGATGCAGGTGGTTTATGGGATCAGTATCCGGTGGAACAAGTGGCTACTCCGGAAGGGTATGCGGCAAACCCTAAATTGGTGATTGATTTTTATAATGAGCGTCGTAAACAGTTGCTTGCTGTAAAGCCTAACCGGGGGCATGAACTGGTTTCTGAGATGGAAAAGTTCTTTAATGTGACTGTTATCACTCAAAATATTGATAATTTGCATGAGCGTGCCGGAAGTTCGCATATTATTCATTTACATGGCGAACTGACCAAGGTGACATCTAGTTGGCAACCTAATAATCCAGCTTATATTAAAGAATTAAAGCCGGAAGAATATGAGATACATTTGGGAGACTTGGCCGGAGACGGTTCCCAGTTTCGTCCGTTCATTGTATGGTTTGGTGAATCTGTTCCTATGATTGAAACTGCAATTGAATATGCTGAAACAGCTGATATCTTTTTAATTATAGGAACTTCGCTTAATGTATATCCTGCTGCCGGTTTGTTGAATTATGTGCCTGCCCGCACTTCTGTTTATTTAATAGATCCTAAGCAGGTGCCCATTGCATCGGGACGTAAAGTGCATGTAATTCAGAAAGGTGCGTCCGAAGGAATGGAAGAGCTTAAAAAAATGTTAGTGGGATAGTTTGCAAGTAAACAATTTCCTTGTATATTTGTTATGTATTTAAAGAATATTTAAAACATAAAACAGAGACAATTATGAAAAAGTACGTTTGCACAGTATGTGGTTGGGTTTATGACCCGGCAGAAGGAGATCCTGAAGGTGGAATCGCTCCGGGAACAGCATTTGAAGATATTCCAGATGATTGGGTTTGCCCTCTTTGCGGAGTAGGTAAAGATGATTTCGAAGTTCAAGAAGATTGATCCTACCTTATAACCGGATATCATATAAAGCGGAGGAATTTCTTTTGTATGATATATCAGATAGCGCGACTAATTATTATTTAGTTGCGCTTTTTTATTTTACATTATTATTAGGGACATTCATTAAATATTACAAAATCAGCCAACTAATTCATACACAAAGTATTGCGAATTAGTTGGCTTTTTTGTATTTTTAGGTATTCCCCCGAAAATAAGATTTGACGGCCAAAACGGGGGAAATATCCAAACTAATAAGATATGGCAAAGATAGTGAATATTTCAGAAATTCACCCTACTTTGTGTTTTACAGAATTTGATATTCTGGAAAAATACCGCAAGAGTTTTAATGAGAGTGAGCTTGGCAAGCTTCATTCTGTCTTTCCGTTTGAATGTATGGCAAAAGACGCCGGCCTGTCGGACCGGCGCCTGGGACGCAGGAACAGATTCAGTCCTTCCGCAAAGATCGCCCTTATGGTCCTGAAGGCATACACCGGATTCTCCGACAGGCAACTGGTGGAACATCTGAACGGGAACATACACTACCAGATTTTCTGTGGAATTATGATTCCCCCGTCCCTTCCCATAACCAACTTCAAGATAGTCAGTGCCATCCGTAATGAGATAGCATCCCGCCTTGACATTGATTCTTTCCAGGAGCTCCTGGCTTCACACTGGAAACCTTATCTTGATAACCTTCACGTCTGCATGACCGATGCCACATGCTATGAAAGCCACATGCGTTTTCCTACGGACATGAAACTCCTTTGGGAAAGCCTCGAATGGCTCTACAGGCATATATGCCGGCATTGCAGGGAGCTGGGCATAAGGCGTCCGCGCAACAAATACAGGAATGTGGCGGAATCCTATCTGTCCTACTGCAAGAAAAGAAAGAGGAGAGCTTCAAGGGCAAGAATGCTTAAGCGCCGTATGATCAAGCTTCTTGAAAAGCTCCTCAGTCAAAGGGATGGGATCCATAGCGAGTACGGTGCTTTACTCCGATATACCCAGGATTATCATAAGCGTCTTTCCATCATCAGAAAGGTGCTTGTACAAGAAAAGGAAATGTTTGAAGGGAGGAAAGTCAGTGACCGCATCGTCAGCATTGACCGTCATTATGTACGTCCCATCGTCAGAGGCAAGGAAACCAAGTCCGTCGAGTTCGGTGCAAAGGTCAATAATATACAGATAGACGGCATATCGTTCATCGAACACCTCTCGTTCAAGGCATTCAATGAGGGTATACGCTTGAAGGACTGTATCCGCATGCAGCAGAAAGCTTATGAATGTAAGGGTAAGATGTGTGGCTGCCGATTCCATATATGCCAATAATGCCAACAGAAAGTTCTGTACAAAATATGGGATATCCACATCCTTTGTGCGCAAGGGAAGGGCGGCCAAAGATGAGCCTTTGAGGAAGGTGCTTAGAAGCGAACTCTCAAAAGAAAGGGCAACATGGCTTGAAGGAAGCTTCGGCACTCAAAAGCAACATTACTCGCTCTCAAGGATAAAGGCCAGAAACAGGAAGACGGAAATACTGTGGATTTTCTTTGGAATACATACGGCAAATGCCATACTGATAATAGAAAAATCAGAAACAAAACAGCTAAAGCAGCATGATATGATTTTACTCACAGAATCAGAAGAGGTCATCAGACTTCTTCCGGAACGTCATGTCCTGTCGGATAGAATTATGTGAGAAAGCACGGAAAAATGACAATAAGAATGGCATATGAAATGGTCATGCCCTATCATCTTCATATGCCATCTTATTTTTTAGAGACATTTACTGAATATCCCTATTATTAATGGCTTACCTTAAAAAAAAGAGCGTAACCTATAACAGGTTGCGCTCTTTATGGTATAAAAAAGAATGTTCTTATTTCTTTTCTTGCTTTTCAGGACGAGGCAGTAATACTTTGTGAGAGAGCTTGAATTTACCTGTTTTGGGATCAATATCAAGTAACTTCACTTCTATTTCATCCCCTTCTTTTAAACCGGCCTCTTCTATTGTTTCAAGACGTTTCCAGTCAATTTCAGAGATGTGTAACAATCCGTCTTTACCAGGCAAGAATTCTACGAACACGCCATATGGCATTACTGAACGGACTTTACCTACATAGACTTCACCGACTTCGGGAACGGCAACGATACCCTTGATAATGCGCATAGCATCGTCAATACATTTCTTGTTTGTTCCCGCAATCTCAATGCGACCTACTCCATCAGTTTCTTCAATCGTGATGGTTGCTCCGGTTTCTTCCTGCATACCTTGGATAATCTTTCCGCCCGGACCGATGATAGCCCCAATGAACTCTTTAGGAATAGTCATCGTTTCAATACGAGGAGCATGCGGTTTCAAATCTTTACGAGGTTCGGCTATACATTCGGTTAACTTGTTAAGAATATGTTCGCGACCTTCTTTTGCTTGCAGTAACGCTTTTTCCAAGATTTCGAATGACAGACCATCTACCTTGATGTCCATCTGTGTAGCAGTGATACCATCACGAGTACCTGTAACCTTGAAGTCCATATCACCCAAGTGATCCTCATCTCCAAGAATATCAGACAATACGGCATATTTTTCTTCACCTGCATTCTTAATCAAGCCCATGGCAATACCTGAAACTGGTTTTTTCATGGCAACACCGGCATCCATTAATGCAAGCGTTCCTGCACAGACAGTAGCCATTGAAGAAGAACCATTTGATTCCATGATATCAGATACTACACGTACTGTGTATGGGTAGCCTGCAGGAATTTGTCCTTTCAAAGCACGCCATGCCAAGTGCCCGTGACCGATTTCACGACGACCTACACCACGTTGTGCTTTTGCTTCACCGGTAGAATAAGGGGGGAAGTTGTAGTGTAACAAGAATCGTTCTCTGTGTTGATCCAGAACATCGTCTACGATTTTCTCATCTAGCTTGGTGCCTAATGTGACAGAAGTTAAAGACTGAGTTTCACCACGGGTGAAAATGGCAGAACCGTGAGGGCCGGGCAGATAACCTACTTCGCACCAGATAGGGCGAATTTCAGTTGTCTTACGTCCGTCCAGACGCTTGCCTTCATCAAGAATACAACGACGCATGGCTTCCTTTTCCACATCGTGGTAGTAACGGTCGATTAATGCACCTTTTTCTTCCAGTTCTTCTTCTGTATATTGAGTTTTGAATTCATCGCGGATGGCATCAAAAGCATCTTGACGTTCATGCTTGTTTCTGTTTCCTGAAGCAGCGATGGCGTATGCTTTATCATAACAAGCTTCGCGTACAGCTTTGCGTAAATCTTCATCGTTTTCTTCGTGGCAGTATTCACGTTTTACTGTAGAACCGACTTCTTCCATCAGTTCCATCTGCGCTTTACAATGAACTTTGATTGCTTCGTGAGCAGCCTTCATGGCAGCCAGCAAGTCTTGTTCGCTGACTTCCTGCATTTCGCCTTCTACCATCATGATGTTGTCATATGTGGCTGCAACCATCAGATCCATATCAGCTTTCTCAAGTTGTTCGAAAGTGGGGTTGATAACGAACTGGCCATCGATACGTGCTACGCGTACTTCAGAAATCGGTCCGCCGAAAGGAATGTCGGAAACGGCTAATGCTGCTGAAGCGGCCAATCCTGCCAATGCATCAGGCATATCTATTCCATCAGCTGAGAAAAGAACAATGTTTACGTAAACCTCTGCATGGAAATTATCGGGGAATAAAGGACGCAATGCGCGGTCTACCAGTCGGCAAGTCAGGATTTCATAATCTGAAGCTTTGCCTTCTCTTTTGGTAAAGCCACCGGGAAAACGTCCGAATGCTGAATATTTTTCTTTGTACTCTACCTGAAGGGGCATAAAATCTGTACCGGGAACTGCATCTTTTGCTGCACAAACAGTAGCTAGCAACATGGTGTTACCCATGCGGAGCATTACAGAACCGTCTGCCTGTTTTGCCAGCTTTCCCGTTTCGAGTGTGATGGTTCTACCATCAGGAAGCTCGATCGTCTTAACAATTGGATTGATCATAAAAAATGTTTTAATATATTTTTCGTCTAAAATTCGTGCAAAGATAGGCATTTATTCTTCTAATTTGGTGAGAATGAGATAAAAAGTTACTATGATTACTGTTTTTTTTCATTTTAATGTGTAAGAAGGTGGATAAATGCTTTGACAAACCACGAAAAGACGTATCTTTGCATCCAAAATTATTAAGAGAACACACATTTATATTAATTTTAGCGATGAAAAAGAATGTATATTTTTTGCTCGCACTTCTGTTGATAGGGTTGAGCGCCTGCGACAATGCACCGAAGTTCAAAGTTCAAGGTGAAATTAATGGTGCTGAAGATAAGATGCTTTATTTGGAAGCGTCGGGATTGGATGGCATAGTAGCGCTTGATTCGGCAAAATTGGGCAGTAGCGGAAGTTTTAGTTTTGCACAGAAGCGCCCGGAATCTCCTGAATTCTATCGTTTGCGTTTAGATAATAAAGTGATAAACTTTGCTGTAGACTCTACGGAAACAGTATCAGTTAAGGCTGAGATAAATGATTTTGCGACTGCCTATCGTATTGAAGGTTCGGAAAACAATTTGAAAATAAAGGAATTGGTGTTGTTGCAAGCTGATTTGCAGAAGAATGTGGACAAACTCGGTCAGAACCGTAATATCCCTGCGGGCATCGCACAAGACAGCCTTTTGGCTATGGTAAACAATTATAAGAATAAAGTGAAACGAGAATATATTTTTGCGGCTCCAAATATGCCATATGCTTATTTCGCTTTATTCCAGTCGTTGAATGGGTATATGATTTTTGATCCTTTGACAAATAAGGAGGATGTGAAGTGTTTCGCTGCGGTGGCTACGAGTCTGAATAATGCTTATCCACATGCCGACCGTTCACGCAACTTGTACAATATGGTTATAAAAGGAATGAAGAATACCCGTACTCCCCGTCAGCAGACCATGGAAATTCCTGAAGATAAAATCAAGGAAGCCAGCATTATTGATATTCAGCTGAAAGACTTGAAAGGCAATACACGCAGTCTGACCGATTTGAAGGGTAAAGTGGTGCTGATCGATTTTACTGTATATAACAATGCAATGTCTGCTGCACATAATTTGGCGTTACGTGAACTTTATAATAAGTATGCTTCTCAAGGGTTCGAGATTTACCAGATTTCACTGGATGGTGATGAACACTTTTGGAAAACATCTGCAGATAATCTGCCTTGGGTCTGTGTACGTGACGCTAATGGCGCTTATTCTTCATACATTTCATTATATAATGTAACTAATCTGCCTTCGGTATTTTTGGTAAATCGTAATAATGAATTAAGCGCCCGTGGTGAGAATATTAAAGATTTGGATGAAGCCATTAAAAAACTCTTGTAAAAAGCTAATTATGAGTTGAATTTGTTTAAACATGTTACATAGCATCCTTATAAACTTGACTCGTATTAGATAAAAGTCTATCTTTGCAAGACTTGAAATACCAAAGAGGGTTCCGACATTTCCATGTCGGAATTCTTTTTGTTTTTATAGGCATAACTGGAACAATGAATAATTATATAATTTAAAAGGAGGAAAACATTATGGCTTATATGTCAGAAGAAGGTTACAAGCAACTGATTGAGGAACTGAAATATCTGGAATCAGTAGAACGTCCTAAAATTGTGTCGGCTATTGCCGAAGCGCGTGATAAGGGAGACTTGTCAGAAAATGCCGAATATGATGCTGCCAAAGAGGCGCAAGGTCTATTGGAGATGAAGATCAGCCAGCTGAAATCAACTATTGGTGATGCTAAAATTATTGATACTTCAAAAATGAATGCAGATACAGTGCAAATTTTGACGAAAGTAGAATTGAAGAATGCTAAGACCGGAATGAAGATGGTTTATACTATCGTAGCCGAAAGCGAAGCGAATTTAAAATTGGGCAAGATTTCGGTAAATACTCCGATAGCACAGGGTTTGTTAGGAAAAAAAGTGGGTGATGTGGCTGAAATCACTATTCCGCAGGGTAAAATCAGCTTGGAAGTTGTGAATATTTCATTTTAATATATAAGGCAGGTCCGCTATGCGGGGCTGCCTTATTTAATACTTATAGATATGGCAACAATATTTAGTAGAATTATTACAGGTGAGATTCCTAGCTATAAAGTGGCTGAAAATGACCAGTTCTATGCTTTTCTGGATATCAACCCGTTAGCCAAAGGGCATACGTTGGTTGTTCCGAAATGTGAGGTGGACTATATCTTTGATTTGGAGGATAATGAACTGGCTGCTATGCATGTTTTTGCAAAGAGTGTGGCGCTTGCCATTCAAAAGGTTTTTCCGTGCAAGAAAGTAGGTGAGGCAGTAATCGGATTAGAGGTTCCTCATGCACATATTCATCTGATTCCTATTCAGAAAGAGTCGGATATGATTTTTTCTAATTCGAAGTTGAAACTGACAAATGAAGAATTTGTGGAGGTGGCAACAGCAATCAATCAAGCCTGGGAAGGTGGTGACAAGTAATCTTTTTCTTTCTTAGTAAATATAAAGAGAAGGTGTGTCGTAATACACGATGCGCCTTCTTTTTTTCATTGACTATAAAAATCGACTCATTTTTTTAAGCTGCGATATTTTGAGGATTTCTTTGATTTATGCGTTCTCAACATCTAAATAGAACAACTGTAAGCTCATAAAACGGTCTAATCAGCCAATCCATACCTTCTTTAGTCATTTTTGCACACATCTTTTTTATATTGAAGGCAATGGCAAAGAAGGCAAAGTCCATGAAGACCTTGTCCTTTCCAAAATGGCGGAAACGTTTGTAATTCATATTGTTTTTCATTTGTCCGAACACGGCTTCCGGTTCTATGCATCTCTGTCCTCTGTGTTTCAGCCCTTCCTCTGAGCAGAGCAACTCTTTGGCTTTTTGCTTGTATTTTCTGAGTCTGTGATTCAACTCTATCGTTCTGTTCCCCTTTGCTTTAAAACATCGGCATCTTAGCGGACAGCCTTCACATCTGATGGCTCTGTACCTGGCATTTTCGCTGACATATCCGGATGCTGTTTTCACATGTCTAGTCCCTATCCTTTGCATCTTCTGTCCCATGGGGCAGATACAAAAGTCTTGTTCTTCATTGTAGTAGAAGTTTTCGGCCTTGAACGGGTCCGGTTTGAATCTCGGCCGCTGTTCCATGTGGAAGTAGTTGTACTTGACGTAGGCTTCCATACCGTTTTCTGACATGAAGCGGTAATTCTCCTCAGAACCGTAGCCGGAATCGGCACCACCGTATGGGCCAGCCTGTCATATCTGCTTGAGAAGGATTGCAGGAAAGGTATCAGGGTCAGTGTATCCGTAGGGTTCGGGAAGAGTGCAAAGTCGGTAATGAACTGGTTCCCGGTGCCGATCTGGAGGTTGTAACCGGGCTTTGTCTGGCCGTTACGCATGGCATCCTCCTTCATTCTCATGAAAGTAGCGTCATTGTCCGTTTTGGAATAGGAATTCCTGTCCTGCAGCGTGTCCAGACGGTTGTCGTATTCCTGTAGCTTGTCCCTGTGCTCTTCCAACTCCTTCAGCTGTTTGCGTTTCTTTTTCAACGCAGTCTTTTCCTCTTTCGTGGAGGGTTCAGGAACCTGTTCGAGTGCTTGACGCAATTCTCCCGCCATTTCAGTCAGCATGACCGGAGTGAACTCAATCTCCTCATTGCTTTCCGATGAGTTCTCCTGGGCGATGACATTGTCTATCTGCCCTAGCAGGATATGTATCTTCTTCATCAGGCGTTCACGGTTCCGCTCAACCGTTTTCCGCCAGACGAAAGTATACTTATTGGCTTTGGACTCAATCTTTGTCCCGTCAATGTATTCCACATTCAAGCTGATGAAGCCTTTGGAAGAGAGAAGGAGTACGGTTTGGGTAAACACCTCGTTGATTTCATTCTTCACCCGGTTGCGGAAACGGTTGATGGTGATGAAATCCGGTTTCTCATATCCGGCAAGCCAGATATAATGGATGTCACGGTGAAGGAGCTTTTCGATTTTCCGGCAGGAGGAGATGTTGTTCATATAGGCATACAGAATGACCTTGAGCATCATCCTGGGATGGTAAGGGCTGCGCCCGCATTCCTTATACAACTTCCTGAAACTTTCAAGGTTCAGGCTCTCAACCAGAGCGTCAACCATCCGAACTGGATCATGCTCTGCAATATCCTCGTCAATTCTTGGAGGAAAAAGCACTGTTTGGTTGGGATTGTAAGGACGAAAATGTATCTTTGTCATAGTATAAAATGTTATGCTTAAAGATACAAAATCTTTAGGTAATAACAAAGCCCCTGCTTGTGAAAGTCGGGGCTTTGTGCATAAAAAAAGGAAGGTGCGCATTTTGACACACCTTCTTTCCTTTATGATTAAACTCCGGTTACCTGTTTTTATACAAACTGATCTCCTAGTTTGATTTGTACGTCATTTACGAATTTTCGGATAGCGCTTTCGTCATCTTTTTGCATATGAGTAATACATTGTCTCTTGCGGCTACTAAATAACCTTCTAGATCCTGTATTACGGCTAATTTCCCTTCTGGCACTACTATTACATTATTATAGCTGTTATATAATAAGGAGTTTCCGTTTACTACGACGTTACCTTCTTGGTCCTTGGATGATATATCATACAAGGAGTCCCATGTACCTAAATCTGCCCATCCGAAGTCGCACAATTGGACGAAAACATTGTTGGCTTTCTCCATGATTCCATAGTCAATGGAGATATTAGGACAGGAGGCAAAATCTTCTTCTCCGTTAGTCAGTTTGGTACAAACTTCGGGCATAATCTCATTGAAAGCTTCTAAAATTGTATTGATATTCCATAAGAATATTCCTGAGTTCCAATAGAATTCTCCACTTTCTACGAATACTTTGGCAAATTCCAATTGGGGCTTTTCAATGAATGTTTTTACTTTAAAGAATTCTCCTTGTTTTTCTTCCTCAATCTGAATATAGCCATAGCCGGTTTCCGGTCTGTTAGGTTTGATACCTAATGTTAGTAATTGAGGAGAGTTTGAAACAAATTCCAGACCTTTCAAAATTGCATCTTTGAACTCATCTTCTTTTAAAATCAGGTGGTCGGACGGTGCGACAATGACATTGGCATTTGGATTGAGTTTTTTTATGTGATAAGAAGCCCAAGCTATACATGGGGCAGTGTTTCTGCGGGTGGGTTCCAATAAAATTTGTGATTTGTCCAATTCTGGGAGTTGTTCTTGGATCAGTTCTTTATACAATACATTGGTTGTAATAAAGATGTTTTCTATAGGGACTATTTTTTTATAACGATCAAACGTTTGCTGTATTAGAGAACGTCCGGTCCCGAAGAAATCAAGAAATTGTTTAGGAAGGTTTTTGCGGCTATATGGCCAGAACCGGCTACCTATACCTCCCCCCATGATGACACAATAATTATTGCTGTTTGTCATGATATAAAATCGTTTTAAAGTTTCCGCTAATATAGGGCTTATTTTTAGAAAACCATTGTCCGTTATCCCATAAATCGTAGTATATTTATCTTTTTTTGAAAAAAAATGCCGAAAAGTTTGCAGGTATGAAAAAAAGTCGTACCTTTGCAACCGCAATCGAGAAACAAACAATGTTTCAAGAGATGCCCAGATGGCGGAATCGGTAGACGCGCTGGTCTCAAACACCAGTGGATTCACTTCCATCCCGGTTCGACCCCGGGTCTGGGTACAAGAAAGAAAGCTAAGTATTTGATAATCCAATACTTAGCTTTTTCTTTTGCTTGAATTTTCCCCACATTTTCCCCACACGTGCAAAAAATATAGCAGTAAGTCATTATTTCTTTTGGTTGAACGTAGTAAATAAGTTACCTTTGAAAAGAAATAAAGCCTATTAAATAAAAGTAATGGAACAAGGTGTTTGGCAAGAAATAGAACTGTTGTACCAGAAGTTTCAAAAACTTGGTATCAGTGAAGCGGTGGACTATGACAAGTACTACCTTTATTCTCTCATTACCCATTCCACAGCCATAGAAGGCTCAACGTTGACCGAACTTGATACGCAGCTTCTCTTTGACGAGGGAGTAACAGCGAAAGGGAAACCGCTTGTGCATCATCTGATGAATGAAGATTTGAAGCAAGCGTATGAACTTGCCAAAACTGAATCAGGCAGTCTTGTACCTATAACTCCTGCTTTTCTGAAAAGGTTGAATGCAATGTTGATGCGTACTACTGGCAGCGTTCACAGTGTGTTGGGCGGCTCTTTTGATTCTTCTAAAGGAGAGTTCCGTCTATGTGGTGTTACGGCTGGTGTTGGTGGACATTCTTATATGAACTATTTGAAAGTTCCTGCTAAGGTGGATGAACTTTGTGCGATTCTTCAAGAGAAGCAAAAAAAAATGGGAACACTTCGAGAACAATACGAATTGAGCTTTAATGCCCACCTTAATTTAGTAACTATTCATCCGTGGGTGGATGGCAACGGAAGAACGGCTCGATTACTGATGAACTACATCCAATTTTGCTATCACCTTTTTCCGACCAAAATATTTAAAGAAGATAGAGAAGAATATATTCTTTCCCTGCGCCAATGTCAGAATGAAGAAACTAATCAGCCGTTTTTGGACTTTATGGCAAGGCAGTTGAAGAAATCACTTTCTATAGAAATTGAACGATTCAATGTATCACGAAAGAAAGGGTTTAGTTTTATGTTCTGATACTATATAAAACAAGGATTGCTATTTATGAGTTTATGGTAAACTTGCATGTGGGAAAGTTTGAACATCCATAGAAAGTGCCGTACTTGCCTTTCCTCAAAATGAGATGTCCTCCGCATTGAGGACAAACACCTTGATTTATTAGGCGTGAACTTCTGTATTGCCGAGCCTTTGCGTTATGCTTATGCTGTTTTAGTTTCTCTTTATCAGCGATTATGCGATTCTGGTTAATTGTCTGTATTATCCAATTTATGGTCTCCTGATTAAGAACAGCAGTTCTGTATTGTAATATAGCACGTTTTAGATTATATCTGTTTACAACTATGTTATTGTCAGCATGCACTTTTAATTCCGCACTGTTATTGAAAACGACAATTGGAATAAAAAGTATATCCGTTGAACATTTGAGCAAATGATGCAAAAATCTTACATGTCCAGCGTTTTGTTTTATCGGATTGTAAAATTGATGTTTACTTTTATAGATGGTTTGCGTCCAGTATTCACCGTTCTCTCTGCCCAAAATCCAACCTTTATATCCCTTTGTTTCAATTACAAAGACACCATAAGGTGAAACTACAATATGGTCAATTTGTGTTGAATATCCGTTACTTTCGAATAGTAAATCATTAAAAACAACATACTCTTCTGGTAACTCTTGAATCTTGTTATTCACAAGTTTTTCAGAATACTTGCCTTTCCACATTGGCATCTTCAATTTAATAAAGATTACCACTGCAAAAAAGATAACGGTGATGGCAATATGCATATTACTGATTTAATAGATTCTTTTTATCCATCTTTTACTTGATTCAAATCCCCATTGAACATGCCATCTTCTTCCTGTTACTTTATCTAACAAAAGAAATTGATATATATTTTTTGTTGGATATAATTCAAATGTTCCACAGCCTGTACCAAGAGATAGGTCTTCGTTATTAAGGGTTGCAGAACCTTCTTTATCATCATCCAAAGACCATTGTACAATTTCTATTTTCCCTGTCATTGTATCTAATTGCAGAAAATTATATATATTTTCTGTTGGATATAGTTTGTATCTATCAAGTCCATGCATACGAAAATCTATATCTTCTACAATAGCATGTATTTTAATCAAAGTAGAATCATTAACTGTTTTGGTATGTGAAATGGAACTTTCATTTTGTGCAAAAACACATAATGGAATTAAAAATAAATAAAAAATAATCGTAAGTTTCTTCATAGGTAAATCATTTAAGTGATTAAAATTAAGGGTAATAGTATAGCTATTACTGTATTTATTTCTTCCTATTTACATCCCATTTGAAAGTATAAATATAATCTCCGATGGGAATGTTTACAATCAAAATCTTACCTTTTTTCCTTTTAATATTCATATAGCCAATAATAGCTTCATCGGGATAAATAGTTGTGGTTTTTAAATATCCTTGTTCACGTATAGTTCGGTCATTATCCATCATTTGTCCTAATGTAAGCATTTGATTGGTAGATGCGACATTTGCTTGGTATGCTGCATTAGCGTCATAATGATTGGTTATGGTAGTGTAAGCATAACCATTAGAAGAATAAGACGTAGAATACGATGTTGAATATCCTGCTGTTCCTGCATTAATGCCGGCAGAGATTCCATATAATGCCATAGCCCATGCTTGTGAGCGTTTTATTTTTTTTTGATATTCTTCATTTGTATATACTTCAAGTTTTAAAGTATCATCTTTTTTTGTTAGTAGATTAGAGTGTACGCTATCAGGTTGGAATACAATTGGGGTTTCACTTAAATTCTTGATAAAAATATCCAAGTGATAGTATTTTCCATAATCATCTTTTTCCTCAAAGCATGAAAGACCTACAACAAAATCATTTTTGTTTAAATAAGCCCAAAATTTTCCATCATTATATTCTGTCAGGATAGAATCGTTTTGGGGGTATATGAATGTTTGGGCTTTACATATGGTTGAAAGCAATAAAAATATTACCACGCATATATTCTGTTTCATATCAACTAACTGTTTTAATTATACACCTCCAGCTGCCACAAGGACTTTATAATATCACGAAGCGTGGAACTGTAATGCCACCTCTTTGAATGAAGGTCCTGAGAAAACCTTTGTGTACAGATGTAACAATAGCAGCCCACGCTATAGCGTGAGAACCACTATGCTATTCTTGTACACGTTTGAAAGTTTCTCAGGTTTTCATTCGCAAGAAATAAGCATAACGCTTCTTCTAAATTCTAATATGTCTTGGAAAGAGTAGCCTCAATCCGCTTACAAAGATATGCAATTTTATTGAGGTACAATCAAATACTATCAAGATTACATTCTGAATCCTCTACTTTTTCTTGGTTCTTCTGCTGATTGTCGCAAACCATGCCTTAATTTTTCCCATTGCTCTTTGAACCATTCACCTATCGGCTGCCTGTTTATAGTTAGCACTAATTTGTTTTCATCAACCGAACTCTTCTCTATCTTGAAAATATCGTTCTTGATTTCAAATCTTCGTTTATGTTCTTCGGAATAGATTTTTCCATTGCATCTGATAGCTTCTTTTTTTGCCAAAAGGCTGTTTACCATATCTTTGGTAAATCCGATGGTATAGCATAGTTTTTCCATTCTCAACATTTCTTTGAGTAATGGAAACCAGTTGAACGCTTTTTCAAGAATGGTGTTCAATCGTGATATTTCCTTGTCTTTGGTTTCAAGCTCTTGATTATGTATTCCTTGTAGGTTACGAATCTGCTTGCCGTGCTGTTCCTGCATTTGTTGCATCTTGGCTTTTAATTCATCAATACCCTTGTCACGCTTGGCAATTTCATGACGTAAATTCTCATTGGCTTGTTCCAAATCTTTCAATTTACCGCTGCCGAAAAGAGAACCGACACCGCTTGCTATGGCTGTGGCTGCATCAGTGGCTACACTTTTGAGTTTGTCGGTGCGTATCTCTGCTTTTACCTGTTTGAGTTCCTGCTCGGCAAGGCTTACCTGTTGCTCCTTGTGTCGCTTGGTTTCCTCTATACGTTGCAGTTCGGCTTTCTGTTTCTCAATGATAAAGTCGTTTCGCTCCAAATGCTCCTTACCTGTGACAGCCTTTGACTGCCCACGTTCCATTAGGAGAATATCGGAAGCCAAGGTCTGCATGGTTGCCATATCTTCGTCATTGAGCTTTCGGCTCTTTCCGGTTTCATGGTTCATCCAGTCGAATACGACATGAGCATGATAATTTGGTTTGAACCATCTGTTACCGACTTGGAAGCTCTCTTTGTCTTCCGCTTTCGGCTGACCGTTCAGCCAATGCCCTTCGTCTTTGTGCAGGAAAATTTGTAGCGGAGTGATGCCCCAGCGTCTTTGACACTCTTCACCGAATTTGCGTACATCAGCCAGTGTGGTATCCGGTCTGATGAGCAATACTCCTTCACGGATGGGTGAACATCCCGCCACCTTGATAATTTTTCCATTCTTTCCCTTGCGTTCCCTTTCCTTTTCCTGCATGGCACGTCCGGTCTTTTCCTTGACCATTTGCTTGATATTGTCATAATGAGTTCGCAGTTCGGGAGTGCCGAAGTCGGGATTTATCCACTGTTCGTTGTCGATGGAGAGTTCGGGAACGACATAGATTCTGGATTCCCCGATGTTACGCATATATTCGGCAGTCCTTCGGTTGTGCGCCTCGCTTGATGCGATGTTGCAAGGCTTGATGTGTATGCTTGATTTTGTTGCCATAGCTTCTTTTCTTTGTTTGCAATTTATTATTTTGTTCGCTTTCGCAGAGGGGTTCTTAGGGGTAGCCCATAAGCGGAGATTGCAAAGAGAGGGTCACTCTTTGCTCGGGGTTCTCAGGGGTGAAACGCCCTGAGTGGGTCATTAGGGCAAAGCCCTAATCCCCTCGGGAGAGCCCACAACTACGAAAGCGAAGCGTGTAGTTATAGTGGGCTATAACCGAAAGCCATTCTTCTTTTTCGGTGGCTGGCTGCTCACCCCTTTGACGGACTGGACTTGCCTTTTTCTTTCAACCTGTTTCTGTAAGTGTTCGTTCAAGTCCTTGCATCCGCTGTAAGTCTGAGAAGCGTCACGGATGTATCGGTCTCTGCCGTATTCCTTGCGGATTTGTTGGAGGGCTTCCATGCCTGCACGGTCGTTGTCAAAAAAGCAGTGGATGCGTTCGTAATTGCCCAACGGATAGAGAGCCTTGTTTACATTCGATACGGAGTTCAATACGATGTAGTCCTGTCCGTCCAGCTCCGGATAATTCGGGCAGCTTTCCTGTCTCAATGTCAGAAAGGAGAGATAGTCCATGAACCCCTCGAACACATAACAGGTATTCCTCGCTTTCCCAGACTGTCTGATGTGGGAGATTTCCTTTGGGGCGATGCAGCCCTTGAAATAGCGGTTGCGAACCTCAAACCCACCCGAACCATTGGGAAAGGCGATGGCAAAGTACCGCTTGCCGTTGTGGGTGAAACGGGCTTCACTACATTCTCTTTTCGCCAGTTCTGTATTTATTCCTCTACCTTGCAAGTAGGCAAGCAGGGCAGGAGATGACAGCGGAACAATCTCCAGATGTTGGAAGCTCGGCTCGGAAGAGCTTTGCTTGCCAAAAGAGAAAGATACCGGGCGCACGTGCGGTGTCTGTTCCGCTATCCGTTTCAAGATGTAAGGTACATGGTCGGTAGCGTACAGATGTGCAGCCAGTGCAATGATGTTTCCGCCCTTTCCCAAACCGAAATCATACCATTGTTCACGTTCGGTATTCACTTTGAACGATGCTTCACTCTCTTCCCTAAACGGAGATTTGTACCAAAGGTTGATACCTTGTTGTTTTACTGGTGAATAACCCAAGCTGTGCAGGTAGTCGGCTATTCGTATGCTTTTAGCTTCTTCTATTGTCATTTTCTTACAGATTTGTAGGTGAATGAAAAAATGATGATTTGATGAATTTGAAATGTAATACGCTGTTAAACAGAATTATATCGATTCATCTTTTTCTCATCAGATTGCTTGCCAAAAGAAAAATGATGTTTTCTTTTTTCATCAGCAATCGTTGTTGATGAGTGTTTGATGAATACATATCTATCTGTAAGGCAATATGTTACTTCCCTATTCATCATTTCATCAAAATAATTAGATAGCGGTCAGTTGTTCTTTCGTTACCGTATAAAACCGACCAGTTTTCCTTTTCGGCTCATAGTGGCACTCACGATGGGGTGCGAACTCATAAGCGGTGTAGGATAGCGAATTGTGTGCGGAAGTAAGTTTCCATACTTCCTGCACAACTTTCCTCACTTGATACTTTTCAACCTTGACCTGTGAATAGAGTAGCAAGGTTACAAGGTCGTTTAGGCAGAATGATACGCTTTCCACGTTCATGTTCGACATGATGTCAAGCAACAACTCGGTCATTTCTATTTCCAGTCGGTTGCGGTTGCTTCGGATTATTTTCTGCAAGGCTGCGGTATGTGTCAGTCTTGGGTTGAACCACATACGGCTTTCCTGTGTCGTGGATAGTTCTCTTTGGGTCAGAAAATAAAGAAATGCAGGTATTTCCGCTTTTAGCTTTTGCAGAAAGTTGGTATCATCACTTTGCAATGGCATTATCTTCCGCACCCAGTAGCGTGTTTCTCCTGCGTCTATGAGTATGGGCAGATATTCGTTGTTGGAACATAGCACGAACTTGGCAAAGAAAGCAATCTCCGTTCGGTCTTTGCCTTTTGCTTCCACCTTGTAGGTGAAAGTGGTGCTTAGGTTTTTCAACCGCTCGCTGTCTTCCCTGCGGTTGAGCAAGACTTCGTCTACAACGATTAGCAGCTTTCCTGCCCAGTCGGAATTGAACTGGCTGCGGAAATCTTCGTTGGTGTTGAAAGTCACGTTGTTCTCAAACACGGCTTTCAGGAAGTTCAAGAACGTGCTTTTGCCTGTGTTGCGTTCTTCTGAAACGAGCAGGACAATGGGCAGCTTCTGTGTCGGCTGTAGATACAGCAGTTGCATATAATCCATACCCAGCTCGTATTGCTCTCCGAAGATGTGCCGCATCAAGGATTGGATGTGGGAGAAGTCCCCCTGCTGCGGTTTATGCTCTATCGGCTCGTAAAGGTTCAGAAACCCCTCAATCTCCTTTTGGTAGTTCAGATGATTGGGAACAGTGCAAAAGCCGTCATACTTGGGACGGTGGCAAGATAATTCTTTCCGTAGTCCTGCCGTAATGTGCTGTTGTTCCATACGACACGTTTCTTCTCATAACCGCCATTGGCGCATGGCTGATTGACCACCTTGTACAAAGTTGTTCCTACGCGCATATATTCTTCCTCCTTCATAGGCTTAGATTAAAGGGTTGTGTTCACCTAAGATTCTCTGAATGTCGGATTGTCGGTATCTGACCTTGTTTCCGACCTTTACAGGCTTCAGATAGTTTTTCTTAGACCAGTGCCAGAGTGTGGTATCACAAACACCGCACATCTTTTTCACTTCCTCTTTGGTTAGATACTTCTCCTTTCTTGCTTCCGCAATAGCGGTAGAAAGTTCATGCTTCGCACGGCTGATTAACTGGTTGGAGAATAATAGCAAATCTTCTCCTGTTACTTCCAGCTTGATGTTGCCGTTCCCGTTTTGGATAATTGCCAATAAGTCTGTCATAGGCTTCTTGAAACTGCCGGTTGTAAGACTTCCCGTTTCGGCAGTATTATAAACGAAAAGCCACTACCCCGATTAGGATAGTGGCGCAAATATATAGCGAAAATCAATTGTAAAACAATGATATTCAATTCGTTAAATTCGTAAAAGCGGAAAGCGAATTAAACGAGTTTCAATTGGATAGATAGGCTTTCAATTCCTCGATGGCTTCATGGTCTTCACCAATGTCTTTTACCAGTTTCTTGCTGTTTCCAAACGGAGAAGTGAGATTTCTGTATGCTTTCTGGATGCCTCTTTCGTGGACGATTTCTTGTTCCTTGAATTGCTCGTGCAGCGCGTTTCTGAAAGTCTTGATGGGACACTTCCGCATGAAGCGGTATTCCACCAGTGCGATAAACAGCCGTGCTATATCTGTTTCCGTAGCATGGGTTTTCAATCGTGTGCCAATTCTTTCAATCAGTATGTCATGCCTTTCTATCAGAAGTTCTGGCAGTGTGCGTGTGTCGGCTTTGCGTCCTGCGGTCTTCGGTTGTTCTTCTGATAAGGTATCTGTGTCTTCCTCGTCCATGTCTTCATCTTCTTCTATTGCCCATTCCACAAGAGTGTTTTCCTCAATGGCTTTCTGTTGCTTCCTGAACACTTGCCAGTCCTCTTTGGTTCTCATGCCATTGGCGATGCTTTTTCTGATAATGAATTTGACCATGCCGGAAACAAGCCATTTGTATAAGGTGGGAATATCCTTTCTTTTGGTCAGTTCCTCACCCTGTTCCACCATGCACTCATAGCTTCGTCCGTAATAGAGCCATGCGAGCATGGCGGGAACAATGCTTTTCTTGTTTGGGTTATGAAACTCGTTCACTATTTTCTCGGCAAGGTCTGAATGCAAAAGGATATTTTCCAGTTCTTCAAAGTCGGGTGTTCTGTCATCGCCTATCCTTTTACGTGCGGCTTCCTTGTATTTCGGTGCTAATTTCGTGGCTATCTTGAAAACTTTGAAGAATCCTTTGAACTTCTTGTCGTTCATTTCCTCTACGAAATCGGCATATTCATCCGGATGGTTGTCAAGCCATTCCTTTATCAGTCTTTTGAAATTGTCATATTCTTGTTGTCCCATACAAGTTAATTAGCAATGCAACCTCTATTAACTTTCTCTTGTATGCGTGAGAAATGTATCGACAATTTGAATATTAACATATAGAAACCATAATCGCTTAAAGAAAATAAGCGTTGATCTTCTAATGTGTCTCGGTTTATAAAGCGATTGTCAACATGATAGATTTTATCAAGAAAAACTATTGAATCTTCCATTTGGGAATTTGCAGGAAGAAAGATTATTTGGGTTATTTTTTGTTGTTTGAGATCTGAAATGTGGTTTTCAATTTTGCTACTATTAACACCTTGTTTTTGAAGAACTGAAATATATGTTGTGAGATTTATAATAGGAGCATACATGATTGAAGCAGGAAACATACGAGAATTAGATAAATCCATATCACAAGTGTTTGATAAAATCAAACAGCTTACATTTTTTACACCTCTTTCGATGTTAACTAAATCAATTATAGGCATTTTTTTTAAGCCATCTCCTTGAAAAATGACATTCTTGTCAAGCATAGAAGTGTACATCCTTCCATCTATGTTATAAGGGAAAGATTTGAGTTCTGCCAAAAGGGTCTTGTAATTTTCTTCTGACAAATATTTGGGTAGATATTTTTTTTAATTCATCTTCTGTAATCATAGCATATCCCAAAAGTGGTCATTAATGACATTTTGAATTTCTTCATCTATAGGAGTTGCTTCCGTTAACATCTTATTCGCAAAGAATTGATTATCTCAAAATCTTCATGCTCGGGAATATTAACATGAATGGTCTCTGTTGAGATAGGAATGTCCTTAATGGAATAATTTGTATAAATATTTATTGGATTGACAGGAGTGTTAATAGACGGTATTATAGCATCATTATATGTTTGCCTACTTGATAAAGAAAGCAATTCCGTGTCTGTTAATGTCATACATGATAAGGCAGACATTAATAGGATATTGGTATTTATGTAAGTCGTTAAACTATTCATTTTCAAAAACAGGTTTTAGACTATTTAGGAAGTCTGGTTTTAACAAAGAGAAAAACAACTTTTTTTCGCATTTATGAGCCATATTTATTTCTTGTTCTATATTAGAAGTGAAATAGTTGTCGGAATATTCACGAGACGTATCAATATCAATTAATGAGCCTACCACTTCTATAGAATTAGGATGTGGTTTGTAGTTTGCATTATTTACAAATTGTAGGGTGTTCATAAAATTACCATCTTTGACATCTGTCCGTATCAATAAGTTTTCAGATGTGTATTTTTCTGTCATGGAAAAAGACATCGTAAGACCATTGGTAATATCTCCTTTGAAGAAATTAATATATCTATGTCCTATTCTTGATACACGCTTTATTATTCCAGAACTAATAACCTTGTTGATTATTGAAAATGAATGTTTAGAAAAATCGCTCCAACCTATATATGGCATTTTTGAGCTTATGCTCAAAACATCATATCCTATTTGAATTACAAATCTTTCGTTTTCAATTCTGTATAGGGGCTTAAATTTTAAGTTAGGGTCAACCTCCCTAATTTGTTCTGGGATTTGTAAAATGGGCAAATTAATGACATTTCCTCTATACTCTTCTTTTATGAGATTGTATATGATGCCAAAAACTGCGCTTTTGGTAATAGCTGCTTCAAAACGGAACTCAATTAAAGCGTCTATAAGTGGGCATGCTTCTATTCTTATTGGCAACAATCTATCCATAATACAAATTTTAAATTTATTTTCTTGCAAAGTTAGGAATTTCTTTTATTTGTTTCTTGATTTTATACGCTAAAAAGTTTAAAGTATATTAATCTAATAGTTTCACAAGGTCTTTTTTCATTTCTTCGTCAATATCCCTGTATCGCCTGAAAGCTTTGCTTCCCTCCTTGTGTCCCGATAGTGCGGAAACGAGGTTCGGGTCTTTCACCTTTTTATAGATATTGCCGATAAACGTACGTCTTGCCAGATGGCTGCTTGCCACTTCATAAATAGGTCGTTTGATTTCGTTGTGCGTCAACGGGTCTAAGATTGTTACGATGCGGTCAACTCCAGCCAATTTGAATATCTTTTTTATGGCATCATTGTACTTTTGCTCGGATATGAACGGCAACAGTTTTCCCTCATATTCTTTGTAGCGTTCAAGGATTTCTTTCGCTTTGTCGTTAAGTGGAACACGTACCGTAACCGGATTCCCCTCTTTGGTTTTCTTGGGAATATATTCTATGGCTTCATTGACCACATTTAGTTTGGTCATTCGGTACAGGTCGCTCACCCTGCATCCTATCAGTGTCTGAAATATGAATATATCCCTCTGTATTGCCAGTTGTGGGGTGGCTGATAGGTCGGCATTAAAAATCCTGTCCCTTTCTTCGAGTGTTATATAATAAGGTGTACCGTATGTACATTCTTCTATCGGAAATTTGTCGAAAGGTCTGTTTGTGGTACGCTTGTTATCGAAGCACCACAGGAAGAATGTGCGTATTCTTGAAAAACAGTCTATCAGCGTGTTCTTGCTTCTGGGCTGTGGTGTCCTCTTTTCGGGAATGGCTTCATAAATGCTCGGGTAAAGTTCATAGTATTGGTATTCGTTCTGAAAGAAATCCCACATATCCCGAAGCGTGTCAGGTGTTACCAAATCCACATCAAGGATAAAGTCCTTTTTGTCCTCTCTTTGTTGCCCTTACATATAGTTCATAACGCAGTAGGGCTCTTTTGACAACTCGGAAATTTTTCTTTCGCACTTCTGATAAAGGGTGCTTGTTTAGAAATTCATCGAATAGTTCTCCGGTGGTAGGTTTGATAACCACTTGCTCTGGCATGAAGTATTTTTCAGGATGGTAGAATTTATCAAGTGTTATTTTTAGCCACTCTTTGTTTATGGTTTCCTTTTCCTGTTGATACACTTTTTCTATATAGGTTTTCAAATGGCGTATCTCTTCGTTTATATGAGTACGCATCTCTTCATTGCAGACTGCTTTTGTTTTTACACATTCATCTTTATCATCCCATAGGTTAGGATTGATAGCCAACTGGGTAGGAGCAACGGAGTCTAATTGCCTGCCGTTTCTAAAGCGTACATAGATTGTAGCCATTGATTCTGTATCATATCGCTTGGCTGCTTTTTTAATGATAAAGGTTACTTTCATGGGCGTACGGGTTAAGTTTCTATTCTGATACAAATATAGATATTTTCCCCACATTTTCCCCACATCTGCTGAATATTTTGCAATTTGATTAACCGAGATTAAAATTTAATCTAATTGTAAATGCTTGAAATATAGTTGGATTGCTGTGTTTTTCTGCGCTTTTCTTTTTACCCGCATTTTCCCCACTTTAATTATTTCAAATGCGGGTCTGGGTACAAAGATAAAAGCTAAGTGTTGAGAAGTCAATCACTTAGCTTTTTTTGTTTAAATTTTCCCCACACGTGCAAAAAATATAGCAGTAAGTCATTATTTCTTTTGGTTGAACGTAGTAAATAAGTTACCTTTGAAAAGAAATAAAGCCTATTAAATAAAAGTAATGGAACAAGGTGTTTGGCAAGAAATAGAACTGTTGTACCAGAAGTTTCAAAAACTTGGTATCAGTGAAGCGGTGGACTATGATAAGTACTACCTTTATTCTCTCATTACCCATTCCACAGCCATAGAAGGCTCCACATTGACCGAACTTGATACACAGCTTCTCTTTGACGAGGGAGTAACAGCGAAAGGGAAACCGCTTGTGCATCATCTGATGAATGAAGATTTGAAGCAAGCGTACGAACTTGCCAAAGTTGAATCAGACAGCCTTGTACCTATAACTCCTGCTTTTCTGAAAAGGATGAATGCAATGCTGATGCGTACTACTGGCAGCGTTCACAGTGTGATGGGTGGCTCTTTTGATTCTTCTAAAGGAGAGTTCCGTCTATGTGGTGTTACGGCTGGTGTTGGCGGACATTCTTATATGAACTATTTGAAAGTTCCTGCTAAGGTGGATGAACTTTGTGCGATTCTTCAAGAGAAGCAAAAGAAAATGGGAACATTTCGGGAACAATACGAGTTGAGCTTTAATGCCCACCTTAATTTAGTAACTATTCATCCGTGGGTGGATGGCAACGGAAGAACGGCTCGATTACTGATGAACTACATCCAGTTTTGTTATCACCTTTTTCCTACTAAGATATTCAAAGAGGATAGGGAAGAATATATCCTTTCTCTACGCCAATGTCAGGACGAAGAAACCAACCAGCCGTTTTTGTCGTTTATGGCAGGGCAGTTGAAGAAATCGCTTTCTTTGGAGATTGAAAGGTTTAAAGCTTCGCAAAAGAAAGGATTCTGTTTTATGTTCTGATATTATATTAAGCAAAGAATTACTATTTACGAATTTGGGTAACTTTGTGTAGAATTAAAAAAAGTTTAATATGGACTTGGCGGGAATTTATCATAAAGCAAATATTTTGATTGCTCAGACTTACGGTATAACAGGTGTACCGGAAAAAGGATATGTTATCGTTACTGTTAATAATGTTAGATATATTGTATATTTCTACAAAATAGAAAGTGGCTGGAATATTGAGAAAGTAGAAGAATGCTTATAACTGAATTCTGCCTCGAGTGGTGAACTATGTTCACCGCCCCGGCTTTTCAAATTCATTTCTTCTTCGTGCAGTGCTCTGTTTCAAACTTTCGCAATGTGGTTACGCTGAATCTTTTCTTAATGAACTTTTGGACATCGGATGCTTTGTAATACACTTCACTCCCGACAAATGCGTTCTCTAATTTTTCCCCATGCAGGTGTATTCGACAAGCAGCTATCTTGTATCGTATAATACATCTCCCGAAAGCGTGACATTGGTATAGTAAAACTTAATATATTCTCATGGATATAGCGACGCACGGAGGGGTCAAACAGTCCAATAAATGTACGTTTCCCATTTTTGCTGTTTTCCAATGTTGCTTCTGAAAAAATAGAAGAACATCCCGAACCAAATTTTGCAGTAATTGCATCATCCGAATTGTTATCGTAAAATGTCCATGAAGCAAGTCCTAAAAGCATATCAGGGGTAGCCAAAAAGAAAATCCCCACTACATTATTAAAGTTTTCAAGTTCAGTAATGGGTGAAATATTCAAATACTGCCTTGTCGTAATCTGCACATTTGCCTTTTCTACGAAATCAAGAACCAATTCTGAAGATTTCTTATATTTTTCTTTGCTTGAAACAAACATAGGCATTTTTTCATTCATGGTCGAAAAACCAGTATAGAATTTACCACCCATACACCCGATTCTATCGGCACTCAAAGAGATTGGTTCACCACCAATCAGCTTTTCAAACTCCTTAAAAAAACAACCGTTGATTTTTTTCAAATCATCATTAATCTGTTTATCAGAATACCAAAAAGCAAAGGGTAATTGTACCTTTTCTCCGAAAGCCTTTTGGATATTTTCTATAAAAACACTTACTTCCATTTGGTTACTCATTACATTATTTCTATATTTGTCATGACAAATATGGTCATTTGTTTGATATGACAAATATGTTTTTCAGCTTTTAACAAACTAAATAATATGGATATAGATAAAATGGTAAATCATAAAATAGCCAAACTTTCGGGTATAATCAAACGTCAAATATATCAAATTATATCAGAAGAGGGGCTGGACATAACGCCGGAACAGTGGGTTCTTTTAGTCAATTTATGGGAAAACGATGGTCAGACTATTGGTGATTTAGTTACACAGTCGCAAAAAGACTTTGCCAATGTTACGAGAATAGTTGAAAAATTATCCAAAAACGGATATATCATCAAGCGGAAAAATCATAAAGATGGACGGAGTGTTCTTTTATACTGCACCGATAAGGTAAAAACAATTATGCCGCATATAAATAAATGTCAAATGCTATCTCTAAACATCTCATTAAAAGGTATATCACAAGAAGAACAAGATACATTTCTTCATATCTTGGACAAGATTGAAAAGAACTGCATCAATTATCTGAACTCAACCAAGTAAAATTATCGTGTCAATTGACGGAAAATTTGATTGATTAATCAATTAAAATTTGAGGAAAATTGTAATTATACTTGTTGTGCAGTATGTAGTTTAGTTTATCCTTTTGTTTATACATCCAAAACGGACTAAACTTATTCTTGTTGACAGCAAATTATATGTGGCTGGCGAAAAGAAAAATAGTTTTCTTCTTTTCGCCAGCATTACTTTTATGATAGGTTAGTAATTTGAGGAAGCAATGAACTCCTTTATTTCTTCCTCGCTTGGAAGTTCTATCATGTACTTCTGTACGAAGATATTCGGATTTAATCCGGCAGTGGCATATTTCACTAATGTATCACCCTTTTCAGTACAAAGCAGAATACCGATAGGCGGATTATCATCCGGCTGCATCACTTCCGCTTTGAAATAGTTCAGATACATATTCAGTTGCGAAGCATACTCATGGCGGAACTTGTCTATCTTCAATTCCACAATAACATGACATTTCAAGATGCGGTGATAGAATACGAGGTCGGTAAAGAAATAATCCTCATCAATCAAGATACGTTTTTGTCGGGTTTCAAAGCAGAATCCATGCCCCATTTCCAGCAGGAAGTGTTGCAGGTTGTCAAGAATGGATTGCTCCAAGTCGTTTTCTGTTACTAAGGCATGCTCGTTTAATCCTAAGAACTCTAAAGTAACAGGGGTGTTGATAACATCTTTAGGCTGTAATAAGGTCGCTTGTTGCTGGACTAAAGCGGAGAGGGCTTCTTTGTTTTTGGAGAGTCCACTACGTTCATAATATAAAGATGCTATTTGTCGTTCTAACTCCTTATATGACCAACAGCCACGAATGGTTTCCATTTCATAAAAAGCTCGTTTTACAGGGTTGTCAATAGCGGAGATGAGCATTAAATTAGAATATGTGAGTTTATTAAAGAGTCTATCTGCCGGAATTATCCATTCTTTTGCAGTTCCCAATTCGGCGGACGGTATCCGCCGAATGTTCATTGCAGATTCGGCGGATGGCAACCGCCGAATTGGTTCTATGAATTCGGCACTCAATGTGTGCCGAATTTGGATTTGTGATGCAATGTATTGTGTGATAGGTTCTTTCAGTTGTGGATAAACAAGGTACAGCCGTCTAACCTCTCGGAATCTTCGTTCATTCAGGCTTTTGTTTTCAGTCGTTGTTCCAGCTTCTGCAACAATTGTTCACCGTATGCGGCACGGTCTTCTCCGTTCTGTTCGAACTCCACGATATAGCAACCCATAAGCCAGTTACGGGAAGTAAGGGCAAGGTTTACAGCGTGTGCGGCTTGTGCCTGCAACGTGTTCTGTATCGTGCTGATATGTTTTACTAATGCTTCAAAGTTCATAGTTACAAAGATAAGTCTTTTGTGGTTAAAACTTTAATTCGGGTAAGCTGTTTATTGCTTCCTCTTTCAATTTATCCACCGCACGGGTGTATTTCTCCGTATGCTTCAATCCGCTATGCCCTAAAAGGCTGGCTACGGTTTTGATATTTGCCCCATTGTTCAAAATGTTCACGGCAAACGAATGCCGAGCAAGGTGCCAGCTTATATGTTTGTCTATCCCAGCTCTCTTTACCCAACGCTTTACAGATTTACAGCAGCTTTCGTATGTAGACAAATCGAATATTAAACAGTTCTTATCTGTCGGAGCTTCACCAATGATAGACAATAGACCGTCATTCAAAGGAATAACCACACCACTACTGGCAGAATGTTCCTTGGCCTTGCTTTGCTCGAACTTCAATAATCGGTTAGCATAATCCACATTTTTAAAAGTAAGATCTTTTACATTGCAGAAGCGCAGACCGCAATATAGGCAAAAGATAAACGCTTGTCTGACTGTAGGGTTTTCGTTGTCATAATGACAAGCCATCAGCTTTTGTACTTCTTCGGGCGAAAGCACATCTTTCCGAAGCATCTGACTATCCACTTTGCAGGTAATATCTTTACAAGGGTCTTTCGATTCTTCCAAAGGAGAATTTCGCTTATGTGGTGTTACGGCTGATGTTGGCGGACATTCTTACATGAACTATCTGAAAGTTCCTGCTAAGGTGGATGAACTTTGTGCGATTCTGCAAGAGAAGCAAAAGACCGTGGGAGCATTTCGGGAACAATATGAATTGAGTTTTAATGCCCACCTTAATTTAGTAACCATACATCCGTGGGTGGATGGCAACGGCAGAACAGTTCGATTACTGATGAACTACATCCAGTTTTGTTATCACCTTTTTCCTACTAAGATATTCAAAGAGGATAGGGAAGAATATATCCTTTCTCTACGCCAATGTCAGGACGAAGAAACCAACCAGCCGTTTTTGTCGTTTATGGCAGGGCAGTTGAAGAAATCGCTTTCTTTGGAGATTGAAAGGTTTAAAGTTTCGCAAAAGAAAGTGTTCAGTTTTATGTTTTAAGTATCATATAAATGGAGACACCAGTGTTGATAATAGCAGCTGTTCTGTTTGTATTGGGAATGCTCGTAAGGAAATATCCCAACCTCATAGCGGGCTATAACACAATGACTGCTGAGCAAAAAAAGAATGTGGATGTCAAAGGACTGTCTAACTTCATGTGTCGCTCGCTTTGCGTGATTGCTGTGCTTATGATTGTGTCATATTTCGTAATGGTTGCAAGGTCAGTAAACGAAAAAGCGGTGTCAGTTGTGTCGACAATGCTTATACCAATCATCGGTTCAATATATATGGTGGTAAAGGCGCAGCGATACGATAGAAACGGTAAATGAATAAAACGGGAATCGGGTCGGTATGGGAAATCTGATATTCGTCTTTTGAGGTAAAAGGAACGACGGCATACCTGTCCTTCCGCCTGCAAGGGTGTAAATCAAGCATTGGGTTTATACCTTTTTTTACGTTCCAAAAATCAACTACAGGTTTAGTCTTTACTATGGGTAAACCTATTCACTCCCTTCTTTATATGTATTATATCTCCTCTTTTTTTAGCTCCTGTAATCAAAACTACTCTACAGGGTAGTGGAGAAGTCTTCGGAAGTGTGGAACTTTGCTGCAGAAATCAAAAAAACATCGTACAATGAAAAATGTATTTTATATTGTAACAGTAATTTTCTTGACTGTCATAGGTTTGACAGTTAATGCAAAGCCACGTTGTCAAGGTTTCAACAATTACGACAACAAAGTAACCATCGTTTTCACGGACAATCAAGCCAAAGACAAATACACGGTTTCTGATGTAAAACTCATTCCGTCATCATGGAGTGAAAAAGAATATCCGGCAACATCCGTAGAAGTAACAGTAAAAAAGGGGGTGGCCACTGTCACACTCACATTTCCTCATGTCACGCAATTCTCAAATCCCCAAGTGACGCTCCGGATAAATGGAAAGAAAAGCAAATTCAAAGTGTGCCAATAGGATATATCAATGAAAAAGATGAAAATGTATTTGGTCATGCTTGTCGTGAGCATGTTGCTGCCGATGAGAGTGTCGGCACAAACCGTGAAGGGGAAACTTGTAGATGAAAGTAACCATCCGTTGCCATATGCCAATGTGGTGCTGCTGTCTCTGCCGGATTCGGCATTTGTAAGTGGAACCATCAGTGGTGAAGATGGTTTGTTTAAGCTGGAAGCTACATCGGTAAACCAGATAGTGAAAATATCCTCTATCGGATATAAGACAGTGTATAAACCGACTACTCCTGCCAATATGGGTATCGTGCAGCTCGTATCGGATGCACGGATGCTTGGAGAAGTGGTAGTAAAAGCCAATTTGCCTGTGACACGCATAAAGAATGATGCTCTGGAAACCAATGTGCAGGGTACAGTTCTCTCGAAAGCCGGAACAGCTGAAGATGTATTGGCACATATACCCGGTTTACAAAAAAAGGCTGATGGATTTGAGGTGTTGGGTAAAGGTTCACCGCTTATCTATATCAACGGTAGAAAATTACGTGATATCGCTGAACTGGACCAACTGACATCGGAGGAAATTAAAAGCGTAGAAGTTGTTCGTAATCCCGGTGCCCGTTATGATGCAACGGTAGGGGCAGTTGTTCGTATCCGTACTGTCAAACGACAAGGAGATGGATTTGGAGTGAGTTTGCGAAGTTCCTATGATCAATCTCAAAATTCAGACTTTGTAGAGCAAGCCGATGTAAACTATCGGCATAACGGTCTTGATGTTTTCGCTATGGTCCGTTTTGATAAAACTACCTCCTTGCAAAACGATATTCTGGAGCAAACGGCCTTTACCGATACCATATGGACGCAAAAGAATTATCAGCACTCTAATACCGATTCTCGCAGTATAGACGGACGCATCGGATTCAATTATGATTTTAATGAGTATCATTCCATAGGTGTACGTTATGATTTGAGCAATGCCCTGCATACAGATATGTTTACCGCCTTCGATAGCGAGATTCAGGCAGATGGATTGCCTTACGATATTTTATATAGTACCATTGCTGCCGATGCAAAATCACAACCGGAACATCAGCTTAATATTTACTATGCAGGACAAATAGGCAAAGGAGAACTTACCTGGGATGCAGACTATTACAGCAATACATACACGCAATATACCATTAATATGGAGAATAGTCAGGACCATGAAGACCGTACTGTCACTTCTGATAACAGGGTGGAAAATCAACTTACTGCCACCAAAGTTTCATACACTCATCCCTTATGGGGAGGAAGTATCTCTGTGGGAGGAGAATATACCTATACCAACCGGCATGATGATTATGTAAATCAGGAAGGATATGTACCTACAACCTATACCCGCATCCGTGAACAGAATCTTGCCGGCTATGCACAGTACAGCCATCCTTTACCATTCGGTCAGGCAAACATTGGCTTGCGATATGAGCATGTGGATTTTGATTATTTTGAAAATGCTACATTTGTACCCGGACAAAGCCGTGTATATGATAATATCTTTCCAAATATTTCTGTGAACGGGCAATTGGGGAAAGTACAATTCCAAGTCAGCTATGCTGCAAAAACACAGCGTCCCAACTACAGTCAGTTAAGAAATAATATCACTTATGCCAATAGGTTTACATGGCAAACGGGAAATCCACTCCTAAAACCAAGTGTTACGCATGATATAACCGCTGTTGGTGTATGGCGGTTCTTTCAGGCAATGGTAAGCTACAAAGTGCTTCGGGACTATATCCTTTATTGGGGAACACAGGTGGAAAATCAGTCGGCTACTACTTTAATAAACTATATCAATCACGACCGTTTACCGAGTCTGACAGTAATGCTGGCAGCTTCGCCTACTATTGGTATATGGAATCTTAATGCCAGCGCAATTGTGATGAAGCAGTGGTTCTCGTTGGATGCCGCCGGTCAGAGAAGGACCTATAACAATCCACTTTTTGTAGGTTCCTTAAACAATACTTTTACTCTTCCTGCAGGATTCCTTCTCTCTGCTGATTTTAATTATCAAAGTCGTGGTCAGGTTCAGAATATCACCCTTAAACGTCCACAATATACTTTGAACATAGGCTTACGCAAATCCCTTTTTAATGATGCCCTAAGTATAGAAGCGCGTGCAAATGACTTGTTGTTAGGTTGTAAGCAGGAAGCACTTCTTTATATGGAGAGTGCACAAATGAAGGATTTGTCTTGGAGTGATACACGCTCGTTCAGTCTTACAGTGCGCTACAAGTTTAATGCAGCCAAAAGCAAGTATAAAGGTACGGGAGCAGGACAGGATACAATAAACCGTATGTAAATTATGACAGCATCAATTTCCTATATAAATCTCTCATGGGCAGTTGTGGGCATCATCGACAAGGATGTCCACAACTCCCTTCAATCCATGAAGCGTCCGGACGAACCGATAGAAGTTACCATCGAAAGGTATGTAATCGGTTATCTGGTCTTCTGGCATATTGCCTATATTGATAAAGAAAAGATGAACAGATGTGACGATGAGAAGGTAATCGAACTTGGACGGAAGAAAATGGAGGAATACGTCACCTCACATCCTCCTATAGCTACTTTGCCAAAGTTCTACATTGTGTTCCTAAATCAACCTCAGATTGGCTGCGATACCCACGGCCTCAGTGATGTTTTCTGCGTGTAGCTTCTCGAAGATTTTCTTCTTGTGAAACTTGACGGTATTGGCATCAATAAAGAGAGTTTCTCCAATTTCCGTGTTCGACAGTCCTTTGACGGAGAGCTGGAGAATCTCTTTTTCACGGTCGGAAAGAATCAGTTCCGGCTGTTTTCTCCATCGTCTGCCCTCGAATGAGTAGAAATACCTGTCAGTACATGTATGGTCTGAAATAACTACATCTCCGATGTTTTTCTCCGGTGAAAGTGAAACTGTACATAGAGCCAGCCATATATCTCCCTTGCCACTTAGCAAAACGGGTGTTAGTTTGTGGTGGATAAGGTGCGGATGCTTTTCTGATGTGTGGATATGAAAGTTATATTCGATAGACAAGTCAAGCCTTTTTTCTATAGGCTGGTCATAGTAGAACCGGAATCCAGCTTCGTTGATTTCCATAAGACGGTTTATCTCGTCAGACGGAACAACCTCAAAGTAGAAGGCATAACCTTTTTGTTGCACTTCTTCCGGTGAATGACCGCAGAGAAAAAGCGGGTTGGACGATACGTAAAGGAAATTCTTGCGGTGATAGTCTATGATATATAGGCTATGATTGGTATTGCGGGCCAAAGCATCAGCCATGACAATACATACATCGGTTTTTGCATACTCGCTATCTGGTATCTGTATGTCCGTATTTATAGGGCGAAAGAAATTGCTTATAATATTTTGTTGCATAATTGATGTTCTGATTTAGTATTGCAAAGTTATAAAAAGTACAGACCATAATAAAAATGGTCTGTACTTTTTAGTTTATATTCTGAGCCCTCTATTTTTTCTTGGCTCCTCCTCTGACTGTCGTAAACTTCGTCTTAACTTTTCCCATTGTTTAGAGGTTTTATCCCGATTTAGGTACTGTAGCCAGGTAATTATACTAAATAGTTGATTTTCTTTTATTTCCTGATATTACAAAGGTACAAAAGAAAATGAGATTTCAAAGTGTACTAAAAGCGTACTGAATAATAGGAAACGGGCAAAATAGGGAAAAATGGAGAATATAGGAAATATGCAAATAGTTGATAATAAGGAAAATAAATTCTTTTGTTTTCCTATGATTTCTATGGCTTGTACCCGATATTTCACTTGGGTGAAAAGGGCTTTTCATCTGTGTGAATATCCGTTGTCACTAAAGTGGAATCACTGCTTCACATAGGTGAGGCAACAGTATATATCGGAAGTTAACGCAATGACATCCTATTAAATTAAATGAAAGCACGGCATGTCCTGTCAGATCCAATCTGATATCTGCGGCTCTTATACAAATAATGGGCGAATGTTTCCATCTCCATTGCCTACATACCGGTTCAGGGACATTATGGATGTTTTTATACGGTAAATTGCTGGTAATGAGAGAGATGGTGTGACAGAAGAATTTTATGTTTTACATAAGACGAAATCACCTTTTCCTTTGGCTCTTATCCGGATTACTCTTGTTGGGCTCTTTCAGCCGCTTGGCTTCACTTCTATAAAGTGATACTAAATCAAAATCGAGCATTACTTTTTGAAACCAACAGCTTCTCCTGATGTCGTAACGTTTTACGTTCTTGCCTTGAATACAGGACTTGCTTTTTGTATCTCCGACTCAAAGCCGAACCAGTAGCCATGTTCCCCCTTTTCATCGGCAGGAAGGAAACACAGACGAAGGCTTTCTTTGTATTCTCCATAAATGATATTCCAAGTGGCAGGAGGGATTTGTCGTTTGGTCCATACTTTCTCGGCAGGGAGTTTTTTCAGTGACATGCCTGCTTCTATCCAGGCAATAGCAGCCTGTATCTGGTATTCGGGGTAGTTTTGTTTGCAGAACTCATACAGTATCAAGCCTCGTTTCTCCAGACTCATGGGCTGGTCTATCAGATTGGCTTTTGTTAAATATGCAAGAAAACGATGGAGGAATTGTTCGTCATTCAAAATGAGTTCACGTGTCAGTGCCTGCCATGCCGGTGTGTTGTAGAATCCGTCCAACAAGCGTGAAAGCTGGCGGGCTGTCTGCAATTCACTGACACTGATCTCGTGGGTTTGTAGCACTTCGTATGGCGGCAGAGGGGAATATTTGATTCCTAATTCTTCCGCCCTCCGGCGCATTTCGGTTCCGGGAAGCAGCTTGAGTGACTCCAGTTGGATTTCTCCCGCAGCATATCCGGCAAGGGTACGGACATCTTCAAATATCTCATGAAGGTGATAAAGAGGCAGTCCGGCAATAAGGTCGGCGTGGGTTTCCATGTTGGGCAAGGCGCATAGGAATCTCAGACCATCCAGTGCATCAGATAGTTTGCCCATCCGGCGGCTTTTCTCAAGTACAGGTTCGCGCAGGCTCTGGATGCCGGCTTCCAGATGAAGCAGTCCTTTGGGCAGCAGGCTGAGTTCTTCTTTCAGCTCTTCTGACAACAGGGCGGGATGTATTTCCAGATGGAAGCGGATATCGGGATGGAATTCCAGAAAGAGCCGGAGTAGTTCTTTGGCTCTTCGAGGGTTGTAATTAAAAGTACGGTCTAATACGCGTACATTTTTGATGCCATGTGCATGGATGAGTTGTAGCCTTTCGCGGATGCTTTCGATGGAAAGGGTGCGTACCGGTTTTTCACCGCCGCTGACACAGAAGGCGCAGGTGTTGAAACATCCGCGTGTTGTTTCCAGTTGGACAAAGGGCTTGCTCCAGTTAAAGAAACGGCTTTGTTCTGGCGGGACGAGTCCGGCGAAATTCAGTACGCGGGCTATACCGTTGTCTTTATATTCTTTGTTAGGAGTGAGGTAACAGAGTCCGGGCACGGTGTGCCATTGTTCCGGATGGTTCCAGCAGGTCAACCATTGTGGAAAGACTTCTTCTCCTTCTCCTCTGAAAACACAATCCACAAATGGATTTTTGCGGAGGAACTCTTCATTGTCTCCCAGAAATTCCGGACCGCCCAGCACCAGGCAGGCTTCGGGGAGCAATGCTTTTACTCTGGAAGCGACATGCATCAGTTGCTCATGGTTGAAAAGCCAGGTGGTTGCGGCAAGGATGTCGGGTCGGTGGCGGTAGATCTCATCGACAATCATTCCTGTATTTTCGTTGATGGTGGCAGATACGATTTCCCATTCTATAGAAGGGTCTGTCATGATTTGTGCATGTAGGGCTGGCAGTGCCAATGAGGAATGGGCATATGAACTGTTCAGGTCTATCCAGAGAATCTTCATGTTTCTTTTTCTTGTTTATTCGGTCGGCAAAGATAACTCTTTTTCGGTTAATGTCCGCTGGTAAGCGATGCGGGATGTGCCATTGTGGGTATAAATGATGCCACAACGCCGGAAACCGTACTTTTTCAGGATATTCTGCATCACAAGGTTGTCGTGGTGGGTATCTACCCGGATATTGTTGCAATGTTCGAAACACCATTTGAGGCAGGCGTCAGCTACTCCCTTCTGTTTGCCGTTGGTAGCCATGCGGTGAATGACGTAATATGGTTCGTTGTTCAGCCAGTTGCCGTCATCAATGCGGGCATAAGTGGGGTCCTCTCCGGGAATAAAACAGAATGTGCCTATTATTTCTCCGTTTTCATTTTCGCAAACATAGTTGGTTCCGTTGGTTATTTCTCGCAGAATCAATTCAGCGGAAGGATAACCGTTTATCCATTGGTTGGGGTTGCCATGCTCTTTCATGAACTGACGGGCATAGTGGAATATTTCTATAATTGCATCCAAATCTTTGGGCAATGAATGTCTGATTGTTATCATATTGAAATAGGAATGGGTTATTCTAAATTCATTCTGTACACATTGGTCTGCTTTTGTTCGAAGCCTAATTTTTGATATAGCTTGTTGGCTGCTATCCGTGTGGGGTTTGAGGTAAGCATAATAAGAGGTATGCCTTGTTCCTTCACAAACCGGACAGCGTGGGTGACCAGCTGTTTGCTGAGTCCTTGTCCCCGGTATTTTTCATCCACTACCACATCTTCAATCCACGCTTTGCCGCCTGTGGGGCTGTGATAGATGCCTACAGTCAGCATTCCCGCAATTTCCTGATCAGCCAGTAAGAAAAACAGATGGGTGTTTTCTTGGGATATGATCTCTCTGAGGGTTGTCCCGGTCAGTTTTACCGGGCGGTTTGTGAGCTGCTCCAGCAGTTTTTGTACTGCATCGGTGTAGGCTGGGATAAAGTCTTTTACTTCTACTATTTCTGTCATTTTTATAGCTGAAATTAGAATCGGCTGTAAATATAGTGATTATTCTCTAGATAACTGATTATTTTTTTATATCTTGCTTACGTTTTAATAATAGATATGACATTATGATTAGACGAGTGGAACTTCAGGATGCCAAAGCCATCACAACGATATACAATGAATATGTCAGGCACAGTGTGGCTACATTTGAAACGGAACCTTTGAGAGAGGAGGATATGCGTAACCGTATTGCCGGAATTGCCGTCCGTTTTCCCTATTTTGTGTATGAGGAAGAAGGGAAAGTAGTGGGTTATTGTTATGCCCATTTGTGGAAGGAGAGGGCTGCTTACAGGCATACGTTGGAAACAACGGTCTATTTAGCTCCCGGATACGAGGGGAAGGGCATAGGCAGGGAGTTGATGGAAAGATTGATTGAAGAATGTCGTAGGGACGGGTATCGTGCACTGATAGCCTGTGTCACAGAGGGAAATGTTGTCAGTGATGCTTTGCATTTGAGGCTGGGATTTAAAAAAGTTTCCCATTTTAAGAAGGTAGGACTGAAATTCGGACGATGGTTGGATGTAGTGGATTACGAGTTGCTGTTATCCTGAAACCACTGTCCGGAATGAACTTTTTAGGGTTATATGGAGTTATAAGCTTGTACCTAAATTAAAATAACCAACTATGACTCAAGTAAACATCAAGAGGGTTTATGATGAACCTTCTGAACAAGACGGCTATCGTGTTTTGGTAGACCGCCTGTGGCCCCGTGGCATGAAGCGGGAATATTTGAAATACGATTATTGGGCAAAAGAGGTCACTCCATCCAATGATTTAAGGAAATGGTTTCATGCGGATATAGAAAAAAGATGGGGGACTTTTGCAGATATGTATCAAAAAGAATTGAATGAATCGGATGCCGCTAAAGCGTTCATTGATAAGATAAAAGCTTATTCGAAAGTAACATTACTTTACGCTTCGAAAGAACAGGAGCGAAATCATGCCAATGTATTGAAACATTATTTAGACACACATTTGTAGTTTTTGTGCAAAAAACAAGTATCTTTGCAGCCAATTATGGCTCCCACTTCTAAAAAACAGGGAGTTTTCGTTAAATAATCAATACTAATGAGAGATGCCACCCATGTAAGATGTGTTCATGTATAATGAATGCATCTGTAATTTTGTGTGACATTTCGGGTAAAAAGAGAAAGATTATGATACAAAAGGTTCTAATTGCCAACCGTGGCGAGATAGCCGTGCGCGTTATGCGCTCTTGCAAAGAGATGGGTATCCGCACTGTGGCTGTTTTCTCGGAAGCCGACCGTACGGCGCGTCATGTGATGTATGCAGACGAAGCCTGTCTGATAGGGCCTGCCGCTTCCAAAGAAAGTTATCTGAATATAGATAATATCATTAAAGCTGCAAGGCAACATCATGCCGATGCCATTCATCCTGGTTATGGTTTTTTGTCCGAGAATGCTGATTTTGCCCGCCGGTGCAAAGAGGAGGGGATCATCTTTATCGGTCCTGCCGCCGAGACGATGGAAGCGATGGGTGACAAGATTGCCGCCCGTAAGCGTATGATTGCCGCAGGTGTTCCCGTAGTCCCCGGTACGGAACAGCCGTTGCAAAGTGCCGAAGAGGCGGTACGTATCTGTAATGAAATAGGCTATCCTGTCATGTTGAAGGCTTCTATGGGAGGCGGCGGTAAAGGGATGAGGCTGATACACAGTGAAGATGAAGTGGTGGAGGCATATAACACCGCCCGTTCCGAGTCCATGTCTTCTTTCGGGGATGATACGGTTTATTTGGAAAAATTTGTGGAGGAACCCCATCATATAGAATTTCAAATACTGGGTGACAATCATGGCAATGTAATCCATCTGTTTGACCGCGAGTGTTCTGTTCAGCGTCGCAACCAAAAGATTGTAGAGGAGAGTCCGTCTCCGTTCCTTACTCCGGAACTCCGTCAGGAGATGGGGGAAAAGGCGGTAGCTGCTGCCAGGGCAGTGAACTATTCGGGAGCCGGAACTATCGAGTTTCTGGTGGACAAGAACCGCAATTTCTATTTTCTGGAGATGAACACCCGTCTCCAGGTGGAGCATCCCATTACCGAAGAAGTGGTGGGCGTGGACTTGGTGAAAGAGCAGATCCGCATTGCCAATGATGAAGTGCTGCATTTGAAACAGGAAGAGCTGTATCAGCGCGGTCATGCCATCGAATGTCGTATCTGTGCGGAAGACACGGAGAATAACTTCATGCCTTCGCCGGGTATCATCAAACAGCTGACGGAGCCTAACGGCATCGGCGTACGCATTGACAGCTACGTGTACGAAGGGTACGAGATTCCTGTCTTTTACGACCCGATGATAGGCAAGTTGATCGTGTGGGCCACAACCCGCCAGTATGCCATAGAGCGTATGCGCCGTGTGCTTTACGAGTACAAGATTACGGGCTTGAAGACCAACCTCAGTTATCTGAAACGCATCATGCATACCCCCGACTTTGTGAAGGGTGAGTATAATACCTTATTTATAGAGAAGAACTCCCGTATGCTGCTCCGTGGTAACGGCAACAATGAGGAGATTGAAAACATGGCCATGATCGCCTCTTATATTGACTATCTGATGAATCTGGAAGAGAACAAGAGTCCCCAGCTGTCTGATGCCCGTCCCATCAGCCGTTGGCGTGAGTTCGGCTTGCAGAAAGGAGTGTTGAGAATCTGATTCTTCATTTAATTAAGCAAAAGTATGGAAATACATATTGGAGACCGCGTAGCCGATGTGACGTTGGTGAGCAAGGAAGGAAACAAGGTACAGTTTATGATTGACGGAAAACCGTATGATGTGGATATCGTTATGGCCGAGAACGGAAGCTGTTCCATCCTGCACGATGGCAATTCCTTCAATGCCGAACTGATCCGTGGGGAGGGTGGAAAAAGTTATGATGTGAATATGTTCTACCGTTCCTATCATGTGGACATAGTGGACACCCAGACCAAGTATCTGCGTATGAAAAAGGGCGGCGAGGAGAGACAGGATGACAAGATTGTGGCTCCCATGCCCGGAAAGGTTGTGAAAATTCCCGTCCGGAAAGGTGACCGTCTGTCATCCGGGGATATTGTGGTAGTGCTGGAGGCCATGAAGATGCAGAGCAACTACAAAGTGACCTCGGACTGTACGGTAAGGGATATCCTGGTCAATGAGGGGGATTCCGTCAATGCTAACCAGGTATTAATAGTATTGGATATAATAAAAGAAGATTGATCATGACAAGAGAAGAAATATACAGCCGGTTTGAAGAGCTGGACAAACGCGCGTCGCTGGGCGGCGGTGTGGACAAGATCGAGAAACAACACGCCCAAGGGAAGATGACCGCTCGCGAGCGTATCGGAATGTTGCTGGACAAAGGTACGTTCAATGAACTGGACAAGCTGGTGAATCACCGTTGTACCAACTTCGGCATGGAGAAGAAGCAGATTGCCGGAGATGGTATGGTCACCGGTTACGGAAAGATAGACGGCCGTCCGGTGTTTGTCTATGCATACGATTTCACCGCGCACGGCGGTTCGCTGAGCGAGACCAATGCGGCCAAGATTGTAAAGGTTCAGCAACTGGCTTTGAAGACGGGAGCTCCCGTTATCGCTTTGAACGATTCGGGGGGTGCACGCATACAGGAAGGGGTGAACAGCTTGGCCGGATATGCCTCCATCTTTTATCAGAATACCATTGCATCAGGTGTTATTCCCCAGATTTCCGCTATTCTGGGACCTTGTGCCGGAGGCGCCTGCTATTCCCCGGCACTGACCGACTTTATCTTTATGGTGAAGGAGCAGAGCCACATGTTTATCACGGGTCCGGATGTGGTGAAGACCGTGACTAACGAGGAGGTGGGCAAGGAGGAACTGGGTGGTGCCCAGACTCACAGCGGCAAAAGCGGTGTGACCCATTTTATGTGCGATAATGAGGAGGAAACGCTGATGAGTATCCGCGAATTGCTGAGTTTCCTGCCTTCCAACAATATGGAGGATGCGCCGCTGGTTCCCTGCAACGATGACATCCATCGTCAGGTGGAGGCGTTGCAGACTGTCATTCCCGAAGATCCGAACATGCCTTATGATATAAAGGATATCATCGAACCGGTGCTGGATAACCAGTATTTCTTCGAGGTGATGCCTCACTTTGCTAAAAATGTGGTGGTGGGGTTTGGTCGCCTGGGAGGTCGTTCCGTAGGTATTGTTGCCAATCAGCCCGCCTGGCTGGCCGGTGTCCTTGACATTGACGCCAGCGACAAGGCTGCCCGTTTTATCCGTTTCTGTGACTGCTTTAATATTCCTCTGATCACTTTCGAGGATGTTCCCGGCTTCCTGCCCGGAACGGTACAGGAACACAACGGCATCATCCGCCACGGTGCGAAGATAGTCTATGCATACGCTGAAGCTACAGTGCCCAAGGTTACTTTAATTACCCGTAAAGCTTATGGAGGTGCCTACATTGTCATGTCCAGCAAGCCGACGGGAGCCGATGTGAACCTGGCTTACCCACAGGCGGAAATAGCCGTCATGGGTGCAGAAGGGGCAGTGAATATCCTTTACCGCAAGTCTGCTCCGGAAGAGAAAGCTGAGATCATCAAGGAATACGAAGATAAATTCTCCAATCCTTATCGTGCGGCAGAACGTGGTCTGATTGATGAGGTGATTATGCCCCGTGACACTCGTTACAAACTTATTCAAGCTTTGGAAATGTGTCACAATAAAAACCAAAGCAATCCGCCTAAGAAACATGGCAATATGCCTTTATGATAAAATCAAGATTCCGTCACAGATTGCTCAGATTGACATCGGTCCAATTTAAACAGTGGGTCCTCAATGGAAATAACCGGTGACAATCTGCGTAACCTGTGGCGGAAAAGCTTTTTATCTCGTCTCTTTGCTATTCTTTATTCAGCCATGCATTGATTTGTGTCTTGATTTCTTCTTGTGTGTCGGTGTCAAAGCTGCCGATACGGGTGGTATGGCTGCCGCCGGGTAATACATAAACTTTTATGTTTTTCTTGTTCTTCAGCCAAGTGACACCCGAAGCTGTCCAAGGATCATCGCCGCCATAAATATAGATCATTTCGGGATCATTCTCTTTCAGGAATTTTACCACCTTATTATATAGTGTCTTGTCAAATTTGAGATTTGACAGTTCGGGCGGTAACATTACCTTATGAAGATAGTCACGGCTGCTCTTTATCGTCAGATACTTTTTGAAAGGTTTGATGTCATATCCGTAATACCCCAGTTCTTTGGCCGCTTGCACATTAAAGGAAGGGTAGGGAGATTGTTCGGAGAAATAATCCGGTTCACAAATAGCTATGAAATGCTTGAATAGCGTGTGGTCATCGGCATTTGTTTCCGGAATCTTATTTACAGGAGTTCCCCATTGCCATAGGGCAAATGAGTATTCCAATACATTGAAGTCGTATACTTCGGCTATAGGAATGCGGAAGGTATATCCTTTATCCGAGCAATATTTTTCGAACATCGGTAGCAGCCGGCTCTTGCGTTTAAGTACTTCCAGTTGAAAGTTTTCAACTCGTTTACGGTTTTCGGGAGTCGAAACTTTATTGGCAATGAACGGTTCGTGACGACCGTCCTCCAATGATTGGTTGAGGGGGGCTACGTAAGGTACGGAGATATCCACATCATCGGGAAAGTAAGTGCGGTAGAACATCGTAGTCTGTCCGCCTTTGCTGATTCCGGTAGCTATCCATTTCTCATCGTATAGTTGTTTCAAGGTCGTGGTTACATGATGCAAATCATACAGTGAATTTTCAACCGTGAGATAATCCCAGTTGCAGGGCTTCGGCATGGACTCACCAAAATAACGGTATTCCACGAATACCAGATTGGCGTTGAATAATTTGGATAACTCTTCTTGATAACGCGGATGGGTGGCATAATGGGCGGCATAGCCTTCGGTAACCAGTACGGTAGGGCGGTCAAAACCTACATGCGAGAGAATAACCCTTTGCTTGAAATTCCCTGCTTCGGGGTGATGCGGATCCAATAGTTGATTAATGAAGAATACATATTTCTCCGGATAGGCATCACTTTGCATTGGTTTAATGTCACTGATGTCCGGAAGATTTTGAAGTCTTTTCTGTAATTCAGTGGGAGGAGCTGCGGCCTGGGCCATTTGTAAAGGCAATAAGACAGCCAGTATTGCCCATACCATAAAAGAGAGTGTGTGTTTCATCGTTTATAAATGGTTTAATAACTAATGGGCAACAAAAATAGTATTTTATTTCGATATTGTCGGGTAATCTTTTATCTTTGTGTTACTTAATAAAGCTGAGAAATATGTTTTTTCTTCATCGTATATGGAATTGGTGCAGTCGCTTCCGTCACCGTTGTGGTTACGGAGTACACTCTCCGTCTGATTTTTTTCTGATTACTTCTGTTGTTTATGAAAAATATCACTACTATGCTTATCGGGTATTGAAGGAAAGGGGATTTCCTGCTTATTTGCCACATTATCGAAGGAAAGTGAACCGTTTGCTATTCCGGTTGGTTAATTATTTCAGACCAAAGTCGTTGATTGAAGTGGGGATTGGTAATGGGGCATCCATAGGATATATGCGGGCTGCGTGTCATACTATGGACTCCGTCACCTTGAAAGGCAGGGATTGGGCAAAGACTTCCCGGCAACTGGAGGAGAAACTGGCGGAGGTGCATACATTAGATTGTCTGCATATAGGGCATACTCCTTTTTATAAAGAAGTTTTTGAACTGGTACTTCCTTATGCCGGACCTCGTAGTTGCTTTATTGTCGGAGGAATTCATGAATCGAAGGAAAAACGGAAATGGTGGGAGCAAATTGTAGCCAGTGAGTCGACGGGTATCACTTTTGATTTGTATGACATAGGGTTGGTCTTTTTTGATAAAGCGAGATATAAACAGCATTATATTGTAAATTTTTTATAACCGGAACCATGAAGAAAAGCATGATATACACCAAAACAGGTGATAAGGGAACCACATCATTGGTAGGTGGTACCCGGGTGCCGAAAACGCATATACGGCTTGAAGCCTATGGCACAGTGGATGAATTGAACTCCTATTTGGGATTGTTGCAAACGTATTTGACGGATGAGGAGGATAAACAAATCATTTTTCGTATACAAAATAAATTATTCTCTGTCGGTTCGTATCTGGCAACGGATCAGACACAGACCAAGTTGCGTATGGAAAGTCGTATAGAGGATGAAGACATCCGGATGTTGGAGCAGGCAATTGACGTAATTGACAATGAACTTCCTCCTTTGAATGCTTTTATTCTGCCGGGGGGTGACCGTGGAGCAGCCGTTGGACACATTTGCCGGACGGTGTGTCGCCGTGCCGAGCGACGCATTCTTGCATTGGCTGAAGAATGTGACATAGATGCCCGTGTAACAGCATTTGTCAACCGTTTATCTGATTATTTATTCATTTTGACCCGAAAGTTAAATCATTTAACTAAAACGGATGAAATTTTTTGGGATAAAAGTTGCAAATGAAATAATTTATTATACTTTTGCGGCTAATTAGAGAACGAAAGAAAAGTATTTACTTAAAAAATAAGAAAACTATGTACTGGACATTAGAATTGGCCTCGAAGTTAGAGGATGCTCCCTGGCCTGCTACAAAGGATGAGTTGATTGACTATGCAATGCGTTCGGGCGCTCCGTTGGAAGTAATCGAAAACTTGCAAGAGATGGAAGATGAAGGCGAAATCTATGAAAGTATAGAAGATATTTGGCCGGATTATCCGAGCAAAGAGGATTTCTTTTTTAATGAGGAAGAATATTAGAAAGAGAACATGGCGGACAGAATAAAAAATTCTGTCCGTTTTTTGTTTGATATTTCTTCTTGGAAGGGGGGATTGGAAAGCGTAATGTAACTTTCCTGGGAGATTGAACATTATACATGGAAAAAGTGTTTATCTTTGTGGCGTAAACTAAAAATAGACAAACATGAAAAAGATTATTAGTGTATTAATGGTAGCTGTATGTTTGATGATGGCTGCTCCTGCTCAGGCTCAGTTGCACTTTGGAGTAAAAGGTGGTTTGAATATTTCAAAATTGAGTTTTTCAAAGGATGCTTTTAAAGGGGATAATAAGACTGGTTTTTTTGTGGGTCCGATGGCTGAATTCACCCTGCCTATTATCGGGATAGGGGCAGATGTTGCCGCTTTATATTCTCAGACAGACTTAGGGGTCGATGGAGAGAAAACAATGAAGTTAAAGACATTTGCAGTTCCTGTGAATTTGAAATGGTCCTTTGGCCTTGGTAGCATGTTGGGTGCTTATATTGCTGCAGGTCCCCAGTTTGATTTTAATATTGGCAATAAAACATGGACGCGTGAATTGTCATTGAAAAAATCTACAACCAGTTTCAATGTAGGAGCAGGTCTTAAATTGATACGTCATTTACAGTTAGGGGTTAATTATAATTTTGCTCTGAGCAAGACTGGTACTTATGAATATTATACAGAGGGTGGATCGGGTGATGGACACCATTCTGTTAATATAAAGAACAACACTTGGCAAGTTTCTTTGGCATACTTGTTCTAGACAACCTTATTTAATAAAAGATAAAAAGGAGGCATTCTTCACTGAATGCCTCCTTTTTTGTAATTTTGCACCATGAAAAAATTCGTAGATGTCATAGTTCCATTACCTATTGCCAACCAATACACTTATTCCCTTCCTCAGGAGATGGAAGAGATGGTACAGATTGGTTGTCGGGTGGTTGTTCCGTTTGGAAAGAAAAAGTTCTATACGGCAATAGTGACAAATGTACATTATGCGGCCCCGGAGGGGTATGAAACGAAGGATATAGCTGAAGTGCTGGATTCATCTCCGGTACTGTTACCGAAACAATATGAGTTCTGGCAATGGCTGGCGGAATATTATCTTTGTACATTAGGAGATGTGTACAAGGCGGCTATCCCTTCGGGTATGAAACTGGAAAGCGAAACGTTGGTGGAATATAATCCCGATTTTGAAGCCACTGCACCCTTACCGGAGAAAGAGCAGAAAATTCTGGATTTGTTGAGCCGGGATACAGAACAGTGTGTAACCCAGTTGGAAAAAAACAGCGGACTGAAAAATGTGTTGACTGTCATCAAGTCTTTGTTGGACAAAGAGGCCATCTTTGTCAAGGAGGAACTGAAACGTAATTACAAACCGCGTACAGAGGCAAGGGTGAGGTTGGTGAACGGAGAAGCGGATGAGGCTTACTTACAACGGCTGTTCAATGAATTGTCACGTGCTCCTAAACAATTGATGATATTAATGAAGTATGTGGAATTGTCCGGTTGGGTAGCCAGAGGGTATGCTTTAAAGGAAGTAACAAAGAAAGAGCTGCTTGAAAAGTCTGGAGGGTCTGCGGCCGTTTTTAACGGATTGGTCGAAAAGAAAGTCTTTGAGGTCTATCATCAGGAGATAGGACGTTTGGATAAAGGAATTTCGGATACCGGTGATATTAATCCGCTGAATATTGCGCAGCAACAGGCTTATGGCAACATTCTTCAATGCTTCAGAGAGAAAAATGTGTGTCTTCTGCATGGCGTTACATCCAGTGGCAAGACGGAAATTTATATCCACCTCATTCAGGAGGTGCTGAAAACAGGAAAGCAGGTCTTATATTTGCTTCCGGAAATTGCACTGACCACTCAGATAACTGAGCGTTTGAAAAGAGTGTTCGGACATCGGCTGGGTATTTATCATTCCAAGTTTCCGGACGCTGAGCGGGTGGAGATATGGCAGAAACAGTTGGGAGAGAAGAGCTATGATGTGATTCTCGGAGTTCGTTCCTCTATTTTTCTGCCTTTTCGTAACTTGGGGCTGGTCATCATAGATGAGGAACACGAGAATACGTATAAACAGCAAGACCCTGCCCCACGTTACCATGCCCGTAGCTCAGCCATCATGCTGGCCTCTATGTTCAAGGCGAAAGTGCTGCTGGGGACGGCTACTCCTGGTGTGGAAACTTACTTTAATGCTACCTCGGGAAAGTATGGCTTGGTAGAATTGAAAGAAAGATATAAAGATATCCGGCTTCCTCATATAGAACTGGTTGACATCAAGGAACTGGCGCATCAGAAGCGGATGCAGGGCCCTTTCTCACCGGCGCTGGTCAAGCAGATAAAAGAGGCATTGGAGTGTAAGGAGCAGGTTATCCTGTTTCAGAACCGTCGCGGTTTCGCTCCGATGATAGAATGTCATACCTGCGGCTGGGTTCCTAAATGCAAGAACTGTGATGTGAGTCTGACGTATCATAAGGGGCTGAACCAGCTGACTTGCCATTACTGTGGATATACCTATCAAGTTCCCCGTTCCTGCCCGGCGTGCGGCGGAGTGGAATTGATGCATCGCGGTTTCGGTACAGAGCGTATAGAAGATGATATAAAACTGATATTTCCCGAGGCGAAAGTCGCCCGGATGGATTTGGATACCACCCGTACCCGTACCGCATACGAGAAAATTATCGCGGATTTTGAACAGGGCAAGACCGATATCCTGATTGGTACGCAGATGGTGTCCAAAGGATTGGACTTTGATCATGTCAGTGTGGTGGGGATTCTGAATGCGGATACGATGTTGAACTTCCCGGATTTCCGGAGCTATGAGCGTGCTTTCCAACTGATGGCCCAAGTAGCAGGACGTGCCGGGCGTAAAAATAAGCAAGGACTGGTTATCCTTCAGACCAAATCGCCCGATTTACCCGTTATTCATCAAGTGATGCATAATGACTATGAGCAGTTATATTATGACCAATTGGCAGAACGGCAGATGTTCAAATATCCTCCTTATTATCGTTTGATTTATGTATATCTGAAACACCGCAAAGAGGATATTCTGGATTTGGCGGCGGATACCATGGCGGCACAGCTCCGTTCCGGATTGGGCGACAGGGTATTGGGCCCGGACAAACCGCCGGTGGCCCGTATCCAGACCTTATTTATAAAAAAAATGATTGTGAAAGTGGAGCAGAATGCTTCTATAAAGAAAGTGCGTGATTATCTGCTTGCCGTACAACGTGCCATATTGGAAGATGAACGTTTCCGTTCGTTGTTAGTTTATTATGATGTAGATCCACAGTAACCGGTCCATGCACTGGACGATAATAGAAAAGATAAACGAAAATAAAGATGAAGATAGAATTAGACGTACATACCCATACCATTGCCAGCGGGCATGCATTCAGTACTTTACAAGAAATGGCGCAAGCTGCCGCCGATAAGGGATTGAAGGTTTTAGGGATAACGGAACATTCGCCCGGTGTTCCCGGTACTTGCCATCCTATTTATTTTAGAAACTTGCATGTGGTTCCCCGCCGGATGTATGGGGTGGAGCTGTTGTTGGGGGCTGAGATTAATATTCTGGATGGTAAAGGAAACCTCGATTTGGACGAGGATTATATGAAGATGCTTGATATCCGTATTGCGGGTATCCACTCTTTATGTTATGAATATGGAACGATAGAAGAAAACACCCATGGAATGGTACAGGTTATCAGCAATCCTTTTATTCATATTATCAGTCACCCCGGAGACGGTACGGCGGCGTTACATTTTGAACCGATGGTATTGGCAGCCAAAGAACACCATACTTTATTGGAAATAAATAACAGTTCTTTAAAACCCACCCGTAACAAACCCAATGCCCGTGAGAACAACCTCACCATTCTCCGTTTATGCAAGAAATATGAAGTTCCGGTCATTTTGGGAAGTGACGCGCATATTTCGTTTGATATAGCCCGTTACGATAATTTGTATGAATTGTTGCAGCTTACCGGGTTTCCTGAAGAGCTGATCATGAACCGTGATGTGAAATCATTTAAAGAATACCTTCATTTGTAGATTATATATGAAAAGAATACTTTTTGTCTGCCTCGGTAACATTTGCAGGTCTTCTTCGGCAGAAGAAGTGATGCGTACTCTCATAAAGAAAAAAGGACTGGAACACGAGATAGAGGTGGATTCTGCCGGAATCCTGAGTTATCATAGAGGGGAATTGCCCGACAGCCGTATGCGGATGCATGCTTCCCGCCGCGGTTACAATCTGACCCATCGTTCCCGTCCTGTCTGTACGGAGGATTTCTATCATTTTGATATGATCATCGGCATGGACGACCGTAATATAGAGGACCTGATGGAGCGTGCTCCCGATCTGGAAACGGAAAAGAAAATCCATCGCATGACGGATTATTGCCGCACCAAAGTGGCAGACTATGTTCCCGACCCTTACTATGGCGGTGCGCAAGGGTTCGAGAACGTGCTTGATATACTGGAAGATGCTTGTGCAGGATTGCTTACTTCCTTAGTTCCGGGTAACTGATTCGGGTGTGATACATCGTTTTCAGCTTTTCTTTAAACAGTGCTTTGACTGTTGCTATATCCTTGAACGTAATAGGGCATTCTTTGAAATACCCCTCAGATACCTGTGTGTCAATAATCTTATCTACCAGTGTGCTGATGCTTTCTTCCGTGTACTCCGGCAGGCTGCGTGAAGCCGCTTCTACAGAGTCGGCCATCATCAGGACGGCCTGTTCCTTGGTGAACGGGTTCGGACCGGGGTAGCGGAACTTTTCCTGATCCACTTCTTCGTCAGGATGTTCGTTTTTATATGAAATGTAGAAATACTTCGTCAGTCCCCGTCCATGATGGGTACTGATAAAGTCTTTGATCACTTTGGGCAGATTATGCTTTTCCGCCAGTTTCAGCCCGTCGGTGATATGACTGATGATAACCTGGGCGCTTTGTTCATAACTTAAACTCTTGTGCGGGTTGACTCCCGACTGGTTTTCTGTGAAAAAAGCCGGATTCACCATTTTACCGATGTCATGATATAATGCTCCCGTACGCACCAGCTGGCTTTTTACCTCCAATCTTGTTTGCCGCCGCAGCAGCCAGGTTTGCCATCTGCAATGAGTGTTGGAAAGTGCCCGGAGCTACTTCGGACATTTCCCGAAGCAAGCTATTGTTGATATTTGACAGTTCCACCAAAGTCACATCTGAAGTAAAACCGAATATTTTCTCCAAAAGGAACAGTAACGGATAAGCGAACAGCAGTAAGATACCGTTGATCATAAAATAGATGTACATGCGCGTATTCAGCTTGGTCAAATCATCTTCATGAATCAGCTCGAAAGCAAAATATAATAAAGCGTAACTGATAAATACAACCAAAGCCGTCCGTAACAATTGCGACCGTTGGGACAATTCTCTCAAACTATAGATCGCCACCATTCCTGCCACTACCTGTAACAAGATAAACTCATGTGGAAAACGTAAAGTGATGGAGCAAAGCAAAATGATAGTGACATGTGCCATGAATGCCGTTCTTGAGTCAAGGAAAACACGGACTATAATCGGAATCATGGCAAATGGAACCACGTAAATACTTGACAAGTTCTGTTCCACCATAATGGAAGACAGGACGGGGAAGAACACAATCAGCGCAAATAGCAGGGTGAGTGTTCCTTTCCGTTCATAATAATCTGCCCGGAACAACTCCAGATAGGCCATGAAGCAGAACAGGAAGATTCCTACATATAATATTTGTCCGGCCAATGTCAGTCTTTTCTCTTGTACCGAGTCGCTACGTTTTTCCCATTCCTTGCGTAAGGATTCCAATATGTTGTAAGTCTGCTCATCAACAATTTCTCCACGGTCAATAATCTTTTGTCCGTTCAGCACAAAGCCGTTTGCCCATGAAATATTAGAGAGCAGGTCTTTTTGCGCCGCCTCGGACTTTTCTTCATCATAAACCAGATTAGGTGTAATGTAATCATTCAGATTACATTGTTGTAATATCTTCTTTTTGTAGTGGGTGGTATCCGCATTCAGCAAATATTCATAGGCTTCCTTCACGGTGTACAATTGGTCGATAAAACGGCTTGTCGCTACATTCTTGTCTACCAGCCGTATGGCAATGATACTGTCTTCCTCCATACGCTTCAAGTCATTTCCGGCAATGATTCCGTCCTCATACAGTGCCTTTAATGTGCGTTCAATATAACGTACATAGTCTGTGCCCGGCAGTGAATGGCGTAAGGTCTTGTTGTAATCCTCCCTTAATTTGGAAAGGACATTTTTTTCGGCTTCCTTGTCTATCTGGAAATAAGGTTGATAGTCTGCCAGGATGCTGTCCTGTTCCTTTTGTACTTGTATGTCGTTTTTGTAAATCGGAAAATCAAATGATGCCTGTAACAGTCCGTATTTCCAAGGCTTGTTTATATCAAATTGATAGTTGAACTTTCCTTCATTGGGTAAAAAGTAGACTATCACTGATACTGTGGCAATGAAAATAAGGCTTTTATAAATCAAATTTTTATATGAAAACCGTTGGTTGGTCTTGAAACTTCTCATAATCGTATATTTTTGCGCGCAAAATACGAAAAAATCGGGAAATTTAGATTAATTTTGCGGCGTATTTTTAGATAAAAACAACAATGTCAGAAAGAAAAGTAAGAGTTCGTTTTGCTCCGAGCCCGACGGGAGCGTTGCATATCGGCGGTGTGCGCACAGCCTTGTATAACTATCTGTTTGCTCGCCAGCATGGTGGAGATTTAATTTTCCGTATAGAAGATACCGACTCAAATCGCTTTGTTCCGGGTGCGGAAGAATATATCATTGAGTCGTTTAAGTGGTTGGGGATAAACTTCGACGAAGGAGTCAGCTTTGGTGGTAACTACGGCCCCTACCGTCAGTCTGAACGTCGTGATATTTATAAGAAATATGTACAGGTGTTGCTTGACAGCGGTAAGGCGTATATTGCTTTCGATACTCCGGCGGAGTTGGACGCCAAACGTCAGGAAATCTCTAATTTCCAGTACGATGCTTCTACCCGTATGTCTATGCGTAACTCTTTGACTCTGCCGAAAGAAGAAGTGGATGCACTGATTGCCGATGGGAAGCAATATGTGGTACGTTTCAAGATTGAACCGAATGAAGATGTACACGTACATGATATTATCCGTGGCGAGGTAGTGATCAATTCTTCCATTTTGGATGATAAAGTTTTATATAAATCGGCGGATGAACTGCCTACTTATCATTTGGCAAACATTGTGGACGACCATTTGATGGAAGTTTCCCATGTAATCCGTGGTGAGGAATGGTTGCCTTCCGCTCCGTTGCATGTCCTGCTGTACCGGGCTTTCGGCTGGGCGGATACCATGCCCGAGTTCGCACATCTTCCCTTGTTGTTGAAACCGGATGGTAACGGTAAACTGAGCAAGCGTGATGGTGACCGTCTTGGCTTCCCTGTTTTCCCGTTGGAATGGCACGACCCCAAGACCGGTGAGGTGTCTTCCGGTTATCGTGAGTCGGGTTACCTGCCCGAAGCTGTTATCAATTTCCTTGCCCTGTTGGGATGGAATCCGGGAAATGACCAGGAACTGATGTCCTTGGATGAACTGGTGAAGCTTTTTGACCTGCACCGTTGCAGCAAAGCCGGGGCAAAATTCGACTTTGAAAAAGGAAAATGGTTTAACCATGAATATATATTGAAGAAAAGCAATGAGGAAGTAGCCGGGCTTTTCATGCCGATCTTGAAAGAGCATGGCATTGAAGCTCCTATGGATAAAGTGGTGACCGTGGTAGGCTTGATGAAAGATCGTGTAAGTTTTATCAAGGATTTGTGGGAAACTTGCAAATTCTTCTTCGTCGCTCCTACGGAATATGATGAGAAGACCCGTAAAAAACGTTGGAAAGAGGACTCTCCCGAACGTATGCTGGAGTTGGCGGACGTATTGGAGGCCTTGGACGACTTCTCGCTGGAGAATCAGGAGGCTGTGGTCATGAAATGGATAGAAGATAAAGGTTATCACTTGGGTAATATAATGAATGCTTTCCGTTTAACCTTGGTAGGCGAAGGTAAAGGCCCGCATATGTTTGATATTTCAGCCGTTTTAGGGAAAGAAGAAACATTGCGACGCATTCGTCGGGCTGTGGAAGTGCTCAAGTAATAGCCGGTAGTTATGATTTATAACCTAGTCATCTATATTTATCTATTCGGGGTGAAGGTTGCCGGCCTGTTCAGCGCCAAGCCCGCCAAAATGGTGAAAGGACACCGGGAAGTATTTGATATCTTGCGTAACAAGATAGACAAAAATGCCCGTTATATTTGGTTTCATGCAGCTTCATTGGGTGAGTTCGAACAGGGACGCCCTTTGATAGAACGTATCCGTAAGGAGCATCCCGAATATAAAATATTGCAGACTTTCTTTTCTCCCTCAGGGTATGAAGTGAGAAAGAACTACCAGGGGGCAGACCTTGTCTGCTATCTGCCTTTCGACACTCCGCGTAATGTCCGTCGGTTTGTAGAATTGGCTAATCCCTGTATGGTGTTTTTTATCAAGTACGAATTTTGGCAGAATTACTTGAATGAGTTGCATCGGAGAGCTATTCCCACCTATAGCGTATCTTCCATTTTCCGTCCCAATCAGATTTTTTTCCGTTGGTATGGGAAGAGATATAGTGAGGTGCTGAGGACTTTTGCTCATTTGTTTGTACAGAACGAAGTTTCCAAAGAATTGCTGGCGACAATTGGCGTGACCGATGTGACAGTTGTGGGCGATACTCGTTTTGACCGCGTGCTGGATATCTGCCATCAAGCCAAGCAGCTTCCGCTGGTGGAGAAGTTCAAAGGTGATTCGTTGACTTTTGTTGCAGGCAGCTCATGGGGACCGGATGAGGATATTTTTATCAAGTATTTCAATGAGCATCCTGAGATGAAGCTGGTTATTGCTCCTCATGTGGTGAGCGACAGTCATTTGAGGGAGATTTTAGATAAGGTGAAACGTCCGTGCATCCGCTATACCGAGGCTACGGAAGAAAATGTGACACAGGCCGATTGTTTGATTATCGACTGTTACGGACTGCTGTCCTCCATTTACCGATATGGTGAGATTTCGTATATTGGAGGTGGCTTTGGAGTTGGAATTCATAATGTGCTGGAAGCGGCTGTATATGGTATTCCTGTGATATTCGGACCTAACAACAAGAAATTCCGCGAGGCGCAACATTTGTTGGAGCAGAAAGGCGGTTTTGAAGTAACCGGTTATGATGATTTTAAACGGTTGATGGACAAATTCCTGTCGGATGAGGCTTATTTGCAACAAGCAGGGAAAGCTGCCGGAAATTATGTGAACCATAATGCCGGAGCATTAGAAAAGATAATGAAAGATATCACTCTCTGAATGTTTCAAGGTGATTTGAGTATATGCAGGTTATAGAGAAGATTTGGCTCTATAACCTGTTTTTTTCCCTTCAAATCCTTCATTTTAAGCTAATTTATTGTTAATCAGTTGGTTACAATGAACCATTTTCACTTTATTTCCTTCATCCGGATATAAATCCTTCAGCCTGCTGAAATGAGGGCTTGTCCGGCTTTGGGGTCAGCAGAAATTTAGTGGGGATTTTATTTCATGCGATTGTTTGTGATACCCTGTACGAGCGTTCGTAATTTTATGTATGGTTTGTATGGCAGGCAAAAGTAAGAATTGGGATTGCATATATGCCCTCACTTTAGCATTTAGACTTGTTGCTATATACCATACATGTAGTCAGATGTATATCTTCCTGCCCATATGCTGTTTCGCTTTTTTAAAAGAAGGCTGTCTGGGGATTTTTCCTCCCTACGTAAGGAATGCGTAGCCTTGTAGTCAGCTTCATCCTTAAAAGATCTTATCCATATCTCTAACCCTTTCCCGCCGTATGGTTAAGGGTTTTCTTCCTGCCTGTTTTATCTCCACAAGCCTTTGGAGTTGACTCCATAGTCTTGGGAGATAACTCCAAAGCTTATGGAGATAACTCCAAAGGCTATGGAGATAGAATACATCCGTATAAAAAGGTTTATGCAACAGGGCCCGATCTATTGTTATTTCCACAATAATCCCAAATGCTCCCGGACTTTTATAGTAGAACTTTTAAAAAAAGCTGGTTGGCGGTTTTCTCTTTGATGAAATAAAAAAAGTTAAAAGGATGAACTTTTCTTCTTTTAAAGCTAACATGAACTCTTTATAAGAGGAAATCTTCTGTTTTTCAGTTTGTTATGCTTCGCTTTTACATGAACCGATTTATATATCTCTTGATAAGAGATATATATTTTCTGTGCAAAAATAAGCAAAGTTTTGAGAACTAATACATTTTTGGCAAAAAAAATAGGAATTTATATAAAAAAATAGTTCTCTCATTTATTTATATTCTTCTTTATTTCGTTTCAACAGCTCTGTAATATGTTGATATAATGTGTGTTAATACCTTTTGTAGATCTCTTATCAAGAGATCTACAAAAATGTCGTTTTTAAGACCTTTTTATATATGGAATATATCTGGTCTTTGAAACGGTATAATTAAATGAAAACAACATAAAGCAGATGGAATATCTATTTCTGAGACGTAAACGCACGACCGCTACTTCCGAGCGACAGAAGACTTTGCTTTTCAAGGCTGTCGAGCGGCAATGGAAAGAGGAGTTTGCCGGAAAGGAAACAGACATTCGCAAGGTGGATTGTAATATATATAAAGGTATATTGTACCAGCTTGAGATACGTCAGGGTATTTCTTGACACCTCGCTTTCTCTGAAGAAACTGAGTGCACTGCTTGAAACAAACCAGACCTATCTGAGCAATGTGGTGAACAAATACTTCGGTTGTAATTTGAAGGAACTTGTGAACACGTATCGTGTGGAATATGCCAAAGAACTTCTCTGTTCCCGACGTTGTGCGCTGACTGAGCTGCCTTGCAGTTGTGGTTTTGCTTCGAAAAGTGCTTTCTACTCTGCTTTCAGCCGTATTGTCGGGGTATCACCTTTGTCATATCAGACTCAAGAAAGAAGGAGGCATCATTTGCAGACAGTAAATTAGCTAAGCTATTTATAATGAACCAAATATGTATAACCAATTTTAGTTTTTTAAATTTATAAATTTAAAGTTTTTCTATTATGAACAAAAAGTTTTTAAGTGCAATCCTGTTCGGAGCCTTAATGGTGACCTCGACAGGAACATTTGTGTCTTGTAAGGACTATGATGATGACATTGACCGCATCGACAAGGAATTGAGCGAAGTCAAGGAAACCATTGCAAGTCTTGACTCGGCAATTAAGGCAGGTAAATTCGTTCAGTCATGTAATGAGGTTACCGGTGGATATGAACTGGTTTTCACTGACGGTTCCAAAATTACTATCAAGAACGGTACGAATGGAACAGATGGAGCAGCCGGTACTACTGTTATCCCTGAATTCCGTGTGGAAGGCAATTACTGGCAGGTCAGCACAGACAAAGGTGCTACTTGGGTGGATGTGAAAGATACCGAAGGTAACAAAGTTCCGGCCAGAGGTCAGGATGGTGAAGCTGCCGGTTCAAACGTGTCTTGGGTGACAGTGGACGGTGTGGAATACATCAAGATCGGTGACAAAGTTACTGATTTGAAGCAGAACAATGAATTTCCTAACATTGCTGTAGATGCTGAAAGCAAGACTGTAATCGTGACTATCGACGGTCAGAACTATACTTTGCTGCAGGAAGGTTCTGCATTCAAAGGGTTGCAGACTGTAGTTTACAGAAAACAGGCTGTTGATGATCTCAAGGATATTTGTAAAGCTTATGATATCTATTGGCTGGAAAATGAAGGAACTTTTGACTCAGATAAGGATGTTTTGTTTGCATCTGTTCCTGCTTATGCTTCATTCAAAGTATATCCGGGTGATTTCTCATTGAATAATGCGAAATTCTCCTTTGTTGATACGTATCAGGTTCGTAGTGTCGCTCCTGCTTTGACCTATATGGAAGGTTCTGCAAAATTAGAAAACGGTATTTTGAGCCTTGCTATTTTGCCGAATGAAGGTATTGAAACCTATAGTAATTATGCGACCTCATTGGATGTAACTATGTATGGTCAATATACATCAGCTTCCGATTATTTCACGGTAAGAAGAACAAAGGCATCTGTAAAGAGCATTGTTAATGCTTTTACTTCAACTAATATGGATGAAAATGATTATCCGGCAATTATTACTGAGGATGGTGAATCTTATGATGGTAAATCTTATGGATGCTTTGACTATCAAGGTGTTTATAATGTAAATGATTCTATTGACGCTTACATTTCCGGAGCTGCAACAGTATGGTTGAAGTCAACCAATATTTCATATACCAGAGTGTTCAGACTGTTGGATCAGAATGAGGATTATACATTTAATGGACAACCTATTAAAACTCGTCAGGGTATCTTTGAATTTAAAGATAATGTTTTGTCTGTAAAATCGACTAACCAGGCATCTGCTATTGATGAATACGCTGCGATAGAAGTGACTACTACAGTTAAGCCACAGAAAGAAGGTGTTAAAGAATACGAGGTGAAGAATGTAGTCTTCATCAAGGCTGTTCGTCCTGCTGTTAATCCTGTATTTGGAACCGTTGCTTTGAAACCGTTGGATGCTAAGGAAAACTTTACATTTGCATACAATAGCTCACAGGCCCGGATCATTACTTTGGATGTCCGTAACTTTGAGGCTGCTATTGAAGGTCGTGATGTTATTGCTAATGATAATAATGAATATTGTACATTCATTACATTGAACAAGCCTGTATATGATGCTGGTGGCAGCAAGTTAGTGAGATATGAATCAATATCTGATGATTGTAATCAATATTATCAAAATAACAATTTGTCGACTACTATTCCTGCAAAGGTTACAGACTTGGCAAAAGCTCTTGAAACGGTTAAAAATGAGGCTGTCTTGTATTATAAGAACGGTGGAAACAATGCCGATAAGGACTCTTTGTTCTTGATTTTGACACCGGGTGCTAACTTTGCACAATTCAAGAATATGTCATTGCTAGCCGGAGCTTCTTCTTATGGACTCTTTGGTTGGGGAGCTACTGAGAAGATGACTAACGGAGTGAACACACCGTATGCAGTTTACAACAGCTTCGTAAACAAGCTGTTTAAGGTTTCTGTAGATAACTTCTCTGTAACCTATAACTTTGATTGTCCTATCAAGGATGAATATAAGAGTCGTACTATTATCGGTACATGGACAAAAACTGCCGGTGCTTATAGCAAATTCATCATGGAGTCTAATAACTTCGACAAGATGTACAATGTTGTTCCTGAAGATGCGACAGTTGAGTTTGAATTGGATTATAAGAAGCAGAATGCTTATGTTCAGGAAATGATGAAAGAAAATAACATTGAATGGACTAACACTAATCAGATTGCCTTTACTCCACGTGTAGATTTGGCTAAGGTTGGAACTTTGAAAGTTGATATCTATGATGCTACTGCCGGTTCTGCTAAGCGTGTATTGTTTGCGACTGAAGACTGGAAGGTGGAACAACCTATCTTGGCATTCACTGATGTTGTTGATTTGAAGTATAATAATCCGGCATTGGCTACAAACGATCAGATTAAGATTATTGATTTGATTAATGCATTGAATGTTAAGGCAACAGAAGCTTCTTATAAAAAATGGACAAACTTGACATTGAAAGATGCTGTTGGCAATACATTGGTAAAATACAATGCCACTACGATTGCTGCTGAAGAAACCATAGCTGAAACATTGTATAGAAAAGATGCTGCCGGTAATGCTGTTGCTGAAGCTACAGGATTGGAAATTTCTTTGGATGAGAATGAAAAAGACTTTACTTATGATGCAGCTACTGCAACTCTTACTTGGAAGGGAACTCCGGAAGGTACAGTATATACTCATGATGTAAACTTGAATATTACTTATACTCATAACTGGGGTGTTGTAACCAAGACATTCAAGGTAACTGTAACAAGAAAAGTACAGTAAACATTCGGGCTAAGATAGAAAGTATAGCTTAAATTTGATATGCTTTCTTCTTGATGACTTCAAGCGAGGAGGGGATATGAATCTGATTACAGAAGAATATCCTCTCCTTTTTTATTATAAAAATATATTCTTGATATAATGACGAAATTAGTTCGATGCGGTATAAACTTTTATGCGGATGTAGATAATAAAAAAGCGGTAAATGATAGGGATGCCTTGCAGAACACTAAATTAATGGAACATTATACTCACCTTCTTGGTCAATTACAGTATGAAGGAGCTGGTATCTGGAGCCGTTTTAATATTATGTTCGGAATAAATGTTTCTTTATTCGGATTGGAAACCGTCTTGTTTAACTCTATATGTCAAACTTCTGAATACCTGACATTTATTATTGCATTTGGAGGATTGTCATTCTCAATATGGTCTATTTACGTAATGCAGAGATTATGGAGTTATCATGAGCACTGGAAGAATATGTTATGTGAAGCGGAAAAGGCTTTTCCGGATGAGTATGTGAAACTTTTCACAAAGATTCCTTCTAATTTGAAAAGAGAGAAAAAGTCTTGGGAGTTATGGCTGAAATCATACACCCAACCTTTTTTTGCCATATTGTCTCTTATTTGGTTGCTTATTATGGTGTTAAACCATGCTATTTATACTGATATGCTGAATAAGGAAAATATTATTCATCACGTGGGCGTGGTGAAAATACAACAGAATGAAAATTTAAACAATAATGAAGATGAAAAAGATGATGGATTCGACTACTGTGATTATTACTACAACAGATAATAGAGTATTGTTGCAGAAAAGAGATGAGAACCCGGATATAGAGTACTCCGGATATTATTCTCTTGTTTCTGGCTACCTTGAGGAGGAGGAAACCCCTCTAGATGGCATTATCAGAGAACTGAAGGAAGAATTTGAACACAAGAAATCCCAAAAGGTGCATTTTAGTTCTATAACCTATTTGGGGTCTGAGTATAGGGCAGACTATGATAGGTGGGAATATATTCATCATACTTATTTGATGGACAATGCAGCGGATATCCGTATTTTGGAAGGTGAATCTTTTGTCTTGCTGGATATGGATGAGTGTTTGAGATTGGAGAACCTTGCTCCTCATCATAAGTTGTTTTTATTAAAATATCGTGCCGGATTATGTAAAATTGACGTGCGGGAGCAATCAAAAAAAATGTTTGATGAAATAACTGTCAGGGATTTGATAAAAGTGGAATCCGTAGGGGATGTGAAAAATTATAGCTTGCTGGAGGCGGGAACTGGTTTTGTAATTGGCGAGGGTACTACTTTGAGTGCTTCAATTCCAGCGGTGGAAGCCGCTAAATATATAGGATTCTTGCAATTCGTCCCAAAGGTTCTTAGAGGCAATCATTATCATTTTAGAAAGGTGGAATATATGCTTATTTTACAGGGGCGTATGCATGCCACTTTTCAGAAATATGATGATAGTGAGGCTGTAATAGAAGAGATTTGGGAAAAGGGGGATTTGGTACGGACTTTACCGGGGTGCGTCCATACATTAACAGCTTTAGGAGAGTCGAATGTGTTGACTATTGAGTTTTCTCCACAGCCTTATGTTGCGAGGGATGTGTTGATGAATGATAAAAAATAGCTTGAGTATGGGAACCATTGCAGTAACGGGGGCTACCGGTTATTTGGCTGAGAAATTGATAGAACGGTTGATTACCCAAGGACATACTATTCATGCGATAGCCAGGAATGAAGGAAAACTGATTGCTCTGAGGGAGAAATTTAAAAGCGTTCAAATCTTTCCATGCCCCGTTGAAGATTATCTTTTATTGAAAAAGGCATTGAATGGTTGTGATGGGATATTTCATTTGGCTGCGTTTAAAGATGTCATTTTGGCAAAAGAACATCCTCTGAAAGCTGTTCAGACTAATATTCTTGGTACATTGAATCTTCTTAAAATAACTGTTGAGGAACAGAACATAAAATTTATTCTGGCAACAAGCACTGATAAAGCTGTTCAAGTTTCAGGAACGTATGGGGCTACTAAATTGCTTATGGAGAATCTTTTTGGGGATTTTGAGCAAATAAACGGATCGAATTGCGCTTATAGGATAGTTCGTTATGGAAATGTATTGCATTCTACAGGGTCTGTTTTGGTAAAATGGAAGTATGCATTAGAAAATAGGAAGGAGCTTATATTGACAGATCCTGAAGCTACCCGGTTTTTTATTACGTGGGAACAGGCAATAGATGTTATTTTTTCCTGTTTAAATGACGCTCAAAGTGCGGAACCGTTTTATCCGCCTAATATGAAATCGATAAGCTTAGGAATTTTATTGGAACTCACAATAAGAAAGTATGCTAAAACTGTTCCTGACATCAGAGTTATCGGTTTACAAAAAGGGGAAAATAAGCACGAATGTATCACGGCAGACTTAAGCAGTGAATATGCTGAAAGATGGAATAATGAGGAATTATTAAACCTTATCTAGAAAATACTATGAATGATAGATAGTTAAATCTTTCTTTTAAGACGGGGAATTGCAGTATATTGATTACTTTTGTCCTGTATCATAACTTATTAAACCTCGGATAGATATGAGAACAGAAGGCATACAGGATAAATACATCAACCCTTATGCCGATTTCGGCTTCAAGCTGCTTTTCGGCACGGCAATGAACAAGGAACTTTTCGAGGCTGCCGGGATAGCTAAGTCAATCCTAAGGAATTAGGCGAGTATTGGGAAAGTTTGAAGAATTTCCGCGACTGGTACAGCGTGATGTCCACCCAGTTGAAAAAAGGGCGTGAGGAAGGTCTTAAAGAGGGTATTGAAAAAGGTCTTAAAGAAGGTCTTGAGCAAGGTCGTAAGGAAGAATGCTTCAAGAATGCAAAAAAAATGAAACAGGCCGGTATTGCATTTGATGTAATTGCACAGGTTACCGGTCTGTCTATAGGGGAAATAGCGTCTTTGTAAGTTGTTTACAGCACCAGTCCGTCCAGCATCTCGATATAAAGCCTTATTGCTTCCTCAATTTCCGAAACCATGATATATTCATCAGCCGTATGTGAACGGGAGGACTTTCCCGGACCGATTTTGACAGACGGGAACTTCATCAACGCCTGATCGGACAAAGTAGGAGAGCCGAAAGGTACACGTCCTAGTTTTACCGCGCGTTTCACAAAGGGATGCTCGGCACTGATATGAGATGAGTTCAAGCGGAAAGAACGGGCTTTCGCCTCGCTTTTTAGACGGGCGCTTATTTCTTTGAATAGTTCTTCGTTAGAGTAACATTCATTACTGCGGATATCCACAATGAAAGTACAAGTATCGGGGATGACATTATGCTGCGTGCCGGCATTTATTTGTGTCACGCTCATTTTGACGGGGCCTAGCAGGGAGGATTCCTTCGGGAATTTATAATCACGGAACCACTGAATGTCTTCCAGTACTTTGTAAATAGCATTCACTCCTTCATTGCGTGCGGCATGTCCGGCTTTTCCGTATGCGGTAACATCCAGCACCATCAATCCCTTTTCGGCAATGGCAGGCTGCATTTCTGTCGGTTCACCCACTATGCCCAAGGTGATGAGAGGTAGTTGGGGCAATACGCTTTCTATTCCGTTTTTTCCGGAAACTTCTTCTTCACATGAGGCAAGAAAGATCAGATTGTATGCCTGCTCGGTTGTAGAGAGATGGCGGTACACCTGAAATAAGGATACTACACTGGCGCCGGCGTCATTACTTCCCAAACCGTAAATCTTTCCGTTTTCGGCTTTCGGAGTGAAAGGATGTTTCCGCCATCCGTTTACCGGTTTTACGGTATCGATGTGGGAATTTAGTAAAATAGTCGGTTTGTTGAGGTCGAACATCGGACTGATACACCAAATGTTGTTGCCCGAACGACCGGTCATGATACCTGTTTCTTCAATATAGTTCTGCAGAAAGTCGGCGGCAGCTTCTTCTTCCCGGCTCAATGAGGGGATACCGATTAACGAATTCAGCAATGTGGTTGCTTCGGAAGTGTAATATTCTATATCAATCATCTTGATTTTAATAATTTAATGTGTTGCAAAGATACTATTTTTGCGTGGTAAACGGTGATGAAAAAAGTAGGTAATTAAGTTAGATATGCAACTAAAACTTTCGGCTGATTTCTTCTAACTCTTTGACTGGTTGGGAAAATTAATGCCTGTTTATAGAGGATAATTCCAAATTAAACGATAACTTTGCCGATGAATTAAAAATAAATCTTTGGAATGAGTAGTTCTTTCTTATCTGTCCTGATACAACGTCAGGCAGGGAAATATGGTGATCGTGTAGCGTTGCGTTACCGCGATTATAAAACAGAAACATGGATTCCGGTTTCTTGGAACCAGTTTGCCGCAACTGTAAAAACAGTTTCGAATGCATTGATAGAATTAGGTATAGGCATACAGGAAAATATAGCAGTTTTTTCTCAAAATAAACCGGAATGTCTGTATGTGGACTTTGGAGCTTTTGGGGTACGGGCTGTTACTGTACCATTTTATGCTACCAGTTCCGAGGCGCAGGTACATTATATGGTAGGTGATGCCGAAATACGTTATATCTTTGTAGGTGAACAGTTGCAATATGATGTGGCGTTCCGGGTTATGCAACTGGGAAGCCAACTGAAACAGATTATAATTTTCGACAAGGAGGTAAAACGTGATGAGCGGGACCAGACTTCCATTTATTTTGATGACTTTCTGAAATTGGGCGAGGCGCATCCGCATCAAGCTGAGGTAGACAAGCGTACTTCAGAGTCGGGTAATGGTGATCTTGCCAATATTCTTTATACCAGTGGAACAACCGGAGACAGCAAGGGGGTGATGTTGCATCATTCTTGCTATGAGGCGGCCATTCCGGCACATGATGAACGTTTCCCTCAATTGGGTGATCAGGATGTGATTATGAATTTCCTTCCTTTTACTCATGTGTTTGAGCGTGCATGGACTTGCTGGTGTCTTTCGATGGGGTGTACTTTGTCTATCAACTTGCGTCCTGCTGATATCCAGAAGACAATAAAGGAGATCCGTCCTACGGCTATGTGCAGTGTTCCCCGTTTCTGGGAGAAAGTGTATGCCGGCGTGCAAGAAAAAATCAATGAGACAACCGGATTGAAAAGAAGTTGATGCTGGATGCTATTAAAGTGGGACGTGAACATAATTTGGAATATGTGTACAAAGGGCTGACTCCTCCGCCTGTATTGCACATGAAATATAAATTTTATGAGAAAACGATCTATAGCTTGTTGAAAAAGACTATTGGCATTGAAAACGGGCGTTTCTTCCCTACTGCCGGTGCGGCTATTCCGCCGGCTGTACAGGAGTTTGTTTTGTCGGTGGGAATTAATATGGTAGCCGGTTATGGATTGACGGAATCTACTGCAACGGTTGCTTGTGAGAATGATAATGACCATGTGGTTGGTTCGGTGGGGCGTATCATGCCTCATGTGCAGGTCAGAATAGGGGAGAATAACGAAATAATGCTACGTGGTGAGGGAATCACTCATGGCTATTATAAAAAGGAAGCTGCTACGAAAGCGGCGTTTACTGAAGACGGATGGTTCCATACCGGTGATGCGGGTTATATAAAAGATGGGCATTTGTTCCTTACAGAGCGTATCAAGGACTTGTTTAAAACTTCAAACGGGAAGTATATCGCTCCTCAAGCCATTGAAGCCAAATTGGTGGTAGACCGTTATATCGATCAGATTTCTATTATTGCCGATGAACGTAAATTTGTTTCTGCTTTGATAATTCCTGAATATAAACTGGTGAAAGAGTATGCCGCAAAAAAAGGTATTCGCTATGAAAGTATGGAGGAACTGTTGCAGAAACCGGAAATTATCGATTTGTTTAAAGAGCGGATTGATACACTGCAGCAGCAGTTTGCACATTATGAACAGATCAAGAGGTTTACCTTGTTGCCCCATCCTTTCAGTATGGAACGTGGTGAGCTGACCAATACGTTGAAAATAAAACGTAATGTGCTGAACAAGAACTATGCTGCCGAAATAGAAAAGATGTACGAAGAATAATGGGAAAATGAATAGATTTCCACTATCTTTGCACCTTGAAATGCAAAAATTCTCAAGATGATAACAATAGAGCAACTGAAAGACGTAAAAGAACGTACTGCGGCACTTGAAAGATATCTGGACATAGAAAATAAACTGGTTCAGGTGGAAGAAGAACAACTGCGTACGCAGGCGCCCGGTTTTTGGGATGATGCCAAGAAAGCAGAAGCACAAATGAGGAAGGTGAAAGATCTGCAAAAATGGATCGACGGTTACCGTGAGGTAAAGACGATGGCAGATGAACTGGAATTGGCTTTTGACTTTTGTAAAGATGATTTGGTTACCGAAGAAGAAGTGGATGCAGCGTATCAAAAGGCTGTCACTGCGGTGGAGGCATTGGAACTGAAGAATATGCTTCGCCAGGAGGCCGACCAAATGGATTGTGTATTGAAAATTAATTGCGGTGCCGGTGGTACTGAAAGTCAGGATTGGGCTTCCATGCTGATGCGTATGTATATGCGTTGGGCGGAGACCAATGGCTATAAAGTGAGCGTGGCTAACCTTCAGGATGGGGATGAGGCCGGAATCAAGACGGTGACTATGAATATTGAGGGCAGTTTTGCATATGGTTATCTGAAAGGTGAGAATGGAGTCCACCGCTTGGTGCGCGTGTCTCCTTATAATGCTCAGGGGAAACGGATGACTTCTTTTGCTTCTGTGTTTGTAACGCCGTTGGTGGATGATAGTATTGAAGTGACAATTGAACCTGCCCGTATGTCTTGGGATACTTTCCGTTCGGGAGGGGCCGGCGGACAGAATGTGAACAAGGTGGAATCAGGAGTACGTCTGCGTTATCAATATAAAGATCCGTATACCGGTGAGGAAGAGGAAATCTTGATTGAGAATACTGAAACCCGTGACCAGCCGAAGAATAAGGAAAATGCGATGAGACAGTTGCGTTCAATTTTATATGATAAGGAATTGCAGCACCGCATGGAAGAACAGGCCAAGGTGGAGGCAGGCAAGAAAAAGATTGAATGGGGATCACAGATACGCAGTTATGTCTTTGATGACCGTCGTGTGAAGGATCATCGTACTAATTTTCAAACTTCGGATGTGAACGGAGTGATGGATGGAAAGATTGATGGCTTTATCAAGGCATACTTGATGGAGTTTTCCGGTTCGGAGAATTAGTAAATTCTTCGTAATTTATTTGTTTTCTTCTAGAAACTTTGTACTTTTGGGATATTCAAAAGAGATGGTTTAATCTTAAAAATGAAATACTTATGGGAAAGAATAAGAAAGCTGCTTATAGTAAGCGGGAAGAAGAGAAAGCAAATAGGATTGTAAAAGGTCTGTTCATCGGATTAATTGTATTAGCCCTTGTTATTATGGTAGGCTATGCCATGTATGGATAAAAACGGAAAATAAATAGTGAAGTCCTGCTGAGGTTATTCTCTGCGGGGCTTTTTTATATATTAAAACGCTATGGGACAAGAAATAGAACGAAAATTTTTAGTAAAGGACGACAGTTATAAACTAGAGGCTTATGCACATAGTCATATTGTGCAAGGTTATATCTGTAGTGCTCGTGGAAGAACTGTCCGGGTGCGTATTCGGGATAATAAAGGGTATCTTACTATCAAAGGGGCCTCCAATGACTCCGGTACAAGTCGTTATGAGTGGGAGAAGGAGATCAGTTTGCAAGAGGCCGAAGAGTTGATGAAACTGTGTGAGCCTGGGGTGATTGATAAAATCCGGTATTTGGTGAAAAGTGGAGAGCATATCTTTGAAGTGGATGAGTTTTATGGTGAGAATGAAGGCTTGACTGTAGCGGAAGTGGAATTGAATAGTGAGGACGAATTGTTCAAAAAGCCCCATTTCATCGAAAAAGAGGTAACGGGAGATATTCGTTATTATAATTCTTTTTTGATGAAGAATCCTTATACTCGCTGGTAGATAATATATAGGCTTCTTTAACGTCTGAAAATAAACTACTTGCTATCGTTTACCTACCTTTGCAACAAACACAAACTCATTATTGATATATGAAACACAACATTTTATGGGGCATTATCTTGCTTGTAGCAAGTTTGTCATTTACGGCGAAGGCGCAAAAGGCTGTCCAAGGCCAGTTCTCAGTCAAGGGGGTCTTATTAGATTCTTTGTCTAATGAAGGGGAACCGTATTCTACAATCCGTATTTCATTGAAGAACAATCCTGTAAAGCCGGTGAAACTGGCTGTGACAGGAGCGGACGGCAGGTTTGACGAACGGCTTGCCGTGCCGGGGACTTATCTCATTCATTTTACTTCTGTAGGAAAGTCTCCTGTACAGAAGGAGTTCTCGATATCGGCAAATCGTAGGAATGTTGATTTGGGTAAGATTCTGATAGCAGAAGCGACTGAAATGTTGAAAGGAGTGGAGGTGGTAGCGCAGAAACCTTTGGTAAAGGCGGAAATAGACAAAGTGACGTATAGTATAGAGGATGATCCGGATTCTAAAACCAATACGACTCTTGAAATGCTCCGTAAAGTTCCGCTGGTGACTGTAGATGGAGAGGATAAAATTCAAGTAAACGGTAGCAGTAAGTTTAAAGTGCATGTTAATGGCAAGCCGAATAACATGATGAGCAATAATCCTACCGAGGTATTGCGGAGTATGCCGGCCAATTCCATTAAATCTATAGAGGTTATCACCGAGCCTGGGGCTAAATATGACGCGGAAGGGGTGGCGGGCATCTTGAATATTATCACTGTAGGAGCTGGAATGGAAGGATATACGGTGACATTGAATGGTGGTGCAAGCAATACGCGTGTGTATGGTGGCGGTTATGGTACGGTTCAGTCGGGCAAGTTCACTGTTACCGGTAATTATTCTTATAACTACCAGGGATCTCAAAAGGGATTTGAAGATTCATATCGTGAGGATTTCACGTCTCAGGAAAATAAATTTTTGGAGTCGCATCGAAGAAGCAAGAGCTATGGCAATTTTCAATTTGGCAGTCTGGAAGGAAGTTATGAGATTGACACTTTGAATCTGATTAGTTTTTCTATGAATCTGATGACTGGCAATTTTACGAATAAGAGGATTGGAAATACCCAGATGACGAATCATGCCGGTAATCCGGTTTACGGTTACGGTTCTTTGGGGAATAATGAATCGGGCTTTGGCGAAGTGGGGGGCAACATGGATTATCAGCATTCGTTTAAAAAGAAAGGGGAACTTCTTACTTTCTCTTATCGTTTTAGCCATTCCCCCAATAACAGTGAAGCGAATACGGATTATGAGGATACGTTGAATGTTCCTTATCTTTTGCAAAACCAATATTTTAAAAATGATGCCAGCACACAAGAGCATACGGCTCAATTGGACTATACCAATCCGATAAATTCGATACACAGCATTGAAACTGGTATAAAGTATATTTTTCGTAGAAGTAAAAGTGATGGTAAATATTATCTGGCCGATAAAACCGGAGAATATAAGTATGATCAGGATATGAGTACGCAATATGATCATAAGCAGGATATTCTGGCTGCTTATTTGGGCTATCAGCTGAAGTACAAAAAACTCGGTGGAAAGGCGGGAATTCGCTATGAGCATACATTTATGGATGCGGATTATAAAAATAAGGATGAGAAGTTTGATGCTCAGTTTGATGATTTGGTTCCATCCTTGATGTTCTCTTACCAATTGGCTCCTACTCAAAGTTTGAGGGCATCTTATAATATGCGTATCAGCCGGCCGGGTATTTGGTTTTTGAATCCGTTTACTGACACCAGCAACCCCACTGCGATCAGTTACGGTAATCCTGATTTGGAAAGTGAAAAGGCCCATTCGCTTAGTGTTACTTTCGGTAGTTTCTCGCAGAAATTTAATGTAAATGTCAGTGCTAATTATTCTTTTGTCAATAATGGTATAGAGCAATACTCTTTTATAAAAGATGGTGTGATGAATTCTACCTATGATAATATAGGAAAAAGTAAGAATATTAATTTGTCTTTGTTCTTGAACTGGAATATGTCTCCTAAAACCCGCTTTAATATCAATGGACGGGGAGCTTATGTGGATTATAGAAGTTCAGGGCTTGATTTAAAGAATCATGGCTGGGAAGGAAATGTCTTCGGAAGCTTCCAGCAGACTCTGCCTTGGGATCTGCGTCTGAGTCTGAACGGAGGGGGTGGTACTCCGCATATCTCTTTGCAAGGTAAAAGTTCCTCTTTCTATTATTATGCGATAGGGCTCAGTCGTTCTTTCTTGAAGGAAAAGAGGCTGACTATATCTCTTAACTCGTCCAATTTATTTAATAAATATATTACTTTTAAGAATAACATCAATACTCCTACTTTCTGCTCTTCTACTGCTACCAGAATTCCGATGCGTTATTATGGATTTAATATCAGTTGGCGTTTTGGGGAGTTGAAGGCTCAGGTAAAAAAAGCTGCGCGAAGCATTAATAATGATGATTTGAAAAGTGGAGGAGGTAATGCTGGAACCGGTGGAGGGATACCGGCTAATTAAAAGTTAAAACGAAACCACCTGTTAACTGTTAATTTAGGGGGTAAAAACTGTTATTTGATAGTTTATACCCCCTTTGTTGTTAGTTTTTCTGTCGTGACTTTTGCGAGAAGTCGTTAATATTGCAGCAGAAAGCAAAAACAGAAAATAACAATTTAAAAATAGATTAATATGAAGACAGTCGACTTTACACAGCATTTACTAAGTATACAAACCGAATTATTTCGCTTTGCATTTAAATTGACAGCTGACAGAGAAGAGGCTAATGATTTGTTGCAGGAAACTTCACTTAAAGCTTTGGACAACGAAGAGAAGTTTACTCCAGATACGAATTTTAAAGGATGGATGTACACCATCATGCGTAATATATTTATAAATAATTATCGTAAAACAGTGCGTGATCAGACTTTCGTCGATCAGACAGATAACTTGTTCCATTTGAATCTTCCACAGGACTCAGGATTCGATTCTACAGAAGGTGCTTATGATTTGAAAGAGATACATCGTATCGTGAATGCGTTGCCTAAAGATTACCGTGTGCCGTTTGCTATGTATGTATCAGGATTTAAATATAGGGAAATTGCCGAAAAACTGGGACTTCCGTTGGGAACAGTGAAAAGCCGTATCTTTTTCACTCGTCAGAGGTTGCAGAATGATCTGAAAGATTTCCGTTAAGTTGACTCTCTATCTTTATTATATAACTTTGACTTTTATCATCACGCCGACTGTTCGCGAAGAATCGTCGGCGTTTCTTTTTAGGATTTACGCCATATAAGGGGGCGAAGTAAGTAATATCCTATTAAGGCGGCTAGTCCGACTCCAATGCTGTTTGCCAGAAAATCCAGCCAGTCACCGCTGCGGGTATCTGTGCAATAAGCTTGCATCAGTTCGATACACCCGCTCATAGCTACAGGAGCTATGATGCCTCCCCATATTACATGATTCCAATTGATAGCCTTATGATTCCTCAGGTATTCTATCCATAAAATGAAACAGAGTCCTCCATACATGCATATATGCACTATTTTGTCTATGTAGGGGATTTCTTCCACATCTGTTTTAGGAGGAGTGAAAAAGGAAAGATAAAAGATGATAGCTACAATGATCAAGGATACCGGATATTTTCTAAAATAATATAGCATACTTTAATTTTTTTGTGATTCGTCGCAAAAGTACGATTAATTTTATACTTTTGCAGGCTAACCAGTGTTGATTTATAATAATTTGATAGTTTTTTATGCAAAAAAGCGAAAGAGTAAATTTCGGAAGTAAGATTGGGGCTGTTCTGGCGGCGGCAGGTTCGGCTGTAGGACTTGGTAATATATGGAGGTTTCCCTATGAAACGGGAAATCATGGAGGTGCGGCATTTATCTTAGTATACTTGGCGTGTGTTTTTATGTTGGGAATGCCTATTATGATTGCCGAATTCACAGTAGGTCGTCATTCAAAAGCAAGTACGGGACGTGCTTATAAGGTTTTGGCACCCGGAACTCATTGGAAGTGGTTGGGATATTTGGGGGTTTTGGCCGGTTTTCTTATTCTAGGATATTATTCGGTAGTGGCAGGATGGACTTTGGAATATATATTGGAAGCGGGAATGAATGGTTTTGCAGATAAGAAGCCGGAAGATTTTGTGGTTGCTTTCCAGAGTTTTTCGAAGGACCCTGTTCGTCCGCTTATCTGGCTGGTCATCTTTTTATTGGCCACCCATTTTGTTATAGTAAAGGGAGTGAAAGATGGAATAGAGAAATCTTCGAAGGTGCTGATGCCTGTTTTGTTTATACTGATAGTAGTTTTGGTGGGGTGCTCATTGTCGCTTCCCAATGCGGAAAAAGGTTTGGAGTTTCTGCTGAAGCCTGATTTCAGTAAAGTGAACGGAGATGTTTTCTTAGGGGCTATGGGGCAGGCGTTCTTTTCCTTGAGTTTGGGAATGGGATGTCTTTCAACCTATGCTTCTTATTTTGGGAAAGAAACCAAACTGGGAAATACGGCTCTGAGTGTCGGTGTGATTGATACTTTTGTGGCTGTCTTGGCCGGATTGATTATTTTTCCGGCGGCCTTTTCTGTAGGTATCCAGCCGGATGCGGGACCATCATTAATTTTTATTACATTGCCTAATGTTTTTCAGCAAGCTTTTAGCGGTGTGCCGATATTAGCTTATATTTTCTCGGTGATGTTCTATGTCTTGTTGGCTTTGGCTGCATTGACTTCTACTATTTCTCTACATGAAGTGGTGACGGCTTTTCTGCACGAGGAATTCAATTTAACTCGTGGCCGTGCTGCTAGATTGGTCACTTTCGGGTGCATTATAATTGGAATCATTTCTTCCTTGTCATTGGGAGTTATGCAGAAATATACGCTGTTTGATAAGGGATTCTTTGACTTACTTGATTTTGTCACTGCAAAAATAATGCTTCCTTTGGGTGGCTTGCTGGTATGTATCTTTGTAGGATGGTATTTGAAACGTTCCGTTTCTTATGAAGAATTGACCAATGGGGGAAAACTGAAAGCAGGTCTTTTCAATTTGTATATCTTCTTGTTGAGATACGTGGCACCTGTGGCTATCATTTTGATTTTTATCAATGAATTAGGGCTAATTTAGAATTGTAATGTGGAAAGACTTCTTCTATTTTTCGAAAAGCGAACGCAGAGCTATACTTTTTTTGTTGACTTTGCTTTTCATATTTATGTGTATATGGGTTCTGTTTCCAGTAAAGGAAGAGTCTTTGGAACAGGATCAAGAGGGGATAGAAGAAATAAAAAACTTTCTGGCCGGAGTACATGAGATGGAGGAGAAGGAATCTCTGCGATATTCCTATGATAAGCCTAAAAGAAGAGAGGTGGTATTGGCTGCTTTTGATCCAAATTCAGCCGATTCCATCGAATTTTTGCAACGTGGATTGCCTCCTTTTATTGCACATACTATTTTGCAATACCGGAGAGCCGGCGGTAAATTCAGGACAGCGGATGATTTCTCTCGTGTTTATGGCTTGTCGTCCGAGAAATTTAATATGTTAAAACCTTATATCCAGATATCAGAGGCTTTTCGGCGGAAACAGGATACATTGCACTTTATCAAAAAGGCGGAGAAAGATACGTTGGCGGTTTATAAATATCCGGAAGGAACTTTAGTCGATTTGAATGAAGCGGACACTACCGAGTTGAAAAAGATTCCGGGAATAGGCAGTGGCATTGCACGCATGATTGTGGCTTACCGGAAACGTTTGGGAGGTTTTTATGATATGGCTCAGTTGAAGGAAGTGAACTATGTAGATGAGGATATGTTGAGATGGTTTAAACTCGGAAATGCACCAATTCATCGGATAAATGCCAATAAGGCCGGGCTTGACAAACTTCGCTCTCATCCTTATATGAATTTTTATCAGGCAAAGGTAATTATAGAATATAGGAGGAAAAAGGGAAAATTAAAAAGTCTTTCCCAGTTATCCTTGTATGAGGAATTCACTGAGAAAGACTTGGAACGTTTGTCGCACTATCTTGCTTTCGATTAATTGTTGGGATAACCAGCAGCTTCTGCTATTTTTACCGGAATTTCGGTATTGTCAATGCGACCTTGGAATAGTTGGGCGCCGGCTCCGATAGCGAATACGGGTACATAACCTCCAGAGTGCCCACCACTGGTCCAACCTACCAGAGCGATGTCATCCAGAATTCTTTTGGCCTCAGCTGCCAAAGGTTCGTCTTGTTGATATTCACTTTTGGTCAAATCTATCTCTTTACCGCTAAATGATTCATCATATACTTTCTTCAGGGATGCTTCTTGCTTTTCATTCAATTGAATACTATCCCAAAATCCGAAATTATCCTTCAATGATTGCTTGATAACTTCCCAAGGTACTTGATTCTTGTATTTTTTTCTTAATTCGTTTACAATTTTAGTATATCCGCTTTCACTTACTTTTTGTGATTTTAAAGCTTGCAGGTTCAAAGTATACGGACCTTTTCCTAAAACGATTCCTCCGGTTTCGTGGTCGGCTGTTACTACAATCAGGGTTTCATCGGGATGTTGTTCATAGAATTCGTAAGCAACTTTTATGGCATTGTCCATATCCATCACTTCGTGGAATACGGTAGCGGCATCGTTGCTGTGGCAAGCCCAGTCTATTTTACCTCCTTCAACCATCAGGAAGAACCCTTTTGATAGATCTTTAGACAGGAAATTGATTCCGGCACGGGTGATTTCAGTTAAAGTCATATCGCCTTTTTTTCGATCGATAGCATAGGGGATAGCACTATTGTCTGTTGCTGTCGCAGGTTGTAAGAGAATCAGTTTGTCCGATTTTTTTGCTTTTTTCTGATAGTCCTTGTAGCCACGGGCTATGGTATATCCGGCTTTGTCCACCAGTGTGTACAGACTTTCTGAATTTGAACCAGCGGCTTTTTTGTTGGTGGGATCTAAAAAGTCTGATCCTGCATAGAAATCGAAGTTGGCATCAATCAAATCCAGACCCACGTTGTAATAGCTGCTTCTTTGTCCTTGGTGTGCGTAAAAAGCAGCCGGTGTGGCATGGTCTACGCTGACACTGGTACTGATACCTACACGGCAACCTTTATTTTTTGCCCAAGAAGCAACACTGTTAACTTTGGTTTCCAGATCCTTTTTCACACCTAATGCGCCATTTTTTGTTTTGTTTCCCGTAGCAAGTGCTGTTCCTGCAGCGGCCGAATCTGTCACTCCGTTGGTTGCCGAGAAAGTAGTGGCTATGGTTGCATAAGGAAATTGGGTGAATAATAACGGAGTCACACCAATTTTGCCTTCCAACTCTCCACGATACATCTCTGTTCCTAAAACTTGGTTAACACCCATTCCATCTCCGATGAAATAAAATACATACTTTGCTTGCTGTGCCTGTACAAAAAGAATGGACAGGAATACAAATACAGTAATAAACGATAGTTTTTTCATATTAATTGAGTTAATGACATTTTTTTCAGCCTAGCAAATATAGGGAAAAAAGACTTTTTATCGGTACTTCTTTCTTGAATAATTGAGATTTAATGGCCAAATACTTTTTTTGCAATAAGTTTGTAAATGAAATGTTTTTGGGGTGTAATATAAAAAATCTGTTTGGGAGTAGGGAAGTCCGTCTTTTATACTATGCATCAGTTTGCTTTCGACATGGATATTGCATACAGATAATTGTTTTAATATTAGTGATTATTAATTATAAATCTTATATTTGTCTAATCTAGAGTCAGTAAATAAAGTATGGGAGAATTTATAAATGTATTAGTGTCAAAAGGGAAAAGCAATTTGATACCGGAAAAAGATAACCTGTATGGACAGTTTGTCGGTGAATGGGATTTTGAATGGGTTGATAACCAAGGTACAACAGGCGAAAGACATGTTCAGGGAGAGTGGATATTCGCTTGGGTGCTGGAAGGGACTGCAATTCAAGATGTGTTTATTTGCCCTTCGCGTAAGGCACGGATTAAAGATTATCAACCGGATGCAGCTTATGCGACTGCGGTACGTATGTATAATCCTAATACAGAGGCATGGGATATTTTATATACGGAATTAGGAGGGGCTACACAACTGGAAGGAAAAAGAGAAGGAAACAGGATTGTTCAGACGGAAATTAATGAGAAGAATATACAGTGGGTGTTTTCAGAAATTACAACGACTTCATTCCGTTGGCA